>JAESGH010000019.1_pt1 | contig 820342 bp, 679 predicted proteins | sample 9269641 | NCBI WGS metagenome assembly JAESGH01 (sample SAMN14515345, study PRJNA621665) | algae metagenome | isolation source: Phormidium tanganyikae FI6-MK23 and co-occurring heterotrophs from granitic... | place: USA: Fort Irwin, California | collected 1998-05-24 | reverse complement strand
TCTTTGCATGGCTGTTCAACTTCAGACGTTGTGCCTCCAGGTATGAATACAAAGCGCAAAACTTTAAAGCCTTTCTGCTACTTGCCTCTGCCATCATCCTGATCAGATAATTTTAAGACACGCTCTAGTGTAAAAGCATGAAACCTAAATATTGATTTTTCTCATCGCAGGCCCGTACATTTGCCACAAATTTTTCACCACCTCTTGCTGTTAATATGAAATGGTCTTACTTCTTCACTTCGGCTATCGGTAAGAAAATTGTAATGGGCCTCACTGGTCTTTTTCTTATTTCCTTTCTTATTATTCACGTTGGGCTCAATGCCTGCATTTTCGCAGACCTTTCGTTTTTGAATCCTAATGATGACGGTGAAATGTTTAACCGTGCCGCCCACTTCATGGGTTCTACCATTGTAACCCGTTTGCTCGAGTTGGTGCTGTTTGCCGGTTTTATCCTGCACATCATACAAGGCTGGCAGCTGGAAGTACAAAACCGCCGCCGCCGTGGGCAGGGTTATGCTGTTGACCTGGGCAACCGTGGCTCTAAATGGTACAGCCGTTCCATGGGCCTGCTGGGCACCATTATCTTCCTGTTCCTTATTGTGCACATCAGTGCCTTCTGGTGGCCTTCCCGTGTGTCGCACGACCTGCAGCCGGTTGCTTACGGCAATGGCGTGGAGATGCACAACCTGTACCTGCGCATGTACGAAGTTTTTCAAAATCCTTATATCGTTTTGTTGTACCTGGTGGCCTGTGCCTCGCTGCTGTTTCACCTGATGCATGGCTTTCACAGTGCTTTCCGCACCATGGGAGTACACAACAGGAAATACCTGACCATGCTGAAAAGCCTGGGTTATGGTTTTGCCATTGTTGTTTCCGTGTTGTTTGCACTGATGCCGGTGGCTATGTTCCTGCAGTGGGTGAAACCAGGCGTTTAAAATTAATACAACCAATTTTGTTTGTAAAATAAATATACACCGTTCTAAGGTTGTATATTTGAAAAACAACAAAAAGGGCTTGTATGAAAAAAGACCCGGAAATGTACGTGGTGCTGACCGATGTGGTAGCATCGCGCAACATACCAGACCGGAAGCGCTTCAAAAAGATTTTTGAAGCAGCGATACAAAAAATAAATGTTGTTTTTGCCGCAGACCTCCAGTTGCCCGTACAGGGATGGAAGGGACTGGACGAGGCAGCAGCATTAATAAAAAACCCGGCCTGCCTCTATAAGCTCATTGATATGTTGAACACCCTGCTGGCACCCGAGCAAATGCGCATGGTGCTGGTAAAAGGTGCGGTGGAATTGCCGGCAACGGCAAACATTGCCAGTGCCGACGGAACCGCTTTTCACCAGGCTGCTGCCCTGATGACGAGCCTGAAGGACCAGGGATTGTTGCTGGCGGCCAGTACCGGAAATGAGGATCAGGACCGGTTGCTGCAACTCAACATCAATGCGCTGCAGTTGCTGAAAAGCGATTGGACCGAAAGACAGCGGCGGATGTATGCAGCATATGTAGCAAGCGGCAACCAGGAAGCAGTAGCCAAAAGCCTGGATGTAACGCAGCAAACAGTGTCGAAAACGCTAAAAGCAATTAATGCAGCACAGGTGCAGCTACTCGAAAAGAGCCTGCAGCAATGGCTGGACATTCAATTTAAATAAAACATGTGCCCTGTTGCTTATCTCGTTATGTTGCTGGCATTTGTCCTGCTGCTGGCCACCAGCGGCTCGGTGGTGCGCTTTATACTGAGCAAAGTGGCGCAGCAGTCAATGGAAGTAGTGGCGGGCGCCGATAAGCCGGAAGAGTCCGTAAAAAAGCGCCTGGAAATAGGGATCATCATTGGTAAATGCGAAAATATACTGGTGCTGGTGCTGATGGTTCTGGAAGCTTATACGGCACTGGCTATTGTGTTTACGGCCAAGACCATGGTACGCAAGGAAGAAATTGAAAAGAACAGCATGTACTTCCTGGCGGGCACCATGATCAACGTAAGTTATTCGGTACTGATAGGTTTTGTTGTAAAAATGGTGCTGCCGCTGATCAAATGTTGAACAGCGCATTTATTCACAAAACTGTATCATCTTTTAAAAAGGTTTGATTGTTATAAAGGCAGTTGCAGCCTTGCCAAAGATTGCAACAGGCAAACAACATATTTTTACTCGTTAATTAGAACTGACGTATGCTTAATGCAAAAATTCCTGATGGGCCTTTAGATAAAAAGTGGGAGGACTATAAAGGACACGTTAAACTGGTAAACCCTGCCAATAAGCGCAAGCTCGAGATCATTATTGTGGGCACCGGGCTGGCCGGCGCATCGGCCGCTGCCGCACTGGGCGAACTGGGCTATAAGGTAAAGGTGTTCTGCTTTCAGGACTCTCCGCGCCGGGCACATTCCATTGCCGCACAGGGTGGTATCAACGCTGCCAAAAATTACCAGAACGACGGTGATTCTGTGTTCCGCCTTTTTTATGACACCATCAAGGGAGGCGACTACCGGGCCCGCGAAGCCAATGTGCACCGCCTGTCCGAAGTAAGTGCCAACATCATTGACCAGTGTGTTGCTCAGGGCGTGCCTTTTGCCCGGGAGTACGGCGGCTTGCTGTCGAACCGCTCATTTGGCGGCACACAGGTACAGCGTACGTTTTATGCCGCCGGCCAAACAGGCCAGCAGCTGCTCATTGGAGCTTACCAGTCGCTGGAGCGCCAGGTAGCCCTGGGCAACGTAGCCCAGTATACCCGCCACGAAATGCTGGAGATTGTAATGATCGACGGCAAGGCCCGCGGCATTATTGCCCGCAACCTGGTAACAGGCGAACTGGAGCGTCATGCCGGTCATGCTGTGCTCTTGTGCTCGGGTGGTTACGGCAACGTATTTTATCTTTCCACAAACGCCATGGGTTCCAACACCACGGCCATCTGGAAGGCACACCGCAAGGGCGCCCATTTTGGCAACCCGTGCTTTACCCAAATTCACCCCACCTGCATTCCCGTTACCGGCGAACACCAGTCGAAGCTGACGCTGATGTCGGAATCGCTGCGCAACGACGGCCGCATTTGGGTACCCAAAAAACAAAACGAAGACCGCCGACCCGGCGATATTCCAGAGGAAGAAAGGGACTATTACCTGGAGCGGAGATACCCTGCATTTGGCAACCTTGTTCCGCGGGACGTGGCCAGCCGTGCAGCAAAAGAACGTTGCGATGCCGGCTACGGCGTAGGTACTTCACGTCAGGCCGTTTACCTCGATTATGCCGATGCCATTCAGCGCTACGGAAAAATTGAGGCAGGTAAACGCAACCTGGCAAACGTGGATGCTGCCACCATTACGGCAATGGGTAAGGAGGTAGTAAAAGAAAAGTATGGTAACCTGTTCGACATGTACGAAAAGATTACCGGCGAAAACCCCTACGAAGTGCCGATGCGCATTTACCCGGCGGTGCACTACACCATGGGCGGCCTGTGGGTAGATTATGAGCTGATGACCTCCATCCCGGGATTGTATGCATTAGGCGAATGTAATTTCTCCGACCACGGCGCCAACCGCCTCGGAGCTTCGGCATTGATGCAGGGCCTGGCCGATGGTTACTTTGTGATTCCCTACACCATTGGTAATTACCTGGCCGATGAGATCCGCACCACCAACATTCCAACCGACGACCCGGCATTTATAGCAGCCGAAAAAGCGGTAAGTGACCGCCTGAATCACCTGATGAGCATTAAGGGCACCGAAACCGTGGAAAGCATGCACAAGCGCCTGGGCAAAATCATGTGGGACAAGTGCGGCATGGCCCGCAACAGGGAAGGGCTTACACAGGCCATTGCCGAAATACAGCAACTGAAAAAAGAGTTTTGGAGCAATATCCGGATACCGGGAAAAATAGCCGATTTTAACCCCGAGCTGGACAAAGCCAACCGCGTGGCCGACTTTATTGAGCTGGGCGAGTTGATGTGCCGCGATGCACTGCACCGCGAGGAAAGCTGCGGCGGCCACTTCCGCGAAGAGCACCAGACCGAAGAAGGCGAGGCGCTGCGCCATGATGACGAATTTATGTATGTAGCGGCCTGGCAAATGAAAGGCGAACACGAATGGGAATTGCACAAAGAGCCACTGAATTATGAGGTGGTAAAGCCAAGCCAGCGGAGCTATAAGTAATTTGAAAATGCAAACTTGTGGTAATTAGAAAATAACCAAACCAATTACTGCTTGTTTGAATTGGAAAAATGTGAGCAGAGCGAATCGTAGGCATTTGACACACAATTGAGAACCAGTTTAGACGAAATATTAGGATTCTTTCCAGAATCATTGCTTCGTCAAAAGCAGGCCTCTGAATATCATTATTTGGCTGTTTGAATTTTCAAGTTTTCAAATGGCCAAATTTTCAAATTCACCAGAATGGAACATTATAACATGAACCTGACGCTGAAGGTTTGGCGCCAGGAAAACACAGCCGCTAAAGGCCGTTTCGAAACGTATAAAGTGGCGGACATTTCCTCGGAAATGTCGTTCCTGGAAATGATTGACGTGCTGAACGAACGCCTGGTTCGGGAAGGCGCCGACCCCATTGCTTTCGACCACGACTGCCGCGAAGGCATTTGTGGCATGTGCTCCATGCACATCAATGGCCGTCCGCACGGTCCCTGGCACGCCACCACTACCTGCCAGCTGCACATGCGTGCTTTTAAAGATGGCGACACAATCGTGGTAGAACCCTGGAGGGCTCAGGCTTTCCCGGTGATCAAAGACCTGGTTACCGACCGTTCCTCTTTTGACCGTATTGTTCAGGCAGGTGGTTTTGTTTCCATCAATACCGGTAACGCGGTAGATGGCAATGCCATTCCGGTTGAAAAAGACAAAGCCGACGCGTCCTTTGCGGCAGCTTCCTGCATTGCCTGCGGCGCTTGTGTGGCCGCTTGCAAAAATGCATCGGCATCCCTGTTTCTTGCCGCCAAGGTGGCACACCTCAACTTGCTGCCACAAGGACAGCCGGAGCGTAAAAGCCGGGTGCTGAGCATGGTGGCCCAAATGGACAACGAAGGTTTTGGTTCCTGCACCTTTACCGGTGCCTGCGAAGCAGTTTGCCCCAAGGAGATCGCCATCACCAATATTTCGCGGATGAACAAGGACTACCTGTTTGCAGGCCTTTCTTCCGAAAAATAGGACTTGAACATTTTTTATGCTCCAGGCTTGCCTTTACCCGATAGGCGTAAAGGCAAGCCTGCTTTTTTTATTGCAGGCCCCAACGGTCAAACCTCCGGCCCCGGCAATAAATGCTCCGCTTTAAGCGTTATGTGCCGGGCTCCTACGGGAGCTTTTGTATTTTTGAAAAATTGCCGGAAGACCAGCGCTTTTTCCGGCCCGTTCAATCACCAATATCTCAGAGTTGCCGGCCCTCCGGATTATATCTGAAAAACAATTGCTTTTGAAGCAGATCGGCTGTATATGCATTTTCCTGTGCTGTTTGTTTTCGCTTTCGGCGCAGGCGCAGTTGCCCACAGCTTTGTCCAATGCTTCCAACCTGCGCCAAAAAACCATTCCGGTACAAACGCCTCCGCTGCTGCTCGATAGCCTAAGCATTGTACCCGGAACCATAAAGATTCAGGGCGTTGCCGACACCAGTTTTTCCATAAACTATATTGCTTCGCTGCTAACCTGGCGCCAGCCTCCGCAAACAGACTCGGTGCTGGTGAGCTACCGCGTACTTCCATACCGCTTTAATACCATTGCCCAGCGGCTGAATTACGACAGCATTGCAGATGCCACGGCAATCATTCCCTATACGGTACCCGCATCTGCAGCAGGCCGGTCGCTTTTTTCCTTTGGCAACCTTCAATATAACGGCTCTTTTGGCCGGGGCATTTCGTTTGGCAACAACCAGGATGCCGTGGTGCAATCCAATTTTAACCTGCAACTTAATGGTATGCTTGCCGATAGTATTGAAATTGCGGCGGCCATTTCCGACAACAACCTGCCTATCCAACCCGATGGCACCACGCAACAATTAAATGAATTTGACCAGGTGTTTTTGCAGTTTAAAAAAGCAGGCTGGCAGCTGAACCTGGGCGACATTGACCTGCGCCAAAACGACCTTTATTTTCTGAACTTCTATAAAAGGTTGCAGGGCGTTACGTTTAGAACCCAAAACCAGTGGACGCCCCGTTTGCAAACATCCACGTTGGTGAGTGGCTCCATCGCGAAAGGAAAATTTACCCGAAACGTGTTCCAGGGCCTGGAGGGAAACCAGGGACCTTACCGGTTGAGTGGCGCCAACAACGAATTTTTCTTTATAGTGCTCGCCAACACAGAACGGGTTTTTATTGACGGCGAATTGCTGCAACGGGGTGAGGATGCCGATTATATAATCAACTACAACACCGCCGAAATCACTTTTATGCCGCGGCGCATGATTACCAAAGACAGCCGGATACAGGTAGAATTTGAATACGCCGACCGCAATTATCTTAATGCAAATTTGTATGCCAATCAAACCGTAACCATCAACAACAAATTAAAAGTAAGGATCGGCGCATTTTCCAATAACGACGCAAAAAACTCGCCGATCAACCAGCCGCTTTCTGCCGATCAAAAGCAGTTCCTGTTTAATATTGGCGACAGTGTGCAACAGGCGTTATACCCGAATGTGTTGGCCGATTCTTTTTCGCGGGATAAGATTTTGTACGAACGGGTATATGTGCAAAACGGGGCCGTCCTCGATTCGTTTTACCGGTATTCAACCGACTCGGCACTGGCCCGTTTCTCCTTGCAGTTTGCCGACCTGGGTGCCGGCAGGGGCAATTATGTCCCGGATTTTAATGGCGCCAACGGAAAAGTATTTAAATACATAGAACCGGTGAACGGAACCATGCAGGGCCGCTTTGAACCGGTGACCATTTTGGTACCGCCCAAAAAACAGCAATTGATCAGTGTAGGCACCGAATACCAGGTAGATAAAAATAATGTACTGAAAGCGGAACTGGCCCTGAGCAATGCTGACCTCAATACGCTTTCATCTAAAAATGGGGGCGACGATGCAGGAATGGCTGCCCGGATAAATTATACCAACGCGGCAAAACTGGGAACAAAATGGCGCATTCTTTCATCGGTGGATGTGGAGCATGTGCAGGCACGCTTCCGGCCGCTGGAGCGCCTGCGGTTTGTAGAATTTTCAAGGGAGTGGGGCTTGCCGCTGTTGCTGCAGGCGGCAGATGAAACCATTGTGAAGCTGGCATCGGGCATTAAAAAAGGAGAGCAGCAGCAATTGTCCTACCAATTAACCACTTACCAGCGCAGCGATGGATATAAGGGCTATCAAAATACATTGCTGTATGCATTACGCCACCGCAATTGGGTGGTACAGAACAATGCATTGCTGACCAACTTTACTACCAACACAGAAAAAGGAAGTTACCTGAGGCCCGTGGTGGATGTGCGCAAAACAATGCCTCAGTTAGGTGGCCTGGAAATGGCTTTGCGGTTTGCCCAGGAGCGCAATGAAGTACGCCATTTGCAAACGGACTCGCTATCAAAACTTAGTTTTGCTTTTACCACGTATACTGCTTCGTTACGCACCGGTGAGGAGCGAAAAAACAGGTATAGCCTAACCTTTTTTACCCGGGCCGACCAACTTCCGGAACAAAAACAACTGGTGCGCTCCGACAGAAGTTACAACCTGAACCTGGGTGCCGAGATTCTTAAAAGCCAGCGCCACCAATTGCTCTTGAATGCCACTTACCGCCAGTTAAAAGTGGAACGCAAAGACCTTTCTTTACAGCAACCCGATCAGACGGTGCTGGGCCGTGCCGAATACATGGTGCGGGAATGGAAAGGTTTGCTGATCGGTAATGTGCTGTATGAATTAGGAACGGGGCAGGAGCAGCGCCGCGATTTTACCTACATTGAAGTGCCGGCAGGCCAGGGCGAATTTACCTGGCGCGACTACAACGATGACGGGGTGCAGCAATTGAATGAATTTGAAATAGCGCAGTTTCGCGACCAGGCAAGGTTTGTACGAATCCTGGTACCCACCAACGATTTTATAAAGGCCGCTTTTACTACCCTTAATTACAACATGAACCTGGTGCCAAAAGCATTGTGGAGCGGCACCAACATCAACGGCTTTCAAAAATTCTTCAACCGGTTTACGGTTCAATCCTCCATGCAGTGGAGCAAAAAAAGCGTGGCAAAAGGGGCGGTTGAGGCCAATCCATTTAAGTACGGAATTTTAGACACCGCGTTGATAAGCCTCAATACTACTTATGCTAACACCCTTTCGTTTAACCGCACATCATCGGTTTGGGGCTTGGATATTACTTCGTTCAGAAGCCATGCAAAAGCACTGCTTACTTATGGATACGAAAGCAGGGGGCAAACAGACCTGATTGGCAAACTGCGGTGGATGTGGAGCCGGTCAATAACTTTGGATGTAGCCGCCCGCAAAGGCACTACCGAACTATACACACCGTCTTTTGAAAACCGCAACTATGCATTGGCGTTAGCTTCAGCCGAACCCCGGTTGAGTTATATTAAAGGTACCAGCTTCCGGCTGCAGGGAGGCTACAAATACGAACAAAAAAAGAACCGGCAGGAGTGGGGCGGCCAGTCATCGCTGTCGCATGCACTGAACCTGGAAACAAAATACAATGTGCTGCAAAACAGCTCGGTTACCGCTCGTTTTGTATGGAACAATATTACCTATGCCGACAAACAAGCGGCTAATAAAGCCAACACTGCCATTGCTTATACCATGCTGGATGGACTGCTGCCCGGACAGAATTTTTTATGGAACATAGACCTTACCCGGAGGCTGCTCAATAATGTAGAGCTGAATTTTCAATACGATGGCCGGCAGCCTGCAAAGGCAAGAACGGTACACACCGGAAGGGCAAGCCTGCGGGCCCTTTTTTAGGTAAATTACCAAGTATTAAAGCAGAGCTTTGATATAATAAATTAATTAAATATTTTGTTCACACTTTACTCTTGTTACTCATTCCAATTTTAAACTTATTGCCAGGTTTGTGTTCTTTTTTTTGATTCAACTTATTTGAACTAAACATTCCTTGTTTTCAACCTTTGCCCGCACCCCATGGATGTGCCTTTTTGTGGTACCCTTTACTAACCATTGACTAGCGACCTTTTTTCAATTTTAAAATTATAAACATGAAAAAGTTCCTTTATTCAGTTGGTTTTGCGTCGGCAATACTATTGGTGCAGGGATGCCAAAAAGAAACCTTACCGGATGGCAATCTTGAGTCGGGCGGTTTGTACAATGCAAAGGCAAATACAACTGCATTGACGACCACCATGCGTTGCGACAATATAGGCTTTGAAAATGCTTCGGGTCTGTTGTCGCAAGTGTATAGCGATGGAGGATTAGGCCCAATTGCAATGACCAGTTTTAATTCCAGGTTTCCTGCCGAACCCAAGGCGGCAATGGTATTTGATTCCGGAAATCCACACATGGAAGACGTGGACCTGGGAACACCCAACGAAGGATACGGGGGGCCAGGTGTAGGATGGGGAGGATCGGTTGGGGAACCAAAAACGACCAATGCGGTACCCCTGGGCAACATTATTATAATTCAGAATTTCGATTACCAGGCACCCAACGATGATGATGATGCACCCAGCCAAATCACCTTCGATTTCAGCAGTTTGGGAAAGGTGACCGTTAAAACCATCACCGTTATTGATGCCGAAACCCTGCCTCGCACCTCGTATGGTGGCGAAGCCGAAAGTGGCACCATAAAATTATACACCCACAAAGGAGGAACCGAATTGTATTCTGCAACCGTTCCCAATACCAATCAAAACGGTGTACTTGTTATTCCGCTTGCCACCGATCCTACCGTGGGTACTGCCAATGTTGGCTATATGGAAATCAACCTGATTGGTTCGATGGGTTTTGACAACCTTACCTTCTGTGCCCAAAGCCGGTATTCGCCTTGTACCTACACACAGGGTTACTGGAAAAATCATCCTGAGGCCTGGCCAGTAAATTCCATGATGCTGGGAACTGTAAACTACTCGAAAGAACAGCTTATTAATATTTTGAAAGAGCCGGTTAGGGGCAATGGCCTCATTTCCCTGGCTCACCAGCTGATTGCTGCGAAGCTGAATGTTTACAATGGAGCCAACAGCAGTGCCGTTAGTGCTTATATTACCGCTGCCGACAACATGATTGGAAGCCGTGTTGTGCCACCTGTTGGACAAGGTACTTTGGCGCCGGCTGTCACAAGTAGCCTTACTTCCAAATTGGACCAGTATAACAATGGTATTATCGGGCCGGGTCATTGTAAATAACACTAACAACCTCCCTATAAAAAAAACAGGGCTTGTTAGCCCTGTTTTTTTTATACTCCATATTGGGATTGCCTAGACATTAAACCTGAAATGCATCACATCGCCATCCTTTACCAGGTATTCTTTTCCTTCGATACGCAGGCGGCCGGCTTCGCGGCAGGCAGCTTCCGAACCATAGTGTACAAAATCATCATAGCTGATTACTTCAGCTTTAATAAAACCTTTTTCAAAATCGGTATGAATAACACTGGCTGCCTGGGGTGCTTTCCAGCCTTCGTGAATGGTCCATGCCCTTACTTCCTGCACACCGGCAGTAAAATAAGTTTGCAGTTGTAGGAGTTTATATGCTGACCGAATGAGTCGATTCAATGCCGGCTCAGTCATTCCATATTCTTCCATGAAAAGGGCTTGGTCTGCTGGTTCATCCATCTCCGAAATCTGCGCTTCTATCGAGTTATTCATCACAATCACTTCTGCACCTTCCTCTTGAACAGCTTTTGCCAGTGCTTCCGAAAATTTATTGCCCGTATGCATGGATGGCTCATCTACGTTGGCTACATACAGCACCGGCTTTTCAGTTAACAAAAATAGATCGGCAATAGCGCTGCGTTCTTCCGGGGCTATATTCAGCGACCGGATGCTTTTGCCTTGTTCCAGGTGGCCCTTACACCGCTGCAACACTTCCAGTTCGGCCTTTGCCTTTACATCGAACTTTGCATTTTTTTCGGTTTTGGAAATCTTTTTTTCTATGCTGTCCAGGTCCTTTAATTGCAACTCGGTATCGATGATCTCCTTGTCACTTATAGGATTGATAGCACCTTCTTCCCGCAGAATGTTTTCATCTTCAAAGCAACGTATCACATGAATGATCGCATCCACCTCGCGAATGTTGGCCAGGAATTTATTGCCCAGCCCTTCACCTTTGGAGGCACCCCGCACCAGGCCTGCAATGTCTACTATTTCAATTTGGGTGGGCACCACGCGGTTGGGCTGCACCAGCTCTGCCAGTTTGGTCAAACGCTCATCGGGCACATCTACCAGGCCCACGTTGGGCTCAATGGTACAAAAACGGTAGTTGCTGGCCTGGGCCTTGGCGCTGTTGCTCACCGCATTAAAAAGGGTCGATTTTCCCACGTTAGGCAAGCCTACGATACCTGCTTGTAAAGCCATTTTTTATGTCTATGTTTTAGATTTCTTATGTACAATAAAAGCCCTGCCCCATTTAGGATTTACGATTATTGATTGACGATTATGTTTTACCAGGTTAGGTCATTCGTAAATCTAAAATCCTAAATCGCAATGCTGCAAAGGTTCGCAAAGATAAGCAAAGAGGCCAGCCCAAAATTTTACCCTTAAACCTTTACCTTCAAGCCTCCGATGGGAACCCTTTGGGTGTTTCCATCGGGCAGTTACAAGAGTAAATCATAAAGTTTTCCCGTACATGGCTTTGAGCAAGATCTGGTCAGCTTTTATTTTGATTGCAATTGCGGTGGCCGCTTACCGCAGCGTTTTTCAGCAAGACGAACAGATATTCAGCCGGATGGTAACCGGCCGCTCGGATGACCCTTACGATACGGTGCGCTATGTTTCTTTTGGCGATCCGCGCCAGGCAGGTTATCCTTCACCGGAAGCTTTTGCAGGATATGTGTCGGTGTATGGTTTTGTTCCCACCGATTCTGTAGCACTGGCATCGGTAGTGCTGGCTAATGAAGCAGAAATGCCTGCGGCTAAAAGCCTTTTAAACCAAAATCCAGGTTTAAAATTTTTCACTTACCGTTCCATCCAGTCCCGCCTCACCCGCCGTGCCGATGGCATGATAGAAACCTGTAAAAGTGCTGTTACCATAGCCATTGGGCTTATTGGTATTATGGCGCTGTTTATGGGGCTGATGGCCATTGCTGAACGGGCAGGGGGCATCAGGCTGCTATCAAAGATCATTGGTCCGTTTTTCTCCCGGCTTTTTCCAGAAGTTCCGCGGGGTCACCCGGCTATGGGTCATATGATGATGAACTTTTCGGCCAACCTGTTGGGCCTCGATAATGCCGCAACGCCTTTTGGATTAAAAGCAATGGAAAGCCTCCAGGAGTTGAACCCTTCAAGAGATACGGCCTCCAATGCACAGATCATGTTTTTGTGCCTGCACGCATCGGGCCTGACGCTCATACCTGTAAGCATTATTGCGGCTAGGTCAGCGTTGCGGGCCGAAAACCCCACTGATATTTTTGTGCCTTGCATGATTGCCACTTTTGTGGCCACCATGGCGGCCATGTTCATTGTATCGTTCCGACAAAAAATCAACGTGTTTCAACCGGTTATACTGGCTTGGGTTGGCGGCATTTCGGCTATTATTGCATTGCTGGTAGTATACCTTACCTCGTTGCAATTACCCGCACTGCAGGCATTTTCCAGCGTATTAAGCAATGGTCTGATCCTGCTGATTTTTTTGCTGATTGTAGGCGGTGCAGTTTATAAAAAGATCGACGTTTTTGATGCCTTTATCGACGGGGCAAAAGGAGGATTTGAAACAGCGGTGCGCATTATTCCTTACCTGGTAGGTATGCTGGTAGCCATTAGTTTATTGCGCACTTCGGGCACGTTTGATGTGGTTATTGGTGCAGTTAAATCAGGTTTTGCTGCACTGGGTACCGATACGCGTTTTGTGGATGGTTTACCTACCGCCCTGATCAAACCCATGAGCGGCAGCGGTGCCCGCGGTATGATGATCGACACCATGAAAACCTTTGGCCCCGATTCTTTTGCGGGCAGGCTGGCCTGCATTCTACAGGGCTCATCCGATACTACTTTTTATGTGGTGGCGGTTTATTTTGGTGCCGTATCTATTAAAAACACGCGTTATGCGATCGGCTCTATGTTGCTGGCAGATTTGGTAGGGATTATTACATCGATCATTTTGGCGTATTTGTTTTTTGGAGGGGCTTAAAATAAGAGCAGGAAGCAATCATTTATAAAATATAAGTCGGTGAAGATTTTTGAGGCATTGGTAAACAAAAACATCAAAATGCTTTATAGTTCTTGTAAGCCGTTCCCACATCAATTTGAAGATGCCCAACTTTAAATTTTTATAGTATTGCTGTTCAAAAAAATAAAGCAACTCATTCTGAGGCAATGAAAATAGGAGTCCTTTTTTTTCACCATACCAGTGCAACAAAAGGGGATGACCCTGCTTATTTTTTACATTACTTAAGGAGTACCGTTGCTGATCGTATGTCCAGCCCCATTCGAATAAAGAAACAGCGGCATAACTGATTTTCTTTTGATCGAGTAGTTTAGCAAACAAAAAATTAATAATACCCTGGTCCTGGCATAAAAACACCTCCTGGGCTAAACCCTGAGTATGATCGCTCCACTGTACTACCTTTTTTACTTCTTCTAATGGAAATATCCCGGTATCAATTACCATTTGACCTGAATTGAACAAAAAACCTGGATACACATATTCTTTAAAAATTGGATTTCGCGCATCCATTTTAAAAAACCACTTACCCATTTCTTCTTCCGGAACTTTTGGCCTGTAAGCCTGCACCAGCATGTTCCCGGAGAACTGTTCCAGATAAGGAATAATATCTCCCAGGAGGATGATATCGGAATCCAAAACAAGCACCCGTTCATCAGTAGGCGATACAAAAGGGTACAACTTAGAATAGGCGTTCATTGATTTAAAGGGCAGTGGCATTATGCCCACCGAAAAAACTTTTTCCAATTCTTGGGTATCAAAATTTCCAGCCGAATAGTCTTTTAATAGATCAATTGGGATGGATTTATTCCAGTAGCGAATGCTGGCTATACATATCCGGGTGAGGTAAAAATCGTTTTTGCAACAGGCCACCAAAATCCGGTCAATTTTCATACGGTTTATTTGATGCTTTTTTTCATTTGGTTGATGGATTGAAGCAACAGCGGAATTGAAAATAGTTGCACAAAGGAAAATGGATAGGCTTTGTTGAAAAAATAAAAAATACGAAACAAAAAATAAAGGTTGGCTATACTAAAACTTATGGCAGCTCCGTAAATGCCTGCGGTCGGTGTCAATAGAACGTTCGAAAGAACAATTATAAACAACCCTTCACCTGCCGCCCGGAATGTGGTGATGTTTTGATTGGAAGCACCAAAATAAGACACAAAAGGATAGCTAGTGGCAAAGGCAATTATACCAGGGGTGGCCAGCAAAAATAATTCAGGCATCTGCACAAAAGTTGGTCCATACAAAAATGGAAATAACCATTGGGAAATAATGTTTACTACCGTGCAAAACGCCAATACCAAATAAAAATACAGGTTGGAAAATTGCAGCACCGAATGTTGTACGAAAGTGCCCCTTTGTGCATACTGCGTATAAGATGGAAAAAGCGAAAACGAAGCCAATAGAGGAATGAACAAGGTAAGCTGGGCAAACTTTGTAGTTAGTATATAATTTCCAAGTGCCATTTTGGAACAAAAGTTTCCCACCACCCAGATGTCCACTCTGGTGAATAAGCCAAGGCATAGAGCAGCCAGGTACACCTGCATGCTGTACATCCAAAAGTGCTTAGGAATGGTCTTCAGTAACTTCCATTGTACATTCCCGAAATTCAACCGCTTTAAAATCAGGAAAAAGGCCGTAATAAAGGGTATCAACAAAACAGGTATGGCCACATCGGCGGCATTAGCGGACCCATTTATCCGAAACCAACCGAACAAGAAAAGCATACATAAAATATTCAGTACAGCCGGAATGGAATTAGCCAGTACAGCCTTATGCTGGGCATAATCAAGCGCACTGATCAAGGTATTGCAGGTAGCTCCAAAAACATACACCAATAAAAAAAATTCGGAAACCTGTAGGATACTGTTTTGGTAAAGTGAAGGAAAAAATTGCAGCAATAACCAAAAGAATATTGTTGCTAATGCACTCCATATAATGCTGAATATATACAGCAAGTCTTTGCTGAGTATTTTTTTTGAGTAGAAGTAGGACACAGTATTTTCTAATCCAAATGAAAGCAGGAGTGCAGCTATGCCTAAATTATTAAGCAGGTAAAAAAGCGATCCACTGCCATTTGCACCCAAAAAATTCGCCAGAACTATATTCAGAATAAAGCTGGAAACATAAAAAAGCAGTTTCCAAACGGCCCCTCTTACTACCCTCGCGAAAATAATGTTCATGAAAAGATTTGTACAGTTGTTGCCAGTTATGAATAAACCAGCCGGTTGCTGCACATCATTCCGTATCCATCAATACATTTTTTACAAACCTCCGGCAATTCCTTTCCCATACGATGCGCCCTTCTGAATTGCTGGTATCGCTCCGAACGGTAAATTTCCAGAGGATCATCATACAGAACGTTGCCCATGATTACCGGTGCATTTTGCAAAGTATCACCAAACAAGGTAAAGGGCGTGCTTACAGCAAGAAAATCGCAGGGTGCCACATTGCCATTAATATCCACAAAAAAAGATTCAACCGCCTGGCAACCCATTACTTCGGGTTTCATTCGGGGAAGCTTTATGATTTGCCCGTTGCTTAATGCTTTCTCTATTGATAATTTAAAAATTTCCTCTACTTCTTTGTTGCCATCTGGTGTGTACAAAGCCAAATGTGCCGTTTTAGGGGTAAAAGTGAGTATGTTACTTACGACAATTGTATTGACACCTAAGCGGTGTACATAGTCAACATATTCTGGCAATTGGTGGATGTTGTTTTTGTGGGCCACAAAAGTTACTTCCACTTTGTCTTTAAGCCGCGAAGCCGAAAGCAGCTGGAGTGCTTGTATAATTTTTTCAAACGAAACCCCATTTTTAAAATCTTCCACAACTTCTTTAGTCATGCCGTCCAGCGAAATGGTGAGGTCAGAAATAGGATAGCGCTCCAGCTTTTCAATATTCTCCCGGGTCATCAACATGGCGTTGGACAACAGCGAAAATTTGATTCCCGGATTCATGGTCAGCAGGTGATCCATCATCCGGTAAATGTTTTTATTTAAAAGCGCTTCGAAGGTGGAAAAGCAAAAGTAGGATGCGTTGCGAATGATAGGATCCAGCCGGTTACAAAACCTAAGGAACTCATCATATTTCATAATCTTCGTAACCCCATCCTGAATTTCTGCACCATAATCGTTTATAAAACAATGTTTGCATTGCAGGTTGCAGGCAGAAACCGTTTGCAGAATGATGTATTGAGGCGTATTTTTTACCCCTTTTTTTACGCCCAGGTATACACGGTTCAGCAGGTCCTTTTTAGGTAACCGTTTGAATTTTTTGTAAAAAACCTGAATTTTTTCCCTGATCGGTTCGGCTGACATGCACACACGTATTTTGAAGAAGTACAAAGTAAAGACATATAAAACAAAGCGGCTGTTAGCAAATATTAAAACACGGGCAAGCCTGCCGATTTAAATTATGCGCATGAATTAATGTTAGGCATTCATTTTAAAGCGTGTCGGGGCCCATCTTTTTAGTACCTTTGCCCGTCTAAAACTCTAGCACAGCTTACATGAAGCATATCCGGAACTTTTGCATTATTGCCCACATTGACCACGGTAAAAGCACGCTGGCCGACCGGCTGCTGCAAACCACCAATACCATTTCGGAGCGCCAAATGATGGACCAGGTGCTCGACGACATGGACCTGGAACGTGAAAAAGGTATTACCATTAAAAGCCACGCCATACAGATTGATCATGTGCACAAGGGAGAAAAATATACCCTGAACCTGATCGACACTCCCGGCCACGTAGACTTTAGCTACGAAGTAAGCCGGGCCCTGGCAGCTTGCGAAGGCGCCCTGCTGCTGGTAGATGCCACGCAGGGGATTCAGGCACAAACTATTTCCAACCTTTACCTCGCCATCGAAAATGACCTGGAGATCATTCCAGTGATCAACAAAATTGATATGGATGGCGCCATGATCGAAGAGGTAAAAGACCAGATCATTGAATTAATCGGCTGCAAACCGGATGATATTTTATTGGCTTCCGGCCGCACAGGCATTGGCATTGAGGGCATTTTGGAGGCAATTGTAGAACGCATTCCCGCACCAAAAGGCAACCCCGATGACCCGTTGCAGGCTTTGATCTTTGATTCGGTATTTAATTCGTTCCGCGGCATCATCGTTTATTTCCGGGTCAATAACGGCACCATCCGAAAGGGCGATAAGATAAAATTCGTTTCTACAGGCCAGGAATACAATGCCGACGAAATCGGTATTTTAAAATTGGGACTGGAGCAGAAAAAGGAAGTTAGGGCGGGCGATGTAGGTTACCTCATCACCGGTATTAAAAATGCTAAAGAAGTAAAAGTAGGCGATACCCTTACCGACGCGGTAAAACCAACCCAGGAACCCATAAAAGGTTTCCAGGAAGTAAAGCCCATGGTATTTGCTGGCATTTTCCCGGTAAATACAGATGAATTTGAGGAGTTGCGGGATTGCATGGAAAAGCTGCAATTGAACGATGCCTCCCTCACATTTGAACTGGAAACTTCCCAGGCACTTGGTTTTGGTTTCCGTTGCGGGTTCCTTGGCCTCCTGCACATGGAGATCATCCAGGAGCGGCTGGAGCGGGAATTTAACCAGACGGTGATCACAACCGTTCCGAACGTAAGTTTTATTGCCTACACCACAAAAGGGGAGAAGGTAATTGTAAACAACCCAGCTGAAATGCCCGAACCGGTAAAAACCGACCGGATTGAGGAGCCTTTTATCAAAGCACAAATCATTACCAAGCCCGATTATATTGGCAATATCATGACCCTTTGCCTGGGCAAGCGGGGCATATTGATCAACCAAAGCTACCTTACCCAAACCCGTGTGGAGCTTATTTTCGAAATGCCACTTACTGAAATCGTATTCGACTTTTACGATAAGCTCAAAAGCCAGACCCGCGGTTATGCCTCTTTCGATTATAATCCTATTGGGTATCGCGAGGCGGACATTGTAAAAATGGATATTCTCCTGAACAATGAAAAAGTGGATGCCCTAAGTGCACTTATCCACCGCGGAAGAGCCCACGAGTTTGGCCGCAAGCTTTGCGAAAAGTTGAAAGAACTTTTGCCGCGCCAGCAATTCCAAATCGCCATCCAGGCAGCCATTGGCGCCAAGATCGTAGCCCGCGAAAACATTTCGGCTATGCGTAAGGACGTTACGGCAAAATGCTATGGCGGTGATATCAGCCGTAAACGCAAGCTCCTGGAAAAGCAGAAAGAAGGTAAAAAACGCATGCGCCAGATCGGCAACGTAGAAGTACCGCAGGAAGCCTTTTTAGCCGTTTTGAAACTAGACGAATAGAATATATAAACGGTTCGAAATATTAAAATCCCCGGTTTATAGCCAACTATAAACCTGGGCTTTTATTTATCAGAACACCAAAAGTTTTTCATTTCTAATTTCCTTTTTTACGGGCCTTATTCTTATCCGTACTGGTCTTTAACTTTTGTTCATTGCGGTTCCCTTCATCATCTAAAAGCGGATCGGGAACCGGGGCCTGTCCGTCTTCCAGCTTTTGATCAAACACTTTATTGATGTACACCCATTTGCCTTTTTCCCATTTAAACCCTTCATAGTCGCCATCCGGAATAAAAGTGTAGGGCTTATCGTCTTCTTCTGTTTCCGAAACCAGGTGATCTACCAAGATGACCCCAAGGTCTGCATCATAATTTACCAGGGCGCTGGCTTCTTTTTTATATTCAATACTAAACCGGTGCTGCGGTTTGCGTTTAAGGCTGTCGCCTTGAAAAGTGAAGAATTGGCCGCCAAAGACAGGTTGCCCCTGGTTGTTGAAATGCAGCACTTCAATCCATTTTTTATTGCTGCGAACGGTATGGTCGTCAAAGCCGAACAAGGTATAATAAGGCTTACCATTGTGTTCGGTCTTAATTACATTATAGTAAACGGCCCCGATCCATGTAGTATTGGTGCGTACAGAATCGTGTGGTTGTTCGGAAAACTCCGAGAAATCGTGGAGCGGCACCAATCTTAAGGACCCATCCTGTGTACGAAACTGGATGGCGCCACGTTGGCGCGAATAAAAATCGTCGAGGGAAAGCGTCCAGGTAAAAATTCGGAATGAGCTATCCGGTGCATACACATTGCCAATGCCTTTTACCGAATCAAACGGATAATAAAATGAATTTTTCACCTGCAGGCTGCGGATAAGGGTGCGGACAAAAAGGGAATCGTTGCGCATACGGCCTGCAGTAAGCGAGTCCAGGATAAGGCTTTTGGCAAGGTGTTTCAAGGTATCTTCCTTTGCCTGCAACATTTTAAGGGCAGCAGCCGATGGAGCCTGGGCCAGGGCAGCAAACGAAGCCAGGCCAAGCATCGAAAGGAACAGGATTTTTTTCACCAGATAGGTTTTTTGAGAACAGCTAAGTTGATACAAAAAGTTCAAAGGTTATCCTAAGATTAGAAACGCTGGTCCTGCCTGAAATGGTAAAAAAAAGAAGAATGTTCCTGAACCAGCTACCTTTAATGATAGAACGGCGCCTTCAGCTCTTTGGTATTGCGTTTTGCTAGATTGTCTAATAATGGAGTATGCAAACCCTAAAGGGAATTACCGGCTGCCCAACCCGATGATGGTGTCGGCCATTCGGGCCCAGGAATATTTCTTTTTTTCTTCCCTAATCCGGGGAACAAATTGTTGGGGCCCCAATTTGTAAAAATGTACAATGGCCGCAGCTATAGAAGTGGGTTCGGGTTGGCAAACCAAGCCTACCTGCTCATGTGGCACCAGGTCGGGCAGGCCGCCCACATTGGTTACAATCATGGGTGTTTCAAAATGGTAGGCGAGGGGAGTTACGCCGCTTTGGGTGGCCGACCGGTACGGTTGTACCACGCAGTCGGCTGCACACAGAAAATATTTAACCTGGCTGTCAGGAATAAATTCATTGTGCAGCACCACTTTTTTTCCCAAACCATTTTCCTCAATCAATTGTCGATAAGGCGTTTCCGCTTCATAAAATTCGCCTGCAACCAGCAACTTAATTCCTGTTGCTTTTACTTCTGGCTGGGCCATTGCCTGCAGCAACAGGTCCAGCCCTTTGTATTTTCGGATAAACCCAAAAAAAAGAATAACCTTTTCTTCGGTGCCCAGCCCTAAAAACTTTCGGGCTTCTTCTTTTGAAACCGGGCTGCCAAAATGATCGTAAAGGGGGTGTGGCTCTAATTGTATGGGCTTGTTGTTCACAAACTGCTGCAGGTCGTGCTGCACTTTTTGGCTCATTACCACAAAGGCATCGCAGGCTTTCATAAAGTACCGCGTTAAGGACTTATCGCCGGGACGGGCTTCATGGGGCACCACGTTATCGGCAAGGCAAACAACCGGTACGCTTTTTCCCTTCTGTACCAACCGCAAAATAGATCCCAATGCAGGAGCCATCAGGGGCAGCCAAAAACGCACCAGTATCAGGTCGGGTTGCTGCTGCCTGATCCACCGGGCAGTTGCTAACCAATTAGCCGGATTGAGTGAATGAACGAGGGATAAAATTTCAACGCCTTCGGGTGCGGGACCTGTGCTGTACTGTGTTTTACCAGGAAAAAGAAACTGCGGATATTGAAACTTAAAGGAAATAATGGTGCACCTGTGGCCCTGTGCTGTAAATGCCTGCGCCAGCCGTTCATTGAAGGCTGCAATTCCACCCCGAAGCGGGTGGGCAGGTCCCAGGATAATGATCCTTTTGCTCAAAGGCCTGTTTTTTCTTCAATCAGGTAAGCGTTGCGGCCTGGAGCATTGCGGGCAACGAGCTCGGAAATAAATCCGGCCAAAAACAACTGAACACCCAGTATTATGGAAACCAACGCCAGGTAAAATGCCGGCCGGTTGGTTACCCAAACTTCTTCGTGCAGCAATTTGGCAATAATGAGGTACAGCGCCATTACCAATCCTGCAAGAAAAAACAGGGAACCCCACAGCCCAAAAAAGTGCATGGGCCTTTTGGAAAATTTACCCACAAAAGTGATGGACATCAGGTCGAGAAAGCCGTTTACAAACCGCTCCCAGCCAAATTTGGTTACCCCGTATTTACGGGCCCGGTGTTCCACCACTTTTTCACCAATGCGCCTAAAACCGGCCCACTTGGCCAGTACCGGAATATACCGGTGCATTTCGCCGTATACCTCAATGCTTTTCACCACTTTTTTGCGGTAAGCTTTCAGGCCGCAATTAAAATCGTGCAGGTGTATTTTGGAGACCTTACGTGTTACTGCATTGAAAAATTTGGAGGGAATGTTTTTGGTAAGCGTATTATCGAACCGCTTTTTTTTCCAGCCGCTCACCAGGTCAAAACCATCATCCACAATCATGCGGCGCAGCTCGGGAATTTCATCAGGGCTGTCCTGCAGGTCGGCATCCATGGTAATGACCACTGCGCCCTGAGCCGCTTTAAAGCCTTCGTTCAGGGCAGCAGATTTCCCGTAATTGCGTTGAAACTTGATGCCTTTAACCTGCGGATTATGCTGCCTTATTTTTTGTACCACCTCCCACGAACTGTCGGTGCTGCCATCGTCTACCAAAATTACCTCGTAGCTGTAGCCATTTGTTTGGCACACCCGGTCAATCCAGGCACACAACTCCGGCAGCGATTCTTCTTCATTAAAAAGGGGAACGACAATCGTAAGGTCCATTAGCTCTGTTGTTCAAAAGGATTTTGTGGTCTTTTTTTAGTAACGCCGGCACCGATCAACGAACCGATCAGGCCCAGGATCAGGTAGGTAAGCAGGGCACCGCCAGCCGTGATGAGCACAAAATTACGGTCCATGGTCGTTACCACTGTGTCGATCTGGTCGTCACCCATAGAACCCTGGTTTTCCAGCGCCTCGCGGTACGTTTCAATAAACTTATCCTTGAATTCCGGGAAAATGCTGAACATAATGACCATGAAAATGATCACAATCAGCGTAAGTATGCTCGTTATTTTAAACCCATAGGAAAACAAGGATCCAAAAGAAAGCCGGTAATCGTGAGCCTTCCCGTATTGCCGGATAAAATATACCAGGCCACCAATTACCAGCAGGTAGGTAAGCCATCCAATAGCCTGGTTCTGCGCCTGGCCCATCATGTTTAAAACAAGAATAAATACCACCATGATGCCGGCTATAATGAGCCCTGCAACAATATGGTTTAAAGGTTTTTGCTGTTCCATTTTTGGTTTATGGTTTATTAAGAATCAATTGGCCCCGGCTAAAAATACCGATAGGTTTTCCGGTAAGTTGCATGCCACCAAAAGCAGTGTTGCGACTTTTGCTGAACATGTTTACGGGTGCTACCAACCAGGGTTCGTCGGGTAAAAAAAACGTAAGGTTAGCCAAAGCGCCAACTGCCACAGAGGCCGGTTCCAGCCCAAAAATGGTACGGACGTTTGTTGAAAAAAGCGCAGCCAGTTGCTCCAATGGCAAATGGGGCAGGGCGGTGCGTACTGCGGCGAATGCAGTTTCCAGTCCCACCATGCCATTGCGGGCATACTCAAATTCCACCACCTTGCTGTCCCACTCGTGTGGCTGGTGGTGCGAGGCGATGCAATCAATGGTTCCATCTGTTACGGCCTGGCGCAAAGCATCGCGGTCGGCAGCACTGCGCAGCGGCGGAGACACTTTTAAGTTGGTATCGTATTCCTGTAAATCTTCTTCGGTAAAAATTAAATGATACGGGGTAACAGAACAGGTCACTGCCAATCCTTCCAATTTTGCCGCCCTGATCAGCGCTACGCTTTTTGCCGTGCTGATGCCGGTAAAATGGATTTTTGAACCAGTGTAGCGCAACAATTCAAGGTCGCGCTGGATCATCAGTTCTTCTGCTATGGCGGGCTTTCCGGGAAGGCCCAGCCGGGTTGAAACAACGCTTTCGTTCATCAGCCCATGTGCCGAAATGGTTTTATCCTCAGGAACCTGTATCAAAACTCCATCAATGGCTTTAAGATACTGCAATGCTTTGAGCATAAGTCCCGACGACTGAACCGGTAAGGTTCCATCGCCAAAGGCAACGGCACCGCTTACCCGCATATCGTACATTTCTGAAAGTTCCTTTCCTTCTGCACCCTTGGTCACCGCCCCGATTGGGTGCACCTGCACAGGCAGGTATTTGGCTTTTTGCACCACATAATCCACCGCCAGTTTGTTGTGCACTACCGGCGCGGTATTGGGCAAAGAAAATACTTCGGTGTATCCGCCGGCTGCGGCTGCAGCGGTTCCGGTTTCCAGGGTTTCCTTAAATTCAAAACCAGGATCGCCAAAGTAGGCAAACGGATCAACCCAACCCGGCGAAACGCAAAGGCCGGGCACTACAATAGTATCCTGATTTTCACTTGTTGGAAGGTCAGTACCTATGGCCTCAATTCTGCCCGACACAATATGGATGTCGGTAATGTGGTGGTGCAACGGAGCTTGCGGGTCAATGACCTTTACCTGCCTGATAAGGATATTCATCGAGGGGCGAAGTTAACGGTTTGCACGTTTCGGTTGGCCCTATGCGTGGCACCCTTTCTCCACATTAATGGAAGTGGTTAAGCACAACCTGTGCAATGCGGCCAATGCCCGAAATGTCGACCGGCTTTACCAGGTATTCTTTGGCACCGGCTTCAAGGCAGGCCTTTTCGTAAAGAGGCGAACTGGAGGTGCTCCATACCAGCTTGGTGGTGCCATTAAAACGGCCTTGTTCTGCCAGCTGAAGCAGGATCTGCTGGCCGTTTACCCGGGGAAGGTTGTAATCCAGTAAGATCAATTGCGGGGCCTGCTCCGGGGGCACATTTAGCAAATATTCGAGGGCTTTATCACCGGCGCTTTCTACATGCACCTGCACATCCGGGTCGATCTGGCGCAAGGCTTCTATCAAAAACTCCTGATCGTCCGAATCATCTTCTGCGAGAAATAAAAATCTGCCGGTCATTGATTTAAGGGGTTCGAAAGTTGAAATTTTTCAGTAGCTAAGATATCGCTATAAACAAATACATCTGAATAAGGCCACCTACAGCTGCGTTTACCATAAGCAAGTGAGGGGCTCCATTCATTTTTTTAGCACCTAACCGGCTACTTGCAATATATGACAGGCTTACCTTAAATACTACAACAGGAATTACTACAAATACAGGTAATATTCCTGAAGCAGCCCGGTGAAAGCAGGCGTGTACTGTCCATCCAGCGCTTTTATATAAACTATTTCCGGTGCAAATTGTTCGGAAGGATATTTTTTAAAAGCCAACATTACCCGGAAAGGAGGGTGAGCCGCCGATGAATGCACCACCACTTTCTGGTGCACAAAAAAACCGGAACGCTGTATTTCCAGCTCCAGTTCCCCTTCCCGTTTAAAAGGAAACAACAAAAAAGCGGTTCCTTGCCCGTCCAATAAACGGCCGGTATGCAGGAGCAATTCCTGCAGCCGCAAACCTGTGCCGTGATGCGCCACGCTGCGGTTGCTTTTGGGCGATGGCAGCTCGTTTTCATAAAAGGGCGGGTTGGCAAAAATTACCGGGTAAAATGCCTGCGGGAAAAAGTCCTGGATGGCTAAATTATGAACCGCTATTTTTTGCGCCCAGGGCGAATTGTTTACGTTTTCCCTTGCCTGCGCTGCAGCCCCGCCATCAATTTCAACAGCATCAATACAAAGACGCGATTGCTGGGCCACCATCAGCGAAAGTAGCCCGGTGCCTGCTCCGATATCTAAAGCTTTTCCCTGGCCTTTGCTGCGCAACTGGTGTGCTACCCATGCGCCAAATAGGCAACCGTCTGTGGTTACCTTCATGGCACAGCGGTCCTGATCAATGCCAAATTGTTTGAACCTGAAAACTGGGTTGGGCATAGGTAAATTGTTGGTGGAGGTTTGGGGCCCAAAGCTAAAATGTTGCAGTTCGAAATGTTGCTCTCTTACCCAAACCAACTTGCCAGCTTAATGCCAGGTGCTGCGGGCACTGGCGCTTTCCGAAAGGGAAGTAAAGTCACCTGCCAAAAATTTATAGTAGGCCGTAATGGCAATCATAGCGGCATTATCAGTGCAATATTGAAACTCCGGAATAAAGGTTTCCCAGCCCTGCTTTTGGCCCATTTCTGTAAAGGCCTGCCGCAAACCGCTGTTGGCCGACACCCCGCCGGCAATGCATAGCCGGGTTACACCGGTTTGCAAGGCGGCCCGTTTAAATTTCGACAATAATATTTGCACAATGCGGTGTTGAATAGAAGCGCAGATGTCGGCCAGGTGCTCCTGCACAAAGGCAGGATTTTCTTTGGTAGCTTTTTGTAAAAAATACAACACCGATGTTTTCAGGCCACTAAAGCTGAAATTAAGCCCTTCAATTTGAGGCTCGGCAAATTGAAAAGCTTTTGGGTTTCCTTCCCGGGCATATTTATCTATAAGCGGACCACCAGGGTAGGGCAGGCCCAGCATTTTTGCCGATTTATCGAACGCTTCGCCGGCAGCATCATCAAGGGTCTCACCAATTATTTCAAGGTGCAGGGGGCTATGGGCCAAAACTATCTGGGTATGCCCCCCACTTACGGTAAGGCATAAAAAAGGAAACTGGGGTTTTTGCGGACCAATAAGGTTTGCCAAAACATGCGCCTGCATGTGGTGCACCGCAATCAGGGGCTTATCTAAAGCCAGCGCCAGCGACCGGGCAAACTGGCTACCCACCAACAGGGAACCTATAAGGCCGGGTGCCTGTGTATATGCAATAGCATCAAGGTCTTGCAGGGTAATGCCCGCTTCTTTAAGCGCAACATCCACCACAGGAACAATGTTTTGCATGTGGGCCCTGCTGGCCAACTCGGGCACCACGCCGCCAAATTGTTCGTGCACTTTTTGGTTGGCGATAAAGTTGGAAAGGATGACCCCATCGCGACACACCGAGGCTGAAGTTTCATCGCAGGAAGACTCAAGGGCTAGGATACAAACCCTTTTTCTCGAAGGAGCACTGGATTCGATGGGGACGCTATTTTCTGGAAATGTATTCAATGCGGCAAATCTGATTCTATGTTTGAAAAGTTAGGGATTACAACAAGGGTTTTCCACTTTAATTTTCTGGTAGAAAACAGGAGGTGTTTTACTTGTGCACTTCGCTGGTAAAATGAAACTCAATATCCGGGTTATTGGTACGTTCGGTATTTAAAAACCATTCGCTTTGGGCCAGGTACACCAGTTGGCCGTCCTTATCTTCTGCAATATTTGCCGGCTTGAACCGGGTAAAGTCTTCGAGCTTTTTTGGATCGGCACTGGTGATCCAGGTAGCCTTGTAAAAAGGAAGCGAATTAAACTGTACCGATGCACCGTATTCATGCAGCAGGCGGTATTGGATCACTTCAAACTGAAGTTCACCCACACAGCCAATGATTTTTTTATTGCCCCCGTATTGGGTAAACAGTTGCGCCACACCCTCATCGGTCAACTGCAGCAGCCCTTTTTCAAGTTGCTTTGTTTTCATCGGGTCCTTGTTGATCACCTCTTTAAAAATTTCTGGCGAAAAAGTAGGGATGCCGGTAAAAAACAGGTCTTCCCCTTCGGTAAGGGTGTCGCCAATTTTAAAGTTGCCGGTATCGAACAGGCCCACCACGTCGCCGGGAAAAGCGTCGTCCACCACGCTTTTTTCGCGGGCTAAAAATGAGTACGGGTTGGAGAACCGCACATCCTTGTCGAGCCGCACATGGTGAAAGTATTTGTTGCGCTCAAACCTGCCCGAGCACACCCGCAAAAAGGCAATGCGGTCGCGGTGCTTGGGGTCGAGATTGGCGTGGATCTTAAAAATAAAGCCGGAAAATTTGTCTTCGCCTACGGCAACGGTGCGTTTGTTGGTTTCGCGGCTGCGGGGTGCGGGTGCAATGCGGATAAAAGTGTCCAACATTTCTTTTACGCCAAAGTTGTTAATGGCCGACCCGAAAAAAACCGGGGCAACATCTCCGGCAAGGTAAGTTTGGGAATCAAGTGGACCGTAAACACCATCCAGCAGTTCTACGTCCTCCCGAAGCAATGCTGCATCGCGGCCGCCAATTTTGTCATCGAGCAGGGGAAGCGAAAGATCGGAAATAGACAAAGTATCTTCATCGGTAGCCTTGGTGCCCCCTGTAAACAGGCGCAGGCTGCGGTTGTGCAGGTCGTACACCCCTTTGAAGTCCTTACCCTGGTTGATGGGCCAGGTCATGGGGTGCAGCGAAATGGATAATTCCTTTTCAATTTCCTCCAACAGGTCAAACCGGTTTTTGCCGTCGCGATCCAGTTTATTAATGAACACAATAACCGGGGTTTTGCGCATCCGGCACACTTGCATCAGCCGGCGGGTTTGTTCTTCCACGCCATTCACGCTATCCACTACCAGAATAACCGAGTCCACAGCAGTAAGGGTACGGTAGGTGTCTTCGGCAAAATCCTTGTGGCCGGGAGTATCCAGCAGGTTCACCAGGGTGCCGTTGTATTCAAAGCTCATTACCGAGGTAGCCACCGAAATGCCCCGCTGGCGTTCAATTTCCATAAAATCGGAAGTGGCCGCCTTTTTTATTTTATTGCTCTTCACGGCACCAGCCACCTGAATGGCCCCTCCAAATAACAAGAACTTTTCGGTAAGGGTAGTTTTACCGGCATCGGGGTGCGAGATAATGGCAAAAGTGCGGCGGCGTTCTATTTCCTGTGAATATTTCATGAGTAATGTGCAGGAGCATTTGTTGCCTGGAAATATGCTGCTCCTTTTTTGCGGTTGCAAAGGTAAGATTTGACCTCTTAAGGGTAGGGTTTATTTGGTTTAAATATAAATTGATGAAGGATTCCCCGACCGTTCTTTTACTTGTATGCCCTTGCAGTGGCCTTTTTGGAGAACCCCGCGGCCTAATTCGCTATGGCGTTACGGACCCTGGCACGTTAACAAATTGGAGGGAAAAAACGGGGTGCCCCAACGGACAATTTGGGGAGAAAATGCACAAGAAAATATAGGAATGCCTTTTAGATTTACAGGCATGCTTTTCGGATGATTCTGGATGTACCAATGACAACGAAGATGAATTTCGATAGAGATAACGAGCAAAGAGGTGGTCACCCAGGTGAAGGTAGAACCGGCGAAAGAAGCAGGCCAATGCCCCAGAATGGATTTGAAGGAATGAATTACGAGCAAAGAAGAGAACCGTATAAAGGAAACCGCCAGGGTTCTACCCGCAATGGCAACACCCAGCAGGACGCTTCCCATAATATTAATAAGGAAGGCGCTGCGTAAACAGGACAGCGAGCAGAATAACAAAAAGTTCCGGCAAGGCGATGGATGTACGAAAACAGGAACACAAGTTTTTAGGATAGGATCAGTAAAATGCGCAAGGAGCAGAAAGGATGTGGGAACCCGGACTGTGCAGCTTGGAAGTGAACCGGATTATTTGTGGTGGATTCTTCTCCTGTTAAAAAGGCAAACCTACTATAGGTTTGCCTTTTTATTTTTACGGCAGGTATTGCGGTAAATAATTTAAACGGCATTAATTCAAACTACAGGCAATAAAACTCCGCGAACCGGTTATTTTTGTCTTATGCGCCAAAACCTCGAAATCCTGGTCACCTCCTTTAAAATGGCGGTTCTGGAACTTTGGAAAAACAAGCTCCGGGCTTTTCTTTCCCTTTTTGGCGTTACCATCGGTATTTTCTGCATTATCGGGGTGCTGGCTACAGTCAATAGCCTGGAGCACAACATTCAAAAAGAAATCAAATCTTTAGGAACGAATACGATTTATATAGATAAATGGGATTACGGCGCATCCACAGGCGGCGATTATCCCTGGTGGAAATTTGTCAACAGGCCAGCGCCGCGGTATTCCGAACTGGAATTGATCAAGGAGCGAACCGCTTCTGCCCAGTACGCCGCCTTTAAAATGAATATTACCGGGCAGGTGGAGGCGGGGAGCAATGTGCTCAACGGTGTGGTGATCTATGGCATATCGGAAGAATTTTCCCTGATACAACCCTTTGAGGTGCAGTGGGGCAGGGCACTTACCGAGGCCGAATACGAACAGGGCAGCAGTGCCGCAGTAATTGGTTTTGAAGTAGCCGAAAAACTATTTGGCGAACCAAGCCGAGCCGCCGGAAAAATTATTTCCATTAAAGGACGCAAACTGCCGGTGGCAGGGGTTATAAAAAAGCAGGGTGCGCAAATGATGGGCGGCTGGCAGCTCGACAACTGCGTGCTGCTCAATTATAAATTCGCCCGGTCCATGATGAACGAATTGCAAGCCGACCCACTGGTGCTGGTGCAGGGCAAGGACCAGGTGCCCACCGCCTTACTTATCGACGACCTTACAGGAGCTATGCGCAGCATTCGTAAATTGAGCCCGGTGGAAGAAGACAATTTTTCCCTCAACGACATCAACGAATTTAGCGAAGCGGCAGGGCAAATTTTTTCCAGCATTAACCTGGGCGGCTGGGCCATTGCGGCACTATCGCTCATTGTAGGGATGTTTGGCGTGGCCAACATTATGTTTGTAACCGTTAAAGAGCGGACGGCCCAAATTGGATTGAAAAAAGCCATTGGCGCCAAAAGCCGCACCATCCTGACCGAGTTCTTAATGGAGTCGGCTTTCCTGTGTATTATTGGCGGGATGGTAGGCCTGCTGCTGGTATTTATCCTGACCAAAATTGTCAGCAACCTGCTCGATTTTCCCATTTTTATTTCCACTGCCAACATGTTGCTGGCCATCGGCATCTGCATTGTGGTGGGCGTTTTAGCCGGTATTATTCCTGCGTCGCAGGCCGCTAAAATGAATCCTGTGGTGGCCATCAGGAGTTAACCCTTTCCGGATTTTTGGAACAGGGTTCAATGTGGAAAGTATAAGCTTTCCCTCTTTTTAAGACATGAAATCTCATATTATGTAGCCGGCTACTGATTCACTATCAGGCTGCTGTTGCGTCGCACACTTGTACAGTTGGTAATGCTATTCGGCTTACAAACATACCATTGTCTGTTCCGCATTTTTATTTCTTGCCATGCCTTTGCTTCTCATCCAGGCGTAGGAGTGATTTCATCTTTGTGCATAAAATCGCTCTGCCACACTGAGCTGCTTCGCTGCGTTCAGCATGACAAATCATTCCAACCTTAAAGCACATAAAACATCAAAGAGCAATAATCTGGAATGGCTGTTCCAGTTTTTCCAATTGGGCTTGTAGGCGGGAACAATTGGTATCGGTAATAAATATCTGGCTCTGGTTTTCGGTGCACACCCGCATCAACAGGTTGGAAATCCGTTCCTCGTCCAGCTTCTCAAACACATCATCCAGCAGGATAAAGGGTGCCACCTTTTTTTCTTCGTGCAGGGTGTCTACCTCAGCCAGCTTTAAGGCAAACAGCAAACTTTTGCGTTGCCCTTGCGAGGCTATGGTTTTAAAAGGTTGGTCGCCCATGTAAAAACTAATATCGTCGCGGTGAATACCGGCAGTAGTGCGCTGCAGCATCAGGTCTTTTTGCCGGTTTGCATGCAGCAGTTCCGCCAGTGCCGTTTGTTCCATTTCACTTTCATACAGAAGCGAAATGGCCTCATAGTGTTGCGCTATTTCGTTGTACAACAACTTTACAGCTGGCAAAAACCGGAGCAGGAAATGCTTTCGTTTTTCATAAATATAATGGCCCTCTTTTGCCAGTTGCCCGTCCAGCACATCCAGCACCGAAAGGTCGCGGCCGCCAAAACCGGTATCGTAATTTCTTAAAAAAGAGTTGCGCTGTTGCAACACTTTAGTATAGGTAATCAGGCTTTGGAGGTATTGGGCATCCAGTTGGGAGAGGAGCGTATCGAGGAATTTCCGGCGCTCCTCGCTGGTGCCTATAATGAGTTGTACATCGTCGGGGGCTATTACCACGCAGGGATAGCGGCCAATATGCTTGGAAAAACGGGTGTAAGCGCTGTCATTTACCGAAAACTCCTTTTTACCGTTTTCCCGCAGGATGCACACTGCTTTTTCGGGGTGCTGGTGTAGGGTAAAATGCCCTTCCAGCCGAAAACCCTGGTGGCCATGTTGTACCACCAATCCGTCCTGCCGGGTAAAATAGCTCTTGGTAAAACACAGGTAATGCAGGGCATCCAGCAGGTTGGTTTTGCCCATGCCGTTGCGGCCGCAAATGCCCACAATGGGTTCGGTAAAGCGGAACTCCTGGTGGAAGTAGTTCTTAAACTGAAAAAGCGATATGGAATTAAGCCGCAGATCCAAGGGTGCAAAGATGTGGTTTTCGGGCAAAGCGGCAAGGGAGAAGCAGTTTGGAGTTTGTAGTTCGCAGTTTGTAGTTTAAAGTTGGTGGCCAAATTTTAAGGGTATTAATGCAAAAAATGGGTCGGTCCGGTAAATTCCTTTTGCCAGAAAACACTTCACCGCACCTGAAACCAGGAACTACAAACTGCGAACTACAAACTCAAACCTGTCATCTCCCAACTCCTTCCCCTCCAGCGGTCGTTGAATCAAACTATCCCTTATTTTTGCGCCACAAATTTCCAAGCTGTGGCTACACAATTTTCTAAAGAAACCTATCTGTACTGGTACGAGCTCATGCAACTGATCCGCCAGTTTGAGTTGATGGCGGAAGAAAAATACAAGATGGAAGGCAAGATCCGTGGCTTTTTTCATGCCTATGTTGGGCAGGAAGCCATTGCCGCCGGTTGTATGACCGCTACAAAGCCCGAAGACGCCTTTATTACTGCTTACCGCGACCACGGCCTGGCCATTGCAAAGGGCGTGGACCTCAACTCCTGCATGGCCGAACTGTATGGCAAAGCCACCGGTTGCGCCAAGGGCAAAGGCGGCTCCATGCACTTCTTTGGAAAAGACGTGAACTTCTATGGCGGCCACGGCATTGTGGGTGCCCAGATCGGTACCGGAGCAGGCATTGCCTTTGCCGAGGCTTACCGCGGTACCGACAATGTGTGCCTTACCTTTTTTGGCGACGGCGCCGCCCGCCAGGGCATGCTCCACGAAACCTTTAACCTGGCCATGTTGTGGAACATCCCGGTAATTTTTATTTGCGAAAACAACAATTACGCAATGGGTACGTCGGTAAAACGTACTTCAAACGTAACCGACATTTATAAGTTGGCCGATGCTTACGATATGCCCGCCGACCAGGTGGATGGCATGAAGGCGGAAGCCGTACACGAAGCGGTTTCCCGTGCTGTAAAGCGTGCCCGTGAAGGCGGTGGCCCTACTTTGCTGGAGATCAAAACCTACCGCTACAAAGGCCACTCCATTTCCGACCCGCAGAAATATCGCACCAAAGACGAAGTGGAAGAGTACCGCTCCAAAGACCCCATCACCATTTTGCTGGATACCATCCTGAGCAAGGGCTTTGCCACCCAGGAAGAGATCGATGCCATCAACAAACGGGTGGATGAAGCTGTAACGGAAAGCGTTCGCTTTGCCGAAGAATCGCCCTGGCCTGCGGACGACGAAGTGTTAAAAGACGTGTACATGGACCAGAATTATCCCTTTATTGTTGATTAATAAAAGCAGCCTGAACTAATTTTATTTTTATGGTAGAAACAAAACAAACGCTGCCGCCACGTGACGAGAACGGTGTTGTGGTGGAACGTGCTAGAGATTTCTGGACCCGCAATGGCCGCGTGGTAACCATAGCCGCACTGGCCGTAATAGTGCTGGGTGCAGCCTACCTGGGTTACAAATACCTGGTGCTGGCCCCCAAAGAACAAAAGGCCGCCGATTCGCTGGCGGTTGCCGAAACCTATTTCCGCGCCGATTCACTGGGCGCAGCGCTCAATGGTGATGGCATCAATCCTGGTTTTCTGAAAGTAATCGATCAATACGGCAGCACCAAAGCCGGCAACCTGGCCCGCTTTTATGCAGGCAGCCTGCTGATGAAACAAGGCAAATTTGCCGAGGCCGCCAAACACCTCGACGAGTTTGAAACCGACAGTAAAATGGTTCAGGCCCGCGCTTACAAACTTTTGGGCGATGCTTATGCCGAACAGGGAAAAAACGACGATGCATTTAAAGCGTATAAAAAAGCCGCTACTCATTTCCCCGACGACGAGCAAAATGCTTCCGATTACCTGTTTACCGCTGCATATTTTTCGAGCCGCGTACTTAAAAACGAAAAAGAAGCCATTGAACTGTTCAAACAGTTGAAACAAAAGTTTCCCCGCACGGAGCGTGGCTTTGAAGCAGAAAAATTCCTGGCGCAAATGGGAGTATATAAATAAATAACTGCGAGCTGCGCGGTTTAAGCTTTAATAAAAGCCGGCTGGCAGCTCCAAGTTCACAACTCATAGCTTCTTATGGCTGATATTGCAAACAGCAAGTTATTTGAAGGCATCGAGGGCATCCCACAACTGGCGGATGCCCTTGTTGTTTTGGTAAAAACCGAATGGAACGCAGCAATTGTAGATGAACTGGAAAAGGGTGCACTGGATATTTTACAAAACCGCGGCATCCGCACCCAAACAATAGTGGTTCCCGGCGCCGTTGAAATTCCTTTTGCCATACAGCGCTGCTGGGCCTCCGGCATCCGCCCCGATTCCTTCATAGCCTTTGGTTGCGTGATCCGTGGCGGCACGCCGCATTTCGAATATGTTTGCCAAACGGTTACCGATGGCGTTACCCACCTCAATCTAACTTTGGCAGTGCCCACTATTTTTGGTGTGCTTACCCTCAACACCATAGAGCAAGCCCACGAACGAATTGGCGGCATTCACGGACACAAAGGCGAGGAAGCGGCAATTACCGCGATTAAAATGATGGCGCTTAACAGGAGTTTGGCGGAGCAGGGAAAAATGACTGGCTTGTAACGTGGGCCTTTTTGCAGACCGGCAATGGCACCCTGGTTGGGCTGCTGTTGCGACGCTCCGTTCCGGGTTCCGTTCGCTGAGGATCAAAGGCTAGACCATATTAGATGGATGGTCCTTTTTATCATGTTTTGCGAATGGCAACTGAACCGCTTTTACTCCTTTTACCTTATATCCTAACCAACTAGAACATACATCCCATGAACGTTCAACTTTTTGTACCCTGCTTTGTCGATCAGTTGTACCCCAATGCAGCCATGAACATGGTAAAGGTATTGCGTAAAGCAGGCTGCACGGTGCGATACAACCAGGCCCAAACCTGCTGTGGACAACCGGCTTTTAACGCTGGCTTTTGGGATGATGCACGGGCCGTGTGCAACAAGTTTCTTGCTGATTTTGATAATGAAGATTATATAGTAGCGCCAAGCGCATCCTGTGTTGGTTTTGTTCGTAATTATTATGGCAAGTTATTTCCGGATGGACCCCAGGCTCAAAAGGCAAAAGCAATAGGCGCCAAGATTTTTGAATTTTCAGACTTCCTTGTTAACGTGCTGCAGCAAACCAGCTTTGGTGCAAAGCTCGAAGGGGTGGCTACCTACCACGACTCCTGTGCGGCACTCCGCGAATGCCATGTAAAAACAGAACCAAGAAAGTTATTGGCAGAAGTGGCGGGATTGCAATTGGTGGAAATGGCGGATGTAGAAACCTGTTGCGGGTTTGGTGGCACTTTTGCCGTAAAGTTTGAACCCATTTCCATCAATATGGGCGAACAAAAAGCGGAAAATGCACTAGCTACCAATGCCGATTATTTAATCAGCACGGACCTAAGCTGTTTAATGCACATTGAAGGCTATGCCAAAAAAAGATCTTTACCGCTAAAAGCGCTGCACCTGGCCGATGTACTGGCCAGCGGCTGGTAAGGGCAATTGACTGTTAACAGTCAACAGTCAACAGTCAACTACCCACTACCATCTATCATCTATCAACTATCAACCCTTTTCCCTCATGGCATATTGGCTGATTAAGTCGGAGCCCTTTAAATATAGCTGGGACCAGTTTGTAAAAGATGGACAAACCTTTTGGGACGGTGTACGCAATTATGCTGCACGCAATAACCTCAGGGCCATGAAACTGGGCGACCTTGCCTTTTATTACCACAGCAATGAAGGCCTGGAAATTGTAGGCATTGCCGAAGTAGTTCGGGAACATTACCAGGACCCAACTTCCAGCGAAGAAACCTGGTCGGCGGTTGATTTTAAACCAGTGCGCAGGTTGCAGCACCCCGTATCTTTAAAAACGATCAAGGAAGACCCGCAGCTCCAGCAAATGGCCCTGTTGCGCCTGGGCAGGCTTTCGGTGCAGCCTGTAACGCAGCAAGAGTGGGAAAGGGTACTGCAATATGAAACAGCGGAATTATAGAAAAATAGAAATCGGCTTTCCTGAAATGCTTAAACCGGAACCATGCATTTTAAAAGTCTGGAACTTTTTACTACGGATGTAAGTTCGATGGTGCATTTTTACCGCGATGTTTTGGCCTGTCCTGTCATTGAGCAGGCGAACGGTTTTTCTCATCAGGCGGGTACCACCACCGTGCAATGGCGGCAGGACAATGCTGCTACCCACCACTATCATATTGCATTTACTATTCCCTGGAATAAGGTGGCGGAAGCCATTGAATGGACGGCAGCAAAAACCCCTTTGCTGGAAGTTGCACCCAACCAATATTTGGCCGACTTTTCGGCATGGAAAGCAAAGGCGTTTTACTTCCAGGATCCTGCAGGGAACCTTATAGAATTTATTGGCCGCGAACCGCTGGGGCTGGAGGACAGTAAGCCTTTTGATGGAGGCTCACTGGCATCGGTAAGCGAAATGGGCATTGTAACCGATGATGTACCACTGGCATGCCGCCAGTTAACCGAACTCTGGGATGTACCCGTATTTACGAGGCAGCAACCAACAACCTCTTTTGCGGCAATGGGCGACGACCATGGATTGTTTATTGTGGTGCAGACAGAACGGCATTGGTTTCCTACAAAACTGCCTGCTGTGCAAGCCCCGCTCACAGCCCTTTTTGAAACCAACAATGGGTTATTGCGCCGCCTGGAAATAGCGTAAAAGGAAAAGTGTTTCTTCGGTTTACCGGTCGCGGTATTGCTCTCCCAAAATAAAAAGCTCCTGCATATTGTATACACGCTTGGCCTCCTGCTGGCGGGTAGCTGCGCCAATCATTGCTTTGGCAACCGTTTCCGCCGGTATGGATTTAAGCATACCCAGGCCGGGAATGTGCTGCAGCCATCCAGATACTTTAAGCGCCAGGCCTTCACCGGTGCGTTGTTCCTCGCGGTGGCCAGCCAGCAGCCCGGGTTGCATAATGGATGTATGCTGAAAAGGAAGCCGCAATACATCCCGCTCCAGTTCGGCTTTCATCCGCGAATAAAAAAACAGGGAATTCAATGCTGCATTAGCTGAAGAAACCAGCACATACCTGCCCACACCATTGGTCGCAGCGGCTGCGGCAAATTGGTATTGATAGGTATAATCAACCTTGTATTGCGCTTCTTTGCTTCCAGCAGTTTTCAAGGTGGTACCCATAGCCGAAAAAAGCACATCGCCTTTTACTTTATCGCGCCACTGTTCGGGATGGTCAAACGAAACAATATGCTCCTGCAACTTGGGGTTGTGCAAACCAGTGCGGCGGCGCACAAAAACATGTACTTCGCTATAATGCTGGTGGTGCAGCAGCAACCGGGATACTTCGCGGCCCACCAACCCGGTGGCGCCTAACACAAGTGCAATCGGCATAACAAAGATTTTATGAAATGAAAACCAAAAGAAAATGCTAATCGAAAATGACGGTTTTGTTTCCGTACACAAATACCCGTTCGTGAAACACCAGCCGCAGTGCCCGTGCCAATACCATTTGCTCCACATCACGGCCAGCCTGCTGCATTTCCTTGGCACCATGTGTATGGTTCACCGGTATAATACTTTGTGCAATGATCGGACCTTCATCGAGGTGGTCGTTTACATAGTGTGCAGTAGCACCAATGATTTTAACTCCCCGTTCATATGCTTGCGCATAGGGTTTTGCACCCACAAAGGCTGGTAAAAAGGAGTGGTGGATGTTGATGATTTTATTTGGATAGCGGGACACAAACTGTGGGGAAAGTATGCGCATATATTTGGCCAGCACTACAAAATGAAGGTTGTACCGATCGATGATTGCTGCAATGGACTGTTCGTGACTTTCGCGGCTTTCACCTTCGTGGGGCACGAAATGAAAAGGTAGGCCAAATTTGTGCACCAGTGGCTCGAGGGTTTGGTGGTTGGCAATAACTGCTAATATTTCGGCACCCAATTCATTATAGTGATGTCGCACCAACAGGTCGGCAAGGCAATGATGTTCTTTGGAGGCAAGGACTACAATTTTTTTGTTGGCTCCGGGGCTTAATTTTATCACCGCTTCGCTGGGCAGTGCGGCACTTAACTTTTGTATAAGGGGCTCCTGTTCGAAGGCTCCGGAAAATTCGGTGCGCATAAAAAACCAGTTGCCCTTGCGCTCAACAAATTCATCGTTGCTGATGATGTTTACATTAAACTGGTACAAGATGCCGGTGATGGCGGCAATAAGCCCCGGCTGATCGGGACATTGAATCAACAAAATATGAGCTACCATAACCCAACAAGGTAGGGAAGGGGGTTGATTTAAAAAAAATCAAAGCAGTTCTTTTAACCCTTTAGGCAATAATTACCGGTACCCTTTTTCTTTTCACAGAAATGCTTTGAAATAACCTGATGGTACATACCACTGCGATGATATTGATGGTGGGAATCAGGAAAACAGCTGGAAATATAGAGTATCCAAGCATTCCCATGCCCACTACTTTTGCAGTCAGTGCAGTCATTAAAAGGGAAAGAAAAACTAGGTATACGGGTCCCCAAACTACCCCGCCATGTTGTAGTTTTCTCAGGTGCCAGCCTACAATAAAAGAAGCAGGCAACAAAATAGCCAGGTCCAGTCCCTGCACCACCAGGGTTGTATAATGTGCCACTTCCTTAGGAATAATCCTGCCTTGCAACAGCGGTGGCACTACGATGCTCAACCAAAGCAAAGCAATGAGTACCGCATTTACCATTAAAAATAACCCTGCAAACCGTGCCCTTTGCGGGTGCCGGAACCGCGGAGGATTTGTAATGGTTAAGAGTTGGCCCATCAACAGGTAAACAGCGAAAAAAGAAACGCCAGCTAAAAGGACATACAACAGGAACAACGCATTGAACATGCCCATCAACAGGTAAAAGAAATAGGTGACCAGGAAATATCCCAGCACACCAGCCAATAATGGTGTAGCGCCCCTTTTTCCCCTTTTGAAAAGGTACAAAGCAACCAGCAAAAGAGGCACCCCTACAAAAAGCGTCACATAATCCTGTGCAATGCCCTGCGGTGCTACTTCGGCTGACATGTGCCGGTAAATACCTTTGCCATAAATCAGTACCTGATCGCCCCGGATGCTTACATGTTTATAGGGTCCCGTTCCGCCATTGGAGGCTATCCCGCAAAGCGTGGCCCCTGTTGCTCCAGTGGCAATGATATAGGTTAAAGTTTCCAGGATTCTTTTCGTTTGCATGACTGGCTTTTTTTACAACCCTTAAAATAATAACCGGTCTTGCTGCAGCATATGATTTATAACAGCTTCGCCCATTAAACGATCACCAAAGGCGCATCCCGGTTTATTTAGCGTACCTCTTTACATTTGCGCTATAAATACGATTGCTTTATGACAACATCCGTTTATATCGTTAGCATAGCCCGCACCCCAATAGGAAGCTTCAATGGAGCCCTTGCAGCAGTGCAGGCTCCAAAACTCGGCGCTACCGCCATTGGGGCAGCCATTGAAAGGGCAGGCATCACCCCCGACCAGGTTCAGGAAGTGTATATGGGCAATGTGGTAAGTGCAAATATTGGCCAGGCACCCGCACAACAGGCCAGCATCCTGGCGGGTGTACCTACCACTGTAAATTGCACCACGGTAAATAAAGTTTGCGCCAGCGGCATGAAAGCCATCATGTTGGGCGCACAAAGCATTATGTGCGGCGATAATGATATTGTAGTGGCCGGTGGCATGGAAAGCATGAGCAACATTCCTTATTACCTTGAAAAAGCCCGCAACGGCTACCGGCTGGGCCACGATAAAATCATCGACGGCATTATCCGCGATGGATTGTGGGATCCTTATAAAGATTACCACATGGGCAATGCCGGCGAATTGTGCAGCACTACCTACAATATTACCCGGGAGGACCAGGACAATTTTGCCAAAGAAAGTTACGGCCGTGCACGGCAGGCATGGGAGAAAAACCTCTTTGCCAACGAAATCGTTGGGGTAACCATTGAAGGCAAAAACACCACTACTGTTGCAGAAGATGAAGAATATAAAAAAGCCAACTTCGAAAAAATGGGTTCGCTGAAACCTGCTTTTACCAAAGAAGGCAGCATTACCGCAGCAAACGCCTCCAAAATAAACGACGGCGCTGCGGCTGTGGTACTTGTAAGCGAGGCAAAAATGAAGGAACTGGGGCTAAAACCGTTGGCACGCATTGTATCGTTTGCCGATGCATCGCAGGCGCCGGAATGGTTTACCACCACCCCGATAAAAGCCATGCAAAAAGCACTGGACAAAAGCGGGCTGAGCGTTGCCGACATGGATGCATTTGAAGTAAATGAAGCATTCAGTTGTGTTGCCATCATCAATGCAAGAGAACTGAACATTGACTCCGCCAAATTGAACAAGTGGGGTGGGGCAGTAGCACTTGGTCATCCTATAGGTTGCAGCGGTGCCCGCATTGTGGTTACCCTTACTTCCATTTTACAACAGGAAGGCGGACGCTATGGCATGGCTGGCATTTGCAATGGCGGCGGCGGTGCGTCGGCAATGATCATTGAACGATTGTAAATTAGCTTTGAGGGTTTAGATGTTTAGTTGGTTTTACGCACCGGCTAAACATCTAAACCCCTGATATCACCAACTCTTCCCTAAACAATCTTTTTCCTGCTGTACTTGATTCTAAAAAAAACCAGCGCCGAATTGATGGCCACCGAAAACAGGTTGGTGTAAATCAGGGGCGGGTCTTTGCGCATAAAGCCATAAACTACCCACAGGCACAGCCCTGCAATCAATACCAGCAGCATTACTACCGAAAGGTCCTCCACGTGTTTTTCCTTGATTACCTTTATTAGTTGGGGCAGCATGGAAGCTGCTGTAAGCACGCCTGCCGCAATTCCAATCCACTCCATTGTATTCATAAAAACGCATTGCTTTATTTATATTCTGCCGGTTAATGCTGTATGCCAACCGCATTTTCTGTTGCCATTCCAAGCCTGTTTTGGGGCTTCATAAATCAAGTACTAAACAATCGTTCCATTTTTTATCCGCTTGTTTTTTATTTAGGTAATATGCGCTTGCTCCGCTAATTTTGCCCCCGTTCAGAAAAAATTTTTTAGCTGCATGAGACAAATTCCAATTCGTGAAGCCTTGCGTGAAGCCATGTCCGAAGAAATGCGCCGTGATGACCGTATATTTCTGATGGGTGAGGAAGTGGCTGAGTATAACGGAGCCTACAAGGTAAGCCAGGGTATGTTGGCCGAATTTGGCCCCCGCCGGATCTTAGATACGCCCATTGCCGAACTGGGTTTTACCGCTGTTGCCGTGGGTGCCGCGCAAAACGGCCTGCGTCCGATCGTTGAATTTATGACCTGGAACTTTGCCGTGCTGGCGCTGGATCAAATATTGAACACTGCCTCCAAAATGCTGGCCATGAGCGGCGGGCAAATTTCCTGTCCCATTGTTTTTCGCGGGCCTAACGGTTCGGCGGGGCAACTGGGCGCCCAACACTCTACTGCATTTGAGGCCCTGTATGCCAATATCCCGGGTCTGAAGGTGGTTTCGCCTTCTAATGGTTATGATGCCAAAGGTTTGTTGAAGCAGGCCATCCGGTATGAAGAAGACCCGGTTTGCTTTATGGAAGCCGAATTGATGTACGGCGAAAAAGCAGATATCCCTGACGAAGAATATTATATTCCACTGGGCAAGGCCGATGTGAAAAAGCAAGGCACCGATGTTACCATTGTTTCTTTCAACAAGATGATGAAAGTAGCGCTGGGTGCAGCCGCCGAACTGGAAAAAGAAGGCGTGTCGGCCGAAGTAATCGACCTGCGCACCATTCGTCCGCTCGACTGGATGACCATCCTGGAAAGTGTGAAAAAAACCAACCGCCTGGTAATCGTAGAAGAGCAGTGGCCTTTTGCTTCTATTTCTTCCGAAATTACCTACCGCATACAAAAAGAAGGATTTGATTACCTGGATGCCCCGATCCGCCGTATTACCGCCGCCGATGCCCCGCTGCACTATGCCCCCAATTTGGTGGCTGGCGCACTGCCCGATGTTGGCCGTACCGTAAAACTGGTAAAAGAGGTAATGTATCTGAAAAAATAAAAACCTGCGCGAAAAGACAGCCTGAATCTAAAATGAAAAAGTTGCACTTCGATGGTGCAACTTTTTCATTTTCATGCAGTATCGCAAAAAAAATAATTTGAAAATAAGTTTTGAAATCTGGAATAAAGCGCCCATCTTTGTTACGGTTTTTCATAGGATATTGGATTTTACACGAGGCTGGATTTCTATCCGGCCTTTATTTTTACCACACGCTCCTTTGTATTCCTTCTGCTAACTTATCAGCCGGCCTATTGCCAGCACAAACACCCATAATGCCAGCCGTTTTCCTATTTAAATCAAATTGGAATACGGAGGCTGATTACCCCTTTTCGAAACAATTCCTTGTTGCCTACTTAAAGATTTAATTTAACTGTATGGCGCCGCGGCTGTTTGTTGCTAAACTTCCGTACGCATACTTTTGAAAGCTTACTTTTGCTCCCCAAATCACTTATTAACCGATGCCCAGTTTACTGATAATCGACGACGAAAAAGCCATTCGCAAAACCCTCAACGAAATCCTGTCATTTGAAGGATACACCATCGATGAAGCTGGCGATGGGGAAGAAGGCTTGCACAAGTTTAAAGCAAAAACCTACGATGTAGTGCTTTGCGATATTAAAATGCCCAAGCTGGACGGATTGGAGTTTTTGCAAAAAGCAGTGGAAATAAATCCGGATGTTCCGGTGATCATGATCTCCGGTCATGGCAACATTGAAACGGCTGTAGAAGCGGTGAAAAAAGGGGCGTATGATTTTATTCAAAAACCACCCGACCTCAATCGCATGCTTATCACCATCAGGAATGCGCAGGAACGCAAATCTTTGGTAAGCGAAACAAAAGTATTGCGGCGTCGGGTTTCGAAAGTACAGGAAATGATTGGCGATTCGCCCGCCATTAAAAAAATAAAAGACACCATTGAAAAAGTGGCGCCTACCGATGCCCGCATTTTGATAACCGGTGAAAACGGCGTAGGTAAAGAACTGGTAGCACGCTGGGTGCACGAAAAAAGCAACCGTGCCGATGGACCGCTGGTTGAAGTTAACTGCGCAGCCATTCCCAGCGAGCTGATTGAAAGCGAATTGTTTGGCCACGAAAAAGGTTCGTTTACCTCGGCCATCAAACAACGCATCGGCAAGTTTGAACAAGCCAATGGCGGCACCCTTTTCCTGGATGAAATTGGTGATATGAGCCTGAGCGCCCAGGCCAAAGTGCTGCGTGCCCTGCAGGAAGGAAAGATTACCCGTGTGGGTGGCGATAAAGAAATTGCTGTAGATGTAAGGGTAGTAGCAGCCACCAACAAAGACCTGATGGAGGAGGTGGAATCAAAAGCATTTCGCCTCGACTTATATCACCGCCTCAGTGTCATCCTTATTCATGTGCCTTCACTCAACGAACGCAGGGACGATATCCCGCTGCTGGTGTCCCGGTTTTTGGATGACATCTGCAGCGATTATGGCATGCCGAAAAAGAACATTTCGGAGGATGCACTTAAGTCTTTACACCAATATAACTGGACGGGCAACATCCGCGAATTGCGCAATGTGGTGGAGCGCCTGGTAATTCTTTCGGGCAAAACTATTTCGCGGGAAGACGTGAAGAGTTATGTATTTCCGAAGTAAGGCTGTTGCGTTATGAATGATAAATTATGAATGATGAATTGGTTGCGGCCACTTTGCCTGCATTCATAATTTATCATTCCTAATTTATCATTTTGCTAGAATCCAAACAACTCGTACTTCGTCTTTGGTCGCCGCGTTTCGAGCCAGCGAAAATTTTCCAGCCGCATTTCCTGCGGGCTCTTTTGCTGAATGGGCCAAAGCGTGCCGTCCACATCGCTTCGAAACACCACTTTATTCAGTTCTCCTTTCTTAAAATACACATCCATCACTTCAGATTTCGACTGGTTAATGCCCGTATAGGCACTGTCGTCATCCTGCATATAATAAATGGATTGCGCCTGGCCTCGTGCCCGCACCGAATCAATTACACCCTGAATAAAATACGAATCCATGCGCCGCGAACTAACCTGGTTGTAATACCCTGGCTGCACTTGTTTTACCAAAAATGAATTATTGAATACATGCACTTTTTCGGCCTGTTTGTTTTTAGTAAACAGGTGGATCGTGTCTCCGGTAATCTGGCTGCCCTGGCTCCAAACAATCGGGTTTTGAAAAAGCTTGAACGTAGAATCACGAAAGTTATAAAACAGGCTATCGCTCACCGCCTGCACCGAATCGGTAAATATGCGCACATTGCGAAAAGCTTCGAAATAGCGATTGGTACTGTCGCCTGCTTTTAAAGTATCAAACCGGTTCAGGGAATCGTGCAGGCGGGTAAGGTCGGAAAGCCGTGCAGAAAAAAGCGTATCCGCGGTAATGTATATCGAATCCTTTTCCTGCTTTACAATCATCAGGGGCTTTTCGGTTGCCAGAAAGGCTTCTGTCTTTTTATTGACGAAAATTTCGTTGGCCAAGATCGAAAGCCCTTTCGCCGTATCCTTCAATACACCTCGCCCCCTGATCTGAACTACACCCGCTACATCGTCATTGGCAATTTGGTCGCCGGTAACAGTAAGGGCACCGTCTTCGATAGTGGTACGTTGGGTAAAATTGGCGTTGCCGCCACGCAGATCATAAAATCCCTCCGTAGTACGAATGGTTCGCCCGCTGGAATCTTTTATAAAGGTTTCGGAAATAAATCGCGTGGTCTGAAGTTCGGTATTGTACAAAAGCGAATCGGCTTTAAGGTCGTAAGCAGGATCTTTCAACACCACGTTCTTTTTAAAATAAACGTCCCGTATATCCGCATAATAAACTCCTTCCTTGCTGGTCAGCACCGACTTTTTGTTTACCAGTTTACCTCCATTGCGGTAAGTACCAATGCGGGTGTTCATATCATAATCCAGTTCGGAGGTGGTAAGCGTTGCATGCCCGTCGCTCATTCGCACTGCACCCCTGAAATAAGCAATGCGCCGGTCAATGAGGTAGCGCATGGTATTGGAATAAATATGTGCCGTGTCGCTATCGTTGATGTGCACCCTGCCATAAGCTTCAAACACATTAGCAGCACGGTTGATAACACAACTGTCGCAATCGAACAACACAGTGCCCTGGCGCAGTTTTACGTTGCCAGCCAAAATTTGCAGGGTTTGGCCACCGGGTGTTTTTTTTAAGGATAACCTTTGTCCATCCAGAATCTCAACCAAGCGTGCAGTTTCACCCACAGGCGATTGGGCACTGCACCAAAAAGAAAGCAGTAAAAAAAGAAGGGTTATATATCGGTTCATTAATCGCCTGCAGTTATAACAACAGTGTCTTTTGCAGAAGGCGAAGTTAGCGGCTCGGCTCCTTTACGGCCGCCAAAGAGGGAAATATTAACGTAGCGTTTCGGATGCACCCGCACATCATCCAGCAGTATCTCCAGGCTCAGTGCCGACTTATGCAACTGGTTGTACAATTGCTGGTCATTGAGCAGGCGGCCTACGGTGCCGTTGGGGTTATTTACATTGGCATCCAGGGCGGTAATGGTTGTTTTTAATTGGTCAACCGTTGCCTGCAAACCCGCTATGGTTTGTTTGATGGGCGCATTGGCCAGGTTGGCGGTAGTAAGTTCGATGTTGCGGATAGAAGAAGTAATCTGTTCGTTGTTGCGGGCCAGGTTGCCGGTAACATTATTAAGGTTGCCCACCGCCTGCGACACCATACCGGTTTCCGCATTCAGGAGGCGTTGCAGGTGCATCGACGACACTGCCAGGCTTGCGATCATATCCTGGAGGTTGTGGTTGGTGTTGGGATCAAAAATCTGGTTCACGGAGCCCAGTACCATTTTCAAGGAATCAGCTACATCGTTTACGCGGGTAATGGTGGGCGTCAACTGTGTTTTGAGGTCGGCAATAATACCGCCGCTAAGGCTGGTGTTCAGCGTATCGCCGGGTTGCAGGTACCGGGTAGATGGGCCTTTTTCAATTTTAATATAAGAAGCACCTACCAGCGACGCATCAATAAAGGCAACCGAATTGTCCGGGATGGCCACGTCGCGGTTCAGGTGTATTTCTACGATGATGCCGTCCACTTCTTTGTTGGTAGGGGTAAAGTTGTACACCGTACCAATGGGAAGGCCATTGATTTTTACTACGTTTGATTTTTCGAGTGAACCGAGGTCTTTAAAAACAGCGTAGAGGCTGGGCTGCTTGGCAAATACGCTTTTACCTTTTAAAAAATTAAAACCCAACACCAGCAACACAATAGCAACAACGGCAAGTATGCCAACCTTGGTTTCGTTCTTAATCTTCATGAAATTATATTTTTCCTGCGGCAGGAAGCTCTTGAAGCCTCAAAAATAGCAACATTTTTACCGAAGCCTTTTTCATTTTATTCCCACCTTGTTCAGGTGGGTAAAAAACCGTACCACAGGGGAAGGAAGATTTACGATTGACGATTTCGGATTTCGGATTTGATTCTGGCACCGGAGCAGATTGGTATGCTAATTTGAATTGTGCACCCAAGGCAATCGTAAATCCCAAATTGTCAATCGTAAATAAAAAAGCCCCTTACGGGGCTTTTACTGGCGATAGTTTAAGAAGGAATAGTGTTATCGGGCCTGTTGCCTGCGCTGCTCAGCCGCTTCAATCTGGTTCAGGAAAGTTTCGGTGGCTTTTTGTTTTTGTACTCCGGTAGTCAGGCCTTGCTGGGCAGAAATCTGATTCTTTTCAAGCCAGCCCATATAATTTTTAACCGCATTGGTAATACAATTGGCAATCTCTTCCTGCCCATTTTCCGAGTTCAGGTAGTCTTCCTCTGCCCGGTTGGTTATATAACCGGTTTCCACCAGCACGCTGGGCATGGCGGTAGCCTGCAGCACCCAGATGCCTACCTGCCGCTGGCGCTGGCCCCGGCTTACGCGGCCAACTTTGGCAAATTCCTCTTCCACCAGTCCGGCAAGTGTAGCACTGCGCTTAAAAAACTGCTTGGTCTTTAGTAGCGAAAGCGCGATAAAGTCGGCAGAGTTAACGTCTACGTCGCCATAGTTTTGCTGGTAATTTTCTTCGGCTAGCATGGGTGCGTTTTCACGCATGGCTACTTCTTTGTCTTCATTTTTATGGGCACCCCAAATGTAGGTTTCGGTGCCCTTAGCCGGGTTGGGGGTGGAGTAGTAGCGGTATTGCGGCACCTGGCGGGTTACCTTTTTACGTTTTTTGCCTTTGCCCACATAGCTCACCACGGTTTTGTTGCCGGTAAATTCTTTGTGTTGCACCGGGGGTGCAGCATTAACGTGAATGGAAATAAAGAGTTCGCCTTTGTTTTGGTTGGCCATCCGGGCTCGGGTGTGCAATTCGGGGTAAGAGTCGTCGGTGCGGGTAAACAGCAACTTTACGTCGGGGGCCGTCCGGGCCAGTTGTTCGCCCAGGCGAGTAGCTACACCCAAGCAAATATCTTTCTCGTAGGAAAATGCACCACGGGCACCCACGTCCTTGCCACCATGGCCCGCATCAATGATAATGGTGCGCAGAACTTTTGGTTTTTCCTGGAAAGAAAACAACAGAGTGCCCACTAAGAAAAGGGAAACCAGTGCAAGTGTTTTCTTTAGCATAGAGGATTATTTATTTATCTGTTAACAGTATGGTGTATCGGTGTGTAACCACCTAATCAGTTACTTTTGTTGCCGGCTTATGACGGGACTGCACAAATTTACATTTAAAATTTTCTCTTCAGCTCTTCTTCTGCTGGCAGCCATGTGTTTCTTAACGCAAACAGGGCATGCCGGTAATATTATGGCCGGTAAATTTGAGGGCAGTTTAACAGTTTGGCAACGCGACACGGTGCCTGCAAACAGGACCACTGATACATTACGGAAAATTACAGACAGTACCCGGCCCCTCCGGGATAGTTTGCCCACTACAGATACATTTTCGCTGAAGCTGTCAAAAGATACGTTGAGCGGACCGGTAGCCTACAAGGCACAAGACAGCGCTGTCATATTCATGCAGGACAAAAAAATAATCCTGTATGGCAAAACCGAAACTAAGTACCAGGATGTAAACCTGCAGGCGCCTACTGTTATCCTGGACCAGGGCACCAACATCCTCACCGCCATTGCCGACCGCGACAGCCTTGGCGAAATAGCCACCCGGGCTCGTTTTGAACAAGGCGAAAACAAGTTTCAATCGGATACAATCCAGTTTAATTTTAAAACACAGCGCGGCATTACCCGTAATACCTTTACCCAACAGGGCGAAATGTGGGTGCAGGGCGAAAAGATAAAAAAAGTGGATTCGGCTACGGTGTTTGTGAGCGGCGGCCGCCTGACAACCTGTTCTTACGACGATCCGCATTTTGCCTTTCGTACCAATAAGCTTAAGGTGGTCAACAACAAGATTGCGGTCACCGGGCCCACCCACCCCGAATTTGAAGGCATTCCCATTCCCATTTACCTGCCTTTTGGTTTCTTCCCCATGAGTCAGGGTCGCCACTCCGGTTTTCTTCCGCCCACCTTTGCCACCAACGAATCATTTGGATTGGGGCTTGAAGGGCTCGGCTATTACAAAGTGCTAAATGAGTATGTGGATGTTACCCTTCGGGGAAATATTTATTCGTATGGCGGTTGGAATGCAACCCTGACGCCCACTTACCGCAAACGGTACCGTTATAGCGGCGCTATGAATTTCACGGTTCAACGTACCAAGATTGCTTTTAAAGGCGACCCTGATTATAACCTGACCAAAACCTTCATGTTGAACTGGAACCACAATGTGGATGGCAAGGCCAGGCCCGGAACCACTTTTTCAGCCAATGTAAATGTGGGCTCCACCCGGCACAACCAATTTATACCCAACAACCCAAGGCTCAACTTCAACAACAACCTTTCTTCTTCCATTGCTTATTCTAAAATGTGGGCGGGAAAACCATATAACCTTACCCTTAGTGCCAACCACAACCAGAACAACAATACAAGGCTGATGTCCATTACCCTGCCCGACGCCAGCTTTACCGTAAACACATTGTATCCTTTTCAACGCAAGGAAGCTGTGGGTGCAAAGCGCTGGTACGAAAACCTGGGTGTTGGCTACAATGGCGTAATGCGCAACCAGCTTAATTTTTACGACACAGCCATTACCAGTATCAGTCGCCTTTTCGATACGTTGCAATGGGGTGCCCAGCATCGCTTTCCGGTAACCATGTCGCTACCGCCGGTTGGTCCTATCATTTTTTCCCCGGGTTTTTCTTATCAGCAGGTATGGTTGCAAAACAGGTACGACCGCAAGTGGAATGACCTAACCCAGCGTGTAGAAACCCAAACGCAAAAGGGGTTATATATAGACCACGAAGTTTCGTTCAGTATGAGTGCCAGCACCAACATCTTTGGTACGCTGCGTTTTCAGCGGTCGCGGGTGGCCGCCCTGCGGCATGTGATTCGGCCGCAGGTTAGTTTCAATTATCGCCCCGACCTGTCCGGTGGCAATTACCAAAATGTGCAACTCGATAGTGCCGGCAAAGTTTGGGACCGGGTTTCCCTTTACGAAGGCAACCTCTTTCCAGGTTTTAGCGAAGGGCGTTTTGGCGGCATTTCATTTGGCGTAGACAATAACCTGGAAATGAAATGGCGGTCGAAAAAAGATACCGGCGCCAATGCCATTAAAAAGATCAGGCTGATTGACGGTTTTGGTTTTAACAGCGGCTATAATTTTTTGCGTGACACCCAAAGACTGGAACCATTTAACCTGTCGCTGCGCAGCACCTTGCTGGAAAAGATCAACATTACGGCCAGCGGCCAATTGGTTCCCTACAAGTTTGATGCTTTTGGCCGCCGCACTAATGAGTACGCATGGGCCGATGGTTTTAACCTGGGTTCGTTGCAATATGCAAGCCTTGCGGTAAGTACTTCTTTTCAAAGCAAAACCAAAGATGGCGCTACGGCACCAACGCAAACCCTTCCGGGCGATGAACTAGTGATGCCGGGCCAGAACCGCATTACCGACCCCAACCTGCTTAACGACCAGCAAATGCTGCTAGATTATATGCGGCGCAACCCTGCCGAGTTCGTTGACTTTAATATTCAATGGCAACTGTCGCTTTCGCTTTCTGTAAATATGATGCGCCGCCGCAAGGCAGATTTTTCAGGATTTGAAAACGACGTGAATGCCAACGTGTCGTTCAACAACTCTTTTAACCTGACGCCCAAGTGGAATTTCAGCACCAATGGTTATTACGATTTTCAAACCATGAAGCTGCAAACGTTCACCATGTCCATCAGCCGCGACATGCACTGCTGGCAAATGTCCATACAGGTAACGCCAGTAGGCCCATGGCGGTCGTTCTCCTTTACCATTAATCCCAAAGCTTCGTTATTGCAGGATTTAAAAGTTAATAGAAGCAGGACGTTCTCGAATTTTTAAGTAAGGAAGGATGGGAGAAAGATGGTGGATGATGGATGGTGGTAGAATTACTTTACTTCTTCAATTCGCAACTCTGTTATTAGCTGCATCCACTGCATGATTGGTCGACATTGCGAGGCGCAGGAAAAAATTTCTTTTTTAATGTTGGCGCCGAAGCAATCAACTAAATGCATTCCAACATCAAACAGCAAGAGTTTTTTAGGAAAATACCTATGTTACGGACGAGGAGATTGCTTCGGCGCGGTTAAAGCATTTGCATATACAGATCCATCGGCGCCTAGCAATGACGGACGGTACGATAAAAACCTAACACCTCTTACCCGATCACTTCTGTCTATTGGCCACATAATAATCCAGCATTATCCTGAAGGATTCTTCTTTTAAATCCTCAGCTGTTTTGCCGGCTACAATTATGGGGGCTAAAAAATGCATCTCTACACTGTGTGGCCATATGTAAAACATCTTGTTGCGTGGCATCACAATTCCCGTATTGAATATAACTGCAGGAATAATATCCTTGCCTGCTTCGGCAGCCAGCCGGAAAGCACCATCGTGAAACTTTTGGATCGGCTCCTTTCCCTTATTGCGGGTTCCTTCGGGGTAAATACACATGTGCAGTCCCATTTGTAGCACCTGGTGCATGGCCACATAACTTTGTTTGCGGCTTTGGTCACTTTTTCGGTCTACCAGCACCGAACCAGCCCGGTAAATGGTTCCAAACACCGGGATACTGGCCATTTCAACCTTAGCGATCGTTTTGTTGGGGCCAGGAATACCGGGAGAAGAAAGAGGTACATCCATAAAAGAATTGTGGTTGCAGATCACCACGTAATTTGCTCCCTGCTTAAAATGATGCACGCCAACAAAACGGCGACGGATACCCGAAAGCACAAAAAAAACATTCATCCAGGGATTAAAAACACGAAAAACATTTCGGGTTCGCCGGGGCTCCGGTTGGCGGGAAATGATCCACACCGGAAGAATCACCAGCATTAGCGTAACCACAAAAACCAGCAGGGCCCACAGGGCGGCCACCCGGCCCAAAATGTTCTTCAACAAATTCATGGCGCAAAGTTACAGTGCCCAGTCGATGGGATCGATACCATGTTGCATCAGGTATTGGTTTGCTTTAGAAAAATGCCGGTTGCCAAAAAAACCGTTGTGTGCAGAAAGGGGAGAAGGGTGGGCCGATTTAAGGATGTGATGTTTGGTGCCGTCAACGAGTTCTGCTTTTTGCTGTGCAAATTTTCCCCACAGCATAAACACCACATGCTTCTTTTGTTCCGAAATTTTCTGGATCACTGCATTGGTGAATTTTTCCCACCCGATCTTGCTGTGGCTCATAGGCTCATTGGCCCGCACGGTAAGCGAAGCATTGAGCAGCAACACGCCCTGTTGTGCCCATTTCTCCAAGTAGCCATGGTTAGGTATGGGCATGCCTACATCTTCATGCAATTCTTTAAAAATGTTGACCAAGGACGGAGGCGGTGGCACGCCAGGCTGCACCGAAAAAGAAAGGCCATGTGCCTGTTTGGGATTGTGGTAGGGATCCTGGCCGAGGATAACCACTTTCACTATTTCAAACGGTGTGGCTTCAAATGCGTGAAATATATTAGGTCCAGCAGGATAAATGGTTTTCCCCTGCGCCTTTTCTGTTTTCAGGTGTTCTACAATCTGCTTAAAATAAGGCTTGTTGAATTCATCCTGCAATACTGCCTTCCAGGAGGCTTCTATATTTACGTTCGTGGCCATTGGGGTTGGGTGTTTGAAGCCATCAAATGTATTAAAACATGTAAAGGAAAAAGGGATCAAAATCTGCACCATGATTTCGGAAGGAGTGTGGCTAATATTTTTTGTGTTGTGCATTCGCACCACGTTTTGATTAAATTAGCAAAGTGCGCATTTGAACTGGTGCCATTTCCATTTTTCCAACGTTTGCCAACTTATGCATTATTATCTCCTTAACTCGGTGCCGCCCAGTGCAGCATTGCCCCCAATAATTTGCAGCTATACAGCACCTGCAACAATCCCATACCTTGATTTTTATAAATGCTATTCTAAATGGTGATCAAATACGGGGGACTTTTTTTTCTGGCTATTTTTTATACCACCACCGCATGCGCACAGGTAGAATGGCCACCCATTACCCAACAGGCAAAGCCCTGGGCCCGCTGGTGGTGGCAGGGAAGTGCTGTAAACAAAACAGACCTGGCCTATAACCTGAAAGAATATGCAGCTGTAGGTTTGGGCGGTTTGGAAATCACCCCGATTTACGGCGTGCAAGGCACCGAGCAACAATTCATCTCTTTTCTTTCGCCGCAATGGATGGACATGCTCAGGTTTACGCTTGCAGAAGCAAAAAAGTTGGGGCTGGGAATAGATATGGCCAACGGAACCGGCTGGCCTTTTGGCGGCCCCACCATTAACGCCCAACATGCCAGTAAAACCCTTTTCCATAAAACATGGCAGTTAAGCGGGGGACAAACATTATCCGAACCAGTTACCTTGCAGCAACAAAGCTTTGTCCGTACTGCCAATACAAAAAAAGTAAGCGCCGATACGCTGGTGCAGGAAATTTCGCAAAACAAGGATCTGCAGGCCTTGGCACTGGACCAGGTACAGTTTTCCAACGCATTGCACCCGCAGGTGGTGATGGCTTATCCAGAGACCGGGCAGCCAGTAAACTTAACCGGGAAAGTAGGTGCCAATGGCAGGCTCTTATGGACGGCACCCGCAGGTAATTGGCGCCTGGTTGCCCTTTATGAAGGGCTGCATGGCAAAATGGTGGAACGCGCCGCCCCGGGCGGCGAAGGATACGCCATTGATCATTTTTCTGCCCCTGCACTCGACCATTACCTGCAACGTTTCGACAGCGCATTTAAAGGCCAGGATATAAGTAGCATAAGGGCCTTTTTCAACGACTCCTACGAAGTGGATGATGCCCGTGGACAAAGTAATTGGACGCCCGGCATATTGAATGCTTTCCGGCAGCGAAGAGGATATGACCTGACCCAATACCTGCCTGCGTTGTTGCAGTTGGATGAGGCGGATAAAAACCGACGCGTGTTGTACGACTACCGGGCAACTATAGACGAAATGATCCTGGAAAACTTTACCCGTAAATGGAAAGCCTGGGGCAGTGCCCATAACAAGTGGATACGCAACCAAAGCCATGGATCCCCGGCTAACCTGCTCGACCTGTATGCTGCCATCGACATACCGGAAACAGAAGGTGCCGATATTTTGCGGTTTAAATTTGCAACTTCTGCAGCGCATGTGGGTGGCAAAAAGTTGGCATCGGCGGAAGCCGCCACATGGCTGAACGAACATTTTTTAAGCAATTGGGGCGATGTAAAAAAATCGCTGAACCAGATGATGCTGGCAGGTGTGAACCATATTTTTTACCACGGCACCAATTATTCGCCCAAAAGTGCCACATGGCCGGGATGGTTGTTTTATGCAGCCGTACATTTTAACCAGGCCAACCCACAATGGAAGGACCTTGCTGCCTTGAATACTTATGTGGCGCGGTGCCAGTCCTTTTTGCAAAAAGGCTGGGCAGCCAGCGATGTACTTTTGTACTTTCCGCTGCCCGACCGCTACATGGAGCCCGGCCAGGAAATGCTGCAGCATTTTGATGGCATGGAAAAAAATTTTGTAGGCTCCGATTTCGAACATGCCGCTGCATGGATGCAGCAATCGGGGTATTCATTCGATTTTATTTCCGACCGGCAAATAGCATCAGCCGATTTTAAAGAGGGCATTCGTATAACAGGCCCCAATGTATACAAAGCCATACTGTTGCCGGCCAATAAGTTTATTTCCGATACCATTTTTAAACACCTTGTTTCTCTGGCTACAAAAGGTGCAAAAATCTTGCTGTATAAAAACCTGCCGCAAGATGTGCCCGGGTTTCATCAATTGGAAGAACGCAGGAATAATCTGAACCAGTTGTTGGAGCAATTAAAGTTTGAGCCCATACAAGGCTCACAGGTAAGGGTAGCCAAAGTGGGTGAAGGACATTTTTTTGTAAGCAACCAGTTGGATGCGCTTTTAACTGCGGGTAATGTAGCAGCCGAACCAGCAGTGCTTTCAGGCATTCAGTTGTTTCGGCGTAACGACGAAGACGGAAGCATGTATTTGTTGCACAACAAAATGGAAAGAGCATACAGTGGCTGGCTGCCGTTAAGGATCGATGAAAACAAGGCTGCATCAGTAGGTCTATTTGACCCCATGAACGGAAACAAAGGTTTGGCCAAGGTAAAAAAAATGGGTGGGGGGTTGGTACAGGTTTTTGTGCAACTGCAGCCCAACCAAACCTGCATTGTACAAACATGGGATCATAAAAAAGAAGGCGGCCCTTTTCCTTATCGGTTCCTTCGGGGCAACCCGCAGGAAATTAAGGGCAACTGGACCATCCGGTTTGAAAAAGGTGGCCCCACGTTACCGCCCATGGTTAATAAAAAAGAGCTGCGTTCCTGGGCGCATTGGGGCGATACTGCTACTGTGCACTTTTCGGGCACGGCACGATATACCATTCACTTTCCGAAACCCAAAGAGCAGGCTTCGGGGTGGTGGCTTAACCTGGGACAGGTAGACGAAACCGCGGAAGTTTTCCTGAATGGCAGAAAGCTTGGAACACTTATCGGGCCGCAATTTGGACTTGAAATCGAAACCTCATTGCTGCTCCCCAATAATAAGCTCGAAGTGCTGGTTTCAAACCTGATGGCCAACCGCATTCGGTACATGGACCAGCACGGCTTGGAATGGAAAAAGTTTTACAACATCAATATGTCGGCAAAGAACCGCAGCAACCTGAAGGATGGCATTTTTAGTGCAGCCCATTGGGAGCCTCAGTCATCGGGTTTGTTGGGGCCGGTTACTCTTACGCCTTTTACCCGGTCGTTCGGGGAATGAATTATGTACTAATACTAACCAACCATCTATTTTAAAATAGAAACGGGTTTATTGATTTCTGAAAAAATAATGCGCCCACCTGGACTAAACATGAAAAAAATATTCTTACTCGTCACCTGTTTTATTGCTGGATATTTGGGAGTTAGGGCACAGGCCCTCGATAGCGTTTACCTGTTTTGCTACTTTAAAGGCAATGGTGATGGGATGCGTTATGCGTATAGCATGGATGGCCTGAAATGGAAGGCGCTTTTTGACGACAGTATTGTGCTAAAATCCGCAGCAGGAAAGGACAAACTGATGCGCGACCCCTGTATTATCAGGGGAAGCGCCGGAGCATTTCATATGGTGTGGACCGTAAGCTGGAATGAGCGGGGCATCGGATATGCGCAATCGACCGACCTGGTGAACTGGAGCGACCAACGCTACCTGCCTGTAATGGAACATGAACCCGGTGCCCGAAATGCATGGGCGCCAGAAGTAACCTTCGACCCCAAAAGTGGCAGGTATTTTATTTACTGGGCCTCTACTATCGATGGCCGGTTTCCTCAAAAGGACACGGCAGCCGAAAGCAAATACAACCACCGGATGTATTATGCTGCAACCAAAGATTTTCGCACCCTCGAACCAACGCAACTTTTGTGGGATCCGGGTTTCAGCATTATTGACGCTACTATTTTACCACACGAAGATGGTTATGTGGTTTTTTTAAAAAACGAAACCCGCGCTCCGGAAGAAAAAAATATTAGGGTGGCCTTTGCACCAGAAATAACTGGTCCATTCAGTGCGCCGTCTGCACCCATTCATGGCAAATATTGGGCGGAAGGACCGACAGCCCTGAAGATTGGAGACCAATGGATGGTGTACTTTGATAAGTACCGGGATCACCAATATGGTGCGGTGCGCTCCCATGATTTAAAAAACTGGAATGATGTCTCTGCTCAATTGGACATGCCACGGGGCATCCGGCATGGTTCGGTATTTACCGTTTCAGCAAAAGAGTTTGCCGTTATGCAGGAAGCATTCAGCAAAAAAATAAAATAACCTTTCGCTGCCATAAATTTTAAACAATGAAATTCAAGCCAGCACTTACCATTTTCTTAATTGTACTATTGGCAGCAGGAACTGCGTTTATTGTTAAGCGTGAAAAACCAGTGTTATATATTATTGGAGATTCTACGGTGCGCAATGGCGATGGCTCTGGCGGAAACGACCAATGGGGCTGGGGTTCCTTTCTACATCTGGCCTTCGATACAAGTAAGATCAGCATTCAAAACAACGCCATTGGGGGGCGCAGCAGCCGCACTTTTCAAACAGAAGGCAGGTGGGATAAAATATTGACCACCCTAAAAAAAGGCGACTATGTGCTCCTGCAATTTGGCCACAACGATGCAGGACCCATTGATGATACCGCCCGTGCAAGAGGCGTGTTGCGAGGCGTAGGCAACGAGTTTATAGAAATATGGAACCCTATAACCAAGAAAAATGAAATGGTATACACATATGGCCATTACCTGCGCAAATTTGTAAAGGATGCCAAAGCCCAGGGTGCTCATCCAATAGTTTGTGCCCAAATACCCCGCAACAGGTGGAAGGGGGGAAAAGTAGAACGATCGGACAGCACATGGTCGCTCTGGGCCATGCAGGTGGCCGCCACGGAAAAGGTTCCTTTTATCAATCTGAATGAACTGGTGGCCCTGCATTACGAAACTATAGGTGCGGAAAAAGTAGAGGCACTTTTTGCTCCCGATCGAACGCATACTTTAAAGGCTGGTGCCGTGTTGAATGCACAGATTGTAGCAGCTGCCATCAAGGCCCAAAAGCCCGCCGGTTTGCACAGGTACCTCGCAAAAACGGCTAAATGGCCACGTTAGTTTTTAAACCTTTTAATACAAAAACAGGATGGTGCAAAAATATACGCTGAAGCCGGCAGGTGCATTGCTGCTTGCTTTTGTTTGTTCCATAAGCATACATGGCCAGAAACTGCCCGGCAAAAGTAAAACCCTGGATGCCATGCGGTTGGCAAATGCATATTTTATGCAAAAATGGCCCGATGCGGGAAAGAGCATCATCACCAATAAGGAACGGCCGTCCAACATCTGGACCCGCGCAGTTTATTACGAAGGCCTGATGGCTTTGCATAGTATAGACCCACAAAAAGATTATGTGGCCTATGCAGAGCAATGGGGCGAAAAACACCGCTGGGGCTTGCGCAGCGGTACCGCCACCCGCAATGCCGACGACCAGTGCTGCGGCCAAACCTACCTTGATCTGTATCAATTGGATCCCAGGCCGGAAAAAATAAAAGATATTAAAGCCAGCATCGATGCTATGGTGGCCAGCGAAAAGGTAGACGACTGGAACTGGATTGATGCGTTGCAAATGGCCATGCCTGTTTTTGTGCGCCTGGGTGTACTTACCTCCGACAGCGCATATTTCCGGAAAATGTATGAGCTGTATGCACATACAAAAAATAAGGAAGGTGGCAGTGGGCTGTACAACCGGCAGGACGGGCTATGGTGGCGGGATAAGGATTTTGTTCCTCCATACAAGGAACCCAATGGAGCCGATTGTTATTGGAGCAGGGGCAATGGCTGGGTGGTTGCTGCATTGGTAAGAACGCTGGATTTATTACCTGCCACCGATCCGCATTACGCCGAGTATTTGGAAGATTATAAAACTATGTGCAGCGCCTTGCTAAAGCTGCAGCGCCCCGACGGGTTCTGGAACGTAAGCCTGCATGACCCAACAAATTTTGGAGGCAGGGAAACCACCGGTACTGCATTGTTTACCTATGGTTTTGCTTGGGGTGTAAACAAGGGTATTTTGCCTAATGCTACTTACAGGCCTGCAATTGCAAAGGCCTGGAATGGCATGCTGCAATATTCATTGCAACAGAACGGTTTTTTGGGATGGGTACAGGGTACCGGCAAAGAACCTAAAGATGGTCAGCCAGTAACAGCCGCTTCTATGCCCGATTTTGAAGATTATGGATTGGGTTGCTTTTTACTGGCGGGCACCGAAGTATATAAAATGAAATGAAACGCATTTTAATAAATCTCAGTCCTGTTATCCATGGTTTTTATTTATAAAATCTACAAGTTGCAATTTTAAAAAAATTGATTTTTTAAATTACCCGTTAGCCTTTTGCTGTTGTTCAGTAGTACAAAAGCTATATCACAGGGCCATCCCGAAATCATGGCTAACTTATTTCGGGATGGCTACATGCTAAATTTTTGCAGAAGCAAATAAGTATAGGCATCATTAAAAACGATGCACTTTTGGGACATCATGAATTGTATTCTATCCAACCAATAAACTAAATAATAAAATTCAACACCATCTTACCGCCATAGCTACCCCAATTTTTTAATACTTTATCCAATTGCTGAAACAGGGTGATTTTATTTACCTTTTTTCCTTTTCCTGCAGGCGGCTTTACCGCTGAAATGTTTACCCCATTCACTTCCACTTTGGTGGCAAACCAGGTAGCGTGCAGCCGGGGTATTCCCATACCCAAAATCAACCCGGGCAACCCATGTACACTTTCAGGACCGCCCGGCACCATCAGTTCATCGGCATAAAAAGCAAATACACCAACGCTGTCGTCCATAATACCCACCGCCTTGCGGCATTCATAGCCTGCAATGGTACGGGTATCGGCAGTTAGTTTCCATTTTATACGGCTCAGGCTGTCTTCCACAAAAAAGGTTTCTTCAAATACGGGCTTTTGGCTGGTTGCCATACCACTGCGGAAATTGGTGTACACCACGTTTTTTGTTTCGCTGATGTCCATAAAACCACGCTGCGCAGCATTAATTTGTTTGCCGGGTTTGAACAGGGAATGGGTGGAGTCGGCCGTCAGTTCAAAATAACTCAGCTTGGTGGCCGGCGTTCGGTCCTTGATCCAGTCGTACCATTCCTGGTCTATTTCTTTGGCCAGTTGGTGCAGGTAAACAGTCTTTTCATACTCCACTTTTACCGTATGAAAAAAAGGCGATTGTGCCCTGCCCAAAAAGGGAAGCAGGAACAACAGGAAAAATATTTTACGCTTCATGGTTTATGATTTATGACCCAAATAATTTGGTTGCTTTTTAAGTTCTAAACAAAACTTTTCTTAACCATTTACATTCAACTGTCCGCATTTTATTATTTGCCCGGTGCTTTATTTAGCGTGTATTCCAGTTTCAGCATCACGTACCGGGCAACCCTTTCGTATCGCTGGTCGGTAATGTTGTAGCTGTTGATGGTGCGCTGAAAGCCTCGATTTTGGTTTAAGATGTCATTTGCCTGCAACACAATGCGGGCTTTTTTATCTTTAAAAAATGCCCTTGCCAATGATGCATTCCAGTAAATGATATTGGTGTTTTGTGCAAAACCTTCCAGCTTCTGGCGCAGATCGAAATTGCAATTGGTGCGGAGTTCCAGTTTGGCAGGCAACATCAGCATGCCTTCCACATTGCCACCATAGGTGTAATAGTTGATTTTTTGATCAGGCCGCAAGGAGTTGTTGCTCCAATTGTAGCCAACTTCCGGCGATAGGTAGACCATGTACTTTTCAGTAACCTCATAACGCAAGCCAAACCCTAAGCTGGTATTGGCGTAGTTTGTTGTGTTGGTAAATCCATTTACAAAATTGTTGTTGCGGCCTCCATTGCCATTACTGCGCAAAGTGTAGATCCATTTTTTCTCCCCTTCGCCCAGGTTCCATTCGGCCCAATAGTAGAAATTGTGGTTGCCTGCAACGTTTACCGGCTGTATCAGGCTGCGTCCTTTATCATCTACGGTTACTTTATTGGTGATGGCGTTTTGCATGAGGGTAACTCCTGCATTTACCCAGATGCCGCGTTGCTTCAGCATTTTATACGAATTGTAAAAACCGCTGATGTTGTGGTTGAAACCCACCTTTAAATCGGGGTTACCAATAAATACATTCAACGGGTCGCTGTTGTTGCGCAACGGCTGCAATTGGTTGAGCGTTGGTTGCCGTGTGGAGCCGCGGTAATTTACAGAAAGGGAAGTTTGTGATTTTGGTGCATAACGAAAAGCCGCCTGCGGCGTAAAATTCAGGAAATGGTAGAGGCGCTTGTCGCGGCTGTCGAGGTTCAGCAAGTCCAGCGTGGTAGTGGAAATACCCGAACCAAAAGCAGCATTCACTTTTTTAGAAATGTACCTGCCAATAAGGGTACCGTTGTGCGAATGCACATCCATTTCAAAGTTGTTGGAGAAAAGGTTGTTCAGGTTTTCGTACTTGCCGTTCGAGCTTTTATCGTAAGTGTTAAACCGGCTGTTGGCCATATTGATATTGTAGCCATATTCGGCCACTACCGACCAATGCTCAGAAAGTGGCTCTTTGAAAGTTGCTTTACCGCCCAGGGTTGTGCTGTTGCCTTTGTTTGTTTTTTGTTGGTCTATTGTTTCCACTTCGTTTAACTGGCCGCCCTTAAAATACCGGTTCGTGGCCATCAGGTAGTTGGTATGGTCATCTACAATCATTCCGTGGCGGATAACGGCCATGAACAACCGGTCTTTTTTCCTGAATTTCTGGTTGTAGGTCAGCACATTTGAAATTTGCTGCCGGTCGGCGTCGGTAAGGTTGGTGCGGTCGCTCCGGTTTACCGGCTGCTGTTCTTCCGACAAGGATTCGCTATAGGTTATGTTTTCTGAGATATTGCTTTTGGTGGTGCCTGCAGCGGTAAATTTTATCGACCGCAATGAATCCAGCTTCCACTCATATTTAAAATTCAGGGCATGCTGGCGCAACATTACGTCGGAGTTGGTGTATTGGTTGGTAAAAAATGAAGTGTCGGGCAAAATGGTTTGCGACAGGGTAGAAGCCCTGTTAAGGGTGCCCAACTGGTTATACAGGTAAGAGCCGTTTACGGCATGTTTGTCTTCGTTCCATTTATTGATGAACAAAGTGCCCGCAGTGTAGGCCGTTGGCAAACCCCGGAGGTTCCAGTTGTCAAACTCACTGCTTTCGCCAAACGAAAAATAATAACCGCTTATTTCATCGTATTCATAATCGTTTTCAATGCCCAGGCGCTGGCGGTCTTCCCATCCAAGGCTGCCCGTGGTGGTGTTGCTGCGGGTGCCAAAAGCAGAAAATTTCTTTTTGCCGGCAAACCGGTTGTACAGCAGTTTTGCGTCGTGAAGCCTGTTGAAATCCGACCCTGCTTCTGCCTTGCCAAAAGCACCCCGTTTTTTATCTTCCTTCAGCTTGATGTTGACCGTTTTGCCTTCATTGCCCGAAGACATTCCAGTAATTTGTTGAGCCTCCGACTTATTGTCAAACACCTGTACCTTATCTACGGCACGGGCGGCAATGTTTTGGGTTGCCATAGTGGGATCGTTTCCAAAAAACTCTTCGCCATCCACCAATACTTTTTGTACCCTTTGGCCCTGTGCCGTAATTTCTCCCTTACTGTTTACCTGGAAACCAGGCAGTTTTTTCAAAAGTTCTTCTACAGTAGCACCTTCCCGCACCGCAAATGAATCGGCCACGAATTCCGTGGTATCCCCTTTTATACGAATGGCACCGGCACTGCGTACCACCACTTCCTGAAGCAGTTTGCTTTTGAGGGTCAGGGCAAGGGTTCCAAGTTCTGTATCGGCATCCGCCTTAACAATTACATCTTCAACAAAATCGGCAAATCGGGGAAAAGAAACCACCACCTTATAGGTGCCAGGTTGGGCATTCCGAAGGGTAAACGATCCATCTGCACCCGTTCGGGTAAACTGGTACAACAGACTATCGTTGCCCACAAGGGCTACCACGGCATGGCGCAGCGGTTTGTTTTCAATTGTGTCGCGAACGGTGCCGCGAATACTGGATTGGGCCTGAGCTGAACCCAGGGCAGCCAGGCAAAATAAGAGCAGCAGGTATTTACTCATTGCGCAGGTTTCGTTGGGCCGGCACAAAGTCCGGCATTTGGTTTTGGAAGCTTACATAAACAAATTAAAAGTTTAAGAGATGCTGGAATTGTTAAATTCCATAAGTGGTTTTACCTTCCCTGTTCTTCCTCCTGGCGGCAAGGCCGCACCTTAAATGCTGGCCGGGAATTTTTATACACCTTTTGTACGCTTACCAAACAAAAAAACAATGAAGGGCAATAATGCAGCAGCACCGGAAGGCACAACACCCCTGCGGTTCGAGGACAAGAATTTTGTGAACACAGCCTTGCCGGTGTGGAATTATTCGCTATTGTACGACGATGATGTGCAAACCTTCCAGGCCGGCACGCATTACCAGATGTATAAAAAATTCGGGTCGAAACGCCTAACTGTACTGGAAAAGGAAGGCTATTATTTTTGTGTTTGGGCACCAAATGCCACCGAGGTTTCGGTGATTGGCAATTTCAACGACTGGAACCCTGCGGCCCACCTGTTGCACCCGCGGTGGGATAAAAGCGGCATTTGGGAAGGGTTTATTCCCGGTGTTCCCAAAGGTGAATTGTATAAATACCACATCATTGGTTACCAGGGGACCATTACCCAAAAAGGCGACCCCCTGGCCAACTATTGGGAAATGCGCCCCAATACCGCCACCATTACCTGGGAATTTGATTACGAATGGGGCGACAGGGACTGGATGAAAAAGCGCAAAGAGCACAATGCGCTGGATGCACCCTGGAGTGTATACGAAGTGCACCTGGCCAGTTGGATGCGGCCTGACCCTGCCGATGAAGAAACCTACAACGATTATTATTACCTGTCCAAACGGCTGGTACCTTACGTGCAGGAAATGGGATATACCCATGTGGAGCTGATGCCCGTGATGGAGTATCCTTTTGACGGCAGCTGGGGCTACCAGCTAACCGGGTACTTTGCGCCCACATCCAGGTTTGGCCCGCCCGAGGGGTTGATGCACCTGATCGATGCTTTTCACCAGGCAGGTATCGGGGTGATTCTCGACTGGGTACCCTCACATTTTCCGGCCGATGCCCATGGCCTTTATATGTTCGACGGCACGCATACCTACGAATATGCCGATATGCGCAAAGGTTTTCACCCCGACTGGAACTCGTATATTTTCAATTACAAAAGGGGAGAGGTAAAATCGTTTTTGATATCCAATGCCCGCTTTTGGTTTGATCTTTTTCATATTGACGGCATGCGGGTAGACGCCGTGTCCAGCATGCTGAAACTGGACTACAGCCGCAGCCACGGACAATGGGAACCCAATGAATACGGAGGCAACGGCAACCTGGAGGCCATTGCGTTTATCAAAGACCTGAACGAAACCATTTACCGCGATTTTCCGGATGTGCAAACCATTGCCGAAGAGGCTACCGATTGGCCGGGTGTGTCGCAGCCAACTTTTACCGGCGGCCTGGGCTTTGGCATGAAATGGATGATGGGATGGATGCACGACACGCTGGATTATTTCAAGTTTCATCCTTACCACCGCGAACACCACCAAAACAAGTTTTCGTTTTCGATGGTGTATTTCTTCGACGAAAACTTTATGCTGCCCCTAAGCCACGACGAGGTGGTGCACGGCAAAAGCCCGATGATCTATAAAATGCCGGGCGACGACTGGCAGAAGTTTGCCAACCTGCGGGCACTATACACCTATATGTGGACGCACCCCGGTGCCCGGCTGCTTTTTATGGGCAACGAATTTGGCCAGACCAGCGAATGGAATTACAAAAGCGAACTGCAATGGTACCTGCTGGACCATCCATCCCACGCTGGCTTGCGCCAGTGCGTGATGGACCTGAACAAAATTTTAAGGGCCCAACCAGCCTTGTACCAAAACCAGTTTAATGTAGCAGGTTTTGAATGGATAGACCTGAACCACCGCAGCGATTGTGTGCTGGTGTATCGGCGGAAGGGCCTTTTGCCCGAAGACGACCTGCTGGTTATATTGAACCTGAAACCCGAAGTGCAGTGGAACTGGCCAATAGAACTGACAGGGCACACCTATTCCGAGGAAATATTTAACTCCGACGCAGTAAAATATTGGGGCTCGGGCAACGTTTTCAATACCGCCATTAAAACCGAAGTGCTAAATGAAGAACACCAGCATTACCGCATTAGGGTACACCTGCCACCGCTGGCCGGCATAATATTGAGGTAAAACCCTTAGCGCTGTTAAATGTTGGCGAAACAAGCCTGATTGCGGGATAAAAAAAGAATAACGCATTAAATTTGGGCTTCCAAAAAAGCAATATCCTATGATGAAGATCCTATGCACTTTGGCGCTGTCCGGCGCTGCCATAGCCGCCGGTGCGCAATCCGACAGTGCTGCTGTTTACCTGCAAAAGGCGGCGGAAGAAAAAAGCAAAGGCCGCACCATGGAAAGCTATAAGGCTTTGGAAAAAGCTTATGGCTACAATAAAAAAGACACCACCATTACCCGCGAGCTGGCCGATGCCCTGATGGCCCTGCGCCGTTACCCTCAGGCACGCCAGAAATATGGGGAGCTGGAAAATATGGGTGTGGCAAATGCCGCTTTGTATAAAAACCTGATGGACCTTTCCTTTAACATGCGCCAGTTTGATGATGCGGTAAAATATGCTGGATTGGTAAAAAAACTCGACCCGGCACAAAAGGTTTCCTACGTCATTGGTAAAGCTCATTATGACCAGGAAAATTACGGCGAGGCCATCAAGTTTTTAAATGAGGCCATGAAGGAAGATGCAGCCAATGGCGAAGCGCCTTACCTTATTGCCCGTGCCTACAGCGACATGAGCAACTTTAAGCAGGCCATGCCTTATTTTGAAAAAGCCCTCGCCCTCGACCCTGCCAACACCCGCATGATGTACGAAATTGGCCTGATGTACTACGCCAACCACGACGACAAAAACAGCCTGAAATACCTGCTGATGGCGGCGGAGAAGGGTTATAAAAGGGATAATGAATACCTGGAAAACCTGGCTGTTGCTTACCTCAATAACAAGCAATTTGACGAAGGACTGAAGATCATGAAAGAATCGCTGCAGCGCCGCCCCAGCGATGTAGCCCTGCTCAATACTATTGCGGAAGCCTGTTATGAAGCAAAAAAATATGATGAAGCAATTGGTTATTGGGACCAGTTGCTGGGCATGGATAAAACCAATGCATCGGCGTTGTATATGATTGGTATGAGCTACCAGAAAAAAGGCGAAAAAGGCAAAGGCCAGGCGCTGTGCGATAAAGCCATTGAAATGGACCCCAGTCTTGCCAGCAAGAAAAAGAAAATGGAAATGGCGTTTTAAGCCTGTTGACTATTTCGGAAAAACCTTTTATTGCTAAAACCGGGATATCGTAAATATCATTTGTAAGAAATAATGGAAGCCACAAAGATTCAGGTCTTTGTGGCTTATTTGTTTTGGTAACGGCTTTCGCCTTTCGGATACGTTTTGATGAATGCGCAGGCTTTGTTTGTCGTGCTGAGCGCAGCGAAGCATCTGAGTGGTGCAAAGAGTGATTCAGTGCATCTCGGAGATCCCTCCTGCGTCGGGATGACAGGCCAAGAGGTTGAAAATTGCGCAAAGTGTTTAATAGGCAAGCGTTGATTATGGTTGTGATGTTGCTTAAATAGCTTATGGCAAATGTGCCGAATAAGGTTACAGAACGTACAAGTGTGCGACGCAACAGGCGCCCAATAGAAAAACAAGGGCCGGATAAATAAAAAGAACCCATCTCTTGAAGAGATGGGTTCTTTTTATTTATCAAACTGAGCTTTGCCTTGAAAGGACAGGAGTTACATGCGCTCCGGTACCTGGATGCCCAGCAAGCCCATGGCCGCTTTAATGGTATTTGCAGTTAGCTGGCAAAGGCGCAGCCGCAGTTCCTTTTTTTCTTCACTTTCTGCACTGAGCACCGAATGTTCGGTATAAAATGTATTGTAGGTTTTGGCCACATTGAAAGCATATATAGCAATCACCGAAGGGTTGTGTTCGGCAGCGGCCTGCGCCATTACAGTAGGGTATTGTTCCAGTAAAACCAACAGGTTCTTTTCAAGTTTTTCGAGCCCATTAAAATTCACTACTGCACTTTCAGCTACGGGTTGCTTGCGCAAAATAGATTTAATGCGGGCATGGGTGTATTGAATAAACGGACCGGTGAACCCGTGAAAATCGATGGACTCTTCGGGGTTGAACACCATCTTCTTTTTAGGATCGACGCGCAGCAGGAAAAACTTTAGGGCACCCAATCCTATGATGTCGTACAACTCTGCCAATTCTGCTTCGGTAAAGTCCTGCACCTTGCCGCTTTCCTGTGTATGGCGTGCAGCAATGGCTACCATTTCTTCCACCAGGTCGTCGGCATCCACTACGGTACCTTCGCGGCTTTTCATGCGGCCAGAGGGCAGCTCCACCATGCCGTAGCTCAGGTGAAAAATTCCGTTTGCATACGGCCTGCCCATTTTTAGCAAAATGAGTTGCAGCACCTTCATGTGGTAATTCTGCTCGTCGGCAATAACATAAATGCTTTGGTCGTAGGAAAACTCTTCGTATTTCTGTTGCGCCAGCCCCATATCCTGGGTGATGTACACCGATGTGCCGTCTTTGCGGAGCACCAGTTTTTCGTCGAGGCCTTCGGCCGTAAGGTCTATCCACACGCTGCCATCTTCCTTGCGGTAAAAAACTCCGGATTCGAGGCCTTGCTCTACAAATTTGCGGCCCAGTAAATAAGTCTGGCTTTCATAATAAACCTTGTCGAAATCGGCCCCGATGCGCTGGTAGGTTTGGTCAAAGCCAGCATACACCCAACTGTTCATGCGCTGCCACAGGTCCATTACTTCGGGCTTGCCCGCCTCCCAATCAACCAGCATTTTTTGGGTTTGCTGCATGATGGGTGCTGCCTTCTCGGCTTCGTCTTTTGTAAGGCCGGTTGCTTCCAGTTCCTTAGCCTGCGCTTTATGTGCGTCTGAAAATTTTACATAGTAGTCGCCTACAAAATGATCGCCTTTTGCACCGGTAGTTTCAGGCGTGGCGCCATTGGCAAACTGCTCCCAGGCAATCATGCTTTTGCAGATATGAATACCGCGATCGTTTACAATGCAGGTTTTCATTACTTCATTTCCCAGGGCCTTTGATATTTCGGCAATGCTCCAGCCCAAAAATATATTGCGCAGGTGGCCCAGGTGCAGGGGCTTGTTGGTATTTGGAGAAGAGTACTCCACCATTATTTTTTGCGGCTGCTCTGTCTGCAACCGGGGCGTTGCAGCAAACTGCCGCTGCAGGTGTTGCAGAAAGTATTCATCCGAAATGGAAAGGTTTAAAAACCCCTTGATTACATTGAACCCGGTAAACAACTGCGGATGTTGCGCCACCAGGTATTGGCCCAAAGTATTGCCCAGTGCATCCGGAGCGGCCTTCAATATTTTGACATAAGCAAAAAGCACCACGGTATAATCGCCTTCAAACTCGGGTTTGGTTTCGTTTACCAGCACCTCGCCGGCAGCTACGGAATGTCCAAAACTGGCTTCGATGGCGGCTGCGGTGGCTTCTTTGATCCTGCTTATTATGGTCATGCTCTTTCTTTTCTTTGCGGCGCAAATTAAGGAAATTGGTGCCAGCGGCCCGGACCAAGTATTTGACCCGCCTTAACGAAAATCTGCTGCACCTTTTATTTTTACAGATTACCTTCGCAAACCCATGCGCAGGATGCACCACCTTTTACGGTCCCTTATTTTAGATGCAGTAGATTTTTTTTACCCCATCTTCCGCAGGTTCATGCCCCTGCAAACCTACCGCTATGCCGCCTGTGGCGGGGGCAATACAGCCCTCAACATCCTGCTGTATTTTATTTATTACAATTTTGTGCTCGATAAATCGGTGCTGCACCTTGGCCCTATTGCCATCTCGCCGCATATTGCAGCATTTCTGCTGGCGTTCCCGGTGACCTTTATTTTAGGATTTTACATGAGCATGTACGTGGTGTTTGCAGGTTCCTACCTACGGCGCAGGGTGCAATTTATCCGGTATTTCCTGGTGGCCCTGGGCTGCATTGTACTTAACTACGTGTTGCTTAAATTGTTTGTCGACGGTTTTGGCTGGTATCCCACACCCTCAATGATCCTCACCACTGTTTTTGTTGTGTTGTTCAGTTATTTGTCGCAGCGGCATTTTTCATTTAAAACAAAAAAGATCACGCTTGCAAAAGACGAAGTGCTGATTGAAAGTTAGCCGCTGCTTTGGTGTACTCAAACCTGTATAGCCATTACCAGGTTTCCGGTGCAGGACATTTGCACCACCAGGCTTTCCTGTTCTGCATTTACCGATTGCACCAATATTTCCTGCACTTTACCAGTAGTTCTGATGCCGGGTGTCCATTGTTTTTGCAAATTCTCATTGATGGCTTTTTCCGCTTTTTGAAAATAAGGCTCCAGTGGTAAAAGGGAACGGTTGGCCAGCTCTTCGCCAATTTTACTTGCCAAAAGGGACTTGCCCAGGCGCAATAATAAACTGGTAGATTCCAGGTCGTAAGTAAGTTGGGTTAACCGAATGGCTTTCAAGGTGGCGTCATACTGCGGTTTTCCCTTTATATATATGCTGCCGTTGAAGGTGCCGGTAAAATGCGCCTGGATCAAAAGATCGCCCGCAGCATCGGCCTCCACCATTCCTTTTTGAATAATGATATGGGTGTTGATGAGCCCTTCTGAAAGGTCGAACCGCTTTCCGCCCAGGTAAGCAAACAAAATCTGGTTGATGGCAGGGTAGGGCAGGATGGCATTTACCTGCAAGGAAAATCCATCATGGCTTCCGGCGTTAACGGTTCCGTCGGGCCGGATAAATTGCACGGCAGGTGCAGCAGATAACCGCAACTGCAGGTCCATTTCTTTACTGGTTGGGGCATTTTTATTCATTTACAGCTTTTGCTGCAAATCCCAACAAATCTCCGGCCCGGTTTTCTGTCAGGTTCGGCGGCAATAACTGACAAACCAACAACCGGGTCAGGGTCAACAAAGGCATCATTTTCATGTTCTTATCCATTAACTGTCAAAATTGCACGATCCTGTTGGCGGCACGGTCATTGATAAACAGAGGTGAACTTTAAACTTTCAACCAATGGGAAAAATAATCGGTATTGACTTAGGTACTACCAACAGTTGCGTGGCAGTAATGGAGGGAAACGAGCCGGTGGTGATTGCCAACGATGAAGGCCGTCGTACAACGCCTTCCGTGGTGGCCTTTTTGAAAAATGGCGAACGCAAGGTGGGCGATCCCGCCAAACGCCAGGCCATCACCAACCCGCACAACACCATCATGAGTGTAAAGCGCTTTATGGGCCGTCGTTTCGACGAGATCACAGAAGAAAAAAGCCACTGGAGCTATAACGTAGCCAAAGGTGACAATAATACCGTTCGTATAGATATTGAAGGCCGCCTGTACACCCCGCAGGAAATTTCTGCGATGGTGCTGCAGAAAATGAAAAAAACGGCGGAGGATTACCTGGGCCAGGAAGTTACCGACGCGGTGATTACCGTGCCTGCTTATTTCAACGATGCCCAGCGCCAGGCTACCAAAGAAGCCGGTGAAATTGCCGGCCTCAATGTACGCCGGATTGTAAACGAACCTACCGCAGCAGCCCTGGCCTATGGCCTGGACAAAGGCGGAAAAGACCACCACATAGCTGTATTTGACCTGGGCGGTGGTACGTTTGATATTTCCATCCTGGAACTTGGCGATGGCGTATTTGAAGTAAAATCGACCAACGGTGATACCCACCTGGGTGGTGACGACTTCGACAAAGTGATCATGGACTGGCTGGCCGAAGAATTCCGCAAGGAAGAAAACGTGGACCTGCGCAAAGATCCCATGGCCTTGCAGCGCCTGAAAGAAGCTTCTGAAAAAGCTAAGGTGGAACTGTCTTCGTCCAGCGAAACAGAAATCAACCTGCCTTATATCACCGCGGTGGATGGTGTGCCCAAACACCTGGTTAAAAAACTGACCCGTGCCAAATTTGAAGCCTTGGCCGACAACCTGTTTGAGCGTTGCCTGAAGCCTTGCGAGCAGGCCCTGAAAGATGCTGGCTACAATACCTCTCAGATCGATGAAGTGATCCTGGTGGGTGGTTCTACCCGTATTCCTAAAGTGCAGGAAATTGTGGAGCGTTTCTTTGGCAAAAAGCCGCACCGTGGTGTTAACCCCGATGAGGTAGTTGCCATTGGTGCTGCAATCCAGGGTGCCGTTTTGACCGGTGAAGTAAAAGACGTGCTGCTGCTCGACGTTACCCCGTTGTCGCTGGGTATTGAAACAATGGGTGGTGTAATGACCCGCCTGATCGAGTCGAACACCACCATTCCTACCCGCAAATCGGAAACCTTCTCTACGGCTTCCGACAACCAGCCCGGTGTACAAATTCATGTGCTGCAGGGTGAGCGCCCCATGGCTACGCAAAACAAGAGCCTGGGTATGTTCAACCTCGATGGCATTCCGCCGGCACCACGTGGCGTACCGCAGATTGAAGTGATCTTCGACATCGATGCCAACGGTATTTTGCATGTAACTGCAAAAGACAAAGGCACCGGTAAAGAGCAAAAAATCCGCATTGAAGCCGGCTCTGGTTTGACCAAAGACGAGATTGAAAAAATGAAGGCAGAAGCCAAGGCCAACGAGGCTACGGACAAAGCTGAAAAAGAGCGGGTAGAGAAAGTAAACCAGGCCGATTCGCTGATCTTCCAGACGGAAAAGCAGCTGAAGGAATATGGCGATAAGATCCCGGCTGATAAAAAAGCCCCGATCGAGTCGGCATTGAACGACCTGCGGGAAGCCCATAAATCTCAGGACCTGGGCCGCATTGATACCGCAGTAGCCGCAATGAACGCCGCTTGGACTGCTGCTTCGGAAGATATGTACAAAGCTACGCAGGATGCCGGTGGGGCACAGCCTGGCGCTGATGGCGGCCAGCAGCAACAACCCGGATCCGGTGGCGCCGAAAATGTTACCGATGCGGAATACGAAGAAGTAAAGTAATAGAACTTGGATTTTTGAACTTTAATCGGATTCATTGAAAACAAACAGCCCTGTAATTTTGCGGGGCTGTTTGTTTTTTGGATAAAAGGTTACCGCACAATGATCGGTACCTTGCTGCTTTGCGTGAAATTTGCAATACTTTTTTTATGCAGTACGGCCAATTACCTTCCCTGCTCGATAATGACTTTTACAAGTTTACCATGCAACAGGGCGTGGTAAAACTATTTCCACGTGCCCGTGCCCGTTATACTTTTATCAACCGCGGCAAACACGAGTTTCCGGAGGGCTTTGCCCCTGCGCTGCAGGCTTCGGTCGATGCAATGGCCGGTTTACAATTAACCAGGGAAGAAAAAGAATTTTTAACCACAACCTGCCCGTACCTCGACCCGGTTTACCTCGACTTCCTGGAAGGCTACCGCTACAACCCAAAGGAAGTGCAGATTGCACAAAATGGGGCAGAGGTAACCGTTACGGTTGAAGGATATTGGTACCGCACCATACTTTGGGAGGTACCGCTGCTTTGCCTGATATCCGAAAATTTTTACCTGTTGCATGGCAGTGAAAAATCCAACGACGAAGCTATCATTGCAACGGCATCTGGTAAACTCCATCAATATAGATCGTTGGATGTAACCATTGCCGACTTTGGCACCCGCCGCAGGCATTCGTATGCCGTGCAGGACCTGGTGGTAAAAACTATGATGCAAAACGCTGGCAATACCTTTGTGGGCACCTCCAATGTGCACCTGGCACACAGGCATGGCACAAAACCCATTGGCACACATGCCCACGAATGGTTTATGTTTCACGCGGCAAAATTTGGAGCAATAATGGCCAATACCATGGCGCTGGAAAACTGGGTGCAGGTATTCCGCGGCGACCTGGGCATTGCCTTGTCCGACACCTTTACCACCACCGAGTTTTTTGAAATTTTCGATAAAAAATTTGCCAAACTGTTTGATGGTGTTCGCCACGACAGTGGCGACCCGGTGGAATTTGCAGCATTAACGATAGCACATTACCAAAAGCTGGGCATTGATCCCCGCACCAAAACCATCATTTTTTCCGATGCGCTGAATTATGAAAAGGTGGAGCGCATTACTGCATTTTGCCGCGGCCGCATCGGCATGTCGTTTGGCATTGGCACCAACCTCACCAACGATGTTGGGCTTAAGCCCATGAACATTGTAATGAAAATGACCGAGGCCTGCCCCGAAGGCGAAGTATGGACCCCAGTTGTAAAGCTGTCAGATGAACGGGGAAAATACACCGGTCCCCCGGAATCGATTGACCTGGTAAAGGCGGTATTGCAGATAAAGGAATAATCACACCTCCTTGGCAGCAAATGCCTGCAACCGGTGCATGGTGTCTTTGAGCGTTGGGTACAGGCCCAGGTAAATCCTGAATAATTCGTTGTACTGTTCCAGTTTTCCGGCATGAGGCAAGAAGCGGTCGGTTTCGGTAGGCATGGGCAACTCAGAGAAATCTTTGATCCACCCCATTGCCATAAATCCAAGGTAGGCAGCACCTATTGCCGATGCATCCGCCGTTTGCAGCCGAACCACTTCTTTACCCGTACAATCGGCAAACATTTGTAACGCTTCTTCAGAACGGCTGAAGCCGCCGCTGAGGTGCAGTTTCTTAATGGATCCGGTTGCTTTTTCCAATGGATCCAATACTGACCGTAGCGCAAAACAAACGCCTTCCACAACGGCTTTTAATAAATGAGCCTTTCCATGTTGTTGTCCCAACCCAATAAATGCCGCACTACTTCGACTATCCCAGATAGGTGCCCGTTCGCCCAGCAAAAAAGGTAAAAACATTAATCCATTGGCACCTGGCGCAATGTTGTTCAGGTCGCTAAAAGGAGCATCCTGTACCCCTTCGGTAAACAGCAGATCAGCAATCCAGGAAATGGCCGCACCTCCGTTGTTGATAGCGCCACCAGTGATCCATATTCCTTCATGGAGGTAGTAGTTGAATAATTGCGCCGGCCACTGCGGCTGGGGCTCCGAACAGGCAATACGAACTGCCCCGCTGGTGCCTACCGTTACAGCCCCAATGCCATTGATCAGGGCCCCTGTTCCCAGGTTTGCCAAACACCCGTCCGATGCACCTATAACAAAAGGTGTGGCCGGGGGCAGGTGCAGCATTTTGGCAACAACGGCAGGCAAAGCCTTTCGTATAAAACTGGTAGGAACCGGCCGGGACAATTGTGCCGGCTTGATGCCGGCAAAATGCAATGCCGGTGCAGACCATTGCAACGAATTCAGTTCCAGCATTCCGGTGGCGCAAGCCAGCGAATAATCTATTTCAAACTGGTTAAAAAGCCGGTACCATACCCACTCCTTGATACCAATGAAAATATGGGCCGCTGAAAAAACAGCGGGATCGTTTTGCTGCCACCAGGCAATTTTGCACAGCGGAGAAAGGGCATGAATGGGGGTACCGCATCCTTCATACAATTGCTTGCCCAAGGGTGTTGCTGCAAGGGCTGCAGCAATGCCGGAGGCCCTGTTGTCGGCCCAGGTAATAATAGGGGTGAGGGGTTGGCCCGCTTCGTTCACAGCCATGATGCTGTGCATAGCGCTGCTAAGCACAACTGCTTCCGGAGGGTCCTGCAACCGGTGCACCACCTGCTGGATACATACAACAAATGCCTCCCACACCAGGGAAGGATCCTGTTCAGAATGACTTTTGTGCTCCGGGTAAAATTGCTGGTGGGTAAAAAGCACGGTGCCGGATGGCGCTACAGCCACCGCTTTCGTGCTGCCGGTGCCAAGGTCAAGGCCGATAATGTAAGACTGGTGCATGGGCAAAAGATAAGTTATCGGGGCAAAAGGCCCATATTTCTTCCGCCATCTTTTAAAAATACTGGAAGGAAAAAGAAGGGTATCAGTTGCCGTTCTTATAAATCTTTTTCCATGCGGTGGTGTGCAATTCCAACTTCCAAAAATTCTGCTCCTGCAACCTTATAACCACTCTTTGCATAAAAGGGCATTACCGGGTTGCGGGCATGTAAATAAAGGGTGTTAAAACCTTTTTCCCGGGCTACATCTTCGGCAAATTGAACAATAGAGGCCCCCACACCGCTGCCCTGAAAAAGAGACGCCACTGCCATTTGTCTTAATTGTACCTGCCCCGCTCCACGATCGGAAAGTACGCAACAGCCAATAAGCCGCTCTTCTGAAAAAGCACCCAGGTGAATATCCGATGTTTCGGATTCCGGCTGAATATAACTGGCAGGAATACCACTGGGCAATAACAAAACATTGGTGCGTAAGGCCACCATTTCCTGGTAGGCTTTTGAAAGATGTGGTATAATTTTGAAGGTCATTCAGTGGTGCTTATTTTGTTGCAAAAGTAAAAGTATGACCCAACAACAATGGACGGCGGAAGCCATCATGGAAAAAGTTGCCAGCGGTAAGCCTTATACACTGTTGTAGTTGTTGCCGGGCAAACCCCTGCCACAGGATGAAAACCTGGTGAACCAGTTGCAGGTTGCCCACCTGGCGCATCTTTTTACACTGGAACAGCAAGGCAACGTTTCGGTGTACGGACCAATTAATCATCCCAAACTCCGCGGCATTATAATTTTCAATACCAACGACCATGAAGCCATAGCCATGCTGATGGCCACCGATCCATATGTGCAGGCAGGCTACCTGCGCTATGAACTTTTTGATTTTTTCAGCATCCCCGGCCAAACACTTAAGGGTTAGCATCCAATTTTTCTTGGAAAGGGAAAAGGTTGGATGCGGACCACAGTTACTTTTTTTTGCATCTTATAATGGCCAAGGCTATAGTACACTTATAAATAGCGAGGCACCCTTTTCAGTCTGTTTAAAAGCCTTCCAACATTTTCGAATATTCTTCAGTATTTAAGCACTGTTGCTCAACAGTATCGAAAAAGGAATGGGCTCATCCGGGACCCTTTATATTTGCCCAAACATTGCTTGTTATGCATTTTCAACTCTCGGAAGAACACCTGATGATTCAGCAGGCGGCCAGGGATTTTGCCCAAACCGAATGCCTGCCCGGCGTAATTGAACGCGACGAAAGACAACAATTTCCCAAAGAACAAATAGAAAAGCTGGCCGACCTTGGTTTTATGGGCATGATGGTGCCCCAGGAATACGGCGGTGCCGGCCTCGATACCGTAAGCTACGTGCTGGCAATGGAAGAGATCAGCAAAGTGGATGCCTCTGTTTCGGTATGTATGAGTGTTAACAACAGCCTGGTATGCTACGGTATTGAAGCGTTTGGAACGGAAGAACACAAACATAAATACCTGACGCCGCTGGCACAGGGCAAAAAAGACGGCGAATTATACCTCGGCGCATTCTTGCTGAGCGAGCCAGAAGCCGGATCGGACGCTACCTCCCAACGCACCACCGCCGAAGACAAAGGTGACCATTACCTGTTGAACGGCACCAAAAACTGGATTACCAATGGGGGTTCTGCATCGGTATACCTGGTGATAGCCCAAACCGATCCTGGCAAAGGGTCGCGGGGCATAAATGTGCTGATCGTTGAAAAAACATGGCCCGGCGTAGTGGTGGGCGGAAAAGAAAACAAACTGGGCATCCGTGCTTCGGACACCCACACCATCATGTTCAACGATGTAAAAGTGCCCAAAGAAAACCGTATAGGCGAAGATGGATTTGGTTTTTCTTTTGCCATGAAAACCCTTGCCGGTGGCCGCATAGGCATTGCCTCGCAGGCCCTGGGCATTGCATCCGGTGCATACGAGTTGTCGCTGGCCTACAGCAAAACCCGCAAAGCATTCGGCACCGAAATTATGAACCACCAGGCCATTGCTTTTAAGCTGGCCGATATGGCTACCCGCATAGAAGCTGCCCGTATGTTGTGCCTGAAAGCTGCCTGGGAAAAAGACCAGAAAATGGACTACACCATGGCCTCATCCATGGCCAAGGTTTTTGCTTCGGAAACCGCCATGTGGACCGCCACCGAAGCTGTGCAAATTCATGGGGGCTACGGTTTTGTAAAAGAATACCATGTTGAGCGCATGATGCGGGATGCAAAGATCACCCAGATTTACGAAGGCACCAGTGAAGTGCAGCGCATTGTAATCAGCAGGAATATATTGAAGTAGGTCCGAAGACCGAAGAATACCCTGCAAGGTTGGGGATTTTGATAAAAGGATAAAAGACGTTTGCTCCAGGAGTAAACGTCTTTTATCTGCAGTTTAGCGTGGTTGGTACCCTTACCAGCAAGCAAACTTACATTCGCCAAGAGAAAACATTGCTTTTAACTGCAATATCTTCTTCATACTTCGGTCTACGGTCTTCCGACTTTCCCTATTCCACTACCTCCTGCGTGGCCATTTCTTTGGCTTCTTCAATATTTTCCTGGGTGGCTTCCGGGGCCGATTGTTTGGGCTCCAGGCGGGGCTGGTAAGCCAGGTGCACAAAGGTGGCAAAATGGTCGGAGCCGTTTTTAGGCATGCGTTTCATTCGAACCAGCCCAAAATCGGTAGAGCAAAAAATGTAATCCAGCGGAAAACGCATCCACCAGTGATGTGCATTGAAAGTGCTGTAAAAACCACGGCCAATACGGGGATCAAGCAACCCGCTGGTTTTGCGAAACAGCTTGGTGGTATGGCTCCATGCCACATCGTTCAGGTCGCCAAACACAATACAGGGCAGGGGTTCCTTGCGGGCCAGCAGCGCCACTTTCATCAATTCTTTGTCCTTTGCAGTGGAGTAAAGGTTTTCGCCGGGCACCGGAGGCTCGGGGTGCAGGCCCCACACCTTTACTTCCTGCCCGTTGCTCATTTGCAGCACGGCTTCAATGGAAGGAATATCTTCTTTTACCCGCTGGCGCACCACTCCCGAAATCATTTTTACACGGGTATAAAACAAGAGGCCGTAGGTATTGTCCTGCGGCTGCAGCAATCGGTAAGGATATTTTTGCAGGAGGGGCCGCATGGCAACTTCCCATGCTACATCGGTTTCCAGCAAAAAAACAATATCCGGGTCGGTGTCCTTTATTTGCGCCAGCATTCGGTCGTAATGGGTATTGGTTTGCAACACATTGGCCGAAAATATTTTCAGGCTGCACACACCTTCCGCCGCATCGATTCTTTTTATTTCGGTGGGCCACAACACCGTGTAGGGAAACACTTTACTGGCATAATAAAATGCAGCACTTACCAACAAGCCAAGAATAATAAAATGAAGCGGCTGCATTTGTTCCAATACCAATGCCCATCCTGCAATCACCATGGCCATCAGGATCAGCTTTTGCAACCGGGGATATTCAAATACTTTAAACAACCAAAAATCGTTGCGCACCAGGGTAAGTGCGGAAACAATCAGTAGTAACACAGATAAAATGGTAAGGGCAAGGAGCATAAATGTGGAATGTATGGATGACTATGCAATCCAGTTGCCAACCCAAAAAAGAGGCGCACCGGGTATTGGTGCGCCTGCAAATGGAACCTGGGGAAAAATAATGATTTTAGCTTTTCGGGATCTTTAATTTCCAACCTGGCTGTATCATGTCCGGATTTTTGATCACATCCTTATTGGCTTCGTAAATGGCCTTCCAATCTACGCCGTGCTCTTTCCCGATCTTAGAAAGGGAATCGCCAGATTTTACTTCATATTCTTCCGACCCGGTGCTGATATTGAGCGCCATATCCGCCGATTTGTATCCAGGGTTCAATGTGTTGTATACATCCCATACACGCTGTTTTGCCTGTTCGTTGGGTGCGGTACCGGTTACATGAAGCATGGTTCCTTCTTCACGTACCTGCAGGTCGGTAATGCCTGCTTCCTGTGCAACTTTAATTACCTGTGCGTATTTATCTGTAAGAGCTGACATATGCAAAAATTTTTGTTTAAAGAAAAATGTAGAAAATTGTTGGCGTATCAACGGCCACCCAACATACGGCCCAGCATGCCACCGGCGCCGCTCATGCCGCGGCCGCCACTAAGCATGCCAATCAGCGAGCCAAGGCCTCCACCGCCCCTGCGGCTACCGCCACCCAGCATGCCGCCCAGACCGCCGCCGCCCCCAAGCATGCCTCCTAAAGCACCTCCCAGGCCACCGCCCATCATGCCACCAAGGCCGCCTCCGCCGCGGCGCCGGAGCATGGTTGCCAGGATCATAGGCCCGGCAAAGCTCAGCAACCCTTTAAGCAGGCCACCGGTATTGATGCCGGCACTTTGCATTTTTTGTTGCAAGCATGTCTTGGCCAAAAAATTGGGGCTTGCCAATTCTTCCGGTGGAGCATCCGATTGAAGCGCTTTTTCAGAATACTGGTTGAGCAAACCATATTGTTGCTGGTCTATTTGCAGCAACCCGGCAATACGCTCAACATGCTGTTGTTCTGCTTCCGAATAGTTTTCATCGGCTTTTGCGAAAGTGATCAGGTCGGTTACCAGCGAAAACCTAAGGTCGCTGCCCTTAAGCGTTTCGAGGTGCTGCTTTAGGTGAGGCTCAGAAGCTTCCCTGGCCGTACGTAAAACTTCGTTGGTTTGGGCTTCCGGCAAATTAGCCGATTCACAAAGCGCCGATATATACTCCAATTCTTCATCGCTGGCTTGGTGGTCGGCGGTGGCAATTGAAGCAATGACGCCTAAATAAGCAGCTTTTTCCCCAACAGAAGCGCCTTCCAGGATCGTTGTTTGCTGTTCCATTTGTAATTTTTAATCTCCCATAATGAATAAATATTATGCCACCCATGAGTAAGCATGCAACAGGGCCATTGTTAAACCAACGGATAGCTGCTGCCTGATAGATTGTGAGTGAAAGCATTATTCTTTTTATCAGAATTTAAAACAAACAGTGGTGGGAAGGCTTTTACTATTGTTGGGGCATTATTTTTTATCCTGAAGCTGTAAACGATCAGATGCCTACCATCGAATTTATTATAACCGGCAAGGTACAGGGAGTTTTTTACCGGGGCAGCGCTAAACAAAAAGCCGATGAATTAGGACTTACCGGTTGGGTCAAAAACATGCGGGACGGAACGGTGGTGTTGCGTGCCACAGGCACTATAGGGGCACTGGCATCCTTACAGGAATGGTGCGCTACCGGGCCTCCAGGAGCGCAGGTGTACCAGGTACAGGCCACACCAGTTGCCGATGAAATGTTTAAAAACTTTTCGGTGATCCGTTAATGATCCGAGCCATTAAGCAAACGAGAAATTAAAATTTACCCTGCTTCTCCATCTGTAATTTCGCTGCCTACACCCTCACCGTTGCCTTCTACAGGTTTGTTACCGGAGGCATCCGCCACATTTTCATTGGCCCTGGGGTTTTCGTTCAGGTTCATTTGCAGGCCTTCATTTTGGGCAACATTGGGTTGCTGGTGCACGGCAGGATCTTGTTCGGCTGGCGGCTGATTGTTGCGATCGTTGGACATGGTGATTGTTTAGAACACTGTTGCAAAAATCTATGCCACATATTTTGAAAATGAAAACGGCAGCAAAAGGAAATGCGTGTATGAATAATAGCCAAAGAGAAATATGCCTGGCTGTAAACAGGACCAATAAATAAAATAAACACAAGGCGACAGCCCTATTAACCTTGGATACATGCGCCATTGCCCATTCACCATTCACCATTCACGGTAATTTCGCCCCTTTTCAACAAGCCCACCACTATACGGTCGATGGGCAGCGAAACACTTCCTTCACTTAACTCGGCCCAATCAATAAAACGAAAGGATTCGGTTTGCCGTGTGGCTTCATACAAGGCCATTTGTCCTGCATCAAATTGAAAAGGGTGGGTGCTGATGCGCACCTGTAGGGGTTCGAGTGCCCTTACCCGGTAATAAATAGAAATGATCTGGTCGCCGGGTTTAAAGGCCGACTCCTGGAAAAAATCGGTAGTATACAGGTGCTCTAAAACTTCCACCCTGAGGTTCATTTCTTCTTTGAACTCCCGAACCAGGCATTCGCGGGTGCCTTCGCCCCACTCAAGGCCGCCACCCGGAAACTTGGTGAACTGTTTGCCCCGGATCAATTCATCGGTTACAAGCAACTGCCCCTGTTCGTTAAACAGGATGCCGTACACCCGCAGGGTAATGGTTGCCATTGCCTAAAATATTTTTTTGCGTAAAAAAAACCAGCCAATGGCCAGTGCCACACCCAGCGAAAGAATGGCTACGATATAAAAAGCATAGGGCGAATGTTCGAAACCGCTGGGCACGTTCATGCCAAAAAGGGAAGCTATAAGCACGGGAAACGTCAGAACAATGGTGATCACTGAAAGGCGCTTCAAAACCTCGTTCTGGTTGTTGGCAATGATGGAGGCAAATGCATCAAGGGTGCTGCTCAGGATGTTGGTATAAATATTTGCCATTTCCAGCGCCTGGGAATTATCAACAATCAGGTCGTTTAAAAATTCTTTTTCATCATCGGTCAGCGCTAAAAAATTGGTGCGTTCCAGCTTTAAAAAAAGCAGTTCATTCGACCGCAGTGCCGTTACAAAATACACCAGGCTTTTTTGTATGCGCATCAACTGCAGCAGGTATTCGTTACGGTTGGCATTGTATAATTTTTGCTCCAGGCTATTGCGGCGGCCGTTGACCTCTTTTAAGCTTTCCATAAAGTTCTGCACTACCTTTTCAAATATCTTCAGCACCATCATGCTTTTTTTGTTGGGGTGCCGGTTTTGAAAAGTATTCAGAAACTTTTTCATCGCAGGATTCTCAAAAGAATTGACTGTTACGATCTGGTCGTCGGTAAGGATGATACATACCGGGATGGTGATGTAATAGGCATCACTTTCGTTGAAGGAATTATTGAGGGTAGGGGTTTTTAATACAATAAGCCGCACACCGTCTTCCTCTTCAAAGCGGGTACGTTCATCAATATCCAGCGAGTCGGTAAGAAAGTCGATAGGTATATTCAGTGTTTCCGACAGTTCCGTAAATTCTTCCTGCTTCAGGGGTGGCAGCACATTTACCCAGGTACCGTTTTGCGGCTTTGGCGTTTGTACTGTTTTTTGATTGACATTAATAAAATACTGAACCAAGGGAACACATTGAAAGGGTGGAAACTACAATTGTATGGAACCTTCAAATACCTGCTCGGCCGGACCGGTTAGCCAAATGTTCTGAAAGGAATCGCCCACCTTGTCATAATCAACACTCAGGCGTCCGCCCAAGGTATCGATTTCCACGCGGTTAAAGCCGTTATCGTTGTGAAAGCAAACCAAGGCTGCAGCCGTAACACCCGTACCACAGGAAAAGGTTTCATCTTCAACGCCCCGTTCGTAAGTGCGTACTTTGATGCGGTAGCTGTCGTCGGCTTGCTCCACAAAATTCACATTGATACCTTCGGCTGCAAACTGCGGACTATTGCGGATTTCGCGGCCCCGCTTAAAAACATCTTCAGCCATCACGTTGTTGCTGAACTGCACAAAATGTGGTGATCCAGTATTTAATACGTAGTTGCCCGATTGCTGCTGCATGCCGCTTACATCCATCATCTTCAACGACACCAAACCATCCAGGTCCACCGATGCTTCATGTGGTCCATCCACCGCCAGAAAACGGTATTGCGTTTTGATGATGCCACGGTCGAACGCAAATTTTACAAGGCACCGGCCGCCATTGCCGCACATAGAGCTTTCGCCACCATCAGCATTGAAATATTTCATTTCAAAGTCAAAAGCAGCATGTGCATTCAACATCATCAATCCATCGGCACCCACACCAAAGCGGCGTTTACAAATGGCATGAACCTGTTGCCTGGTTAAACTGCTGTAGGCTCCGGTGCGGTTATCTAAAATCACAAAGTCGTTTCCGGTACCCTGGTATTTGTAAAAATTGATCTGCATGTAATTATATACTTTGAAAAATTTCCAGCGATTGCTGAATCAGGCCCTCCACAGCTGCGCCGCCATCTTTGGAAAACTCCTGCCGCACCCTGTTGGCAACCACCGCATTTAAAGAAAGGCAATGATGTCCCAGCAGGCGGCCCAGGCCATAGATGGCAGACGTTTCCATTTCAAAATTAGCGATGCGGTGATTGCCAAACTGAAACTGCGTTAGTGAAGTAATGAGTTGCGGATTGCGAACGCCCAGGCGCAATACCCGGCCCTGCGGGCCGTAAAAGCCAGGACAGGTAACAGTGATGCCCTGGTGGTACCCATGCACAAAATGCTTGAGCAGGGAAGCGCTTGCCGAACTGATATACGGGTTGGTTACCTGCATGTGCAACTGTGTGTGCGTGGCAAAGGACTGCAATAATTGGCGCTCTTCATCATTATGTTCCAGGCGGTAAAAATTCAGCAGGTTATCCAGTCCCAATCCATGTGTGGAGGCCACAAAGCTATCCACCGGCACATCGGCCTGCAGCGAGCCACAGGTGCCCATCCGGATAATGTTTAATGCAGTAAGCGTGGGTTTGATGGTGCGGGTTTCAAAATCAATATTGGCTAGCGCATCCAGTTCATTCACCACAATATCAATATTATCGGGGCCAATGCCCGTTGAAATAACCGAAAGCCGCTTGCCACCGATGGTGCCGGTATGCGTTATAAACTCACGGTGTTGCGCCTTGTAGTCAATATGGTCGAAATACTTGGAAACAACGGCCACACGGCCGGGGTCACCAACCGTTATCACGGTTTCGGCTAACTCCTCCGGGCGAAGATCGAGGTGGTACACGGCACCCCGTGTATTAATAATTAATTCAGATTCGGCGATACGCTGCATGAAAGCGGAAATTAGGGACAAAAAATAAGAGGCGATTTTGGTTTGCAAAATTATCTATATTTGCAACCCGCTCAAAAACGAGAAATCTGAGAGCAAAAGGGTACCATGGCCGAGTGGCTAGGCAGAGGTCTGCAAAACCTCGTACAGCAGTTCGAATCTGCTTGGTACCTCACTAAAAAGCTGTCCAGGGACAGCTTTTTTATTTTAAAACAAAAGCTGAAAACAACGGGATGCAGCTGACCAAACAGGAACAGGATTTTCTGGAATATTGGGAAACCAACCGCAGCAACAAGAAAAAATTCCTGCGGCAGTTTTCCATAGGCCTGCCTTTGGGCGTGCTGATGGTGTTGGCCATTTTTATCAACCTGTTTTCGGGCTGGAATAAAAGGGCAGAAATGGTGGCCCGAGGCAATTCTTCTTTTTTATACACGGTTGTTATTGCTGTTGTTGCCATTGCGGTTTTTATCACGGTTTTTTCCAGCCGGCACAAATGGGAGCAAAACGAACAGAAATACCAGGAGCTCCGGCAAAAACAAAAAAAGGCCGAAGCAGCACATTCCCCCAATAATGCGTCTTAACCTTTCAAAATACCCTTGGATGAAAAAAACATTGCTGACCCTTACCATTGCTGCAACACTTGCAGGGTGCCTTAAAAATGAAGAACCAACCAACACCTGTACGTATGACGAATGCTCGCTAAAAGCGCCAGCAACCGAAATACAAAATGTAAAGGATTACCTGGCGGCAAACAACATTACCAATGCCGTTGAACATTGCAGTGGCCTTTTTTACGTGATTGATTCGGCCGGTACTGGTGCTGCACCTTCGGTGTGCTCGGGTGTGTCGGTTCGGTACAAAGGAATGCTGACCAACGGCAACGTGTTTGACAAAAGTGAAACCCCTACACCTTACTGGCAACTGGGCACCCTGGTACGTGGCTGGGTTAACGGCCTGCCCAAAATCAGAAGGGGCGGAGGCATGAAACTGTATATACCGCCCACACTGGGATATGGAGCCAACCCCCAAACCGACCGCAACGGCAACGTATTGATACCGGGAAATTCAATCTTGGTTTTCGAAGTTCAATTAGATGGCGTAGCCAACTAAAAATAATACAGTTTTATAAAAGGCACCGCTGCATAAATGTAGGGGTGCCTTTTTTTTGTCCAACTATTGAAAGAAAAATCAGTGATTAAGGTTCGAATAAAAACCAGTAGGTAACAAACAAATTGCATGTGCCCCTGCATCTGTTTGTTTTACATTTTGTTTTAAGCCATTGCTCCGCCCGAAATCCTAATTTTGACCAAACCTGTCGCACTTGGCACACGAAGCAATTTCCGTTTTTGATATGTTTAAAGTGGGAGTGGGGCCGTCTTCTTCGCATACCCTGGGACCCTGGCGTGCTGCTTTGCGTTTTTTGGAAACGCTAAAAAAAGACGATCCACAACTTACCGGTGTACAACAGGTGCAGGTGCTGCTGTATGGGTCGCTGGCCAAAACAGGCAAGGGCCATGGTACAGACATAGCCGTTTTGCTGGGCCTTTGCGGCCTTGATCCGGTTACAGTGGATGTTGCTTCCATTAATGATCGTATCGCAGCCATTAATCAGGAGCAAACAATTTTGTTAGGCGGCATTACGCCCTTACATTTTAATCCGCAAGTACAACTTCAGTTTCTTTTTACCGAATCGCTGCCCTTCCATCCCAACGGCCTTACTTTTTTAGCCGATCTGAATAACGGACGAAACATAGCAGCTACTTATTATTCCATTGGCGGCGGATTTGTTGTGGAAGAAGGAGAAGGTGCCATGGTCAATCCGGTGCAACTTCCGTTTCCCATAAACACTGCTGCAGACTTGTTGCATTGGTGCCGCAAAACGGGTTTGGCCATACATGAAGTTGTTTGGGAAAACGAAGGGGCATGGCGCAGTGAAGAGCAAACCCGTCAGGGACTACAGCAGATATATGGCGTAATGCAGGAATGCACGTTTCGCGGTTGCCATACAGAAGGCATATTACCCGGTGGCCTCAACGTACAACGAAGAGCAGCCAGCCTCAATAAAAAATTATTAAAATCCCAGCCTTACGCCAGTTACGCCGAATGGGTCGGTGCCATCCGTGCCGGAGGCAATTCTTTTCAATACATCCTCGATTGGGTAAGTTGTTTTGCCCTGGCGGTAAATGAAGAAAATGCTTCTTTTGGAAGGGTGGTAACGGCGCCTACAAATGGGGCTGCAGGTGTAATTCCTGCCGTGTTGCAATACTACACCGCGTTTATGGAAGGTGCAACAGAAGAAAAAGCATTGCAATTCCTCTTAACTGCATCAGAGATCGGTTCCATCTTTAAAAAAGGCGCTACCATATCGGCAGCCATGGGCGGTTGCCAGGCGGAGATTGGTGTATCATCGGCGATGGCAGCAGCTGCTCTAACAGAGGTTTTGGGCGGCACCCAAAGGCAGGCACTTATGGCCGCAGAAATTGCCATGGAGCACCACCTGGGCATGACCTGCGACCCTATTGGCGGGCTGGTGCAAGTGCCCTGCATTGAACGCAATACCATGGGGGCCATAAAAGCCATTACCGCATCGCAACTGGCGATGCAAAGCAGCCCCGATTTTGCAAAAGTGTCGCTGGATGCCGTAATTGAAACCATGTGGGAAACTGCTGTTGACATGAACAGCAAATACAAGGAAACAGCGGAAGGCGGGCTGGCAATAAACATTCCACTAAGCTTAAGCGAATGCTAAATGAAGTATTTGTTTTAGTTTTCTAACTCTTTTAAAAAAATATTTTCTTATTGTACCTGTCTGGTAAAAGGCATCAGAAGTCAATGCAATTTAGAAATGCAATTAAGCTTTTGTCCTGCTAAGCCCAGCGAGGAATTTAATATTGCGCAGCATACATTCATTCCTAAAATGGTGGCCATTATTTCATTTTACTAAATGTTACAGGCAGATTTTCAAGCAAGCTTCAAGTAGAATCAAACAAGAATTCATTTACACAAAATGAGCTGCTATGATATGTCCGCCTTTTTGCACCAGCTCGGTTTTTGCCTTTTCAAATCCTGTAACATCAATGGGTCTTGTCGCATCTACAATCAGCGTGGTTACAAAACCTTCCCGCAGGGCATCCAATGCCGTATAATACACACAGTAATCAGCAGCAAGTCCGCATACAAAAACATCTTTTATTCCCCGTTCGCGCAGGTAACCCGCCATGCCTGTTGCTTTTTTATGGCCATTATCGTAAAATCCGCTGTAAGAATCAATTTGGTGGTTGGTGCCTTTTCTGAAAATGGCTTCGATCCGTGCAGTATTCAGGTCTTTTGCCAATGCTGCACCAGGCGTTTCCTGGATGCAGTGATCGGGCCATAGCACTTGTGGCAATCCGTCCAGCTCAATGGTTTCGAAAGGAGCCTTTCCAGGATGCACTGATGCAAAACTGCCATGCCTGGGCGGGTGCCAGTCTTGTGTTGCCACCACCAGGTCAAAACGATCCATCAGGTTATTCACCACCGGAACGATTTCATCGCCACCAGCCACTGCAAGGGCGCCGCCCGGAAGAAAATCAGGTTGTATGTCTACAACAATTAATGCCCGCATATTTTTTTAAATTAAAAGCAGAAGTAAGTACACAAAAAATGCCTGGCGCTGCCAGGCATTTTTTGTGGTTGCTTTATGCATAAGCACGGCCACCGGCCAGCCGCTCTGCTATAGCTCTTTCCAAATTATCGGGCAGGGTACCGGCATCATCGTCAATGGCTGTGAAGCGACCCAATGAGGTGTCGTAAGCCATTATATGTTCATCGCTGCCATTATAGGTTACCCGGAACCTGGTTTCTTCATTAAAGGTAAAAGGCTCTGCAGTGATTTGATAAGGAACTTTGTCTACCAGCAATTCAAAACGTTGTTCTGCCATAATCTTCAGTTTTAAAAGAGGATACAAAAAGGGGTCCAAAATAGTTGGCTTACAACTTCCAATTTACCCTAAAAAGTTAAAGCAGCTGCGGTCATGAAATAATGCAGCCGTACTAATGGGTTCTTTTCTATAAACGGCTGACCCAACTCAGCGCATCATTTGATCTTGCATGTATTTTTTGGCAAGGGTTGATTTTAGGTTTGCGCTGGCTTTATCAAAAAAATGAATTAATGATGTGTAGCCTGATCGTTCTTAAAAAATCTTTGTTGTTATCTACGTTACTTATTGTTTCAACCTTATGCCATAAGGGATTTGCACAGCACCACCTGCCTTCCGATGGCCCAAACCACGCCGGTGGACACAAACTCACCATTGCAATGGGCCATGCCCATGTGGCCAAAGCACACGGTGAAACCCATGAAGCAGGCTCAACGCTGGGAGCCTTAGTTTTTCATTACGATTATTTGTTTGGAAAAAAGTGGGGATTGGGCACCCACAACGACGTGATATTTGAGGAACATCCTGTAGTGCAAAGACAAAACGGCGAAGAGCATTTGGTGAATGAAATGGAATTGCCGTTTGCAACTAAAATCGTAGGCTCGTATAAACCAGGCAAGCATGCCTTATTCATGCTGGGCCTTGGCGATGAAATCAATAGCTCGGGGCATCATTTTCTTTCTACTGTAGGTGTTGATTATGGATGGGAGCTGGCAAACGGATGGGAGATTGGAGGGGAGCTAACCTTCGATTTTGTGCGCCACGCCAGTAATAACTGGGTGCTCGGCTTAGGTATCAGTAAAACCTTTCATATGCCACGGCACAAACACCATTGATGCATGCTTGGTCATGTATTGTTTATTCTGATTCGCGGTTGACCCCTTCCATATTAAATGCAGGTAAACAAACGCTCCAGTAACTACATGGTTCCTCAAACGGATTGGAGTAGCGCACCCTTGTTCCTTTCTGTATTAAAATACTTTGCCCTGCTTCCAACACGATTGTAGCACCATCGGCTTCTACCTGTTTGCGGCCGCTGCTTACCAAAGTGTATTCATCAAAATTTGGTGTTTGAAAAGGTTCGCTCCAGTGGGGTGGGGCCACCATTCGGGCTATGCTCAATTGCCCATTTCCGGTACTGGCGAGTCCGGTATGTTCTTCAATCAATTTATTATCGGTAGTAGGCACAATAAATGGGGCATTTTGAAGAAAATAAGGCATGGGTTGAATTTTATAGTTTAAGGTTTAAAGTTACCGCGGTTGGTTCATCGCTGATACTAATCTGTAGGTAGCATATGATGCATTTTGTAAAAATGCATCACACAATTTCAGCGATGCCCTTCCTATTTTGTAATACCTTTTACAGAAACTGCGAACTTTAAACCTAAAATTCTAAACTCCTCTGCTCATGGCAAAAAAGAAACTGGTAGTGCTAACCGGTGCAGGCATCAGTGCCGAAAGCGGGCTTAAAACTTTTAGGGATTCTGATGGACTGTGGGAAGGGTATGACCTAAATGAAGTGGCCACAGCTACTGCCTGGCGGCGCAATCCATCACTGGTTCAGGAGTTCTACAACATGCGCCGCCGCAATATTCAGGAGGCGTCACCCAATGCAGCACATTTTGGACTGGCTGCACTGCAACAAGATTTTGATGTCCACATCATTACCCAAAACATTGATGACCTGCATGAACGGGCAGGATCGGAAAAAGTGCTGCACCTGCATGGCGAAATATTAAAAATGCGCAGTGAGGCATCAGAAAACCTGGTGTATCCGGTAAAGGGCGATATCAATATGGGCGATTTAGCGGAAGATGGGGCCCAGCTGCGGCCGCATATTGTATGGTTTGAAGAAGCAGTGCCTATGATTGCGCCAGCGGCACAACTGGTAAGCATTGCAGACATCTTTGTTGTGGTGGGCACTTCATTGGTGGTATACCCGGCGGCTGGCCTTGTTGACTATGCACCTTCCCACATCCCGAAATTTATCATAGACAAAAGCATTCCATATGTGGCCCGGATGCCGCACCTCACCATCATAGAAGCACCTGCAACAACAGGCGTAGCCGAATTAACTGAGAGACTCAAACAGTTGATTTGATGTAGCGCAATTCTCAGGAACAGGTTTATTTTATGGTGCAAATGCGGGCATTAAATTGGGAAGATTTTTTGGAATAATGTCCTAACCATCAAGTTAGTGATCACACCGTTTCATTCTTTGGTATGCTGTAAAAATTGATTCAAGACACAACAAAAACTTTGGTGTAAAAGCCCGCCAACAAAAGCAATGACCAAGTATTTTCTGGCAAGTCTTCACACCTCATTTTCTGTTTCTATAAATGCAATTCCTTGCTCTTGCAACAAGGCCAAAATGGGTTCGTATATCTGTGGCAAAATAGGAATGTGCAGGCCGGTCAGGGGCAATTTTTCTAAGAGCATTAAGGTAGCAGCCATTCCCAAAGGCAGGCCTACAGTAGCCGCCATGGCAGTATGGGCATCGTCTTTTCCTTCCAGCGACAGGCAGCTTTTTACTAAATAATGGCTGCCCTCTTTTTGATACCTTATTTCGTGCTGCATTACTACCAGGTCGCGGTCGCCGGGTTGCAAGGAGAGTTTTTGTTCCAGGATAAGCTGCAGCACATCGGCCGCACTGCACCTGCCTTTATTGATCAGTGTTTGCCCATCGTTGATGCCCAGCCACGAAAGCTGGTCGAGCAACAACCCCGAACGGTACAGCACCTGCTGCACTTGCTGCGCCAGGCCGGGTGCTGTGGCTGCATGGTTGCTCTGCGCCTCAAATTCAGGATCGAGTAGCCGGTCCTGTGCAGCCAGGTTGTACGCCAGTTTGTGCTGCAGCCAGCTATCAAAATCAACGCGGTCAAAATGCTCCCTGAAAAATTGCTGCAGGCTCATGCCATCCGTTTCGTATCGGGGCTCAGTATCGGTCAACCCCAGTTCAATGAGGTGTTTCCACCCAAAAATAAAATCGGGGTGGCGCAGGGTAGTGCGGATAAAGGTGCTGCATTGCTCCAATCCATAAAGGGGCAAATACCGGAGCGAATCGCGGTTGGGATACCAGCAGTATGTTGCGCCGGCAATATCTACGGGGCGTTCTGCAGTAAAAAGGGTTTCATAAGGCCAGGTTATGGTTTCACCGGCCTCCCGGAAAATGGAACCATCCTTTCCGGCAAGAACAACGTTGCGGGGGTTCCAGCTAATTTTATAATGCCAGGGATTGTCATCGCTCTGCGGTGCTACCAGGCCGCCGCAATGAGAAATAAAAGAAACCACCGTGCCGCCTTTTGCAACAATGCCGTCCAGCAGCTTTTTTGCACTCATGTGGTCAATACCTGGGTCAAGACCCATTTCGCACAGAAACAATAACCCCTTTGCTTCGATATGTGGCCGCAATGCTTCAATGCCCGCATCTATGTAAGAAGCGGTCAACAGGTTTTTGCCGGCAGCCACACAATCCTTTGCAACTAATAAATGCAGGGAAGGAGGCAGTAAGGAAATTACCATGTTTGCTTCGGCAATAGCCGCCATCCGGTCGAGGGCGGAAGTGACATCGAATGAAAAGGCTCTGCCTGCAGGGTGCTGCGCCAACTTTTGTTGTGCCAGTTCCAGGTTGGCATCAACTACCGTTAATTGCCAATTATAGCGGTGGCATTGTTCCAGCAAATAATGAATGAGCACGGTTGCTGACTTTCCCGCACCAAACAGTAGTATATTTTTCATGCCGATGAATAAGCACCGAATATAAGCATTCGACCCATCTTGCTTTTTGTTGTCTAGGAAGCTTTATTGTACCCATTTAGGCTATTGGGAAATCGGGCAAAGACCATCGAGTCCGGTATGGTAATTTTTCATACAAGCACTTTTTAGCAGTAGCAAAAAATTAAACTTGCAGCCTTGCAATCCATATCGGCAAGATCATTTGCTACAATGCATAATAAAACTTTCCGGAGTGTTATTGCCAGACAACAGTATAATCATTGCGCGGCGCATATGCTGCTTCTGGATGAGAAAACCCTATGCGCCGAAACCATCCCCTATACTACATTCGGCCTTGTTTGAAGCCATGTTTTTTTTGAAATTACCAGTGCAGCATGGGTTTGCTTTAGCGCAAAAGAAATAAGCAAAGAACGTTTTCCCTTTTTGCATCACCCTTAAGACCAATATGGTGGGTAAAACAAAGCACAAAAAAGCCGCAAACTTTGCGGCTCCATATTATTGAATTGCTGGGTTACAAACTATACAACTGGGTAACATGCTTCCTTGAACGAACCTCGCGAATGCGATAGGCTACTTTAAGGCCAGGCGTTCCTTCCGGAATGGAAATCACACGTTCCTGGTGCGGGCCAACCGGCGGCGTGGTAAACAATTCCGTTTGCAGCAACTTTCCTTTTTTTCCTAAAAAATCAACTTCCACAATCACCCTGTCCAGGGTATTGGGTGTACCATTGAATACTTTCAGTTTCAGGTTGTGCAAACCTTTTTTTACAGAAGACTGGTATTTGGAAGCGGAAACCCTTATCCGGGAATCTGTTTTCCTTTTTTTCTTTTTTTCAGGTTCCGCTACTTTGGAATTGCCGGTATCAGCAGCCGAAACCATTTCCCGGGTCAGCGCATTTTGATATTCCGATTTCATCGCATCCTGCGGAGCAGGCCCTGCACCACCGCGCCAACTTTGTGTTTTTAAATAACCGGCCGGATAATATTCCGTCATTTGTACCCCTTCCACCAAAATGCGCAGCATGCCGATGGAAGCAAAAATAGTAGCCACTAAAACCACCAGGGGTACCAACCGCCAAAAGGTCCGGGTGTAGTAGCTTGAGGGTATTTTTGCACTTTTAATAGAAGTTCGTTCCGGGGGTCTTTCCGTGTAAACATAACCAGAAGGTGTATAGGCAACCGCCTGGGAGCTTTGATGCTGTGCCAATACCTTCTTGGGTAGCGATACAAATACAGGTAGCGGCTTTTGGGTTGCCGATACCGGTGCGGTATGTTTTTTCTTGCCCTTGCCTGCCCAATGGTTTTGTATGTAAGCCAGGCCTTGCTTGTTCCAACCAATTCCCACGCTGCTCATAACACCTCCGTTTTGAAGCTTTACTTATGAATAGAAAATACTATGCCTATACAGTGCCACTATTTGCATGCATGCAAAAAAATCTTAACAGGACCTTGGTGAAAAGGGGGTTCAATTGTGGGTAAATGCGTTTAGGATTGTCAGGTTTTTAGGCTTAAAAAGGGTACATTTGCCAGCTTAAATTCCGCTTTTTTCTAAGCACCAAATACGCATGGAAGAAAATCTTCAACCGCAAGAAACACAAGACAATAACCGCATTATACCGGTAAACATTGAGGAGCAAATGAAAACGGCTTATATCGACTATTCCATGTCGGTAATTGTAGGCCGTGCCCTGCCCGATGTTCGCGATGGATTTAAACCCGTTCACCGGCGCATTTTACATGCCATGAACGAACTGGGCATGTACCACGGAAAGCCCCATAAAAAATCCGCCCGTATTGTGGGTGAGGTTTTGGGTAAATACCACCCCCATGGCGACAGCTCGGTGTACGATGCAATGGTGCGGATGGCACAGGAATGGAGCATGCGCTATACGGTTATTGACGGCCAGGGAAACTTTGGCAACCAGGACGGCGACGGCCCTGCTGCCATGCGTTATACCGAAGCCCGGATGGAGCGCATCACAGAATTCATGCTCCAGGACATTGATAAAGACACGGTAGACTTCCAATTTAACTTCGACGATTCTCTGGAAGAGCCCACCGTGCTGCCCACCCGTATCCCTCAGTTGCTCATCAATGGCTCCAGCGGTATTGCCGTAGGTATGGCCACCAACATGATGCCGCACAACCTGAGCGAGGTAATTGACGGCTGCCTGGCTTATATCGATAAACGCGACATTACCATTGACGAGTTGATGCAGTACGTCAAAGCACCTGATTTTCCAACCGGGGGCATTATCTACGGCATGGAAGGCGTTAAGGCCGGGTTTACATTTGGCCGCGGCCGGGTAGTGCTGCGGGGCAAAATGCATGTGGACACCAAGCCCAGCGGCCGGGAGCAGATTATTGTTACCGAAGTTCCTTACCAGGTAAACCGCGATGCCTTGTGCGACCGGATTGGCCAGCTGGTGAATGACAAAACCATTGAAGGCATTGCCCACATCAACAACGAATCGAACAAAAAGGAAGGCACCCGTATTGTAATGGACCTGAAAAGGGACGCCGTTGCCAACGTGGTGATCAACCAGCTGTACAAATACACCGAGCTGCAAACCAGCTACGGCATCAATAACGTGGCACTTTCAAAGGGCCGCCCCAAGATCCTCAACCTTCGCGATCTCATTTCGGAGTTTGTTGAATTCCGCCACGAGGTAGTAATTCGCCGGACTCGTTTTGAGCTGCGCGAAGCCCAGAAAAAAGCCCACATCCTGCAGGGCTATCTTATTGCCCTCGATCACCTCGATGAAGTAATTGCCCTGATCCGTGCATCCGCTACGCCGGATGTGGCAAGGGAAGCCCTTGTAAATGCAGGCTGGGGACTGGACGAAATCCAGGCCAAAGCCATCCTGGAACTGCGCCTGCAGCGCCTTACTGGCATGGAACGCGACAAGATCAAAGCCGAGTACGACGAGCTGATGAAACTGATCGCCCACCTGGAAGAATTGCTTTCCAACGAAGGCATGCGCTACGAACTGATCAAGACCGAACTACAGGAAGTAAAAGATAAATTTGGCGATGCCCGCAAAACCGAGATCTCTTTTCTCGACAACGAAGTAAGCATCAAAGACCTTATCAAGGAAGAAGACGTAGTAATCACCATTTCGCACCTGGGATATATTAAACGCACCTCTGCTTCCGAATTTCGTTCGCAAAAACGCGGTGGCCGCGGTGCCCGGGGCAGCAGCACCCGTGAGGAAGATTTTATCGAACACCTGTTTGTGGCTTCCACGCACCACACCATGATATTTTTTACGGAAAAGGGCAGGTGTTACTGGCTGAACGTGTACCAGATACCGGAAGGTGAAAAGAACAGCAAGGGCAGGGCCATTCAAAACATGCTGCAGCTTTCGCCCGACGATAAGATCCGCGCCATCATCGACATCCCCGATATGCAGGATGCCGACTATATCAACGCCCACAGCATTATCCTGTGTACCAAGCGGGGTGTGATCAAAAAAACTGCATTGGCCGATTTTAGTCGTCCGCGTACTACCGGTGTAAATGCCATCACTATTGTTGAAGGCGACCAGCTGCTGGAAGCACGCCTCACCAACGGCGACAGCGAGATTATGCTGGCTATTTCCTCTGGCCGCGCCATCCGGTTCCCCGAATCGAAAGTGCGCATTACCGGCCGGGGCGCCATTGGCGTTGGCGGCATTGAAGTGGAAAATGAGCAGGATGAAGTAATTGGTATGATTTGTGTTAACCCGAGCACGCCTGACCGGACGGTGTTGGTTGTAAGCGAAAAAGGCTATGGCAAAAGAACGCCTGTAGAGGAGTACCGCATTACCAACCGCGGCGGAAAAGGCGTAAAGACCATTTCGGTAACCGAAAAAACCGGTAAGCTGGTTGGCTTGCTGGATGTGGCTCCTTCCGAAGACCTGATCATTACTTGCAAAAGCGGGGTGACCATCCGGATGAAAGTTGCCGACATCAGCGAACTGGGCCGTGCTACACAAGGTGTTAAATTGATCCGCATCGACGACCAGGATGAGATTGCAGCTATCACTAAAATAGACGTAGAAGATGAAGTTGCCGAAGTGCTGGCAGAAGGAGCGGAGCCTGTTTCGGGACCCGACGCAACCGAAGTGGACGAAATTGCATCTGAAGGAGAAGAAGAAGTTCAATCATAACCATTAATTCAAAAAAAAGAACAATGCGTAAGCTTATTTTATCCGCATTATTGCTTGCCAGTGGATCCGGCCTTTTTGCCCAGAAACTTTCGGATGTTGAGAAAAAACTCAGCGACGGAAAATATACCGAGGCAAAAGAAGGCATCGATAAATTACTGGCCGACCCTAAAAATCAAACCAATGCCAATGCCTGGTACCGCAAAGGGCAGATCTATATCCAATTGGCAATGGACAGCACCCGTCAGGATGAGTCGCTGGCCAACCGCACCGAGGCCATGAATGCATTCAAGCGTTATTACGAAATGGACGCGAAAAATGTAATGGGTACGCTGGAGCAAAACGTTCGCCCGTTCCAGGTGTACGAAAGTGCATACAACGCAGCACTGGCCGATTACAACAGCCAGAACTTTGCCCGTTCTTTTCAAAACTTCAAGCAAGCGCTGGAAACCGAAGAATTCATCAAGGCTAAAAGCCTGACCTATGGTGGCATTACGTTTCCAGCAATGGATACCAACCTGTACCTGAATGTTGCCGCTACCGCCCTTAAAGCCAAGATGGAAGATTCGGCAATGGTGTATTACACAAAGCTGGCCGATGCCAAACTGAATGCGGATAATTACATAGAAATTTACCAGACCCTGGTAGATTATTACGACCGCAAAGGTGATGCTGCCAACCGCGATAAATACCTGGCACTGGGCAAGGAACTGTACCCTAAAAGCGACTATTGGTTTGAAGCACAACTGAGCCCGCTGCGCGAAGACAAGCCAAAGCTGTTTGCAAAATACAAGGAGTTGACCACTGCAAATCCGCAAAGCTATTACCTGAACTTCAACTATGCGGTTGAACTGTTCAACTATACTTATGCGAACGACCAGAAGCCTGCCGATTTTGCTACCTACGAATCACAGGTGGAGCCAGCCATCCAGGCAGCAATCAAAGCGGAACCGTCGGCCGATGCCAACTACCTGATGGTTCGGTATATGACCGAAAAGATTTACCGTGCAGAAGATGCTATGCGTGCCATCAAAGGTGCAGCACCTGCTGACGTGAATAAGCGTAAAGCTTATGCTGCCGAAATCAAGCAAACATGGGCTGCTATGGCGCCTTATGCCGAAACAGCCTTTACTGCTTACGAAAGCAAAAAAGACCTGAAAGGTTACGAAAAGGGCAACTTTAAAAACGTTTCCAACGTATTGATCGATTATTACAACATGCAAAAAGACGAAGCCAAAGTAAAACAATACCAGGACCGTCTGAAAGCAGCAGGTATGTAATACATCCTTTCCCCATAAAAAAAGGCTTCCGGTTCGGAAGCCTTTTTTTATGAGCGCCATTTTATTCCCAACCTTGCGGCACGGTAGGTTTTTTTAAATCATCGATAAATAAAGTGGCCAAACTTTTGGCCAGGTATGGGTATACTCCCCGGTTGTTGGTCAATACAATAAAGGTCAGCTTCTCGTTTTCGAAACGTACAAAATCGGCCAGGGCAGGACCACCGCTGTGCTCCACGATCTTGTGCCCCTGGTAATCTTTTTGCACAATTAGACCCAGGCCAAAATGGCCGGGTGTTCCATTTGCCAAAGGCAAAGGATTTTTAATCAGGTTCAGTGTGTTTTCCGAAACAAAACCGGGTGCATCAAATGCAGCAGCAAGGACAGCCATGTCTTCTATGGAACTGTAAATACCGCCTGCACTGTAGCCTGTTGCACCAAACCACATCTGGTTGATGCGCAGGGTGCTATCCTGTTTGGCCCAATGGTACTCCTGTGCCTGTGCCGGAATAACATCGAGATCGGTAAATGTTCCCACTTTAGGATTATTGACAAACGTATGCCGCAGTTTCAGGGGCCGAAGCACATACTTTTCCAATGCATCAAAATAGCGCATACCCGTAACCGTTTCAATTACGTATTGCAGCACCCAGTAATCAGAACTTACATAGGCTTCTTTTGTTCCTGGTGTATAATCCATATCCATTTTCGCTGCCAGTTCAAATGCATTTCTGCTGTCCGCAGCTTTGGTAAAATCGGCCATCTTGATGCCCGACTGGTGGGCCGCCAGTTGGCGAATGGAAATGTCCTTCCAGGCAGCAGGCGCCTGTGGTAGCAGGGTACCTAATGTTTGCTGCGGCTGTAGCAAGCCCTGGTCAAAAAGTTTTCCTAGGAGCATGGCACAATAAACCTTGGAAACAGAAGCCAACTGAAAAACGGTTTCCCGGTTTACCGGTACGTCAAATCCTAAATGCGCTTTGCCCAGCGTGCCCAGGTGGAGCACTTTACCATCCTTTACCACAGCATATGCAAGGCCGGGAATATGTTCCTGCTGCATGATCTGTTGCAACATTGCATTTGCTTTTTTGTGCGGCAGTTGGGCCGGCGCAGAAAATTGATCCAATAAAAAAAGTAGGAGGAGCATAACCTTTAATAAGATTGCAAGAAAGTTAGTTTTGGTTGCGGCTAACATGGTTTAAGTTTTTAATTGGTTAATGATGCTAAATTGAAGCAAGCATTGCAGGTGAAAAAAAAGGGCTGCATGAAGCTTCCAGAATTAGGCGTGAAACGGACAGGCAGGCGTGTAGCAGCATGCTTATTCACGTATTTTTGAGGGAAGGCCGTTCCGATAAATTGTACTAACAAACAGGGCTGCCCGCATCACATGACAACCACATTTAAAGATACCTGGATCCGGATCGCCAACCCGTTTATACTTATTGCCCTGAGCATTGTGAGCCAGCAAACACTGGTCCCTCCAATCACGCAGGATAAACTGGGTACTACTATTCGCCTGATCTTGCTGCTTATACTTAATTTTGAGTTGGGCAGAATGCTATCATTGTATGCGCGGAAAAAATACCCGTCCATCAGCAACACCAAGAAAAGGGTGTTGTATGCTTACCTGTTGTGCGTGGCCGGAACGTTTGTGCTGATTACTGCTTCTACATTGCTCAACCGGTATTTTACCGGCAAATCGGTTTCTTTTTGGTTCGAGTCGCTGCTGAATTTTATCCAATCATTTTGGATTGGTGCCCTGATCATGGCGCCATACGAAGTATTGTATACCTATTTTTTATCGGTACGTACCGAACAGCAACGACAACAATTGGAAAAGGAACACATACAAACAAGGCTGAACTCCCTGCAGGCGCAGGTAAACCCGCATTTTTTATTTAACAGCCTGAATACCCTCAGTGCACTGACCACCAAAGACCCCCAAAAAGCAGAGGCCTTTGTGTTGGAAATGAGTGCTGTTTACCGATACCTGCTGCGCAATAATGAGGAAACGCTAACCACAGTTGCGGCAGAACTCGAATTTATCCGGTCGTACCTGCACCTGCTGCAAACCCGCTTTGGCAGTGCATTGGCAGCCGAAATACAAGTAGATCCTTTGGTGCATACATACCTATTACCTCCATTTGGCCTGCAACTGTTGGTGGAAAATGCCGTAAAACACAACGTAGTTGCTGATGCCTTGCCGCTTTACCTGAAGATCCATAATGAGGGCACATCAGGGCTGGTTGTATCCAATAATTTACAGCCCAAAGCAGGAGTGGGCCAGCCTTCCCATTTCGGGCTTTCAGGTATTATTTCGCGGTACCGGCTGCTGGGTGCACCGGAAGTAACGATTACCAACGATGCGCACCAATTTACAGTTAGGCTGCCACTCATTAAACCAACCGTACATGAACGTGCTCATTATTGAAGACGAAGTGCTGGCCGCGGAGCGGCTGTCGCGGTTGCTGCTGGAAATAGACCCTGACATACTGATTGCCGGGGTGCAACAAAGCATCAGTGGAGCGGTGTCGGTGCTGCAACAAGACAAGCAACCCCACCTGATACTGGCCGATATTGAACTGGCCGATGGAAACTGTTTTGAAATATTTAAAAGGGTGCCTGTTACCAGTGCAGTGATTTTTACCACTGCCTACAATGAGTATGCACTGGAGGCATTCAGCGCCAACAGCATCGATTACCTGTTGAAACCGATTCGTAAAGAAGCATTGGAGAAAAGCCTGCAGAAGTTCTACTCCATGAAACAACAATTTGCTACTTCATTTTTTGCAGAGCACGGCGATAGGTTGCAACAGGAAATATGGAAAGGTTCGGCAACAACGCCAGTGAAGAATAATTTCCTGGTTAAAATAGGCCAGCGTTTGATTCCAGTGGGCGTGGAAGAGATTGCCTATTTTTTTGCCGATGGCAGGTTGGTGTACCTGGTGACCTGGGATAAAAAGAAAATGATCATCGACCATTCGCTGGAAGAACTGGAAACTATGTTGCAAGGCCAGGACTATTTCCGCGCCAATCGTGCCTTTCTGGTACACCGCAAATCTATTCAAAAATGCAGGGCGCTATTGAGCCGTAAACTAAAACTGGATGTATTGCCTGAACCTGACCGGGAGGTTTTGGTGAGCAAAGAAAGATCGGGGCCATTCAAAAACTGGCTGGCAGGATAAAGAATATACTTGCTGGCTTGGATCGGCCCAGTTAGTTACAACAATACTTAGCTGCAGATATTTCATACTATATTTTATATACGCTGTGATTTTTTCAAAAGGGGATACACTAATAGAAGCAGCCCAGGATATCAATTTTTTTTGTGGATAAAAAAGACCTGTTTTTAGCGGCTATTAAAACCAATGAGGGAGCGATTTTTAAAATTGCTTCGGTGTACACCGATGATGTAGCGGACAGAGATGACCTGATCCAGGAAATCATTTTACAGCTTTGGAAATCATTTGACACTTTCCAACAAAAGGCAAGCCTTAGTACCTGGATTTACCGGGTTGCCTTGAACGTTGCGCTTTACCAGCTTAAGACCGCCAAACGAAGGGTACCAACGGTTTCATTGAATGACAAAGTTCACTTTACAAGCGAATTTCCATTAATGGAAGAGGACGCTCCATGGAAACTTTTGAAAACGCATATCGATCAATTGAACCTGCTGGAAAAAGGGCTTGTCATTCTTTACCTGGAAGAAAAAAGCTATGAGGAAATTGGAGCAATAGTCGGTATTTCTACCAGCAACGTAGGCACCAAATTATCACGGATCAAAGAAAAATTAAGGCAGCAAGTTTTGAAACAAACATTTTAAATATGGAACTCGACGATCTTAAAAACACCTGGAATAGGGCAACAAAAAACGGGCTGCAACAACATAGTTTAACCAAAGAAAAGCTGGAACAATTGCATGACCAAAAGTTCCGGTCAAAAATCAGGAACATTACCGTGTCGGAGCGTATGGGCAGCATCGTATGTCTGGCTGCTGCTGCATATATTGGCTTTCGATTTGACCAATTGGATACATTATTCCTGCAAGGGGCAGGAACGACAGCCCTGATACTTTTGATAGTTTTGCCCTTCCTTAGTTACCAGAGTACTTTGCATTTAGGACAATCATTCAAACTCGATCATTCTTATGCTGCAAACCTCCAGGCATTTGCCCTACAAAAAATCAGGTTTACCAGGTTGCAAAAATGGAATGCAGTTTTGGGGTATTTGCTATTGGTTGCGGTAATTATTTTAATACCCGGTTTTTTTGGTGGCAACAACTTTGCGGACAATAAATATTTCTGGATTTTGGCCTTTACCATAGGGTATATTTTCCTCTCGTTTTATGCCCGATGGGTGGAAAAATATTACCGTAAATCATTGATACAGGCAGAGGAGTTGTTGAAAGAACTGTCAAATTGAATCAAGTAGAAACTTAGAATAATAGGAAAGGCTGTCGCGAATAATAAGTGGCAGCTTTTCATTTCTAGACAAGTTTGCAAATTGTAGAAACCCGTTTACAAAAAAGAAGAGGTAAATTTCGCTAACCTATTTAACATAATATAAATTATCGGCAAATTGATCCAAGTGTAAAATATCAACTGAAAATACTAAGGTGCAAATTTGGATGTTTAAGCTATAAAGCTTTCAAAACGCTTGCTAAACATCTTTATCAATCGGTAAGCTTTGATGTTACAATAATATCCGGTTAATAATTAGCTTATAAGCCCTTAGCAAAAACGGGTTTAAATTGCCCTGCGGTTTAAAACATACTACCACGGTCCTGCAAATCAGAACGTTTAAATTCGCACACTTTCACCCAAATTAAAAACCCAGGAGTCTTCATTGATACGCACCTTTCCTTTTTCCAATTCCCACCAACCATTAGCGCAAACCAGGAACCTGTCGCCAAGTTATAGCCGGCTCATTCAAATTTTTATTTTCCTGGGCATCGCTATTCGGCTGTTTCATTTATTCAACAACCGGTCGTTGTGGAACGATGAAATGTACCTGGCTTCAAGCCTGGTACGCATGAACCTAATGGAATTGGCCAACAGCCCGCTCGATTACGAACAAAAAGCACCATTAGGATTTTTATGGGCTGTTAAGCTATGTGTCATGGTTTTTGGGAAAAGCGAAATGGCGCTGCGGTTGTTTCCGCTTGTTTGTGGCATTGCCGCACTTGTTCTTTTCCGCCCTGTTGCCCGGCATTTTTTAAAACCCATAGCCGCAATGGCCGCAATGGGCATCATGGCTTTTTCGCCCTTTATTATTTACCATGCAGTAGAGATCAAACAATACAGCACCGAACTGCTGGCTACTGTTTTTTTACTGTGGCTGTATTGCCGCTATGGTCACCAATCTAACCAGCGCAGTTTATTGATTTATGGACTTTTAGGCGCTGTTACCGTTTGGTTTTCTTTTTCGTCGGTATTCATATTGGTGGGCATTGCCGGGGGCACCTGCATATACCTGGCCTACAAAAAAAAGTGGGCGTTTCTGTGGGCCGCCATTATTCCATTTGCCATGTGGGCAGTTAGTTTTGGCATCAACTATATTTTGTTTGTAAAAAACCATCCGGCTAAAGAATGGCTGATTGAATGGTTTACCCTTTCGCATGGTTTTATGCCCCTGCCCCCAAAATCCTTTTCCGACCTGGGCTGGTTTGTGCACAAACTGTTTGGCATATTTAATTACCCGCTTGGGCTTTCCTGGTTTTCACTGCCTCCCGAACAGCACCCTGTAGCCAGGCTTTTGGCACGGATGTCGGTGGTGCCGCTTTTGTTGCTGGGCGTGGGTTTGGTGGCCTACTGGCGCACCCAAAAAAGGCACCTGCTTGTTTTTACCTTACCCATATTCCTGCATTTGCTTGCTTCCGGAGTTAAGGCCTTTCCCTTTATGGAGCGGCTTACGTTTTACCTGGCGCCCCTGGTCATTTTGTTTATTGCCCGCGGTGTGCAAAGCATAGCCGAATATTTTACTGCTAAAAAAGTAATCCCTTATGTAGTTGTTGGGCTATTGTTATTCGGGCCCCTGTTTAATACTGCACGGCAATTGGTAGCCCCTGCCTTGTTTGGCGATTTTAAAAAATCGTACGATCGGGAGGCCCTGTTGTTTATTGATCAGAACTTCAAAAAGGGCGACGTGGTTTATGTGTATTGGAACAACAGGGTACCCTACCGTTATTACAAGGAAAATTATAACCTGCAGTTTAAAGCGGTAGAAGGCGCCGACCATAAATTTACCGTTTCTAATATGGAAGCTTATATGCAAAAGCTGGAGCAGGATATCCAGGCATTAAAAGGCCACAACCGGGTTTGGATTATTTACAATAAAATTTTGCCCAATGGTAATATCGGCGACCGCATGTACGACCCCGAATGGTATTTTAAATCCGGCATAAATGTGCCGGTGGAAAAAGTTCATCCACTCTTTGCACACTATGGAAAACAGGTGCAAGTATTAGAAACACGCAATGTAAATGTTGCCCTGTTTCAATGGGGCCAGTAATAAGCCTTAAAAAATATTGATTACTTATTGACGGCCTGCCAAGCTGTATCGCCTTCGTTACTTGATTTTTTAAAATCGCCTCGCAAGGTTTTCAGGCCATATTTTTCCCGTTCTATTTCCTGGCGGGTTCGAAAACCCAGCCGGCGAAGGATGGGCAGCGGCGGGCACCAGCCCTGTATTGCATGTTGTGCCAAAAACAAAGTAACAACAGCCGGTAAAATAAGCCACTTTCGGTTGACCAATGCTCCCAATACAACTCCGGAAAAAGCCAGTGTGGAAGCATTCAGCTCCAGGGCACGTTCCATATCCCATTCTTCTTCCAGCAGCTTCAGGCGTTGGTTGATGAGTTTTGGATTGTTGGCAGCCAAACGCAAATGATACAGCGTTTCCTGGTCAATTTCGCTGTTAACGGCATCGCTGGTTTGGGCCCGCACCAGATCTTTATTTTTAGGAGCCATGAAATAAAGGATTTTATGGGTTTGCCGGCAAGCCGGTGCCGGTTGTTTGCAAAATAGAAATAGCACAGAAAGCAGTGAAACCTGTATGAGATTGCTACCGCTTTCTGTTGCGCTTCCACTAATACAATAACCGCACCTTTATGGTTTGTGGCACTTCCTTCAGTAGTTGGGCTGCCTGTTTGGATAATTTGCGGTCTACATCCACCACCACATACCCAATTTGATCGTTGGTCTTCAGGTACTGCCCCAAAATGTTGATGTTGTTTTGCGACAGCTGCCCGTTGATTTGCGACAGTACACCAGGAACGTTTTTGTGGATGTGTAAAATGCGGTGGGCACCTTCCTGCGGCGGCAAAGCCAGACCCGGCACCGTATGCGAACCCCAGGTAATACCTTTTTCCAGGTAACTAAGCAGTTTGGTGCTTACGTCCTCCCCTATATTTTGCTGGGCTTCTTCTGTCGATCCGCCAATGTGCGGCGTTAGGAGTACGTTGGGCAGGCCCTGCAACGGGCTCACAAAACGGTCGCCGTTTTTTTCGGGCTCCACCGGAAACACATCGACGGCCGCTCCACGCAACTGCCCGCTTTCCAGGCTTTTGCGCAGCGCATCCAGGTCCATCACCTCCCCTCTTGCATAGTTGATGATAATGGCGCCCTTTTTTACAAATTTAAGATTGGCTTTATTGATCAGGTTCTTGGTCTGGGGCGTGTCGGGCACATGCAACGTTACCACGTCAGCGGTGCCCAGCAGGTCTTTCAGCGATTTGCTGTCCTGTGCATTGCCCATGGGCAGCTTTGTCTGGATGTCGTAAAAGATAACCTTCATGCCCATGGCTTCTGCCAGCACGCTAACCTGTGCGCCAATATTGCCATAACCTATAATGCCCAGGGTTTTACCCCGCAGCTCGTTGCTGCCGCTGGCGTCTTTCAGCCAGTCGCCCTGGTGCGCCGCGTTGTTTTTATCAATGATCTTTCTGATAAGCATGATAGATGCACCTATAACCAACTCGGCCACCGACCGTGTATTGGAGTAAGGCGCATTAAAAACGGCTACGCCTGCCTGGGTGGCGGCATCGAGGGCTACCTGGTTGGTGCCAATACAAAAGCATCCGATGGCCTGCAGCTTTTCGGCTGCAGCCAGCACTGCTGGCGTTACATTGGTTTTGGAGCGGATGCCCAGAATATGCACATCCTTTATTTTCTGCATCAGTTCCTCTTCCGGAAGTGCTTTGGTGAGGCGCTCCACATTTTGGTAACCATTGCTGGTAAAGCGTTCGGCGGCGGCAGTACTGATATTTTCAAGCAGCAGGATTTTGATCTTTTCCCGCGGATATGAGGTCTTATTGGTCTCCATGGTTCAAATATCTTAAATAAACAGTCGATTTCTTTAGATTTTATTCAACAATTGTCCACTTTGTTTTTGAAAACGGCAAGCATTTAGTTATAGAGTGCTTTTACTTTTGCAAAAATTCGACATTTGAAATTCATCATATATGGTTTATGCGCGGCCGTTTTGTGTGCAGGTTGTGGCGCAAGTTCAGAAAAAAGAAAAAGCGCAGAAGCCAAGGAAGCTGTATACGCGGCCCATTTCCCGGCCCTGAAACCTGCGGAAAAAAAACGGTATCACAATGCGGTGGAAAATTTTCTGCAACCCCTGATCCGGTCTGGCTTTAGCGGCAGCATTTTGGTAGCCAAAGAAGGCGAACCGGTATATGAATATTATACCGGCATCAGCAACCCGCTGACCCGCGATTCTATAACTGCCGAAACCCCGCTGCAGATCGCGTCTACTTCCAAAACACTTACCGCCGCTGCCATCCTGCAATTGGTGCAAGATGGCAAACTGCAGCTTTCCGATTCGGCCAATAAGTTTTTCCCCGATTTGCCCTACCCCGGCATTACGGTAAAAACGCTGCTCAACCACCGCAGCGGATTGCCCAATTACATGTATTTCCTGGAGGGCGGGCTTTGGGATAAAAAACAATTTCTGACCAATGCCGATGTGGTCAATAAAATGATTGAACTGGCGCCGCCAAGGGCCTTTAAACCCGATACCCGGTTTCAGTATTGCAATACCAATTATGTGCTGCTGGCCCTTATAGTTGAGCAATTAAGCGGGCTTTCCTACCCCGAGTACATGCAACAAAATGTGTTTGAGCCCCTGGGCATGACCAATACATTTGTTTATACGCCCACCGACACCTTGGTGCATTCCATTTCATTTAATGCCGGCGGCGGCATTTGGGCGCAAGATTACACCGACGGCCCCTATGGCGATAAAAATATTTACTCTACACCCCGCGACCTGCTGAAGTGGGACCAGGCGCTGTATAGCGGCGATTTTATTGCGCAGGCCCTGCTCGATTCGGCCTTTACGCCATACAGCAACGAAAAGCCCGGCCAGCACAACTATGGTCTTGGTTTCAGGTTGCTGATGCTGGAAGGCGGCAAAAAAGTGATTTACCACAATGGCCGCTGGCATGGGTTCAATGCAGCCTTTTCGCGACTGCCCGACGAACATGTAACCATCATTATTTTGGGCAACCGTTTTAAAAGCAGTATTTATATGCTGGCCCGCAAAATGTACAACCTGTTTGGCCCGTACGAACCGGGAGCCCAGGAAGGGGCGGAATAAAGAGTGAAGGATATATTGGGTGCAGGTGGCATTAATTTTTTACACGGGCCGCTTTACCTACATTAGTTCTACAATCTTTTTTGCCGGTGAAATTGTACAGCGCAGCGCAAATGGCGCAATGGGATGCTTTTACCATTGAACGCGAACCCATCACTTCCATCGACCTGATGGAACGGGCCGCTACAAAATGCGTATTGTGGCTGCTCCAGCAATTCGCCGCCGGCCACACCTTCCATGTGTATTGCGGCAAGGGCAACAATGGCGGCGATGGACTGGCCATTGCCCGGATGCTGCACCAGCGAGGTTTTGCTGTGGAGGTATATATATTAGAAACCGGCACTTTAGGTTCCCCCGACTTCCAGGCCAACCTGCAGCGGTTGCACCAATGGAAAGTGCCCTTTCATTTTTTACAAAAAGAACAAGCCCCAGGTGCGGCAAACAAGGAAGCCATTATTATAGATGCCTTGTTTGGTTCGGGATTGAATAGGCCCCTGGAAGGGTTGGCTGCAGCCGTGGTGGAAAGCATCAACGTTTCACAAGGCATGGTGGTTTCCATTGATGTGCCCAGCGGCATGCTGCTCGATGGTGCTTCTGTTGGTAAACCAGTAGTGTCGGCTCATTTTACACTAAGCTTCGGGGCCACAAAAGCAGCATTTTTGTTACCGGAAAATGAAGAACGGGCCGGCAAAATTGTAGTGCTGGATATTGGCCTGCATCCACAGTTTGACGCACCAGCCCCTTATGAATTATTGGATGGCCCATTTATAAAAAAGCTGTTGCAACCCCGTTCAAAATTTAGCCATAAAGGCACATTTGGACATGGGCTTATTATTGGGGGCAGCTATGGAAAAATAGGCGCTACGGTGTTGGCCACCCGTGCCCTGTTGCGCAGTGGTGCGGGCCTGGCTACTGTGTATATTCCAAAGTGCGGTTATACCGTGCTGCAAACCGCAGCACCCGAAGCCATGGTTTTGACCGACGAAGGAGTGGAATGCATTACAGAACTAGCGGTAACCGGCAACCGTTTTTCAGCCATTGGCATCGGGCCGGGCATGGGTACGTTGGAAGCCACCCTAAAAGCATTTACCCAATTTATTGAAAGCAATAATACTCCGCTAGTACTTGATGCCGATGCCCTGAACCTGCTGGCTATGAAACCCTATTTACTGCAAAAGTTGCCGCCTCATTCCATTCTTACACCGCATCCCAAAGAATTTGAACGCCTGTTTGGTGCCTGTGCCAACGATTTTGACCGGATAAAAATGGCGCAGCAACAAGCTGCTGCATTGGGCCTCATTATATTACTTAAAGGGCACCATAGTTTTATTGCTGCACCGGATGGCCCAGGTTATTTCAACAGCACCGGCAACGCAGGCATGGCCACCGGCGGCTCTGGGGACGTGTTAACCGGCCTGATCACCGGGTTGCTGGCGCAAGGTTACACTGCCCTGCATGCTACGTTGGTGGGTGTGTACCTGCATGGATTGGCAGGCGATTTTGCAGCTGCCAGGCTGTCGCAGGAAGCAATGATCGCAGGCGACCTGGTACAACATTTTGGCGTTGCTTTTCGTAAAATAGGTTCGTAGTTTTTTGAACCAAGAAGACACCAGGAAAATAAGGAGCACAAAGTTTTTTGCACCTACATATCAGTAAAAACTGATAGAACATCACCTTTTCTGCGTCGAAAGCTGCAAATAAATTTGCTTGCATTTTTTGGACGCATTATTTATTGAAAAATGTTTTTAATAAACAGCGCTTCACTCTTTTTTCTGCTCCAGTTTATAATGAACGTCACTAAGGCCTCTAAGTTTTTCTGCAGCCCATTCTGCAGTAATGTCGCGCTGCGGGTTTGCCAGCATTTCATAGCCCACCATGAATTTTTTCACGGTTGCCGACCTTAGCAGCGGCGGGTAAAAATGCATGTGCCAATGCCAACCTGGATGTTCGCCATCGTTAACCGGTGCCTGGTGCATGCCTGCAGAATAAGGAAAGGAAATTTGAAACAGGTTATCGTACCGGGTCGTGAGCCTTTTTAAAATTTCAGCAAATGCCTTTATTTCCTCGTTTGAAAATTGCAATATCGTGGATACATGCCTTTTACTGATGATCATGGTTTCGTAAGGCCAAACGGCCCAAAAAGGCACTACTACGGCAAAATGGTCATTTTGCATTACCAACCGCTCCGCTTCCGCAAGTTCTAGTTGCAGGTAATCGGAAAGCAGGCTGCGGCGTTTTTCCGAAAAGTATGTTTCCTGTTGCTTTGTTTCTTTTACGATCTCCAGCGGCAATGAGCCCTGTGCCCAGATTTGCCCATGCGGATGCGGGTTGGAGCAACCCATAATCTCGCCTTTATTCTCAAATATCTGTATGTGCCGGATCATTGGGTCGGCGCTAAGAGCGGCAAATTCCTGTTGCCACAGTTCCACCACTTTTACCAGCCCCTCCACCGGTATCTCCGGAATGGTGAGGCTATGGTCGGGGGAAAAGGAAATGACCCTGCAGGTGCCCTTTTCGCTTTGGGCCTTAAGCAACCCTCCTACTTCGTAACCGCCATCCGGTGTATCGTGTAGCAGTGCTGCAAAATCGTTGGTGAAAACAAATGAATCGGCATAAGCCGGGTTGGTGTCGCCGTCAGCCCTTTCATTACCAGGACATAAGTAACACTTGGGATCATAAGCAGGCCGGTTGTCGGGCGGCACTGGCTCCACTTTTCCCTGCCAAGGCCTTTTGGTGCGGTGTGGCGAAACAAGGATCCAGTCTCCGGTTAGCAGGTTGAAGCGGTTGTGCGGATGCTCTTTGTAATCAAACATAGCCAGTAATTTTTACGGTTTTTGGTGCGGCAACATAGCGGCGCCACTACCCTTTTACCGTGTTCATCACCGGCAAAAAATGGTCCGGCTATTTTCGGTTCTTTTTAGGGGCGTGTTTTAGGGGCTCCCATTGCAGCACCTGCACCATTTGCGGCGGGGTTGCAGCCAGCCCTTCACCATCCACCTGCACCGCGTATTGTACAAACAGGTGCAACAGCTTTTTTGTCCGCCAAAGCTCTGTGTCGTAGGAAGGCTCCCAGGAGCCCACACTTTCGCTGGTCAGATCCAACAGCTTCCAACGCGAATTATTTAAATTATTGTTGAGGGCAACCGACACCCTGCTCCCCCGCTCTTCATCGCGAAAAATAAGTGCGGCTGCCCACTTGCGGCCCTTTTTCCAGGCCACCACCTGCGGCCTGGCTACCGGAATACTTTTGCTGCCGCCTCCGCTAAGGCTAAAAGGCGTTTTGCGAAACGAAAGGTCTTGGGTTTTCCATTGGTCTTTATCCTTATAAACCACCCTGTATTGCGGAACGGCACTTTCCGCATTGCGCCAATAGGTGGCGATAAAAGGCTGGCCGTTGCCTGCCGCAAACATGGAAGTTTGATTGATCAGTTCGCTCTTCTGCGGAACGGCAGCTGCAAGTTCGGCAGATGATTCGGTGATGGGCAGGATGTATTTTTCACCGGTCGATTTTTCCCAGGTGGTTCCCCCGTCTTTTGACCGTGCATAGAGCAGGTCGTGGTTGGAAGCCACATCCGGGCTTTCGCGCCACACCCATGAAATATGGATGGCTCCGCTATTATCAATGCAGGCCTGCCAATAAGGATTGCGTTTGCCTTCGCCGCTGATCAAATTGTTTTGTAGGGTGCGCCATTGCTGGGTAGAAGCATCATAAGCATTGATCACCAGGTTGCCTGCTCCTGACCCGCCATCGCGGTATAAAAAAAGGAGGTTGCCTTTGGGCAGGCGGTAAAATTCCGGATAGCTTACCTTGCTTTCTGCCACTGAGGTCATGGGCATTTTTGGAGAAAAACTGAGCCCGCCTGGCACCAGGCTGCGTACATAGTTCAGGGGATTGTTGTGGTGGTCCCAGGCAAGATGCAGGTACCCTGCTCCATCTGCCATGATGCTGATAACATTGTGTGCATCTTTTGTATTTCCTTTGAAAGGGGTTTGTTGTAACTGCCACTTTGTGGTACCCACAGCCCTTTTGCCCACCACTACAAAGCTTTCTTCATTGTAAAAAGCAATAAACTGGGTATCGCGGTGCGATACCAAACTGTTCTTTCTAAAGACAGTAACATTTACGGTATTGGCAGCCCAGCCTTTTGCCACCGGCACCATTTGCACTGCTGCACCAATATCCTGCTGCGCCAGCAAAAAAAATGGCATGATCAAAAGGCTTAGCAGCATCCAGTTCCATAAAATGTGTTGGTTCATTGTTCCTGACATAATTTAAAAACTTTTGGCGCTAGCCTTTTATGAACAGCATTAAGGTGGTAATCAAATATCCCCAAAAACCAAATGCGGCTCAGTGCTAATTGTTGCCATAATGTTTATAAAGGGTGTTGGATGATTTATTTTGAAACGGGTTGTTATTATTTCTTTTGTCCGAATACTTTACAGCACCGCTTTCCTATAAACTTACCTGCGCTACTGCCATTCCCTGCTACAATCAGACAAGCGGGTGACTTTTCTCAAATTTTTATCTCCTGTGCTCGAGTTCCTTTGTTCAGAATCAAACCAAAGAGCTTACCTCTCCTTGCTTCGGTATACACCACCTGCCGCGCAAAGGTTGATGACCTCCTCAAAAAAGAAACTCATGAAAAAAGTGAAAAACAGATGGCTCATCGCTGCATCCGCAGTAGGAATCCATATATCCATCGGATCGGTTTATGCGTGGAGTGTTTACACCAAACCCCTCATTGAAAAGTTTGGCTGGGGACTTAAAGAAACCCAGTTCACCTTTAGCCTGGCCATTTTCTTTTTGGGCCTTTCGGCTGCATTCCTGGGACATTATTTGGAAAAACACGGTCCGCGCAAATCTGGTCTGCTGGCAGCTATTTTCTTTGGCATCGGCATTGCCGGATCGGGCCTTGCCATAAAACTCGAATCACTACCCCTGCTGTATATTTTTTACGGCGTGTTTGGCGGCATTGGTTTGGGTGTAGGCTACATCACTCCTGTTTCTTCTTTGGTAAAATGGTTTCCGGACCGGCGCGGACTGGCTACGGGACTGGCCATCATGGGTTTTGGTTTTGCAGCCCTCATCAGCAGTCCCATCATAGTTAAACTGCTTGCTTCGGTTGGCATTGCCAATACCTTCTTTATTATGGGCAGTGTATATTTTGCCATCATCTTTGCTTCTTCGCGTTACCTCGAAGCACCACCCAAAGGTTGGGTGCCCAAGGGTTTTGAAGACAAAGGCGGTGCCGTTAAAAAGAAGATCAGTGTCGACCTGTCGCAGCTTACAGCCAACGAGGCTGTAAAAACCACCCGCTTCTGGTACCTGTGGCTGATGCTCTTCATCAACATTACCTGCGGCATTGCTATTATTTCGGTTGCCTCGCCCATGGCTCAGGAGTATGCCGGCCTCACTGCAGTGGCTGCGGCCACCATGGTGGGCGTGATGGGGCTGTTCAATGGTGCCGGACGCATTGGCTGGGCCTCATTCTCCGATTTTATCGGCCGGCCCAATATGTTCACCATCTTTTTCTCGGTGCAGATCGTTGCGTATTTCTTGCTGCCCACTGCTACCAACCCCGTATATTTCCAGGCACTGATATTTCTAATTCTTTCCTGCTACGGCGGTGGTTTTGCAACCATTCCAGCCTATATCGGTGATATGTTCGGCACCAAGCAACTGGGCGCTATTCATGGCTACATTCTTACGGCCTGGGCTGCTGCAGGCATGGCAGGACCCCTGTTTGCCGCATGGGCCCGCACGGTATCGAGCAACTACAATGTTACGCTGTACTTTTTTGCAGGCATGCTGGCGGTAGCACTTACCGTATCATTGCTTATCAGGCTGGAAATAAAAAAACTGCGGGCAAAAAAGCAGGCAGAAACGCTCCAGCAGGAAGTGCTCAAATTGCAACAGGCAGCTGTGGAATTAGCCAGCTAAACTTGCTACTTCCAGCAATCTAAAGTGGGTTGTTGGTTAACGCACTAACTGCATCAATCCGTTTACATTATAGAATACAAAATTGCGAGTGCCTGTTTGAAATAAAAACAGGCACTCCTTTTAAATACCCGATCCTATTTTTTTTGGAATTAAGCTGCAACAACCAATTGCCTTAACAGCGCAAAACGTAAACCAGCATGCAGCAGTTTTATAAAGAATGAATGATATGAAACAGGCAAAACAAAGGCTTTGCTTTTTAATAGCCCTCCTTTTATTAACTGCCCAAATAGCGACTGCACAAGGCTCTGCAGAATATAGTTCCGGACTAAAATTCAACCTGAACCAGGATGGTAACAAATACATACGGTTCATGTTTTGGAACCAGGTATGGGCCCGCAGCATAAAAAACAATCCCGGAACAATGATTGGCGGCGAACCTGCCGACCGGTCCTTTGATGTAGGCCTCCGGCGGGTACGCACCATAGTGTATGCGCAGTTATCGCCACGATACCTGGTAGGCGTTCATTTTGGCATCAACAACCAAACCTTTACCAACGGTGGCGCCACCGGCACCAGTGGCACCGGCCCTTATGGCGCCGGAAAAAAACCGCAGATCTTTTACCATGATGTTTGGAATGAATATGCGCTGATTCCTGCAAAAAATACAACCACAGGCAAGGCCAATAAAACTACGCTGTATGCCGGAGCAGGACTGCATTACTGGCTGGGTGTTTCGCGTATGACATCGGCCAGTACCATCAACTTCCTGATGTTGGATGCACCTGTTTTTAACTGGCCAACTTTTGAAATGTCCGACCAGTTTATTCGTCCCCTGGGTCTTTATGCCAAAGGATACAGCGGCAAGCTGCACTACCGAGTTAACGTGGCCAAGCCCTTTGCCACAAACCTTAACCCCGAAGCAGGCGGTGAAGCGGTGGACAACAACGGCAACGCAAAAGCATCGGTGGGCGGGTATTTCGATTACCAGTTTTTCGACCAGGAAGGCGACCTCCTGCCCTTTCGTGTAGGATCTTATGCCGGCACCAAAAAAGTATTGAACATTGGTGGTGGATTTTTTAGCAATAAGGATGCAACCAAAAGCCTGGATGTGGAAGGAGGTTTAAAAAAACACAACATCAACATCCAGGCGCTAGATGTGTTTGCCGACCTTCCGGTTGGACCTAAGGCTAAAAACATGGCTGTAACTGCCTATAGTGCATTGTACCATTACAACTTTGGGCCCAATTATATCCGAACTGTTGGTGTGATGAACACTGGAACGGCCAATAAAGATTTTACTGGCCTCAGGGCTCAGGAAGGCGCCGGCAATGCCCGGTACCTGCTAGGCACCGGCAATGTTTGGTACACACAGGCAGGGCTGTTGCTGCCCAAAAACATCAGCAGCAAAGTGCGCATTCAACCTATGGCTGCGTATACATTAAAAGACCTGGATGCGCTTGAGGAAAAAGGCCACTATTACGATGTGGGTTCCAATTTCTTTTTGGACGGGCATCAATCAAAAATTACGGTACAATATTCCAGCCGCCCACTTTACCACCAAAACAAGGTTTTTGAAAGAGCCTGCGAATGGGTAATGCAGTTCCAGATAGCACTATAGGCTCCTTGTTCATTATGGAAAAATAGTTAGATGTAGCCTTGTAAGGCGCCCACCCTTACAGGGCTCATTCATTTTTAAATGCACCATTAGTAAGTTGTATTTTCCTCTGAACAAGCGTTGGGAATTTTTTCAAACGGTCTTCATTGTTAAAATTCCGATTAACATTCAAAATCAACTTTTAATATGAAGTTGCTCAATGTACAAGGAAGGGGCACCCGGTACATTTGAAGGGTCAAAACACTTAACTATGGAATTGCTGGAACAAGTCGCACTATCGTTTACCAACGGAACCTGGAACGATACAATAGATGTAAAAGACTTTGTCAGAAATAATGTTCGCCCTTATTATGGCGATGCAGCCTTTTTGACGCCTGCCACCGAACGCACCAAGGCGCTGTGGCAAATTTGCCTGGAAGCCATGAAAGAAGAGCGCCAGCGCAATGGTTGCCGCTCCGTTGATGCCGAAAAAATTTCCACCATCACCAGCCATGCAGCCGGGTATATTCAACAGGACCTGGAAGTGATTGTAGGCCTGCAAACCGACGAACTCCTGAAGCGAGCCATCAAGCCATTTGGCGGCATCCGCGTAGTGGAAGGCGCCGTTGAAGAAAAAGGTGGACAGGTAGCTGAAGGAGTTAAAGATATTTTCAAATATGTAAAGGACCACAACAGCGCCGTGTTCGCGGCATACGATTCCGAGATCCTGAAATTCCGCTCCAAAGGAATTTTAACCGGCCTGCCCGATAACTATGCCCGTGGCCGGATTATAGGTGACTACCGCCGCCTGGCCCTGTATGGCATTGACCGCCTTATTGCTGCAAAAGAAGCGGACAAAAAAGCGGTTGAAGGCGAACTGACCGAGCACACCATCCGCCTGCGCGAAGAGTTGTTTGACCAGATCACTGCGTTGAAAGATATAAGGGAACTGGGCAACATTTATGGCCTGGACCTGAGCCGTCCTGCAACAAATGCACAAGAGGCAGTACAATGGGTGTACATGGCTTACCTGGCTGCAGTAAAAGAGCAGGATGGTGCCGCCATGTCGCTGGGCAACGTTTCTAATTTCCTCGACATTTATATTGAACGCGACCTGGAAGCAGGGCTATTGACCGAAGTGGAAGCACAGGAACTCATCGACCAGTTTGTAATGAAACTGCGTATGGTGCGCCACCTGCGCCCTGCGGCTTACGATGAAATTTTTGGTGGTGACCCTACCTGGGTAACCGAAGCCATCGGCGGACAGTTTGAGGACGGCCGTACCAAAGTAACCCGCACTTCGTTCCGGTTTTTGCAAACCCTGTACAACCTGGGTGCATCGCCCGAGCCCAACATCACCGTGTTGTGGTCGAACGAGCTGCCACAAGGATTCAAGGATTTTTGCGCACAGGTTTCCATCGATACATCCTCTATCCAATATGAAAACGATGATGTAATGCGGCCGGCCCGCGGCTCGGACGACTATGGCATTGCCTGCTGCGTTTCGTACCAGGAAATTGGCAAACGCATCCAGTTTTTTGGTGCCCGCACCAACCTGCCTAAAACGCTGCTGCTGGCTTTAAATGCCGGTAAGGAAGAATTCTCGGGTGCACCTTTGGTAAAAGGCATTGCGCCGCTTACTTCCGACGAACTGGATTACGAACAGGTGCTGTACCGCTTCAAAACCGCAATGAAAGAAGTGGCCCGTGTATATGCCAAGTCGATGAACATCATCCACTACATGCACGACAAATATTATTACGAGAAAGCGCAGTTTGCTTTTATCGATACAGACCCCGGCATTGACATTGCCTACGGCGCTGCGGGCATTTCCATTATTGCCGATTCGCTTTCTGCCATCAAATATGCCAAGGTAAAAGCCATCCGCAACGAAGAAGGCCTCACTGTTGATTTTGCAGTGGAAGGCGATTATCCCAAGTATGGCAACGATGATGACCGTGTGGACAGCATTGCACAGGAAATAGCAGAATTTTTCTTCAACGAGCTGGCATCGCACCGCACTTACAAAAATGCAGTGCCCACCATGTCGCTGCTCACCATTACCTCCAATGTAATGTATGGTAAGAAAACTGGCGCCACTCCTGATGGACGCAAGGCAGGTGAACCATTTGCACCCGGTGCCAACCCCATGCACGGCCGCGATACCAATGGAGCCATTGCTTCGCTTAACTCGGTGGCCAAACTGGAATACCGCTACGCACAGGATGGTGTTTCCAACACTTTCTCCATGGTGCCCAAATCACTGGGCAGTGTGCTCGAAGATCAGGTGGAAAACCTGGTAAGCCTCCTGGATGGGTATTTCAGCAAAGGGGCACAGCACTTAAACGTAAACGTGCTGAACCGCGAAACCCTGGTGGATGCATACAATCATCCAGAAAATTATCCGCAGCTAACGATCCGGGTTTCGGGTTATGCGGTAAACTTTATCCGGTTGAGTAAAGCCCACCAACTGGAAGTGATCGCAAGGACCTTCCACGAAAGAATGTAGCTTACTTAAGGGTGTTTTTAATAAAAGAGGGGGCCGCAACAACCGGCCTCTTCTTTCTAAAATCCCAAACAAGGTTGCAGCAAGGGTATTATGTTGCTCATAGTTGCTTAGTGCCCTGGTGGGTAACAACGAAAAACGAAAACCTAATAACACTTAGCCCATGTGCCTCGCTATAAAAAACGGACTGCTGGTGCAGCAGGAAGTTGACCACCTCAATTTTGATACGCCTGAAAAACTCAGGATCCATTCCATAGAAACTTTTGGCACACATGATGGCCCCGGCATTCGCATGGTGGTATTTACCCAGGGCTGCCAGTTTCGCTGCCTGTATTGCGCCAACCCTGATACGCTGGATGTGCATGGCGGCCGGTTTATAGACATTGAAGAAATTGTACAGCGGGCGGTTCGCGAAAAACCTTATTTCGGTAAAAAAGGCGGTGTTACCCTTTCAGGCGGTGAGCCCACGCTGCAACGCACCAAGCTGCTAACGCTGTTTAAACGCCTGCATGAAGAAGGCATCAATACGGCGCTGGACTCAAACGGCCGTTTGTTTAATGAGGAAGTAAAGGCACTATATGCCGAAACCGATTACCTGCTGCTGGATGTAAAACATTTTGATGACGTGTGGCACCACAAACTAACCGGCCTCACCAACAAAAGTGTATTTAAGGTTGCAGAATACCGCGAAAGCACCGGCAAGGATATGTGGTTGCGTTATGTACTAGTTCCAGGCTGGAGCGATGGGGAAGAACACCTGCATGCACTGGGCAATCATTTTAAAGATTACAAAAGCATCCAAAAAATAGAGATCCAGCCTTATCATGTGCTGGGTGTACACAAATGGGAAGCGCTGGGTATGGAATACAAGCTGAAAGGCGTAGAGCCGCCTACCAAAGAACAGATCAAAAAGGCAGCAGATATATTTGGTCAATACTTTAAAGAGGTCAAAGTGAACTAAACATCGGCCACTGCCTTATTTATTTAGTTGTGCTCCGCCCCTTTTAATGCCGGCCTTTTGCCCGGCATTATTGATTTATTCAACATTTAAAACATGCCAACCGCATTTAGATAACCTTAAAAATCAGCGGCTGTACCCAATTGCAAAGAACATAATGGCAGGGCACCTATATTCCAAAAACAATTTGAACTTACATTAGAAATAAAGAGATTTTAGTATCTATTCCTGCAGGTTGCTCCGTAGCTAAAAAAGAAAAAGCTTGCTTACCAACACAGGCTATGCTCTAATTTCAATCTACATTTATAAATATTGGATGCATTAATTTGGGAATAGGAATTGCAGCAGCATCGGGTCATAAAATAGCAGGTTCGATAATCTATTTCAATGATGGGTATGATTAAGGTTAACCCTGGTCAATGTTTGTACATGCAACTTTGCATCAAATAATAGCGCACTAACTTATGGCGAAGACTATATTCATTGCTACGGCAGAACCCTACAGCGGCAAATCGGTAGTAGCCCTGGGCCTGATCAACATGTTGTTGGGCAAGGCACAAAAGGTTGGCTATTTTAAGCCCATCATCAACAGCGACCCCCGCGAACAAAAAGATGTGGACATTGATACCATCGTAACCCATTTTGGGCTGCCCATTGCCTATGATGACACCTATGCGTTTACCCGGCAGCAAGCGCTGCAACAAATGGAAACCGAATCGCAGGGCGTACTGATCGATACGGTGATCCGCAAGGTTAAAAAACTGGAAGAAAGCTTCGACATCACTGTTATTGAAGGTTCTGATTTTATTGGCGAAGGCACTGCTTTTGAATTTGAAACCAATATCACCATTGCCAAAAACCTGGGTGCACCACTGGTGCTGGTTATTTCGGGACAAAACAAAACCACTGCGCAGATCATCAATACGGTGCATACGGTTTTGCGCAACATTACAACCCGCGATGTGCAGGTACTTGCGGTGATCGTAAATAAAGTAGGGAAAGAACAGGAAGCCGATGTAAAAGAACTGCTCCATTCGCAACTAAACGGCAGTCTTATCCACGCCGTCATCCCTGAAGACAAAGGTTTGCTCAACCCCACCATGAAAGAAATTTACCAGCAATTGAATGGTAAGTTGCTGCTCGGCGAAGGGGAATTAAGCAACCAGGTGGACACCTTTATTACCGGTGCCATGCAGGTGCCGCATTTCCTCAACCACATCAAAGACAATTCTCTGATTGTTACTCCCGGCGATCGTGGAGACATCATTATTGCATCGATGCAGGCCAACCTTTCTGTTAATTATCCCCGGGTAGCGGGCATTGTGCTTACTGCCGGCATCGAACCTGAAGAGCCCGTGCTGCGCCTGTTAGAGGGTTTGCAAACAGTTGTTCCGATTATTGTGGTAAAAACAGGTACCTGGCGAACCACCACGCAAATAGGGGCCATTCAGTCGCGCATTTCGGCAGATAATACCAAAAAAGTGCAGCTGGCCATCAGCACTTTTGAAAAGTACGTGGACATTAAAAGGCTGGATGAAAAAATTGTAACCTTCCGCACCGAAGGCATGACGCCACACATGTTTCAGTACCAACTGGCGCAGTGGGCTAAAAGCAAGATCAAGCATATTGTGTTGCCCGAAGGGGGTGACGAACGCATTTTGAAAGCAGCGGCCCGACTGATAGCGCAGGATGTGGTAAGGCTCACTATTTTGGGAGATGCAGCGCAGGTGGCCGCCAACGTTAAGCGCCTCGGGTTGAACCTCGACCTGACCCAGGTGCAGGTAATCAATCCGGCCACATCCGAACAATATAACGACTATGTAGAAACGCTTTTTGAGTTGCGCAAAACAAAAAATGTAACCCTGGAAATGGCCCGCGACCTGATGACCGATGTTTCTTACTTCGGCACCATGATGGTGTATAAAGGGCATGCCGATGGCATGGTTTCCGGAGCGGTTCATACAACGCAGCACACCATCCGCCCCGCATTGCAATTTGTAAAAACAAAGCCCGGCATTTCTACTGTTTCCTCTGTGTTCTTTATGTGTTTGCCCGACCGGGTTTCCGTTTTTGGCGACTGCGCCGTAAACCCCAACCCTACTGCGGAGCAATTGGCGGAGATTGCTATTTCTTCGGCTGAAAGCAGCCAGCGGTTTGGCATTGAGCCGCGCATAGCTATGCTGTCTTATTCTTCCGGCACATCGGGCGAAGGTGCCGATGTGGAAAAAGTGCGGCAGGCTACCGAAATTGTAAAACAAAGAAGACCCGACCTGAAAGTGGAAGGACCTATTCAGTATGATGCGGCTGTAGATCCGGCTGTAGGCAAACAAAAACTGCCCAATTCGGAAGTGGCGGGACAAGCCAGCGTTTTGATCTTTCCGGATCTTAACACAGGCAACAATACTTACAAGGCTGTTCAACGCGAAACCGGTGCTCTGGCCATTGGGCCCATGCTCCAGGGTTTGAACAAACCCATTAATGACCTCAGCCGCGGCTGTACTGTGGAAGATATCATCAATACTGTTGTAATCACCGCACTTCAGGCACAGGATGCAGATAAATAATTAAGTTTAGGGGTGGAGCGGTTTAGATGCTTATAGCAGGGAAACTAAACTCAATAACCCCTAAACTACTCACCTCCTAAACTTCTTTCATGAACATATTTGTAGTAAACTCCGGCAGCAGCTCCATCAAATACCAGCTCTTTAAAATGCCGGATAGCCAGCCAGTTTGCGCCGGGCTCGTGGAACGCATCGGGCTGGAGGGTTCTATTATTACCCATAAAATATTTGCTGCAGGGGACGAACAGGTGGTACGTAAAACGTTCCATCTAAAAGACCACGAAGCAGGTTTGCACGAAGTGGCCCTGCTGCTTACTGATTCTGAAATTGGCGTGATCCAAAATCCTGGTGATATTGAAGTGGTGGGTCACCGGGTGGTGCATGGCGGTGAAAGTTTTTCGGCAACAACGGTCATTACAGATGCAGTAAAAGAAGAGATCAGCAAGCTGTTTTCGCTGGCACCCTTGCACAACCCGGCCAACTACCTAGGCATTGAAGTGGCAGAAAAAATATTTTCCCGGGCCCGTCAGGTAGCCGTTTTCGATACGGCATTTCACCAAACCATGCCCGAACGTGCTTTCCGGTACGCCTTGCCCGAAGCTTTATATACCGAGCAGCGCATCAGGGCCTACGGGTTTCACGGCACTTCGCACAAATATGTAAGTGAACGTGCTGCCGAATACCTGGCGAAAAAAGACGCAAAAATCATTACCATTCACCTGGGCAACGGCTGCAGTATGGCTGCCATCAAAGGCGGCGTGTGCATCGACACTTCCATGGGTTTTGGCCCGCTCAGTGGGCTGGTTATGGGCACCCGTTCAGGCGACCTCGATCCTTCTATTATTTTTCACCTCATTAACCAACTGGGTTATACCCCCGACCAGGTGAGCGGGTTGCTGAACAAGCAAAGCGGCATGGTGGGCCTTACCGGTTACAGCGACATGCGTGATGTGATCAAGGCCATGGATGCCGGTAGTAAATCGGCCGAACTTGCTTATGAGCTGTATGCCTACCGCATTAAAAAATATATAGGGGCCTATGCTGCTGCACTGAACGGCCTTGATGCCATTGTGTTTACTGCAGGTGTGGGCGAAAATGACAGCCGCATCCGGCAACTGGTGTGTACCGACATGGAGTTTTTAGGCATTCGGTTAAACAAAGAAGCAAATAATACCCGCACACCCGGTATCAGGCAAATAAATGAAGATGATGCCGTTGTAAAAATTTTGGTGGTGCCCACCAACGAGGAACTGGAAATAGCGCAGCAATGCTTCGAGTTGCTGGTGCCGCTTGCTGTTGCATAATCATCAAATGCGATATAAAAAAAAGATGCAAATAATGCATCCTTTTTTTTATATCGCAGACAGTCCTTTTTTTACAAACTGCCTTGCAGGTAAACAGTAATCAACTTTGATGATGGATAATGAAGCAGACCGGTAATAATTAATTGTTGTCTGCCGCCAGATATCCGCAGTATTTGTGCTATACTTCCTCCACTACTTCTGCTATTTCCTGTCCCCGCATATGTGCATTGCGCATGGATGCGGAGCGGGCTACATTGCCGGCAAATTCAAAAAATGCCTGCTTGGTCACTTCATCGTCGCCCATTACAATGGGCACACCCTGGTCGCCGCCTTCGCGGATGCTTTGTACCAGTGGAATCTGTCCCAGGAAAGGCAGGTCATATTCATCTGCCAGGCGTTTGCCGCCTTCTTTTCCGAAAATATAATACCTGCTGCCGGGCAGCTCCGCCGGGGTAAAATAACTCATGTTCTCTACCAGCCCGATAATGGGCACATTCAATTGGGCCTGTCCAAACATCGCTATACCTTTTTTGGCGTCGGCTAGTGCCACATCTTGCGGCGTGGTAACTACCACCACACCGGTTACCGGCACGGTTTGCAATAAGGTAAGGTGAATATCGCCGGTACCCGGCGGCATGTCCACCACCAAGTAGTCAAGAACGCCCCATTCCACATCGGTCACAAACTGTTTGATGGCGCTGCTGGCCATGGGCCCACGCCACACCACTGCATTTTTTTCGTCAACCAACAGCCCGATGCTCATAAGCTTCAACCCTAAACGGTCGATGGGTACGATCATGGCCTTGCCGTTCACATCTTTCATCAGCGGCCGTTCGCCCCGCACCCCAAACATAATGGGCACGGAGGGGCCATAAATATCAGCATCCATCAGGCCCACTTTGGCGCCACCCTCTGCCAGTGAAAGCGCCAGGTTGGCCGCAACCGTGCTTTTACCTACACCGCCTTTTCCACTCACTACCGCTATGATGTTGCGAACGCCGGGCAGCACGCTGCCTTTGTCGCTGCGCAGCGTGGTGGTTTGCGAAGTAAAGTTTACCGTTACCTGCGCTTCTTTAGCCACCAGCAACTTTACCGCATTGATGCAGGCATTTTTGATCATGTCCTTCATAGGGCAGGCCGGCGTGGTTAACACCACGGTAAAAGAAACAGCATTGCCGCTGATGTTGATGTCCTTCACCATGTTGAGCGTTACCAGGTCTTTGCCCAGGTCGGGCTCCTGCACATTGCTCAGGGCTTTTAAAATATCTTGTTCGGTCATAAGTGCTCTGTTAATGAAGTGGCAAAGTTAGCCCCAAACAATTATCCCCGCCGTGTGTATTTAAGTAGTTGGTTATTTTTGAACAAAGTGATAAACTGCAGGATTGGTTAGCTTTGCAGCAGCAGGGCAACCAAAATTTTCCGGCAGGCAAAGGCACCTGGCGGTAGGCAAAAAAAATGCAATTGCTACAGCGTGCTGCCCTTTAAATTATGCAACATGAAGAAACGGTTTCTTGCACTACTGGTGTGTTCCATCATATGGGCGGGTAAGGCCCAGGCACAGTTTGAAACCGTTCGCGATTCGGTGGTGCAGTTGTATGGTATCGTTATGACCGCCGACAGCCTGATGGGCATTCCCGCGGTAAGCATCACAGTAAAAGGAACCGGCAGAGGCACCATGACCAATGCTCAGGGGGTTTTCTCCATTGTGGTACTCAAAGGCGACGAAGTGGAATTTACCCATGTGAGCTATAAGCCTAAACTTATTACCATCCCCAAATCATTGGAAGGCAACCAACACAGTGTGGTGCAACTTATGGTTCAGGATACCGTATACCTTCCGGCTACCATCATTCGACCTAGGCCTACGCCGCAGCAGTTTAGCCGCGATTTTGTAAATGCTCCTGTACCCGACGACGATATTGAAATTGCCCGCCAAAACAACAGTGCGGCCAAGCGCAGGGCCCTGATGTCGGTTACACCAGCCGACGGTGGTGGTGCCACGGCCATCCAGTTTCGCAACATGGCCAACCGGGCCTCTTATGCAGGACAAACCCCACCGCAAAACATTTTTAACCCGGCAGCGTGGAGCGAATTCATCAAAAGCTGGAAACGGGGCGATTACAAGCGAAAAAATTAATTGGGTTGTGGGCACACTAAACGTAATGTTGGTACGTTTGTAGTACAACCAGTTCTTTAAAGAATCCACTGGCAAAACATTAAAACTCGTTTGCCAATTTAAATAATACCACAATAGCCACTGCTGTAACAAAGCATTGTACTATGAAAAACGCATTCCCTGTTTTCATCCGTAAACAGGGAATTTTTTTGTCCGCACCATTTCCCTTTTACGTATTCAAATAGCACAATAAAAAAATATTTCAGCAACTGTTCACAGTTGGCCCGTTGTTTGGATTTATAGCATTAAAATTCAAATGTTATGTTTCCTGTGTGGTTTTTTATCATGTTGATTGGGGTGATTGGATACCTGTTGTATATAACCCGGCCCACCGAAGACAGTTTTGTGGTGATCAGCAAAAATGGCATCCGCAAAATGCAGGGTTGGTTTAGATTAAAGCAACAGCGGTAATAAGTGTGGTTGGTAAAAACCACCGGAATTACATTTGGTATCCGTTTCCTATTTCAACTAACAAGATTATTAATAAAAATAGCCGTTCGACACGGCTATTTTTTTATGCGATAGAAAAGGCATTTAATGGTAAAATCACGGCATGCAGGTGCCACATAAATAATCCTCAGTCGGCACGACGGCTGCCGCCACCACGGGTAAGGGCAACCAGCAACAAAATGAACACGGCTGCACCTACAATCCATACCCAGGGAGCTGCGTACCAGGCTGCACCTCCTCCATCAGTATTAATGTCAATGTCTACTTTTTTGGTTTCACCGTCCTGTGCAAACACCACAGCAGACAGTAAAGCGGCATAAATGGAAAAACAGATCTTTTTCATAAAGGCAATTTTATAGCACAGTTTAAAAAACTATGCCATCCGCCAGCCATATTATCTTTTACCGCCTGGCGCCAAAAAGCAGGCTGCCAATGCGTACCATATTGCTGCCCTGCTCAATGGCCAGTTCATAATCACCACTCATTCCCATAGATAAGATTTCCATATTGGTATGCGGCAGATCCTGGCTTTTATAGTGCAGGTATAACTGGCGCAGGGATTCAAATTCCTGCTGCACTTGTGTGGTATTGTCTGAAAAAGAAGCCATGCCCATGAGGCCGCGGATTTCTACATGGGTCCACTCCCTTAATTCAGGATTATTAAATAACGCTTCCAGTTCCTGGGCATCAAACCCAAATTTTGTTTCTTCTTGTGCAATATGTACCTGCAACAGCACCGAAATTTTTTTGCCTATTTTCGCCCCCTGTTTATTGATCTCCCGGAGCAGTTTGGCACTGTCCACTCCATGAATCAGGTGAATAAAAGGAGCAATATATTTTACTTTATTACTTTGCAGGTGGCCAATAAAGTGCCAGCGAATATCCTGCGGCAACTGGGGTGCTTTATCGAGAAGTTCCTGCACATAGTTTTCGCCAAAGTCGCGTTGCCCAAGGTTGTATAATTCAAGAATTGCTGCTACGGGCTTGATTTTGCTGACCGCCACAAGGGTACAATCTTTGAGCTCCATCAGGTGCTGTAGCTTTTGGAAATTTTCGATGTTGCAATGCTTTGGTTCGCTCATACCGGCAAAGGTAGCAGCAACAAAACAGTTTAATTGTGATGATGACTATAATTTGGAAACGTCTTTTTTTTGCTGCGTGGCTTTGCTGCCTGTTGCCGGCGTGTGCTACACAGGCCATATTTACAAGCCCCAACCAATTGCACAATGTTCCCGGCACCATTTATCTTTCCAATGGCGATTCGGCAACCGGGGTATTGTCGCTGAATAACGAGGTGCTGTTTCCAAAAGATATTCGGGTGGTCCAACCAATAGGCAGGCAACAACAGGTACACCTGATGGATGTACGGAGCATGCAGGTGGGCGACAGTTATTACGAATTAAAACACCACAGCAATCACTGGCGCCCCAGCAGCGGTTTTTATTTTATGGAGCGCCTCACTCCCGCCCACTATCAAATGCAGGTATACCGGCACCAGGAGCGAAAGCAAAAAGGAAAATCCATGCAGCAGGTGGCCCACGAACCGGTTTATTACCTGCAGCTTCCCGGCGAAAAGCAAGACCGGGTTTGGGCCTCCAACAGTAAAAAACTGATGCCGCATTTTGAGAAGAAAATGAGTCGCTTGCTTAAAAATTGCCCGGCACTTTCCGACACCATCCGCAAAAAAGAAAAAGGTTTTTTTTATAACCGGCTTAATTCCACCGAAGCACAGCGCGGCCAGGTGTTGTTGCGTATTGCCGAAGCTTATAATCAATGTAAGTAGGCTATAGCAACTTATACATACAAATGGCTGCAGGTACCTGCAGCCATTTGTATGTATAAAAATATTTGGAATCAGGCATTTTGTCCTTGTGCCATGCCAGCTTTGATGTAACCGGCAATGGTAAGGGTACGGCGTACCTGGTGTTTTACGGCTGCTTCCACATCTTCTTTTATTTTACCATTATCGACCGATGCACTGGTACCATATGGGTTTCCGCCCGCTCCAAATAAAACAGGATCGGTATAACCCGGAGAGGCTATAATGGCGCCCCAATGGTGCATGGTAGTGTACAGGGCCTGGATGGTCATTTCCTGCCCTCCGTGGGGGTTTTGTGCGGTGGCCATGGCACTTACTACTTTGTTTACCAGTTTTCCATGAAACCAAAGTCCGCCGGTACCATCTAAAAACTGTTTCATTTGTGAAGGTAGGTTGCCATACCGGGTAGGGGCGCTAAAAATAATGGCATCTGCCCATTCCAGGTCAGATACATCAGCGGTAGGAACATCTTTGGTAGCCTCTACGTGTGCTTTCCATAGCGGGTTGGAATCAATAGCGGCCTGTGGTGCCAGTTCGGCCACTTTCAGCACTTTTACCTCTGCGCCTGCTTCGCGGCCGGCCTCGGCGGCCCATTGGGCAAACTGGTAATTGGCTCCGGTAGAGCTATAATAAATAATGGCCAGTTTAATTTGCTGCATAGTGAAAGGTGTTTGGTTAAGGTTTATTGTTTTTTGCAATATAAGCATTTAATAAACTCTATTGTTCCAACATTAATAAAGGAAACATCTAGGCTCTTATAATTTATCAATGTTTCCTTTCAGCAAAATGTGGGTTATACTGCCGGGGATGGCCCATAATTGTTTTTATTTGTCAAAAGATTTTATGGCAGCCTGCAATTTCAGTTTTACTTTTTCCGGCGATCCTAACACGGTACTGCAGAAAGCCCGCAAGGCTGTAACTGGCCAGGGAGGCAATTTTGAAGGGGACACCCAAAACGGAACCTTCGACCTAACCGTTTTTGGCAACACTATAGCCGGCTCTTATACCGTTTCCGGTCAAAACATGGACATTGTTATTTCTGAAAAACCTTTTCTCCTACCCTGCTCTACCATCGAAGGATTTTTAAAGGCCCAGTTGGGCTTGTAAACTATTTAAGTATGATCCACCAACAGCACCGCCCACAAAAGCAGGTGCTTTTGTTTTATTTGCCCAGTCCAAGCTGAAGCAAGGTTGGAACTTTGGATGTAAACATTTCTGCCTTTGTAATTGCGCTGGTGCTCAATACCTTGCCGCTCCTGTAATTTTTGGACATTTAAGCCTTTAGGAGGTTTGCCGGTTTCAGACCATCCGCTACCTTTATCTTCTATACCCCAAAGCGGGTTATTTCCGCCCTCTGAAAAGCCCATCCACGTATTCATTTACCAAACATAGTGAACCATGCAACTGCCAAAACGAGCTGGGTGTACCGCCCTTATGTTACTCCTTGTTGGGTTTGCACAAGCGCAACCCAAATTCCTTAAAAAAGCTGCTAACGCAGCTAACAATGCTATCAACAGCGCGGTAAATACTGCAGTAAACGGAAATAGCAACAACAACACCGGCAATAGTGAAGGCCAAAGTACTTCGGGCCAAAACAGCGGCAACACCCGCAGCAGCGGCCGCCCCTCCAACCGTGGCGGACAGGGCCTTGTAACTACTCCACCCGATGTAGCAGCCAACCTTACAGCATCAGAAGATGCTTTTAAAAAATCAAGTTATGGCGAGGCTCGTTATGCCCTGCAGCAGGCTATGCTGGGCGTAGAACTACAAATCGGGCAGGGCATATTAAAAATGCTGCCCGAAGAAATAGCAGGCATGCCCAAACAGGCAGAGGCCGACCAGGTTACCAGCACCGGCTGGGGCTGGGCAGGTCTGACCATTAAACGCGAATACCAAAAAGATGACAAGGCCATGGACATTACCATAGCCAACAACTCAGTTATGCTCAATGCGTTGAACATGTACCTTTCTTCGGGCATGTACAACCAAAGCACCGGCGGCCAGCAAAACTGGAAGCAAACAAAACTTAAAAACAACAAGGCTGTAATTGAATACAGCGACAACAGCGGGTATAAGCTTAGCGTACCACTTGGCCAAAGCACCTTGCTTTTGCTGGAGGGAGTGAATTTTGCCACCGAGCAGGATTTTATGAATGCAGCCAATGCCATTGACGTGGACAAAATAAAAGACCTGCTGAACGAAAAATAAACCACCAAAACAAACAACATGAAATCATTATACTGCTTTTTAATTTTGCTGGCCGCTGCGGCATCCGGCCATGCACAGGAATTCTCCAAACAATTGACTACTGCCCGTTCCGCATACAGCGCTGGCAAACTGGAAGAAGCTCGATTTGCCATGCAACAGATGATGCAGGAACTGGATATAATTTCCGGCAAGGAGCTGATGGGCCTTTTGCCTGCTAAGCTCGATACCATGAATGCCAATACAGGTGCCGATAATGTTTCCGGTGCTTCCGGTTTTGCAGGCGTGGTGGTTCACCGCGAATATGGCAAAGCGAAAATGGGTGGCGACATCCCGGCGCAGGTAGAAATCATTACCAATTCGCCGTTCATCAGCGGATTGAATGCTTTGTTGTCTCTTCCTTTTATGAGCAATTCGCCCGACCAAAAAGTGATTAAGATCGGCGGTTACAAAGCCTTGGTTCAAAAACAAAGCTCCGATGGCGAAGCTCCTGAATATGAGGTACAATTGCCCCTGAATGCCACACTTATTACCTTGAAAGCGCCAGGTTATAGCCAGGAAAAAATCATTGCGCTGGCCAATACATTACCCATAGCCGAGATCGCTAAAAGGGTGCAATAAACACATCAGCTTTACCATTTATCACAAAAAGCCGGTATATCAATACCGGCTTTTTTTTGTACTGTACATTTGGTACAACCTATATCCAAAAAAATGTTGCCTGTTTTTTCCAGGTGCCAACCAATTTTCGAAAACTTGGTATGATTTATTTATTAAAGGACTAAAGCCGGCACTTTTACTCCAAATTGCCCCAACGCAACAACCCACTCCAGAAAATTTTTTTTAAATTTTTTTAGGGGCTCCGTTCCATTCAAATTATGGAAATACTTCATCGTTATAACATTAACTATGTTAATGTTACACATTATATATCCCCGGTAATCTCCATTTATCTAATTCGTAAGTGTTTTTAATCAGGCAGTTATAATCCCTCTTCTAAGCCGAAAACTCAAGAATTGCACAGTTTTTGTTAATGCAGCGCGACTTTGAACAATGATCCTTCCCCGCCTGAAAATTCCCTGATCCTATTTCAAAAACTGTCTGATTAAAAACGTCTAAACCAATTGTTCATGCAAAAAACCTTTGCGTGCCTGCTACTTTTTGTTATTTCCAGCATTCAGGTTTTGCAGGCCCAAACTCAACTTCCCCAAATCAAAAGTTTTCAAAAGCCCTCCGGGGTATCTGCTCCCGGTGAAGCGTTTGCGCCTCCCGTTGGCGGTGCTCTTTCCGGCGATGCCCCCCAGGTGGCCGAATGGACCCGCACCGCCGGTCCCGATGAGTCCGTTGTAATGACCGGCATCTCCTTTTCGCGCCACAGCGGCACCGATGTAGGTAAAGACACCCGCTTTACCCTCTATAGTGCCTCCGGCATGCAGGGCGACGCACAGATCCAGCGCCTCGATGGCGACCGGGCCATTGTAACCCTTCCGCGCAGCATCCCCTCCTGGGGCATGTACCTGCTTTGGCCCGGCAATGAAGCGGGCTACGGCACCCCCGTTGCCATCAACAAAACAGATGCCTGGTGGGTAGGACCCGATAAGGCAACCCGCGGGGCCACCATTTCGGTGTATGGCCGCAACCTGTCGCGTGGTGGCGATACCACTACCTCCTATGTGTATGTAAAAAGCAAGGCATCGGGTGCAGGGCAGTGGGCTTCGGTAAAGCGGGTAAACCCCTTCAAGGTGGACTTTGTGGTACCGGAGGCTTTTGCAAACGGAGAGTACGAGGTGTGGACACACAATGGCCATGGTGGCGATTATGGCTGGAGCGGTCCGCTGAACCTGACAGTGTATGATGCACCGAAGTGGAGCGGCGTGATCTTCAACGTAAAAACATACGGCGCTAAAGGTGATGGTTATACCGATGATACTAGGGCAATCAACAATGCCATGGCTGCTGCAAAGGCTTCGCCAGGCGCAACGGTTTACATTCCTGCCGGCACCTACATTGTCAATTACCAATTGGAAGCATTCAGCAACAACCGCTGGCAGGGCGAAGGCAGAGACCGCACATTCATTAAAATTGGAAACAACTTCTCTGCTCCTTACTCATTTGTATTTAGCCAGGCCCGCAATTTCGAGATGAACGATCTTACGCTGGATGCCAACAAAAAATATGTAGGCAAAACGGAGAATCCCCTCTACTTCGTTGGTAACCAAAATATACGGTTTAATAACGTACGCTTTGCCTGTCAGAACTATCTGGTGATTGACCTGCACCATGCCAAGTACGTGTATATGAATAACGTGGAGCTCATTGGCAAAAACTCATTTTTGGGCAACTGTTCGCAGCTGTTCATTGATGGTTGTACTTATAAAATGACCAATGACTCTGATATGGGCTTTTATACCTGGGGCGCCACCGGCATTGCCATGACCAACTCAAGAGGTATGGACCTGGATAACTCCAACCCACGTGATGGTGCCGGTTGGGGCAAGGGCCGCTTTCTTACCTTCATGGGTGCATGGGGCTCCAGCAGAAATACCTATGTTGCCTACAACACCACAACAGACCTGACCCCCCGCCCTTATGATGTGGACCAAAACAGCGGTGAGCAGTTTTTGTTTGAAGGTTACCTGGGCAGGTGGAAAGGCAGGCCGCAGTCGGCAACTGCCACCTCGCTTACTATCAGTGGTTACTCGGAAAATGTACCCCTGAAATATTATGCAGTTGTTACCCGCGGTCGCGGACTGGGACAGGCACGCCTCATCACCAACAACAGCGGCGGGGTGCTTACCCTGGAGGAACCCTGGAACGTTATTCCCGATGCAGCCTCGCATGTGGTGGTAGCCTCCCTGGCAGACCGTACCGTATTTTACAAAAACTACCTCGACGCCAAATCCTGGGCCGCCACCTCCTCGGAGCATACCGCCACCGCAGGAGTGCAGCCATACGGCGGTGCCATCAACATGATCGTCGACAACAACACCTTCCACCAACTGCGCCAGGGCACCGCCAACTGGTCGCAGCAGTCTTTCCCGGAGTGGCCCGTGGGTGTTACCTACTTTACCATGTACTCCAACAACAAGTACATCGGCTGCCGCTTTTCCATGCAAAACATCATGGATGTGTCCAATCCTGTAGGTCCCGCCATCCTGGCCACCACCTACCGCAACAACCTGGTGCAAAACGGCGTGGAGTCGGCCATTTCCAACTACCACCGCAACTTTGCCGAGCCCGTTACCGATGCAGCAGTATACGAACACAACCGCATCGAAAACACTCCCATCGGGTTCTATTCCGAAATGACATCGGCGATCTCTAACCAGGTGCTTTACAACAACAGCTTCCGCGGCAATGGCACCGGTTACGGAAAAGATGTAACCTATAAGCTGGCCCTGCGTGGTAACAACTTTGAGAACTATAACAACATTTATCAGATCACCGTTACCAATAACGACCGCAACAACACGCAAACCCTTGGTGGCGTAGTAGAGGCACCGCAGCACGTAGTGGAGCTGTCGGCACCTGCGGGCACCGATACGGCAAAGGGCTCCTTTGTGCTGTGGAACAGCGGCACCGCCCCGCTTTCCTGGACCGCACAAAGCTCTGCTTCCTGGCTGCGCCTGGGACAGGGCAGCGGCTCCATTGCAGGAGAAAAGGCACTTTCCAGCATTTCCCTTACTGCCATTGCCCGCGGGCTGGCACAGGGCAGGCACCGTGCTGAGCTGACCATTACCTCGGGCACAGTGGTGAAAAAATACACCGTATGGCTTTCGGTGGCTACCACAACAGCGGTACCAAACGTGGCCCCTACGGCACAACTGACCGCACCGGTGGGCGGCAGCAGCTACACCGCACCGGCAAGCATTGCCCTTGCTGCCAATGCAACGGATGGTGATGGCTCCATTCAACGGGTGGAGTTTTACCAGGGAAACACCAAGCTGGGTGAGGATCTTTCTGCTCCTTACACTTACCAGTGGAATGGTGCGGCACAGGGCACCTACATGCTTACTGCAAAGGCAGTGGACGACAAGGGAGCTGTGGGCACATCGCAAAGTGTGCAGGTAGTAGTAAATGCAGCACCAGTCGCTAAAGTAGCACCAACGGTAAGCCTTACTTCGCCTGCAGGCGGAAGCACCTTCACCGCACCTGCAAATGTGACCCTTACTGCATCGGCTGCCGACAGCGATGGCACGATCACTAAAGTGGAGTTTTACCAGGGCAGCACCAAGGTAGGTGAAGACCTATCTGCTCCTTACAGCTATTCTGTAAGCGGTCTAGCAGCAGGCAGCTACACCTTCACAGCACGGGCTGTTGATTCCGACAACTTGGTCACCACTTCATCGGCTTCTACCATTACCGTTAATGCGCCTGCTAAAATTGTTCCGGTGGTACGCATTACCAGCCCAGCTTCAGGCGCCTTGTTTATAGCTCCTGCTACGGTTAACATAACAGCCGATGCCACGGATGCGGATGGCTCTATCAGAAGCGTAAGGTTTTTCCGGGGCACCTCGCTGGTCAGCGAAGACTTTTATGCACCCTACGCCGCAAGCATTTCGGGATTGGCTGAAGGAGTTTATACCCTGACAGCAGTAGCTACAGACAACGATGGCAACCAGGTTACTTCTACTGCAGTAACGTTAGAAGTAAACCCCGACCCCAATAACAGCACCATTGTTGATTGCGACGGTACGGGCGGGTTGTATTGGGAGTACTATTACAATGTTCCCTGGGGCACATCGCTTACGTATGAAAGGTCTTCCAGCTTTAAGCCTAATGGAAGCAGGGTCCTAACCTCGTTTGCATCTCCCCGCAATTTTGCCAACAATTATGCAGCAAGGGCTATGGGTTATATCTGCCCTCCGGTTTCAGGTAATTATACTTTTTACCTCGCATCGGATGATAATGCGGAGTTGTGGATAAGCCAGGATGACAATATTTATAACGGCAAAAAAGTTGCCTTTGTGCAGGGATACACCAACCCCGGCCAATACAATAAATTTGCATCGCAGCAATCTGTAAGCATTTACCTGGAAAAAGGACGCAGGTATTTTATTGAGTCCATCCACTTGGACAATGCCTACGACGATCATTTGTCCGTAGCATGGAAACTGCCCAATGGCACAATCCAGGCGCCCATTCCCGGCCAGAACCTGATTCCGTATGAAATAGAACAACTGTCTTCTATTTCGGCAAAAACAGGCACCCTGGAAATGGCAACATCTAACAATGTTGTTGCTACTGGCGGAACCATTGATGTAGTTCCCAACCCGGTACAATCGGTTGCCACACTACGGTTCTCGGTGCCCGAATCTGGAAAAACCATCGTGGAACTGTATAACGCAAACGGCGGATTGGTACGCCAGCTGTTTAATGGTGCTACCGAGAAAGAAACCCCTTACCAGGTTTCCCTGAACGGCGCACAATTGCCTAATGGTGTGTATTACTGCCGCTTGGTTTCTGGCACCACCATTTTGCAAAAACAAATAGTGATCGCACATTAATAAGTCCTAATATCCATTTATAAGCGCAGGTTTTTACCTGCGCTTTTTTTTTGCCCATCCATTTAATACCACTTAATAATTGCCATCGTAGGCGGTATAATCCCGGATTCCTTTTTACTGGCACTGTTTATGGAACCAGGTACCAGCACCTTTTGTAAAACAAAAAATAACACAACATGAAGATGAAAAAGATATGGGTGGCTGGTGCTTTCCTTATTGCATTGGGATTACAATCGCCGGTGTATGCCCAAAAGGAAACAGCCAAAGAAGTAAAAGAGGCAGGCAAGAAAACAGGCCGCACAGTAAAAAAGGGCGCTAAAAAGGCGGGTGCTAAAACTGCCGCAGTAGCCTCCAAAGGCAAGGCAAAAATTACGGATGCCGTACACAAGGATAAGGTTGGACCGAATGGTGAAGTTATTTACATAGACAACCATGCCCGGTACTATTGGGTCGATAAAACGGGCCGGCGTCAGTATGTGGTGGAATCCGAACTTAAGGATAAGATGAATTAAAAAACATAGTGCCCATGGCACCATACTTGTGCACAACTGGATAAAACAAAAGGTATGAACAACGGTGAACAACAAAACAGACAAAACCGCGGAGGTAGCGGCAGTGCCGAAAATATGGGAAAAGACCGTTCGGCTCAGCAGGCAGATGCACCAGGAAACCAACCGAATGTTAGGGATGCAAAATCAGGTTCTGAGCCTGTAGGCAATATCCGCGACACCGGTGCATTGAGCGGCCGCGATGATGCTTCGGGCGGAAGTGGTGACGACATGGAAAAAACCAACAGCAACGAACCCACTGAACGTTTTTAAAAATATAATGTAAACCGCATCCCTGCGGCATAGTTTTTATAACCCATTAGAAAAATATTTATCATGGAAAAAATGCGTGATCTAAGAGATTTACTGATACACGAGGTAGCCGACCTGCGTTCTGCAGAAGAGCAGATTATTGAGGCCATGCCCCAGATGATTGGCAAGGCCAACAACCCCCAGTTGCGTCAGGCTCTGGAGCAACACCTGCAGGTTACTCATGGACAACTGGCCCGCCTGGAGCAGGCCCAACGCATGTTGGGCGACCATGATGCCGACAACAACAATAGCGGCTTGCTGGCCAACCTGTTTGGCAGCGGCACCCATTGTAAAGGCATGGAAGGTCTGATTGATGAAGGCCAGAAAGTAATGGGCGAAGACATGAACCCCGAAGTGCTGGATGCAGCAATTATTGCCTGTGCCCAAAAAATTGAGCACTATGAAATTTGCGGTTATGGCACAGCCCGTGCTTATGCCCGCCAATTGGGGCTTACCGAAGTGGAACGCCTGCTGGAGCAAACCCTGGACGAAGAACACCAGGCCGACGAATTGCTCACTGCCATGGCTTTGAACAGCGTGAACCTGATGGCCGAAACAAGTTCGGGCAGTTCGGGAAATACTTCCTACAATAACATGTAGGATCGTTTATGTTTATAAAGAAGAGCAATAAACAGGAGCAAGGAATTTGAAATATAGCATGGATTAAATGAAGCACCCTTAGCATTTACAACAATGCTTTAAATAAGAAAAGCCCGCATCAGCGGGCTTTTCTTATTCATGATTTAAAAAATAAAAGCCCAATAAAAAAGTGCCGGTAGGTTCCGGCACTTAGAAAATATAGGCAAAGGTTTTACACTTGCTCTGGCTGCTCCACGTCATTGCGAAAAACAACCACCCGGTCGAACACATCAACCAGCACTGGCTGCGATTTGTCGATATCCCCAGCCAGTATTTTTTTACTTAGGTTGTTAACGATCTCCTTTTGAATCAGCCGCTTTAACGGCCGGGCACCAAACTGCGGATCAAAGCCATTTTCCGCAAGGAAATCGATAAGGTAATTTGAAAAGTGTAGTTGCAGCCCTGTCTTTGCAACCAGTTCGCGCAATCCTTCCAGCTGAATGCGGATTATACCCCGGATCTCGCTGCGCATCAGCGGCTGAAACAGGATGATTTCATCTACGCGGTTCAGGAATTCTGGGCGTACGGTTTCCTTCAGGCGGCTCATCACTTCCACTTTGGTTTGCTCCATTACCTCATCCTTATTGCGTTCGGTTACATTGGAAAAATTTTCCTGAATAATATCTGAGCCCATATTGGAGGTCATGATGATGATGGTGTTTTTAAAATTCACCACCCGGCCTTTGTTATCGGTCAGGCGGCCGTCGTCCAGCACCTGCAACATCACGTTCCACACATCGGGGTGGGCCTTTTCAATCTCGTCGAGCAATACTACCTGGTACGGCTTGCGGCGCACCGCTTCTGTAAGTTGCCCGCCTTCATCATACCCAACATATCCCGGAGGCGCACCAACTAGGCGGGCTACAGAATGTTTCTCCCCGTATTCGCTCATGTCTATACGGGTCATCATGTGCTCATCGTCGAACAGGTAAGCCGCCAGGGCCTTGGCCAATTCCGTTTTTCCCACACCGGTGGTGCCCAGGAAAATAAAGGAACCGATTGGTTTTTTAGGATCCTGCAAACCGGCACGGCTACGGCGGATGGCATCAGCTACTGCGGTGATGGCCTCCTCCTGCCCTACCACGCGGCGGTGCAGTTCTTCTTCCAGTTGCAACAGTTTTTCCCGTTCGCTTTGCAGCATTTTGCTTACCGGAATGCCGGTAGCCTTTGCCACGCTTTCGGCAATGTCTTCCGCATCCACTTCTTCTTTCATCAGCCTGCGGCTGTTTTGGCTTAATTCGTTCAGATTATTTTGCAATTGAACAATGCTACTTTCCTGTTCTTTTATTTTGCCGTATCGAATCTCCGCCACACGGCCATAATCGCCTTCCCGCTCTGCCTGCTCTGCCTGGTGTTTCAGGTTTTCAATTTCGGCCTTCGCACCTTGAATGCGCTCAACCAAATCTTTTTCTTCTTTCCACTTCGCTTTAAGCGTATCGCGTTCCACAGCAAGATTGGCAATGGCTGTATTCAGCTCTTTCAACTTTTCGTCATCGTTTTCCCGCTTGATGGCTTCCCGTTCAATTTCCAGTTGCCTTATCCTGCGCTCCAATTCGTCCAGTTCTTCGGGCATGGAATTCATTTCCAGGCGCAGCTTGGCGGCGCTTTCATCAATCAAGTCAATAGCTTTATCGGGCAAAAAACGGTCGCTAACATACCGGCTCGATAGTTCCACGGCGGCAATGATGGCTTCGTCTTTTATCCGCACATGGTGGTGCGTTTCGTAACGGTCTTTTAAACCGCGAAGAATGGAAATGGCGTCTTCCACCGATGGCTCGTCGATCATTACTTTCTGGAAGCGGCGTTCCAGGGCTTTGTCCCGCTCAAAATACTTTTGGTATTCGCTGAGCGTGGTAGCACCAATGGCACGCAACTCGCCCCGGGCAAGCGCTGGTTTTAAAATGTTTGCGGCATCCATAGCCCCTTCACCGCCACCGGCACCCACCAGGGTATGTATTTCATCGATAAACAAAATGATCTCGCCTTCGGATGTAGCTACCTCCTTAATGACACCTTTGAGGCGTTCTTCAAATTCGCCTTTGTATTTGGCACCGGCAATCAACTGCCCCATATCAAGGGCAAAAATGATTTTGGATTTCAGGTTTTCCGGTACATCGCCGTTTACAATCCGAATGGCCAGGCCTTCGGCAATGGCGGTTTTACCCACGCCGGGTTCGCCCACCAAAATGGGGTTGTTTTTAGAGCGGCGCGAAAGTATGTGCAAGGTTCGCCTGATCTCGTCATCGCGGCCAATAACCGGGTCGAGTTTGCCCTGGCGGGCCAGCTCGTTTAAGTTCTTGGCGTATTTATTCAATGCATTGAATTGGGTTTCCTGCGTTTGCGAAGTAACCGTGCCTCCTTTGCGCAGGTCATTGATGGCCGCCACCAGCCCCTTCTCCGTAAGCCCTGAGTCCTTCAGCAATTTGGCGGTGTTGTCACTACCCTGAACCAGGGCCAACAGCAGGTGTTCGGGGGTAATAAATTCATCGCTAAACTGCTTCAATACAGCCCCTGCCCGCAACACCACGTTATTGGCATCGCGGCTGATTTGTTGAGCCGCCTCGCCGCTTGTTTTAGGCAGCCGGGCCAATTGGCCTTCAAGATGTTTATCGAGTTGCCCAATGTTCACAGCATTTTTCTTCAGCAGGTATTCAACCGGCGAATCTTCTGCCGACAGCAACGCTTTCAAAATGTGTTCTGTTTCTATATTGGGATTTGAACCATTGAAAGCAAGTTGCTGGGCCTGCTGTACGGCTTCTGCAGCTTTTATCGTAAAATTGGAAAGGTTCATACAAATAAGTTTATTTGGTTTACGTTCCATACATATCAAAACACAATCCATTCCACCAAAACAGAAAACATGTCAGTTAGCTGGTACTCAAACCGACTGAAAGTCAGTACATTATCTTTTTGCCTGTTATTTTTTCAGGCCAGTTTCGGACAGGGGCGCTTTCAAGCGGCCGAAGCAATTGCTGCCGAACGGGCTAAAACTTTAAAAAAAGAAGTGGCACTTGTAGTAGCAACAAAAGATACCGTCGTTTTTCAAAAAGATACCAAGCTGTTTAGTGCGCAGCGGGGCCAGGCCGAATTGGGCCTGAGCAGCCAATGGCTAACGGCAGCCGTGGTAATGATACTGGTAGATGAAGGCAAGATTTCATTGGATGATAAGGTGAGTAAATACCTGCCGGTATTTAGTTCGTACATGAAAAACTACGTGACCATCCGCCACTGCCTGGCACATTTTACCGGCATACAGGCCGACAACTCAAAGGTGGGAGCCTTGTTTGCCAAAAAGAAATTTGAAAACCTCGATGAAGTTGCCAGCAGCTATGCTAAAAGGGAAATTCAAAACAACGCAGGTGAAGCGTTTCGGTTTAATGGCATGGGTCCCGACATTGCTGCACGGGTGGTGGAAGTGGTGACCAAAAAGAAATTTGAAATGCTGGCACAACAAAAACTGTTTCGTCCACTGGGCATGCGCCAAACCACCTTCAGCACGCTGGATGGTTCCCCTGCATCTCCCTCTACCGGAGCCCGAGGCACTGCAGGCGACTATGCCCGGTTTTTGCGCATGCTGCTCAATGGCGGCACCCATTATGGTCAGCGAATTCTTAGCGAAAGTTCGGTAGCAGCCATGCGGCAAATTTTGACCAATGCAGAAAATAAAAAATACAGCCCCGATGCAGCAAAGGGTTGGGAGTATACGCTTGGTGCCTGGGCCGTTGGCGAAAATGATGAAGCCAAGGCAACAGCTCTTGCAGCGCCCTCATTTGAAGGCACCACTGCCCTGATAGATTTTTGCCGCGGCTACGCTTTTGTGTACCTGCAGCAGGAGCTTTCCGACGAAGCCCGCATACCTGCAGGGCTTCAATTAAAAGAGGCATTGGATCCGCTGTTTCCCAAGGCATGTAAATAGGTTGGTGAAAAGAAAGGGCTTTGCGGATGCAAAGCCCTTTTTACTTGACCAACAATTACAAAAAACAAAAAATGCGGTATTAAAATCATCCGGTCTGCATCGGCCATTATTCCTTTTTCACCAGCACTACCCGTGCATTATCAGCCTTATGCATGGCCGCATAAAATTGGGCAATAGCTTCCGCTTTTTCCGGCTTGTAACGCCCTGAATACTGTTCCCGCTCTCTTCTATACAATAGTTTGTTGCCTTCAAGTTTCAGCGAAGTGGCAAACAATCCAAATTCGGTTTTTAAAGAAACCGGCGCCGGCATGGCTTCCAGTGTGTAGCCTTCGGGCAGTTCAATGACAACGGAATCCACATCGCGATAGGAAAAATCAAAAAAGAAATCGTATTTGCGCTCTGGCTCAGCCACGTAAGGACTGCCCGCTTTATTCAGCAAATTAGGGACGATAAAAAGTCTTTTTCCGCTGACGGTTGCATAGCGATCTACCGCCAAGTCTAACTGTTCTTCTATTTGGGGAAGCGTGCCGCCTTTTTGCCGGTAGCTATAATCAAGTATTTTGTAAGTAGATAGGTCCAGGTCCTCGTTCAAAGATTTTTTCAGTTCCTCTTTTGTTGTTTGCGCCAGCATTTGTTGTTTTTCATCCTGTTGCATGGCCGCATATTGGGTAACCACAGTAGCGGCAAGGCTCCCGGTAGTTCCGTCCAATTTGCCGGTGATGGTTCTAAGCTGCAAATTTTCGGCTAACCCATACCGTGGGGTACTCACCAATGTTCCCCCGGCATCATCAACCAGCAAAGCTTTGCGGTTGCCCGTAAATGACCCGAGGTATCCGGCAGATTCTGTTTGGCTGGTACATTCGAGCCAAAGAGAATCCTTTTGTAAGGGTACACATAGAATTACATGGTTGGATTGCTTCATTGGAAAGTCTTCCAAAATATTCCGCGCCTCTTTGGTATTGCCCGCACGAATAATGGCATAGTGCGAACGGATGCCAGCTGCCTTCAGCAGGCTATACATATAATTGCTCAATGCCTTGCAATCGCCATAGCCTTTCTGGGCCACAAAACCAGCATCAAAAGGCTGCCAGCCGCCAATGCCTAATTGAATAGATATATAACGGGTGTTTTGCTGCAGGTACCGGTACAAGGCTTCGGCCTTTTCGCGGTCGTTGGTTAAGCCAGCTGTAACCCGGGCCACTTCTGCCTGAATATTGGGCGGCAATACATCACGGCCTTTATTTAATTGCGCATGAAAACTGCCTAAATCTTTCCAGGTACTCATCACGCCACTAAACCCTTCAATCTGAAATTCGGAAGGTGCCACATAAACGATGGCAGCCATTTCCTGCCATAGCGGAGCGGCAAAAGGCCGAACCACCGGCTTTAATGATTGTACTTTCCAGGTGTGTACCTGCCGGGAACCTTCTGCAGAAACTACCGGCGCTTCCTTATAATTCAGGGCTTTATACCGCAACTTATATGCCGCCGGCGTAACTACCGAAAATCGGCTTTCTTCAACCGAAACATGTTCGGCCTCCTGCGGAAACCAGGGCTCGAGGTAAAAGCTATGGTTGTACTGAATTTCCACCTCGTACACAACTGTGTACGGATAAGCTGGTGCACCAAAACTATGACGCTTGATCCGGCTGTCTTCGTAAATGCTGATGCTGGAAATGGCACTGCGGTCTTCTATTTCCTTAGCTTTTAGTTTACGCAATTCGTTGCCTGCAGCATCATACAGCCAGCCTTCTATGGAACGAATTTCTCTGAGCTTGTCATAATGTTCTTCCAGTGCTGCAAAGCTGGCACCATCCTTATCCAACACCGTTATGGCGTATGTTTTTTTGACAATGGTTTTATTGGGGCTTACCAATTCCATCCGGATATTTTCGGACCGCTTAACAGCATGAGCGTTTTCCAGCAGCCCTTCCGGAATGCTGTTCACCCCATATTTTTTGTCGGCAGCGAAACTGCCGGAACAAACCAGCAATAAGGCCAACCCTATAAAAAGGCGCATAGTTTTATTTTTTCTTTTTAAACACCAGTTGTTCCGATTGTTTGCTCACTACGCGATTAAAAAATTCACGGAGCATTTCATACTCGTCCGGAACAAAATAAGTACGCTTCATATCCATGGTAACCCGCATGGAAATGGTGCTGCCCGACCGGGAAATAAGATATTCAAATTGGCCATCGCCTTCTTCATTCATCTTAATACGCATGCCTTTAGGCATTTCATCCAGCTCGTACCCTTCGGGAATATGAATGGTGGCAAAAAATGTTTCATTAAAAGCATAAGGCATTTCCACCGGATAGGCCCTTTCGGCTGCTTTAAACGGATTATCGCCCACTTTTTCGCCCAGCAAAGGGTTTACATACAAAATATCCTCGCCGTTGGTTTGCATGTCCAGCATGTATTCAATGCCTACCGGTTTTTCCAGTTCTTTTAGCGAGTCTATCTTAAAGGAAGTAACCAGGGCATTGGAGGCAAACACTTTCTGCACTTCCTTTTTTATGGCGTCGCGGCCTTCCGACTGAACCTTGTTGCGCAGTTGAAACGACTCGTAATATCCAGGCACTTGTTTTACCTGGCCCTGCCATTTGCCATCCACGTTAAAGATGGTGGCATAGGTCCTTTTTTGCTCCAGCAGCGTTTCCGGCAACAGGTCAACGGAAGGTGCCCACTCATTGATGGTACGGGCTGCACCGTTGTAGCAATCGTACATCATTTTGCCAAAACCCAGCATTTTATAGCTCGCATCGAGGTACACCATGTTGGTGTCTATATAAGTCTGGCACACTACGTAGTTCAGGCGGTTCATCAAGGGATAAATGCTGTGGGCATAACCATTGTCGCGGGTACTGAGCACCACCGGTTCGGCACTCAAGCCGGCCGACCGCAACATGGCCACCAGCAACAGGTTGATCTCCGACACGGAGCCCTTGTTGTTTTTAACCGTTGTTTTCAGGCTTTGATCCGGAATAAGCGAAGAATGGTCGGTGCAGGTAAAGCGGTCTCGCACATAGGCATAAATGTTTTTTGCTTTTTGGGCCGGATCGGTGGCGCCATTGATAGCCAGCTTTACATCGTCGTTCAGCCAGCCGTTGTTTGCCAAGTATAGTTTTCCAAAATCCTCCCGCTCCAGCAGGCTTTTGGCAGCAGATGGCCAGTCGTTCATAATGCGGCGCGGTGTGAGCGGATCTCGGTACCCGGCCAATTGGAATTCGATCTTTGCAATATGGTTGTCGAGGGTAGAGGTAAATTCTTCACGACGCAGCACCGGTACATCTTTCATTACCCAGCGGTTGTCCGTAACGTTTGCATCAATGGTGTAGGTTTCGGTGCGCTGTGCTGCGTTTAATTCCCGGATGTAAAAGTTCTGCCTCCGGTTTTTTTGGTCTTTAATATGAAAAGGAAAATAACCCTGCGCCAAAAAGATGTAATCCATAAACTGCGGCAGCTCAAACTTGTATTCGCTCCACAACCGCGGTATGTTTCCTTGAAACTCCCAGGGCATAAGGGTAAAATAAAAATCGGAAACGATGGTGTATTCATATTCCACGATGGAGCCCTCTTTTACCGCAGGGAAGGTGAATTTTACACGGCTGCGGTTTTTATCGATCTGCTCCTTAAAAATAGAAGCCTTTTCCAGCTTTGTTTCCACCAGTTTGCCGCCTTCCAGGTTGTAGGTAACGGCCTTTAGATTTTCGAGCTTGGTTTCATCGTTGCCGTCTTTATACAGCGGAATGGTTACTTCGGTATAGTCGTAGCCGTTTTTGTTCAACACATGGATGCGCTTCCTATGCTTAAATTGCATGGAAAGCCACCCTTTGTCGTTGCCTACAATTTCGGTGTTACCCACATCAAAAAGCACTACCGCAGGGGCGCTGCTGTCGATGCTGTATACTTTTGTTTGCAGGTCTTCGGGACTGATTTTGCCAAATTTGGTATTGGGCTCGGCCACCTTTTGGCCAAAGGAAAGCGTGCTTGCCAAAAGCAGCACGGGGAGAAAAATACGGATCATGATGCAGTTAGTTTGTGGCCCAATTTCTGAATTTTTCCGGGAAAAAGAAATGACCGGAAAATTTTTTCTGCGGGCAATGTCCTTTTTAAACGGAAAATGGCCTGGATGATTAACAAATTAACCTCCCCACCGACCCCTAATTTTGCAGCGCCATGAGTGCTGCAGCAAAAAATACCGCCTTTATAAAGAACCTGGCCCGGAGGCATGGGTTTGAGCAATGCGGCATTGCACGGGCACAACCCCTCGATGAAGATGCCCGCCGGCTGGAACGATGGCTTCATGGCGGCCTGCACGGCAGTATGCAGTACATGGAAAATTACTTCGACCTACGCATTGATCCTACCAAGCTGGTGCCCGGAGCCCGGTCGGTCATTACCTTGCTGAAAAATTATTTTCCCGCCCACGAGCCTGCACTTACCGATGTACGCATATCAAAATACGCCTGGGGCACCGATTACCATTGGGTGATAAAAGATGCGCTCAAGACAATGATGGCGGAAATGCAGGAGGAGATAGGACAGTTTGAAGGCCGCGGATTTGTAGACTCGGCGCCTGTGCTGGAACGAGCCTGGGCACAGCGCAGCGGCCTGGGCTGGATTGGCCGCAACGGCAACCTCATTACCAAAGAAAGCGGCTCCTTTTTTTTCATTGCCACCCTGATTGTAGATGTGCCGCTTGATTTCGACGACCCTTTTGCACGGGACTATTGCGGCTCGTGCCGGCGCTGCATCGACGCCTGCCCTACCGAGGCCATCGGGCCAGATAAAACCATCAACGGCAGCAAGTGTATTTCCTATTTTACCATCGAGTTAAAAGATGCCCTAATTCCGGAGGAGCAAAAAGGGAAATTTCAGAACTGGGCATTTGGCTGCGATACCTGCCAGGATGTTTGTCCATGGAACCGGTTCAGCAAACCGCACCAGGAGTTGCAGTTTACCCCCATACCCGAAGTCCTGAATTTCACTACCCGCGACTGGGAGGCACTTAGCGAGGAAGCGTTTCGCAGGATTTTTAAAAAAAGCCCGCTGAGCCGTGCCAAGTGGAAAGGCTTGCAGCGAAATGTGCAGTTCATAAATAAAGGAGCTTAATAAAAACCTTTATAAAACCACCCCATTTCTTTCCCGCTTTACATCAGAAACCAAAGCCTGCCTTTAGTGCCAGCCGCCGGAACCGGTAATCAAATTTACTGTTCACCTCCAGACAATCGGGGGTGCCGCACCAGGAAGGGAAAAAGAAAACCTCGCTGTATGTTTTTTCGCTGTAGCCAGCACTAAACACAAGGAAGGTTTTGTTGCGCAAAGGTATCTGGTATTGCAAGCCGCCATCCCAATAGTAGCCCTTTTCCGTACGGTCATTGTTCCTATTTTGTGCCTCGTCCCTTCGGGGCCAAATAAAATTGGGTCCGCCCTCGGCATACAAATAAAGCGGGATGCGCTTAACAGGAAGCCTCCCACGCAGGTGCAGGAAAACGGGATAACTGCGCATGCGGTACAGGTCTAATCCAATGCCTGCACCTACGCCCCATCCCTTATAGCTTACACCATGAACGGTTTGCAGGCCAAACGCCGACCCAGCAGCACCTTCATAATGGATTGCCTGGTTCGTTGAAAAGTACGCCCAATTTCTTTTGACTGACAGGCTGTCTTGTGCATGGGCCTGTACACTTAATAACACCAGCAACAACGCAAAACATTTATACATGGCCGTTAGTTAGCAAGCGGAATTTTGGAAAGCTGTTTTACCTCGGTAAAATTTGCATAATCGAACTGGAACAAGCCTTCTTTTGTAACGACCATTGCAATGCCGTTTTGAGCAATCACATCGTAAGTGGCGCCCAGGCCGCCAACAGTTTGCAGCAATTTCAAATTGAGCGGGTTGGAAGCATCAAATATTTTGAGACCGGCGCTACCATCACATACAAACAAAAGGTTGCCATCTTTGGACAAGCCGTGCGGATTGGCCAGCGGGTAGGTTTTTGCCAGTGCAGGCGCATGTACATTTGCCACATCCACTACATCCAACTGGTTCAGGGTGCCGCCGCATGTTTGGCCCGAACGAAGTGTAACGAAAGCATACCTTCCATCGGCCACTACGGGGTCGCATACCCTTGCATGGCTGAATATTCCCTGTTGCACGGGTGCTGCCGGGTTAGCCAGGTCAAACACAAACATTCCTGTCATAGAGCCAATAAATAATTTGCCGCCGAAGGGGTATATGGTTTCGATATTCCAACCCAGTGGATTTTCTGCAACTTTTTGAGGATTCATCACATTTGTAACATCAAATGTTTGCAGGCTGCTCCTGGTTACCGTGTACAAATAGTTATCTACCAGTGTAAACCTGGCCATGGAGCCACCGGTGCCGTTTGTTGCCTGGCCCCCTGCATTGGAACTGGAAAAAACAGGCCTGCCGCTGGCATCGGCAAATGCGCAATTAGGACAACTATTCCACATGCTAACGGTTTCGCAATCAACAATGGTATCCTTTCGTTCATAACCCACAATCACCTGCACATCGTTAGGGTTGGTAGCATTTTGCCAATAATTATTTCTGTCGGCAAAAACTTTGTCCCGGAAAGCAACAGGTTTCGCATTAGCCCAGTCGTTTACCGGAATGACGGCCATATCGGCATAAGAATCTGCATATAAAATATTGTTGCGAATGGCCATATCCACGTTGCCGCCAATACGCAGGAAACCCAAATTCTTCGGACTGGCCGGAACACTATTGTCGAACACATGGATGCCCTGGCCTACATCATTCAGCAACAGGTATTTTCCATACAGGTAAATTTTTCCTGGGTTTTCAATGTTGCGGCTTCCCTCCCACTTCATGGCACTGCGCACCTCCGCCAGGTTTTTATATATAGGGCGGTAAATGGTGTAGGTGTTGCTGCATTCATCTTTCAGGCACCCAGTAAATGTGGCCGAAAAAAACAACAGTATTAGTGCAGTCAGCAGGCTGGATCGTTGTGTGTGCATAAGTGTGGTTTTGCAGGGTTGACAAGGAGTTTTCAAGGGTCGTTGCATATAAGATTTAAATAAAACCATTAAGGGCCATACCTAACCGGCAATTTGCCGGTTGCCAACAATTATTTTGACTATTTCAATTTGAAAGGCAAAAAAACCTACTTACTGATGATACCTGCACGGGCAATAAAACCTATGAACCCGCTGCTTTATAGCTCTCCTAAAAATTGTACAGGTTGGATGCTACCATTGGCAATAATTCCCTCAATGAATGGAATACCGTAGTCCATCTGCATCGAATTACTCCTTATTTTCTGCGGAGCTGCAGCCCAACGCTGTAAGCATACTGCCGCTGCGGAACCATGCCGCTTTTGTTGAGCCGGCTAAAATGATACTGTACCTGCGGGCCTGCCAGCAATTGCCAACCTCCCTTTTCTGCAACACGGTATTGCAGGGCGGCCACACCGGCCACCTGAAGCCGGTTTACTTCCGGACGTGCCGCATAATACAGCCGGGTAGCTGTATCATATTGAAGGCGCTTTGCTGCAGTAATATAACCTGTATACACACCCGCAATTACTTCCAGGGGCACCTGCCGTATGGGTTGTACCTGTATCAGTAAAGGCACGGAGATCTGCTGTACTGTATTATTGAAATAAGAACCCCTGCTTTGGTCGCGGTAAAAAGTATTGCCTTGCAGTGCTTCTGCATTGGTGTTGCTTGGCAAGGTAGATCTACTAACAGCTTCACCCACCGCCTGGCGCTGGCTATAATGTTCATATTGAAGCCCGGTACTCACTGCTAAACCCCGGGCAAGGGCTCGTTGAAGCGTAATGCCTGCTGCCCAATAAGCCCCCTTCTCGGTTTGGGGATTTGGCCCGCGAAAAGCAGCACCATTTCCGTTTTGGGCAGGCCATGGGTTTGCACTGGAAAAATCCGCCGAGGCTGCGCCACCTATCAGGCTGCCGCTCTTAATGTTGGCAAAGCCGTACTGCGCTGTTACGCCCAATTGCCAGGCACTACGGCTTGCACCAGCCTTTTGGGTAGCGGCCTGCAATAAAGAAACTGCTTGTGGTGCACCTTTAACCGGCAACGCGCCGCGAATATTGTCCAATTGCAAAAGTGGCACAGTACCCACGGATCTTTGGGCGGCTATATTATTTATGGCAACATCCTCCAGAGATTTCACAGTGGTTTCTGGCTCAGTTGCCTGTAAGGCACTACCAACATTTGATTCATTGTCGGCATTCGGAAAAACTACTACCGCCTGCTGGTTGCCGTATACCTTGCTTTGATTTTTATTCTTTGCTGCTTTAAAAATTTTGTTACTTATACCTGTTGCATTATAATCAATGATTTGCTGTTGCGGTTTGGGAGTGGCTACAGCTGTGATTTGCGTTTGACCCGCTATGTTTTGGCTGGCGGGATTTTGTGGGGTTGCATTTTGCTTGCTTGCCTGAATACTGGCCTGGGTAGAAGTTGTTGCCTCCTGCATTACACCAGGAACTTTACCAATATCATTACTTGCACCACCCCCATCCTGCTGAAGCAACCACCACCCGCTGGCACCAATTACCAGGGCAACAGGCAGTAGCCATAATGCAATACGCCGCTTTTTGCGGGGACGTATATCAGCATTTACCTTATCCCATACGGATTGGGATGGAGTAAAGGAAAGTTCCTCCAGCCTTTGCTGCACCGATTTTTCAAAGTCCTGTTTGTGCATAGGCGTCGGTTTTGGGGTCCATGTTTCTGATTTTGATCCACTGAATGAGTAAGGCACGGGCACGGGCATACTGCGACCGGGAAGTACCTTCATGAATGCCCAGCATCTGCCCAATTTCCACATGCGAATAGCCCTCTACCGCATGCAGGTTGAAAATGGTTTGGTAACCTGCTGGCAATTGGCGCAGCAGCCCGGCAAGCTCTTTCGCACTCAGGGTCACCTCCGGATTTTCGTTACTTACTGGGTGCAGGTGGTCTGCATCAAACACCAGGTCGGTTTGGTAGCGTACATTTTTTTTCAGGTAATTAATGGCAGTTGTCACCATGATGCGCCTGATCCAGGCACCCAGTTCGCCATCGCCCCGGTATTGCCGCAGGTTGCGAAAGACTTTTACAAAACCTTCCTGCAGCACGTCTTCCGCATCGGCCATCGACTTTGTGTAGCGGTAACAAACGCCCAGCATGGGAGCAGCAAAGCGCTCATAGAGCCCTTTTTGCGCATCGGGCCGCCCCGAAAGGCAAAGTTGCACCAGCTTGTGATCGTCCATGTTTGGGTTTGGTTATAGAGCTGACATTAGCCGGGATTCAATCGTTGCAGCATGCAAAAAATATTTTTACCGGCTAAAGGGAGCAATAATATTTGCCCGCAGCAAAATAAACTGCAGGCACTTTGCGGCCGCTCCACAAATGGATGATTGGTGCCAATGGCAGGGAAACTGGCAGGTAAAGCATCAAGACGGCTCTATTGATTGTCTTCCAGGGATTCTCTTTTGATATTATTCAATCCCAGCTCCATCATTTTACCATAAGTGCCTTCATAAAACAGGGAGCTGAACTTATGCCAGGGAAGATAGGAAAGGCGAAAATCCATATACCATTGCAGCGTTACCGAGTCGCGGCTGCCAAAACGGTGCAACTCCCAGGAATTGCGCACCGGATGCGGGCCCCTTCCTGCAATATCAAAAGCCACCAGCGTATCGGTGTCGGTTACTTTTGTTAGTTGCTGCCCTGCATGTAACCTGTTTTCAAAAGCCGGATGCCACCTGCCCCAGGCTGCTTCATTGCGCACCAGGTTTAAAACCGTGCTGTCGGTGGGAGCCAAATTTATGGCTTTGGAAATGCGCACCCTGGAGGGCACCAGTAAAGACATCAGAAAAAGCAGCCCGAAAAAAAATACAAATGAAATAATGGCCAGTTTTATTATGCGCATAAAAGGGTAAAACGGGTTACATAAAAAGGAATGTTTACTCCCACCGGAAAACCTTGACCGCCACCGCATACGCTACAATGCCCCAACCTGCCAGCACCGCCAGTTGCAGGCCGCAATCGGTAAGGTGAGCGCCTTCGAAAGCAATTCGCCGCATGGCATCGTTAAAATGGGTCAGCGGCAGCGACATGCTGATGGGTTGCAGCCATTTTGGAAAAACATCGATGGAAAAAAAAGTGCCCGCCAACAAAAACTGTGGCAGGGTTACGATATTGGCCAGGGGCGGAATCAAGTTGTCGGATTTTGCCAGGCTGCTAACGATAAAACCAAAAGCCATAAACACCAGCAAGGCTAAAAAACAAAGCACCATAATTTCCAAAAAAGTAACCCACCCGTTGACGAGGGTAAAATTGAATGCAAAATACCCAATGCCAATAATGATCACGGCGGTGGTCATTTGAAAAATAACCCGCGCCAGCCCTTCTCCTAAAACAATATAGGTGCGGCGGATGGGAGTGGCATAAAACCGCTTGAGCACCAGTTGCTGCCGCAGGTTGTAAAAAAGAAAAGCCACGCCAAACACACCTGCACTTAACAGGGAAAAACCTAATTGTCCCGGCAGTATAAAATCAATAGTGCGGTACTCCCGAACCGTTTCTATTTGCGTGTTGAGTTGGGCATAAACTGGTCGGTTGGCAAACCGTGCCCTGTCTATTTTAGAAAGGGTGTTTTCCAGGAAAGGCAAAAAGGTGGCAGTTTTATCACCGCTGGCGGTGGTGCTTTTAAATTGCACCAGATAGGGTCGGCTGCTGTCGCCTAATTTCTGCACCAGCAGCACACCGGTAATGCGGCCCTTTATCAGGTCCGATTCTAAGGCTGTAGTATCGGCGTACTGGGCAAATTTGATGCTTTTGGAAGCACGCAATGCAGCAACTACAGCATTGGCAGTATCGCTTTGGGGATGCAGGTAAATACGATAGGACGGCCCGCCGCCGCTGCCAATAAAGCCAAACACCAGGATAAGCACCAGCGGAAAAAAAATACTGAAACCCACCGACGAGGGGCTCCGGAAAATAGCCCGCATGCTGGCCCTGGTAATGGCCAACATGGCGCGCCACTGGCTATATTGTTTAGACATCAGGTGTAATTGCGGAGCAAAGGAAAGGAATGTGGAACAGAAGAACAAAGAATGTGGATGGGACAAAACAACAATCAGCAATCACCAATGCCTATTTATGAAAAAGCATTATTGATTGCTGATTGTTTAAATGCACTAACGGGATACAAAAGTAAAAGGCAGCCTGGCCTGGGGTACGTTGCACATCTGGCGGATAGAGATCATCTGTTGGAACACGGTAAAGTTTTCGGCACCGATCTGTTCGCGGATGCGGGCCACGGGCTCGGTTTCGGTTTCCCTTTTCAGCAACTGGTTAATCCAGTTTTCCTGCTCGGGATATTCGCGAAGGCGGTAGTTGGATGTTTTGGCCAGCCGGGCCGCACAATCAATAGCATCCTGCAAGTTGCCCATCCGGTCTACCAGGCCCAGGCGCAATGCATCAGCACCGCTCCAAACCCTGCCCTGGGCTATGCTATCGATATAAGCCACATCCTTTTTACGGCCTTTGGCCACCCGGTCTTTAAACTGTGCATATATGCGGTCAACACTGGCCTGCACCACTTTTTGTTCGGTTTCGGTAAGGGGCCGCACCACGCTGCCGCCACCTGCATGGTTTGCCGTTTTTACGCCATCGAAGGTTACGCCCAGCTTGCTTTTGAAAAATCCTTCCATGTTGGGTATCAGCGTGAACACGCCAATGGAACCGGTGATGGTATTGGGGTGGGCAAAAATAGAATCGGCCACGCAGCCAATGTAATAACCCCCGGATGCAGCCACGTCGCCAAAGCTTACCACTACTGGTTTCCTGCCTTTGGTAAGGGAAAGCTCCCGCCAAATTTTTTCGCTGGCCAGCGCACTGCCCCCGCCCGAGTTTACACGGAGTACAATGGCTTTTACGGACCGGTCCATACGCAGCCGGCGCAGCAACGCCTGAAATTTGTCGCCGCCAATATCGCTGTCACCGCCTTCGCCATCCACAATATTGCCCGAGGCAAATACTACAGCAATGCGGTCTTTACCGGAACGCTTGAAATCGGCCGCCTCGGCATAGGTGTTTATCGAAACAAAATTCAGCTTATCAGTTTCGCCCAGTTTTAACCTGCTTTTCCAAAGCGATTTGATCTCGTCATCATACTTCAGGCCATCGATCAAACCAGCAGCCACCGCATCTTCCGGTTTTTGGATGGCAGCCGTTTGGGCCAGTTGGTGCAGCTTAGCCGTATCCATTTTGCGGTCCCTGGCGGTAGCGCCCAAAAAAAACTGGTACAGGTCACCGAGCCACTCCACGGTTTGTTCGCGGTTTTCCGGTGTCATTTGCGTGGTCCGGAAAGGCTCCGTGGCACTTTTGAATTTACCTGCATAAAAAATTTGCGGCTGGATCTCCAGCCGGTCGAGCATATTTTTAAAAAAAACAAGATCCACGTTATAGCCCGACCAATCGAGCTGGCCCACAGGATTGAGAAAAACCTGGTTGGCAGTGCTGGCTACAAAGTAGGCGCCCTGGCTCATTACATCGCCATAGGCTACAATGGGTTTACCCGAGGTTTTAAATTGCAACAGCGCATGTCGCAACTCGTTGCTGGCAGCAAACGAATTGGCATTCCCATTAGCCTTAAGATATACACCGGCAATTTTTTTATCATTACGGGCCGTTTCCAAAAGACGCACTACATCGTACAGCCCGGGAAGAGAGGGTTTATCAGTAGCCAGCGCAGATATTGGATCAAGGGGTTGTTTTTGCTCCGAAAACCCCTCGCTCAGGTCCAGCACCAGTACCGATTTTTGCGCTACCTCAGGTTTCGCTTTGGAAGCCATTGATCCTGCCACGCCAAAAATGACGAACACACTTAAAAACCCAAACACAATCAGGGCCAACAAGGAAGCGAAAAATATCTTGAAAAACTGAGTCATGTGGCAAATTAAGGTTTGTACACAAATTTCTAAAGATATTTGCCACCCACACAGGCTGTTTGATGAATAAAGTTTATCTGCTTACAGGCGGAAATCTGGGCCACCCGATGGCGCTGCTCGATGCCGCAAAAGCGGCTGTTGCCCAACATTGCGGTGAGGTGGTAACAGCATCGTCGCTTTACCGAACGGCTGCCTGGGGCCTGCACGACCAGCCCGATTTTTTAAACCAGGTGCTGCACGTGCTTACCCCGTTACCCCCTTTGGAGCTGTTGCGCCAATTGCAGCAAATAGAAGAGCGGGCAGGCAGGCTGCGCAGGGAAAAGTACGGCCCCCGCCTGTTGGACATTGATATTTTGTTTTTTAATGATGCCATCATCAACACAGCCCGGTTGCAGGTGCCGCATCCGCAAATGGGCAACCGCAGGTTTGTATTGGTTCCACTTGCCGAAATTGCTCCTGAAATGGTGCACCCCATAACCAAACTAACGGTGGTGCAAATGCTGGAGCAATGTTCCGATTATTTGGCCGTGCATAAATTGTAAACAGCGTATTTAAAACTAGGGTTGGATTTCGCTTAGTTTTGCCGCCGTTGAACAGCCACTGCAGATGAAGTACAACTTTATTACCATTGAAGGAAATATAGGTGCGGGCAAAACCACGCTGGCTAATTTGCTGGCCCGGCATTTAGATGCGCGGCTAATTTTAGAACAGTTCGCCGACAATCCTTTCTTACCCAAGTTTTACGAAGACCCGAAGCAATACGCCTTTCCGCTGGAGCTTTTTTTTATGGCCGAACGCTTCAAGCAGTTAAAGGAAATGCTGCAACAAAAAGACCTGTTTCAACAAACCACCATTTCCGACTACCTGTTCACCAAAAGCCTCCTGTTTGCAAAAGTTACCTTGCCGGAAGATGAATTCCGCTTGTACCAACGCCTCTTTGAAATTATAATCCAGCAACTGGTGCAGCCCGATATTTTGATTTTCCTGCATGCACCGGTAACGAAACTGCAGGAGAATATCCGCAAACGGGCACGGCCCTACGAGCAAAATATACCGGATGAATATTTGATGAATATCCAGCAAACCTATAACCATTTCATCAGGCAACACGGCATCAAAACTTTACTGGTGGATGCATCCAATGCAGACTTTCTCAACAATCCTGCGCACCTGCAAACCATTATCGACGCACTGGACCAGGACTACACCGATGGCCAACACTTTTTACAATTGCCTTGATGTAATATGCATGCTGGGGCAAGTAAAAATGGAAAAGGAATATTGATAATATTTTGTGCCCTTAAGCAATTCAACTAAACACCGAATAGGGGACATGGTTGTTATGGGTGCTATTTACTTTTTTACCCCTGCAAAAAACATACTCCCAAATAATGATGCCCTGATAGCGGGTTGGTTTACAGATGAAGCTGTGGTGCAACTGTGGTGAGGACCAACAGATCATTATCCGGCATTAAAAAAGAGTTTTTAATATTTACTTTACTAACTCGTAAGGTGACCACTAATTTTAATTTGCGGCTAAAAATAGTATTGAAGGCAGCGCAATAAAAAAGGAGCAATGTTGCATTGATCCTTTTTTATTGCGATAGGAAAGGTATTTATAATTTGCCCAACACAGTAAGTCCATGCGACAAATGGTAACCCGAAGTTTCGGTTACCGCCACACGGTATTGTGATTGAAGTCCTAAAGAAAATTCATCGGAAATGCGAAACCGGAGGCCAACACCCAAAGGCAACATTGCGCCATAATATCCGTCCGAAACAGAGGCACCAATGCCTGCCGACAGGTAAGGAATCAGCCTGAAATTTTCGGGCAGCATCTTTGCCTGCACCGATGCATCAGCCGATAAAAAAGCAAGATTTTTAATTTGATCGGATTTATTGCGCAATACTACAGACCCGGAGGAAAAGCCGAGTGTTGCAGCAAAGTCTAGTTTTGGCAACAATCCCTGTGCATACACGGCAGAAATACCTGCATTCATGTTCCTCAGCTTTGCAATTTGCTTGTTATTGATTGCCGATTCAATTGTAGCATTGCGGATGTTGCGGGCAGTAATAAAATCGTTGAAAAGTACACCGAATCCAAAAGAGGCTGGACGCAGGTTTCTGGAGGGGGATTCCTCGCTTTCCTGTGCAAATGCAGGAGTGGCAAGGAACAGCATCAGGCACAACGCCAGGTGCATACGGTTCATAAGTGGCTGGTTTTAATTTAAGCAAATAAATACAATTACCACTTACCAGCCAATAGTTGATTTTTATTCCCCCGATTTGGGTTTCTTTTTGCCTAAAACTTCCACCTTTACGCGGGTAAGCCCCGAGTTGGTATACCCTAAAGTTTTGGCGGCGGCTTTGCTCAGGTCTACAATCCGGTTCATTTTGGGATGTAACCGGTCGTTGGTGCGTACCAATACCGATTTGTTATTCTTTAAATTGGTAACCCGAATCCAGGTATTCAGGGGCAGCACATTACAGGCAGCGGTCAGGTTGCCGGGATCGTAGGTATCGCCTGTGGCTGTTTTTCTGCCGGTAAATTTATCTGCGTAATAAGAAGCGGTACCATAGTATGTTTTTATTTCCGCAATGGGTTCGTCCGGTTCCTGCGCATTGAGTTCTGTAAACAGGATCATCAATGACAGAAAAAAGAATCTTAAAAATTTCTTCATACGAATGGGTTAATTGCATGGAACAAATCCCTTCATTATCTAACGCCGCTCTGTAACACCTGTTTCAACAGCAACATGATTGATTGCCGCAAAAACCATCATCGTTGAATGTTCGCGAAAGTAAAAACTATAACGGGAACGGCAAGCCATATATCGTTAAAACCTTTTATACCTGCCATGAATCAGGGTATTTAAGCTATAGCCCAAATGTAAATTCCTCCGGCCAAAACTAAAAAGTAGGATTACCGGGGAAATATACGTGGATGCTGCCAGGGTATATTTCGAAGGTCTTTAACAATAATGAAAAAGGATTTGTTTCTTTATTAACCACCTGCAGGCATATACAAACTTTTGCAGGCAAGACTTGTAACATGCTGCACCTATACCATAACACAATCCAATATTACAGGCGGTTAATGTGCGCTGCCAGTTTAACAATAATCGCACCAGTAATCGGTTTGGCCCAAAACCAAACCTTAAAAGTTATTAACAAACCTGCATATTATAAAGCTGCAGTAAAAGAAGACAGCCTGCAAAGGATGGTATCAGTAAGGCAAGTAGCTCCGGGATTAGTGGTTGATTTACCTTATGCATCCCCCATAAATTTTACCCGCACAACTTTATACCCGGCAACAAAAAATGCTTACCTGAGGCTGCCTGCAGCCAGGGCCTTAGCAGTCGTACAACAGGCATTGGGCACACAAGGTTTAGGCTTAAAAATCTGGGATGCATACCGCCCTTATAGCGTGACGAAAAAAATGTGGGCATTAATTGGGGACGAACGATACGTGGCCCACCCAGCAAAAGGCTCAGGACACAACCGGGGAATTGCAGTTGACCTGACCATTATTGATTTGAGTACAGGCAGCGAACTGGATATGGGAACGCCCTTTGATCATTTTACAGAAGCTGCACACCATGATTATAATGGGCTGACCCAGCCGCAACAGCAGGCAAGAACGCTTTTGAAAACCATCATGGAGCAACATGGTTTCAGGGCATTGGCTACCGAATGGTGGCATTACAGTTGGCCCGGCGCAGAGCGGTACGGCGTCATGGATTTAACCCATCGTCAACTGGAAAGACTGGCCAATTGATATTGCGCAGTTTTCTCTGCAGCCGTAATATCACCGCCACTGCGTACCTGCAATTGTACACTGGTTATCCATTCGGCACAACCTTTCTGATACAGGTGCTCCTGCACATCTCCTATTACCTGCATCACCGCGTCATAGGTACCTTCTAGCACTGTAGCAAACGCACCAACTTCGTACCGCACACCCGATGCTTCAATTATGGCAATAGCTTCATCTACCCATTGGTAGGGATGACGGTCCTGGGCCAGCGGAACAATTTGTATAGAAGCGTTTATGATAAATGAATGCATGCGAAAATTTTTACGATTTAACTACGCTCATCGGATCGCCCTTTCCAGTTTATTGTTTGTTGGAATTTCCATTAGGCTATTGCCACTCTTGGCAATTTTCCTTCCAGCAGCATCAGGTCGGCCAAAGACATAGCAGCAACAGCTTCCAATACGGGTGGCACCCGCAGCGCAATACACAGGTCGTGCCGGCCTTTTATGGAAAATTTTTCAACCTGGCCTGTTTCCCAGTTTAATGATTCCTGTTCTTTGGGGGTAGATGAAGTTGGTTTGATGGCCACACGAAACACCAGGTCATTTCCATTGGTGATGCCCCCTACTACGCCACCGGCATTGTTGCTGCCCGTTCGTCCTTCGGCGTCTACCAAAGCATCATTGTGTGCTACGCCAAACATTTTGGCAGCCAGAAACCCTGCGCCAAACTCCACTCCTTTTACAGCAGGAATCGAAAATGCAGCATGCGCAATAACAGATTCGACTGAATCAAAAAATGGCTCGCCCAAACCAAGGGGCAGGCCTTGTACCACACACTCCACAATACCACCCACCGAGTCTTTTGCATCAATGGCTTTTTGCAATCCTTTTTCAAGGTCCTGCTCCCCGCCTATTTCTAAAATACTGGCGGCAACCTTAATAGAACCCAGCACTCGTTTGGCAACTACACCGGCAGCCACCAGGCAAACCGTAAGCCTGCCGCTGAAATGGCCGCCACCCCTAAAATCTTCGTACCCGCCAAACTTTTTGGAGGCCACAAAATCGGCATGACCAGGACGGGGAAAAGCACGCTGTTTTTCGTAGTCGCCGGACCGGGTGTTGTTGTTTTGAAATAAAATAGTGAGGGGGGCACCAGTAGTTTTGTCGTTAAACACACCACTTTGAAAAATAGGCTCGTCGGCTTCCTGCCGCGGCGTAGTACCTTTTTGGGTGCCGCCTTTCCGGCGTTCTATATCTGTGGTAAAATGATGGGGCAACAGCTCGATGCCTGCAGGACACCCGTCTATAATGATGCCCACTGCCGGGCCATGTGATTCGCCAAAAATGGACACGCGGAACAATCGGCCAAAAGAATTCATTGCTATAAATTTAAAGCGGATCTAGTTGCATTGTTGTCGCAAACAATTGTTTGCTGTTCTTATTGTTTTGTTTCCACCGATGCACCTAATTGTTGCAGGTGGCTCCAAAACTGCGGATAAGATTTGTTCACGGCATCGGCACCGCTGATGGTCATGGTGCCATCGCAATTAAGGGCAGCGACCGCAGCAGCCATTGCAATACGGTGATCGTTATGCGAAGAAACAAGAGCACCCTTCAAGCCACCCCCTCCGGCAACCAACATCAGGTCATCCTGCAGGGTAATTTCAATACCCATTTTACCAAACTCTTCCTGTAAGGTAAGTGCACGATTGCTTTCCTTGTGGGTAAGCCTGGAAGTGCCCTGTATTACCGTGGTGCCCTGGCAGTAGGCTGCAAGGGCCACCAGTGGTGGAAAAAGATCCGGACAATCAGTAGCATCAAATTGAAACGCATTAAGCCGTGATGCCCTTATTTCAATTTGATTTTCCTGAACACTCATTAATGCACCGGCCTGCATTAGGGCCTGCATTACTGCTTTGTCGGCCTGTGCCGATTGCAAATCGAGCCCCCTTACCACCAGGTTGCCTGCAACAGCGCCGCTTACCAAAAGAAATGCCGCCCCGCTCCAATCACCCTCTACGGTATAATGAACCGGGCCATCGCTCCCCTTTGGTGCAGGAGGGAAATAAAAAGCTTCATAATTTTTGTTTTCGGGCACAGGAAGTCCAAAGGCTTCCAGAACATTTAGGGTAAGATCAACATAAGGGCGGCTGTTCAACCCTGTTACAGTAATGGTAACATCAGCCGCACCTGCTGCTGCATATGCAAACAATAACCCGGTAAGGTATTGCGACGAAAGGGAACCGTCAACCGTAATGTCTCTTGGCTGCAACGGGCCTTGTATGTACAGGGGTAAATGGCCTTCATTGCTTTTGCATGCAACACCCAATTGCGGCAGCACTTCATCGAAAAAATGCATGGGCCGCTTAGCCAAACTTCCCGAACCTTTTACTTTTATTTCACGGGCAGCTAATGCGGCAATAGAGGTAAACATCCGGATAGAAAGACCACTTTCGTGGCAATCGATTTGCTCCGAAACTGGAGCAATGCCTTTGCTGCTTACTTCAATGATGCCGTCCTTTTCATTTAAGGAGGCACCCAATTGCTGTATAATGTCAAGGGCTGCTTTGTCATCGTTGGAAACACCCGGGTTGTGCAAAAAAGAAACACCATTGCGCACCAGTGCAGCGGCGCAGGCTCTTTGCATAGCACTTTTTGAGGCCGGTGCAGTGATGGTTCCGGTTACCTGCGAAGGATTTACAATTGCAATCATCAGAGATAGTTATAAATGGTATTGAGCTCGATCTTTTGTACCAGTGCCTTTCCTAGTTTTTCGAGCAGCACAAAATTCATTTGGCCGCCTTCCTTTTTTTTATCGCTGGTCAGGAGCGAGTAGGTTTGTTCGCGGTCGTAGTTGATATGCGTAGGTAATCCATATTGCGTAATCACCTGTTGCAACCGTGCTGCACCTTTAAAGCCGGTGCGTTCCGAGGAGAGTTTTGCAGCAAACACCATCCCGATGGCAACAGCGTGGCCGTGAGCCAAACCGTAGGGTGTTTCTATTGCATGGGCAAGGGTATGTCCAAAATTAAGCTGGCGGCGCAGGTCTTTTTCAAATTCATCCACTTGTACCACGCCGCATTTCAACAAGGCATTCCTGCGGATAAGTTGTTCCATTGCCGCCTTGTTTTTTTGGTAAAATTTAAGGTCGGCACTTTCCAGCTGGCGGAACATGACTGCATCACGTATTGCAGCATGCTTGATGATTTCGGCAAACCCATTGCGCCACTCCCCCTCAGGCAATGTTTTTAGCATGGCTGCGTCGTACAGCAAAAATTGGGGTTGGTTGATGGTGCCCACCATGTTTTTGTAAGCTCCAACATCAATACCGTTTTTACCGCCAATGGAAGCATCCACCATTGCCAGCAGCGAAGTGGGCACAAAACCAAACGGAATACCACGCATAAAAACGGAGGCGATATAACCGGTTAGATCTGTTACAACACCGCCACCGATTCCTACCAGCACTGTTTGCCGGCTGGCTTTCAGGTCAATCAATTGCTGGATCACCCCATCTACTGTGGCCTGAATCTTATACTGCTCCCCTGCTTTTAATACGATGGTTTGCCAACCTGCAAACTTTTTTGCATGCAGGGAAAAAATATGTTCGTCGGTGATCAGTACCGCATTTTTCTTAGGAGCAAAATTGTTCAGATCCTTAAATGATGCATCAAAATATAAAGAAACCTTTTGCCTGCTGAACTGAATCTTTTTTTCGGTCATGCGTTGCTGATAGGTGGAAGCAAATGATAAATAAGAGATAGGCTGCGCGTTAGGAGATGCGACTTTATTGTTCAAGCGCAACACATAACCCGCAGCTTAAAATTGCTAAACCATAAACATGCACGGAGGCCTTAAGAGTTCAGCACCTTAGTCTGGTGGTTGATACTTTCGAGGTGTACCGCATCAAAATAACGGGTGATAAAATCGGCGCTCAGACCCAATTTTTCTCCTTTGGCTGTTGCCCGTTGCAAAATTTCGTTCCACCGGTTGGTTTGCAACACGGTAATGTTGGCTTCTTTTTTATACGTGCCAATTTTTTCGGCCACCTTCATGCGCTGCCCCAGTATCTGCAACAATTCGTCATCAAGGTGATCGATCTGAGCCCGTAATTTATCCAATGCTGCATGGTATTCTTCCGAAGCAACATCTTCGCGACGCCAAGTAATGCTGGAAAGCATTTCGGCCAAACGCTCTGGCGTAACCTGTTGTTTGGCATCACTCCAGGCATTATCCGGGTCAATGTGGCTTTCAATGATCAGCCCGTCGAAATCCAGGTCGATTGCTTTTTGCGCCACTTCCTGCAAAATATCGCGGCGGCCGCAAATATGCGAAGGATCGTTGATCATAAGCAGCTCCGGGTTGCGGCGTTTCATTTCAATGGCCAAGTGCCACATCGGTGCATTGCGGTATTCGCTGTTTCCGTAAGAAGAAAACCCACGATGGATCAAACCAATGTCTTTGATGCCTGCTTTAGCAACACGCTCCACTGCTCCAATCCACAGCTCGAGATCGGGGTTGATGGGGTTTTTGATCAACACAGGCTTATCAACGCCGCGCAGTGCATCGGCCACCTCCTGCACACTAAACGGGTTAACCGTGGTACGGGCACCGATCCACAAAATGTCTACATCAAAATGCAGGGCGTCTTCCACTTGCTTTCCGGTAGCTACTTCCACGGCAGTGAGCAGGCCTGTTTGTTTGCGGGCTTGTTGGAGCCACGGCAAGCCTTTTGTGCCAATGCCTTCAAATGAACCGGGGCGGGTACGTGGCTTCCAGATGCCGGCACGCAGCACGTCTACTTTGCCGGTGTTGGCGAGGCGTTGCGCTGTTTCCAGCACCTGTTCTTCGGTTTCGGCGCTGCAAGGCCCCGAAATGATCAAGGGTCTTTTTTGCCATACCTGTTGTATGGCTGTTGCAGCATTGCTTGTTGCTGTTTGCATGTTTATGGTTTTATAAGATTAGTTTTTAGCTATTTGCTGTTAGCGATTAGCCAGGCTAAAAAGCCGAGGGCTAAAAGCTAATGGCTAATGGCTTGTTACTTTAATATTTTTTTGATCCTGTTTGCATTGTTCATCAGTTCTGCCAGATAAGGATAATTTTCCTTTTCCAGGCAGGCTTTGAATTTGCGCAATTGCGAAATATGTTCATTCAGCACATCCAGCACATTGTCGCGGTTTTGCATAAATATGCTGGCCCATGTATCCGGATTGCTTTTGGCCAAACGAACGGTGCTTTCAAAACCGGCACTGGCCAGTTCAAAAATGGCGTCTTCTTCTTTTTCTTTTTCCAAAACCGTATTTGCCAAAGCAAAAGAGGTAATGTGCGAAATATGGCTGATATAGGCCACATGAATATCATGCGCTGCAGCATCCATATATACCAGGTGCATGCCTAAGGCACGGTACAGGCCTTCCACAAAAGAAACCGCATCCGCATCGCTATCCTGTCGGTTGCAGATCACCGTTGCCTTTTGTTCAAATGCACCTTTGATTGCTGCTTCGGGTCCGCTGTACTCCGTGCCCCACATGGGGTGCGAAGCAACAAAGCGACTTCTTTTAGGATGCCCTGCAATGGCCTCAATCATGGCCAGTTTGGTGGAGCCTACATCCATCACCACCTGTGCCACCACACGGTCCAGTATTTTTGGCGCCAGGCTGGCTATTGCATTCACAGGCACCGCCAAAACAACCAAATCGGCGGCATCAATTGCTTCCTCAAGAGGCAACACGTGGTCCACAAGCCCCAATTGCAAAGCCTTTTCTGTATGCGCTTCGTTTTTATCCACGCCAATTACTTCCTGCACCAGGCCTTTTTCTTTTAATGCCAGCGCCATGCTGCCGCCAATTAAACCAATGCCTACTATTGCCGCTCTCATGCTGGTACCTGCCTTGTTTGTTTAATGCGGCTGATGGCAGCAGCCAATTTTTCACTGGGGCTGCACAGGCTGATGCGCACAAACGCATTGCCCGCACTGCCAAATATGCCACCGGGAGTGATGAACACTCGGGCCGCTTGTAATATCTCATCACTCAACGCAAATCCATCTCTATATCCTGCAGGTATTTGTGCCCAAACAAACATACCTACCTGTGCTTTTGAATACGTGCAACCGATAAAGTCGAGCAGTTCATAGGCTTTCTTTCTGCGCTGTCTATATTGGTCGTTTACCGATTGGTACCAAGAGGCATCCAGGCTCAATGCTTTTGCGGCTGCCAGTTGCAGAGGCAAAAACATGCCACTGTCCATATTGCTTTTAAACCTTAATACTTCATTAATACGATCGGCTCCGCCCAGTAAAAACCCTACCCGCCATCCGGCCATATTGTGCGATTTGGAAAGCGAGTTTAACTCAAGCACCACCTCTTTTGCACCTGCCACAGCCAACAAACTAGCGGGATGATCGTTGAGAATAAAACTGTAAGGATTATCGTGGCAAATCAGGATGTTGTGTTTTTTTCCAAACTGCACCAACCGCACAAACAAATCCGCTTGGGGCAACTGGCCGGTAGGCATTTGCGGGTAATTCACCCACATCAGTTTTACCCTGGAAAGGTCAACTTTTTCCAAGGCATCAAAGTCGGGATAATATTGATTGGCTGCTTTTAGTTCATACTCCATACAGGTGCCGCCGGCAAGCTGCACGGCACTACGGTAAGTTGGGTACCCCGGGTTGGGAATCAGGGCTATATCACCTTCGTTGAGGTAAGTCATGCAGATGTGCATAATGCCTTCCTTGGAACCGATCAGGGGCAAAATTTCCGAACCAGGATCCAGCTCCACGCCATACCACTGTTCATACCACTGTGTGGCAGCTTTCCGCAAAACCTCCGATCCCTTATAGCTTTGATACGCATGGTTGCCAGGCTTGGCGGCTTCTTCCTGCAGTACCTTTATCACTTCCGGGTGGGGCGGCAAGTCGGGGCTGCCAATGCCTAAATTAAGCACTGGTTCGCCGGTCTTATTCAGCTCTTCTATCTGCTTCAGCTTTTGCGAAAAATAATATTCACCAATGCCATCCAGTCTTGTAGCAACAGATATTTCCATGGTGGTTACTTATATGGTTTTGCCTTTTTTGTAAATGCCATACACCGTCAGATCGGCGGTTAGCGGCCTTATATCATTCAATGCACTTTCCAGTTGGCCGGAAGATTCAAACTCCAGGTCGGCATGAAAGGCATAGCGCCATTCGCTGCCCGGGATTGGGAAACTTTGCAGCTTGCTCAGGTTAATGCCTTGCGCCGCTATAGCACCCAGCACCCTCGCAAGGCTGCCCCGCGAATGGTCGGTATGAAAATGTATGGAAGCTTTGTCGGCGTCAATGACGGGAAGCGCCAGATCATTGCGCTGCAACACCAGGAAGCGGGTATAATTGGCCTTCATGGTATGAATGTTTGGCGCAATGATCTCCAGCCCAAACAGGTCGGCAGCGAGTTTGGAAGCAATGGCTGCATGGTGTTTGCTGCGGTTGCGTGCCAGTTTTTTGGCACTCAGTGCAGTGTCCTCGGTTTCCACCAGCTTCCAATGGTGCTTGTCTAAAAAATCAAGGCACTGCTGTAGTGCCATGGGGTGCGAATGCACTTCCTTGATGTCTTCCAATTGCACGCCGGGATTGACCATCAGGTTTTGTTTGATGGTGAGGTAAATTTCCCCGGTTACTTTCAGCCCGCTTTTTTGCAACAGGTTGTAGTTGGGTAAAATGGATCCGGCAATTGAGTTTTCAATGGCCATTACCCCGCCGGTGCTTTCCTTTTTATTGCCGGCAATCTTTACCACCTCCCTGAATGTGGCGCAGGGCACTACTTCCACGTCTTTGCCAAAAAACTGCTGTGCCGCCACCTGGTGAAAGCTGCCTTCAAAACCCTGAATTGATACCCGTTTCGTTTCCATGTATTGCAATTGCGGCAAAAAAAATCCCGGCCTGTAGGCCGGGATTTCTATGTTGTAGGTTTTTTTATTTGGTTCGGTTACAACAAAAGCATCCCGGCTTCTTTCCTAAAGAAGGTAAAATAAAATCCGTAATAAGCTTTCGTCAATAACATGGCAGTAAAACTAAAGGATATTCAAAAAAGAACCAAATTTTTTATTGTTTACCTCGCTTAAACGGCGCAGAATCGGCAGGATTCATTCGGATGCGGCGGCCGTGGAAGCTTTTGCCGTCAATGGAACGAATCATTTGGTCGGCCACTTTCGCGTCTACCTCTACCCAACTGTTCATTTCTTTCATATCAATGCGGCCCAGCACGTCTTTGCGCAGATCGCTCAGGTCCAAAATAAACTGCAGGAAAGAAGCCTTATAGAAACCATCTTTAGTGCCGAGGTTCACAAACAGGCGGGTATAATTGCCGCCACCGCCGCCAAATTCGCGGCGTTCGCCACGGCCTTCGCGTCTGCGGTCGCTTCCATCTGCCTCACTTCTTCTGTCGCGTGGTTCGCGGCCACGAATGTTGAGGTCCTCGGAATTTTCGTAGTATTTTAAAAACCTGTCAAACTCCAGTGCAGCCACGCGTTTCAACACTTCTTCTTTGCTCATGTCGGCAAATTTTTCCTGCAGCAGCGGCATGTATGTTTCATAATCGCCATGGCTCACATCTGCCTGGATCAGTTTTTCCATAAAAAAGAAAAACTGCTTGCGGCACACGTCTTTTCCCGAAGGAATTTCCATTTTGTGCATGGGCACACCAATCATGCGTTCAATGGTGCGGATGCGGTGGGCTTCACGCATGTGCACAATAGAAAGGCAAACACCTGTTTTGCCGGCACGGCCGGTACGGCCACTGCGGTGGGTGTACACTTCCACGTCATCGGGCAGTTCGTAGTTGATTACGTGTGTGATGCCTGATACATCAATGCCCCGTGCTGCCACGTCGGTGGCAATCAACAATTGCAAAGCTTTATCGCGAAACTTGCCCATTACTTTATTGCGCTGTTCCTGGCTCAGGTCGCCATGCAGGGCTTCAATATCGTAACCTTCGCGGGTCAGTTTTTCGGCAATATCCTGCGCATCCATTTTGGTGCGGGTAAATATGATGCCGTACATGCCCGGGTTAAAATCGATCAGGCGCTTCAGGGTTTCATAACGGTGTTGCGCAGTGGTAACCAGGTACTGGTGATCGATGTTTTTATTGGCCGTATTCATTTTACCAACCGTTACTTCGGTTGGTGATTTCATATACCGCTTACTTACATTGCGGATCTCGGGGGGCATGGTGGCGCTAAACAGCCAGGTGCTGTCGCGCTGCGGGGTATTTTTCAGAATGGCTTCAATGTCTTCCTGAAAACCCATGTTCAGCATTTCATCGGCTTCGTCCAGCACCACGTATTTGATCTCGTCAAGGTTAATGGCCTTTCTTTCGATCAGGTCGATGAGGCGGCCGGGTGTGGCCACCACTATTTGTACACCGCGGCGAATGTCGCGGATCTGGTTGGAGATGGATGTGCCGCCATACACGGCAACTATATTTACTGCAGGCTGAAACTTTTTAAACAGTTCCATTTCATTTACGATCTGCATGCACAGTTCGCGGGTAGGACATACAATAAGGGCCTGCGGATGTTTTTGGTCCTGATTAATCAATTGCAGCAGCGGAAGTCCGAATGCAGCGGTTTTACCGGTACCTGTTTGTGCCAGGCCAATAAGGTCGTTGGTGCCGGAAAGCAGCACCGGAATAGCTTGCTCTTGTATGGGTGTGGGTGTGGTAAATCCAAGGTCGGTAACTGCACGAAGCAGCGGTTCGCTTAATCCAAGCGATTCAAAAGTTGTCATTATCAAAATTTGCGCAAAGGTAACGCCCTTGCAGGGTTAAATGTAGATGCCGTAAAATAAAAGTCTCCCCTGAAACCAGGGGAGACTCGACTAAAGAATGCTTGCCAAATAAATCTTTAACCTGGCATCTACCCGCAGACAGTGCTGCGCACTAATTACTGAGCAGTAGTAGTATCGGTAGTAGTAGTGGTGGTAGTGTCAGTACCCATGGTGCCAGTGCCCATACCAGTTGTGTCAGTACCCATAGTGCCGGTGCCCATACCAGTAGTGTCGGTAGTTGCAGGGTCAACAGTCAGGGTGCTGGAGGTATCGGTGGTGGTAGTGTTTTCAGCGTCGTTACCGCAAGCTACCAGTACGCCAGCCAGGGCGAAAATTGCAAAGAACTTTTTCATGTGTTGTTTTTTTTGAATAGTAGTTAAGGAAAATGTTAACGCAGGGTATCATCATGGTCGCGGTCAAGCGCTGTATCCAGGTGGTCCCGAACGTCTTTGTATTTTTCTTTTGCAGAATCTGCCAGAACCTCGGCCTTGTTTTCCACTTTTTTCAAAACGCTGTCCACTTCACTTCTTGCCTCGCGGCCTTCTTCCCCACAGGAAGCAAGCAGGAGCATCAAAATTAAAGAGCCAGCAATTTGTTTCATGGTTTCAAGGTTTCAGTAATTATCGGGCAGTAGAATCAGCAATTGCTTTGTTAGCAGAGTCGGTTTTCTCGAAAGTGTTTTCCACTTTGTTGATTACACTGTCAGTAGTTTCCTGGATCGAATCAATACGGGCATCAGCGGTCGAGTCAATAGCTTCTACTACTGAATCCTGGAGGTTGTCAGTAGAGGCGCCATCGTTGTTGCAAGAAGCCACAGCAGCGGCAACAGCAAGAATCAAAAAAGCTTTCTTCATTTTTTTGTTTGATTTTTATATCTACCCCAGTTTATTCCTCCATCGTAAAAAAGGTAACCCTCCTTTTTAAAAAATTTTTTCTGCCGGGCTGAGGGTTACTATTTTTAGTTTTTGGTATTAAATAAAGAGCGTTGAAAGCGGATAATGAGACTTTACTTTTGAGGGGTTTGGCAAAAAACGACCGGAAGGCCATTGAAACCATATACCGAGAACACTACAATCTGGTGCAGGCGCTGGTTTTAAAGAACAACGGAACGGCCGAAGATGCCAAGGATGTTTTTCAGGAAGCCATGATTGTGTTGTACGAAAAGGTTAAAACGGAATCATTCACCCTCACCAGCCAGCTCGGCACTTTTATCTACTCGGTTTGCCGGCGCATTTGGTTGAAAAGACTGATGCACCAAAACAGGTTTATGATAGCCGAAGAAGGTGAAGTGGAACTGATAAGCGTAGAGGCGGAAGTAGAAGAACAGGAACAGCGCAACCACGAATTGGGCATTATGGAAAAAGCCATTGGCAACCTGGGCGAACCCTGTAAAAGCCTGCTGGAAGCTTTTTACCTGCAAAAGCGAAACATGCAGGACATCGCCCTTTCTTTTGGCTACACCAACGCCGACAACGCAAAAACGCAAAAGTATAAATGCCTCATGCGGCTGAAGAAACTGTTTTTTAGTAAATACAATAATAGCAACTCCTGAGATGGACGATTTAAAATTGCTGGAACTGGTGGAACGCTACATCAACGGGCAGATGAATCCCGATGAGCGGGTGCAGTTTGAACAGCTGAGAAAAACAAATCCGGAAATCGACCAGATGGTGGTGGAGCACACTTTTTTTGTGCACCAGTTTACGCATTTTGATGAAATCAAAAAGTTCAAGAGCAAGCTGAACGACATCCACATCGACCTGGCCGAAAAAGGCGCCATTCAGTCAACCCGGCTGCAGGGCCGCGCCAAGGTTATTTACCTGGTAAATAAATACAAACGGGTTGCTGCCATTGCCGCTTCTATTGCCGGCATTACTGCCATTGCCCTGAGTTCTTTGGTGGTTTCGGTATCGCCCAAAGCCCCTGCCAAGGAAATTGCGCAACTAAGCCGCCAGATCGACGCACTGAAATTAAAGGACCAGGAGCTCAACCAGGAGCTGAACCAGGTAAAAAATCACGTGACCACGGTACCTCCTGACATTACCTATAAAACCGGCGGTACCGGATTTTTGATCAACACTAAAGGGCTGCTGGCTACCAACGCCCATGTCATCCAGAATGCCAGCCACATTGTAATACAGGACAACAACGGGAAAGAATATGCGGTGCAGGTTGTTTTCATCGACCCGGCAAAAGACATCGCCCTGTTGCAGATCGTTGACAGCTCATTTGTGGCACCTGCTTCACTGCCTTACGTCATCAGGCAAACCGCTGGAGAACTGGCCGAGCCTGTATTTACATTGGGTTATCCACGCAACGAAATTGTTTACGGCGAAGGATACCTCTCTGCCAAAACCGGTTTTAAAGGCGATACCATGACCTACCAGATTGCTATTGCCGCCAACCCCGGAAACAGCGGTGGCCCCATCCTGAACAAGGCTGGTGAGGTAGTAGGCATTCTCAGTACCAAACAAACCAGTGCCGAAGGTGTGGTGTTTGCCACGCAGTCCAAGTTTATTCACCGCGCCATCGACTCGCTGCGCCGGCAGGATACCTCTTTTGGCAAGGTAAAGCTGCCCCATGCAGGCTCTTTGAAAAACCTGGACCGCACCCATCAGGTGAAAAAGATCAAGGATTTTGTGTTTATGGTAAAAGTGAATTAAGCTGGGTTTCTACTGCGGCATTGAATAAGAGCCAGACCTGGACAAAGAATAAAATTTAGCGTACAAAAAAGCCACAAAGACTTTGGTCTTTGTGGCTTTTTTGTGTTGCCCTTTTCTGCTTTAAACCTTGTTGCTCTGCAGCTTGGTTTGCATTTGTCATGGTAAGCGCAGCGAAGCATCTGAACTTTTAAAAAAAGTTATTAATATATAATAGGTAGGCTCGCTATTACTTCAGAATTTGTTCAGATGCAGGCTCAGATCCTTCGCTGCGCTCAGGATGACAATGGCGAAAGGCCGGGAAATATAGTAAGGTGCTAAATGATGTTGTGGCTGATTACCTCGTCAACCACTTTGTCTGTTCAATAGCGAATCCAACCGCACAAGTGTGCGACGCAACATTAGCGCAATAGGATTACAATAGCTGGCTACAAAAAATGATTCCATCTCATGAAGAGATGGAATCATTAAAAAGGATGTGCTATTCAAAAAACAAAATGGATTACCAAAGGCTCTGCGGATACTTGCCTGCAGCGATTTCTGCTTCCAGGCGTTGCTTTACAACCGGTGCATCTTCTTTGTAAGTAACGCCAAACCATTGTGCCGCTGTAGGTATTACCTTGATGACGCCTTTTCCGTCTTTAATAAACCGGTCGGCAGAGTAAGGAATCAGGAATTCGGCTTTTAGTTCCTGCCCGCTTTGCTGCAAAAACTTGCGGAATTCTTCCTGCAGGAAAGGGAACAAGGACGGTGCAAAACACCAGAAGTTCATCGATGCCTTTGCCGTGTCGCCAATAGGGTGCTTGCTGCCATCGGCCTCTTCATAAACAATCTGGCCGGCTTCTTCATACACTTTCAGGCGTTCGTTGATCTGCACCAGGTTGTTATCGGCATCCACCTCGCAAACACCACGGCTTACCGAACCATTTTCCGAAAGCGTATTTTCAAGTTGGTAACCTACCAGTGCATAGGTCTGTTCATTGGCTTTATTTACCAGAAAGTCGTACGCTTTTTGAAACGCATCCTGGCCGTAAAAATCATCTGCATTGATCACTGCAAAAGGTTCATTGATCACCGGTTGTGCACACAAAATGGCATGCGAAGTACCCCAGGGCTTGGTACGTTCTGCAGGTGCCTGGTAGCCTTCCGTAAAGGCAGTCATTTCCTGGTACACATATTCGGTTTTGATCTTTCCCTGCAACTTGGGTTCGAAAATGGCTTTGAAATCTTCAGCAAAATCTTTGCGTATGATAAAAACAACTTTCTCAAAGCCTGCCTTTATTGCATCGTAAATGGAATAATCCATAATGGTTTCGCCGCTGGGGCCAAACTGTTGGATTTGCTTCATACTTCCATAACGCGACGCCATACCGGCGGCCATAATCAGGAGTGTAGGTTTCATATTGTTTTAAAAATTGGAAACGAAAGTAAATATTTTCGCCGCTTAATACCGGGCATGTCCTTTATTATAAATTCCATACCAGCAGTACAACCTATTTTCCTGCCCCTGTTTGGTCAACAAAGGGTAGCGGCTTCAGTACTGCGCCTCGATGCGGTACACCCCGTTGTTTCGGGCAACAAATGGTATAAATTAAAAATGTATCTGGCTGCAGCCCTTGAGGAAAATAAAAAAACCGTGGTCACATTTGGGGGCGCTTACTCCAATCATATTGTGGCTACGGCTGCTGCATGTGCCGCTGCTGGATTATCATCATATGGAATTATCCGCGGAGAAAAAGCACCGATGCTCGCTCCCACCCTTTTGCAGGCAGCCTCTTTGGGCATGCACTTATTTTTTACCAGCCGTGAAGCCTATAGCAATAAGTTTATACCAGAAGAACTTGCTTTACAATTGAACGGCATCGATTACATCATCATCCCCGAAGGCGGATATGGAGTAAAAGGTATGAAGGGCGCTGCTACCATTTTTGACGGCATAGACATTAGGCAATTTACCCATATACTGTGCGCTGTGGGCACGGGCACTACGCTTGCCGGCCTCGTTTTAAGTTCCCTGCCCCACCAGCAGGTGGTGGGTATTTCGGTGCTAAAGAATAATTTCTCGCTGCAACAGGCCGTGCAGCAATTGTTGCCCGAAAGCAAGAAGGTAACCTATCAGTTGTTGCACAACCATCATTGTGGCGGATACGCCAAACACACACCGGAACTGTTGGCTTTTATGAATGAATGGCATCGCCAGACAGGTATTCCCTCCGACTTTGTATACACCGGGAAACTGTTTTTTGCCTTTCAACAACTTTGCGCCGATCAATTTTTTCCGCCAGGCAGCAATGTTCTATTGGTGCATAGTGGCGGATTGCAGGGAAACCGGTCGCTAAGGCCCGGAACGTTAATCTTCGGCTCCGAATAATTGTCCATCCTATATTTGCTGGCCAATCTGCTACCGGCTATGGTTTTATTAAAAAAAATTTGCTTTTTTTCGCTGCTGCTCCTATGCTGCCACAGCGCATTTGCCCAGGATACACTGCCTCGTTTTTCCTTGCGCAATGTGGGGCAAAACCGGATCGTTATTGGTTGGGTGAACAATTACCAGCAGGTAAAGCAGATTTCCATTCAACGGTCGTTCGACAGCCTTAATTTTTACAAAACCATCCTAAGTGTAGCAGACCCCAGTGCGGTGCAAAACGGGTATGTGGATACCAAAGCACCCAACGACCGCATGTTTTACCGCCTGTTTATTATGCTGGATGGGGGCAACTTTTTAACCACGCCAGCCAAACGCCCCCTGCTCGATACTGCCAATGCCGCCGCGGTGGTGGTGCCTGGCCAGAACCTGCCCGGGCAGTTAAATGGTGTGGGGGGAAAAAAGGATTCAACGAAGATCACAGCACCCAGGAAGCCGGAATATATTCCTTCGGTTTATGTGTATACCAATAAAGACGGCTACCTTTTTGTAAACCTCCCCGACGCCGACAAGCAACAGTACCGCATCCGTTTTTTTGAAAGCGACGATACCTTTTTGTTTGAATTGAAAAATATCCGGGAAACGGCACTCACCCTAGACAAAGCAAACTTTATGCATGCCGGATGGTTCAAGTTTGAATTATACAACGACGAAAAACTGGTGGAAAAAAACCGCTTTTTCCTGGCGAACGATTTTTAATTTTTTGAACCACGAAGGCACGAAGGAAACGAAGAGCCATTAAGATTTCCTCTTCGTGTAACTTCTTTTACTTGGTGTCTTTGTGGTTTTACTCTACTCCCACTCCACACCAAATACTTCGGCAAAATGATGCTTTAATTTTCCCTTTACGTCATCTAGTGGCACAGTGTGGCCTAGTTCCTGTTGCAGCGAAGTAACAGCCTTGTTGGCAATGCCGCAGGGAACGATGAAGTTGAAATAATTCAAATCAGTATTGATGTTAAATGCAAACCCGTGCATGGTAATCCAGCGGCTGCAGCGAACGCCCATCGCACAAATCTTTCGCTCCCTTCCCGGCACGCCGGGTTCAAGCCACACGCCGGTTTCGCCAGGCGAACGGCCTGCAGCAATGCCATAATCGGCCAGGGTGCGGATAATCACTTCTTCCAGGTCGCGGAGGTAGCGGCCAATGTCGGTGTAAAACTGCTCGAGGTCAATTATGGGATAACCCACAATCTGTTCGGGCCCGTGGAACGTAATGTCGCCGCCCCGGTTGATTTTAAAAAATTCAATGCCTTTTGCCGCACGGTCCTCCTCCGAAATAAGCACATGCTCCATTTTACCGCTTTTGCCCAGGGTGTACACCGGTGGATGTTCTACAAAAAGCAGATAGTTGTGCACGGCTCCATTATCATGGGTGTTTTCTCTAGCCCCTGCCCGGGCCTGTTTCACCGAAACGCCCTGCTGCAACAGCGTTTCCTGCAGGTCCCATGCAGTTTTATAATCCAGTTTTCCCAGGTCCTTAAATATGGCGGTGCGGTGTGGCATAGCGGCAAATTTACTGTGTTTGACCCACAGCAAATGGAGCCCTTATATGAGGCAACAGTATATTTGCAGGCTATGGCCGCTGATGAACAAGAACCCCTGACAGGCGAACAGGAAACAGGCGACGAACTGTACCAAAGGTTTTCTTTTGTTACCGATAAGGGACAGGAGCCTTACCGCATCGATAAGTTTTTGATGAACCGCATTGAAGGCGCTACCCGCAATAAATTGCAACGGGCCATCAACAGCGGCATGGTGCTGGTAAACAACCAACCGGTAAAACAAAATTACAAGGTGAGGCCCCACGACCAGATCATCGTGTATTCCGATGTTTCGCCGGAGACTACGGAGATAGTACCGGAAAAAATGGTGCTGAACATTGTGTTTGAGGACGAGGATTTGATGGTGATCAACAAACCTGCGGGCATGGTGGTGCACCCGGGCAGTGGCAATTACAGCGGTACGCTGCTCAATGGTGTTGCTTATTATTTGCAGCAAAAGGCACCGGGCCTAACCGAAGATGCCCTCCCCCGCTTTGGACTGGTACACCGCATCGATAAAAATACCAGTGGGCTGCTGGTGCTGGCCAAAACCGGCAAGGCTATGACCCACCTGGCAAAACAATTTTTCGACCACACGGTAAAACGTCAATACCTGGCCCTGGTATGGGGCGATGTGGCCCAGGATACTGGTACCATCCGGGCACATGTAGGCCGCAACCAGCGGTTTCGCAAATTGTTTGAAGCCTACCCGGAAGGAGAGCATGGAAAAGATGCCATCACCCATTATACAGTGCTGGAGCGCATGAATTATGTAACGCTGGTGCAATGCGTGCTGGAAACAGGCCGCACCCACCAGATAAGGGTACATATGAAACATATTAGCCACCCCCTGTTCAACGATGATTTTTACGGAGGCGACAGGATTGTAAAAGGCACGATCTACAGCAAATACAAACAGTTTGTCGACAATTGTTTTCAAATCTGCAAACGCCAGGCACTGCATGCCCGCACCCTTGGTTTTGTACACCCAACTACCGGAGCCGAAATGCATTTTGAATCGGAGGTGCCACCAGACATGGCCACCGTAATTGAAAAATGGCGGGGTTATTCAAAAAATGTGCTGAAAGGAAATGTGGATGGCTAAAGCATTGGGCAAAAGTTACTGGATCAGGTGAGGCAGGTCTGGAACAATCTCAGCAGCTTCAATTACCTTAGTGCTGCTTATGAGACTTATTGCGCTGCTTGTGCTGCTTTTTGCGCAGCATGCATATGCCCAAAAAGAATGGTCGCTGTGGCCCGGCGTACCCGAGGGCGTTTCCTTTGAATCCGGCTCCCCTGCTACATTTTCTACCATCACCAATCCAGACTGGGGTCAATACAATGGCGGTGGGGTGGCTTACCGCCATCCTGTAACAGGAAAACTGTTATTTATTGCCACGCCCCGTGCCGTATACGATGGCCAGTATAATATCATTGAGAACGAGGGGTCCATGATTGCCTGCGATGACAGTCGTTTTGGTATTCATGTGGTGCCGTTCCCCTCCGGCGAAAACAAATACTACCTGTTTCATTCTTTTCCCGAAACAAGCCTTATCATGGCCAACGAATCGGGTTTGCAAACCCGTTGCCAGGTATATGCCCATTTTAACAGGGTCAATGGTGGCTTGCGGTATTCCATTCTAGACATGGATGCCAATGGCGGCAAGGGCAAAATCATTCAATCGGACCAGTATTTAATGGGTGCCATTATTCAACGCATAGTTTTGGTAAAACATGCCAATAGCAGGGACACCTGGCTGGTGGGTCATTTTTGGAACTCCAATACTTTTGCTGCTGCCCTTATTAACAACGATGGCGTGCAGCCATTGGTGTTTTCTGCCGTGGGGCCAACCTTTAGCGGCCATTCAAGCCGTAGTTCGGGATCGATGGATGCATCGCCCAACGGAAAAAAACTGGCTGCCACTTCGGGCAGTTCCAGCATTTTGGAGCTGTACGATTTTGACAACAACACAGGTGTGGTCAGCAATTTTAAAACGGCTACCATTCCCGGCCAGCCCAACGATGTTTGTTTTTCACCCGACAATTCCAAACTGTATGTTGGCGCATGGCAAACCATCACCTGCGGTTACCGAACCCAGTTGTACCAACTGGACCTGGATGAAGACAACCTGCAGGAAAGCCTGTACCGGATTTATGAAAGCGGCGGTTCGGAATCTTTTTCACCCATGATGATGCGGGGCCTGGACCACAAGGTGTATGTGCAGGGCCTGATGGTGTCCCAGGACACCGGGCCAAATCTTCAGGCAATGTTTGCATTGCAATATCCCAATCAGCCCAAAAACGCCAGTTCGCTTAAAAAAAATGCACACATTGTTACCGGATATTTTCCTTTTGCTGGTTACCTCAACAACATTTCCCTGCAACCAAAAGAGGCTCCTATTACCAGGATGGACCTACCCAAAGAAGTTTCGGTTTGTTTTGGCACGTACACTTTATCGGCCCCGGCAGGTTATGCCGAATACCGGTGGAGCAATGGTGCCACTACTAGAAGCATTGCCATCAACGAACCCGGGCTGTACTCCGTGCTAGCAGGTGCGGCTGGTTTTCAAAAACCACAGGCCTATGGATACACCAAGGTCAGTTCTTCGGGCAAGGCGCTGAACTTTGGAAAGGACACTACTGTTTGCCCCGGTTCGGAATACAAATTGTTTATACCATATACCTATAAAAATGTGTTGTGGCAGGATGGTGATACCAGCCACCTGCACGAAGTAAAAAATTCGGGTGGCAAACAAATGGTGACCACCATAGATACCGATGGCTGCAAAACCTGGGACTCCGTTTGTGTTTATTACAAGTACAATCCCCGCGCAGATTTTGGCAAAGACACCACCCTGTGTACCGGGCAAACCCTGCCCCTGCGGTTGGAACCCACCAACTTGTTTACACTTACCCCGGCAACCTACCTGTGGCAAAACGGAAGTACAAAAGATACCTTCACCGTAACGGCACCGGGCACGTTTTGGGGCAAGGTGGCGTATGACGGCTGTACTGTTTCGGATACCATCAAGGTATCCTATATAGATGCAAAAAATATAAGCCTGGGACAGGATACAATGCTTTGTGCAGGCGATTCGCTAACCCTGAAAGTGGATGCGGAAGGATCGCATTTCCAATGGAGCAACGGTGCGGCAACTAAAGAAATCACCGTGAAATCTTCGGGGGAATACTGGGTACGCATTAACAATGGCTCCTGTGCGGTGACCGATACCATCCGGGTGAATTTTGTGCAACCTCCGCAGCTGGACCTTGGAGCGGATGCTACCATTTGCCAAAATGATTCGCTGCTGTTGCAGGCAACGGTTGAAGGGGCAGAATACCGGTGGCAGGATGGCAGCACAGGGAGCAGCTTTGTGGCGAAAAATGCAGGGCAGTATTATGTGGATGTAATTCAGGAGGGATGTGTAGTTTCCGATTCCCTCAGGGTCAGCGTACTGGCCTTGCCCTGGCTGGATTTAGGAAAAGACACCATACTATGCACCGGGCAATCCCTGGCATTGAATGCTGCGGGTGCCGGAATCGTTGGGTATGCATGGGAGGATGGAAGTGTTCAACCCATAAAAACGGTAACAGCTCCAGGACAGTATTGGGTAACGGTAACCGGGAAAAACGGTTGCCGCCAAACAGATTCGGTTTCCGTATTATTCAGGCAACTGCCTCAATTTAATTTGGGCCGGGATACCTCCCTTTGCGCAGGGCAGTCCATGCAGCTTTTTGTAAACTTGCCAGGCGCCAGTTATACTTGGAGTGACGGAAGCAGCAGCAATAAATTTACAGTGACGCAAGCAAATGAGTATTGGGTACAGGTAATTAAAGATGGGTGCTCGAAAGCAGATACCATTGTTGTAACCTATAAGCCGGTTCCTTCGGTGCACCTTGGCCGCGACACTACGCTTTGTGAAGGCAGCTCCCTGCTTTTGTCGGTAACTGAAGGCTATGATGAGTACCGGTGGCAGGATGGTTCCACACAAAAGCAATTTAAAGTAGCAGCACCAGGCAAATACCATGTAACTGCTTCTTTAAATGGTTGTACTGCTGCTGATACTATTGCAGTTAATTACCAATACCTGCCCCGCTTTAGCCTGGGTCGCGATACCGTACTTTGTGTTGGGCTTAACTTAACGCTGGCACCAGTTGTGCCCGGGGCCCAGTACCAGTGGCAGGACGGCAGTACGGCCCCGCAATATACCGTTACCAAACCGGGCACTTACTCAGTACAGGTAACCAATAATTGTGGCAGCATGCAGGACCAGATTGTTGTGGGCAGCGGTTTGTGCCAGCTTATGATGCCCAATGCATTTACACCCAACGGTGATGGTGCCAACGACCTGTTCCGCGTAAAATACCCGCAGTTTATACAAAAATTTTCCTTGAGTATTTACAACAGGTGGGGGCAACTGGTCTTTCAAACTACCGATCCTTCGGCTGGCTGGGACGGCCGTTATAAAACAAAGATGCAGCCCAACGGAAACTATTTATGGACCATTACCCTTACTGATCTGGAAGGCCGTACCGAATCGGCAAAAGGAAATGTAGTGCTGCTGCAATAAAGGGGAGTATTACACCGGCAAATACAGCTGATAATCCTGCTGGAGCCGAAGTGTGCGACGCAACCGGTGCTGATAGGGGAACAAAAGCCGGCAACAAAAACCAATCCTGCTTTTTTGTACTCTTCTGCTCTGCAATGGGCGATTGTCTATGGTCAATGGACCGGTAGCCTATCGTGCAAAATCAAAAAGCGTAGCGGTAAAAATGCCGCGTTCCCGCTTTTTAAAAGCCACGTCCCAGTTGCCGTTGTACCGTATAAGATTAGGCACCAGCAGGCCGCCGAAATGCGTCATCTGCACTTCCATATGCACATCGAAATCGTACACGCCGGCATTGTAGCTCAGGTCGTATACACGGCCTAAAATGGAAAGATTTTTTGCATCGAACCAGGTAGTGATATTGTCGTAAACAATCTTATCCCGTTCGCCGCTGCTCAGGCCTTCTTTGCGTTGAATGGAAAACTTATAGCAAGGCACTTCGCGGTAGTCTTCCACATCAATATTAAAATCGTAAAACCGGGCAACATCTTTGTCGAACACATCCAGCTTATCACCAATGAAGGGGATGCCCGGAATTTTTTTGCCCGGGTTAAAGAACATCATTTTTAGTTGTTCCTTGTGTTTTTCCAGCCCTTTGGCCTGGCGCACCTTCCGCTGCGTACCCGACACGATATTGGTTTCGCCGCACACTTTTCCCTGTGTAAAAAACAAGCCCGCATATAGTTCGGCAGTGTAGTAATTCCAGTCGCCGCTGCGGTCGCGGATGTCGCCCGTGGTTTGCTCCTGCAGCACCTGCATGGTGCGGCAGCCATCTTGCCGCAATTGGCGGGTGCGGCTTTGCAGGGTGGCCCCCACCCTTCCTTTTTTATCCTGCATCCGGATGTCGTTCAGGGATGTAAAAGAAAGGATGCGCAGGTTGCGGAAAGCTTTGTAAAAAGTGGTGTCGGTTTTTATTTGTTGTAAAAAGCGGGGCACATTCAAATCGGAACGGATTACCACCTCGCTCAGGTTAACCATTTTGCGCAGTGCTTCTGCATCGGCGCTGTCGGTTTGGGCAAAACCCTTGCCTGCTACGAACAGGAGCAGCAATAAAATATAAGGGCGTACCATTATTTGGGAAACACCATTTTGTAATCTACCCGCACATTACCCTTCGAAATGTCGTCGAGCTTGCGCTTTAGCAGTTTGCGCTTCAGCGGAGAAAGGTAATCGATAAACAACTTGCCGTCTATATGGTCGTACTCGTGCAGAATGACCCGGGCAGTAATACCCGTAAAGGTTTTTACATGTTCGTTAAACTGCTCATCGTGGTAGCGCAGCGTTACTTCTTCGGCGCGGTAAATGTCTTCGCGGATTTTTGGAATAGAAAGGCAGCCTTCGTTATAGGCCCAGTCGTCGCCCCCTTCTTCTTCGATATGGGCATTAATAAATACCTGCTTCACGCCGGGCTCATCGGGATAAGATTCTTCCTTGCGTTCCTCTTCATCCATGTTGGCAAAAATCTGCTCGCTGTCCACCACAAACAGGCGGATGTCGCGGCCAATTTGCGGCGCCGCCAGCCCAACACCGTTCGAGGCATACATGGTTTCCCACATATCCTCGATCAATTTGGTGAGGTTGGGGTAACTGCTGTCGATATCGGAAGCCACTTTGCGTAAAACCGGATGCCCGTATGCTACTATTGGTAAAATCATTATGCGCTGTGTTGTATAAAATTGACGCTGCGAAATTAAGACATGCAGGCCGGCATAGCTGTGAAGAAACTCAAAATTCAATTATTTAAAGGGAAATCAAGAAGAAGCAGCGGTTTAAACCTGGAGTAAGCCTTCTCTGTGGCGGTTATATTCTTCCCATATACTCCTGCAGCATTATGGTTGCCGCTATTTGGTCTACCATACCTTTATCCTGCCGCTGCTTTTTCTTCATGCCCATTTCCACCATGGCTTTGGAAGCCATTTTCGAAGTGTAGCGTTCATCCACTTCTGTCAGCGGAATAAGGGGAAAGTTCTTTTTAAAGGTTTTGATAAAACCTTTAACCAGCGGCGTTGCATGGGTGGCAGTATCATCCCAGTTCAGGGGCATACCAATGATCACCGCATCTACGGTTTCTTTGGTAAAATAGTCTTTCAAGAAAAGCAGCAACTTGTGGGTTTCTACCGTTGCCAGCGCCGATGCAATGATCTGCAAAGGGTCGGTTACCGCCAGCCCGGTTCTTTTTCCGCCATAATCGATGGCCATGATGCGCCCCATGCTGCCTTATTTAGCGGGTCATTAAATCGGTGATGACAAATACGGAAAATACCACGCTGGCAATGCCATTGGCGGTCATAAAGGCAATGTTCACACGGCGCAGGTCGTTGGGCTTTACAATAGAGTGCTGGTACACCAGCATCCCAATAAACACCAATACGCCCAGCCAGTACCAATAGCTGAACTCACCCAGTTTGCCCGCTGCCACCACGCAGGCGGCACTCAGCAAATGCAGCACTTCAGATACCTGTAAGGCCCTAGCCTTGCCCAGCCACGAAGGGATAGAATACAGTTGCTGTGTGCGGTCAAAATCTTCGTCCTGCAGCGAATAAATAATATCAAACCCACTTACCCAAAAAAGCACGGCGAAAGAAAAAAGAATGGGCAGCCAATGAAAAGCACCGGTAACAGCCACATAAGCACCAATGGGTGCCAGGGCCAGTCCCAACCCCAAAATCAAGTGGCACAGCGGCGTAAACCGCTTGGTATAGCTATAGCCCAAAATAACTGCCAATGCAACAGGAGCCAGCATAAAACACAACGGGTTGATAAACCAGGTACACACCAAAAAAAGGACGCAATTGGCAATGGTAAATACCAATGCATTTTTGGCAGTTATGATGCCCCGCGGGAGTTCCCGGATGGCGGTGCGGGGATTGAGTGCATCAATGTCGCGGTCGAGGTAACGGTTGAATGCCATGGCGGCCGAACGGGCAAAAACCATACACAGGATCACCAGCAGGAACAAAACGCCCAGGGGTCTGTTGGTGTCCGAAACATATTGCGGCAAATCATTTCCTAAAAAATCGTGCACCCAATTGCGAATGGCCACACTGGTAGCTAAAAAAAAGCCGATCAGCGCAAAGGGCATTGCAAAAATCGTATGCGAAAACTTTATGAGTGACAGATAATTTTTCAATTGATTCATCGATTGATTGATTGATCCACTAGTGCTATGGAAAATCCTGGGCCAAAAATTCAATGCAAAACTATTCTAAACTGAATAAAAAGCACCTAACTTAAATCAGTAAGCAACCTGCTGCGAACCAACTCCCACAACACTATGCCGCCGGCAGTAGCAACATTCAGGGAGTGTTTCATGCCCAGTTGCGGTATTTCAATACAACCATTACACGCTTCAATGGTGCTTTGTTCAACCCCGGTAACTTCATTGCCAAAAACCACCGCAACTTTTCCGCCCTCACTAAAATGCTGCAATTCATGACTGCCACTGGCCTGCTCAATTGCATACACGGAATAGCCCATTGATTGCAGGTCGGCCAGAGCTTCGGCGGCTGTTTTAAAATGCTTCCAGGATACCGTATCCTCGGCTCCCAGCGCAGTTTTCCTGATTTCCTTATGCGGCGGAAAAGCGGTGTAACCCACCAGGTAAATGGCTTCGAGCAAAAACGCATCGGCCGTGCGGAAAAACGAACCGACATTATACCCGCTGCGGATATTTTCCAGAACAGCAATAATGGGAAGCTTTTCTTTTTCCCTGAATTCATCTACACTCAGCCGGCCCAGCTCGGTGGTCTTTAATTTGCGCATGGCGCAAAAGTAAGTGAAGCAGGGAAAGTCGTTGGTCCGATGTCCGAAGTCGGAAAGGAAGCTGGTTTTAAAATAAAGGTGTCGCATCGGGTTGGCGGATGTATCATTTCCATCTTTCTCCTCTTTGCTGTCATTGCCGTCTTTCCTGTCTTTTCCAACTTTCCCTCTCTTCATCTTCTTCCGACTTCGGTCTTCAGACCTCCGCCTTTTCCAACTATTTTTGCCCCACAATATGAGCAAAGCGAAAACCGCGGAAACCCCACTGATGCAGCAGCACGGCGCTATCAAACAAAAGTATCCGGATGCCATCCTGCTGTTTCGCGTAGGCGATTTTTACGAAACCTTTGGCGGCGACGCCATCATTGCCGCACAGGTGCTGGGCATTACCCTTACCAAACGCAACAATGGCAGCGCCGATAATGAACTGGCCGGGTTTCCTTACCATGCGTTGGACACCTACCTGCACAAGCTGGTAAAGGCCGGTTACCGTGTAGCCATCTGCGATCAGCTGGAAGACCCCAAAGCTGCAAAAGGCATTGTAAAACGCGGTGTAACCGAAATGGTCACCCCCGGCACGGCCACCAACGACCGCCTGCTCGACCATGGCACCAACAACTTTTTGGGGGCTCTGCATTTCGATGGGCAATCAACATACGGATTGGCGTTTTTGGATATATCTACCGGTGAATTTCTGGTTGCAGAAGGCGACCGGGAAAGCGCCGATAAATTGCTCAATGGTTTCAAACCTGCCGAGGTGATTTTTCAACGGCAACACCTGCGCCGCTTTAAAGACGAATTTGCCGGCCGCTTTTATACCTATACCCTCGACGAATGGATTTTCCAGGAGCACTATGCGCAGGAATCGCTGTTGAAGCAATTCGATACCCATTCCCTGAAAGGATTTGGCGTGGAAGGACTTTCACTGGGGCTGGTTGCGGCAGGCGCCGTGCTGCATTACCTAAAAGAAACCGAACACCCCAACCTGCAACATATTACTTCGTTGCAACGCATTGACCAGGGCGATTACCTGTGGATGGACCGGTTTACCATGCGCAACCTGGAGCTGCAAGGCAGTTCCGAAGGAGGGGCCAACCTGCTTTCCGTGTTGGACCAGACCTCCTCGCCCATGGGTGCACGCCTGCTTAAGCGGTGGCTGCATTTTCCACTAAAGGACCTGCAGCGCATCAACGAACGACTGGATTTGGTAGAGCACCTTATTTTGCAAACAGAACTGCGCAACCAATTGGTGGCAGCCATCAAGCAGTGCGGCGATATGGAACGGCTGGTGGCCAAAATACCGCTGCGCAAAATAAATCCCCGCGAATTGCTGCAACTATCCAGGTCGCTGCACCAGGTGGCGGTGCTAAAAGAACTGTGCACACAAGCCCAGAACCCTTACCTGCAAAGGCTTTCCGATGCACTGAACCCTTGCCTGTACATCGCAGGTAAAATTGCGCAGCATGTGGTTGACAACCCTCCGGCCCTGGCGCAAAAAGGCGGGTTTATACAGGGAAATATCCACGCGGCACTGGACGAGCTGCGTAATATAGCCACCCACGGTAAGGAGTACCTGCTGCAATTGCAACAGCAGGAAGCCGAACAAACGGGCATTTCTTCACTAAAGGTGGGCTTCAATAATGTTTTTGGTTATTACCTCGAGGTGACCAACGTACACAAAAGCAAAGTGCCCGCCGCCTGGATGCGCAAACAAACGCTGGCCAATGCCGAACGGTACATCACACCGGAGTTAAAAGAGTACGAAGAAAAAATAACCGGCGCCGAGGAAAAGATCCTGGAAATTGAGCTGCAGCTTTTTGATAGCCTGGTGGCCGAGTTGCACGATTTTCTTTCCTGCATACAGGCCAATGCGCAGGTGGTGGCCACGCTGGATTGCGTGTGTTGTTTTGCACAAAATGCATTGCACTACAATTATAAAAAACCCCGCATGCACGATGGGGAAGACCTGGAGATCAGCGAAGGGCGCCACCCGGTAATTGAACGAACCCTGCCTGCCGGGGAAGCTTATGTAACCAACGATGTGGCCTTTAATAAAACGGACCAGCAAATCATTATTCTGACCGGCCCCAACATGAGTGGTAAATCGGCGTTGCTGCGGCAAACGGCGTTGATTACCCTGATGGCGCATATGGGGTCTTTTGTGCCTGCGGCCAGTGCCCGCATCCCGCTGACCGATAAAATTTTTACCCGGGTGGGCGCTTCAGACAACCTCAATGCCGGTGAATCAACCTTCATGGTGGAAATGAATGAAACGGCTTCCATCATCAACAACATTTCGCCGCGCTGCCTGATACTTTTGGATGAAATAGGCCGGGGCACTTCCACCTACGACGGCATTTCCATTGCCTGGAGCATCGTGGAATACCTGCATGGATCGGGTCATCAACCGAAGACGTTTTTTGCCACCCACTACCACGAGTTGAACGAATTGGAAGGTAAGCTTCCAAGGGTGCGCAACTTTCATGTTACCAATAAAGAGATCGGCGGGAAGATCATTTTCCTGCGCAAACTTGCGCCGGGTGGCAGTACCCACTCGTTTGGTATTCATGTGGCCCGCATGGCCGGTATGCCACCCGAGCTGGTAGAGCGTGCACGGGAAGTGCTGGCGCAACTGGAGGAAAAACATGCCGATAAGCCCACGCAGCAAAGCCTGAAACAATTGGGTGGACCAAAAATGCAATTGAGCATTTTTGATGCCCACAGCCAAACTTTTGACGACATCCGCGGATTGCTGGAGACCATTGACATCAACCGGCTGACGCCGGTAGAGGCGTTGCTGAAATTGAATGAGATTAAGGGGATGATTAAATAAAGAACGCTTGGCATCTGAAATAGGGGATTGCCTTTGCACGGATTGCGCCATTAGGTATTCACTCTTTACAATTATTCTCTTTTTACAACTTAAGTTGGAGTCGATGTTTGTCATGCTGAGCGCAGCGAAGCACCTGATTGTTGTATAAGAAAAGACTATCTAATAAAAAGGTAGCATCCTCGGTACTTCCATAGTCGTATTGGTGTAGGCTCAGATCCTTCGCTGCGCTCAGGATGACAAAATGGAAAGCCGGGAAAAAAAGTAAGCTGGTAATTGTTGAAGTTGCCGTTTACATCCTTAATTGTTTTGATTGCTGAATATTGATGCAAAAAGCACAAGCGTGCGACGCAACAAGAGCCCGGTAGCATTCCAAAAGCTGGCTACAAAACCAATTCCACCATTTTATAAAAGGGCTATGATCAAAGCAATGCGTTTGCTATCAAAGCCATTTACCAACCATTAACTGGCGGTAAACCAAACGGGCTTTTCATCGTTCCAGTCGCCATTGTAGTTAATGAACAGCTCCTCACCTGCCGCTATATCCCGCACGGTAATAATGGAAATGGTGTGCTGGTCAAAATTCATCGCATAATCGCAGTTGGCTGGCGATGCATGATTATACAGCGCCACGTAACCCAAAGCCATGCAGCACTGGTCTTCCTCCTCGCCCCAGATAAATATGTAATCGTGCAGCAATGTTTGGTCAATGAGGGGGCGCTGGTCTCCCGGCATTACAATAACCGGCGCCGTTTCCAGCAGCAGCCCTTCGGGCAGGGCTTCCAGCGCAAATACCCCGCGGCCGCGGTGCTCGGTATGGCGTATGGCCACCAGGTCGGACAAGAAATAATGCGGCGATTCCATCCCCGCAAATTAAGGCAGCAATGGGAATGTTTGCATTCGGTAAATTTGGCCCATGGCATTGGAACCCACCATTGATGAATTGAAGGACCAGTTTGAATCGGTACTGGAAGGAAACGACCTTTTGGAGATCCGCCAATTCCTGGACGACCAGAATATTTCAGACGTGGCCGACCTTATTTACGAGTACCCCGAGTATGAAAGCAGCATCATTGCCAATATGTCCATACACCGGGCATCCAGTGTATACCGCATCCTGGAATTTCCTACCCAGAAGCGGATCATGCAAACCCTGCCGCCGGCAAAAACTGCCGAACTGCTGAACGAACTGCCTGCCGATGACCGCACTTCGTTTCTGGAAGAATTGCCCAGCAGCGTGGTGCGGGAACTGATAAAACTGCTGGACCCACAGGAACGAAAGATCACCCTTTCACTGTTGGGCTACCCCGAAAACAGCGTGGGCCGCCTGATGACCCCCGATTATGTGTATGTGTACGAACACAACACCATTGCCGAAGTGCTGGATATTATTCGCCGGGTGGGCAAAAACAGCGAAACCATCGATGTAATATATGTCATCAACCAAAAGGGTGACCTGCTCGATGACATCCGGATCCGCGAATTTATCCTCAACGATCCCAAAACCAAGGTGAGCGAATTGATGGACGACCGGGTAATCGCCCTGAATGCCTTCGACGACCAGGAGGTAGCCAACGAAGCTTTTAAAATGAACAACCGGGTGGCGCTGCCGGTGGTAAGCAACAGCAACAAACTACTGGGCATTGTTACCATCGACGATGTGCTGTGGGTGGCCTCCGAGGAGTTTAGTGAAGACATGCAAAAGATCGGTGGTACCGAAGCGCTGGACCTGCCCTACCTGGAAATGCCCCTTTTTAAGCTGTTTAAAAAACGGGTGATCTGGCTGATGGTGCTATTTGTGGGCGAAATGATGACCATTTCGGCCATGCACCAGTTTGAGGACGAGATTGCCAAAGTGGTGATACTCGCAACCTTTATTCCCCTTATTATTTCCAGTGGCGGCAACAGCGGCTCGCAGGCAGCAACCCTCATCATTCAGGCGATGGCACTGGGCGAGATTTCCATTAAAGACTGGTGGCGCATCATGCGGCGGGAAATTTTCTCGGGGCTCTTGCTGGGTTCTACCCTGTGCATCATGGGCATTTCGGTGATCGTAATCTGGAACTTCACCTCCGACACATTAGGTATTTATTACCTGTCATTGGCTTTTACCATTGGGCTTTCCCTGATAGGCGTTGTATTGTGGGGCACACTTATGGGCTCCATGCTGCCTTTGCTGCTAAAAAGGCTGGGTGCCGACCCTGCCACATCTTCAACCCCTTTTGTTGCTACTTTGGTGGACGTTACCGGACTCATTATTTATTTTTCCATTGCTTTCGCCATATTAAACGGAAAGTTGTTATAAGTAAAATGGATGCGGTTTTGTAATTCGCCAATCATTTCAGATTTTCGCGGCTCAAATAAACCAAACACCAACACCTATGTGTGGAATTGTTGCGTATATCGGTCAGCGTGAAGCCTACCCTATAATACTGAAAGGCCTGAAAAGGCTGGAATACCGCGGATACGACAGTGCAGGCATTGCATTGCTCAATGGAGGGCTGAAAGTGTACAAGAAAAAAGGAAAGGTGGCCAACCTGGAAGAAGAGCTGCAAGGCAAAGACCTCCACTCCAACATCGGCATCGGTCATACCCGCTGGGCCACACATGGCGAACCCTCCGACCGAAATGCCCACCCACATACGGCAGCCAGTGGCCGTTTTGCAATGATCCACAACGGCATCATTGAAAACTATGCACAACTCAAGCAGGAACTGGTTAATAAAGGATACCAATTTCACAGCGATACTGATACCGAAGTATTACTCAATTTTATTGACGATATCCAGCAAAACAACAACTGTGAGCCCGAAGAAGCAGTGCGCATTGCGCTGAAACGCGTGGTGGGCGCTTATGTAATTGTGCTGCTCGACCGCGAAAACCCGGAAACACTGATTGCCGCCCGCAAAGGCAGTCCGCTGGTAATTGGTGTAGGTAAAAACGAACACTTCCTGGCATCCGATGCATCGCCCATCATTGAATACACCAAGGAAGTGGTGTATGTAAATGATTATGAAATAGCCATCATTCGTCCCGACGAACTGATCCTGAAAAACCTGGGCAACGAACGCCAAACGCCGTTTATTACCAAACTGGATATGGAACTCGCCGCTATTGAAAAAGGCGGGTACGACCACTTCATGCTCAAAGAAATATTTGAGCAGCCGCAAACCATTTACGATTGTTTGCGCGGACGCCTTGATGCAACAGCGGGCACCATTACCATGAGTGGTGTAGAAAAATACGCCGAGCAAATCATGAATGCCAACCGCATTGTAATGGTTGCCTGTGGCACCAGCTGGCATGCAGGTTTGGTGGCCGAATATATTTTTGAAGAATTGTGCCGCATCAATGTGGAAGTGGAATATGCTTCCGAGTTTCGCTACCGCAACCCGGTGATCAACCCCGGTGACGTGATCATTGCCATTTCGCAAAGTGGCGAAACCGCCGATACGCTGGTGGCCATCGAAAATGCCAAATCGAAGGGCGCCATTATATTGGGCGTGGTGAATGTGGTGGGCTCTTCTATTTCCCGAGCTTCGCATGCCGGGGCCTACACCCACGCCGGTCCGGAAATTGGCGTTGCTTCAACCAAGGCATTCACCGCCCAACTGGCTGTGCTTACAATGATTGCCCTGACCATTGGTTATAAAAAAGGAACACTGGGACAGCAACGCTACCTGCAACTGTTGAAAGAACTGGAAGCCATTCCGGAAAAAGTGGCTACACTGTTGCAGTCGGTTGAGCACATCAAAGCGCTGGCCGAAAAATATAAAGATGCGCAGGACTTCCTATACCTCGGCCGCGGATACAACTTCCCGGTTGCACTGGAAGGCGCCCTGAAGCTCAAAGAAATTTCCTACATCCATGCAGAAGGGTATCCTGCTGCGGAAATGAAGCACGGCCCGATTGCCCTGGTGGATGAAACACTACCCGTAGTATTTATTGCCACCCGCGATTCGTACCACGAAAAAGTGATCTCCAACATGCAGGAGATCAAGGCACGGAAAGGCAAGGTCATTTCTGTGATTAATGAGGGCGACGAGCAAAGCATTTCGCTTTCCAATGATGTGATCATGGTACCGGAGGCAGACGAAATTTTGGCACCGATGCTGTCTGTCATTCCCATGCAATTGCTGGCTTATTACATTGGTGTTGCCCGTGGGCTAGATGTGGACAAACCCCGCAACCTTGCTAAATCTGTAACCGTTGAATAATGTAACCAGACCATGATCTTCGAAATGCGTAAAGAAGCAACCGCTTTCTTTACGCATTTTTTTATAGAACAAATGCCTCCTGTGTCTATACTTTTTCCGCAACCCAAAAACTAATTTAAAACCCTTTCTCACTGATGAACGCCATACATAAACGCCCACTCAACACGCTAGGTTATAATTACGTTTCCCAGGAGTATTTACCCGAAGAAGGGGATGAATATTACCTGCGCAACCTGCAAAACAGGAGCGGCATTTCGTACCGCAACCTGTCGGCGCATGAAATAGAAATGCTGGTGCGCAACAGCAACACATCAGATGACTGGAACAAGATCTGCGTTTCCGATAATTTCAATCCAGAGCTGGTAAAAAACTGCAAGTTCTTTGGGTGGGTGCGTATTGGCAAACTGGAACCAATTTTTTTGGAATACCACAATGTATGCCTGCCGGTGGGTTTGTACAACAGCACCATCATCAGTTGCGACTTTGGCGACAATGTGGTTGTGTCCAATGTAAACTACATGGCGCACTACATTATTGGCAATGAAGTAATGATTTCCAATGTGCACGAACTGCATGCCACCGATCATTCCAAGTTTGGCAATGGCATCATCAAAGACGGTGAAGACGAATCCATCCGCATCTGGCTGGAGGTGCGCAATGAAAACGGCGGCCGCCGAATCATGCCCTTTAACGGCATGCTGCCCGGCGATGCTTACTTGTGGTCAAAACACCGCGAGGATGATGTATTGCTCCAAAAGTTTAAAGAGTTTACAGAAGAACGTTTTGATAAACGCCGCGGCTATTATGGCAAAATCGGCGACCGCACCGTTATCAAACACACCAGCATCATCAAAGATGTTTGGATTGGCACCGACGCCTACATCAAAGGCGCCAACAAACTGAAAAACCTCACCATCAATTCAACCCCGGAAGGCCAAACCCAAATTGGCGAAGGCTGTGAGCTGGTGAACGGCATTATAGGGGAAGGCTGCCGGCTTTTTTATGGCGTAAAGGCGGTACGCTTTCACATGGCATCGCACAGCCAGTTGAAATATGGTGCCCGTCTCATTAATTCCTACCTCGGCAACAATGCTACTATATCTTGTTGCGAAGTGTTGAACTCCCTTATTTACCCGGCACATGAGCAACACCACAACAACTCTTTCCTTTGCGCCGCACTGGTAATGGGACAAAGCAATATGGCCGCCGGTGCCACCATAGGATCTAACCACAACAGCCGCGCCGCCGATGGCGAACTGGTTGCAGGCCGCGGATTCTGGCCAGGATTATGTGTTAGCTTGAAACACAATTCTAAATTTGCCTCCTTTACCCTGCTGGCTAAAGGTGATTATCCAGCCGAATTAAATATCAATATACCCTTTAGCCTGGTGAGCAATAACGAAACGGATGATTCCCTTGTGATCATGCCCGGCTATTGGTATATGTACAATATGTATGCGCTGGCCCGCAATGCTGCTAAATATGCCGACCGCGATAAGCGTGCCGAAAAGGTGCAGCACATTGAATACAACTACCTGGCACCCGATACGATCAACGAGCTCTTTGATGCAATAAAAACATTGGAGCGTTGTGCCGCACTTGCTGCAGGTGCAGCGCCGAACAGTACAGTGGAACAACTGGAGGCAACGGGTGCCTCACTCCTTCAAAATGGCGGAGCAGAAACAATTAAAGTTCGGGGTGCTGGTTTTGAAAACAGCAAACGGACAGTGCACATTGTAAAAGCATCGGCCGCTTACCTTTTGTTTAAAGAATTGATTGTGCTGTATGGTATTCAGCAATTGTGTGGATGGTGGAGTGAACAAAGAACAACAAACCTGGAGGAAGTGAAAAAAGGGACCGGCATGCCCTCCTTGCGGGATGAATGGGAAAACATCGGTGGTCAGTTGATGCCCAAAGCGGACGTAACACAACTGCTGGTAGACACCAAAAACGGGACCCTTAAAGGTTGGACAGATGTGCACCAATTTTACAAGGCATCAGGAGAGCAGTATACGCAAAAAAAACGCCTGCATGCTTTTGCTTCGTTGCTGGAGATAAAAGGCGAAACAACAGAAAGCCTTACAGAAAAAATGTTGGCTGTATGGATAAAGGAAGCTATTGCTACCAAGGAAAGGCTAACGCAAAACATTTTCGCCTCGCGGGAAAAGGATTATGATAACCCGTTCCGTAAAATGGTGTACGACAACATGGAGCAAATGGAACAGGTGATAGGCAAGTTATCCGACAACCAATTTATCAAACAGCAGGAAGAAGAACTGGAGGCATTTCGCAAGGATGTGTCTTCAATACTTCAGCAAATAAACTTGCCAGCCTAAGCATCAATTCAAAGCAAACACTTTTCATTATAAAAAAATCCCTCCGCAAATGCGGAGGGACCTTCTTGCAAGAAGTACGTATAAGGTACAATTAGTTTGCAGAGTCAGCAGCAGCGCCAGTGGTGGCAGCAGCAGAGTCAAGTGTAGCAGCACCAGTGCTGTCTACAGCATTTGCAGTAGTGTCGAAAGGCGCTACTACAGAAGAATCCAGAGGAGCAACTGCAGTTGAATCAACAGTGCTTTCAGCTTCAGAAGAGTTGCCGCAGGCAACCAGGGTACCGGCGATAGCGGCAATGGCGAAAAACTTTTTCATTGTACTTTTTTATACGAATAATGAACTAATGGGCGCAAAAGTAATGGCTCCATATTAACTTACAAACCTTCCGTTAACATTTTTTTCAACAACTTATTTCTTTCTAAAATAAATGCGCACAGGCACTCCCGTGAAATCAAACTTTTCCCGCAACTGGTTTTCCAGGTAATTGCGATAGGGTGTTTTGATGTCGTCGGGGAAATTGCTGAAGAATGCAAATGAAGGCACTTTTGTAGGCAACTGTGTAATGTATTTGATGCTCACCGGGTGGCCACGCACCACCGGTGGATGGTATGCTTCTATTGCTTTTAAAATAACTTCGTTGAGTTGTGAAGTGGGCACTTTGCGGAGGCGGTTTTCGGCAACCAGCAACGCTTTTTCAATGGCCTGAAAAATGCGAACCTTTTCTTTGGCCGAAACAAAAATAATGGGCACATCGTTGAATGGTGCCAGTCTTTGTTTTAATTCCTTCTCATAATCCCTTGCCGTATTGGTTTCTTTTTCTACCAGGTCCCACTTGTTTACCAGCACCACTATGCCTTTTCCTTTACGCGCTGCAAGGCTAAAGATATTAAGGTCTTGTGCGGTAATGCCTTTTTCGGCATCGAGCAACAAAAGGCACACGTCGGCTTCATCCATGGCCTTGATGGCACGGATCACCGAATAAAATTCGAGGTCCTCTTCCACTTTGTTTTTGCGCCTGATTCCTGCAGTGTCGATGAGGATAAAATCTTTTTGAAAAAGATTATACCGCGTATGAATGGTATCGCGGGTAGTGCCAGCAATATCGCTGACAATGGTGCGCTCCGCTCCTACCAGGGCATTGAGCAGCGATGACTTGCCCACATTGGGCTGGCCAATGATGGCAAACTTTGGAATATCGGTTTCTTCTTCCATTTCTTCCCGCTCTGGAATGTATGCGGTGATGGCATCAAGCAGGTCGCCGGTGCCGCTGCCACTGATGGAAGAAATAAAATGCAGTTGATCGAAACCAAGGCTATAAAATTCGGTGGCTTCAAGCATGCGTGTGTTGTTGTCTACCTTGTTCACTACCAGCAAAACAGGTTTGGTAGCACGCCGCAGCAAATCGGCCATTGCATCATCAAGGTTGGTAATGCCGGTAATGGCATCTACCACAAACAAAATCAGGTTGGCTTCATCCAGTGCTATTTGCACCTGCTTCCTTATTTCCCGTTCAAAAACATCTTCGCTTTGCGGCACGAAACCACCAGTATCTATCACGTTAAATGCATGTCCATTCCATTCTGCAACACCATACTGGCGGTCGCGGGTAACACCAGGCGTGTCTTCCACAATGGCTTTCCGCTCTTCAAGCAAGCGGTTAAAAAATGTGCTTTTGCCTACGTTTGGCCTTCCAACTATTGCTACTGTAAATCCCATATAAACTTGGTTATCCCTAAAAAGGGAACTTGTTAATTGCTATTTTATAAAAACAACCTGGCCTTTTAGCTCCAAAAAAGTTGGCAAAAAACCGGTGTTCAATAACCATACTCTTTCAAGAACAAATCATTATCGCGCCACTTGGGCCGCACTTTTACAAACAACTCCAAAAACACTTTTTGCCCAACAAATTTTTCAATATCCTTCCGGGCATTCGTACCAATTTGGCGGATCATTTTTCCGCCCTCTCCCAAAATAATTGCCTTTTGTGTTTCGCGCTGTACTATAATGTTGGCGCCGATCTTGATCAGCGATGACTTGTGCTTGAATTCATGAACCACCACGGTTGTTTGATAAGGGATCTCCTCTTCAAACAGCTGGTATATTTTTTCGCGGATCAGTTCCGCTACAAAAAAACGCTCCGAAAGATCGGTGATCTCGTCTTCGGCAAAGTAAGGATCGCCTTCCGGCAACCGCTCTGCAACAATCTTGATCAAGCCTTTTACCAACTCGGGCTGCAAGGCAGAAATGGCCACAACGCTGCTGCAGTATTTTTTTGCTTCAAAAAAAGCTGTTGCTGCTGCTACTTTTTCGGGTGTGGCCTTATCTATTTTATTGATGATCACCAACGCATCCACTTTTAACCGCAGTGCCGAAAAAATGGTATCACAGGCTTCCCAGTCGTCGGCTACATCTACCAGCAACAGGGCCAGGTCGGCATCTTCCAGCGAGCTTTTTACCGCCTGCATCATGCGTTCGTGCAGTTTGTATTTGGGCTCTATGATGCCCGGTGTGTCGGAAAAAATAATCTGGTAATCTTCCTCCGTCAAAATACCCTTGATGCGGTGCCGCGTGGTTTGCACTTTCGACGACACAATAGCCAGCTTCTCCCCCATGATGGCATTGAGCAAGGTGCTTTTTCCCGCATTGGGCCTTCCAAATATGTTGACAAATCCAGTCTTCACTTATAAAAAATAAGGCACAAAAATAAGCCTAATAAAATTGTTTGGCAGAAAAGCCTTGCCGGCCTATATTTGCACCGCGAAGTAGAGCAGCGGTAGCTCGTCGGGCTCATAACCCGAAGGTCCTAGGTTCGATCCCTAGCTTCGCAACTTGAAAGCCTTCAGAATCTCTGGAGGCTTTTTTCATTGCTGCAATTTTTAAGCATGAAAAAAGCACATGTTGCCATGCGCTTTTTTAGGAATTAGTTCCGGTTGTATATTTTTAAAAGCCTACTCAGGATTTGCGCGAAATATTGCTGGCACCGCTGGTCTTTATATCTCGGATCATGGCATTGCCCTGGTATTGTACATTGCTTGCGCCACTGAGGTGTGCAGAAATTTCTTTTTCGGCCGATATGCGGATGTTGCAGGCGCCGGAAGCGCTGATGGTGCAATTGCCCGTTGTCAGATCAAAAGCCTTTACATCGCTGGCACCGGAAGCCGAAATGTTCAGTGCGCCAGCAGCACCGGTCAGGGTTACATCCGATGCACCACTAAGTTCGAGTTCCAGTTGTTCATTTACTGTTACTTTTCCTTTCATATCTGTGGCACCGGTAAGGTGGATGTTGAGTTTGATGGCCGCCAGGGTTCCTTCAATAACAAACTTGGTGGCGCCGCTGCCCTTAATGCCTTCAATATTTTTTACCGAAACATAAGCCTTCAACCGATGGTTTTTATACCATCTTTTGCCTTCGTTCTTATAACTGATTTTTAGTTTTCCGTTTTTTGATTCGGTAATGATATTGCGGTTATCGCCTTCAATGTTGGAACTGACGGCTACACTTTCCTCGCTTCCCTGTGTGATGATGACTTCAAAGGCATTGGAAACATCCAGGGCATTGAAGGAACCTACCGGGCGGACTTCCACATTGGGGTCGTTGATTACTTTTTGGGCCGACACGGTAAACATGGCGGCAGCAGCAAGAATGGTTATGAGCAATTGTTTCATGTAAGGTGGTTTATCAGTACAACGGCGGGAAGATGGAAAGGTTACACCGGATGCATAATTTTTTTACCCTTATTTTTGCGGCGCAAACAAATTTTTCAGCGTTTACCGGGGTGTCTTTTTCCAGTAGGGAAAAAGTCTGAGATCAAACCCGTAGAACCTGATCAGGGTAATGCCTGCGCAGGGAGGATTTTTCCAGGTCTAAGTTTTAGGTTTTTAGTTTATCGCCATGTTTACAACGGCCAGCGAACTAAACTTCAGAAAACGACCTGGAAATTACAAGTCACTTCTCTCTCCTAGTGTTTCCCTTTCATTTTTGAACAATTCATACAAATGAAAAGGATTACTTTTTTTCTTTCGCTGTTTTCATTTTCCGGAGTATGGGCCCAGCAAGGCCTGCAAGACACAACCGAACTGGTGCCGGTGGAGGTTAGGGCCACCCGTGCCGGATCAAAGGCGCCATTTACCAAAACCAATCTAAAACGGGAAGCCATTGAGCAACAAAATCTTGGGCAGGACCTGCCGTTTCTGCTCAACCAGGTTCCGGCTGTGGTGGTGGCATCCGATGCCGGAACCGGCATTGGTTATACCGGCATCCGCATCCGGGGCACCGATGCCACCCGCATCAATGTAACCCTGAACGGAATCCCGTTTAATGACGCGGAAAGCCAGGGAACTTTTTTTGTAAACCTTCCGGATTTTGCCTCCTCGGCGTCCAGCATCCAGGTGCAGCGGGGCGTGGGCACTTCTTCCAATGGTGCCGGCGCCTTTGGGGCCACCATCAACCTGAGTACGGCAGAAGACAACAAAAACGCTTATGCGGAGATCAACAACAGCTATGGCTCATTTAACAGCTGGAAAAACACGGTGCGCCTGGGCACAGGCCTGGTAGGAAAATATTTTACCACCGATGTGCGGTTGTCCAATATCACATCGGATGGCTATGTGGACCGTGCCTCGAGTGACCTGAAATCGTATTACTTTTCGCAGGCTTTTGAAAAAGGAGGCACCAGCCTGAGATTTATAACCTTTTCGGGAAAAGAAAAAACCTACCAGGCATGGTACGGCATTAGTGAGGCGGACCTGAAAACGGCCCGCCGGGTCAACTACTCAGGAACCGAAAAGCCGGGGACGCCCTACCACAACGAAACCGACAATTACCGGCAGGACCACTACCAGGCATTTTTAAACCAAAAGCTTGGTACCGGTCTTATTTTCAATACCGGATTTTTCTATGTTAAAGGCGGTGGCTACTACGAACAATATAAAGCTGGCCGCAAATATGCCGATTACGGGCTGCCTAATGCAGTACACGGAGGCGCTACAGAAACCAAAACCGACCTGGTGCGCCAGCTTTGGCTGAAAAATGAATATTTCGGTAATGTGTTTTCCCTTCAATACAATGGCGCTAGAACGGAAGCAACCTTTGGCGGCGCAGTTACCAAATACAACGGCAACCATTTTGGCGAAGTGATCTGGGCCCAAAAAGGGATGCCGGAACCCACCCACCGCTGGTACAACAACGACGCGTGGAAAAATGATGCTACCATATATGGAAAATGGCAGCAGCAACTGGCCACCAACTTTTATGGCTATACCGACCTGCAATTGCGTACGGTACGGTACCGCATCGATGGATTTAGGGATAATCAGGGATTGGGGGTAAATAACCAATACTGGTTTTTCAATCCAAAACTGGGCATCACCTACCAGAAAGGCGGGCTAATGGGGTATGCGTCCTACAGTATTGCCCAAAAAGAACCCAACCGCGATGATTTTGAAACCGGGGCCCAACAACAACCCCGACCCGAAAAACTGGGCGACCTGGAACTGGGGCTGGAACAAAAGCAAAAAAATTACAACTGGGGCATTACCGGGTATTATATGCGGTACAAGGACCAATTGGTGCTTACCGGCCAAATAAATGATGTGGGCGCCTACACCCGCACCAACATCCCGGAAAGTTATCGCCTGGGTGTAGAACTGCAAGGTGCTGCACGGCTGGCCTCCTGGGCCCAACTTAGTGCCAACCTGGCCTTAAGCCGCAACAAAGTGCAGAACTTTACCGAATACGTGGATGACTATGATAATGGCGGGCAGAAAATAACCAACTATAAGGAGACAGACATTGCCTTTTCGCCAGGCGTTATTGGTGGTGCGCAGCTAACCCTTATGCCGGTAAAAAGGATGACGGTGCTGGTACATGGTAAGCATGTGGGCCGGCAGTATTTGGACAACACACAACAAACCAGCCGCAGCCTCGATGCATTTTTTGTGGCCGATGCGCAGGTTCGCTACGCTTTCAAAGTTGCTGGCATCAAAGAAATTACCCTGATTGGTCAGGTGTATAATCTTTTTGATAAAATGTATACGCCCAACGGGTATACGTTCAGTTATTTTTCGGGCAATGCCGTGGCAACTGAAAATTATTATTTCCCCATGGCCGGACGGAACTTTATGGCGGGTATTAATGTAAAATTGTAATTGGATTTAGGAACAATTCCTTACCCTGAAGCATGAGAATATTTACCCAAACCGTAAGGCTTATTTAATAGATCGGTTACTGGTATGATCAATCAAAATAGCCGGCACTTGTGGCCGGCTATTTTATTGCCAATGCGAAATGCAACTTTTATTTCTAAATCTTATTGTACTGGCAAGCGGTCATTGCAACTGCATTTTATCCTGTAAATTTTGCGAGCAATTCAGCATGACAAAGTCAGCAACCTTTCGATAGGATCCCAGCTTGTAAACAACAATGTAACCTCTTTATTTAGCTGCCGGCCTGTAATTATGGCTTTGGTGCTCCATACTTTTCGGTCCATTCCAGGATACCGCCTTCGAGATTGTAGGTGTCTTTAAAACCCAGTTGGTCCAGCACCATGCACGCCATCATGCTGCGTTTTCCGCTGCGGCAATGCAGGATCACCGGCTCCTCTTTCAGGTCTTCCAATTCATCTACCTGCATGGTTTGAATTTTACCCAACGGCACCAGTTGGCCGCCCAGGTTGGCTTCGGCATATTCGTGCGGCTCCCGCACATCAATGAGGTTTATTTTTTCGCCGGCGTCCAGCTTTTCTTTAAGTTGTTCTACGGTAATTGATTTCATATTATTCGTTTTCGTTTGGCATTGAGGCTGGTGTCCGCACCCCGGCACTGTCCTTTACCGGGCGGTCCACGCCCAGCCACACATCAATCATCTGGCCTGGCCGGATGCGCAGTTGAAACCCATTCTCAGTTTTGGGCGCCGGGCTTTGCCGCTGCACAAAAGCCAGGGCTGTATCCCGCACCATAGGTTCGGCTACCACAGAGCCAAGGATCAGCCCTTCGGCGTCGAGCAATGCCTGTGCCTCCTCGTAGGTAAGGCCCACCAGGTTGGGCACGGTAAGATCGATATTACCAATACCGCTCCCCAGCACCAGCGAGATGCTGCTGCCCATTCGTATCTTGGTTCCGGGCGCTATCCGGTTGCCATTGAAGGTTTGGTCCAGTACCGAATTTTTGGCAAAATCGGGTTTAAAAGTGGTGTCGCCCAGCTTCAGGCCCATGTTGTTAAGCACCATTTCCGCATTGCGAAAAGAGTAGCCAATCAGGTTGGGCATGTCAATTTCCGGGGGCAGGCTGCGGTTTACCGTAATGTAAACCGTGCGGTTTACCTTAACCACGTCATCAGGCTCGGGCACCTGTTTGGTAACCATGCCGGGTTTCATTTTCTCGTTGTAAATAGAGTCCTGAATCACCACTTCGAATCCTTGCTCTTCCAGCATGGCTTGTACTTCCGAAATATGCTTGTTCAGCACCGAAGGCACCGTTTTGGCTTCGCCGTGGTGGGTGATCCAATCAAGCGACTGCAAAAAAAGAAGGCCCAGCAAAAAAACAAGGAGCAATCCTGCCAGTATGTTTACAATCAGCGGCTGCCGCGTTATGAACTTAAACATTCAGTTTGGAGTAATTTGGGGCGCAATATAAACAAAGTTCAGAGGGCCGGGGTTAGCGCTTTGCTAAAGCATCCTGCAGCAAGGACGTATAAAATTCCTGCAGGCTCCAGCCCATGGCCCGCACCTGCTGCGGAATAATACTGGCCTCGCTTTGCCCGGGCACTGTATTTATTTCGAGCATATAAGGCTTACCTGCAGCCTCGTCGTAAATAAAATCGATACGCACCACGCCACTGCAGTTGCATACGGCGTATATGTTCTTTGCGCTTGCTTCAATTTGTTGCTGCCAATCTTCAGGCAATTGTGCCGGTGTAATTTCGGTGCTGGCACCGTGGTATTTGGCCTCATAATCAAAAAAATCGTTTTTGGCCACCACCTCTGTTATGGGCAACACCTTAATGGCCCCGCCCATTTTGAAAACACCTACGGTAAATTCGCGGCCGCTGATCATTTGCTCCACCAGCACCTGCTCATCTTCGCCAAATGCTTTTGTAATGGCAGCTTCCAGTTCGCCTGCTTCTTTTACCTTGCTCATGCCAATGGACGAGCCGCCGTTGTTGGGTTTTACAAAAAGGGGCAGCTTTAGCTGCGTCAAAATATCTGCGGCAGCATAAGGTGTGTGTGCAAACAGGTGAACGGATGGCGCCACCGGAATGCCGGCCAGTGCAGCCACCGCCACAGTGTATCGTTTATTGAATGTAAGTGCGGATGTTGCTGCATTGCAGGAGGTATAAGGAAGGCGCAGCATGTCGAAATAACCTTGCAGCTTGCCGTCTTCGCCCGGTGTGCCATGCATGCCAATAAAAACAGCATCGAATTTTATTTGCTTACTGTCTTGTACCAACGAAAAATCGTTTTTGTCGACGGTAGCCACCCGTTCTCCTTCCTTCACATAAAACCATCCCTCCGGGTTGATGTCCACGACATACACTTCAAATTTCTCTTTATCGAGGTGCTCAAAAATGGTGGCAGCCGATTTATACGATATAACCGATTCGCCGGAATAGCCGCCGGTTACCAATGCTATGCGTTGCTTCATCAGGTAAACAAAAATTTATAAACGAATTTAGGGCAGCGCAGCTTATACTGCCTATATGAAAGTTTTGGCGGGCATTTTTACATAAGAAAGGTGAAGAGTAAAACCCCTCACCTTTATACCGGAAATATCACCGGCTTAACGTACAGCTTTCGCCGTATTAATTATTGTAAGTTACTAAAGAAGCATTACAGATGCAATCTTTCTTTTTTTGCCAGCAGCTCATCAACAGTTTCCTGGTAAAGCTCATCCGGAATACAGCAATCAACGGGGCAAACGGCAGCACACTGCGGTTCTTCATGAAAGCCCTGGCATTCGGTGCATTTGCTGGGCACAATATAATAGGTATCTACCGAAATGGGGCTGTTGCGTTTGTCGGCATCCACCACCACTCCGTCAATTAAAGTAAACGATCCTTTCACACTGGTGCCATCAGTTATGGCCCATTCCACTCCGCCCTCGTAAATTGCATTGTTCGGGCATTCCGGTTCGCAAGCCCCGCAGTTAATACACTCGTCTGTTATCTTGATAGCCATAGTGGTTGTTTAGTTGGTCGGGAATTAATTTTGTGCCACAAATTTAGGCCACAGGGGGCAAAAATCCACTGTGCAGCCGCTATTTGTGCCCGGCAGTTTTATTACAAAATATTATACCGCATGACGCTTACGCAAAGAAAAGATTTATTGGTGCGCCTGGGGGCTTATATGCAGGCAAATGAAGAAAGCTGGCAGATGGCCAAACGCAAAGCTTACCTGGACAACAACTGGTTTATCCAGCAGTTTGTTGACCTTTCCGTAAAAAATATAGTGGAGCACTTTTTACAACCTGCGCAGCTCGACACGCTGATACAACGGTATGGCCTGCCCGAGCAACGGCTACAGCCCAAAAATGTGGGCATTGTTATGGCCGGGAATATTCCGCTGGTTGGGTTTCATGATTTTTTGTGTGTATTTCTTTCGGGGCATGTTTCGCGAATAAAACCTTCCTCAAAAGACGAAGCCCTGATTACCCAGTTGGTAAAACAACTGCACGAATGGGAACCGGCTGCTACAGAATTTGTTGCCATATTGCCCCTGCTTAAAGGCTGCGATGCCTACATTGCCACCGGCAGCAATAATTCGGGCCGTTATTTCGAACATTATTTTGCCAAATACCCCCACATCATCCGGCGCAACCGAACCTCGGTGGCCATACTTACAGGTACGGAATCGGAAAAAGACCTGGAACACCTGGCCGATGATATTCATCTTTATTTTGGACTGGGCTGCCGCAACGTAACCAAGTTGTATGTGCCGGAAGGCTATGATTTTGTGCCCCTGCTTACGGCACTGCGTAAATACAGCAACCTGGGCGATCACCATAAGTTTAAAAACAATTACGATTACCAACTGGCCGGGCACATTATCAACAACCGCTACTACATGACCAATGGCAGTATATTGCTGGTAGAGGATCCTTCACCCTTTGCTCCCATCTCACAAGTGCATTACGAATTTTATAAAGAATTGGATGCGGTAAGGGACTCGCTTTCCCATAACGAAGTGATTCAATGCATAACCGGCAAACACCACACACCCTTTGGACAGGCACAGGTTCCGGGCATTTGCGATTTTGCCGACGGCGTGGATACCGTGGCTTTTTTACACAGTTTGTAAAACAACGGATAAGGAGCAGACTTGTTTTTTGTAACAAAAATTTGCAGCTGCCTCAAATATGTCTGTACATCAAAATGCATTAATTGTTTGTTGTTACCTTGTAAGCTACTGGGCAACCCGGAACTACGAAGACCTTAGTAAATCATTTGTTAAACAGGCGGAGCGGTTACGGTAGCGGCGAATTGTGTTTTAATTTACACTGGCAAGGCACGTATTTTGAACCAATAAAATAACATTATAAACCCGATAGCAATGAAAGTGAAACAAATAGCCCTGATTGTGCTGATCAGTGCCGCTTCTGCGGTGCTCAGTGTTTGGGGATACGAGCAACTCTCCGGTCACCGGGCCGAACAAATCGGAAACTTTGGCACTGGTGTACCTGCAAATTATGCAGGCTTCTTTGATGGCAAAGCCAATCCGGCAGATGTGGTGGACCTGACCCGTGCTGCAAATACGGCCGTACCGGCAGTGGTGCACATCCGTACTAAAATTCCTGCCCGCAAGCAAACAAACAATGTTCCCAGCCGCCGCGGCAATGGCAGCGGTATGTTCGACGATCTTTTTGATGACCTGTTTGGCTATGGACCCAACGTAGTACCCGAGCAGCGGGCTTCAGGCAGTGGCGTACTTATTTCTGAAGATGGATATATCGTAACCAACAACCACGTTATTTCCGACGGTGGCAATGGTGTAGCATCGGAACTGACCGTAACACTGCACAATAAAAAAACCTACAAAGCAAAACTCATAGGCCGCGACCCCAACAGCGACCTGGCAGTTTTGAAAATCGAAGGCAATAAGTTTCCCTTTCTTGTTTACGGCAATACAGCCAACCTGCAATTGGGTCAATGGGTAATGGCGGTAGGTTACCCGCTTACATTGGAAACCACTGTAACCGCTGGAATCATTTCAGCTACCGGCCGGACCATCAACATCAACCGCAGGCAGACTGCAGTTGGCGAGTCGCCGGTGGAGTCTTTTATTCAAACAGATGCAGCCGTAAACCAGGGCAATAGTGGTGGCGCACTGGTAAATACCAATGGAGAACTGATCGGTATCAACTCCGCCATTCTTGCACCTAATGGCACCTATGCCGGTTATTCATTTGCCATTCCGGTAAACATTGTAAAAAAGATTGTTGAAGACATAGTGCGCTTTGGCGACGTGCAGCGTGGCTACCTCGGAATATCCTACTATGCTACCGATGATATGAGCGAGGACCAGATTAAACAACTGGGCATACCTACCAGCACCGGTGGTGTTTATGTTTCGGCAGTATCCGAAGACGGTGGTGCATTTGGTGCAGGTATCCGCAAGGGCGACGTGATCACTAAAGTAAACAACGTAAACGTAAGCTCGGGGCTGCAAATGAGTGCCCAGCTGGCATCATTCCGCCCCGGAGATAAAATTCCGGTAACCTATACCCGCGGAGGTAAGGAATACAACATTCAGGTGGAACTAAAGAAAAAGGCAGGCACGTTTTCCGATGTTGCCGGTGTAAACCTGGGCAGCCGCCTGGGTGCCGAATTGGTTTCGCTAGATAAAACTGCAGCCCGTGAATATGGCATTGGTGGTGGGGTGCAGGTGCGCAAAATTACCCAGGGTGGTGCATTGAGCCGCACCCGTATGGGCGAAGGTTTTGTAATTACTTCGGTGAACGGCTCCGACATTACTTCGGTGGATGACCTCACCAAAGCCTTGAGCCAATCAAAAGGTTCGGTGCGACTGGAAGGAATTTATCCTGGATACGATGGTATGTATACCTATCCCCTGAACCTGGAGCAGTAACCAGTGATTTGTGGGATTGAAAAGGATTGTAATGATGGCTACATAAAGAAAAGGGCTGCCTAATAAGGCAGCCTTTTTTCTTTGTGGTTGCGATGCTTTAGAACGATCTTTTTGGATTCCTTTTTTCCAACAGCCTAAGCGCGTCATCATTGGTCAAACGCTGCTCACCATCAATGATATAGACCACGCCGACGTCAGCATTTTCTGCCAAGTCTCTCAATGCTCTTTTTTCAATATCTGTAAGTCCGCCATCGGTGTCTTCCATCTGCTGGATTGCTCCCCTAGTTTTTAGAAAACTAAATTTTAGTCCTACATCCTTCATCGCTGTGCGAACTGCCTTATCAGCAGGGCCAAAACTACTTAGAACACTTCTTTTGGTAGAAAACGGCTCCATTGCAATGCTTGTCGACTCTGCTCCTGATTGCAGATTCACCACCGTAACCTTGTTGCGGAAAACCTGAATGTATATTTTATTTGTTTGGAACATCTTGGATACTACTCATGTAAATTTTTGAAATTGTAAAATTATTGTAACCTAATGTGTTCCGGTTTCCCAAAAGCTTCATCCTTGAAACCCAATCCTCCGACAACTCCCACAAACTTCTTTTTTAACCCTTCCAATCACCGGTTCTTATTTTTCAAAAACCTTGTACTGCCAGGGCTTTAGCTCCAAGGATTGTGATTGTACAAAATTTACCTGGTTGCCGCCAAACACATCGGTAAATGCGCCGGTTACCGTTCCTGCGGGAATTTGGAATTGTGCCGGATTTGCCGAGAGATTCAATAGAACCAGCACCTTCCGGTCGCCTTTGCTGCGCAAATAAGCTAATACATTTTCTGCACCGGGGGCCGAAATGCGTTGTACCGGTGCCTTCGTATCATCACCATTTAAAGCCGGATGCGTTGCATGCAGGGTCAGCAACCTTTTATAAAAATCGTGCAGCTGGTAGTTACCGGTCCATTGGATCACGTCTTTTTCAAAAAACTCCAGCCGCTTGGTATTGGGCAATTCCTGACCTGAATACAACAGGGGCAAGCCCGGCCAGGTACTAGCAAAAACAGCTAAAGGCAAAGCTGCTTCCCCGTATTTTTCGTACTCGGTGCCGTTCCAGCTATTTTCGTCGTGGTTGGTGGTAAACCATGCCTGCATGCCGGGGGCCTGCTGATACTCCTGCAACACACTGTCCAGCGATGATACGGGCCGCCGCTCCTGGTAAAATTCGCGGGCCCGGTGCATGAACTTCCAGGTATAGGCAGCATCAAACACCTGCATATAGTCTGCATTGTCAAGTGGGTCCAGCTCGCCCAGCCAAAAAAGTGGCTTTACTTGTTGCAGTTCCCTCTTCGCTTCCACCCAAAAATCCAGCTCCACCCAAAAGGCCAGGTCGCAGCGAAATCCATCGATTCCGGTTTCGGTAACCCAAAACTTCATGGCATCAATCATGGCGCGGCGCAAAGCCGGATTTTTAAAATCCAGTTCAATGATATCATCCATACCAGATGCCCTTTTAAAGTCGTTGGTAGCAGAATCTTTTTCATAATACTCGGGATGCGTTTTGGTCCACACATGGTCCCATCCGGTATGGTTGGCCACCCAGTCAATGATTACTTTAAAACCCATATCGTGGGCCTGCTGCACGAAAGCCTTCCAATCTTCAAGGGTTCCAAATTCGGGACTAACAGAAGTATAATCTGCGGCAGCGTAATAGCTGCCTAAGGTGCCCTTTTTATTCTTTTGCGCAATGGGGGTAATGGGCATAAACCAAAGCGTTTTCACGCCCATGTCCTTTAACCGCGGCAGGTTTTTGGCAAAGGCATTGATGGTGCCTTCCTGCGTGTACTGCCGTAGGTTTACCTCGTAAATATTGGTATGCTGAATCCAGGATAATGATGCAGGAACGGTTTCCATTGTAGCAGAATTGATTTTTTTGTTTACAGAGCAGGAAAGCAACGTAGCCGCTGCCAACCCAGTAAATATCGCCCGTTTCATCATGGCAAAAAGTTTAGGTCCCGAAATTAAGGAGGAAAAAGGAACAAATGTGTGATGGATACACATTTAAGGATGTGAGCTTGGAAAGCAATTTTTTGAAACACTTCCACACCAAGAAGAGGGGGAGCCCCAGGAATAATTACCTCTATCTATATTATTTGGGAAGAATATAAACCTTAAATCTTCAAGTTTTTTACTCATGCACTTATTTATACGGTCTTCGATACCCAACAAAAACTTACAGGAAAAGAAAAACTGGATGCTTAAAAAATTCATATTCGCATGTATAAATTTATTTATTTGACTTTTCCTTTTGCTGCCTTCCATTGCCATGGGTTACCTTTGCACAGCAAAAAGTAAAAGCCCTGCATGAAAAGCTTCGACGTTCCGGTAATGTACCGCAGCCCGCTGATTTCCGCCATTAAAAAAAGGCGGAAGGAAGAAGACCGCCTTAAACGCGACTTCTCGCCTACCCTGCTCGATTTTGGCCCCTTGCGCATTTACCTGGCCCGGCATTTTGGCTTTTGCTATGGGGTGGAAAACGCCATCGATATTGCGTTTCGGACCATTTATGAAAACCAGGGCAGGCGCATTTTTTTGCTTTCCGAAATGATCCACAACCCGCAGGTGAATGCTGATCTAAAAAGCCGCGGCGTTCAGTTTTTACAAGACATTAAAGGCCAGCCCCTGATCGATTTTGGCACCCTGACAGCTGACGACATTGTATTGATCCCGGCATTTGGTACTACCCTGGCAATAGAGGCACAATTGCGCAATATTGGCATACAGGTGGAACGATATGATACTACCTGCCCCTTCGTGGAAAAGGTTTGGAACCGAAGTGAGGTAATTGCCAAAAATGGATATACCATTATTATTCACGGCAAGCCATCGCATGAAGAAACCCGCGCTACGTTTTCGCATGCTGCAGCCAACGCACCTTCGGTGGTGGTGAAAAACATGGAGCAAACAGTAGAACTGGCGAAATACATTACTGGCGAAAAACCCGCTGCCGGTTTTTACACCGAATTCAATGGCCAGTATTCAGAAGGCTTTGATGTGGCGCAACACCTGCAACGCATTGGCGTGGTAAATCAAACCACCATGCTGGCTTCCGATACGCAGGCCATTGCCGATTACCTAAAAGAGGTGATGGTTAAGCAATACAGCCTTACGGATGCAAATGTAAAAGAACGCTTTGCCGATACCCGCGACACGCTGTGTTATGCCACCAACGACAACCAGGGTGCGGTAATGGGCATGTTGCAAACGCCAGCCGACCTGGCCATTGTGGTAGGCGGTTATAATTCATCAAACACCTCGCACCTGGTGGAGCTTTGCGAAGAGCAACTGCCAACGTATTACATCAGCAGCGAAGCAAAGATCTTATCGCAGCAAACCATACAGCATTACGATTTTCACAACAAGCAAGAACTGATCACCCATAACTTTTTACCTGCCCAGCAGCCGGTAAGCATTTTGGTTACCAGCGGGGCTTCCTGCCCCGATGCGGTGGTTGAAGATGTTATTCGCAGGCTGCTTCAATTTTACACCCATGCACGGAGTATCGAGGAAATGGCAGCTTCTTTCGGCCAATAAATACCTGCTGTAACTTAAACGGTTTGGGTTCCGGAAATATAGACTTACAGGTTTATAAAAGCTGCGTATATTCATTACCGTAAGCTTAAAACCACCAAATTGAAACCAACATCAGCCTTGCTGCTCGTTTGCCTTATTATTGCCTGCAACACACAGCCATCCGAAAAGACTGCAAAAGAAAGTCCCTTAATCGGTTCCTGGAAACTGCTAAAAGGCACTACCATTGAAAACGGGGATACGGTAATTACGGATTATACCAACAACACTTCGTTTATTAAGATCATCAACAACACACACTTTTCCTTTCTCAACCACGACCTCCAGAAGGGTAAGGATACCAGCAATGCCGTTTTTGTTGCCGGCGGCGGTACTTATACCTTTAAAGACAGCACCTATACCGAAAGGCTGGAATATTGCAGTGCCCGGGAATGGGAAGGAATTGATTTTTCTTTTACCGTTACATTCAACGGCGATACACTAACACAGCAAGGATTGGAGCAAGTAAAAAGCGCAGGTGTTAACCGCATCAATATTGAGCAATATGTGCGCATTAAATAAGCCACCGCATTGACCAGTAGAATAGATTTACTAAAATAAAAAAAATGGCTGCTTTAAAGGGCAGCCATTTTTTTATGCTAATCATCATCGTCATCGCGGGTAAACCACCAAACGGCAAGTGCCGCGGCACCCAAAAACATGCCTATCCGGGCGGCGGTTCCAGCCGGATCATGTTTCCATTTTCCCTTGTAACCTTTCTCGGCAAGAATATTAGGGAAATGCCCGTGCCGGATATCGTCCAGTACACCTTCCACCGCATTTACCCGGTCGGCCAGCAGCAAAGGCAACCAGTGTCCATAGCTGTTTTCGCTGTACCTAAATGCAAACCTGCGAATGGCACCACTTAAGCCAGATGGCGGCGAAGTTGTGCCAAATACGGCGGTAATATTTGGCCGCTCATTGGAGTGCAACACTTCCACGTTTACGGGCTGCAGGGGCGGACGTTCCCAGGTGTAACCCTTATGTTCTCCATTATTGCGGTGCTTTATGGGGTAAGTAGGATCATTTTTAGGATCCGCATCTATGCCCCATCCTTTAATATCGGGCCGCTCAGACCCGCGATTATTTTCAAATGGTCTTTTTTCCATGATGTTTACAATTTACATTCTGGCAGAAGGGGGTATCAAAACAGGCTTTACACAATGGTCCAGTTTATCGGAGAAAATGCGGTATCCGTCCGCAACTTCTTCCAATGGAATCCGGTGTGTAATCAGGCCTTTAGGATCAAGCACGCCGTTTTGTACGTGTTCAATGAGGCGGGGCAGCAATCTTTTTACAGATGCCTGGTTGGCGCGGATGGTCAGGCCTTTATTGACTACGTTGCCAATGGGCACCAGGTTATCGGTGGGGCCATAAACACCCACTACTGAAATGATGCCGCCTTTTTTAACCGAATTAATAGCCCAATGCAGCGCAGTGGCCGAGCCTGCCTGCAGTAGCATTTTGCGGCCGGTAATGGTTTGCAGGGCGTTGCCCGCAGCCTCGGCGCCAACTGCATCAATACAAACATCAGCACCCATGCCATCGGTGGTTTTTTTAGCAAAAAGCACTACATCGCCCAACGACCGGAAATTATAAGCTTCGCATTTTGCGTAGTTACGTGCAAATTCCAGCCGGTATTCGATATGGTCGATGATAATAACGCGGTGCGCACCAAACAGCCAGGCACAACGGGCCGCCATAATGCCTACCGGGCCTGCGCCAAATACCATCACGGTGTCGCCTTTTTGTATGCCAGCCATTTCTGCAGCCTGGTAACCGGTTGGGGTAACATCGGTAAGCATCACCGCATCGTCCACGTCCATGCCTTCCGGAATCAGTGTGGGGCCTACGTTAGCGTATGGTACCCGCACATATTCGGCCTGGCCGCCGTCATAGCCACCGGCCGTGTGTGAGTAACCGAAAATGCCGCCTACAGCGGTAGCCTCCGGGTTTGATTCGTGGCAGTTGCCAAATAACTCCTGCTGGCAAAAAACACAGGTGCCACATGCAATGTTGAAGGGAACCAAAATATGGTCGCCTACTTTCAACTTGGTTACATCAGGTCCCGCCTCTTCTACAATACCGGTAAACTCATGCCCAAAAGTGGTGCCTACCCGGGTGTCGGGCACGTTGCCGTTGTACAGGTGCAGGTCGGACCCGCAAATGCACGACCGGGTAACCCGAACAATCACATCCTGGGGATGCAGGATTTCCGGCATAGGTTTTTGGCTGATGCGGACTCGCCTTGTTCCGCGGTAATTCATTGCTAACATAATCCTACCTTTTTGCTTTTTAAGTCCGTAAAAAAATATCCACCTGCCCCAACAAGGCGGTCATCCAAAGCACCCCATACCCTATAGCAAGGTGGCTGGTTATACAGATTAGGATTATAATAAATTTCGTGCCGTCATAAACCGCTGAGTTATTCATTATCAATGGAATAGATGAGCTCCACCGCACAAAAATGCCCCTGCACTTATGCAGGGGCATTATATTGAAACGATATTGCTATTTTATATTGAAACGATATTGCTATTAATAAGTGGCTTCCACGTTGTGGTACTCCTGGTACAGCATCTCGTAATACTCGTTGGCCATACGGTTGCTGTCAAACTGCAGCCACACATCCCGCATGCCGTTCTTTACAATCTGGCGCCAGGTGTCGCGGTCGTCGTAGTACAGCGGCAGCACCTCTTTTTGTAAAATTTCATACAACTGGTCCAGGTCGTACTGGTCCTGTTCCTGCACACTCATTTGGTGGTAATTTGCCGGAGGCACTACAAAGCCATTGTTGCCATGGTGTACAAATTCGGGTATCCAGCCATCATTGGTAGAAAAATTCACCGCACCGTTCATCGCTGCGGTCATGCCGCTGGTGCCCGATGCTTCGCGGGGAACCCGTGGATTATTGAGCCAGCAGTCGGCAGCCTGCTTCAGGCGTTTGCTCAGGCCCAGTTCGTACCCAATCATCACTGCCACGTTTTTATGACGCTTGCTCAGGTGCACCAGGTGGTTGAACTCGGAAATAGCCGGGTAATCGAGCGGGTAAGGTTTACCTGCCCAAATGATTTGTACCGGGTATTTGGCGTTGGTCAACAAGGCTTCAAAACGCTTTTCATCAGTGGCAATAAGGCCGGCTCTTTTGTACCCGGCAAAACGGCGTGCCCACACAATAGTGAACACATTGGGATTGAAGATCTTCCCGGTTTGATCGGCCACAATTTCAAAAGCCCGCTTTTTCATCCAGCGCTTACGATCGTCAAAAGCAACATCATCGCCATCTTCCCGAAACCGGTACAAAGCTTTATCGGCCCAGTACTGCCAGTTTTGTGCATTGGTAATGGAAAGGATCGGGGCAATTTTATCGTACTTGCTCCACATTTCGCGGGATACCTCGCCATGTAACTGCGATACACCGTTGGCAATGCGGGCAAACCGCAAGGCTGCCAGGGAGTGGTTAAACTGGTCATCGGGCATGCCGGTGAGTTTGCGTACTTCATCAACCGAAAGGCCGCAGAAATAGCTCATTTTATGACACAGGTAAATGTCATGCTTTTCGTTGCCGGCTTCTTCAGGCGTGTGGGTAGTAAACACCATACGCTTTTGCACTTCTGCCAGGTTGTTGTTGTATTTGCGGTACAGGTAAAACGCTGCAGAAACCGCATGTGCTTCGTTCAGGTGATACACGTCCGGGTTATAGCCGATCTCATCCAGCAGCCGGGCACCACCCACGCCCAACAATATGAACTGCGCCACCTTGGTAGCCACGTTGGCATCATAAAGGCGGTGGGTAATGGTTTGCGAAACATAGTCGTTTTCCGGGATGTCGGTGGTCATCAGGAACAGCGGCGCCGAATTGAACGTTGTGGGCGGCAGGTACATTACTTTTACCCATACCGGGTGTTCGTGCACGGTAATGGAGAACTTAATACCCGTGTCTTCCAAAAAGCTGTACTGCTTTTCCATCCAGGTAACCTGTAGGGTTTGGTCCTGGTTGCGTACCTGGTCGTAATAACCATACTTCCAAAGTATGCCGATACCTACCAGGTTTTGGCGCAATTCAAAAGCGCTGCGCATATGCGATCCGGCAAGAAAGCCAAGACCGCCACTATAAATCTTGAGCGGCTGGTGCACCGCAAATTCCATTGAGAAGTAAGCCACTTGCCGGCTGTAACGATCATCAATAGGATAAGGAACCTTATATTTTCTGAAATCCATATGAACGGAGTTTAATAGGACAAATAAACGCAAATTCTAACGAAGCGTGTACCTGATACACAAAATATTTGGTCATACAACCTCATCATTTCAATCAGGTCGATGCCTTTTTTTGCTCACCTGTTTTATTTTTTGGTTCTTTTTTGCGCGGAAATTTTCCATTAAAGGAGCATTCAATTCCTCTTTTAGCGCCACAACCCTCTTCTTCTTCCAATGTCACGCCTGTCTTTGAAAAGGTAATGGTAAGTACGCATGGGTCACCAGGCTGGCGGTAAACGGCAGTAGTAGGCGAAATCACCTGAATATCGCCCTTAATTTCACCGGTGCAATTTCCGTTTTTCTTTTCGATATGTATGAAAATGGTAAGTAAGCCTTCCTTACGGCCATCCCTAACCGAAACCAGGTTCTTCTTATCCTGCTGATAATCCCCTGTCCATTTCTGGGTGCGGGCAAGCGTGTCAATGGGATTGATCAATTCTGCATCGTCATCATGCAAAGGGTCGGTCATTACGAGGTCGAACCGGCCTGCAGCAGGACTGTAAGCAAATACATCTTTACCCTCGGCAGGTATGTCGTCCTGCATGCGCTGGGTGGTGGTGCGCAATACCGAAAGGTTTTTGTCCAGCGCGGAAACCTGTACCGTTTTACTGTTATTGTCGGGTACCAAAAAAGGCAGCATTGCTTTAAACTGGTCGCCATCGGCTACTGCAATCAGTGCGGCACGCTTGCTGCCGCTGGAAGCTTTTACGAGATAAAATGTGCCTTTTGCTCCATCAAAACGAGCCATTGGCGTATAGCGCACCTTGGCCTTGGCGCCGAAAAGTTCCGTTTTCACACTATCGGGTACCAGCTCCAGAAAAGCCGGCAGCCGTATCTGTGCTGTGTCCTTATTTTCCAGCAGGGCTGTATCAGTAAGTTGATATGGAACCGATCCTTTTTTAAACAAGCCGTCAAAAACCGAGTAGCTTTCCGACCCGGAGGCATCGCCAGCCGGGGAGTTGGCTTCACCACCGCAGGCTGCAAGAAAAAATAAGGAGCAAAAAACTAAAATTCTGGCCATAGGCTTAATTGTGCCTAAAGTAAATTAAAAATGGGCAAATGCCGGGGCAACGTTTGGCAAGGCATCAAAAACATGCCAGATACATCGGGAATGGAAAAATGTACGGGTGAACTTTTTAAGGCTTATAAAAAATTCTTTATTGGGGGATTTATTTATTGGCACAGAATTTATTTAGATTTCTCGAAATATTTTTTTAGATTAGTCTAAAATTTTTCTTGTGTTTTCGCATACCGAAGAAAATTACCTGAAAACCATTTACCATTTACAATTGGCCACTGAAAAAGTGAGTACCAATGCTTTGGCCCAACAGCTCAACACCAAGCCAGCATCGGTAACGGATATGATGAAAAAGCTGCAGGCTAAAAACCTGCTCGACTACACTCCTTACTATGGTTTTTCGCTGAGCAACGAAGGCAAAAAGGCTGCACTTCATATTGTGCGGCGGCACCGGCTTTGGGAAGCTTTCCTTGCCGACAAGCTTAGTTTTGCTCCAGATGAGGTACACGAAATTGCCGAAGAACTGGAACATGTTCGGCATGCCAAGTTGATGGACAAGCTGGATGCCTTTTTGGGGTTCCCCCAGTTTGACCCGCATGGAGACCCCATCCCGGACAAACGGGGAAAAGTACCCCAGGCCAACCTGACCAATCTGGCAGACCTGCCTGTAGCCACTCCAGTGATATTGCATGCCATTGCCCAGCAAACAAAACCTTTACTGGCAGAGCTGGCGGCCAAAAAAATAAAAATTGGCAGCATGCTGGAAATCAGGAGCCGCTCCCCTTTTGACCAAATGCTGGAATTAAAAACCAATAACAAAATAATATCCATCACTGCGCAACTGGCCAGCCACCTGCTGGTTAAAAAGCAACCACAATGAAAGCAATAGAATCGTTTTTCCAGGGCATCGGGCCTGTGTATGCCGCACTACTGGCAACTACATTTACCTGGCTGGTAACAGCAGCCGGAGCTTCACTAGTATTTTTCTTTAAAACACTTAACCGCAGCGTTCTGGATCCGATGCTTGGGTTTACCGGGGGCGTGATGGTAGCGGCTTCTTTCTGGTCGCTGCTTGCCCCTTCCATTGAAATGTCGGAGCGGCTGTACCCAGGCATGAGCTGGATGCCGGCTGCCGTAGGATTTTTTTTAGGTGCCTTGTTTCTCTATGTTTTGGATAAGCTGATGCCGCACCTGCACATCAACTTTGGCGCCGACGAAACCGAAGGCATGAAAACCCAATGGCACCGCACTACACTGCTGGTGCTGGCCATTACGCTACACAACATACCAGAAGGCCTTGCCGTGGGGGTGTTGTTTGGCGCTGCAGCCAACGGCATGCCCGAAGCCAGCATAGCTGGTGCGGTAGCCCTGGCCATTGGCATTGGTATCCAGAATTTTCCGGAAGGCGTGGCAGTAGCCATGCCCTTGCGCCGGCAGGGCGTCAGCCGGTTTAAAAGTTTTTGGTATGGGCAGCTTTCCGCCATAGTAGAGCCATTTGCCGGTGTATTGGGTGCAGTAGCGGTAATTTTTATGCAGCCCATTTTACCTTTTGCCCTGGCATTTGCCGCGGGTGCTATGATTTATGTGGTAGTGGAAGAAGTGATACCTGAAACCCAAAGGGAAAAATACACCGACCGTTCTGTGATCGGTTTTATCATGGGGTTTCTTATTATGATGATCCTGGATGTGTCGCTTGGATAAAATAAAATACAGATACTATCCCAGGACACAGGCTGCGGTATAATCCCGCTGCTGCCCCAAAGCGCAATGAAATATTCTTACATAAAGTCTTAGTTTTGGCCCCGCAATAAAACGCTTCCCAACATGACCCAAAAAATCAAAGTAGCCAACCCGGTGGTAGAACTGGATGGCGATGAAATGACCCGCATCATCTGGAAATTCATCAAAGACAAACTGATCCTCCCCTATATTGACGTTGACATAAAATATTACGACCTGGGTATTGAATACCGCGATCAAACAAACGACCAGGTTACTGTAGATGCCGCTAATGCCATCCGCCAGTACGGTGTAGGTATTAAATGTGCTACCATCACTCCCGATGAAGACCGTGTTAAGGAGTTTAGCCTAAAGCAAATGTGGAAAAGCCCCAATGGCACCATCCGCAACATTCTCGATGGCACCGTGTTCCGGGAGCCTATTGTAATCAACAATATTCCACGACTGGTTACCACTTGGGACCGTCCTATTGTGGTGGGCCGCCATGCATTTGGCGATCAGTACCGTGCTACTGACTTTGTAGTAAAAGGAAAAGGAAAACTGACCATTACCTTCCAGGGCGAAGACGGAACCAAGCAGGAATACGAAGTGTACAACTACAGTGGTGAAGGCGGTGTGGCGTTGGCCATGTACAACACCGACGAAAGCATTCGCGGTTTTGCACGCAGCTGTATGAACATGGCGCTGCAAAAAGGCTGGCCCCTGTACATGAGCACTAAAAACACCATCCTTAAAAAGTACGATGGCCGTTTTAAAGATATTTTCCAGGAGGTATTCGATGCCGAGTTTACCCAGAAATTTAAAGACGCCGGCATTACCTACGAACACCGCCTGATTGATGACATGGTGGCTTCTGCCATGAAGTGGAACGGCGGATTTGTATGGGCCTGTAAAAACTATGACGGCGACGTGCAAAGCGATTCTGTTGCTCAGGGCTTTGGTTCCCTCGGCCTGATGACCTCTGTGCTGGTAACGCCTGACGGACAAACCATGGAAGCCGAAGCGGCACACGGCACCGTTACCCGCCATTACCGCGAACACCAGAAAGGCAATCCTACTTCTACCAATCCTATTGCATCCATATTTGCATGGACAAGAGGCCTGGCATTCCGCGGCAAACTGGATGGCAACGAAGACCTGATCCGGTTTTGCGATGCGTTGGAAGCCGTATGTGTTGAAACCGTGGAAAGCGGAAAAATGACCAAGGACCTGGCGCTTACCATTAAGCCCGGAAAGGTGGAACATGGTACAGATTTCTTGTATACGGAAGAATTCCTGGATGCCATTGATGAAAACTTGAAAAAGAAGATGGCCCAATAAACATATGTTCACCATCAAACAAAAACCCCGGTCTTGTACCGGGGTTTTTGTTTGATGGAATAAGATTGTAACCTGTGGGTAGCTTACAGAATATCACATAAATATGGGATTATCTTTTATGCTGCTCCCATGTACCTTTGCTATGTAATCAACCAACACTAACTGCCTTTTTCTTAACACGTTACAAAGACAGCCTACTTCTTCTGAAGCAGGCTTTTCTTTTTTACCGAAACCGCGCCGCTATTTCTGCCCTTGAATTCACTTTCAACTTAACATAGATCTTTTTAATGTGGGAAAAAACCGTGTCGAGTGAAATAAAGCAACGGGCCGCAATTTCTTTGTACGTCAATCCTTCAATAAGCAGTTGCAGGATTTCGCTTTCCCTTTTAGTAAGGTTATAATCGGATGCAGACGGCCGCTGGGGCGCCTGCTTGGAAAAATAATTAAGAATCTTGCGGGCAATCTGTCCATTCATGATACTTTCGCCCTGATGAATGGCCCTGATGGCATCGATGATCTTTTCAGGCGGATCTTTTTTCAGCAGGTAACCCAAAGCACCCGCTTTTACCGACTGAAAGATTTTTTCCTCATCTTCAAATACTGTCAGCATCAGGATATTGGCCTCAGTATATACATCTTTGATCAGCCTGATGCCTTCAATGCCCGATGTTACGGGCAGGTCAATATCCAAAATCACCACATCGGGGTGCACCTGCTGCACTATATTTTGTATATCGGTCAGGCGGTCGTTTATGTGCACAATATCAAAATCCGGCACCCTGGAAATAAACAACTGTAAAGCCTTCCGGTAGGCAGCATTGTCTTCAATGATAATTATCTTGATCATACGCTTGCAATATGGTAACCACTTGCCACCAATTTTTCTAAGTTATTTTAACCGGAACCATTACCCGTACAGAAGTTCCGGGGCCGCCATCTTCCTGAAAATATATAAAAGCTTTCATGCTTCGGGTACGGCTTACCAGGTTTTCCATACCATGCCGCTCCTTAGGCTGCCGCTTCAGGTCAAGCCCCACACCATCATCGGCCACCACCATAGAAATATGCCCGTTGGCCCAGTCCAGTTGCAGGCGGCAATTCCTGGCCCTCGAATGTTTCACTACGTTGTTCACCAGTTCCTTGAAAATCAGGTACAGGTTGCGTTTGGTTACCAGGGGCAACTCTTGGGAGAGCAGCGATTCGTTGATCTCAAAACTACACCCGATACCTGCGCCTTTCAGCAGAGGCTCTGCAAAAGACCGCATCCGCGACACCAGCTGCACCACTGTATCATTTTTTGGGTTGATGCTCCACACCAGGTCATCGAGCTTGCTTATCACTTCGCGAATATTATGCTGTATTAAATCGAGGTACTCTTTGTTTTCACCTTCGCCACGGGCCATGGCCGCATAAATATTAATGCTGCTAAGCGTAGAACCGATCTCGTCATGCAGGTCGCTGGATATAGACCTCCGTACCCGTTCTATTTTTAACACCTGTCGTAAGCGATAGCGATAAATGCCATAAAAAGCTAGTGCCAGCAAACACACCATAGCCAATATAAATGGACCAGTTTGCCACCAGGGACGGTTGATGGTGAAGGAGAATGTAACCGGCCTGCTTTCTTGCGAACCACCCACAACAGCAACCGCTTCAAATGTATAGGTACCTGGTTTTAACGCAGCAAAACGTACCATCCGCTCACCTTGCGCGGTAGCAAACCATTGATCGTCGCGTATACTGCCCTTCAGGCGGTATTTAAAATACACAAAGTCGGAAGGGCTGTAAAAAGGAGTTGACAGGTTGAACTGAATATTGTTTTCATTGTGCCGCAGGTCTGTTTTTGCCGTACCTAATTGACCCGAACTACTGATGAGCATTGCCTGCAGGTAGCAGTTGATGACCCTATGGCTGGGAGGAGGGCCCAATAAAATGCGATAAATCCCATCATTTGTAGAAAGCAAGGCAGTATCACCAAAAGATATAACATCGTGTACATTAGCTCCCGACTCCTGTGGCAATTCTATAGCATTTACCAACGTAGAGCTTTTGAGGTCCAGTACCTGAATGGCCTTATCCTGAAAAATCCAGAGGTACCGGCCCTGTTGTTTTAGCGAAACAATACTGTTTGAAAAAAGGCCCTGTGCTGTGCCAATCATCCGGAAGCGTTGGCCTTCTTTAATCATCAGTCCTTTGTTCAAAGTACCAATAAACAGTTGCTTGCCATGGGCCACCATGCTGTTAGCATAAACCTTTTCACCGTCTACAATCAGCGGCCTTGGTTCGTTTGCACCCATATGGTATACGCCGCTCATAAAGGAAGCATATACCATTTTTTCCGAAGCAAAATAAGCGACACTACGGCAGCGGTGACGATACCAGAATAATTTGTTGCAGGGAACAGTATTTTGCGGCTGCATGGTGCTTTGCCAGGCCTTGTGCCAATCGGGCAAACTGGTAACGACAAATTGGTTGTCAAGACTCGAAACGCAATCGTATGGGAAAGAGTACAAGCCAGTAGCGGAAGCTAAAAGCAACCGGCCATTACATAATTCCGCATTTTTTATAATGAAATCCGAATAAGGTCTTACTTCATGGTTTTGCCTATTGAATAAAAAGGAACCGGAAGAGGCAGCTACCAGAATATTTTTTTCATCGATGGTTTTGAGTAGGCCAATGGAGCCCATACCTGCGGACAACTGGGGCGCAAACGCTGCGGCGGACAACCGGCTATCAGCCAAATATAACCTGCCGAATTTTGTACCCACTAAAACATGGCTCCCCATTCGTTCAAAGGAAAAAATGGCATCGCCGGCTTCCAAAAAAGGAACGTTCACCAATTCGATATTGCTTTTTGCTGGCAGCAGCAGTAATCCTCCACCCAGCGAACTACACCATAGATTTCCCTGGTGGTCCGTAACGGCGTCACTGAGGTTATTTTGGGAAAGGGTTTGGGGCTCTTTATTGCCAATCTGGAGGCTTTCATTTTTCAGGTGCAGCCAAAACTTTCCATTGTCCCTGGTAACGGAGTTGATAAAATCGGCTGCATTTATTTCGCCAACCTGTTTTACAGTGGAGCCTTTACGTACCACCTTTACAACCAAACCCGTTGGATTGATGATCAGGAAAGCCGTATCGCCGCTGCCAACAGGCTGTAAAGACACATGCTTGTTGCGTGTTTTGTTCAGAAGAACCGGATTATTTTCCAGGGTTTCAAGCCCTTTTCGACTTGAATAAGAATACCATTCGTCACTGTCAAATGCAAGCACTTCATTGCCAACCAAAGCAATCGACTTTGTGCTGCTTCTGCCCGCACCTTCGTTTTTTACATAACGCCCCTTTAAACTACGTGTATCACAAACAAATAATCCGAAGCGGCTGGTTACTACCAGTTCATCTTCGCACATCACCATTCTGGGAAAATAATCTTCCTCCTCATTTTTGTAGGCCTCCAAAAGATGAATCTGTTCATTCTCCACGTAAAAGATCTGCCCGGTAAAATTGTGAAACCAAACCCGTCCAAAGCGGTCTTCCACCAGGTCGGTAATACTTAGCGAGGATCTTTTAGGATGGGCAAAATGGGTGAAAGAAACACCATCGTACCGGCTGATGCCCATATCGTGGCCGACCCACAAAAACCCTTTTTTATCAACCAGCAGGTCGTAGATTTCTTTGGTGGGCAAACCCTTAACCTCGGTCAGGGCATTCTGGGCCCCACCCAAAAAAGGGGCACAAAAAATCAGCAACAAAATGAGTGTCCTGCGCATATCCGCAGCAAATTTACGTGCTACATTTCCCCGCACTGTTTCAATTCCGCCAGAATTGGCCTAACTGCCTACCAACAGATTATCTTCTTCGGCCAGGCTGTTTCCTTCCTTTGATGGCAGGCGCTTCCATAAAACTTGCATTGCTACTCCCTGTTATTTTACCTTTGCACTTTAAAACAATCAGTTTATGTTGAAGAAGCTTGTCTTTTTTAGTGCATTTTCCTGCCTGATGATTGCCGCCGATGCGCAACAACTGCGCACCCCCGCTCCAAGCACCACCCAAACCATCAAACAAGAACTGGGCATTGGCTCGGTTGAACTTTCCTATTCACGCCCCAGTGCCCGCAACCGTAGAGTGTTTGGCGACCTGGTGCCTTACGGTTCTGTTTGGCGCACCGGTGCCAACAATGCTACCACGCTTACTTTCACCGATGAGGTAGTGGTAAACGGGACTAAAATTCCTGCTGGTAAATATGGCCTGCTGAGTGTACCCACACCCAAAGAATGGGAACTGATCATCACCAAACAAACCGACGTTACGTCGCCTGCAGCCTACAAAAAAGAGTCTGACCTGGTGCGGGTAAAAGTGCCGGTGCAAAATACTGCCAGCCCAGTGGAAACCTTTACCATCCAGTTTGCCAACATTAAACCAGCCTCGGCCGACTTGCAGATTTCGTGGGAAAATACCCTGGTGAGCCTGCCTATTTCGATGGATGTGGACAGCAAAGTGATGGCGCAGATCAACAATATGATGACCCGCGACAGCCGCCCGTATTTCCAGGCTGCCATGTACTACATGGAAACCGGCCGCGATATGAACCAGGCACTTCAGTGGTTTGACAAAGCCGCGGAGCAAAACCCTGAAGCCTTCTGGATTCACCACCAGCGTGCTGCCGCACTGGCAAAAATGGGCCGCAAGGAAGATGCCCGCAAAGCTGCCAACACCTCTATTGACCTGGCCCGCAAGGCACAAAACATGGATTATGTTAGGCTGAACGAAAACCTGCTGAACACTTTGAAATAATCATTTTTCCCTTTAAAAAGGCCGGCATTAAGCCGGCCTTTTTTTTGCCGAAAAGGGAAGCCCATTTTATGGCACAGGATTTTGAGCAATGCCATAAATGCTTAATCATGGATAAGGAAAAAGAAGAATTTCACCGCAACCTGCCCGCCGATGAAGGCCGCCGCAACGACCCAGACCGCAGGGAAGAATCGGGGCAACAACCTGGTGTAGAAACCTATAGCAGTTCCGATACGGACGGGCATAACCAAAACCTTACCCGAACCGCCTCTGAAGGGTTTAGGGAAGAACCTTTCGGCCAAGATGCCGACCCGACTTTTGACGAAGCCGGAGATAAAAAATAATAAAGGATAACCTTTTATTAATGCCAGGATAATAACGGCTTCATAAAGCCGTCGTTTCTTAGTGCATCGTTTGTAGACATTCTTAAGTCAGCCGCCTTTTCCAGGGTGGCTTTTTTTATACAAAAAACATAACCAAATAACATCAGTCCATAGGTTGTGGCCTGTTGTATGTTTTACGCCGGCACTACCCTTCTTTTTAAGAATGCATAAGCCAGCAGCGTGCTGCTAAACATCAGCAGTGCGCCAAACAAAAAAGGAGCACCCGAAAAATGAAGTGGTGCGCCAGGCCTGGTAAAGTAGGCAAACAGATTGGTCATCATGGGCGGCCCTACAATAGAGGTGGCGCTGATCAGGGACGTAAGTGCGCCCTGCAGCTCGCCTTGCTCGTTGGCGGGCACATGACCCGAAATAATGGCCTGCAAGGCTGGACCGGCAATGCCACCCAAACAATAGGGCACCATAAAGGCAAACAACATCCAGCTTTGCGAAGCAAAAGCAAACAGCACCAGGCCTATAGTATACAGGGCCAGGCCAACAAAAACGCTGCGGTCGTTTCCCAACCGGGGTTGTACAAAACGAATAAGACCGCCTTGCACCAGCGCAATGAGCAAACCAAAAGCACCCAAGGAAATGCCGATCAACCGCTCGGTCCAGCCAAACTTTTCAATGGTAAAAAAAGTCCAGTTGCTTTGTACTGCATGGCCCGCTATATAAATTAAAATCAAGGATCCAATCAGCCCGCTGATACCGGGATATTTTCTTAAATGCATCAATGAACCCATTGGATTGGCCCGGCGCCAATCAAACGGCCGGCGCTGGTCTTTGGAAAGGGACTCGGGTAAAATAAAATAACCGTACAGTGCATTGACCAAACACAACCCGGCAGCCACCAGAAAAGGAACCCGGGTGCCATACGAACCCAAAAGCCCGCCCACTACCGGCCCTATTATAAAGCCGATGCCAAAGGCTGCTCCGATCAAACCAAAATTCTGTGCCCTGTTTTGTGGTGTACTGATATCGGCAATATATGCAGATGCGGTTGTAAAGGAAGCTCCCGTAACGCCTGCCACCAACCGGCCCACAAACAGCCAACCAATAGTGGGTGCAAATGCTACAAAAAGATAATCAATACCAAACCCAAGCAAAGATGCCAGCAATATGGGCCTGCGGCCATATTTGTCGCTGAGGTTGCCCAGCACCGGTGCAAAAATAAACTGCATGATGGCATAGGCAAACGTAAGCCAGCCGCCCCATTGCGAGGCAGCACTGACATCGCCCCCGGTGAGCTGCTCAATCAGTTTGGGAATTACCGGTATGATAAGTCCAAGGCCGGTAACATCTATAAGCAGGGTAAAAAAGATAAAACGGAGGGCCGCTTTACGGTTGGTTTTCGCGTCCATAATGAGGCGCAAAGGTGCTCTATTTTGGCAGCATCTGCAACTGCCGCGTTATAGTCGAAATTAGGGAGGCTTTTCAGGAAAGACCCAACTCCAGCTTTTGTTTTTTGGTTAGCTTGGCAACTACCAGGCGATGGCTTTCTTCAATAAGTTGTTTGATCTCGACCAGTGAAAAATTCTGGGGCTGCTGCAATAATATCCAGTTTGCTCTGGCCAGGTAAGGTGCCGGCTGCACCCCAGGCCTGGCGCACCATTCCTCAAAATTTTCTGCGGCCACTTTCAGCGAAAATTGTAAGGGATGCTCCATGTTGGAAATACAAAACATTTTTTTACCTACCATAAAAACCAGGTCGTTGCCCCATTTTATTTCTTCTTCGGTTTTTGGCAGTTGCAGGCAAATGCGGCGCAAATCTTCAATGTCCATTCAGGGTGTTGGTTGACGATTATTCAATGATTTTTACAATGGAATTTAATGGCAGCAAGAGTGTACCTGTTTAAATACTTTATTTAAACTAATTGCTGGTTTGATCAAGTCCATTTATGGCACATATGCGTTGTAGAATAAAAAAGCAAAGAATGAAATGCAAACCAATTGGAATGCCACCTGGCCCCTGCTTGTATTCCTTTAAAACAACCCTTTTCTTCGCTGGCTGCCCCCAAAACCCAACACGCCTAAAAGGGTTCTTGTGATCATGGTGGCAGCGGTGCGGCCCGCACTTTTCACCATGGGATTGTCCATCCAGCTTTCTTCTTTGGGCGCCCGCTTGGACGCTGCTTTTTCGGCCTTTGCGGCTGCTTCCAGCCCTTCAATTTCAGCGGCCCGCTGCTGTGCGGCTTCCAGTTTCCGGTTTAGAATTTCATATGCGCTTTCCGAATCAACAACAGCATTGTATTTAGGTGCTATTTTAGATTGGTGCACCTGTTGGGCTATTTCAGCATCGGTTAATACATCCATGCGACTGCGAGGTGGCACCAGCATGGTGTGCACCAGCGGGGTTGGAATACCTTTTTCATTCAGCAAGGTGACAAAGGCTTCGCCAATGCCCAAATGGGTGAGCAATTCATCTGTCTGGTAAAATTGGGTCTCTGGATAGTTCTCTGCTGCCTGTTTGATTACCTTACGATCGGCAGCGGTAAAGGCACGCAGTGCATGCTGCACTTTCATGCCCAACTGTCCCAGCACGGTAGCAGGTATGTCCATTGGGTTTTGGGTGCAGAAAAATATGCCGATCCCTTTGGAGCGGATCAATTTGATTACGGTTTCAATCTGGTCGAGCAGCACTTCAGAAGCTTCATTAAAAATAAGGTGGGCTTCATCAATAAACAGGATCAGTTTGGGTTGATCCATATCGCCTTCTTCCGGCGCCGATGCATAAAGTTCGGCCAGCAACTGCAGCATAAATGTAGAAAACATCTTGGGCCGGTCCTGTAACTCTGTTACCCGCAAAATGGAAATGATCCCGCGACCATCCGGGGCTATGCGCATCAGGTCGTCCACATCAAAACTCCGCTCACCAAAAAACGAATCGGCACCTTGCTGCTGCAGTTCAATCACCTTGCGTAAAATAGTACCGGTGGATGTGGTAGAAATTTTACCGTATTGCTTTTCCAATTCTTCCTTGCCTTCGCTGGATGCAAATTGCAGCACCCGCACAAAATCTTTCAGGTCGAGCAGGGGCAATTTATTGTCATCGCAATATTTGAAAATAAGAGCTACAATCCCACCCTGCGTATCATTCAGGCCCAAAATCTTGGACAACAGTACCGGGCCAAATTCACTAACGGTGGCCCGCAACCGCACACCGGGAGCATTGCTGCTCAGGGTAAGCAGTTCTACCGGGTAAACCTGTGGTGTATAATCAATACCCAGTGCAGCAGCCCGTTCGGCGGCCTTGGAGCCCACTGCTCCCGGCGCTGCAATACCACTGAGATCGCCTTTAATATCGAGCAGCAACACCGGAACCGAAGCATCGGAAAGTCCCTCGGCAATAACCTGCAGGGTTTTCGTTTTACCCGTACCTGTGGCTCCGGCAATCAAGCCATGGCGGTTCATGGTTTTCAGCGGCACATAAACAGGCGTATCATTTACCGGTGCCCCATCAAGCATGGCTTGTCCCAGCAATATTTTTGCCCCGGAAAACTGGTACCCTTTATGGATGGCTGCGGTGAATTGTTCCTGCTTGTTCATGCTGCAATTTTGGGTTTTAAGGTACGCAAGAATCATTCAAAATAAACAAGCAACTAAGTGGATTTACGGCAAACATTGCACCCACATATTTCTTCTCATAAAAGGGCTATCCTTTACCAATGAATCACACCTAAAAAGATGGCGACCTCCATTTATTTCCATTTATAATTTTAAACAAAGGGGTGCTTCAGAAAATCATTGCTTGAAGGGTATGCTTAACTTTAATCTATGACGTTTTCCGCAAGTTCGAAATGGTGCTGGGTTTTTTGGTGTTGCTTATTGCTGGCGGGCTGCCGGAATACAGAAAATGCCGAACCTTCAACAGGCCCAAATTCTGGCCGCGTGGTGCGGCTTGCCGATGGCGACACCTTTACTCTTTTGGTTGCAGGAAATAAGCAGTTGAAAGTGCGGTTGCATGGCATTGATGCACCCGAGCGGCAGCAGGATTTTGGAAATGCCGCCCGCAAAAAAATGCAGGAACTAACCACCGGGCATACCATACACATTGAAGTAAAAGATACCGACCGCTATGGCCGCACAGTGGGTATTGCCCGCCGCGATGACGGCCTGATCATCAACGAAGAAATGCTGCGTACCGGCATGGCGTGGCATTACACTGCATACGACAAGAACCCCAAATGGAGCCAATTGCAGCAACAGGCCCGCAATAAAAAACGGGGACTTTGGGCCCAGCCCAATCCCACCCCGCCCTGGGAATGGCGTAAAATTAAACGGGCACAAACAACAAAACCCGCAGCATAAATGCTGAGGGTTTTTATCTGTTGAGTTGTGTTTTCAGAAAAAAAGGTGCTCCAAAAACTACAAACAATAAACTTTAAACTACAAACTCCTATTAAGCCTGCGGCGCTGCCTTTTCTTTTCCTTCGGGCTTTTTCTTGGCCTTGGGGGTAAAAATGGCCAGCATGCGTTTGCCTTCCAGTTTGGGCATGCTTTCCAGCGTGCCGAATTCGGCCAGGCGCTCCGCAAATTTCAACAGCAACAACTCACCGCGATCTTTGAACATGATGGCGCGACCTTTAAACTGCACATAGGCTTTTACCTTGTTGCCTTCTTTTAAAAAGCTCTCGGCGTGCTTGGCCTTAAAGTCGAAGTCATGGTCGTCGGTATTGGGCGTAAAGCGGATTTCCTTCATTTCTGAAGTTTTCGCTTTGGCCTTCATTTCCTTTTCCTTCTTCTTTTTATCGTACAAAAACTTGTTGTAGTCGATGATCTTACACACCGGCGGGTCGGCCTGCGGAGAGATTTCAACCAGATCAAGTTCCTGCGCCTGCGCCATACGCATGGCTTCTTGCGTTGGGTAAACACCCACGGTTACATTGTCGCCCACCAGGCGCACCTGGGGTACGCGGATGTGGTGGTTAATGCGGTGCTCCGCTTCTCTGCGGATGGGGCCCCGACCGCGGAACCCGCCTTTGTTGACGCCTCTGTTAGGTAATGCCATAATGTTTGTTTACCGCGCCGCCGCCGGCAGCCGGCGGAATGGGTAACCTTTTGCTTTTTGTTTTTAAGTACTGCCGAATAGTGTATTCAGGAACCAATAATAAGTAAATAAAAATTATTGGTTCCTGATTTATTCTTTACTGGTCTCTCAACCGGTCTTTTACTTCTTCAACGATTTCTGCAATGAACTCCCTGGCATCTTTTGCACCCAGGTCGCCTTTGCCCTGGCGGCGAATGGAAACCTTGCCTTCGGCCTGCTCCTTTTCGCCAATAACCAGCATGTACGGCACTTTCATCAACTCCGTGTCCCGTATCTTTTTGCCGATCTTTTCGTTGCGTTCGTCAATTTCCGCACGAATATCCCATTTTTTCAGTTGGGCCAGCAGCGATTTAGCATAATCCATGAACTTGTCGGAAATGGGCAAAATCTTTACCTGCAGCGGCGCCAGCCAGGTGGGGAATTTTCCGGCAAAATGCTCCAGCAAAAACCCAATAAACCGCTCGTGGGTGCCCAGGGGTGCCCGGTGAATGATCAATGGGGTTTCGGCCTCGTTATTTTGGTTGGTAAATTCCAGCTTGAAGCGGCGGCCCTGGGCAAAATCAACCTGGTTGGTGGCCAGGGTAAACTCGCGGCCGATGACGCTCCAGATTTGTACGTCAATTTTCGGACCGTAGAAAGCGCCTTCGTCTGGTACTTCCACATACGGAGTGCCTGTTTCTTTTAGCACTTCCCGCACCATGTTCTCCGTTTCAATCCACAGTTCGGGCTCGTCGATGTATTTCTGGCCCAGTTTGGCGGGGTCGTGCAGCGACAGACGCATCACGTATTTCTCAATGCCGAAAATCTTAAAGTACTTCAGGTACATTTCGTTTACGGCCTTGAACTCCTCGGCAAATTGCTCCTTGGTACAATAGATATGTGCATCGTTCATGTGCAGGCAGCGAACCCGCATCAGGCCAAACAATTCGCCGCTTTGCTCGTAGCGGTAGCAGGTACCATATTCCGCAATGCGGTACGGCATGTCGCGGTAGCTTTTTGGTTCCGCATCAAAAATCTTATGGTGGTGCGGGCAGTTCATTGCTTTCAGGTAGTACTTTTCACCATCCATTTCCATGGGCGGAAACATGCTTTCTGCATAGTAAGGCAAGTGCCCGCTGGTGAGGTACATACTTTCTTTGGCAATATGGGGTGTAACCACCCGCTTATAACCTGCCGCATTCTCGGTTTCCTTTGCCAATTTTTCCAGCTCCTCAATAATCACCGTACCGTTAGGCATCCACATGATCAGGCCCTGGCCTACATCATCGTTGGTGGTGTAAATACCGAGTTCTTTGCCCAGCTTGCGGTGGTCGCGTTTTTTGGCTTCCTCCAGCATGTGCAGGTATTCGTCGAGCTGCTTTTGCGAAGGAAAAGTAACCCCGTATACACGGGTCAGCATTTTATTATTTTCATTGCCCTTCCAGTATGCGCCTGCAATATTGGTAAGCTTGATGGCTTTGATAAAACCAGTGTGCGGAATGTGTGGGCCGCGGCACAAGTCGGTAAAACCGCCTTGTGTATAAAAAGTTATCTCGCCATCCTGGAGGTTCTGCAACAGGTCCAGCTTGTATTCGTCGCCTTTTTCTTCGAAATAAGCAACCGCATCAGCCTTAGCAATGGGCTTACGAACATATGTATTCGATTGCTTTGCCAGTTCACCCATCTTCTTTTCAATGCTGCGCAGGTCGTCCTCATTTATCTGGCGGCCGCCAAGGTCCACATCGTAATAAAAGCCATTTTCAACCGGTGGGCCTACCCAGAATTTTACCCCTGGAAATTGCGCCTCGATTGCCTCGGCCATCAGGTGCGCCGACGAATGCCAAAAGGTGTTTTGTCCCCCCTTATCATCCCAAGTCAATAATTTCAGTGCAGCATCCTGTTCAATGGGCCTGGTAGCGTCCCACACTTCGCCATCCACTTCGGCTGCCAAAACTTTTCGGGCCAGTCCTTCTGATATTGATTTGGCAACATCCAGAGCAGATACACCCGCTTCGTACTGTCGCACAGCGCCATCCGGAAATGTAATTTGAATCATGTTGTTGTGTTGCATAATAGCGGTGCGAATTTAACAAAGCCTTGCCACATTGTGGCGATCACCTCATCTTTGAAGCCTTAATTTCACGCTGCTATGAAGCCTGGTGCTGTAAGATTGTTGGTGTTTCTATTTTTTTTATTAGGCGGAAGCCTTCATGCGCAGAACCTTTCGGGCATCTGGAGGGGTTATTTTGTTTCGGAAGGCTATGACCAATACAAGTTTGAAATTCAAATAAAACAAACGCCCCAGCGGGCAGTTACCGGTGTTTCGTACTCTTACCTCACCACGGTTTTTTACGGAAAAGCCACCCTTACCGGGACCTACAACCCTTCCACCAAAAAGTTTTTGCTGCAGGAAATAAAAACGGTGGAGCTGCGGATGTCGCAGGCATCTGTTGCCTGCATCATGAAATGCCTGTTGCAATACAGCCGTTCGGGTAATGAAGAGTTCCTGGAAGGCACCTACACCAGCAAGTATGAAAAAACCATCAAGGAAGAAGGTGCTATAAAAGGTGAAGGCTGTGGCGGCGGAACAGTGTATTTGCGTAAGGTAACCACCTCGGATTTTTACGTGGAGCCGTTTTTACGCAACAATCCTGCAGTGGACAAGCCCAACATTGCCACCACCAAACCACCGGCAACCACACCCGCCAAACCGGCTCCTAAAAAGCCTGCCACTACACCCCCGGTTGCTAAAAAAACTACTACCCCACCAGCAAAACAGGCACCTGCACCTAAAAAGGATACGGTACGCAAAGTAGAACAGGCACCTGTTGTAAAGCAGGAGCAACCCAAAACAACGCCACCTCCACCGGCCCGCATCAGCCTGCCTCCGGCCACCCGCAACAGGTCTAACGATTTGGTACAAACGCTGAACATTAAGGAGCGGGAAATCACGGTAAAGCTTTACGACAATGGTGAGATTGATGACGATACCATTTCGGTGTACCTGGACAATAAGCTGGTGCTGTCGCAAAAGCGGCTGACTGCGGCACCAATAACCCTTAACCTTAAGATGGATCCGCAGAATCCTGACCATGTGTTGGTACTGGTTGCCGAAAATATGGGGCGCATTCCGCCCAATACTTCGCTGATGATTGTGCAGGATGGCGACCGGCGCTACCAGGTTCGCATTACTTCCACGGAGCAAAAAAATGCCATGGTGCGGTTTCGCTACGAGGGAAGTGAGTAGGAAAGTCGGAAGACGGAAGTCCGGGGTCCGAAGATGGAGTTCGCTGGTCAAAAGTCGGAAACATGTGCGGTCAGTTGGACAACTTGGTTCGTTGTAAGCATTAAATAATTCTTCACCGCAGCAGCCTTTCTTTTATGACTACCCAAACTTTCACGTCTTCGGACCCCGGTCTTCGGTCTCACCTACCATTCATGTAATTTTCCTCCCCACATAACCGAAAAAATTTAGATTGCCCGGGTGCTAAAAATTGCCACGCTCCTGTTGTTGCTATTCTTGTTTTTTGTGCCCGGCGCACAGGAGTTAGAGGGCATTTGGAAAGGAACCATGACCCAGGCCCCGGGCGGTTGTTTCCCCGAATACCACCTGGAATTGCAAATAAAAATAGTGGGCGAAAAAGTGACCGGCATCTGCTACCATTATTCAGACACCCGCAATTATGTAAAAAAAGCTTTTGAAGGCGTGTACCATCCCCGCACCAAAAGCATTACGGTGCACGAACAGGCCATCCTGGCGTTTCATATTCCGGAAGATTGCACGCCCTGCGTTAAAACCTACGACCTATGGTATGCGCCTACCAATGGAGAAACCCTCAGCGGCGATTGGGTGGGCCGTGTGCTAAACACAGGTGCTCCCTGCCAGCCGGGCCATATTACCCTTAACCGGCAGTTGGCCTCGGCATTTGAAGACATCCAGGAAATTGGCGTGGATACAGGCAACATCCGGCTGGATTTTTACGACAACGGTGAAATAGATGACGACAGCATTTCGGTGCTGGTCAATAACAAAGTGGTATTAAGCCACGAAAAACTAGGACTGAAACCAGTAACCCTGAACATTCGAATGGAACCTACCAAAGAAATTCAGGAGGTGGTGATGAAGGCGGAAAACCTGGGTTCTATCCCTCCCAATACTGCCATGCTCATTGTTACCACCGGATCTTCACGTTACAAACTGTTTTTAAAAAGCACCACCCAACGCAGCGCTTCGGTTCGCTTTTTTTATGAACCGGATAAGCCAAAGGCCTTTTGACGGTCGCAGTTTACCACCTTTAATGTAACCATTCCGGTTCGAAAATTTTTCAATTGGCAAGCCTGCTAAAGCATGGGGTGACTTTTTGTAAAATATTATTCCGAACTTAAAAGCCCTTAACATTCCGCCATGACCAGGAAACGATTGTTGCTGTTGCTGCTTTGGGCACTGATGGGTCCCTTGGCCTTTGCTGCTCCGGCAGACCAACCCAAAACACTTGCCATTGGCAGCAGTGCCCCTTCTTTCTCCCTGAAGGGTACCGATGGAAAAACCTATACGCTCCACTCATTTAAAGGAGCAAAGATTTTGGCCATTGTATTTACCTGCAACCATTGCCCCACTGCGCAGGCTTACGAAGACCGCCTGATTCAAATAACCAAAGAATACGGCGCCAAAGGCGTGGCCGTTGTTGCGGTTTCACCCAACGACCCTAAGGCAGTGCGGCTCGATGAGTTGGGATATTCCGACCTGAATGATTCTTATGCTGAAATGAAAATAAGGGCAAAAGAAAAAGGGTTTAATTTTCCTTACCTCTATGATGGCGACACACAGGCCATGAGCCTGGCATACGGCCCGGTGGCCACCCCCCATATTTTTATTTTTGATGCCGACCGCAAACTGCGCTACCAGGGACGTATAGACGATGTAGAAAACCCGGCCAAAAAGCCCAACAACATGGATGCCCGTAATGCATTGGATGCCTTGCTGAGCAATACCGAAGTGCCCGTTGCTGCAACCAAGGTTTTTGGTTGCTCGGTAAAATGGGCCGAGAAAGAGGAAGGCAATAAAAAAGCTATGGAGCAATGGATGAAGGAACCGGTGGCACTGGAAAATATTGACGAGGATGGCGTAAAAAAATTGTTGCAGAATGACGGAGAAAAACTGCGCCTGATCAATGTATGGGCCACCTGGTGCGGGCCCTGTGTGATAGAATTTCCTGATTTTGTGGCCATCAACCGCATGTATCGCGGCCGCGATTTTGAGTTTATTTCCATATCGGCCGACAGTCCCGAAAAGCGGGACAAGGCCTTGAAGTTTTTAAAAGAAAAAGGAGCTTCGGGCAAAAACTACCTGTTTAATAATGAAGATAAATACAAGCTCATCGAAGCCATTGACCCGCAGTGGGGCGGCGCCCTGCCCTATACCATTTTGGTGGAACCCGGTGGCAAAATCGTTTACCGCAAACAGGCCACAATTGATCCGCAGGCATTAAAAAAACTTATTGTGGACCACCCGCTTATTGGCCGGGTTTATTGATTCCATCTGGGTAGAAAACGCATTAGCTGACACCGAAAGCAGCTTTAAGTTAGCGGCTTATTATACCCGTCCGAGATCATGGGGGCATTGCAATAAATTATTTCGTCTTCAGCCTGACACCCTATCTGGTAGACAGCAGCATAAAAAATAATAATGCAATCGGTTGCATAAAATGGATAATTTATTTTACATTCATACTTGTTCAAGAGTTAGCTATATACACCCTTATCCCTTATCGGGGCACTGGATGACCCGTAAGAATAAATTCATCCATGAACAAAGTTTTTAAGCCTTAATTCATTTATCAATAAATCTGGTTGCCGTCCCCGGCGTGTAATAAAAGAAACGCTTGTGGGTTCATTCGTTCCCGGCCGCAAAATAATCGAAAGCATTACTTCCCTTTTTATTGATAAGGCAACAAATATTTCTGGTGACTTAAGTGGTGACATATGCATGATTGCCCTGCCTCTTCCTACACATCCTATTTAGCAGACACCCTTTACGCCTGTACAAACAATCGCAATTAAGGCCCATTGGCCAACCAAGCAAGAGTTCCTTTCTTTCGTTGATCTTGGGGTGGTGCTTCGTTTGTTGAATTGTATGGAACGAATGTTTTCTAATGCTAAATTGTTGTTATACAATGGATATATTCGCATGCTTGCCAATGCATTATAATGTGTCCGTTACTCCCATAGCGAATGCCTGCCGTTTATAGATGCTCGTAAGCACATACAATACCTAGATTAAATTTTTACTGCTCCTTTTTTATTTATTACAAACAAAACCACAGGATTATGCGATCATGCTTACCCTTATGGACCGATACGCTGTTTAGCGTACCGAAACTCCAGAAAGGACTGAACGGTCTATTATTGTTCTTTCTACTTTTAGGCTCCCAATTTGTTAATGCACAAAGCACTGTTCAAGGACGCGTGGCGGTTGGCGATAGTGCCATAGTTGGTGCCACTGTTCAGGTTAAAGGTACCAATGTGGGTACCCAAACCGATGCTAATGGTAACTTTACCATTTCAGCTGCTCCTAATGCCACCCTGGTGATTTCGGCTGTAGGATATGCGCCGCAGGAAATTGCCATCAACAACCGCACTACCCTAACCGTGAACATGGCCTCCCTGGCCACGCAGATGGAACAGGTAATTGTGGTGGGTTATGGTACGCAGCGGCGTGCCACCGTAACCGGCGCCATTGCCAGCGTGAGTGGCAGAACGGTTTCCGAATTACCCGTGCCCAATATTTCGCAGGCTTTACAGGGCCGTGTGGCAGGTGTGCAGGTAACCAACAACGGTAGTCCTGGCAACCAGCCCATTGTGCGTATCCGCGGTATCTCATCCATTTCATTTGCTTCCGATCCGCTGTATGTAGTTGATGGATTTCCAACCGGCGATCTTTCTACTATCGATACCCGCGACATTGAATCGGTAGATGTTTTAAAAGATGCTTCTGCTGCGGCCATCTATGGCTCCAGGGCCACCAATGGCGTGGTAATGATTACCACTAAAAAAGGACGCAGAGACGGCAAAGTACAGGTTAGCCTCGACTCCTATGTTGGCGTACAACAGGTTACGAGCCGCCTCGACCTGCTGGACCGGGAAGGATTTAAACAATATGCCCAGGCATACCGCGGCAGCCTTCCGGGCCGCCTGCTGCCTCCTGAGGTAGACAAACCCATTTATCCGGGAGCCACGCAAACCTATGGCCAAACCAACACCGACTGGCAGGATGAATACTTTAAGAACGGCGCCATGACCCAGCACAACATTGGCGTGGGTGGCGGTAATGCCGTTTCCCGCTTTTACGCTTCTGCGGGCTTTATGGACCAGCAGGGCACTGCCCCTACTGTAGCCTACCGCCGTTACAACTTCCGCATCAATTCCGAGCACAACATCAGCCGGGTATTTACATTTGGACAAAACCTGTATGCTGCATCCGGCAGCCAGGATTATGACAACAATGAAACCCAGGCCCGTACCAACCTGGTGAACGTTATCCGCATGATGCCGCATATGCCGGTGTATGACCCTACCTCCAATGGCGGGTACCGGGGTGTAGACGCCGTACTTGATGGCGGTGACCCTACAAACCCTGTTGAAGATGCGGCCTTTAAAAATACCGGCAACAGAACCACCGCCAAAATACTGGGAACAGCTTTCCTGGAAGTAAACTTTACCAGGTGGCTGAAGTTTCGCTCCACGTTTGGTATTGACTATGCAAATGGACTGGATTACCGTTTTTCTCCCATCTTTAACAACAACGGTACCATCAACGGTTCCAGCGCTACGGTGGCTTCTATTACCAACAACCGGTCAGCTTCTACCGTGTTGCTGTTTACCGAGCAGTTGTCTTTTGATAAAACCTTTGGCGACCACCATGTAAATGCCATTGCCGTTTACGAACAGCAGGGCCAAAAGATCCGGAACGAAAATGCCAGCGGCCAGCAGCCATCTAACGAACTAAGGACGTTAAACAACGCCAGCAACATTGCGGTAGCCACCAATTTCGGTGAAAATACCCTGATGTCCATCCTGGGGCGGGTAAACTATGATTTCCGGAGCAAGTACCTGTTTAGTGCAGCAGTTCGCCGCGATGGTCTTTCGGTGTGGGCGCCTGGTAAAAAATGGGCCACCTTCCCATCGGCATCTGTTGGCTGGCGTATTGACCAGGAAGCATTTATGCAGAACCAAACCAAAATTTCCGAATTGAAAGTCAGGGCAGGTTATGGCATAACCGGTTTGAATGGGGTGGTGCTCGGCAATACACCCTGGCTGGTAACCGTTAATGCCAATAGCGCCGCTTATCCATTTGGCAACAACCCTTCTTCAGGTTCGTCTTCCTCTATTCCCCGCCTGGGCAACCGGGAATTGGAATGGGAAGAAACAAAGCAGTTAAACATTGGTGTGGACCTTGGATTGCTCAACAACCGCTTTACCTTGTCGGCTGAAGTGTTTAACCGCAAAACCGACAACCTGATCCTGAGCGTACCCCTGCCCCCATCACTGGGCTTTATCACCAGCACGGTAGCGCAAAACGTAGGTGCCATGACCAACAATGGCGTGGAATTGCAGCTGGGCTACAATGACCGCGAAGGTGCTTTCAAGTGGAATGCAAGCGCCAACTTTGCCGCTATCCGCAACAAAGTAACCCGACTTGCCGAAGGGGTAACCAACATTGAAGCAGGTTCTGACAACGATTTCGGTGCAGAAAACATCACCCGCACAGAAGTTGGGCAGGCCATCCAATCTTTCTACGGTTATGTTGTAGACGGCATTTTCCAAAATGCTGCTGAAGTTTCCGGACATGCCAAACAAAGGGACGGAACAGCTCCTGGCGATATTAAATTCCGGGACCTGAACAAAGACGGTGTGATTGACGTGGCTGACCGCCAGTTCCTGGGCAGCTTTTTGCCAAAATATACCTACGCACTGAACCTCGGCGCCAACTACCACAACTTCGACCTGTCCTTGTTTTTCCAGGGTGTGCAAGGCAACAAAATCTACAATGCAACCCGGGTAATTACCGAAGGCATGGTGCGCTTTTTTAATGCCGGCACGCAAGTGCTGCAGGCTTGGACACCAACCAACACCAATACAGATATTCCTCGTGCAGCATCCAGTGATCCTAACCAGAACTCCCGCCCTTCCACACGGTTTTTGGAAGATGGCTCCTACCTGCGTTTGAAAAACGTGATTCTTGCCTACACCATTCCTAATGCTTCGTTGCAGAACATTACCAAAGGTGTGGTGAGCAATTTCCGGGTATATGTTTCGGCGCAGAACATTTTGACCTTTACCAAGTACTCGGGTTACGATCCGGAGGTGGGCAACAGAACGCCAGGTTCGTCCCTGACCAACGGAATTGACTTTGCCGTGTACCCGCAACCTAAAGGGTACCAGGTGGGTGTTCAGGTAAATTTCTAATGCTTTAAAAATTATCGAGGGTTGACTAACAAATGATTTATTTATGAAACGAACGATCAATAAAATTGTAGCTATAAGTGCAGTCCTGCTAACGGGCGGCCTGGCCTGCCAGGACAAACTGGACGTGCTGGATGTAAACAGTCCTACTACAGAGAGCTATTTTAAAACGGCGGTAGAACTGCAATACGGTGTAAACTCTATTTATTCCACTTTGCGTTCTGCATCGATGGTAGCCAGGGAATATTTCTTCCTCCACGATATGCGGGGTGGAGAAACCGCTTCGGGCGGTCCACAGTTGGAAGCCCCCAGGGCCGAACTGCTGGAGCAAACCAACGGAGCACCTTCCAACTCGGTGCTGGGCAACGTATGGAACGGCTGTTACCAAATGATTAACCGGGCCAACGTGGTGCTTGCCAAGGCTCCGGATGTGAACGACAACACAGCCCTTCGCGACCAGCTTGTAGGCGAGGCCAAACTGTTGAGGGCCTGGGCTTATTTTGAACTGGTTTCTCAATGGGGTGACGTGCCGGTGTATACTGCGCCCATCAACTCTCCAACCGAATACAAGGGAAAATCGCCAGCAGCCGAAGTATATGCTTTAATTGAAGCCGACCTGGCTGAAGCAGTTCAAAAACTTCCGCTAGCCCCATCACAGCCCGGCCGGGTTACCAGGGGCACTGCCAATGCCATGATTGGCAAGGTAGAAATGCAACAGGGAGATTATGCTGCTGCAAAGGAAGCGCTGCTGAAAGTGGTTGCTTCGGGTCGTTATTCACTGGTGCCTTTCCTGCACAATTTCGACGGCGATGTAATATCAGCCGGGAACAAAGTTGCAGAAGGCCATGAGTTTAATGCAGAATCCATTTTTGAAGTAGCCTTTACCGATAAGGGCGACAATGGATTTAACTGGGGATACAACGGCGAAGGCATTTCGCAGCCCGTAAGTACCGCCCGCAACCAGGACTATGGCATTACCTGGGGCAACGTAATTCCTTCCAACTTGTTGCTGAACGAGTTTGAAGCCAACGATCCACGTTACAAGTATACTATTTACGAACCCGGCGACAGGATCCTGACCTTTGGTGGCACCCAGGCAGGCCGCCCCCTGGGCGCCAATGAAATGAACGTTGCCACCAGCGTACGCAATGGCGTAACCTTGAAAAGGGTATTTCGTAAATATGCCATTTTGGATTGGGATGACAGCGGTTTTCACCCCGGTGGGTTAAACCATCGCCTCATTCGTTATGCCGATGTACTGCTGATGCTGGCGGAATGCGAGGCGGAATTGGGCAACTTTGGTGCCGCAGCAGGATACATCAACCAGGTGCGGAGCCGCCCCGGTGTTGACATGCCTCCGGTTACACTTACCAACAAACAACAGGCAATTAGGGCACTGATGCGGGAAAGAATGGTAGAACTGGCTGTTGAATCGGTAAACAACATCGACATTTTGCGCTGGCGCAAAAAGGGGTATTACCCTTCTGTTATGCCCGATCCCAGGCCCGGACAGCAGGACTTATTACCCATCCCTGCAGCAGAAATAGCAGCGAACCCATTATTGCGGTAAATAAAATTGATCATGATCCTAAAGAGGCTGCCGGCGTCCTGCTGGCGGCCTCTTTAAGCTTAAATTGCACCTTGTTGTAATCCTATTCCACCCCACGTTATTCAATATGGTTAATGCATCTTTTTCCCGGCATATAATTACTGCTTTTGGTGCGCTTGTTCTTTTTTCCAGTACCGGGTGTATTCAAAAATCTGGTGGCGTCAGCATGTTTACACAGCTCGATGCCGAACAGACAGGCATCCATTTTACCAATTCCATCGAAGAAACGGATGCAACCAAATCATTCATCAACGAGTTTGGGTACATGGGTGGCGGTGTAGGCATCGGCGATTTTAATGCAGATGGCCGCAAGGATATTTTTTTTACGGGCAACCAGGTTAGTTGCCGGATGTACCTGAACAAAGGCGAAAATAAATTTGAAGACGTTACCGAAAAAGCTGGCCTGCAAACCCGCATTTGGGCAACGGGTGTAAGCGTAGTGGATATCAACAGCGATGGTTACGACGACCTTTATGTTTGTTCCTATGGCACCGATTTGGTGCGCCGCACGGCAAATTTGCTATTTATCAATCAACAAAACGGCACGTTTAAAGAACAGGCTGCTGCATACGGGCTAGCCGACAGCAGCTATTCTTCACAAGCAGCTTTTTTTGATTACGATAAAGATGGCGACCTGGATATGTACCTGGCCAACTATATGCTCAATGGGCCCAATGCAAACAACCTTTACCGGAAAGATACCACTGGCAGATCGCCTGCCAACGACAGACTGTATCGCAACGATGGCGACACTAGCGGTGCAGGACACCCGGTTTTTACTGATGTATCATTAACCGCCAATATCAAGGATGACGGAATGGGCCTGGGAGTAGTAATTACCGATGTGAACGGCGACAACTGGCCGGACATTTATGTAGCCAACGATTTTGTTTCGGACGATGTGCTTTGGCTGAACCACGGCAACGGCACTTTTACCAACAACATCGGAGCCGCGATGCAGCACAGCAGCTACTCCAGCATGGGTGTGGATGCCGCCGACATTAATAACGATGGCAGGCCGGACATTACTACCCTGGACATGCTTCCGGAAACCAACGAACGGAAGAAGACTTCTTACTCCCTGATGAATTACAACCGCTACGAAAGTGAACGGACACTGGGTTACCATCCGCAGTTTGTACGCAACATGCTGCAATTAAACAGGGGCACGCATAAAGTACAAGGCGTAGACGTGCCTTTTTTCAGCGAGATCGGGCAAATGGCAGGCATAGCCGCCACCGACTGGAGCTGGAGCGTGCTGATGGCTGATTTTAATAATGATGGCTGGAAGGACATGCACATTACGAACGGCATTGGCCGCGATTTCATCAACGGCGATTTCCTGGAATTCAGCGGGGAAGTTTTAAATACAGCATCCTCTGTGGAAGATCAGCGGAAAGCCATCCGCGAAAAACTGGCGTCGCTGGAGCATGTGCTTCTACCCAATTATTTGTTTATCAACAAAGGCGATTACACCTTTTCAAATGCATCGGAACATGCAGGAATTGATAAAGCTTCCATGTCGAATGGCGCAGCATATGCCGACCTGGATGGCGACGGCGACTTTGACCTAGTAGTGAATAACATCAACAGCAAGGCATTTGTAATGCTGAACAACAGTACCGATGCACAAAAGGACCCGAATCATTATGTCAAAATAAAATTGGCCGGCGAAGGTGCAAATCTCAACGCTTTAGGCAGCAAAGTTTTTGTGCATGCAGGTGGACTGGTACAGATGCAGGAGCAAAACCCTGTGAAAGGGTATTATTCTACCGTAGACCGCGATCTGGTGTTTGGTTTGGGAAAAGCTACCGCAATAGATTCGGTGGTGGTAGTATGGCCCAATGACCGGGTACAGGTGGTGCACCATTTGGTGGCAGACAGTGTGTTTACTGTTTACCAGAAAAACGCGGACAGGCCCTTTGAAAAATGGGAACAGCCAGCGCCCCAGCTATTTACGTCCCTTCACTCAGGTGCTGGCATTCATTACATGCACCAGGAAAATAATTTCAACGACTTTGACCAGCAGCGGCTATTGCCGCAAAAGTTTTCCAGGCTAGGGCCCTTCATCACTACCGGCGATGTAAACGGCGATGGCCTGGAAGACTTTTTTATTGGGGGTGCTTTTAACGCATCGGGTCAAATGTTTGTGCAGCAACCTGGAGGGAGATTTACCAGCCGCATTTTTACCGACAGCATTAAAATGGAAGAAGATGCCGCCTGCCTCCTTTTTGATGCGGATGGCGATAAAGACCTGGATCTAATCATTACCTATGGCGAAACAATGTATCCAGATGGGTCGCCCTTTCACAGGCCCAGACTATTTAGCAATGATGGAAAAGGGGCCTTTTCTGAGCTACCGGCTGCCATTCCACAAACGGTGAACACCATTGCCGGATGCGTGGTTGCCGGCGATTACGATCGTGATGGCGACCTGGATCTTTTTATAGGTGGCCGTGTTTCGGGCAAATACCCTAATATACCCAACAGCTATATTTTACAGAACAACGGCGGCCTGTTTACAGATGTCACCGAAAAGGTATGTCCCAGCTTGCGCCACGCTGGAATGATCACAGCCGCCGCCTGGACTGATTTCGACGGCAATAGCACCCTCGACCTGGTAATTGCCGGAGAATGGATGCCCATAATGTTTTTCAACAACAAGGGTACAGCCTTTGAAGATGCTACGGCCCGTACCGGTTTGCAGGATAATGAAGGCATGTGGCGGTCTTTGGCGGTTGCCGATATGGACGGCGATGGTGACATGGATATTGTGGGCGGCAACCTGGGCGCCAATTGTATTTACCATGTGCAGCCCAATAAGCCCATGCAATTGATGGCAGCAGATATTGACCGCAACGGAAGCATCGACCCGGTACTATTTTACCACATAAAAAACAAGGATGGTGGCAGCAGCCTGCGGCCCGCATTAAGCCGGTCGCACTTTAGCGAACAGGTGCCCCTTATTAAAAAGAAATACCTGCGGCACTCCGATTATGCAGCTGCAACGCATACCGACATTTTTAAAGGCGTAGATCCTTCCGGCATTAAAAAATTTGTGTGCAAAGAAACCCGAACCTGCTTTTTTGAAAATGTGGGTGGAGGCAAATTTGTAAAACACGGTTTACCACAGGAAGCACAGTTTGCACCGGTTAACGCCATACTGTGCACCGACATGGATGGCGATGGAATAAAGGACCTAATTCTTGCCGGAAATGAGTTCCAGACCGAAGTAATGACCGGCCGATACGATGCATCTTACGGCTTGTTTTTAAAAGGCAGCAAGGGCAATAAGTTTACGCCGGTGGAGCCCTCCCGGTCGGGGATGATATTGAAAGGAGATGTAAGAGACCTGGCCTTGTTAAGGGGCCAAAAAGAAACCTTTGTATTGGCAGCAGTGAACAACGATTCGCTGCGGGCATACACAATCAATAAACCCTGAAGCTCTTAATTCAGTACACACTGATTTGTTCTGTAACTTAATCCACTACTTTTTCGATTTTAGTATTACAATATTGGCAAGTATCAGTGAAGAACCATCCATATAAAAAACGGCTACCCTTTGTAGCCGTTTTTTAATACGCCCTTCAATTAGTTTATAAAATGCTTCAGGCCTCTATCCCTACAACGGTTTGGTCTTTTGCCGATTTACTTAAAATGGGCATTACGCCTTCAAGTATTTCTGCTTTAAGTGCCGCCAGCAACCGGTTTTTAATGAAATGCCGGTAAGTAACCAGGCTGATCTCCCTAACGGGTACGGGTGCCCGAAAAGCTTTGAGTTGTTTTTTCTTTTCTTCCCCAAAGGATACGGTTGCCAGTTCGGGTACAATGGTCAGGCCCTTATTAATCTCCACAATCTGCAACAGGCTTTCAATGGAGCCTGCTTCGTACTCCAGGTTGTGCAGGGCGGCATCGCGTTTCAGGTGGCACAAGCTTAGCATTTGGCTGCGCAGGCAGTGGCCTTCCTGCAACAGCCAGATGCGGGCTGTGTCCAGGTCCTCAGGTGCCACATATTTTTTGCGCAGCACTTTTTCTTCTTTTGAAGTAAAAACAAAAAAACGTTCGTAAAAAAGCGGATCTGTTTTCAATCCTTCGTTGGGCAGCGGCGTAGCCAAGATACCTACATCCAGTTTATCCTGCGCCAGTTGCTCGGTTATTTGGGCTGTATTCAGTTCGTTGATGCGCACCTGCACCCCGCTGTATTTTTTTAAAAAAGAAGAAAGAAAATAAGGCAACAAGTAGGGTGCCAGCGTGGGTATGATGCCGATGCGCAACAGCCCGCTCAATTCGCCGGAAGCTTCGGTAGTGATCTGGCGCAGCAGGGCAGCCTCCTTTAAAACTATCCGTGCCTGTTCAATGATCCGGCGGCCGGCATCGGTGGGCACCACAGGCTGGCGGCTCCGGTCGAAGATGACGGCATCCAGCTCATCTTCCAATTTTCGGATCATCATGCTGAGGGTGGCCTGTGTAACATAGCAGCTATCAGCTGCCCGTGCAAAGTGCCGGTGCTGGTCCACGGCCACAATGTATTCCAACTGTTGCAGGTTCATAAAGAGGGCAAATATAACCCTTAGTTTAGCGAAGAATCATGATCTGCAGCAACCCGCACAAAGGGGAACTCCACCCGCAGGCGTGTGCCTTTGCCTACACTGCTTTGTATCGACATTTCTCCCTGGTGCATTTCGGCGCGGTGCTGCATATTGGCCAGCCCCAGGCCCTGGGTTTGCTGTTGCGCCTCAAAGCCTTTTCCATTGTCCTTTATCTCAATCGAAAAGCTACCGTTGGTTACTTCCAAATAAATCGAAACCTGGGTGGCATCGGCATGTTTGCGAATATTATTCAATTGTTCCTGCACCACGCGGTAGGCAGCCAGCTGTAGTTCAACAGGCAATTCCTTGTTGCCTTCAAGGCCCGATATATTCAATTCAATCTGCAGTTTCGAGTCCTTGCCGATGTTGCCGATAAAATTTTGAAGCGACCCTTCCAGCCCAATCAGTTGCAGGGTTCCGGGGTTGATGCGGTGACTTATATTGCGGATATTGCTGATGCTTTGGTTCAGCAAGGTGCGGCAAAACTCCAGTCGCTCCTGGTCTTCGCCGCAATCCAGATCTTCGAGCAGCAAGTGACAGGTGGTAAGTGTTTGGCTTATTTGTTCGTGCAGTTCAAATGAAATCTCGAACCGCTCTTTTTCCTGCGCATCAATGACAGCTTTGGAAATAGCCTGGCGGCGCTGGATTTCTTTACGCCGAAGTTCTGCCTCCAGCTGCCGCTGGTGGGTGATATCGCGCATGGCGCCAATTAACCTGGTGGCCTGCCCCTTCCGGTTGCGTATAATGCTGGCCCTGTCGGCGCAGATTTTATAATTGCCATCGAGGCATAAAAACCGGTATTCTTCTTCCCAATGACCCACATCGCTGTTCAATGCTTCTTCTAAAGATTTGCGGATGCGTTCGCGGTCATCGGGGTGCACAAAAGAATTGCGCATTTCCATGGGTGCGGTGCCCAGGTCGGTGCCAAACAAATTGCGAAAGCCTTCTCCCCGGTGCACCTGGTCGGCCAGCACATCCCAGTCCCAAATGGCTTCAGAGGTGGCCTTAATAACCTGTCGGTATCGCTCAATGGAAGCCTGCAGCTGGTCCTGCCGCGAAACATGGTCCGTAATATCCAGTGCAATTCCTCCCATCCATACCTGCCCGTTGCTGTTGTTGATGGGAAATTTATACACTTTACACAACCGCCTTTCACCCGAGGGCAGCACATAAGGTTCCAGGTTTTCAGTGGCGGTATTTGCCAGCAATACCCGGTGGTTGTTTTTTAAATATTCGGTAGCTATATCTGCAGGAAAAACATCAAACAAATTGAACTTCTCCACCTGCTCCGTTACGCCAAAAGTTTTTTTCCAGAAATCGTTTGCATACAAATGATTGCCTTCTTCGTCAACGATCCAGGTAAGTGCAGGCGAATGCTTCATGAATGCTTCAAACCGCACCTGCACCAACTGCAGTTGTTTTACGGCCGCTTCCAGTGCGGCATTTTTGTGGTGCAGAAAAGCCACCAGCTCCAGGGCTTCATTAGTAACGGTGAGGTTGGAACAAACCAAAAGTATGTGGTCAGCCTTCCCTGCTGCATCACGCACCAGGGTAATGTTTAACCGCAGGTGCAGCCGCTTGCCTCCTTTTTGCGTTACCGAAGTTTCGCCCGACCAATGATTTTCCTGTCGCAAACAAGCAAGTACCTGTTCGCGGCTTTGCCCCTGGACGTCTTCGTAGGCGATCACATCATCCACCATCCACCCCCGCACATCATGCAGGTTTACTTCAAAAATATTTTCAGCCGCTTTATTCAGGTAAAGAATAGAAAAGTTCCGGTCGGTGTAGATTACCGCATCGGAAAATTTTTCGATCAGCAGGCGGGTGCTTGCATCCGGGATGAGCCGGTTGTCGGGAGTATTCATAACCAATGCAGTTTGTTTAAGAAATGACTTCTTCAGCCACCAGCGGCATTTTTACGTAAATGCTACACCCCTTACCCGGCGCGGCCTGCAGATCAATGCTGCCGCCGTTCATCTCAATTCGGTCGTAAATGTTTTTTAGCCCGATGCCACTTTGCCCATCCGCCGGATCGAAGCCTTTTCCATTATCCGAAACCTCAATAGACAGGTCTGTATCACCGAGGCAAATATGAATGGTAGCTTCAGTGGCTTGCGCATGCTTCAATATATTGTTGATACATTCCTGGACAATGCGAAAGGAAGCAATCTGCAGCCGGGGCGGCAGATCGGCATTTTCGAACCGGGTGCATTTTTTATGATCGATGCGCAATTTTCCTGTTTGGTTAATGTTATTTACCATATCGGCAATGGCAACAGGCAGGCCTTTACGGAAAAGTGTTTCGGGACTTAGCCGGTGCGACAGGCTTCTGATTTCGGTAATGGCCCGCTGCAGTTGTTCGCGGCATTTATCGAGGTACTCGTGTTCTACCGTGTCGGAGGTTATGTCTACAAACAATTTGCACATGGCCAGGATCTGGCCTACGTTGTCGTGCAGTTCCCGAGCCAGTTCGCTACGTTCAGCTTCCTGGCCTGCAATGGTGGCTTCGGTTACGGCCCGTTTTTTCTCCTCCAGCTCCAGCTGCAACCTGCGCTTTTCGGTTACATCCTGCACCACCGAAATCATACGCACCGTTTTCCCCGCTTCATTGCGCAGAAACACGCCACGCTCATGCAACACTTTATATCGGCCATCCCCTTTTCCCGACTGGTACCGGTATTCGCATTGCCAGCTTTCATCATGGGATTGAATGGCCTCATGCAGCGACTCCTTAAACCTTGCAAGGTCATCGGGGTGCAGCCGCTGGTAGCGGTCATTTATGCATTGTGCACTGGTATCGTGTACCTCAATGCCCGATTCAGGATCGCTGCGCCAAATGCGGTCTTTTTCTATGTCCCAGTCGGCAATAACATCGGCTAAAATGTTCGCAGCTTTTTCATAGCGCTGCTTCAGGTTTTGCAGCTCATTTTCACGCATTACTTCATTGGTAATGTTGTAGGCAAAACCAGCGGCAAACCGGCCTTCATCGGTTTGCACCGGAAATTTGTGCATCCTGTATTTTACTTCCCGTCCATCAGGCAGGTGAAATGCTTCTACCAGGTCCAGCGAAATGCCCTCTTCGATCACTTTTTTATTTTCCTCGGAACGCAACTGTATCTCGGCCTCACTGAAAAATTCACTCATCCGATCCGACACCTCGTGTTCGTCCACATAAAATGCCTTCCGGAACGTAGCATTCATGTAGCGCTTTTTTCCGGCTGCATCGGTGGCCCATGCCATGGCACCGGTTTGGTCCATGATCTCTTCTACCAAAGTTTTTACGGTAGTTTGCTCCTGGTGATTTTGCTGCAGTTTAAACTGGTAGGTCAGGTCGCGGTTGATGGACACATAGCCGCATACCGTGCCTTCGTCCTCAGTAACGGCAAATATTTGGGTGTATGAAAACAACTCCTTTCCCTCGCTGTTTACCCACTGCACCGCTCCCAGCCACTGGCCGTTACGTTTTAGTTCGCCAATGATTTTTTCAATGGCCACCGGCGTAGGCTGCACCGTAAAATGATCGGTAAGTTTTTTCCCAAACACCTGGTGGGCCGAAAGACCAAACATTTGTTCCGCCTTTTTACTAAAAGAGATAACCACCATTTTTGCATCGTACACCACCAGCGCATCCGAAATATGATCCAGCACCAATTGCTGCATCCTGCTTTGGTAGCCCGTTTGCCTAAAACCCGTACTATCCACACCTACCCATTGCAGCCCTTCGGGGTCGCCGGCACTGTCCATAATGCTGCACACCATCCAGGTAAGATGAAGCCGCTTGCCATTTTGCGCCCAATGCACTTCCAGCATCTGCGAATAACCTGGCTGTTTCAGGCATGCCTTTTTGATGCGCTCCAATTGGTAGGCATCAAGGAAGGGCAATGCATGATGCAGCTCCGTGCCGATTATTTGCGCCAGGCTAAGATGGGCTGCCTGCAAGACCTGATTGTTTGCTGCTACAACTTCCAGTTGGAGGTTGGTTACCAGCTTGTATAAATGAATGGAGGTAGAGGGGTTTTCAGTTATTGGATACATGGTGGACGGATTAACGTTTTTTCAAAAAACGTATACAAAATAACGGTAAAAAAAAGGTTGCCCGGAGCAACCTTTCGATGAATGCAACCTATAATTAGCTGAAAGATTTTTGCGGAACTGGCAATTGACAGGTTGTAGGTAGTAACCTGCAATAAATTGCAAGTACAACTACTTAGCCAGGTTATGGAGCATATCTTCTACCATCAGGGGCAAATCAAACTGGTGTTGCCAACCCCACTGGTTACGGGCTACCGAATCATCGATGCTTTGTGGCCACGAATCGGCAATAGCCTGCCGGTAATCCGGCGCAAAATCGAGTTGAAACTGAGGCAGGTGTTTTTTGATGGCAGCCCCGATCTCTACCGGGGAAAACGACATTGCCGACAGGTTGTATGAAGTGCGTACCCCGATCTTTGCTGCGGGTGCCTCCATTAGCTCAATGGTAGCGCGGATGGCGTCGGGCATGTACATCATGGGCAGGTAGGTGTCCTCACTCAGGTAGCTGGTATAACGGCCATGCTCAAGCGCCTGGTGAAAAATATCTACTGCATAATCGGTGGTGCCGCCACCAGGTGCAGACTTATAGGATATCAACCCGGGGTAACGAATGGAGCGGACATCGACACCGTATTTATGGAAATAATAATTACACCAAAACTCCCCTGCATATTTGCTGATGCCATACACGGTGGTAGGCTCAATAATGGTTTGCTGCGGGCATTGTTGCCTTGGAGAAGTGGGGCCGAAAACGGCTATGGAAGAAGGCCAGTAAACTTTGTGCAACTTTTCTTCCCGGGCAATATCCAGCACGTTGAGCAGGCTTTGCATATTGAGGTGCCAGGCCAGGGCCGGATTTTTTTCGCCGGTGGCGGAAAGCATTGCGGCCAGCAGGTATATCTGCGTTACATTCTGACGAATCACCTGAACATGGAGCATTTCCTTGTTCATAACATCCAGCGAAACATAAGGCCCGGTGCCATGCAACAGGCTGTTTTCTTCGCGCAGGTCGGAGGCAATGACATTGTTGTTTCCATACAGTTCGCGGAGTGCCAGGGTAAGCTCCACGCCTATCTGACCGGATGCGCCGATCACCAGTATTTTTTCTTTCATAAAAAAGCAAACAGTTATGCGGGCAAATGTAGCGGTTAGGGAGGAGATGATGGATAAGGTAGGTTAGTTTGGAGTTGACTGTTGGTAGTTGACAGTATAAACTATAAGGTCTATAATTTTTTCACACATTTCTATGTGACGAAGTAATGTTACAAGAATGCCGGCGGTTGTATTTAAACTACCAATTGTAATCTACTTACTCCCTACGGTCAATTCCCAACCATCATCCACCATCCATCATCTCCTGCATTCCTTACCTTTGCGGCATGACATCGTTTTTGAAAAACTTATTTGCCCAGCAATCCTACGACGAGCAAAACTTTTTTCTTATTGCCGGCCCCTGCGTTGTGGAAAGCGAAAGCCTGGTAATGGAAGTGGCCGAAAAGGTTTCCGGAATATGCAGTAAGTTGGGCATACCCTATGTTTTCAAAGCCTCTTATAAAAAGGCCAACCGCACTTCCGCTGCTTCGTTTACGGGCCTTGGAGATAATGTTGGACTGGATCTTATCAAAAAAACAGGCAGTCATTTTAACCTGCCTACCACCACTGATATTCATTCGGAAGCAGAGGCTGCGCTGGCAGCGCAATACGTGGATATTTTGCAGATACCGGCTTTTTTGTGCCGCCAAACCGAATTGCTGCTGGCTGCAGCAGAAACAGGCAAAATTGTGAATGTAAAAAAAGGCCAGTTTGTTAGCGGCCCATCCATGCAGTTTGCAGTAGAAAAAATAAGAAAAGCAGGCAACGAAAAGGTAATGCTTACCGAACGGGGCACCACCTTTGGCTACCAGGATTTGGTGGTGGATTACCGCAACATTCCATGGATGCAGGCAACAGGCGCCCCAGTAGTGATGGATTGCACCCACAGCCTGCAGCAGCCCAACCAAACAACCGGTGTAACAGGGGGCAACCCGCAGCTGATAGGCACCATTGCAAAAGCCGCACTGGCAGCGGGTGCAGACGGCTTGTTTATTGAAACCCACCCCGATCCGTCCTGCGCCAAAAGCGACGGCGCCAATATGCTGCGCCTCGACCTGCTGGAAGACCTGCTGGTACAATTGATAAAAGTGCGGAAAGCAGTGGTGTAAGCAGTCGGTAGTTTGCTGTTCGTAGTTTGCTGTTGCGTATTCTATTCTCGTAGTTTATTAAAGAATATGCTTTGGTGCGATCAACAATTACCAACCACAAATTAAAAACTACCCACTCAATAATGTTTCCATTGTTTCATGTATTTGGAAACGGCGCGTAAATCGTCCCTGGATATTTCGTCCTGCTTGAATGAGGGCATGACGCCCAGCCCATGCCGCACCTGGAATCTTTTTACAAACTGCGGGGCCGGGTTGGCGTTAATGGCAGGCCCTAAACCCGCTTCGCCTGCGGGGTGGCATTTTTGACAGTGCATCATATACACCTGCTCGCCGCGGGCTACCTCGCTGTTTTTAGGTAAAAACATTTTTTGCTTTACCGGTTCACTTTTCCGCAAGGCACACGAAGCTGCCAAAACCGTTGCTAGAACAAAGTAAATCAAGACCATCTTTTTCATGGTGCAGCTTTTGAGATTTTCCAGATCACACCACTTCCCTTTTGCGGATGGGTGCCCAATTTATCGATGCGTACTGTACCAAAATCCACGATGTACATATCTTTTCCGGAAGGATCAAATACAACCGATACCGGTCGTTCCAGCCCGCCATTACCCAGCCAGGAAGCGGGCCCGTTGCGTCGGCCCCGGTTGACGGCAAAGTCGCGAATGACGCCGGTTTCCACGTTTACCCGCACTACTTTAAAACCCACGGGTGCCCATACCTTTCCTACCTCGGGGGCCATATCGCCAAACTGCGCTACAAAAGCTTCGCCCCTAAAACCAAACGCATCGTTGTTGGAAAAAGCAAAACCATTGGCAGAAGAATGCACGCCAAAAATTGCCGCTGGCCTGGGTGGCGTTCCGGGGTATTGTTGCAAAAGCGGCTGCACTGCGCGGGGTTTCTTTTTTGGGGACCCAAACTCTTCATCAAATGACACCTTTTTTCCCGCCGAATAATCGGGCCATCCATACCAGGCACCTTGCTGCACCTCCCACAACACATCTCCTGCCCCCCACACGGGCCGGCTGCCGCGTTCATCAAAAGCATTTTCGGTGGTAAACAGGCGGCCGCCAGGAGCCACGGCTAGACCAAACGGATTGCGTAAACCCCAGGCTACCAATTCCATATTGCCACCATTTACCGGCATGCGCAATACGGCACCGCTGCACGGAACTGCCCCTGTTATAACCTGGCCCGGCGTTGTAGCGGTGCCATAAGGAACAAAGGCACCGGTACGAACCGTGTTGCCTGCAACGTCGGTCAGGGCATGATCGGAAACATAGTTTTGTCCCGAAAGCACAACATCGCGGCAGGCAATATCATGAAATTGCGGCTTGCGTTTGAGCCAGCCGAATTTGGCATTATCGGGGCCTACCACACCGCTATTGGTAGCGGTACCCACCGTAAAGTAAATAAAGCCGGCGTGCACCACCGGTCCATTGGTATGGTGGTCGCCAAAAGAGGGAAGATTGGAAACAAGTGGTGTCATATTGCCCGAAGGACTGATGCGTAAAATACGGCCGCCCTCCAACACGCCTCCTTCGGCTACGTAAAAGTTGCCTTCATGAAAATCAATTCCGGTCCAGGGCCCGTTTTTATCACCGGTCGCAATTATAGTGGTGCTTCCGTTGGGTCCTAATTTAAGCAATCTTGGTTCGGTAAAGGCTTCGCCGTAAGAATAACCTGCTTCAATAATATACAGGTTGCCCTTATCATCAAAAACGGCATCGGTAGGAAATGTAAGGTTGGAAGTAATTGCTTCCGCCTTGTAACCGGGGGGCAACAGAATACCCCGTGCATCTATGCGTCGTTCGGCCAGGGCAGATTTTTGCCCGCCGCCATTGGAGCCCTTTATTTTATAACAACCCGAACAAAAAAACACCATCCAACCAAGCAGCACAAATAAGCCGGATCTGCGGATCATATATCCATTTATTTCTAAAGTGCAAAAAAACCAGGCCAGCGCTTTTCCTCATTCGGCAATGGTGTGCAGTGAAAAAACACTTTTAATGAGTGGTGCAAGAAGTTATAAAGGTGATGGTGTAAGAAAAAATCAGGTCCACCTACACCGGCACTTTGCCAGGTTAGAAATATAGCAATCGGATGCCGAAACACGTTAAAAAAGAAAAGCGTAGCAATGTAAACACCAGGCATTTTGAATAAGGCAGCCTAAAATGTTGGGTGTAGGGGTTTGGAAATTTTCTATTTAACGCCCAACTGTTGTTTTTTGGATATTAACTATGAGCTTAACAGGATTATAAGTTCTTAATTATTGTTCCTGCAAAATAGTCCCTCGAAGGCCCGATATCGATTTCAGCATGGTTGCTGATGGGTACACGGACGAAATTTTTATGCTACCGGCGTGAAGTGCAGCAGAACATCCTGCAACAATAGCAAGGACCTATAAATTGTGACAGGAAAAACCGTTATTTAATCACTACAGTGCCCAGCTTTTTCGACAATTCCATTTCCATTTCTTTTAGGGCCACATGGGTTTTAAAAAGGGTAAGTTGTTCTTCGATGCCGGCCTTTTCCATATCGGCCTGGTTTTGCAGCAAAAGGCGTTTGATCTTGCGCAGTTTTAAATAATTTACTGCCGACTCCACCTCATCCATCGATTTGTCCTCTTCAATAAGCAGGTAGCTTTGCAGTTTTTCTTCATTGCCCGGCTGCACGGAACTAATGAATGATTTATAATCCTGCTCAAAAAGAGATTTTTGGAACCCTGCCGACTGGCTCAGGTTTTTTTTCCAGTGTTCGCTTTGTTCGTGCCGGAACTGTAACAAGGAAACGGCCAGCGTACTCAGGTCCGGGTTGGGATGATAGATAAAAAAGTTCTTATCGGGCGGAGGCTGGTGTTCGTTCATTTTTTCCCGGAAAAGGTGCAGCACTTCCGATACTGTTTTGTTATCGAAAAGGTCTTCTTCCGGCATTTCGTTCAATACAAAATCGGCTACTTTTTGCGCCTCGTCGTACATTTTGGTGCCGTGTTCCAGCAGCACCCGCACAATTTCCCGCTCCTGCAAATCGTCTTTAAACAGCAGGGTAAAGGTATTGTCGTCATAATCGGTGGCGGCAGCCTTGCGGGCATTTTCCTCATGCACTTTGGCTTCATCGAAAGGAATTTTTGCCTCTTGCAGCGATATGCGGTTGCGGATAAATTTATTGACCAGTGTGGTAAAACCGCCTTCATCAATATTTAATATTTGGGCACACTGGCGGATGTAATCCTGCTGCTTGGTAAAATCTTCCGCCTTGTCAATTTTGGAAATAGTGGCAGCAATACTGTTCACCACTTCCGATTTTTTCTGTGCATCGGTACCCGCTTCCTTCAACATCACTTCCAGCTGAAACAACACAAAATCCCGCTTGTTGTGCAATATAAAATTGCGGAACTCCGTCATGCCCACCTTGCGTACATAACTATCGGGGTCTTCCCCATCCGGAATCAGCACCAGCTTTACGTTCAGGCTTTCTTCCAGCGCCATATCAAGGCCGCGCAATGCTGCCTTTACGCCTGCCGCATCGCCATCGTAAATAATGGTGAGGTTGTTCGTATATTTTTTTATCAGCCTAAGTTGGTCTACCGTAAGCGAGGTACCGCCGCTGGCCACTACGTTTTCTATACCGGCCTGGTGCAGCGAAACAACATCCGTATAACCTTCCACCAGCAGGCATTCGTCTGCCTTGTCTATGGCCTGCCGTGCAAAATAGGTACCGTATAATAATTTACTTTTTACATACAGCTCATTCTCCGGTGTGTTGATGTATTTCGGTGCCTTGTCGTTTTTTTTGATAAGCCGTGCACCAAAACCAATGACCTTGCCACTGGTGTTGTGCACCGGAAAAATAATGCGGTCGCGGTAATTATCTACCAACACATCCTGCCGGATGGCAGATAAGCCTGCCTTTTGCAGCATATCGGCGCTGTACTGCTGCGCCAGTGCGTTTTTGGTAAAAACATCGCGGCCATCCGGAGCATAGCCTACGCCGAATTTGCGCAGCACAGCATCTTCAAAACCGCGTTGGTGCAGGTAAGCAAGCCCTGCTGCCTGCCCGCTTTCTGTTTCGAATAACTGGGTGGCAAAAAACTTTTGGGCAAATGCATTTACGATGTACAGGCTTTCCGCCGACTGCATTTGTTGCCGCTTTTCAGGCGACACCTCGGTTTCTTCCACATCAATGCTGTAGCGCGCCGCCAGCCAGCGCAACGCTTCTACATATGAAAGCTTTTCGTGCTCCATCACAAAGGAAATACCGTTGCCGCTTTTGCCGCAGCCAAAACACTTAAATATTTCCTTGGAAGGTGAAACGGTAAAAGAAGGCGATTTTTCGTTGTGAAACGGGCAAAGGCCCAGGTAATTGGCACCGCGGCGTTTGAGCTTTACAAACGAACCCACAATGTCCATGATGTCGATCCGTGCCTGTATCTGCTGTATCGTTTCCTGCTTGATCACAGGGCAAATATAACCGATGGCGGCGCACCGGGGTTATAGGAAAATAGAATATTCCCGAACCTGATTTTGGGCAGGCATTTAGCTGAGCAGACTCATCTCAGCCATTGGGGGTTGTGGGGTACATTTAAAGCAGCAAAGGCTAAATCGGGCACAAAGCCCGGTAAATAAACTTTCTTTTTTTGCCACAATGATTTAAATTTAGGCTAACCATCCTAAGACACCGGGGAAGCTGAAGTTCTTTATTTTTTAACCCTCTAAATCTTCATCCCATGGTTCAGACAGACCTCTCGCAGTTACAGGCCGAGTGCACCGACTGGCGGCAAATTCTCCGCAACTACCGCGAAGAATTTCAGGAAACTAAAAAATCACTCCAAAGCTTTTGCCGCCAAACCCTCTCCAAAAACCAGCTACTGGAAGTAGAACATTTCGACAACCAGTTTCACATCCAACTCATCAACATCCACGACTTAAAGCAGGAAATCAAAGGCCATGTGCGGCAAATGGAAGCCGAAGGGGCCGACCACATGCAGGATGAAATATATGCCCGCCATGAGCACCTGCTGGATGAGTTTTTGACCCTCGAAAATACCTTGCAGGAACTGCGCAACGAGTTCCGCGTATTTACCAACGCCTCGGCCTGCTGAACCAAACTTTCACAGGCTTTTTTTGTGGGCAGAACCGCTATAGGTGGGCTGTATTACAGCGCAATTAAATAAATAAAACAACCGGCACCAGTTTTAACTGAAGCCTTTCATAATGCTGTTGCATTTTGGCTGGTGCCTGTTGTTTTACTGCTCGTCCTTTCTTGAAAACCTACCCGCGGCGTGCCTGCTAAAGAATAATTTATCACACAATAAATTGTATTGCCATGCCCGAATTTGATACCGCACACGTCAAAAACATTGTTTTGCTGGGCCATGCCGGCTGCGGCAAAACCACCTTAGCGGAATGTATGCTCTTTGAAGCAGGCATCACGGCCCGCCGCGGCTCTGTAGAAGAACAAAATACCACCGGCGACTACCACCCGCTGGAACAGGAACGCGGCAATTCTATATTTTCGAAACTATTGCACACCCGCTGGCGGGGCTATAAAATAAATATACTAGACACACCCGGCTATAGCGACTTTGTAGGCGAAGTGCTGTCGGCACTTCGGGTAGCCGACACCGGTATCATGCTGCTCAACGCATCGAACGGAGTGGAAGTAGGTACCGATGTAATTTGGGAGTACACTGAGAAATTCCGTACGCCCATGATTTTTGCCGTAAACAAACTGGATGAAGACACCGCCGATTACGACCGTACCGTGCAACAGGCAAAAGATCATTTTGGCAACAATGTTTGCGTGGTGCAATATCCCCGCCAGGTTGGTGCAGGCTTTCACGAAATAGTGGATGTGCTGCGCATGACAATGTACAAGTTTAAAGATACCGGCGGCAAGCCCGAAAAGCTGCCTATCCCGGATGAGGAGCGGGAACGAGCCGAAAAGCTGCACCAGGAGTTGGTGGAAGCAGTGGCATCGAACGATGAAACCCTGATGGAGCAATACTTTGAACGCGGCGAACTTACGGAAGATGAGTTGAAGGAAGGCATGAAAAAAGCCATGATCAACCACGATCTTTTTCCCTTGTTTTGCCTTTCGGCACAACGCAATATGGGCAGCGGCCGCCTGATGGGATTTATTGATGCGGTATGCCCATCGGCCAATGAAATGCCGCCACAAAAAACCAAAAAAGGCGACATGCTGCCTTGTGATGCAACCGGGCCCGCTTGTATGTTTGTGTACAAAACCATTTCCGAAGCGCATGTGGGCGACCTTTCGTTTTTTAAAGTATACAGCGGCATTATACGCAGCGGCATGGAGCTGGTGAATGAAGCGAATGGGGTTCCTGAAAAGATCAACCAGTTGTTTTTAATGGAAGGCAACAAGCGTATGCACGTGCAGGAGCTGGTGGCCGGCGATATTGGAGCCACACTTAAGCTGCGCAACACGCATGTAAATAATACGCTGCATATTAAAGGCCGCAACATCGAGTTGCCCCCGATTGAATTCCCCACGTCTAACATGACGGTTTGCATTGAAGCCCTAAACAAAGGTGATGAAGAAAAGCTATCGCAGGCCCTCCACCAACTGCGCGAAGAAGACCCTACATTGATCGTAGAAGTGTCGCAGGAATTAAAGCAAACCCTGTTGCATTGCCAGGGCGAAATGCACCTGGCAGTGGCCAAATGGAAAATAGAACACAACCAGAAAATTTCGGTGAAGTTCGGCAGGCCCCGTATTCCTTACCGCGAAACCATCAGGCGTAAAGCGGAAGCCATGTACCGGCACAAAAAACAATCGGGTGGCGCCGGGCAGTTTGGCGAGGTGCATTTAAGAATAGAGCCCTGGTATGAAGGCATGCCTGACCCCGAAGGATTAACGGTGCGTGGCCGCGATGAGTTTGCCCTGGATTGGGGTGGCAAACTGGTGTACTACAACTGCATTGTAGGCGGCGCCATCGACAACCGGTTTATGCCCTCCATTTTAAAAGGCATCATGGAAAAAATGCACGAAGGCCCGCTGACGGGTTCTTATGTGCGGGATGTTCGGGTTTCGGTTTTCGATGGCAAAATGCACCCGGTAGATTCCAATGATATTTCCTTTAAAATTGCCGGCATCATGGCTTTTAAGCAGGCGTTCCGGGAAGCGGATCCGCAAATATTGGAACCCATCAACAAGCTGGAGATCCTGTGCCCCGAAGACCTTACCGGTGCAGTAATGGGCGAAGTGCAAAGCCGGCGCGGTGTGCTGGAGGGCATGGACACCGAAGGCCATTTTCAAAAAATAGTGGCCAACATTCCGCAGGCCGAACTGCATGATTTTTCTTCTTCGCTACGGTCCATCAGCCAGGGAAGGGCCAAATTTAAAATGTCGCTGAACGGATACATGCCGGTTTCCTTTGACCTGCAACGCAAGTTGAGCGAAACCTACAACAAAGAGTTCGCAGAAGCTGAGGCATAAACCGTTCCTGGAAAGGACCCCATCACGGTTTCAGGGCACTAGCGCAACCTTTACAGGGTTGCAGCCAGTGCCCTGCCGTGTTTTTTTATATAAATCCTTTTGTTAGCCATTAGGGTTTTTTCTTAGTCACCGAAAAAAACAGCACTTTGGGCGACAAAAACCACCCAAATAAAAACGCACCTGACTTTTTTATTTGATTAGTCACTAAATTGAAATCGCAATCATTTGCAACTAATTCAATATCCAATACAAAATGCACGCTTACTTTCGTAACCACCAGTTATACCTCGCAGAAAAGTTTGAATGGCTTGATCGTCATGTTGTTAAAACAAGCCGCCGGGCACTGCTCAAAATCGAAAGCTATAAATCCATTGCTCAAACCACCGGCAGCGAAGACCAACTACGCCTGGTTGAGAAACTGGTTAAAGATTCCCTGCTGACGCCTGTTGCCAATCGCACCATTTTGCGCAAAGAAGGTTTCTACGTTTCCAACTTAGATAATTAACTGGGTAGCCACCTTGGGCTTGCGTTCCTGGGCAAAACGGCGCAGGGCATTGTCCAGGGTGGGCATCATCCAGCCTTTTTCGGTTCCCAAAACCGAATACCTGGGCCTGGGCGCTTCCAACTCCATTTCAGCCAGCGGTACGGCATTGATAAAAATGTTGCTTAAGCGGAACATCCGCGAAGCTTCCTGTGCCAGTCCTGCCCAGGTAATGGATCCTTTATTGGTAAGGTGCCTGATACCCGACTCTTCATCCATCAGGAGATCTAGCGCCACATGCACCAGGTCGGGCACATAAGTGGGAGATACCAGCACGTCGTTGGCTACCATGATGCCTTTCTGGGCAGACAGGTTTTCAATAACGTAGTGCATAAAATTAAACTCATCCCAGGGACCAAAAAACGACGAACTGCGAATGACCAGGCTTTCCGGATAAGTGGTTAAAACCTGCTCTTCGCACCGGGCCTTGCTCCACCCGTATTTGTTCAGCGGATTTACAGGGTCGCTTTCTACATAGGGTTTTCCTTTTGCGCCGTCATAAACCATGTCGGTAGAAAAGGTTAGGAACCGTATTCCTTTTTGCCGGCATTCCGTTGCCAGTTGCACGGCCCCGGTGCAATTTTCCATAAAGCATCGTTCCTGTTCCCGTTCTGCATCATCCAGCCGCACAAAACCCGCTGTATTAATTACCGCCCAGGGCTTATAAAAATCCAAAGCGTTCTGAATTTGTTCGGGGCTGGATATATCACATTCCTGGCGGCCAAGCAAAACAAACGGAATAGATCGTTCACGGCATATATGCGCAAATGCCTTTCCAAGTGTTCCGGTTTTTCCAATAATCATAACCGGTGCAATATCCTTTTCCGCATTGGAATGATCGGGATGCATTTGCAATACCGGTGCTGCATTAAAAAACCGGTTCTCTCTTTGCCACCAGCCTTTTTCTACAAGTGTTGGATGCACCTTTTCTGGAGCATGGGTGAGCTTTTGTAAAAAATTGGCCAGGGCGGTTGGGCGTAGGTAACCACCCCTGATATCGAATACCCCAGGCTCGTAGGTTCCTTTGGGTTTTGTCAGTAGTTTATTCCAACCGGTGGACCCTAGCAATGCCCAGGCGGTTACACCTTCAATGGCCACGCCTGACGCTTTTAATTCCGAAGCAGCCTGCCAAACATATTGAAACCACCGCAACTGTTCCTCGCGGTGACAATGAAGGTGCACCTCGGTAATGGCTATTGGTTTTTGGTACCGCTCCCAGGCTTCCTGCAGCAGCACTTTGATGCCTGTTTCTTCTTCCACCTCCACCCGCACTACTTCCACATCGGCATATTGGTGGCGGCCGTTACCGCCATGAGTGCCTGGTGCATAAAGGTGCAGCCGCTCGTCGAGAAACCGTTCAGAAGTAACATAATGATTGAAACCGAACACATCCGGAATGCAGGGATTTTGAATAAAAAACTCAAGCTCGGTTTCTGTAATGCCCAGTTTTAAAAAGTATTTCCATAAGGGGTGCTGTTCATTCAGCCGGCCCATTAAGATATCATAGGTTAGCCAACGGCGATGGTTTTCGAATGTAGCCTGGTAACGCAACAGTGGTGTGCTGTATGTTTTTCCCAGGTCTTCGGTTTGCACCAGCTTGGCTTGGGGGTTTACTTCCCGGATGGCCTGCATGGACAGCACGGTTGCTTTTAATTCGTTGAGCAGCATTTTAATAAAATCCTCGTCGCTGCGCTTATGCGGATACCATAGGCCGTACAATCCGCTGAACCGTGCCGTGGTCAGCGGTTCGTTTACCGGAGTATAATATTGAATTTGCGGAAACTGCATGGCTACCTCTTTGGCATAACTGGCCAGCAGTTCCGGAAAGCGCTCATCCAGCATATTGGTATAAGCTGGCCCGCTGCCATGATGCACCAATCCGGCGATCACCTCAATGCCTGCATCTTTTAATTGGTGCAATTGTCCAGAGATCCAACTCCAGTCGATGGGTCCCTCTTGTACCGGTCGGTGTTTTTCCCACAAAATGGGATACCGTATTTTTTGGATGCCTAATGGGGCTATTTTAGGTATATCGTCTTTTCTTTTATAGTGCTGCGCATAGGCCAGCTGGTCAAAATAAGCATCTCCTACCCTGTTGATGGTACATTCAATACCGCCCCAAAGCGCAGGTGGGTCCGATGGGTTGCCCTGAGAAGATTTAGTAACATTTAAATTCATGAGCCTGTATTTAGTTTCACAATACCGAACCTTTCCCACTTACCAATCCAACTTCTGTCAAAAAGATCCGGTCAGCCTTCTCGATATTTATTTAAAAAGCCTGTTGCCATGTTGCAGCAAATGCGATGCGAGGTTAGACATGGTGCCACAACTATTTATACCACAAATGTGGATAAGTACTTTTGGCATTTAGTTATTCATTCGGACAAAAACATAAAAGGCGTGCCGTACGGACTGCACACCTTTTATTGTATTGATAAGTATATTAAAAAATGCTGTTGCCATTTATGTATGGCATGGTGCAGGGCTAACCAACAACTGCTTTTTCCTTGGTACCTTCTACCAGCACATCTGCGCTTTGCTTTACTACGATGTTTTCGATCTGGCGCACCATCTGGCTCCAGGTACGATCCCAGGAATTACCGGAAAGGAACGCATCTACCTTTGCCATCCAGGTTTTGCGGCCACGCTTTTTCAGTTCTTTTTCGGCACAGGTAATAAACTCTTCGGCTGTGGAAGCAATATGTACCAGGTTATTGTCGCCATAAGGGCGCACCACATCCCGGATAGGAGTAGAAATTACCGGTTTGCCTGCGGCCAAGTACTCTGGCGTTTTTGTGGGGCTGATGTATTTAGTGGATTCGTTCATGGCAAACGGAATCACTGCAACATCCCATCCTGCAATGTAGGAGGGCAATTCCTTGTAATCTTTTCCACCCAGGTAGTGAATATTAGGACCCTGTGGCAGTGATGCCGGATCGATCTTAACCACCGGCCCGATCATTACAAAATGCCAGTCGGGGCGTGCAGCAGCCACCTGGCCAATGAGTTCAATATCCATGCGTTCGTCAATCACTCCTGAAAATCCAAAACGTGGATGTGGAATGTGCGCCTGGTCGGCAGGGTCGGACACTGTGGTACGTGCCATTCCGAAATGCGCTTTATCTATACTGCTTGGAAAAGGATGAATGTTGGGGTGGGCATTTTGCTTTGCTTCGTAAATAGAATGGCCACCGGTAAACACCACGTCTGACATTTGCAGCAATTGTTTTTCGCGAATGGTCAGTTCGGGTGGTGCAAACTTGAATGCAGACAATTCGTCCATGCAATCATATACGACAAACTCCGGTGAAAGGTGTTCGGTAAAAGGCAATGCCATTGGTGTATAATACCAAGTAAAATAGCGTTGCACATTCAACTGCGGTAACAATCCCGAAACAAGCTTTTGCTGTCGTTGTAGCGGGCAGCTATCCTTACCATTTTGCAGGTAGGGCACTACTACAAATAAATTTTTGGTGTCCTGCGAAATATGCATGGTGTCGGGTGCATCATGCCACATAGGCTCTTCTACAAAAATCACTCGGGTGTGTTTTGCAAAGCGGCTTAACAGGTGTTGTGGGCGCTGATAAACAAAACCCCAACGCAGGTGTGAAAAACAAACCAGGTCGAGGTCGTGCAGGAATGCGCATGTTACATCTTCAATATTCTTTATCATGACCTTTCTAATGCTATTTTAATGCCACCGTTTTTCCCGTTTTAATTTTATTGAGCTTAAAACATTGATTAATTCACGTGTAGAATTTTTTACTCATGCGCCTTCTGTTTATTCTTTTTAATTGCTACATTATACTTATCACCACAAGATTAATGGCAATTGATAGTTTCATGGATAATTGCTGTTGTTAACTTTTGCTATTATTAAATACGGGCACAGCATAACGTTTAACAGCTTATGAACAGAGGGAATCAATCATCTGTACTAACAATAAATACAGGAGCGATGATGCGCTTTACTTAAAGCGAAATGCAATTAAAAAATAGGAATAGCGATGTAGCCGAAACATACTGTCGGCATTGGCAGGGTGCAATAAAAAGCGCTTTGCACTGTAGGTGCAAAGCGCTTCAAATAAAACATGCAGCAAAACTAAACAACAGCCGCAGTACGCTTAACGCTTACTTCTACTATTGATTCTTCTGCAAAAACCATTAATTCAGACTTACGAAATTGGGATGCATTCCAAACATGATCGAGTGAAACCTGCTCTGTAGCTTCGTAACCAGCAGTGGCAAGCTTTTGCCAGCTTGCTTCGCGGTTAAGATCGGTAACAATCTTTGATGTGTTTTTTGGAAAAGCCACCCACAATTTTGATTCTTCTTTCAACGCCGGCATGATGTCTTTTAATATGCCGTTCAACTGTGCTTCGTTCACCGCAAATACCAAAGCAAAATCAATTTTGCGGGTTCGTAACAGCGGTGTCAGATTCTTGGCGAATGAAAGCTTGCAAAATTGTTTTTCGATGGAGGAAGGAAGACCTTGGATCAGAAGATTCTTTTCGTTGGTCAGTTGAAGTTTTTCCAAAATCGTTTGTGACATACCTTGTTTTTAAATTAAAGGATTGCAGTTGTTGGCTTAGCTTTCACACAAACAGGCATGCGAAATTACAAATATTTTGCTTAAGATTAAAGCGTATTAAATAAAAATGCCGCAAACAGCTTGTATTTGCGGCATTTTTACCATTTTATGTTGTGTATTATTTACGGGCCGTAGCAGGTTTGTAATATTTCAAAGCTTCCGGCAGGTATTGTTGTAGTTGCTCAATCCGGCGTCCTGGTGCCGGGTGGGTACTCAAAAATTCGGGAGGTGCCTGGCCGTTAGATGCTTTTTCCATACGCTGCCACAATGCAATGGCCTCGCGGGGATTGTAACCTGCAATGGCTGCCCACCGCATACCGTAACGGTCGGCCTCCAACTCGTGCTTGCGGGAAAAAGGCAACAGTACACCGGCCTGGGCCCCAATACCAAATGCCTGGTTGAAAATGGCTTGTGTAGCGGCAGGTTTGCTGGAGAGGGCAACCGACAGGCCTGCACCCAGCCCCTGGGCGGCCATTTCCTGGCTCATCCGCTCATTACCATGTTGAAAAATAGCATGGGAAATTTCGTGACCAATCACATTGGCCAGGGCCGCTTCGTTTTGGGTAATGGGCAATAAACCCGTATACACCACGCATTTGCCGCCAGGCATTACCCATGCGTTTGCGTCTTTATTATTCACCAGGTTAAACTCCCACTGGTAGCCTTCCAATACATCGCCCAGCTTTTGCTGCCGGTAATAGTTGGTTACCGCCGAGGCCAGCCGCTGGCCCACACGGCGCACCATTTCGGCATCCCGGTCGGCCGAGGCGCTTACTGCTCTGTTTTGAGATAAAAACTGCCGGTATTGCTGATTGGCCATTGATTGCAGTTCACCCTCAGGAACTACTTTAAATTGGCTTCTTCCGGTAATCGGGTTGGTGGAACAAGCCACCAAAAGGGCTGCGGCTAAAAAAAAAGCCGTGATGCTCTTTACCATAGGTTTACGTTTTATAATTGTCCAAAGTCAATGATTATACCAAACAAAAAGACCCTGAAACAGGGCCCTGGTTTATTAAAACTTCTATAATCATTTATCCTGCCGGTGCCGCCGCTTATCGCGGTGCTTTAAAATGGGTACTTTACTTTCGTTGCCCCGGATGATGCGGCCAATGTTTTTCTGATGGGTAAACAATACTAAAAGCGCCACTACTATGGTAAATACGCGGTAGAGGGGCTCGGGCTCGTTGAAAATAACCAGGATAAAAACCGGAAAGGCAATGCTGGCCAGGATAGAGCTTAGAGAAACCCACCGGGTTAAATAAAGCACCAGGACAAATACGCCCACACAACATAAAGCCACGTTGGGCTGAATGCCGAGCACCATTCCAAACAGGGATGCAACACCTTTTCCGCCTTTAAAATTTGCCCAAATCGGGAAAATATGACCAATTACTGCTGCCAAACCAAGCCCCAATTGCAGGTTTATAAGGTATAATTCGTTTTCCTGGGTTTCGGGCAAAAGGAAGGCAAGCTTAACGGCTACCACAGCCTTGATCATATCAGCTGCCATTACATAGGTGCCCCATTTGGAGCCCAGTACGCGGTATGTGTTGGTGGCACCGGCATTGCCGCTGCCATAATCGCGGATGTCAATACCGAAGAAATTTTTACTTACCCATACAGCAGTAGGAATGCTTCCTATTAAGTAGGCAAGAGTTATGAGTAGAAGTTCATTCATAGAACCAGGCAGTTTGCAAGCGCACAAAAATACATGAAAAGTAGAAAGCTGTCCGTTCTAATTCCATGCCGGTTATACACCGTGTTGCAACAGCAACGAAATCCATCCATTGCGCTTTTCTTTTTTTGATAAATGGAGGTTCAATGTTAAGGAAGCTTTCACAATTTCCGGCTCATCTTCCTCCAATAACCCACTGAATAAAATCAGGCCCTGTGGTAGCATTGCATCAGTAAGATGTTGCAAATGCATTAGTATAACATTGCGGTTGATGTTGGCCAGTATTACATCGAAAGGACCTTCAGGAACGGTAGATGCAAATTCAACAGTTACATTGGCACAACCATTCCGTACCATGTTTTCCCTGCCGTTTTCTATACTCCACTCATCATTATCGATGGCCAGCACCGAGGCTGCGCCCAGCTTTTGGGCCAGTATGGCCAATATGCCGGTACCTGTGCCAAAGTCGAAAACTTTTTTACCAGCAAAATCTATATCCTTCATTTGTGCCATCATCATCCAGGTGGTGGCATGGTGCCCGGTGCCAAAACTCATTTTGGGCATGATCACAATTTCGTGCAGCACCCCTTCGATAGGTTCGTGAAAGGGAGCCCGCACGGCACAAAAATCATCTACCACCACCGGTTGAAAATTGGATTCCCATACTGCGTTCCAGTTTTGCTGCTCGATGTTTTGCGTGGCAATATTGAAATCCTTCAACAACTCGTTTACATCGTAGCTTGGAAAAGTATCTGCGTCAAAATACACAAGCAAGTGGGTTTGCGTTTGTTCAAAACCGTTAGCACCCAAATCATTTAATTCGCTGATCAGGATTTCCTGTTGTTCTTCGCCGGCTTCGATGCTGATTTGAATATGGTGGGCCATAGTATAAAAGGTAAATGCTATTAGGGTAATGGTACGGCCATTTATTGCCGCATAGAAAGACCAAAATAAAAAGGCTGCCAGCAAATACCGGCAGCCTTTATGAAGTTTCAAAATTGCTTACTCTTGTTCGCCCTGCTGGCCGCCTTCAGTTTGGGGACGGTTGTAACCGCCGCCACCTTGTGGACGGAAGCCACCACCACCGCCTTCACGGCGCTGTCCGTTGCCGCCATCACGGCGCTCCGGACGGGGCCTGTCGCGGCGGTCTCCACCGCCTTCATTGCGGTCGCCCCTGTCGTCGCTCATGCCTTCGGGTTTGGGCAGCAATACCTTGCGGCTCAATTTGAACTTGCCGGTTTTTGGATCGGTTCCGGTCAGTTTTACTTTCACCACATCGCCTTCGTTCAGCACGCCTTCAAGCGATTCCAGTCGCTTCCAGCTTACTTCAGAAATATGCAGCAAGCCTTGCTTGCCGGGCATGAATTCAACAAAAGCACCATAAGGCTGAATGGTCTTCACAGTAGCTTCGTACTCCTCGCCTACTTCCGGTACCGAAACAATTCCTTTGATCCAGGATACAGCTTTGTCCACACCTTCTTTGTTGGCGCCGAAGATGCCCACTTCTCCCTGGTTGTTCTTTTCTTCGATATTGATGGTAGTGCCGGTTTCGCGTTGAATTTCCTGAATGATTTTGCCCTGTGGCCCGATCACCGCACCAATATATTCGCGGTCGATAAACAGTTTGATCATGCGCGGTGCATGGCCTTTCACATCGCTGCGGGCTTCTGCAATGCAGTTGTGCATGGCATCCAGAATGTGCATGCGGCCGCGGTTGGCCTGCTGCAGGGCATTCTTCATTACCTCCAGCGGTAAGCCATCCACTTTAATATCCATCTGGATACCGCAGATGCCGTCACGGGTGCCGGTAACTTTAAAGTCCATATCACCCAGGTGATCTTCATCGCCCAGGATATCGGTAAGCACGGCATATTTGCCGCTTTCGGTAATAAGGCCCATGGCTACACCTGCAACATGTTTGCGGAATGGCACACCGGCATCCATCAAGGCCAGCGAACCGGCACAAACAGTAGCCATCGAAGACGACCCGTTTGATTCCAGGATATCGCTTACTACACGAACGGTGTAAGCAAAATCTCCAGAAGGCATCATTTGCTTCAGCGAACGCAGGGCCAGGTTGCCGTGGCCTACTTCGCGGCGGCCGGGGCCGCGCAAAAACTTCACCTCACCGGTTGAAAACGGCGGGAAATTATAATGCAAAATGAATTTGGAATATTCGGAGGCTGCAGCACTTTCAACCAGCAGTTCGTCGAGCGGGGTACCTAAGGTAACGGTGGTCAGCGACTGGGTTTCGCCACGGGTAAACAGGGCTGCGCCGTGCGGGGTGGGCAGCACGTCTACTTCCATGTCCAGGGGCCGAACATCTTCCAGGCCGCGGCCATCGAGGCGTACCCGGTCATTCAGTATCATTTCCCGAACCACGTGGTATTGCAGGTCGGAAAGGTAATTTTTGACCATCTTCTTGATGTCGTCGGCAATGTCTTCGCCTTCGGGCAAATTTGCTTCCTGACGCAACACCTCTTTCAGGTCTTCGTAAATCTTTTTATAGTTTTCCTTGCGCTCTGCTTTAGGCAGGCGGCCACGGGCATCGGCTTCCATACGTTCCCGGGCAAACTCTTCAACACGCTGGCGCAGTGCTTCGTTTTGCTGGGGCTTGGGATAGTCGCGTTTGGGGCCAACACCTACCATGTCGCGCAGTTCGGCCTGGGCCTTAATCTGAACGCGGATGGCATCATGGGCAACGCCCAGTGCTTGCACCAGGTCGTCTTCCGAGCATTCTTTTGCCTCACCTTCCACCATCATGATGTTTTCCATGGTGGCTGCAACAATAAAGTCCATGTCGGACTGCTGCATTTCGGTGCGGGTGGGGTTTATTTTAAATTGTCCGTTGATGCGGCTTACCCGCACTTCCGAGATAATTTCCTTGATGGGAATGGTGGAAACAGCCAGGGCTGCAGAGGCTGCCAGGCAGGCCATTGCATCGGGCATGATTTCGGCGTCGGAGGAGATCAGGGTAACAATTACCTGCACTTCGCAGAAGTAGTCTTCGGGAAACAAGGGACGCAGGGCCCGGTCAATCAGGCGGGAAGTAAGTACTTCATAATCGTTGAGCCTGCCTTCGCGTTTGAAAAAAGAGCCGGGAATGCGGCCTGCAGAAGCGAATTTCTCCATGTAATCCACGCTCAGCGGAAAAAATTCCTGTCCGGGCTTGGGCTCTTCGGTAGCTACCACGGTAGCCAGTAAAATAGAGTTGCCCATGCGCACCGTTACCGATCCATCCGCCTGTCGTGCCAGTCTGCCGGTTTCGATGGTCACTTCCCTACCATCGCCTATGTCAAATGTTTTGCTGATTTTTTGTGTGAGCATTGGTCCAAGTTTGTTCCCTGATGTGCAGGAAGGACAAGCAATCAAGGAAAGGTAAAATAGATGCGAAACAAGTTTAGTACAGCGAATAACCGTTCGCTGTACTAAACAAAAAGCCCTCCCTTACGGGGAGGGATATGTGCAAGGAATTAGTTTATTTTCTTAAACCCAGCTTCTCAATCAGTTGGCGGTAGCCCTGCAGGTTGTGCTTTTGCAGGTAGTTGAGCAGCCGGCGGCGGCGGCCAACCATTTGCATCAGTCCGCGGTGGGTAGAGAAATCTTTTTTGTTTTGCTGCAGATGGCCAGAAATCTGGCTGATGCGCTCTGTCAGCAGCGCAATTTGACCTTCAATGGAGCCCGTGTTTTTTTCCGATCCTCCAAATTGACCGAAAATGCTCGCTTTTTTTTCTGTTGTTAATGACATCGTAGTTTTTTTTGAAAAGACATCCGATTAGATACCCATGTATATTTTCGGGGGCAAAGCTAAGGAAATTAGTTGATAGATAAATCAGACAAGGGACAACAGACTGGGGATGACTGCAGGAAAAAACTGTTCCCATAACCTGTTGCCTGCCTTCTGTTGTCTGCCCTCCCGGCCTACTTTTGCGCCATGAATTCTTCCGAAGAGCTGTCTCAGGATGCCCGGGCCATTCTGGGCCTGCAATTGCCTACCGACCCCAGGTGGGTTAACCTGGCCCAGATTTCCCTGGCCGATATTCTTACCGACCATGCTTATTGCGAACAAAAAGCGGCCACTTCCTGCATTTCCCTGATCCAGGTATACAGCGACAGGGAAAAACTGGTAGCCGAACTGGCCCCGATAGTAACCGAGGAATGGGGGCATTTTCGCCTGGTTTTGGCAGAATTGAAAAAGCGGGGCCTGCCCCTGGGGCGCCAACGTAAGGACGAATATGTAAACCGGCTGTTGCAGTTTCAGCAAAAAGGCGGCAATTCAGAAGGCCGCCTGCTCGACCAGTTGCTGATGATGGCCCTGATTGAAGCCCGCAGTTGCGAACGGTTCAAACGCCTGAGTGAAGGGCTGAACGACGATTACCTGCGCCAGTTTTACCGGCGGTTTATGGAAAGCGAAGCCGGGCACTACACCTTGTTTATAGAACTGGCCGATACTTATATGGAAAAGGAAAAGGTGCGCCGCCGCTGGAGGGAATGGCTGGCGTTTGAAGCCGAAGTGATGCAAAGCCTCGAGCTTCGGGGCGATCGGATGCATTAACAGCCTCCCGTCATTACGAGGCGCAGCGGGCACAGCTTAATTCATAGCGTTTTACTGCGCCGAAGCAATCTCCTAAAATAAAATGGGTTATTTGGGTAAAATATAATCCGTTCTCGAACCCAAGGTATTGCCGTAAAAGAAAGCTCAGGAGATTGCTTCGGCGCACAATGGAACTTTTATATGCAGCTTTTTCCGCGCCTCGCAATGACGTGACAAAGGCGAATAGTTTAATAGTCTCCACCAAAATACGCAAGCTCTTCCTCCAGGTTCAGAAATGGATACCGCTCTTGTAGGTCCCTTGTTTTGGCCAAATAGGTTGTCAGGAACTTTTTATGTGCATCAGTTGACGGATGCTGGGCTTTGTGTTTCCGGGCAATATTCAGGGAACGCAGCAGTGCAGCAAGCTCCTGCGTTTCAGCTGTCATAAAAGTTTGCAAAAACTTCTCCAGCACAAAATTGGTAGCCAAGTAATTGGGATGCACCAGGTCTTCGGAAAAAAACCGGTAATCGCGGAGCACATCTATTACCAGCTCATACGATGGAAAATAATGCAGCCGGTCAAACTTGTTTACGAGGTGGTGCACTGCCTCAATCAGCCTTGCCTTGCTGCGGTTATTTTCTACCACGCCATCCCTGATATGCCGCACCGGCGATACGGTGAAAATTATACGCACCTTCCGGTTGTTGTAAAAAAGCTGGTGGATGGTGTTGTCGAGCAACTCGATGGTCTCGGTAATCTGCAACAGGTGTTTTTGAAACCATTGCGCAGGTGCACGATGACAATTGGCCACGCCACCCATCGATGCAGGATGGGTTTGATTGACCCCTGCCACGCTTGTATGTTGCAGCAGCCGGTAGCTAAATGAAGAACCTAAAGTGATGATCAGCCAGTCGGCCTCCAGCAGATAAGCAGCTGCCTGTTTTTGCGCAGCATTTATCTGTTGCAAAACTGCATCCTGGTCCATGCCCGAAAACCTGCTGTGGTGGTTCCAGCTTTGCCATAGCTCATTGTAATAAAACAGGTCTTCCGGGCCGTATTCTTTGCCCTGCAAAAAGGAAACAATACTGGCGCAAACAGAAGCCGGGTCGAACAGGATGCCCGTAGGATTTTGCAATACGTTGAACTTCAGGTCGTGGAGTGCATTGCCAATGTGCTCGGTAAAACAGGACCCGATCGAAAGGATGTTATGTTTATGATGAATGGGGTGCGAGGCAGGCGGCAGGTTTAGCTTAAGCATCAGGTCCATAGCAACAGTATCGGTTGAATTAAAGCGGCTAAAGTTAGCTTTTTACAACCCGAAAATTCTTGTGGCTCGTTGCAGGCATTCGGACAGCGCTTTTTTATTGATCGGCGGCAACTGTTTTATTTCTTCAAAATATTGCAGCATCAACTCGGTATCCATGTTGCCCACCAGGTCGTCGGCAGCCATGGGGCAACCACCAATACCTTTCAATGCACCATCGAACCTGCGGCAGCCTGCACCATAAGCAGCCGCCAATTTAGGCCTCCAGGTGTGGGGCGCTGCATGCAGGTGCACACCAAAAGTTACTTCAGGATATTGCGGAATAAGGGTTTGCAGGGCAAATTGGATATGCTCCGGCGTAGCCACGCCCACAGTATCGGCCAGCGAAATGATGCCGATGCCTTTAGCCGCCATTTGCGCTGCCCAGTGCAGCAGCACCGATTCATTGTACGGATCGCCATAAGGATTGCCAAAACCCATGCTGAGATACAATACCAGTTCTTTATTGCTTTGCAGGCAAATTTGCTGGATGGCATCCACCCGGTGCACTGCTTCTTCGATGGTGCTGTTTGTATTTCGCTGCTGGAAAGTGGGCGAAAGGGAAAAAGGAAAACCAAGGTATTGAATGGCACCAAATTGTGCGGCTTCTTCTGCACCGCGAACATTGGCCACAATGGCCAGCAACTTAGTTTGCGATTCACCCAATTGCAGGCCAGCCAATACTTCTGTTGTATCCTTCATCTGCGGGATGGCTTTAGGAGATACAAAAGAGCCAAAGTCAAGCGTATGAAAACCCACCTGCAGCAGGCTGTTCAGGTAAGCGATCTTTTCTTCTGTTTTAATAAAATGCTTCCATCCCTGCATGGCATCGCGGGGACATTCAACAAGTTGCAGCATGGTACAAGTTAAAACAGGTTTATTAAAAAAGGGGATGCTCCCTTCGTCCTTCTTCCAGTCTTGGTGTCTTTGTGGCTTTAAATGATCATCCTTTTTTACAAACCCATTCGCTGTTTCATGGCTTCGTACAATATCATTCCGGCTGCAACTGAAACATTCAAAGATTCAAACTCGCCAGCCATGGGTATCTTGAATTTTTCATCACAAATTTTCATCAGCGCAGGATAAACCCCCTTGTCTTCCGAACCCATCACTACGGCAGCTGGTTCCTTCCAGTCAACCTGGTGCAGCATGGAAGTTGCCTTCATTTCAGATGCAAACACCCGAATACCATTGAGGTGCAGTTCATCCACAGCCTTCATCAGGCTATTAACACGGCACACATGCAGCTTTTCCAGCGCACCGGCCGACGACTTCAGGGCTTCCTCATTTAAGGCACCCACCCCTTTATCCGGAATAATGAGTGCCTGCGCTCCACAGCAAAGTGCAGAGCGGGCAATGGCGCCAATGTTGCGCACATCGGTCACGCCATCGAGTAATACAAAGAGCGGTGTTTGCCCCTGCCCTACTACATGGTCTATCACCTGTTGCAGGTTCAGGTACTGCACCAAAGCTGCAAAGGCAATCACGCCCTGGTGGTTGGCCCTGCTGATGGAATTCAGCTTTTCGATGGGCACTACCTGCACCGGGATGTTGCGGTCCTTGGCCAGCCTGCGGATGGTAGCTGCCATTTCGCCGCCGGCGTTTTTTGCCAGCAAAATTTTATCGATGGCCCTGCCTGCATCCATTGCTTCGGCAAGAGGCTGCCGGCCTATGATCAATGAAGATTTTTTCAACCTTTAAATTTTAATGTTCCTTCCAAAATCATGATGTGTACTTTCAGTACGGCTGCCACCGTTATAGCATCGGTAATGACACCGTGGGCCACCATGTGGTACAGTTCTGAAAATGGCAGTTTCCGCACCACCAGTTGCTCCGTTTCTTCCGGCATGGCCGCTTTCTGCTCCAGGTTGCGGGCCAGATAAATCACGCAATATTCATCACTAACGGAGTTGCTTAAGTGCATTTCCTGGATCTGCACCCAGCTGGCAGCTACCAAACCTGTTTCTTCTTCCAGCTCCCGCTTAGCCGAATCGATTGGGTGGGTGCCCAAGGGGCCGCCACCTTCCGGTATTTCCCAACTGTACTTTCCCAGCGGAAAACGGTATTGGCCCACAAGGTAAGTATTACCGGCTTCATCGATGGGCAGGACGCCTATGGCGATATTCTTGAAATGCACTTTACCATAAATGCCCTTACCGCCTGTAGGGTTCAGCACATCGAACTCGGTAACACCGATCCAGGGATTTTCATACACCTGCTTTTCGGCCAATACCGTCCAGGGATTGTGGAGTTCATTCATGTTGGTATAATAAAAAACCTCCCCGCTTTGAGGGAGGTTTCTGAATAGTTCGAATAATTTATTGAATGCCGAAAGCTTTTTTCACCTGGTCTACATAATCCAGTTTCTCCCAGGTAAACAGTTCCACTTCCCGCTCCAGGTTTTTACCTTCATGGGTTTTAAACACCTTGGTAATGGTTTGCGGCTGGCGGCCCATGTGGCCGTAGGCTGCAGTTTCGCTGTAAATAGGATTGCGCAATTTCAGGCGCTGCTCGATAAAGTAAGGACGCATGTCGAAAATGCCTTCAACGATTTTGGCAATTTCACCATCGCTTTTACCCACCTTGCCGGTGCCGTATGTATTCACGTTGATAGAGGTGGGTTGGGCTACGCCAATAGCATAGGAAACCTGCACCAGCACTTCTTCGGCCACGCCGGCGGCTACCAGGTTTTTTGCAATATGGCGGGTAGCATAAGCAGCAGAACGGTCCACTTTAGAAGGATCTTTTCCGCTGAATGCACCACCACCGTGTGCCCCTTTACCACCATATGTATCTACAATGATCTTACGGCCGGTAAGGCCAGTATCGCCATGCGGTCCACCAATCACAAATTTACCTGTTGGGTTGATGTGGTATTTTATTTCGCCAGCAAAAAGGTGCGCATACTTGCCATATTTGGCCTTCACGCGGGGAATAAGAATTTCAATGATGTCTTTGCGGATCTGTGCCTGCATATCTTCTTCAGAACCAAAATCATCGTGCTGCGTCGATACTACGATGGCATCAATCCGCACCGGGCGGTTGTTGTCGTCGTACTCCAGTGTTACCTGGCTTTTTGCATCCGGACGCAGGTATTTGATCTCCTCGTTCTCGCGGCGCAGTGCAGCCAGTTCCTGCAGCAGCTTGTGGGCCAGGTCGAGGGCCAGCGGCATATAATCGTCGGTTTCGCTGGTAGCGTAGCCAAACATCATTCCCTGGTCGCCGGCGCCCTGCTCTTCTTTTTGCTTGCGGTCTACACCTTGGTTGATATCGGCCGACTGCTCGTGGATGGCCGAAAGAATACCACAGGAATTGGCTTCAAACATGTATTCGCTTTTTGTATAACCGATTTTGCGAATAACGCCACGGGCAATTTCCTGTACGTCGAGGTAGGCTTTAGATTTTACTTCACCGGCAAGTACCACTTGTCCGGTGGTTACCAGTGTTTCGCAGGCCACTTTAGACTCGGGGTCAAAAGCAAGAAAATGATCGATCAAGGCATCTGAGATTTGGTCAGCCACTTTATCGGGGTGGCCTTCCGATACACTTTCGGAAGTAAATAAGTAAGGCATCCGGTTTAGAATTTTAAATTGGCTCTGGTTTACAGAAAAAAAGCCGGGTGCAAATATAGCCCCGGCCCGTTTACTTCAATAATTTATTACCCGGTTACAGCTTGGAATAAATGATCCGCAGCTTCATAGGCTGTGCAGGGTGGTTGCCACCGCCCACACGAAGTCGGCCAATGCCAAATACCGGGTTGATATAAAGAGGTTGAATGGTACTGCTGGCTGCCAGCCGGGGTGTAATAAAGAATGGACTGGACAACCGCAGATCGTAAGGTTTTAGCGTACCGTTGGCTACCCGCTGCACATACCTTGATATATCGAAGCGCCATTCTTCCACTTCCACACCAGCCACCGTGGCCTTGCGGCTAACCATACCAAATTGCAGGGCATTGGTTACCTGGCCGTTTTGCGGGGAAATGGCCACGTCGATAGGAATGGTGCGGTAAACCTTATCCGTCGTATCGTATGCATCGAGGTACAGATAAGGAGCCGGGGAAAAAACTTTAGCTGCAGCATCGGGCACCTGTTGCACCACCAGCTCGGCACGGTGTACTACCCTATTGGTAAGGCTGTACAATCCGGGCACCGAAAGGCGTGCATATGTTCCCGGTGTGTTTTGAATATATACCAATTGGTCCGGCACATCATCGCCGGCCACAGCAGCAAACTCCGATCCGGTGCGGTCGCGTTCGATATAATTGGCCGAAGCCGAGGTGGCAGAGTTGAAGCGGAAATAAGTTACCGCCGTGTCGAGTGTGTTGCTACCAGTAGTATAACGGTAATAAATAGCGAGCTTGGTATTTGTATCGGCCAGTGAAACACCTACCAGGGCATTGCCCATGGATTTGTTTTGGGGCCGAACGGCAAAGCCTTTAAAACGGCTGTTAAATGCTGAATCGTTCCGGTACGCATTGGTAGAATCGTAGCGCAGCAGGCGGTCGCCAAAATCATTGTTCAGGCGCAGCCGCACCTGGTTTCTAGCCATTTCCCGAAAAGGCCTTACTGAGTCATTCAGGGTGTATGGAAATATTGTTTGAATGCCCGACAGCGCATTGCTGTATGTAAAATTATTTTGGTTCACCAGGTACAAAGAATCGTCGGTAAATGCGCTGCTCTGGTCTATTTCATACACCTGCAAATGAAGCGGCTGCATAGTGTCGCCATAGGTTGAATTATACCCCAACACCAATACTACGGAATCGACCCCTACCAATTTTGCTTTATCGGTAAACTGGAACGGCGTTAAAAACACCTGGGGCTTTAACTGCAGAAACAACGTTCCCGTTGAAGTACCGAACAGCGGGTCATCGCTGATGTTGCCCACAAAGTGTGTTTCGCTGGAAATACTCCGTGAAGTATCGCCGGTACCAAATGGCTGGTTATAGGAAATTACCTGCAGGATGGTATCAAACGTATTGATATTATCCACCGGCGGAATGAGGTCGCCACCCAGTTCGGTGGCGTCATTTACCTTTTTGCAGGATGCTAATAACAGAAGGCCGAACAAACATGCAGAAAGAGACCGCAGCACCACGCTTTGTTGCTTCACAAGCTTTTATTAATCTGTTGAAAAATGTCACAGGCATAACCAACAATGAGTAATGAATGGGCCCGCAATAGTGCTCCACTCATTACTCATTGCGCTAACTACTACTTACCGGCAAGGTCGCTATACAACTGTAAATAGTCTGTTAAATCAGATTCAGGATTGTAGGGCAGGGTTTTCTTGCCTTTTACTTTAGAGAAAGCTTCTACCAGTTGAGGGTCGGCGCTTTCATCGCCAAATGTAATGGCGTCGGCAAACGTGGCACCGCCGCGTTGCAGGGCCATGTTGGTGGCGTCTTTATAGATGTCGAGTTCTTTTTCTTTAAGGGTGGCGTGGATCATGGCCTTTTTTACAAAGTCGGCACCCAGGCTTTCCTCAAAGGTATTTTGCCCAATGGTGTACACCACCTTGCTGTGGGCAAACACAGGCTCCTTTTTATAAACGGTTTTCAGGTAAAATGGAATCAGGCCCGTCATCCAGCCGCTGCAATGAATGATGTCGGGAGGCCAGCCAAATTTCTTTACCGTTTCCAATGCGCCTTTGCAAAAGAAAACGGTGCGCAGGTCATTGTCTTCATACCACTGTTCGCCTTCGTCGGCAAAAACAAACTTGCGTTTGAACAGGTCTTCATTATCCAGGAAATAAACCTGCAGGCGGGCATTGGGCAACGAGGCTACTTTTATTTGCAGGGGAAAATCTTCGTTGTCGACTGAAACGTTGATGCCGGAAAGGCGCACAACTTCGTGCAACCGGTGGCGGCGTTCATTGATGGTTCCAAAACGTGGCATAATGCAGCGCACCTCAAATCCCGTGTCGTTAGCTTTTATTGCCAGCTTGTTCACTATTTCCGAAAACTCCGTCAACTCCAAGTAGGGCGACATTTCGTTAGCAATAAATAAAATTCTTTTCTTTGCCGACATTGTAACCGTTTTAAACGCTTTTTTATTAAAGGTTGCAAAGGTAATTAAATATTTTTAAGCACTGCCGCCAAACACTGCCCCTACCGCCTTATGATCTTGTTCAAAGAAGCCATAGCCCTGCAACAGCACCTGCAACAACAACGTTCGGCCGGAAAAACCTTGGGCTTTGTTCCTACCATGGGTGCATTGCACGATGGGCATCTTTCCCTTATCCGCCAGTCTGTGGCGGGCAACGACCTTACGGTGTGCAGCATTTTTGTAAACCCTACGCAGTTTAACAATGCCGCCGATTTTCAGCATTACCCCAAAACCATTGAACAGGACCTGGAGCAATTGCTGGCGGCGGGCTGCGATGTGCTTTTTTTACCCCCGGTTCAGGAAATTTACCCGCCCCACTACCAAAAGCAGCAATATGACCTGGGCGTTATAGAAACACTGCTGGAAGGAGCTTTCCGGCCGGGACATTTTCAGGGCGTGTGCCAGGTAATGGACCGCCTGCTTCAACTGGTGGAACCGCACCGGCTGTATATGGGGCAAAAAGATTACCAGCAATGCATGGTGGTGCGCCGCCTGTTGGAAATTACCGGTCGTACTACTCCCCTCCTGGTTATAGCCGATACGCTGCGGGAAGCAGACGGCCTGGCTATGAGCAGCCGCAACCTGCGGCTCAGGCCGGAAGACCGGGCCAAGGCGCCGGAACTTTTTCAGGCGCTGCGCTTTATACAGGACCATGTGCACCAGGAGTCCCTGCCCCATCTGGAAGCGGAAGCTACCCGGCAACTGGAGCAGCAGGGGTTTGCGGTAGACTATGTGGCCATTAGAAATGCCCAAACCCTGCAGCCGGCACAAAACGGCTCGGAACCAAAAGTGGCCTTGCTGGCCGCCGCCATAAATGGCATCCGCCTCATTGATAACCTCCCGCTTAATTAACACGTTCTTTGTGTAAAGGGCCTAACTTTGCGGCGCTATGACCATTTCTGTATTAAAATCTAAAGTGCATCGTGCCGTTATTACGGAAGCCAATCTGAATTATGTAGGCAGCCTTACCCTGGACGAAGACCTGATGGAAGCGGCCAACATGATTGAGCATGAAAAAGTGCAGATTGTAAACGTAAACAACGGCGAACGCATCGAAACCTATCTTATTAAGGGCAAGCGTGGATCTGGTGTTTGCTGCCTCAACGGGCCTGCTGCACGGCGCGGCATGGCAGGCGATGTGGTGGTGGTAATTTCCTATGCCTCCATGCCGTTTGAAGAAGCTAAAACCTTTAAACCCTGGGTGGTGTTTCCGAAAGAAGGCAATAAGTTATAAATGTCCGAAGTCCGATGACCGAAGTCGGAAGAAATACAAGTCCGGAAAGACAGGAGAGACAGCTGAGACGGAAAAGACAGTAAAGGCGCTTACTATGCGGTAAGCGTCTTTTTTTTGCGGAGCAGGAATGGCTTTCTAAAATAACGTCACTTTTTTACACCGGTTGTCAGGCTACCATCTTCAATTCTCCTTACTTCCGTCTTCCGACATCGGACTTCCGACTTCGGACTTTTCCGTCTTTTCCGTCTTCCCAATTACATTTGCATCCATGCATCCCACCTTACGAACTGTTTTGCAGTACCTGTTTTTTTTGGGCCTGGGGCTGTTTTTTGTATGGCTTACCATTAAAGACATCAACCGCCAGCAATGGGCAGCCATTAAATATGCGGTTGCCAATGCACGGCACTGGGTGGCGGTGCCGGTAGTGGCCATGTTGCTGGTAAGCCACTACAGCAGGGCGTTGCGCTGGAAAATACTAATGGAGCCCTTGGGCTATAAGCCCTCCAACTTCAACACATTTGCGGCGGTAATGATTGGCTACCTGGTAAATGCGGGTGTGCCCCGGTTGGGCGAGGTGGTAAAATGTACGCTGCTGGCCCGCTACGAAAAAGTAAGGGCCGATAAACTGGTAGGCACCATTGTGGTGGAACGTGCCGTAGACGTAGTGTGCCTGATGGTCATTTTTATATTGGCACTTCTTTTTGAAGGCCGGTTTATCGGCGACTATGTAGCCAACCTGTTCGCTAATTTTTTCCGTAACCGCAGCGGCGATTTTTCACTCACCAAAATGCTGGTAGCTGCCTTGGTGGTGGCGGGTGGCATATGGCTGGTTTCTTTTGTGCTGCGCCGCTTTGGCCACATCGATGCTGTAGGCAAAATAAAAAACATATTAAAAGGTATTGCCAAAGGTTTAAACAGCATCCGGTTGGTAAAACACAAAGGGTTGTTCCTATTTCATACCATTTTAATTTGGTTGATGTACCTGGCCAGCACTACAGTAGGTATTTATGCGCTGCGCGAAACCGCACATTTGGGCATCGGCAGCGGGCTTACCACATTGGGTATTGGCAGCATCGCCATGATCATTACCCCTGGGGGCATAGGTGCCTACCCGTTTTTGGTGGAAAAGCTGATGGAACTTTATGGCATCAGCCGGGAAACGGGCATAGCCCTGGGCTGGTTGCTTTGGGTAGCGCAAACGGCCATTATTCTTGTAGGTGGCCTGGTGTGTTTTGCCCTGCTTACTTTTTTCAATAAAAAACAAAAAAAGCCTGTTGCTGAGCCATTGCCTGTAGCAGAGGAGTAATCCTATTGCTTCTTTTTATATTGTTTTGTTACGTCCCGAACATATTTGATACCTTATCCCGCAATGTTAATTCTTGGTGCTGATACCTATGTAGCGTAGCCGTTGGAGCATCAAGCATAAAACTTGCATATACCCATCGGCGTACAGCCCTACTAATATGACTGACCCCAAACGCAAAACCATTTCCCGCGATATAAGCTGGCTTTCTTTCAATGCACGTGTGCTTCAGGAGGCCGCCGACCCCACCGTGCCCCTCCGCGAACGCATCCGCTTTCTGGGTATTTTTTCCAACAATCTGGATGAGTTCTTCCGGGTGCGGGTGGCTACCCTCAAGCGCATGATTCAATTGGGCACAAAGGCCAAAATGCACTTGGAGCAAAACCCAGAAGCCATTTTAGCCGAAATTCAAATGACGGTGCTGAACCAGCAAAGTGAGTTCAACCGCATCTGGAGTGGTATATTGGAAGAATTAAAATCGGAACAGATTTTTTTGGTAACCGAAAAGGCGTTGAACCCCGAGCAACAGGAGTTTGTGCAAAAATATTATGACGAAGAAGTAAGCCCCAACCTGATCCCGCTAATGATCGAAAGCATTCCGGATGTGCCTTACCTCCGCGATAAATCGATTTACCTGGGTGTGGTAATGTGGATGAAAAACAGCGCACTGCAACGCAAATATGCCCTTATTGAAGTGCCAAGCCGCACACTGGGCCGCTTTCTGCAACTGCCTTCGCCCAATGGCGAGCACCACATTATATTGCTGGAAGACGTGATCCGGTTCAACCTGCCACAGATATTTGCCTACTTTGGCTACGACGAATACCAGTCGAACGTTTTTAAAGTAACCCGCGATGCGGAAATAGACATCGATAACGACATTGCCACCAACCTGGTGCAAAAAATAGAAAAAGGCCTGAAAAACCGCAGGAAAGGAAAGCCGGTTAGGTTTGTTTACGACAAAGAAATGGACCCGGGCCTGCTGGAGTTTTTAATCCGCAAGCTGCACCTTTCCAAACGCGACAACCTGATACCCGGCGGCCGCATCCATAACTTCCGCCATTTTATGGATTTCCCGGCCTCCGTTTTCCGCAGCCAAAGCCGCAGGCGCAAACCCTTTGTACACCCGCTGCTGGCCGGCAAGCGCACTACCGACGTAGTGTTGGAAAAAGACGTGCTGCTGCATTTTCCTTATCATTCCTTCAACCCGCTGATCGACCTGCTGAAAGAAGCGGCCATTGATCCGGATGTGACTTCCATAAAAATCACTTGCTACCGGCTGGCGTCTCAATCCAAAGTGATCAATGCCCTGATCAACGCAGTGCGGAATGGCAAACAGGTAACGGCGGTGCTGGAACTAAAGGCCCGTTTTGATGAAGAAGCCAACCTGGAATGGAAAGAGCGCCTGGAGGAAGAAGGCGTAAAAGTGCTGATTGGCATACCTAACATGAAAGTACATGCGAAAATTTGCCTTATCCGGAAGCGGGTGGCCGAACGCATTTTACAATACGGTTTTGTAAGCACCGGCAACCTCAACGAAAGTACCTCCAGGGTATATGCCGACCATTGCCTGCTTACCGCCAATAAAGCCATCATGGCTGATGTGAACCGGCTATTCAACTACCTTGAGCACCACAAAACGGGCACGCATTTTCTGAAAGCCTGCAGCACCCTGCTGCCATCGCCCATTTTTGCTCGCCGCGAAGTGCTAAAGATGATCGACAACGAAATCAAGAATGCAAAGCGGGGTAAAAAGGCGGTGATCGTTGCCAAAATGAATTCACTTTCCGACGAAGAAATGATCAATGCGCTGTATGACGCAGCCCGGGCCGGTGTGGAACTAAAGTTGATTGTTCGGGGCATTTTCGGCATGTTTTCGCAAAACGAAAAATTTGTCCACCCCGTAACGGCTATATCCATTGTAGACGAATACCTGGAGCATGCCCGGGTCTGGTACTTTTACCAGGGTGGAAAAGAGCGGATGTTTATTTCTTCGGCCGACTGGATGACGCGTAACCTCGACCACCGCGTAGAAGCATCCTGCCCCATTCTCGACCCCGAGCTGCGGGCGGAACTCATGGAAATCCTCAACATACAATTGAGCGACAATGTAAAGGCCCGCTGGCTCGACAACAACCTCTCGAATACTTATGTTCGAAACGGGTCGCAAAAAAATGTACGTTCGCAGGAAGAAACCTATCATTACCTGTTCAACAAAACCGAAGCACAAATTGAAGTTAGCAGCCATTGATATCGGAAGCAACGCCATGCGCCTGCTCATCAGCGATGCGGTAGAAACACCCGGAGGCAAACCCGAATTTGTAAAGCAGTCGTTGGTGCGGGTACCCATACGCCTGGGTATGGATGTATTTGAAAGCGGGAGCATTTCCGAAAAACGTGCCGGCATGTTGCTCAACAGCATCCAGGCATACAAGCTGCTGATGCAGGTATACGAAGTTGAGCACCTGAAAGCATGCGCTACATCGGCCATGCGGGATGCCCTGAACGGTCCTGAGCTGATGCAACGGGTAAAAGAACAAACGGGCATCGAAATTGAGATCATCACCGGCCAACAGGAAGCTGCTTTTATTTATGAAAATCATGTAGCCGAAAACATGAGTGCGGCTGAAAGCTACCTGTATATTGATGTGGGAGGCGGCAGCACGGAACTAACTTTTTTCTCAGATGGCAAACTCGTTGCTAAAGAATCCTTCAACATTGGCACCATCCGCCTGTTGAAAAACCAGGTGGAGGAAAAAGCCTGGAACGATATGAAGGGTTTTATTAAAAACAAAACCAGCGGGTATCACCACATTACTGCCATTGGTTCCGGTGGCAACATCAACAAGATATTTTCCTTGTCTAAACGCAAGGAAGGAAAACCACTGTCACTGGAATTGCTGCGCAATTATTATAAAGAATTCAGCAGCCTTTCGCTGGAACAGCGTATGAGCCTGTACAAGCTGCGCGAAGACCGGGCCGATGTAATAGTGCCAGCCCTGCTTATTTATATGAATGTAATGCGGTGGGCCGATACCGAAGAAATATATGTGCCCAAAATTGGTCTGGCCGATGGGCTGATCAATATTTTGTACGATGAAGTAAGAAGTAAGCGCCTTTGACCATCGTCCATGATCCCCGGAATATGGACTTTTCCACTCCCACTTCCCCACCGCCACTTACTTTTGCAGCATGAGTGTTTCCTCCGAAGTAAAACGCATCACCACCCACACCTTGCAAAAAATGAAGGACCGTGGTGAAAAGATAGCAATGCTGACGGCCTATGATTATTCCTTTGCACAAATACTGGATGCTGCAGGACTGGATGTGCTGCTCGTAGGCGATTCGGCTTCCAACGTGATGGCCGGCCACGAAACCACCTTGCCCATAACGCTGGATCAAATGATCTACCACGCATCCTCAGTAATCAGGGGCGCCACCCGCAGCCTGGTAGTGGTTGACCTGCCGTTTGGTTCCTACCAAAGCAACTCCGATATCGCACTGGCATCGGCCATCCGCATTATGAAAGAAACCGGTGCGCATGCCATTAAAATAGAAGGCGGCGAAGAAATCCTGGATTCCGTACGGCGCATTATTTCTGCAGGGGTTCCAGTAATGGCGCACCTCGGTCTAACACCCCAATCCATCTACAAATTTGGCACCTACAGCGTACGGGCCCGCGAAACTGCCGAAGCGGATAAATTAAAGCGCGATGCATTGCTGCTGCAGGAAGCAGGTTGCTTTGCAGTGGTGCTGGAAAAAATTCCAGCTGTGCTGGCACAGGAAGTTTCTCAAAGCCTCACCATTCCCACCATTGGTATTGGTGCCGGCCCGCATTGCGACGGGCAGGTGCTGGTAATGCACGATATGCTGGGCATCAACGTAGAGTTTAAGCCCAGGTTTTTGCGCAAATACCTGAACCTGCACGAACAAATAACAGGTGCCGTACAACAATACGTGCAGGATGTACGCAGCAATGATTTTCCTTCCGAAGCTGAATCGTATTAAAGCATACAGTCACATCTTTTAATAATACGTAAGAAAGAAATGCGCCATTAACTTTCTCGACTTTGCGATAGCAAAAGATTGGTGCACTAAATAAATCAATCATACAAATCCTTCCAAATCCTGCGCATCACCGGTTACCTTTGCCGCCGATTTGTAAAACCAACAAACCAGCATGAAGAAATTTGTCTGCATAAGCGCAGCCGCGTTTTGTTGCCTGATTGGAACCACGCAGGAACCGGAGTCTGTGGAGCTCGACCCTGTATCGGTAAGTGCCTCGCTGAGCGCTTTGCAAACTTCCCGCACCGGAAGAAACATCATTGTATTTAAGGGGGACCAGTTGGCGCAACTGCCGGTTCATTCCGTTGATGAATTGCTTCGGTACCTTCCGGGTGTGGAAATACAGGCCCGTGGCCCGCAAGGTGCACAAAGCGATATCGTGTTACGCGGCGGCACATTCAACCAGGTACTGGTGATCATTGATGGGTTGCGCCTGAACGATCCCAACACCGGGCATTTCAGTACCTATGTTCCTATTGCGCCTGCCGAAATTGAGCGCATTGAAGTATTGAAGGGGGCATCATCGGCCATTTACGGGTCGGATGCTGTGGGCGGTGTAGTGCACATCATCACGAAATCTTTTGCGGCGCAAAAAGAATCCCGTTTTGGTGCATCGCAGCAAATTACCGTGGGCGAATGGGGTTTGAAAAACATACAGACCGGTGCATTTTACAGCGACGGAAAGCTATCCCTCAGCGGCGGCATTCTTTCTACTAACGCAGATGGACAACCGCAAAGAGGCATACGCGGATATTTTCACAATACTACGGCTTCCCTTTCTGCAGGGTACCGGTTCAACGAGTTTTGGCACCTCGGCATACGCACCGCTTACGATACCCGCGATTTTGCTGCGCAAAACTATTATACAACGTTTGCTTCCGATACCGCGTTTGAACGCGTGGCCACGCAATGGAATGGTGCCCGGCTATTGTATCAAAAAGGAAGCAACAGGTTTTTGTTTAGTGGAGGTTATAAAGCGGTTACCGACGAATTTTTTTATACACCTGCTGCTACCCCCAACAACAACCTGTCAAAACTTTACCAGGCACTTGCTTTTTACGAACACCAGTTTAATAAAGCCACTTCTCTTACCGGCGGGGCACAGATTCAAAACCGTACCATCAAATCGAACGACCGCGGAAATCATGCTGTAAAACAACTGGCTGGCTTTTTAATTGTAAACCAGGCCATCGGCGAAGCTTTGCGCATCAATCCTGCACTGCGAATTGACTGGGATGAGCGGGCAGGAACGGAGCTGGTGCCGCAAATCAATGTTTCTTACCGTTCCGGAATAGTGCAGTTGCGCGGATCTGCAGGCAAAACCATCCGGCAGGCAACCTTTACCGAACGCTTCAACAATTATAACAAGGCCAGGGTGGCCAGCGGCTCCATTGGCAACCCCGATCTTGCTGCAGAACGATCCTTTTCTTTTGAGGCAGGTGCCGACGTTTTTGCCTCAAAAAATGTCAGGATTGCTGCTACCTATTTCCAACGCAACCAACGCGACCTGGTCGATTTTGTAACCACTCCATTTGCCGAAATGCCGCGACAAACCAACCTGGTGCCCGGTGGCACCTATGCCCTGGCCCGGAACGTTTCAAAAGTGGCCACCCGCGGGTTTGAAACCGATTTTATAATACAAAAGCCCATGGGAACAGGACAACAAATTTGGGCCATGGCAGGTTTGGTGTGGCTTCGTTCTGCCACCGATGAAACCAGGGACATGTTTTATGTAAAATCGCATGCAAAATTTTTGGCCAACTTTAATGTGCGGTATAATTACAAGGCCTTTAGCATGGGTATTACCGGTGTGTATAAGGTCAGGGAACCGCGCAAGGCATCGGCCATCAACGCCGAAATCACCCGGGAATACCTGGTATTGAATGGGTTGGCTGAAGCCTCAGTTTACGACAATACCGTGCGGGTGTTTGTGCAGGTCGATAATTTTTTGAACACCCGTTACAGCGATCTTTTGGGTGCGCCTATGCCCCGCCGTTGGCTGATGGGCGGGATAAAAATTGCAGTAGGAAAATAATCAGCTGCAGCACTGCAGCATCGTTGGTATTGTGGTAAAAAGGGCAATAGCGAAACCGGCCTGCTGCGATATTTATGCCTTAACTTTCCCCAAAATCCGCAGCCATGCAACAGATATTAGCGCAACTACGCATACAGGAACAGAACAAAGGCGTAAGCACCGGGGCCAACTGGCTTTCCCCCGGTGGCAGCACCATTACCTCCTTTTCTCCTGTCGATGGCAAGGCCATTGCTTCTGTAACTACAGCCGATGACGCAGCATACGAAGCAGCCATTACCACCGCACAGGCAGCATTTGCCGAATGGCGCCTGTGGCCCTCGCCAAAACGCGGCGATGTGGTGCGGCAGTTAAGCGATGCGCTGCGGCAAAATAAAGAGGCGCTAGGCAAATTGGTATCTTACGAAATGGGCAAAAGCCTGCAGGAAGGCCTGGGCGAAGTGCAGGAAATGATCGACATCTGCGATTTTGCCGTAGGCTTGTCGCGGCAATTGCACGGCCTTACCATGCACAGCGAACGACCGGGTCACCGCATGTACGAACAATGGCACCCACTGGGAATTGTAGGTATTATCTCCGCTTTTAACTTCCCGGTGGCGGTGTGGAGTTGGAATGCTGCCCTGGCATGGGTTTGCGGCGACGTGTGTGTATGGAAGCCTTCCGAAAAAACACCGCTTTGTGCCGTGGCCTGCCAGCAGATAGTATCGGCAGTATTTGCCCAAAATGGTGTGCCTGAAGGGGTAAGCACATTAGTAACCGGGGAAAGGGAAATAGGCCAGAAACTGGCAGCAGACCACCGGGTTCCACTTGTTTCTGCAACCGGTTCCACCCGAATGGGCAAAGCAGTTGGCGCTGCAGTTGGAGCACGACTGGGGCGCAGCCTCTTGGAGCTGGGCGGTAACAATGCCATCATCGTTACGCCGGATGCTGATCTGAAAATTGCAGTAACCGCTGCTGTTTTTGGTGCAGTGGGCACAGCGGGGCAGCGTTGCACCACTACCCGGCGGCTGATCATTCACAAAAGCATTTACGAATCTTTCAAAGAAAAACTGGTGGCCGCTTACCGGCAACTCCGTATTGGCGATCCGCTGGACGCTGCCAACCACGTAGGTCCGCTGATTGATAAAGAAGCCGTGCAAAGTTACCTGCAGGCTATTGAAACATGCAAAGCGGAAGGCGGAACCTTTGTAGTGGAAGGTGGACAGCTTTCTGGTGACGGATATGAAAGCGGGTGTTATGTGCAGCCCTGCATTGCCGAAGCACAGCCCCATTTTACTATAGTACAGCACGAAACCTTTGCACCTATATTATACTTGCTTACCTATACAACTTTTGAGGAAGCCATTGCCATTCAAAACGGCGTGCCCCAGGGTCTTTCTTCCTCCATTATGACATTGAATTTACGGGAAGCGGAACAGTTCCTTTCGGCAGCCGGCTCCGACTGTGGTATTGCCAATGTCAACATCGGCACATCGGGTGCAGAAATTGGCGGCGCATTTGGCGGCGAAAAAGAAACTGGCGGTGGCCGGGAAAGCGGCTCGGATGCATGGCGCATTTATATGCGCAGGCAAACCAACACCATCAATTACAGCACGCAGTTACCCTTGGCGCAGGGGATTAAGTTTGACCTGTAAAAAGGGAAGGCAAAAGTAAAATTTCAAAGAAGAAAACTGTCTTCCAACAGGCTTTTTGACTTTTTACTTCTGCCTTTGATTTTCACACAGTCGGCGATTTTCCAGTTGCCTGCACAGCTAAAGGCATTATCTTCGTTTTCTATCCTTTATCTGGTATCTTATGTACAAAAACCTACTGCTTGGTATGCTGCTGGCAATTGCTACCGGCGCATCCGCACAAAACAGCACCCGCGTGGCTTTTACTGCTGGCCTGCACAGCGCAACCGTGGATCCGCTCTGGAACCCCCATCCCCTCGCTCTTGACAGTCTTTCCGGAAATACCGCCCGCACCGGTGTTCGGTTCGGGTTTATCGCATCAATTCCGCTGGGCAATTTCTTTCGGCTGCAGCCCGGCTTTCTTTTTTCTGCAAAAGGTGCCACCCAAACGCAGGGCCTGGATACCACCCAGATTAAAACTGCGCGGATTGAAGACAAACAGGCCATTAACTATGTAGATATTCCCCTGAACCTGGTGGCCGCCATTCCCCTCGGAGGTAAAACAAAATTTATTATTGGCGGAGGCCCGCAGGCTTCGCTTTTTTATGGTGGCAAAACCTCCCGTACTGCCTTTGACACGACGCGGAAATTTACCTTTAGCGAACTTTCTGATTTACCGGTCGGTAAAGACGATGGCAAATTCAGGCTCTTGCATTTTGGCGTAAACGCCTTAGCGGGTTTTGAATTTGGGCGGGTGTTTTTTACCGCTAATTACAGCAAAAGCCTTACGCCTTACCTCAGCCAGAATGGTAGCGAGTTTCACCATACCACTGCAGGCGCCAGTATCGGCATTTTCCTGGGGCGCCAGCCTGGCAAGGCCACCCCATCCAAAAAAGTACAACCAAAAGACACAGATAACGACGGGGTGCCCAATGCAATGGATGCCTGTCCCGAACTGCCGGGAACTGCACTGTTGCAGGGATGCCCCGACCAGGATGGCGATGGTGTGGCAGATGGTGCGGATGCCTGCCCGGACGCAAAAGGCGCCACCGAAAATAGGGGTTGTCCCTGGCCTGACAGCGACAAGGACGGCGTGTTGGACAAAGATGATGCTTGTCCCAATGTAGCCGGGGTGGTACAACATCGCGGTTGCCCTCCCCCCGATGCTGATGGCGACGGCATTATTGATGAATTGGACAAATGCCCCCAAGAGCCCGGAACCGTTGCCAACAATGGCTGTCCGGAAGCTGCCAAGCCGCAGGAGGTGCGCCAGGAAGTAGTGGAACAGGTGCGCAGCTTTGCCCGCAACATTGAATTTGCCCATGCCAGCGCAAAACTGCTGCCATCGTCGCTGCCCGTGCTGGATGAGCTTGCAGCCCTGATGGCCCAACACCCCGGCCTGAAATTGACCGTTGAAGGACATACATCGGCAGCTGGAAAACCAGAAGTAAATAAGGTGCTGTCGGAAAAACGGGCTGAAGAAGTAAAAAAATACCTGGAAGGTAAAGGCGTGGATGCAGCCCGGATACAAACGGCGGGCTATGGCGCCAGCCGGCCTATTAGCACCGGAAAATCTGAGGCAGAGCAGGCCAAAAATCGCCGCGTTGAGCTAAAAACAAATTATTGATCGGGCCAGCTTTATAGGGAAAACCAGTAGGCTGCTGAAAGAATAACTAATTGGGCTACCCTGCGGGTGGCCCAATTTTCGTTAAAACACCGCTTATCTCCTGCTTTCACAATTTTCTTTGACCACCATATTTTACTTTTACATTTACCCCTATTCAAAGTAAAAAACGATACATGAGCTTGACGATCAAGAATGTGGCCCTGGCTGCCCTGCTTGCAGGTACAACTCTGGTGGCCGGAGCCCAAACTTCTAAAGAAAGTGTCTCTAAAGGTTGGCACCTTCAAGACCTGGAAAAAGACGGTGTTCACGGCATATCGCTGGACAAAGCCTATAATTTTTTGAAAGGCAAAAAATCAACGCCGGTGATCGTTGCCGTAATTGACAGCGGTATCGACACCCTGCACGAAGACCTGAAGCCTGTGCTGTGGCGCAACCCCAAGGAAAAACCCGGCAATGGCAAGGATGATGATGGCAACGGCTATGTGGATGATGTGTACGGCTGGAACTTTCTGGGCGGCAAAGACGGCCGCAACGTGAAAGAAGATTCGTATGAAGCAGCCCGGGTGTATCATAAATTCAAGGCCGAATTTGAAAAAGTTACCAACCCCGAAACCCTGAGCGCTGGCGACCGCACCAGATATGATATGTGGAAAAGGGCCCAGGCACAGGTTGCAGGCGGCGACCCCAACTCCGGACTGGAACTAATGGTGTATAAAAGGGTAATGACCTCGGCCACCGCCTTTGATTCCGTGCTACAGAAAGGCATGGGCAAAGCCACCTACACCGGCAATGACCTTGAAGCATACCAGCCCCAGACTCCCGAACAAAAAAGTGCCCGCACCGGGTTGCTGTATTTCTTCAAATCGAGCAACATCATGGAAATGACCAACGCGGCATTTCTGAGCGAAATTGAAGAAGTGATCAAAAGCGAGGAAAAAAAGGCCGAGGCTGCCGATAAAGCGCCCAGGAATTACCGCGCCGAGATTGTTCAGGACAACTACAACGACCTTAACGACCGCTTTTATGGCAACCCCGATGTAATGGCGAATACGCCGTTTCATGGCACCCACGTTTCCGGCATTATTGCCGCAGCCCGCAACAATGGCAAAGGCATTGATGGCATTGCCGAAAATGTGCAGATCATGTCGCTGCGTGCAGTACCCGATGGCGACGAACATGATAAGGACGTGGCCCTGGCCATTCGCTACGCAGTGGATAATGGCGCCAAAGTGATTAATATGAGTTTTGGTAAAAGCTTTTCTCCCGAAAAAAGCTGGGTAGATGAAGCGGTGGAATACGCCGCATCGAAAGGTGTATTGCTGGTGCATGCAGCCGGCAACGATGGTAAAAACCTGGACAGTGCGTATAACTTTCCCAACCCCATTTTTGAAAAAGAAGGCAAGCGTGCTACCAACTGGATCACCGTTGGTGCCAGCGGCGATCCTAAGGCCGGTGGGCTTGTAGCCAGTTTCTCCAACTGGGGTAAAAATGAAGTAGATGTATTTGCACCCGGTGTACGCATTTACTCAACCATTCCGGGTGGCACCACTTATGGCAATGCACAAGGCACTTCCATGGCATCGCCGGTAGTGGCGGGTGTAGCGGCTTTGATCAAGTCGTACTATCCCAACCTTACCCCACAGCAGTTGAAATATGTGATTGAAGCAAGCGCTTCCAAATCCACCGTTCGGGCGGTAAACCCAGAAACAGGCAAACCTGCACTGCTTTCTGAACTGAGTGTTACGGGTGGCCTGCTCAACGCCTACGAAGCGGTAAGGCTGGCCGACCAGGTAAGCAGCGGCAAGGTAAATGCTGCGCCTGCCGCCGAAAAAGGAAAAGAAAAAAGGGCTTTTTAATCAGTGATCACTTGCATCCTGCCCAGATAGCTTTTATACGGCAAACGCCAATAAAAAACCCCGGTACTCCCACCGGGGTTTTTTATTTTACGCCAAACTTTTACCATGCATCCTGTCCATCTCGAACTTGTTCCTTCCTTTTACCACAAATACATTCAACTGGTACCGCCGGTATCATTGAAAGATGCACTTGAACTGTACCGCACTACCCTGTTGCCATTTGTTGCCGCCATACCCGAAGAAAAATGGACCCATAGCTATGCCCCCGGCAAATGGACCATCAAGGAATCGGTGCAGCATATGATTGATACCGAACGCATTTTTGCCTATCGTGCCTTAGCCTTTGCCCGCCAGGATAAGGCCCAACTTCCGGGCTTTGATGAAAATGCCTATACGCCTGCCTCAAAAGCCAATAGGCGCACCAGTGCAGAACTGGTTGCCGAACTGGAACTGGTGCACAAAAGCACGGTGGCCCTGTTTGAAAGCTTTGATGCCGAAATGCTGGCTGCCACCGGTGTTGCCAATGGCAATGCTATTTACGTGGAAGGGATTGGCTACATTATCGTAGGACATGCCTTGCACCACCTGGCACTTTTTAAAGAGCGGTACCTGGTTTGAGGTTTTGTAGTTTGCAGCGCTTTAAAAATCAGGCAATCTATATCCTTTACCATTCCAAACCGAAGCGGCGGTTGCGTCATTGCGAGGCGCTGGAGCCACTTGTTGGTATAAACATACAGGTGCACCGAAGCAATCTCCAACTACAAAAACGTCTTTGTGTGCATGCACTTTTTTGTTTTGTTTTCTCTGGAAGAAACTGCTTCCATTTAGCAGGGGATTGCTTCGGCGCAAAGGATTTTATAAGCTATTGTGCTACTGTTTCGCCTCGCAATGACGGTGACAAATGCATTCCTTTTAATGATGTTAGGTCATTAAAAAAAGGCGGTCTTTGCAGACCGCCTTTTCACTTATGTTAAACCCCTTATTAAAACGCTTTGGGTTCTTTTTCCTTTTTTAACTGACCGCTGCGGGCCAGGTGCTGCTGGTTGCGGATGTCGCCTACAATCTTCACCGCCTGGTCCAGGTAAATATCGCGGCTCAGGTTTTTCAGCCACTGTGCATAGCGTTCGCTGCGGTCTTTATCGGCAGTAAAACGCTCCTTATCCTGCGGCAGGTAGGTGATGTTGAGTGCAGAAGCCTGAGGCAGTTTCAGGAGGCTGTCGATCTGCTGTACTTTTTGACGCAGCAGTTTTTGCTCGGCCTTGTATTTGTCAATCTGCAGCGGGTACTCCCGGTCGTTTTGCTTGCTCAGCCAATCGGTGGTTTGCTTGATGGTTTGAAACACCGGGTTCTCGGTTACCCTGGCGTTGCTCAGGTTTTTAATAGCCTGCAAATCGTATTCGCCATTCCAGGTTTTATAACCCGCTTTGTTGATCTCGTCCCAAGCCAGCGCATTGGGATTGTCTTTTTCGCGGAAACGCAGGTATTCGTACTGATCGGGCAGTACCACGTCGGGCACCACGCCTTTCAGTTGGGTAGAACCGCCATTAATGCGATAGAATTTTTGTAGGGTCAGCTTTACGCTACCAAGATCAGAATTCTGGTTCAGAAAATTCTCCGGATCGAGGCCAATGCTGCGCTGAACGGTGCCTTTGCCAAAAGTACTGGTGCTGCCAATTACCACGCCGCGGCCGTAATCCTGGATAGCGGCTGCAAATATTTCAGAGGCAGAGGCACTGAATTCGTTGACCAGCACGGTCAGCGGGCCGTCGTACAGCACAGAGCCGTCGCGGTCGCGCATCACGGTGGGTTTGCCTTCGCGGTCTTTTACCTGTACAATAGGACCTTCATCAATAAACAATCCGGCCATTTGCACCACATCGTACAGCGAACCGCCGCCGTTGTTGCGCAGATCTATTACAATACCGTCTACTTTGGCGGCCTTTAATTTCATTACTTCTTTGGCCACATCTACCGCACTGCGGCTGCCGTTGGGATCGCTGAAGTTGGCGTAAAACTCGGGCAACAGGATGTACCCGATCTTGGAAGCGCCATTTTCAATAACTGCACTGCGTGCAAAAACTTCATCCTGAACGATCTTTTCGCGGATCAGGGAAACGGTCTTCAATGTGCCGTCTACCTTTTTCAGGGTCAGCCGCACTTCAGAACCTTGTTTGCCGCGGATCAGTTTTACCGCATCCTCCACGCCAAAACCGGTAAGTTCGGCGGGGGTTTGTTCGCCCTGGGCCACTTTCATCACCACGTCGCCTACTTCTATCTGTCCCGATTTCCAGGCAGGGCTGCCGGTAATGAGGCTGGCAATTTTAATGTTGCCGTCATCATATTGCAGCGAAGCACCGATGCCAAAAAATTCGCCGCTCAACTGCTCATCGAAGTAGCGCTTATCGGCCGGTGGAAAAAACTCGGTATAGGGGTCCATCATTTGGGTGATGGTGTTTACATAAATCGCAAACTTATCGTCGTCGGAAAACTTGTAGCGGTAGCGTTCAAACACCCGGTTCATGGCACGCACCACTTTTTCGCGGGCTTCTTTTTCCAAAGCTGCATCCGATTTATTAGCCGTGCTGTCTTTTGCTTTTGCCCGCTGGTCCTGCAATTCGGTATAGCGCTCCAGGGCCATATATTTCAGGCGTTTGCGCCATGCTTCCTGCCGTTGGGCGGCGGTAGCCGGAAAAGGCACCTTCTTGGAATCGGCTATATAGGTTTCGTCTTTGGTAAAATCAAAGGGTTTAGACAGGATTTCGGTGGTCAGTTTTTCGGCCTCACCTATGCGCTTGTTGAAAATTTTGGCGGCTTCCTGGAAAAAAGTAACCGGGGCTCCTTTGATCTCATCATCCACCTTGGTTTCAAAACGGCGCAGGGATTCTACGTCCTCTTGCAAAAAAATATTTTTTTCGGCGTCCAGCTCTTCCAGGTATTTCTGAAAAACCTGCTTGGAGAACTTATCGTTGATGTCTTTGGGTTGATAATGTCCCTGCCTCAGCATTTCGCCCACACTCTGCAAAATGCGCTCATACTTGGTGGGCGGGTCGGCTTTGCCGGTTGTTCCCAGGGTGCGGAAGGTTAAGAAAATGCCGGCTGCCAGCATCAACAGCACTATTGGAAATCGCTTCATGTTTGTTAGGTATTTTAAAGCCTGAGGCATGTATATCAAATTTAAGGCAAAAAAAGCGGCCTGCAGGAAAACGGCTCTTGTTTATAACAAACGTTTTTGATGAACGGAAACGGCAACCTGCCGCATCCCCGCCGGGTGCCGGTTTACTGGCGCAGCTTTTATTTTTTACCGGCGCACCACACCTGCTTTTTTTAAAATGGTCCCGTTACAGGTGGCAAGTTGCTCTTTTTGCTGGTGGCACCGGCCTGCACTGTGGGTTATTCCATGCTGCGTTTTATCCCCACTTTTTGCATCCAGTGCACCTCTACGCTGCACACCCCAAAGTCGTCAACGACCTTACCTTTGAGGTGGTAAAACCCGCCGCCCGAAAGGGCATACTTTGCAGCACTGTCGGGAAAATGCACCGTATCTACCCAATCACCACAAGGGTCGATAAAGGTGCCAAAATACATGACCTGCCCTTTTATGGTGCGCACCGGTTTTTGGGTCACATAGTACACCAGCAGCTCCACCCCGCTGCCTATACATGCAGGCAGTTGTTGCGCTTTGGTAAAATGCGCCGTATCCATATCCACCAGGGTAAACGGATCGCAGAGCGGGAAGCCCAGTATTTCAATTTCGTCGAGGGCATCTTCCAGCGGGCTGTGGTGCAATGCCGGCAACCGGAACGGCGTGTGTTCCGCCGCAAACAGGGGTTCCGACGCGGCAACAAGTTTTTTTACCCGCTTGTGTAAAAAATTTGCCTGCCACAGCAGTTCCTTTTTGTTTTTTCCGGTAAACCGCAGCGCTCCCACCCTGATCAGCAGGTTTAGTTGTTCGGCGCCGATGCCGGCACGTTCCATCAGGTCTTCAAGGTCTACAAACGGGCCTTTGCGGCCCCGCTCCTGCAGCAGTGTTGCTTTTGTATCGCTTTCCAGTCCTTTGAGGTGCACCAAGCCAATGTACACGTCGCTTCCCCGTATGCTGGTCAGTTCATCGCTGTTGTTGATGCAGGGAGCATGCACATGAGCGCCGCTTCGGCGCAACTCATGAAAGTATAGCTCGGTGGAATAAAAACCACCAAAGTTGTTGATCACCGCCACCATGAACTCCATGGGAAACAGGGTTTTCAGGTACAGGCTCTGGTAACTTTCCACGGCAAATGATGCAGAGTGTGCCTTCGAAAACGAATAGCCGCCAAAGCTTTCGATCTGCCGCCATACCTCGCGGCTCAGTTCGTCGCTGTGGCCCAGGTCTTTGCAGTTGGCAAAAAACCGGTCGCGGATGCGTTCAAATTCTTTGCGGCCGCGGTATTTACCGCTCATGGCCCTGCGCAGCACATCGGCCTCGCCCATGTCGAGCCCTGCAAAATGATGCGCCACTTTGATCACGTCTTCCTGGTACACCATCACGCCATAGGTTTCTTCCAGCAGCTCCTTCATTTTGGGGTGCAGGTATTCAAACTTGTCGGGATGGTGAAACCGGTAAATATATTCCCGCATCATGCCCGATTGCGCCACACCCGGACGAATGATAGAGGAAGCAGCAACCAGGGTAATATAATTGTCGCAGCGGAGTTTTTTAAGCAGTTGGCGCATCGCCGGGCTTTCAATATAAAAACACCCGATGGTATCGCCTTTGCGGATTTGCCCGGCAACATCGGGGTTCTTTTTCAAACCTTCCACATCGTGTATGTCTACCGATATGTTCCGGTTTTGGCGCACCAGGCGGATCGCTTCTTTGATATGCCCCAGCCCACGCTGCGAAAGAATATCGAGTTTATGCAGGCCCACTTTTTCCGCCACAAACATATCGATCTGCGTGGTGGCAAATCCTTTGGGCGGCAGCTCCAGCGCCGTATACTGGTAAATAGGTTTTTCCGAAATAAGCATGCCCCCCGGGTGAATGCTGGAGTAGTTGGGAAAGTTCTCCAACAGGCCACCGTACAGCCTGATCAGGCGTTGGATCTTATCGTCCTGTAATGTTGCATGGGGGTTGGCTGCAATGGCATCCACTTCGCCCTTGGGCAGCCCAAATACTTTTGCCAGTTCCCGCAAAGTGGCGTTATATTGAAAAGTGCTGTACATACCCAGCAGCGCCACATGGTCCTTTCCATAACGCTTGAAAACATAGTCGATCATTTCATCACGGTCCTGCCACGAAAAGTCAATGTCGAAATCGGGTGGCGAAGTGCGGTGCGGGTTCAGGAACCGTTCAAAATACAGATCGAGTTCAATGGGGTTTACATCGGTGATCTGCAGGCAATAGGCCACAATGGAATTGGCGCCACTGCCTCGGCCCACATAATAAAAACCGCGGCTTTGCGCATAGCGGATCAGGTCCCAGGTAATAAGAAAATAAGCATTGAACCCAAGCTTGTCAATGATCTGCAACTCTTTTTGCACCCGCTCACTGGCCTGCCTGTTGGATGATCCAAAGCGGTATTGCAAGCCATCCAGCGCCAGCTTTTGCAACAGTATGCGGTCGTCTTGCGGCGTTGCCGAAAACACCCGCTTATTTTTATCCGTACTCAAATCCATGTCGTAAGCAACCGTATCGATGATGCGCAGGGTATTGGTTACTATTTGCGGATGTTGGCGAAAAGAAATCAGGATCTGATCGGGGGACAAAAAGGTTTCTGTTGGCGGTGCAATTTGTTCGGCGGTTTGTTTGCTGAGCAAAATATTATGATCAATGGCCCGCAGCAGCCGGTGCAGGTTGTAACCCTTTTTACCTTCAAAAGTAACCGGCTGGCGCACCACGAACCGGGTGGGGTGGAAAGCCGCACCAGTGGAAAAAAGTTTGCCTACTTCGCAGGGCTGCACGCCAATCAGTTCGTGTTCGTTGAGTGCGGTGGGCATCAGCCGGCCCAAAGGATAAATAGCCCATACATCGGGGTTGCAGGCAAACCTTTCGGGGAAATCAGTTTTTGCCTGCAGGTGTTGCGATAAAAAGGAGTTGATAGCAGAAAGCCCCTGTGTGTTTTTTGCCAGCAGCACATAGCAAAGCGCATCGCCATTGCGCACCTCGCAGCCCAGCACGGGCTTGATGCCTGCGGCTAAGCACATTTCGTAAAAATCCCATAGATCGGCGGTGCTGTTGATATTGGTAAGGGCCAGTGCCGCAGCACCCTTTTCTGCAGCTGCCTCCACCAGTTGCGCAGTGGAGAAGGTGCCGTACCGGTAAGAAAAAAACGTTTTGCAGTTGAGGTACATAGGGTGTGGGTTTGTGGTTTACAGAAGCCCGCTGGCCCGCATGATCATATAGCGGCCATAGCGATGGTTCAGTCCATCCAGCGCCTGGTACAGCTTGATGATCTCGTCGGAATCTTCGAACAGGTTGATCTGGTAATTGCCGGGTACCAGTTGCGTGAACCGCACACCAATGAGGCGCACCAGCAGCCGGCGGTCGTACAGTTTGTGAAACAGTTCTTTTACCTGCTGCAGCAATACATGATCGGCGGCGGTGTAGGCAACGGCTCGCTGTTTGGTTACGGTGTTGAAATCAGCGTACCGGATCTTTACGGTGACGCAACCGGTAAGCTTGGCCTGCTGCCGCAATTCAAAGCCTATTTTCTCGGTCATTTTCACCAGCTGCGCTTCCAGGTAACGCATATCGATGGTATCGCTTTCAAATGTGTTTTCCGTGGAAATGCTTTTTTGTTCGTGGTAGGGCACCACCGGTGTGTTGTCGATGCCGTTGGCCCTGCGCCACAGTTCGGTGCCGTTTTTGCCCAGCAGGTTTTCCATCATCTCTACCGGTATTTCGCTCAGTGTTTTGATGGTACGCACCCCCATCTGCCGCAACAGTTCGCCGGTTTTTTGTCCTACCATGGGCAGCTTGGAAACTTCAAGCGGTGCCAGAAAAGTTTTTTCGTGGCCAAACGGAATCTGCAACTGGCCGTTGGGCTTTGCTTCGTCGGTGGCTACTTTGGATACCAGTTTGTTTGTGGCTACCCCATTGGAAATAGGCAGGCCCGTTTCCCTTGTAATCTTGCGGCGCAGCTCGGTGCTGTATTGGTGGCAGCCAAAAAACTTGTCCATGCCCGTTAGGTCCACATAAAACTCGTCGATGCTCGCTTTTTCAAACTGCGGCACGCTGTCGCGGATAATGTCGGTAACCATGCGGGAGTAATTGCTGTACGATTCCATGTCGCCGCTCAGAATTACCGCCTGCGGACAAAGCCTGCGGGCCAGCTTCATGGGCATGGCAGAGCGGATGCCGAAGGCACGGGCCTCGTAGCTGCAGGCGGCCACAACGGCCCGGTCGCTTTTGCCGCCAACAAGCAGGGGCTTCCCTTTCAGCCCCGGGTTGCGCAGCCGCTCTACACTGACAAAAAAAGTATCCATGTCGAAATGGGCAATGGTACGTGTGGGTTGCGGCGTCATGTTGGTTGGTTCACGAGGTGAAATTACTAAATTATTTAGCAAAACAAGTGCCGGCATTGCGCTATGGCGTTACCTGCATTAGGCGGCCTTAAAATAAATGAGTGTGGGTAAGGGTTAGCAGCAGGTGTCTGGCGGCATAAAGAAATTATCCACAGGCATTAAAGAAATCGCCAGGCGTTTAATAAGTCCATATCATAGGTGGTGGTGCAGAAGCTTCGCAGGGACCATAACCTACAACGAGCATGTCATGAATTGCAGCATTGCTGGCTGTATATTTTTACAACAGTAAAAAACATGCGGTGGCAGGAAGCTATCGGAATGCTACCTTACTTGATGCCAATAAATTTTACAGAGGCTACTATTACAGCAGCCGAAAAGCAGAAGGCCTCCAACAAATCATAGCATGCTTCAAGCTTTTTCGGATGCAGCAGGAAGCGCAATAAAAAAAGTGGATCCTTCCCCTTGTTTGCCTTCTGCCCATATAATGCCTTTGTGGTTCTCCACCACTTTCCGAGCAATGGACAATCCCACACCGGTACCCTTGTATTCTCCAATGCCATGCAGCCGGGTAAATACATTAAAGATCATTTCTGCATCTTTTTGTTCAAAGCCAATACCATTGTCGCGTACTTCAATAAGATGGAGCTGCGTATGCTGGTGGGCCGCCGGCAGGGTTATACCCGTGTCGCTGCTGGTCACCATCCGGGAGGTAATATGAATGATGGGTGCCGTATCTTCTTTGCTGTACTTCAGGGCATTGCCAATAAGGTTGGTAAAAAGCTGCTGCAACTGGCGCCGGTGCCCCCTGATAACAGGCATGGGTCCCACTTCTACCACTGCATTTTTTTCCCTGATGGTTAGTTCAAGGTCGTCCAGTACATCCTGTACTTTTTGATTCAGGTCTACATCCTCCATATGGTCTACCCCCCTGCTTACATGGGAGTATTCAAGCAGGTCGTCTACCAACTGCCCCATGCGCAGGGCGGCCCTTTCAACGCGGCTGATCCATTGGAGTTCCTCTTTGTCCTGGCGCTGGACCAGGCGATGCTTTAATCGTTCCGAAAAAAAAGAAATTTTCCGGATGGGCTCTTTAAGATCGTGGGAAGCGGCGTAAGCAAACGCCTCCAGGTTGTGGTTGGAGTGGCTAAGCTCTTTTACTTTTTGCTCCAGTTGTAGCTGCAATTGTTTTACCGGTGTATAGTCGGTAAATGTTACCAGTACCTCTCCATCAAAGCGGGTACACATCATATCGATCCAGGCGTCGATCCCATCTTCATTGTAATGGTAATCGAACCGGTTTACATTGTTGTTCAGGTACGTATCGCGAAAAACTTCAAAAAGGCCATTGGTCATGTAGCCGGTAAACCATTTGCTGCCCAGTTCTCCCAGGAGTGTTTCGGGCTGCTGGTGCACATAAGCAGCCAGTGCCTTGTTTACCACAACAAAACGAAAATCAATGATCTGCCCCTGGGCATCTGCTACCGGCGCCAGTGTAAAAATGCCCGATTGGGTGCGGTTGATAATGGTTTGCAATTGTGCAGTGGAGCGCTCCAGGGCCAGTTGTGCCTGCTTGATGGAAGTTACATCGGTAAAAATGTGGATCAGCCGGTCTTTGTCCATCCTGGAAACCGTTACTTCCAGCCACCTGCCTGTGGGCTCCAGGAAATACTGGGTAATAAATGGTTCGCCGGTTTCCAGCGCTGCTATGCTTTTTTGAAAGTATTCGGATTGTAAAAAGCCGGGATCGATCTCCCCGCCGGTTTTAGACAGGTAAATATCTTTAGGAATGCCGGTAAGCTTTGCTGCGGCATCATTGGCAATCAGGGTCCGTTCATCCACCACTTTACCCACCCCATCCCGAATCACCTCGCCAACCGAAATTCCATTGGAAGAGTACTGGAGAATATTGTCCATCAGCCGTTTTTGCGCTTCCATCTGCTGCATCATCTGGTGCTCCTCGGTACGGTCCTGCAGCACGGTAAGCACCCCGCCCATTACCCGGTTGCGGGTGTAGCTATAATACCGGCCCATGTCGGGATTGTACAGCCACGACTTTGTTTTATGCCCATTGGTCCACACATCCAGAAGTTCGCCAATGAGCTTTTTTCGTTGTTCGGGGTTGGAAATGGCAGGACTGTTGGAAACACAATTGCCCAAAACCTGCGCCGGCGTCAACCCGGTGTAGGCATAAAATTCCTGGTTGCAATACCGGTACTCGAAATCTACGATTTCCTGGTCTGCCCCCCGAATGGGCGTCATCCAAAAAGCAGGCTGCGGCTGCTGCTCAAAAAAAGTATCTACCAGTTGCTTATCAATACGGTCCAGGCTCATAATGGAAAAGGGTGCGCCACGTGGTGCAGGGTAAAGATAGCGCAATGCGTTTTTTTCTCTGCGGTACCCCCGGACATTAGTTTAAATTATAGCAACCCCTGACCCCACCCGCTTTGGACGCTTCTATTATCAATTTTTATAATGACGCCCGTCATGGTGCTATTGCGGCTCTTTTGGCAATTTTGTGGGGCAAAGCATTCAGAAAAGGGCAACGGTTCCGTCGTTTGCTATATGCATTGAAACAAACAATTTAACAACTACCACGAAAACCAGGAGGGGTTATGAAAAGTGCGGTTTTATATTTCCCTGATGCCATAAACCTGAAAGCCTTTGTTTTGGTGGAAAGGCTGAATGATGTTCAGCTTAATAACGAGGATTCCATTTTGATTGGAACCATCAATGAGGCGCAGCTCGAAAAGGCATTGAAAATTTATGGCGCCATTCAAAATGAGCCTTAAGGTTTGCAGCAACTGCAAACCCATAAAAAATAATGTACCCGGAACCGGCCAGGCAATCCATATCCATTCATTCAAGCCCGGTATTGCAAAAAAACAAAGGACGCAAAGCGCTGCGTCCGTTTTACAAAAAAATATTACTCTCTTTTGTGTGGCCTGCCAAAAACAGTCCTGGCATTAAAGGAAGCCAGGACTGTTTTCTGGAAGTTTAGATCACCACCTTTTTGGCGTCGTTGCCCGCCCATTGGTCCATGGTTTCCGGCGCGGGGCGTGCATTAATTCCTTCGCCATAAACTGTAGCCGTGCCGTATGTGTAAAATGCCTCCCAGTCTACCCCCTGCGGGTCGGTAATCCAGCTTTTCTGGCTTTTGGAGTAACAGCAGGTACAGGCACCTTCTTCCCGCACGGTTCCTTTTGCTTTTTGCATATTTGCGTATACCTGCTGCAGGTCTTCATTGGTGTCAACCTGTAAGCCCAGGTGCTCTATCCCCGTTTCCGCATGTCCTGTTGAAATGGCAAAATTCACCCTTGGGTCTTCCAGCATCCATTTGGCATAATCGCCCTTTGTAAGCGTTGGCTGCACGCCAAACAAGGCATTGTAAAATTCGATGCTATCGGCCAGGTTTTTTACCCGTATGTGAACGTGAAATCGTTTCATGATTGTTTTGTTTTCAACCATGACGGAAGCGCAGGAAATAGGTGACAGGATTCAGGAAATATTTTCCAATGTTTTTTTGTAGCGCTGCAACGCACCGCAATCGGGCCGGATCTCAAATGAAACAAGCCTGCCCTGGTCATCCAGTTCCAGCAGGCAGCACTCGGTAAAAACGTCTTTCAACATTTTACGGCCCCGGCTTACGCGTTGTTTTACCGCATTCAGACCCAGGTTGAGCGCTGTTGCAATGTCTTTTAACTTGATTCCTTCCACATCACTCATACGCAGGGGTTGTGCGTACATCTGCGGCAGCAAGCCAATCATAGGCAAAATAAATTCCGCCGCATCCCTGAAGGCTGATGCTTCCTCCTCTTCCGCAGCTTCGTGAAAATTATCTACATACACATTCCGCCTGTGCTTTCGGAAATGATCCACAATGGCATTGCTGGCGATTTGGAACAGCCAGGAGCGCACATTTTGCACGCCGGATTTCGACAGGCAAAAGTTGTATACTTTGATCATTACTTCCTGTGCAATGTCTTTAGTGGTGCCATCATCTTTTACCCGCTTCAGAATAAAAAAATACAGGGCTTCCTTGTGCTCCTGCCACAAGGCTGGTACGTCGCAGTTCATGGTGTATTGTTTGGTTGGTGGCGATCAATATCCGTTGCGCAGCATATCGGCAAATTCGTTGGGCAGCGGGCTTTCTTCCACTGCTTTTGCAGCCTTTTCCACGTCGTATTCAAATCTTACAAATGTTACCTGCACGGTGTCTTTGTCGTGTATGCTACTATCGGGGTTGATGGTGAGCAGCACATAACAACCCCGGGGATCGCCGTCCTTTGGTTTGCCTACAGAGCCAATGTTGATGGCATGGCGAAAATGAGCCCCTTCGCCTTCCGATTGCAACACCCGGTGGTATGGCTTGTGGGTATGGCCAAAACACAGTACATCGGCACCTGCCCCTTCCATGATGCGCAACATGCTCCGCTCCTCGCGGTCTTCAAACAAATATTCATTTATTTTTCGAGGTGAACCATGTACCAGGAGTATGTTCAACTGGTCGTTGTTTAACGTAAACTCCAACCTTATATGTGCCGGAAGGGTGCGCAGGTAGCGGCGCTCATCGGGCTGCATAATTGAGTCGGTATAAGAAATGGAGATGTTGCCCATTTCCTTGTCTTTGTCGGTTTTGTAGGCACAGCCGCAGTCGCCGTTCATTAGGCCAATGCCTTCATCGTAATTGCCTTTGATGGTGGCTATGCCGCGGCGCCTGATTTCATTGACTACTTCATTTGGCCATACATTATAGCCCACCAGGTCGCCCAGGCAATAAACGGCATCGGGTTGTTGCTCGTCGATGCTTTTAAATAACGCCTCCAGGGCTGGCAGGTTGGCGTGAATGTCGCTAAACAATGCGATTCTCATTGTGGAGTTGTTTTATGCTTTAGATGGTTTTGATTGGGAAAGCTGTGGCTGCCCATAATATTTTTTGCGCAGCCAGAACGCAACATTTACCAGGGCAATAAGGGCCGGCACTTCTACCAGTGGCCCAATCACACCGGCAAAGGCCTGCCCGCTGTTGATGCCAAATACACCGATGGCCACAGCTATGGCCAGCTCGAAGTTGTTACCGGCCGCAGTAAAGGCAATCGAAGCATTACGAGAATAATCTGCACCCATGCGTTTGCCCACAAAAAAGCTCACCAGGAACATGATGGCAAAATAAATAACCAGTGGAATGGCTATGCGCACTACGTCCAACGGAATGCGTACGATCATTTCGCCCTTCAGGCTAAACATAACGACTATGGTAAACAGCAGCGCAATCAGTGTAATGGGTGAGATAAAGGGAATGAATTTTTTCTGGTACCAGTCCTCACCCATGGCTTTGCGCAAAATGATCCGCGACAACAACCCCGCCAGGAAGGGTATACCCAGGTAAATAGCAACGCTTTCTGCAATGTCTCCGATCGTTACATTTACCTCGCTGCCTCTAATACCAAACAGTGGCGGCAACACGGTAATAAACAGGTATGCATAAACACTGTACAGGAGCACTTGGAAAATGCTGTTGAGTGCTACCAAACCGGCAGCATATTCGCGGCTTCCTTCTGCCAACTCATTCCACACAATCACCATTGCAATACAGCGGGCAAGGCCGATGAGGATCAGGCCCACCATATACTCGGGATATCCATGCAGAAATACAATGGCCAACAAAAACATCAGAATTGGTCCTACAATCCAGTTGAGAAAAAGAGAAACGCCGAGTACTTTTGTATTTCTGAATACCTCACCAAGCTGCTCGTAGCGAACTTTGGCAAAGGGCGGATACATCATCAGGATCAGGCCAATGGCCAGCGGGATATTTGTAGTGCCGCTGGAAAAAGAATTGATGAAGCCGGATGAAGCGGGCACAAAATAGCCGATGGCGACGCCTGCCCCCATTGCCAGAAATATCCAAAGCGTTAAATAGCGGTCCAGGAAAGAAAGCTTTTTTCGTTCACCTGCCGGCGCACAATTATTGGCGGACATGCATAAGTTTTTTTTAATAAAAAAGGCCTGCACCAATTTATTGGAACAGGCCTAAATATACTTACTGGCAGCAACCCGCTTTGGGGTCGCAGCAAGGCTTTTCGGCATACACCGTAATACTGTAAATGCCTGTTCCGGCTTGCTGGAACAATGCGATCTCTTCTTCCGAAAGATACGCGGCAAGGATGTCATTGGGCACCACAATTGCCTTTTCCTTCTGCACCGAAATATTGGTGAATCCATTGCGTTCAATCAACTCGAGGTACCCCTGCTTTTGCACCGCACCACTCACACAACCTGCGTACATCTCTGCTGCATTGCGCAGGTTATCGGGCAGCTGGCCTTCCAGTACAACATCGGAAATGGAAAAGTGGCCACCGGGTTTCAGCACCCTGAAAATTTCCTTGAATACACCGTCTTTGTTGGGTACCAGGTTCAATACACAGTTGCTGACAATAACATCGGCGATGTTTGCAGTAACGGGCAGCTTTTCAATATCGCCCTGGCGAAACTCCACGTTGTGAAACCCCAGCTTTTCGGCATTGGCCCTGGCCTTTTCAATCATGGCAGGTGTAAAGTCGATGCCAATGACCTTGCCCGTTTCGCCGGTTTCATGCCGGGCAATAAAACAATCGTTGCCTGCGCCGGAGCCCAGGTCAATCACCACGTCGCCTTTTTCGATCTTTGCAAACTGGGTGGGAAGGCCGCAACCCAGGCCCAGGTCGGCTTCCTGGTTGTAGCCCTGCAGGTCGGTATAATCGTCGGACATAATATTGTATACCTCGGTACTGCAGCAGCCCGAGCCACAGCAGGATGCAGCATTGGTTTCTTTATCCTGCCCGGCTATCTGGGTATATTTTTCACGTACCAGGTCCTTGATTTGGTCGGCTGTGTTCATGGTTTACATTTTAATGGTTTATTGCAATATGACGATGATTGTTAGTAAAAAAAAATCAACAGCAGGAGCCATTGCCTTTATAGGAAACAAACAGGTTGTCCAATTCTTTCCGGTATTGCTGCCAAACTTTTGGATGGATACAGTAACATACGCTGGCCCCTTCCACAGTGCCCTGTATCAATCCTGCATTTTTCAGTTCTTTTAAATGCTGCGAAATGGTGGCCTGGGCCAATCCCAGTTCTTCTACCAGATCGCCGCAAATGCAGGCATCTGCCTTTATCAGGTGCTGCAAAATGGCAATACGGGCGGGGTGGGCTATAGCCTTCAGCATGATGGCCAGCCTGTTTTGCTCCTTTGTAAACATCTCTGATTTTGTAACTCCCATAATAAACGATATATCGCAATATTACGATGAAATATTTAAATAACAAATCCCGGGTAATATTTATTTTAAAAACCCTTCCGCCTCTTTCATGTAAGGCCACAACCCGTCAGCAGCATGCGGGTAAGTAAGGCCTGCAAACAGCCGGAATAAGATACCGGCCAATGAAGGTTAACAAAATAATTTTTGCTCCTGTGCATCGTATTATTGGCCAGGAAAAATAAAAACCAGCAGGTTGTTGCTGCCGGCCTAGTAAATGTTTAGGTGCAAAAAATCATTTACCGATGGGTAACAAGATTTATAAAAACCGGTACGGAGAACAGGTGGTTACACATTTCCACACGAGCCTATAAAGCAGTACAGATACCTTTCCCCCATTATAATGTATGGTCTAAATGCAGGCCTTTTTTTCCCTTTAAATAATCAAACCTCTCGGCAAATAATTGAAAAGCAAAATAGCATGAATGCCTCGGTGCATCGTTTCAATATTTAAATTTTTTTGAAACCATTTATGGGAAAAGGTATCATTTTTGCGGATCAGCAAATGTTGTTAATCTAAGAACATTTGATGATGAAGTTGCAGATCTCTGTCCCTTTTAATGGTGCCCTGGCCTACTACGAAGTTTTTGCCGAACGGGATGGAATATACCAGGCGCAACTGGTAGGATGCCAGGGAAAGGCCCCCGTTGCACCTCCCGAAACCCTTACCCTTACCAGGAGTGTGCGGCGTTGGGTGGGCAGTAGTGAACGGCCCGAATTAATAGACCGGATCGGGCAGGAATTAGACCTGAGGTTAAACCGCCAGGACAGCCGCAATGCTTCAACTTCCGACCCCTCCAGCACGGCACAATAAGCAGCGGGCGGATTTAATTAACTGCCTCCAGATTGCAAATTCCTGAGGATATTTTTTTCCATTTCAAGAAACCTGGTGTACCGGAGCTTGCCGCTGCAGTAAACCTTTTATTGCTACGGCAGCCTATGGCCAATAAGCTTGAGCAAGGGTTACTGCACAAAGTACCCGGTTGCAATGCCCATCCTTGCACCTGTTTTTTTAAAAGGGCTTAAAAAGCCTCTTGCACAACACCACCCTCCTTTTGACAGAAAATCCGCCTCGTACAGCCTCCAACCAGCCCAGGCCTAGCGGGGTTTGATTTCCCTTGCAAACCTAAAGTGTACCCTTCCGCCATCTTCCGAAAAGCCATAAGTAAGGGACAATGCTGCTTTATTGAACGGAGCCACCAGGAAGCCGCCACCAAACCCCGGGTGCCAGATTTTGGACACCTCACCTGGATGCCACACACGGCCCACATCGTACAGGCCCACCAAGCCGGCCTTGCCGTTAAACAAGAAACTCCGGAAATCAAAAATCCATTGCAGTTCGTTGCTGTTGTAAACAGCAGTGTTTCCCCAAAAACGGTCACGGGCAAATCCCCGAAGGGTCTGGCTGCCCCCGATCGAATTCAGCTGAAAAAATTGCGGCGTTCCGGTAAGGGTGGCAGCGCCAGAACGGGAAACCAGTACCAGCCTCTTTAACAGCGGCACATACAGGCTAAGGGTACCGCCATAACGGGTAACATCGTTTTGAGCACCGTGCACTCCTTTTGTATGCGTAACATTTCCATTAAACACAATGCCTTTTGAAGGCAGCACATTATCATTGAGCCAACCCAGGGAAAAGCCAAGCCTGCCGCCAGCAAAATATTTTTTCCCCATCAGTTGTTGGTCATCCTTAAAGTAATGGGCCACAAACCGGTCCTTGTCATCGAGTATACGAACGGCCTGATAAAATCCAGCGGCTTCCACGGAAAGATATTTGCCAAAATCACGGTTGATCCCAACGCTGGCCACTTGTTCGCTGGTGCGCATCCGGTAAAAACTCCGGGCATCTTCATCCCTTGTTGTATTGTTTCCAATACCAAAGAAATTGGTCCACCGCACAGGGTCGTAACTGGCAATCATCCGAAGGTTCCATTTGCCCCAAAATTGGTTAACGTCGCCCTGGTAGGCAAAGCTAACGGCGTTTTGCACCAGCGAGTATCGGGCATAAATGCCATGCGCGTGGGCAAACGGATTTCTGCGCCATTTATACCTGGTGGACGAATAGCCAATGCCAGCATACAGGCGGTCTTCGCGGTTGTAAAAAATAACCGGCTTCAGTCCCTTTTTGCTGTAGTGAAACCCATCGTACTGGTAGCGGTTGGCATCAGGGTCATTGCTGAGCATCAACTTTGTTGCAGCACCGGCCTCTATAGTGTTGCCGTAGTTGTCATAAACAAGGACCGTTTTTTTCCTGCCTACGGAACTATCCTTTATTTGGTCGTGACCCGGACCGCCAATAATGCGCACCAGTATATTTCCTGTTGCAGTTCCGCTTACCACAAATACATCCTGTCCCTCTATGCCGTACAACCGTATTTCCTTTGTTTCTGCTGCGGTAAAAACCCTGGAATAATAAGGCCGTACTCCGCGGATGTTGTTGCCAGCAACCGGGTACACGTTTACCTGGGTCCTATTGTCTTCCAGCCGTTTTACTTCAAACCAATCACGGTCACTGGTACCTGTAATTTCAACCTCCTGCGCTAAAAAATGATAATAGTCGCTGGCAAATTGAAGAAGGTTGTTGCGCCTGCCTTTTAAGATGGCGGCGATCTTCGGCCCCGAATAAGAATACAATTCCGGTGGCAGCTTTTTTACCGCATTTTCTATAACACTATCATTTATTGCCTGGCGCAGATCTGTAGCAATGGCCAGCCAGTCGGATAGCGTAGGCTCGTTGGCTAATTGGCGGTCCAGGTGGCGTGCCGGGAAATTATAGGTGGCAATACTCCGCACCGAAGAGTCGAAGGTCTGTAAGTGTTTCAACCCGGCCATTGACATTATGGTTTGCAGCAACAACCCATCAAATTTCGTGTAGGCCTGGTCGCGGTCGCGGGGAATGGGTTTATAAACGATCCGGTCGTCCTGTTCAAATTTTGCCCACCGCCATTGGTCTTCATGACGCCCCCAGTCACCCAAAAAAATATCGAATAGCCTGGCCCGCAAAAAAGCAAGCTGGTCAACACGGTGCTTGCTGTTTTTCAGCATATGCTCCTGCAACTTCTCGGTTCCGATTATATTGTGGCTTTGGCCGAAGTTGGGTGCGGTTTCCCAGTTTTCGTCGGGACGCTGTTCAAAAAGGTACAATGCATTGCCATACGATTGGTTAAAAGAGTCGAGCTTTTCCTGTTGCGGCACATAAACAATCCGTGGATTTGTATGATAAATTCCTGCGGCATGGGCCATATCGGGGATGGTGATGGCGGAAAAGGGATGTGCAATGGAAGCCTGGTCGTTGATAAGCCGCTCTACAAACGTGTTACGAAAAATGGGAGGCAATGCTCCGCCAAAACTTTTGTCAATACTACGCAAAACATATTCGCGGCGGGCGGTATCCCACAACCGCAGGGTTTTGCTCTGGCGGCCGCCGCCAGCCTGGTAGGGTGTCAATCCGCCTGCTGCCGTATCCAGGTAAAAAACCGGGACCGATACCGGGGTAGCCCATTCTTTTCGATAATGTTTTCCCCAAAGCAGTTGGTGCAGGCGGGAAGTACTGTATTGACTGCCGGCAGTAGACAGGCGCACCCCAGGTGGCTTGAGGGTATCAAACTGGTGCTTTTGCCCCCAAACACCAGGGCTGGAAACAATACAAATAAAGGTCAGCCATAAAAGTTTAGGCCAGCTGACAGGCCGTTCGGGTATCGGGGATGTCATAAGGTTTATGAAGCCTTTAAGTCAGCAGTAATGCAAAATCACTGCCACCCTTTATGTCCGTTGCGACCATACGCTACAGGCAGATCGGCAACGATTTCAGCTTTCCCGAAAATTTCTGCCCCTATTCTGGTGAGTAAAGGAAGTCTGTAAACTGGCGCCTTACGCTATACAACTATTTGATACCTAACTTTAAAGAAATCATTCTTCATGCGGCTTACAAACAAAACCCTGCTGTGCTCCTGCTTTTTCCTGTTCCAGTTTACTGTGATCATTATTTCGGCAGGAGCGCAGCAAAGCAGCGGCAACCAGCAGGGAGCCAGGCCCTCCGGGAAGCCGCTGGATGTGGCAGCTATCGAAAGGGTTACGGGATTGAAGGGCACCCAAAATAAAGGGGAGTATAAGATCACCATTCCGCAAAACGACCTTACCATCATGGTAGACAGCTTCCGGATCATCCCGCCAATGGGTTTGGGTACCTGGACGGCATTTACCCCATCAAAAGAAGGCGCCATGGTGATGGGGGATATTGTGGTAACAGAAAACGATTTAAAACCGGTGCAGCAGGAAGTCATACGCCAGGGGCTTACCATTACCGCCATCCACAACCATTTTGTACGCAACCATCCCAATGTTATGTACATGCACATCGTCGGGTCGGGGCCTACAGAAGCCATGGCACAAAAGGTAAAAGCTGTGCTCGACCGGGTGCAGGCGTCCAGGGGCCGCAACCCGGCTGATGCTACAACACCTACTGTTATTAATACCCTTGATACAACCCTGCTCAATACCATCCTGGGTCACCGGGGAGAAATGAGCAAGGGCGTTTACAAGCACACCGTTGGCCGGCCCGATGTTCAGCTGAAGGAGCACGGCGTACCATTTACCACGTTTCTTGGGTTCAACACCTGGGCTGCCTGGCAGGGAACACCCGAAAGGGCTGCTGTAGCAGGTGATTTTGCCATGCTGGAGGCAGAGGTGGAAGGGGTAATAAAAGCACTTATAGAAAACAATATCGAAGTGGTGGCCGTACACAACCACATGGTACACGAACAGCCCCGGATATTTTTCCTGCACTACTGGGGAGTAGGCCCGGCCGAGCAACTGGCTAAAGGCCTGAAAGCAGCTTTGGACCAAACCGGCAAAAAGCAGCCTACAGGCAACAGGAACATGGGGGCGCATTAAGCCATCAAATACCCAGTTTGATCAGTAGCCCTATTACTGCAGCCGCCAAAATCAGGTATGGCTCCTGCAATTTTTTGATGTACAAAAGTGCCAGCACGGTTGCAACCGCAATAAGCGCCGTTGTAAGGTCAATGATGGAACGAGTGGCAATCACAATTACTGCACCCACCAGGGCACCGATGACAGCTGCGGTTATGCCCGCAACAAATGCCTTGATGCTGGGATCCTTGCCGATCCGGTGGAAGTATGGGGCCGGCATAATTGTGAACAGGTAGCAAGGAATAAAAATGGCCAGGGCAGCTACTGCTGCTCCGGGAAACCCAGCAACGAGGTAGCCAATAAAACCAACTGTAATAACCACCGGCCCGGGAGTTATCATGGCCACAGCCACCGAATCCAAAAATTCCTGCTCGTTCAGCCAGCCATGGTCCGCCACTACGCCACTATGCAGAAACGGCACGATGGCCAGGCCGCTGCCAAATACAAATGCACCTGCCTTTGTAAAAAACAGGGCAATTTTGCCCAATGTTGGCCAGTCGGCCGCCCAAAAATTAATTCCTGCTAAAAATACCGGGGTTATCTTTTGCGACCGGGCAAAGCGGGGTGGCGCCTTTACCATCATGTAAATTATTCCTGCTGCCAAAAAAAGAAAAACACTTTCGCTTTGGGTAACTGCAGTAACCAGCACACCGGCAAGGTATAAAACCCACAGCAACCAGTTTTGCTTCATTGCGGATGGCTCCAGTTTACCTACCGATTTAATGGTGAGCTTATAGGCACTAAGGGCAATGATGCCAATGACTGCTGCACTAACCCCGTAAAACACCGCCTGCATCCAGGGAAGGCCGCCATAAAGCTTGTAGGCGATGCCCAGCAACACTACCATCAGGAAGGAAGGCAGCACAAACGCACAACCCGTTAGCGTGGCACCAATAACACCATAATGTACAAAGCCAAGATAGATGCCCAGTTGTGCAGCCAACGGCCCCGGCGCCAACTGCGACAGGGCCAGGCCTTCCTTGTAGGCTTCTTCGCTTATCCATCCGCGTTTTTCCACAAGATCGCGGTGCATATAGCCAACCAATGCAACCGGGCCCCCGAAACCGATGGTGCCCAGCCTGAGAAAGTAAAGCGTAATGTCCCGGAGCGAATAAGCAACGCCCTCCGCTCCGCTTCTTTGTTGCTGTTTAAATTGTGGGGTTATGCTTTTGTTGTTCATCAAAAAAAATTTGTGCAAAGGCGTTATAAATGCCCATCCCTCCATCAGGTATTTTTAGGGCATAAAAGTTTTAGAATCATTCCCGAAAGCCCGCCTGAATGCCAACCAGTTCTAGATAAAGGCAATATGAGCTTAAGGATTAAACGAAAGATGAAATAGGCTCCACATGGAAAAGCTTTATGCCCGCCTGTTGTAAAAGCCTGCGCCGCTGCCCGGGTTAGAAAGCAATTCCCACCTGCAACCCTATAGATGCAGCGGCAGGATGGTTATTACCAAAACGCACAGGCAAGGGTACTGCAACAAAGTAGCTGCTGTTCTTGTTTTTCCGAACTACCTTATTCAGTACCGGAGTAAATCCATAGCGGCCTCCCGTTTCGAAAGCGGCACGCCCCGCAAACGTAAAGCCGCTACCCAAAGCATAAAGAATTCCCGGGTGAATCAGCAGGTTGCTGGTTTTGCTGGTACCGTTTTCTGCCCGGATGAAAGGAACAATTTCCAGTGAGAAACCCACTTTACTAGTTTTCCAAATATTAATGCCCAATGGCATGCCCACCGTGTAACTATGTTCAAAGTTTTTGGTGGTTCCATCGCCCGAGTATGTAACCAGCGGGTGCAGAATTCCAACATACCCGGCCATGCGGGGAAATACCGGCGCTGGGTTTTGAACCTGGGCCTCCATGCTGCACGCAAATGCCACCTGAAATATCAGGGTTAATACATAATTATGGCGCTTGATTAAGGGCTGTAGAATAAGCCTGAGCCTTTTGTTTCGCAACGGTGTCATGTTCTCTGGTAGGTAATTTTAAGCTGCAATGCTACCGGATCATACCACCAGAAAATAGAACGGGATTAACCTTTTGTACCTGCGTTACCTTTTGCCAAAGATTTTTTATATGCCGAAGGGCTTACACCCATATGTTGCTTGAAAATGCGGGTAAAATGGCTTTGATCGGAAAACCCGGTAAGGTAAGCAATATCAGTTAGCGAGTAGGTTGTAGAGCCAAGCATTTCCAGTGCCTTGTCGATACGCAACTTGCGCAGGTATTCGCCAAACGACATATTATCGAAGTACTTGGAAAACTCCCGGGAAAGGTAAGCAGGGTGGATCTCGAGGTCCTTGGAAAGTTCCTTTAGCGTAAGGTTGGTATCCAACTGGTCCTGGATCATTTCCCTTAACTCCTTTGCCCAGGCAGGCACTTTTCTTCCTTTCGACTTTTGCTGAATAAACTGGTGAAACACTTCCAGCAGCAAATGTTCTGTTGGGTTTTGCGTATGCCGTTCTTGTTGCAGGTGCTTTGCCCAACTGTATAATGCGTCATAAATCAGCATGCCTTTTTGCAGCAATTCCTGGTCGTTGGGATGGTTAAAAGCCAAACCTGCAGCAATAGCCCATAGCCCGGAAGCCTGCGGGGCCAGGTCGTGGCGGTCGGTATCCGCTCCCCTTACAATCACGGCCAGGGTTTTAACAGCCGGGTCCAAGATGTTGTATCGCTGCACAAAATAGTCAAAGGTGCACTGGTCCTGGTGGTGTGTAAATTCCACATCAGGCACATCAAAAGGGGTGGCGCCCAGTTCCTCGGCTTTTGTGAGCACCTGTTCAACAGGCACGTAAATAATTTCCGCATCCGGATCAATAAACCGCATGATAAGCCAGGGACAAGCAATGCGGTCTATTTTGGGACGGTGCCGGGTGATCCATTTCATGTGCCGTAAAAATAATAGGGATACTAAAACTGCAATAACCTATTTATCCTTTATAATGGATTGATAATGCCAAGCCTTTATACAGGCTTATTTAGCAGCTCTATTTTTTGCACAACTAAAATTAGATGGACCGCTAATTTTTATGGCAACCGCATGGATAGCTGCCCAATATTTATGGAGAGGGTACTTGCTGCTACTAATTTTAAAAATATTTTTTTATAAAAGGCGGTTGGCTGGCCGACTATTTCGCTTTACTGCGGTATAGCCCACCAGGTTCAATCAAAACAGGAAAAACAGTGGTCTTTTAAAAATGGCCCTGGCTTTTACCAAGCGGGAGAAGGTTAAAAACCCGGTTATGAATGCTCCCAAAACATAAGTGCCTGAACTGAATGGACACCGAGCTTTTTTACTGCATTGCTCGCAGAAAATAGCACGCACACACCTGGTGCCGCCAGGCCAGGTCCTTCTGACAATTTGCTGTGCATAAATTTGGATCGGCCTGCCCATATAACCTACCTACCATGGTTACCTTAGGCCAACAGCAATAAATCCTGGCACTTATGTTTAACATTAAAAACGGGTGGATTTCCCTGCAGGTCCAATGCACGCCCAAACAGGTCAGGATCTGGCTGGACCCCCTGAAGACGGGATTTGCACACCGCTGATTTTTTCCATTTTAAGCCACGTACGCATGATAGCCAATATACGCCTGTGGCACCTTAGCCAAAACGAACAGGACCCTGCCGGCGATGCCCGGTGGATGGAATACTACCGCAACCGGGGATATATGGTTCAGCAACCTGAGTGCGAGGAATAAACCAACCAGGTGGCCATACAAAAGAAAAGCAGCAAAGCAATCCCTTTGGTTTCCCTTTACGGTAAGGTTTCGTAAAGATTGGTTTTCCTTGCCGCTCGACTCAAAAAAAAATCCGGACAGCGATACCCGATCAATAGGCTTGAACGCTGCGCATTTCGCTGTAAAATGGCTAAAGATGGCTGGCTGCGGGTAATGATCTAAAAATATTACCAGAATAGTTTTTCTCCGGAATTTAAATTTTGCCAAGGGCCAGGATTCTTTCCGGCCTTTTTTGTTGCCAAAAAAAAAATATTCTGTTGCCATTAAACCAAAGGTGTCATTCAGGGTCTGTTATATGTGTGAACTGTTTTTAATCCGTTTTACCCAGGTTTTTGGTTTAAGCTAAAACAAAGTTCATTCGTGCCCATTTTTACCCTTACCCATACCCGGAAAACTATCAGAGCCCTTCTTTTTAGAAGGGCTTTTTAATATCAATTCTTTAAGAATTACACTATCAGCTATATTTGCAGTAGCTTATTCTCATAAGCAGTTAGTTTTGGTTGACGGCCCGCTGTTCCCAGCGGGCCTCTTTTTTTCGTTAATCCACAGTTGTCACCCCTCCCCTTTTAAAGGCCAACCCAACCAATTTTACTACCTGTTGCAGGTCATAATTCCGGCATTGCAACATCTTTACATTTGGCCCAAACCCATTAACCCAGCAAAAAAGATTTGGTGCAGTGATAATGAAAGCCAACCATATAAAGCAAACCATTCTTTGGGCCGATGATGACCCCGAGGATATGGAAGTATTTCGTGATTTGATAAAGGCCAGCACCTTTCAGCCGGAGGTAATAGAGTTTAGCAATGGCCAGGAACTACTGAATTACCTGGGTGAACCAAACAAGCAAAACCTGCCCTGTCTTATTATTTTAGATTTAAACATGCCTGTGCTCAATGGAATGGAAACCATGAAAAAAATCAAGTCCATGCCAGCACTGAAAAGTATTCCGGTCGTTGTGTTTACCACCTACTTTAGCCCAACAGATGAAGCCATCGGTGAAAAGTATGCCGTTAAAATGATTATGAAACCATTTTCGATCGAACAGTTAAAAGCCGCTATCCAGAAGTTGTTGTTATTCTGCACAAAATAAGCCAGCTATTGTTTTTAAGTCTTCATTTAGGACTAGCACCTACCCGCTTAATGTTTGTTTTGCATTCTATTACCCATATTAGCAACAACATTCCTGACATTGATTGTTCTCCATGGTTGGTTCTTATCCATAATTATCATTGTAGGTGATCCAAAGTCTTTTTTACAGAAAAGCTGGCACCCTTTAGGGCAAATAAACAGAGGTGCCCAGGTAATTAATGCCATGGGTATTGTGGGTTTAACCAGCTTGGAGGGGCAAAAGTATTTGGGGCAAGTCTTTAAAAAGGCGGGGAAATAACCAATTCCGCCTCTGCCATCATAGGCTGAACATGCACCTTGACAAATTGCTGCAGATCGGGATGTAATACTAACAGATGTGCATGCCGTACAGGAAGCCCGTAGCGGTTTTCAAGAATATAGCGGAGGATGTTTTGCTTCAGGCAACTACGATTGAAGGGGGTATCTTGCAGGTGCCGCAACAGGCCAATTCCGCATTGGTGGTGCTGATTTTTAAGGACGGGCCTTTCAAAATCGTCCAGAATAGAATCATTCCTTTCCCACGCAACCAGGTCAAAACTGCCGGCCTCATTTTGCAACACCAAATCAACTGTACCGCCAACATGGTTCAGTTCATCAAAAATATGCCATTGCGAACGGTAGGGATTCAGGAAAGGGCACTGTTGCAAAAAGCGCTGGAAATGGGCAAACTCCGGTGTTGTAGCGATGGCGCAAGCCTCGAAATAATTTTCAATATCCCCCACCAATTGCTCCATTGCATCCTGTTGCCGGTTGGGAAATAAATCCTGGGGTCGCTCTTCATTGCGTGCAACACCTGTTGTATCAACGTTTAGAACCAACGATTTACTGGTTACTGTTGCAGGAAAATAGCTGTCAACCAGCGCAGCAACCGAATGAACCGGGAAGCCATCAACCAAAAACGTAGAACCGGAACTGTGCTTTCCGATGCGCACATCTCGGGGATGAATATGCTGTACATTAAAAGGGGCAGGTGCAGCCTGCGCAGGCTGCAAAGAAATATCGCCGGCAACCAATTGTTCAGCAGCAATATCCCCATTGCTAAGCCACAACCCTATTGGCTGACCGGGATCCGTTGCACGCCCAAAAACCTGGATGCCCAAGTAAGATTCGCGGTAGCCCTGCTTTTCCCAAGCATAAGCCTGTGCCTGTGTCCACTGTGGTTCGCGGGTTGGTTCCTCAAGGTTTTTTAAGAACGCCGGAATAACAAATTTGGGATCTACCGAATGCAGCACTTTAGCTACAAAAGCAACACATTTTTCCGCTTCCCTGGCAACCTGCCGTTCCGAAAAGCGGATCACCATCCAGCCCCGGTTCGTAAGCCAGTTATCGCGCAGCAGGTCATCATTGGTGCAATGCATAGGTGTACGTTTGTGTGCTGCATAAGGCTCGTCAATTTCAATATCCAGGTAAACATTCGCTTCCTTTATACAAAGAACAATACCGGGATAATAGGGCCGGCTTCCGGAGCTTGTAGGCACACATAATGTACCGGTTATAAGGCAATGCGGAAATGCGTCTTCCAGCATCTGCTGAAATCCTGCTTCCTTTTGGCCCCGGATTCTGCTTTCTTCTTTACGCGGCAACCGTATCACAGCATTTGGCTTGGGCATCCTAACAATAGGATAATGACCGGAATGCTTTGCATAAAAATCATTGGGCTGGTAGCCTATAGTTGCTACCCGCAAAGGATCTGAAAGGACATCCGGCAGTGCTACATTTTGTTCTCTTTCAGCAGTATCTGTTTGCACTTCAATTTGTTCTTCAACACTGCTCCAAACGGGGGTTTGCTCTGGCACTTCCGCTAAAAGATATGGGTCATCGCTGACCTCAGGTTGATCGATCTTATTTTCAATTGCAGTTATTAAATTTTGTGGTGCAGGTTTAAGCCTTCCCCTGCGGAAAAGCTTACGGCCCAGGCTGGAAACTTTTGCTTTTACCCTTGCTGGTGCGGTAGCCGTAGCGGTTGGGGCAGATGCCATGTGAACAATAGAAGGCTTTGTTACCGCTTCCTGAGACAATACAGAAATCAGGTGGGTGGAATCTTTAGGACCAGCGTGTAATGGGTTATTTGCAATAACCGTTAGGGAACCAACTGCATCGGAAGTTGCCGCATCCTTTCGTGTTTCCTCGTACAAGGGCAATTGTTCAAAAGATTCGGGTGCAGGAGATTTTTTTGCCCGGCTGCGCTGTACCAAAAAATTAATGATGAGGTAACCAAAGGCTACAATTACCAACAGCACTATAAAAGCGGAAACATACACCAGTTCTGGGTGTTGTTCAAAAAGCCGGGGCAGTTTTTGAAGCCATTCCATGAAGGTTTCCTGCTCGCCAGGTACATTTCAACTAGCCAGCAGAAGTCGAAAGATAATTTATGCAAACAAAAATTCCTAAGAAAGGCTACCAGTACTTATTTGCATGCATTGCTCCTAGCCATTATTATGGGCACCTAACAGCCTGGCGCAGCTCAAAATTGTTTCAGGTAAATGATTTTATTTATGACCGATCGGTTTTTCACCGGGCTGCTGGTAAAGTTTGTTTCGTTATTTACGAGGTAAAACAGAAAAGAGCGCAAACTCCCAACGCCGTCGGGTAATAAAAGGTTTGTGCCAAAAAAATCGGCGCCTGCCCATATACAGAAAGTCTCCAGGAAAAATTGCCGCCTTTCGGGAAACAGGGCATTAAACCTGGATAGATTATTCACTACCCGGTCTGCATCCGCTTGCGCAAAATCGGTGTTGAACGTTAGGTCCAGTACAGCGCTTGGATTTACCGCCCTCTTAACTTCGCCACCTGCTTTAATACCCGATTGGCGCATTTTGTATCCATTGCTACTTGTGCTGGTTGCCTCTTGAAACAGCACATAAGGTTGCAACCGCACATTTGCAGCAGGTGGTGGCAAAAACCAGCCCATTTGACCTGGCCGCATAGGCCATGCGCAGCTGCGAAAAAGCCTGCGGTATTGCAGGAAAAGCTGTTTGTTATAATCCCTGCGGACAACCTGCAAAAACAAATTCTCTACACTGCCGAATCGGCTTTATCCCCAGCCTTGTCGTAACGCAGGGTAGAAAAAGAAATGGCATATAGGGCAAACCACCCACTACCGGTAATGGTTGTGCGCATTTCTCACAATGCATCCAATTCATAGTCTTTAAACGAGTCGTCAAACACCTGCAAGTCGCGTTGGTTGTGCAGCGGTGAGGTATAGAACCCTATTGCAAATCGTTGCGTTTTTTGCGGATCAAGGGCCGGGTAAAAATTATCATTCTCCCTTATACAAAATCGCAGCGCCGGTCCTGAACCTGGGGCTCATGCAGAAGCCTTACACTGCTTGGTTGCCATAGCTGCCACCCTGCCGGGGGCTCTATCCTAAAAAAGCTATCGATCGGGGGTGCAGGCCACCAGTCGTTTTCATTGAGTTGCCCGTAAATAACCATTGTCCCTGTTGCTTCCACCACCCTTATTCAGGGGCAATTTTTGGCGGAGCAAAAGTGGCGCCACCTGTCTAGTCCTGAGCATTTGCCTCTGTACCATACCACAAGGCAAATGCTATCATCCACTTTTACACACAATATCATTTTGATTTTGAAAACCGGTACCTGCCCAAAAGAAAAAGCAAACCGGCAAAAAGCACCAGTGGCAAAGCCAGTGCCAGCGACGAAATAGGGTGCTGTTCGCGAAAATACTGAACCCGGAAGGCGTTCCAGTTTACCGAATGCACAGGCTGCTCTTCGAAAATGCGGGCATAAAAATGAAGACGCAACCTTTCGTGAAAAGCTTGTGTGCTGTCCAGAAACTGCAGATGATTCCGCAGGCCTGTTCCTGCCAGATCGTTGAGGGCCACCTGCACCTGCAAAACCGGCAGGGCCAAGGCTATCTTCCGGCTGGCGTTGTCGCGAAGTGCCAGTTTATTGCGCAACTCGGCCGACTCCCGCTGAGCATCATCATCGCCCATTTGCTGCATGGCATAATACCATAGCCAGCTAAACTGTTTGTCGGGAAGCGGGTATTGGGCAAACTGCGGATAGTGGCTATAAAACTTTTTCATAGTGGCCTCCTTTTCCATGTCCCATTTTTCATGGTAACCCTGGCGCTGCTTCAATGCTGTTTCCAAGGCCTCCGGAACCGGATATGCAGAGGAGATATAGTTGTTTACCAATGCAGGCGCAAGAATGGTTAAAGCAACCCAAATGGCCAGCAGGCTTACTACACTAAATGGCGAGCTTTCTTTCCAGGAAGCCACCCAGAAACCGGCGCCAAACCAGAAAAAAAGATAAAGCAATAAAAGGAGCACGGTAGCTACAAATGCGCCATTCAATGGAATCTGTAAAACAATTGCTGCCACCACCAACAGCAGCACTGCAGCAGCAAATACAGCAAGCATGCGCATGGCAAGGTTGTGCAGGAGCACACGCAACGGCGAACGGGCCTGAATGGAAAGCAAGCTCCAGATGCCCCCTTCTTTTTCCTCTGCGTAAAGGTTGTAGGTAAGGGCAATAATAAGCAGCGGAAACAAGTAAATAAATACAAAACCAAGATCCAGGTTGCCCACCAGCAGGTTGGCAGGATTGTACAGGTCGGTATCGTAACGCTGTGCCTCCAGGTTGCGGATCGTCACACTTTGGATCGAAGGGTTCACATCCCGCTGGCCTATAGATAAACCAGCCAGCGGAGCCACTTCATTTACCAATGCAAACCGCAGGTAATACAACAACAGGCCCATGTCGTTGTTGAAGTATTGTACGTGCTTGTTTATATGTTGTTGCTGGTGCTGTGCCGTAACAGCAATGGCTGCTTGTTGCTGCTCCAGGAAACGTTTGCCCACGGCAATACTTACCAAACCCGACAACAGGATAAACAGCAACCCAATGCGGGCCGCGGAGGTCCGGAAAAATTTTTTGAACTGTAGTAAAAACATAATCGCTCTTTTCTATAATGCTTTGAAGCGTTTGGTAATGGTAAACAATAACAGCAGCGGCAACAACAGCCAAAACAAGAGGGCCAGTACCGAAATGGTTTCCTGTGCAACTACCGAGGTTCCCCTTTTATAAGCATAGGAAAAATCAGGCAACGCATTCCAATGGCTGTGGTCAATACTATAGGGCTTGTCCTTTGCCCCTTGTTTTGCATTGCTGATGTATTCCATTTGCAATTCGTTCATGCGCTGCGCCAGGTTGTAACGGAATGCTTCTGCTGCATCCTGAAAATCCATGTATGAAGTGAAGTCGGTACCTGCCAGTGCCATCGAAAGGGTTTTGATGGCGATGTAAGGATTGATGAATGCCGTTAGCCGGTTGAAACTGTTTTGCTGTTGATAGGTATGCAGCAGCGCCCTTTGATGGCGTGAGTAAATACCCGAACTGATCTTCTCCCCTTCCGCCATAATAAAGCCGCTGTAATTAAAGGGCAGCTCCTGCACGGTGCTTACTTTGTGGGCTTGAAGCAGCGAGTCCTTGATAAACTTGTAATGAGCATCATCAGGATTGTGGCTGTCTCCTTCCCTGGCCAGGTCGGCTTCAATGGCCGCCATAAAAGCCATCTTTGAAGGCGCAGGATGCAGGTAAGCACCCATGGCCTGCGTGGCCCTTGGCAGCACAAGGGTGCAAAGCAGCCATATCCCGATCAACGTGGTGAGAGAGCCCTTCGATGTTTTGCTGAATGCGGAAACCAGCACCGCGATCATGGCCCAGATAACGAGGTAAACTAAATACGCCAGAAGCAAAACTGCTAACCGAAACACTTCATCTACCCCTACCCCAAACCCACTAAGCAAGGTCCAGAACAGCAAGGTGACCAGCATTACCGGCAGGTATAAAACGGCACCCATACCGGCTACACCCAGCACGTTTCCCAAAATCAATTCCTGCCAGCTTACACCCTGGCTCAGGATGATCTTGAGTGTTCCGTTTTCACGCAGAAAAGACACGGCATTAAAACCAAGGAAAACGGTAAGCAACGGCACCAACAACTGTAGTACCATGGCGATGCTGATCTCACCAAAACGCAGCAGGCCGGTAGAAAAGCTGGCCTCGGAAAAGTTGACGGTGTTTTGCTTGTGTGCTTCCAGAAAAACAGAAACACCGGTATAGCTATCCATGCCAAAGTCAAAAAAGGACAAGGGATGTTTGGGCCGGAAAGCGAAATAACCATAATGGGCCATCCGGTGTGGATGTTTGTCTGGATTACCGAGCCATTGCTCCCGCACTTCCTGCTGGTATTTTGTTCGGGTGGCTGTTTGGCTGGTGTATTGCTGCCAGCCAGCAAAGGTGGCCATCAGGAGCAGCATAGCCAGTAGCACCGTAAGCCACAATACGGCCCGGTTGCGAAAAGCGCTGCGGCAAAATTGCGAGGCGATGATGAACACAATTTTTATCTGCATGTTGGATGCTTAAAATTTATAAATAGCGCTAACCATTAAATTGCGCGGAGCGCCGGGAAACAGGCGCAGGTAATTTTGCGCACCTAACCAGAAAGTTTTATTGGCAACATTGTTCACATTCACAGACAACTGCATGTTGCTGCCACCGGGGTTGTAGTAAAAAGCCATATCCAGCAGTGTGTATGCGGGCACATTAAAAGAACGGTTGAACCACGGCACCTTGTTGCCGCTGTATTGCAGGCCCAGGCCAATGCCTACATCCTTAAGGAGGGTGCTGCGCACAAAATTGTACCGGGTCCAAAGGTTGGCGCTGTTAAAGGGTGTGTTTTCCTTGCGGGCACCTACCAGGTCTGCTTTGCCGTCGTTGACGATCCGGGCATCGATATAGCTGTACGATGCATTAACCTGCCAGTGCGGCAACAGAAAACCCGCCACATCAACTTCAACACCGCGGCTGCGATCGGCTCCCCGTGTTACCAGCGAGTCGGGGAAAACAGGATCATTGGCACTCATCAGGATATTTTTTTGGTTGATCTCGTACACTGCTGCAGATAGATGTAGCCGGTTTTTCCAAACCGAACCCTTAACACCCAATTCCTTTAGGTCGCTTACCAGGGGCTCAAACCGGTTAGCCGATTTTTCGGCACCAAAAAAATTTAAGGTGCTCGGCATCAGTGATACCGTATTTGATTGGGGTTGAAAACCCTCGAGATAAGTGCCGTAAACATTGATGTTTTTGGTAATCGCATACGTAAGCCCAATGCGGGGCAAAAGTGCAGTTTGGATAAAGGATCGCTCCTTTGGCGTATTGAAATTGGTAATGTCCTTAAACCACTCCTGGCGTAGGCTTACCAACAGGATAAACCGGTTCCATTTTATTTGATCCTGCACATATACTGCGTAGTTGGTGGTGAGGGACGGCGGCAGCTCGGAGCGTACGTTCAACACATATTCATGGGTATTGGGGGTTAAACCGGCAGGGTTCGACAGGTTGAAATGCGGCACATTCGGACGGGGAATCACTACACCATCAACGGTAAGGGTTTGGTAGTTGGCCACGTTTGCTTTTACAAAAGAACCTGCAACAGAGCCGTCCTTCAGCAGGAAACCACGGGCTGCATTCTGGCCGCCGCCCCGTTGCTTTTCCCAGGCACTGAGGTCATAACCTGCAAGCAGTTGGTGCTGTACCTGCCCGGTGCCTAAATCAAAATTGAAATAAGCCTGCACATTATCGACATTCCAAAATTGACGGCGCTGTACAAACTGCATAGCGGCTAGCGAGGACACTGGCTGTGCCGCAGTATCCACACCAAAAGCATTGGTAGTGCGGTGTTCCTGAAGGTCTTCGTTCCAGGTTTGCTTCATAAAGGCGGTGGTAAAGCCGATCTTTTCTGTGAAGCGGTGTGCAATATTGCCCATTACTATAAACTCTTTCGATCTGAAATAATCGTTAGGTGCTCCCAGGTTCAGGCTTATGGGTGTGGTAGTTAGCTTTGTTACGCCGGCCACTGCGCCAAAAATGGGCTGGCCCCGGTCGAGGTTACCGGTCATATTGCTCAGGATCATTTCTACATTGATGGCGGTTTTGCTGTTGGGCAGGTAGGTAAAAGATGGCGAAACAAGAATGGACTTGTTGCCCACAAAATCGCGGAAGCTCCTGGCCTCTTGGTAAGCACCATTCAGGCGATACAGCAAGGTCTTTTGCTTGTTTAGCGGTCCGGTAAAATCAAGCGTTCCACGGAGGGTACTAAAGGATCCTGCATTAATGCCTACTTCCTTTCGGTTTACGGCTAATGGCTTTTTGGTAACAAGATTAATACTGCCACCCGGATCAACAGAGGCAAATGTGGCACTTGCCGGCCCTTTGATCACTTCTACCCGCTCCACGTTGGTAGTAAGCGGCTGTAAAAAATAATACTGGCGGGTACGCATCCCGTTTATGATCTGCCCTTCTTCGTTTTGGCTGATGCCCCGAATGGCGTACTGGTTGTAATAGCTCGATGGCACTACCCCACTGGTAAGTTTCACAGCATCACCCAATTGAAAGGCTTGCCTGTCTGTAATGAGTTCCTTTGTGATGGTAGCAATAGATTGAGGAATGTCTTTGTTAAGTGCTGCAATCCGCGTAGCGCCAAACGAATAATCGCTGTTGTATTTGCGGGAACTACGGCCGGTCACTTCTACGGTTTGCAACTGCAGGCTAATACTGGTAAGCACTACCTGCAACGTATCAGTTGCAACATCACCCAGCGTAATTGCTTTTGTGTATGCATCGAAGCCAACATGGTTAACCGTAAGGGTATAAGCACCTTTTTGCAGTTTGGAAAAATGGAAAACACCTTGCTCATTGGTTATTACCGACTGGCTGGCTCCCCTGCTTTTAATAACAACGGTAGCACCCGTTACCAGTTCTCCGGACTCTGAACTTATTTTACCCGCAACACCTTGCTGGGCAAAGGCACCTAAAGAAAAAACAGCAAACAAAATGGTGGATAGAAGGCGCATGTTTGGCACTTGGGTTTAAATGGTTTCGAGGTAAAGCTCCTGTAGTGCATTGGCTGAAATAGACCTGGTATCCAGTGTGTGCACCAACCTGCCCTGTTTCATAATACCGATGCGGGTACCCACATTTACGGCATTGAAAATGTCGTGGGTAGCCATCAGCACCGACTTGCCTTCCGCCGCCAAGGATTGCACGATGGAAGTGAATTCGGCTGTGGCTTTGGGGTCCAGCCCCGAGGTAGGTTCATCCATCAAAATCACTTCGGCGTTTTTTGCCAAGGCAATGGCAATACCTACTTTCTGGCGCATGCCCTTCGAATAGGTAACCAGTTTTTTGCCTTGTGCTTCTTTTTGCAACCCGGCTTTTGACAAAAAGCGGGAAAGGGTTTCCGTGGGGTACCTGAACCCGGCCAGGCGGCTGAAATAATCGAGGTTTTCCAAACCCGAAAGATTGCCATACAGCATCACTACTTCGGGGATATAAGCCAGGTGCTTTTTTGCTTCCTGACCATTTACCGCCACTTCAACCCCGTTGATGCATGCGGTACCCGAAGTTGGCGGAATAAAACCCAGGAAGATATTGATGGTTGTTGTTTTTCCTGCGCCGTTCTGGCCCAGTAAGCAGAATACTTCACCCCTGGATACGGTCAGGTCAAGACCATCCAGGGCCGTGTGCCCACCATATGACTTGGTGAGCCTGATTGCCTCAAGCATGTGCATTAAAATTTAAGAATAAAAGGAAAAATAGGGCACGCAGGTGCCAAGGCCCATTGGGGCGCAAAAAAGATTAGCAGGAAGGTGCAGGCGGTCCACGGTCTGCATAAACCAGCCCGATGGATGCGGTGTGAAAATGCTGCAGGTTGCTGCACAAAAAAGGAAACATCATCGGCATGGAAGCCAGGAAGCTTAGAAAATTGCCATCAAAATCCTTGAAGCACTGGAATTCGCATACCGGGCAATCGGCCGACTGCTTTAATTCATGGGCAGCCTGGGTAGTGTAATGATGGCCGCTGTGCTGGTGGCTATGCAGCGCCTTGCCGAGATGAATAAAAAGAAACACCAGCAGCAGGAAACATGCGGTAAAGCGCTTTGCGTTTATGGTCGTGGCCCTATTCACGGGGCGAATGTAACAACAAAATTCTATTTTGCAACATGGTTGCAAAATAAATATGTCTTGATTTTGGTGCTGCCCTTTTTACATCATTAAAGCGCCTGAAATAAATCTTCTTTCCCAATCATGTTTCTGCCTGGCTATTATAGGGCAACATTTATGATGCGCTAACAATAACGAATGCGAATGGTACCGGAGGGTACGGTGCCGCGTAAAAAACTGCCTTTATTTTTTTTGCAACAAATGCGCTTTTTGTTGTGTGTTTTTCCTTAGTTTTGCCACCCACAAAAATGGTGATTGTAGCTCAGTTGGTTAGAGCGCCGGATTGTGGTTCCGGAGGTCGCGGGTTCGACCCCCGTCATTCACCCCAAGAGGCCCTGCAGCAATGCGGGGCTTTTTGTTGCGGCATGGGCTGGAGGTAGCTGTGGTATTACATTCCATTAAGAGAATCATCTAAAAGCGCCCCTTTAAAATATGCCCTTTCAAAAGCATAATACGAGGCACCCTGCCTGATTGTAGCTACCCATTGGCGCTTATAGTGGCGCTTTGTACAACTATTTTATTATAGAAATTCCTGTGCAATTGGTTGCCGCCCTCCATCAAGTCATTTTCCACGCACCACAATTGTTTTTACCTAAGGGCAAATTTTGATGAACTGATTTTTTCGTTTATGGCGTGCACCCAATAATGGTGATACGATAATCCCGGTGGCACCTATTCTTCAAAAAAGTTCCCTCCTATTTGACAAAGGAAAACTGCTGCCAAAATGATAGGTCCTTTTCTGCTCCCAATCCTTTTTTGTTTTTTTATTGCCTCCTCTTCGCACCAATGTCCAGGGCTATTATAATTTACAGCGAAGATTTATTCTATACTATAATCTTGTTTCTATCCAAAATAATTGGATTGCTAAAGCTTAAGGGTATCGTGCCGCCCATCCTAACAAACCCTTGGTTGTTTTCTGCACACATAAATTAGAACAACCAGAAATCTTATACATCTTATCCAAAATGCTGTAACCCCTGATGCCCTAACCTGCATGACCTTTGTGGTACATACATCCATTATATGAGCACTACAACCCAAAATATCATTGAACTTCCACTAGCCGGTGTTGATAGCGAACATTGCGCCCTGATTGTTGACAAGGGCATTGCAAAAGTGCCCGGTGTAAAAGCACATAAAGTTGAGCTAAACAACCACAAGGCTATAATTGAAACCGACGACCAGGAAGTGATTCCACAGGTGGTACATGCCATCCGCAACCTGGGCTATGATGTGGAAACAATAAAACACACTTTCCCGGTTTCAGGCATGAGTTGCGCCTCCTGTGCAGCCAGTGCAGAAAGCATGGTTAAAGCACAACCCGGTGTTGTGGCAGCAGGTGTCAACTTTGCCAACAGTTCCCTCCAGGTGGAGTATGTGCCCACAATTGTTGCTCCGGAACAACTAAAAGCAAGCGTTCAATCCATTGGCTACGACCTGATGATTGAAGATTCAAAAGGGGCAAAGGAAGCGCTTGAAGACCTCCACAAGGAAAAGCTGCGGCAGCTGAAAATAAAGACCCTCTGGTCAGTAATCCTTTCCATTCCTTTGGTGGTCATTGGTATGGCCTTTATGGATATGCCTTATGCCAACTACATTATGTGGGCACTGGCTACTCCTGTGGTGCTGGTTTTCGGCAGCCAGTTTTTTGTAAATGCTTGGAAACAAGCCAAACACCGCTCGGCTAACATGGATACATTGGTGGCATTAAGTACGGGCATTGCCTATGTATTCTCTGTTTTTAATACCCTTTACCCCCAGTTTTGGCACCAGCGCGGCCTGCATGCCCATGTTTATTTTGAAGCAGCTGCTGTGGTCATAGCATTTATCCTACTGGGTAAATTGCTGGAAGAGCGGGCCAAAGCCTCCACCTCTTCCGCCATTAAAAAGCTGATGGGCCTGCAGCCCAATACGGTAACGATCATTCATGAGGGCGGCCACCAACTGGAAATACCCATTGAAAACGTACAGGTTGGCAACCTGCTGCTGGTAAAACCCGGCGAAAAAATTCCGGTAGACGGCGTGGTAAGTAGTGGCGATTCGTATGTAGATGAAAGTATGATCAGCGGAGAACCCTTGCCCGTACTTAAACAAGCCGATGCCCGGGTGTATGCAGGCACCATCAACCAAAAAGGTTCCTTTCAATTTAAGGCGGAAAAAGTGGGCAGCGATACCCTGCTGGCCCATATCATAAAAACAGTTCAGGAAGCACAGGGATCAAAAGCACCGGTGCAAAAACTGGTAGATAAAATTGCAGGCATCTTTGTGCCCGTGGTTATAGGTATTGCACTGCTTGCCTTTGTTGCATGGTTGGTGCTGGGCGGGCAAAATGGGCTTACGCAAGGCTTACTTGCCCTCGTAACCGTTTTGGTTATTGCCTGTCCCTGCGCTTTGGGTTTGGCCACGCCCACTGCTATTATGGTTGGTGTAGGCAAAGGTGCAGGAAATGGCATCCTAATAAAGGACGCAGAAAGCCTGGAACTGGCCCACAAAATGAACGTATTGGTGCTGGACAAAACAGGCACCATTACAGAAGGCAAACCCGTTGTTACCGATGCATTGTGGTTGGTGGAAGAAGCTTCGGTTTCAAGCATACTTTTTAGCCTGGAACAGGCCTCGGAGCACCCCCTTGCCGATGCGGTCACAGCACACCTGAAATCAGGCGCAAAGCCGGTTCTACTCAGCGCAGTACAATCGGTAACCGGAAAGGGCATCACGGCTCAATTTGAGGGCACTACCTACCTGGTAGGCACCCGCCAATTGCTGGCAGATCATGGCATCGATTTACCCGAAAACGTTGATTCCTGGACTCTTGAGCAACGCAAAAATGCAAATACGGTAGTGTTCTTTGCGGGTAATGGAAGGGTACTCGCAGCGCTTGCAATTGCCGATAAGGTTAAACCATCTTCCAAAGCCGCCATTCAGGAGTTGACCAAAATGGGCATTAAGGTGTACATGTTTACCGGCGATAACGAACAAACCGCAGCTGCAGTTGCCCGTCAGGTAGGCATCGACCAGTACAAAGCCGAGGCTATGCCGCAGGATAAGGCGGCTTTTGTAAAAGAGCTTCAAGGGCGGGGCAAAACGGTTGGCATGGTAGGCGATGGCATCAACGACAGCCAGGCACTGGCACAGGCAGACATCAGCATTGCCATGGGGCAGGGTAGCGATATAGCCATGGACGTTGCTAAAATGACCCTGATAACTTCCGACCTGGCCCGCATACAGCAGGCAATTAACCTGTCAAAACAAACGGTGCGCACCATCAGGCAAAACCTGTTCTGGGCCTTTATTTATAACCTGATTGGCATACCTATCGCAGCAGGATTGTTGTACCCGTTCACTGGCTTTTTACTCAATCCAATGATTGCCGGTGCAGCCATGGCCATGAGTAGTATCAGTGTGGTGGCCAACAGCCTTCGGCTTAAATGGCAAAAATTGTAATTCTTTAAAAACATAAAAACAAGATCTATGAATACGTATCAATTCAAAACAAACATCAATTGCGGCGGCTGTATAGCTTCAGTAACACCCCACCTCGAAAAAGTACCCGAAATCCAAAAATGGAATGTGGACACAGCAAACCCCCAAAAGGTACTGACCGTAGAAACACCACTGCCGGCTTCGGAGGTAAAATCCATTGTTGAAAAAGCAGGTTTCAAGGCAGAGCAATTGTAATATTCCTTTTTACCGAGCCCGGGACCATGCATTGCAAACGGACCACTAGGTTGATCCCGGGCTGTAAAGTTCTTGGTTCAATATTTTACGTATAAGAAGACAAAGCCAGACAAGGCTTATCTGGCAGACCGGCAGCAGCATTTAGTTTTTAAAAAAAGGAATGCAGCATGCTGGCCTGCTTATTATATCAACAACAAAAACTTTTTAGCATGAACAAAATGTGGCTTATCTCCCTGGTGGTGCTCCTGGCTGCTTGTGCCAACAATTCCGGGGAACAAAATGGCGCCACTGACACATCGAGCCACAGCGGTCACAACAACCCCGCAGCTTCCGATACGGCAACGGCTGGTAGCAATCCCATGATGGGCCTGCATCAGGTAATGAATGACATGATGCAGCAAATGAAAACCATGCAACCTACCGGCGACGCCGACCACGACTTTGCCATGATGATGAAGCACCACCACCAAAGTGCGGTAGATATGGCCAAAATAGAACTGGCCAGTGGAGCAGATGCCCAATTAAAAGCGCTGGCACAAAAAATGATCGCGGATCAGCAAAGAGAAATAGACCGGTTTGATGATTTTATTCAAAAACATCAACCTTCCGGCAACTCGGATTATGGGCAAAAGGCCAAGGGCATGATGACTGAAATGAGCCAGGTGAATATGCAAGGCGGCACGGTTGACGCCATGTTTGCCAGCATGATGATTCCGCACCACCAGGATGCCGTGAAGATGGCAAATGCTTACGTAAACGTGGCCAAAAATGAGGAGCTCAAATCAATTGCCAAAAACATCATTGTCACCCAACCTAAAGAGATCACAGAATTGCAAAGCTGGCTTTCTGGCCAAAGAACTGCCAAATAGACTTTCAGGCAAAAATGATTACCCCTTACAACCATAACCATGGCACACCATCCCAGGTACCAGGCATGTATTGATTCCTGCCTGCAATGAGCTGAAGCATGCCGCCGCATGGCCGCTTAATAAAAGATTAGCTTTTTCCCTTGTGCCCTGGCCGATGGCAGCGGGGTACAAGGGATACCAAATTTGTTTAGTTTTGTATTCATCCATGCACAAGTTTATAGTATTTGTAGTGGCACTTATTTACCTCGCTTTTGCGTCGGGGGCCACTATGCATATGCACTACTGCATGGGCACCCTTGTTGATGCCGGGTTGAAACATAAGCCTGCCAAAACCTGCAGCAAATGCGGTATGGAAAAAAAGGCCAACAAAAACAACGGCTGCTGCAAGGATGAACAGAAATTCGTCCAGCTTGACAAGGACCAAAAGACAACGGCGCAACAATTCTTCAACCTGAAGATTCTTGCTTCCTCCCCTGTCGTGCATTCCGAAATAGATGCAACACTGCTGGCGCAACCGCTTGCTGAGCGCTTCCCTATCAGCCACGCCCCGCCCCTGTTAAGCAGTACGGACATTTATGCCCGTAATTGCGTATTCCTTATTTGATACCACCCATCCAATTGTAGCCGGGCAATGCATTGCCGGGCTGGTGGCGTTTTATAACGGCCATAAATAACCGGTTGTTTTGTTGAACCTGGCATTTGATAGCCAGGTCCGGACAAATGGTTATTGAACCACACAAAAATTACCTGCCTTTGCTATTAATACAGTCCAGTTCTTCTAGAACCTGTTAGCAACAAGCGGTGAATACTTCACCGATTTAAATAAACCTGGCCATACCCAAACACATTTTTAAAACCTAAACAATAGAAAAATGAAAGGACAACTCCTATTTTTTGCTGCAGCTGCAGTTTTAACCCTTACAGCTTGTGGCAACAACAATGGCGGCACCACACACAGTGGCCACGACACCACTGCAACAGGCACAGTTGGGAACCATGCAGCAACAGCAGATGCAACATCGGCCACGGAAATCAGGCCAACCTACCCACAGGTAGATGCCGGCATTGCGGCTGCACTACAGGAGCATGTGGACCATTACCTGCAGGTAAAAAATGCACTGGCAGCAGACAATGCCGCAGAAGCAGGCAAGGCTTCGGAAGCATTGGTTGCTTCGCTGCAGAAGGTGGACAAATCCCTGTTTACCCCCGACCAAAAAAAGGCATATGATGACGCGGCCGCCGACTTGAAAGTACACGCTGCAAACATCGCGAAAAAAACAGGCGACATCAAAGAGCAGCGGGCTCATTTCGTGATGCTGAGCGAGGAGGTGTACACATTGGCCAAGGCCTTTGGTGGTGGTGGCCGCACCCTATACCACGACCATTGCCCCATGGCCAAAAACAACGAAGGTGCCATGTGGCTGAGTGAATCAAAAGAGATCAGAAATCCATATTTCGGCGCCCAGATGCTGGAATGCGGTACAGTAGAAGAAGTTATCCAGAAATAAACCGCTTGCATGATCAACAGGATAATTGATGCTGCCTTGCGCAACCGGTGGATGGTACTGCTGGTTGCTGCAGCCATCACTGCTTATGGCATCTACTCGGTAAAGACCACACCGGTAGATGCCATCCCTGACCTTTCGGAAAACCAGGTCATCATTTTTACCGAATGGATGGGACGAGGCCCGCAAATTATCGAAGACCAGGTAACCTATCCACTGGTAAGCAACCTGCAGGGAATTGCAAGGGTCAAGAACATCCGGGCCAACAGTATGTTTGGCATGAGCTTCATCTTTGTCATATTCGACGACGATGCAGACATTTACTGGGCCCGGACAAGGGTGCTGGAGCGGCTTAACTATGCACAACGCCTGCTTCCGGATGGCGTAACGCCAACCCTGGGACCGGATGGCACCGGTCTTGGACACGTGTATTGGTACACTCTCGACGCCCCCGGTGTGGATTTGGGAGAACTGCGGGCCCTGCAGGACTGGTACGTTCGCTTTGCATTGCAAACGGTAGAAGGCGTAAGTGAAGTAGCTTCTTTTGGTGGATTTCAGAAGCAGTACCAGGTAATAGTGGACCCCTTAAAGCTGCAGTATTACAACATCCCGCTGATGGAGGTGGTGAATAAGATCAGGGCCAACAACAACGATGTGGGGGGCAGTAAGTTCGAACAATCTGGCATTGGCTACATTATACGCGGACTGGGCTTTATCAAGAACATAGAGGAAATCGAAAACATTTCGGTGGCCACGTTAAATGGTGTGCCGGTGCGTATCCGGGATATTGGGTCTGTGCAAATGGGCGGCGAATTACGGCTCGGTATTGTTGAGGAAAACGGGCAGGGTGAAAAAGTGGGCGGCATTGTAGTAATGCGCTACGGCGAAAATGCCAAGGAAGTTATTGACCGGGTCAAAATAAAATTGGCAGATGTTGAAAAAGGATTGCCTGCAGGCGTCAAATTCAAAGTTGCATACGACCGCTCCGATCTTATCGAAGCAACCATTGCTACATTAAAGGAAGCAGTGATAGAAGAAATCATCATTGTTTCCATTGTACTGTTCATTTTCCTGCTGCACATCCGCAGTGCGCTGGTGGTGGTTATTACTATTCCGCTGTCGGTGCTCATAGCATTTATCATGATGAAATGGTTTGGCATTACCTCCAACATTATGTCGCTGGCAGGTGTTGCGCTTGCTGTGGGCGACCTGGTAGATGCAGGTATTGTAATGGTGGAAAACGCAATGAAAACATTAAGTGGCGAAACCGATTAAACCTATGCTCACAAAAGAAGAAAGAGAACATAAGATTGCGGCATCGTCCAAACTGGTGGGCAAAGCAGTAGTGAGTGCCATCCTCATTACCCTGGTTTCGTTTAGCCCCATCCTGTTCCTGGAAGGGCAGGAGAAAAAGCTGTTCGCCCCGCTGGTGTGGACCAAAACCTTTGCCATGATCGGGTCGGCTATTGTGGCCGTGGTTGTGGTTCCTGTGTTGATGGTGTTGCTGCTTAAAGGCAAAATGCGCCCCGAGCATAAACATCCTGTTTCCCGCTTTTTTATTTTCTTGTACGCTCCTATCCTGCGCTTTTGTTTGCGTTGGAAAAAAGCCACCCTGCTGGCCTCCCTGCTGCTTGTGTTGTTCAGTATTCCATTGGTGATGCGCCTGGGGCGTGAGTTTATGCCGCAATTGGATGAAGGCTCCTTATTGTTTATGCCGGTAACGATGCCGGATGTTTCCAATTCCGAGATCAAACGCATCATGCAGGTACAGGACAAGCTGATGCTGACCGTTCCTGAAGTGCAGAATGTATTGGGCAAGGCAGGAAGGGCCAGCACTGCCACCGACAATGCACCCATAAGCATGATCGAAACCATTGTGCTCTTAAAACCGCAAAGCCAGTGGCGCGACGGCATCACAAAAAATGACATCATCAACGAACTCAATAGCAAGCTGCAAATACCTGGTGTCATCAATGGCTGGACGCAGCCCATCATCAACCGCATCAACATGCTTTCCACAGGCATCCGTACCGATGTAGGCATAAAGATTTACGGGCAAAGCCTCGACACTATAAACCGGCTGGCCCAGCAATTTAAAAACGCCCTGCAAGGCACCGAAGGCATTGCCGACCTCTACGTGGAGCCGATCACCGGGGGTAAGTACATTGATGTCAAAATCCGGAGGGAAGAGTTGGGCCGTTATGGGCTTTCTGTTGACGATGTAAATATGTTTATTGAAACGGCACTGGGTGGTGCCGGCATTGTGCAAACAGTGGAGGGAAGACGGCGCTTTAGCATTGCGGTGCGTATGGGCCAGGAGTTTCGAAACACGGTAGATAAATTAAAGCAATTGCCCATTATCACCATGAACAGTGGTCCTGTTCCTTTGGGTGCGCTGGCCGACGTGGTGGTGGAAGAAGGCCCGCCAATGATCACTTCCGAAAATGCCATGTTGCGCGGCACCCTGCTGTTCAACGTACGCGACCGCGACCTGGGGAGCACGGTAGATGAAGCCCGACGCAAACTGGAGGCAGCGGTAAGTACCCTTCCCCGGGGATATTACCTCGACTGGAGCGGCCAATACGAAAACCAGATCCGCGCCGAAAAGCGGCTCATGTTCATTATGCCCCTGGTGCTCCTGATCATCGTGGTTATCCTTTATTTCACCTTTCAGAATTTGCGGGAAGTGGCCATTGTGCTGTCCGCCATACCGGTGGCCTTGGTGGGTGGTGCCTACTCCCTGTACTTTTTCGATGTCAACTTTTCTGTTGCCGTTGCAGTGGGTTTTATCGCCCTGTTTGGCATAGCCGTGGAAACAGGCGTGCTGATGCTGGTGTACCTCAATAATTCCCTGTATCATAAAGTGGAGCGGGCAAGATCAGAAGGTGCACCCATCAATAACAAGGTGGTGGAAGATGCCGTATATGATGGCGCTGTGCTGCGGCTGCGCCCAAAGCTGATGACGGTGATTGTGGACATACTGGGTCTTATGCCCGTGCTGTTGGCTACCGGGCCCGGTTCAGATGTCATGAAGCCTATTACTATTCCCTTTGTATTTGGCCTCATCACTTCCACAATTTTTGTACTCATCGTGCTACCGGTGATGTATTCCATGGTCCGGGAAAATGAATTAAAAAAGCGGGGGCAACTCCGGATAAATGAAATGGCAAATGATTAAGCGAATACAAAACCTTCCAAAGCGCGGCTGGATATTGCTCGGAGCATCCTTGCTTTTAAGCGCTGGTGATGCACACGCCCAAAATACCATGGTTGTTGGAAGTATATTGGACAGCATTGAACGGCAAAACCCCGTGAGCCGTATGTATGAAGCCGACATCCGCTCCATGGATGCAGCGGCCCAGGGTGCCCGGAGCTGGATGCCCCCGGAAATAGGTGCCGGTTTTTTTATGACCCCCTACAACACCCAACGCTGGAAAGCTATGCCGGGAAGTATGGACGAAGGAATGGGAAGCTTTATGTTGTCGCTGCAGCAAATGATACCCAACCGGCGAAAGCTTAATGCAGAAAGCGCCTATATGCAAAGCATGTCGGGGGCAGCAAGAGAAACAAGAAAAGCAGCCTTGAACGACCTGTATGCACAGGCAAAAAAAGCCTATCACGAATGGGTGATCATCGAAAGGAAAAAGGGGGTGCTGAATGAAAATGAAAAAGTGCTCGACTTTATGGTTAAAGACGCCGAGATCCGCTACCGCAACGGGCTTGACCAACTAACCGCCTATTACAAAGCAAAAGCTGCCTTGGGAAACGTGCAGCAAATGCGGGTGATGTATGAAAACGAAAGCCGCCAGCGCCGCATCACGCTTAATACCCTGATGAACCGGAATACGGACATCGACTTTACCATAGATACAACCCTGCGCTTCAGGGATTATACCAATTATGTGTTCGACAGCGCCCTTTTTGTACAAAACCGCAGCGATTTAAAGGCTTTGGAACAGGAAGAACTGACCAACCGGCTACGGATCCAATCTGCACGCCAGGACCTGAAACCACAATTCGGCATACGCTTCGAGCACATGTACGGATTTGGCCGCCAGCCGCAGCAGTTTACCCTTATGGGAATGGTGCGCCTTCCCATGGCGCCCTGGGCTTCCCGCATGACCCGGGCAAATATCGAAAGCTACCGCTGGCGCAGCGAAGCCATCAGCAGCCAGCGGCAGATGATCTTAAATGAAGCATCAGGTATGGCCACCGGCATGCGGGCCGAGATCGATGCCAAGCGCAGGCAGGTAAAACTTTACGAAAACAACATCATTCCCGCCCTGCGCAATAATTATAAAACCAACCTGCTGGCCTACCAGCAAAATACCCAGGAGCTGTTTATGCTTTTTGATGCGTGGGAAACGCTGAACATGACACAGGTAGAATACCTCGATCAACTGCAACAACTGCTCAACCTGCAGGTGGAGCTGGAGCGGGTACTCGAAATCAGATAAACCATGAAGGACGCTTACTTATACAAAACCTTCCTGACACTTGCCGTAGTGCTGGTGTTAGGTGCCTGCAAGGGAGGAGAAAAGGACGAAGCTGCGGCCCACGAGCACCGGGCACCGGAAGTGTACACCTGCCCGATGCACCCCGAGGTGATACGCAGTGCACCCGGCTCTTGCCCCATTTGTGGTATGGACCTGGTAAAAAAAGAAACCGGTTCCAAAGCGGTAACAGAGGTAGCGTTGGAAACATTGCTTCGTCCTGCCAATGCTTATGTGGTTTCCTCCGTGCCCGTTACTGCTTTGGAAGACCGTTTGGAAGAAGCAGCCCTAAATGTGGTGGGCACCATTGCTTACGATACCCGGCAGGCAGGGGCCATATCATCGAGGGTGGGTGGCCGCATTGAACGGCTTTATGTACGCTACCGGTACCAGCCGGTAAAGAAGGGGCAGCGCATCATGGACATATACAGTCCGGAGTTGGTGACCGCCCAGCAGAATTTGATATTTCTTTTACAGAACGACGCCGGTAATACATCACTTATTGAAGCCGCAAAAGACCGGCTCTTGCTCATGGGCATGACCAGTAGCCAGGTAGCAACGGTAATGCGTAACCGTAAACTACAATATGCCGTTCCGGTGTACAGTTCCTACAGCGGTTTTGTTACCGAACTTGGAGCGGCAACAGCCGGCACAACGGCTCCTGGCGGTGGCATGGGTGCTTCGGGTGGCGGCATGCAGCCCACTCCTGAAGCCGGTGCTCCTGCCGAAACAGCATTACAAATCAGGGAAGGATCTTACGTACAAAGCGGCCAGGCAGTACTAGCCGTCAACAATGCAGACAAGGCCTGGGTGATGCTGGATGTTTTTCCCGAGCAACAGGCTTTAGCCCAGGTGGGCAGCCCGGTCCGGATTGTTCCGGAAACGGCCCCCCAACAAAACTTCAGGGGCAGGATCGGTTACCTCGAACCCATCTTCAGGCCCGGCACAAAGACACTTGCGGCACGGGTGTATTTCAATAATGCTGCTATGAAACTGCCAGTAGGCAGCCGGGTAACGGCCACAATTTTTGCCCCATCTAAAAAAGCACACTGGCTGCCTAAAGAAGCCTTGCTATCCCTTGGACGCGACCGCATTGTTTTCCTGCGGGAAGGTGCCGGATTCCGGGCCCGTAAAGTACTGACAGGTATGGAACTTAACCAGTATGTGCAGGTAACCGGCGGGCTGCAACCCACAGACAGCGTTGCGGCAAATGCGCAGTATTTAGTAGACAATGAAGCTTTTATAAAAGTACAGGAGCCATGAAAAAATTTATACTTGCAATTTCTGTGCTGCTGTTCCTTCTTGCCTGCAGCAACAAAAAAGTGGCAACAGAACAAGACGTTATTTACACCTGCTCTATGGATCCGCAGGTAGTATCCAACAAGCCGGGAAACTGCCCTATTTGCGGCATGCAGCTTACACCCGTTAAAAAAAGCACTGCAAAAAACAATGACGATCTGGAACTTAGTGACCAGCAGATACAACTGGGCAATATACAGGTGGATACAATTGGCCGGGGCAGTATCGGAACGGCACTGGAACTGACTGGCATCCTGGCCCAGAACGCAGCCCAAACAGCCTCGGTAAGTGCAAGGGTTACTGGCCGCATTGAAAAGCTGTATGCCAAAACAACAGGCGACTATATAACCAAAGGAGCACCATTATATGAGTTGTATAGCGAGCAGCTCAATACTGCCAAGCAGGAATACATTGCAGCCCTGCAACGACGGCAACAGTTTGCCGACCAAAACCTGATTGATTTTGATGAACTCATTCGCAGTGCCCGCCACAAGCTCCAGCTTTGGGGCATGACGGACGGCCAGATTAAAGCACTGGCAGCAATGAAACAGGCACCTTTTACTACAACCTTTTACAGCCCCGAAAGCGGCTATGTTACCGCATTGAATGTAACGGAAGGCGGTTATGTTGGAGAAGGAGGTAGCATTGTGGAACTGGCCAACTTGTCCACCCTTTGGGCAGAAGCGCAGGTGTATACCTCGCAGATGCACCAGGTGCGTGCCGGTGCGGCTGCTACGGTAATCGTGCCCGGCGAGCCTCAGGGCATTGCCGGCCGCATAGAATTTGCCAATCCTGAAGTAGCTACCGACACCCGTATAAACCTGTTGCGGGTGGTGATCCCTAATCCCGGCGGGCGGCTGCGGCCCGGAATGTCTGCCCTGGTGGGGGTGCAGACAGCCAGCCGCAACGCACTTACACTCCCCACCGATGCTGTTATTCGCCAACAAAACGGCGCTACTGTATGGGTAAAAACCGGCGCCAACAGGTTTCAAAGCCGGATGGTTACTACCGGGCTGGAAATAGAGGGCCTTGTTGAAATCAATTCGGGTGTAAAGGCAGGCGATATCGTAGTAGTAAGCGGCGTTTATTTATTGCACAGCGAATTTGTTTTTAAACGAGGCGCAGATCCAATGGCCGGACACAACCACTGATTTGTTAGGTGCAGGTTTTTGCCCTGCACTTTTTCTCCCTTTATAAGGATCATTAGGTACGTTCGGGCAAGCTCCTGCTATTCTCAAAAAAAATCTACAGCTTGTCCAAATTTTGGGCAAAAAGAAAACTCAGGAAGCGAAGGGTGCATTAGGTCATAACCCAACCTGCATCCGCTGATTTACAATAATGCAGCATACTGAAAACAAAAAGCCTTGAAGGTTTTGCAGGCATCAAAAGAAGCAGCCGGCCGGCCTGTAGCGGCTGCTTTGAAAAGGTGAACAAACACCAACAGTTTATTTGCCGGATAAAAAATCTGATTCCCCTGTATTTCGACTTTACTTTGCGCATAGCCCTTAACCTCCTTCCCTAATGCGGCAAATATTAGTTATTCTATCTCGTTTTTGGAAAACACTGATGGCCAAAATTGCCAACAGCCCGGTACGCAGCAACATCCTGCAGGCATTGCCTTTCTGGGTTGCTTCATTGGTTACCGGGGTAATTTCTGTGGGCTATTCCGTTTTATTTGGCTACGCCGAACGCCTGAACCATGCTGTGGTCCAGTGGAACAAATATGCCCTTTTTGTAGCGGCACCCCTGTTGTTTTTAATTGCCTGGCTACTGGTGCAAAAATGGGCGCCCTTTGCCCGGGGCAGTGGTATACCGCAGGTAATGGCGGCAATGGAGTTTGCAAAACCCGGACGTTCTTCTTTGGTAAACAAATTGCTGGGGGTGCGCATAATTGTGGTTAAAATCATTTCCAGCCTTGTAATGGTGATGGGTGGCGGCGCCATTGGACGCGAAGGGCCAACCATACAAATTGCTGCTTCTGTATTTGCCGCCATCAACAAACGCATACCGGCCTCCTGGCCCCGCCTGTCCGACCAAAGCTATATTATTACCGGGGCTGCCGCGGGTTTGGCCGCCGCTTTTAATACTCCTTTAGGCGGGCTGGTGTTTGCTATCGAGGAGCTGGCGCGGATCCATGTGCGTTACTTTCGCACCGCTCTTTTTTCGGCAGTAATTATTGCAGGCCTTACCGCACAAGGGCTTTTGGGCCCATACCTGTACCTGGGCTACCCGGATGTTCGATTTCTTTCCTTCCGCATATTTCTGGGTGTGGCACTTGTGGCCCTTATTGCAGGCATTACGGGGGCCCTGTTAAGCCGCGTTATATTGGCCCTTATGGCCTGGAAAAGAAAAGTGTCGGGTAAATTTAAAGGCTGGCAGTTTGTGCTTGCTGCCGGACTGCTGACTTCCCTGTTTGCATTTTTTATCACGCCCACCATTTTGGGCTCCGGCAAAGAGTTAATGACGGAAACCTTATTTACAGCCGATAAAGAGGTTTCGTTTGCCAGGATGTTTTCCCGGCTGGCCGGTCCAGTTTTGTCCTTTAGCACCGGTGCAGCAGGCGGCATTTTTGCCCCGGCACTTGCTGCAGGCGCAGGTTTGGGTGGTTATGTAGCCGCCATTTTTGAAGTTGGTGGTGCCAATGCAAACATATTGATCCTTAGTGGTATGGTAGGCTTTCTTACCGGGGTTACCCGCACCCCTTTTACTTCCGCCATCCTGGTATTGGAAATGACCGACAGGCATAGTGTAATCTTTCACCTGCTTGTTGCTGCACTGTTGGCACAAATGGTTAGCTACCTGGTAGACAAACACTCGTTTTACGACCACCTGAAACACCAAACAGTAAAGGAACTGGACGGGACACCCGCAACCTGAGGACTGTTTCCGGCCAGGTAAACCTGCACCCTAAAACCTGGCAGGTTTGGTTTGGGTAACTATAAAATAAAATACTGGTAAGCATGGAGCGAAAACTAAAACAGGAAAGGCGCCATTTGTTGACCAATTTTGAACGGCTGCTGGAAGGGCCTATGATTTTCCTGGGCTTTGTATGGCTTGTTTTGCTGGTCATTGAATTGGTTTGGGCACTTCCTAAAGCATTGGAGTACCTGAGCCTGGTAATCTGGGGCATTTTTATTATCGATTTTATCATCAAGCTGGTGCTGGCCCCCGAAAAAATCAGGTTTCTAAAAAGAAACTGGCTGACCGCCGTTTCCTTGCTCATACCTGCACTGCGGGTGTTGCGGTTCTTTCGCTTTTTGCGTGTCCTGCGGGGGTTGCGGGGCATCCGGCTTATCCGCATTGTATCCTCCGTCAACAGAGGCATGAAAAGTTTAGCGGCCACTATGCAGCGCCGGGCATTTGGGTATGTATTTCTGCTAACGCTGATTGTTACCTTTGCAGGCGCTGCCGGCATGTATGCACTGGAGCGCACTACAGAAGGATTTGATTCTTATGGTTTATCGCTTTGGTGGACGGCCATGCGGGTCATTACAGCAGGCAGCGGTGCAGAGCCGGTAACTCCTGAAGGTAGGGTGCTGGCTTTTCTGCTGGCACTGTTTGGCTATACCATTTTTGGTTATGTAACGGCCACATTTGCTTCTTTTTTTATTGGCCGCGATGCTGAAGAACAAGATGCGCCGGTAGCCGGTGCAAAGGAGTTGCAACACCTGCAAAATGAAGTTGGTGAGCTCAAATCGATGATCCGGGAACTAAAAGAACTAAAGTCGTGATGGGTGTGGCATCATTCAAAAAAAATCAGCAATGTGTTAGGAGGTGCTTTGCGCTATCTTTTGCAGCAGCATCCGTAAAGCCACACTGTCTCCATGGTTTTGCAACTGGCTTAAAAGCTGGTGCATTCCTTTTTGCACAATGGGATCATTGCGGCCATAATGCCACACCGGCACTAAAGTATCTGTAATGGTTTCATCAATGCTCCTAACGGTAACGACAACCCGCAACGTTCCTTCATCATCGTAATAATTGCTTTGCGGATGATGCTGCATCCGCCATTGGAGCAGCGATGTTAAAGCCTGCAGGCTTTCTACCGCAGTGCCCGGGTCATTGATTCCGGGACTGAGTGCCTTTACTGCAATTTCCATTAATTGGCGAAAACCATAATGGTAGTTGGAGTCGGCAGGATGCCCTTGCTCCAGGTCAACATAATGGTGAACGGGATGTTTCCATATATCCACATCGGTTGCAACACCTTCACCGGTTAGCTTGATATACCCCGTGCCTCTTAGCAGGAATGTACCAAGTGGATAGAGCAGGCTGACACACCACCCGTTTTTTTTGCAAAACGAAGCCAGTTCTTTTACCTGCACCCTTTGCAAAACCCCCGATTCTGTTGCGGGCAGTACAACCCCCGTGTCTGGAACCTGCGGTTCGTCTGCAGTGGAGCCCGTACAGGTTTTTTCCATAGCAGATAACGTATGCTCCGAAATGCGGCGAATAATGGTTTCGTATTTAACCGATTGGGTAATATAATGCAGGAAGTAGATAAACAGGAAGATGTCCACAATGGTGAGGGCTATAAGCAAATAGGTACTGAGGGCTGGAACGTACACGCCCTGCTCCACATCCCGGATGGTGCTGAGCAGGAATAAGGCAAAAACTATAGACCCAATGTAAAACCCCAACACCAGTTGCTGAAACCTGTTTCCGATGAGGTTATCCAGGGTACGATTGCTCAGGTTGGAGGCCGTTTGGTTTAAAATGATCATTACCATGGAAAAGGAAAACACCGAAAGCGAAATAATGCCGGCAACAATAGCAGATATGATACTGCGTGCCGTGTCGGCGTCGCGTAGACTAAGCCAGTGCAAGCGGCCTTTAATGGCTTTGCCCCACTCCGAAGCATCCAGGTAAACCATGCCGAGTGCGGCCATAAAAAACATTATTGCAATAATGGCGGGCAAAAAAGCAATGCTGCCAGTAAACTGTAAATAGCGTTCCCTAAGCCATTTGGATAATCGTGGCATCAACTGGTAGTTGGGTTTTATTGAGGCAAAAAAATAAGGACAAACAGGGCTATATGCAATTACCTGCTTTTTGCAATGGGCAGTTATTTCAGCGGCAACAAAAAGGATATAGCCTGTGGCCAACTGCCGGTAGGCTTTATTCAAAAAAACTTTCCTGTGCGCCTGCACAGCATGCTGCTGCACTTATCGGGCCATGCACCTGCGGGTGTTGCTGCCTTATGCTTGCCAGGCCCTGCATTACTAAAACAAAGGCGTTACAATATCTTAGAATGCAGCTCCATGTTGAAAAAATAACTGCATTACTTTTTCACGGTACTTGCCCTGCAATTACAAAGGCCTTTTTTGCGCTGTCCCGCTGATAAATCTTTTGATCCCCTCTCCCCGCATCCCGGTAAAGGCATAGGTAACAATTGCGGCAAATATCAGTACCGCAACATGTATAAGAAAAGAAAAGAGATATGCTGCAGCATGATGTGCCCCTGCGTTTCCGAATACCCACTGCAGGCCAAACCATGCAGGATAAATTGAAATGTGCGCTGTGGCGGCCAGGCCAATCAGTTCTCTTCTTCCGGCATCATCGATAGAACCCAGGGCAGCAGCAATACCAATAATGGCGGAAAGTATGGCACCGGAAAGTGGCGAGCCTTTTATTTGAAACTGCACAGGTGCATCGGTAAACCCGGCAACACAGGCACCCGCCAAAAATATCAGTACCGTACTTACCAGCAGGGCCAATGCTGCCTGTTTTAAAAATTGCCATTCCTTTATACAACTGCCAATAGCAACCCCCAGCATATGATGGTGGTAAGGCAAAAACAGCAACCCCGCAATTATCAAAGGCATAAAGTCTTCCACCATTCCGTAAGAAAGCAGCAGGGCAGAAAGAAAAACCCTTCCGGCAAGGCTCACCGTCACTTTAGTAAACTGGTACAGCTCTTCATATACATCGGTTGTAGGCCGTACAATAGGATGAATTTCTTCTTTGGGCGGCTTGGCACCAAACAACGACTCGGGATGCCTGACGGTAAAAGAATAGGATTGCGGGTTATAAAAAGTGGCTGCCATAAGGGCTTCAATAAACCGTTTTGCAATGGGTGTTGCCGTTTCTATTTCAACCACATCCTGAACAACAGCCTTGCTGTTAGCATATACAACCTTTGTTGTACCGATGGCTACCTCTTCGATGCCTTTTGTAAAAGCAAGCTGGGCCATGCCGGCGCCTTCACCCGCTGGTGTACGTACAGTTATTAGCCGCATGGGATAACCTTGTTGGTGCAGCTATTTTGCATAAAAAAGAAGTGCCAGTTTAGGGCAAAAAAAATACTGGCACTTGCTTCAATAAACCTTATGCAGCTACGCCTGCCATACGCCGGCACTCTTCCGCACACTGCCGGCACACTTTTGCGCATTCCTGGCAATGTTCATGCTCGTGTTTGCCACATTCTTCACCACAGGCAGCGCAAACCTCTGCGCATATGCGGCAAATGTCCATGGCCCTGTCACTGCCCATGCTCATAAGTTGTGCCGCTGTGTAACAGATGGCAGCACATTCCATGTCCAACTGGATACAGCGTGCCATCATCTTTACATGCTCTTCCTGCAGGCAGGAGGCAGCACAATGGTTACAAATGGCCGCACATCGAAGACATGCATCAATACAGCTTTGATACTGGTGATAACCTGCCATATTAAATTTGTTTTAAGTGATGAATACAAAGCCCAGCCACAAAGAACAGGCCGACACGGAGCAACGACCCTGGTTTCTAACCACATTTTAATACCCGCAACTTCAATTTACCCAGTTATTTTCCCAAACACAGGAATGCAGATGGTGCCTCATTCATTTTATTATTAATCCTATCTCTGTTTCATTCAACAAAACTTAACCTTGATTGGTATAGTATTTAATGATAGCTGGTATTCATTTTTCTCCTAATATTTTTTTACGAAACCAATTTGATCAACGAAAACACCGCTAACCATGAATGAACAGGACAAAATCACACGCCGAAAAGTTATCGGCGGACTTGGGGCCGGCCTTGCTACCCTGGCAGTTCCCAATGCATTTGGCCAATCGGGCAAAACTGTAGCTACAGCTACGTTTGCAGCACAGCTTGAAGACCCAACCACGAAATATCCAAAGCCGCCTTTTAAAAGCCAATCGCAACCATGGCCGGGGCTGGCCAGCAAAATGGAGCCCAGGCCAGACCACGGCGAACAAAGCTATAAAGGCTCCGGAAGGCTGAAAGGCCGCAAGGCACTAATTACCGGCGGCGACTCGGGTATGGGCCGCGCAGCAGCCATTGCCTATGCACGGGAAGGCGCCGATGTGGCCATCAATTATTTACCTGCCGAAGAGCCCGATGCCCGTGAAGTAATAGACCTGATCAAAGCCGAAGGGCGAAAGGCCATAGCCATTCCGGGCGATATAACCGACGAGGCTTTTTGTAAGCGGCTGGTGGAAGAAGCCGTAAGGGGTTTGGGCGGGCTGGACATACTGGTAAACAATGCAGCGCTGCAACAAACCAAACCTTCAATTGCCGACATAAGCTCGGAGCAGTTTGACCGGACCATGAAGACCAATATTTATGCGCCGTTCTGGATAACAAAAGCAGCCCTGCCCCATCTGAAACCCGGTTCGGCCATTATCGCCACCACTTCGGAGCAGGCTACCGACCCTTCGGCCGAGTTGTTCGATTATGCACAAACAAAAGCTGCCAACACCAGCTATGTACGTTCGCTTGCCAAACAGCTTGCAGCAAAAGGCATCCGGGTAAACGGTGTTGCGCCAGGTCCAATTTGGACGCCCTTACAGGTAAGCGGCGGCGCTACCCAGGAAAAGCTGCAAAAGTTTGGAGGCGACACCCCCATGGGCAGACCCGGCCAGCCGGTGGAGTTGGCGTCTATTTATGTGCAGCTTGCTGCCAGTGATGCCAGCTATGCAACCGGCCAGGTGTATGGTGCTATGGGTGGAGGCGGTTTGCCATAAACCCCAATATTTTTAATAAACCCTATTTAATTGCTGCAATCATGAATACCGATAAGAAACAACCAGAAGATAAAACGCCACAGGATCCCTTGCAAAAAATAAATCTGGATGATTATGCAGGAGATGAGGAAGACAACCGGATAGCAACAGAGCAATCAAACCGTTACCAGGAGGACCTAGAAAGAGCGAAAGAACAAAAAACAATCCAACCCGACAACCAGCAACCTGAATAATAAATGTGCAGATCAATGTAAAAACGGTTGTAGCAGCAAAACCTACTATTCCGCATTTGAAAGGATTGCTTTCAAAAGGCGCAGGTTAGTTTTTTTGCTTGTGTGGTATCTCTATCACAACTGGTAACAGGTAATGTATCGTGTAGTTTTTGTTTGCCCTTGCTTTTTCACAAAAGCAAGGGCAAATATTTTTATTCCTGCAAAAATAATCCTCGGGGTTGCGTTTCATTTTAAACGAAACACCACATTAGGCACTACCATCATTGATGGCATTAAATAATAAAAGCCACCAGAAATATCTTCCTGATTCACGGAATGATTCATTGGGCATTTATCATGAACCTAATTTGCTGCATTCAATAAAGGTGTATTTTTTTGGCACTGATCCTTCTGCAACCATACCGCTTTACTGCCCCGCTGCTGGTGCCGCAGCTATCTATTACAATATAAAAAAACGGTAACCCGCTTCTGCCTAATGGCCCGTTTTATTAGAAACAACCTGCCCTCATTTGCCGGTCCATGTTAATTATGGTTAACCCGGACAACCCTCTACCTGATTGGATTGTAACTTGCAAGCGTCTTTCAAGGCACGCATTGAAGAAAACCCCTACATGTGCGTACACCGCATATAAAATCAAATTTATGAGACACTTGTTTGTGCTTTTGGCACTGCTGTTAGTTACCCATCTTTCCATATCACAGATTCCTCAAGGTGCCCGACGCGGAGGCGGCCCCGCTATGAATGGCCGGTTTTATGGAAAAGTAGTAGATGCCAATAACAAACCCGTGGACGCAGCATCGGTAACGCTGGTGCAGGACCGTATGGATTCGGCTACCCAGCAACGTAAAGAAACCGTTGTAAACGGCATGCTTACCCGCGCCAATGGCGAATTCAGCCTTGAAAATGTGCCTGCCATGGGCCGCTTCAAACTCCGGATTACAGGTATCGGTTATAAGCAACTGGAGCAAAATGTAAGCTTCGACCTGCCCAACAGAAATGGAGGTGCCCCCAGCGCCGACGCTTCTTCCATGGCTACCCTGCTGGATAAGGACCTGGGCAACTTCAAGCTGGAAATAGATGATAAATTGTTGCAGAATGTAACCGTTACAGCCGATCGCCCTATGTTGCAAATGGGCATCGACCGTAAGATTTTTAATGTAGACCGCAACCTTACCTCTGCTGGCGGTACTGCTGTGGATGTGATGCGTAATGTGCCCTCATTAAATGTGGACGTGGATGGCAACGTAACCATGCGTAACCAAAGCCCGCAGATTTTTGTAGACGGCCGACCAACCAACCTCACGCTGGAACAAATTCCGGCCGATGCCATCGAAAGCGTGGAGATCATTTCCAACCCTTCGGCCAAATTTGATGCATCGGGCGGCGGTGGCGGCATACTGAACGTGGTGATGAAAAAGAACCGCCGCGTGGGTTATAGCGGTAATATCCGCACCAGTGTTGATTCCCGCGGCCGTATTGGTGCCGGCGCCGATATCAATTTGCGGCAAAACAAGCTCAATTTTTTTGCAGCTACCAACCTGAACCAACGCAAATCCATTTCCACAGGCAACCAGTTTAGGCGCACCACCACCAACCAAATTGATAACAGCCTTACGCAGAACGACCGCAATGTATCGGAAGGTAATTTTCGTTTTTTGCGGGGAGGATTTGATTATTTCATCAACAACCGCAATACCATTACCATCAGCGGCAGCACCGTACGCGGCCAGTTTGAACCCGAGAACAACAGTTATATTTTTATTGACCAAACAAAACCTTTTGTTTCCAGCACCTACAACGAACGGCTGGCCAGAACTACCGGCGGCAACCGCAACATGGGTGCCCAGGTTTCCTATAAATACAATTTTCCAAAAGCAGGTAAAGAACTTACCACCGACCTTACTTACAATAAGAGCCGCAATACCAACGAAAACAATGTTTTTTCCAACGTATATGATGCACCCGGTGCTCCGTTGCGCAATTACCAGAACCAGCGCCAACTGGGTGCGGGCAGAAACGAAAACCTGATTTACCAACTCGATTTTGTAAATCCCATCAACGACAAATCGAAAATGGAAATGGGTTTGCGCACCAGCCTCCGCAAAGTGGCCAGTGCCAACAACTTTTTCCTCGATTCAACCGATGGCGTGTATAAATACGAGCCAGCCCGGTCGGTGGAGTTTAACAGCCGCGACCAGGTGCATGCAGCATACGTGACGTATAGCCGGCAAATGAAAAATTTCAACTACCAGTTAGGCCTTCGTGCAGAAAGCTCATTTTATACCGGCGAACTGCCCACGCGGAAACAGAACTTCGACATTGAGTTTCCCCTGAGCTTTTTTCCCAGCGTATTTTTAAGCCAGCGCCTGAGCGAAGACCAGGACCTGCAACTGAATTATTCGCGCCGCATCAACCGGCCAAACTTCTGGCAGTTGTTTCCATTTGTAGATTACACCGATACGCTTAACCTGAGCCGGGGCAACCCAGAGTTAAAGCCGGAGTTTACCAACTCCATTGAAGTGTCTTATCAAAAACAATTCAAGAACCGCAGTTCTTTCCTGGCATCGGTATATTTCCGCAACACCAATAATGTAATCAGCCGCTTCCAGGTTCCGGAAGATGATTCGGTAGTAAAAAGAGAAGTGTTCATCAATACGTATATCAACGCAAACCGCAGTTATATCACCGGCCTCGAACTTACCGGACGCAAGCCTGTTGCCAAGTGGTGGGATGTAAACGCCAACCTCAACCTGTTTGTTTCGCAGATCCAGATCGATATCCCGGGACAGATCCAGCAGGATCCGCTGTTCTCTTATTTTGCAAAAATCAACAATACGTTCCGGTTGCCTAAAAACTTGTCGCTGCAAATTTCAGCCGACTACCAGTCTAAGACCATACTGCCTGCTGGCGGTGGTGGTGGCGGCCGTGGTGGCGGCGGTGGTTTTGGTGGTGGTGGTTTTGGCGGCGGATTTGGTTCGCAAACCACGGCGCAGGGCTACATCAAACCCAACTATGGCATTGATGCCGCACTTCGGTTTGAATTCCTGAAAAACCGTGCAGCTTCGCTGTCGCTGAATATCCAGGATATCTTCCGCACCAAATTGTACCGGTCTGTTTCCCAGTCACCTTTCTTTTACCAGGAAGTGGAGCGACGCCGCGACCCGCAGGTGATGCGCCTAAACTTCAACTGGCGTTTTGGCAAATTTGACCCAACCCTCTTCAAGCGGAAAAACACACGCAGCGAACGGGAAGGCATGGGCGACGAAGGTGGTTTTAGACCCTGATTTTTATAACCATAATAAAAAAGCGGAGCACAAACTTTTTGTGTTCCGCTTTTTTTATACAGGCACCTGCCCCAACCCGGCTCCAAAAACTACGGCACCGATGCAAATCCCTAACTTCGCCGGCGCTATGTTTCAATTTGCAATCATTGGATGCGGCCGCATTGCGTGGCGCCATGCCGAACAAATAAAACGCGTGGGCCAACTGGTAGCCGTATGCGATGTGGATGCCGAAAAAGCGGCGCAATTTGCTGCCCATTTCGGAGCCCGTTCCTATACGTCCATTGATGCTTTGCTGCAGGAGGAACCAACGGTGCAGGTGGTGGCGGTTTGTACGCCCAATGGCTACCATGCCGAGCACACCATCAAGTCGCTGCAGGGTGGCCGGCATGTGCTGTGCGAAAAGCCCATGTGCCTGGCAAAGGAAGCAGCGTATTCCATGCGCGATACGGCTCACTTCTTTCGAAAAAAATTATTTATCGTCAAGCAAAACCGCTTTAACCCGCCGGTACAGGTAGCAAAGGACCTGATAGAAAAGAAGGCGCTGGGAAAAATTCTGAGCTTTTCTGTAAATGGTTACTGGAACCGGTCGCAGGAATATTACGCAGGCGATTGGCGGGGCACGAAGCATCTGGATGGAGGCATTCTGTATACCCAATTCAGCCATTTTATCGACCTCCTGATCTGGCTTTTGGGCGATGTGGCCGCAGCAACGGTTAAACAAAAAAACTGGGGGCTGCGCCACCACTTTGAAATAGAAGACACCTTTCTTGCCCTGTTGGAACTGAGTAATGGAGCCCTAGGGTCCCTGCATTTTTCCATCAACAGTTTTGGCGGCAACAAAGAAGGCTCCATCTCTATCATCGGGGAAAAAGGCACCATAAAAATTGGCGGCGAATATTTAAATACCCTGGAGTGGAATGCCAATGAACAGGACCTGCATACGGCAATAGATTTGGCACATAAGCCCGCTAACAATTATGGCTTTTACACGGGCAGCATGAGCAATCACCATCTTGTATATGATGAACTGGTAAAGGCGCTTAACAATCAGCCGCACCAACTGCCTGGTGCAACCGAAGCAATAAAAACAGTGGAAACAATAGAACGCCTGTATCATGCTGCACAATCATAAGCCCAATAACATAGCAGGGGATTGTTTTTCACGCTGTAGTGCCAACATATGAAACGCCTGGTTTTTACCGTATCAAACGACCTGGTATACGATCAAAGAATGATCAGGATTTGCACCACGCTTACCCATGCGGGGTACGATGTGTTGCTTGTTGGAAGACAGTACAACAACACACCTGCACTTGTGCAACAACCCTTTGCTCAAAAACGACTGCCGCTTTTTTTTCGTACAGGAGTATTGTTTTATTTGGAATATAATATCAGGCTCCTCTTCTTTCTCCTGTTTCAAAAAGCCGATCTTTTTTGTGCCATCGACCTCGATACAATCCTGCCGGTTTTGATTGCTTCCAAATGTAAAGACACCAAAAGGGTGTATGATGCCCATGAACTTTTTTGTGAAATGAAAGAGGTGGTAACCCGGCCTTTGGTTTATAAAGTGTGGAAGTGGGTGGAGCGCATGGCGGTTCCCCTTTTTCCTTTTGGATACACCGTAAATGAGCCCATAAAAAATATTTTTCGCAAAGAGTATGGCGTTGATTATGGCGTGATTCAAAACATGCCCGTATTACAGGAACCTTTCTTGCTGCCAAACAAGGAACGATTCATCATTTACCAGGGCGCAGTAAACGAAGGCCGTTCGTTTGAAACCCTGATACCGGCTTTTCAATGGATCGACTGCCCGATCTATATTTATGGGGATGGCAATTTTTTAGCCGCGGCACAAGCTTTAACCAAACAGTACAACCTGGAAGGTAAGGTACATTTTAAAGGCAAAGTGCTGCCAAAAGATTTGCACCAACTTACTCCGAAAGCGGTTTTTGGAATTACCCTGTTTGAAAACAGGGGATTGAGTAACTACTACTCTTTAGCCAACCGCTTTTTCGATTACATACATGCCGGTGTGCCGCAGCTTTGCGTGGATTATCCAGTGTACCGGCTTATCAACCAACAGTTTGAAGTAGCCATTTTAATTGACGACCTTTCACCCGGTAATATTGCACAAAAAATAAATGAGCTGCTGGCCAACCAAGCGTTGAGCCAGAAGCTGCAAAAAAATTGCCTGGAAGCCAGAAAAGTATTGAACTGGCAGCAGGAAGAAAAAAAGCTGGTTCAATTTTATAAACAACTGCTTGGATAAACAGGTTCATATCGTTTGTTTCGACGCTCCTGCCCCACCCGATTATGGCGGTGCCATTGATTTGTATTATAAAATAAGGGCACTGGCCGAAGCGGGTGTAAAAATACACCTGCACTATTTTCAATACCGGCAGGGGCGCAACCACCAGGGGCTTGAAAAGCTTTGCCACCAGGTGTATGCGTATCCCCGGAAAAAAGCCTGGCAATGCCTGGCCTCCCGGCTGCCTTATATTGTTTCTTCCCGCATCAACCCCGAATTGATAGACCGCCTTAATAACGATGACCACCCCGTTATCCTGGAAGGCGTACACACCTGCGGCCTTATTCCCCATTTTAAAAATAAGTCACGCAGGCTGGTAGTGCGGCTGCACAACAACGAAGCGGCTTATTACCAGCGGCTGGCACATACCGAAACGGAACCACTGAAGAATTTTTATTACCTGGTGGAAAGCAACCGGCTGGAACGCTACCAGCAATGGTTGCCAAAACAGCTGGCTTATGCCGCTATATCTGAAAAGGACCGTACAGTATTCATTGAAAAATACGGGCTGAACAACACATTTTTTCTACCGCCGTTTTTACCCTGGCAGCAACTGAATATTCAGGAAGGCATGGGCAGTTACTGCCTGTATCATGGTAATCTTTCGGTTGCCGAAAACAAGGCGGTGGTGCTGTGGCTCATCCAGCATGTTTTTGCCAAAAACAATATCCCCTTTATTGTTGCAGGAAAAAATGCATCAAAAAAGTTAGCGGAGAAAATTGCGGGGTATCCACACATTCAATTGGTAAACAACCCTACGGATGCTGACCTGGAGCAATTGATTGGGGAAGCGCATATCAATATTTTACCTTCCTTAAATCAAACCGGCATCAAGTTAAAACTGCTGCATGCATTGTTCTGCGGCAGGCATTGCATTACCAATACCGAAGGAGTTGCCGGTAGCGGGCTTGAAGCCCTGGTACACCTGGCAGAAGATGTGGATGCATTTGTCCAAACCGTGCAAACACTCATGCAACAGCCCCTTACTCAAAAAGAAATGCAGCAACGATTGGAGTTGCTGCACCTGTATGATAACACCCGCAATGCGGATGCGCTTATTGCATGGATATAGAAGAATTGTCGAGCACCTGCCCTTTTTCGGTACGCACCATGCGGGCCGGGAATTTTTGAATAACAATATAATCATGGGTAGCCATTACTACTGCCGCACCATAGTCGCGGGAAATGTGTACCAGCAGGTTCATGATCTCGTCCGAAGTTTCGGGGTCGAGGTTGCCGGTAGGCTCGTCGGCCAGGATCAGCTTGGGCGAATTGAGCAGGGCCCGGGCAATATCAATACGCTGCTGCTCGCCGCCACTAAGCTCAAAAGGATATTTAAACCCTTTTGATTTCAGGCCTACTTTTTCCAGCACATCGGCTATTTTTTCGTTCATCAGCTTGTCATCCTTCCACCCGGTGGCCTTTAATACAAACTTCAGGTTCTCGTTTACGTTGCGGTCCGTCAGCAATTGAAAATCCTGGAACACCACGCCTAAGGTCCGGCGCAGGTAGGGCACAGTTTTCCAGGTAAGTTCCCGCAGGTTATACCCGGCTACCGTAGCAGATCCTTCCTTTAGCGGCAGTTCGCCATACAGGGTTTTCAGCAGGCTCGATTTGCCGGTGCCGGTTTTGCCCACCAGGTATACAAACTCACCTTTGTTGATGGTAAGGTTCACGTCTTGCAGCACCAGGTTTTCGGCCTGGTAAATATTAGCGTTACGGATTTCTATGATGGGTTCAGCCATGAGCAATGTTTATTACCTGCAAAATAAAGCAAGAATAAGTTGCAAGCTTTCATAAAAAAGAAGGAAGGCATTGGAGCGGCGCAATAAAAGGTCTTTCTGAAGCCGGGAAGAATAACTTGACAAAGCCTGAAACAAAGTAATAGATCTTAAAACCTTGCAGTTGCAGCCATGCTTTTGACCCCTAAAAAATCGGCACCGGCCAACTATTTTTTCAATAACTAAAAAATTAGTTTTTCAACTAAATAATTAGTTATACATTCGAATAACAAGCAAGCATCATGAAAACGTTGACCAAAGCAGAAGAACAGGTAATGCAGGTGTTGTGGCAAATAGGGGAAGGTTTTATCCGCGACATCATGGAGGCCGTGCCCCCGCCCAAGCCGCACCAAAACACCATTGCCACCATTTTGAAGATACTGGTGGAAAAGGAGTTCGTAAGCATCCGCACCTTTGGCCGGCAGCACCAGTATTTTCCAATGGTCAGCAAAGACGCGTATTCCAAATCTTCTTTTAAAACCCTTGTAAAAAGTTATTTCAGCGGCTCTTTTACCGAAGCAGTTTCCTTTATGGTTAAAGAAAAAAACCTGAGTGTAGAGGAGTTGGAAGCATTATTAACGGAATTAAAAAAAGCAAAAAAATGAACCCTGCATTCATTTACCTCATCAAAGTAGTGCTTTGCTCCGGTGCCTTATACGCCTATTATATGCTGGCCCTGCGCAACCGCCTGTTTCATCACTGGAACCGGTTTTACTTACTGGCAGCGGTTCTTTTTTCCCTTGCTTTTCCGCTTATTCCCCTGCCGCTGTTGTATGATACACAAAAAGTGAATGCAGGCATCCCGATTTACGGATTGCTCTTTACAACAGGTTCCGAATCGGTTGTGCACGCCAACTCCGGATTTCCTTGGAATTGGAAAATAACCGCCTGGACCACCTATGCTTGTGTGGGCCTGGTGCTTTTATCCCGGCTGGTTTTCGGGTTATTACGCATCCGCAAACTGTTGAAGCAAAATGGCGCACAACAATTGGGGTCGGTATCTTTTATTCCTACGGATCATCCTACCGCGCCATTCTCCTTTTTTAGCTGGCTGTTTTGGAAAAAGGATATTGAACTGGATTCGGATGGCGGGCAATCCATCTTCCGCCATGAACTGGTGCACATTCATGAAAAACATTCACTCGATAAACTGCTGATGCAATTGGTGCTGGCGGTATTCTGGATCAACCCCTTTTTCTGGATGATACGCCGTGAACTACAAATGATACACGAGTTTATTGCCGATAAAAAAGCCGTGGGCGATGCCGGAACAGAAGCACTTGCATCGATGATATTGCAGTCGGTTTATGGCAAGCAATTCAATGAGCTGATTAATCCATTTTTTCAACAACCCATTAAAAGACGATTAGCTATGCTTCAAAAAACTTTGAAACAACCGCGTAATGCCTACCTGGGCCGTGTATTTACGCTACCGCTTTGTGCACTACTGTTATTTGCCTTTTCCAAATCGGAAAAGAATGAAAAAGCACCAGATCATTTGAAATATGAAACGAATACAAAAATTGAAGTTGGGCAGGTTAAACAAGAGGCCATTGGTACTAACCAATTATCCGACACCCTTCCCAAAAAAGTAAATGCAGATGACATTAAGGAGGTGCACGTAAATACAAAGGACGCTGATAAAACCATCACCATCACTTACAAAAACGGGAAAAAGGAAACCCTTACCGAAAAGCAGGCAAAAGAAAGAGGCCTTTTGAAGCCGCCGCCACCGCCTCCGGTTCCAGGAGATGCAACCACCCCACCTCCGCCGCCCCCTCCGCCCCCAATGAATGAAAATGTGTTGGTGGTAGTGGATGGCAAAGTGAAAGGAACACTTAAGGAAACAGGGAAACTTGACAACCTGTTTAAGCAGGAAGAAATTGAAAGCATCAACGTTTTGAAAAATGAATATGCTACCGACAAGTACGGTTCAAAAGGAAAGTATGGAGTTATTGAAATAACGCTTAAAAAAGCTTCCGGCGCGGTTCAATCAGATTCAAACGCAATTTTTGAGAAGGTAGAACAACCACCTACATTCCCCGGTGGCGAAAAAGCCTGGAGGGCTTTCCTGGAGAAAAACCTGAATGCTTCCGTTCCTGTAGACAACGGTGCTCCGGCTGGTACTTATAAAACCATGCTTCAGTTCAAGGTAGCTCCTGATGGTACTATTTCGGATGTTACCACACTATCCAGTCATGGCTATGGCATGGAGGCTGAAGTGCTGAAACTAATGCATGGATCCCCTAAATGGAACGCTGCCGAACAAAACGGCCATAAGGTTACCGCATTGCACAAACAACAGATCACCTTCGTGGTGGCAGAAGAATAAGCAGGCATATTGTACCTACTTTCCTCTTGCTGTCCCTCCTATATTTCAATAATAAAAATGCCGGAAGAAATCTTCCGGCATTTTTATTATGGCAACAAAAGCTTTTAATAGGAATATACGATTTGTTCCCCGCTGGTTTTAACCACCAGTTCCTGTCCTTCACCTGCCTCCACCCTTCCAATCACCTGTGCTTCTATACCTAATTCATTGGCTGTGGCAATCATTTGCGCAGCAGCGCTTTCTTCTGTATAAATTTCCAGGCGGCAGCCCATGTTAAATACCTGGTACATTTCCCGAAGGTCGGCACTGCTGGATTGTTGGATCAGCTTAAAAATTTCCGGTGGTGCAAACAGGCTGTCTTTTACTACCCTGACCCCATCGGGCATATATTTCATGCACTTGGTTTGGCCGCCGCCACTGCTGTGGATCATGCCTTTTACTGCACTAAACTGCTCCGACAAAATGCGCTTGACCAGCGGTGCATAAGTGCGGGTGGGCGACAGGAGCAATTTGCCGGCAGGTACTTCAAAACGCTGATCCCGGTATTGAATGGAAACAGGATCTGTTACCGCATGTTTGCCGATATAAGCTACTGCATCGTCCATCCCTTCATCCAATGATTCGGGATATTGATTTTTATATTTTTTCTGCAACACATCGTGCCGTGCAGAGGTAAGCCCGTTGGAGCCAATACCGCTGTTGTATTCGGTTTCATAAACGGCTTGTCCGTACGAACCAAAACCAACAATTACCTGCCCCGGCGCTATGTCTTCGTTGGTAATTAGTTTTGACTTGGGCCAGCGGGCCGTCATGGTGCCGTTAACCGCCACCGTACGCACCACATCACCCACATCGGCGGTTTCGCCCCCCATGAACGTGATCTCCACACCATGTTGGCGCATGGTATCGAAAAACTCCTGCGAGCCGTCTATCAGGGCTTGCAACACTTCGGCGGGTATCCGCGACTTGTTGCGGTCGATGGAAGAAGAATACAACAATTTATCAGTAATGCCCACGCACAACAGGTCATCGGTATTCATCACAATGGCGTCCTGCGCAATGCCCTTCCATACAGACACATCACCTGTTTCGCGCCAGTACAGGTAAGCCAGTATGCTTTTTGTCCCGGCCCCGTCGGCATGCATCACATTTACCCAGGCCTCATCGCCTCCCAGCACATCGGGATATATTTTACAAAAAGCCCTTGGATACAACCCTTTGTCCAGGTTTTTTGTGGCTGCGTGCACTTCTTCTTTTTGGGCACTCACGCCCCGCTTGGCATATAACGACATGCGGTAAAGTTTTTCGGGGGCAAAGGTAGGTTAAAGGAGTTTGTAGTTTATAGTTGGCGGCTTAAAGTTGAGGGTATGTAGTAATTAGACAGTGATTTTGGGCAGGTAGTTTTATTGGCAATACCCTTTTTATACAAACACGGGATGCTCCAGGATTGCCCTACCCTTTTTAAAAAACCAACAAATCCGCATAGGGCATTTGCGTTTATCAAAAGGTAAGCCCAGCCAACCAAAAACTGCAAATCCTAAACTACCCACTCCAAAACATCCTTCTCTTATCTTCGCGGTTGGCATGCAGGTACATTTTCAAACAGAATCGCTTCCCCTATTCCGCAACGCGGTGCTAACCATTGGCACTTTTGATGGGGTGCACCAGGGCCACCAGCAAATCATAACCGCATTAAAAAAAGAAGCCGCTGCCGTAAATGGCGAAACGGTGATCATTACTTTTCATCCGCACCCTCGCAAGATAGTTTACCCAGGCGTGGCGCTGCAACTAATCAACACGCTGGAAGAAAAAGTGGGCCTGCTTGAAGCGCAGGGCATCGACCACCTGGTAGTAGTTTCTTTTAACCAGGACTTTGCAAGCCTGAGTGCGGAGCAGTACATCGCCGATTTTTTAATGCGCCGGTTTCAACCCCATACCATCATCATAGGTTACGACCACCACTTTGGAAAGGGCCGGAAAGGCAACTTTAAATTGCTGGAAGAAAAAGCACCCATTTTTGGTTACAAGCTGATAGAGATACCGCAACATGTGCTGGAGGCTATTGAAATCAGCAGCACCAAAATAAGGCATGCCCTTTTGGGCAGCGAAATTGAAACTGCCAACAAAGCGCTGGGATACCCCTTCTTTTTTTCGGGCACGGTGGTGCATGGCGATAAACTGGGCCGAACGCTGGGTTACCCCACTGTTAACCTGCAGTATAATGATGCGGATAAAATACGCCTGGGCGAAGGTGTGTATGCCGTTACTGCAACCATTAAAAACGAGCAGTTTAAAGGCATGTTGTCGATAGGCAAAAGGCCTACGCTGAACGATACCATTGAAAAAGTGGAAGTCAATCTATTCCAGTTTGACCGGGAAATATATGATCAAACAGTTTGCGTAACGGTCCACCATTTTTTGCGGACGCAGGTGCGGTATACTACCCTGCAAGCACTTAAGGAACAAATTGACCAGGACAAGGAAGACAGTTTGCGGTTGCTTGAAAATTTCTTGGGTAATGGTGAATAAGTAATTAATGCCTCAAAAGCAAAAGCCTGCATGTTGTGCAGGCTTTTAATGCTTATGACTTTTTTGAAATCTAAAAAAAATGGATCTGCAAATAGCAGACCCAAATGCGATCATGCACGGTTGCAATTTGGCCCATTCACTTCTGCTTAATACTCCTTTATTGATAGCGGCACCCAATAATTTGTAATTCTATTTCTACCCTTCTCCCATTGCTTTAGCCACAAATTCTTTCATCAATTCCATGTCAGCGGTACCGGCATCATTTACGCCCACAGACCTCAGGTTGTAATGATGCAGTAATAAAATGATTTGCTCCACAGAGGCCTGGCTGTACCGCTGTGCCGCCTGCAGGTAATCACGCACAAAAAATTTATTGACACCCATGTAGGTAGCCAGTGCCTGCTCGTCTTTGGTGGGGGCAGTATGCACCAGCAATACCTTGCTGAAGAAATTATATAAAGAAGGCAAAATAAGTTGAATGGGTGCGGCCTTTTGATTGGCTTCAAAATATTGAATAATGCGCACTGCTTTATACAGGTCGCGGCGGCCCATGGCCTGTTGCAGCTCAAATACATTGAACTCCTTACTTACGCCAATATATTGCTCAATGTCATCTTCGGTTATGCTTTGCCGTTGACCCAGGTTCAACGCCAGCTTATCAATTTCATTGCGCAGCCTGCTCAGGTCATTACCGATATGATCAATAAGCAGGTGCAGGGCCTTGGGTGTAATGGTAAAACCCTTGCTGCGGATCATATTGCTGGTCCAGTCGGGCAGTTCGTTATCGTACAGTTTTTTGGTACTGAGCAGCACTCCTTTTTCTTTCAGCAATTTGGCCAGCTTAGTGCGGCCATCCACTTTTTTATTTTTATAAGCTACAAAAAGCAGTGTGCTCGACAGGGGCTTATCTACATAAGCCTCCAGTTTTTCTATCTGCCGCATTTCCTGGGCTTCCTTTAAAATTACCACCTGGTATTCGGCAAACATGGGATAACGCCGGCAGGCATTGAGCACCGTAGCCCAGTCGGTGTCCTTGCCGTACATCACTGTAAGGTTAAACCCGGCTTCACCTTCGGGCAGCAGATGGTGCTCTGCAAATTGTACCACCTGATCTATGAAAAAACCTTCTTCGCCCTCGAGCCAGTAAACAGGTTTAAAATTCTTTTTTTTCAGGTCACCAATTATTTTTTCGGGCGTCATACTTTTAGTTAAATACTATAAATCAATAACTTACCTTTCTGGCACGATTTTCGAAAGTTCGGCCTCGAAATTTCTACCGGCTTAATTTTCCATACAAAGAACGTAATCTGAAATCAAAATCATTAAAGATGGCAAACACTAACTATCCATCCGCCAATCAGCCGCAAAACACCGGCAGTTCGAACAATGGCAACACCACAAAAAATGTACTTATTGGCGTGCTTGCCGCTGGCCTTTTGGGTACCTGGGGTTATTTTCTGTACGACAAAAACAAAGCAGACGAACAAATCCAGATCACCCAAACACAAGCCAATACAGCAATGACTGCCCGCGACTCCGTGCAGATGCTGTACAACGAATCGCTTACCCGTTTGGATTCGCTCACCGGAAACAACAACAACCTGCAAGGGCAGCTTAGTGAGCGCCAGACAGACATCTCCCGTTTGCGCAGCGAAATCGATCGCATCATGCGCAACAAAAACGCATCGGACGCTGACCTTCGCCGTGCACGTTCCCTGATTGGTGAACTGAACGGAAAAATTGCCAACCTGGAAATGGAAGTGGCCCGTCTGACCGGTGAAAACCAGGAACTGGCTGCCAACAACACCCAATTGACGCAAGAGCGCCAGGTGCTGGAAACAAACCTGCAAACAACTACTTCGGAGCGTGACGAGCTGGCATCAACCGTTGATGTAGCATCTACTTTCACTGCTTCCAATATTCAAATCAAGCCGGTAAATGAAAAGCGCAACGGTAAGGAAAAAGAAACTTCCAATGCCAAGCGTGTAGACAAACTGCTGGTTTCATTTGATGTTGAAAACCGCATTGCCCGCTCCGGTCCTGCTGACCTGTATGTTATTGTAACTGCGCCCAGCGGCCAGGTGATCAACGACGCAAACCTGGGTTCCGGCATGCTGAGCACCCGTAGCGAAGGCGACAAGCAATTTACCTATAAAACTACCATCGATTACGAACAAGGTACCCGCAAAACCGTTTCGGTTCCTCTGCGCCAGTCCGATTTCCAAACCGGTAACTACAAAATTGAAATTTACCAGAATGGTTTGAAGATCGCCGAAGGCGTACGCAGCCTGAAAAAAGGTGGCCTGTTCGGTTAAGCCATTTTTCCCATATCCTTATAAAAGTCCGCTGCACTTTTGTGTGGCGGATTTTTTTTGTGGGTAGTGGTGATTTGTTGGAATGGTTAAAGACAATTCTGATTCTGTTGAGGTCTAATTTTTACAACCATCCTCTTCATACTTTCTGGCTTATCGCAAGCTCTTGGATTGTCATCCTGAGCGCAGCGAAGGAACTGTGTTATCAATATGAAATTGTTTACGCAAAATGCCAACTTCTTCTATTTAAGACTTTTTACTTGCCAGTTCAGATCCTTCGCTGCGCTCAGGATGACAAGTACAACGCTGTTTTTATTTTCAACTTTTCGATCACTGATGTGATATAATAAATTTCACCTCAAAGACACTTCACTTTTTAAAAACAATCATTTGGTTTTCAAACAAAAATGCCCCGGGGTGTTCCGGGGCATTCTTTATAAAACATGAAAGCAATTATTTATTGAGGCCGCAACACCTGGTCGATCTTGTGCAACACCCCATTAATATAATGCTGGTCGCTGGTGCCATTGGGTGCCGGCGTTGGGTTGATTTGAATGTTGGCAGGCGCAGGGTTGGCCAGTCCTTTAACCGTAGCATCAGTTACACCCATCGGAGTAAGCGTTGCCTGCAGGGTAACCCCCGGATGCGCTGCCACGGCACTGTTCAACAGCGTAGGCACGTTGGTAGCAGTAGTGGGCAGGTTTATTGAAAAAGCCCTTTTACCTAGTAAATGATACACCACCACTCCTTTTACCACTTGCGCGGTAAGCACTGGGAACAATGCAGGATTAGCAAAAACAGCGGGGCTGGCGGCCAGTGCAGCAGCCGTACCTCCGGCCGTTGCCTGGTCCATGCCCTGTGCCATCAGTGCCATCGTAATCTGGCCCGTAAGCAGGGCCTGGAAAGCTGCATTCGACGGTGCAAAAACGGTAAGGCTGGCAGCAGGGTTCTGCAGGGCTGCCTGCAGGGTGCTGGCAGCAACGGTACCACTGTCGGCACGTTGAATGGCTGCCTTTAAAAAGGTCAGGTCCGTATCAGTATTAATGCGGTCCCACAGAAATTGCGTAGGCGGCGCCACCACAAACGGCACTTTATGAATAACGCCATTGGATGCAGCAATGTCGGCAGTAGTTACCGGAATATTATTTACCCAAACAGCGCCGGCCCTACGCGAAGGAAACAGGGACATGCGCAGGCCAGGAGGCAGTGTAGCCGAAGGCGGTGCCAGCGCAAACAAGGAAGGCTCCTGCATGTTGGGAAAGGCCTGGCTGATGGTTGCAGAGGTTAACCGCTGTCCGCCAATAATGTGGTAACGCAGCAAAGTATCTACCCGGCCCGGGCTCAGCGCATTGATAACCGCAGCTGAAATACCGGCCGCCTGGAAGGCTGCATCGGTTGGCGCAAACACGGTAAATGATCCTGTAGAATCGGACAGGGAGGCCGTAAGAGAAGCCCCCGCCCGTGCCACGGCAGCTTTAAAAATGGTGAGGTCGGCAGTGCTGTTAATAACACTGGCTATGGATTGTCCTGTCGGTGCAGGGGTTACAATGGGTGTAGGCTCGGGCAGGTCTTTATTACAGGCAGTAAAAACAACGGCCACACCTGCCGCTACAGCAAGGTGCCGGAATATATTTCTGGAAATGCGTTTCATGTTGTTCGGTTGTTTCATTGACAGTTTTAGAGTACGTTAAATGCATAGCTCACATAATACAGGCCGCCAATGCTGGGGTTGCCCAGTGCGGTGCGGTAGTATTGGTTCAGCAGGTTGGTGGCTCCAAACTTCACCATCGATTTTACTTTGGGCAATTTGATGTTGAACGCAGCATCCACGGTATGGTAAGCAGGGAGGTCGCCTTCAACAAAATCGTTTTCAAAGAAAATACCTTCCTGCCAGCGCCAGGCTGCGGTAAAGCCCAGGCGGTCGGAAGGACCAAAGCCATTGTTGGCAATAGAAACTACCGAACGCAATTCAGGTGCATTAAAGAAAGCACGGAACCCTTCCGGTACATCGCGGATTTTATCGGAGGAAAGATTTACACCCAGCACAAAATTGGCCGGCAGCAAATACTCAAACCCGGCACCCCAGCCAAAGGTTTTTACTTTTTGTGGCGAGTTTACTACCACCGAAAAACCAACGCCTTCACTCAGCGGACCTGGCTGCGGGGTAGGCCACTGCAGCACGTCTCTGCGGCTTAAAAAGTTTTGGTAAGCCCCATAGTAACCATACACATCCAGGAACAATTTGCGGCCGATCACCGAACGGTAGCCTGCTTCAAAAGAAGTTACTGATTCAGGCTTTACTTCCGAGTATGTTACTCGTTGCGGTTGGGCACTGGTCAAACTTTCAGGCGCATAGCCCGGGTTGTTCAGCAGGTTGTAGCGTTCCCACAGGGAAATGTTGGAACCGATCAATGTGCCCGTGCCTACGTTTAAATTGATCCACTGCTGCTGGGTGCTGGGAAAACGATAAGCGGTTTGAAACGACAACCGGATGTTGTGGTCTTCTGCAGGCTTCAATACGGCAGTTACCCGTGGCGTAAAGCGGCCTTTAAAGTATTCGTTTTTATCGTAGCGGCCCGAAGCGGTCAGCTTCAGCAGGTCTTTAATAATTTCCTTACCTACCTGAATGTAAGCGCCATACTCGTTGATCTTGATAGGTTCCCCCACTTTGTCGGCAAAGAGGGTGCCTTCGGAGTTCAACACGTACTGGCGCCAGTTTCCGCCCACCAGCACCTCGGCAAATTTTACCGCGCTGGTCAGGTTGTATTGTCCTTCGGTTACGTACAGGTCGGAGCGGTCGAGAAACAGCCCTCCCTGTGGAATGGGGCGTTTTCTAACCTGGTCAAAAATGCGCTTGAAATCGGCAGAACCAGCTTCCGGGCGGCCCTGATCGGCTACGCCACGGGCAATGGTATGTGCCGCCTCGCTGGAGCGGCCGGCCTGCACGGCATTGAGGTAGGCAAATCCATACTGCTGGTACCAGGTTGCACTGGGCTTCCAGGCTTCATTAAACAGTTGGGTAGTGATGGTAAGGTTATGCGATTCGCCGGCATTTTCCTGGGTAGTGTAAGCACGAACAAACCACTTGTCGGAGTTTAGCTCCAGTTTGTATTGCCCTACCCGCAGGTCTTTAAGGGAATAGCGCTGGCTGCCGGTATACACCGTATTGCCCGTGCCCCAGTTGCCTGCCAAAACGGCCTCGATGTTATCCGTTATTTTATAATGAAGCGCTCCAGAAAGTTTGAAGTTGATGGTATTGGGATTGGCTACTTCGTTTTCGGTGTAGCCGGTGCGTGATACATTGATATTGGTGCCGGGCAAAGTGCTGATATAATCGGCCAGGAAGGGAACGGCTGCACCAATGCCATTCAGCACGGTTCGAAACGGAATGGAAGTTTCATCTCCATATACGTTGATGCCGTCGTAGTTGGGATCGGTGGCGCGGGTGCCGGCAACGATGGTGCCATTGGTGCCAAGCCGCTTATAGTTGCGGTAGTCGTCGGCCACCCAGTCTTTGGCCTGGATCAGCTCTGTGCTGAACTTATAAGCAAAACGCTCCGATACTTTTTTACCATAGCGCAATGACCAGTTATAATAGGGCGACACATCGCGGGTGCGGTCATCGATGTGCATCACACCGGTTTTTACCTGGAAAGAAAGTCCTTGGTAGCGGAACGGGTTTTTGCTGCTGATCAGCAGGGTGCCGTTCATGCCTCCGGGGCCGTACAATGCGGAAGAAGCACCGGGCAGCAGTTCCATATTGTCTACATCAAGCTCGGTAAGGCCAATCACCGAACCTACCGAAAAGTTGAGGCCGGGTGCCTGGTTGTCCATGCCGTCTACCAACTGGTTGAACCGGGTATTGCCGCTGCCCACAAAACCGCGGGTAGATGGGGTGCGGAATGTAAGCGAAGAAGCAACAACATCTACGCCTTTCAGGTTCGTTACCAGGTCGTAATAATTGGCGGCAGGCGCATTGCGTATGGTCACGGTGTTTACCCGCTCAATGGAAACAGGCGATTCAAGGATGCGCTCCGGTACCCGCGATGCGGAAACCACCACTTCCTGTCCCAGCGAGGTGCCGGGTTCCAGGGAAATATCGAGTGCCTGTGTGGCGCTGGTTACGTTTACTTCCTGGGGTTGAAAACCAACAGAAGAAAAAACCAATACCACCGGCAGGTTGGGGACTCCAATCCGGAAAGAACCGTTTTCATTGGTAAAGGTTCCGGCCGGCCCCCCTTTAACCGAAACGGAAACAGAAGGTACCGGCTCGCCGGTTACACTATTGCGTAAAGTTCCGTTGAGCACAATGTTTTGGGCATAAGAAAATAGGGTAAGAACCAGGGCAGCAAAAAGTAATACCCCATGGCGCACTTGTTTCATCATAGTACTTTTTAGGTAGACGGCGTTGGTTTATATCAAAATTTGAATGTGGCTGGCAGTCGAGGTGGCAGCAATCAATCAAGCAATCGGGGGTAAATTAAGAAATAGATCGGCACAACAAAAAAATTTGCCCAATACTGCCCGGTTGTTGCACCTTTGAGCCACCACTGCAAACCAAATATTTATGCCGCAATTCGAGTTTCCGGACCAGATGGGTTTTTACCAGGGAAAGGTGCGTGATGTGTACACCATCGACAACACGCTGCTGGTTATGATTGCTTCCAACCGCATTTCTGCTTTTGACGTGATTTTGCCCCGCCCTATTCCTTATAAAGGCCAGGTGCTCAATGGCGTAGCGGCATACATGCTGGAGCAAACGAAGGATATTTGTCCCAACTGGCTTATTGCCACACCGGCGCCCAATGCAGCCATCGGCTTTAAATGTGTGCCGTATAAAGTAGAGGTGGTGGTACGGGGCAACCTGTGCGGCCACGCGTGGCGCACCTACAGCAGCGGCAACCGCATATTATGTGGCGTTGAAATGCCGGAAGGGTTAAAGGAAAATGGCTTTTTTCCCACCCCCATCATTACGCCCACCACCAAAGCCAGCGAGGGCCACGATGAAGACATTTCCGTTGCTGATATTATTCGTCACGACCTTGTAACAGCAGAAGAATGGACCGAAATTGAACAGTATGCATTGCAGCTGTTTGCTCGGGGCAATGAACTGGCCCGCAGGCAGGGATTGATACTGGCCGATACCAAATATGAATTTGGCAAACGCAACGGCCAGATTGTATTGATGGATGAAATACATACCCCCGACTCCTCAAGGTATTTTTATGCCGATGGATTTGATGAACGCCAGCTACGTGGCGAAAAGCAAAAGCAATTGAGCAAGGAGTTTGTTCGCGAATGGCTGATCCAAAACGGTTTTATGGGAAAAGAAGGCCAGGCTGTTCCCGAAATGACGGACGCATGGATCCAAACCATTTCGGAACGCTATATAGAATTATATGAAAAAGTAACCGGCACCCAGTTTCAAAAGGAAGAACTGGATGACGAAGAAACCTATGGCCGTATTGTAGAAGCGTTGCAGGAGATTAGGAAGAGATGAAGGATGATGGATGATAGATGATAGTTGACAGTTGGTAGTTGGTAGTAAAATGGCAATCATTTGTTGCGCCTCGTCATTGCGAGGCGCAGCGGGAACAAACTGTAAGCTGGTTTTCCTGCGCCGAAGCAATCCCCTTCTGCCCGTCAACACCGTAATGGCCATTGCCGGAATGTAAACGGCTGCGAATCCAGCACCGGAACTTATTCAATTAAAAGGGGATTGCCTCGGCGCCCAGAACACCCATTGATTTTAATTTCTGCTGCGCCTCGCAATGACAAACTTTATTTGCGGCCATTTACATAGTCCATCGTCCATCGTCCATTATCCATTATCCCTTACTCCTCCAGCCTAGGCCGCAGCCGGCTTTTGGATTTATTAAAAATGTGCTGGTCTTTTTGAATGCCTTTACGTAGTTCGGCCTGCACTTCTTCGGGCAGGTGAATCACTTCCTGGCATTCGGTACTGCAGCAGCCTTCATATTTTTCGCGACATTCGTCGCATTGTATGAACAATAAATGACAGGCTTCGTTGGCGCAATTAATATGTGTATCGGCCGGTTTGCCACACTGGTGGCAATGGGCAATGATCTCCTCTGAAATGCGTTCGCCTAGCCGGTCGTCAAACACAAAATTTTTACCGCGGAATTTGTTGGGCAGTCCTTTGGCCTTTACATTATTGGCGTAATGAATAATGCCGCCTTCGAGGTGGTACACATTTGTAAAACCCTGGTGCAGCATATAAGCACTTGCCTTTTCGCAGCGGATGCCGCCGGTGCAATACATGATGATGGGTTTATCCAGCGCATCTTTCAGCATATCGGCTGCCATGGGCAATTGTTCGCGAAAGGTATCGGAGGGAACTTCAATGGCACCTTCAAAATGTCCCACTTCATATTCGTAGTGGTTGCGCATATCCACTACAATAGTGTCGGGGTTTTCCGTTAGTTTGTTGAAGGTTTCGGCATCCACATATTTGCCCTTGTTCTCCATATTGAATGAGGGATCATTGATGCCATCGGCCACGATCTTTTCCCGCACTTTTATTTTAAGCACCCAAAACGATTTGCCATCGTCATCCACAGCTACATTCAGGCGCAGGCCTTGTAACGGCTCAATGCTATACAGATAATCTTTAAGTGCCTCAAAGGCGGTTTGGGGCACACTGATCTGCGCATTGATGCCTTCGTGGGCCACGTAAATGCGGCCAAAAACTTGTAGGCTATTCAACGCAGCATAAAGTTCGTCGCGAAAAGCTTTTGGATCGGCAATCGGGAAATATTGGTAAAAGGATATGGTGGTACGCGGGGTTGTTTCTGCGTACAAACGTTTTTTCAGCTCCTCGTTGGAGACGCGGTTGTGTAATAAAGCCATGGGTTAAATTTTATGGACGCTTGCAGGGCGAACAAAATTTCAGCGCCGCAAAGATAACCCGGGTAAGGGAGGAAACAAAGCGAAAATTCGTCAAACGTGAAATGTCAAACGTGAAAAGTTGTTGTAGGCTCCGTAAATAGGTTACAAGAAAACCATCCTTTTTCATCAGATCATGCTCCAATAAAACGCATTTATAAAATGGTTCTTTGTTGATCTTTTACGTTTGATTTTTCACGTTTGAGGAAACATCAGATCGTTCCTGTCAAAAACAGGATCAAGCCTACAATAGCTAAAACCAGTGCAGCAATGGGGTAATAAAAAACCAGCACCAGGGCCAGGATTCCGATCAGTACATATAAAATTATCTGTCGTTCAGTTGCTGCAGTACGCGTAAACATGGAGGAAGCTTTTTGCTTTACCATCAGCCATGCGGCCTTGCGCTTCAATTGGCGCAGTTGCTTGCGGCTTTTCTGGCCGGCATATACGGTTAAAAATATGGCACTGAGCAGGGATGCTGCCGGGCTGTCGCCCTGTGGTTGCTGTACAGCAGTATTGTTAGATGCAAGGGTTTGCTGGGTGGTGGTCGATAAAGCCATATGGTTGGTATTTCTTTGGTTTACAGGTTGCCGCAAAGGTAATAAAGGCGCAACCAGTTGAAAAACGAAATATTAAAAAGGATTGTACCCAAATGGCCAATAAACATTCAGGCGCCCTTTTGCTGTTGCAGCATCATTTGTCAGAGGCAAAGGAGTTGTATGTTGTGGCAAACCGATGGGGCACTGGCGACAGGTGCTTCATCCGCATTTTTCCACCTTAAATGCCGAAGGAATATTTTAATATAAAAGGGCGGCGATGGTTTACACTTGGCTTTATCTCCGATGGCGACAAAACGAAATTGAATGTAGCACAAAGAAAATCAAGCAGCTTAATAATGTTGGGAATTAGTATTGCCATGCAAAAGTGCCCGAAGTGTGCTGCCGGTTAATGCAGCAAAGCCACCCACCAATGCGCCCAAAATTGCCGTAATTAAAATAAGCAGCAATGGCGAGCTTCCTAATGAAAAAAGTTGCGCCACCTTTTGCGACAGCAGGCTATTATTCTTGCTATCAATCCAAAATGCAACCACAAACCAGAGTAAGAAGATGCCAATAAAGCCGGCGCCAAAACTGCTCCAACCTCTTTGGGGCACCAGCACTGCTACGCCAAATGCCACCAGGGCCAGGCACCACCACGGAAAAAATATTCCGGCTACAAATGCCAGCAAAGCAATGAGTACGGTGGACAACAAAAAGCGCATGATGGTGTTAGTTAATTGAACAAGAAATTAAATAGGTAGATACAATTAAGCTGGCTTAAAGTTAAGGACCCATTTTACCCGCTTGTCTCCTTTTTCTTCGCGCCGCATTACCCATAGCCGGTAATATTTTGAAGCGGCCCAGGCCCCAACAAAATTGTTGTAAAACCTGCTGCCCGGGTTACCGCTTTGTCCGCCAGGGTACACACCATACGCTTCGGTTTGCGGCGTTAGGTGCACTACCATGCGCCAGCTGGGGCCATGGGTGCCGGTCATGGCATTTAATGCCCTGCTGCCGCCCCCCGTTTTGATGCCTGTGCGGGCAAACGGGGTTACTGCAGTACGCAGCAGGTGATAAATAGAGGTGTTCTTGCGGCGCCACCACTCCAGGCTTTCGTTATCGCCTGTTTGCAGGTCGGCAGCGGCGCGGCGCAATGCGGTTGTTACCTGGTGCTGCAGCGCTTCGCGTTCCGGCGTATTGATGTCATCTACATATTGCATGGCCGAATCGCGGAGCAGCCACTCGAGCAGGGTTTGTGCCGTGGGATATTCACGCCGCTGTTTGATGCGGGAAAACTCATCTTCCCAGATAGAAGAATCCAGTTCTGCCCACCAGGCCCGGAAAATGGTAGGCGCTTCCGACTCGGCTTCGTTTACAAAATTCCACTGGCCTACTGCTTCCACGAGCCGGTTTTCGCTTACGTTCAGCCCCTCGCGGGAAACATATCGCAGCAGCAGCGGCACTGCCATACGGGCAAAAAAGTCCTGGTTATCGCATTGCAGCCGCATCATATCGCTGACCGTAATGCCATTCATTTGTTGTAACTGTTCAAAAGCGCTGATGCCCCTGGCTTCGGCATAATCGCCCGGGATAAAATAAGGATAGGTGCTATCCACAGGCCGCTGGTTGGCGCTTTGTATAAAACCGCTGGCCGGGTTGATGACATGTGGGTTTTCGACCGAAGGAATAAATCCCTGCCACATATAGCCACTGTCTTCCCCAGGCATTACATACAGCCCCTGCCCTTTCCAAAGGGCCGGGAAACGCCCTTGCTGCCACAGGGCAATGGTGCCCCGCTTGGAGGCAAACAACATGTTTTGCCCCGGACAGGTAAAATGCTGTATGGCATCGTAATATTCTGCGTAATTTTTGGCGCGGTCGAGCTTTATCCAGGTCAGCACTTCGTTGGAAGGGTCATGCGCCGCCCAGCGGTACGCCAGGCCCTTGTTGGTTGCCACAGGTACGCCGTCGGCCGAAAAGGCCTGGTCGTACAAAACAGGACCGAAAACAGTATAGGCCACGGTATCCAGCACCGCACCGGCACCCCGCACTGCAACTTGCTCCACCCGTTGCTGCACGGGCTGCCAGCTGCTGTCAAACCAATATTCATTCCTGGAGGCATCGCGAAAACGAACGTCGTAATACTCTCCCACATCGCGGCCGGCGTTGGTAAAACCAAATGCAATGCTGTCATTAAACCCGATGACCACTCCCGGAATCCCGGGAAATGAAACCCCGTATGCATTGATCAGCGGGGTGTTCAACTGCATTTCGTACCAGATGGAGGGAAAGGTTAGCCCCAGGTGGGGATCGTTGGCTAAAATAGGGCTGCCCGAGGCTGTTTTACTGCCGGCCACTGCCCAGTTGTTGCTGCCATTGAGCCGGGAAAACTGCTGGGATGGCTTTGGGTTGATGGCCGTATCCCTTTCAAAATAAATCGAATCGGCAGATGCTGGTTTCCCCGGTTTTACCGATGGGGTATCGAAAGGGGTACCGGCCGGCACAATGGGCCTTGCCGAATCGGACACTTGCGGGTACAGGAGTGCTATCTGTTTTTCTCCAAAAATGGCTTTGGCGTTGGAAAACTCCATATCGCGGTGGTAGCCGCGGCCCGCAAGGTCGGCACTCATCAGTTTTATAAAAAGTGCCACTTTCAAATTACTCCAGGCTTCCGGCCTGTAGTCAAGAAGTTTGTATTCAATAGGCAGGCTGCTTTTGGTAAGCGACCCAATGTAGGCATTAACGCCTGCCGTATACGCATCAATCACCGCTTTGGAAACGGGGTTGGCCTCCATTTCTTTTAATGCTGCTTCTGCGCCGTATACCATACCAGCACGGCGCTGTTCCCGATCAAACCGGATGTATTGCGGGTTGTTGCCCAATACTTCGGAAATGCGCCCTGCTGCCGCCCGGGTTTGAAACTCCATTTGCCACAACCGGAATTTTGCATGCAGGTATCCCTGAACAAAATACCCGTCTTCTTCATTGTCGGCCATAATGTGCGGCACCAGGCGTTCATCGAGGTAAGCATCCGCCTGGCCCTTTAATCCACCCAGCTGTAAGCGGGCAGAAAAATTGTGATCGGCGGCTTCGGCATTTTGCCAAAAACCCTGCTGGGGGCTTAAAAAGCGGCCCAGTGGCGGTATAGCACCCCATTTATTATCGAGGCCGATAATAAGGGCTATGGTAACAATGGCCGATATAATAAAAGAAACAATGCGCATAAGCTTATAACCCCGCCGGAAGGTGTTGGTTTTGTGGGTGGCAGAACAGGAGCAAAATAATCCTGTTTGGCAAACAATTCAACCTAAACTCATCCTTAACCGAAAATTTATTTTGTCTGAGGTTTTTAAACCCACAAGGAAACAAAGGAGCACGAACAATAATTAAGGATCTAAGCCTTATGCAGGTGAATTAAAGGCTCAGTCGTTTTTTCCCTGCAACATGGGTACAAAAGAAAAGCGGTCAAAGGCTTCTTCCAGCAGGGTGCCATCGGCATTTTTCGTAATGCGCTTCATTACCTGCGTTTGGCCGGCATCAACAGGAATAACCATCATACCGCCGGGTTTCATTTGCGCAATCAGTTTTTGCGGAATAAACGGCGCCGCCGCGGTTATCAGCACTTTATCAAAAGGGCCATAAGTAGGCAGGCCTTCAAACCCATCGCCGTAGAAAAATTTGATATTGGGGTACTTGCGCAGGTAAGGAAAGGCCTTGTTGATTTCAAAGAGTTTTTTTTGCCGCTCAATGGTAAACACCTGGGCACCCATTTCGGCCAACACCGAAGCCTGGTAAGCACTGCCGGTGCCGATTTCCAGCACTTTTTGAAATGGTTTCACGTCGAGCAATTGTGTTTGATAAGCTACAGTATAAGGTTGTGAAATGGTTTGTCCTTCTGCAATGGGAAAAGCACGGTCTTCGTATGCCACTTCTTCAAAAGCCGAATCGAGAAAATAATGGCGGGGAATATTTTCAATGGCAGCCAGCACTTTTTCATTGGTAATGCCCTTGGAGCGAACCAGGTCGGTTAGTTTTTTGCGCATACCCTTATGCCGGTAACTGTCTTCGTACTTTCTCATGCCGCAAAGATACGCCACCGTACCGCACCGACTGAAAACGAACCGTTTAGCAAAGGGCAAAACAAGGCCTGTAAAAATGCGGTTAAGCCCGGCAGTAAACGCTCAATGGTGTTGTGGAAAAGTTTTGCTTTTTTCTAAAATGTGGCTGCACTGAATTATTTTTTGAAAACACAAAACTGATGGCACAGCATTTTGTAATATACAGCCATGCTGCAGCAACACCTGGTATTGGCCTTTATCTGGATTCTTTTTTGTGCCCTGCACAGCGGCCTTGCCAGCATTGGTGCAAAGCAAAAAGCCCAAAAGCTGATGGGGCGCCATTTTCGGCTGTACCGGCTTTGGTACACCCTGTTTGCTTTTGCCTCGCTGGGTGCGGTTGTAATTTATCAATTGTCGATTGCTACTACCCACCTATATGCACCCAACACCTTTTCAAAAATTCTGGGTGGTCTTGTTTGTCTCTCCGGAGTGGTTATTATGGGTGTGTGCATCCGCAAATATTTTATGCACCTGAGCGGGTTAAAAAGCCTGTACCTTAATGACGAACAGGCAGCCAACAAATTGCAGATAAGCGGTATCCACCGCTTTGTACGACACCCCCTTTATTCGGGCACTTTCCTGGCCATCTGGGGCATTTGGATTGTAGTGCCGCAGCTTTCCCTATTGATTGCCAACGCCATCATTACCTGTTACACCATTATGGCCATTAAATGGGAAGAGCAAAAATTGTTGCAGGAATTTGGTGATGATTACCGCAGGTACCAGCAGCAAGTACCCCGGCTGGTGCCCCTTCCCGGAAAAAAAACTGCCCGGACTTTTTAACGAAGAAAAAACCGCCTTCGTCGAAAACAAACCCTTTCCCCGGAATATTCGTCTTTACTTTGTAGGGTCCTCGCGACCACAACCCTGACTTAGAAAAACCATAATATATTAAGACCATCCACCACAAGAGCAAAAGGGCACCAATAGGTGCCTTTTTTGATGCGCTTAATTTTACAAGTATCAATTGTTTGATGCGGCTTTGAATATTTCATTTACTTTTTTTTGCCAATAGTAAACTGTCATGCCTAAAGAAGTTCGGCATGACAACTCAAATTATACTACCTGCATTCCCGGCGGAAAGAAAAAATTAGAACACAAAAAATGCCCGCAACAAATTTTGTTGCGGGCATTTTAAAAGAGAAATATTAAGCCAATTGCCCTTACGCTATTTTAAAAACACAGCTTTTATTTACAGAGCCAAATCACTAATAATCGTTTGTATTTTTTGGCGCAGCTCCCCTTCCACTTTTTCATAATCTTCCACTGAAGCCAGCGGTGCATTTACACTAAAATAAAATTTGATCTTGGGCTCTGTTCCCGATGGCCGTGCACTCACCTTGGTACCGTCGGCGGTTTCAAACTGCAGCACATTACTTTTGGGCAATTCTATCTCCGACTGGCTGCCGCTTTGCAGGTCGGTACGTATCCCCTTTTCATAATCGAGCAGCGTGGCAACGGGGCTGCCAGCCAGGGTTTTGGGCGGGTTGTTGCGAAAACGTTCCATCATTTCCGCAATCTGCTGTTGCCCGTCGCGGCCTTTTTTTGTAATGGAAATAAGGTGCTCGAGAAAAAAGCCATACTGCACATACAGCTCCTGCAATTTTTGAAACAGGCTGCGGCCTTTGGATTTTTCATAAGCGGCCATTTCGCATAAAATAGCCACCGCCGAAATGGCGTCTTTATCGCGTAATTGCGAACCGATCATGAGGCCATAGCTTTCTTCGCCGCCAATGATATAATTTTCGGTGGCTTCTTTTTCCTTGATCAGTTCTGCAATCCACTTAAAGCCGGTGAGCACATTGTAGCATTGAACGCCATTGCGCTCCGCAAACACATCGATCATGTTGGTGGTAACAATGGTTTTCACCACCATGTCGTTGGGCTGCGCCAGGCCTTTTTCCTTGCGGCTTTCAATAAGGTAGTTAAATGCCAGCACCGCGGTTTGGTTGCCATTGAGCAGCAGCCATTTTCCTTCATTGTCTTTAACACCAATACCTACCCGGTCTGCATCGGGGTCGGTGCCCAGCAAAATATCGGCATTGAGCGCCTCAGCCTTTTTCAGGCCTATGCTCATGGCTTCGCTTTCTTCGGGGTTGGGATAAACTACGGTAGGGAAATTGCCGTTGGGTTCGCTTTGTTCTTCCACAATGGTAACATTATTGAAACCATAAGCAGCCAGCACCCGGGGCACCAGGGTAATGCCGGTGCCATGTATGGAGGTGTAAACTATTTTGAGGTCGCTTTGCTGCTTGATCACATCAGGGTTAACGCTCAGGCCCTGCACCATTTTAATATAGGCTTCGTCCATTTCCGCACCAATAAGCGTGATGTTGGCTTCACCTCCACTCCAAGCCACTTCATCCACGCTGCCGATCTTTTCCACTTCTGCAATTACGGCCTTATCATGAGGGGGCACCAGTTGCCCACCATCGTTCCAGTAAGCTTTATAGCCGTTGTATTCTTTAGGGTTGTGCGATGCGGTACACACCACACCGCCATTGCAACCCAGTTGGCGTATGGCAAACGACAGCTCCGGCGTTGGCCGAAGGCTTTCAAAAAGAAATACCCTGATGCCGTTTGCTGCAAAAACATTCGCTGTAGTTTCGGCAAAAAAGCGGGCATTGTTGCGGCTGTCGTGGGCAATGGCCACTTTTATTTCGCCTTCAAATTTCTGACGCAGGTAATTGGCAAAGCCCTGTGTAGCCATGCCCACTGTATATTTATTCATCCGGTTGGTACCAATGCCCATCAGTCCACGCAGGCCACCGGTGCCAAATTCAAGGTTGCGGTAAAATGAATCGGCCAGTTCTTCGGGCTGTTCTGCCTGAAGCTTTGCTATTCCACTTTTTACCTCCGCATCATAATTTCCGTTGAGCCAGGTATCTACGCGTTGTTGAATGGCAGCATCCATGCTTGAATATTTTGGTTTTGGAAAAATTTATGCAATTGTACAAAGGAACCACCGGATTTAAGGAATTGAGCCCGGATAATTGACCCATAATTTCATTGCGGAACTGTTGCTACCAAAGCCATGCCGCGCTGTTATTGGTAAGTGTTCGGTGCACTTGCAGGTTCCTGCTTATTTTTGAGGCCGTGAAAAAGTTGGGTTGTTTACTTTTTAGTTTAGTGTGGCTGCAAGCCTGGGCACAGGATACACTCCTTCCTAATTCTACCCAGCATAATGCGTTTCCAGTAACCTCGCCAATGAAATGCCCAGTCGGCATTCCAAAAAGCCGCCAGTTTTGGGTTGGTACCGCATCTGCAGTATGGGCCATTGGCTCATTGGTGGTACTTAACGAAGCCTGGTATAAGCAGTACAAGAGAACCTCTTTCCAAACCTTTGACGACAGCCACGAATGGCTGCAAATGGATAAAGCCGGACACGCATGGAGTGCCTACCAGGTGGCCAGAGGCACTACCCTGTTGTGGCAATGGGCCGGTGCATCCAACCAGCGCGCCGTGCTGCTGGGCAGTGCCTCCAGCCTGGGCTATATGACCATCATTGAATTCCTCGATGCGCATTCCGAAAAATGGGGCTGGAGCTGGGCAGATGTAGGGGCAAACACGGCGGGCACCGTCCTTTTTGCCGGGCAGCAACTGGCCTGGGGGGAACAAAGGGTCTTATTTAAATTTTCGGCTGCGCCTCGCCGTTACCCAGTTGCACTGGAGGCCCGGGGCAATTCGCTTTTTGGGCAATCCCTAGCCGAACGGTTACTTAAGGATTATAATGCTCAAACCTATTGGCTCAGCGCCAATCTAAATTCTCTTTTTAAAAATAATGCTTTGCCCCCTTGGTTAAATATAGCCGTAGGTTATGGCGCTTCGGGGCTTTGGGGCGGTTTTGAAAACCGGGCACTGGACGAACGGGGCAATGTAACCTTTAACCGGCCCGATATAAAACGGCAACGGCAGTGGTACCTAGCACCGGATGTAGATTTTACCCGGATCAAAACAAGCCGCAAAGGCGTAAAGACCCTGCTGGCTGCACTTAATTGCATTAAGTTCCCGGCACCGGGGCTGGAGCTGACCGGCGGAAAATTGCGGGCAAGATGGGTGGCTTATTGAAAATTAAAATAAAGCTTATTCGAGGTATGCGCCGGTAATGTCGCCGCCTTCGGTTTCTACCTGAATATGGTCCTGGATGGTAGTGGAAAGCGATAGCCCTACAAAATCGGTGGTTACGGGAAACAGTTTGTGGCTGCGCTCCACCAGCACCAGCGATTGGATGGTCTTAGGCAGCCGCTCCAGAAAAGGTTTCAGGGCAAACAGCAACGTACGGCCTGTGTCGGCAACATCATCCACCACCAGAATATTTTGACCCGCAACATCAATTTCAGGATTAAGGGAAACGGCCACCGGGTTTTTTTTATCCAGCTGAATGGACACCAGTTGAATATCGAGGGGCAGCACCTGGGCCAGTTCTTCAAGAAGTTTGCGGGCCACCACCATGCCGTTGCCTTCTACGCCTGCCACCACCAGGCTTTTTTCACCGGAATTCCGCTCCGCCACCTGAAGGGCCATGCGCCGCAGCCTGCGTTTGATGTCGGATTGGGTAAGGATGGAGCTGCGTAATGTGGGCGTCATACAAAAGGTTTTGGAGCGGTGAAAAACAGTGAGCTATCAGGTGCATGCCTTGCATGGCACAACACCGGAAGGCAAACCGTTAATTGTTTATTTTAGCAAATCTAATTACGGAACATGGAGGTTGTACAACAAATTTTATTCTTGCTGCTGGCAGGCATTGCCATTTTTTTATTTGTAAAAAAAGCGGCGGCCATACGGCGCAATATTGCATTGGGCCGCGATGAAGCAACACAACCCCACCCCGACCGCTGGCGCAACGTACTACTGATGGCCTTTGGCCAAAAACGCATGTTTGACAAACCGATGGTTGCTGTTCTGCATTTTATTTTATATGCCTCTTTCATCATCATCAACATCGAGGTGCTGGAAATAGTGCTGGACGGTATATTGGGAACACACCGGTTGTTTGCTCAGCCGCTGGGCACCTTCTACACGTTTGTTATCAATTTCTTTGAAATACTGGCGGTGCTGGTGATCATTTCCTGCGTTATTTTCCTGGTGCGGCGCAATGTGATTAAAGTGCGGAGGCTGGCCATGCGGGAACTGGACGGGTGGCCCAAAAGCGATGCGAATTATATCCTGCTGTTTGAGATTGTATTGATGTCGCTGTTCCTGATCATGAATGCATCGGACCGTGCTTTGCAACTGCAGGGACATGGCCATTATGCCGAATTGTCTACCAACTTTTGGATCTCCGGGGGCATTGCTGCTGCTTTTCAAAATATTCCGGCCGGCACACTGGTGGCTATTGAGCGCATTGCCTGGTGGCTGCACATTGCGGGCATTTTTGTGTTCCTCAATTATATCCCTTATTCCAAGCACCTGCACATTGTGCTGGCGTTTCCCAATACCTATTTTGCAAGGTTGGCACCCCAGGCCGAAATGCAGAACATGCCCGAAATTCAGCGGGAAGTGCTGTATGCCATGGAGCCGGATAAAATCCCGGCGGAAGCTTCGGAAGCACCAAAGAAATTTGGCGCAAAGGACATCAATGACCTGAGCTGGAAAAACCTGCTGGATGCTTATACCTGCACCGAATGCGGCCGCTGCACCCAGGCATGCCCGGCCAGCCAAACCGGCAAAAAGCTTTCGCCGCGCAAAATAATGATGGATACCCGCGACCGCATGGAAGAAGTGGGTGCTAAACTGGATAAGGATGGTGCCGTTCAGGAAGACGGAAAAAGCCTGCTCCACGATTACATTACTACCGAAGAATTGTGGGCATGCACCTCCTGCCAGGCTTGCGTTCAGGCATGCCCGGTATTGATCAATCCTTTAAGCATCATCAATCAATTAAAGCGTTACCTGGCACTGGAAGAAAGCAACCAGCCTGCAGAATGGAACGGCATGTATTCCAACGTGGAAAACAATTTCGCTCCCTGGAAATTTGCACCGGACGACCGCGATGCCTGGGCTGTGGAATTAAACGAAAAAGGATAAAACAACGAAGGATACTAACATATTAGGGTGTACCCTTTTATAGGGCACCGGGGTATGTTTTACCGTATAAATTAAGCCATGGTGAAGTATCGCAAACTTGGTCCCTCGAACCTCCTGGTTAGCCCGGTTAGTTTTGGGTGTATGTCGTTGAAAAACGGCGCCAAAGAAAACATCGGCCTGTTGCATGCAGCTTTAGATGGCGGCATTAATTTGTTCGACACTGCCGACCTGTACGATAAAGGCGACAATGAACGCCTGGTGGGCGAGGCATTCCGGGAAAAGCGGCAGCAAGTGATCATTGCAACTAAAGGGGGCAACCAATGGCGCCCCGATGGCTCGGGTTGGGACTGGAACCCCTCGAAAGCATACATTTTAAAAGCTGCGGAAGCAAGTCTTAAACGCCTGCAAACCGATTATATAGACCTGTACCAAATACACGGCGGGACGATTGAAGACCCCTATGAAGAAACCATAGAAGCGCTGGAACAATTGCAGCAGCAGGGCAAGATCCTGCATTGGGGCATTTCTTCCATTCGCCCCAACGTGGTGCGCCGCTGGGCAGGCCATGGCGGCATGACCAGTGTGATGGTGCAATACAGCCTACTGGACCGCAGGCCCGAAGAAACCATCTTGCCGCTGCTTGCCGAAAAAGGTATAGGCGTGCTGGCAAGGGGCGCACTGGCCCAGGGCCTCCTGCTGGGCAAAGCGCCCAAGCAATACCTCGAACAACCCGAATCAACAGTAGCGAGTGAAGCAGCAGCAGTAACCTCAGCCGCCTCCCACGGTTTTACCCCAACCGGCTTGGCCATCAATTGGGTACTGCACCATCCCGCGGTAACCTCGGTGGTAGCGGGCATACGCACCCAGCACCATTTGGATGCTGCATTGGCTGCCATGGCCCAGCCCCCTTTGCCGCAGCAAACAGCACAAAGCCTTGCCGAAGCCGCCCCGGCATTGGTTTACCAGCAACACAGGTAACAAATCAAAATTTGCTTTGTAAACAAAATAGTTCCGGGCTCCTCCACAAAACAGCTATTTCCCCTATCGTGGCATGTATTCTGATGTGTTGGGTAAAAAACCATCATGAATAACGGAAAGCAAAAAGGCGATAACCTGGGAAAACCCGGCGAAATCAGGCAATACGACCGTACCGACGGTCCAGACAGTGTACGTGGAGATGACCTGAACCCCAATAAAGAGCCCGAAGGAACGCCCCTTTATGTAACGGGCAACAGCACATTGCAAAGCCCTGAAGAAGATGCGCATGACCGTAGTGTAGATCCCAACAAGGACAGCGGCATACGGGTTTCCAACGACGACATTAACCAACCCATTCCGCCCCGCATGGCTGGTGACAGCAACCAGCAAAGCAGCGGGCAGGAAGAAGAATAACCTTGGGGGTGTACCAATAAAAATGCCGGTGCTTTAGTTGCACCGGCATTTTTATTGGTTGCAAGTTTTAATAAAATCACTTTGGGCAAAAGGCATAACAAATTAAATGTTTATCTGTTTCATCCATATATTCATGCCCTTTGAAACCAACCATGAGCAAAAATACAATCCTTCCCCTGCTGCTGCTGCTGGCGGCTTCAGTAGCCTCCGCCCAGATGGACGATAAATTTTATTTTCCCAGCAAAGAAATAAAGCCTGCACTTGATTCCATAAAGTATGAACCCTTGGTGCTGCCCATTGATTCGGTGCAAATAACCGGCGTATTTTTAAAACCTGCAGGCAAACCCAAAGCAACGGTATTGTTTTTTCACGGCGCCGGCGGCAATTTATCAAACTACCTGTTTATGACGCAGCCCCTGGTGGCAGCCGGTTACCAGGTGTTTATGGCCGATTTTCGGGGATATGGAAAGTCAACAGGAAAGCCTACCCACCGCAACATTGCAACTGATGGCCAACTATTATTCAATCACCTGGTGCAGCGGCCCGATGTTCAAAAAACCAAACTGGTTATTTATGGTGCCTCCATGGGAACCCAGGTAGCGGCCAACCTGGCCCGCAACAATGCTTCCAAAGTTGCGGCGCTGGTGCTGGACGGAACCATTGCTTCTTTTTCCGACCTTGCTGCCGACCACTCGCCGGAAGCACAGCGGGAATTTATCCGGAAAAGCCTGCCTTCGCCCTATAGTGCTAAAGAGGACATCAAACATATTGGTGCCATGCCGGTATTGTTTATACACAGCAAAGAAGATAAGGACGTGCCTTTTTCCGAAGCAGAAATGGTATTCCAAAATGCGCCCCAAAATAAATCATGGTTTGTGTACAGTGGCAAACACCTGGAGGTAATGAAAGCCGATCCAAAAGGAGCCCTGCAGGCCATCAATCATTTAATTCCCTAAAGGCTAAATGCAAAAATGGCCGGGCAATTTGCCCGGCCATTTTAATAAACTTCCCCTCGATTATTTTTTCAGGATTTGTTGCAGGCTGCCTTTTTGCGGGTCGATCATGCCGCGGAACTCGTCCTCGGCAATAACGTTGTTGGCCTGTTTTACCTGCGGCGATGGCGCTATGTACTGGTCTTTGCCACGGCCTTTCATGGTGCCGTTAAACGAACCGGTGGTAATATAGCGCACCGCTTGTTTCAGGCAGGATTCTTCCAGGTCGCCCCAATCTTTATCGAGCCCGTCGGCCACTTTGGAATCAACGGCAAAACCATTAAAGTAGTTGCCACTGCCCTGCTTGTTGGTGCTGCGCGATGAAACCGGCAAAATATACCAATCGCCTATGCCAATTGGGAAATACCCTACCGGCTTGCCATAGGTGTTGTCGGAAAATCCAACCAGCTTAACATCCATGTATGGCTTCAGGTTGTTGATGAGCAACTCGGATGCGGAAGCTGTGTTGTCACTCACAATAACAAACAGCCGTGGCAGGTTAAGTGACCCTTCCTTTTTTACATAAGTTGTGTCGTTGAAATCCTTGCTGAAGAGTTTGTTGTATTCCTGCTTCATCAACACACCGCCATTGGCAGCTTGTGGTAGCAGGTAACCGGCCAGCTTATTTTGATAAGATACATAACCCCCACCATTATACCGCAGATCCACCACCACATCATTTACCTGTGCTGCGGTGAAACGACTGAATACCCGCTGAAAATCAGCAAAAATCTGCTCCTGGTTGCCCAGGAAAGAATTAAACACCATATACCCGATCTTTTTACCGGCCACGGTGTATACAGAATCTAAGTAAACCGGGCGCTCCTGGTATTCGGCAGCATTTAAACTAATGTTGGCAGCGGTACCATCGGGCTTGGTAAAAGAAAAAGCCGTGCTGGTGCTTTGGTACACCGCCTTTACAATTGCATTGGCGTTGGCTACCTTCATATCGGTGTTGCCATTAAGACCTGTAATGCGCCAGCCGCGACGGATACCAGCTTTTCCTGCGGGGGAAGCCGGCTCCACCGAACGAACCCGCAAGTCACCATCTTGTTTAAAAAATATCGTCAGGCCAAAATCCCCGGCAATACCCGAAGAAATATTGTCCCATTCCTGCTGCTTTACAGCAAAGCTCCAGCGGTCCACGGGGTTGTTGAAACCGGGCTCCTTACTAAACTGCCGGATGGCTTTCATTACTTCATCCAGGGTTCCGTAGGTTCGGGCATTGAAGGTTCCGGGAATCTGTTCGTTCCACAGATATATTTCCCTGGAATAAAGGAAAGCAGTATCCTTTTGTCGGTCTGCTAGGGTAATGGCAGGTGGCTGCTCGGGTGCAGGCGGCGGCGTGGCATCTTCTTCAGCCTTTTCTTTTTTACAGGCAGTAACCAGCGATAAGCCTAGCATTGCGGCCCATAACCAGCGATTGTTTTTAAAATGCATGTGTTGATGTTGTTATTAGCTTTTTTCGGAAAGTGTAATAAAAACGAATTTACGCAGCCTTCATTGCCCCGGATTGCTAAAACTGCATTTTAGGGGTACAAGAAACTGTTAACCTTCGGCACTGTTAATATAGCATAGTTTGGGCAAAAGTGGCCAGGGCCAATCTTCCATATTTTCCTTTCTTGAAGCCGGCTCACAAGTGGCATAATATTGTTACGGGTTATAAAAAAATACATCATGAATACGGAACAAAACAAAGGTGAACAGCATAGGGACAAAGCCCACGAAAATGAACATGCCGAGCGGAGCAGCGGGCAGCAGGGTGTAGACAAGGCTCCTGGTGAGGAGCCCTCGGAAGACAATGTGCAGTTTTCGCAGGAGGCCTTCAAGGGAAAAAAGGTAGATGCCGACCTGAGCAATGAGGAGGAACGGCCCGGCGGACAGCCTTCCGTTTAACAAACAGAGCGATTTTGCAATAGCGTCGCAACCATGTATCGAAAAAAGCAGCCAGGGGGCTGCTTTTTGTTAGGCGCTGCTCAAAGGTTTATTTCTGTGGTTAATTAAAATGCTTTGCTCTGTGCCATGTCCGTCACCATAAATTACAAACGCAATCTCACCAAAAACCAACAACTAATCGTTACAGCAATGTAGTTAAAAACCCTTTTTCCCGCGCTATTCGGGTTCCGTTGCCATGGTATTATTGTTGAAGCCTTGCGGCAAAAAGGCACATGAAAACCGCGTTCAACATTCCGGAAATGTTTCGGCGCATTGAAGAGGCCATTGCGCCTTTTCCGAAAGCGGCCCTGTTCGATTTGTATGAACGCGGATATACTTCGCTATTTGAGCAACTGGTTGCCTGCATTATATCCATCCGCACTCTTGATGAAACCACCATTCCCGTTGCCTTACGGCTGTTTGACCGTGCCAGAACCCCAGATGTCATGCTTTCGGTGCCTTTTACTGAATTGGAAGAGCTCTTATTTGGCAGCACTTTTCCGGCACAAAAAGCAGCCACCATACAAGGTATATCCCAAAAGGCGGTGCGGGATTGGAATGGCCAGCTCCCTGCGGATGCTGCGAGCCTTACAAGTTTGAAGGGTGTTGGGCCCAAATGCGCACATCTAGCCCTGGGCATCGCATCGGGGCAAATGGCCATCGGCGTGGATATTCATGTGCACCGGGTAACCAACCGCTGGGGTTATGTGCAGGCGCCTACCCCCGAAAAAACCATGAATGCGCTGGAAGCCAAACTGCCCCGCACCGAGTGGGTAACCATCAACCGGCTGCTGGTGCCCTTTGGCAAACATATTTGCACCGGAAGATTGCCCAAATGCAGTACCTGCCCGGTTCTGGAATTTTGCAGGCAGGTTGGCGTTGACAAACACCGGTAGTATAATAGATGCTTCTGGCACCCCTGCACATTTTATTTCACCACAGCTGCTTTCAATTTTGCGGGTTATTTTTGGGCCCTGTTTTCATTGGCAAACGCACCGGTTGGCTAAACCGTGCTGCATAAATTTTACCCAACACCCACCATGCAAGAATATATCAGCGACCTGCTGCGGCAGTGGCATTTACCCAAATCGTACTGGAACGTTATACTGATTGCCGTAGCCATCATCCTGGGCATTATCATAAAAACCGTTTTGTCTTATTTTATAAGGCGCAACGCCGCCGCAGGCAAAGAATTTTCCCTGGTTCATTCCATCATCACCCATATGGGCGGACCGCTGTCCTACTTTATCCCTCTTTTTATTTTAAATATTTTGGTACCCCTGATGCAGTTGCCGCCTGTAGTGCTGCACCGGCTGAGCAAAACGGTAGAAATAGGCCTGATTGTGACCTTTGCCTGGCTGCTGATCCGCAGCATAAAAGTGGTGCAGGATTATGTGTTGCACCGGTTTGATTATGCAAAGGCCAATAACCTTCGGGAACGGAAAATAAGAACACAGTTGATTTACCTGCGGCAGGTGCTTACCGGCCTTATCGTGTTGCTTACCATTGCCGCCGTATTGCTTTCCTTTAGTGCCATGCGCCGTATTGGTGCCGGCTTACTTACAGGTGTAGGCATTGGCGGCATTGTGGTGGGCTTTGCAGCACAGCGGTCGCTGGCCAACCTGCTGGCGGGGTTCCAGATAGCTTTTACCCAACCCATACGCATCGACGATGTGGTGGTAGTGGAAGGCGAATGGGGCCGGGTGGAAGAAATAACCCTGACCTATGTGGTAGTGCTTTTATGGGATGAACGAAGATTGATTTTACCCATCACTTATTTTATTGAAAAGCCTTTTCAAAACTGGACCCGTACCGGCTCCAACCTTATTGGTTCGGTATTTATTTATGCCGATTACAACCTGCCGGTTGACCAGTTGCGGCTTGAGCTGGACCGGCTGGTAAAAGACCACCCGCTTTGGGATGGACGGGTAAAAGCCATGCAGGTTACCAATGCCACCGATAGCGTTATCGAGATCAGGACGCTGGTGAGTGCGCAAAGTTCGGGGGCTGCTTTTGACCTGCGCTGTTTTGTGCGGGAGGGATTGGTGGCTTTTATTAACCGCGAATTTCCGCAATGCCTGCCCCGTACTCGTACGGAGCTGGATTGGGAAAAAAACGCGGAACAGGAACACCGAGTTGCCGGAAGTACTAGTTCTGAAAATCCTGTTACAGCGGCAAATCCGGCGGGATAAAAAGCTGGCAAAGGGCTGCCGGCACGGAACAGTTTGTCCGCCACCATTTACCTAAATGGGCTGCACCCAAGCCAAAACTCAGCCTTTTTTTACCGCAGGGCACCAAATATTTGTAACTGAACGAATAAAGATTTTTTCACATTAAAATTTTTTATACCTTTTTTAGGCCAAAGCTCAACTTTGGTGCTATCATTGCTGTGTTTCATGAAAGCACCAGAAAACGCCATTTATAGCAAAATTTCCTCATCCGCTACCCTCACATAAATAAAGGAATGGTTGGCACTTAATTGGCTTTGGGGCTGTTGTCATTCTTTAACCATAAAACCTACGGATCATGGCAGAAAACCGAAATCAGGGTAGTAAGCAAAATGCCGCTGCAGAAAACGGCGGACAGCAAAGCAGAACATCGCGCCGCGGTTTTGCTTCAATGGACCCCCAGCGTCAACGTGAAATTGCCTCGGCAGGTGGCCGCGCAGCACACCGCCAGGGAGTTGCACACGAATGGAGTTCAGAAGAAGCTCGCGAAGCCGGCCGTAAAGGCGGCCAAAACTCGCATGGCGGCGGTCGCAACCGCTCCAACGAACGCGGTCAGGAACGAAGCCGTTAAACCAAGGGCAAATGCTTGAATGAATTTGGTGCGTCAGTAGCTGACGCACTTTTTTTTGACCCGTGATGAGTATGATTTTAAAGGATATACAGGAAGGTTTCTATCGAAAATTTCTTTTTGCCCTGTTATCCATTGGATGAAAATTTCGCTTTGAAGGTCCTTTAAATCCTTTAAAATCATACAGATCACCGGTTACCTTTGCCCTCCCCATGGAAATTTCCCTTTTTCATTTGATGCTCCTGTGCGTGGCCGCTTTCTTTGCCGGTTTTGTGGATGCCATTGTTGGTGGTGGCGGCTTGATTCAAACCCCGGCTGCGTTGGTGATCCTGCCCCATTTGCCGGTGGTCAATGTAATCGGCTCCCTGAAAATTCCTGCATTCAGCGGAACGGCCATTGCCACTATCCAATACCTGCGCAAAGTGGCGGTGCGTTGGAAACTTGCATTGCTTATTTGCTCCCTTGCTTTTTGTGCCTCGTTTGGCGGCTCTTACTTACTTACGCTGGTGCCCAATGATTTTATGAAACCGGTATTATTGGTGGTGCTTTCGGTGGTGGCTGTGTATACCTATACCAAGAAAACATTCGGGCAACACAGCGGGAAAACGCTGGCCGCAACAACAGAATTATTGCTGGCGGCCATTACAGCCATCCTTATTGGGTTTTATGATGGCTTTATAGGCCCGGGTACCGGTTCTTTTCTGGTACTATCTTTTGTGGGCCTGCTCCATTTCGATTTTTTAAAAGCCTCTGCACACGCCAAACTGGTTAACCTTAGTACCAACCTGGGTTCTATTTTCCTGTTTTTATTAAAAGGCAAGATCATTTGGGCTATTGCCCTTCCAATGGCCTGCTCTAATGCATTGGGCGGTTTTGTTGGTGCCCGCCTGGCTATTGCAAAGGGCAACGGTTTTATCCGCATCTTTTTCCTGATAGTTGTAGCTGGTACGCTGCTGCGGTTTTTGTGGGATGTGGTGGGAGGATAGTAGTTGATAGATGACAGTTGACTGTTGGTAGGTAATGGTTGATGGTATTAGAATACATAAATAAACATCAGTAACTGGCATTGCGAGGCGCAGCAGCAACATAATAACTGCTTGTAATATCCCCGCCGAAGCAATCTCCAAATATATTTTATCAACAAAAATCGGCTGAGCAGCATGGAGATTGCTTCGGCGCATACAATTTCTAAATTATCCAAGTAAGAATGCGCCTCGCAATGACGCTCTAGATGACAAAACGGTCTACACGCTTTTCACCACAGCCAACTCCCAACTACCAACTATCAACTATCAACTGTCAACTCTCCCTATCTTCGTCGCTATGAAAAAGATTGCTGTCATTGGTGCCGGAACCATGGGTAACGGCATTGCACACCTGTTTGCACAGTGTGGGTTTGCCGTTTCGCTAATTGATGTTTCGGAGCAACAATTGCAAAAAGCATTGCAAACCATTTCCAAAAACCTGGATCGACAGGTAGCGAAAGGAACCCTGGATGCGGCAGGCAAAGAAGCCGCGCTGCACCATATCACCCCCTATTCTTCGCTGGCCACCGGCATGCACGATGCCGAACTGGTAGTAGAAGCTGCCACGGAAAATACCGACCTCAAGCTGAAGATCTTTCAACAACTGGACGAGCATGCGCCACAAGGTTGCATCCTGGCCTCAAATACTTCTTCCATTTCCATCACCAAAATTGCTGCGGTAACCAACAGGCCCGAATCGGTAATCGGTATGCACTTTATGAACCCGGTGCCGGTGATGAAACTGGTAGAGATCATCAATGGCTATGCTACAAAAGGGGAAGTAACCGATGCCATCGTGGCGCTGAGTAAACAGTTGGGCAAAGTGCCCTGCGTAGTGGCCGACTACCCCGGCTTTGTTGCCAACCGGATTCTCATGCCCATGATCAATGAAGCCATTTACACGCTGTTTGAAGGTGTAGCAGGCGTTGAGGAAATTGATACTGTAATGAAGCTGGGCATGGCGCATCCTATGGGCCCGCTGCAGCTTGCCGATTTCATCGGGCTGGATGTGTGCCTTTCCATTTTACAGGTGTTGCACGATGGATTTGGCAATCCTAAATATGCGCCATGTCCGCTGCTGGTAAACATGGTTGTGGCCAAAAAACTGGGGGCTAAAACAGGCGAAGGATTTTATACGTATACGCCGGGCAGTAAAGAGTTGGTAGTGAGCAAAGCGTTTAAAAAGTAACCCATCTACTTATATAGATCATCATAAAATAACCCAATGTAAGATTGCTGTTATGCCTAAATTCTTTCCGAATCGCCTGCCATCAACAAGGGCTTATTAAAAAGATAGTGGGCAGTTTAATTTTAGACTAACGCAGCTTTAAAGAAAAGCATAAATAAGTTCGGCATAATATCGCTGGTGCATTTGATTTGATTAATTAAGGATCAATTCGTAACACAAATATTCAATACACATTGCAAAAAGAGGGGCCGGCTTGATTTGAAGCCGGCCCCTCTTTTTGAAAACTAATGGATGCCAAATAAAATCTATACGGGCAACTAATCCATACCACCCTTCCTTGTTGCCTTGCGCTGTGCAGGCCATTGCATTTGCTGGCCGTTATTCGGGTTAACCGGCATCACAATTTTATCACGCTGCGTTTTCTGTGGGTCTTCGCTGGCCATGTACACCATGATAGCGGTGAGAATAGCATTGTTGCGAACATCGTCCCAAACGATCTTATCATAAGAGTCGCGGTTGGTGTGCCAGGTATAGCTTCCGTACGACCAGTTGAGCGAACTGAGCGAAAAGCCCGGAGCACCTACTGCTACAAAAGAAGCAAAGTCGGAGCCGCCACCGCTGGGCGAGCCGGGAAAGCTGGTTTGAATATGCGTCCGAATGGAATCGGGCACTTTCGAAAGCCAGCGATTCAGGAATTCGTAGCTATGCAAAAAGCCCTGGCCCGAAAGGTTTACCACGCGGCCGGTGCCATTGTCCTGGTTAAACAAGGCCTGCAAGTTTTGCACAATTTCCGGATGGTCTTCTACAAAAGCCCGCGAACCATTCAGGCCTTGTTCTTCGCTTCCCCAATGGCCTACTAAAATGGTACGTTTTGGGTTGGGATAAAACTTTTTCAGCAGGCGCATGGCTTCCATCATTACTAAAGTACCGGTGGCGTTGTCCGTAGCGCCGCCCGATCCGTCCCAACTATCAAAGTGTGCAGACAGCATCACATATTCCTCAGGCTTTACTGTGCCCTTTATTTCGGCCATGGTATTGAATGTAGGCACCACACCACGTTCTTTAGAATCGGCACGAACAGAAATGCGCGGCTTTTGCCCGGACTCGGTTAAGCGATACAACATGCCGTAATCTTCCAGCGAAAGGTCGATGGTGGGTACTTTTTTGGTGTTGGCGCCAAAAATTTTGTTTACGCCAAAACCATTGCTCCACAAGGATTGTATCACACCGGCAGCACCTGCGTTTTCCAATGCCAGTGCCAGGTCACGTGCAGCCAAACCTGTTTTTGCCAGGCGGATGCGCCAGGCAAGTGTTTGTGCATCGCGGTCCTTTTTCATCCGCTCAAACGACTCCTTGGTGGCAAACTCCTGCCAGTTATAATCCGGGCGGCCGGTAGGCTGCGCCATCGAAATCATCACAAACTTGCCTTTTACCGAAGGCAGCCATGCTTTAAAAGCGGTAGAGTCCACCACATCGGCCAATATGATCGTTTCGGCGGTAACGGTTTTTCCTTTGGTGGACGGGCTCCAGGCCAGTTGCATGCCTTCCAAAGATTTTACCCTTGGGTACACCATGTCTACATGGGTTACACCCCGCTCCCATCCGCGCCATTCACCCCATTTTTCGTTGCGGGCTGCAATGCCCCAGCCGGCGTAGGTTTTTACAGCCCAGTCGTGTGCCGCATCCATTTGCGGGGTGCCTACCAGCCGCGGGCCAATCACATCTACCAGCTGGTGACCCAGGGTTTGCAACTGCGAGTTGTTACTGGCCTCCTGCACCACTTGTTTAACAAAAATGGAATCCTTTCCCTGCGCCGTAGCTACATTGGCCGATGTAACGAATAACAGGCTCAAAAAGGCTGTTGCACCCAGTGTGCTACGCCTCCATCTCTTGGTTTGTCGTATGATTTGCATGGGGCTAAAATAGGGATAGATGCATTTACATAAATACAATCAGCATTAAATGGAGCAATCGGTGTTTACTATTTGTTTAAAAAAAGGAAAAAGAAAAAGCGCATTGCCCTGGAGCAATGCGCTTTTATAAACATTAATGGGAAGGCGTTTTAAAAAAGTTCCTTTTGTTTGGCATCGCCGCTCCCTTCCCATTCCATCATCACGTTTTTATTGAAGTCAATAAGCTTGGCGCCAATGGCTTTCCAGCCCATTATATCCACCATTTCGGCTATGCGGAATTTAGTGCGGCGTGCTGCAGAACCTTTGCCCTGCTCCACGATCAGCGTAGGTGTTTCTTCGGTACTTACCGCTTCCAGCAGGTTGCCTTTTCCTTCTTTAATGAACAGGTAGCGTTCACGGAGGCGGGCCGTTTCAATACGGAAGCGCTTTACATTGTACTGGCCTTTTTCATTATCCAGGTAAATTGCCGTGATCACGTGTTGCGGATCAAATTTTTCTACCAGCATCACTTCTTCTGGATTAAAACGCTGGGTCAACTCCTGGTCGGTAATTTCATACGTGCCATCGGTGTACACAATCAGCACCCGGTCTTCGGCATCGAACGAACCCAGCTCAATGCCTTTTCCATCGTGGTTGAGGCGGCCAAACTTATCATCAAACCAAAGCTTGATGGAGCCCAGCGTAGCCACGCCGGCTTCTTTGAACTTTACCGAACGCACCGGGTACTTGGTAACCTGGTTGCCCATGCTGCCGCGGCTTTTGATCTCGATTTCTTCAAAATAAAAATCAAGCTCTTTCTTTTTGGCCGTGCAATTGGGACTCAAAATCACCCGTACCACTTCTGCCTCGCCATTGGGGTTGGCAGTAAAATAGTGCACCTTACTTTTTTCGGCGCCTTTGGTCAGGTCGTATTCTTTATCGCGGGTAATGCCGGTTACATTAAAACGCTTTGCATAAGTAACGCCGCTTTCGCCATCGGTATACATCATGTTGTAGGTGGTGCGTTCATCGCCTTTGCGAAAAACAGCGGCATACAAAATGTCTTTACCAATAAACACTTTGTCCTGCACTTTTACCACCTTCATTTGCCCGCGGCGGGTAAAAGCAATGATGTCGTCGAGGTCGGAGCATTCCACCAGGAATTCGTCTTTCTTCAATGAAGTGCCGATAAAACCTTCCGCCCAATTGATGTAGAGGCGGGTGTTGGCAATGGCCACATGCTTGGCTTCGATTACCTCAAACACCTTGATCTCGCTTTTGCGTTCCTTGCCCTTGCCGTATTTTTTCAGCAGGTTTTCAAACCAGGCAATGGTGTACTCATTCAGGTGTTCGAGGTCATAATTCACCTGCCTTATTTCAGCCTCCAGGTTTTTGATCTGCGCATCCAGTTCGGCAATGTCGAGGCGGTAAATGCGGCGTACCGGTTTTTCGGTAAGCTTTAAAATATCCTCGCGGGTAATGGCGCGACGGAGGTTTTTTTCGTAGGGCTTAAATGCTTTCGCTATCGCCTCCAGCACCTTTTCCCAGGTTTCGTGTTTTTTCTCGAGTTCCTTATAAATCCCCTGCTCAAAGAAGATCTTTTCCAGCGAGGTGTAATGCCATTTTTCCTGTAGTTCGCCCAGCTTGATCTCGAGTTCGCGTTGCAGCAGGTTCTTGGTATTATCGGCCGAAACCCGCAACAGGTCGGAGGCGCCTACAAAGTGCGGCTTTTGTCCAATGATCACGCAGGTGTTGGGCGAAATAGAGATTTCGCAATCGGTAAACTTGTACAGCGCATCAATGGTAATGTCCGGCGAAATACCCGGTGCCAGGTCTACCTGCAATTCCACTTCAGCTGCGGTATTATCCACCACTTTCTTGATCTTGATCTTGCCCCCATCGTTTGCCTTTACTATGGAATCGATCAGTGCTGAAGTGGTGACTCCATAAGGCACGCTTTTAATGAGCAGCGTTTTTTTATCCAGTTCCTCAATATGTGCCCGCACCTTTACTTTTCCGCCACGCCGACCGTCGTTGTAATCGGTTACATCTACCATGGCGCCGGTCAGGAAATCGGGGTACAATTCAAACTTGCGGCCTTTAAGGTATTTAATGGCGGCCTCGCAGAGTTCGCAAAAGTTGTGGGGTAAAATTTTGGTGGCCAAACCCACCGCAATGCCTTCGGCGCCTTGTGCCAGCAGCAAGGGAAACTTTACCGGAAGCGTGATAGGCTCATTTTTACGACCATCATAGCTTAATTGCCAGGCGGTGGTTTTGGGGTTAAATAAAACCTCCAGTCCAAACTTGCTCAGGCGGCCCTCAATATAACGCGGCGCAGCGGCATCGTCGCCGGTGCGTATGTCGCCCCAGTTGCCCTGCGTGTCAATCAGCAGGTCTTTTTGCCCCATGTTTACCAGCGCATCGCCAATGGAGGCATCGCCATGCGGGTGGTACTGCATGGTTTGCCCGATGACGTTGGCCACTTTGTTGTAGCGGCCGTCGTCCATTTCTTTCATGGCGTGCAAAATGCGCCGCTGCACGGGTTTCAGGCCGTCTTCCACAGCAGGCACGGCCCGCTCCAGAATTACGTACGAAGCGTAATCGAGGAACCAGGTTTTGTATTGGCCATTGATGCCGTGGTCTGTTTGTACGTGTTCGTAGTTTTTATTTTTCGTGCTCATTTATTCTTAGAATCGGATTGCATTTTATTGTTGCAATTTGCAACGCAACAAAAGGTCTGTTATTTAATTTTCTTTCCCTTTATCTCCCTGCCGTTTTGAAACAAGGTCAGGCTTTCTACCGCACCCTGTGCATCTTTATTGAATTCAACCTGCGCATCCACCACTTTCAAAAAAAATTTAGTGTTGCTTTCAGCAAACAGTTGCGTTTTGGGCTGGCCGGTCGGCTGCCCTACCAGTTGCCCGTTTTCTAGGGCGATGTTTATTTTAAAATTGGGCGCCAGTTCATATTCGCCGGTATAACTATTCAGGATATCTGCGGGCACCGAAATTTCCACCTTGGCCGTGGGCCAGGTTACCGGCTGCCCGAATACCAGACCCGCAAGACTTGGGGCAATATTGCTAATGGTAACAGAAGGGTTGTTGCTAAGGACAACAATCACCAGGTCTTCTTCGGGATAGCGAACAAAATCGGACACAAAGCCGAAAATGCCCCCACCATGCGATACCCGTTTTTTGCCATACAAACTATCCACTGCCACACCCAATGCATAATGGTCTAAAGCGGTGTTATGCATTTGCTGCATGCTTTTAGGAGTAAGCAATGTACCCTTTTGCAATGCCTGGTGCCATGCATATAAATCATACACACTGCCATACAGGGCACCTGCAGCATAGCTGGCCGATGAATCAACAATACCTGCCGGAAAAGCCTGGTCGCCATTGATGGCATTATAGCCGGTAGTTTTATCAACCGACTTCAGGTTGGTAAAATCAAAACCAGCGGTGTGCATGCCAGCGGGTTGTAAAATATATTGCCGCAGCAGGGTCTCGTAGGGCTTGCCGGTTACTTTTTCGGCAATGTATCCCAGCAACATATAGTTGCTGTTGGAATAACTAAACTTGCTCCCGGGTACAAATTGTAAAGGCTTGTTTTCAAAAAGCTCGAAAATGCGTTTTTGCCCGGTAGGTTTTACCGCCTCCGCGTTCATAAAACGGGCATCGTTGGTATAATTGTAAATGCCGGAAGTATGTGTCAGCAGGTGGCGCAGGGTAACGCTGTCGGCGAAGGAAAACTGCGGAAAATAACGGGATAATTTATCCTCTAGTTTAAGCTTTCCTTCTTCCTGCAATTTAAGGATCAATGCAGCCGTGAACTGCTTGGTCACCGATCCATACTGGTAAAGACCTTTGGCATCGGCCCCGGTTTTTTGCGCTACGTTTTTATAACCATAACCTTGCTCCAACAATATGTTGCCGCCTTTGGCCACCAGTACCGAGCCGTTGAACTTTTTAAGCGCAGCATGTTGGCGCATCATTGAATCGAGCAGCTGACCTGTACTTTGGGCATAGGTAACAGAAAAAGCTACTAAAAGGCTAAGCAAGAGCGGCAGGCGTAGTTGCATATAAAATATTTTTATGGTATTGCGTTAGACGCTGTTTCTGCAGGCACCGTTACCCCGGACAGCTTTACGCTGCAGTCTTTCCAGCCTTTCGAAAAATCGCCCTGCAATTCCAGCTTGCCACCTTCGGCCATGGCCAGCAGCCGGCTGTTTAAAAACACATCGCCGGTTTTGATCTTCATTTTACCCAAAGCATTGAACAGCACTTTCGGGATCTTTTGCCAGTCGGCCGAAATGGCCTGCAGCAGCGGCACATCATAAAAATCATCTCCTTTGGTTACGATTTTTTTGCCTCCCTCCAGAATACGTACTGTTCCGTTCTCCTCCGAAAGCCGCTTCCATTCGTCGGGGTCTACTTCAAACTCGCTGGGCGTTACGGTGCGGGCCAGCTTTTTTGCCTTGCGAAATTCTTTGGGCGGAATTTCGTGAATGGCAGTGGGATAAAAGATGCCGCCTTTTTCATTAATAAAAGGCAGGTTGTTCATATACAACACGTATATGCGGCCCACATATTCTTTCAACTGCCCGATCAGCCAGTAATAGCCACACACATCATGGGTATTTTGCCCCATCCACATCCACACTACCCGGTTCGCATCTTCATCCAGGGCTTTTTTCAGGTTGTGCACCGTCATCCGGTCGTTTACCATATCGGTTGTATCGCCGTAGGGTGACCGCAGCAACTGGTCTTTCCACCATTGTGTACGGGCCTGCCAGCCTTCGGCTTCATCCAGCTTATGGAGGGGGCCTACGGCAAAATCGTCGCGGATAATGATGATCTCGCCTTTCAAGGTTTCATCCAACTCCGCCGCCTGCTGCAATACCGCGATGTCTGCTTCCTGAAAAACCAGATGCAGGATTTCGTTGGGGATCGCTGGTTGTGCCGTTGCTTTTTTCTCTTTGCTCATATTACTCGTACAATTTGCCCATTTGCTTTTTATCCGGCCACTTCTTCTATCGTGTCCAATTCTACCCGCAGGTTGTTGATGATAAAATCCTGGCGGTCTTGGGAGTTTTTGCCCATATAATATTCCAGCAAGTGCTGTATATGATCGCCATGATCGAGGATCACCGGTTGCAGGCGCATTTCCTCGCCAATAAATTGTCCAAATTCATCCGGCGAAATTTCCCCCAAACCCTTAAAGCGGGTGATCTCTGGCTTGTTGCCTATTTTCTTTGTAGCCGCCTGTTTTTCCTGTTCGGAATAACAATAGATTGTTTGTTGCTTGTTGCGAACCCGGAACAGTGGCGTTTCCAGGATAAACACATGGTTGCCTTTAACCAGGTCGGGAAAAAACTGCAGGAAAAAAGTCATTACGAGCAGGCGGATGTGCATGCCATCCACATCGGCATCGGTGGCAATAACGATGCGGTTAAAGCGCAGGCCTTCCATGCCTTCTTCGATGTTGAGGGCATGTTGCAGCAGGTTTAGTTCCTCGTTTTCATACACTACTTTTTTGGTCATGCCAAAGCAGTTGAGCGGCTTGCCGCGCAGCGAAAAAACCGCCTGGGTAGCTACTTCCCGGGCTTTGGTAATGGACCCTGAAGCCGAGTCGCCTTCGGTGATGAATATGGTGGTTTCCTGCTGTTTTGCATAAAACTCCTGCTTGCCCTTGATTGGAGGTTCGTCGTTCAGGTGAATGCGGCAGTCGCGTAGTTTTTTATTGTGCAGGTTGGCTTTTTTGGCCCGTTCGTTGGCCAGCTTTTTAATACCGGCCAGTTCTTTACGTTCCCGTTCGCTTTGTTCTATTTTTCGCTTCAGCGAATCGGCAACCGAAGGGTTTTTATGTAAAAAATTATCGAGGTTGCGCTGCAAAAAATCCAGGATAAACTGGCGCATCGATGGCCCGCCCTCATCCACGTTTTGCGAGCCCAGCTTGGTTTTTGTTTGCGACTCAAAAACCGGTTCTACCACCCGCACCGACACGGCTGCGGCAATGCCTTGCCGCACATCGGCCGCATCGTAATCCTTTTTGAAAAATTCGCGGATCACCTTTACATAGGCCTCGCGGAAAGCCGCCTGGTGCGTGCCTCCCTGCGTGGTGTGCTGGCCGTTTACAAACGAATGATAGTCTTCGCCGTAATCATTGTTGTGGGTGATGGCTACTTCAATATCATCGCCCCGCAGGTGAATGATGGGATAACGAATACCATCGGGGTCGGTGTCGGCATTGGTTTCGCGGGTCAGCAGGTCGAGCAGGCCATTTTTAGACACATACGACTTACCATTGAAAATAATGCGCAGCCCTGCGTTGAGAAAGCAATAGTTCCAGATCTGCTTTTCGAGGTATTCCGGGATAAAATGAAAGTTCTTGAAAATGGTGTCGTCCGGAATAAAGGTTACCAGCGTGCCATTGGCGCCACTGGTGGTGCCTTCTTTGTACTCTTTAACCAGCACGCCGCGGTGAAATTCGGCTTCTTTTACCTTGCCCTCGCGGTGCGAGGCCACTTTAAAATAATGGCTCAATGCGTTAACGGCCTTGGTACCCACCCCGTTGAGGCCCACGCTTTTTTGAAACACCTTGCTGTCGTACTTGGCGCCGGTGTTGATTTTGGATACCACATCCACCACTTTGCCCAAGGGAATACCCCGGCCGTAATCGCGGATGGTAACGGTTTTGTCTTTGATGGTGATCTCAATGGTCTTGCCATAGCCCATCGTGTATTCGTCAATGCAGTTATCGAGTACTTCTTTAACCAGCACATAAATGCCGTCGTCGGCCGAAGAGCCGTCGCCGAGCTTGCCGATGTACATGCCGGGTCGCAGCCTTATGTGCTCTTTCCAGTCGAGGCTGCGGATACTTTCCTCGGTATAATCGCCTACTAATCTTTTTGTTTCTGCCATAGGAGAATGGTTGCCTAAAATGGTTTTTTACCCCGGGCCAGCACCCAAACATGATTTTTGTTATGGCTGTGCTGGACCTGCAAATAAGCGGGCAAATATAAGGAAAAATGCGGCTACTTTTGCTAATATATTTAGCGAAAAAAATGTTCTTTTTATCGAAATTTCATTTAAGTAAACTATTGATTATCAATGAAAAAAAATTCTTTATAGATTTCTTGGGCCTGAAAGAGGTGCAACCAAAATAAAAGGTCCTAATTTTGGCCCCGCCGGTCGCAGCTAACCGCGGCCGCACCAGAAAATAACTGGACTGGCCCGTTAAGTTCTGTTTACTTACTAACCCAAAGAAACAGTTAACCTAACCACCAAAAGGAGGATGTGTATGTATTCGTATGGATTGTTGGAAGCCGGTTGTTATTACCTGGTACAGGAAAAACAGGACCAGCCCGTTTCGCTGATCAAGGTGATGATGGAGTCGGATCACTGCATGTATGTGTTTTTTTACGATGACCAGATCACTACCTGCTGGAAGCGTAAAGGAGACGCGATATTTGATATTATCGAGTGCCTGAGCGATGCCGCGGTAGAAGCGTGGGAAAAACATTACAACAGCAGCAACGAGGATGTGTACAATGAAGAAGACGAAGAATAACCAGTAGCGGATCGGCGGTGAAATGCGGAAAATGAACTGTGGCCAGGGCATACCCTGAAATGGCAAAAAAAGAATGGCGGCACAGGCAGCATCCTGTGCCGTTTTTTATTGTTCAGGCCCCGCTCATAAGCACATAACCTGCATCTGTTGTGCACATGCCCTGCACAAAACGTTTGCTTTTAGCAAAACCCGTTATTAACTAAAAAACACCCCTTTCATATCAGGGCAAAAGGGTTCGCCGCAGTTCCAGCAGGTTCAGGGCATTGGGCTTAAAACCAGCCACACCGGGCTGCACCAGGTGAATGACTTTATCGTACCAAAGGGGCACCACCGGCGCATCTTTCATTACCAGCGCATCAGCTTGCCGGTACAAATCGTATCTGGCGGAATCGTTGGTTTCTGCCAGCGCCTTTTCCAATAACGCATCGAACTCCGGATTTTTATAACGCGTATAATTGGGTGGCGCTGGGTTTTTGGAGTAAAAAACAGAAAGATAGTTTTCGGCATCGGGGTAATCGGCTATCCAGCTACCCCGGAAAAACAGGGCCCTGCTGGAGGAAGTCAGCTCCAGCAACAGGGATTTTTGCACCACCTCTACCCCTATGTCCAATCCTACCTCTTCCAGTTGGCGGGCAATATAATCGGCCATGTCGGCATATACGGGAATGGTAAGGAGTTTGAGGCGGGGCGGCCTGTTTTGTCCACCAAAGCCAGCCTGCCGCAGCAACAGCCTTGCCTTTGCGGGGTTGTACCGATAGCCGGGCACCGCCGCCGAATCAAAAGAAGGCAACCCTGCCGGAACAAAACCGCTTTGTGCCGGAGTACCCAGCGAATTGCGCAGGTACAGGATCATTTTTTCGCGGTCGAAACCATAATTAATGGCCTGCCGCAAGGCTTTCAGTTTTGCGGGCGACTGCTCCACCAGTGGATTCGCACTATCCATTAAAAAACCAAGGTATTCAATGGCGAGATAGGGATGCGTATTGAGGCGCACTTTTGCCTGCCATTCTTTGCGCAGTACACCGCTTTTGGTCAGCACTTCATCTTTAAAAGAAGGATCGAGATCGTTGATAAAATGAAGCTTGCCCTGCCGGAACAACAAAAACTCGGTGGCCTTGCTGTCGGCAAAACTTACTTTAATGCCATTTAGATATGGCAAGCGGTTGCCCGCTGCATCCTTTTCCCAATAAGCCGGATTTTTTTCTAGAACCAGGGCCTGGCCTTCCTCCCATACCACAAACCGAAACGGCCCGGTACCCACCGGGTGGCGGCGAAAGGTAGCCCCATATTTTTCTACGGCTTCTTTGGGCACAATGGAACAATACTGCATGGACAGAATGCCCAATATGGGCTGGTATGGCCGCACCAGCCGCAGTTGAAAGGTGGTGTCGTTGATGGCTTCAAATGGCCGTTCGGCAGCTACCCGTTCGTTAAACACCCATGCACCCGGCGATGCTGTGGCCGGGAGGCGCAGCCGCTCAAAGCTGTACGCTACATCGTAGGCAGTGAGGCGGCGGCCCTTGCCCCCGGGAAAAGAGGCGTCGTCGTGAAAGAACACATCGTTGCGCAGGAAAAATGTATACGTTTTACGGTCGGCTGATATTTCCCATCGGGTAGCCAGTGATGGTACCATGTTCAGGGCACTATCGGGCTCCACCAGCGTATTGTACAATTGGTGCACCGGCCACATCACCGACTGGTTTTTGGCAAAGGCCGGGTCCAGCGACTGGATGCCCGATGCATCGTTATAAAGAAAATATCCCGCTGCACCCTTTTCGCTGGAATAACAGGCGGCTAACACAAAGGAAAGCAGGAAGTAAATTGCTAAATATTTAAGCCTGGTACAGTGCATGTTGGTACAAGGGTCTAAATTAGCGAACTATTGCCGGCAAAGCGGCATCATTTGAACTGCTTACCCGCTGTTCCCCCTTATTTGTTCCCGCATGAAAAAAATGCTGCACCTGTTCCTTGTTTGCTTTTTGTTGGGTACTGCTTCAGCTTGCGCCCAGCCTTTGCATCAAAAAAAGACTTTTACCCGGCAGGATACCCTGCGCGGCTCCGTAACGCCGGAGCGTGCCTGGTGGGATGCCACCTGTTACACCATTTCCGTAACACCCGACTATGCCGGTCGCAAGATTGCGGGCTCTAATGAGCTACAGTTTAAAGTGCTGGCACAGGGCAACCGGATGCAGATAGACCTGCAGCAACCCATGCAGCTTTCCGGCGCACTTTGGAACGAAATGCCACTCGCTTTGGAGCAGGATGGCAATGTTTATTATATACGTTGGCCGGAAGCGTTGCCTGTTGGCTCCGTACAAAAAGTTTTGCTACAATTTGAAGGAACACCCCGCCCGGCGCTTACCCCGCCCTGGGATGGCGGCTGGATCTGGAGCAAGGACAAGATGGGCCGGCCCTGGATGAGCGTGGCCGTGCAGGGTTTGGGCGCTTCGGCATGGTACCCCTGCAAAGATTACCAGGGCGACGAACCGGACAGCGCATTCATGCACATTACGGTTCCCGATACGCTGGTGGCCGTGGCCAACGGCCTTTTTTTGGGCAAAGAAAAAAGCACTGCGGGCACTACCTACAAATGGGGTGTACAAAACCCCATCAACAATTATAACCTGGTGCCTTACATAGGGAAATACGTGAATTGGGCCGATACCTACAACGGTGAAGGGGGGCTGCTCAATTGCACCTATTGGGTACTCGACTATAATGAGACCAAAGCAAAAGCGCAGTTCCGCCAGGTGCACCAAACCCTGCAGGCCCTGGAGCATTGGTTTGGGCCTTACCCTTTTTATAAGGACGGGTACAAACTGGTAGAAGCGCCGCACCTGGGCATGGAGCACCAAAGTGCCGTTGCCTACGGCAATAATTTTGGCAATGGTTATCTGGGCAAAGACTTATCGGGCTCGGGCTGGGGGCTGAAATGGGATTATATCATTGTGCACGAAACCGGCCATGAGTGGTTTGGCAACAACATTACCACCAAAGATATTGCGGACATGTGGGTGCACGAGGGTTTTACCGACTACAGCGAAACTTTGTTTATCGAGCAATTTTGGGGTAAAAAAGCAGGCTCCGAATACGTTCAGGGGCTGCGCGGAAATATCCAAAACGACCTGCCTATCATCGGGCCTTATGGCGTAAACCAGGAAGGCAGCGGCGATATGTATTATAAAGGAGCCAACCTGGTGCATACCATCCGCCAAGTGGTACAAAACGACAGCCTGTTTCGCAGCATCCTGCGCGGCTTGAATAAAGAATTTTACCACCAAACCGTTACCACCAGGCAGGTGGAGGAATATATTTCGAAAAAAAGCGGCATCGATCTTTCTAAAATTTTTGACCAGTATTTGCGCACCACAAAAATTCCGGTGCTGGAATTGAAAAAATCGGGCAACGGCCTCCAACATCGCTGGGCCAACGTTGTACCCGGCTTTAACATGGCGGTGCAACTAACCAATGGACAATGGCTGACACCCTCAACAGAATGGCAATCCGCAAAGGGAACCTTTGGTGCACAAACAGCTGCCGCAGCGGATTTCTATGTGACCACGGTATGGCAGAAATAGCTTGATAATTTGCTGTAAATAAAAATTCAAAAGTAAAAGGTTGAAAATGCAGCCACCGGTTTTGGCTTTTTGCTTTTGAATTTTGAAAACCTGCCCGCTTCGTTTCAAAAAGCTATGTTCGTTCCCCTTCCCTACTTTTGCCCCACATGAGCACCATCCGCCGACAAAGCATTCTTTCTTCAGTGGTTGTTTATTTGGGCTTTGTGCTGGGGTTTGTGAACACGTTTTTGTTTACAAGAGAAGGCAGCTTTACGACAGAAGAGTACGGACTGGCGCAAACATTTGTTGCCATTGCCAACATACTTGCGTCGTGTGCTACTTTAGGAATGCCTGCATATATTTCTAAATTCTTCCCTTACTACAACGACCGCCTGCCGCCCCAAAAAAATGAGATGCTGACCATTGCCCTGCTCATAGCCACCGTTGGCTACGGGGTGGTATTGCTGCTGGGTGTGCTGCTGAAAGATGCAGTGCTGGAACGTTTTGCCAATGCGCCGTTGCTGCAACATTATTATTACTGGATCTTTCCTTTCGGTTATGGGTTAACCATTTTCAATATCCTGGAGGCATACAGTTGGCACCTCAAACTGCCGGTGGTGACCAACTTTTTAAAGGAGTTTGTTTTTCGGCTAATCACCACCGTGTTGATCATTGCCAGCACGGTTGCGCTGCTTTTTTCATTCAGGGGGTTTGTGGCCTTTTATTCTTTTTCGTACCTGCTGATAGCATTAGGCTTGTTGGGTTGGCTGGTCGCTACCAAAAGAGTTTCCTTTGTTTTTTCGATCAGCAAAGTATCCAGCAGGTTCAAGAAAAAAATACTGATGCTCTGCACCTTTGTTTGGTCGGGCGGCTTGATCTTTAACTTTGCCGGTTCTTTCGATACCATCATCATTACCGCGGTGCTGCCCAATGGTTTGGCTGCAGCCGGTATTTTTTCGCTGGCGCAAAATATTTCTTCGCTCATACAGGCGCCGCAGCGGGCAATGGTTTCAGCCACCATCGGGCCGTTGTCCAAATCGTGGAAAGACAAAGACCTGGAGCGTATTCAACGCATTTACCAACGGTCGTCTATCAATATGCTCTTGTTTTCCACGGCCATGTTTTCACTGATCTGGCTCAATTTTGAAGACGGAGTACTCACCTTTAATTTAAAGCAGGACTACCTGAGTGCACAGACTGCTTTTTTTTTCCTAGGCCTGGCAAAAGTAGTCGACATGGGCACGGGGGTAAACGGGCAGATCATTGCCACATCTACCATGTGGCGGTTTGATTTTTTTTCGGGAATGATCTTACTGGGCCTGATGTTCCCGCTTTCTTTTATCCTGACCAGGCAACTGGGTGTAGAAGGACCGGCCATAGCCAACCTCATTTCTTTTTCGGTATACAATGCGGTGCGCTACATTTTCCTGTATCGCCGGCACGGCATGCAGCCATTTAACAGGGCATCTGTGCTAACACTCTTACTTGCGGCTGTATGCTTTGTAATTACTTACTTTCTGTTTAAGGACCAACAGGGATTGGTGCCCATCTTTTTGCGCAGCACTGTATTTGTTGTTTTGTTTGCTTCGGGCACTATTTTCATGAAGCTTACCCCCGACCTGGAGCCCATCATGTCAACCATCCGGAAACGGCTAACCGGCAAGTAAAAAAGAATAATGAAAACAATATTTGTTTCCGGTTTTTACAGATAAAACTGGTTTATCCACATTTCGTTTCGGGGATGTTCAATACCCACAGATTCAATGCACAAAAAAGAGCAGATGTTGCCACCTGCTCTTTTAAAACTTGCACAAATAAATTAAGGCTTACCGGCAAGTGCCAGGTTGTTTGTTTCTTCAACCTTCACCATTCTTCCGGCACCCAGATATCTTTTTGCCCAATAAGCTTCATCCAGGTCGGAGATCATTACACCACCCGATGTAGCGGCATGTGCAAATTTGTTGTTCTGTAAATAAACGCCTACATGCGAAACACCGCCTCTTGTATTAAAAAAAACAAGGTCGCCTTCTTTTAATTCTTCGCGGTTGATGCGGGTTGTTGTTTCAAATTGTTCCCGGGCAGTGCGGGGCAACTGCGTGCCGAAATGACAGGTATACAAAACCTGCATGAAGGCCGAACAATCGATTCCGTTTTTGGTGCTGCCGCCATACTGATAACGGGTGCCCCACCATTCATCAATGTTTTGATACAGGTGATTGATGGCAATTTCTTCTACTTCGGTATCCAGTAAAATGGAAAACTTCAGTTGTAATTCGGAAGCCCTTTCAATATCCAATGCTGGTGCAGCGGTCTTGCTATAAGCAAATGTGGTCGGAGGTTTGGTGGCAGGCTCTACCAGCGAAACGGTAGTAGGCGCCAGTTCTAACTGGATGTCCTCCAGGAATTTAACTTCGGTTTTTGCTTGTGTATTAGGACCTTTGGATTTTTGGGCCGTAACAGGGTTGAACGAAGCTATCCCACCAAAAAATATGGTGGAAAGCAGCAGGGTTTTTACCATGTGGCTTTTTTTTGGATGAGTGACTAGTGACGAAAATATGTATTTATTCCCTCAACTTGGGGAAACACATCAACGTTTTTTATCCACATCGTATTGCCCGCAATTGCACTTAAATTGCGATTTGATTTGGTTTAGCTTTTAAAATTTAGTGGCGTAAGGGTTTCATATTATGAGATATTCACATTTACACGTACATACACAATTCTCGCTTTTGGATGGTGCCGCCAATATTCAGGCACTGTATAAAAAGGCCATTAAGGAGAACATGCCGGCCATTGCGATTACGGATCACGGTAATATGTTCGGTGCGTTTGAATTTGTTTCCGAAGCGTATAAACATAAAAATGATGATGGCTCGGTAAAAGTAAAACCAGTAGTGGGCTGCGAGTTTTATGTGGTGGAAGACCGGACCCGAAAAACATTTTCAAAGGAACAAAAAGACAACCGCTACCACCAGGTGCTGCTGGCAAAAAACGCAGTGGGTTATCAAAACCTGATCAAGCTGACATCGCTGGGCTACCTCGAAGGCATGTACAGCAAATACCCGCGTATTGACAAAGGGCTGATCGAACAATATAAAGAAGGTTTGATTGCAACCACCTGCTGTATTGGTGCGTACGTGCCGCAAACCATTTTGCATGGCGGCGAAGAAGCTGCGGAGAAAGAATTTAAGTGGTGGTTCGATATGTTTGGCGAAGACTATTTTATCGAACTGCAACGCCACAACATGCAGGAACAGGAAACCATCAACCAGGTGCTGCTGAAGTTTTCGAAAAAATACGGCGTGCCGGTTATTGCCACCAACGACAGCCATTACACCGATCGCGACGATTACAATGCCCACGACATTTTGCTCTGCATCAACACCGGTGAAAAACAAAGCACACCGGGCTTTGATGATTTTGTAAACGATGATGCAGGCAGTAAAAACCGGCGCTTTAAATTTCCCAACGACCAGTTTTATTTCAAGGGCGTTGACGAAATGAAAAGGTTGTTCAGCGATATTCCCGAAGCCATCGACAATACCAACATGATCGTGGACCGGGTGGAGTTGCTGAATTTAAAAAAAGATATTCTCCTCCCCGCCTTCCCTATTCCAAAAGAATTTCAGGTGCATGGCGACAGCAATTTAAACCAGTGGGAATACCTGCGCCATCTAACGTTTGAGGGTGCCCGAAACCGTTATGGAAGCATTGATGCAAAAACGCAGGAGCGCCTCGACTTTGAGTTGCACACCATTAAAACAATGGGCTTTGCTGGCTACTTCCTGATTGTATCTGACTTCATTAGGGCGGGCCGCGAACTGGGTGTGTTTGTAGGCCCAGGCCGTGGATCGGCAGCTGGCTCCGCGGTTGCGTATTGCATTGGCATAACCAACATCGACCCCATTAAATACGACCTGCTGTTCGAACGTTTCCTGAACCCAGACCGTAAGTCGATGCCGGATATTGATACGGATTTCGATGATGAAGGCCGGCAAAAAGTGATCGATTATGTGGTGCAGAAATACGGCAAAAACCAGGTAGCCCAAATCGTTACCTATGGTACGATGGCTGCCAAAATGAGCATCAAGGACGTGGCCCGTGTGCTGGATCTGCCCCTGGTAGAATCGAACATGCTTGCCAAGCTCGTACCGGACAAACCAGGTACCGAATTGGGCCGGGTGCTGCATGCGCCGCTGACGATTAAGGAAGGCGAAAAATCCCTGGAAGAAAAGGAAGGTTATGGCTCGGACGATATTGAAAATGTAAAGCAGCTCCGTGCCATTTACAACGGTACCGATATCAGGTCGCAGGTGTTGCACGAAGCCGAAAGGCTGGAAGGTTCGGTGCGCAATACCGGCATCCACGCGGCAGGGATCATCATTGCGCCGGACAACCTGATGAACATCATCCCGGTGTGCACCGCTAAAGACTCCGAGCTTTTGGTAACGCAGATCGAAGGAAAGATTATTGAAGACGCCGGCGTAATCAAGATGGACTTTCTGGGATTAAAAACCCTCACCATCATCAAGAATGCGTTGGAAATGATCAAGGCCAATCACGGTGTTGATATTGTCATTGATGACATTCCGCTGGATGATGAAGCCACTTATGCCTTGTACCAGAAAGGCGAAACCATTGCCACGTTCCAGTTTGAAAGCCCGGGTATGCAAAAATACCTGAAGGAACTAAAGCCCGACCAGTTTGCCGACCTTATTGCCATGAACGCCCTGTACCGCCCAGGCCCCATGGCGTACATACCGCAATATGTTGACCGCAAGCATGGCCGTGAAGAGGTAAAATATGACCTGGAAGAAATGGCGGAATACCTGGAGGAAACCTATGGCATTACGGTGTACCAGGAACAGGTGATGTTGCTGGCGCAAAAGATCGGCGGCTTTTCCAAGGGCGATGCCGACGTACTGCGCAAGGCCATGGGTAAAAAAGACCGGAAAACGCTGGACAAGATGAAGAAAGGCTTCATCGACGGCGCGGTGGCAAAAGGACATGATCCAAAAACGCTGGAAAAAGTCTGGACCGATTGGGAGGCATTTGCGCAATATGCGTTCAACAAATCGCACTCTACCTGTTATGCTTTTGTTGCGTACCAAACGGCTTACTTAAAAGCCCACTACCCTGCCGAGTATATGGCTGCGGTGCTCAACAACGCCAACGCCATTGAAAAGCTCACCTTCTTTATGGAAGAGTGCAAGCGCATGGGCATAAAAGTGCTGGGTCCGGATATCAACGAATCGCAGCAGGGCTTTGCCGTAAACAGCAAGGGCGAGATCCGCTTTGGCCTGGGTGGACTAAAAGGCGTTGGCGAAGCCGCCGTAGAAAGCATTATTGAAGAACGTAAAGTGGGCGGGCCTTTTAAAGACCCATACGATTTTATCAAACGTATCAACCAACGTACGGCCAATAAAAAAACGCTGGAAAACCTGATCTATGCCGGCGCATTCGATCAGTTTTCCCTCCACCGGGCCCAGTATTTCTGCGTGCCGCAGGGCGAACAGATAAACGGGCTGGAAAAACTGGTGAAATACGGCGGCCAGGTACAGGCCGAGGCCAACTCTGCTGCCAACACGCTTTTTGGCGATATGTCGTCGGAAATGGACATCAAGCCGCCGGTGATTCCGCCCTGTGAGCCGTGGTCGCTGACGGAGCAATTGGAAAAAGAAAAAGAGGTAGCGGGAATTTACCTCAGCGGCCACCCGTTGGATCATTACCGTTTTGAGTACCGCCATTATGGATTTACTACCGTAGCAGATTTTAACGAAGTAAAAGAAAACGTGCAGATGATGGCTATGGGCCGCACCTACCGCATACTTTGCCTAGTAACTTCTGCACAGCACCGTATTTCCCGCCAGGGCAACAAGTTCGGCTCTTATGTGCTGGAAGATTATACCGGCAAAACCGAGTTGGTGCTCTTTGGAGATGACTTTATCCGGCACCAGGCTTACCTCGAACTGGGCAGTACGCTGCTGATCACCGGCTCGTTTAAAACACGATACAAACCCGGTGAGTTTGAATTTAAAGTGGGTTCGGTAATGTTGGCCGAAAACATCAAGAAGGCGCTGACCAAACAGGTGCACCTGGAGCTGGAAGCACGCCACCTGCAGCCCCAGATTTTAGAGTTCCTGGACAACCAGGTAAAACAACATCCCGGGAATACCGGTTTAAAAATCTCTTTGGTAGACCAGCGGGATAACCTGCGGGTTAACCTATCTACCATTGGCGGCGGCCTAGAATTGAGTTATGATTTTATACAGTTTCTGGAAACCGCGCCTGAAATTGGGGTAAGGGTTGAAACGGCATAGCTTAGGCAACCAGCCAATAGCAAAAGCAAAAGGTATTATTTGGATGTTTTTGAAATTTCCCAACGGTCTTTTGCAATTTTATCAACCTTTTCTATGTGTCATCAAATATTTTCCATAACTGCCAATGGTGCAGGAAACCGCATTAGGCTTTAAATTTGTTCACCCAATCAAGCATTGTTGATTTTAAATAAAAAATTCAAATATGGCACAAGCATTTACCGACGCAAATTTTCAAAGCGACGTTCTTAGTTCCGATAAATTGACCGTAGTAGACTTTTGGGCAGAATGGTGCGGCCCCTGCCGTGCTATCGGGCCTGTAATCGACGAGCTTTCCAAAGAATACAATGGCAAAGTAAATATTGGCAAAGTAAACGTGGATGAGAACCCACAGGTAAGCATGAACTACGGCATCACTTCTATTCCTGCCATTTTGTTCATCAAAAACGGACAGGTGGTAGACAAACTGGTGGGTGCCCAGCCCAAGTCGAACTTTGTAAAAAAGATTGAAGCGCATATCTAAAAAAGATTCCATCTTTTAAGGAGATGGAATCTTTTCCTGGCCCCGGCATTGCCGGGGTTTTTTATTTTTAATCCATTAGGTGTTCAATGCGCTATTGTGGCCACTGCTTTTCGGTCGTGCCGGTGCCGGAACAACACCAGGAATAAAAGAGCCACGATAAGGGAATAAGCCGCAAATGCCAGCCAAATGTTTTGCCAGTCCTTTCCGCCATCGGCAGTTGTGTAATAACGGTCAATGAGGTTGCCGCTGATTTTGCTGCCCAAAAAGGCACCCACGCCATTGGTCATCATCATAAAAATGCCCTGGGCGCTGGACCGGATAGAGGCGTCCGTTTCCGTTTCCACAAAAAGCGACCCGGAGATATTGAAAAAGTCGAAGGCCATGCCATACACAATACAGGACAGGATAATCATCCACAACCCGCCTGCCGGGTCGCCATAGGCAAATAACCCAAAACGCAGCACCCAGGCCAGCATCGAAAACAGCATCACGTTTTTAATCCCGAACCGCCTCAGGAAAAACGGGATGGTCAAAATAAACAGGGTTTCGGATATCTGCGAGATGGACATGATAATGGTGGAGTATTTTACCACAAACGATTCGGGGCCATAAAGCGGGTTGTTTTTAAAGTCATCCAAAAAGGTATCGCCATACATATTGGTCAGTTGCAGGGCTGCACCCAGTAACATGGAAAAAAGAAAAAACAAGGCCATTTTGTATTGTCCAAACAGGCTGAATGCTTTTAGCCCCAACTGCTCCACCATGCCTGCGCCCTTGGCAATGGTGCGCTGGGGCGGGCATTTGGGCAGGGTAAAAGAAAACAAACCCAATGCAATTGCTGCTACGGCTGCAATTAAAAACTGGTTTGCGTTGGCCTTGCTGCCAGATAAGTTGGTGGTCCACATGGCGGCAATGAAACCAATGGTGCCCCACACCCGGATGGGCGGAAAAACCTTGATCACATCATATCCTTCGCGCTGTAAAATGGTATAGGCAATAGAATTGGACAGCGAGATAGTGGGCATATAGCAGATCATGGCCGCGAAAATGACATAATACAAGGTTCCGGGATCGTCTACCTGCGGCACAAAAAAAAGAACGAGTCCATATAATATATGCAGGATGCCATATAGCTTTTCGGCGTTCAAAAACTTGTCGGCCAAAATGCCGGTAAGGGCCGGCATAAAAAGCGAAGCCAGCGCCATAGTGGAAAAAATGGCGCCAAATTGAGCACCAGTCCAGCCTTTGGCGTTAAAGCAATACGTTCCAATGGTGATCAGCCAGGCGCCCCAGACAAAAAACTGGAAAAAACTCATCACGGTCAGACGGGTCTTGATATTCATTTAGGCTTTATTTTTTGTAGCGGCCGCATGGCGTTAAGGGGTGCAATCTGTAAAAAATGTTGCGGCAATTTACGGGAAACCAATGATGTATAGGATTGGGTAAGATTTTTATGATTCGAGGTTCACACCATGAGGTAGGCCCATAATCAATAATTCAATAATGAATAATAATTGATCCCTAATGATTGGCTTTGGAGGGGGCCACTTTTTCATTCAGGCTGCAACTTTTCTAACCAACCTCACTGGTTCCAACCCCTGACCTTTATCATTTGTTAACTACTGGCCAGGCTCGGCCGTTTAACCTAACTTTGCCGCGGCAATTATTTCAAGCTAAAACATCTGAACATGACCGGCGTTGCCCCCCAAATACCCGTTACTGCTCATGCGCAGCAGGCGCTCCAAACTCTAGTTTCCCAACAACCCGATGCCTTGCGTGCAGTGGGCGAAAAAGTGCTGCGTGAAGAACGCCTAACAGACGCAGATGCCCTTTTGCTGTTTGAGCAAGGAAGCGTAGGCTATGTAGGCGCCCTGGCCAATAACGTTCGCGAACGGCTGCACGGGCATAAAACTTATTTCAACCGAAATTTTCATATCGAGCCTACCAACGTTTGTGTTTTTTCCTGCCATTTCTGCGCTTACTCGCGGCTGTATGCCAAGCGGGAAGAAGGCTGGGAACTGAGCATTGACGACATGCTTAATATCGTAAAAAAGTACGATGGCAAACCTGAAACCGAAGTGCACATTGTCGGTGGGGTGCATCCCAAAATGAACCTTTACTTTTTTGTTGAGCTGATCCAAAAGATCAGGGCACACCGCCCCGACCTTCACATTAAAGGGTTTACCGCGGTGGAGCTGGATTATATGTTCCGAAAGGCAAAGGTGAGCATCGAGGAAGGCATGCGCATTTTGGCGGAAGCCGGTTTGCAATCATTGCCGGGTGGCGGCGCTGAAATTTTCGACGAAGGCGTTCGCCAGCAAATTTGCCCCGATAAGGTGGATGCTGATGGTTGGCTCTATATTCACGAAACGGCCCACAAATTGGGGATGCACTCCAACGCTACTATGTTGTATGGACATGTGGAAGATTTTAGCCACCGGATAGACCATATGCGGCGGCTGCGCAACCTGCAGGACCGCACCGGTGGGTTCAATACTTTTATTCCCCTGAAATTCCGGAATGGCGACAATGACATGAGCCAAGTACCTGAGTCAAGCGTGATTGAAGATTTGCGGTTGTATGCTATTGCCCGGCTGTACCTTGATAATTTTCCGCACCTGAAAGCTTACTGGCCCATGCTGGGGCGTAAAAACGCACAGCTAACCCTTGCTTTCGGCGTAAATGATATTGACGGCACCATCGACGACACCACTAAAATTTACTCCATGGCCGGCTCCGAGGAACAAACTCCGGCTATGACAACCGAAGAAATTGTGACCCTCATCAGGCAGGTGGGCCGCCAGCCCATTGAACGGGACACGCTGTACAATGTTGTGCAGGCTTTTTAAGAAAAGCCACCCTAAAAAGAAAAAAGCTGCGCGGGTTTGCGCAGCTTTTTTATTGATACACTAGTATAAAATCGCCCTAGTGTTTTTTATTGGGAATCAGGAGCCGGGTGCCGCTTTCCAGTTTGTCGCTGGTAATTCCCTTATTTTCTTTATTGGCCTCCAACAGTTCCTCGATGCTCAAACCAAACTTTTTGGCGATATCGGGCAGGGTGTCTTTTTCCTCCGCTACATAGGAAGACACAATGCTGCCTGATGAATCCGGTGCACCTTCATTATAATCGGGGTTTACGTAATTATCTGGGTTGTTCATTCTTGTCTTTTTTGAAAACGTCTAAAATATGGTGCCAAAGGCAATGGCCCCCTTCCACAACACTTTGCATACCTATAGGCTTACAAATTCAAAGCCCGGGTAAATGTGGCCTTATTTATGCCCCGGTTACAAAAAAAATATATGGAACGTCAAGATCAACGGTCGCCCATAGACCAGCAAAGTGCCCGCTTGCAATCAAGAAACGAGAACGAAAATAAAAGGGGAGCCGAACAGGACCGGAACAAACTGCAGCAGCAAGACAAACCCCTGAAAAATAATGACCGGGATGTGGACCCAGAAGATCCACGGCACAGCAGTTTATCACACCGCTAGGGGGATGCATTTTATTTAAAAATTTAATTTACAAGGGTTGCCGGGCAACCCTTTTTTATTGTGGGTTCAGGCAAGCCTGTACCAACCACTCCCACTCCTCCTGAAGGCTGCCTGAAAATGGAGCCTTGCCACCGCGGCGGTACCAATACCCCGCATTGCCTTGGTCGCCCTCCTTTCGGTGCAGGTATGCATGAATTAAGGCCGGAAGGGTGCCGGGCTCGTCCTGTATTAATTGGTGAGACTGTTCCCAGTTGTTGTTGGCATCATACCAAAGTGCCTGCAGGCAGGGGGAAATCCCTTGGGGCGGTTCGTTATTTTGAAGGGTTTGGCGAAAAATTTCTGCGTTCATTGTTTAAAGTTAAACAAGCTGATCATTAACAAAATAGAACAAATGGAATTTCCGCAGGTAATACCGTAAAAATACGGCGCTAATTTATCCACATTTTTAAGTGTTTTTACGTAACTTCAAAACTCTTCCTTATCTTTCTCGCGGCAATAAGTGTTGCCGCGTTAAACCGAAACCCGAAATACTACCTCCCATGCCCGACAAACTAATTGCAACAGCAGAAGGGAAATCTATTCCGCTACCGCAAACTGACGAATTGCTGCTTCGCAAGGCACATTACCTGTTGCGTGCCCTTGATCACGACCTCCGCATTAAAATGCTTTATTTTTTGCACCAGAAGCAACAATGTACCGTAACCGAAATTTTCACGCATTTCCGGCTGGTGCAGGCTGTAGCCTCGCAGCACCTGGCACTGTTGCGCAGGGCTGGTGTGGTGCAAACCACCCGCCAGGGCAAACACGTTTTTTACAAACTTTATTACGGCCGCCTCGAAGAAATCATGTCCCTCATTAGCAAACTGGCAACCGACCGGGGCATTCAGTAACCTTTTTCATTGACTGATTTTTCGAGTTTTCCTACTTTGATTTTTTCGGATTTATAAGCAATAGCAACCCTTCCAAAGACAGCGAAATATAGAAACTGCAGCTCCATCAATCCGGAGAATTTTTAGTAGTTCTTATAAAGAATGTCTATTTCTGCTTTACGGCACGGCATTAGCGATAAATTTGCAAAAAATCAAACCATGCAATTTGGCAATTGGACCCTTACGGATGAAGGCCTCAGCTATCAGGGCGGAGGCACAGCAAGTTTTTCGGTTCCCCGCGCAGAACTTACCCAAACTACAGGCGAGGGCGATAAGCCAGCCATGTATCATTGGGTATTGCAGGTAACCGAGCATCCCGGATTGGATCACGACGATATTTACGACTTTAATTACGCCTTTGTTTATGCTATGGCACGGTTCGGACTCGAATTCGACTATGGCGTTTTTGACGATACTTTGGCCGAACAGTTCGAGATGTTTGGCTTCGATGACGACGAAGAGTAGGCGTTGTGGTTCAAAATTATTTTCGGCTATAGTTCATGATACCCATCAGCAGCAGCCGGGCTATCATTAATTAGTGCTGCGCATATTTATTAAAGCCTTCCCTATTGGGGAAGGCTTTGATTTTGCAAACAGAAAAGGGGCTGATTGCTATACATCGCAAATTTGCACACTTTCACGGAGTGATACCAATGGTGCTGCATGTTTGGGAATAAACTCCTGCCCTACATACCCCTTGTAGCCTGTTTCCACTATGGCTTTCATGATGGCCGGATAATACAGTTCCTGGGTATCGTTTATTTCGTTGCGGCCCGGCACGCCTGCCGTATGGTAATGGCTGATATAAGGATGGCTTTCTTTAATGGTGCGAATTACGTCGCCCTCCATGATCTGCATGTGGTAAATATCGTACAGCAGTTTAAACCGCTCCGAGCCCAGTCTTTTGGCCAGTTCCACACCCCAGGCGGTATGATCGCATTGGTAATCTTTGTGGTTTACCTTGCTGTTCAACAATTCCATGGTCAGGGTTACCTTATGCTTTTCGGCCAGGGGTAGCAACCGGCGCAGGCCTTGCACACAGTTTTCCAGGCCCTGCTCATCGCTCATGCCCCTGCGGTTGCCCGAAAAACAAATCAGTTTATCGAAACCGGCAGCCGCCACTTGCGGAATAACGGGCTCGTATAGCCGCAACAGTTCATCATGATATGCAGGATCGTTAAATCCGCGGTCCAGCGATTTATGTGCGCCCCATGGCATGGCACAATAGAGGTCATATTTTTTCAAAACCGGCCACTCGGCAGGACCCACCAGCTCAATGGAGGTAAGGCCTATCTCTTTCGCTGCTTTGCACAAGTCTTCCAGTGGAATTTTGTCGTAGCACCATTTACATACCGAATGGTTGATGCGGCCTTTCAGCTTTGTTTGCTGCAGGTGTTCCTTAAGCAGGTCCATGTTGGTAAGGGTGGCTTGTGCACCCCGTGGCAACAGTAAGGAAGTGCCCACGGCTGCCGCACTTCCGGCTATTGTTTTCAGTAAGGAACGGCGGGCTATTTTTGGGTTCATATCCAATGGTTGGGTTAAAAGGGAAAATTATTACGGTTAAAACAAGATGCAGTTACTTCATGGCCACCTGTTTGGTTGCGTCTTTTAAGGAAGACAAATATTCAACAAGACTTACCAGCTCGCTTTTGGTCATGGAAGCCTGCAGTCCCGAGGGCATCATGGAATTTTCCATTTTTTTCCGGGAGGCAACCTGCCCTTTTTCATAGCGTTTTTTTATGCCTCCGGGTAATGCCAGCTCCAATTCCGTTGCGGTTTCCGAGGCAATGATGCCAGCCACGGTGCTGCCATCTTTTAGGTTTACGGTATAGCCTTCATACCCAAAAGAAATACCCTGGTCGGGGTGCAGGATGGCAAGGTACAGGGCTTCCTTCGGCAGCTTGGACCCGATTTGAGAAAGTGCCGGTCCAAAAGGATTACCCGCGCCACCTGCCTGGTGGCAGGATGCACAGGCAGCAGCAAAAACTTTTTTGCCGGTGGAAATATCGCCGGTTTGTGTAGCCAGTTGGTTGATCGGGGGCAGTTCGCCTCCTTCTTTTGCGCCAACGCCGCCCAGGTATTTTAGCGCCTCCTGCCGGATGTCTTTTCGATAGGTACCCGAAAGTGCGGCCGCTGCTGTAGGTTGCATGTCCTTCGGCAGCTTTCCGGCTTTGATGAAGCCCAGCAAATATTCCGATTCCATCCACCCGCGGGCCATCATTTTGACGGCATCCTCCCGTGTTTTAATATTGAGTGTAGGGTCCGAAATTACTTGCTGCATCATTTGTATGCCTTCTTTACTGCCCGCACGGCTCAGGGCTTTAAGAGCGGCTTCCGACTGGTGCGGGAAAGGACTGTTGATGGCTTTGGCCAACAAATCGCCACCACCCGACTGCAGCATTATGTTGGCTGCTTCCACTCCCAACGAGCTGTCGGGATGTGCCAGGGCAATCTGTAGCAACTCTTCGTTTTGGGTTTTAATATTGTAACGCCGCGCCAGTTGCACAAACTCCTGTGTACCCCTAACCTGGCTCATGGCCGTATCTAAAGCACTACGGGCCTTTCCCGACCGGGCCAGTACCGCAGGATCCAGGTGCTGCAAAGCGGTAAGAATAATTCTGTTTTTATGGGGCCCTTGGTTTTCCAACAGTGCCAGCAACACCTTATTTTTTTCCTGGTCATCGATAAAATCGAATGCACGGAAATAGCGCAGCCGGTCTGAAGGTGCGGTGGCACTATCGGTTATGGCAGCCGAAAGCATGGGTAATGCACCACCACTGCGGGCCCGCCATATTATATCCCGTGCAGCAGGGGTATTGATAGCTTCATCACCCACCTCCTTTTTCCAGGCTTCCAGAAAAAGATCCCAGTTTTCCGCTGCACCAATTCCCAAAGCTTCCAGGTACCAGCGATCATTGCCCCTGTATTGACGCGCCAGCTGGGCCCACAAAGCCGCAGCCTCTGGTGCATTGGCATGGCGCAGGGCTATGGCAGCCTCACGGCGCACTTGCGGGTCGCTATCTGCCACAAGCCTTTTTACCGCAGCAATCACATCGCCTCCATTTTGCCTTAGGGCCCGCAGTGCAGCAATACGGATATCCGCGTCTTTATCATTCAATGCCTGGTCTAAATAAATTGCACCTTTATCTTGCATTTTTGCCAGCAACCAAAGGGCCCTTGCCCGCATCCGCGGATTTTCATTTTTGTACAAATTACTAAGTGCTGCTGCAGCTGCCGGGCCCATGGCGTTCAGCTTTTGCCATGCCAGGTAGCGAGTGGCGCCGTTGGGGCTTTGCAGTGCTTTTGTCGCTCCTTCCGCTGTATTCAGGTCCAATTTTGCAACGGTGTACTTTTTTCCTGGGGGCGCAATACGATATATGCGGCCCCGGTTGAGATCGGCCATCTGGTGGCCACCCACGCCGGGGTCGTACCAGTCGGATACAAATAAGGATCCATCGGGTGCCACGCACACATCGGAGGGCCGGAACCACTGATCACGAACGCCTGAAACCAAGGGTAAAATGGATGCTTTAAACCCTGCACCTTCTTTTTCTACCGGGTAGCTGCGAACAATATTGGGGCCGGCATCGCAATGGATCATTTGGTTGTGGAAAGCCTTGGGCAGTAGGTCCCCTTCGTACACCACCATGCCTGTTGGCGAACCGGCACCGGTGATCAACAGGTTAGGAACGCTGCCGGGGTCAGCCTGATGCCAGTGGCGTTGAGGTATTTCGGGTTCCATATTGGTGCGGTGTGCCCGCCAGCTGGCACCGGTTATTTCGTTGGTATATCCATAATTTCCATACTCCAAAATGTAATTGATGCGGGTACTTTGGTTGCCGTCGTCGTCGTTATCGCTTTGCCAGATGTTTCCGAAAGCATCCACTGCGGCTTCGTAATTGTTGCGGAAATTGTGTGCCAGAACTTCCAGTTCCGAACCATCGGGGTTCATCCGAAACAACATGCCCTGCCGGTAGGGCGAACCTTTGTGGTTAATGGTTTTGCCCCATTTATCTTTTAATGGCTGGCCGGTCTTATCCATCAATTGTTCGCCTTCATTGCCAAAATTGAAATACAATTTGCCATCGGGTCCAAAACTAAAAGAGTGAACGGCATGGTCGTGCTGCTCGCCGCCCAAATGGCTAAACAGGACCTCTTTGGTATCGGCTTTATCATCACCATTGGTATCGGTAAATAAAAAAACATTGGGGCTGCAGGATACAATCACTTTGTTCCCCAAAACCGCCACACCCAGGGCTGCATTTACATCGGTGCCCTGGTAAAAAACCTTCGCAGTATCTGCCTTGCCGTCGCCATTGCTGTCTTCCAAGATAAGAATACGGTCGCCTTCAGCACGCTGCGGGTTATCGGGGTTGAGTTGGGGCCGGTAATTAAAAGCTTCGCAAACCCATACCCTGCCGCGGCTGTCCACATCTATATTGGTAGGATTGCCCATCATGGGTTCGGAGGCAAAAAGCGTAGCCTCGAGTCCATCAGCCGTTTCCAGGCCAAGCACGGCATTCTGGGCCAGGCGTTTTTCTTCATCGGTAAGATGTGCCCAGGCGCTGTCCTTTTCGGCCCTGGTTAACTGCGGGGGTGTATTTTGGGTACACCGCGAACATAAAATAATTACAGCAAGGCAAGGAATCGTTAGTAACCATTTGCTCATAATAAAGGTACCGTTGGTGGCTTTGGTTGAATCGTTAGAAAAAAATGGGTCTGAACAGTAAGATAAGGAATTTGGCGCATCCCGGCTCTACTCAGGGTGCCGGGTAAGACCAGTGCCCGCTTTTACCTGGCTCATTAAAAACGGCACTACCGTTTCGGTCATTTTATTTTACTTTTATTCGCACTCCCTTCTACTTAACTCAAGTATGCAAAACCCAATGAGCATTTTTTCCCAACGATTCGTTTTTTGCCTATTGATGGCGGCTACTGCTGCCGGAATCTGGGCCTGTAAACCTGCCCGAACCGTGTCGGCTCCGCCGCCTCCGCCCCTGCCCCAGGCACCGCCCGCCAGGGTGCTGGTTTTTGCCAAAACAGCGGGCTTTTACCACACTTCCATTCCAGCCGGCATGGCTGCCTTGCAACTGCTGGGGCAGGAAAACGGCTTTCGGGTAGATACTACCCGCGATGCCCGGTATTTTGTTCAGGACAGCCTGCAACATTATGACGCGGTGATCTTTTTAAGCACCACCATGAATGTGCTCAACAGCGACCAGCAGGTGGCATTTGAGCGGTACATTCAGGCGGGTGGCGGCTTTGCAGGCATTCATGCCGCTGCCGATACCGAATACGACTGGCCCTGGTACAACAAACTGGTGGGCGCTTACTTCCTGAGCCACCCGCACCAGCAAAAAGCAATGGTGGATGTAAAAGACAAAAGCCACCTTTCCACTTCGATGCTGCCCGACCGCTGGGAACGCTTCGACGAATGGTACAATTATAAAAGTATTTACCCCGGCATCAAGGTGCTGGCAACACTGGACGAAACCTCGTACCAGGGCGGCCAGAACGGCGACAATCATCCCATTGCGTGGTACCACGATTATGATGGCGGCCGCTCCTGGTACACCGGCGGTGGTCATACCGACGAATCATTTAAAGAGCCCCTGTTTTTAAAGCACCTGCTGGGTGGCATTCAATATGCCATCGGCGAGCGTAAGGGTTTGGATTACACCAGGTCTTACGCGGTAAAGGCACCGGAAGAAAACCGGTTTACCAAAACCGTATTGGTAAACGACCTGAACGAACCCATGGAGCTGATAGTGGCACCGGACGGCCGGGTATTCTTTACCGAACGGGCCGGCAAATTTTACGTATACGATCCGGCGAGCAAAACCACCAAGCTGGTTCGCGACTTCCCGGTGAAAGCAGTGGATAAATACCTGAACGGCCTTATTGGCGTAACGCTTGACCCGGCTTTCGCACAAAACAACTGGATCTATTTCTTTTATTCCTCCAACCGCGGGGAGCAGCACATGCAAAAAATTTCGCGGTTCCGCATCAACGCACAAAGCGACCTGGATACGGCATCGGAGCAGGTGATCATTGAAGTGCCCATTGACCTGGAAGTGAGTGCCCATACGGGCGGCTCGCTGGCCTGGGATAAATGGGGCAACCTGTTTATCAGCACCGGCGACAATACGGTGCCTTTTGAATCGCATGGCTATGCACCCCTCGACGAACGCAATGGCCGCCTGGTGTACGATGCGCAGCGTTCTGCGGGCAACCCCAACGACCTGCGGGGGAAAATTCTGCGCATTCACCCGGAAGCAAACGGATCTTACACCATACCCGAAGGCAATCTTTTCCCGAAAGGCACCAGCGGTACCCGCCCCGAAATCTATGTTATGGGCTGCCGCAACCCTTACCGCATTTCGGTAGATACCGCTACCTCGATTCTATACTGGGGAGAGATCGGCCCTGATGCTGGCACTGATTCGCGGCATGGCCCACGCGGTTACGACGAATTTAACCAGGCAAAAAAAGCCGGCAACTACGGCTGGCCTTATTTTGTGGGCAACAACGTAGCTTACCACGATTCGGATTTTGCCACCAAAGCCATTGGTGAACCCTTTAATGTAGCCGCACCGGTAAACAATTCGCCCAACAACACCGGCATTCAAACCCTGCCACCGGCTACTGCGGCCATGATCTATTATCCCTACAGCGCAGCACCCGAGTTTCCTGACCTGGGCCAGGGTGGCCGTTGTGCTATGGGCGGCCCGGTGTATCATTACAACCCCAATGCCACCAACCCTGCACGGCTGCCTGCGTATTATGATAAAGCGCTTTTTGTATACGACTGGATGCGCAACTGGGTAATGGCCGTACGGCTTGATGAGCAGCAGAACTTTAAACGCATGGAAGCTTTTATGGGCACCAACGGCGATTTCCGCAGGCCTGTTGATCTGGAAATTGGCCCTGATGGTGTGATGTATATGTTGGAATATGGATCGGTGTACGGTATTGATAACGAAGATGCCCGCCTGGTGCGCATCGATTTTAATGGGGGCAACCGTGCTCCTGTGGCAAAAATCAACACCTCTGATACAGTGGGCGCCGCTCCGCTGGCCATAACGCTCAACCGCCGCGGTTCTGTTGATTTTGATGAAGACGATGCCGTGCAATATGAATGGGAAGTAGAAGGAAAAAAAATGGCCGGTACCACACCCATGTTGCGGCATACCTTTGAAAAACCCGGAAACCACCTGGCTATTTTGCATGCGGTGGACAGCAAGGGTGCTCGCAGTTCCGATTCGGTGTTAATCAGGGTAGGCAATACTTTGCCGGTGGTAAAAATCAACACAACGGACAACAGCACCTTCTTTTTCCCGAAAACAACCGGCTTGAAATACACGGTGGCAGTAACCGATAAAGAAGACAAAACCATCGACAACAAAAAAGTAAAGCTGTCGATGACCTATATTCCTAAAGTGGCCACCAACCAAAACGTGGCCGGCCACCAGGAAATTACGGCCAGCTACAACCTGGGCCGCACCCTGATGCAGGCGTCCGATTGCAAGGCATGCCACCAGATCAACGCCAAAAGCGTAGGACCTTCTTTTATGGAGGTTTCCAAAAAATACCGCGACGATAAGAACGCAGTAGCCTACCTGGCCAATAAAGTAATAACCGGCGGTGGCGGTGTTTGGGGCGAGCATGCCATGAACGCCCACCCGCAACTGTCACGGGAAGATGCTACCGAGATTGTAAAATATGTGCTTTCGGTTTCTACCCAACAACAGGAAAAACTGCTACCCTACCAGGGATCGCTGCTGCTGGCCGAACACGGAGGCAACGTAGATAACGGACGGTACATTTTAACCGCATCCTACACCGATATGGGCGGGCAAAACGAACCGCTAACGGGCAGGCAGATACTGGTGCTGCGCCCTTCAAAAGTGCAGGCCGAAGATGCCGATGCAGTGGTGCGGGCCCAAAAGAATGAACGAGGCGTAAGCATCAACGGCCATGGCAGTTACCTGATGTTTAAAAACATGGACCTGCAGGATGTAACTGGCGTGACTTACCGCTACTCCGCCCCCAACCGTGAAGGCACTATCGAGCTTCGGGCCGACTCGGCAAAAGGCCCCGTACTGGCCACTACCGCATTTACGGCTACTGGTTCCCGTGAACGGTATGCAGAAGTAACGGCGCCTATTTCCAATGCCACTGGCCGCCACGACCTGTTTGTTGTTTTTGTAAAAGCCGATACACCAAACAACAGGTTGGCTGTGCTGGATTATGTGCGTTTTGAAGGCGGACGTGATGCGGCCCCTGCCACAGTGAAGGCTGCTGCACAAAACGAGGCAAAGCAAAAAAACACCGAGGACCAGAAAGCTTCAGCAAACACTTCCAAATCAACAGCAACTAAAAGTACGGCCGCAAAACAAACGCAAATTGGTAGTGCACTCATTGCTAAAAGCGACTGTGCTGCCTGCCACAAACCGGCAGCGAAACTGGTGGGGCCTTCGTACAAGGACATTGCCAAAAAATATCCAAAGAATGCAGGCAACATCAACCGGCTGGCACAAAAAATAATCACCGGCGGTACAGGCGTTTGGGGACAACTTCCCATGACGCCCCACCCGCAATTGAGCAAACAGGATGCAAGTGCCATGGTAGAATATATTCTTTCCCTGAAGTAAGTTTGAATTGATTCGAATAACCAGCAAAGGCCGGAAAGCAAATGCTTTCCGGCCTTTTGATTTTAAAAGCTTTTAGTTGTTGATTTAAAAGAACATGTTATCGTCATTGCGAGGCGCCATGGTGACTTTATTAAAACTGAAATTTTGTGCGCCGAAGCAATCCCCCTTTTGCGGTCTGATGGCGATAGAATTTGTTTTGGCTGATACTATTAATAATCAATGGGGATTGCTTCGGCGCACAACATGCGGGATAGTGCAATATTTATACAGCGCCTCGCAATGACGGGAACTTTATATCAATTGCAAGCGCATCAAAAAGAGTGGTTTTATCCCGGTTTATTTAGGGGCAACTTTTCCCACCACCAGGTTACCAATCTGTTCGCCTTGCACCAGCCCATTTTCAATGGCATCCATAAAATGAATACCGCCATAAAAACGGCTGATGGCGGCTTCTTGCGCAGCCTGTTTAAAAGATGCAAACTTACGGGCCGGCAAACCATAGCGCACTTCTACCGTATCTGTATAGGCAAAGCCATCGCCAAAAAAATGGGTCAAAATAGTAGCCGAAGCACCCGATACTGTGGAGTGCCCGCTCAGGTATTCGGGGAAAGGGGGCGTTTGCAACAAGGGCGTCCATTTGGCATCAATATATTTGCGGATGGCGGTTTCGGGCCGGATGCGGTTGCTGCGGAACTTCTCATCCCAGCAACCTACAAATCCATCCATCAATCCAATGGCCACTGCCGTAAAAACCTGCACCGTTTCGGCAAAGCTTTTACCCGACTGTTTGCAGGCAATACCTGCAATGCCCATCCAGTGAGCACCTGGAGATATTTTTTTTAAACCCACCAGCAAATGCCCGTTGTCCTGAACCGCAAATGGGTTACAATCCCAAAATGCAGCAATTTGTTTTTGCTCTTCGGTTAGGCTATGCCGGTAGTTGTACTGCAGCATTTTAAAAAATTCCGAATCCCTATTTTCCGAAAAGGCTACCGGCGGCAGGGGCTTGAACTGAGCGGCAGAATCGAGTACAAATGGCCGGATGGTATTAAACCGTGGTTCAACTGCCGCAAAATAAGCCGGTGGTGTGGGGTACCAACTGCCGTTGGTGGTAGCAGGTGCATACCGCGGGTAATTACTGATTTTATTATACCGGTCGCTTTTGGCATAGGCAAGTATGTGGCGGCTGATGGCCTGCGCATATTTTTGCGACTGCATCATTACCTCTTCATCGGCACCGGCCTCCAGGCAAGAATCTACAAACCGCTGCTTGTATTCGGCAATGCCTTTACCGGAGGGCTGTAACTTAGCCGCTACTTCCATCATGGCCAGCAATGCCGATAGATTGGTAGCATATCCCTGAATAGAATCGGGTCGGTGCAAAACGGGGTACTCGTTGAGCCTGCCCTGTAAAGAAGGAATAGCGGTATTGTTTTGCGACACCACTTCGTACGCAGCCAGGCATGCATACGCAAAAAAGCGGGAAGCAAGTGGGGGGTTGGTTACATCGTGCACCATTACTTCCGTCATTGCGGATACTACCTTGCCCAGGTGCGCAGCATCCAACTCGGGGTTTTTGGCCGGAGGTTTACCGCAACCTAAAACCAGTGATACCAGACTTATATAAATGATGAATTGCTTCATTTTATTCGGTAGCAAAAATTAAAGACCTGTAGGCTTATATGCTTTCACCGGCTGCCCATTTATGCCAAAAATAAGGGCACCATTCAGGGCCAGTACGCTGCGCACATCGCCCCATATTTTGAACCCGCTTATATGCTGCGGCACATATTGAAAACCACCTTGGCCGTTGCCCGAAAGCAGGATGCCAAAATTAGCATCCGCTTTTCCAAAGCGCAGCCTTGCCTTGTTGGTGTTGCCGCAAAGCAACAAGTCCTTTTTGCCATCGGTATTATAATCAAGTGCAGTAATAGTAAACACAGGAGCATATTGCGCTTGTGCGGGCAGTTGTTTTTCTACAAAGCGGCCTGCAGCATCCCGTGTAAACAAAAGCGTGTGGAGGTTGTTGGCTTTTAGTTGACTGGCCCCTTCCAATTCTTCTGCAGTAAAAATATCCGTGATCGTAGCATCGGAGTAAGCAGCATAATCCTGGTAACGGGTACGCATGATGCTCAATTGATCGAGCAGTTCATCGCGAAAAACATACGGATAACTTTTGCCCTGTATGTAAAAGCATAAAATAGGATCAACAGAACCATTGTCATCGAAGTCTTTGTAGTAGAGGCTGGCAGGTTCGGCGTCACTTACTTTGCATTGCATGTTGGTACCCTGGTTGCCCAATACAAGGTCTGTTTTACCATCTCCATCCAGGTCTTCGGCAAGTATCTTATTCCACCACCCGCTGTATTCTTTGGCAAAATATTGCTTGGTGCCATTGTTGAGTTTGCCTCCTTTATTTAAAAAAACGGTAACCGGCATCCATTCTCCAACCACTACCAGGTCAGGGGTTTTATCGCCATCCAAATCGGTGAACACGGCATCGGTTACCATCCCTGCCCGCTGCAGTTCGGGTGCCACCTGTTTTGTTGCATCACGAAATGCGCCTTTGCCGTCGCCCAGCAAAACATAGCTGTTGGGCACTTCGGGGTAACGGCCCGGCACTACCCTGCCGCCCACAAATAGGTCGGGTGCACCATCGCCGTTGATATCGGCAGACCGCACACAGCTTTTAGCAACAAGCATGGCAGGCAATGCGCCAACCGCTTTTTTGAAACCGCCTTTGCCATCGCCGAGGTACAGGCGGTCTTGTAGCAGTGAATCGTCGGGCAAAAGATTGTGATAGCCGCCGCTGGCAATATACAGGTCCTGGAACCCATCGCGGTTAGCATCGAGAAAAACGGCGTCGGCATCTTCGCAACCTTTGTCGCTTTCCAAAGCTGCAACAGGCTGGTTGCGAAACGAACCGCCCCTTTGCTGTACAAACAAGGCACCCGCAACTCCGCTGCCGCCACCAATAAATACATCTTCTAGGCCATCGTTATTGACATCGCCTTTTACCATGCACGGTCCGCTAAACGACAGTGGGTTGGTGATAAGCGGCTGGCGTTTAAAGTCGTTGATGGGCGCAGCAGGGTGTGTGTAATTGAACGGGCTTTTTACGGCAGTGAAAAAAGGCGCTGGCATAGCGGCGGGTTTCCACTGAGTTGCAGCGTCCCCTTCTTTTATTTCCACAGTCTTGTTGGCACCAACGCCTGTTAATACCTGCTGCTTGCCGCTTTGCCACACCACCCGAACTGAATCAATTTTGGCGTCGCCGCCCAAACCAAAATGCAGCACTGGCGATACGCTGGATTGAAAGCCGCGGCTAGGCATTTGTTCCAGCAATTGTTGTTGGCCATTTGCATACAACCAAACCTTTGCCCCCAGACCCATAGTGTTTTTGCCAGCACCCGAAAGCTTTACTTTCAGGTAGTTGTGCGCCAGTTGTTTGCTCGATTCGTTTTGCAGAATAAAAGCCGGCTTATTTATGTTGTTGACCACCAGGTCAAGGTCTCCATCATTATCCAGATCGGAATAGGCAGCACCATTGCTGTTGGAGGGCAGTTCCATGCCCCATTGCGCCGATACGTCCTGAAAATGAATACCATCCTTATTTTTAAACAGGTAATTTACCACATTCGATGCGGGCATTTGTTCTACCAGCTTGAGCACGTCGGCACGTAAAATTTGTGCATCGCGGTTTTCCAGTTTGTCGCCCATGTACTTCATAAAGTCCATGTTGGTAAAATCACGAACATAGCCATTGGTTACGAACAGGTCCTTCCAGCCGTCATTGTCGTAATCGGCAAAAAGCGGCGCCCAACTCCAGTCGGTGTTCGATAAACCGGCAAGCTGGCCCACTTCGCTGAAGGTGCCATCGCCGTTGGAAAGATGCAGCATGTTGCGCATGTACTGGTAATGAAAACCGGTGCGCACATTCAGGTCAAACTTTTCATAATTATCAGGTGCAAACAGAAGTTTCTGGCGTTTGTTGTCGGCCGGCAACATATCGAGGGTAAAAATATCAGGAAACCCGTCGTTGTTTACATCGGCCACATCATTGCCCATAGAAAACTGGGAGGTGTGCCCGAGGCTTTCCCCTTTTTTATCCGTAAATGTGCCGTTGCGGTTGTTGATATATAAATAATCCGGCGCAGCATAGTCGTTCGACAGATACAGGTCGGGCCAGCCATCACCGTTGATATCCGAAATGCCCGCTCCCAATCCATAAGTAAGCGCCGAACTGCTCAACCCTGCTTTTGCAGTTACATCGCTAAAAACATTATTGTTGTTTTGGTACAACCGTACGCCATACAAAGGTTCTTCTTTGGACATGATTTCGGCGGTGGAAGCTTCGTCCAAAACTGGAGTAGTGTGTGGGTTGTGGTTAAGTTGAAACAAGTCGAGGTCGCCATCGCGATCGAAATCGAAGAAATAAGCCTGCGTGGAATGTGCCGGTGCGGTGAGGCCAAATGCAGCGGCCTGCTCATCAAATTGCGGAATGCCTGCAGTGTTTTTTCCTTTATTGATAAACAATTGCGGCACCAGTTTTTCGGGCCGCAGGTTGCCCGAATAAGCAATATAAATGTCCAGAAGTCCGTCGCCGTTTACATCGGCCATGGTTACGCCGGTTTTCCATGGGCCTTGTCTGGGCAATACGCCGGATGCGGCCGTAATGTCTTCAAACTGCATGGCTCCCTTGTTGCGGTACAATTTGCAATCGCCCATATTGGCGGTAAAAAAAAGGTCGTCCAGCCCATCGCTATTTAGGTCGCCAACGGCCACACCGCCTCCGTTGTAAAAATATTCGTACATCAACACATTTGTATTTACGCCCTCCACTAAGGAGTCGGAAAAGTAAATGCCGGTTTGATCGGCAGGCAGCATCGTAAACAACTGCGGTCCGGAACTTTCTTTAGCAGGTGCGGCTTTTTTTTGGGTGCAGGAAAAAAGGCTGGCAACGGCTATAAGGCACATTGTCGGCAGGAATCGGTGGCAAATCATACAGCGCTACAAATCGGTTAGGTGACGTAAAAAACAACGCAGTGGTTCGCTGCGGATGCTTTTCAAAATAACTCCCGGACTATGTTCCGGTCTGCTTAAAAATACGAAAAACCGGCATTCCCGCTGATTTATAGTTGCACCAAACGCTTCTACCCCTGGGTAAAGATGTTTCAATTAAGGAGGAGCAAAAAAAAGATCCATGCGGCTGGTGCGCATGGATCTCCGTATAGTGCATCATTTAGTTGCGCTTATTCGTATCCCGGGTTTTGAACCAGCAGCGGGTTTCGCTGAATTTCGGACAGGTTCATCGGCCGGAAATACATCTTGTCCAACCAAGTCCTGTTTTCCAGGTCGTTGTTAACCACAGGCGTATAAGTGTAGTTGAAAGCGTTAGGGTCTTTCCGGTAAGGCGATGGTGCCGTAGCACCCGGCTTCAACTGGCCTTCAATCTGAATGAACTGCACTTTTCTGCCCAGGGTTTGCGGCGCAATCATCCAACGCCGTGCATCAAAATACCTGTGTTCCTCCAGTAGCAGTTCAATCCGGCGTTCGTTGCGGTAACGGTCGCGGAGCGCCGCTCCGGACTCGGTAACTGCTGGCATCCCTGCGCGGAACCGAATTTTATTCAACCAGTTAATAGCTTCTGCCTCTTCACCCAGTTCGATGCAGGCTTCGACATAGTTCAACACCGCTTCTGTAAACCGAAAGAAGGGCCAGGGTACCAGTTGCGGGGTGGTATTGTCGCGGATGCCCGGATCTGGATCGATGAACTTCCGGAAATAATATCCGGTAAAGCTGCCGTTCCAGTTTTCGATAGGCCCCTGCCGGGTATCGATGCCCACAATTTTATTAGCACCTGCAAAGTAGGTTCCGGCCTGGATTTGGTTCGCAGGGTCTTCTGCCCGGTTCCGCGGTTTCCAGCCGGCACCGTCATACAAAATAGATGCGTAAAAACGTGGGTCGCGGTTAGAATAGGGGTCTGCTTTGTGAGCCGGATTGGCCCAGTCGAAGCGTGTGCCATCCATCAACTCGTAGTCGTCCACCACCTGCTGAATCGGGGTATTGCCCGCCCAGTTGTTGTAGCCATTAGGCCCTTGGCGCAAACCATGCCGCATTGCCCCAACTTCCTGCTCCGGCGAAAAAGTGCGTTCGAACAAGATTTCGTTGGTACTTGCAACAGCCGGATCAGCATCAGGGTGCTTGCTACGGCCGCCCATGGCGATGGATAGGTAGTTCTTGCGTCCTTCTTCGGCCGAAACCGGGGCTGTGAGGTTGGTTTTATAACCAGAACCTGCTGCGTCGAGCACTGCTTTGGCGGCATCTTTTGCTGCCTGCCAGCGTGCCCGGCGGTCGCCGGAAACAAAGCCGATCAGCTCAGGCTTTGCGTACGAATTCAGCACTGTTGATTTTGCCTTTGCAGTCGGTACATCATGCAGGTCGGATGCTGCGTACAGCAACTGCCTTGCTTTAAGCGCCATTGCAGCAAGATCAGAAGGACGTCCCTTTACTTTTGACTGACCGTTCAGCAAAGTGATTGCAAGGTCAGCCTCAGTAATAATGAAGTTATGTACCTCCGCGTAAGTGCTGCGGGCAATGCTGAAGCTGTCGGATAAAACATAAGGTTTGGTAACCAGGGGAACACCACCATAAAAACGCAACAGCTGATGATAATAGTAAGCCCGGAGAAAACGAGCTTCACCTTCGAGTCTTCTTTTCAGCGTTGCATCAGTTATGGCAGCATCAGGCAAATTTTGCAACGCAATGTTGGTCTGGCGAATAAACCGGTACATTTCGCCATACGATGTAGTACGGTTTTGCCATCCTGGGTTGGACGGACTTGCGCTACCCTGATTAAAAGTATTGATGTTGCGTCCCTGGTGGGTAAAAATTGCTTCATCGGTGAGGGCTGCAAGCATTTCTTCATCAAAGCCTCCTTCGAACAATCCACCATACAGACCAAATACGAATGCCTGTGCTAAGGCGGGGTCTGTCCAGGTAGCTGCCCCATCAATCTGGTCGAGCGGCTTGGTATTCAAAAAATCTTTCTTGCAGGCAGAAAGCAACCCACCTGCCGCTAGCAACAAAATCCAAAATTGCTTTATTGTACTTTTCATGATTGTAGGAATTAGAAGGTAACACGGGCACCAAATGAAATAATGCGGGACTGAGGATAAGCATATCCGTTTTCTGCCGTTGCCTCCGGATCCCAAATGCCCAACTCATCCCAGGTAGCAATGTTCAACCCGCTTACATATAACCGCAAGCGGCTGATACCCAGCTTGTCACCAATGTTTGGAGCAAGGTTGTAACCCAGTTCAAAGTTTTTGAAACGCAAATACCTGTTGCTACGCAACCAATAAGTGTTGTTGCCCTGGCTGCCGGCATAGTAACGGTTATTGCGGCTCACTAAACGGGGATGTTCGCTGCTTGGGCGATCAACCGACCAGCGGTTATTATAACCATAGTCCAGCCAGTTGCCAAACTCACCCGTCTCGTTAAAGTTCAGCCTTTGCAAGCCGCCTGTTGCACCCTGAAACAGCAGCGAAAGGTCGAAACTTTTATAATTCATATTTAAACTTAAGCCGCCAGTAAAGAGCGGATCGCGGGTTTGGTCAAGACGCACCTGGTCGAAGTTATCAATCTTTTTATCGCCGTTAATGTCCTTAAACTTCATGTCGCCAGGCCGAAGTTCCCGTTCGAAAGCCGTATAATCGAGGGTGTTAGCTGCGATATCCTTTTCGTCCACAAAAATGCCATCATACTCAAAAGCTAAATAGGCAGCGCCATTGGTACCAACCGGACGTCCAACCGTTTTTTGATACTCAGGTATAGTGGCAATATCATTCCATCTCAATACCTCGTTTTTAGAGTACCCTCCGTTCACAGCTACCGTATAGGTGAAATCACGACCTGCTTTACCATTGTAACCCACACGGAATTCCCATCCCCTATTTACCATCTCACCTTCATTAACAGGTGGTAGGGAAGTAATACCTGAACTATTTGGAATAGTTGCGGTATTAGTAATCAACATTTGATCACGCTTGTTGCGAAATACATCAAACTCGAAGAAAACACGATTGTTGAACAACGCACCTTCCAACCCGATATTGGAGTTGGTAGCAACTTCCCATGTAAAATTGAGGTTAGGCACACGGGCTTCGGTCAGTGTACGCTGAAGTTGACCATTAATCACCTGTGTACCGGCCAGTGAGTAAGTAGACAAAAATCCAAATGCCGGCAAGTTCACGCGGTCATTACCCATTTGTCCATAAGAACCCCTAATCTTCAGGTTGTTGACAAACTTAACAGGCTCAAAGAATTTTTCTTTGGAAATGGTCCAGCCTGCCAGCACGCCAGGAAAGAAACCAAAACGATCATTCTCTGGGAAAAAGTAGGAGCCGTCGTAGCGCCACAAGAACTCTGCAAGATATTTCTCCTGGTAGTTGTAAGCAGCCCGGCCGAAATAACTAAGGCGGGCTTCAGCAAAACCACCACTTCCGACATTCTGCCGTTGTTGTCCACCAACACTCAACTGATCAAGTGCAGCCGAAATAAAATCACGCCGGAAAGCAGAAAAGCTTTCGCCCTCATTTTGCTCTTTTTGAATACCAGCCAACAATCCTACGGTATGGTCGCCAAAAGTGCGGTCATAGTTTAATAAGCCTGTCAGCGTAATTTTCAAATTATCCTCATTCCCCATGTTCAGTTGCGGATCAGTGAAAGTTGAACGAATTGTTCTGGTGAGCTTGGGTGTAACACCATCCGCTTCAAAAGTAGTTTTGTCCCAGGTGTACAGCGCCCATGGGGTAGCAAAACGCTTGGTATTGCGCATAAATTTATCTGCCGCCCCTTGCAGTGTTAGCTTCAGTCCACTTACCCAAGGGTTGCCGATCACTATCTGACCGTTTGCTTGCAGGTAATCGCGCTTGTCCTTATCATAGCCGGTGGCACCAGTTGTTACCACCACAGGGTTTTGTCCGTTTTCAATATCCGGTCCGGGAAGACCGTTTGGCCATACAGCCATTTCCGTTGGCTTGCCACGGATCAGCATCCTAAAGATATCGCCAGCACCTACCGTTGGAAAATCACGGACTTCCTGGCGGTACAAAGCACCGATCGTTGTGTTGATGTATTGATTAATTTTTGCATCGACGTTGATGCGGGCATCGTATTGGCTGTACTTGGTAGCTGAGTTTTTGTAGTAGGCATCCTGGTTTTGATAACCAATAGAAGCCAGAACCCTAACAGCTTCTGTACCACCACTTACCTGCAGGCTGTGTGTTTGCTGATTCGTCCATTTTTTGAACACATTGTCGTACCAGTTGGTATTTGGATGGGTTAGCGGGCTGGAACCATCTGCAAATTTTTGTACATCCTGCGGAGAATAAATAGCATTTACTCTCTGGTTATTATCAGAACGAACATAAAAACCTTGTTGCTTTATTGCAGGCCAAGCCGCACCCCATTGGCTATAGGGTACATTTTGAAACATTACCTGCTCATTCATCAATTCGGCATATTGAGCAGCGTTCGACATTTCGGGCACAACCGTTGGCTGCAGCAGGCCATAATTATAGTCATAAGAAACGACAGGCTTTCCGACTTTACCCTGTTTGGTAGTAATCAGGATTACACCGTTTGCTGCACGGGCACCATAGATAGCCGCAGCGGCATCTTTTAGAATGGACATACTTTCGATGTCGGCAGGGTTCAGACGGTCCAAACCACCAGCCCGGTCAGGCACGCCGTCGATTACTACGAGTGGCGAGCTGTTACCGAATGAGTTTGTACCGCGAATACGGATGGTTGAACCATCATATCCAGGCTCACCGCTGCTTTGAATGGCAGTGATACCGGGCAGGCGACCTGCCAGCGAGTTGGAAAGGTTCACGGTTGGTGACTTGTCCAGCTCCGTACCCTGCACGGCCGCAACCGAGCCGGTAACGGTGGCTTTCTTTTGCCGGCCGTAACCCACCACTACTACCTGCTGCATTTCCTGATTGGAAGCAGCCATCGACAGATCAACCGATGCACGGTTGTTAATGGCCACTTCGCGCTGGCCAAAACCTACAAAGGAAAATACCAGCGTCCCGTTAGCTGGCGCCGAAATGGAAAAAGCGCCCTGCTCGTCGGTTTGTGTGGCGCTGTTGGTTCCCTTAACGGTTACTGTTACACCAGAAAGCGGCTGACCAGCATCGCTGGTAACCTTACCGGTAACCGTACGCTGCTGGGCGTTAAGGGTAACTGCAAAACCGAGAAGCAATAGAAGGAGAAAGTTCCTGGCCTTTAAAATTGGCGCAAGTGTCCGGAAAAGGAAGTGTGGCCCCTCTTCCCTGCAATAGCAGATGTTCATGGCAAAAATCGTTTAGTTAACAAGAAATGATGTGCTAAAACTAAAATCCAATATAATCTAAAAAATATGTTAATGAAACTTAATCCATTTAAAACTTTTCAACACTCAGTGCACCTTTAAACGATTTGCCCGTTGGACAGGCATTTGCAAGAATTTAAAATTGTACGCTTTAAATTACGATCTTTAAACAGGGCTAATATCCGGTCAATAATTATCAAAATCCAATAAGCCCGATTTTTGGAAAGTTGGTCATTTCAATGAGTACAATTATTTCTATTTAAGTATTTGCAGGGCGGCCAGAATAAAGGGGATGGTCCTGTAAACAAAAAAGCCGCTCATCAGCGGCTTTTTTGTTTACAGGTTTTTGCTTTTTACAAACTTCTGTTGGTATTGTCGCGCAGGTTATCCCGAAGGTCATTATCCTTATTGCGGTGATCTGTGTCGCGCAGGTCATTGTCGCGCAGCGGGTTATTTTCACCATAATTAACATCGCTGCGGTCTGGATAACTATTATCACTGCGGTCGCTGGAGCGGTCACTGCTACCCAATTGCTCTACATCTACATCGGTGCCCCGTACCGTATCGCGGATGGTTTCATCCCGTTCGGTCGTTTCTTTAGTCAGGCGCACCTCTTCCACCACACGGGCTTCTTTGTTTACCACGGGCACTTCTGCCCTTTCGGTGAGTTCAATTTCGCCTTCGCGGAAAGCACCCATTTCATTGGTGCCCACCGGGCGGTCTACCGGGTTGCGTTCTACATGAACATGCTCCTCCCGCAGGCGCACATTTTCCTCTACCGGGCGCTCTACAATACGACTGCGAACCCGAACCCCACCACGTTCTTCCGAACGTTTGTCTACATTAAGGTCTTCGCGAATCACCGGAATGGTTTGATCGCGATCGCCCCGGTAATCGCTGCGTTCGCTGTAGCCAGTGCCGTCAGCGGAAGCGTTCAGCCTCGATGAGCGTTCATCTACATCGATGGCACCATATTCGTCCAGCAGGTCGGCGGCACGTGTTGCCTCGCTGTCCGACTGGGCGTGCACGGTTACAACACAATCACTGTTACTAGCCACGCGGCTATAGCGGATAGCTTCGTCATCATCGCCACCAAACAGGTTTCTAAAAAACCGGGTAATGCCGCTTTCATTGTCGCGGTCGCGGTCGCCATCAGAATAAGATACGCCGGTTGTACCACTATTTTTGCCCGATGAAATATCTATTCGTTCTCTGCTGATTCCTGCGCTTTGGAGTTGCGCTACTGCACGTTCTGCTTCGCTTCGGTTGTCAAAAAAACCAATCACTGTTTGAGCCATAATAGCCTCCTTTATTTAATGGTTAAGGGTAAAAAGGGTTTAGAACCTTTCTGTAGTGTCGTTACCTGTACGGGTACGTTCTACCTGAATGGATTCTTTGAGCAGGGATATTTCCTGCATCATGGGGGTTTCGGTAACCTGGCGGGTTATGCGCAGTTCTTCAATTATTTCGTAGCGTTTTTGCACCACGGTAAATTCTTTGGTTACCGGTATAATCATCACATCGCCTTCGTAGCGAACAGAGGGTGGCGGCGTATCCTGCACCTGGTTTACGGGAACCCTTTCAATATGATAGGATTCGTTTATTACCGGAAGGTTCACCACGGTGTTTTCTTCGCTAACCGTTTTATGAATTCGCACCTTGCCGGTTTCCACCACTTCGCGGCTAATCACCGGAAACTCTTCTACTACAGGAATCACCTGCGCTTTTTTGTTGTCAAGCGCCCCATTTTGTTGGGGATTGGTTGATGATTGGTCCTTGTTATAATTAGTATCCATAGCAGGGGCATGACTGCCAAATGCGTGCCTGTTTGTTGCCTCCTGATTTACTTTACCTTTAGATGATGAGGTAAACATCAGGTTTTTCCTTTTCAGAAATGGGGTCCGGGGTAAGGCCTGTATCACCATTGAAAGTTTTTCGGGATAGCTGTAACGTGGGAAAAGTATTAATCCTGTATGTGATATGTTGCGGTCCGGGATTACTTCACCTAAAAGAACAAGCAATCTTTTTTAAAACCTAGTTGATCATGATGCAAATTATTGTTCCGACTGATTTTTCAAAGCCGGCAGCGCAGGCACTGGCATTTGCCGCCGAACTGGCGACCCACACCAATTCCAGCATTCTTTTGCTGCACATGTTGCCCAACGTAGGCCCCACTTTGGGCAGGGTTCCAACAGAGCATTGGAAGGTGGAAATGGAAGAGCAGGCAGCAGCTTCGCTGCAGGAATTAAAACAACCCTTAGAACAACGAGGTATTGCAGTAGCGGTAAGTATTATCCACGACACAACAGTAGCGGAAGCGTTGGACGATTTGCCTTCTGGTGATGTAACCCAATTGGTGGTAATGGGCACTAAGGGCGCATCGGGGTTAAAGAAAATATTGCTGGGCAGCAATACGGTGGATGTCATCAACCAGTGCTGCATACCCGTGATAGTGGTACCGGAAAATGCAATGGCCGGGCCCATAGATACCCTGCTTTGTGCAACCGACCTGGAGCATACCTTACAGGAAATGAAATTGCTGCTGCCTTATGCCGAAGAATTTAAAGCCAGCATTCATTTGATCCATGTGCAGCAATCTAATCGCCTGGCTCCGGAAGCTATTTCCATACAAGCGCTCCAACAGGAAGCAGGGACGATACCCGTTTCTTTTGAAATGATAGCAGGAAGCGACCTGGCCGAAACCCTGGAACGTTTTAAAGCAGAGAAGCCCGCGGCATTACTGGTCATGTTTACTCATACCATTGGTTTTTTTGACCAGATATTTCAACGCAGCTTGGTTCGGGAAATAGCCTGGCATGGAACAATTCCGCTGCTGGTGATCAAAAACTCATAGTATGGGCCTGCTGTTGCTGCAACTTGCCGGGCTTGCCGGCCTGATACTTTACTGCGGCCGCAATCTTGCTTTCCTGGGCGACATGATTGCATTATCTACGGGTTTGGGAAGAGCCTGGATAGGAATTATTTTACTGGCAACGGTTACTTCCCTGCCCGAACTTTCTGCGGGGGTTTCCTCGGTGTGGAACCTGCATGCACCCGACCTTGCCGTGGGTAATGTAATCGGAAGCTGCGGTTACAACCTTTTGATTCTTTCCTTACTTGATTTGTTTAACCGGAAAAAACCGCTGTTTTCCATTGCCTCCGGAGGCCATGTTTTAGCGGCAGGCCTTACCATTATATTATTGGCCATGATAGGTTTGGCACTTTACCTTCCGGAAGATATAGTTATAATGAACTGGATCGGCATTTCCAGCATTTCATTTTCCGTAGTTTATTTTGTTTCGGTGCGGATCATTTTCTTAAACGAACAACGGCAAAGCATTGTTCCAGAAACAGACCCTTCAAAAGAAAAAGTAAACCTCAAACGTACCGCATTGCTTTTTTCTTTGAATGCAGCAGTGGTGGTAGTGGCGGCACTGGCCCTGCCCGAAATTGCAGCTGCGCTGGCCGAAAAGCTTTCCTTAAACCAATCTATGGCAGGCATCTTACTGGTAGCGGCAGTTACTACTTTGCCCGAGGCCACCGTGTCTATCAGCGCCATTCGAAAAGGTGCGGTAGACCTTGCAGTGGGCAACCTGCTGGGAAGCAACTTATTTAATATTACCATTCTTTCCATCGATGATATATTTTATCGCGATGGCATCCTGCTTAAAGATGCAGGCGACAACCATATCCTTTCTGTTTTTTTGCTGATCATGATGTGTGCTGTGGCAGTGATTGGTTTGGCCTACAGAAGCAACCAGAAAATTTTGTTGATGGCATGGGACTGCCTGATCATTGCGGTTTTGTTTATTGCCAACCTGTTGTTGTTATATTATCTAGGTTAGGTAAAAAGAGCTCATAGCAAAAGCCATTCATATTTTTTTATATAAGGCCAGCTGATTGACATTAACCTGCTACTATATATTTATAACGCAATTACAGTTACAAAGCACCGGTATACTCCAATATTTACCTTTTCCCTATGATGAATGGAAATGTGCCCACACGTTTTAACAACCGGTTAGCAAATTCAACCCCAACACCTATCTTTGGCAACTATCAAAAAATTGCTGCCACTGCTTTCCCGTTTTCGGGGTTTCATTTGGGTGTGTGCGTTTGGCTGCCGCATAACTAATGAAGTAACTAAAGCGAAGTGCCGGCAAGGACCACTAAAACCCAAAACAATAGTACATGAACACAACCGTGTTGTATCTCGTTCCTTTGATGGGCCTTATTGGCCTGCTGTACACCTTATGGAAATTTAGCTGGGTAAGCAAGCAGGATGCGGGTACCGACCGCATGAAGGAAATTGCCCATTACATTGCCGAGGGCGCCATGGCATTTTTACGGGCTGAATGGAAGATCCTGACGTATTTTGTTTTGATCGTTGCCCTGCTTTTGGGTTTGATGGCCAGCCGCAACCCGCATTCCCACTGGTTTATTGCCGTTGCCTTTGTAATTGGCGCCTTCTTTAGTGCGCTGGCCGGCTACATCGGTATGCGGGCTGCTACCAAAGCAAATGTGCGTACCGCCCATGCAGCACGCACCTCGCTTTCCAAAGCCTTAAATGTGTCTTTTACCGGCGGAGCAGTAATGGGAATGGGTGTGGCAGGCCTTGCAGTACTGGGCCTTGGAAGCCTGTTTATTGCCTTGCATGCCTATTTTGCACAAGGTGCCGATGTAAACTCCACGGATATGTTGCGTGCCATTGAAGTGCTTACCGGCTTTTCGCTGGGTGCCGAAAGTATTGCCCTTTTTGCCCGTGTGGGTGGCGGCATTTATACCAAGGCTGCCGATGTGGGTGCCGACCTGGTAGGTAAGGTAGAGGCTGGTATTCCGGAAGATGATCCGCGCAACCCCGCCACCATTGCCGATAACGTAGGTGATAACGTAGGCGACGTAGCCGGTATGGGTGCCGACCTTTTTGGCTCGTATGTAGCTACTGTTCTTGCCACCATCGTACTGGGGCAGGAAACCAATTCGGATGACGCCTTTGGTGGTTTTGCACCCATTTTACTGCCCATGCTTATTGCGGGTGTAGGTATCCTGTTTTCTATTATAGGTACTTTCTTTGTGCGCATTTCCGACAAAACCGGTGTAAGCACCGCTGCTGTACAAAACGCCCTGAACATGGGCAACTGGGGTTCCATTGTTTTAACCGCCATAGCTTCTTATTTCCTGGTAAACTGGCTGATGCCTGAAAACATGACACTGCGCGGCAACGAGTTTACCAAAAATGGCGTATTTGGTGCCATCATTGTGGGCCTGGTGGTAGGCACGCTCATGAGCATTATTACCGAATATTATACGGCCATGGGCAAGCGCCCTGTAAATTCCATCATTCGCCAATCGGGTACCGGGCATGCCACCAACGTTATTGGCGGCCTGGCCGTAGGTATGGAATCTACTTTCCTGCCTATTTTGGTGCTGGCCGGCGGTATTTGGGGATCGTATGAAATGGCTGGTCTTTACGGTGTGGCTATTGCCGCTGCCGGCATGATGGCTACAACGGCCATGCAGCTTGCCATTGACGCATTTGGCCCCATTGCCGACAACGCAGGCGGCATTGCCGAAATGAGTGAATTGCCCAAAGAAGTGCGGGAAAAAACCGACACCCTCGATGCCGTGGGTAATACTACAGCCGCCACTGGTAAAGGTTTTGCCATTGCATCTGCCGCCCTTACTGCACTGGCCCTTTTTGCTGCCTTTGTTGGTGTGGCTGGTATTGAAGGCATTGACATTTATAAAGCCGATGTACTTGCCTGCCTTTTTGTAGGCGGCATGATTCCTTTTATATTTTCCTCGCTGGCCATCCGTGCCGTTGGTGAAGCAGCCATGGCGATGGTAGAAGAAGTGCGCCGCCAGTTCCGGGAAATTCCCGGCATTATGGAGGGTACCGGCAAACCGCAATACGATAAATGCGTGGCCATTTCTACCGAAGCCTCCATCAAGAAAATGATGTTGCCGGGTGCCATTGCCATAGTTTCCCCGCTTATTGTTGGCTTTTTAATGGGACCAGAAGCGCTGGGTGGTTTTTTGGCCGGTGCTACTGTGAGTGGTGTACTGATGGGCATGTTTCAAAACAATGCCGGCGGTGCCTGGGATAATGCCAAGAAAAGCTTTGAAAAAGGCGTTGAAATCAACGGGCAGAAACATTTCAAAGGGTCCGACCCGCACAAAGCATCCGTAACCGGCGATACCGTAGGCGATCCATTTAAAGATACATCGGGCCCATCCATGAACATCCTCATTAAACTGATGTCCATTGTTTCGCTGGTAATTGCTCCTACCCTCGCGATTAATTTTGGCACAAAAAATATTTCCGAGACCGGTGCAGCGAAAGCAGAACGCACTTGGTCTAATAAAGCAGAAACAACAAAAGCAACAGTTGCACCGGCAGCGTTGTATAAATAATTCTGCTTTGTGAGAAGAACAACCACAGCCCCTGCCGATGGCAGGGGCTTTTCGTTTTTGAAGCATCGGCAACCTAAATGGAAAAAGGCACGAATCAATAATGGCTCATGTTCCATGGTAGCCACCTTTAATTCATGCCTTCAAAATGTATATCCGGCCTAACAGGCTTTAGCCCTATTTATAATTCGGCCATGGTTTGCACCCGAAGTTTGGGGAGCAACCGTTCCACATCTTCCTTGTGGCAAAGTTCGGTGCCGGGGTTCATGGTAGCGGCAGTGCCGGCAGCCACACCCATGCTCAGTACTTCGCTGTTTGTTTTTCCCTGAAAAAGGGCCAGCACCATAGCAGCCACCATGCTGTCGCCGGCACCTACGGTGCTCAATTTGCGCACCGGTGGCGGCGTTACCATTACCACTTCATCGGCACTTACCAGCACAGCTCCTGATTTACCCATCGAAACGGCCACCAGTTCACATTCACCGCGGGCTATAATTTCCCGGGCCACATCATCAACCCGTTCCATATGGATTTCTTCTTTTCCCACCAGCGAGCTGAGTTCGCCAATATTAGGTTTCAACAAATAAACGCCTTCGGAGGCGGCCCGTTTCAGGGCTTCACCCGAAGTATCGGCGATAAAGCGGGCGCCTTTTCGTTTGGCAATGGCCGCCAACTGTGCAAAAATGTCTAGCGGTACACCCGGCGGCAAACTACCGCTGGCCACCAAGTATTTTAACCCTTCCAGGTTTTCGATGGACTCCATTATTTGATACAATTCCACTTCGGAAATAGGCGAACCAGGCAGTCCAAACCGGAACTGCCCGTTTGTAGAATCATCCACTACAATCAGGTTTTCGCGGGTGGCACCCGATACCGGGATGACCTGTTGCGGTATGCCTTCCGCCTGCAGCATTTCCTGCAAAAACTTCCCGGTATATCCACCCGCCGGGTAAATGGCCAATGCCTCCCCACCCAATTGCTTGATGGCCCGGGCAATGTTGATACCGCCACCACCGGGCTCGTACCTGGGCTGGGAACAGCGTAACTTTTTCTCTGGCATAATGGCGGGCACCGTAGTGCTTTTATCAATGCATGGACTAAAGGTTATGGTTACAATTGGGAACATAGGCTCATTAGGGTTTAATAAAAAAATGCAACGATAGGAAGTGGCTGTTAGGATAAATAAAAAGAACTGCCGCGGCCTGAATTCATTTGTCCGTTTTGCAGTAGCAAAAGAAGGACCGCAGATGCAATGACACCAGGCGTTCCGCTCGATACCCACAATTTAAACGGATACCTCCCTTCATTTGATTGACTAAATTCAGGTGTGGCATTAACCTTTACACCACTTTTGGTTGTGGCTGTTTTTTGCGCTTAAAAATCTTTTCTATTTCCACAGCCATAAAAACAATAGTAGACAAGGCTATTGCAATGCCCAGTTCGGATGCGGTGAGAGCCTCGGTACGAAACACAGGTTGCAACCAGGGCACATAAATAACGGCCAATTGTAAAACCAGCGTAACCAAAACCGCACCCAGCAACGCTTTATTGGAAAAAATGCCTTGTGAAAAAAGTGATTGCCTTTCGGATCGTATGGCAAACACATGTGCCATCTGGCTAAAGCACAGCACTGTAAACACCATGGTTTGCCATTTGGAACTGTCGATATATAAGTACTGCGTAAAAATGGAAACAAAGCCCAACAACAAACCCACCCAGATAATATGAATACCAAGTCCTCCTGCAAAAACGCTTTCTTTTGGATGACGGGGCGGCCTGCTCATGATGTCCTTTTCTGCTGGCTCCATAGCAAGTGCCAGGCCAGGCAAACCATCGGTAACCAGGTTTACCCAAAGAATATGCACGGGCAATAACGGTATGGGTAAACCGAAAAACGGCGCCAGGAAAATAAGCCATATTTCACCGGTATTGCCGGTCATGGCATATTTAATAAACTTGCGAATGTTGTCGTATATGCGGCGGCCGCTCCGCACTGCTTTTACAATGGTTGCAAAATTGTCGTCCAGTAAAATAAGATCGGCCGCTTCTTTCGAAACATCCGTGCCGGTAATTCCCATGGCCACACCAATGTCAGATCGTTTTAGGGAAGGTGCATCGTTTACCCCGTCGCCGGTCATGGCTACAAACTGCCCATTGGCTTGCAGGGCTTTTACAATATTGAGTTTTTGCTCGGGTGAAACCCGCGCATATACAAACACGTTAGGAACTGTTGCAGCAAATTCCTCGGCCGACATCCGGCTTAGTTCGGACCCGGAAAGTGCCTTGCCTCCGGGCTCCACCATGCCCAGGCGTTCGGCAATGTTGCGGGCAGTAAGCGGGTGGTCGCCAGTAATCATCATAGGCCTGATGCCTGCCCGGCGACACTCGGCAATGGCAGCTTTGGCTTCTTCGCGTGGAGGATCGATAATGCCTGCAAGCCCCATGATCTTTAAGTCTTTTTCCACGCCATCCGGATCCAACTGTGCAGGCAGTTCCGTAAGGAATTTTTCCGCAAAACCCAACACCCGCAACCCGTCGGCCGACATTTGCTCGTTGATACTTTTGTATTGACCCTGTTCCTCTTCCGTTAGTTCGCCGGCCCGTTCCAGCAGCACATCTACTGCCCCTTTTGTTACCACCCAATACCCCTCCTCCACCTGGTGAATGGTAGTCATGCATTTGCGGTCCGAATCGAATGGGATTTCGGCGCAAAGGGGAAACTGCTCCAACGCCTGCCTGCGGGCAATTCCCAACTGGCCGGCCAGGTCGTGTAACGCAATTTCGGTTGGGTCGCCGGTAAGCGTTCCTTCCTTATTTTGTTCCACATTGTTATTGAGGGCCATGGCTTGCAACAACCTTTGCTGCTCTGGCTGATTGAATGCCTCCGGCCAGGCTTCCCTATCCAGCACTTTGCCCCCGGCAAATACCTTTTCCACTGTCATTTTATTCTCGGTGAGGGTGCCGGTTTTATCAGAACAGATATAAGTTACAGAGCCAAGCGTTTCAACCGCCGGCAGGTTGCGTACCAAAGCTTTTTGGCCGGCCATGCGCCGGGCGCCCAGCGCCAGTGTAATAGACACCAAAGAAGGCAAGGCTTCCGGAATGGCGGCTACGGCCAGCGAAATAGCGGTCAGCAACATGAGCACGGGCCTTTCGCCACGCATCAAACCAAAAGCAAACACCACTGCACAAATAATCAGGACAAGTAACGCCAGGCGCTTACCCAGTTGGGTAAGGCGGCGCTGCAATGGTGTAGCTACTTCATCTTCATCCAGCATGGTGGCAATGCGCCCCAGTTCGGTATTCATGCCGGTGGCTACAACCACGCCCCTGCCTTTTCCAAAAGTGACCAGTGTGCTTTTATAAGCCATATTGGCCCGGTCGCCCAGGGGTAAATTTTCTTCAGGCAGCGACTCGATGCTTTTATTTACCGGCGCCGATTCACCGGTGAGGGATGCTTCTTCGGCTTTTAGTGCATTGGCTTCAAACAGGCGCAGGTCTGCCGGAACAATATCGCCCGCCTCCAGCAAAACCACATCGCCGGGTACCAGTCCCACGGCGGGTTTTAGGCCGACCCCTCCCTCCCGCAAAACCCGTGCATTGGAAACCGCCATTTGCTTTAAAGCCTGCATTGCCTTTTCGGCCCTGAATTCCTGGACAAACCCAAGCACGGCATTTACCAACACAATTACTATAATGGCCAAGGTATCAACCAACTCGCCCATAAACCCCGAAATAATGGCGGCCACCAACAAAACCAGGATCATAAAATCCTTGAACTGGTTGAGCAGGATGCTCCAAACCGTTTTGCCTTTTGCCGCCTGAATTTGGTTTGGGCCCCATTGGTCTAATGCCGCACTTGCAGTTGCTTCATCCAATCCGTTTTCGGAACTGTTGAGTGTGCGGAAAACTTCGGCTACTGGTTGTTGGTAATACTGCATTGACCGCGTGTTGGTGAGCAGAAAGTTATAACAAAGCAATGGAATGCGGCTTAAAAATGGATCCGCTCTGCTGGCTTTAGCTGCAGGTTAATTTTTAAAAAACCAATGCACTACTGCTTAATAAATCCTGTTGGTTAATTAAAACCGACCCCAACAAATAAGGCTGCAGTTAAAAAACCGCAGCCCCATTATTTAAGGTATTAAATAAAACATTAGCGCAGCCTTGCAGCTATGGTATCGGCCATGATCAGGTGCGTTTGAATTTTGGGCAACATCATTTGGGCATAGTTGCGCAATTCCTCATTATTGCCACTTCTTGTTTCTTCCTCGTTGATGGTGCGGGCCATTTGGTGTGCAGGAATTTGGCTTACAATATAAGCCGAGTCAAAGCTGCGTCCGCTAAGCCCCATGAGCACGGGCCGTAATGAAGAAGCCATGGCATTAAGCGAATCGGTAGCCCGGCTCATGCCTGCTCTACCGGCAATTTCGTTGAGTTGGGTTTCGGCCATGGTGTGGTCGGTGATCATCATTTGGGCATAATTACGCACCGAAGCATCGGTGGCTTTTGCCAGTGCCAGGTTGGCCAGCGAAATTTCGCTGCGGTTGGATAAAGTTATTTCCCGAACAAACGCCTTATCCTGGGCAGTTACATTATCATCATTTTCATCTTTCATGCACGATGCAGCAAGCATACATACGGCCAGGCCGCCAAAGGCCAGCAAATTTTTCATACTGTGTTTTTTTAGTTTAGCAATAATGTGAATGTGGTAACAATACCCGGGCCACTTTAAATTCAAATATTATGCAAAACATGCAGCGGTGACTTTCCCTCGGCATTGAAGCACGGCAGTAAAAACTATAAAAAAGAATTGGGCGTAGCCCATTCGGCCCGGCGGCCATTGGTTTATACCATATATATAATACAACCCGGTTTTGTTACCCTTTGCTCCGGTGAATGATTAAATTTGAGAATGCCTCCCGCCATATTATATTATGCCATTCCTTTTTTTGTGCTGTTGCTGTCGGCGGAGGCATACCTTTCTTGGCGGGAAAATAAAGGACTATATGAAACCCGCGACACTTTCAGCAGTCTGGCCCTGGGAATTGGCAATGTACTCACGGGCCTTATTACCAAGGCCCTGATCTTTGGCCTTTTTAGTTTTTTATACCAGTTCCGCTTGTTCCATTTGTCCTACCAGGTGTGGTGGTATTGGGTATTGCTATTTTTTGCCGATGATTTTTCTTACTACTGGTTTCACCGGTCTTCACACCGGGTGGCCTGGTTTTGGGCCTCGCATGTAGTGCACCATTCCTCGCAGCATTACAATCTGGCGGCTGCCCTGCGGCAAACCTGGACCGGTAATCTTACCGGGTCTTTTTTGTTTTGGGCCTGGATGCCCCTGCTTGGGTTTCACCCCATATGGGTATTATTTATGCAGCAAATCAGTTTGATCTACCAGTTTTGGATCCATACCGAACTGGTAAATAAGCTACCGGCGGCCATCGAAGCCGTTTTCAATACACCTTCGCATCACCGGGTTCATCATGGCAGCGATGCCAAATATTTAGATAAAAATCATGGTGGCATCCTGATCATCTGGGATCGTATGTTTGGCACTTTTCAACCAGAAGAAGAACGGCCTACCTATGGACTCACCCAAAATATCGGGTCCTTTAACCCCTTTATAGTAGCCTTTAAAACCTGGGGCGACCTTTTTGCGCAGGCAAAAAAAGCCGGTTCTTTTGTCGATGGAATTCGGTACCTGGTAAAGCCGCCCGGTTGGAATGTCGAAAAATTAGATAAAACTAGGAATGCTCACAGGGAAGATAACAGGAGAGAATCGGTGAAACCTGTCGTATTAAATAAAACTTCCGTTGTTAAATAAAAATTAATCCCCGTTGGGTGTAACCTTTATACGAAGCTAATCGTATATTCGTAAAGCAAATATTCAGGTTATGACCAAATACATAAAACCAACGGAAAGCGAGCTGGAAATTTTGCAAATTCTCTGGGAGCGGGGTTTGGCCACAGTGCGGGATGTTCATGAAAATTTAAGCAAAACCAAGGACGTAGGCTACACCACCACCCTTAAACTCATGCAGATCATGCATGAAAAAGGCCTGGTTAAGCGCGACGAAAGTATGCGCACCCATATATACCAGGCATCGGTAAACAAGGAAAAGACCCAGAAGCACATCCTGGGAAAAATGATCGATTCCCTTTTTGGAGGCTCCTCCACCCAACTGGTGCTTCAGGCACTGGGCACCTCCGAAACCAAAGCCACCCCTGAGGAATTGGCAAAAATTCAAGAACTTTTGGATAACCTCAAAAAAAGTTAGCATGACTGCATTCAGCCAATCGGCATTGTTGCAGGCCCTTGGGTGGGCTACGCTGAACAGTTTCTGGCAGGTTGGGGCTTTGTGGTGTGGGTATGTGTTGGCCTGCAGGTTTGGATCACTTTCAGCAGGCAGGCAATTCAGGCTTGCCGTTTTGGGCATCGCTATAAGCCTGGTAAGTTTTGGAGCCTCTTTTTGGGTTTACCTGCAGCCTGGCACCCGGCACCTTTTCGATCCGCTGCTGGTAAAAGCCGCCAACCAGACCTGGCTGCCCATAGTGCTTACGGCAGCCTCAGTAGCTTACCTCCTGTTGCTGCTCCTGCCGGCAGCCAGGTTGTTCCAAAACTGGCGATTTCTACGGAAGCTCCGCCGTAGCCATTTAAGCAAAGCGCCTGTGCAATACCGGTTGTTTGTGCAAAAAATAGGCGGTCATTTGGGCTTGCGCAAGCCTGTTCAGGTTTATTTATCGGCCCTGGTTACCTCCCCGGTAACGATTGGTTTTGTGAGGCCATTGATACTGCTGCCTGTAGCCAGTTTCAGCGGGCTCACCATTCGCCAGGCCGAAGCCATCCTGCTGCACGAACTGGCCCATATCCGCCGTTTTGATTTTGCTATAAATATTGCCATCACGATAGCGCAGACCTTGTTATACTTTAACCCATTTGTCCGGCTTTTTGTGCAGGCTGCAGAAACCAGCCGCGAACGCAGCTGCGACAACCTGGTGCTTCAGTTCGATTACGACCGGGTGGCATATGCATCTGCACTGCTGCAACTGGAAAAAACCGAACAGGCCCAACTATCGCTGGCAATGGGCGCAGCAGGCAAAAGCCCGCTGTTTCTGCGGATACAGGCTATTTTAGGAATACACCAAGCCAGGCCTACTTTAAAAATGCAACACCTGACCGGGCTCCTTGCTTCTCTGTTGTGCATTTTTGCCCTGCATTCCTTATTTATTACTGGCAAAAACAGCCCGGATAACGATGTGCTTCAAACCGTAGCACGCTTGGCCAACCCGCTACAAATGGCTTTTACCGAATATGAACCACAGGCTATCCGGAACAGTACCACCCATTATACCAAGGAAGTAAAGGTTGAAACGGACCGCTCAACAGCCATTGTAGAGCACCCCTCCCTTGCAGCCGAGGCCGAACTGGTAGCCCCGCCTCCTGACGCGCCTTTACCAGACGAGGCGTTTATTCAGGTGGCCCAAACAGAGGTAGCAGCTGCAGCGTTATCGGTTGAGGAACAGCAAAAAGTGGATGCGGTGATCACAACCACTAAAAAAGTTTTATCAGCTTATGAGTGGAACAAGCTGGAAAAAGAAATGGCTGATGGGTTAACCCAAACTGAAAAATCGAAAGTGCAGCAGCAATACAGCGCCGAAATGGACAAGATCAATTGGGACCGTATGCACCAAAATCTGGCGCAAAACTACCATCAAACCGACCTTGAAAAGATACAGCTATACCTGAAATCGGCTGAGGCAAAAATCAAACACGACAGCCTGATCCAGGTTTATAGTTCCATGCTGACCCAACTGGAAGGTACCCGGAAAACCGGCGTATCCATGGCACTTCCCGATTTGAGCATCAAAGAAATAGAATTAATTCAGGGCCAGATCCGCCAGGTAAGAGACAGCCTTATTTCCATCCAAAAACGTCCGGTCGTGAAACTGTAAGGCCTGACAATATTGCTTAACTCCTTTTTTCAATCGCACAAAAGCCTTTCCATCTATGGAAAGGCTTTTGTGTTATAATACTCTACGTACATCTTTTTTTGCACCCCTTTCAGGCTGTTCAAATTCGTATCCAGGTGCTGTGTTCTTTATACTTATGGATCAGTTTTAACTTGAAGGCCCTGCCCTTTGCTGATCATCTAAATTGATTAATTCAACGCCCTCTTGCCATTCTACAGAAACAATAAACCTATTTGATTATCCAATTTCAGCCATTAAGTAAATCTTGAGGTCAATATCTAAACCACCTTAACAGAATTAGACCCAATGAGATTTTAGTCAGATTATAAACACATATTTTTCTTTGATATGCATTAAGCAACTAATGATTTCTACAATAAAGATTTTCTCATAGATCCATAAAATAACCACTGTCCAGGTACACACCACAGCTTGTAAATATTCCTTCTCGATGAATGCGAAGTCGGTTCTGCAATATTCCATAATTAGGATATACAGACCCACTAAATTTTATCTGCCAAATTTTCAGCTTTATTTCAGCTACAATGCCATTAAATAAATTCATTACTCAATTTAAGATTTAGCCATATTGACAGAAAAACCTTTCGGTCCTTTCAAACCCTCTAAAACATCCACAGCAATTGATATTTCTATTGTAGGGTTATTCTTCGACAACCTAAAACTCATAATTATTCATTTTTAAACTGGTGGTTGATAAAACCCCTAAACATCAATTTAAGACCATCAAAATCTCAACTGATCCTCTTGATCCCAATTCCACATTTAAGGCCACAAAACAAAAAATGCAAATCTAAGTTTAATTATTTTTTTAACTTGAAAATTTGCTATGATAAAATGTTACCTGAAATCAATAGTTTTTTGATTACCAACTATATATTCAAAATTTTCTAATCAAGAATTTATTGTTTAATTGTTTTGCAACTAACCAAAATTTTTGGAATATTTACCTAAAATAAAAATGATTTTAGTACTATAAAAGTATGATTATTAATTATTTTTCATTCTTTTGATTACTAAGAGGGATAGTAAATTCTGATCAACTTTTCAACCTGGTTTTACCAAAAAATTTAGCACATATTTATATGCGGTATTTCGGCACTTATCAAGTGTGCATGGTTTTTGAATAACTTGATTAATGAAATTTTTTCGTAGTACTACTCTAGGCTTAATTTGCCTGGCTTTTTTAGCCTCCTGCAGCAAAGTAGAACCGCCGCAGTTTCGGAAAATTGGAGCCTTCCAGGTTAAAAAGTTGGGGTTTCAACAAGCTGATATAGGCCTTAGCGTCACGTATTTCAACCCCAATAATTTCGGTGTAACCGTCAAAGAGGCAGCAGTAGATGTATATCTTGATACAGTTTATATGGGAAAATTCGTACAACCTCAGGAAGTGCAAGTAGACAAAAAGGCAGATTTTTCAATTCCGTTAGAAGGTGGAATTCCGTTGTCGAAAGCACTGCAATTAAATTTTAAGGATGCCTTGGACCAGGAGATTAAAGTAAAAGCTATGGGTACTGTACGGGTTGGAAAGGCTGGAGTTTACATAACCAGGGATATTAATTACGAGGGGAAACATAAAGTAGACATCAGGCTATAAAAAAACCAGCCGGATGGCTGGTTTTTTTATATGTGCATTTAAGGCTAAATCTTACATTCCACCAGCGTCTTCTGGCTTTTTGCAACAAGTAGGTAATTTTTTATATGAATCAGGGTTTGCCTCTACATCATCAGCATCATAACCCGCATTGGCTATTGCAGCCTTTATTTCTTCATCATTTATCCGGTCGGTGATGTACTTCACCGTTGTCTCCTTTTTCTTCACATTCACTGTTACCAGGCTGATGCCGTCATACCGTTTCAAATAGGTCTCAATTTTCTTTTTACACATTTCACATTGAACGGAAGGCGTACTTATTTTTTTGGTCACCATCGGCTTTGTTTGCGCCTGTGCCCCCGCAAAAATGAATAACGAAGCAAAGAAAAATAATAGCTTTTTCATCTGTCAGATTTTCATGCTAATTTAAAACACCCCGGTCCAATTTGCCGGATCCTGCCGCCACTTTAACAAAACTTCCAGTTGATCTTCACCGATTTGGTCTTTTTGACGAGCCAATTCGAGCAAGGTTGGATAGTCGGTCAAGGAGTATAATGGAACTCCTGCCTGGTCGAATGCAGCTTTCCCGGCTTCGAACCGGTAGTTGAAAATGGAGATCATTCCAGATACTTCCAACCCTGCTCCACGCAAAACGTCCACCACCTGCAAACTGCTTTTACCAGTAGACACCAAATCCTCAATTACCAATGCCTTGCGGCCGGCTTCAAAATACCCTTCGATCTGGTTGCCCAATCCGTGTTCTTTTGGCTTGGGACGCACATAAATAAAAGGCAGCTTCAACTGGTCGGCCACCATTGCCCCCCAGGCTATGCCGGCGGTTGCTACTCCAACGATATATTCAGCGTCGGCAAATTTTTCGAAAGCAACATTGCACAGCTCGCTTTTTATGAAATCGCGGACGTAGGGAAAAGAAAGCACCCTGCGGTTATCGCAATAAATTGGGCTCTTCCAGCCGCTGGCCCATGTAAATGGGGCTTCAGGGCTTAATTTAACTGCATCGATTTGCAGCAATTTTTCGGCGGTTACAACTGCATCTGTCATGCCGCGAAGGTACGGAGCACAAAAGGTTGCACGCAGCAGGCTTTCGAGGATTTGCCACACTCTTTAAACAATCGAAAAAAGGTAGCCACTACATTTGCTTATGGACCTAACCGTTTACTTTGGCAATAAGCCCCTAACTATAACCAACACCGAACCAGCACAGGCTTACTTTGAACACTTTGTAGTGGCGCACAATGCGGATGCGGCAACCTTGCAGCAATTGATTGCGGATATGGCCCTTCCTGCTACAGATGGGGGAATGTTGGTGAGCAAAGACCCTGAACAGGGTTTGGAAGCATTAAAGCAACAATTCCATTTTATTGAAGCGGCCGGCGGGCTGGTTGTTTCAGACCGGGGAAACGTGCTCCTGATTTTTAGAAAAGGCAAATGGGACCTCCCAAAGGGCAAACTGGATGCAGGTGAGCACTTGGAACAATGCGCTGTGCGGGAAGTTGCAGAAGAAACGGGCCTCCAGGGAATTGAGCTAAAACAGCTGCTCTGCCGTACGTACCATACCTATGAGCAATGGGGACAACATATATTAAAAGAATCGCATTGGTTTTTAATGAAGGCGCCCCAGCAGGAGGCCCTGCAGCCCCAAACAGAAGAAGATATTGAGCAAGCCATTTGGGTTGATCCGGATAATCTAAATGCTTACATCGAAGAAGCGCACCGTAGTGTAGCCGATGTGCTCCGGCTCGTTAAACCTATGCTCCAAAAGTAAAAAACACAAATACAAAGGGCGCCATCAATAGCGCCCTTTGTATCAAACAATAATTCACCCAAACCCGGTGCATCACGCAATGATTTGCTGTGCCTGCGGCTTTCGGATACTGCGCAGCACCACTTCCGGAACAAACTGGCCTACATCCCCACCATGCCGGATAACATCCCGCACCAGTGTGGAAGCTACGGAGGTGTATTTTGGCAGGCAGGTAAGAAAAATAGTTTCAATGCCGGAATCCAGGCTGCGGTTCATATCGGCAATAGCTTTTTCGTATTCAAAATCGTTTACATACCTGATGCCGCGTAAAATGTAATGGGCACCTACCTGTTTGCAGCAATCTACTGTTAGTCCTTCATAAATGATCGTTTCCACTTTGGGTTCATTTATGAAAAGCTCCCGCAACCAGGCCACCCGCAGCTCGGGCGAAAACATGGGGGCTTTATTGGCATTAACACCAATCCCGATCACGAGCTTATCAAAAAGGGAAAGCGCCCGCTCCATGATGTCGATGTGTCCAAAAGTAACGGGGTCGAAGGTTCCGGGAAAAAGGCAAATACGTTCCATGCAATAAAAATATTATGCGTTCTGCCGGTTGGAAAGCAGGTACAAAGCTGCCATACGCACCGCAACGCCGTTTTCCACCTGTTGTAAAATGATGCTCTGGTCGGAGTTGGCCACGTCACTGTCCAGTTCCACACCGCGGTTGATGGGCCCCGGGTGCATAATGGTAACCGCCTTGGGCAAACTATCGAGCAATCGCCTGCTGATGCCATACGCCAGGTTGTATTCGCGCAGCGACGAAAATAACACCTGATTTTGGCGCTCTAACTGAATGCGCAGTACATTAGCCACATCGCACCATTCGAGGGCTTTACGGAGGTTATATTCCACCCGTACATCGAATGCTTCTGCCAGGTGTTTAGGAATTAGCGTAGGCGGCCCACATACCGTTACTTCCGCACCCATTTTGCCCAACAGGTACAAGTTGCTTTGCGCTACCCTGCTGTGCATGATGTCGCCAATAATGGCCACTTTAACACCTTCCAGCGTACCGTGTTTTTCTTTGATGGAAAGCGCATCGAGCAAGGCCTGTGTGGGATGCTCATTGATGCCATCACCTGCATTGATAATAGCGGCCGGAATATGTTTGGCCAAAAAATGCGGTGCGCCGGATGCACTGTGCCGCATTACCACCATGTCAACTTTCATCGACAAAATGTTGTTCACTGTATCCAACAGGGTTTCGCCTTTGGATACCGATGAACCCGATGCAGTAAAATTGATGGTATCGGCGGAGAGCCTTTTTTCTGCCAGCTCAAAAGAAATGCGGGTCCGGGTGGAGTTTTCGTAAAACAGGTTGACGATGGTAACATCGCGGAGCGAAGGAACTTTTTTTATGGGGCGCTGTAAAACTTCCTTGAACTCCTGTGCTGTTTGTAAAATAAGGGAAATATCCTGTGCCGTCAGGTCTTTGATGCCGAGCAGGTGTCGAGTGGAAAGCGTCATTAAAGGCCAAAGTTATAGGAAAGTGGTAAAAGAGCGAAAAGTTGAATAAGCCGAAAGTTCCAGGTCTGAATTTGGATGATGGAAACCTAAGTTGAATGGTTGCCCGCTCCTTTTATTACAAAGGAAAATGGCATAATGAAAGTTATTGATCTTTTACACCCATTGGATAACAGCCATCTTTTTGTAATCCGGTAGTTGGACTTGTTTATGTAGAAAGCTGCAAGCGATTGTAGCAGGATATTATATTTTTTTCAAAATGCAGGAAGCATGCATTTTTCAGGGATTTATTCAGTTCTTAAATCAGGTACTTTGCTGCGCTATGAACGACAAAAAGAACCATTCGAATTAAGAAAACCTAGTTTGGAAAATAACCATCCAGCTGGATGCTCAAATCACCGGACCATCAAATATCGGAAAATTGTCACCCCTGTCCCATTCCAACTTCGCAATCAGGACTTCCGACTTTATGAATCCATCAGCACCACCTCGTCCTTCCCCTCCTCGCTCCACACTACTTTTACCCGCTGCGAAACAATAGAGTCAATGGTTTTGCCTGTATAATCTGGCTGAATGGGCAACTGGCGGCTGTAACGCCGATCTACCAGCACCAGCAGTTCCACCTTTTCGGGGCGGCCAAAATCCATCAGTGCATCCAATGCGGCACGTATGGTGCGGCCGGTATACAACACATCATCTACCAGCAGCACTTTTTTCCCTTCAATAGAAAAAGGTATATCGGTATGGTTGGGCACATGAATGCCTTTGCGCAAATCATCGCGGTAAAAAGTAATATCCAGTTTGCCATATTGCGGAGGCGTGTCCGTTTCTTTAGCAATGGCTTCAAACAACCGATTGGATAAATGAACCCCACGCGGCTGAATGCCGATGAGCACGCTACTTGTACTATCCACATGATTTTCTAAAACCTGGTTGGCCAGCCGCCTGATGGCCAGGGAAATCTGCTGATGATTCAGGATGGTTTTCAAACCCAAAAATTTGGATGTAAAAATAGGCAATGCGGCGCAACACCTTATGCATAAAAAGAAAGCCGGGAAGTTCCCGGCTTTCTTTTTAAAATATCACTAAAGTGTACCTAATTATTTAGCAGCACCAAAATGATAAGTAAGACCAACCTGTAAAACGCGGTTGCGGAAGTCCATATTCGCGGTAGAAGGAGAATCTTCATTGTTCCAAACATTGGTAAACCCATACACATAACGGGCACCAATACCCAAACCAATACGCGAAAGGTATCCTACGCCACCGGCTACAGAGAAATCAGTTTTCTTTACATAGTCCTGGTCTTTTAAATTCACCTGCCCACCGGCATTTCGGTCGGCATTGGCGCTGGACAGGTAGCTAAACTGCGGACCAGCTTCGATCATAAAACCGCTGGGCGTAGCAATTTGCAGCATCAGCGGAACGGAAACGTAATGGAAGTCAAATTCGTTCAATCCGGCCAGGTTGGGATCGGCCGAAGCCATGGGCGATGTTTTGGAACCCTGGATATTATACAATACTTCTGGCTGAATCCGGAAGGAGCCAGCAACAGGGATGTTGTAAAACAAACCAGCATGCAATGAAGTTTTTGCATTGTTGTTCATACCATTGTTGGCACTACCTGCATCTTTGATTTCCAAACGGGCCGAGTTGATACCCGCCTTGATGCCGAACCGCGGTTTTACTTCCATGGGCGTACGTAGTTGCGGATCGTTTTGAGCACTTGCAGCAATGCTTACTGCCAGGGCCATTGCAAAAAAAGAAACTTTCATCATAAAGGGTGTTTTTCTATTCTTATCGGTTAAAAAAGGGTGTAATAGGTTAGGTGAGCTGCATTACTATATATAACAAACAATGCAGCAAGATGTTTACCAATTTTCGCAGCCTCCCAGCTTATCTCGATTTGGCTTTGTGTGCAGGATCCAGCATGTAAAAAAGGGAAATCTGGAAATTGTTGCCTTTGATTTCGCGGGTACCGGTAGCAATGTTGGATAGGCCCAGGTTGTAACGACCTCCAACACCAAGTCCGGAATAAGAAAGGTAGTTCAATCCAAAACCAAGCGACGCGTTGGTGCTCTTAAACAGGTCTTTCGAATCTTCCTGCGCGTCGTTCTGGTCTTTTAGTTTGGAGCTTACCAAAAAACCTATCTGGGGACCTGCTTCAATCCGAAAGCCATTGTCGAACATGTATTGCAGCATCAGCGGGATATTGATGTAGTCGTTTTTTACTTTCACTTTACGGTTACTGGCAAGGCCCAGTTCACCGCCCTCCTGCGAGTACAACAATTCGGGCTGCAGGGCCCATTGTGGCGCAAGGTGCACATGTGCGGTAAGCCCCAAATGCGCCCCAAGACGGGAATCCAAGTTATCGTAACCTTCTACTTTTAATGTGGCAATGTTGAGGCCGCCTTTCACGGCAAGGTGGGGTTTTGTTTGGGCTGATAGGGTAACTACACTTACTATTCCTAAGAGGAATAAACTCATCTTTTTCATGATTAGCATTTTGCCTTACGTTTTACAAACAGGATACCAGTTTGCAAGTGTGGTGCCCATTGTGGAAAACTCAACAGCATATAATGTTCTTTTTTCAGTCATACAAGATTGTTAGTGATGCAGTAAGCTCATGCCTGTAAGCAACAAAAAACAAATAATAACAAAGGCCACCCATGCATGGGTGGCCTTTGTTATTATTAAGCCATTTATTAATAAAACATTAAAAGCGCTACACTTTATTCCGGTTAAATACCTTCGCTTTCGCCCAGTAAAAATGGATACCTGTAATCCGTTGGCGGTACAAATGTTTCTTTTATAGTGCGGGCACTTAGCCAGCGGTACAGGTTTAATTGCGAGCCGGCTTTATCATTTGTACCCGATGCACGGGCACCCCCGAAAGGCTGCTGCCCCACTACTGCACCGGTGGGTTTGTCGTTAATATAAAAATTGCCCGCAGCATTGCGCAGCTTGTTGGTAGCTATTTCTACTGCGTAGCGGTCCTGTGCAATTACTGCCCCGGTAAGTGCATAGGGAGAAGTTTGGTCCACCAGTTCCAACGTTTCTTCCCAGGCATGTTCATCATATACATAAATGGTCAGCACCGGTCCAAAAATTTCCTCGCACATGGTTGTGTATTTTGGATTTTTGGCTTCTATTACCGTGGGATGAATAAAGTACCCTGCAGTTTTTTCATAAGTGCCGCCGGCAATTATTTCCGCATCGGCAGAAGATTTTGCATTGTCTATGTACTGAGCAATTTTTTCAAAGCTGCGTTCGTCGATCACGGCATTGATAAAATTTCCGAAATCCTCAACTGTTCCCATTTTAAAAGAAGCAATGCCTTCAACAAGGAGGCGTTTTACTTCGGTTGCCAAATTGGAAGGAATATAAGCGCGGGATGCTGCCGAACATTTTTGCCCCTGGTACTCAAAGGCACCGCGCAGCAATGCTGTAGCCACTACTTTTGGGTCGGCACTTTTATGCGCCACCACAAAATCCTTTCCGCCGGTTTCGCCAACAATTCGGGGGTAAGAGCGGTACCCTGCAACGTTTTCACCAATGGTCTTCCACATTTGGTTAAACACGCCGGTAGAGCCGGTGAAATGCACCCCTGCAAATTCGCGGTGCGCAAAGCAAACCTTGCCCAATGTGGGGCCCTCTACATAAATCAGGTTGATCACGCCATCGGGTAGTCCTGCCTCTTTTAAAATGCGCATAAACATTTGCGCCGAAAATACTTGTGTATGTGCCGGCTTCCATACCACTACGTTGCCGCAAAGCGCCGCTGATGTTGGCAGGTTGCCACCAATTGCAGTAAAATTAAAAGGCGTTACGGCCAGTACAAACCCTTCCAGTGGGCGCCACTCCAGGCGGTTGTGCATGCCCGCACCGGAAATGGGCTGCTGCCGATAAATCTCACTGAGGTAATGCACGTTGAACCGCAAAAAGTCGATGAGCTCGCAGGCGGCGTCTATTTCGGCCTGGTATGCATTTTTGCTTTGGCCCAACATGGTGGTGCCGTTCATATGGTAGCGGTACTTGGCGCTGATGAGGTCGGCGGCACGCAAAAAAATGTTGGCCCTTGCTTCCCAGCTCATGGCCGCCCAGGCATCCTTAGCTGCCAGTGCGGCATCAATGGCTTGATGCACATGACTTTCTTCGCCGGCATGATAGTGTCCAAGTGTGTGGGCTATTTCGTGTGGCGGATGCATGCTAACCTTTTTACCGGTGCGCACCTCCTCGCCTCCTATAAACATGGGAACATCTGCCTGTTCCGATTTTAACTGGGCGATGGTTTGTTGTAACGCTTTCCGTTCGGCAGAGCCGGGGGCATAACCCATCACCGGCTCGTTGGTGGGCAGCGGGTAATAAAAATATCCAAGACTCATGTAAACTAAATTTTGGCAAACCTAAAGATTAAATGGCAATGCGGTGCGGCGGTGAAGAATGCCAGGTGTAGATCAAGTAAAAAAAGCAAAAAATCGAAAGTCATAAGCTGGCTTCCAGTTGCAGGAGCCAGCATTTGATGCTCGATTTTTTGCTTTTTACTTGAAGGGGTATTTGTAAAAAATTCAATTACCCGGCACTCGCCTCTTCTTCTTTTTGCGACATCAGATACGCTTTGATAAAGCCATCCAGCTCGCCATCCATCACCGGCTGAATGTTGCCTACTTCGTAATCTGTCCGGTGGTCTTTAATCATTTTGTAGGGATGGAACACATAGCTCCGGATCTGCGATCCCCACTCAATTTTTTTCTTGTTGGCATTAACCGCGTTTTTCGCTTCTTCACGGCGACGCAGTTCTTCTTCATACAAGCGGCTTTTCAACATTTGCATGGCCTTTTCGCGGTTGCCCAACTGGGTTCGTTCCGTTTGGCATACCACTACAATGCCTGTTGCAAGGTGGGTAAGCATCACTTTTGTTTCCACCTTGTTTACGTTCTGGCCACCGGCACCACCGCTGCGGGCGGTTTCCATTTTTACTTCGCTGTCCTTGATCTCGATGTTGATGGTATCATCTACCAGCGGGTATACAAACACCGAAGCAAACGAAGTATGCCTGCGGGCATTGGAGTCGAATGGTGAAATCCGCACCAGGCGGTGCACACCACTTTCAGCTTTTAAAAAGCCATAGGCAAAAGGTCCGTCAAACTGCATGGTACAGGTTTTAATTCCTGCGCCATCGCCATCCACCCAATCCAGGATGGTAACGCTCCACCCCTGTTTTTCGCCATACATGCGGTACATGCGGGCCAGCATTTCGCTCCAGTCCTGGCTTTCAGTACCCCCTGCACCGCTGTTGATCTGCAGCACTGCGGGCAGTTCGTCTTCCGGCTGGTTAAGGGTGCTTTTGAATTCTGCCTCCTCAAGAGCGGCAAGGGCTTTATCATAAGCCACTTTCACATCTTCCTCGCTGCCTTCGCCTTCTTTCCAGAATTCGAACAGCACGGCAAAATCCTCCACAGCGCTTTCGACGCTTTGAAACAGGTGGACCCAATATTCGTTCAGCTTGATTTCTTTCAGGATGCCCGTTGCCCGGCTGTTGTCATCCCAAAAGCCCGGCGCCAAAGAAAGCTGCCGGTCGTTTTCTATTTTTGCTTGTCGGTTCCCGACGTCAAAGAAACCTCCTCAGAACCAGGAGTCGGTCCCTCATATCTTTAATATGCTCTAGTGTCATAGGCCGCAAATGTAAGCATAAAGCCTGTTTGTTGCACAAGGCGCAATTGCAAGAAATGCAGTCAAGCTTTTTCTATTAAAAAGAAAATGCAGCAGTGCAAACAGGTAAAAATTTGGTGTGGTTGCCATTGTAAAGATTGCAGGCTTGCCAAAAGAAAGAAAGCCCCGGACGCTTGTCCGGGGCTTCAAATCAGGCTTCTGATTATTGCTCCAGGGCAATGGTGCCCAGGTCGGTAGTTTCGCCTTCTTTAACAACTACGCTTTCTTTTACCAGGTTTTTGTAGGGAGCTTTTGCCTCTACAACTATCTGGTATGTTCCGGGTTTTACTTCGTCGAAAGTAAAGCTACCAGCGTTGGCGGTGGTTTTCAGCGAATCGGTGCCTTGAATGGCCCATACAGTACCTACGCTTTCTGCAGGCGTAACCGATCCTTTGAGACCCGATGCGAAATCATTTTTGAAAGAGAACAGGGCAACTGATGCCAGTGCCAAAGCAGTGGTGCTTTTCAGGATGTTTTTCATGATGTGTGTGATTCAATGGTTAAGATGATTGGCTTCCGGAAAACCGGACACCCTTTGTCAAGTACCATGCCAATCAGGGAAAAATATGGAGGCAATATTCACACACAGATTACGTTCCTGCCAACCTGAAAAAGTTTGAAATTAGCAACAGGTATCAGTTAAATATAAAATTTTTACGGCCGTTTATATTTCAGTTCTACTTCGGTTACGCCATCCCGTAACATGCCGATTTTGCGGGCAGCCCTTCGCGACAAATCTATAACCCTACCGGCCACAAATGGTCCCCTGTCGTTGATCCGCACCTTAACTGATCGGCCGTTGCGCATATTCGTAACCGTTACCCTGGTGCCGAAAGGCAAGGTTTTGTGTGCAGCCGTTCGCTTCCTGTTTCTAAAAACCTCACCTGAAGCGGTTTTACGGCCATTGAACTTTTGGGCATAGTAAGACGCTTTGCCCTGTTGGGTTATTTTTGGCGCACAGGAAAAAAGCACAAAAAGCAAAATGACAGCTGTAAATAGTAATGTTTTCATGCAGCAGCTACTCCGGATTGTTTGGTACAGGATCCTCGTTATTCATTTCCAGCCAGTAACCATCCGGGTCCTGGAAAAATACCTGCCGGATGCCGTCGGGGCGCACATGCACAACACCGGGAATTTTCCGGGCATCGTAATAGGTGACTCCAGATTGCGTGAGCTTTTCAATGAAATCCTCCAGGTTAGGTGTGCTTAGCGCCAGGTGGTGGTCGATGTGAAACTGGGGCACTTGCGTGGCCCCGGCAATGAGGTGTAATTGGCAGGCGGGCCCAAGGGCAAACCAGCTGTGCCGGCCCAGCTTAAAAGGCTCTTCCAGGGGTTGGAGGCCTATAATATCCTGGTAAAACAGGGTGCTTTGCTGCAGGCTGGTTACTTGCAGGGCTATATGGCTGATCACAAATTTTGGTGGCATAAGTATACGGGTCAATGATCGGCAAAAGTAGTCGCTTTAATAACCGGCTCATAAAGGATTAATCCGAAAAAAGGCCCTCAAGGGGCCCTTACATTTGTTTACAATATTCCGGTCGTTCAACTTCGGCCTTCATTGGCCTTATTTCGGGCATGATTGGTTTCCCCCTCGTTGTCCAGCAGGTCGGGATCCGGCGATTCGCTCCGGTCGTTCTGCGCCTCTACCCTGTAGGTATGGCTTTGATTAGGATCTCGATGGGCTTCTTCATTGTTGAACCCATTATCTCGGTCTGGCTGCGGCTGGAATTTCCGGGGCGCCTCCATGATATTTTCTGCGGCTTCCTGCCGAGCACCCCGGCTGTCCTCATCATCTCCTGCAAAACGGCCTTCATTTTCCAGCCGTTCATATTCTTTCTGGGCGTCACTTTTACGGTCTTTGTTCCGGTTTTTTTGTCTTTCGCTGCTCATGGTTATTTATTTTTATGGGTAAAAAATCATCTGGGCCATCAAGATCAAGGCCTTCCAAAGCTGGACACTACTGTAAAGCAGGCAGCCCAACCATAGCGCCCCAAACCACTGCAAAAGCTGCCTTGCAGTGGTTTGGTGACTGGTGCTTTTTCTTGTTTCCTTGCCCGCATTTTATATCAGGTCGGTTTTTTCGCCCAGCCTTGCCGTTTCACCTTCATCCAGGTCATCGTTCGGACTGCTGGCTGTAAGCTCCGCATCTGCTTCCATATCCTTATCGGCCTGGTCGTGTGCCGCAGCCACCAGCTTTGGATCCATGGCCTTATTATTCGCCATGGCCTGGCGGTCCTGCTCCTCGGTTACCGGCTTTTGCCCTTCCTGCTCATCCTTTTGTTGTTTCATGTTTCTTTTTTATAACAGGCCTTAAAATTCATGCCTGTTTTACCGTTCTTTGGCGCAAATAATCAATATGCCTTTTACCCATATTGCGGCCCTTCCTTTTAAGGAAACACAGCCCGGAGCTGAATTACGCACCATTCATACCGGCACTATGACCTTTGCCTATTGGAAAATGAAAGGCGGGATGGACTTTGCCATGCACCAGCACCCGCATGAACAGGTAGCCCATGTGCTGGAAGGCGAATTTGAGTTAACGGTGGGCGATGAAACCATGATCCTTAAACCCGGCATCACAGCAGTTATACCAGGCGGCGTGGTACACGGCGGCCGCTCCCTCACCGATTGCCTGCTGCTCGATGTGTTCCACCCCGAACGGGAAGATTATAAATTTTAAGGAAAGCCCTTTTTTGCATGCAGCACCATTTTTAGTTGCCTGCATACAACCCAGGATAAAGGCATTTTACTGATTCCTAATAAGTTTGTTCTATTTGCGTAAACCTTTTTATTTTGGCTTATGGCCTTGCGCATTTTTAATTACCTGTTTGCCTTTTTGTTTCTTGTTTCTGCGGCGCTCCAATACAACGATCCCGACCCCTGGCTTTGGATCCCCATTTACCTGGCCGGTGCCGTGCTTTGTTTTTTAGCTGCCCGTGGTAAATTTTTCCGGAAAGCTTACCTGGCGGGGATTGTATTGTTTGGCATTTATGCCCTTTATCTCCTGTTTACGCAGGATGGTGTGCTCGACTGGATCAACGAACACGATTCGGAAAACATTGCGCAAACAATGAAGGCCACAAAACCCTGGATTGAAGACACACGGGAGTTCTTTGGACTCATCATACTGATCGGTGCGTTATTGGTCAATTATTTTGCTGCCAGAAAACACAGCCAACGCCTAAAGAGCAGCTCCGGTTTATAATGTAAAAAAAAGAACAGCAGCCTTCAAGGTTTTCTCGCAGGAATTGTGTTGCTTAAGGGTATGAAACAGTTGCTTGCCCTTTGCCTGTTCGTTGCATTAACCCTGTGGAGCAATGCCCAAAAATACAGCCCCAACTGGTCATCGCTCAATACCCGTGGCATTCCGAAATGGTTTAACCAGGATAAGTTCGGCATCTTTATTCATTGGGGAACCTATGCCGTTCCTGCCTATGCGCCGGTTATTCCCAATAGCGGTTATTCTTACTCCGAATGGTACTGGTGGCGCCTGCATGAAAAGCAAAAAGACTTCATGGCTTTTCACCAGCAGAATTACGGAGCCGAATTTCCCTACACCGATTTTGAACAAAGCTTTAAAGCCGAATTGTTCCGGCCGCAACAATGGGCGGATGTATTTAAAAGGTCTGGCGCCAAATACGTGGTGCTTACCTCCAAGCATCATGAAGGCTATTGCCTGTGGCCAAACGCAGATGCCGACCGCACCTGGGGGCGGCCCTGGAATGCAGTTTCGGGTACGCCTAAGCGTGACCTGCTGGGGGATCTTACACAGGCTGTGCGTGGTGCCGGTTTAAAAATGGGCTATTATTATTCTCTATACGAATGGTTCAACCCGCTCTGGTTGACTGACAAACAACGATATGTGTCGGAACACATGCACCCGCAATTTAAAGACCTGGTGAATCGCTACAAACCAGATGTTATTTTTTCGGATGGCGAGTGGGATATTTCGGATACGGCATGGCGCAGCCCCGAACTGCTGGCGTGGCTGTTCAACGAGTCGCCGGTAAAAGATTACGTGGTGGTGAACGACCGCTGGGGAAAGAACACGCGGGAAAAGAACGAAGGCGCTACCTACACCACCTCCGAATATGGTGCCGGCATGAACCCGGATGTTGTTTGGGAAGAAAGCCAGGGCATCGGCCACTCTTATGGCTACAACCGCAACGAGCAAATTGATGATTACAAAACAGGCAGGCAATTGATTCTGCTGTTGGTTGATGTGGTGGCCCGCGGTGGAAACTTGCTACTCGACATTGGCCCCACTGCCGATGGCCGCATCCCGGTGATTATGCAGGAACGACTGCTGGAAATGGGGGCCTGGCTGGAAGCCAATGGTGCCGCCATTTTCAATACTACTGCATGGAAACAAACAAGACAATGGAGCACCGGCAAAGAGCCTGAGAAAAAAGGGCCCGCGTTTATGGCTGGTTACGACATCAGCAAGCTGGTACAGCCGCAAAAAGACAGCGCTTTTATCGAACAATTTTACACCCGCAAAGGCACCAGTTTGTATTGCATTGTGCCGCAATACCGGCCACAGGTGGTGATCAAAAATTTTACACCAGCCAAAGCTGCCCGGGTGCATATTTTAGGCACCAACAAACCGCTCAAAACAAAACAAATGGGTGCGGATTACAGCATTGACTTGTCGGGGTTAAACGCGGCGGACTTAAAACAGGTTCCTTTTGTGATTCATTTGCAAGAGGCACTTCAATAAAAGGACCTGCAGAAAGGATGCTGCATTTAAATGCAAAAAAATTCTTGCCCAATAGCAGAATCCTATTTACCTGCAAAAAAACCCTTGTTTAAACCCGGTTCTTGTGAACCCTCCATAACCTATGGCTCATTGCCCCAAATACCCACATCTTTGCACCAAATTTTAGAGGGATGAAGGTGTTTAAATTTGGAGGCGCCTCCGTATCCGGTGCCGAAAACATCCGCAACGTAAAAACCATTGTGCAGCGCCACATGAACGCGCCGCTGTTGGTAGTGATATCGGCCATGGGCAAAACCACCAATGCGCTGGAGGCGGTTGTGGAGGCTTTTTACAATGGCCGGAAGGATGAGGCTTTAGCGCTATTTGAAGGGATTAAAAAAAGCCACCTGCAGCTTTGTGCCGAACTTACACCAGCACCCCTGCCCCAGTTGACCGATTTTTTTACCGAAGTGGAATGGCTGCTGCACGATAAGCCGGTTCGCAACTTTGACTATTACTACGACCAGGTGGTATGTGTGGGCGAATTGCTTTCTACCTGCATCATTTCCCATTACCTCAATACCGAAGGGATAAACAACACCTGGGTAGACGTACGGGATGTGATGCGTACCGACAACAATTTTCGCGATGCAAGAATTGACTGGACCTATACGGGCCAAAAGGTGGAAACAGAGATACGGCCACTTTCCACAGAAAACAATCTGGTGATCACGCAGGGATTTATTGGTGCCACCGACGAAAATGAAAGCACCACCCTGGGCCGCGAAGGCAGTGATTATACTGCGGCCGTTTTTGCCTCCCTGCTTCGTGCCGAAAGTCAGACTATTTGGAAAGATGTACAGGGGGTAATGAATGCCGACCCGAAACTTTATGGCGGTGCCGTTTGGATACAGGAGTTGAACTACCGCGAAGTGATTGAAATGGCATATTATGGCGCACAGGTCATTCATCCAAAAACAATCAAGCCTTTGCAAAATGCAGGCATACCGTTGTATGTACGCTCATTTTTGCACCCCGATGCAGAAGGTACGGTGATCCATAACCGAAATATCACCGGCCTGCCCCCGATCATCGTTTATAAAAAAGAACAAGTGCTGGTAGAATTGACGGCAAGGGATTACTCCTTTGTTAGTGAAGGATTGAACAGTGAAGTAAGCCTCCTGTTCCAGGCGGCTAAATTCAAGCCCAACCTCACACAGATAACCGCCATTAGTATGTTGTGCGTAACCGACAACCTGGAGGAGAAACTGGACCAGTTTGCACAAAGCGCTGCACACCTGTTTGAAGTGCACCTGCTAAAGGGGTTGCACCTGCTCACCATACGGCATTATAACGACGCCATCCTGGAGGAACTGACCAGGGGAAAAGAAATACTGCTGCGGCAGCAAACCGTAGAAACAGTGCAGGTGGTAATGCGTGGATAGCTTTTATTTCTGTTGAACCCTATTTATTGTTGATGCATCTATCAGCAACAAAAAGAGCAGCCCTATCGGACTGCTCTTTTGTGCTCTATCGCTATATATTTTACTTCGCTTTTTCCACGCCAAAACCCTGTCTTATTTTTTTAGCCACCGGCTTGTCATTTAAAACGGCAGGCTTCCACACCGGCATTTGTTCCAAAACGGTAATGACTTCATCATTAAATTCTTCCTCTACCCCCTGCACTATTTTAAAGTTTGTTGGTGTACCGTCGGTGTCCACGATAAACTCCACCACCACATAGGCTTTCTTTTTGCCATCGGGCAGCGATGCTGCCAAGGCATCCCCCATTTTATCGAGGTATTTTAAAAAATGTTCGTTGCCACCCGGAAACTGCGGCCATTGGTGCACCACATCGGCCACTTGGGCAATTTCGCGGTGGCGGTGCGGCACCGGAGCTCTTTTGGGTTTTGGAGGTGGTGGCGGCAGTTTTTTGGCCAGGCCGTCAAACACGTAATCGCCCTGGCTGTTTACCATGATTACCGGCAACTGGCGGGTGATTTCAAAATGATCGTACACCAGCTCCAGGTTTTGGGCAAATTGTTTTAGTTGAGCATCGGTCTTTGTCAGTGTGTTGAGGTAATCCTGGCTTTTTTTATTGTTGTATTTGATCGGGAAAATATGCACCGGTATAAAATCCTGCCCCCTGTTTTTGGCATGGGCAGCCAGTATGTACAACTCTTCTATCTGTTCATTATTGACCGGGATGCAACCGACCGTAACGCAACTGCCGTGTATATAAATATCGCCGCCCGGACGGAAAATATCGCTCAGCAACTTATCGGAGGCATTGGGATAATTAAGTCCCAGCGACAGGTGGTAGGTGCTGCGCGGGTTAAATTCATTAATAAAATAAAAACCCTCCGGCACCTGGTAATCGCCTTCCATGCGTTTGGGCCCCAAGGAACCAGCCAGTGCACAAACTTTATAGGTTTTGAACAGCTTAAAATCTTCCTTGCGGTCGTTGCGCACCCACACTTCCAATTGCCCGTCGTACTTAAAATTGCGGATATACAGGAAACGGGCAGGCCAGTCGAGGCCTTTGGCCTTGAACTGTTTTTGCAGCGTGTCTTCCTTACGTTTCAGGGCTTCGCCAGGCCTGGGCAGGGTTCGCTGAAAGCCAATAAACGACCCTTCCACATTGGGGCCGCCAGCCATGATCGGCATCTGGCTTAAACCAGGAAAGGAACACAGCAGTAAAAATAAAAAGAGGTACACCAGTTTCATACAATTCAAATCCTGGAGGCAATTTCGGAAAAAATCGGGTGCCTGCTCTTTATAATTCGCTAAAGTGGAGAATTAAGACGGGAAAGTCGGGAAAGACATAAAAGACAGTACAGACCATTTTTTATATTGCGATGCCGTATTATATGCGTGTTGTGCCGGCAGAATCAAACGCTTTTCTTTCCCGTCTTTTCTGTCTTTCCTGTCTTTCCCGACATCTTCCTACAAATTTCCCCGTTGCTCCTGTTCGCGTTCCAGGGCTTCGAAAAGGGCCTTGAAATTTCCTTTACCAAAGCTTTTGGCGCCTTTGCGCTGTATGATCTCAAAGAAAACAGTAGGGCGGTCCTGCACGGGCTTGGTAAATATCTGCAGCAGGTATCCTTCGTCATCGCGGTCCACCAAAATGCCCAGTTCCTTCAGGGGCTCCAGGTCCTCGTCAATGGTTCCAACCCGGTTCAACAGGTCGTCGTAATATGTAGTGGGTACTTTTAAAAACTCCACGCCCCGGTTGTGCAGTGCTGTCACCGTTTCCACAATGTTGTTGGTGGCCAGGGCCACATGCTGCACGCCTTCGCCGCCGTAAAATTCAAGGTATTCCTCCACCTGCGACTTCTTTTTTCCTTCGGCCGGTTCATTAATCGGAAATTTTACAAACCCGTTGCCATTGCTCATCACCTTGCTCATCAGGGCCGAATATTCGGTGGAGATATCTTTATCATCAAACGATAAGATATTGCGAAAACCCATTACCTCCTGGTAAAACTGCACCCAGCGGTCCATCTGGTTCCAGCCCACATTACCCACGCAATGGTCTACATACTGCAAACCGGTATCAGGAACCGAAAAAGACGGGCTCCATGTTTTAAACCCCGGCAAAAAAACGCCCTTGTATGCTTTGCGCTCCACAAACAGGTGTACCGTATCGCCGTAGGTGCAAATGCCGCTCAGCACCACTTCTCCCGATTCATCCTCCAACCGCTGCGGCTCCATACTGCTAATGGCACCACGCTGGGTAGTTTGCAACCAGGCATCTGCTGCATTGGGCACCCGCAGGGCCAGGTGCTTTACCCCATCGCCATGCCGGAAAACGTGGTCGGCAATTGGCCCTTCAGGACGAAGGGCAGAGGTAAGCATAAAGGTGAGCTTTGCCTGGCGCACTACGTAGCTTGCCCGGTCGCGCAGGCCGGTTTCGGGGCCTGCATACGCCAGCGGCTGAAACCCGAAGGCAGTAATATAAAAGTGTGCAGCCTGCTTGGCATTGCCCACATAAAATTCAACATAGTCGGTGCCTTCCAGTGGCAAAAAATCGGCAGTGGCCACAGGGGTAACTGTTGGAGAAATTTGTGTTGTCATTGCAATCGTGGTTTAAAAAAATTAAATGCGGTAGCGCAATAGGGATGCCGTTATCGGCAACAATAAGTACAGAAAGGAAAATGGATCAAAATGCAGCTTCCATGGCAAGCGCCTCCATCAGCAGTACAAAGCTGTACCGCTTATCGTTGAAATACTTTTGTGGATAATCGGGGCGCATGGGCAGGGTAAAGTTAAGGAGAAGTCAGAAGTCGGAAGACCGAAGTCAGAAGAGGGAACCATTTATTTAAAAAGCTGTCTACAGTAATCTTAAAGGAATGGATTGCTGCTATGAGTTTTCATGGTACACCTATGAAAAAAATCCATGAGCCAGGTATGTCGTTATACACTATGCTCTTTCCCTTGTCATCCTGAGCGAGGAGATGGATCTGAATTTTCATCAAAAAACATTTTGAATAGAAATGTAGCCTGATCCCTTCAGGCCATATTACGCCGAAATCAGATCCTTCGCTGCGCTCAGGATGACAAACCAAGAAACTGAGTCCCAGAAAAATTGCCAAGCGCAAAACATGTACAGCGCCCCTTTCTTTCCCTTCCTTCCTTCCCTATTACCTCACACCCTCGTCTGTCTCCCGACTTCGGTCATCTGACTTCCGACTTTCTTGTCTTTCCGGACTTTTCCCAGTTTTCCATCTTCCCTCCTTACTTTCGCAACATGCAAAAAGTAGGCATCCTGGGCGGTGGCCAGTTAGGAAGAATGTTGTTACAGGCTGCGGCCAATTATCCCGTTGAAACGTTTGTGCTGGAAGAAGATCCGGAGTGCCCGGCAGCACACCTGTGCAACCATTTTGTGCTGGGCAATATCCGCGATTATGACACCGTGTACCGCTTTGGCCAGGGGCTCGATGCCCTCACCATTGAAATTGAAAACGTGAACGTGGAGGCTCTGGAAGCACTGGAAGCAGCCGGGGTTAAGGTGGTGCCCAAGCCTTCCGTTTTGCGCCTGATTAAAAACAAGATCTTTCAAAAACAATACTACCAGCAGTTTTCCATACCTACTGCCGAATTTGCGGTGATCAATGGCCGCCACGAAATAGAAGCACACCCCCACCTGCTGCCCGGTGTGCAAAAGCTGGCTACCGGCGGTTATGATGGCAAAGGCGTACAGATCATTGAACACCGGGGGCAAATAGCCGAAGGGTTTGCCGAGGCCAGTGTGCTGGAAAAAAAGGTTGCGCTGAAAAAAGAAATCGCCATGATGGTGGCAGTGGGGCAGGATGGCAAATGGGCCTTATATCCGCCCGTGGAAATGATGTTCAATCATGTGCTCAACTTGCTCGATTTTCAGCTTTGCCCGGCCAACATCAGCCGCGATGTATTGTGGAAGGTAGAGGCTATTGCGCTTTCGGTAGTGCGCAACTTCAACTCGCCGGGGCTTTTTGCCGTGGAATTGTTCATTGACCAAAACGATGATGTTTTTGTAAACGAAACTGCACCGCGGGTACACAATAGCGGCCACCATACCATCGAAGCACATTATTCCTCTCAATACGATATGCTCTGGCGCATCTTGCTCGGCTTTCCTTTGGGCAACACCAAGGCACTTTTTCCATCCGCCATGGTCAATGTTATTGGCGCCCCTGGTCATTCGGGCCCGGCCTACTATAAGGGATTGGGCGCTGTGCTGGAAATTGACAATGCTTTTTTACACCTGTACGGTAAAAAAGAAACAAGGCCCGGCCGTAAAATGGGCCACGTCACCATTCTCAGCACCGAAAAGCAAGACCTGATCCATAAAGCCAATAAAATAAAAAACCTGCTTTCTGTAGAGGCTAAAGAAGTTTAGGGTCTTTTCCTCTGTTATTAAATAAATATAAACTCGCTTAGAACTATAGCTTCCTGGTTAGCCATCCTTTTTGTATTCTGTTTGTTTGGCAGAAAGCGTTTTTAATATTTTGCCATTAGGCCAACAAAAGGTTAATAAACGTTAAGACCTTAAGGCATCCCTAAAACATCGATGCTTTGGCATTATGAATGGTTATTTTTACGGCCTCATTAATAGTTTTACATCAGTGAACGCACAACCCCTTGTACGCAAATCCCTTCTGTTTTTTTGCGCGGCCCTGGTTTTTGCCGCCTGTTCATCCGACCGAAAAGAAAAAATTACTGCCCAGCAAAAGCAAGGCCCAAGGCCCCCTGCACGGGTAGATGTGTTTGTGGTGCAAGCCAGCACGGTAAGCGAATCCATTGAAGTACCAGGCTCGCTGGTGGCGGATGAAGCCACCGAAATTCACCCTGAAGTTTCGGGCCGCGTAACCGGCCTTTTTGTGCGGGAAGGCGCCCAGGTAGGCAAGGGCACCCTTTTGGCCAAATTATACGATGGCGACCTCCAGGCCCAGCGCCGCAAGCTGGAGGTGCAGCTAAAAATTGCCCAAACCACCGAAGACCGTTACCAGCAACTGGTGCAGATCGGTGGCATCAGCAAACAAGATTACGACTTAACCGCACTGCAGGTAAGCAACCTACGCGCCGACCTCGATATTATCCGCACCGCCATTCAAAAAACAGAAGTGCGGGCACCATTCTCCGGCAAACTGGGGTTAAAAGGCATCTCCACCGGTGCTTATGTAACGCCTACCAGCATCATCACCACCATTCAAAAAACCTCCGGGCTGCGTATTGATTTCAATGTGCCTGAACGGTACTCTTCGGATATCAAAAAAGGCCAGCTGGTGAATTTTACTATTGAAGGGGCTGACCGGACCTACACAGCGGCTGTTTTGGCCACCGAATCGGGCATTGCCGAAGAAACCCGCAGCCTTACGGTTAGGGCTGCCATCAGGGGCGATGCCACCGGCCTTTTCCCGGGTGGCTTTGCCAAAGTAAAGCTGCAGTTCGACCCCGACTCCAGTGCTTTGCTGGTGCCTTCGCAGGCCATCATTCCGCAGGCCCGCGGCAAAAAGGTGTATCGCTACAATGGTGGCGTTGCCGAATTTGTAGAAGTAACCACAGGCGTCCGCGACAGCAGCCTGGTGCAGATCACCGAAGGCCTGCAACCCGGCGATACCATCATTACCACCGGTTTGCTGGGACTGAAGCCCGATGCAAAAGTGGCGTTGGGAAAAGTGGCGCAGTAAGTATTGGAACCACGAAGGCACAAAGGGCGAATGGGGCACAAAGGATACCCTTTTTGTGAATCCAGGTGCGCTATGTGTCTTCGTGGTTCGGCAACATAATTAACGACAACAGTATCGAAATGAATATCTCCGAAATAAGCCTCAGGCGGCCGGTGCTGGCCATTGTGCTTAATATCATCATTGTGGTGTTTGGCATTATCGGATTTAAATTTCTGGGCGTACGGGATTATCCGGCCATCGACCCACCCAACATTAACGTTCGGACCTCCTACCCCGGCGCCAACCCTGATATCATTGAATCGCAGATAACCGAGCCGCTGGAAAAAGCCATCAACGGCATTGCCGGGGTAAAAAACATCACCTCGCTTTCCTCCGCAGGTTCTTCCAACATCAACGTGGAGTTTGACCTGACCGTTGACCTGGAAGCGGCCGCCAACGACGTGCGGGATAAAGTATCGCAGGCAACCCGTTCGCTGCCCGACGACCTGGATGCACCGCCGGTGGTGTCTAAAGCGGATGCTTCGTCGGACGCCATCATTTCGATGACGGTACAAAGCAACACCCGCAACCAGTTGCAGATTACCGAATGGGCTAACAACGTGCTGGTGGAACGGCTGCAAACCATTCCTGGGGTGAGCGGCATCCAGATCTGGGGCGAAAAGCGCTATGCCATGCGCATCTGGTTTGATCCTGAAAAGCTTACTGCTTACCGGCTTACCCCCAACGATGTACAGGCAGCTTTGCTGCGCCAAAACATAGAGCTTCCTTCGGGCAAGATTGCCGGCACTGCCACCGAGCTTACCGTCCGCACCTTTGGCCGCCTCAATACCGAAGAAGAATTCAACAACATCATTGTCCGCAACGAAGGCGGTTCTGATGTCCGCATCCGCGATATTGGTGAAGCGGTGCTGGGCCCCGAAAACGAAGAAACGGTGCTCAAAGGCAATGGCATTCCCATGATTGCCCTGGCACTGGTGCCCCAGCCGGGCTCGAACTATGTGGCCATTTCCAACGAATTTTACCAGCGCTACGAGCAGATCAAAAAAGAAATGCCCGAAGACATCAAGCTGGATATTGCAATGGACCAGACCAAGTTCATTAAAAAATCCATCCTGGAAGTAGAAGAAACCCTGATGATTTCTGTGGGTTTGGTAGTGCTCATTATTTTCCTGTTTTTCCGCGACTGGCTTATTGCCATCCGGCCGCTTATCGATATTCCCGTTTCCCTGATCGGTGCATTTTTTATCATGTACCTCTGTGGCTTTACCATCAATGTACTTACGCTGTTGGCCATAGTACTGGCTACGGGCCTGGTGGTGGATGACGGCATTGTGGTAACGGAGAATATATATAAAAAAATGGAGCAGGGCATGAACAAGTGGCAGGCCGCAAGGGAAGGCTCCAAGGAAATTTATTTTGCCGTTATTGCCACCTCCATTACGCTGGCGGTGGTGTTTTTACCCATTATATTCCTGGAGGGTTTTGTTGGCCGCCTGTTCCGCGAATTCGGTATTGTGGTGGCGGGTGCGGTACTCATTTCCGCATTTGTTTCCTTAACCCTCACACCGGTGCTCAACGTAAAAATGAGCCGCAAAGGGGCACACAAACACTCCTGGTTTTATAACAAAACAGAACCATTTTTCCAGGGAATGGAAGATGGCTACCGCAGGGCGCTGGAAGGGTTTATGAAGGTGCGCTGGATGGCCTGGGTGATCGTTGCCATTTGCGGCGGCCTTATTTATTTTATCGGCCGCGGCATTCCCTCCGAACTGGCGCCCATGGAAGACCGCAGCCAGTTTCGGTTGCAGGTAACCGCACCGGAAGGAACCTCTTTCGATGCCATGGATCAATATATTGACCGCCTCACCAACCTGATGATGGATTCGGTGCCGGAACGGTCCAATACCCTCTCCGTAACATCTCCTTCTTTTGCCGGCTCGGGTTCGGCCAACAGCGGCTTTGTGCGGGTAATGCTGGTAGATCCGGCCGAACGGGTACGGTCGCAAAAAGAAGTGGTGGAAATGATTAACCGCAACCTGCCCCGGTTTAATGAAGGGCGGGCCTTTGCCATTGAAGAGCAAACCATTTCGGTGAACCGCCGCGGTGGTCAGCCGGTGCAGTTTGTAATCCAAAACAACGACTTCAACAAACTGGCGCAGGTGCTGCCCCGCTTTTTGGAAGAAGCTTCGAAAAACCCGATTTTCCAGGGTGTTGATGCCGACCTGAAATTCAACAAACCCGAACTCCGCATCAATGTAGACCGCCTGAAAGCGAGCCAACTGGGTATTTCGGTGGAAGATGTATCGCAAACCCTGCAACTGGCCCTCAGCAACCGCCGCTTTGGATATTTTACCAAGGAAGGAAAACAATACCAGGTAATGGGCCAGGTGGTGCGCTCCGACCGCGACGACCCTACCGACCTGAAAAGCCTGTACGTACGCAATACTGGCGGGCAAATGATTTCGCTGGACAACGTGGTTTCTTTTACGGAAGAAACAACGCCATCGACCATTTACCATTTTAACCGGTACAAATCAGCCACGGTTTCCGCGGGTTTGGCGCCGGGCCAAACGGTGGGCGATGGCATTGAAGCGATGCAGGCAATTGCTGACCAATTGCTGGACGAAACCTTTGCCACCTCGCTAACCGGCACCAGCCGCGACTATGCCGAAAGTTCGGGCGGTACTTCGTTTGCCCTGTTCCTGGCCTTGGGCCTTATCTTCCTGATCCTGGCTGCGCAGTTTGAATCTTTTATCGATCCGTTTATCATTATGCTCACCGTGCCGCTGGCCATTGCCGGTGCCGTGTTGTCGCTCTGGATATTTGGCCATACGCTCAACATTTTTTCACAGATCGGTATGATCATGCTGATTGGTTTGGTAACCAAAAATGGTATCCTTATCGTGGAGTTTGCCAACCAAAACAGGCTTAAGGGCATGGATAAAACCGAAGCAGCCATTTACTCTTCGGTTCAGCGTTTACGCCCCATCCTGATGACGTCGCTGGCCATGGCACTGGGTGCCCTGCCCATTGCCCTGTCGCTGGGTGCTGCGGCCACCAGCCGTATTCCGCTGGGTATCGTGATCGTGGGTGGAATTGTATTTTCGCTGGTGCTGACGCTTTTTGTTATTCCGGCCATATATTCTTTCCTTTCAAGCAAGAAAAAACGCAATGAACTGGAATTGATGGATGAAGCAGCAGCCCGGGAAAAAGAAAAAAATTTGGTGCCTGCATAACTTTTTTGAACCACAAAAACACAAAGGCAATAAGTTCCATGAAAGGTTTTCCTTTGTGCACCTTTGGCCCTTTGTGTCTTTGTGGTTACAAATTTTCAGTTCGTACGTTAGGTAAACAAGTGACCTTTTATTCAGCAATTTATTCCTGATTTTGAAAAAGATATTTTCCGCCCTTATTTGTTTTGCCGCGCTTCAAGCAACGGCCCAGTTAAGGCAACTGACCCTGAATGAAGCCATTGCCACCTCGCTGCAAAACAATTACAACATATTACTGGCGCAAACCGATGCTTCCCTGGCAGCACTGGACCGCTCCTATGCCGATTTTGCATTTCTGCCCACACTGAATGGAAGTGCCGGCGTATTGTGGAACGTAAACAACCAAAAACAGGTGCTGGCCGACGGCAGCAAACGGGAACGGCCCGATATTAAATCCAACGCCATCACCAGCTCGCTGAACCTGAACTGGACCCTGTTTGATGGGTTGCGAATGTTCATTAACCGCGACCGCCTGGGACAGCTGGAAGAACTTGGAGAACTGCAGATCAAAAGCCAGGTGATCAACACCGTAGCCCAGGTTATGCAATTGTACTACGATGTGGTGCGCCAGCAACAACAACTGGCTGCCCTGGAAGAACAAATGCGCCTGAGCGAAGAGCGGCTGAAACTGGCGCAGTACAAATTTGATGTAGGCACGGGCGCCAAGCCCGACCTGTTGCAGGCACAGATTGACCTGAACGGACAACGCTCTGCAGCTTTAACGCAGCAAACAGCCATCATCAAAATAAAAGAACAACTGAACCTGCTGCTGGTGCAGCCACTGGAAACAGATTTCCTGGTGGCCGATACCACCATTGAATACAACGATACGCTGACGCTTGATGCAGTGCGTACCGGCGTTACGGCCACCAATCCCGAGTTGCTGATCGCACAAAAAAACATCGACCTTGCCAACCTCGATCTGCGCATCCGGCGGGCAGAGCGACTTCCGACCGTGCAGTTTAATTCTGCTTACAACTTTAACCGCTCCAATAATGTCACTGTAATCAACCCGTTCCAGCCATTATTCAACCGGCTGCATGGTTTTAACTATGGCTTTTCTGCAAGCGTGCCCATTTTCAATGCGTTTAATAATCGCCGGCTAACCAAGGCGGCCGAAATTAATGTACGTGCCCAACAATTGTTACTGGATCAAAGCCGCATCACCATCAACACTTCGGTGGTGAATGCCTGGCGCGACTATGACCTATCGAAGCGCACCCTGAAACTGGAAGAAGACAACATGCTGCTGGTGCGGGAAAACCTGTTTATTGCCCGGGAACGGTACCGGCTTGGCATCACTACCTTTATCGAACTGCGTGAAGCACAGCAAAGCCTTTCCGATGCTGCGTTTCGCCTGATACAGGCGAGGTACAATACCAAGGTTGCAGAAATTGAATTGATGCGGCTGCGCGGTGAGTTGGTGCGATGAATGGAGTTTTTAGTATATAGTTTGTAGTTTGTGGTTTACTCCAAACCAATAACTACTTGCTATGGCTACAATACAAAGGTTTGAAGACTTGGTTGTTTGGCAAAAAGCACGCTCCCTAGCACACAATATCTATAGCCTCACTGGCACAATGCCGGTCTCCAGCGATTTCAGAATCAAAAATCAAATGCGGGGGAGTGTGGGCAGTATAATGGATAATATAGCAGAGGGATTTGAACGAGGCAGTAGGTTAGAATTTGTAAACGCACTGACTGTTGCAAAAGGCGAGGCGGGTGAATTAAAATCCCAACTATACAGATGCAAAGACCTTCAATATCTTACCGATCCGGTATTTACAACGCTTTACAATGATACAGATGAGATCACAAAAATGCTTACCGGCCTGATAAAGTATTTAAACACTGCACACCATAAAGGCCAAAAGTTCAAAGACAGATTGTAACATGAACAACAAACTACAAACTACAAACAAAGAACTACATACTCCCCTCGTTGGCATCATCATGGGTTCCGATTCGGACTTGCCTATAATGAAAGCTGCTGCAGAAATACTACACTTTTTTGGCGTTGGCTTTGAACTAACCGTTGTGTCGGCGCACCGAACGCCACAGCGCATGATGCAATACGCCGAAACGGCCCGGCAGCGCGGCCTGAAGGTGATAATTGCGGGTGCCGGGGGTGCGGCGCATTTGCCTGGTATGGTGGCTGCTATTACGCCACTGCCCGTGATTGGCGTTCCGGTGAAAAGCTCCAACTCCATCGACGGGTGGGATTCCATTCTTTCCATTTTGCAAATGCCCAACGGTGTACCGGTAGCCACAGTGGCACTGAATGCTGCAAAAAATGCAGGCATCCTAGCTGCAAAAATTTTAAGTACCGGCGACGAAGCCCTTGGCAACAAGATTGCAACGTACATGGAACAATTAAAAGATGAAGTACAGCAAAAAGTGGTTGCCATCAGGCACAGCGGTTATCACAATTCTTTTGACGATCAATAGCCTCCAGGCACAATCCCTGCGCCTGCTGCGCACCACAACAATTCCTTATTATCCTTCGGCTTCCGCAGCAGAGTGGTACGGCGGCCGCTTGTATATAATGGGCGATGATGCGCCCAACCTGTTGGTGCTGCGCAAAAAGCACAACAGGGCCGATAGCATCCTTGTGTTTCCCCATACCGGAAAGCGCATACACTACACCGTGAAACCGGATATTGAAGCGGCAGTTTTGGTACAAAAAGATAACCGGGATTACCTGTTGCTTACCCCTTCGTTCTCCGCACCGCACCGCAATAAAATGGCAATAGTAGCATTGAGCGGCGACCGTAAGGCCAGGGTAGTTGAAAGTACCGCACCCCGGGCTACAGTGTTAAAAGAAATAAACATTGAAGGCGCAGCCGCAGTAGGCAATGAACTGGTTTTTTCCAACAGGGGCAACCTATCCGCACCGCAGAATCACTTGCTGGTAGCCCATTTTGATACGGCCAAAGGAATAACAGAATGGCAGCAGCCCATTCCATTTATTTTACCCAAAACCACTCATTTTGCCGGTGTTTCCGGTCTTTATTATGTGGCGGAAAAGGACATGCTTTTGTTTACCGCTTCCACTGAAATAACCGCTAGTGCCAATGCCGATGGGGAAATAGGCAATAGTTATTTGGGCATTATAAAGAACTTCAAGCAACAATTGAGTGGGGGAAAAATTGTAGCCGATACGTTGTTGCACCTCACCCCTGTTTTAAACAGCAGTACACCCCAAAAAATTGAATCGATAGCAGTAGAATCCATTAAAAGAAAGCGGCTAAAACTGCACCTGGTGGCCGATAACGATAATGGTGAAAGCAGCGTGTTCAGGCTTAGGTTAAAGCTTCCCCGCTGATGTCAGCATGGAGCTGCAAAATGGTAAATTCCTGTTGGAGTGCTCCGGAATGCTGGTACAGGGCGTCGATAAAGCGAGGCCCCATTTGTCCGTAATAATACAGAAAACTTTCAGCCCGCTCCTGCAGCGCGCCGCCCGGAAAAAGCTGCTGCCGCAGGTTTTGGATTTGGCGCCCTGCATCGGCATGTTTGCGCTTTTCCGCCCGCAGCATTTTCTTTTCCAGCTCCTTTAGTTTTTTTACCGATGCAGCCTGTAGCGCAGCAACATGCTTCCCAAGTGTTGGGTCTACAGTTGTGGCCTGCTCTTTTATCGCATCAAACAAATAAATCGCCTGCTCCAGTTTGCCATTGAGTGAAAGTGGATGTTGCGCCTGCCGCCTGGCAAATTGTTCCAGCAAATGTTGATCGCTGTTGAAAAAGTCGAACAGGGTAAAATCCAACCGGCCAATTTTTGCTGCCTGCTGCACGGTAACCAGCGCAAAGGAATTGCGCAATACCAGCACAGGAAACGGAACCCGGTAATGATCGAACAGGGATTTTAACTGCAGCCAGTAAGCCAGTTCGCCACCACCACCTATAAAGGCTATGTTCGGCAGGATCATTTCCTGGAATAGCCCACGCAAAATTACATTGGGGCTAAAGCGTTCGGGATGCTCCAGCAGCAGTGTATTCATTTCCGCATCGGAAAAAGATAGCGTTGTATTGTTTACGGAAAAGCCTCCCTCGGTACGAATAATGCGTTCCCTGATGCCATCCTCCAGGTAAAACAGGTTGATATCTCTCGGGTGTGCCTGCACGTTATATTGGGCAGACAATTGTTCCGAGGTGGCCGCCACCAGTTGCGAAGAAATGGGTTGAAATAATTCCTGCCGGAACACTTCTGTCATACATCTTTTCAGGTCTGCATCATCTGGAACCAGTACCACCAGGCCATACCTGCCAAACAATTCGTGCACCAATCCGAAAGTGGCATCCTGTACCCGTGCCCCTTTGTTGAAATAATGCCGAAGCATATCCATCAGTTCATTACCAAATGATAAAGGAGCCATCTGGCCTGCCAGCTCAAGTATCAACTGCTCCAGTGCCGCATCGGCCTGCATGCGGCCAACGGCGCCTTTTTGTGTTGTTTGCCACACATATTTTTTACCCTGTACGGTAAAATGATTCAGCTCATCGAGGTCGGCATCTTCGCAACCCATGTAATACACCGGCACAAAGTGCAACTGCGGATGTTCTTCCTTCAGTGCTGCAGCAAGCTTGATGGCATGCAGTATTTTATAAATAAAATAAAGCGGGCCGGTAAACAAATTGGGCTGGTGTGCCGTGCATACGGTATATGTATTTGGCGAAAGCAGTTGTTGTATGTTTTCTGTTACCGCAGGAGCCGCGCCAACTGCAGCATACTGATGTTGCAGCCTGCTCACCAGCAATTCCCGATCAATTGTATGCTGCTGCTTTTGGTGTATCGCTTGCTGAATGCCTTCGGCACTGGGCTTTGCGTTGTAAAAAGCATTTAATGCCGGCGCACCGGACAGGTAATCCAGCACAATGGGCGAAAAACTGTTGGTTAGGCTGTATGGTAGCGTGTGTGCAGAAAATTGCATGCGGCAAAAGTAATTCAGTGTGTGATGCATTCAACAGGTAAAGCCCATTTATAGTTGCGGCTTTAACGTTTATAAAAATGGACGGTTTTATTTAGAGGTTTTCCTATGGAGGGCAGGGCACAGCTGCAATAAAAAAACAGCGGGCAAAAGGTATTTATTTTCCTGGTTTTGGATATTCTAAAACATCCAGTACCAAAACCCAATCCTGCTCCTTGCCGGTAGTGGGCGGAGTTGCCCTAATTTTTTGTTCCGCAATTGCAAATTTGAAAGCTTCGGCCTTGCCGTTGCGCGGATTAAACCACCACCCCTTCCTGGGTGCACCTTTTAATGCGGATGCATTTACGGTAATGGGTTTACCCGCCGGCAAATATATCATGGCATAGCTGCCTGCCTCATCGCGAAAAGCAACCGCATATGATTCCCTTTCGCCCTGCTGCTCCTCTATCAGGCTTTGGTCGGGCATACGCTTATTGGCAGGCCGCGATAATATTAATTGGGGCAAATAGCCCACCTGTGTAGCGCCAGGGCGGTTAATGGCATCGGTCCAGTAACGGTCTGCGTGGTTGATCTTTTCCTCGCGGGCATTGTAAAACTGCCACACGGCATGGTGCCCATAAGTTACCCCGGCAGCTCCAGCAAACACCGACCGGTAACATTGTTTGCGCACATCATGATCGCGGTAATAACCATTGGAAGAGTCCCATTTAGGCCAGGGGTTTACCGGGTGGTCTTCGTAGTTGGGCTCGGCATCAATTACCGGTTTAGCCGGTATTTTTTTACGGTCGCGGGTAACCCAATCCCAAACCGGCACATCGCGGCCGCTGCCGTGGCCGCTTTGCATCATATTCATATGCAGCCAGGGTTCTTCGTGCAGGTGTGCTGAGGTTGAGCTGCCTCCAGAAATATGATAGGTAATAAATGCTTTGTTGGCGGTTCCTTCCAGAATACCCCGCGCCATTTGCCGCCAGATGGGCCGCAGGTCTGCCGAATCGGTCATAGGTGGCCGGTCGCCGCCCAGTATCCACAAGACATTAGGGGCGGCAGCATAGCGTTTTCCCAGAAACAGCCCGTAGGTATAGGCATTTTCCGGAGTAAATATTTCCGGCCCGACACCCCACATTTTGTTCACTTTATCGCCCCAGGTAGGCAGCAGGCCCATGTAAAGGTTACGGGCGGCAGCCATTTGCACAATACTATCCACCCGCCTGAAATAAGCCTCGTTCGGCCTGGCCGGATCCATGTCGTGCAGCGGCACCTGCCCATATTGGTCGGGTTTGCGCAAGCCGTCGAACTCTGCCAGCAACACGGCCTGGATCACATTAAAACCTTTGGCGCTGCGGTTGGCAAAATACTGGGCTGTTTCTTCCTTGTTTAGGCGGTGAAAAAGCTCCCAGCCTGTATCGCCCAGCCAGAAAAAAGGGGTTCCGTCTGCATGTTGCAGGTAATGGCCGGCAGCACTTATTGGGCCATGATCCCAATGTTTTTGAGCGGCAAGTTGTAGTCCCCAAATAAACAGCAAATTAAAAAGGAGCAACTGTTTCATGATACAGGCTATTAAAAGGAAAGATACTCAAAAACGGCGCTGGGCAGAGGGGCAAAAAGCGTCTGAATCCCTTTATATTTACCCGGCACAAAGCCAACACTGCCCAACCATGAACCGCATCGACCGCTTATTTGGGGTGCTTACCCTGCTGCAAAGTCAAAAGTATGTTCCTGCCGCTACCATAGCAGCGCGGTTTGGCATTTCGGCACGAACGGTATACCGCGATGTGCGGGCTATTTGCGAACAAGGCATCCCGGTGAGTTTTGAACCTGGCAGGGGATATTTTGTGGTGCAGGGATATTTTTTGCCCCCCGTTGCTTTTACTTCAGAAGAGGCCCATGCGCTGCTATTGATGGAAACCATGGTGCAGGGCTTTGCCGACAAATCCATCCGGAAACATTACTCCAGCGCTTTGCAAAAGATCCAGGCAGTTTTGCGCGGCAATCAAAAAGACAGCGTAGAAGCCCTGCTGCCCAGCATTCGCATTCAGGTGCCCGAACGGTTGCGCAATGACTATGAATACCTCTCTTTGCTGCAGCAGTGCATTGCCGGCAAAACGGTGGTTAAACTCGACTACCTGGATGTGCAGCAACAACCAACGGTTCGTTGTGTCGAGCCCATCGGGCTTATATTTTATGCCTTTAGCTGGCATCTTATTGGCTGGTGCCAGTTGCGTCAGGATTACCGCGATTTTAAAGTAGAACGCATAACTGCAGTGCGCAACACAGGGCAGCCTTTTTCACAACCCGAACATATTTCGCTGGACGAATACATGAAACTGCTGCCCGTAGCTTACTGAGCAACAAAAATATTTTTCATACCTGTAAATGCAACGGCCATAGGGTTGTCACCGGCGCCTGTTTTCTTTGTATCAAATCAAATCAACATGGATATCATTCAACTGCTCCTCAAAGAACTGGAAGCCGAAGCACAAACAACCCGTAAAATGCTGGACCGTGTACCCGAAGACAAATGGGACTGGAAGCCACACGAAAAAAGCATGACCCTGAAACGGCTAACGGTTCATATTACCGAACTGCCATCGTGGATAAGCATGGGGTTGCACACCGAGGGAATTGATTTTGCAGCGAATGAATACACACCAACGCCAGTTAACAACAAAGAAGAATTGTTGCAGCTTTTTGAAAAATCATTGCAGCAGGGAAAAGATGCACTGAGCAAGGCATCGGAGGCCGACCTGCTACCCAACTGGACCATGCGCAGCGGCGATCATGTTCATGCCGTTTATACCAAGTACGAAGTGATCCGGCATTCGCTGGCGCAAACCATACACCACCGGGCTCAACTGGGTGTGTACCTGCGCCTTCTGAACATTCCCATCCCGGGGAGTTATGGGCCCAGTGCAGATGACACCAACTTTTAGGAGAACTTTTTGTTCAATCGTAAACTAAAAAAGCCGTTCCTTGTTCTACAAAAGGAGCGGCTTTTTTGATTACATCAATGGCATAATCTTTTAAAATTATTATGTATGATCGTTCATGAGTTCAGAGATCCAGTGGAAGTATCGACATCAAAAGGTGATGGGTATGTTTGGTATATGATGGACTATGGGCCCAACAGTGATACGTTATACACCATCATCCTCAAAGCGTCTGGCGAGTGCTGGCAAATGTGCCACAAGGATTTCCGGGTAAAAAAGAATGTAACCCTTGGTATTGGCGGCACCTATAAGCAGGAAACCCCTACGGAAGAAACGACTTAAGCCTCTATTATTAAAAATGAAAACGCGGGATCACAATATTATTTTGCTACAGCGATTTTGATTTTTTTTCCTTTTAGTTTTTTCTCTTTTATCTGTTGCAGCACGTAAGAAACATGGTTGCGGCGCAGTGCTGCAAAGGAAAAGAAATCCTTTACTTCAATCATACCAATATCCTCCATTTTAACTCCGCCCTGCTGTGCAAAAAAACCAACTATATCCACCTTATTCACCTTGTCTTTTTTGCCTGCGGCAATAAACATGGTGGTCCATTTTGGCTTTTCCGGAATGGATGCTTCCTCATCTATCTGCATCTGCGGCGTATCCTGCGGCAGGTAAGCGGGCAGTTTTTCATCGGGGCCAACAATGAGCACTGCGGTGCCGCTGGCTTCCATGCGGGCCGTACGGCCATTGCGGTGCGTAAAAATATCTTCGTTGGCCGGCAGGTGGTAATGAATGATGTAGCGGATGTTATATATATCCAGGCCTCTAGCCGCCAGGTCGGTGGTGATCAGAAAGTTGATGCTGCCGTTGCGGAATTTTGCCAGCGCCACTTCCCGATCTTTTTGTTCCATGGCACCATGATAAAAAGTGGTGGTCAGGCCTTTATCCGATAGTTCCTGCTGTACCCTTTCTACCGACTCGCGGTGGTTGCAAAATACGATGGTGGCGCGGCTGCCGATGGTACACAACAACTGGAACAAAGTTTCCAGTTTATCGCGGCCGCTGCTGGCTACCTGCATAATCTCCAGTTTGGTTGCCGGTTCGGCATCTTCGGGTAAAAAATTCAGGCGGTGAAACTCGGTGCCCAAAAAATGGGGGATGGCTACTGTTTCGGTAGCCGAAGTAAGCATGCGGCGCTCTACAGCCGGCAACTGGCTAACAATTTCTTCGATCTCTTCTACAAAACCCAATTCCAGTGATTTGTCGAATTCATCCAGCACCAGGGATTGTATGCTTTTGGTGGTGATGTTGCCGCGGCGGATATGATCGGCCAGACGACCTGGTGTACCCACAATGATTGCAGGCGCTTCCAGCAGCTCATTTTCTTCGGTTTCCCGCTTGTGCCCGCCATAGCAGGCCGTTATTTTCAGGCCGGTGCCCATTTTACGAAACACGTCTTCGATCTGCAGGGCCAGTTCGCGGGTAGGCACAATAATAAGGGCGCCGGTTTCCTTTCCGCCCTTTTCAAGGTGCGACAACAGCGGCAACAGAAAAGCCAGCGTTTTGCCCGAGCCGGTAGGTGAAAGCAAAACGATATTGGCCTGCGCAGATGCAGCCGCAATGGCGGCTTCCTGCATTTCGTTTAGTGCCTTGATGTGGAGTGTGGCCAGTATTTGTTGCAGATCGATTTCCATGTTTGTTGTATTTAGCAAAGCAGCAACGCGGACAGACCGGACGCCAGGGTTTGATCCGCTGCTTCCTTTCCATCCGCGTTCCAATATTATTTGAAATTTATTTATCCTACCAGTTCACCCTCCAGGTCGTAATCGTAGGCCCGGGTAATTTTTACATTGACGAAATTACCGGGCTGCAGTTTTTGGCTTGTTTGAATGATCACTTCATTATCCACTTCTACCGAGTCAAACTCGGTGCGGCCCAAGTAGCGGCCTGCTTCTTTTTTGTCTACAATTACCTTATACACCTGCCCTACTTTTTCCATGTTTTTTTCCAGCGAAATTTCTTGCTGCACCGCCATGATTTCTTCTGCACGCCGCTGTTTTTCTTCGGCAGCAATATCATCGGGCAGGCCAAAGGCCGGAGTATCTTCTTCATGCGAATAGGTAAAAATGCCCACCCGATCGAAGCGCTGGCGTTCCAAAAAGCCTTTCAGTTCTTCCACATCATCCAGGGTTTCGCCCGGGAAACCAGCAATAAGCGTGGTGCGCAGACAAATGCCCGGAACCGTTTCGCGGATACGTTGTACCAGGTCTTCCATTTCGGCACGGGTAATTTGGCGGCGCATGGCCTTGAGCATGTTATCGGCCGCATGTTGCAGCGGCATATCGAGGTAATTGCAGATGTTGGGCCGTTCCCGCATCACGTCCAGGATATCCATCGGGAACTTGTGCGGGTATGCATAATGCAGGCGGATCCACTCAATGCCGGGCACATCGCTCAGGTATTTGAGCAGGTCGGAAAGCATGCGCTTTTTATACAGGTCAAGCCCGTAGTAAGTGAGCTCCTGCGCAATCAGCATAATTTCTTTTACCCCGCGCTGCGCCAGCTTTGTAGCCTCAGCCACTATATCTTCGATGCTGCGGCTGGTATGAGCACCCCGCATCAGGGGTATAGCGCAAAATGCACAGGTGCGGTTGCAGCCTTCTGCAATTTTTACATACGCATAATGTTGCGGCGTAGCCAGCAGGCGTTCGCCCAAAAGCTCGCTTTTATAATCGGCCTCAAAACGCTTTAGGATCAGGGGCAGCTCCATGGTGCCGAACCAGGCATCCACTTCCGGGATGCTTTGCTCCAGATCGTCGCGGTAGCGCTGGCTAAGGCAGCCGGTTACATAAACCTTGTCGAGGCGGCCTTTTTGCTTCAGGGCCACCTGTTCCAGAATGGTATTGACGCTTTCTTCTTTGGCCTTGTCGATAAAGCCGCAGGTGTTTACCACCACAATGTTGTGGTCGCGGCGGGTGCTTTCGTGCACCACATCAATTTCGTTGGCAATGAGCTGGCCGCTCAGCACCTCGCTGTCTACCATGTTTTTGCTGCATCCCAGCGTAATGATGTTAACCTTATCGCGTTTGAGTGTTTTTGCTTTCATGCGTTGCCCGGTAGCGCCTTTTTCCGGAAAATTGAAAAGGCCCTATTTTTCTTTGAGGTCGCAAAGGTCGCTAAAAGCACCCGTATTCCTCGTTAACGGCAACAAAAATCCCCCGGCACCCCGGGGGATTATTCACCCATACCCTATGAAACACTTACATTTTGGGCAACAGCACGTGGTCTACCACGTGAATCACTCCATTTTTCTGCTGCACATCAGCTATGGTCACTTTCGATTTTCCGCCATTTTCATCCCAGATCCATACATTGCCGCTATCGTCTAAAGAAGCGGTAAGCTTGCCACCGGCCAATGTAGCTACTGAGGCTTTGCCGCCATTTTCCTTGATCAGCTTTACCAGGTCCTTGGCATCCACTTTTCCCGATACTACATGGTATTTCAGCACCCCCTGTAATGCGGCTTTGTTTTCGGGCTTCAGCAGGTTATCAACCGTTCCGGCCGGCAACATTTCAAAGGCAGCATTGGAAGGAGCAAATACGGTAAAAGGACCAGCACCCTGCAAAGCCTCAACAAGATCTGCAGCTTTTACAGCCGCAACCAGGGTGGTGTGGTCTTTTGAGTTTACTGCATTTTCCACAATATTGCGGGTGGGCAACATGGCAGCACCACCTACCATAATGGATTTTTGGGCAAATGAACTGGCGGAAAGGGCCATTACAGCCAATGCACTAAAGATTAATTTTTTCATGGTTTCGCTTTTTTAAAAAACAAATACGCAGGGCGGTGGCAAATGGTTTGGCATTTTATAAAAAATAACATAAAAACCCGCGTCTGTGGCAGGTTTGGGGGCATTCCCGTTAAAAGGTTACACAAAACAATTTAGGGTGTGCATATACGTTAGCATCGTTCTTTACAACCAGTAATTTGAAAAACATTGGCTTGTTGAAATCCTATTTTCAGGAAAGGGTTTTGCCATGCAGATCTTGTTTCGGCAACTCATTTACAGTGCAATAATGCTGCTCTTTGCAGGGTATGGCCGAATCTAATTCGGCAAGGCAGATATTGATTTTGTGGGGTATTTATGATTGGGCAACTATCCCCTTAGAAGGTTTTCCACTTAAATAATATAACGCAATAGCGCTACAACAAAAAAGGAAGCACTGCTTCCTTATATTAATTAATTATCCTGCGATTTGCTATTATACTTTTCCCATCACCCACATAGCTTCCATGGTGGGTACCGGGCTGCCGCCCGATTGCTCCAGCGTGATGGCAAATGCTTCCGCCCTTTCAAAGGTTTTCATTTGCTGGATGGCATTTTTAGGATCGCCGAGCAGGCCACCATCCACAGGCTTTCCGTCTACGATGGCCCAAAACTGGTATTGCTTGCCTGCAGGTGCCTGCGGCAAGGAAACCGGATGCACGAACACTTCGCCGCTTTGCGTATTCCAGAAGAGTTGCGCCAGGGCATCCTTTTTACCCGGTACTGCAGCAAGTTTTACTTTTTTGTACACATCGCTCTGCATCATCTGCAGCATTTGGTTGGAAGCCAGGTTTTCGCGCTGCAATGCCACCACCTGCCGGTTGAGGCTGCGCATGTTTTGCTGCAGGCTGGTTACCTCGGTCCGGTAATCGCGGTTTCGATTGGCTAAAAAAATTACACCCCCCAGGGATAGCAACACACCAATAAGTGCAGCAGCCGGCAACCAAAACTGGAGCTTGTTGTTGCGGCGCATGGGCAACATCGGCACTTCGGAACGGTTGCCGTTTTCTTCGGCGGTATGCAGGTGGCGGCCGGTGTGGATGGGCACCACAGGAACATTCGATTCCTCTTCCTGCACCTTCATTTCATGCAGGTGTTGCATCAGGCTTTCCTTCACCGAAGGTGCAGGCATGGCTGTTGGTTGGCTACTCACCTGCACCAGCGACGCGGTGATCCGGTCCAGTTCCTCCTGTATCTCGGGAAATAAAAGGGCCAACTGGGCAATCTTATAGCCTTCGTCGGGCGGCAGCATGCCCAGAACGTACAACTCCAAATCGCCGGATGATATGATACAACTAAGGTCCACGGTGGTTATTATCGGTTTGTGCCTACCAGCTTTCTTAGCTGGAGCAAGGTTGATCGGATACGAGTTTTAACAGTGCCCAGCGGAATGCCCAGCATTTTGGCGATCTCTTCCTGTGTATATCCCTGAAAATACGACAACTGCAGCAGCCGGCGGCTTTCTTCGGGCAATTCCTCCAGGGTCTTTTTAAGTCCAACATCGGCAATGGGACTGTGTATGCCCGTACCCTCATCATATACGTTTTCTGATAGTGCTGTGGTTTTAGCCTGCCGGTTAAAATCCTTGGAGCGGGTACGGTCGATGGCGGTATTGCGGGCAATGTTCAGCATCCACGTATACAGCCGGCCTTTGGCTGCATCGTAGCTGCCCACGTACTGCCAGATTTTTACAAATACATCCTGCAGCACATCTTCCGCCATTTCGGCCTGCGGCAATATTCCATAAATAACCGAAAAAAGGGCTTTGCTGTAATGGTCGTACAGGTAGCTGAACGCAGCCTCGTCATGCGCCTGCAAACGGGCAATCAGGTCGGCTTCGGTATATGTTACTGGGGTTGACAATGACTGGGACAAAATAAAAATTAAGGTCTTTCCAGATTGAACAGGCTGTCTACGAACTCGTGTTTGTCAAAAACAAGGAGGTCTTCCATTTTTTCGCCCACACCAATAAATTTAACCGGGATATTGAACTGGGCGGCAATGGCCAGCACCACCCCCCCTTTGGCTGTGCCATCGAGCTTGGTAATGGCCAGGGCGGTAACATCGGTGGCTGCGGTAAACTGTTTGGCCTGTTCCAGCGCATTTTGCCCGGTTGATCCGTCCAGTACCAACAGCACTTCGTGGGGTGCATCGGGAATCACTTTTTGTATAACACGCCGGATCTTGCTCAGTTCATCCATCAGGTGAATTTTGTTGTGCAACCGGCCGGCTGTATCAATCAGCACCACATCAGACCCGCGGGATACCGCACTGGATGCGGTATCAAAAGCAACTGCTGCAGGGTCGGAGCCCATGGGCTGTTTTACAATATCCACACCGGTGCGTTCGCTCCAGATGGTGAGCTGGTCTACGGCAGCCGCCCTAAAAGTATCGGCAGCTCCCAGCAACACGCTTTTGCCCGCTTGTTTAAAGTTATAGGCCAGCTTACCAATGGTAGTGGTTTTGCCTACGCCGTTTACCCCCACTACCAGTATGATATAAGGCTTTTTGGGGAGGTCGGTATGAAAATCGTAATGGTTTGCAGTAGGTGCATCTACCAGGGTGTCTTTTATTTCTTCCTGAAGTATTTTATTCAGTTCGGAGGTGTTGATGTATTTGTCGCGGGCCACCCGCTGCTCTACCCGCTCAATAATTTTAACGGTGGTTTCAATGCCTACATCAGCACCTACCAGGGCTTCTTCCAGGTTGTCCAGCACTTCTTCATCTACCGTGCTTTTGCCGGCAATGGCCTTGGTTACTTTCGAAAAAAAGTTATCCTTGGTTTTTTGCAGGCCTTCGTTGAGGCTTTCCTTTTCTTTTTCCTTATCGCGTTTGCCAAACAGTTTATCGAAAAAACCCATGCTGTTACTGATTAATTTTATTTTTTCTCCCGGCTATAAAGTAAAAAAGCATGCCCACTACCGGTGCAAACAACACCACCAGTACCCAAATGAGCTTATCGTTGGCATTGGCAAAATTGCTTTGCACCACATCCCACAATGCAAAGACCCACAGGATGATTAAAATAAGGGTGAGTACAGAAAAGAGGATCAAACCCCAGCTGGGTGCTATTAATTCCATTACCTGCTTTTTTCAAAAATAAGTGAAATAGGCTACAACAGCGCTTTGTAGTTCATGCATCAAAAATGGCGGTGGTGCAACAAACGCATTTTGCATCATGGGTAGTGGCGGAGTAAAACAACAAAAGCCGTCCCCAAAAGGACAGCTCCTGAATATTATTCACCCAAGGCAAGATTACTTTTGTGCCAGGAAATCTTTCACTTTATCCTTGTGGATAATGTTTTCTTTAAACGTGTAAGCGCCGGTTTTGGGGCTGCGTACCGCTTTGATCACCTTGGTCCAGTTCTTAGCCTCGGCGGAGGCCTTCAGGTCTTTTACCTTTGCGTTCTTTGATGCTGCTTTTGCCATGACAAATCAGTTTATAGCTATGAGTCCTGGTTTAGATTGGCTTCAACCGGAAACCAAAAACCACCGACAATTGTTTACTTAATCTCTTTGTGAACAGTTACCTTTTTCAGGTTGGGGTTGAATTTTTTCAACTCCAGACGCTCCGGGTTGTTCTTTTTATTTTTTACGGTAATGTAACGGCTGGTACCCGGCACGCTAGTGGTTTTTTGCTCGGTGCACTCCAGTATTACTTGTACACGGTTTCCTTTCTTTGCCATCTTATTTGAATTTGCTAAGGAACAGGTTTGGTGTCCTGGCCCAAAATGTTATGTACTCACAACCGGCAGCTACAGACCAAAGGCCCATAACCGGCAGCTAATTTTAGATATGTTGCCCTTGTGCCCGCAGGTCTTTCACTACAGCCAGCAGGCCTCTTTTGTTGATGGTGCGGATGCCGTCAGCAGTCAGCTTCAGGGTAATCCATTTGTTTTCTTCGGCCAGGAAAAAACGCTTGGTCTGCAAATTGGGCAGAAAACGGCGCTTGGTCTTAATGTTTGAGTGAGAAACCTTATGACCGCCGATAGGCGTTTTGCCTGTTACCTGACATACTCGTGCCATGACTTGGAAAAATTTTGGACGGCAAAAGTAGCCATTTTTGCCTAAAGAAAAAATTGAATTACCAAAAAAAATGGGAAAGTTTGGCCTCCCGCCTTTAAACAAGGCCATTTGCAGGCCGGTCGTTCACCGAAACAATGCGCTGCAAAGGTATGCGAATGGCACCATCGGCCACCAATAAAGGTTCGGCTCCTTCCAACTCCATATTGGTAATGCGGGCCTGCAGGCTGATGATGCCGCCATTATCGCCTACAAACCGCAACCGCACCACCTGGCGCAGGTCCATCAGTTCTTCCAGTTGTTCTACCAATGCTGTATTCATCACTTTCTCGCTTTAAAAACCACCAACTTCAAACACCAAACTACAAACTAAAAATGGCAAACGCCCCCACCCCATCCCGCTTTTGCACTTTAACGCTTTTAAAGTAGCTTCGCCACGCAAAAAATCGGTGAGCGTCACCTGCCCGCAGACCTGCAGTTTTTACCAAAGGCTGTACCGCCTCGGCACTTGACCACTGACCCTTAAATCGAACATCCAAAATCAAAAAAGATCATGGCTTACGATGTCGTAGTTATCGGTAGCGGACCGGGCGGCTATGTGGCTGCCATCCGCGCAGCACAGCTTGGCTTTAAAACCGCAGTTATTGAAAAAGAAAGCCTCGGCGGTGTGTGCCTCAACTGGGGTTGCATTCCTACAAAAGCGCTGCTGAAAAGTGCCCAGGTTTTAGAATATATCAAACACGCCCAAGACTTTGGCATCCAAGCCCAGGGCCAGCAGGACTTCCCGGCCGTTGTTAAACGCAGCCGCGGCGTAGCCGACAAAATGAGCAAAGGCGTACAGTTCCTGATGCGCAAAAACAAGATCGACGTGGTGATGGGCTTTGGCAAAGTGGTGGCCAAAGGCAAAGTGGAAGTAACCGCTGCCGATGGCAACAAAACAACCGTTGAAGGCAAACACATCATCCTTGCTACCGGCGGCCGTTCGCGCCAGTTGCCCACCATGCCCATCGATGGCCAAAAGATCATCGGCTACCGCGAGGCCATGGTGCTGCCCACCCAACCCAAAAGCATGATCGTTGTAGGCTCCGGCGCCATTGGCGTTGAGTTTGGTTATTTCTACAACAGCATGGGCACCAAGGTAACCATCGTTGAGTTCATGCCGCGCATCGTGCCGGTGGAGGACGAAGACATTTCGAAAGAGCTGGAGAAAAGCTTTAAAAAGCAAGGCATCGAAATCATGACCAATGCCGAAGTAACTAAAGTGGATACATCTGGCAATGGCGTAAAAGCCACCGTTAAGACCCAGCAGGGCGAAGTGGTGCTGGAAGCCGATGTGCTGCTGAGCGCTGTAGGCGTACAGTCCAACCTCGAAGGCATCGGACTTGAAGAGCTGGGCGTTAAGTTCGAAAAAGGAAAAATCAACGTAGATAAATTTTACCAGACCAATGTCCCGGGCATTTACGCCATTGGCGACTGCGTACCTGGACAGGCCCTGGCACACGTAGCTTCCAAAGAAGCCATTATTTGTGCGGAAGCTATTGGTTATGCCGAAAAGAAATATGGGCACCAGCCTGAAGCACTCGACTACGGCAACGTACCGGGTTGTACCTACAGCTCGCCTGAGATTGCATCGGTAGGCATGAGTGAAAAAATGGCCCGCGAAGCAGGCTACGAAGTAAAGGTGGGCAAATTCCCGCTGAGCGCTTCGGGCAAAGCTTCTGCTGCCGGCCACACCGAAGGTTTTGTAAAAGTGATCTTCGACGCCAAGTACGGCGAGTGGCTGGGCACCCACATGATCGGGTACAACGTTACCGAGATCATTGCGGAAAGCGTAGTGGCCCGCAAGCTGGAAACCACTTACCACGAAGTGTTGAACGCCATTCATCCCCACCCTACCATTTCAGAAAGCGTGAAAGACGCCATCGAAGTGGCGTACGGCGAAGCGATTCACCTGTAATACAAACTTCCATTCGCGGAACTTAGGTTCCAATATTTACCAAAGATTCCATCTCCCAGAGAGATGGAATCTTTGTTTGTAGCGGGCTGTAGCAATGCTATTGGGCACCTGTTGCGTCGCACACTTGTACGGCTGGAACGATATTCAGCAAACCATTTTCCGGGCCCTTGTACTATTGCAGCGCCCAAAGAACTGCTTCCCTGCGCCCATGCAAACACCGCAACCTCTGTGCTTGTCATCCCGACGCAGGAGGGATCTGAACTTGGGCCGACAAACCATTTACAAAACTCAGGTGCTTCGCTGCGCTTAGCATGACAAACAACAAATCATCCGCAGCAAAAAGGTCCTGCAAAGACAAAACCAATCTGTAACAAAAAAGCCACGAACACCCTAAAGTCTTCGTGGCTTTTTTCCCATAGTGAATAATATTAACCCTGCACAAAACAGCACTGTACTATTTATTCCATAAGGGTCTTACTGTGCAAATACCTTCTTCAGCAAATCCGTACTTCTGGCTGCAGGGTTCTTGCGGATCTTTTGTTCTTCCAGGCTTAATTGCTGAAAAATGCCCGTCAATGACTTTTGGGTTACATATACCTTCAGGTCTGTTTCCACTTGTTCGCGGCTAAACCGGTTATAGGTGGTCATGACGGTGTTCCAGTGTTTGGTGGCGTCCACCTTTGCCAACGATTGCTCTACCACCGGTTGAAAGGCCGCCAGCAGGGGCGCCGAGGTTTTGCTTTTCAAAAACTCCGTGGCAGCAAAGTCACCACCTTTTAATATGCCCATGGCATCGGTAACAGTCATGCCCCGGATGGCATTCAAAAAAATGGGAGTGGCACTTTTTGCAGCATCTTCTGCAGCGCGGTTCATACTCAATATGGCGGCATCTACCTGCTTGCCCAGGCCAACATTGCGCAGGGTGCTTTCCACTTTTTTAGCGTCTTCGGGCATCAAAATCTTTAGGGCTGCATTCTTAAAGAAACCATCGGGTGCCGAAAGCAAATCGGTGCTCCGGCCCGCACCTACTTCAAGGGCTTGCTTTAATCCCGCAGCAATTTCGTCGGTACTCAAACCAGTACCAGCACCTTTTTTAAATAAACCGGAAACCTTCGATAAAGTAGTGGAGTCCTTACTGTTGGTTTTTTTCAGCACATTGCCTAATTGTGCCGATGCAGTAATAACCGAAAATGTCAAAAGCAGTGCAATGGAAATTTGTTTTTTCATAGTAGGTAATTGTGTAGTTGGCAGGGCTAAAATCATACATTGGCCAACCAACTTTGTATGCATACACACTTGCCCCCCCAACCTGTTTGCTGCTGTAGCTTCAGCCAGGGGCAATGGCCTCAAATTTAACCTGCACCCGTCATAACAGCGGGTTAAATTACTTTAACTTCAAACCATGATCTCCATCTGGGAACAGGAAACTTTTTTTGCGCCGCAAGACATCATCATTGCCGGCAGTGGTTTTAATGGTTTGTGGGCAGCACTATTCCTTAAGAAAAAAAGTCCCAAACTGCGCATCACCATTTTGGAAGGCGGCCCCATTCCAGCAGGTGCCAGCACCCGCAATGCGGGCTTTGCCTGCTTTGGCTCCTTAAGCGAACTGGTGTATGATGGCGCCCTGATGGGCACCGAAAAAATGCAGCAACTGGTGGAGCTGCGCTATCAAGGTTTACAACGTATCCGCAAACAGTTTAAGCCGGCACAAATCGATTTTGAGTTGTGTGGTGGTTACGAATTGTTTGGGCCGGTACAGGGCGCCATTCCCGGGAAACTGGATGCTGACATAGCGTACATCAACACTCTGCTGCGGGATATTACCGGCACTAAAAACACATTTAAGGGGGCCGATAAAAAGATCGATGCCTTTGGGTTTGGAAACACTGCTCACCTGGTAAAAAACAAGCTGGAAGGATACCTGCACTCGGGCAAGCTGCTGCAATGCCTGCTGCAAATGGTGCAGGGACTGGGCGTGCAGGTGCTCAACGGTTTTGCAATAAAAAGCTTCGACCATAAAGGCCATAGCCTGGAAGTACATACGGCAAACGGGTACTCATTTACCACGGCACAACTGCTGGTATGCACCAATGCCTTTGCAAAAACCCTGTTGCCCGATGCCGACATTGTTCCGGCCCGGGGACAGGTATTGTTAACTACACCTATTGAGGATATACAATGGAAAGGCACTTTCCATTCGGATGAAGGCTTCTACTACTTCCGCAATCTGGGCAACCGCGTATTGCTGGGTGGTGCCCGCAACCTTGATTTTGCCGGTGAGCAAAGTTTTGAATTTGCCACCACTGATGCCATACAGGCCGAACTGGAACGCTACCTTGCCGAAGTGGTGCTGCCCCGCTATATGGGAAAATATAGCATTGAGCGGCGCTGGAGCGGCATCATGGCCATGGGCTCCGAGAAAATGCCCATTGTTGGCGAGGTGCAACCCCGTGTTTTTGCATCGGTGCGCATGAGCGGCATGGGTGTAGCGCTGGCGCCGGTAGTGGCGCAGCAGGTGGCTGCTATGTTACTGGCCTGATGTTGCTTTGATAAATTTTTCGGTAATACGGGTGCCGTTGCAAAATCCCTGGATAAAATACATCCCATTAGCCAAGCCGGCTAAAGCAACTTTTTGCTGCAGTGAAGTGATGGTTAGTTTTTTGGCAACACCACCATTCATGCCTACCACCTGCAGTTCTTTTCCCAACCAGCTTGCATCGGGCAGGGTTACCATTACCCAACCAGTAGCGGGGTTTGGATAAAGTGCGGGCCTTGCTACATCCATACGGGTTTCGGGAGTGGCTGGCGCTGTTGCAACGGTATCCTTGGGTGCAGGCACGCTTACGATCGGTGCCGCTTCAATGGTGGGTGCAAACAATCCTTTGCTGGCAAGCAGCGCCCTGCGGAAACCACCTGTCGCAAACAAGGAACGCATTTTAGTTTTTTGTCCAAGCGTAAACAGGTTCATGCAGGCATCGTTGGTAAAGTCCATGTAGTTCATGTACATATCACCCATAGTGCCATTGTCGCAACTGCTCAAAAAATAATTGGGACAACCCGATGTAAAGCCGCCTTGCCTGGGGGTGTCGGCAATGCCATCGTCGCCGCAATCAGCATCGCCCCAAATATGCTTGAGGCCCAGCCAATGTCCTACTTCATGTACCAGGGTGCGGCCCATGTTGTAGGCACCGCTTTTGCCCAGCCCGCTAAATACCGGCGTATGAATCACAATGCCATCAACTTCTTTGCTTTCTCCGGGCATGCTGCTGTAGCCCAGTGTGCGGGGCATGTGGCCCACCCATATGTTGAGGTATTGCGCAGCATCCCAGGCATCATCGCCACCGGTTTTGCTGCGTTTTATTTTATCGTCGATGGTCCATTCTTTAACCGAAGTTTGTTTGCGTACAATGCCGCTGGTAGCACCACCACGAGGGTCGGAAGTAGCCAGTACAAATTCAATTTCCACATCGGCTGCCAGTGCTTTAAAACGTGCCGGTGTATTTACCGTGTCGGCATTGCGGCGGCGAAAATCGCGGTTGAGTGCAGCGATGCCGCTTTTGATCTGTGCATCGGAAATATTCTGCGCTTCGTTTTGGTAAACAACATGCACCACTACAGGAATACGGATAACACCTGCTGGAGTTGCCGTGTTGGTGCCTTCAATACCACCTAATATTTCGGTGATGTGCAGGTTATTAAGGGAAGCAGGCTGCTGGGTAGGTGTGCCTGCTTTTACACAAACACGCTGCGCCTGCAGTGGGTATATGATAAAAAAAGTAAGTGCCAGTAAAATTGTCCTCATAGTTCCAGGGTTTGCCGGAATGCACAGGAGGTTTGGAAACGACTGGCTTTTGCACGATATGGATAGGCGGCATTATAGGAGGACGTTGGCCCTTTTCAGAGGATTGGAACTATTTATTGAGTGATGTTTTCGAATGAGCGGCAAAACAATTTATAGCGGCAGCATCAATGAATGCATCATTAGCGGCACAGCAAAATGTATTGCAAATAACTAGTGTGGTAAATTCAGGATAATGAGAAGTGCGGAATTTGAAAGGATACGGTTTCTTTGAAGGGTGCTCCAAAAATACAAACTTGTGGCAAACCAACAAGCACAATTAAAAATTTGTTTTCCACCGGCTGTGCACCAAACTTTATTTTTGCACCATGAAATGGCTGCATACCCTTTTTATTGCCGGAACATCTGTAGTTTTTTTTGCATGTGCCAATAATGATCAAAGTGCAAATGACACAGGCACAGGCACTGCCAGCAATGTGCAGCAGCTCTCTTACGCCATAGCGGGCACATACCCGCACGACACCGCTTCGTTTACGCAAGGCCTTGAGTTTTACAATGGAAAACTGCTCGAAAGCACGGGCAACCTGGGCAAATCTAAATTGATGCAGGTGGACCTTTCCACAGGCAAAGCAGTGGATACCCGGCCCCTTGCAGGTGAATTGTTTGGCGAAGGCATCACCGTGTTAAACGATACGCTGTACCAGCTTACCTGGCAAAACCGCAAAGTGCTGGTGTATACCGTCAACAACCTGCAACAGGTAAAAGAACTGCCCCTGAACACCGACGGATGGGGACTGACCAACGACGGTAAAAACCTGATTGTAAGCGACGGCAGCAGCAACCTGTATTTTTATGAACCGGGTACGTTCAGGCTCATGCGCACACAAGGGGTAACCATGGATGAAACACCCATTGGTAACCTCAACGAACTGGAATTTATCAATGGATTTATTTATGCCAACATCTGGCAAACGCCCTACATTGTAAAAATTGACCCGGGTAGCGGCCAGGTATTGGCGCGCCTCGATTTAACAGAACTGGTACAGCGGGTAAAAACAAAAATTCCCCAATACGATACCGGCAACGAGGCTACACTCAACGGCATCGCCTACGATTCTACCACGAAGAAAATTTACATTACCGGTAAATACTGGCCGGAAATATACGAGGTGCAGTTTGAGCACTGAGAGAATAGACAATAGACAATTGACTTTTTCCCTGTCGTCTATCGTCTGTTGTCTGCCGTCCGTTCAACCACGTAAATCAATGAACTGCACTGGTCGGGATGCAGCACCGTATTCAGGTTGGAACGTATGCCGGTAATACCTGCATGCAGCCAGTTGGTTTTTTTGCCATTACGGTACTTGCTGCTTAACAAAGACACATAAAAAGCATCATACCACATTGGCTTTTGTGCCACTATCTGCAACCCGTGCTGCAGTATCAATGCAGCCATAGACCTAGGTGTAAAATGATACAGGTGGCGCGGCACATCGTATGCGGCCCAATTGGTGCGGTACACTTCCGCATCCAGCGAGCTATAATTAGGCACGGCAATAATTAATTTGCCGCCAGGCGCCAGCAATTCGTGTAGCCGGTGCATGTATGGGTGCAGGTCGTGCACGTGCTCCAGCACATGCCACAGTGTAATGGTATTAAAAGATTGCGGAGAAAATTCATACAATGCCTGCGGCTCTTGCGCTTCAATTCCGTAACGGCTTTTCGCTATACGCCGTGCATCGGCATCGGGCTCCACGCCTGCCACCTTCCAGCCACGGCCCTTCATGTGGTGCAAAAATGTGCCGGTGCCGCAGCCCACATCCAATATGGCGCCCTGCCGTATGCCGGTAACACCTTCTATAAGCTTTGCCTTCTGGCTGATGGTGATGCGCCGAACCCGTTGGTACAGGTTGTTCATCAGTCCTTTGGTATCATCGGTATGCGAAATGTAATCTTCCGATTTGTAATAAGCACCTATGTTGGCTGCATCGGGCACATCCTGCGTAAAGCGCAGCGTACAGGCACTGCACTGCCAGATCACAAATTCGCGGCCGCTGACCGTAAAATCTTTTACTGCCTGCAGCGGGTTGATCTCCGCACTGCCGCAAACCGGACAGGATGTATAATGCACCGTACCATTCATAGTGGGCTGCAAGGTAAATGCAAAGGGTTAATTAGCCAATAATGGAGCGATGGTGGATGATGGATGATAGTTGATAGTTGAGAGTTGAGAGTAGGAGAAGATAGATTAAACATCGCGGTCATTGCGAGGCGCAGCAAGGTTATTTTGGTAAGTATTCTCCTGGGCGCCGAAGCAATCCCCCCATCAAGTATCAGAAATACATGATAATAATGTCCTATTGTTGTTCACCACAGTAGTACCAAAGGTTTATCAAGGAATCCCCGCAGGCCCGGAATTATACTGTCATTGATTCCGGGCCTGCGGGGATTCTTTTTGCAGGGGCAAAAAAATAAAAGGATTAATAAAAACTATTCGGCAAAAAAGAGATTAAAAACCAACACGATGAATGAACGCCAAACACAATAAATTTTATATCGCTAATTATGCTGCACCGGCGCCTGCTCTATATCTACTTTTTGCTGCAAGCCAGAAGCTGCCACTGGGCTATTGGCATTGTAAATATGGTACACAATAAATATCAGGGATAGCAGGGCCACAATCCACCCCACTAGCACCACCCACGATCTGCGCGGCGCATCTTCCAACAACTCCGACTGATATTCTTCTGTGGTCATCTGGCGTTCTACATTGCCCACCAAAACCGTGTGTTGCACGTTTTCGCGCAGCACCCGCTGTGCGGCCACAGGCTCCAGCCATGCTTGTTCAACCTGTGGTTGAAATTGAATGTATGCCCCTTCCAGTTCCAGCCGGCCGATGCCTTGCCAGCTAAAAGGCTGCTCCTGCAGGCGGCTGCGCAGGGCTTCACCAAAACGGGTCAGCTCTTCCGCCACCAGGTCGGGGTCGTTGTTGTAAGCATAGGCCAGGGTCCTTATCTGGTGCGCTTCCACCGTGGCCTGTCTCGAAAAATGCACCTGGTGATGCGGTGGCAGCAATTGCTGGTTCACCACATCCAGCGTGGCAGGCTGCTGCACCAATTGCAGCGTACCCACCCCGGGAATGCCGACGGTTTTATACGTAAAAAAATACTGATGTAATTCCTGAAACACTATTTATCCCCGTTTTGAGCGAACGAAAATACAACCCCGCCAAGGAAGTTGAACCCATAAACCGGATATTGGTTCCAGCGCTGGTATTCTTTGCCGAAAATATTATTGAACTGCGCCCACAGCTTGATGTTTTTGGCAATGCCGAACTCCATGCCTGCATTCAGGTCCACGGCCCCTTTCTGGCGGCGGCCATCGCCTCCTTTTGTCAGGTAGCGGGCACCTTCAAAGGCAAACATATCGGCAGTGGCATACAGGTCTTTAAGCACCTGCACCCGCAGGCGGCTGGTAAACTCCATCGGCAGCAGGCCCCAGGCTTTATCGTTATCACGCAGGCCGGAAAAATTATTCAGGCGCAGTGCCGTGTTAAACGAAACACGTTCGCCCCAGGTATAACCCATTTCACCGGAAATGTACACATTCGTCATTTTCGACTCGTTCAGCACCTGGAAGGATTTGCCGCTGGCCGTGTCGTTGACAAACAGGGGCTGGTTGTTGAGGCGGTTAGATCCTGCCCGTACATTATAAGAAAAATGGTCGCCCACAGAGCCCTTAATACCTACGTAACGCTCCTCAATGCGGGTGTTGTACACCGTATCGGGTGCCCAGATCCAGGGGTTGAAATTGGCCAGGTACTGAAAGCCTGAACTGCGGTAATATCCAAGCCAGCCCAGTTGCACGGTAAACCCTTTGCTGGCAATGCCAAATTCGGCGGTTACGTTGGGCAGCACGGTAAATCCGCCGCCTTCCCATGCCGGCTTGATGCCTGCCTGCACCTGCACATTGGCATTATGAAAACGCAGTGCCGGCGCCAACAGGAAGTAGTTGTTGCTCACTGCATCCTTTTCTTCGGGTTTGTAGCGGGTAAGGTTGGCTTCTGCTGCAACTTGTGCCGTAAAGGCAGGGGTAATGTTTTTTGATACAGGCAAATGCAGGTAAGTGTTGCTTTCCGAATTGCTCAACCCATCGTTGAAAATATCGATCTTGATCTCAGGCGCATAATTCAATCCATAACGGGTTGGCTGCAGGTTGCGGTAAGCTACACGGCCACGAATGGTAGCATATTTTACGCGGAGTGAATCTTCGGGGAACTTAAGCGAGTCGGGTTGGAAACCATATTTATAATATCGGTCCTGCACGGTGCCGATTCGGGCCTGCCATTCGCCGTTGCGGGTATTTTGCATAAATGCATTGGCCTCCACTTCGGTGTTGCTGAACTTTTGAAACGGCCTCTTCCCTTTAGAGGAAACATGGTTGCCATACAGGTTCAGCCCCGATGTTTTGCCATCGCCCAGCGAAAGGCCCACTTGTGCAAACGGTGTGCTGAGGTTACCAAAACCAACCTTTACATAATTGTGCCCATCAAAGCGGCCGCCGGTATCAACTTGCAAGGCCATCGGCTTCAGCGATCCCGGCTGAAATGCCAGCGACAGATTTTGGTTGGGAATGGTGTACTGCAACCGCGGCCTTGTGGTATCGGCGGTGGGCGGTGCGGCGTTGAAATTGATTTTGGCGGCTTCGCGCAGCTCGGGCTTAAAAGTGGAAGTAACGCTTACTTCGCGTTTGCGGGTTGTGTCCTGCGCCTGTGCATTAATGCCCAAAGCAAGTAAGAGCGAACCGGCGAGAAAGTATTTTGTATTCATTGAGAAACGATGTCGTTTATTTAAGTTTGAACCACGAAGACACAAAGGCTCGAAGGAAACACGAAGAAAAACCTTTGTGATTCTTTTTTTCTTCGTGTCTTGGTGGTTCTAAATAGCCTAATAGCGATGCAGAACGTACAAGTGTGCGACGCAACAGGTGCCGATAGCAGCACCAAAGCTGGTAACACAAAAATTACCGACCGGTTACTTTGCTGCCCGATGCTTCTTCGGCGGTTACCCTATTCAGTTTGTCCTGCGCTTCTGCCTTTAATTCTGCGTTCAGGGTATTGTCTACAATGCTTTGGAACGTAGCCTTTGCATTGAAATAATCTTTTTGCTTCCAGAAAATATCGCCGAGCAGGATGTAGGATTTGGTAACCCACCAGTCGTACGAACCCGCTTTGTTGATTACTTCAAAAGCCGCTTTTTCCGCATCTTCCAGGCGGTTGATGCCAAAGTAGCTGGCTGCAATTTCGTAGCGGGCCTCGGCACCCAGTGCGGCCTTGTTTACCGACACCACCGTTTTAAAATTATTGATGGCCACATCGTACTGTCCTGCAATTTGCGCAGCCTTGCCTACCGCCATTGCGGCCAATGCCTTATCATCGGAAGATGCAGATTTTTGCGCCAGCAGTTCCTGTGCATTCGCTTGTGCCGCACTCCATTTTTTCAGTTGGTACTGGCTGCGCAGCAACCCGCGCATGGCTTCGAGGCGAGCTTCCTGGGTAGCAGCAAAACCTTTAAGCTGGGTGTAATACCGTTCGGCCGCATCGTAATCTTTTACTTCGAAAAACGAAATACGTGCTGCCTGCAACACGGCCCGCTCGGCAAAGGCATTGGGAGCCCGCTCTGCTACAAAACTGTAGGCATCCAGCGCATTGCGCCAGTCTTTGCGGGTGGCAAAAATTTCACCGCGGTAGTATTGTGCATTGGTAGCGTAGTTGCCTGTTGCAAAACGTTGCAGGTAATTGTTGAACGCATCGAGTGCTGCGGCGGCATTGCCATTTTCGTATTGCAGTTCAGCGGCTGCAAATGTGAGGGAGTCTTCGGCACTAACAGAAAGCGGTTTGCCTGCGGCACGCATTACTTCGGCGTATTCGCCGGGGCGGCCGGTTTCTACATAAATGGCTTTCAGGTTGTCGAGTGCCGTTTCGGCTTCCGGTGAGTTGGGATAATCCGAAATCACTTTGCGGTATTGGGTTATGGCTTCGGACGAATTATTCAGGTTGTATTGTGCAATACCCTGTTTGAGGTAGGCCTGTGGCTTCAGGCTGCTGTTGCCACCGGCACGGGCAATGGTTTGCAAATAAGGAATGGCTTCTCTAAACTGCTCATTGCCCAAATAAGTGTTGGCAATCTCCATATTCGCATCCATCACCAGCGGCGACTGAGGAAACTTGCGGATCAGCGTGTTGAGGTTGCTTATCTTTTCGTTACTGCTGTTGATGCCCGCAATCATAGCCTTTTGAAAAGTGGCGTAATCTTCGGCTGCCCAGGAATAGCGGATCACATTGTCGTACATGGTGCGTGCCTGCGCATAGCTGCGGTTCATGTAGTAGGCATCGGCGGTACGTACATAAGCATCCTGTGTAACGGGGTCTGAATTGAGCGACACATTGCGCGACAGCGGCTCAAAAAATGTTTGCGCTACGGGATAATTTTGCTTGCGGTAATACGCGTAACCGAGGTTATACTTAGCATTGTTCGCTGTTGCTTCACCGTTAGCTGGCGCACCGGCATTGAGGTACGCATTGTAGTAGCGGATGGCATCGTCGGTACGGCCCGAACGGTACGCCAGCTCGCCTTTCCAGAAATTGACAAAAGGCAGCACCGGTGCATTGTTGGGATCGCGGAGTGCTTTATCCAAAAGTGCTTCGGCTTCCACCAGCGAACCATCGTTGATCAACTCGGTAGCGCGGCCGTACAGGATGCGCGGATACACCCGCTTGGTGTTTTGGGATGGATATTTCAACCCTTCGATCAGTGTCAAAGCACCGCGGTAATTGTTGGTATTGGCCAGGGCACCAACCAGCAGGTCGGTGGCTTCTTCCCGATAATCGGATGCGGGATAATCTTGTATAAATGCTTCAAGACTGCGCAGGGCTTCGTCCTGATAGCCAAGCTCATAAGAAAGCTTGGCATAATTGAACCGTGAAATTTCGCGCTGCTGTGGATTGCTGTTGTTGGAGGCGCCAAAAAGAAATGCGTTCCGTGCATTGGCCCGCTGCCCTGTTTTTAAATAAGCATCGCCCAGCAGGTACATGGCGTGCTGCGATAGAGAATCTTCTTTTCCGCTCAATTGCTTGAAGCCTTCAATGGCTTTGGGCATCTGGCCCGCCTGGTAGTATGCATAGGAAAGTTCGTACAGGTCTTCGCGGCGCACCTTTTTTGATTTGGCCACGTAATCATCGAGATAAGGTGCGGCCTGTGCATATTGTTTTTGCTCAAACAGGGCATGACCGAGGAGCTGCTTTAACTCCAGGTCGTAGAACTGTGTTTTGCCGGCTTTTAGTTTTGCCTGCGCATATTCTACCGCTTCTTTTTTGCGGCCCTGTACATAATAGATTTGCGCAATGTAAAAAGGCACAATGCCTTCGTATGCAGGATGGTTCTCCACTACGCGAAAACTTTCCAGCGCTTCGCCGTATTGTTTGTCGCGGAATGCGATAAAACCATAGTAATAGTTGGCATCCATGTAATTCGGATCATCTTTTACCTGGCGTATGCTGTTCAACAGCGGCTTTGCCCTATCGAATTGCTGCAGGGTAAAATAGGAATAGCCCTGGTGAAACTTGGCATCCGCAATTTCGCGGTTGCTCAGGTTGGCAATATTGGCTCCTTCGTAAAAAGTAAGTGCTTCGGTAAATTCCTGTTTGCGAAAAAGATACTCGGCCAGATGAAAATTCATCATCTGCACCCGCGGGTTGTTGCGGGTAATTTCTATATAGCTGCGGGCAGCTCCTTCCGCACCACCTTCATTTTGCTTGAGGGCACATACCAATGTGTAGTAGTCTACCTCCTGCGCCTGCACAGGCAGGTCGGCTCGAACGCCTTCATTCAGGCCGGTCTGCAATTCTTTCAATATCGGGTATGCGAGGTTGTATTGCCCTTTTTGAAAAAATTCCTTTGCCAGCAAAAATCGCTGTTGCGGATCGTTGTGCTTCAGGGTTTGCTGTGCCTGTGCGGCCGAAAACATCAGGCTCAAAGACAGAGGCAAAATATATCGGTTCATGGTTGGTACTTCTTTGGGGTGCTTTATCCTTTTTGAACCACTAAGCCACCAAGAGTAAAAGGCACACGAAGAAAAAACTTTGTGAAACTTAGTGCCTTGGCGTCTTTGCGGTTCAAAAAACCGGACTTCCGAAACTGGAATAAACGGCGTAAATATTCAAATTATTATAAGGCGGGCCAAATAGCATGTTCACTAAGCTGCATATTTAACAAGGCAACAGGCAATAATCAAAATACTATTTTCTTTAACCTGCATGTGTACAACTGCTCCAAAACGGTACAGGGCGCCGGTTATACCATGTGTACTTTGTTGCAATACACACTATTCAACTTTTCTGTAACATTGCCCCTCCAAAGAAAAAACTATGAAAAGACTGTTCAGCACCCGAGTTTCAGATGGTGCGTTTTCATTTGCCATGCTCCTGTTGCGCCTGGGTGCCGGCTCATTAATGATGGTTAACCACGGCCTGGATAAGCTGATGCACTTTGCCGACAAGGCCCCGCGTTTTGCCGATCCGTTTGGCATTGGCTCTACCACTTCCCTTTCGATGGTAGTGTTTGCCGAGTTTTTCTGTGCCGTTTTTATCATACTGGGGCTGTTTACCCGCCTGGCTGCAATTCCCCTCATTATTGCCATGTCGGTAGCGCTTTTTTATGCCCACAAAGGACAATTGTTTGCCGAAGGTGAAATGTCGGCTCTGTACCTCACAGCATTTTTGACCCTTTTGTTTACCGGCCCCGGAAGTGCCAGCCTGGATAAATTTATCGGGAAATAGGCGCCAACAGTTTATTTACAAAATATAGCCCGCAACCACCAGTTGCGGGCTATATTTTGCACTACTTATTTAAAATAAATACTACACACGGTGTGTATCGGCGCGCCAGCGCTTTACGTTTTGTTTGATCTCTTTATTGCTCCACCCTTTTTCTGCAGCTTCTTTGGCCAATGCCGGCAATTCCTCGTCGGACGCAAAGCGCAGGGCAATGACCTGGCCCAATGTAAGGCGCGGATCAATAGGCTTACCGGTGATTATATAGTGCCGCAGCGACTCTTCTGCACGGATGGCGCGGTCCTGCGCTTTAAGGGCAAATGTGCGGCTATGAATGTACAGGCTCAAAAGAATAAGCGACACCAGCACCAGCAGTGAAGCTTCATACACATTGTCTTCCGATGTGTTGAGCAGGTTGCGGATGGCTCCGATGATCAGGGCTACCAAAGCAAGCCCGGTGAATACGTGGTAGGTTACAACAAACTGTGCATGGTTCTTATAATTCTGTTGGACCATTGGTTATTGATTTATGGTGATGGAATAAAAACATGTTTGTTAGCGCTGCAAGGTAACATTGGTTTTTTTGGACAACCTCATTGGTGGGAGTACAAAAAATTGTTCATATGGCCTTCGAAGAAATGCACATCCACAGGTTATAAACTATGAAAAAATTAATATGGATAGAGCCTTTTCATTTGTTGGATAATAAACTGCAAGGGCCTAGCTGCATAGCCATAATTTTCCTGTGCCTTTGTTTATTGATTGCAGCTTTGTTCATTTTAATTCGTTGAGCACCGCGTACATCTTCTGCACTATGCCTGAAGCCGGCCCATTGTAATTGTTGATGAGCATGGAAAAAGCATAGGTAGTACCGCTTTTGCTGGTATGGTACCCTGCAAAACCTTTAACGCCGCCAATGGTGCCACTTTTCATTTTCATACCATTATACAGGGGCAGGGAAGCAAAAAAGCCCGGATACCATGCCTGTTTTTTTGCATAAACCAAAACAGCCACCTGCGCTTTTGTTGTTAGCCTGTTGGCCGGTGATAGCCCTGAACCGTCGGCTATATTAAGTTCGGTTTGCGGTATGCCCTGGGCTTTCCAAAAAGCCTTCACAACCTCCACCCCGTCTTCGGCAGTTGCTTTTTTTTCCTTTTGCTGTGCTAAAGTTTTCAGCAGCGCCTCGCCATAGAGGTTGATGCTTTTTTGATTGAACCAGTAAATGATGCTGTCCAGCGGTGGAGAAACTTCTTCATGTAAAAAAGTGGTTGCAGGCATTTGTTCTTCCAGCACCAATGCAGGTTCGGCGGGCAACTGCGCTGTGAGGCGCAGGGCCTCGGAAAGCGTTTCGGTAAACTGGTGCAATGGGTTGGGCAGGGCACCCGAAACTTTAAAGCTTTGCTCGCCTACGGGAATGGTACCCCTGATCACTCCTTCGCGGCTCATGATGGGTAAATAAATCAGGGTGCGGTCGCCGGTGCCTTTTGCTGCACTGCGTACCTGCGATTGCAGCGAAAAATCGTACAACTTTGGAACGGTACCTAATAGCCGAACCTCATCGCCCAATGCGGTCCCCGAACGGAGCAGCACATCATATTGGTTTTCGCGCCAGTTGAGCCCGAAAGCCCCCGCGCCATAATAATTGCCCATGTCCTCCCAGGTCCAGCCACCAGGAATGGCTTCTTCATTCCAACCCCTGTTGTACACCATGATATTACCCAGGGACCCGACGCCGCTGTTTTTTACTGCAAGGGCAATGCGCTGTACCACCGCTGCTTCGGTTGTGCTTTTCCAGCGCCAGCTGCCCAGTGTTGGGTCGCCCGAGGGGCGTATGGCCAGGGTATGTGCAGGCCCGTTCTTAACCAGGGCAAATTGGGTGCGGTACTTAAAGCCGGGCCCCAGCAGGGCATAGGCCGTTGCACTGGTCACTATTTTTTGTGTGGAGGCAGGCGCCATGCCAATAGCGCTGTTGTGTGCAAAAATGGGCTTGCCAGTAGCTGCATCGGCCACATACAGCGAAAGAAGCGCCTGTTGCATTTGCGGGTCGGACTCCAGTTTTTGTACTGCATTTTTTAATGCTGCCGAAACATTTTGCGCACCACTTGTTATTACACACAACAAGAAGAGCGACAGAGCAAAAATTCGTTTCATACTGTTTGGTACATTGCGCTAAAATTAACCCTTCCTCCATATTACCATGAAAGAAGTAGCTGCGGCCATCATTACTATAGGCGATGAACTCCTTATCGGGCAAACCATCGACACAAACAGTGCCTACATTGCACAGGAACTAAACAAGATCGGCATCTGGGTGAAACGAAGGGTAGCCATTGCCGATGATGCTATAGCCATCACCACTTCTTTGCAGGAACAAAGCCGCGACTGCAGCATTGTGATTATTACCGGCGGACTGGGGCCTACAGCCGATGATATAACCAAGCCTACCCTGTGTTCTTATTTTGGTGCACAACTGCGGGTAGATGCCGGCGCCCTGCAAAACGTAACCGATATTTTTACCCGCCTGGGCCGGCCCCTTACCGACCGCAACCGCAAACAGGCCGAAGTGCCCGATGTTTGCACGGTGCTGCCCAACCTGCGCGGCACGGCACCGGGTATGTGGTTCGAAAAAGAGGGCGTGGTATATATTTCTTTGCCTGGCGTGCCCCACGAAATGGCCGGACTGATGCACAGCAGCGTTTTGCCCAGGTTAAAAGAACGCTTTGAAACGCCGGTAATCCTGCACCGCAGCCTGCTTACTGCAGGCAAGGGCGAAAGTGAAGTGGCGGAAATCCTGGAAGGATTTGAATCCCATTTACCCCCGTATATCAAACTGGCCTACCTGCCTTCGTTGGGCATGGTAAAGCTGCGGCTTACGGCAAAAGGAGCCATCGAACAGGCATTAACGGAAGCAATAGATACACAGTTTTTGGCACTGCAGCAATTGATGCAACCCTGGCTGGTGGCCACCGAAGATATTCCCATGCAACAGGTAATATTAAATCTGCTCAGCAATGGAGAAAAAACAATGGCAACCGCCGAAAGCTGCACCGGCGGCTATATAGCGCACCTCATTACTTCTATTCCGGGTTCGTCGGCGGTGTTCTTGGGCAGTGTGGTGAGTTATGCAAATTCGGCCAAAGAATCCTTGCTTGCCGTTGCCCCGGAAACATTAAAATCGGCTGGCGCAGTAAGCGAAGAAACGGTGCGGCAAATGGTGCAGGGTGCCTTACAACAATTCGGATCGGATTATGCAGTGGCTACATCGGGCATTATGGGGCCCGATGGCGGCAGCCCCGAAAAGCCGGTGGGCACGGTGTGGGTGGCGGCAGGCAGCAAGGCACAAATCCGCACCCGCAAGTTCCAGTTTCGGTACGACCGCAAACGCAATATTGAACTGGCAGCTACCAATGCACTTAACTTTTTACGGCAATTGGTGGTTGAGGAACAATCATCGCAGTGATGCAACCTCATTTGACCACACTATTACTGCGATTATACAAATAAAAGAAACACGGTTTCGGAGCCTTTTTCCTTCCCTGTGTGGCCCACAATGGCTTGGTATTTTTAGGGTTCAAAAAATACATCAATCCCAATGGCAAACGATTTATAGAAATCCACCTGAAATGGTTTCTGGCCCTTTGCTTATTTTTGACCGCTTATTATGACAAAACCGTGTAGCGGGAAACAGCCTGTTGTTCCTTCCGGAATAACCCCTGATGTCGCTTCGCGGTTTTGGAAATATCATTAACGATTGCTTACTAATAAACAAAAAAGATTATGGCTACAGTGGACCTGGTCATGCCGAAAATGGGTGAAAGCATTATGGAAGCAACCATTTTAAAATGGCATAAACAACCCGGCGACCCAGTAAAGATGGATGAAACAGTTTTGGACATTGCTACCGATAAGGTAGATAGTGAAGTGCCTTCCACTGCCGAAGGTGTGATGGAAGAGGTTTTATTTGGCGTAAATGATGTAGTGCCCATTGGCAGCGTCATTGCCCGCATCCGCACCGGCGGGGCGGCAGCACAAGCTACCGCACCAACACAAACTGCTCCAGCTGCTGCATCCGAAACATATACCGAAGAAGAGGAAGAAGCCGCTGCCGCCGTACCTTATGTACCTGCTGCAGTAGCGCCCCCTTCAAGCGTAGCTGCCGGCAATGCCAATCGCTTTTATTCGCCGTTGGTACTCAATATTGCCGCACAGGAAGGTGTGAGTATGTCGGACCTGGAGCGCATACCCGGCACCGGAAATGAAGGCCGGGTTACCAAAAAAGACATCCTGCAATTTGTGCAGCAAAAAAAGAACGGAGCCGGGTATGCGCAACCTGCACAGGTACAACAAATGCCCCCTGCTGCCGACCCCGCACCACAGCCTGCACGCAACCCGCAACCTGCCGTCATCATGGAGCAAAAGCCAAAGAACGAAGAGCAGGGGCTGCAGCGTACCCAATACAACGGCAACGTGGAAATTGTAGAAATGGACCGCATGCGCCGCCTTATTGCCGACCACATGGTGCGGAGCAAACACACCAGCCCGCATGTTACTTCTTTTACCGAAGCCGATGTAACCAACATGGTACTGTGGCGTGAAAAATCAAAGAAAGAATTTGACCGCCGCGAGGGCACCAAGCTTACGTTTACTCCCCTGTTTATTGAAGCAATTGTGCGGTGCATTAAAAAGTTCCCGCTCATTAATTCTTCGCTGGATGGCAACAACATCATTGTAAAAAAAGACATCAACATTGGCATGGCCACAGCCCTGCCCAGTGGCAACCTGATTGTACCAGTGATTCGCAATGCAGATCAATTGAATTTGGTGGGTTTAGCAAAACAGGTAAACGGCCTGGCCGATGCTGCCCGCAACAACAAGCTGCGCCCCGAAGACATTGCAGACGGCACTTTTACCATGACCAATGTGGGCACTTTTGGTTCGCTGATGGGCACGCCTATTATCAACCAGCCACAGGTGGCTATTTTGGCAGTAGGCGCCATTAAAAAGCGTCCGGTTGTTTTAGAAACACCACATGGCGACAGCATCGCCATCCGCCACATGATGTACCTGTCCATGAGCTACGATCACCGCATTGTGGACGGCAGCCTGGGTGCCACGTTCCTTACCCAGGTGGGCAGGGAACTGGAAAACTTTAACCCGGATCGTGAGTGGTAGAGAGAGGAGTTGATAGTAGGTAGTTGATAGTTGATAGCAATGTATTTTATTTAACTATTACCCTTAATAGTAAAGCCCGGAACAACTCCGGGCTTTACTGTTTATGGTAATGGGTGATAGCCTTGTGGGTTAGTTGCCAAAACGCTTCTTTTCCAGTTCGGCTTTGTTACCCCTTATTTTCAGTAAAAAAAGATCTCCGTATTGGTTGTCGGGCAAATCCTGCAGAAGTTGTTTTCCGGCCAGCCCGTTCACAATATCATCCACTGTATTGGAGTGGCCTACCACCAGCACCGGGGTTCCTTTGTGCTTGCGCAGCTGGGGCAAAAAACGCGCATCGCTAGGGTTATAAATTTGAATGGCCACACCGGTTTCGTTGCTCAGCGGTCGTGCCGTACCGGTAGTGCGGTGCGTGGGTGTGGAATATATAGCACTGATTTTTTTGTCCTTCAGCGCATCTTTCAGCGCCACAGCCCTTTGTGCACCTGCAGCCGATAATGGCACGTCTGTTGACATGGCATTTTCGGTTGCCGCTTCTTTTTCGGCATGGCGTACTACATAAAATTGCGTGGTAGCGCAGGAGGTTAACATCAGGGAAAGCATTAAGACTGGTATCCGCATAATCTCAAATTTTTAACAAGGTACGCCGTAGCCGTAAAATGGGCTGCCGGCACTTTTTTATTACATTAGGATGCAAATAAAATGCTAGGCTATGAAACAACTATCCGAAACCTGGTTTGCCGAAGGCTTTATTGATTTTGAGCAAAAAAAATATACCCTCCTGGCTTACCTGCAGCAGGTAAGCACCTGTTTCAACGAAAACAAATTATACCCGCAGCTTTCCGACCTTGTTTTCCATTACAACAACCTGGTTGCCTTCCGGGAAAACAAGCGGTTTTTACAGGAACAATTCCCAAAGAAAGTAACGGGTTTGCAACTGGAAAAATTGCAGTTGCTGTACGAGCAAATGATCGAAGACAACGATGTGATGCAGGAACTGGAAACCATCATTAATTTTTCGGCAGGCAGGCTGAAAACCACCATCAGCAGCGGTGCGGAAATCTATGATTTTGTGGAAGCAAAGATCAACATCACGCCGGTTGGACTGGTGCCGCTTGATGTGCAGGAGGGCTACTTTTTCCTGAGTGCCGGCAAAACCCGCACTACCCGCGTATATCAATACCGGTTGTCTATTTTTGAAAAACACGACGAACGGTTCCGAAGCATCAAAACTGCTTTTATACAAAGCGAAGAAAGGTCGCTGGCCAGCACTTACGAAAGCATCAAACAGCAGCTTATCCGCTACCATAGCCAGTTGCCCAACCCTGCGGTGTATAGCATCGAAACAGACTACAGCTTTCCCATTGAAGAAACGCTTTTGCCCGTAGCAAAAAGAAGCCTGGTAAAGTATATAGCTACTGCGTAGCAGACGGCAGACGAAAATGGTCTGTCGTCTATCGTCCGTTACGGGATCGGCTACCCGAAAATGGCTGCAGCAGCCGCCACATGTGCAGGATCACGGCCAGGGCAATCAGGAAAAAACCCAGGTAAAACCAATTGCTTAGGTGCTGGTTTTCCCGGAAAATGATAAAGGCCAGGATGATTCCATACAAGGGCTCCAGGGTCAGGGTCAGGTTCATGGTAAAAGCAGAAATATGCTGCAGCGAACGGATATACAGGAAAAAGGTAAATATGGTGCACAACCAGCTTAAAACCACCAGCCATACCCAGTCCCAGGCACCGGGCAACATGCTGCCCGAAGACCATTGCAACAGGATGGGCAGCAACAGCGTCAGGCCCACAAACCCACCCGACAACTGGTACAGGGTAATTTGCTGCGGCGTGTACTGGTGCACTATTTTTTTATTGAGCACCGACACCATTACGGTAAGCAGTGCCGAAACCAGCCCCACAATGATGCCCCAGGAAAATTGCAGGTGCGAATTATAAATTATCAGGATGCCTGCAATGGCAAAAAGCCCAAGCAGAATTTCGCCGCGCTGAAACCGCTGGCGCAGCACCAGTGGCTCAATGACAGAGGAAAGCAGTGCTGATGTAGACAAACAGGTTAGTGCAATAGTAACATTGGCCAGTTTAATGCTGCCGTAAAAAGTAACCCAGTGCAGGGCCTGCACCAACCCAATGCCGCCAATCAGCAACACCGACCGGAACGGGATGCGGGAGATTTTTTTTTGCAGGGCAAACAAAACCCAGAGCGACACTGCGGTGATCAGCAGCCGGTACCAAACCAGCAAAGTGGCATCCAGCAGGATGGCCCTGCCCAACACTCCCGTAAACCCCCAAAGGAACACGGCAACATGCAATTGCAGCAATGCCTTTTTCATGGCCGCAAAGGTAACCGGCAGGCGGCATCCCGTGCAGATAAGATTGAATGCATGTCAGCCTTCCGCGTGTTTTATTTTTTCCCACGTGGTGTTGGCAAGGCTGTTCACCACCAGCCAGGTGGCCACGGCAGAAAGCAGGAGGCAAATAAGCACCACCGGCATAAAATCGTACAGCAGGTAATGGCCGGCACCTAAAATGGCAGTGAACATCAAGACTAAAATGGAACGCAACATATTGACGCCCCGGGCCTGGGTTTGCTGTGGCTGAGAAAAAGGCAGCTGCCGTTGGTTGATATAAACCAGCACCGCTGCAATAAGCAACTGGTTGGCCAGCCCAAGCAAAAGGTTAGGAATAATGGCGGGACCGGAAATAAAAATCCCAACGGCGAAAACCAGCAGTGCCAGGGGAAGGTAAAACTTGGCCACCATTGCTTTGAATGCACCAACGATGATACCGCCAGGCCGAACAACCGGTGTGGCTAAAAACACCCAGGAGGCTTTCCATTTTTCCGAAAACTTCATTTGCCCCAAAGCCACCACCAGTACATAAGTGCCAAAATATAATACCGACAGTACCAGTGTTTTGCCACGGCCGTCAAAGCCCGAAAAATCGCCTTTGGAAAGGGCCCGGAAAAAGGTAATACCGGCAAATACCAGCAGGTAGCCAATGGCCGGCAGCACCTGCATACGGAAGTCGCGGCTGCGGCCACTGATCTTCCAGGTAAATAAAAACCCGGCACGCTGCAAGCCTGCCGGAGTGAATACTGTCGCTGCTTTTTCGGCCAGGCCCACTGGGTAAGCCACCGCGTTTTTGCTGGCAGGCTGGGTTTCTGCATTTCGGTTAGCCGACAGCGTTAGCTGGCTGATAAAGGCACCAGCAAGGTATCGAACCACCACCCAAATGGCCAACAGGGGAATGAGCAGGCCTAAAAGCAAACCAAGTTTTTCAAGTCCAGCCAATGGTGCATGCAGGCCCTGCCACACCGATGCAAACCAAAACGGCGGCAACAGCGGGGCAAACCAGTACCGGCCTATCTGCAGGTCAAGGTCGCCGTAATTGTCCATCAGGGCAGGCACCACCTGGTAGCTGGCATAAATGCCAATAGCCAGCCCCACCTGCATGTAACTGATGATTGCCTGAAAACGCTGCGGTGATACCAGCCGCATAAACACCAGGTACAGCGCATTGATGAAAAATATGGAAAATAAGATAAGCAACACCACTGGCACCAGGAACCAAAAGGCCAAACCCACACCGTAATTATATCCAATGTACACTACACCCGGCAGGCTCATGGGCAGTACCAGCTTGGTCAGATGAATCAGGATATGCAGCAGCCGCGCTGTTAAAAAAGTAGCATCATTTACGGGCCTCGTCAAAATGATGGTGTTATCCCGCACATCGAGCAGCACCGAGGTAAAATCGGCAATGAGCATGGACGACAGCAACACAAAAAACATGAAAAAATAAACCGTTAACTGTGTAACCACATCCTTGCCCAGCACAAATGCCGAAAGGTACAGCAGGCCAAGTACGGCGCTCATCAACATGGCTCCCAGGGTGGCAGTTTTGACAGGTTTGCTGGCCCCTTTGCGTTGCACCTGTTGCAGCGTGTTGGGCGTACGGTCGTCGAGGGTAAGCTTGGTGCCCAAAATAGTTTTTACCAGGCCCACATCGGCACCCATGCGGCGGTAAATGGGTGCAGGCAACAGCACCACCTGCATCAGCCATTTGTTGATGATGTTCATACGGTGGTATTATTTTCGAAAGCCCGCAGCAACTCGTCGGCCGAGGAACCCGGCTGCTGGTGACTGGTAAGCGATGAAAAAATTTGCTCGAGGTGTTGCTGGCCCATGCGTTGCTGCAGGTTGGCAAACGTATCGTTGGCTACTACCGCTCCTTCAGAAATCAGCACAATGCGGTCACTCACTTTTTCTACCACATCCATCATGTGGCTGCAGTAAAAAATGGTTTTACCTTCTTTGGCCAGCCGTCCAATCAGTTCTTTTACCAAAATAACACTGTTGGCATCAAGGCCGCTCAGGGGTTCGTCGAAAATAATAATGCCCGGGTTATGTAGGATGCCGGAGATGAGCAATACTTTTTGGCGCATGCCTTTGCTGAACGAATCCATCCGCTGGTGCATGTTTTCTTTTAAACCAAAAGCTTCCAGCATTCTTTGTATCCTCGATTCAAATACCGAGGACTCCATACCTTGCAGGGTAGCCACAAATTGCAGGTATTCCCAGGGGGTAAGCACTTCATACAGGTCGGCCAGTTCGGGCACATAACCCACCAGTTTTTTTACGGCCAGCGGATCCACTTTTACTTCAATACCGGCAACCTGTACTTCGCCTACATAATCGGTCAGCAGGCCGCACAATATTTTTACGGTGGTGCTTTTACCCGCACCATTGGGGCCAATGTAGCCAATGACCTGCCCGGGATAAATATCGAGGTTGATGTTGTACAGCACCTGTTTGTCGCCGTACCATTTATTTACATTGCGCAGGCTGATGATGGGTTCCATAGCAGTGGTTTGGAAGTTGACCTTTTTGTGATTTCGATGGAATGAAATTAAGGTTTCTGCCGGGCTGGCAATATTTTGGGTGGAAAAGCAGGAAGGCATTTTTCGAAAGGTTCCGATTTATCTCCATACTCCTTCAAAGGGTCGTTGTTCTGTCATCCTGAACGCAGCGAAAGATCTAAATTCTATCTGAAACGATACGCCGACAAAGTGACCGCTTCTTGATTTTATATTTCTGCAGTAAGTAGACCCGGATTTTTCGCTGCGCTCAGCATGACACAGCGGGATAGGTTCGCATTTGTAAAAAGGAGAAAGAATTGCGTACCAACATCGAAGCCATGCATGTAAAACAGCAACCATTTTTGCTATAAAAAAAGGCCAGCTCAAAAAGAGGGGCCTTTGAATTCTTTGCCTTTTATTCAGCAGGAATAGGGGAAGCTGTTTTCAACCGCCTGCGGTAGTTGGTAAATAGGCTGTACCAGCGCAGTTTTAGCACGCCCAGCACGCCTTCTTTAATGATGCCTTTGTTCATTTTAGATTCGCCGAACTTGCGGTCTTCAAACTGGATGGGCACTTCCTTTATTTTAAATCCAAGTTTCCAGGCGGCAAATTTCATTTCAATCTGAAAAGCGTATCCTACAAAATGGATCTCGGCGAAATTGATGCTTTCGAGTACTTCCTTTTTGTAACACATAAAACCCGCCGTGGGATCGTTGATGGGCATCCAGGTAATGATACGGGTGTAAAGCGATCCGCCTTTGGACAGCGCAATGCGGTCCCAGGGCCAGTTTACCACCTTGCCATTGGGCACGTACCGCGAGCCAACGGCTACATCGGCGCCACCCCTTTTGCAGGCATCATAAAGTTTAAGGAGGTCGATGGGTCGGTGCGAAAAATCGGCGTCCATCTCAAAAATAAACCGGTAACCACGCCTGATGCCCCATTTAAAACCGTGTATATAAGCAGTGCCCAGGCCCAGCTTTCCCCGGCGTTCCTCGAGGTGCAGTATTTGCGGAAAGCTATCCTGCAACTGGCGCACAATTTCGGCGGTGCCATCCGGCGAGCCGTCATCGATCACCAATATATGAAAATCCTGCTGCAGGGCAAAAACCGCTGTCAGTATGGACGTTATGTTTTCCTTTTCGTTATACGTGGGTATAATGACTAATTTCTCCACCAGCAACAGGGATTATTATTTTTTCAACATTGAACGGGTATAGATTTCCGTCAGCTTTTGCTTGGTGTTCATGGGGAATTCGCCGCGCATCATCCAATCGTAATACTGCGGCTCGGCTTTCAGCACATCGGCCACGGCGCGGCCTTTGTGTTTGCCGAAATTAAATATTTCTACGCCTTTTTCGTCATAAACAAAACGGCGGGCAAAATCAATCAGGTTGTCCTCACCTACTACTTTTAAAATAGAGTCGAGGGTGTTGCCCAGTTGGGGGTAGCGCTGCAATTGGGCATCCAGGATTTCGGCGGTTGCGGTAGCATCCACTTCGGCGCTGTGCGCATTTTCCAGCGATTTGTTGCAATAAAATTTATAGGCAGCTGCCAGGGTGCGCTGCTCCATTTGGTGAAAGATTTTTTGTACATCCACCAGCTTGCGAGTCTTCATGTCGAACTCCACACCGGCGCGGATAAACTCCTCTACCAGCAGCGGGATATCGAGCCGGTAGGCATTGTAGCAGGCAATATCGCATCCATCCAGGAATTGTTTGATTTCGGCGGCAGCCTGCTTAAAGGGGGGCGCATCTTTCACCATCTCGTCGCTGATGCCATGGATATCCACAATGTTCTGCGGAATAGGCATCATGGGGTTCAGCAGCTTGCGCTTTACTTTCCGGGTACCGTCCGTCAGGTTTTTGATCATGGCAATTTCCACGATGCGGTCGGTAGCGGGGTTGGAGCCCGTAGCTTCAATGTCGATAAATGCGATCGGTTTGGTTAGTTGTAGCATGACCCGTATTTCTTAAAAGGCCGTAAAGGTAAAGCTTTGCGGTACTATGCGGCAATATTAGCCAAATATCCGGAGGGGAGCAGGGTTTACAGTTTGAAGTTTAAAGTTTAAGGTTTGTAGTTTGCCGCATCAAATCACTTCAACATATTTGGCGTTTTTAAGGTTGGTTGGCCTTAAAACCTACAACCAACTTGCCTAACCAAAAAATATCCAACTACCATTTACAAACGCTACATTTCAAACTTCCCCGCAAATGTTGCCACATCCAGCCCGTCATAATTGCCCGAACTCATGAGCAGTACCACGCTATTGCTATAATCCTGCGCCTGCAACCAGGCTTCAATTTCGGATTTGGTGTTCACCACCTGCAACCCGTTTTTGCCAAAACCCGTCATTACAGCCTCTTTAGGCAGGGGCGGCATCCGCTTCAATTCCAGCGCATGATGGCTGTAAAAAACGGCAGCTTCATCGGCACCATCCAGGGCGCCCTGGTACTCTTGCATGAATTGTTCGTTGAGGCTGCTAAAGGTGTGCAGTTCCAGTAACGCAATAATGCGCCGCTCCGGAAACTGCTGGCGGGCTGCATCCACGGTGGCTTTTACTTTGGAGGGAGCATGGGCAAAATCGCGGTAAACAACGGTCTGCTCATTTTGTGCCAGCAATTCCAGCCTTTTGGCAGCGCCGGCAAATAGGCTCATGGCCGCTACAAACTGGTCCGCATCCACCCCCAGCTGGCGGCATACATGCCAGGCAGCGTGCAAATTTAGCAGGTTGTGGGCGCCAAATACTTTCAGATTGCCCCGGGTGCCGGCAATTTCAATGGTGGTTTTGCCGCCGGCAATTTCATGGCGCGGTACGCCATAAGGCATGTACACAATGTCGTCGCGGCGGTTTTCGGTCACCAGTGCAGCCAGGGTTTCGTCGGTTTCATTATACACCAACGATCCGCCCGGCTCTATTTTTTGCAGAAAAATGCGGAATTGTTCCAGGTAATTTTCAAAAGTGGGAAACACGTTGATGTGGTCCCACGCAATGCCGGTGAGCACCGCAATATGGGGAAACAGGAAATGAAATTTGGGGCGTTTTTCCAGGGTGCTGGCCGGGTACTCGTCGCCTTCGCACACAATTACCGGTGCATCGGTAATGTTCACCGATTGGTCAAAACCTTCCAGCCGGGCACCTACCAGGTAATCGAAAGGCAGGCCCGCCTGTCGCAACACATGCATGATCATGGAGGTAGTGGTGGTTTTGCCATGGCTGCCGCCCACTATAACCCGCTGTTTTTCACGGCTTTCCTGGAAAATATATTCCGGAAAGGAATAAATGGGCAGGCTTAGCTCGGCTGCTTTCAATAGCTCCGGGTTGTCTTCTTTTGCATGCATACCCAGGATCACTGCATCCAGTTGGGGGTGAATGTTTGCGGCATTCCAGCCCATTTGTGCCGGCAGCAACCCCTCCCGTTCCAGTGCCGTTCGGGAGGGTTCAAATATCTCATCGTCCGAGCCGGTAATCTGGTATCCTTTTCGCTTTAGCGCTATGGCAAGCTGGTGCATCACGCTGCCGCCGATGGAAATAAAATGCAGGTTCATGAGGGAAAAAACTTATGTATTTGCCGGTGTTTCGGTGTAAAGCAGCAAGGGAGGGCGAAGCACCTGAGCAATATTTATATATTTGTTTAAAATAATCCGGCAAAATAAACCGTTTTGCCACAAATCCCTTTGTAAATGAAAAGTAAATTATTGGCCTTTGCACTTCTTACCATTACCGTAATTTCGCTGTCCTCTTGTGCCGCCAGCCGCAGCAAATATGGCTGCCCCATGGCACAGAGCACCGGCAAGTTTAAAGGGTAAAAATTATTTCTGCTGTATGCATTGGATCCATTTAACCGAAGACGAACAACTGGCGCAGATCGCCACCAAATCTCACGAGCGGCCACAGGTAATATTCAAACACAGCACCCGCTGTTCTATTTCTTCGGTGGCGTTGCAGCGTTTGCAAAAAGTTACGCAACCCTCGGATGTAGACTTTTATTACCTCGACCTGATCGCTTACCGGCACCTGAGCAACAAGGTAGCCGAGTTGTTTAAAGTGCACCACGAATCACCGCAAGTGCTGGTGATCCGCAATGGTGCCTGTGTGTACGACGAAAGCCACCTCGGCATTTCGATGGACGAAATCCTGGAACAGGCAAAAGCAGCGTAAATACCCTTGTCCTCCTTAATGGGGGGAACTTAGGCCCGGAATAACTTTTTTGTACAGCTACCCTTTATGGGGTGGCTGTTTTTGTTTTAGGTAGCCGGCAGATGGATTTCTATTTTGCTCCTGTTGCGTCGCACTCTTGTACGTTCTATATCGCTATGGGGCTTTGCCCATGCACTTTAGTAAACTGTTTCCACTCAACAGCTGTCATGTTCTTTCTATTAGCTGTCATGCCGACGCATGTAGGCATCTCATTATTGCTTTAGTAAACCCTGCTCGAAGAAGGGGATGCCGAAACAAGTTCGGCATGACAGATGCTGATTGTAAAAGGTGTTCTACACCACCGCTAAAATCTTACTTTTTTGCTGGTTATACACTTAGCCCACCAATCACGCTTTTGCCTTTGTCATCCTGAGCGCAGGGAAGGATCTGAGCCTGCCCCAGTACAACTATTGGAGAACTAAAACACTACTTTTTTCCATTCTTCTTTTTACTACCCTCAGATGCTTCGCTGTGCTCAGCACGACAAACAAAAAACCAGCACCACCAACAATAAGGCTGCTTTATAAAAAAGAAAAGCCACCAAGGCCCAAACCTTCGTGGCATTTAATGCTATCAATTGCTTTCAAGAGCTCAATGCTCCAAAATAATCCTTCAACCAATTAAGCAGAAAGGCTGCTCAACGCCTGCACAATATCCTGCACAATATCATCGGCATACTCCAGCCCCACCGATATACGGATCAGGCCCGGAGTAATATTCACTTCCTGCCGTTCGGCCTCGGTCAACTTTGCATGCGTGGTGCTGGCCGGGTGCGATGCTATGGACCGGGCATCGCCCAGGTTGGCCGTTAGCGACAGCACTTTCAAGCTGTTTAAAAAAGCCCTGCCGGCTTCAATGCCACCAGCCAGTTCAAAGCACACAATTCCGCCACCGTTCTGCATTTGTCGCCTTGCAATTTCGTATTGCGGATGCGAAGGCAAAAAAGGATATTTCACCCAACTTAAAGCAGGATGGCCCTCCAGGGCTTTGGCCAGGTGCAGTGCGTTTGTCGCATGACGCTCCATGCGCAGGTGCAGCGTATCGAGGCTTTTGCTCAGCACCCAGGCATTAAACGGAGACATGGCCGGGCCCGTGCTGCGGCAAAAAGCATAGATCTCCTTGATCAGATCGGGGCGGCCTACCACCACACCGCCCAGTACGCGGCCCTGCCCGTCCATCCACTTGGTAGCCGAGTGAATAACCAGGTCGGCGCCGTACTCAATGGGCCGTTGTCCGATGGGTGTAGCAAAGCAGTTGTCTACATTCAGCAAGATGCCGCGTTGCCTGGCCAACTGCGATACCATCTCCAGGTCCACTATATCCAGCCCGGGGTTGGTGGGTGTTTCCAGGTAAATCATCCGCGTATTGGGGCGCAGTGCTGCGTCCCATTCCTCTGCCGTGGCATCGGCAGCTACGTAAGTAGTTTCAATGCCGTATTTAGGTAAAATCTTGGTAATGACCGTATGGGTGGAACCAAATACAGCCTGGCACGAAACGAGGTGATCGCCTGCTTTCATCAAGGCCATGAACGAGGCAAAAATGGCACTCATGCCCGAAGCAGTGGCAAAACCCGCCGCGGCACCCTCGAGTACACAAACTTTGTCCACAAACTCCTGCACCGACGGATTGGAAAAACGGGTGTAGATATTGTCGTCTGTTTCGTCGGCAAATGCAGCCCGCATGTCTTCGGCATTGTCGAAGCAAAACGAAGAGGTCAGGAACATGGGTGAGGAATGTTCCATTTGCTCTGTACGGGGCGCATGGGTACGTATGGCCTGCGTGGTAGGATGAAGGGCTTGCGGGCCTTTTTGTGATTCGTTCATCGTAGTGTTTTCGGTTTCTTTTTGGTTCCTGATTAAACTTGCTGCCCAACAAGGCCTGTAGGTATAAATGGCTATGATTCCACTGTGGGTGCCACTTTTACTTCCCACGTAATGGCGGCACCTGCACGGCGCAGGGTTTCGGCAACCGAGCAGTATTTGTCAATAGACAATTGGCAGGCACGTTCTGCCTTGCTAGCATCCACGTTGCCTTGAAGGTCAAAAACAATATGCACCGTTTTCCAAAGCGAAGGCTCCACTCCTGCTTCCCGCTCGCCGCTGATGTGCATGGAAAACGCATGGATCTCCTGCCGCTGTTTTTTTAAAATAGACACAATGTCGATGCCGCTGCATCCGCCCAAGGCCATCAGCAACAATTGCATGGGCCGCACGCCTGCATCACCGCCGCCGCTTTCGGAAGAAGAGTCGGTAAGCACTGCATGGCCGGCCGCGTCTTTTGCTTCAAATCCATAATCGCCGCTTGTTCGTTCCAGAGTTACGCGTATCATCCCTTATATTTTTTTTCAAAAGTAAGCCTGCAGGAGTTTACTTTGGGGCCAGAATGGAGCGGATGAATGCTTTTCACTACGACAGTCCTTTTTTATTGGAATGTGGCGGCCAGCTATTGGGGCTTACTATTGCCTATCACACTTATGGCACCCTCAATAAAGACGGCAGCAATGTGGTATGGATCTGCCATGCCCTCACCGCCAATTCCGAGGCCGACGATTGGTGGCCCGGCATGATCGGTGCTGGTTTGCCCCTGGATACGGAAAAGTATTTTGTAGTGTGCGCCAACATCCTGGGCTCCTGTTACGGCTCCACCGGCCCGCTCAGCACCAACCCCGAAACTGGTGCACCCTATTACCTCGACTTTCCCTTTTTTACCATCCGCGATATGCTTGCTGCGCATATACTTCTGCGTAAGCATTTAGGCATAGAAAAAATACATTTGCTCATTGGTGGCTCCATTGGTGGCTACCAGGCACTTGAATGGAGCCTTACGGAACCCGACCGCATTGGCCGCATGTTTTTGCTGGCCACCTCACCTGCCGAAAGTGCCTGGGGCATTGCCATACATACCACGCAGCGCATGGCCATTGAAGCCGATGGCACCTGGGGCCAACCCCATGCCGAGGCCGGTGCCAAAGGACTGGCTACAGCCCGCGCCATTGGCATTCTTACGTATCGCAATTACGCCATTATGGTTGCCAAGCAGTCGGACAATGCCGTTAAACAGGTAGATCATTTTAAGGCCGAATCATATATGCGCTACCAGGGGCAGAAACTCGTGCGGCGGTTTAATGCCTATAGTTATTACCTGCTCAGCAAAGCCATGGATACGCATAACATTGCCCGGGGCAGAACCGCAACCGTACTCGAAGCACTACAAAAAATTACTGCGCCAACTTTTATCATTGGCGTTAGCAGCGATATTCTTTGTCCTGTTCATGAGCAAAAGGTAATGGCTGCAAACATTCCAAATGCCACTTACGTGGAAATTGATTCGGAGTACGGCCATGATGGGTTTTTAATTGAAACGCCAACCATTGCCCTGCACCTGCTGCAATGGCTGGGAAGGGAGATGGGAGATGATAGATGATAGTTTGTAGATTGTTGTTTGTTGTTTGCTGGGTTTTTAAAACAGGATCCTTTCGGGATAAAAACATTTTATTTTCCTTAAAGTAAATGAAGGGTGCATGTTCTGTTTGTTACATTTTAAAAGCAACTATAAAAGAATACCTATGCCGGGGATTGCTTCGGCGCAGTAGCAACTGAAAATGTAAAATAGCTGCTGCGCCTCGCAATGACGGCTGTGCATTCGGAAACAAATGCTTTAATCAAACAACTTTCCTCTACCATCCACCAACTACCCACCATCAACTATCAACTATCAACTATCATCTCCTCTCCATCATCCACCACCTACTTCACCAGGCCATCAACTGTAAGGGCAACATAATACAGCGCTCCGATGGTTGGTCCTGCAGCAAACTGGATATAGCGGTTATTGAAGATGTTGCTGCCACCCACTTTCACACTCGACTTCAGTTTTGGAAACCTTACGTTTACCTGTGCATCAATCGTTGAATAAGCAGGCACCGCACCATTTGCCAGTGTGCTTTCCCAGAACACCCGATCCTGCCAGCGCCAAACAACATTGAACCCTACATTCTTAAACAATTCCCGATTGCTGAACGATATATTGGAAATCCATGCAGGTGTGTTAAAACCAGTCAGGAAAATATCGGGTGAAGGATTTTCGGAAAGCTTGTTGTAATTGATGTTGCCCGTAACCGTATAGCGCTTGTAAAAGTTGTACGTAATACCCAGGGAGGAGCCATAGCTGTTGTAGGTATTCTTTGCGTTTGTGTATACCCGGTAGCGGCTTTGTTTGGCCCGAACGGTCATGTCCTGCACTGCAGCATCAGAGCCCACTATGCCAGAGGTAGGAACCGAAACTTCTACCTGGCCTAAAAAGCCTTCATAAATGTTGTAATACGCATCAAAATCTACAATCAGTTTGTTTTGCAACAACACGCTTTTATAACCCACTTCAAAAGAGTTGATGCTTTCGGGCCGCATCACCGGAAGGTTGGCCACTTGCAGCAACTCCCGGTTTTTTAAGGCGGCATCATTGGTTGTCATGCCATTGCGCACATCGCCGTTTACCGCCGCTGTAAAAGCATCCAATGAAGAAAGGGTGTAAGAGTTCTCCAAAAAGCCAATACCCTCGTTTACCCGCGCCAAACCGCCTACACGACGCACACTGGCGTTGTTGAGAAAAGACAGGGCTTCAAAAAGGGCAGGGAACCGATACCCATTCTGGTAAGAAGCCCTGAAGTTGTGCTTTTGTGCAGCAGTGTACACTACAGCTAAACGGGGGTTGAACTTGGTACTGAACTCTGGGTTGCGGTCTACACGGGCCGATGCAGAAACTTTTAATTTTTCATCGAAGAACAGCTTTGTGATCTGCCCGAACACACCGTATTTGCGGTAGTATTGTTTTTCACCAAATGAACCCGTTTTATCTGCAACGGTTCTTTCAGCCAGGGGCCTGGATATGTCTACAAACGTGTTGCCATCGGGTATTACTTCAAACAACCGGTAATCAGCTCCCACCAGCACATTGGCCCATTTAATCCTGCTGATGTTGTATTGCAGATCGCCATGGTAGGTATTGCTGTATTGCCATACCGCAGCCCCCCCGTTTGGTGCACCGCCGGGAAGACTGGCGGATTTTACATCCCAGTTGTTGGAGTTGACGATGGTATTTTTCAGCCTTTCAAATTCTGGTGTTCCCGGTTCGGCCCGGCCCAGGTCGGCAGCAGCTCTTGCCGCCTTCATGGCAACGGCCAGAGCAACATTATTATCCAGTTGGCTTTGCAGTTCGTTTTTAAAACGGGTACCCCAAACCGCATTGGAAGCATTGCTCAGATCGAGGCTATAGGCCAAAGGATTGAGGTTATAGGAATTGCCTGTATTTTCTTTTAATACATAAGCCCTGGCCAACAAGTCGGCACCACGCAGTTCAATCTTATGATTTTGAACCGTTACATCCTTCAACTGGATGCGGTTGCCGCGCTGAAATACACCGTCCATGATACCATACCGGTAACTGTAAGAGGCTTCGAGCTTTTCTGTCAATTTGTAAAAAAGCCCGCCGTCAAATTTCAGGTTGCGCACTTCCGGATAGATCAGGTCTTTTTCCAGGTAACCGGTACGGGCTATGTTGAATGTTTCTGTTTTACCGCCATAATTAACCGAGATGTTTTGGCGTGCCTGCCGGTCATCGCCATAGCGGCTCCACTGGTCCACCGCCGGGTTGTCGGCTCCGGAAAGTTCGGGAAACCGGGGGTTGGCCGTTGCCAGGTTTTGCGGGTTTTGGTCCACCAGCCCGTTGGCTACCCAATCGGTGCCCTTCATGGTGCTGAAATTTAATTTAAATGCAAAGCGGTTGTTGAATGCTTTTGCATAACGCACAACGGTTTCCCTTAAAATGCTTGGATCCCTGTCGATGCCATCCACATGGTTTACCCCCGCTTTTTGATACACACTTAACCCCTGGTATTTAAAAGGACTTTTTGTTTGCAGGTTGGCAATGCCATTGATGGCGTTCATGCCATAAAGTGCAGAAGCTGCACCCGGTGTAATTTCCACTGCTTCAATATCCAACTCGGTAGCGCCAATGGCATTGCCCAACGGTACGCCTAAAGTAGCAGCCTGCATGTCCACACCATCTATCAGTTGTAAAAAGCGGAAGTTGTTGGGCACATTAAAACCACGGGTATTGGGCACTTTAAAAGTAAGACTGGAGGTAAGCATCTGTACCCCCTTTATATTTTCCAGGGCATCGTAAAAGCTGGGTGCCGCGGCTTCTTTGATGGACCTGATATCCAGCTTTTCAATAGCTACTGGTGATTTCAAAATATTTTCAGACATCCGCGAAGCAGTTACCACCACTTCGGTTCCCAACTGGGTTTGCGTTGCCAGCTCGATGTTGATATTGGATTCCAGGTTTTTTACTTCAAATTCCTGTGGCTGGTAACCAACAGAAGAAAAGGTAAGCACAAAAGGAAACTTCAATTTGGTACGCAGCGCAAAGTATCCTGAATCGTTGGTGACCGTGCCCGTTACCAACCCCTTGATGCCCACACTAGCACCAGCAATTCCATCCGGTGTGCCGGCACTCACCACCTTTCCCCTTATTTCTACCAGGCTCGATTCCTGTGCCTTAAGGTGTTGAAGGTTCAGGAGCATTATAAAAGATAAAATAAAGGCTAGCCTGCTTTTTCCCTGCCCTATCCGTTGGGTAAATTTCTGCATAAAGTTGGTTTTATTATTTATTACTATACAAATTTTGTAGACTAATAGGCCAAAATAAAACTCCTTTCGGAGTTGCCTGGTGCCGGCTCAAAAGCTAACCGGCTATTTTATATAAATGCCTTGACGAGGATGCGCAGGCTCCAGATAATAACCATGGCGCCAACGCCTATGAACATGGTTTTCATGGGCAGCTTGCCTGCAAGCCGTGCCGCTATAGGCGCACCCAGCATGCCGCCCAAAATCAGCCCCACAATAACCTGCCAGTGGCTTAGCCCAAGCATGCCAAAAAAAGTAAGTGCCGATGCCAGGGTTACAAAAAATTCGGTGATACTTACCGACCCGATTACAAACCGCGGGGTGCGGCCTTTCGAGATAAGGGTGCTCGTTACCAACGGCCCCCAGCCGCCTCCCCCAAAAGAATCGAGGAAGCCACCGGCGCCAGCCAGCCAGCCTACCCGTTTTACCTTTTGCGGCTTTTGCTTTTTCTTAAAAGCAGTAAACAAAATACGAATACCCAAAATAAGCGTGTAAGCAGCCAGTATGGGCCGGATAATGCTGGCGTATTGATCGCCATAAACCGACAGCAGGTAAGCACCTACAACAGCTCCTATGATACCAGGTATGAGCAAAGCACGGAACAGCTTTTTGTTGACGTTGCCAAACTTGTAATGGCTGTACCCCGATACGCCACTGGAAAACATTTCGGCCGTATGAATGGAACCGCTGATGGCGGGCAGGTTTACACCCATGGACAGCAGTACGGTGGTGCAGGTTACGCCATAGCCCATGCCCAAGGCGCCATCTATTAATTGCGCCACAAAACCGGTGATGATCAGGTAGTAAAACTGTTTGTCAATTTTGATCTCCCCGATGGCATCGCCCCACTCACGTAAAGGCATATACGAAAGCAGCAGGTGCCCCACGATCATGAAAAGGAATGCAAATAGAAAATAAGTGGCTATGCGCTTCCATTTACGTTCGCTGCTGGCGGCAACTTCTTCTTTTTGGGTAGATAGCACCGAAGTTATTTCATTCAGCTTGTGCACTTTTTCGGTAAAGTCGCCTTTCAGCCGGTGTCTTATGGATTGCATTTGATCAAGCACCTGGTCCAGTTCGGCGGGCAGTGTATCTTCCAGGGTTTCCTTTATTCGTTTGGCAATGGTGGGCGATTTCCCATTGGTGGAAATAGCCACCTTCAGGTTGCCTTTTTTTACTACAGAAGAAAGATAAAAATCGCAGAGTTCAGGCTTGTCGGCAACGTTTACCAAAATGCCCCGGCTCTTGATTTCTGCGGCAATAGCTTCGCTGATAATGGGATCGTTGATACCTACAATAGCCAGGTCAATGTCATCGGCATCGGCAGGGCTGAAGGGCTTTTCCCAGATCTGAATCTTGCTGTGTTTTTGTGCCAGGGCTTTGATCTCTTCGCTAACGGAACTGGCCACCAGGCGGATGGATGTGGCCGGCGCATTTTGCAACACGGCGGTTAGTTTTTCCATACCCACATAGCCGCCGCCAACAATCAGCAGCCGCAATTGTTCCAGTTTTAAAAAAACAGGAAACAAATGGTTGGTTGGTGCGCCTTCCTTTTTAATGGCCTTGGTTTCCGATCCCGATTCTTTCACAATGATTAGAATGAATGATGAATTTGTTTCAATGCCTGTTTCAAAAATTATTCAGGAAGGCTAACTGCCCGTTTCTTTAGTCCACAAAAATAGTAGATTAATTCAAATAACCTGAATTGCACCAAAAATCTTTAAAATTTCCCATCCCTTTTTATGATTACCGACAATATTCCATTACCGTCAGGCCTTATTTTGCTGCGGCTTTTTTCCGAAGGTCCAAATTGTGGGTATAAAAAATACGGGCAACATGGCTTTGCCTGTATTTATTTCCGGCGGGCTGTTGCTGAAAAATATGCATATACCCTGCCTGCAAAAATGAATGCTTTCCTGTTTGCCATTGCACGCCGGCAATCAGCCGGTTTTGGTCAAACGTGTTATAAACTATTTCCTTACCAAAATTCAGCATCGCCTCGTCTGCCAGCATCAACGCAATGGTGCCGGGTGCATACAATCGCCGTCCCAATGGATACAACAACTGCAACTGTGCCCTGAAGCGCCAGTTGAAATTATACCCCGATGTTCTTTCGCCACTACGGCCCATACGCTGCCGCCAACGTTCTTCCAACCTGATCCGATTTTGTACCCGCAGTTTGGGTTCGGCATTCGTCCACAACAACTGCTGGTACAACCGGTGCTCCGGCCTTGCGGCCAGCGGATTGTTATCGCCGGGGAAGTAATGAAAATGCGCATACCCTGCGGTAGCCTGTGTGCGGTCGGTAAAAAAATACGTGGCGCCAGTACGCAAGAGCCATAAATTTTTTCCCTGTACCCAATCATCTGCCGATCTAAAATGCACATCTGCAACAGCGCCCCATTTTTCGGTTAGGCGTACCTGTTGTATATAACCCAGCCATGTTTGTTCCGAAGTGGCCACTTCTTTTTGTCCGCAAACATGCAAAGTGCCCAACAGCGCCAAAAACGTTATTGTCTTTTTCATAATAAAAATCAATGGCAATGCGGGGCATTGCCATTGATTTTGCAGTATATATTTTCCAGTTTATACCGGCGCCACAGTAGGCTGAATGTATTTGCGGTAGCTGAAATCGCCAAAGGTTTCCCCGGCCCCACGCTCCTCTTTAAATGCAGCAAATGCGGCATCCAGCTCGGCCAGTATCTGGGCTTCATTGAGGCTTTCCTTGTATATTGTATTGAGCCGCAGGCCCAGGCGGTCGCCGCCATAATGGAGGTTGTAGCGGCCGTAAGCCGTACCTACAAAACCAATTTCAGCAGCATACGGCCGGGCACAGCCATTGGGGCAACCCGTCATCCGCATAATCAGTTCTTCGTTTTGCAGGCTGTGTTTTTCCAGCAGCACTTCTACCTTATCCAGCAGTGAAGGCATATAACGTTGTGCCTCGGCCAGTGCCAGTGCACAGGTGTTGAGCGCCACACAAGCCATAGCATTGCCGCGCAACTTGGTGGCCCGCTCGGTGTGTGCCACCAGGCCGTATTGCTCCAAAATCCCGGCAACAAACTCTTTGTCTTCAGGCTTTATGTCCGAAATAATCAGGTTTTGGTTCGTGGTAAAACGAAACGCTGCTTTTTCCGACTGCGCAATTTCGAGCAGGGCCTGTTTCATTTTCAGTTCCGGAATGTCCAGTACCCGGCCATTTTCCACAAATAGGGTAAAATACCAGAGCCCTTTGTGGTTTTGCTCCCAGCCGTAGTTATCGCGGCGGGAGGTAAACTCGAACGGTTTTGGATCTTCCAGTTTAAAGCCGCAACGGCGCTCCAATTCTTCGCGCCACCAGGGCAAGCCTAAGCGGTCCACCGTATATTTCAGGCGGGCAAGTTTACGGTCGCTGCGGTTGCCATAGTCGCGTTGAATGGTCAGCACTTCGTACACCGCCTTCATGATGTTTTCCGGCGAGGTAAACGCTAAAGGTGAAGCCAAGCGTGCATAGTGGTCGGGGTTGCCATGCGTGGTACTCATACCGCCACCCACGCAAATATTGTAGCCAACGATCACGCCTTTTTTTACAATGGCAATCAGGCCAATATCATTGGTTAGGATATCTACATCATTGGCCGGCGGAATAGCAATACCGATCTTGAATTTGCGCGGCATGTAGCGGTCCTGGTACAGCGGGTCTTCTTCGAGTTGTTTATCGGCAATCTTTTCGTTGTCGAGCCATATCTCGTAATATGCATTGGTTTTGGGCAGCAACATTTCTGCAATGTCATTGGCCAGTCCAAAAATTTCTTCGTGCAGCGGCGATGCGGCCGGGTGTGCCGTGCAGCACACGTTGCGGTTAATATCGCCACAGGTGGCAATAGTGGTAAGTGCCGCCTGGTTAAATGCTTTAAGCGTAGGCTTTACATGGCTTTTTACAACACCATGCAATTGTATGGTTTGCCGCGTGGTGATTTTGATGATACCGGTAGAATGCTCTCCTGCAATATGGTGCAGTGCCACCCATTGCTCCGGGGTAATATATCCACCCGTCAGCCGCAGGCGGATCATAAAAGAATAAAGCCGTTCCAGTTTTTTGGAAGCCCGCTCTTCGCGGCGGTCGCGGTCGTCCTGCAAATACATGCCGTGAAACCGAACCAGGGCCTGGTCGTCTTCGGCAATGGAGCCGGTTATTTCGTTGGCCACGCTATCGGCAAGTGTGCCGCGCAGGCTGTCGCTGCTTTGCTTGATGCGTTCCGTGGAAGAAAGATTCTGATTATTCTGATCTGACATTTGATAGTTCTTTGAATTAAGTCCATGGTCTATTGACCATCGTCCATAGTCAGTGGTCTATGGTCTATGGTCCATGGTCAATTAATAAACATCTTTCAGGTAGCGACCGGCTTCTTTTAATGCGGCGAGGTAAGCTTCAGCAGCTTCCGCCGACTTGCCGCCATGTTCCGCAATGATCTCCAGCAAGGTGGCTTCAACATCCACACTCATTGGCTCCTTGGCACCGCAGATATAAAAAGAAGCGCCGCCTTCGAGCCACTCGTAGAGGTCTTTTCCCTGTTGCTTCATTTTGTGCTGCACGTATACTTTTTCCTGCTGGTCGCGGCTAAAGGCCACATTCAGCCGGGTAAGTACGCCGGTATCAAACCAGTTGAGCAACTCGGTTTGGTACAGGAAGTCGGTAACAAAATGCTGGTCGCCAAAAAACAGCCAGTTGCGGCCGCTGGCACCGGTGGCATCACGTTCAGCCAAAAATGAACGGAAGGGTGCAATGCCGGTTCCGGGCCCTACCATGATAACATCCTTGTCTTCGGCAGGCAGGCGAAATGCCCCGTTTTTATGAATATAAAAGTCGAACGAGGTGCCTTCGGCAAGGCGGGAAAGATAATCGGAACACAGCCCGAACTTATCCTCACCATTGATGCAAAATTTATCGCGGGCCACCGTAACGTGCACTTCATCGGTATGCGCTTCGGGCGAAGAAGAAATGGAATACAGCCGCGGTGCGGTAGGCTCCAAAATGGCTACCAGCTCTTCGAACGGCGCCGTGGCCTTGTAGGGATAAATCTTCAACAGGTCCAGTAAGCCCATGCGGGTTTCCGGAATGGCCTGGCCGGTCAGTGCCGCGTATTTGGCCACCACTCTTTCCGGCAGATGCACAATATTCAGGCGTTTGGCAAGTAGGTCAGCAACGGCCCATTGTTCGTCTTTATAATTAATTTTTTGTTGCGCATCCACACCAGCCACCGATAAAATTTCGGCTACCAGGGTGGTTGGGTTGGGCGGAATCACACCTAGTGCATCGCCCGGCAGATAGGCTACCCCTTCCGCACCAATTTCTATATGATAGGTTTCTTTATTCGAGCCCCGGTCGTTCAGGTTTACACTGGTAAGGATAGTACCCGTGTAGGTTTTTTTCCCGGTGCTTTTTTTAACCGCAGGAGCTACAGCTGCCGCCTCGCTGCCCGTAGTACTCAAAGAATTCAAAAGAGAATCGAACCAGCTTTCGGCTTCGGTCTGGTAGTCGGTATCGCATTTTGCCAGCGACACCAGGCGCTGTCCGCCAAGTTTGTCCAGTTGGGCATCCACATCTTCACCGGCCTTGCAAAATAGCGGATAGGAAGTATCGCCCAGTGCCAGCACACCATACTTCAGCTTTTCAAGCTTAAAACCATTGTTATGGATATGGTCGTAAAACTTCTTGGCAGCAGCAGGCGGCTCGCCTTCGCCCTGCGTACTGATCACCGTTACAAAGTATTCTTCCTTTGGCAGATCGGTAAGGCGGTACTGGTCGAGGCTAACGAGCTTTGCATTGATGCCGCTTTTTTTGGCCTTGGCGGCAAAATCGGATGCCAGCTTTTTAGAGTTGCCGGTTTCGGTACCATAAGCAATGGTGATCTTGCCGGGCTTTTGCTGCGCCGCGCTTCCACCAGCTACTGCCGATGCGGCAGCGGCAACATTGGCGCCGCCACCCGCTGCCACGCCAGCCAGGTATCCACTGATCCAGGCCAGCTCTTCGCGGCTGGATGCCGCAATCAGTTCTTCAACTATTTTCAATTTCGGCGATGCTATCATGCGTTCAAAAATTGGAGGTGTTCAATCAGTTTTTATCAGGATGCCTTTGCTGTCAGGCCCTTTTGGCATCGGCACCATAAGCAACCAGGTTGCCGCTTACTGGGGTAAAGTATTCCTCTTGGCTGGCCCCGTTTGATCGCCAGGCAAACTGTTGGTGCAAGCCCACCACGTTGCCAATAATAACCAGCGATGGCGATTTAAGTTGCAGCGGCTGAACCAGATCTTTGTATTGCTGCAATGAAAAGGTATGCACCTGTTGCAGCGGTGTGGTTGCCTGCTCCACTATGGCCAGTTCTTTACCTTCAGGAGCGCCATGCGCCAGCAGTTTTTCCACTACCTGTGGCAGCGTTTCGGCCGACATATAAAAAACCAGCGTGTCGCTTGTTTGTGCCAGGTCGGCCCAATAGGCGTCGGTTACAATATCGTTTTTGTAATAAGTAAGAAACCGGACGGCCGTACTGTAGCCCCGGGCAGTAAGCGGAATGCCGCTGTAAGCAGCTGCGCCTAATGCTGCGGTTACGCCTGGCACTATTTCATAGGAAATATCATGGGCAGTAAGCACTTCCAGTTCGTCCAGAACATTGGAAAAAATGGAAACATCTCCCCCTTTCAGGCGTACTACAGACTTACCTTCCAGCGCAAAATCGACCAATAGTTCGTTGATGGTGCGCTGTGGGGTGGAGGCACCCCTGCGGCATTGTTTGCCAACAGAAATAATCTGTGCTTCGGGGTTGGTAAGTTCCTGCAGAATCAAAGGACTTACCAGGCGATCGGCCAGCACAACATCGGCTTTTTGCAACAGCCGCAACGCCTTCAGGGTAAGCAGTTCGGGATCGCCAGGGCCGGCACCCACCAGTGCCACATGCCCCCGCCGGCCCCGCACCGCTTTAGGGCTTGATTGCAGAATGTCGGCTGTATTGTTTCTTGTTGCGTATTCCATGGTGCTTTAGGTAAAGCCGGACAAATGGCTAATGATAATACCCCACTAAATTTGTAGAATAATGCAAATATAGGGCGGCCCAATGTAACGACACAGGGATTTTGTAACTTTTTCAATATTATTGGCAATACAATAGACAAAACAGAAGAGCTAAAGCTTTTATGGAATCAATTGTTCAATGGCCTGATATATTGCAGGTATAAAAAAAACAACCTGCCGGATCATTTTAAAAGATAAATAGCGGGAACGGCAATATAAAAACGCTGCTGAAAGCTGTGCCGTAAATATTAATTATTTTTGTCCTATTCTTTTCGTTATTCGTAAAAACGGCCGGGCAGGCTTATCTTTCCGGCCGGTATTCCGCACCTAATCAGAATTAACTACCCATGGGCACGACCATCATTCAGGCAGAACATATATCCAAACGATACCGGCTGGGAACAATTGGCACAGGTTCGCTCCGGCAGGACCTGACCCAGTGGTGGCACCGGTCGGTGATGGGTAAAAACGGCGAATCGCTGTTCCCCGATACGGATGCTTCTGGCAAAACCAATTATTTATGGGCCCTGAAAGATGTAAGTTTTGAATTGCAACAAGGCGAGGCAATGGGCATTATCGGGTCTAATGGTTCGGGCAAATCCACCCTGCTTAAAATTATTTCCCGCATTATCAAGCCTACCAGCGGCACGGTACATGGCCGTGGCAAAATCAGTAGCCTGCTGGAGGTGGGCACCGGGTTTCACGAAGAACTGACCGGGCGGGAAAACATTTATATCAGCGGTTCCATTCTAGGTATGCGTAAGGCCGAAATTCAGCGGAAATTTGACGAGATCGTAGCCTTTTCGGGAGTAGAGCAGTTTATTGACACACCGGTAAAAAGGTACTCATCGGGCATGTATGTGCGGCTGGCATTTGCCGTGGCCGCCCACCTCGAACCCGACATATTGATTGTAGATGAAGTACTGGCCGTAGGCGATGCAGAGTTTCAGAAAAAATGCCTCGGCAAAATGAATGAAGTGTCGCACAAAGAAGGCCGCACCATTCTTTTTGTAAGCCACAACATGCAGGCCGTAACCAACCTATGCGACAAGGCCATGTGGCTGAACAAAGGCACCCTGATGAATGTAGGCCCTGTAACCGATGTAGTAAATAAATACATCATGGGCGTGCAGCAATTGCAAAATGAAAAGGTATGGCACAATGCCGCCGAGGCACCGGGCAATGAATGGGTCACCATGCAATCAGTATCGCTGGTACCCCACCGGCTGCATCCCGATGCGCCGCTCGACATCCGTACACCGCTGACGGTTACATTCAAATTGTGGAACCATGTGCCGGGCGTGCAGCTCAATGTAAGCCTGCACGTTTTTTCTTATGGCGGCGAGTGCATTTTCGACCTTCCTTCGCCCTCTGTTGCCTGCGACAAAGGATTGGTTGAAGGCGAATGCCAGATACCCGGAAACTTTTTTAATGACGGAGCCTATTATATAAACCTGGTTGTGGTGAAAGACACCTCTGTGATGCTGTTTGAGCTCAACGAATGCCTTTCTTTTGAACTGGAAGACTACCGGGGCGATATTAAATGGTATGGCAAATGGATGGGAGCCGTACGTCCAAAATTTCCTTTTATCATTAAACAGGCGCAGTTAGCGTCGCTGCCTAACAGTTTTTAATTTTTTTATCGTTATTGTACCCAAATAGGAGCTTTTATTTTGTAGCCCATTACTTGCATGACTTGTACCACTTACCATATTGCGCACCTTTATTTTGATCAACCGCCGGATGCACTTCCGTTGGCTACGGAAAGCTATGGCCAATATGTAGTGTACTGGTGGAAAAACATTCCGCTGGGCCACACGTATTTTGAAGCAGGCTCCAACAGTACTCCACAGCAAACATTGCCCCAGGTTGTTACATCCCTATCGGAGGCCATCGAATTTTATACCGGTGCACCTGCCGCTGAATGGAGCATGCCCATACTGCAGGGAGATTTTAAAGGTTTTGGACAATGGCTGGAGCATGCGCTTGCCAGCCTCGACCAAAACGACCTGCCTGCTTCCGTGCCGGTAACCGTGGTGATCTGCACCCGCAACCGCGCCGCGCAACTGGCCACCTGCCTGCAATCATTGGCCACGCAAAAGGTATTGCCACAGGAGGTTATTGTTGTGGACAATGCTCCTTCCGACAACAGCACCGCTGAAGTGGCCGCACAGTTTCCCAACATCCGCTATATAAAAGAACCTAAGGCCGGACTGGATATTGCCCGGAACACGGGTGCCCTGGCAGCCTCCTACCCCGTTGTTGCATACACCGACGACGATGTAAACCTGCACCCATTATGGACCTACCGCATATGGCAGGCTTTTGACCAAAACCCGCAAATGGCCGCACTTACCGGGCTGGTTATTGCCACCGAACTACAGACAGAGGCGCAACTTATTTTTGAAAAATTCTGGAGCTTCAACCGGGGTTATATTGACAAGGTTTTTGGCCGCGAATTTTTCGAAAGCAACCTGCGGTCAGGACCGCCTGTATGGGAAATAGGCGCCGGTGCCAACATGGCGTTCCGCAAATCGGCTTTTAATCAGGTGGGCTACTTCGATGAACTGCTTGATGCGGGAAAAGCGGGTTGCAACGGAGATTCCGAGATATGGTTTCGCATACTCAACGCCGGGCTGGAAATAAATTACAATCCACGAGTCATTGCTTTTCATGAGCACCGCCGCACCATGGCGGAGCTTAAACGACAGATGTTTCATTACCTGCGGGGCTTTACCGTAGCAGCTTTGCTACAGCAAGACCGCCAGCCTGCTGCAGGTTACCGGCGGCGGCTGTACATTACCCTTCCCAGGTATAATGCCCGCCGCATCATCGACGGTTTTCCCAATTACCGGTTTCAGTACCGCACCATTGGGCCCGAACTGCGGGGCGTAGTGTCGGGTGTTTTTTATTACCTGAAGAACAAAAAATATTCTTCCATCATTCCGTACAATGCCAAGTAAGGGAACCGCTCCAGTTATTTCGGTTATTATTCCCTGTTATAACCACGGAAAATACCTGCAGGAAGCTATTGACAGTGTCAAAAGGCAGGAAGGTGTGCAAACAGAGATCGTTGTGGTGGATGACGGTTCCGCAGATGACACCAAAGAGGTAGCCATGCGCAACACGGATGTGATCTACATCTACCAGGCCAATGCAGGTTTGTCGGCTGCCCGCAACACGGGAATAAAAAAGAGCAGTGGCGATTACCTTCTTTTTTTGGATGCCGACGACTGGCTGCTGCCGGGGGCATTGCAAACAAACCTCCAGGTTTTAGCGCAGCACGCCCAGGCCGCATTTGTATCGGGTGGCCACGAAAAAGTATTTACGGCCACGGGTAAAAAGGAGCTGGAATGTATTTCCGTTACCGAAAACCATTACCTGCACCTGCTGCAGGGCAACTACATTGGCATGCATGCCACCGTACTGTACCGCAGGTCGGTATTCGAAGAATTTTTATTTGATGAAACGCTGCGTGCCTGCGAGGATTACGACCTGTATTTAAAAATTGCAAGGGACCACCCAGTCCTGCATCATACGCAACTTATAGCCGCGTACCGCATACATGGAGCCAACATGTCGGGCAATATTCCATTTATGATGCGCCATGTGGAGCAGGTATTGCGGCGGCAACAAACGGCACTGCGTTCGCCGGAAGAACAGGCCGCCTTAAAAAACGGCTTGCAGGTGTGGCGCGACTATTATGCTGGTTTGCTGCTACAGCGGATAAAAAGAGAAAAAGGCCTCCGCAGCATCCGCGATGGTGCATATTTAATTAGCTTGCAGCCCAACCGGATCTTCAGCATTTTCAAAAGAAAAAACTAACATGCTTAAATCAATCATAAAGAAAACAATGCCTTCTTCGGGCATCCGGCTTTTTCAAAAGTTAGGTTTTTATACGCACTACAAGCCGGCACCGGGCACTGTATCGATGGGCGACCTGAACCGGGTAACCCCGTTAAGCACTGATTTTGGCTACGACCGGGGCGGGCCCATTGACCGGTATTACATAGAAAAATTTTTACGCCAGGAAGCTTCCGTTATTAAAGGGCGGGTGCTGGAAATTGGCGACAACGAATATACGCTGAAGTATGGCGGCGAACAGGTACAACAAAGCGACATTTTACATATAGACGCGTCCAATAAAAAAGCAACTTTTATCGGCGACCTGAGTAATGCACCCCAGGTACCAGACAATACGTTCGATGCCATTGTGCTAACGCAAACGCTGCACCTTATTTACGATGTAAAAGGCGCACTGGCCACTTGTTACCGGGTGCTCAAACCAGGTGGCGTTTTGCTGCTGACCGTTCCGGGCATCACACCTATTGATCATGGCGAATGGAATAAAACCTGGTACTGGGCATTTACTGATAAAGGCATGAAGGCATTAATGGCCGAAATGTTTCCGGATGGCAATACGGTGGTGGAACACCATGGCAATGTGCTGGCGGCCACCGCATTTTTATACGGCATGGGCTTGCCGGAGGTTTCCCCTAAAAAGCTCGATCATAATGATCCCTTTTACCAGGTTATCATCACCGTAAGGGCGCAAAAAAAAGCTTAGGTTGAAGCAGCTCCTATCATCGTTTTATTACCGGTACCTGGCACCCAAAAGCCTGGTGCTGATGTACCACCGGGTGGCAACACCGCCTTCCGATGTATGGGAAATTGCCGTGAGCCCGCAGCATTTTGAAGAACACCTGCAGGTGTTGCAGGCCAATTGGCGGGTAATGCCACTGAGTGAAATGGTGCATTCCCTGAAGCAAGGCAACATTCCTAACCGGTCCATTGCCCTCACTTTTGATGATGGTTATGCCGACAATATAGAAGTGGCCTTACCGCTGTTGGAACAATACAAACTGCCTGCAACATTTTTCCTTACTTCTATAAACCAGGGACCGTTCTGGTGGGATAGTCTTGAAGTGCTGCTGCTGTCCGAACCCCATCTGCCCACTACCTTTTTGCTGCCGTTTGATGGCGGCAGTGTTGACCTGGCAGAAGAAGCTACCCTTACCGATGACATGCGGTACCAGCACACACTTTGGAAGCCGCTGGAGATGGAACCGCCTACTAAGCGGGCCCGGTTGTATCTGCACCTATGGCAACAACTGCGGCCACTGGCACCGGAGCAACAGGAAACTTTTTTACAAACTTTATACCTGCAAAACAAAGTTGCACCCAATGACTTGAATGAAGTGTCTTCACAGCAACAGCTGCAGGTGCTCCACAACCATCCCTTGATTGAAGTAGGTGCACATACGGCACAACACCCGGCACTGGGCATGCATCCCGCGCCTTTTCAACAGGAGCAGATAGGGCGCAACAAAGCAGCACTGGAGGCTCTTTTTCAACAAAAAATTGCTACACTTGCCTATCCGTATGGCCACTATAACGGCGACAGCATGCAGATAGCGGAGCAGCTAACATTCGAAGCGGCTTTTACCACCAATCCGGAACCACTGACCAGGCGAAGCCACCGTTTTCAATTAGGTCGCTTTCAGGTGGCCGACTGGAACGGAAAATTATTGGAACAAAAACTTTCGAGCTGGCTGCGCAAAAAATAATCCCCCATGAAACAAACTCCCCTGGTTTCGGTCATCATCACCTTCCTGAACGAAGAAAGATTTCTGCCCGAATCTGTTCAAAGCGTTATATCGCAAACCTATCAAAACTGGGAACTCATTTTGGTAGACGACGGCTCCACAGATGGTAGCGTGGCGATGGCCAAAAGGTATGAACTTGACCACCCCGGTAAGGTCTTTTATTGCGAACATCCCGGTCATACCAACCATGGGCTGAGTGCCAGCCGCAATGCCGGCATAGCGGCCTCACGGGGAAGCCTGGTTGCTTTTCTGGATGCCGACGATGTGTGGCTGCCGGAGAAAATGGCGCTGCAGGTAGCCATTCACTTGCAGCATCCAAAAGCCGGCTTGATTGCAGAAGGCTCGCTGCACTGGTACAACTGGAACGATCCGCAAAAAGAAAATTGTACCGTTCCGGTAGGTGTACCCGGCAACCGGTTATATGCCCCACAGGAACTTACTGTGCTCCTTTATCCACTAAAAAATGCAGCTACACCCGGGCCATGTTCGTGGATGCTGACCCGTGCTGCCATTGACCGGGTAGGCGGTTTTGAATCATCATTCAAGGGTGACCTCCAATTGTACGAAGACCAGGCATTTTTATGCAAAGTATACCTGAACGAATATGTGTATATAGCAGATACCTGCAACAACTGGTACCGGCAGCGGGTAGGCTCCATCATGAAATCGGTGAAAGATGAGGGCAAATACGATGTGGTACGGCGGCATTTTTTAACCTGGATGCAAGGGTACCTACAACAGAAAAATATCCGCAATCCTAAAATTGATGCCTTGCTTCAAAAAGCAATGTATCCTTACGAGCATCCCCAACTATACTTTATACTGCACCAACTGCCCCAAAAGGCATGGGCGGGTTTTACCAACCTGCTTCCGCACAGGGTAAAAAATGTATTGGGTAAAATAACTGGTGCCTGATGAGTGCGCTGTCCGTGGTGATGCCGGTGTACAATGGGCTGCCTTTTCTGGAAGCGGCCGTGAACAGTGTATTGGCGCAAACCTTTGCTGATTTTGAATTGATCCTTATCGACGACTGCTCCACCGATGGCAGCTACGAGTTGTTGCGCACTTATACCGATCCGCGTATCCGGCTCATCCGAAACGAGGAAAATAGGGGCATCAGCTTTACTTTAAACCGGGGGATTGCACTGGCGCAATCGGGCTGGATTGTGCGCATGGACAGCGATGATATATGCCACACACAGCGACTGGAACAACAGTACCGCTTTATACAAGACCACCCCGATGGCGCCCTGTATTCGTGCAGCGTGCAGGTGATTGATGAAAAGGATGCACCCCTCCGCTCCGACCGCTTCGACAGCAGGTTTTACTTTTACCACCTGCATTTTTTTTGCATCATCTACCACCCTGCCGTGGTTATGCGCAAGACTGCGCTGGATGAAGTGGGCGGCTACACCGTGCCTTATGCCGAAGACTTTGAGCTGTTCTGGCAACTAAGCCGGCAGCATAAAATGTACCATCAAGAGGCCGTTCTACTTAACTACCGCGTGTCGGGCAAAAGCCTGCACCAGGTGGTACGTAAGCGGGAATACGAGGACGCGCAACTGGAACAATTGCTGCGCAACTTAAGGTCGGTTACCCATCCCCGTTTGCAAGTGCCCGAAAGTCACCTGCATTGCCTGCAACACCATTTTGAACCACTGGAAAAAGAAGGCAGCATCCGCAGCATTGCCGCATGTTTTCAAACACTAAAGATTGTTTCCGAAGGCATAGCCCGCCAGCCCAATCCCAACAATGACCCGCAGGTAATCATGGAAGCTGCGGACCGCAAACGAAGGTTTATCCTCGAACATTTCATGCGCAGGTTACCTGGTGCAAAAGCCGCTGCGTTGCTGGTATTGCTGGGTGAATGGGATTACCTGGCCGACCGGTTAAGCAGCAGGTTGCCATGGGCCAGAAAGGGCCAATAAAAAAGCAACCCGGAGGCTGCTTTTTAAATAGTTCTTTATTGACTTGATCTGGGTTATTACACCAATTTAAAGCCGTCTTTCTCCAGCTTTTTATATTTCTGGCTGTCAAATACATACAGGAACGCACCTTTACGTGAAGACTCTTTTTCCTTTTCATCCAGCTTGCGCAGGATTTCAAAGGATAATATTTTGCGGGTAAAATTGCGCTTATCCAGCTCCGTTTCATAAATGGCTTCGTACAGCGCCTGCAATTGAGGCAGTGTAAACTTGTACGGCAACAGCGCAAACCCAATGGGGTAATTGGCCACTTTTTGCCGCAGGCGTTCGCGGGCCATATCCAGCATGTGGCGGTGGTCAAAAACCAGTGGAGGAATTTCTTCCATACCAAACCAGCGGGCCTGGTGTTCTTCCATCAGCTCGCTGCTGTAATCATCAATTTTGATAAGCGCATAATAGGCAATGGACACTACGCGGCCGCCGGGGTCGCGGTCCACTTCGCCAAAGCACTGAAGCTGTTCCATGTAAATGTCCTGCATGCCGGTGAGCTGGTCCAGAATGCGTTTGGCTGCATCATTCACACTTTCTTCCTGGCGCACAAAGCCTCCCATCAACGACCATTTTCCCATCTGCGGTTCAAATCCGCGTTTGATGAGCAAAGCTTTCAACTGGGTGCCATCAAATCCAAAAATAATGCAGTCGATGGCCAGCAGTAGGGGTTCGAATTTCTTGTATTCGGCAATCAAGCTAAGGTGCGTTTTAATAAATGATAAAAACAGCAAAGTGCCAACAGACCGCGGCACTTTGCTGTCACAATATTACCAGAATTTTATATACAGTGCGCTTAAAATAAGCAGGGTAGCCACAATCAGGGCAATGGTTCCCGGTTTTATTTTAAACATAGAAGCATCTATATCGATGGCCTTTGGATTATCCTTAGGACCAAACAGGCTGATGCCCACCATTACCAGCACGGTAAAAAAGAACGACCAGCCCATGCTGATGAGGAATGGAATTTCCACAAAAGTTTGGGTTTCTCCTTTTACCACCTTGGTGTATTCATATGCCGTATACAACAGGGTTTCGCGGCCAAACATGTCGGGCAATATGGTTGTGTTGAACAGGAGCGAAACCAAGAAACCGGTAAGGATACCGGCCACAGCAGCAGCACCCGTAGTACGCCTCCAAAACATGCCCAGCAGGAACATGGCAAGGATACCCGGTGAAATAAACCCGGTGTATTTCTGAATAAATGTAAACCCACCTTCGCCGCCAATACCCAGTATGTCTTCCCAGGTAAAAATGAGGGAAACCAGCAGGGATGCAACTACAGTAACGCGGCCGATCCAAACCATCTTTTTCTCGGTAGCGTCTTTATTGAAATACTTTTTATACAGATCCAGCGTAAAGATGGTGGAAATAGAGTTGGCCTTTCCTGCCAGCGAAGCCACAATAGCAGCCGTAAGTGCCGCCAGCGACAAGCCTTTCAGGCCATTGGGCAAAAAGCCCAGGATGGCAGAATAGGCACCGTCTTTATTGCCTTCCAGCTGCGGCAGATCCCCATTCTCGTACAGGGCATACGCTGCGATACCGGGTAGCATTACAATCACCGGCATGAACAACTTCAGGAAACCGGCAAACAAGATACCGTTGCGGGCCGTGTTGAGATCGGCACCGAGGGCACGCTGCGTGATGTATTGGTTGCAACCCCAGTAGTTCAGGTTCACGATCCACTGGCCTGCAAAATACATGGCAATGCCCGGCAGCACCACGTACTTCTGTATATCCAGGTTCGACGAATTGGGCCCAGGCTTTTCCAGGATCATTTTAAAGTGGTCGGGGTGGCGGTCCATCAGTGCCTGGAAGCCTGCAAAGGCATCGCGGCCCACGCCAAATTTTTCACCCACAATAGTCAGCGCCATCCATGTAGTGGCCAGGCCACCAATAATGAGCACTGCCACCTGGATAACGTCCGTGTAGCCAATTACCTTCATACCACCCAGGGTAATGATAAGGGCCATAATAGCCAGCGCCACCATAATGGCATGCAGGTAGCCGCCACCCAGCAGGCCGTTGATGGCTACTGCACCGAGGTACAAAATGGAAGTAAGGTTGACAAATACATAAAGAAACAGCCAGAAAATAGCCATGATCAGCGCCACCGTACTGTTGTACCGGTTGGTAAGGAACTGCGGCATGGTCATGATCTTGTTCTTCAGGTAAATGGGCATAAAGAACACGGCAATGATAATAAGTGCCAGTGCCGCAATCCATTCGTAGGCCGCAACAGCAGTACCTACAAAAAATCCGTCGCCCGACATGCCGATGAATTGTTCTGCCGAAATGTTGGAAGCAATCATTGAAGCACCGATGGCCCACCAGGTAAGCGAACCTTCGGCCAGGAAGAAATCATGTGTGTTGGTCTGTGTTTTTTTCTTTCTGTTGTAAATCCAGTAACCATAGGAAGCAACAATCACGAAGTAGATCAGGAACACTACATAATCGCTCCAGTTTAGTCCATTTCTCATAATGGAAGTATGCGTTTTAAAGTTGGTGTAAGAAAGGTGCGGCATAAACCGCACCTTTCAAAAATAGGGATATTAACCTCTTATCTGGTGATACACTTCGCTCCAGCGAAGTTCTTGTTTTAACTGGTGCAGTTTGGTGTCCCCATCGATCAAAACATATTCAATTCCGGCAATCTCGGCAAAGTCGGCCATGTGCTCGGCGGTCAGGTTTTGGCTGTAGCAGGTGTGGTGTGCACCGCCGGAATAGATCCACGCAGCGCAGCCGGTTTTCATATCCGGCATGGGTTTCCACAGCACACGGGCTACGGGCAGGTTGGGCAGTTCGTGCTGCGGCGCCACGGCTTCCACCGTATTTACCAGCAGGCGGAAACGGTTGCCCATATCCACAATAGACGCATTCAGTGCAGGGCCACCATCTACGTTAAACACCAGGCGTACAGGGTCGGCCTTGCCGCCAATGCCCAGGGGATGAATTTCGCAGGATGCTTTTCCATTGGCAATAGAAGGACAGATCTCCAGCATATGCGAACCCAGCACCAACGGGTTTTGCGGGTCGAAGTGGTAAGTATAATCTTCCATAAACGAGTTGCCACCGGGCAGCCCCGCTCCCATTACTTTCATGGCCCGCACCAGCGCAGCCGTTTTCCAGTCGCCTTCACCGCCAAAGCCATAGCCATCAGCCATGAGGCGCTGGGTTGCAATGCCCGGAAGTTGCACCATGCCGTGCAGGTCTTCGAATGTATCGGTGAAGCCTTTGAAATTTCCGTCCTGCAAAAATTTGCGCAGGCCCAATTCAATCTTGGCCGCATCACGCAACGAAGTATGTTGGTCGCTGCCTTTTTTCAGGCCATCGGTCAGATTGTAGGCAGTTGCATATTCATCCACCAGTGCATCCAGGTCGCCGTCACTAACGGCGTTGATCACCTGCACCAGGTCGCCAATGCCATGGTAATTTACGGAGTAGCCAAATTTCATTTCTGCTTCTACCTTGTCGCCTTCGGTTACGGCCACAAAACGCATGTTGTCGCCAAAGCGCACAAAGCGGGCACCCTGCCAGTCGTTCCATCCAGCAGCGGCGCGGGTCCAGGCGCCCAGTTGTTGCAGCACTTCTTCGTCCTGCCAGTGACCCACAACCACCTTGCGGTTGAGGCGCAGGCGGCTCACCATAAACCCGAATTCGCGGTCGCCATGGGCGCTTTGGTTCAGGTTCATAAAATCCATATTGATCTCGCCCCAGGGTATATCGCGGTTGAACTGCGTATGCAGGTGCGCCATAGGCTTGTGCAGTATCTGCAGTCCGCGGATCCACATTTTGGCAGGCGAAAAGGTATGCATCCATGCCACTACGCCAATACACTGCTTGGCAGCATTGGCTTCGGCACACACGCGGTAAATTTCATCCGGCGTAGTTACCACTGGTTTAAACACAACGGTTACCGGGATGGCTGCAGCACCGTTGAGCGATTGGGCAATTTCCTGCGAATGGGCAGCTACCTGTTTCAGGGTTTCTTCACCGTACAGATGCTGGCTGCCGGTAACAAACCAAACTTCGAACTCTTTTAAATTGATCATTGTGGTTGGTCTTGAAAATATTAGTTGAAGAAGATAAAGATCGTTGCATTAACAGGTAAGGTGCACTGATACCAATACACTAAGCCTCCTGTATTTTGTCATGGCTGCATAAGAAGGTAAAAGCTATCCCGTTCATGCTGGTGCATGGGCGAAAACGTAACTGGGCATTGACCTGCAAAACCTGTTGAAAAAGGCCAGTTATGAAGCCTCCATTGTATTGCGCCCCAAAAGCAGGTGCAGGTTCCATTACGCCGGAAGAGGATAATTTTTTCATATGCTTTTACTCAGCAATCGTGAAGGGAAAAAGAATCATGCAAAATGGTCAATAGCGAAACAACACCTGGTGATTTGCCATTGACCATTCCTTATTTATTGCCCGTAATATGAATGCGGGCCATGCTTGCGTTCGTAATGTTTGTTTACCAAAGCATCTTTTAACCTCGGCGCATTTGGATTGATCTGTTCAGTAAGAAAAGCCATTTGGGCTACCGTTTCCAACACCGCACTGTTGTACACTGCCTTGTCGGGTGTTTTGCCCCAGGTAAACGGTGCATGGTTGCCTACCAGTATCATTTCCACTTCTTTGTAACTCAGGCCCCGTTCCTGCAGGCAATTTATGATCTGGAAACCGGTCTGGTATTCGTAATCGCCGCGAATCATTTCATCAGACATGGGCGGTGCGCAGGGAATGTCCACCGTGGTATGGTCGGCATGGGTGGTGCCGTAGTTTACAATGTCGCGCTGAGATTGGGCCCAGGCTGTTGCATATACCGAATGGGTATGCACAATACCACCAATGTCTTCCCAATGCTTGTACAACACGGCATGCGTCAGTGTATCAGACGAGGGGCGCAACGTGCCGGCAACTGTTTTGCCATCAAAGTCTACAATTACCATTTTATCGGGCGACAAATCTTTGTATGGAACGCCACTGGGCTTGATGGCAAACACGCCCTGACTGCGGTCGGCAGCGCTAACATTGCCAAAAGTAAAAAGTACCAGGCCCAGTTCGGGCAGTTGCATATTGGCTGCATATGCAGCTTCCTGTATGTGTTGATACGGATTCATGATCAGGCTTCGGTGAGTGTGTTTTCTGCGATTCCTTTTTTTGTTTGCGCTTCAATGAAGGCGCCGGTGCGGGCATATTTCTGGTAGCGTTTTTCATAAATGGCTACCCGTTCTTCATTAGGAAAATATTCTGCGTCAAAGCCCTGTCCCATGGCATTCATGGCGTCTTCCACTTTTGCAAATACACCCGCCGCAGTGGCAGCAAACATGGCTGCACCCAGGGCGCAGGTTTGTTCGGAGCGGTGAATGCGAATGGGCATGTTCATCACGTCGGCCATCATCTGCATAATGAACGGCGATTTTTTGGCAACACCGCCCAATCCAATCAGGCCTTTAACCGGAACACCTTCTTCTACAAAACGGTCTACAATGGCTTTGGCGCCAAAGCAGGTGGCTTCTACCAGGGCACGAAACATGCGGGGCGCATCGGTACCCATGTTGAGGCCGGTAAATGCACCTTTCAGCAACTGGTCGGCATCGGGTGTGCGGCGGCCGTTGATCCAGTCGATGGCCAGCTCGCTGCTGTCGTCGGGTTCTATTTGCGCCGCCTGGCGGCTAAGTTCCGGAATGATTTTGTCAACGGCTTCCTCCACTAAATTTTTAGCAGTATCGGCATCAATCAAGGAAGATTGCGCCAGCAGGTTTTGCAGGGGCCAGGCCAGCACATTGCGCAGCCACGCATACGCATCACCAAAAGCCGACTGGCCTGCTTCCATCCCCAGCATGCCGGGGATAACCGAACCGGGCACCTGTCCGCAAATGCCCCGCACCAGTTTGCCGCCCACTTCTTCGGTGGGTGCCACCAGTATGTCGCAGGTAGAAGTGCCCATCACTTTGGAGAGGTAATAAGGTTCAATTTGTCCGCCAACGGCACCCATATGGCAATCAAATGCACCGGCACCCACCACCACTGTTTCGGGCAGGCCCAGGCGCTGTGCCCACTCGGCTGAAATAGCACCAACAGATGTATCGGAAGTGTATACTTCGGTAAATAATTTTTTAGTGATTCCCTGCAGCACCGGGTCCAGAGCAGCAAAGAATTCATCGGGGGGCAAGCCACCCCATTCTTCGGCCCACAGGGCTTTATGGCCCGCAGCACAAACCCCGCGTTTTATATCAGCAGCACGTTTGCCGCCGGTTAGCAAAAACGGAATCCAGTCGCAATGCTCCACCCAGGAATGCATGGCGCTGCGCACCGATGGGTCTACCCGCAGGATGCGCAGGAGTTTTGCCCAAAACCACTCGGAAGAATAAATGCCGCCTACAAACTGCAGGTAGTTGGTATCCCAGCCTTCGGCATGGGCGTTTATTTCGGCCGCTTCGCCCACAGCCGTATGGTCTTTCCACAACACAAACATGGCATTGGGGTTTTCGGCAAACTGGGGCAACAGCGCAAGTGGCGTACCGGTTTCATCTACCGCAACCGGAGTGGAACCGGTGGTATCCACCGAAATGGCTTTTACATTGGCGGCAATGGCCGGACCTGCCTGCAACAGACAGCGTTTGATGGTATCTTCAAGGCCCTCGATATAATCAAGCGGATGCTGGCGAAACTGGTTGGCAACTGCATTGCAGTACAAACTTTCTTTCCAGCGGGGATAATAATAAACGGCGGCAGCAACCTCAGTGCCATTGGTGGCATCTACCAGCATGGACCGTACCGAATCGGTACCGTAATCCACGCCTATTACGTAGGCTTCAGACAAGCTCATGTTCAAGCGGGTTTTGAATAGGAAAGATACATTAATTCCTTAGAAGTGTCAATATTACATTTATGATTTTTCACCATTTTGCTCACCCTTTTTCCGGGCAAAACAAGATACAGCAGATAGGGCAGGTTCCGGCAATATTTATTAAACGGACTTTCCATGCCGATTTACTGAAAATTCATAGCATGTTTATTGGAAAACAAAACAGCCGCAACCATTTAAGGTGCGGCTGTTTTGCTTATATCTGGCAAATGTAGTCACCATTTGAGCGGCGGTTACAAGGAAGCCAGGGTGGATTTACCTACTGTATTTTTGCGCTGCATTACTTTCTGCACCGCCTTTACAATGTGTGCCGCATCCAGGCCATATTTGGTCATTAGTTGGGCAGGTGTTCCGCTTTCGCCAAAGCTGTCGTTCACCGCAACGTATTCCTGCGGCACCGGATCGTGCTGTACCAGCACCTGTGCAATGCTGTCGCCCAGGCCACCGAGGCGGTTGTGCTCTTCGGCAGAAACCACGCAACGGGTTTTAGCCACCGACTTCAGGATTGCATCCACATCGAGCGGCTTGATGGTGTGGATGTTGATGATCTCGGCATCAATGCCCATTTCTGCCAGTTGCTCACCGGCAAGTATGGCTTCCCATACGAGGTGACCGGTTGCAAAAATGCTCACATCGGCGCCTTCGTTTACCATCCATGCTTTACCGATCTCAAACTTCTGGTCTTCGGCGGTAAAGATGGGTACTACCGGGCGGCCAAAGCGCAGGTACACGGGGCCATGGTGTTCGGCAATGGCAATGGTTGCGGCCTTGGTTTGGTTAAAATCGCAAGGGTTGATAACGGTCATGCCGGGCAGCATTTTCATCATGCCCAGGTCTTCGAGTATCTGGTGGGTGGCACCGTCTTCGCCCAGCGTAAGGCCTGCATGCGAAGCACAGATCTTTACGTTTTTATCGCTGTAGGCAATGCTCTGGCGGATCTGGTCGTACACACGGCCGGTAGAGAAGTTGGCAAAGGTGCCGGTGAACGGAATTTTGCCGCCGATGGTCAAACCGGCTGCAATGCCCATCATATTGGCTTCGGCTATGCCTATCTGAAAGAACCGCTCGGGAAACTCTTTAATAAAAGCATCCATTTTCAGCGAGCCTACCAGGTCGGCGCAAAGTGCCACCACGTTGGGATTGGCACGACCAGCTTCCAGCAGGCCGGCACCAAAGCCGCTGCGGGTATCTTTCTTTTCGGTGAATGTATATTTCTTCATTGGGAAATGTCTTTGTTGTTGTGCAATGGGAATTGTGACAATTATGAATGATGAATGATGAACTATGAATAAATAGACTGAAGTGATTAACAACAGTTCCTACATTTCATAATTAATAAATCCTAAATCATAATTCAATCGGCTATTTGGCTATTTCATAATCTTCCAAAGTGGAATGCAGTTGCTCCAGCGCCTGCGCCAGTTGGTCGTCGTTGGGTGCAACGCCGTGCCATTTGTGGCTGCCCATCATAAAGTCAACACCATAACCCATTCCGGTGTGCATGAGGATGCAAACAGGCTTGCCCTGGCCGCACATCGACTTGGCTTTTTCCAGTGTTTCCACCACTTCATCCATGTTGTTGCCGTTCATTTCCAGTGCCTGCCAGCCAAAGGCTTCTACCTTTGCCCGCACATTGCCCAGCGGCATTACCTTGTCAGTAGCGCCATCGATCTGCTGGCCGTTGTAGTCAATGGTCCAGATCAGGTTGTCTACTTTTTTGCCCGGTGCATACAGGGCTGCTTCCCAGATCTGGCCTTCGTCCAACTCACCATCGCCGGTAAGTACAAATACAAAGCGGTCGTCGCCATTCAGTTTTTTCGCTTGTGCGGCACCGATAGCCACGGATATGCCCTGTCCCAGCGAACCGGAAGCAATGCGTACACCCGGCAACCCTTCGTGGGTTGTGGGGTGGCCCTGCAGGCGCGAATTTATTTTGCGGAACGAAGCCAGTTCGGCTACATCAAAATACCCCGAGCGGGCCAGCACCGAGTAAAACACCGGTGAAATGTGCCCGTTGGACAGGAAAAAAAGATCTTCACCCGTACCGTCCATATTGAACTGCGGGTTGTGTTTCATTACTTTAAAATACAGCGCAACCAGAAAGTCGGCGCAACCCAGCGAACCGCCGGGGTGGCCCGACTGGCAGGCATGCACCATGCGAACGATATCGCGACGCACCTGCACCGCAATACCTTTTATTTCTTCAATGGAACGTTCTTGACTCATGTTGGGATTGGTGATTGAAAACGTAATTGTTGAATGGTCAATCGGGAAACGTAAAGCGTCAAACGTGAATGGCGTACCCTTTTTGCCAAAACCACTATAGGGTCTTGACGGTTCACGTTTGACGATTTACGACAAAACTTTACGCCGTTACCACAGCTTCGGCCTGCATTTTCTTGGCATCCTCAACAAACTTGGCCAGGCCAATGTCGGTAAGCGGGTGCTTCAATAAGCCCAGGATGGGCTCCAGCGGGCAAGTGCACACATCGGCACCGGCAGCAGCACAATCAATGATGTGATTGGGGTTGCGGATTGAAGCAGCAAGAATTTGTGTTTTGAAACCCTGCACGCCGAAGATCTGCGCAATCTGCTCAATCAGCTGCACACCGTTCCAACCGCTGTCGTCAATACGGCCGATAAAAGGCGAAACATAAGTAGCACCGGCCTTTGCAGCCAGGATGGCCTGCCCTGCAGAAAAGATCAGCGTACAGTTGGTTTTGATGCCATTGTCGGTGAACCATTTGATGGCTTTGATGCCTTCTTTGATCATCGGCACTTTCACCACAATGTTGGGGTGAATGGCGGCCAGTGCTTTTCCTTCAGCAATAATGCCGTCGAAATCGGTAGACAACACTTCGGCCGAAATGTCGCCCTCAACCAGCTCGCAAATGGTTTTATAATGGTTGTGGATTGCTTCTTCGCCACGGATGCCTTCTTTGGCCATCAAGGACGGGTTGGTCGTTACGCCGTCGAGGATGCCCAGTGCGGCGGCTTCTTTAATCTGCGCCAGGTTGGCGGTGTCAATGAAAAATTTCATGATGTTGAAACTTGACTATGGTTATATAAATCGTTACTGATAATTAGGTAAAAATGAACTTTTTCCGCCTGATTTCTTGACTACTTATTATTGATTACTGACTGAATTTTATTGAATACACCCAGTTGGGAAGGGTTAAATTCATCAATATTGAATAACAAGCAATCCAAATATCAAGGCCTCACTACTCCAGCACCAGCACAAAACCGCTGGCAGGTTTCAGGGTAAGGAGGTGTTCGGATGCACCATCGGGTAAAGCCGTTTGTTGTAAAAACTGATCATTGCCGGCATCCGTTATCAACTGTCCTTTCTTTTTACCAAACTGCGCCAGCGGCAGCCTGATTTCTTTATCCCCTGTTTCGCTGTTGAGGCCTGCAAGGTACCAACGATTGCCCTTACGGCGGGCCAGTACCACAAATTTCCCCGGAAAACCGTCCAAAAACCGCACCTCATCCCAACTGCCGGGCAACTGGCGCAGGTAATCTTTTACAAAAAGGGGCATTTGGGCCATGCCTTCCGGCGACTCGGCAAAATGCTGGATGCCCGAAAGGAAAATTACTGTAGTAGCCAGTTCGAAACCCGGAGTGGTGCGCCGCTTTACATTGGTATAAATGCGGTTCAGGTTCATGGGTGTAAAGTCCATCGGGTCGAACGCATTGCGGGTAAACGGCAGCATGGTGGAATGGGTAGCTTCCTGGTCGGCATCGTACTGCGAAAAAGTAATGAACTCAAACCCTTTCACCGCTTCCACTGTTACCAGGTTGGGATAGGTACGCTGCCAGCCCCGTGGCAGTGTAGCACCATGAAAGTTTACCATGATGCCGGCCGCAGCCGCATCTTTTAAAATCTCGTGGTAGTATTTGATGTTGGATTGTCCATCACCACCAAAGAAGTCAATTTTTACCCCGCTAATGCCCATTGATTTGATCCGGTTAAATTCCTGCATGCGGCTTTCGTGGGTCAGCAGTTTATCCTTAGGTGTATACTTTACCGTATTCCACGGCCCCGCCGAATTGTACCACAATATGAGGCCAACTCCTTTTTGAGCGGCATACCGGGACAACTCCGCTATTTTTTCATAGCCAATCTTTTGGTCCCAATTCACATCGATCAGGCAATATTGCCACTTCATGTCAGCAGCAAAATCAATGTATTTTTTTTGCTCGTCGTAGATAATAAAATCATCCTTTGAATTGATCCAGCTCCAGGAGGCTTTGCCAGGTTTTACAAAGGCTGTATTCATTTTAATGGCAGGAGCCGCCACATCGGTACCCAGCGTAGAATGTACAATGGTAGCCAGCGAACCCACCACAATTACACGCCACGGCGAATACAGGGCAACGCTGCTCCGGGGCAGCAAGCCGTTTTCGGCAATCACTTCGCGGGGATCAGGAAAGGCCACACGGTACTCGCCGCCGGCAGAAGCCGAGTCGAGCCTGGTGCCACAATAAGCACTATCCAAACCAGCTTCGGAGATCAGCACCCAATTATTCCCGGTTTGAAACAATGCAGGGTAAACCCATCCAGCTGCGTTAGGTGCGGGTGTACCCGCAGCTATGCCCTGGCGATAATGTTCTTCGTATGAGGGGTTGGTGCTTTCCCAACCCGTTTTGGCCACCGACATGGGCTGCAGCCAGGCCTTTGTTTGTGCAGGAAAAAGAAAACTAGTTTTTTCGGCTTCGATGGTCTGCATCGTTCCCCCTTTTGCGGGCAGGTGATAGCGAAAAGCTACCCCATCGTCGGAAACTTGGAATTCAATGTTCATTTGCCCACCGGTGCTGTTGCGCAGTTGCAACACCTGCCTGTTGGCAATGTAATTAGCCGCGGTTTTTTTGCCGGCAAAAAGTTGGTAGCGGTCCTGCACCTTTTGGGGTTGGGTAGTACCGGCTACTGAAAGGCCCGTTGCAAAGTCAGCATCTGGCCGCACCAGTCCCAAAGCTGATGGTTGTAGTACCAGTTCGTTATTCAGGTAAACGGAGTATTTCGGTTGTCCTTTCTCGTTAACAAAGGCAGTGATCTTTACTTTTCCCGATGGACTGGACAACTCAATGGATGGCTTCTGCGCATTGGCAACGCAAACGATCAAAAAAGAAAGCGTTCCAAAAAAGAAATGTTTCATACAACAAGAAATCAAATAAAAAAGTGATGAGTAGTTACCCACTCATCACTTCAACAATTATTGAACTACAGAAACTTTATAAACCGTTTCGGTATGATACTTCTGTCCTGGCTGCAAAATAGTATTGGGAAAAGAAGGCTGGTTGGGCGAATCGGGGAAATGCTGTGTTTCAAGGCAAAGTCCCGTATGTTTTTGAATGGCCTGACCAGAGTTGGACTTCAGGGTTCCATCCAGGAAATTACCCGAATAAAACTGCAGGCCCGGCTCCATGGTTTGCACTTCCAGTTGGCGGCCGCTTACCGAATCGGACAAAGTAGCTACGGTACGCAGGGCGGTGGTTTTGCCGCCATTGAGCACATAGTTGTGGTCATATCCGCCGGGCACCTGTGCAATGCGGGCACCAATGGCCGTAGGGCCATTAAAATCGAATGGCGTGCCGGCAACAGCTTTCAGCTCGCCGGTGGGTATCAGTCCACGGTCTACCGGAGTGTAGCGGTCGGCAGCAATCTGCAGCTTATGGGCCAAAATGGTGTTGGCCACATCGCCGGTCAGGTTAAAATAACTGTGGTTGGTAAGGTTTACCGGGGTTGCCTTATCGGTAGTGGCATCATACACAATGCGAAGCTCGTTGGCATCGGTTAGGGTGTACGTTACCGTTACATCCAGGTTGCCGGGATATCCTTCCTCCATGTCTTTGCTCAGGTAGTGCAGGGTGATGGAGGGATTGCCTGCCGACGGGGCTGCAGTAACATCCCATACAACTTTGTCAAAACCTTTGTTGCCGCCATGCAGGTGGTTTCTGCCGTTGTTGGCAGCCAGCGTATAAGTAGAGTCGCCAATTTTAAATTTGCCACCGGCAATGCGGTTGCCAAAGCGGCCGATCAGTGCACCAAAATAAGGCGGCGGCGTCAGGTAGCTATCCAGATTGTCGAAGCCCAGTACCACGCTGCTGCGGTTACCCGACTTGTCGGCAGTGATCCACGAGGTAACAATGCCTCCGTAGTTGATGATCTTTACTTCATCGCCTGCTTTGTTGGTAAGCGTGTACTGCGTAATTTTTTTACCGTCTACTTCGCCGAAATCATTTGCCATTTGGGATTGGTTTGTTGTTGCGGAATCTGTTTGGGTGGTGCTGGCGCTGCCATTGTTGCCGCAGGAAAAACCTATTAGGGCAAGGGCTGTGATGGCCAGAAAAGAAAGCTTGATTTTTTTCATGCCTGCTGATGGGTAATTTGTTGGTAAAAGAAAAATATGATTGGGCGTTAAGGTAAAGCAATGTATGCAATAACAGTTCGGTGATGCCTTTCATTTACCCACAGCCGACAGATACCTATTTGCAAAGGCTCCTGATTGCGGTTGCGGCACTAGCAAACCAGCACAACTTATTTTGCTGCCGCGGTTTCTTTTGCGGTATTCACTATGGGCCATCCGGCTTTATCCCAGCTAAGCGTTTCAATACGCAGTTTGGACATGCCCCGGTCGGCAGCATCGTACCCATGAAATACGAGGTAATCTTTTCCGTCAAAAGTATAGGCCGAGTTGTGCCCTACGCCATGCCAGGCCTTATCGCCCTGCAATACCAGGGTGCCGCCACCAAACCGCAGGTCTTTTCCTTCTTTATCCAAAAACGGCCCTACCGCACTTTTCGACCGGCCCACGATCATTTTATACGTACTGTTCTCTCCTTTGCAGCAATAGTCGATAGAGGCAAAATAGTAGAACCAGTCGCCTTTTTTAAACACGAATGGTGCTTCAATGGCATTACCGCCGGCATCTTTCGGGTTGTTATCAATTGATGGCGGATTGTCGTCGGAGGACTTTGCTTTGCGGCTGGCAACGGTGGGGATTGTAGCAACGTCTTCGGCTGTGCGCAAGCGGTCGGGAGTAAGCTTTACTACTTTCAAGCCATCCCAGAACGACCCAAAGTGCATGTATGCAGAGCCTTTTTTATCGGTGATGATGTTGGGATCAATGGCATTCCAGTTGGTTTTGCCGGGGTACGATTGAATCACCCGGCCATGATCTACCCATTGAAAATTGGCCGATGCAGAATCCAGTGTTTTGTTGGTGGCCACGCCAATGGCAGAAGTATTTTTTCCAAAAGCGGATACGGAATAATACAGGTAATACTGTCCGTTGTGATAACTGATATCAGGCGCCCAGATATGACCGCGGAAGTTAGGGATGGTATCTACAGCCCATTGTGGTGGATTGGAAAAGACCGGGCTTTCTTTACGCCAGTTTTTTAGATCTTTTGAAGACCAAACAGAAATACCAAAGCCCGTGCAAAAAAGATAATAGGTATCCCCTTCTTTGGTCATTACCGGGTCGTGTACCGAAACCTTTTCGATGGGCAATACCGAACCAACAGGTAATTGGGGCGGCCGCTGTGCATTTGCGGCAACAGCACAGAACATCAATAAAAGAGGAAGTAGTTGTTTCATGTTTGGCGAAGTGTTTTATATGGCAAAAAATTAACCCAGGAAGCAAAGAACAACAGGCGTGTTTTTGTTCAGGCACACCTGCTATTTTGATTAATAAAAGCCCGAATTAATAATCCTTACATTTTAATGCGAACAATACTAAAGGAGTAAGGCTGTGCGGCCAGCTTTACGTTTTTACCTTTCACGGCAATGGTGCTTTCTTTTGGTGCCAGGGCCATGGGGTCGTTCAGGGTATTTACCATGTTCAGGTCACTGGCCTGCAGCACGGTAAGTTTGCCCTGCGCTGCCAGCTTTTTGGCGCCCTGCAGGTTCAGGGCTACGTCTTGCGCTTTGCCCGATGCATTCACCAATTTTACAATCACTTCATTGGTCTTTGTATCCAGCACTGCGGATGCATACAGGCTATCCTGCCCGGCCACATTCTCCTTGTCCAGGGTCACCGGAAGGATCTTGTTTCCCCGGTTTAGCGAATACAATTTTTGCACATAATAATTAGGCGTTCCAAAAGCCCGCAGGTTGTCTACCCAAATCATATCGGGGGTCCACTGCCAGCCTTCGCTGTGTGCAAAAAGGGGTGCGTATGATGCCATGTTTACCACATCGGCATTGCGCTCCATGCCGGTCATAAAGGCCGCTTCAGCAAGCGCCGTCTGCATGTTGTTTTTGTTCCGGATGCTGACCGGTTTGTCACTTTGCGCAGCGTATTCGCCGGCAAAAATCTTGGGACCATTGCGGGGGTAATTATCGTAGCGGTTTGCGTTTGCAAAAAACCAATCGGGTGTGCGGTAAAAATGTTCGTCGATCACATCGGCTTTCATTGTACGCAGTGTAGTATCGAGGTAGTTAAACCCTTCGGGACTGAACGGCTTAAAGTCGGGATCGGTACCGGAACTGGTGATCAGCACCATATCGGGGTACTTTTCTTTGATGGCCTTTGTAAACACCTTTAACCGCTCAATATACTGCGGCCCCCAGTTTTCATTGCCGATGCCTAGCATTTTTAAATGGAAAGGAGCCGGGTGGCCCATTTTAGCACGTTCCCTGCCCCACCTGGTTGTGGTGTCGCCATTGGCAAATTCAATCAGGTCCAGTGCATCCTGAACAAAAGGATCCAGTTCGTCGAGGGGTACCAGTTCTGCAGAGTTGAACTGGCAGGCCATACCTGCATTCAGAATCGGCATGGGTTCGGCACCCATATCTTCGGCCAGTTGAAAGTATTCGAAAAAGCCAAGGCCAAAGGTTTGGAAATAATCGGGTGCCGGCCGGTGGGCAAATTCAAAATTCCAGCGGTTGATGATCAGTTGCCTGTCTTCTACCGGGCCTATGGTATTTTTCCACTGGTACCTTTGCGACAGGTCGTAGCCTTCTACGATACAGCCCCCGGGAAAGCGCAAGAATCCTGGCTTCATATCTGCCAGCATTTGAATCATATCGGCACGCATACCGCCGGGCCGGCCTTTCCAGGTATCGGTAGGAAACAGCGAAATCATATCCAGGTCTACCCTTCCGGATCCTTCCAGCCACAGGTTCATCCGGCCCTTGGGTACGGTGGCCGTAGCAGTAAGTGAGGCTGTGGCTTTTTCCCATGCTTCACCCGACTTTGGCAGGGCTACCACGGTGCTGCCGATAACCTTACTGGTCGAGTCCACCAGTTCTACATGCAGCTTTACCCCCGGTGCGGCCTGCCGGTACAGCACAGAAAAATCGTAACGCAGGTCTTTTTTAAAACCCATCCCTTTAAAACCTTCATTTACCAGCCCCATTTCACCCTTTGCAGCATTGCGCACCGTGGCCCGCAAAAAACGGGGATTGGAAGGCTTTTCGGCATAGCGGTTCACCACCAGCAGGTCGCCTTCGGTGGCTTTATTGCCGAGCACCGTCCAACCCATCATGGGCTTGAAAAATTCGAAAGACCGGTTCTTTACCAGTTCGGCATAAATGCCGCCGTCGGCACCCATATTAATGTCTTCGAAAAACACCCCCCACATCGTGGGCTGTATGTCACCCTTGGGTGCATTTACTGCCACCTGCAAGGTTTTTTGTGCTGTTGCAAAATGGGGCGCCAGCAGGGCTGCACCCACACACAAGCTCAGTATTTGTTTTTTCATGTGCATTCAAACGCTTTCTGATGAAATTATTTTTTCTTGCCCCAAATGGCTGTGCCATCGTTGTTGAAACCGGTGAAGATGACCGTATTCTTTTTGGCTTCCCAGTCGCGGCCTTTTTGCACGATCACTTTGTCGGTAAATCCATTGGCCCATTTTAGTTCCAGCCAGGGAGCGGTGTAGGTCCATTTGTTGGCTGCATCGTTATTGATGGTACCGTTGGCCGACAGGGTAATATTGCCGGCAACCTGATAATCCGGCGATGTTTGCTCTACCTCGTAACCCGGCACCACGCGGTATCCCAAAATAATCTGTTCCCAATCGCCCGGAATGTCAGCTGCAGCAACGGCGCTGTTGTCTTCCCAGGCATAGCGCTGCGGGGAAACCACCGGCCAGCCATCCGGTGTCCAGAACATTTTGCGCACATGCAGCACCATAAATGCGCGGTTTACTTCGGGCCTGCCCTGGTGCGCCATAAAGAACTGCCCGGCCCCATCGCTAAACACGGAAGGATGCGACACACCTGCCCAGCCCCCATGGTTCTGAAATTTGTACGGCGCCAGAATCATCGGCCCGTTGTCGGCGGCGTTATCTACGTTGGTGCCGTTCCAATCCAGAAAAGGACCGGTGGGCGATGTGGAGCGAAACACCCGCACATTGTACTTGGTAGCAAGCCAGTCGTAGGAAACAAACAGGTAGTAAAATTTAGTATCAGGGTTGTAAATAATTTCAGGCCCTTCGAGGTTGCCGTTGTACATGCTGCCGGTGCTGCCCCGCCGCACTACACGGGTGCCTTTATCACCGGCAGTGGCGGCAAGCCCGGTTGCAGGGTCCAGTTTTAGTTCAAACAAGCCATCCCAGGCCGAGCCATACACCATGTAATGTTCGCCTGCAGGCGTCACCGTTACAGTTGGGTCGATGGCATTGGTGCCCGGTCCTTCGGTAACCGAAACTACCGCAAGGCCACGCTCCTTCCAGGGGCCTTCGGGGCTGGTAGCGGTAAGCAGCCCAATGGCACTAACCCGGAAGCCGTTGGAGGCCAGCGAATAATACAGCCGGAATTCGTTGCCCACCTTCATGATGTAGGGTGCCCACAAGCCTGCATTGGGTTTGAATCCTTTGTCGGTAATAAATTTTGACCCCATGTCGGGCAGGCCAGGCAATGCAGAGCCAATGTAAAACCATTGCACCAGGTCCTTTGATTTGCGCACCATAATGCCCGGGTTGATGGCCATACCATAGGCGGCATCGGTGCTGTAGCAGTAATACCAGTCGCCCACTTTAATTATGGACGGATCGTGTGTATTGTATGGGCCCCAGGAAAAGCGCCGGTCAAATGACGCCACATCTTCGTAGGTGTCGCGGATGCTGTTGATGTCGAAGTTGTTGGTGGGCGGTGGCGGTGTTACCGGATCGACCGGTGCAGGTGCCGGCGGATCCTCGCTTTTGGAACAGGATGCTATAAACAACAGCATTCCTGCTACAAGGGCAAGAAAGTTTTTTTGGGATAAGGCAAGCATGAAGATGTTTTATATTTCAAATGTTAACGGGAGGGATAAACAACTGCACCGGTTTTGCATTGCGGTGCAGTTGCTGTAGGTCCGGAGGGTATCTTAATTTAACTGGAGCACCACTACGCTAAACGGTGGCATTTTTACACTGAGGGTATTGCCCTTGATGCTGGCTCCTTTAAATGCGGCGGGCTGAATTTTATTCGGTTGTTCAAAAGAGTTATAGTCCTGCAATTTGGCGGAAGCCAGAATGCGGCCGCTTACATTTTTAAACTGTGCCCCCTGCAGGTCGATGGTTACATCCTGCCCTTGGGTGGCGTGGATGTTGGTGAGCGAAACATGGGTTCTGCCCAGGCTGTCCTTTGAAGCAGAAACCGAAAGCGCCGGCAGGCTTGCGTTGCCCACTTTGTAGTCGTTCGACTTGATGGTCAGCGGCAGCCATTTGGCATCCTGGTGCACCTTGTACATTTCCATTACATGGTAAGTTGGCGTCAGCAACATTTTATCTCCCTGGGTCAGGATCACAGCCTGCAACACGTTCACTACCTGCGCAATGTTGGCCATACGTACCCGGTCGCTGTGGTTGTGAAAAATATTGAGGGTGGCACCGGCCAGCATGGCATCGCGCATGGTGTTTTGCTGGTACAAAAATCCCGGGTTGGAGCCGGGCTCCACTTCATACCATCCGCCCCATTCGTCTACCACCAGGGCAATCTTTTTCTGCGGGTCGTATTTGTCCATGATGGCGGAATGCCGGGCAATCAGTGTATCCATTGCCAGCGCTCTTTGCATGGTGGTAAAATACTGCTGCTCGTTAAAGGCAGTAGAAGGGCCTTTTTTAGCCCAGTCAATAACTGCATAATGGTGCAGGGCAATGCCTTCGATCAGCGACTTGGGCACATTCTTCATCAGCACCTCGGTCCAGTTGTAATCGTTGGAGTTGGCGCCGGAAGCTATGCGGAACATGCCACCTGTGTTGTTCCAGTCGGACATGAAAGTGGCGTACTTGCGGTAAATATCAGCATAGTATTCGGGGCGCATGTTGCCACCGCAGCCCCAGGCTTCGTTGCCAACACCCCAGTACTTTACGTTCCAGGGTTTGTCGCGGCCGTTTTCGCGGCGCAGTTTCGACATGGGACTTTCACCTTGAAAATTGGTGTATTGCACCCAGTCGGCCAGTTCCTGTACTTCGCCGCTGCCTACGTTTCCGGCCAGGTAAGGCTCAGTGCCCAGCAACTCGCACAGGTTCAGAAAATCGTGGGTGCCAAATGAGTTGTCTTCGGTAACACCACCCCACCAAACGTTTACGATCTTGGGCCTTTGGTTTTTAGGGCCAATGCCGTCTTTCCAGTGGTAGGTATCGGCAAAGCAGCCGCCGGGCCAGCGCAGGTTGGGTATCTGCAGCTTTTTAAGGGCATCCACCACGTCATTGCGGACACCAGCCGTATTGGGAACTTTTGAAGTATCGCCCACATACAGCCCGCCATAAATAAGGCGGCCCAGGTGTTCGGCAAAATGGCCGTAAATATGTTTTGAAATAACCTGCTTGGGCGTGCCTGCCTGCAGGGTGGCTGTGTTTTGGGCATTTGCAAAGGGCAAAGTTCCCATTAAAGCCAAAATACCGGAAAGGATCTTTTTCATACAGATTGACAAGGAATGGTTAGAAAAACGCAATATGATTAGAAAAAAGTTACGTAAACGGGCAGGTATCCATCACACTGTTTGCACCTGTTTGCCGGCATGCCAAAACCCCTAAAATAAACCGTCCCAAAAAGCGGTAACCGCCTGGCTGTTGGGGTAGGGAGCAACACAACCGCATGAAATACACCTGATCTACCAACACAAATCACACCGGAACAATGGCGACTGCCTTATTCCGGAAAAGACCAGGCAAACCCTGGCTTCTTTTCAAAATCGAATTTAAGTGTATTTTTTACAATTATAAATTTTTCTTGTAAAAATCCTGCCCTCTTTTGATAAAAAAAGGCAAGCCCGTTTGTATGACAAGCTCCCCTATTTACTTTGAAACGAACCCATGTTGCAACAGCGGATTCAGCACCGGGTCGGTATAATCTTCGATAAAAGCCAGGATATTGGGGTATTGTACAAATTCATCGGGGCGGTGCATGGTGGTAAGCACCACTGCCTGCATGCCCGCATTGAGTGCAGCCTCCACCCCTTTTGGCGCATCTTCAAACACAATGCACTGCTGCGGCGGCACACCCAGGAGGGCGGCAGCCTGGGTAAAAGTCTGGGGATGGGGTTTGCTTTGGGCCACATCATCGGCCGAAACAATGGCGCCAAAGTAATGCCGGATGGCCAGGTTATCTATCACAAAATCAATATTGAACGGAATGGCGGCCGACCCGATGGCCATGGTTATGCCTGCATTTTTTGCCCCCTCCAGGAATTGCGGCAACCCCCTTATAAGTTCCAGCTTGGGAAAGAATTCTTTTTGGTACCGCTTTTCCTTTTCTACCGACAGGTAGTCCATTTCCTGTTGCGAAAACCGCTCGGGCCCAAACACCCGCACCAGCAGCTCGTGGTTTTTGCCGTACATCTCCTTTTTAACGGCATCCCAACTCAGGTTGGCTCCCAGGTCCTGGTTCAATATCTCGTACCAGGCGCGGGTATGAAATTCCATATCATCGATCATGGTGCCGTTCAGGTCGAACAAAAATGCTTTTGCAGTAATAGACATATCAATAGCGGGGCTTTGCGGCAGGCGGGGTCGTTAGTGCAGGCCTGGGCCTGTTTGTGGCTGCAAAGTAAAGAGCATTATCGCTATGCGGGCAGAATAAAATTAAGGTCCCTATTTGTTTAAAATAAATCTGAGTGCTTGCATTTGTTGGAGCTGGTTATTTATATAAAAGGGATCTCTTTGCCTTTCCTTTAGCAACGAGATCCCTGCAAGTGAAATCCGGCGTTTGAATGTGGTTTTGTTACAATACAAATTATTGCCCTGTGGTGCAGGTCAACAAAAAGCTGTGTCGTGTACTTGTTATTTGCATATTGCTTGTTCTTTTTGCTCCTGAAAAAAGAACATTCACAGGTTTGAAATCCATGACAGCAGGATTTCGGGATAAGGCCTATGTTCAGCTTTGAAATTAATGTGGTGAAAAGCTAATTATCTTAATGCAATCATCAAACGGTTTATTTAAATATACCATAACCACAATACCTTAAAACATAAACAACCGTTCGCGGCCACCTACTTTTTTTGGCGTAGCCATGTTGCGGATATTGTACGTAAACGACAGCAGGAAATAGCGCTGCAGCACGTTGGTTTGCGTATCTATCACCTGGTTGAGGGCAGCATACCGGTAAAATGCATTGTTGCGGTTAAGGATATCAAACACACTCAACTTCAGCAAACCTTTACCGTCCTTGTTGGTAAGAAAGGTCAGGCCCGCATTCCACAACACATTGTCTTTGGGCAGCCCTGGTGCCACCTGGCTGTTGTAGCGGTACACTACATTTGATTCCCACACAAACCTTTTGGGCAGCCGGATGATCAGCTCACTTTCCAGGTTGTGGGTGGTTACATTGAGGTTGGTAAAACTTGGATCGGAGTATCGGGTACGGGTAACGCCGGGACGGTACTCGGGCCGCAGCTCCACTACATCGTTCCAGTTCAATCCAACCGAAACGTAGGGACCGTATTGCATGTTTTGCACGGTGCTGGTAATGTTATTGACAATCATCTTGCGCCGGTCGACATAGAAATAAGGCGATACGCGGAAATTGAAAATAAACTTGGTGTTGCGCTTAAACTCCCGGCCATATCCTACCGAAACATTCAACCGCGACGAGCCATCAACATTTACAGGTATCGAACGGGTTACGCCTTTTGCATCAATGGTGCGGCTCATGACCACGTCATCGTCGGTGAGGCCGCCACTGATATACATATTGATGTTGGTGCCACTGCCCGCTATATACTTGTAATTATTGATGGAAAAGTTTTTGCTGCGGGCTGGTCGCAAATACGGGTTGCCGAGCCGAATAAAAAAAGGATTGGTGCTGTCGGGAATGGGAATAAGGTAAGCGGTGGAAGGCGCATTTACGTTTTGGTTATAGTTTAGCGACATCTGCTTCCAGGTAAGTGCAAAACTGGGCAGCACATTGAAATAGTTCATAACTACAGGATGGGCAACACTATAGAAGTGGTTATCGATATTTTGCCACAATGCATTAACACCCGCAGTAATATTCACCGCTTTGATCCGGTAAGAAACCGAAGCATTGGTGTTGAAGCGATGCTGCGTTCTGGTATATCCACTGCTTCGGCTCGAGTAGCCCAGGTCGTATTTGTCGGTTGCGCCATTTTTCCCAAACAGCGTTACCTCCTGCTCATCGGAAATATACTCGTGCCCGCCCGAAAGCCGTAGTGTGGATTTTGGGTTTAGTGGTTGCGCAAATGTTGCAGTGCTATTTACCCGCAGGTTGGGCACATCCTGGCGGCGCAGTTGTTCAAACAGCCGCGTAGTGGTATCGGGATAGTAATAATCCAGGTCCGATTCCGTCACGTAGCGCTGCAGGTTATTGGCGTAGTTGGTGTACTGGTAAATATTGAGCGATCGTCCTTTCTTCTTTCCGGAACGCCGGGTTACAGTAAGGCTATGATAATAATTGTTGTTAAAATACTTGTTGAATAAGTTGGTATTGCCGCTGCTCGCCGGGCCAACTTTATTGTTGCCAACGCCAATGGATGACCGAACATCTTCGCTGCTGGCAATATATGAATAGGCAAGCCGGAAATTGATATCGGTCAAAGAGTCGGGCTTGAGGTTGGCGCCTGCACCCAAATTGTGTGTGGTGTTGTTGCGAATGGTTTCTGCAAGGGTTCGCGTGGTGATGGTCGTATCCGAGATAAACTGGTCGGTGTTGGTCAACTCTTCTACCCTGTTGTGGGTATTGCCCAGAAAATATTGCAGGAAAAAAGTTTTGCGCTTCGACGGAGCATGATTCAGATTAAATCCACCACCGCTGGACCGGGCAATGCCCGCTTCGGTACCACCGAAGTTAATGTTGTTGATGGCGAAGCCTTCCTGCCCACCCCTACGGCTGATCATCATGGAATTATATCCGCTGCGGTTAAATCCACCCAGGTCCTGCACATCTTTCATCGAAAAGCCACTTCGGTTTACATTGTTGCTAAACCCCAGCACGCTGAGCTGCATCGTATCGCGGTAAATATTGGCAATGCCGCCAATCTCATAACGGTCATCAGTACCCGCTCCGCCATAAGCTTTACCAAACCATCCCTTTTTCACGCCCTTGCGCAGTGTAAGGTTAATTACCTGGCCCACATTGGTGAGGTCGCCATCGGTATTGCGGTTGATTTCGTCTTTATCGTCGGTAAGCTGTACCCGGTCAATCACGTTGGCGGGCAGGTTGCGGGTAGCCATTTTAGGGTCATCACCAAAAAACGATTTACCATCCACCATGATGCGGTTGACGCGGCGGCCATTGGCCATGATGTTGCCATCGCGGTCTACCTGCACGCCGGGCAATTTGCGCAGCAGGTCCTCCACCAATGCCGTAGGCAGGGTTTTAAAAGAGGCCGCATTGAACTCGATGGTATCCCGGCGCACCGTTACCGGGGGCCTTTCGGCTATCACCATTACTTCATCCAGTTCCTCCGCGGCAGGTGCCAGTGCAATGGTGCCCAGTTCAAGCGGTGTTTCCTCGTTAAGCGTAAATTCTTTTCGAAATACTCCATATCCTGAAAATGAAATTACTACGCGAAGGGGCAGGCGCAGCGGCAGGCCCGGCACCCGGAATTCGCCTTCGGGTGTGCTTAACCGGTAGGTAATAAGTGCAGTGTCCGCCGCTTTGAATACCGTGACCGTGGCGAGGCCCAATGGTTTTTGCGTGGTGGAGTCCAACACTTTTCCGCGAACAGATCCTTGAGCAAAAATCAGGTTATTGATACAAAGGCAGGCAATGGCAATAAGCAGGTAGCGCATGGTTTGGTTTATGGGGTTAATATACACAGCAATTCTTATATGTATCGCTGTAACCTCATTGAGTATTGTCTATTCTGCTTATTTTTTTGCAAGCGGCTGTGTAGAAATTTGAAGGAGCGCCGCGTCAATGCCTAAGGTTTTCCTTGCAAAAGACCGGTCCATGGCACCCATTGTTTTTACCTGGTGCCGCGCCAGCTTTCGGTTCACTTCTGCGCCGGTCATTTGCTCACCATCCACCACTACTACATCGGTTATTTCATCTACACTGGCCCAGCCGCCACCCGATGTCACATAGCTTTGCCCTTCAAATACCATGTATACATCGTCAGTTTTTTTGCGGGCTAATTCAAATCTTTTCTGAGCCTCCCAGTTCTTCGTTGCTGTAGGCACGTATGCTGCAAGCTCCTCGTAAGTAGGCAGGGCCGATACCATCGAAGAATTTACGAATTGGTCACCATGGGTGGGTATCACAGAATTGCCATGGACATCATTGGGCCATAGGCTCACAATCAGGGCGCTCCGGTATCTTGTTTTTCCATCCCTATATGACTGACTCTTGGTAATGGTTCCATAACCCTTTTTACTGTAAACAATATTGGGTTCAAAGGGAGATGTAGTTACCGGAACTTCCATAATATAAAACCCTCTGGAATCAGTTTGGGTTTGCATTCCTGAAGCAGGCTCCACAATAGTTACACCTGGCACTGCCTGATGCGTTTCGGCATCCAAAATTATTCCTGAAAAGATTGCGTTGCCGTTCCGGCCTGTTACTATTGAAGCCTCACTTTTACGCTTCGCGCCATCCGGCATTTGCTGATCTTTATTTTTTTCGGGTAAAGATGGGTTGTTGGCCACTGTTGCCGTTTCCACCAGGGCCTGATTGTCTCTGCAGGCCAGCAGCAGCACACCTGCCAACGGCAGCACCAGTAGAAACCGCACCAGGTGTGCTTTTGCACTGGGCAGCCGGTTGAGCATAGCAATACGCTTTTTAAGTGGCGATAAATTGAACTGGTTGGCCATGGGGTAGGCAACACCGCCCACCACATTCAGGAGAAGGTACTGGTATGCAGTTTTGTCGGCTCCATGCTGCACCACCTTGCTGTCTGCAATAAACTCCAGGTTTTGCCGGATGGCATGACGCAATAGCCAGGCAAACGGATTAAACCAGTTGATGATGCACAACAATTCGGCACAAACAACATCCAGGGTATGACATTGCTGCACATGAACAAGCTCGTGCCGGATGATCTCCTTTAATTCTGCCTCGGTATGCCGTTGCTGATTCAGATAAATGGCATTACCAAACGAAAAAGGAAGTATGGGTGCATCTACCTGAAAAAGCCGTATGCCTTTATAATAAACCGGCTGCGCTTTTTCCCGCAGGGTTCTGTAAGAAAGGTAGCTGATCAACAGGCGCACCAACAGCACTAAGCTTCCTGCCAGCCAAAGGGCCATTGCCGCATCCCATACGCTGAAACCTGGCTCCCTGCTTGCCTCGGCTGCTGCTGCACCCGACAGCCCAACGAATTCGTTTACCGCGGGAATGGCCTGTATTACAATGGCCCTGTTCATTTGGGTTGGCTCCAATAATTCACCAATATCTATAAGGGGCAAAAGGAAGCAAAACAAGGAAAGCAGCAACAGGTACCACCGGTTGGCGCTGTAAAAGGTGAGGCCGCGGAGTGTAGTTTTGTAAAAAAGATAAACCACCAACAGACCACCGGACACTTTAATGAGGTAAAGAAAAACGGGAGGCATATGCAATGTGTTTTAGGTGTTATCCTTTTTAGGGTCAATCAGGTCGAGGATTTCCTTTAATTCCTTTGCCGACAATTTTTTTTCTGACACAAAGAAGCTTACCAATTCCTTGTACGAATTGTCGAAATATTTTTTAACCACGTTGGTCATATATTTCTTTTTGTACGCTTCCTGCGAAATGGCGGGGGTGTACAGGTACACATTGCCCACCATGCGGCTGGTTAGGTACCCTTTTTTTTCAAGGTTCTTGATGGTAGAAGCCAATGTGGTGTAAGGAGGCCTGGGCTGTTCCATATGTTCCAGAAAAAGTTTGACCGTGCCTTCGCCGGCGCTCCAGGCGGCCTGCATCGCCTGCTCTTCGGGAGGGGTGAGTTTTTCCATTTTTACGAGTATTTCGTAAATCTACGAGACGTTCGTAATTCATGCAAATATTTTCCTTCTTTTTTTATGGCAAAAATTCATCAGCGGTATTCATTTAATCATCGAAGGCCTCATTTTTTTAGAGATGATCCGGCCCAACTTTTTGCCCAATGCTAACGGCGCCGGATTGAAATTTCGGTGCCCAAAAAACGAGTAAACTCACTGCTATTGATACTGCTGCCTGTCTTCGGGGAACGGGCTTTTCCCTTTTTGCCAAAAAAATCTGTGCAATAAAGGGTTTGCCTATAGCTTTGCTTCGCCTAACGGCATCCGGCAGTTTCCCTGCCACCGATGATATGAACCACACCTCCCACCAAAAAGTTACCGCTGCCGGTTTGCTGGTAGCGCTGGGTATTATTTACGGCGATATCGGTACTTCTCCCCTGTATGTGCTCAACGCCATTATTAAAGACAAGCTGGTTACCGAAAGCCTGATACTGGGGGCGCTTTCCCTGGTCATCTGGACCCTGACGCTGCAAACCACCATCAAGTATGTGTTGCTGACCTTAAAAGCCGACAACCGCGGCGAGGGCGGTATTTTTTCGCTGTACGCCCTGGTACGCAGACAGGGAAAATGGCTGGTGTTCCCGGCCATGATTGGCGGTGCCGCCCTGCTGGCCGATGGCATGATTGCGCCGCCCATTTCAGTATCATCGGCCATTGAAGGCCTGCGCAATATCCCCGCCCTGCACGAAGTTTCCGACCATACCATTGTAGGCATTGTGCTGGCCATTCTGGCCTCCTTGTTTTTCCTGCAGCAATTCGGCACCCACTCCATCGGCCGGTTGTTTGGTCCCGTAATGGCTGTTTGGTTTGCCATGCTGGCCGTGTTGGGACTGGCGCACCTGGCCGACGATTTTTCTGTGTTTAAAGCATTCAACCCCTGGTATGGATACAACTTGCTGGTGCATTACCCCCAGGGATTTTGGATTCTGGGTGCCGTGTTCCTTTGCACCACCGGTGCCGAGGCCCTGTACAGCGACCTGGGGCATTGCGGTCGCCGCAACATCCGGGTGTCGTGGGTAGGTGTAAAGCTGTGCCTGGTGCTCAACTACCTGGGGCAGGGCGCCTGGCTGCTATCGAATTATTCCGGCCAAACCATTACCAGCAACATGGTGGAAAAAGGCTTCAACCCGTTTTACGGCATCATGCCCGCCTGGTTTTTAGCGGCGGGAATTGTAATTGCCACCACTGCGGCAATCATTGCCAGCCAGGCACTCATCACTGGTTCATTCACCCTTATTTCCGAAGCCATCCGCCTCAACCTGTGGCCCAAAATGAAGATCAAATATCCTTCGGAAGACCGTGGCCAGTTGTATGTACCGGGTATTAACCTGGTGTTGTTCTTAGGATGCATTGGCATGGTGCTTTATTTTCAGAAAGCCACCCACATGGAAGCGGCATATGGCCTGGCCATTACGCTGTGTATGATGGCTACCACCATTTTATTTACCCATTACCTGGTGATGCACCGCACCAAAACTGCATGGATCTGGCTGTTTTTGCTGGTTTATACCGCCATTGAAGTGGGCTTTATGGTAGCCAATTTGCAGAAGTTTCCGCATGGCGGGTACGTGGCCCTACTTACAGGCGGCTGCCTGTTTGGGATCATGTATGTTTGGTACCGGGCCCGCAAGATCAAGAACCGGTACGTGGAGTTTGTTGGGCTGGATTATTTTGTGCCCAAAATCCAAGATCTGAGCAATGACCGGTCGGTGCAGAAATATGCCACCCATCTGGTATACCTTACTTCGGCCGATAACCCAAAGGAAATAGAACACAAGATCATGTACTCCATATTGAACCGCAAACCCAAGCGGGCCGATATTTACTGGTTTGTGCATGTACATACCCTTGACGAGCCCTACACTACCGAATACGCTGTAGAACATATTATTCCCAACGACATTATCCGCGTGGAGTTCCGCCTTGGTTTCCGGGTGCAGCCCCGTATCGATTTACTTTTTCGTAAAGTAGTGGAAGACCTGGTAAAAAACAGGGAAGTAAACATCACCAGCCGCTACGAAAGCCTGGAACGCCGCAATGTAGTGGGCGATTTTTCTTTTGTGGTGATGGAAAAATACCTGAGCCAGGACAATGACCTGCCTGTAGTGGAACGCATGGTGATGAAGACCCATTTTATGCTGAAGGATATTTCCCTTTCCGAAGAAAAGAACTTCGGCCTCGACACCAGCAACGTGGTGATTGAAAAGTTTCCGCTGGTGGTAGCGCCGGTTACCAACATCAAACTCAAGCGTGTGTTCGATCCTGAGGAAAGCCTTCAGGAAGTACTGTAGTCCATAGTCTATCGGCTATGGACCATAGACTATGGACTTAAATATTAATCGTCCGGTTACGGGCACCTGTAGCCCATGCACCTGTTACAATTCCTCCCTCAACAGTATATGCTTGTTCGTACAGGGAAACCGTAGGACAAATATGGTGGGGCAGCCCAAACAACACATCTCCAATGGTAAGGCTGTGGCCTTCGGGCAATTGCAGCACGCCATGTTCTTCGGAATGCTTCACCAATGCTGCATCCGGGGCATTTAAAAAATGTACCCGGTGGCCCAGGTCGTTTTCCGATGCCACGGCTTTATGCCCAAGGTCAACAGTAACCTGGCTGGTACTGCATTGCGACACCACCCTTGTTGCCACCAGCGCTGCCGGAATAAAAGGCATTTCTGGAAAAACAGACTGGTAGGAAGCATCCCAATACACAAATGTGCCGGGGCTGCACTGGCGGTCGGGGTATTGTGCATGAATCAGAAAAGTGGGGGTTCCGCCTGCAACCAAAAGGGGTAACGGCAGTCCCTGTTGTTGCAATTGGTGCCGCATGGCTTCCACGGGTTCAAAGGCCGCTTCGCAGGCTGCCCGGCGCTGGTGCAGGTCGGCATGCATGATATGACCGTCGTACACATGAAACCCAACAGCCTCTATGCCTTTTTGCTTTTGACAAAATAGGTACAGGTCCACCGCCTCGGTGCCGGGCTGGATGCCGGTCCGGTTCATGCCGGCATTGATATCAACATACACGGGTATGTGCAACGCCAGGCGTTGCGCCGCGGCGGCTATGGCTTTAGCTGGCACCGGGTGATCGACAAGGCAGGAAAACTGTGTTGCTGGGTATTTCCGGATCAGCCCCATCAACCGCTCCACTTTTGGGCCCACCGGCTGGTATGCCAGCAACACATCAGGAGCGCCGCACAGGGCCATCATTTCAGCTTCGGCAATGGTAGCACATTTGAACCTATGAATACCTTCCTCCATCATCATCTGGCACACATGGGCGCATTTACTTGTTTTCATATGGGGCCGCAACCGGCCGGGGTCGCCGGCAAGGAGCACAGCACGGCGGATATTGTCGCGAACCCTATTGGGATACACCAGAAGTGCAGGCGTATCCAATGCTTCTATATTTTTTATGGCAAACCACTCCTGCCGCGTTAAAAGTGCCAGGCTGCCGGGTTGTGTATGCATGTAAGTAAACTATTGTGGGTAAACAAATAAGCTCCAGTGACGGTGCGTTGAACACACCAAAAACCGGCCAAAAAAATCCAGTATCATTTACGGAATAACATCTTTCTTACTTAGATGGTTTGAATGTAACCCATCCCTTCTATATCTGTTGCTTCCTGCTTCCTCGTTTTGTTTCTAAAATATGAGTGTATAAAAAATGCAGGCCCACCGGTGGCGTAACAATTGCAACTGGATGGCGGCCTGCGGGCATTTCTTTTTTTGCAAAACTACAATCATGAACCTGCGAACGCTTTACCAAAAAACCATAGTTGTAACCGGGGCCTCCAGTGGTGCCGGCCGCGCCATAGCCTTGCAGTTTGCCAAAGAAGGCGCCTACCTGGTGCTGGCAGCCCGGCGCCAGCCTGCACTGGAAGAAGTGGCCGCACTGTGCAGCGAGGCCGGCGGCAAGGCCACCGTGGTGGTTTGCGATGTCACCAACGCAGCAGCCGTAAAAGACCTGGCCGAAAAAGCCTTCCTTACTTACGGCAGTATTGATGTTTGGATAAACAATGCAGGGGTGCTGGCAGCGGGCACATTTGAAGAAACGCCTATTGAAGTGCACGACCAGGTGGTGCGCACCAACCTGCTGGGGTATATGCACGGCGCACATGCGGCCATTCCTTATTTTAAAAAACAAGGCCATGGGGTATTGATCAACAATATTTCCGTGGGCGGATGGTTTCCTACACCTTATGCTGCAGGGTACACGGCCAGCAAGTTTGGGTTGCGGGGTTTTTCAGAAGCGCTGCGCGGCGAGCTACACCGCTTTCCCCATATCCATGTGTGCGACGCCTATCCTGCTTTCCTGGATACGCCGGGCATACAGCATGCAGCCAACTACACCGGCCGCTACCTCAAACCCGCACCACCTGTATACGATCCGGTACCGCTGGCTGCCGCCATTGTACGGCTGGCTAAAAACCCCGTGGCCCGCACCAATTACAGTGTCGTTACTTCCATTTTAAAAACTGGGTATGCAGTAGCGCCCCGGCTTACCCGAACGGCTACCGCGGCTGTTATTAAAGCTTATTTAAAAAATGCCCAACCCCTGCCCGATTCGCCGGGTAACGTATTTGCCCCAACCGAGTTTGGAACCGGCATTCATGGCGGGTGGAATTCGCCAGCCGACGCTGAGCGGCGAAAAAAAAGTGGGTTGCTGCTGCTGGCTGGGCTGGCGTTGGGTTGGATGCTGCTGGCCAGGAGATAGCGTGGTTTACCCTGCCCACCCCATGCTCCCTTGCCTTTTTGCCCCTATCTTTAATGGGCGCATTCACCTTGTTTTACCACATAAAAAAAGGCTGGCTTACCATGCCCAATACCACCACATAACCAACCATGCGAACAGCCGCTACCGAAAGACTTTACCGGATTGTTTTTGGCACCGATACCCGAGCCGGGAAAGTGTTCGATATCATTTTGCTTTGGATGATTGTACTCAGCGTGGTGGTGGTAATTCTGGAAAGCGTGCCCCAACTTAGCCAGGAACACCGCAGCTTATTTTTTTCCCTGGAAATTTTCTTTTCCATACTATTCACCATCGAATATATCCTGCGCATCATTATTTCTCCCGATCCCTTGCGGTATATACGCAGCAGGCTGGGCATCATCGACCTGCTGGGCATTCTGCCTTTTTACATGAGCATGTTTGCGGTAGGGTACCATTACCTTATCGTGTTCCGTTTTTTGCGGATGCTTCGGGTATTCCGCATATTGCGCCTGTTCCGGTTTGTTCGCGAATCGGACCAGTTATTTGCCGCCCTTCGCGCCTCTTTTTACAAAATTGCCGTGTTTATTTCTTTCGTGCTCACTATTGTGGTGTTGCTAGGCACCCTGATGTACGTGGTGGAAGGACAGGAAAACGGGTTTACCTCCATCCCCGAAAGTATTTACTGGACCATTGTTACCATCACTACGGTTGGTTACGGCGACATTACGCCGCAAACCGGTTTTGGCAAATGGATCGCTTCAGTTATAATGCTGTGCGGGTATGCCATCATTGCCGTGCCCACCGGTATTGTTACCGTAGAATTGAACCGCAGGTCGGCCGCTGCCAGCCAAACTCCCTGCCCCAATTGCGGGCACAGCAATAACCTGGGCGCCCGCTTTTGCAACTATTGCGGTGCGGCCTTACCCAACAGCCAGCAACAAGGAGAAGGATCCTGACACTTAAAGCAGCCTGTTCTTTTTAAAATAGTGCAGGTGTAAAAAATTGCCGCCTACCGCTACCTATTTTACCACTGGCATAATTTGCAATTACTATACAATAGCAGGGCTTTATTTTGCCCATGCTATAATAACTGCTTATGAAAATCGCCACCCGGAATTTTGTTTGTTTGCTGCTGTGCCTTTGCTATGCAGCCAGTAATGCCCAGGATGCCCGGCTGCGCATTGGCGTGGGTGCCAACTTTGTTTCCAACAATTATAAGGAGCAATACCTGGGCAGTTTTGGCAGCTATTCGCTCAATACTTCTTACACCCTGATGCAGCAAGCCAGGTACCTGGTGGTGTGGGAGCAAAACATTTTGCTGCACAATAATGAAAGCAACGGGTGGCACAAACGTGCTGTTGTTATTTCTTCGCCTTTTTCATTCCGCGTGCAACCGGGTTATAAAACCGGCCTGTACCTGGGGCTGGGCCCTACATACCTGCGGCAGCGCTACGACGATTACAGCATTACCCAACGGGTTCGGGGATGGCATGCTACGGCACAGGCAGGCGTAGCTTTTAAAAGCAAACCCATTGCAGAAGCAGTTTTTGTAGAATACCACCTGAAAGCAGGCGTGCACCATAGCCTGAATGGCAGCGGTAATATGGCGCCTTTTGTTACCCTGGCCGTGCAGTTGGGGGCCAACCAGCGGGTGCAGCGTATTGCTAAAAGAAAAAGCAACGCATCCAATGAAAGTTGAAGGACGTTTTATTTTGTTTAAAAAAGATTAGGCTGCAGCGCAATTTTTATTACGTTTTTCAAAATGGCTTGATAAAAACTAAAAAAAAATGCCTTTTAACAGCGTCAGGTAAAAAAGGGGCTGTAACTTACACTCATTGATGGCTAAACAGCTTTCATTAATTCTTCACCCAAACAACAATATCTGATGAGCCTGAGAGAATTTTTGTCGATTTTGCTTGGTTATAAAAAGCCGGAACTGGTGCCGGTAAGAGTGCAACCCCAACAAAAGAAATTACCGAAAAAGTAATCCAGATACTTAAAGCAGCAGTCGCTGCTTTTTTTATGCTCCAGCCTGCCACATAAGGCCTGCAGCCACTGCGCCCACCAATGTATTAAAAAAGTTCACAGCATTATTACCCAAAACGCCGCCCCGCTCCAGTGTGGCACCCAGCCACGAATCAGTGAGATTGCCGGCCAAGCCTGCCAAAACAATGACCACCAGCAATGGCAGGGAAATGCCTGTGGCAGTAAAGGTTAACACACCAACAAGTAAGCTGCCCGCAATGCCCAGCAAGGTACCTTCCAGGCTTACCACGCCATCGAGGCCACGCCTGTCTGGACGAAGGTTGCGGATATTGTAAAAGCGCCTGCCATAAAGTACACCCAGTTCGGAAGAAAGCGTATCGGCTGTGGCCGCCGAAAAAGCACCGGCCAGCATTACCGAAAACAATGGTTGATGCCCGGGCCAAACCAGGGCGCACAGGCCCATAATAGCAGCCACACCCCCATTGGCCAGAACCTGCCCGGCAGTGCGCCGGGTGCTTTCGGCATCGGCCAGTGCGGCTTTGATTTTTTTTTCCTTTTGCCAGGAAGTGGCCAACGTTCCCAGAATAAAAAAAGCACCCAACAACAGGATGCCCGTCCAACCGGTGCCGGCGTAAATAATGATTGCCACCAACCCCGCGGTAATGGTTCCGGCAAGCGTCAGTTTTTTGGCCCGATAAACCAAAACCAATAAAAAGAAAAGAATCAGCGCGGCCAGATATGGATTCATAGCCGCAATGTAAACCACAAGCCCCTATTTATGGCAAGGCAAAGACCTGGATTGGCGCATTGTTGGCTGCAACCAGCAGCACTTTTTTGCCCCGCACCGTTCGGAGCAGTTTTATATCCCTTACTTCGGTAGTTTGCGGCAGCCCGGATTGTGCCGGCAACACCATTCGTGGGTTTTTGCCCCGCAACCAAACCTGAACGCCTCCGGCATCGTACCGGCCCTCAAAGGGCAACACACCAAAAAAGTTTCCGCCGCTTATTACATCCTCCCTTCCGTCGCCGTCTACATCGCAGAGGGCAAAAGCAAAAACCGGCGACCATTGCATGGGGTTGGGCAGAGGAGCCACTTGGAATTTGCCCTTGTTATTTTTCATTACCAGGGAGCTAAGATTTTGGGCACCTAATTGTTGCATGCCCCGCAGGCGGTTACCGAAAATTTGCTCCAGCGTTTGCCCCGCCATGTCGGTATACCCGGCAAACTGTTTGCGGATCACGGAAGGCAGTGCCCGCTCCAATTCTTCTTTTCCTAAAAAAGGAAAATAAGCACCCTCTTTGTGCAGTGCCAGTATTTGGTCGGTTGAACCATTGCCATCAAGATCACCCGTATACAATAGCAATGGATGGGCAGGCGATGCCCGCAACTTGCTGTTGGTACCGCGGTTGCCTGCCAGCAGTTCGGGCCAGCCATCGTTGTTGAGGTCCGAAGCCACCAGCGCTGTCCAAAGACCTGTGGTTTGTTGCAGGCCCATTTCTTCAGTGGCGTTTCGCAGCCTGCCCTTTTCGTTTTTAAATACGGTTATAGGCATCCATTCGCCAGCCAATACCAGTTCGGGCCAACCATCCCGGTCCAGGTCGGTCCAAACAGCGCAGGAAACCATCCCGGCCTTTTGCAGGCCTGGCGCTATCGCTTCAGTAGCCGGGGTAAAATTTCCCTTGCCATCATTGATCAATAAATGCGATACCGGTATGTTACCGTAGCTGCCCCACACGGTTCTGCCCCCTACAAAAAGGTCCGGGTCGCCATCACCATCGAAATCGGCGGCACACACTACAGAGCGGTTGCCCCCAAAAGTTACACAGGCAGCTTTTTTAGTAAACATACCTTCTCCATCATTCTCGTATAACCGGTCGTTCAGCAGGGTATCACCATCGCTCCATTCATTGCCGCCACCCACTACATACAAGTCCTGATCGCCATCCCCATCTGCATCGAAAAATGTAGCATCCACGTCTTCGCAGGCAGCATCCCTTGCCAGTGCAGGCTGTGGTAACTGAACCCACTTTCCAGCAGCAGTCTGTATAGCCATCATGCCAGGCTGGCCGGGCCCGCCACACACAAAAAAATCATCCAGGCCATCCCGGTTAATATCGCCCACCGCTATTTTCGGCCCTTGTGTTGCCAGGCTGTGCGGAATCAGCTGCTGGCTGTTGAAATCATAAAATAAGTTTTCGGCATGTTTCCAAAAAGGAATAAGCGCAGGCTGCTCCGAAAAAAGCGATCCAAGTTGTTGTGCAGGATTTTCATTTTTCACAACCGGCACGGCCGGCTGCTTCAACGTCAAGGTCTGATCAATTTTTGGATAATTAATCACCTGCTTATTCCCATCCGGCCAAACCACTATAAGGCTGTCTACTATACTGTTTTTTCCCAGGCCAAAATGTAAACCGGTTGCACCTGCACTTTGAAATCCCCTCGTTGCCGAAACCGTTGCCGCTTGCAGTTTACCCTGCTGCCAAATGGTAACTTTTGTTCCTACGGCCTGTGTATTCAAACCGGCTCCTGTTACATTAATGTGCAGGAAGCTATTTTTCGTTTGTTCATTGCTGTTATTCCGGTAAATAAAGGCAGGGCTATTCAGGTTGTTGGTTACAATGTCCAGGTCGCCATCCCCATCGAGGTCGGCATAGGTGGCACCATTGGAAATGGAAGCACTGCCTGCTCCCCATTCGGCACTCCGGTTGACAAACCGCAATTGGCTGCCGCCTTCCCAAAAATAATTAGCGGCAGCACCTGAGGGCATTGCTTCTACTGCCTTTGCATCGGCGCCTTTTCCTTGTTGCAGCGCAGCGCTGACACTGCCGCTGGAAACATACTTGATAAAATCGAGGTCGTTGGGCCTTTTGGGAATACCATTCGATACAAACAGGTCGCGAATACCATCGTTGTTGAAATCGGCCAGCAGCGGCGACCAGCTCCAATCGGTGGCGGCTACGCCGGCAAACAGGGCGATATCCCTGAAGCTGGTACCATTGCCGCCATTCAGTTGCAGGCAATTGCGGGCAAACTGGTGGTGGTATCCCCGGCTGAATTTGAATTCATAAATATCCAGCGGGTCATCTCCTGCGGAGGATTTCAGTACCTTCTCCTCTTCGGGTAGCATATCCAGCGTAATCAGGTCGGGCATTCCATCGCCATCAATATCGGCAGCATCGGTGCCCATTGAAAAGCGACTTTGGTGGCCAAATGCCGTGCGGCCCGATTCTTTGAAACTGCCGTTGCGCTGGTTGATGTAATAATAATCTTGCTCGTGGAAATCATTGCTGACATAAATATCTTCCCATCCATCACCGGTAAAATCCACCGTCAATACACTAAGGCCATAGCCCAACGAGCTGCTGTAAATGCCTGCCGATACCGTTACCTCGCTAAAGCGGGGCACCGAACCTGCACCATTGTTGCGAAATAGCTTGTCGCCACTGGCTTCTGCTTTTTTGCTGCGTAGCGATGTATCGCCATAGCTTTCCACCGAATGCACCGAATGATTTACCAGGAACATATCCAGGTCCCCATCCTTATCATAATCAAAAAAAGAAGCCTGCGTGTTAAACCCTTCCGCGTCGAGTCCATAAGCAGCAGCCTCTTCGGAAAAACGCATGTTGCCCTGGTTTATAAACAACTGGTTGCGGCCGTGCAGGCTTTTATAGCCCCCCACGGCACAGAGATAAATATCCAGCAAGCCATCTGCATTTACGTCGGCGAGGGTTACGCCAGTTTTCCAGTTGCCTATTCCAGCAACACCTGCACTGTCTGTTACCTCTTCAAATTGCAACGAACCCTTGTTGCGGTATAATTTGTTGGCACCCCGGTTGGAAGAAAAATAAATATCCGGCAATCCATCACCATCTAAATCGCCCACCGCAACACCGCCACCATTGTAATAATAGAGATAATCCAGAATATTGAAGGTATCGGTCAGATTCAGGTTATTCACAAAATCGACTCCTGTTTCCCGGCTGTCCATTACCGTGAATAAAGGGTGGGACTTTTCTTTACAGGCTGTAAACAACAGCATGGAAAAAAGCACCAGCAACACCGATATGAAACCTTGATTGCGCAACAGGCAGGAGAATATGAATGGGTTGTTTAAAAAGATATTAGCGGTTTACTTTCGGGCGATGTTTGTTATTTTGGTTGGTTGTATGATTTGTGTTGGCTGGTTGTTTTTGGCAAACAGCGTTAGTGCTGTGCCCCTTGCCCACCTGATGGTTTTGATGGCCCTCACTGCCCCCTCCACCAAAAGCCCACTGCTTTGTGCCGCTACCGACCTGAAGCCTCCCCGCCCATCGCCTTTCAGCAGCACCCCGCGGCTGCCATCATAAATGCCCACCTCGGGCTTGGCCTCGTAAAAGTTGCCCCCCATCAAAATGTCCACCGCCCCATCGCCATCCCTGTCGCCAAGCTCCACACCCCACATCACCGACAGCTGTGCCTCATCGGGCAGGGCCCGCACCCTAAAACCTCCCCCTTTCCCTTTACCACCCCACTCATTGATCACCACCACGCTGCGCAGCTCCTCTGCCCTGAGGTGGCGCACCCCCTGGAGCTGCCCTGCACTAAAAATGTCCGCAACCCGCTGCCCCTTATAATCCGAATACTTCAAATACTTTTTCTTCAGGTACGGCAGCACCCCCACCATGTCGTGGCGCAGGGCCATGGGGTAGCTCTCCGCCCCATTGTAGCAGCTCACCACATGCTCCACCGAACCATTGGCGTCAAAATCACCCACCCACAGCTCCACAGGCTTTTGGGGGCTGGCCTTGAACCGCGAGTTCAGCCCATGGTTGGCACCTACCACATCAGGCCATCCATCACCGGTTACATCACCCACCGCAATGCGGTTCCACCACCCCGAAGTGTGCTCCAGGCCCCGGTTGGCGCCACTTGATTTTTCAAGTGTCTTGCCTTCCCTGTTTTCCAAAACCGTAATGGGCAGGTACTCGCCCACCACCACCAGGTCCTGCTTTCCATCCCTATTGTAGTCCCACCAGTGAGCATCGGTGATCATGCCCAGGGCCGCCAGCTCAGGGGCTGCCCTTTGGGTTATATCTTTAAAATTCCCTTTCCCATCATTTTGAAGCACATAGCCACGACCCCCCACCCCATAGCTGGCAGCCTTGAAGCGGATGCCTACAAACAGGTCCATATCCCCATCTGAGTCCCAGTCGCCGGCGCTTACACAAGAAGAAGGCTCCAGGGCAAGGGTGGGCAGGGCCTGCGGGGATTTTACAAAGACCCCCTTCCCATCATTGAGGTAAAGGCGGTCGAAAAGAGAAAGATCATGGGCGGGGGCTTCGCTGCCGCCGCTGCATACATACAGGTCGGCATCGCCATCGCCATCGCAGTCAAAAAACAGGGCCGCCACATCTTCACTGTCCCCATCGCTTAGAAAAAGGGATTGGTTGGAGGGGATGAAGGTGCCGTCCCTTTGCTGCACCATCAGGGTGGAGGGCTGCCCGGCCGCCCCGCAGAAAAACACATCCTCCAGCCCATCGCCGTTTACATCGCCTGCTGCCATGCGGGGCCCTTCGGTGGAGGACATATGAAACAGCAGCTTATCGCGGTCAAAGTCCACAAAGGGGTTTTCCCGGTGGTGAAAAAACAGCGAGGGAAGGGAAAAAGAAGTAAACAAGGGAGCAGCAGCAGTAGTTGTAAGTGCATTGGTTGCTACGGGTGCCACGCCATCCCCCTGCTGCAGGCTAAGGCGCTGGTCCACCCCCACGCCGTAGCGTACCGTGCGGTTGCCATCGGGCCACTCCACCACCAGCGAATCAATGGTGGTGCTCCCTCCCACCCCCAGCACCAATGTGGGGTCCACACTGGACTGGAACCCCCGCATGGGCATCAGCTCCTGGTAGGCAAGGGTGCCGCCGTGGTGGGCCGTTACCTTGGCACCCAGGGCATAGGTGTTGGCCTCTTTGCCCCGCAGCGATACGGTGAGGTAGTGGTTGTGGGGCAGCAGCTCGCGGGCCCTGCTCTGGTAGATAAAGGGAGGCATGTTGACGTTGTTGACCACCAGGTCCAGGTCGCCATCCCCATCCAGGTCGCCGTAGGCAGCACCATTGGAAAAGGAAGGCTCCCCAAGCCCCCACACAGAAGCCTGGTTGGAAAACCGCAGCCCGCCCTCATTGCGAAAAGCATAATTAGATACCCCAACCGATGGAATAAGATCAATCATTTTCCGGAAATCGGCTTTGCCGGAAACTACCTGCTGAAAGAAATTTTCGTTGGAAATATATTGTATGTAATCCTGGTTGGTAAGATCCTGGTAAATACCATTGGCCACAAAGATGTCTTTGAGCCCGTCGTTGTCCATGTCCATGATCAGCGCTCCCCAGCTCCAGTCCGTGGCGCTAACTCCTGCAAAACGGCCTATATCCGTAAACTTGTCATTGCCCCTGTTTAACTGCAGCATGTTGCGGGTAAACTGGTGGTAATAATCGTATTGCAGGTCCAACTGGTACTTGTCCCAGCTTTGGTGCGTGGTGTTTACTTTCATCCGCTCCTCGCTTTCCGGGAGCATTTCGGTCACAAAAATATCTGGGCGCCGGTCGTTGTTGATATCGGCCATGTCGGCCCCCATCGAAGCATTGCTGATGCTCATCATCTGCTGCTCCAACTGTTCGGAAAAAGTTCCATCATGCTTGTTGATGTACAAATAATCCCGCTCAAAAAAATCATTCGACACATAGATATCCTGCCAGCCATCATCATTTACATCACCCACGGTTACCCCCAGCCCAAAGCCAATCACACTGCCAAATACGCCGGCTTCTTCGCTGATGTCAGTAAAATGGTTGCCATCGTTTCGGAAAAATTTTTGCCCGCCCAGCGAATCCCGAATGCTCCGTTCGTTTCGCTGCAGGTTAAAAGATCCGATGGCTTTAAAGGAATTGTTCAGGAGAAACATATCCAGGTCGCCATCCTTATCGTAATCAAAAAAAGCTGCGTGTGTGGAGAGGCCTCGTTCATCCAACCCATATTCGGCAGCTTTTTCGTCGAAGGTTCCATTGCCTCTATTGATGTATAGTTCATTCTGGCGATGGTCGCCTTTGATATCGCCGCTATTGCATACATAAATGTCCAGCCACCCGTCGCCGTTTACATCGGCCATGCTTACGCCGGTGCTCCATTTTCCTTTTTTGCCAATGCCTGCTTTTTCGGTTACCTCTTCAAACTGCATGTTGCCCTTGTTGAGGTACAATTTGTTGGGCAGCATGTTGGCGGTAAAAAATAAATCGGGCAAGCTATCGCCGTTGACATCGCCAATGGCTACGCCGCCGCCGTTGTAAAAATTGCGGTACGTGTAAATATTAAACTGCGCGTCGTAGGAAAGATTGTTGGCAAAATGAATTCCGGTATGAGTTGAATCCAGTTTGGTAAACAAGGGCTCCTTTTCTTTTTCGCTGCCACAGGATAAAAGCAACGCCACCAAACCACACCAGCCCAGAAAAAATTTCATCACAGCAGTTTTTGTTTCACACACATTAATTGAATTGCGCTTGCTCCACATCCAGGTCGGCATAGTCCACTTTTACCTGTACATCATCGTACAAACCAATGATGATGCGCCGGTTGCCGTCCACTTTTACATATAGGTTGCCGCGCTGCGCATCCTTAATCTGGATAAACTCATTGCCATCGGGATACCATTTCTTATACAACGACACCACATCAAACAATAAACTGTCGGAGCCCAGGGCCTTGTTCCAGGGTGCCCAGCCTGCGTACTGAAAACGCACCCACATTTTATGGATCCGGCCCTGGTGAAACTCGGGGTAGAAGTACATGTCTGCAGGGTGCTTCAGCTCGTTGTTGTACAATTTGTAATGAACACTGGTATTGCCGCCGCCATCCATAAATGTTCCCTTTTTGTTCATGTTCCAGCAATGCACATAAAAGTCTTTGGAGGGCATATTGAGTGCAATGCCCATAAATAGGTCATTTACTTTCTTGCCGCTTTTACGTTCCTGTGCTACTAGGTTATTGTATTGTTTTATTTCCGATTGGCCGCAACCAATCATGCAAGCAAACACCAGAAACAAGGAACAGTGCAACAGTTTCATGTGGCTACAAATAGATTTACCCGTTAATAAAATTTACTACAAAATCAGTGCACCCCCTCTTATTTCAACAGCCGCACATAAAAAATACCACCGGCCACAGAACCCGGGTGTGCAGCAAATTTTACCGTCATTGTTTCGTTGGCCATGCTTTGCAGCAACGCCTCCGGTATGGCATAATCCACATCGTAAAACCCTTCCTGCTGCCTGCCTTCCATCCGCACGGTTTGCAACAGTTTGCCATTGATCAATATATCAAAGCTGCGGTTGCGGTCGCCGCTGAAATAGGTTAGGCGCAGGGTCTTGCCTTCCCTATTCTTATTTTTTAAATCGTAGCTAAACCAACCGGCTGCATGGCGCCAGTGACGGTCCTGAAAAACGCCTGTTTCGGTTTTCTCGCCTTTGAAGTTGTGGTCCGATTCGGGTTGTTGTTCCCCCGGTGCAACGCCATCTACGGTTATGCTTTCCAGTTGTAGCCTCGCCGCTTCCCTTTCGCGGATGGCTTCCTTTCGTTTGGTTAAGCCTTCGGGTGTGGTAAGCGGCCAGTAAATCATATACCGCGCATCGTGCACCGTATAGAAAGGTACCAGCTGCAATGATTTGTATTGATCGTCATCAATAAGATTGGAAGCGGTAAACGTTAATGGTTTTCCTTTCACAGGTTTGATAGCTGACGCCACATCCGGATTGGCGGACACAAGCAGGGGCGCCTCTTCAACCGGGTACAAAGGGCCATTGGCAATATGACCCATACGGCTGTCATCGGCCCGCAATCCCTGCAGGTTGGTAGTATCTGTTGCAGCAGCCAGCACGATGGGGCCATGTACAAACGAAACCCAGGAAGAGCCGTCGGGCAGCTTTTCGGCTCTAGTTTGCATGGGCAAAACAACTGTAACTACATCACCCGATTTCCACTGGCGGTCGATGGCTACATAGGATGCGGAGGTATCCATTTTACCCACCACTTCTTTTCCATTTACCAGCACTTTCATGCGCCCTTTGATCCAGGAAGGTTGCCGCAGGTTTACTGCAAACTTCTGCGGCTGTTGCAGGGCCATCCGAATGGTCGTTTTTTCTTCGTAAGGAAAAGTTGTTTGCTGCGTTAGCGTTATGCCCCGCTCTTTCCATTGCAACGTAGAGGGAATGAACAGGTTTACAAAAACGTCTTTATCGTTGTGGGCATAAATAAGCTCACCATACTTGGTGTGGTTTTCCAGGCCCGAACCTACGCAGCACCAAAAGCCTTGCTGCGGTTGCGAATAAACCCGGTAATGACGCGGCCGCATGGGCGTAAAATAAACAAAGCCTCCTTGCGGATGTTGTGAGGAAAGGATATGGTTGTATAAGGCACGTTCGTAATAATCCATGTAGTCTGCAGATGGCTGCTGCAAAAACAACTGCTTTGTAAGCTTCAGCATGTTGTAGGTATTGCAGGTTTCTGGTCCTTCCTTCGATTCGAGCATGGAAGAAAAATCGTGGGCCGGGTGAAAATGTTCCCGCACACTGTTGCCGCCAATCGAAACAGTTCGGTTACGCACCACCGTTTGCCAAAAGAAATCTGCAGCTTCTGCCCAGTCCTGTTCCCCACTAACCTCGGCTACCCGCATAAACCCAATAACTTTTGGAATTTGGGTATTGGCATGCATGCTGGTAAGTGAGTCTTTTTCCTGGAGCAGTGGCTGCAATATGCGCTGGTGCGAAAACCTGCGGGCCAGGTCCAGGTATTTTTTATTGCCGGTAATGGCAGCCACGTCTGCAAAAGCTTCGTTCATGCCGCCATGTTCGCTGCGCAAAATGGTTTGCACTTGTTGGTCAGAAAGGTTTGCGGTGAGGTTGATGCACCAGTCGGAAAAACGCACCAACATGGCCTTAGCTTTTTCGCTGCCGGTTTGCTTGTATACATCTACCAGTGCTGCATACATCTTATGGATGTTGTACCAGGGCACCCATTTATCGTTGAGTGAAAAGCTGCCGGCATTTATTTTGCCTGCGGCAATATCCTGCCACAACTGTTTGCTGCCCGGAACTCCGCCCAGGTAGCCATTACCATTTTGAACCTGGCATTTTTCCAGCCAGTCCAGCATATAATCCATCCGCTTTTTTACCTCGGCATTGCCGGTGGCAGCGTACATATTGGCCAATGCAGAAAGGTAATGCCCGCCAATGTGGCCGTCCAATCCGGTGCCTTCCCAGTTGCCGTAGGTGGCAGCCTTTGGCTGCAAACCGGCTTCGCGTAAATAAGGTGCCAGCAACCGGTCGGCATCCAGTGCCAGCATATATTGAAGATCGGTTTGCTGCGCCTTCTTAAACGGGCTTTCCAGCAGTTTGACTTCCTGGAGGGAAAAACTCTTCAATGCCTGTTGCTGCCCGATGGCTGCTACAGGAAAAAAAACCAAACATGAAATTCTTAAAAGTAAATGCTTCATTGATGTACCCATTTCCATAACCGTATAAAAGTATGGCTATTTAAAAAAATCACTTTCCGGCGATGTTTGTTGTTTTGGTTGGTTGGATGATTTGTGTTGGCTGGTTGTTTTTGGCAAACAGCGTTAGTGCTGTGCCCCTTGCCCACCTGATGGTTTTGATGTCCCGGACTGCTCCCTCCACCAAAAGCCCGCTGCTTTGTGCCGCTACCGACCTGAAGCCTCCCCGCCCATCGCCTTTCAGCAGCACCCCGCGGCTGCCATCATAAATGCCCACCTCGGGCTTGGCCTCGTAAAAGTTGCCCCCCATCAAAATGTCCACCGCCCCATCGCCATCCCTGTCGCCAAGCTCCACACCCCACATCACCGACAGCTGTGCCTCATCGGGCAGGGCCCGCACCCTAAAACCTCCCCCTTTCCCTTTACCACCCCACTCATTGATCACCACCACGCTGCGCAGCTCCTCTGCCCTGAGGTGGCGCACCCCCTGGAGCTGCCCTGCACTAAAAATGTCCGCAACCCGCTGCCCCTTATAATCCGAATACTTCAAATACTTTTTCTTCAGGTACGGCAGCACCCCCACCATGTCGTGGCGCAGGGCCATGGGGTAGCTCTCCGCCCCATTGTAGCAGCTCACCACATGCTCCACCGAACCATTGGCGTCAAAATCACCCACCCACAGCTCCACAGGCTTTTGGGGGCTGGCCTTGAACCGCGAGTTCAGCCCATGGTTGGCACCTACCACATCAGGCCATCCATCACCGGTTACATCACCCACCGCAATGCGGTTCCACCACCCCGAAGTGTGCTCCAGGCCCCGGTTGGCGCCACTTGATTTTTCAAGTGTCTTGCCTTCCCTGTTTTCCAAAACCGTAATGGGCAGGTACTCGCCCACCACCACCAGGTCCTGCTTTCCATCCCTATTGTAGTCCCACCAGTGAGCATCGGTGATCATGCCCAGGGCCGCCAGCTCAGGGGCTGCCCTTTGGGTTATATCTTTAAAATTCCCTTTCCCATCATTTTGAAGCACATAGCCACGACCCCCCACCCCATAGCTGGCAGCCTTGAAGCGGATGCCTACAAACAGGTCCATATCCCCATCTGAGTCCCAGTCGCCGGCGCTTACACAAGAAGAAGGCTCCAGGGCAAGGGTGGGCAGGGCCTGCGGGGATTTTACAAAGACCCCCTTCCCATCATTGAGGTAAAGGCGGTCGAAAAGAGAAAGATCATGGGCGGGGGCTTCGCTGCCGCCGCTGCATACATACAGGTCGGCATCGCCATCGCCATCGCAGTCAAAAAACAGGGCCGCCACATCTTCACTGTCCCCATCGCTTAGAAAAAGGGATTGGTTGGAGGGGATGAAGGTGCCGTCCCTTTGCTGCACCATCAGGGTGGAGGGCTGCCCGGCCGCCCCGCAGAAAAACACATCCTCCAGCCCATCGCCGTTTACATCGCCTGCTGCCATGCGGGGCCCTTCGGTGGAGGACATATGAAACAGCAGCTTATCGCGGTCAAAGTCCACAAAGGGGTTTTCCCGGTGGTGAAAAAACAGCGAGGGAAGGGAAAAAGAAGTAAACAAGGGAGCAGCAGCAGTAGTTGTAAGTGCATTGGTTGCTACGGGTGCCACGCCATCCCCCTGCTGCAGGCTAAGGCGCTGGTCCACCCCCACGCCGTAGCGTACCGTGCGGTTGCCATCGGGCCACTCCACCACCAGCGAATCAATGGTGGTGCTCCCTCCCACCCCCAGCACCAATGTGGGGTCCACACTGGACTGGAACCCCCGCATGGGCATCAGCTCCTGGTAGGCAAGGGTGCCGCCGTGGTGGGCCGTTACCTTGGCGCCCAGGGCATAGGTGTTGGCGCCTTTGCCCCGCAGCGTAACGGTGAGGTAGTGGTTGTGGGGCAGCAGCTCGCGGGCCCTGCTTTGGTAGATAAAGGGGGGCATGTTAACGTTGTTGACCACCAGGTCCAGGTCGCCATCCCCATCCAGGTCGCCGTAGGCAGCACCATTGGAAAAGGAAGGCTCCCCAAGCCCCCACACAAAAGCCTGGTTGGAAAACCGCAGCCCGCCCTCATTGCGAAAAGCATAATTAGACACCCCAACCGATGGAATCAAATCAATCAGCCTTTTAATGATGTTTTCTTCCTTATTGAGAATTTGTTTGCGGATATCATTTTCCGCCGATGCCGTGAATTGAATATAGTCCTGGTCGGTAATGTCTTTGTAAATGCCATTGGCCACAAAGATGTCTTTGAGCCCATCGTTGTCCATGTCCATGATCAGTGCACCCCAACTCCAGTCCGTGGCGCTAACTCCTGCAAACCTGCTCACATCGGTAAATTGCACCCCAGCCGAATCGATGCCTTTTTGAACAACACCCCGGTTCCATTGCAACGAATTGCGCACAAACTGGCGATGATACCCATTCAGTTGGTTGGCGGCATATTTATCCCAGTTCTCGAATGCCGTTTTTGTTTTTACCCGTTCTTCTTCTTCCGGAAACATATCGGTAACATACACTTCTGAAAGGCCATCATTGTCAACATCGGCAATATCGGCGCCCATGGCATTCATGCTGATCTCGCCCATGTTTGTTTCGAGGCTTTCGGAAAAAGTTCCATCATGCTTGTTGATGTACAAATAATCCCGCTCAAAAAAATCATTCGATACATAGATGTCCTGCCAGCCATCGCGGTCAATATCCGAAATGGTAACCCCCAGTCCAAACCCGATGGCGCTGCTGAAAATACCGGCTCCGCTGGTTACATCAATAAAACGTTCACCATCATTCCGCAGCAACTTGTTGCCGCCCATCGGGTCTGGCGTAAGGCGCTGGTCTTTGGCACCTTCAAAATTGGCAACTGACCGAAATGAATTGCTCAACACATAACAATCGAGGTCGCCGTCCTTATCGTAATCAAAAAAAGCTGCGTGGGTGGAAAGGCCGCGGATATCCAACCCCCATTGTGCGCCTTGTTCGGAAAAAGTACCATTACCCTTGTTGATGAACAATTCATTGCTGCGGCGTACGCCCTGCATATCGCCCGACTTGCATACATAAATGTCCAGCCACCCGTCGCCGTTTACATCGGCCATGGTTGCACCAGTGCTCCATACACCATTTGATCCCACACCGGCGCTGTCTGTAATATCTGCAAACTGCATGTTGCCTTTATTCAGGTAAAGCCGGTTTGATTGCTGGTTGGCGCAAAAGAAAATATCGGGAAGGCTGTCGCCATTTATATCGCCAATGGCTACACCACCACCATTAAAAAAATTGCGGAACGTGTATGGATTAAACTGCTCGTTGTAAGAAATGTTATTGGCGAAGGTTATGCCTGTATGAGCTGCAGGCAGCAGGGAAAATAATGGAGGCGTGTGCTGCTGGTTTGTGGTGCATGCAACGGCGAGGAACACCACAGCGCATACGGCCAGTATTTTCATCCGGAGGTTAAAAAATGCCACACAAAATCTTTTGCTCAAATGCACCGTTTCAAAAAAATATTATAGGGTAAAAAGCAGCACTATGCCGGCTATCATAGATGTATCCATGCATTTTGAAAGCACCTTTTTAGCGGCACCTAAAATCAAATTATTGATGCCGGATAACCAGTTTTACCAAAGCCTGAATATAAGGAAAACAGGTGATAGACATCACCTGTTTTATAAAAACACTGCTATATAAAAAAACGAGATTCAGCTCTATTAATATCCAGGATTTTGCTTTAGGTTTTTGTTGGCATTGAGCACTGTTTCGGGAATCGGGAACAGGTTCACATGTGCACTTGCATCTGCGGGGTGAAACCGGAAGGCACTGTTATAAGTTCCAAACCGGATCATGTCCTGGCGGCGTGTTGTTTCAAAAAACATTTCGCGGCCACGCTCTGCCATAAACGTCTGGGCAGTCATAGTGGTGTATGGGTCAACACCGCCATGTTTGGTCCTGATTTCATTTACCAGTTGCAACGCAGTTGGATGATTCCAGGCCGCATTTTTCCGGGCAACGGCTTCAGCCTTGGTCAGCAAAATATCGGCATACCGAAAGATGATATAGTCGTTGCTCAACTGGCCGGTCATGCCGCTGTAAAATTCGTATTTACCAATACGTGCACCCGATTGGCGCCAGGCGCCTGGCTGCAGTTCGTTAACAAACGGGGTGAAATTGATCTGCGGACCATCGGGGTCGGTAGCATCGGCAGCACCATCGGTGAGCGGTGTTACGCCGTCGGAGCGGAACTGTGGGCCTACAATAAAGTTTACAAGCCGCTTGTCGGTGGTGCCGGTTGTAGGCGTTCCTTTTGGATCCAGGCCTACAACTGTTCCCTGTGGTCCGGGGTTTTGTGCAGGGTCGATGTAAGAGTTGTAAAACTCCTGCACGCTGGCCCAACCGTTCCAGGGTTGACCGCCCATTTTATAAGTATCCTGGTTGCCCATGTGCAGCGTCATGTGGGGCAATTGAAAGCCGGTTGCCTGGATTTCATCGTAAGGAATTACCCAGATGGCTTCGGTGGAGTTGCGGTTTTCCTTGACGAAGTTGTCGCGGTAATTGGCCATCAGGGTATACTTGCCGCCATTGATTATTTCGTCGCAGGCTGCAATGGCTTTATCCCACTGGGGCGTGCCTGTATACACTTCTGCGTTGAGGTACAGCTTGGCAAGCGCAGCCTGTGCGGTGTAATAATTTACACGGCCATAAGTTGCATTATCGGCTGGACCTGTTTTTTGCAGGTCGGCCATTACTTCCAACAGTTCTTTTTCAATAAAATTGTAAACTTCCAGGCGGGTGTTGTTGGAAGGCGGCTCGGTGTTTTTAAAGTCGGTGCTGATGGGCACATTGCCATACAGATCGAGCAGCCAGTAGTAATAGATTGCCCGCAATGCTTTCAACTCGGAAACAAACTTTTTTGCCGAAGGCTCGGTAGAGGGCTCCAGTACCGAAAGTACGCGGTTACAGGTGTTTACTCCCTTAAACAAAAAGTCCCAGGTGCCTGCAATTTTTGGATCGTTAGGCCGGTAAGTGTGCAGCTTCAGGCGCACCCAGTGGCCACCATCGCCCCAGTCTGGTCCGCGGGTAGGCACCACTATCTCGTCGGAAGGCACTTCCTGCAAGCACATGATATTGCCATCCGAACCAAAGCTGGCGTACAGGTTGGTATATGCGGCAGCAATAATGGAAACAATCTCGGCATCATTTTGCCCGAAGTTGTCGGAGGTAACCCGGTCGTACAGCAGGTCTTTTTCATCCAGCTTGGTACAGGAAGAAGCCAATAACAGGGCAATGAAAAAATAGTTTCTTACAGTTAAAATCTTCATATCAAACAGTTGATAAAATTTTTGTTAGAGCTTCAGGTTTACACCCAGGGTAAAGGCGCGGGTACGTACCCAGGAGTCGCGGGTATCTACACCCGGAGCCAGGATGTTGCCACCATAGCTGTAGCGAACCTCGGGATCCACCCCACTGTACTTTGAAATCACAAACAGGTTCTGGCCGTTGATAAAGGCACGCATTCCTTTAACCACCCGGTCGCTGCCAAAGTCGAATTCATAACCCAGCGTGGCGTTGTCGAGTTTTACAAAAGAGGCATCTTCCACAAACAGGCTGCTGAAGTTTTGACCGGCTTTCAACTCGGGGTTGAAGTATTTGGTTTTAACCACATTGTAGCTGGAAATAACCGTAGGCGTTGCGTTTTCGAAAAAGGCACGGTAGGTATTCACCAGGTCGTGGCCAAAAGAGCCCCGCAGGAAAAAGTTCAGATCCAGTTTTTTGTAGCGGAAGGTGTTGGTCCAGCCGGCTTCAAACTTGGGCAGGCCATTGCCGATCTGTGTTTTATAAGCATCACTGGCAACTGGCTTACCGGTTCCGTCGTCAAACAGGTACTGCCCGTTTGCATCCACTCCGCGGAAAATAGGTCCCCAGATAATGCCGATCTTTTCCCCTTCTACCGCTCTTGTGATCTGGGTGGCTTCCTGGCCCGGAGAACCCAGGTTGGAGGCTCCGATAACGTTGCCTGCCAAATCCTTGTTCAGCGATGCCAGCTTGATGCTGTAAGTGGAGAAGTTGGCGGAAGTATTCCATTCAAAGGCACGGTTGCGGGATACATCGTAAGCCAGCAACACTTCAAAACCTTTGTTTTCCAGCGTACCAATGTTCATCCAGCGGCGGTTGGTGGGGTAAGGCGGAACCGGCACGTTGGCATTAAACAGGAGGTCGTTGGTGGTGCGGTTGTAATAATCGATGCTGCCGGTAAAACGGCTATTGAACAGGGCAAAGTCCAAACCAATATCAAACTCGCCCTTCTTTTCCCATTTCAAATCGGGGTTGTCGTTTTGGGTGGGCTCGTATGAAGGCAGATAAACGCCGTTGTTGGGGAAAGACCGGCCGGTAGAACCATACAGGAACAAGGACAGGTAAGAGCTGGGCGGAAGGGCACCGGTTACCCCGTAACTGGCCCGCAGTTTCAGCGAACTTACCGTGGGTATTTCTACCAGGCGGCTGATGTCCAAACCGGCACTTACAGCCGGGAACATGCCCCACTTGTTGTTGGTACCAAACTGGGTGGAACCTTCGCGGCGCAAGCTGGCCGAAAGAAAGGCAAAGTCATTGTAGTTAAGGTTCAGCCTGCCAAAAAAGGCCACCAGCCGGGAACCATTTTTATAGCTGGAAGATTCGGCACGTCCGTTTTTAAAATCCAGTGCACTGGCAATGTTTTCGCCAACTGCATCGGTCAGGAAATTGCCTGCGCGGATCAGGAAGCCTTTGTTCTCAAAATCCTGGTAGGAATAACCCGCTACAGCCGAAACGTTCAGGCTGTTCATTACGCGGGTATCGTAGCTCAGGGTATTTTCGTACAGGCGGTTCAGGGCCTCGTCATCCTGTTTTTGGGCCAGGCCATTGCGGGTAAAACCGCTGCCGCCAGAAAGCAACCTCGTATCAAACGAAGTTTTGGGAAGGTAGGCCCAGCGGTAATTGCTGTTGGTTTGCTGCGCATAACGGGTCATGAACTTCAGGCCTTTCAGGATTTCATATGTGCCCGAAACGTTGAAGTTCAGCCGCTTGTTTTCGCCCTTGTTGGTATTTTGTTCCAACACTGCCAGCGGGTTGGCATACTCCACAAAATTTTGCTCTACATAGCCGCTGCCGGTAAGGTTCAGCGTGGGGTCGGTAGTGCGCAGCGGTGCTGTGGGGTTGAAGATGGTGGCGTACTGGAAAGCGCGGTCAAAGCCAAACAGGGAATTTCTGCTGGTAGCCGTAACATCAAGCGTAAGGGTAAGGCGGTCTTTCAATGTTTTTTGCGAAATACCAAAGTGCCCATTCAACTGGTTGAAGCCGGTGTTGATAGCCACGCCCTGGCTGTTGCGGTAGTTTACCGATGCGATATAAGAGGTACCGCCGCCGCCGCCCGAAAGCGACAGGTTGTGTATGTGTGAAATTGCCGTGCGGGTAATTTCTTTGTTCCAATCCGTTTCGGCGCCCAGGTCTTTACCGCCGGCAGCCTTGTATTCCTGCGGGCTCATATGGGCAGTAAATTCAGCAGGTTTTTCGGCAGTCACGCTACCATTATAGGTAACGGTAGGAATGCGGCCGCCACGCTTGGTAGTAATGATGATTACACCGGAGGAACCGCGGGTGCCGTAAATGGCAGCAGAAGCCGCATCTTTCAGCACGTCGATGCTTTGAATATCGTTGGGATCTACGGTGTTGATATCGGCGCCTACCTGGCCGTCAACCACCACCAGCGGAGATGTGTTGGCGCCTAAAGTAGACAGGCCGCGCAGGCGTACGGTAAAGCCGCCGTTGGGGTTGCCACCCGGGCGGGCAATGGATAAACCGGCCACTTTACCTTGCAGCAGTTGCGCCACATCGCTGATATTTCCTTTGTTGAATTCCTCCGCACTAACAGTAGCTACGGCACTGGTCACTTCTTTTCGCCGCTGGGTACCATAACCCACCACCACTACTTCGCCGAGGTTGCCGTTTTCGTTGCGCAACACTACGGGAATGGAGGTTTGCGTACCAACCGGCATTTCGCGGGGGGCAAAACCCACAGAGGAAAATACAAGAACGGATTGTTGTCCGGCAACGTTGATGGAGTAGTCGCCGGTTGAACTGGTAATGGTTGTGTTGCGCGAACCTTTTTCCATTACCGTTACGCTGGGAATGCCTTTGCCCAGGCTGTCGGTAACCTTCCCACTAACCCGGAGCTTACCATCATTCTGGGCGTGTAAGGATTGCGCACAACAAAGAAGCAAAAACGTACAGAGCAGCATGGTGGCTCTTGAAAGGAGTGATTTTTCCGCTAAGAAAAAATACCTCAAGCGGCGCTTGATCGTTGGTTTCATGTAGCAAGCAATTGTTGATGAAGTAGAAAGCCGATACAGGCAGTGCATGCAAAATTTGGAGCAAGGCCTATCGTTGTGGTGAAGAAAGCAAATCTTTATTAAGTCAATTGGACATTACGTTTCATTTATTATCCAAATTGTCTCATTGTATTCAATGGAAGATTTTCCACCAATTGAACGAGCCTAAAAAAAATCCGGACAAAAACACCTTGCAGTTTTGTTTAATATCTAAACAGCTCTCTATTCGTTGTTACATAAAAAAACCCTTAGGAAATCAAACCGGCTCCTTCTTTTTACAAAAAAAGGCAGCATTACTGCTGCCTTGATAAATTTTTATGTGGCCTTTAATGTGGTGCAATCTGTACCCTGAAGGGGCACTGCCATTACATCGGCCGGATCCAGATATTCCGGAAGGAAATAGGTTCGCTTGGATCGCCATGGTCCTGCAGTTTGATGGGCGTGGGACCGTGCTTGATGTATGCAGGCTTACCGATATAACGGGTTTCCCCGGTAATTTCAGCATTGTTCTGTACCAGCACACCGTTTAAAAAAGCGGTTACCCGTGCCGGTGATTTTACTGTGCCATTGTCGTTAAAACGCGGTGCGGTCCAGACAATATCGTACACGTTCCATTCGCCGGGAGGACGAACCGGATTGGCCAGCGGAATATGTTGCTTGTAAATAGAACCTACCTGCCCATTTACATAAGTGGGGTTGTTGTAGGAATCCAAAATCTGGATTTCATAACCACCATCACCTTTGCCATAAGCAGAAAGGAAAAGCCCGCTATTGCCACGGCCCTGCCCTTTACCGGTAATATTGGTAGGCACCTGCCATTCCAGGTGCAGTTGGTAGTCGGTAAAAACGTCTTTTGTCTGGATATTGCCCGTTCCTTTTTTTACCGTTACCACGCCATTTTTCACAGTCCACATTGCGGGCTTGGTTGAGTCTCTTGAAGAGGCCCATTTATCCAAGTTGGTGCCATCAAATAGAATAACAGCGTCGGAAGGCGGTGGGGCTAAAACTGATTTACCGGTGTTCACCACTTTGGGCACCGGTTCCCAGATTTCCGTTTCCTCGGGTTTGGTTTGGGCACCCGCAACCATTGAGGTTGCCAGGGCCAGGGTCATCAAGGCAAGTGTACGATTCATACAGCGTTCGGGGCGTTTAAATTTTAATATTGTTCAACAAAAATATGGGCTACCAAGTTAAGGTTTGTTCCACCTTTTTGTTGGCGGGTTTTCTTTTTTGTTTGCCTTGCTTTGTTGCAAGTCCTGATTTTATTTCAAACTATTGATCCACGCGGCAATCTTCCGCGCATCGGCTTCAGGTACCTGCGGCATGGGCGGCATAGGCGTGGCATAGTCGGGCCAGTTTTGCGGCTGCGGATTGTGGATCAACTGAACGATCTTATTGACCGTATATTTTCGTTTTGCCACATCCTTAAACGAAGGGCCCACCTGCCGCTTGTCGGCATTGTGGCATGCATTACAGGTATGCTTGGCCAGCAATGGGCGCACCTCTGCCAGGGTTGGCGCTTTGGCTACCGTACCGGCATTTTGGGGTGCTGGTTTTGTTGCGGCAGGCTTAGCTGCAGCTTTGTTTGCAGTGGTTGCTGGTTTAGCGGAAGCCGAATTTCGGGTACTCATTTCCGTTAGGGCCAGCTTTTCTCCTTCCGGAATGTTGTTCAACGTGTAATAAGCGGTAGGGTGTACCAGGGAAAAATGTGTTTCTGCATCGCGCAAACCTTCCAGTGTAATGGTGTGAATGTAATAGGGCCGCAAACCATCCACCGCAATACGGGCACGCATGCCATCGGGTGAAACCTTTACGCCTTTTACCTTCAGGGCCTTTTGATTTACGGGCGGCGAACCATATACCGAGTGGTATTTGTAGATATAGCTTTCCACGTTGTAAGAAGCTAAGTCCTCGGCATATTTGCGATCGGCGGGGCGTGTGAATTCAATTTCGAACCCATCGGGCATGGCCCGAACGGCACGCATTTCAAAAGGCACTTTGCCATTCCAAACCAACCGCTGCAAGCCTTCACCTGCCTCACCAGCCGAGCCCCAGCCCCGGGCCGTTTCTCCGGCAAACAAGGACCCGTCTTTACCCCATGCCAGCCGCACAATACCGCTTTGAAAACCGCTGCGGAATTCGATGGCTGCTCCCTGGTATTCCCCATTCACTTTTTCCATAAACACCCGGCTGATCTTGCTTTGCCCCTGGTCGCCCACCAGCAACTGGCCGGCAAAAGGTCCAAAAGTTCCTTCCGGAATTTTGACGATCTCCGAATTGGAAATACCCAGAATACCATGGGGCAGCCAAACAGCAGGCAACTGCAATTCGGGAATTTTGCTTTTTACTTCGTATTCAGAAACAAATTGCTCGTTGACAATATTTTCGGGCTTCACCGGCCTGCCGGCTTTATCTACATCATTGCGCGGTTTAACCAGCGCATAAACCTGGTCTTCTTTCAGCTTTAGCGGCGAGTTGGGCATAGAGGTCCAAACAAGGCTGGCCGGGTGCCCCATGAACGCACCTTTTTTTACATGCATGATAGAGCCCGATCCCACCCAGTCGCCCTGGTTGTCGGTATAAAATAATTCATCGTCGATCATAGAGATGCCACAAGGCGAACGCATGCCTGCAGCCCACGGTTCCACGCTGCCGTCCTCTCCTATTTTCAGGGTCCAGCCACGCCAGGGCACAAAGCTTTTTGGGTGCCACCAGGTGTTGGGAAAGCCAAGGTTGAGGGTTACAAAAAACTTTCCGTCGGGTGCAATTTTTGGCCCGAAACTATACTCGTGGTAATTGCCCGACACGGGCCATGCATAAACGGTTTCGTACAGGTCGGCCTTGCCGTCGTGATCGGTATCGGTAAGCTTGGTGAGTTCGCCGCGTTGTGCACAATACAGCGAGCCGTCTTTATACACCACCCCCAGCACTTCGTGCATGCCCGATGCAAAGAGCCGGAAAAAGGGCCGCTGGCCCGTGGGATTTTCAACAATAAAAACATCCCCCCGCCGCGTAGTCAGTGCCAGGTCGCCATTGGGCATGGTGCACAATCCGCCCACCTCCAGCAAATTGCCCTCGGGAACGGGTACCCGCATGATCTTGAAATAATCGTCTTCTTTAGCCGACTCGGCCTGGGCAGCTGCCTGTTGGCCGGGGCTTAAAAAAACAGCCAACGCCAGCATGCAGGCACCTGCTTTTTTAAAAATCTTGTTTTGTGTACACCGCATTGTATGGTAGCAATTCATGGTAAAAAAGAAAAAAGAAAAGGACATAAACCCCGGTTGGATGCCGGTTAAAAAAGCAGCGAATATTTTACGCCAGATTTCAGGGGCAACAAAAATTCCTTACCACCTGCCCCATCGCGAATCAATGGAGTAGCGCCCCCGGCATCATCAATGCGGATATAGGCAGCTTTATCGCCCATCAGGTACAGCCCCTTGGATACTTCTGTAAAACTAGCGGCTTCTGCCAGGCGCAGGTAAAAATTTGCCGGTGCATCCTGCACGGTAATGGTGCGCTGCAATTCATGGCCATCAGCACTTACACGTGGTGCATCCTGTATAAAGGCACCAAAGGTTTTGATGCGGAAAGTAGGCCGGTTCTCCCGATCGACAGCATACCCTTTTGAGGCATAGTTGCTGCCGGTTGAGTCTTTCGGCCAGGCAGCACTGTTAGAGGGCAACACTGCAAAAGCTGGTTTGGGCAACCCGAAAAATAAAACAGAACCGGTGGGTCTAGAGGACCCATCACCGCGGGAATGCCACATGGGTGTAGCATCCAAAAAGCCCCCGCGCCATGCCTGGACCATCATTCCATTATCCAGGTCGTATGTATAATGCACGCCTTCAGCCGATCCGATGTTGATGGAATGGGTAACACGGTAATTGCCGGGCAGGTCCACAAAGGACCGCAGCATGGTATTTTTCTGTGCCGACACTAAAATGGGATCCACCGGGTCGGCAGCACTCAGCCCCGATTCGCTCAACAGCGTTTCCCGCAGGCCCGGGCCTGAAACGGTCAGTGAAAGGGCTGGTTTAGCCCAGTCGGCAATTTTTGCATACACCAGTTCCACCTGGTGGTTTCCGGCTGTTAAGTCGACGGTACCGGTCCCTTGCCGCTCGCCAAACGGCAACACTTCCTTTCCGTCAATTTTCAGCATGCCCTTGGCACCAGGTGCCGCCAGCCGAAATGTATATTTACCCCCCTTTTCCAATGACAGGTTGCCTGTATAGGCCACCAGGAAATCGTTGGCCAGGGTAGTAACGGCAGCAGACAATTGCAGCAAATTACCCGAAGTAACAACAGGCGTTTTGGTGGCCTCTGCAGGGGTATTGAACTGCCCTTTATAAACGGAATATTTTAACCCGGAAAGCACCGGTTTTGCTACGTCGTATGTAGTAATGTTGATGTTGCGGAACGCTACGGCACCGTGGTCGCCCTGGATGCGGATGGGCCCTACGGCTACTTCGTTATTCTGCATGGCGCCACGGGTTGGACCCGACAGTTCCACATCTTCGTGTATCGTAACGCCATTCAGCGACAAGGAAAGTATGCGGGCATTCTCCACCTTTTTGCCTGTTGCATCAAAGCGGGGCGCCTGAAAAGATATCCGCATCTTTTGCCACAGCCCTGGTGCCCTGGATACGTTTTGCCTGGGCGCATGGCCTTCAAAGCCTTTTTGTCCTTCGGGTTTGCCCTCATCCCAGCGCTGGTAAATGCCGCCGTTGTCGCCTGCTTTTGGTTGGGTTACCCCCCAGGAATCCATCAGCTGAATTTCGTAGCGGCCCTGCAGGTAAATGCCCGAGTTGGAGCCTTTTGCCATGAGGTATTCCAGCTCAATGTCGGCATCGCCATGGGTAAGGTTGGTAAACAGGTCGGTGCCCTGCTCCTTATCGGTGGGCAAGTTTACCAGCACACCGGTGCCGGAGGCAGGCTTTAGCACACCTGCCGCGGTAAGATCGGCCACCACATCGCCGGCAATGCGCCAGGTTTTGGAGGAAGGCTGAAAAGGGGACAAATCAGTTAAGGGTACCATTTGTTGTGCCCCGGCATTAAGGCCCCCGAGCAGCAAACAACCGCACAGCAGCCGGCGCGAAAAAATGAAAACCCTTTGTGGTACAGGCATGTGTTCCATCAATTAAATTACTTTATAAAAATTTCGGATTGTTTGTACAGCATTACCGCAGCGAACGGTCTAAAGTTAAATGCCCCGGGTGGAATGGCGTTGCAATACATCATGGCAAAAGGTTAAAAGATGTGCTGGCCGCTGCAAGTTGCGGATTGTTTTGATCTGAATTTAAGACACAGCCTAATTACAACAAATACAATCGTTTGCGCCCCGGAAAGTTAGCCGTCTTTGGTCAAAGGAGCTCGCTCATCTGTATCATTCTTTTAGCAATATGTCTCATTTTTTCATGCCTGTTTAGCTGGCCGGCCGTGTCTACAAAACCTTATATTTGTTTACCACCAACGATCTCTGCCATTAATGAAACGCTTTTTGCTGCTTGCCATTGTTTTGGGTTTGCTGCTGCCTGCCAGTGCACAACAACCTTATTTCCGGCATTATGGCGTGGAGCAGGGCTTATCGAACAACAAGGTAATATGTGCCCTTCAGGACAGCCTTGGCTTTTTGTGGTTTGGCACCCGCGATGGCTTGAACCGCTTTGACGGGTATCATTTTAAAATTTTCCGGCACCGGACCGGCGACTCCACCAGCATTGGCGGCAACCACATACAAAGCCTCGAAACCATGCCAGGCGGCGGGTTGCTGGTGGGTACCGAACGGGGCTTGTACCAGTACAACAGCGCCACCGAAACCTTTAAATGCCTGGTAAAGCAGGAACCCGGCAGCATTTCAAACATCACTGTTGCGGAGGACGGAGACATCTGGTTTGTTTCCGGAAAACAACTCAGGCGTTTTTCTATAACCACCCGCCAACTGGCGGTATTTGGCAAAAACCAGGTGCCCGGCGCATCTGCAGTATGCATCCTTGCCGACGGTTCGGTATGGGTGGCCTCCGAAAACGGCAACCTGTACCAATACCAACAGGGCAGCCATTCCTTTGTAGCGTACAACCTTTTTCAACATTCCAAAAAAGCAGCATCCTCCCGCATAGTTACCCTTTTTGGCACAGCCGATTCTACCCTGCTGGTAGGCACGGTAAACCAGGGGGTAAAACATTTTTCGCCCCGCACAAAAACTTACCGCGACCTGCTGCCTTATGCCTCGGACAATACTGAATTGTATGTACGGGACTTTATCCAAAACTCCCGGCACGAATACTGGATCGGCACCGAAAAAGGCATTTTTATTTACAATACCCAAACCCAAAAATACCAGCACCTGCAAAAAGGATTTTCCAATCCGTATTCCCTTTCCGACAACGCCATTTATACCCTGTGCAAGGACAATGAAGGCGGTATCTGGGCCGGAACCAATTTTGGCGGGCTCAATTATTTTCCGCGGCAGTACACGCCATTCCAACGCTTTTTCCCGGGCAGTTCTGAACATTCCCTGAGCGGAAACGTAGTGCATGATATTACCGGCGACCGACTGGGCAACATCTGGATTGGCACCGAAGACGCCGGCCTTAACAAATGGAATCCGGCAACGGGTAAAGTCACTTATTATCAACCCGGCATTGGGAAAGAAGGCATTGCCTATTCCAATGTGCATGGGTTGCTGGCGGTAGGCAACGAGTTGTGGGTGGGCACCTATGAACACGGCCTGGATGTAATGGACATTCGCACCGGCAAAGTGTTGCGGCATTATACCAGCGGCAATGGCCCGAACCAGTTTTCCAGCAATTTTATTGTGACCCTGTATCGTACCAGGTTGGGCGAAATACTGGTGGGTACCTGGAACGGGTTGTTTCGGTACCGCCGAAAAACCGACGATTTTGAATTGTTCCAGGATTTTACCGGCCAGGTGCAGTCGTTGGGCGAAGGCCACGACGGCACCCTTTGGATCTGCACGCTGGACAACGGGGTTTATTTTATAAAAAAAGACGGCACCCGTGGCAACCTCCGCTACCGCGAAGGAAAGGAAGGCCTCAACAGCAATACCGTTCACAGCCAATACCACGATCCGCAAGGTTTTATCTGGTTTGCCACAGAAAACGGGTTGTGCCGGTTTCAGCCCCAAACCGATCAATTTAAACACTACACGACGCGTCAGGGATTGCCCGACAATACGGTGTACCGGATTGAAGCCGACAACGATGGAAAACTATGGGCCACTACCACCAATGGCCTGGCCAGCATCGACCTGTACACCGGGCAGATCCGAACCTACACCACGGCCAACGGACTGCTCAGCAATCATTTCAATTTCAATTCGAGTTTTAAGGACAGTACCGGCCGGATTTATTTTGGTTCGGTCAAAGGAATGATCTCTTTTAATCCAGCCGTGTTTTTGCGGGAATCCTACAAACCGCCCTTATTTTTTACGCAGGTTTGGATCAACGATGGTAAAGAAGCTTCCAAAGCGGTAGCGCATGGCGGACCGCTGATGCTGAAAGAGCAAAAATCTCTTGTACTCCAACACCACCAGTCCACGCTCAGCATCGACTTTGCAGCACTTTCTTTTACGGCGCCCGAAATGACCGAGTACCGGTATAAAATGGATGGACTTGAAGGTGATTGGACCCTGTTGAAAACCGCCCGCAGGCTGTACTTCAGCTCCTTAAGGCCCGGAAGCTATACGCTAAAACTGCAGGCTTTGGACCCTGCAGGATTTGGGGTGCTGGCCCAAAATGAATTGAGCATTACCATCCTTCCGCCCTGGTGGGCAAGTTCCTGGGCGTATTTATTATACACGCTGTTGTTTGTGGGGCTTACCTGGGTATTGCTGCAGAAATACCATCACACTACCAGGAAGCGGGCCTTGCGGAAAATAGAGTTGATATCATTGCAAAATGAAAAAGAACTATATGCTGCAAAGCTGGACTTTTTTACCAACGTGGCCCACGAAATCCGGACACCGCTAACCCTGATCAAAGGCCCGCTGGAACGGGTTAGCCGCAAAGTTGGCCACCTGCCCGACCTGCGCAACAGCCTTCGTATCATGGAGCGCAATACAGAGCGGCTTATTGAGCTGACCAGCCAGTTGCTGGATTTTCAAAAAGCAGAGGCCCGCGGGTTCAGGATACAATTTGAAACCACCAATATTTCGGAATTACTGGAAGAACATTTTGCCAATGCCAAAGCACTGGGGGATGAAAAGGGGCTGGACTGCCGGTTGTTGATGCCCCTAAAACCTTTGCTCACCAGCGCCGACGCCGAAGCCCTGAACAAGATTTTTGCAAACCTGCTGAACAATGCAGTAAAATATGCAGCCAAGAAAATAGTGGTTCGGTTGGAAACCCACCAGCCGGATGCCCGCCATTTTTCTATCATTTTTGAAAATGATGGGGTGTTAATTCCGGAAGAAATGCGGGAAAAAATATTTGAGCCCTTCTTCAGGCTGCCCAAAGATGCACGCATTTCGGGCTCAGGGGTAGGCCTGGCTCTTGCCCGGTCGCTGGCACTGTTGCATGGCGGAAGCCTGGAAGTTGTACCACATAACGACCGCAATATTTTCCGGCTGGTGCTGGCCCACAACCAAACGGCGCAGGTCATACAAAAACCTGCAGCATCGGACCAGCACATGGTTTAAATAAAATGTGGCACCCGGTTCTTTTACCGCTGCCCCTAATTGTTTTTCGACCGGTAACCCGGAAAACGGCATAAGGAAATAGCACTGACCAACGATAGCTTAAAACGTTTGATTATGAAACCATCGATCCTCATTGTGGACGACCACGAAGAAATTCTGGAATTTTTACTGGAAGAACTTGCCGAGCACTATGCAGTGCACACTTGCAGCAACGGATTGGATGCGTTGCAACTGCTGGAACAGGAACCTATACAACTGGTGGTAAGCGATGTAATGATGCCCGGCATGGACGGCTTTGAACTTTGCAGGCAAATCAAAGGAAACTTTGCGATCAGTCATATCCCGGTGATTTTACTGACCGCTCAAAATACGCTGCAATCCAAGATCGAAGGCCTGGAAATGGGTGCCGACACTTATATTGAAAAGCCTTTTTCGCCGGCCCACCTGCAGGCACAAATTGCCAGCCTGCTGCGCAACCGCACCAAAGTGCAGGAATACGTTGCCCAGGCGCCGCTGGCACAAGCTAAACCCGTGGGTCACAACAAAGCAGACCAGATGTTTTTGAATGCACTGCACGAAGCTATTGAAGCACACCTGGCCAATCCTGATTTTGATGTGGAACAATTAGCCCGCCTGCTCAACATGAGCCGCCCTACACTTTACCGTAAAATAAAGGACCTGTCCAGTGTGTCGCCTTCCGATCTTATAACCATTACGCGGCTGAAAAAGGCAGCGGCCCTGATGAACGAGGGATCGCTGAAACTTTATGAAGTATCGTACCTGGCGGGCTTTCAATCGCAGAATAATTTTTGCCGCAGCTTTCTAAAGCAATATGGCATGACACCCCGCCAATATATGGCGCAGGCTGCCGGCAAAAAGGCCGAACCGGCAACGAAAACAGCCTAAAAAATACAGCCAAAGCGGCCATCGACTCCAGTGCATTAGCCATGTAAAAGGGCTAAAACTTTACCGGAAATTGATGGATGCTTTGGCTGTTGGTTGAACGTTCAGTTTTTTATTTACTGCACTACGGTGTTAAAGGTAACGTCCACGTCGGATGACGATTTGGAATTATCCCAGGCATCATTGGCGCCTTTGTTGGGCGGGTTGCCGCCATAATGCCGCAGTACCACCCGCAGGGTGCCTGTTCCGGCAGCACCGGTATTGATAAAACCGGTTGTTCCCAGCGGAATACCATTGGCGTCGTTGTTTAAACCCGTTACCGAAATACTGTTACCAGCCGACGGCAGGTAATAAATGCGGTGGGCATCGCCTTCTTCATCCACCTCGCCGGTGATGTCGGCATCGGGGTCTTTGGTTTTATCCAGCAATTCCAGTTCGAAATGGTACATGGTATTAGCTGCCAGCACCACGTTCTGCTGGATAGGTGCATTACCCCCAGGGCCGTCAGGGTCATCCACACTAAACACCAGGGTATTACCGCTTCCCGTGTGGGGCATGATCTTCAGCGTTACGGTTGTAATCACTTCTTCGTCGTTGTTTTCACCTTCGTCGGCTTTGCTACAGGCTGCCAGGAAAACAGGGGCAGCTAAAAGCAATAAATACAAGCGTTTCATTGATTGTTTCATCATGATCAGGGTTGTTTTAAGGAAAAATTTGAGCGCAAAAATTTTGACTATATCAAAGACCAGGTATCGTCTATTTTAAAAAGAAATTGGCCTAGCCTGCGGCTTGGTTGCCTTGCAGGGAAGAGGTCAGCCTTTATTGCCACCAATAGGCACTTTAAGCCTGACCTGCACATTGCGGCCCATTTCATCTGTAAAAAACCGTAGGTAGTTCAGGTAATCGCGATAGCTGCGGTTCAGGGCATTGCGTACGCTAATTCCCAAGCCTACCGGAACGGAGCCAATCTTAAGCGTAGTGCCGGCATCGAAATGGGCCAAAAAGTACCCCGGTGGTGGTAGCGCATAATCCTGTTTGCCGCCGCTTTCATCGGGCACCCGGGTTTGGCGCCACACCTGCAGCCCTTCAACCATCAGGTAGGTGCCGGTGCGCCTGCTGCCATCTTTAAACGCATATCGAAGAGATGCATGAAGCCGGTCGGCAGGCATGCGAATAAGCCAGTCGCCCGCAGTTTGGTTTTTTGCCCGCAGCAGGTTGTATTGTGCGGTCCACTCCCATTGGGGCTGGGGCTTCCACCAAAGAGAGGCATCCATACCCTGCAGCAGGGCATCGGTCTGGGCAAAGCGCAGGCTTTGGTATACCCCCGAAATGGTAACCACCGGTTCTCCAGGCAGGGGTTGCTGGTAAATAAAGTCCCGGATGCTGTTTTGGTATAACGACAACTCTCCACCAAGGGTTCCCTGCCGGTTGTTCCAGCGCTGACCCAGGTGCAGGTAAACCGATTGTTCTGGTTTCAGGTTAAGGTCGCCGGTCTCAAAAGTGGCCGTTCCCTGGTGAATGCCGTTGCTCAGCAGCTCGTTGATATGAGGTGCACGGCTCGACAGGGTAGCCCCTCCCGAAATGCGCCACCCCTCGGTAATGCGTAACCCTGCACCCAGCGAAGCGGCAGCAGTATTAAAGTCAAAGTCATGCCGGGCAAATTCGTCGCCCCCTGCTTTTACCCTGTTGGACGTAATACCCCGCCGGTCAAAGCGCAGGCCGCCCTGAATATCCCATGCATTATGGTTCCACTTGGTGAGGTAATATCCACCCCAGGACCTTGCCTTATATGCCGGTATATAGTACCGCCCCGAATACCCGTTGGATTGCTGCATGGCCAAAACGGAAGCTGTGTGTTGCCACGCTCCTTTCCTGGGTGCCTCCCAGCCTAGTTCCTGTTGCAGGGTGCCTATGGTCAGGTGCATTTGCGGACCGCGCCGCTCGCTGCTGCGTACCACATCAAATTCTTCCCGGTCGTTGAACTGCGCCGAAAGCAGGAGGGAAAACTTATGTCCGGCGGCATCCACTACTGTTTTTGATTTCAGCAGGTGGTGCTCCACCGCCTGGTAAGGCCGGGCTATAGCAAAACTGCGCTGGCCGGTAAAAGTGGGGTCGGGTCTTTTTGTGGTAAGCGCATGTTCAAAATCTGTTGTATTGCCAATATGGGCACCGGTAAATAAGCCCAGCCTGGTTTGGAAATAAGAATAAAAAAGCTCGGTTTGAAAGTGGTGCCTCCTATAGCCCCCAGCCAGGGAAAAATTGCCTTCCCTGCCCGCGGTGTTATTAAGGCGGTAGTGGGGAGTGGCCACGTTTCCGCTTCTTTTGAGGGTGCCCAGCAGGCGGTAATTGAAGCCCTCCCATTTTTTGCTGGCCCCTTCCAATACACCCGACACCACTCCCTGGCTGTTATTGGTGCCATAAACTGCATGTAGCTCACCGCTGGTTCCGTGTGCCTGGCGAATGGGTTTGGGTTCGACCAAAATAACCCCGCCAATGGCATCGGACCCATAACGCAACTGGTCCACGCCTGTGATCACAGAAATTTTGCCGGCTATAAAAGGATCTACCTCAGGGGCATGCTCATTGCCCCATTGCTGGCCTTCCTGCCGTACCCCGTTGTTAATGGTGAGGATGCGGCTGCTGTGCAACCCATGAATCACCGGTTTGGCAATGGTGGAGCCTGTTTGCAGCAGTGTAACCCCATTGATTTTAGCCAGTGCATCGCTAAAAGACCGACCCCGGGCTTCTTCCAGCGCAGCGCCACTAACTTCGGCACGGGTGCCGGCAAGTGGCACGGTGCGCTGGGCAGCAACCGTTACGCCTTCCAGCACAGTGCGGGCCACAGGCATGTCCACATCGAGGTGGGCTGTGCCTTGGAGCCCTACATAGCGCAGCACTGTATCAAACGAAATATGGGTAATGCGCAGGGTGTAGTGGCCCGCACAAAGCGAATCAAACTTAAAATCGCCCTTGCTGTTGGTGGTAATTATCTTGTCCAGTTCCACCAGCATAACAGTAGCGCCGTCAAGGTTTTCGTGGCTGGCAGAGTGGTGCACATGGCCGGTAAGCGAACCAGCGCACACCTGTGCCTGAACCAGGGCAGCCTGCCCCATGAAGAGCAGCAACAATAACTTTTTCAATAGAAAAAAGTTTACACAGAAAAAAGGGTTAACAACGTTGGGGTTGCCCTGAAGGTGGACCGCGGCCATTGGTACTGGCGCTAAAGCCTGCGGCTGGATCTGTGTAAAAAAAATAGCCTAGAGGAATGTGATACTTTATCTGCAGTTGCGGCACCTGCACTGCATCGGCTTCGGTAAACGGAGATTCTGCTACCTGGTGATCGAAGCCGCACTGAAAAGACGTGGCATTTACCGCAGTGCCGCAGCCTTTGAAACCGTAGCTTACATCCTTATGGCCAGCCAGTGCATCGTGGAGAAACTTCTTGGGCGTGCTGCCTAAGAGTGCCACTACAAGTAGCAGAAGCGCAATAATGGATCGTATGAAAGGTTGATGTTTCAAAAACTGGTTGGGCTTACAACAAAATAAAATTACAGGTTCAAATTGGTACAGGTTTGTTAAGGACCAAAGCCTATATTTAAAGGAGGCAAAGGTATGCAAATGCAACTAAGTTGCAATAATTAAAATCGGTTGCAATTACTCAGTAAAATGTGCCAAATGCAAAAATTCAACCAATAAAAAAGAGTCTGCAGCCATTTGCGCTGTTTTGTCTTTTACCCATCTTAATTTCGCTGCTTCCATGTCGCTTTTTATCGCATCATTGAATTCGGGGTCTAACGGCAATTGCTATTACGTAGGTAACGGCAATGAAGCTGTGTTGGTAGATGTGGGCATTTCTTGCCGGGAGGTAGAAAAGCGCATGAAAGACCTGGATCTTTCCCTCTCTACGGTTAAGGCCATTTTTGTTTCCCATGAACACTCGGACCATGTCCGCGGCATTTCGCGGCTGGCCAATAAATGGCGCCTGCCGGTGTTCAGCACCAAGGCCATGCGCCGAAACGGTGGTTTTTGGGTGGATGCCGACCTGGTTTGCAACTTTGTAGCGCACCAGCCGGTGTTGGTTGGCGGATTAACCATTACTCCCTTTCCCAAATTTCATGACGCTGCGGACCCGCATAGTTTTATTGTGCAGGGAAATGGCGTTACCGTAGGCGTTTTTACCGACCTGGGCCGTCCCTGCGAACAGCTCGTACATCATTTTTCACAGTGCCATGCGGCGTTTCTGGAAAGTAATTATGATGAGGAGATGTTGGAGCGGGGCAATTATCCGTACCACCTTAAAAAGCGCATTCGTGGTGGCGATGGGCACCTGTCGAACAAACAGGCGCTGGATATTTTTCTGCAATACCGTCCGCAGCACCTGACGCATTTGTTGCTGGCCCACCTTTCCAACAACAACAACCACCCACAACTGGTGGCCGATCTTTTTGCGCCCCATGCCGGCAATGCGCAGGTGGTGGTAGCATCCAGGTTTGCCGCTTCTCCCCTGTTTGAAGTCAAAGCCGATGGCAGGCCACCGGTGTTCCGGGGCCAGTTACCTGCGGCTGCTCCCCAGCAGCAATTGGCTCTTTTTGACTGAAAAGCAGCATAAGGTGCACCGTCTTTCCACAAATAAATTTATGCAGGAGCTGCTTAAATACACCCGGCAGGCCCCTCTCCATTGCACCTCATGACCGCAATGATTTTTTAAATGCCGCTTTTCATAAAGGTGAACCGAGGGCTTATGTATAGGCATAAAAAAAGTCCCGGCGCAAACCGGGACTTTATCCAACAATAAATTGTGCACTTACTTTTTAGAACCAGCACGCTTAGCGGTTGCCTTCTTTGCAGTGGCACCTTTTTTAGCGGTGGTCTTTTTTGCAGCACCAGTAGTTTTCTTAGCTGCTGCTTTAGCAACTGTTTTCTTTGCTGATGCTTTTTTTGCAGCGGCCTTAGGGGCTGCTTTCTTTGCAGTAGTAACGGCTTTTTTGGGTGCTGCTTTTTTGGCAGTAGCCTTTTTAGCGGTTGTTTTTTTTGCAGCTGCTTTAGGGGCAGCCTTTTTTGCTACGGCTTTTTTAGGCGACGCAGATTTACCTGCGGCCTTTTTTGAAGTTGCCATGTTTGTTGAATTTAATGGTTAGTAAAAAACTGATCTGAGCAAAATTAGCTCCAAATGCCCAGCTTCCAAAGTTTTTTACAACCATCATGCCACTTAGGCAGAAACCGCTACAGGCGTAACCGAAACAAAAGTACGGTCATGACGGCCTTTACGGAATTCAACAGTACCGTTGGTGAGTGCAAAAAGCGTCCAGTCTTTGCCTACGCCTACATTGTTGCCGGGGTGGTAGGTAGTACCACGCTGCCGTACTATGATGTTGCCGGCGATAGCAGGTTGCCCGCCATAGATCTTAACGCCCAGGCGCTTGCTTTGCGAGTCGCGGCCGTTCTTTACACTACCTTCACCTTTCTTGTGTGCCATGGTATAGAAGAAGTTTAAGAGTTCAAAGTTTAAGGTTCAAAGTTGCGCAGGTTTGCACAACTAAAGGGATTAAGCGATTTCGCTGATCTTGATCTTGGTGTACTGGATGCGGTGTCCTTTTTTCTTGCGGAAACCTTTGCGGCGCTTTTGCTTGTAGGCAATCACTTTATCACCCTGCACATGGTTCAGAATTTCGGCTTGCACTTTTACGCTTACTGCGCTGCCAACCGACATGTTGCCATCGGCATCGGCCAGGAGTACATCTCCGAATTCTACTTTATCGCCAGCGTTGCCACCTACATGGGGCACGTACAAAGTCTGGTCTTTTTGCACCTTAAACTGCTGGCCGGCTATTTTTACTATTGCGAACATAACGGTTCAAAAATTAGGACGGCAAAAGTAGTGAGAAATATATTACTGACCAAGGAATGCGGAGGGAATTTCAGATTTCGAATTTCGGTCTGGGATTTTTAGGGCCGGGTGCCGGTACTGTTAAGCAGAAGTTGCCCCCATTCTGCAATCCGAAATCCGCAATCGTAATTCGTAAAAGCCTTCCTACCTTGCACTTAACTAAAGAACGAAATGAAGGTTAAATCATTGCTGGCCAAACCGCTTGCCTACTATGTGCACAGCCAGGTAAAAAAAGCGGCTCAAACAGCCGTACAGGACCAGGAGGCCTTATTTAAAAAGCTGATTTCCGCTGCATCCGAAACAGAATTTGGCCGCGACCATAAGTTTTCGGCCGTGGCTTCACACGCCGATTTCCAGCAGGCCGTGCCCCTCCGCGACTATGAGCAGCTTAAACCTTATATCGAAAAGATCAAGAGCGGGAAACATAATATTTTATGGAAAGGCAAGCCTATTTATTTTGCTAAAACCTCCGGCACCACCAGCGGCGTAAAATATATTCCCATCACCAAAGAATCGATTCCCAACCATATCAACTCGGCCCGCAATGCCCTGCTGTGTTATATGGCCGAAACGGGCAACACCGGTTTTTCGGATGGCAAAATGATCTTTCTTTCGGGATCCCCGGTGTTGGAGCGCATTGCCGACATTCCCACCGGCCGGCTGAGCGGGATCGTAAACCATCATATTCCAAAATACCTGCGCACCAACCAGTTGCCCTCTTACGAAACCAATTGTGTAGAAGATTGGGAAACCAAACTGGACCGCATTGTGGGGGAAACCATCAATCAGAACATGACGCTGATTTCGGGCATTCCGCCCTGGATGCAGATGTATTTTGACCGGCTGGTGGAGCGTTCAGGCAAAAAAATAGGCGACCTGTTTCCCCAGTTTTCGGTGATGGTGCATGGCGGGGTAAATTTTAATCCTTACGCCTCCCGGCTGTTTGAAACCATCGGCCGCAAGGTGGATGCTATTGAAACCTTTCCGGCTTCGGAAGGCTTTTTTGCTTTTCAGGACACGCAAGACAAGGAAGGCCTGCTGCTCAATACCGCCAGCGGCATTTTCTTTGAATTTGTGCCTGCCGGCGAAATCTTTAACGAAGCCCCGACCCGCCTTTCCCTACGCGACGTGAAAGTGGGCGAAAACTATGCGCTGATCATCAACAGCAATGCCGGCCTTTGGGGCTATAATATTGGCGATACGGTAAAATTCGTTTCCACCGATCCGTACCGCATCGTGGTTTCGGGCCGCATCAAGCACTATATTTCCGCATTTGGCGAACATGTTATTGGTGAAGAGGTAGAAGCCAGCCTGATGAAAGCCGCCAACGAACAGGGCGTTCACATTACCGAGTTTACTGTGGCCCCGGTGGTGGCTGGCGGCAAGGGCAAAAGTTACCACGAGTGGCTGATCGAATTTGACAGTGAGCCCGCCGACCTCGAAGGGTTTGCCCGAAAAATAGACGACAACCTGCGCCAAAAAAATATTTATTATGACGACCTGATCCGGGGCAACATCCTGCTGCCGCTCCGAATTTCGGTGGTGCGCAAAGCAGGGTTTATTGATTATATGAAATCGGTGGGCAAGCTGGGCGGGCAAAACAAAGTGCCCCGACTCAGCAACGACCGGAAGATTGCCGATGACCTTAAACCGTGGACGGAAAGGAGCTGACAGTTGATAGTTGATAGTTGACAGTAAATGCAAAACTGCAGAAAAATTGCTACCAACTACCAACTGTCAACTATCAACCAATATCTCCTTTACTTTGCCACACTTACCCCAGCATGAATCAAAGCGGACACATTAAAAGAATCGCCATTTTTGGCTCTACCGGATCTATAGGCACGCAGGCCCTCGATGTTATTGACGCCAACCGCGACAAGTTTAGCGCCGAGGTGCTCACTGCCAATAACAATGCCGAGCTCCTTATAGAACAGGCCCTGAAGTTTCAGCCCAATATTGTTGTAATTGGCGACGATGGTAAATACGCCCAGGTGCGGGATGCCCTGGCCAGTACCGATTGTAAGGTGTTTGCCGGCGAGCAGGCACTGGAGGAAGTAGCGTCCATGGACGTATACGACCTGATGCTGGCGGCCATTGTAGGTTATGCCGGCCTCCGTCCTACCCTCAATGCCCTCAATGCAGGCAAGCCCATTGCCCTGGCCAATAAAGAAACCCTGGTGGTAGCCGGCGACATCGTGATGCGTACCGCCTACGAAAAGCGGGTACCGGTCATTCCGGTCGATTCGGAGCACTCGGCCATTTTTCAGTGCCTGGTAGGCGAAACCCGCAACCCCATTGAAAAAGTAATTCTCACCGCCTCGGGAGGTCCTTTTTTGGGTAAAAAACCAAATTACCTGCTCAATGTGCGCCGCGACCATGCCCTGCAGCATCCCAATTGGACGATGGGCGCTAAAATTACCATCGACTCGGCAACGCTGATGAACAAAGGCCTGGAAATGATCGAAGCCAAGTGGCTGTTCAACCTCGAGCCGGCACAGATCGACGTGGTCATTCACCCGCAAAGCATCATCCATTCCATGGTGCAGTTTCAGGATGGCAGCATCAAAGCCCAGATGGGCCTGCCCGATATGAAGCTGCCCATCCAGTATGCTCTTGCTTTCCCGCGCCGCATTCCCAACGATTTTCCCCGGCTCGATTTCCGGCGGGTACGTACCCTTACGTTTGAAGAGCCCGACATCCGCACTTTCCGCAACCTGGCCCTGGCCATGGAAGCACTCAACCGGGGCGGCAACCTGCCTTGTGTAATGAACGCCGCCAACGAAATTGCGGTGTATGCATTTTTACGCAATAAGATCGGTTTTTTGGAAATGACCGACGTGATTGAAAAGACGATGGACAAGGTGCACTTTGTACAGCAGCCCACCCTCAACGAGTATTTTGAAAGCGATGGCGAGGCCCGCAGCTATGCCGCCGATATGATCAAGCTTTAAATTGGGGTTAAAGCCACTGCCGCCCGTCCATGTGGCCCGTTTTCGTTTCGTTGCATCCCTTATCTTGCGAAAGAAGTTTTTTGATGGGCCCCGCATAAGTTCCTTGACGCAGCTTTGGTTGTGTCACTCACTTCGGGGTTCTGTTCTTTATTCAACCATTACAATCCGTGCTCCGGACCTTTACTGTTAATCGGAGCAAACCAAAGTATGATTTTATTAGCTGTTAACTGGCCGGCTTTTTTTGCCAATGTTGGCCAATTTATTCTTGCTTTTTCCATTCTGGTAGTGCTGCACGAATTGGGGCACTTTCTTCCGGCCAAGTGGTTTGGCTGCCGCGTGGAAAAATTTTACCTGTTCTTTAATCCCTGGTTTTCGCTGTGGAAAAAGAAAGTGGGCGAAACCGAATATGGCCTGGGCTGGGTGCCGCTGGGCGGGTATGTAAAAATATCCGGCATGATCGACGAAAGCATGGACAAGGACCAGCTAAACCGCCCCCCGGAGCCTTGGGAGTTTCGCAGCAAACCGGCCTGGCAGCGCCTCATCATCATGCTGGGCGGTGTTACCGTAAACTTTATCCTGGCGTTGGTATTGTTTGCAATGATCCTGTTTGTGTGGGGACAGGAGCGCCTGCCCATGAGCAGCCTCAAATATGGCGTGGCGGCCGATTCACTGGCCCTTTCGGCCGGCCTCCGCGACGGCGACCAGATCAAAGCCCTGAACGGAAAGCCTGTGTTGTATTATGGCGAGTTTATGAAAGACCTGGCTTACAGCGAGGAAGTAAACCTTACCGTTAACCGCGGTGGTGCCGACACCACGGTGCGTTTTCCCGAAGGCACCGTAAGCCAGCTTACTCGCAACCAGCTGCGCGGCTTTGTGATCCCCCGCATGCCGGTAATTGTAGACAGCTTTGGCACACAACCCGAATATACCACTGGCGAACTTAGAAAAGGCGACCGTATTGTAGGCATTAATGGAAAAAACACCGAATACTTCGATGATTTTAACGAAGTAAAACAATCTTATAAGGGTCAGAATATTACACTCAATGTAGTGCGTGGTGCCGATACCGCAAACGTGGGGGTAAAGGTGAAGGAAGACGGCTCCATTGGTTTTTACAATGTTTCCCCCGAAAAGATCTTTCAAACGGAAAAGAAAGAATACAGTTTTGCCGCCTCTATTCCTGCCGGAATCAATTACGGCGTAGATCGGCTGGGCGAGTATGTAAACGGCATCCGCCTGCTGTTTACCTCCAAGGAGCACAAAGTATCCGACAACCTCGGCTCTGTTATTTCCATTGGCAAAACCTTTGGCGGCGTTTGGGACTGGCAGCGCTTCTGGACCATGACGGCCCTGTTTTCCATTATCCTGGCGTTTATGAACATCCTCCCCATTCCGGCATTAGATGGTGGCCACGCCCTGTTTACCATTGCCGAAATGGTAAGCGGCCGCAAGCCCTCCGACAAGTTTATGGAGTATGCCCAAATGGTGGGTATGGTGCTGCTGCTTGGACTGATGCTGTATGCCTTCGGCCTCGATATTTGGCGGCTGGTGCGTTAAAACCCAACCTCCAGAACCTTTGGCCCGTAATATCTTCTTAAAGCTTCCGTCTCTTCAGGAGATGGAAGCTTTTTTATGTTGCCGGCTGCATCAATACTATTCAGCTTTTGTTGCGTCGCACACTTGTACTTCCGGAACAGTAAGCAGCAAAAAGCATAGGCCATTCTCCCGCCTTCGGCCCATCCACGCTCCAACCCCATTTACTCAATTACGGCCCGCAGCAGCCATTGCCATTTTATGAATTTAAATACGCTTCACTCAGCCGGAAATGCTTATTTTTACCGCCGCTGAAATTCCTTTCGGACTTCGGACTTCACAACCGGGGGTGTTTGGTTTTGACAGCATAGGTCTTTGAACGTGTAAGCATGCCGAGCGTTGTATCATTAGCTCGTAAATCTGAAGATTCAAACTCTAAATGGCGAATCTAACTTTGCCATGGCTGCCTAATCAGTGATTAAGTAGTCATTAGGGCCGCCGCGCAGGTTGGTCTCTTACCAAGCGCCGCCGCCGACTTAAACCCAAAAGAGGCTGCTGCAACGAAAGGCTGTGACCGTTGCTTAAGACCATCCAGCTAAGGAAAGAATTGGTTTGTTCCGCTCCGGTTCGTTCCCGACAATTAATTCGGAAATAAGCATGTAGAAAGCGTTTGGATATCATGTTTGGACACCGGTTCGACTCCGGTCACCTCCACAGGACACGAAAAATGGTAATCTTCTTTAAGATTACCATTTTCTTTTTCCCCTAAAACCTGCTTCCCGCCTGCGGTTTCGCGGAATAATTGATATACGCTTTCCCTTCGAACTCTTTCATATTCCTTACTTTATTCCTTCAGGAATCACCAGGTATTGCAGGTTATACCTAAATTCTTTGGAACATGTGGTGGACTTTAATAAAGAGCATCTGGACCATGCTTAATTTCTGAGCACGGGGAAGATTATGGAAAGAATGGCCATAATGAGACCTAACAGATTGATGGTAACAATCCAAAATATAGCTTTCCGACTAAGAGGTGGCCCATTACGCAACATGGATATTCCCAAAGGTATGAGTGCAACACAAAGCCCAATAATACCAATCGCCCGGATTTCCGTACCCTTGAGGGTGCCGAAAGGAACCATTACCATAAGGCCCAAGGCGATAGCGCGAAATAAATTAAGTACACCAGAGCGATAAGCCCCGATGGCAAGTACAATCCAACCGGCCATGATAGTACCATTCAAGTGCCTGAACACATGGAAAGCCCTGTAGGAATCAGATACAGCTTGCCATGCCTGCTCCCGGCTTTGTACCTGTACCAGTTGAAAGGCCATGTGATCGATACCGGCATGGAAGGTGCGGGTAAAAAGTCCTAAAAGGGCCAACGCGCCACCCCAGGTTGCCCATACCCGGTTCCAGGTTCCAATAAGAGTAGCAAGCGAAATAATACCAAAGCACAGGATTGCACTGCCCAATGAATAGCAACTGTAAGCGGCAGTAATAAGGTTAGGGTGTTCCTCAAATGCAGCTAATTGCTGGGGCGCAAAAAAGTGAAACTGAATACGAAGCAAAGCACCGGAAAGAATCAGGACTGGACCTAAAATCAAACTTACACCTCCTACCCAACGGCCGGGAAACAGGTTTGCCTGTGGCCCCACCAATTGTTGGGCAGATATGGGTTTAAAGGGTTGCTTCTGGGATAACATATATGAGGAATAATTTCTAAATTAATAATATTTAAGTCTGATGCAACAATCAGAAATCCATGTGCCCATCCAAACGCGGAGCCTCAGAAGTAGGAACAAGCTGCTATCATCAAGAAGGGCTGCTAACAGAGACTTTTTGCAATGTGGGCTAATGATTGCTTCTTGAGCTGAAGAATCATTATTTTTCTTTTGAGCAGGGGCTTAGGCGGCATGTCACTGGTCCATACTTTGAAAAGCCGATTATCGTTTTCTGTAACACCAAGTTTTCTTAGGTGCGTTCTTTACAGTCAGTGGTACCACTAAGAATGATAGACAGATGCTATTGTTGGCATCGGCACTAGCAATATCTAATGCATCTCACCTACCCCCTGTAAAATAGCTACAACCATCCTTGATTTGAACACAGCACCTGTTGCGGGCCGCCCCACCTTTGGGGTCTAAACGTAACAACATGGAACAAGTAAAAAAGACAGCGCTGGGCACGCAGGGTTTACAAGTGCCGCAAATCGGTTTGGGCTGCATGGGCATGACCGGTTTTGGTGAAGCCAACATGTACGGCAAGGCGGATGAAAGGGAAGCCATTGCCACCATCCATCGCTCGGCCGAACTGGGCGGAAACTTTTTGGACACTGCAGATTTATACGGCCCCTTCGAGAATGAAAAATTGATTGCAAAAGCGGTTGGGAGCCAGCGCAGCCAGTACATCATTGCCACAAAATTTGGCTGGGAAATAAACGACGCCGGGCAGGTGACCTGGCAAATAAACGGCAGGCCGGAATACGTACGCAAATCTGTGGAGCGGTCGCTCAAAAACCTGGCGACCGACTACATCGACCTGTACTACCTGCACCGGCTGGATAAAAGCACGCCAATTGAAGAAACCGTAGGTGCAATGGCCGATTTGGTGAAAGAAGGAAAGGTGCGTTACCTGGGGCTTTCGGAGATGTCGGCAGAAACGGTAAAGAATGCCCATGCGGTGCATCCCATCACTGCTTTGCAAACGGAATACTCCCTTTTTGAAAGAGGAGTGGAAGCCCGAGGCATCATGAAAGCGATGGCCGATATGGGTATTGGTTTTGTGGCTTATTCCCCCTTGGGCAGGGGCTTTCTTTCCGGCAACATCCGAAGCATCAACGATTTGCCAACCGATGATTTCCGGCGGGCTATTCCCCGCTTTCAGCCCCAGCATTTTGGTAAAAACCTGGAACTGCTCCATGCCATTGAAGCGCTGGCAAAAGAAAAGGCCATTACGCCATCGCAAATTGCCTTGACATGGACAATACACAAAGGCGCCTTGCCTATACCCGGCACCAAACGAAGGGCCTACCTGGAACAAAACATAGGGGCTGCCTCGGTAACACTCAGCGATGCGGAAATGGAAAGCCTGGAGCGCATTGTACCGCTGGGTATTGATACCGGCAACCGCTATGATGAATTCAGCATGGGGCTGCTTGACTAGCGTCGTGAGTGGTCAGTAGATGACGGATGAAAGATGATAGATGACCGTTGGTTGTTGGCCGACGACCTTCATCTGCCGATTGCCTTTTACTCATTACTCATTGCATATTGCTAATTGCCGATTGCCCATTGTTCATTGCCACGTAGCCATCTTAATTTTACTGCATGACCAACATTCAAACCATCACCCAGTTTCACCGGCTAACATCCTTGCCGGATCCGTTGCACCCACAGGTAAGCGTTGCCCGGTCGGAAGATTGCCGGTACCAGGCCGATGGAACCTGGGACCAGTTTATCACCCAGTTTTACTGCATTGCCCTAAAGCGGGATGTAAAGGGAAAGATGCGGTACGGCCAGCAGTTGTACGATTACGACAAAGGCGTAATGAGCTTTACAGCACCTCGCCAGGTGCAGTCGCTGGATGTGCAAAACATGGAATGCGGTGCAGGGCTGCTCCTGTTTTTTCACCCCGATCTGCTGCTGAAACATCCACTGGCAAAAGTCATTACGCAGTATGGTTTCTTTTCCTATGCAGTGAATGAGGCGTTGCACCTTTCTGCAGGGGAGGAAGCGGATATTGTTGCCATCATCAATAAGATTGACCAGGAGTCGAGGCATATTGACCGGCATACACAAGACATCATTGTATCGCAGATCGACTTGTTACTGGCTTATTCCAACCGTTTTTATGAGCGGCAGTTCATTACCCGCAAGGCAGCCCAGAGCGATTTGCTGACCCGGTTTGAAGCAATTGTGGACGCTTATTTTGCGGCCGGCGAATCCGGGGAAAAAGGTTTGTTGACCGTGCAGCAAGTAGCTGCTGCCCTGCATCTCTCCCCCAACTATTTAGGCGATATGCTCCGCACCCTGACCGGACAAAACGCACAGCAGCATATTCACCAAAAGCTCATTCAGCACGCCAAGGAAAAACTTACCACCACAACGTTATCTGTTGCCGAAATTGCTTATGAATTAGGCTTCGAACATTCCCAGTCATTCAGCAAATTGTTTAAAAACAAAACGGCGCAAAGTCCACTGGAATTCCGGCAATCGTTCAATTAAAGCAAAGTCCCGGTTGATAAAAAGTGATACATGGATACAGCGAGTATCTATATAAACTTTCCAATGAACCATGAATGGTAGTACATGTTATGTTCCCAATTGTTATTTAATATTCCATTCAGCCAGCCATTGAATTAAAAAATCATGATTGCTCCCCTTGGTCTCTAAAGAAAGTCCTTCTGTGTCCCCTCCAAGAGGCCTGCAAAGCCGTTGGCAGGATCACCATAAGCAGCACAAGCTTTTAAACCATACTGCATACGAAGGGTTCGGCCAGCACTCCAGTTTTTAGGCAAACAGACGCTTGAGGCATTACAACCTTTCAATGGATCAAAATAAAAGATTCATTATATCCATGCCGATCTGTTGCTATATTTGAATCCGTTGTTCGTTAAAGACCGCTAACTGCATGTTTAAGATAATCCTGGCCCTCGTTTCGTGTTTTATCACGTTATCTATTGCTGCGCAACAGCCCGTACTTCAATGGGCAAAAGCCTTTCATTCTAACAATGTGTCTAATTTTTCCACCAACAGCAATGGCAGAACCATAGGCGTGGATGCACAGGGAAACGTATACTCCGCCGGACTCTTTAAGCACTCAATTGATTTTGATCCGGGCCCGGAAGTATTTACCGTAGAATCGGCAGGCAAGTTCAACACCAGCATCTTCATCAGCAAACTCGATGCCAACGGAAATTTTGTTTGGGCCAAGCAGATACCCACCTATGTGGAGTTTGGACAAATTGAAATGGAAGTAGACCGCGCCGGCAACATTTATCTTACTTCCGATCTGAATGAACCGGCAGATATGGACCCCGGACCGGGTGTCCTCATCATGACTCCTACAGGATTCAGGGATGCATTTGTGGTGAAGCTGAACTCAAATGGGAATCTGGTTTGGGCCAAGCAATTTGGCGGACCGGGCGATACTGGTCCCCAAGGACTTAGCGTAGCCATCGATAAAGAAGGAAACGTTATTGTAGGTGGCATATTCAACAATACGGTGGATTTTGATCCGGGGCCAGCCACCCTGAATATCACCTCCACTGCCCACATGCAGTCTTATATTGTAAAACTCAATCCTGCCGGGGACCTCCTGTGGGCAAAACAATTCGGCAATGGGCCAGTTGCACATGCCGACAGCTACATGACTGACATCAAATGCGATGAGCGGGGTGATATCCTTCTTACCGGTTCCTTTAATGGCACCTGCGATTTTGACCCGGGGCCGAATGTCTTTAACGTAAAGGCAAGCGAGGGAACCGCACGGGATGGATATATCGCCAGGTTGAAGGGCAATGGTGATTTTGTATGGGTCAAAACGTTTGGCCAGACAGGCTTCAACAACCATTTCATGACGCCAACGGGAATCCACATCGACGGCATGAACAACATCATAACAGCCGGGTACTTCATCGGTGACTTTGATTTTGATCCTGGCCTTGGGGTGCAGCGTATTTATGGCAACCCTTTCCAAAGCTTTATTCTCAAACTGGATGCACAGGGCAATTTTAAATGGGTGAAAGTGATTGGTGGTGACGAACAGGATACGGGTCACGATGTAGCAATCGACAGTGACAATAATGTATATACGATCGGGGTGTATGGACCCACGGTTGATTTTGATCCAGGTGCGGATACACACATGGTTACCAGCCCGCATTATGGGCCTTCCGGTGTTATCAAGCTTTCGCCTGGCGGAGACTTTGTTTATGCCGCTCTCTTTCAGAGCATTAGTTGGGGAACGAGTTTATTCAGGCGGATGGTGGTCGATCCCGCTCACAATATTTACGTTGCGGGATATATCTCCGGCATCAATGATTTTGACCCTGGCCCGGCTGTCTTTCCGCTTTCAAGTGGCAGCAACTCCGCACCTTTCGTGATGAAACTGGGACGTTGTCTGAATGCAACCAGTTCTACCCTCACCATCAGCGCCTGCAATGATTTTGTATTGAACAATCAAACCTATGATTCTTCTGGCACCTACGTGCAGATTGTACCCAACAGCGCAGGTTGTGATTCCGTAATCACGCTTAATCTTAGGGTGAATAAAAAACGGACCGAGCAAAATAAAACCATTTGCAGCGGGGAATCCTTTTTTGCCGGAGGCGCAAAACAAACAGCAGGCGGCACCTATTACGATACCTTGTACACCGCACAGGGTTGCGATTCGATTGTGACTACGCACTTGGCCGTAAACCCTGTGCCGGTTCCCGACCTGGGCAGGGACAGTAACTTATGCAGGAACGATAGGTTAACACTGTCGCCTGGTGATTTTACAGGTTATCTGTGGCAGGATAATAGCACAGCATCCAGTTTTACAGTGACTGCGGCAGGTCAATACTGGGTAAGGGTAACCAACAGCTTCAACTGCGTGGCTACCGATACCTTTATGGTAGCGCAAATGATGGAGCCTCCATCCAATTTTCTCAAAAAATCGGACAGTATTTGCAGCTACGGAAGTATTGAACTGTTGCCCTTGCAGTCGTATGCATCTTACCGGTGGTCTACAGGTGCAACAGCTAAAAGCATACAGGTTAAAACGCCTGGCCTTTACCAGCTCACCGCAACTGATGCCAATGGATGCACGGGCACAGACAGTACAACTATTATTCTAAAACAATGCATGCTGGGCCTTTACGTACCCACAGGCTTCACGCCAAATTCCGATGGCAGGAATGACCTGCTAAGACCCCTTGTTTTTGGCAAATGGACACAGTTCCGCTTTGCGGTTTATAACCGTTGGGGCACAGTAGTATTTCAGTCCACCGACCCGCAAAAAGGTTGGGATGGAAAAATCGGGGGTGTTCTGCAAAACGATGCTGTATTTGTATGGGTGTGCTCCTACCAGCTTGAAGGCATGCCGCCAAAAACGGAGAAAGGAAGTGTAATGCTTCTCCATTAAAACTACTTCAATCACCAGGACACGAATTTGCCCTGTGTAAATGCAGCGCTGATGCATATAGGTTGAGTAAATGATCTTAATGGAGCAACAGTACAACCACTTTAACCACTGCACATGCGGAATGAAAAACACCAGCAATGACTGTAATCAATGACCTAAAACAAAACCAATTTAACTGACAGGAACACCATCTTAAAAAGGGCAAGGCTACAATAGAAGGAAAGCTTACAGTGCGGCTTCGGGTTGTATCATGAGTGCACTTGCTTACCTTGCAGGCACAGTAATTCCTATATGATGCAACTACAACCCGGCACTTTTATTCAAAGCACCGAAGCATTGAGCGGAACCTATTTCTCGGGGGCAACCATTTTTATTTCTGGTATGGATGCCCAGGGTGCCACAGGCTTTGTGATCAACAAACCTTTTGGCCGGTCGCTCCATGAATTGGCAGAATTCCGGCACAGCATTCCATTCCCCTTATATGCGGGCGGTCCCGTTGACGAAGCCCACCTGTTTTTGTTACATCAGCGGCCCAACATTATCGAAGGCGGCGTTCCAATAGCCAAGGGCATTTATTTTGGCGGCAACATGCAAGCAGCAGTAACCGGCATCAACAACCATACGCTTACTTCAGGAGACATAAAAATATTGGTTGGGTATTGCGGTTGGGATAGCGGCGAACTGGAAGCGGAAATAGAGGAAGGAAGCTGGCAAATTATTACCCCATCCAAAGAAGCCCTTTTTGGTTGAAGGAGGCATGCCTTATCGCTGGTGATTTGGAATAAGCTCAAGGTTTTTTTGAGACAAATGGGGCACCATCGTAGTGCCCCATTTGTATGTTTAAAAGCAATGCAACAAAATGGTGTTGCTTCCCCTCAATATAAATTGGCATCAAAGACAACCCTCTTTAATCAAGTGTAAACTGCCCGTCTCTGTAAATGATCCTTTCGGTGCCGTTGCGTAAGCGGGCCGTAACAGTTCGGTCGGTGGTGCTGATAATATCGGTGTGCACTTTCGGACAACTATTGTATCCCATAGCGGCCCATGCTTCTTCAGGTACGGTGGCCATGTCGCCGGTAAACGTATCCTTATAAGCGTTGCCCAGTGCAATATGGGTATTACCAAAAGCACCACCCATATTTTCATCAAACAAAGTAGTGGCCATAAACTTGGTGATCTTTGAGTGACGCTTATCGGTGAGGGAAAACTCCCCTACTTTGTCGGCATTTTCCTGCGCAATCATTTGTTTCAGTGCGTCTTCATTTTCTAAAGCCGAGGAAGCTACAACAACACCATTTTCAAAGGTTAGCGATACTCCGGATATGCGTTTGCCTGAGTAATACAGGGGCTGGTTGAACCGGATAGATCCATTGGTGCCCCGCCAGTCGGGAGACGTAAATATTTCAAATGAGGGAATGTTTTTACCACCGCCACTGAGCCATTTGCGGTGTTCGCCAATTTGGATATGCAGGTCCACATCAGCACCTTGCAGGTGCACGGTATCAATTTCCAGGGCATCGAGCCGGTCTTTAATTGTTTCGATCTCCTGTTGCACCCCTTTCCAACGGCTAACCGGATCTTCTTCCCGTAAATAACAGGCATCAATGATTTGTTCCCAGTAAGCCTCCAAAGAAAGACCTGCTTCGTCGGCCATTGATTGCGTGCCATACAGGCACAGCGACCACGACAATTTTCCCGCCTGTTCTTTTTGTTCCCGCATTTTCATATACGGTGCCCTGGCACTGTTCATCAGGCTAATGCGCTGAGCAGGAATATCTTCCAGGTAATGCACATCCGGCTCTGAAACAATGAACAGGATATGATCAGCAGCATCTACAATTCCCTGCCAGTAGGGCTGTGCAAAAAAACCTACCTGTTCGTCGGTGCCCTGTTGCAGCAGCATCCGGGCAACACTGGATTGTCGGGTATTATTGGGCAGGTAGTTGGTAATCAGGTTGCCGCCGGCGGCATACACTTCTTTGGCAATAGCCAAAAACAAGTCTTTGGTACATTCCTGGCCTACCAGAAAAACCGTATCCCCTTTGTTGATGCCATTGCCATTATTCAGGGCATAATGCACCATTACCTGTGCATATTTATGCAGCAAAGTTTCATCCAATTGCATATCGCGTTTCTTTTAGGTAAAACGAAGGTATAATGGAATAGCCTTTCACTAAACACTATCATGAGCACATTAAGGATTGTCAATTTGCGGGTAAATACAGCCTTGTTAAAAATTAAGGATAAAGCAAGCCTTTCGCGGATGCATTCGTTAAGGTTATTTGAAGGGCAGCAATATCTTTTATTGTTTCAATAAAAGAAGCGTTCCCGCTTCTGGTGTAATTTGTAAGGTATAAATAAGACCCGCCAGCATCTCCGTTTTTTATGGTGCTGGATCATGTTGAAAGCGGAAAGGAGCCTAATTTTAGGGATGCGACAATTGCGAAATAAGGGGGTGTGTTTATTGTTGGCGTTACTTTGCTCCACGGCCACAACGCTTTTGGCCCAAAAAGGCGCGGGGGATAGTAGCTTACTGTACTGGAGCAAAGACCGCCGCCTTACCCTTCTTGATTTTGAAGCACCACGTAAAGTACCGGATACCATTTTCATCAGGCAGCAAGCACAGGAAAATGTGCACCGGCTGGGCGTAATAGCCACAGCGATAGATGTACATGTAAAAACGGAGCGGGGCCGGACCACCTTTACCATTAAAGCAGTTATGGATAAAAAGCGGTCGTGGATTGCCGGTGCTGGCGATAGCATTTCTTTGAAGCACGAACAGGGGCATTTTGATATATGCGAACTGTACACCAGGATCATGCGGCGGGAGTTGCGTAAAGCTGCTACGTTGGAACAATCCAAATCCATCTACGAAAAAGTGTTGGCTGAAGAGTCGGCCGAGCAGGATGCTTTTGACCGGGAAAATACCTTTGAGGCCGGTGGTGTTACACAACGGTGGGCAGAAAAAATTTCCCGGGGCCTGGCTGCACTGGCTGCTTATTCCAACCCTGTTGTTGTATTGACTTTTGGCAAATAGATAAAACATACAGGAAATTGTTTGCCTGTGACTAGGTTATCCATTATAAAAAATCATTCATTTTTAATGCCGGTTTGGGTGTAATCATCCGCAAGTTCTAAACTTCCGTTGGACCAGCATACTATGCTAAGCGGTGCACAATGAAATGGTTGATTAAGGCAGGCAAATGGTGTAGAATCCATTATATCATTGATGCTATTGTGCAGAATTTCCTTAAGCAGATGTCTTATTTCCACTGCCAATACTCCTTTAAACTTATTTATCAAAAAGCATAGGGTCTGTAAATAGTAATATTTTTAAGAGATAAAAAATTTACACACATGGCTAACCACTATTACAATGCAGCGGATCTAAACAAGTTTGGCAACATTGGTGAATTTCAAAAAGACCTTGCTGACAGGTTTTTTTCCTACTATGGCGAAGTATTTAAAGAAGGCGCTTTATCAGCTCGTGAAAAATCGTTGATCGCACTGGCAGTAGCCCATGCAGTGCAATGTCCATATTGTATTGATGCTTACAGCACAGATGCATTTGAGAAGGGTTATAATGAGGCGCAGATGATGGAAGCCGTACATGTTGCAGCGGCAATCCGCGGGGGCGCTTCCCTGGTGCATGGCGTGCAAATGATGAATAAGGTAAAGGAGATAGCGATGTAAAGGCTTTTGAACAAGATTTACTGTACAGCTAAACAAAGCAGCAGCCCATATTGTTTAGTTAATGGCTAAAAAAATGAACGTGATAAAGAGTGCACAAAACAGGGGAACGCTGAAGCGCCAAAATCACCAATTGGCTGATACAACGGCGCAGGTAAGCATCCTTCAGGATGATCAGCACCTTTATAGATTGATACCTTTTCAACAAAAGCTGGAAGAAAGCGGCCTGTTTCCATTAAAAGCAACAAAGGTTGAAGTCTTCCAGGTAAATGTAGGGAAGATGTGCAATCAGGTTTGCAAGCACTGCCATGTGGATGCCGGGCCCGATCGCAAAGAAATAATGACACGGGAAACCATGCAACAATGCCTGGATGCACTGGGCAAAAATCCTTCCTTGAAAATAGTTGATCTAACGGGCGGTGCCCCGGAAATGAACCCGGATTTCAGGTGGTTTGTGGAGGGAATAAAAAAGCTGGACCGGCATGTGATGGTACGTTGCAATCTTACCATTATACTGGCCAATAAAAAATACCACGACCTGCCCCAGTTTTATAAGCAACACAACATTGAAGTTGTTTCTTCCCTCCCCTTTTACACACAAGACCGTACCGACCGGCAGCGGGGCGATGGTGTGTTTGAAGATTCTATCAAAGCCCTGCAACTGCTGAACCAGGAAGGCTATGGAAAAGAAGGCACTGGCCTAATATTAAACCTGGTATATAATCCTGCAGGCGCTTTTATGCCGCCGCCACAGGAAGTGTTACAAAAAGAATATAAGGCAGCATTGAGGGAGCACTATGGTATTGAGTTCAACAACCTCTTTGCAATCACCAACCTGCCCATCAGCCGCTATCTCGATTTTTTGCTGCAAAGTGGCAACTATGAACAATATATGGAAAAGCTGGTCAATGCCTTTAACCCCGTGGCGGCCGCTAATGTTATGTGCCGCAACACGGTTTCTATTAGCTGGGATGGATATTTATATGATTGTGATTTTAACCAGATGCTGGATCTGAAAATAGAGGGCACCAACAAACATATTTCCGGTTTCGATGCTGAAGCTTTACAGGAAAGGCCGATTGTTGTAAACCAGCATTGTTATGGTTGCACGGCCGGCTCAGGTTCAAGCTGTGGCGGCGCTGTTACCTAAAAACTAAAAATCGGAAAACCTATATCTAAAAACACTAAAGAAGGCTAAAGGCTTACCCAGAATTTAAGCCAAGCAGCATGGTATTGTTCCACCCTAACCGCATCGAGCAAAGGATGTAAAAGCCTTGGGGCAATAAATTTTTGATTTTATGGACCCATTTAAGTTAATAGAAGACACGAAAGATTTTCTGGTAAGCAAGGGAATTTCAAGCCCTGATGTTGGCATTGTATTGGGGACAGGTTTGCACCAACTTACCACCCATATTACCATAGAACAAACGATTCCATACACAGACATTCCCCATTTTCCAGTATCTACAGTGGAGTTTCATAAAGGCCAACTTATTTACGGCCAGTTGGGAAAAAAAAGGGTGCTTATTATGCAGGGACGACTTCATGCTTATGAGGGGTACTCGATGCAGCAAATTGCTTTCCCCATTCGGGTCATGAAACTATTAGGAATTAAACACCTGTTTTTATCCAATGCTGCAGGTGCTATTAACCTGCACTTTAAAAAAGGAGACCTGGTTTTGATTGATGACCACATTAACCTTTTAAATGGCAACCCGCTAAGCGGCAAAAATATCAATGAGCTGGGAGCACGGTTTCCGGACATGAGCGAGCCGTATGATTTGCATTTAAAAAGCAGCCTGCAACAAAAAGCCAAAGAACAGGCCATTACCTTACAAAAAGGCGTGTATGCTGCAGTTCATGGGCCAAACCTGGAAACAAAAGCAGAATACCGCTATCTTAAAATCATAGGAGCTGACCTTGTAGGCATGTCTACCGTACCGGAAGTAATAGCAGCGGTACACATGCAACTTCCCTGTATAGCGGTTTCGGTGGTAACTGACGAATGCGATCCTGACAACCTCCAGCCTGTTGATATTGAAGAAATCATTCAGGTCGCCAGAAATGCTGACACCGTTTTATCCCGATTGTTTGCAGAAACAATAAAAGCGCTGCCATGAAGCAGGCCCTGATCATATTTGCAAAAAACGAGCTTTATGGTCGTGTAAAAACAAGGCTGGCGGCAACAACCGGTCATGAAATGGCGATGGCCGTGTATCAAAAATTATCGCAGCATACCTGCGACATTTCCAAGAACTTACCCGTTCAGAAATGGATCTATTATTCAGATTACGTGGAGCCCAACGATAGGTGGAGCCAGGCGTTGTTTGGCAAAAAAGTCCAGCAAGGAGGCGACCTGGGTGAAAGGATGTGCCATGCATTTGAAGAAGTGTTTAAAGCAGGAGCGGAGGAGGTGGTAATTGTTGGAACGGATTGTGCGGAACTGACTCCGGAGGTTGTAATGAAGGCTTTTGATTACTTGCAGTTTTATGACGTTGTATTCGGCCCGGCCAAAGATGGCGGGTATTATTTAATAGCCATGAAAAAGCCTTGTACAAAGCTGTTTGAAAACATCTCCTGGAGTACAAATGCGGTCTTGTCCAAATCATTGTCCATCTGCAAAGAAGAGTTGCTTTCCGTGCAGTTGCTTCAAGAGCTTTCTGATATCGATACAGAAGAAGACTGGAACAACACGGCTTTTTCTCTTAACCAAAGGTATTCGTATGATTAGCGTGATTATACCCACCTATAATGAAGCGCATCACATAAGAGCTACCATAAGACATGTTTGGAAAAATGATAGCGCTAATCTTATAAAAGAGATTATTGTTGCGGATGGCGGCAGCACCGATGCAACAGTTTCTATTGCACAGTCAGAAGGAGTGCAGGCCGTTATAAGCCCCAGGAAAGGACGAGCAGCCCAAATGAATTTTGGCGCTGCACTAGCTAAAGAGCAACTCCTTTACTTTTTGCATGCCGATACCATTCCCCCACCCCATTTTACAATTGATATAAAGAAGGCTATAGAAACAGGTAACCATGCTGGTTGCTTTATGCTCCAATTCGATTTGCCCCACTGGTTTTTAAAAGCCAACTGCTGGTTTACCCGGTTCGACGTGGATGCTTTCCGGTATGGCGACCAAAGCCTTTTTGTACAGCGCACATCATTTTCGGGGGCTGGTGGCTTTAGCGAAGCACACATTGTATTTGAAGATTACGACATCATCAAGCAACTAAAAAAAACAGGGCGCTTTGCCATTATTAAAAAGCCGGTTGTTACCTCGGCACGAAAGTACCTGGACAATGGCATTTATAAAATGCAGGGCATATTTTTCCTGATGTATTTTTTATACCGGTTCGGATGTTCCCAACAGCAACTTGTGTCCACCTACAAACGACTGATCAAGCAGGATAAACTTTAAAGCAGCCATATGAAACCGAATGACGAACATGCAAAATTACCGCCGGAGCAAAGACCCTTCCGCATTTTAATTATTTCGGGTTCAAACAGGCGGCAATATAATTGTCCGGGTGTAGATGGAAAAGCAAGAACCCTGATGTTGCAGATGGCAGATCGATTACCGCAGGATTGGGAAATTGATTATGAAGACCTGGGAAATGTTTATGGAAGGGCCCACATTCAAAGCTGTAATGCTTGCGTTTCCACGTCGATGGCGCTTTGTGTGTGGCCCTGCAATTGCTATGAGAAAGGCAGTTGGATGGAAAAAGACCTGATGTGGGAACTGGACCTGTATGCACGTTTGGATATGGCAGATGCATGGGCCATAATAGGCCCCATAAACTGGTATGCTCCTTCCACCAACCTGAAAGCCATGTTTGACAGGCTTGTTTGTATGAATGGCGGCAACCCGGATGAGCGCACCATCGACCACAAAGATCCTGAGAAAGCTATGGCGCTGGAGCATACAGAAAAATGGAAAGAGATGAGCGTAAACCACTTGGAAGGGAGAACTGCGGCCTTCTTTTGCTATGGCGATGAAGGGGGCGATGAATTTGGCGAAGATGGCCGCCCGAAATTGCTGCAGCACAAATCCTATTTTGATCCGGAGAAAGAACCCTTTATAGACGAACGGGATGCATATGCACCGTTGGTTTGGCAGTGCAGGTATGGTGGTGTGGAAGTACCGGATCATTTATGGACGCATTGCACCAGTGGCAAAGGAAAAAAGTACAGCGAAAACCAATCGGAGCACATGATACTGGAAGACTCGTTTATGAAAACGTTCTACCGGTGGGTGTCGGACTTCGAAGGATTTGTTCGGCAGAAAGGGAAAGTGCCACCTGGAAAATACAGGGCTTATGGATACCAAAAGCCCAACAACCTTTGGAAAGAAGCCAAAACCGGTATCCGCTCCTGGATGCTGCGCTTTGGCATTACTCCCGATAACTCTTCCCCGAAAAAGCAGAAAGAACTGGGCTTAAACAGGGACATTACACTTCGCCCTTCCAAAAGCGAAGGGGAAAAATTGAGGAAAAAGTAAGGATGCATTTTAAAAATACTTTTCAGGAGGCTGCGCCATGATCAAACGAATATTCGATTTTAAAGGAGCACCCTTATTGGCTGTGGTATGCGGGCTTTTAATAATTGCAGAAGGCAGGCGCCAATTAAGGAAACGCAACCAGCCACGCTTACAAAGGGCAGTAATCAACACATTGGTCTCTGTTCCTGCTTTTACCCTACTGCGGTTTCTGTTTCTGCCAGTGATGGTTAAAATTGCGCAGAAAAACAGCCAATTAAAATGGGGGTTAAATCACCATTACACTGCCCCTCCATTGGTAAAGGGTTTGATCGCCTTCCTGGTGTTGGACTACACCAATTACCTGTGGCACGTTTTAAACCACAAAGTTCCCATGTTGTGGCGCTTTCATGTGGTACACCATAGTGACCCCGACCTGGATGTAACTACTGCTTTCCGCTTTCATTTTGGAGAACTTATCGGGTCCGTATTTTACCGGGGAACCTTTGTGCTGCTTTCCGGTGCTACCGCGCTGCAGGTATTACTGTACGAGGTCTTGTTCGAAGGAGCCACTCAGTTTCATCACAGCAACTGGCAATTGCCTTTTCGGCTCGAAAAAGCATTAAATAAGGTGATTGTAACACCCAGAATGCATGGCATCCATCATTCCGTAATCAGGCAGGAAACAGACAGTAATTATTCCGTTATCTTTTCCTGGTGGGACCGCCTGCACCAAACGATACGATTGAACGTGCCGCAAGACTTAATTGTAACTGGTGTGCCCTCATACAGCAATCATGATGAATTGACCGTTAGGTATTTGTTGCAACTGCCGTTTACAAAAATCAGAAAGTGGGACCCAATAAATGAGGTAAGAGATGTAAGGGGCATCGGTGATAAAAATAACTTAGCAGAATAGTATAAAACAGGCTGGCTCCATATTGTAACGAACCAACATTTTAATTAAGAACGCAATTCGCACCTAGAATCCGAATGACCAAAATCTTTATATGTAGCGGCATGCTCCATTTATTTAAAATGAATTAGCGGCTAAAAATTAACCAGTTTAACTGTCCTGTATTTTAGGAAATATCCCAACATTCAAACTCCTGAAACTTTGAACAGGGAAAAGCAAAACACGGCACTAAAAAAATTTACCTGCTCCATTTACTGGTTTCCTTTCTTTTGAATACATATAACCCCCAAATGGAATCGCAATAGTTGGTCAGCGGCTATATATAAGCGGCATTTCCCACAACTTAGGCGACAAATTCAACATTTAGCGCAAAGGTTGCTAGTGGAAGCCTGCTGCTTCTAGTTAGTTTTGGTGCTCAACCAAACAAATGAGAAAGAAAATATTCTTAAGCTGTTTTGCCCTGGCGGTAGCCGCAAACGTGTTGGCACAAAGCAAACCCAAAAATACAGTGGGACTAACCCTGGGCTGGCAAAATTTCAAAATGGCCGACCAGCATGCCTCTCCGCTTCAGTATGGCACCAATGCTATTTTTCCAAGGGTAGGCCTTTCGTATAAGCACCAAAAAAACACTTCCTTTTACGAGATAAAAGTGTCCGGAGCGAAAGGCAACCTGAACCCTGCAAAATTTGGTGCCCGCACCTACGGAACAAAATGGAGCAATACCGACTCTTTTCAATACCAGATAGCATCTGCCTTTATCCATGCGGATATTGAAGCCTCCTATTATAGAAACATCACTTCCCTGTCCACCGAAAACACCCAATACTGGGTGGGTGGAAAGCTGAATGAATCTGCTTACTATGGAGACGAAGTAGCCAACTTTCCATGGATGTTGAACGTACTGGACCTTTCCCCCTCTCTGGCAGTAGACTACAGCCCTTCTAAGCAACACCAATTAGGTATCAAGGTAGATCTTGGGGCAGTGGGCCTTGTGACCAGGGCCGTATATTCCATCTTTCCAAAATCAAACAAGGATAAAAATGTTCCTGCATATTTTAAACAGGGCACTAAGCTAGCTTCCGTAAACCGGTACCAAAAGGTACAGTTCCAACTAGAATATAAATACCTGGCGTCAAAACATTTTGAAATAGGCGCAGCATACAGGCTAAAGTGGATGCACTACAATTATCCTAAGAGCCTTAAAGCATTGGACAAACAATTTGATATAAAACTTGCCTATACCTATTAATTTTTTTACAATGAAAAATATATTGAATCTTCTTTTCGCCCTCTTTTCCCTGCTTACAATCACTTCTTGTTCGAAAACACTTTTGGGAAAAGAAATTGTAAATACACCGGTAACAAACTTTGAGATATTGTGGCAGGACTTTGACCAGCACTATGGTGCCTTTGCAGCCAAGAACATTGACTGGAAAGCACAATACGCAAAGCTTCGGCCAACGGTAAACAATGAAATGACCGAAAGGGAACTGTACGCGGCTCTTACAAGGCTGCTCGATGTTCTGAATGACAACCATGTATACTTGCGTCCCTTAAGAGCTACAGGCCTGCCCTGGTATAACGGAGGCATACTCGGCAAAACAACTGTACAGGATTACGACAGGGCTGTAGCTCAAAAATATCTGGCTCAAAAACAAGTGTATAACAACTCGATTGAGTACGGCACCTTTAGCGGGAACATTGGCTATATAAACCTGTTGAATTTCGACAACAACATAAGTACCTACCACAAAGCCATGGATGATGTACTTACACATTTGAAGGATACAAAAGGAATTGTTATTGAGCTAAGAGAAAACAGGGGCGGCGAAGACCGCGTAGCACAATATATCGCCAACCGATTCGCATCGGAGAAAAACCTCTCCTTTACTGCCGCAGTAAAGAATGGGCCGGGCTACAATGATTTTGCCAAGCCGCTTTCGTTTTTTACCGAACCACAGGGCGATTTTCAGTATAACAAACCTGTGGTGATGCTTACCAATTTAAATACGTACAGCTCCGGCGAAACATTTGTTTTGGGTATGCTCCAGATTAAAAACGTAAGGATGGTGGGCGGCGTAACCGGTGGTGCATTGTCGGATGCAGTAACCAGGGATCTGCCCAATGGGTGGTCTTACCGCCTGCCGATTGCGGACGTTAGGGATGCAGCAGGAAGAAACCTGGAAGGAATAGGGATTCAGCCACACGTAGATGTAAAAAACACCCAGGAAGAACTACAAAGCGGTAAGGACAAGGCGCTGGAGAAAGCGTTGGAGTTGCTCAACTAAATATTTGGCCGCCATGACTGGAATTTCTGCTCTAACCCGGCTTACTTTGCGTAGCTGCTTACCTTGTTTTCTATGTAAAGTATTCTCCATGGATCGACTTAATGATCGCTGGTTCCGCCTTATCGGCATCCCATTAATTGCGCTGGTTTCCAATATCATTTTCTACTATGATATGAATGAAAGGCATGGCTTTAGCTTTTTTAAAGACTATTTGTATACCCTATTTACTTCCCTGTTCCTTTGGGAGGCCAATCGGCAGGTAATTATTTATACAAGGAAACGATTTGCTACCTATTTGCAATCCAGGGACCGCATTTTTTGGACGGCAATGGGCATCCTGCTCACCACAGTTTCCATTATGACCCTTATCTCCCTTTTCTATGATGTAACAGATTGGTGGGGGTACGATTACACCTTAAAGAACTACTTATATAACAATTTCGCAGCGCTTACTTATTGCGCCATTATTGGAGCCATTTATGAAGGCATCTATTATTTTAGGAAATGGAAAATTGTGGAAGTGCAGGCCGAAATGCTGAAGAAAGAAAACCTCCAATCACAACTCGATAGTTTGAAACAGCAGGTAAATCCACATTTTCTGTTCAATAGCTTAAACACATTGTCTTCGCTAATGCGCAAAGATGTTGACCGGGCGGAGGTATTCCTGGATGAGTTAAGCAAGGTGTACCGCTATTTATTGCAAAACAATGAAGACACACTGATTGACCTGGAAAAAGAACTGGCATTTATGCACTCTTATTTTCATTTGCTCACCACCCGGTACGGAGAAGCCATCAAACTTAAAGTGGCCGTGGATGATAAGTACCTGCATTACGCCATACCGCCATTAACCCTGCAACTCCTGATAGAAAATGCAGTAAAACATAACATTGTGGATAAGGACACGCCCCTACTCATTGAAGTGGAGACAAAAAACAATGGACAACTGGTGGTTCGCAATAACATCCAATCTAAAGTATTGAAGATGCCTTCCAGCAAAATTGGCCTGACCAATATTGCTTCCAAATACAAACTGCTCAATCAGCCCCAAATTGTGATCGCCGAAACCCCTAAATTTTTTTCGGTGCACATCCCCCTTTTAAAAAACAGCGTTTATGAAAATGTTGATTGTTGAAGATGAAGACCTGGCAGTAGAAAAACTGCAATTAATGATTTCCGCCGTTGAAGGGGAGGCCGAGATTGTGGGCACTACGGGTAGCATCAAAAAAACGGTGGAGTGGTTGAAAACAAACCCGCAACCTGATATCATTCTGATGGATATCGAACTTTCAGACGGGCACAGTTTCGAGGTTTTTAACTTGATAGAGATAGATGTTCCTGTCATTTTTACCACCTCATACGATGAGTTCGCAATTAAGGCGTTTAAGGTGAACAGCATCGATTATTTGCTCAAGCCCATTCAAAAAATAGACCTGAAGCTGGCTTTGGACAAGTATAAAAAGCTGCATAAGAACGGCAAGCCTGAAGCAACTAATGCGTCTGCAAGCATGCAGGTACTGTTGGATGAACTGCAATCGAAAATTGGAGTAAAGGAATACCGGAAGCGCTTTTTGGTAAAACAAGGACAAAAGCAAATGCCCATCGAAATTGAGGATGTTGCCTACTTCTACATTTTTGACCGGGCTATTTTTCTAATGACGTTCGACAATAAAAAATTTATCATCAATTACACCCTTGATGAAGTAGAGCAACTATTGGATCCTACTTATTTTTTTCGCATCAACCGTTCCACTATTGTTTCTATAAAAAGTATTACGCAACTGCACGACTATTTCAACAGCCGGCTTATTCTTTCCTTGCAGCCATCTTTTAAAGAAAAGGCAATAGTAAGCCGCGAAAAAGTAAATGATTTTAAAAGATGGATCGGGAGCTGACTCTTTGGTGTATTATTTTTTAAAACGTTCGCAAATGAGCGTCAAGCTTAATTCCCGTAGCATGCTCCACAATGCCCATTTAAATATAGCCATTTGCCTTAGCGGGCTGCAACCATGCGCCTGCTAAAGGATTTGCTTGCCGGCAAAATGCGCCTTGGAAAAGCACATCATGGCCTTAGGTATCCTTACAGAAGTTGAAAAGAAATCCAGTTAACCCCATACGACTGGTTTTCAATAGTCCGCTTTATTCCAGCCGGCAGCTTCATTCCCGCCTGCTACCGCCATGGCATCAATCATTTGCATAACGGTTACACCATCCTCCGCCGAACAGGGATTTTCGCCCCGGTCCAGGAAATAGTCTACCACTTTTTGTATCATGGGTTGTTGTACATGCGGAAGGGGGTCAAACGAAAATTGCTGCTCTCCTTCACCTCTTTTAAGCACCAAAGGCCGGTGGCTGAAAATGGAAAACAGGAGTGTGCCTTCCGTACCGATTATTTCACACAGGTCGCGCTTTTCGGAAATGGTAAAACACCAGGAACCGGAAAACGCAACTAGTCCAGGAAACAATGCCTGGCCGCAGGTGGTATCCGTAGCAGGGTACAAACCAGCGGCATTAAAAGAACACCCCCAAACACTTAGGGGTGCGCCAAAAAAGTGGAGCATCAGGTCAAGCTGGTGCGGTGCCAGGTCGTATAAAAGCCCGCCGCCCGAGATAGCAGGGTTGTACCTCCAAGGCTCTTCGGTGTGGGCTATTAAGTTGCCCTGGTGGGGTTGAAAACATTGGAGTTGCACCAGGCGCGGGTTGCCAATAGCGCCTTCATCAATCAGGGATTTGATTTTTGAATACAGCGGCTGCGCCCTGCGGTAATGTGCTACAGAAAGTTTTACACCTGTTTCCCGGGCCACCAGCGCCATGCGGATAGCGGCTGCGGCACTGATGGCCATAGGCTTTTCTACATAAACCGGCTTACCGGCCCGCAATGCGGCAATAGTGTACTCCTCGTGCTGCAAGGGTGGCGTGGCCACATAAATAGCATTTACCTCAGGGTCATTAATCAGGCGGTCGGCATCGCTGTACCAACGGTCCACGCCATGGCGCCGGGCATAATCGGCCGCCTTTGCCGCATTGCGGCGCATTACTGCCACCAGCCTTGAGTGGGGTACCTTATTAAATGCAGGACCACTTTTAATTTCGGTTACATTACCGCAACCAATAATACCCCAACGGATCATTGTATCGTTCATTTGGAGTAAAGCTAATAAGGATCGGGCTTAAAAATGATTATGGCTGGTATCCAAAATAATGACCTTTCCCTTACCATGCACCATTTAGCTTTCACTACCCACTATTGCAGCAAAAGACCAACAGGTCCCTATTTTAAAAATGATGATGAATATTAATCCAGGAGTGGTAGTTGAGAAATTCCGGGATAAATGAGTTAAATATGGGTGCCTTACAAGTATGCTTCTGTAAAATGAATAAAAGGAAAACATTCAGGCACATGCGTGTCGTATACCTCATGTTTACTCCAAACCCATGCCGGGTGCGGTTGAATTTCGCTGCCCGAGGCCATCAATTTTTGAAACCGCCCTACAAAAATCCGCCAGGTATCGCCCTCTTTTGGGGGCAGCAAACGGTTGCCTGCCAGCCATTTCATGCTTTGCCAGGGAATCGCAATTTCCACCTCCCAGCCCTTGTCCACAACCGAATCGTCGTTTATTTTCCCATGGGGTTTTACTGCGGTTTTTAATCCGGGCATATCCCAGTTTAAAAAAGCCCAGCGCAGCCCCCTTGGGTGGCGACCCTTCCAAAAAGAAGCACCGCTCCGGTCGTAGTCACCGCCAAAGGTGAGGGTCTTTTCGTTGTACAAATCAAATTCGGGAACATCAAACCTGCCGCCCTTTGTATATGCATCGCGCCAGATAAAAAACACTTCGTAAATAGTGTTTAAAACATTTATCTCGAGTTCGTAATAACAGTCGCCGCCGTCTATAAATACTTCTACATCGTTGTCCAGGAAAACAATAGCATCCCGCTCGGTTTGGGTTGCACGCAGGAAAGGCTCCTCCACCCAAATCCCAATATACAGATGCTCCCGATCCCAAAGAACAGATGCCTGCGTATGGTAAAAGCCAGGTGCCCCGGTAACCATATCAACAAAGCGCGGCGACTTCTCTGCCTGTTGCCACACAGGTTTTGACAGGTTTCCGTCAATAACCAGCGGCTCCGGAATTTGCCGGGCAGTATAGTGGGCAATCTGGCCTTCGGGGCAGCCATACTGTGTTTTCATCATATCGTTGTTGCTATTAGCATTAAGAGCTTATAAAAGGCATGCTTTATAAAAAAGCACAACAAGAAATTACGATAATATTTTTGCTAATAAATATCCTGGTGCGGTAGGCCGGATCAGGATGCAAAACCACAAGAAGGAGTTCTCCTACCCTTCCCTGAAACGGCAGCACCTTTCAAGGCTATTTCAGGTAACCTTCTTCAGTGCATTTTCTGCGAAATCCGTCTTTTTATATCTCCGGGCTAGCATGGTGGCAGCATATCCATTAACCCACTTGTTGGAGCCATACAACAGGCGATTTTCCATTCTATTCCTGAGGCGTGCACGGCGGAGATTGATGATTTTTTCCCCTGCATAAGTTTTAAGTAGCGGGGCTTACTACCAACAAAATGGATGGGTGTATTAAAATTACCAGCCAGGGATTTTCCAGCTGATCCGCTTTTACAAAATGTCCATTCCTTTGGATTACCGAAAAGAATTAGGCCTCTTTATTCATATTTCAATAAGTGTATATCTGTATTCAATTGTAAGTTGATATTATTCAGCAGTGCAATGTTTACCTTAGTAGCCACAAAAAAATTAAATATTCGTTTACCATATCCTGAAAAGCCACATGTTGAAAACTACCAGATTTATAGCCGTTCTGTTATTGGTATGTAGCTATTGTTATGCAGCACCGCCGCAAACCACTCCACATATTAAAGTTGACCAATTCGGATATTTTCCTCAGGCCAAAAAGGTAGCTGTTGTTGTTGACCCGCAAACAGGGTACAATTCAAATGAATCTTTTACTCCCGGAACCGGAACAAATCAATACCAGGTACGGAGGTGGAGCGATGACGCGGTTATGTTTACCGGCTCGTTGCAAACCTGGAACGGCGGCGCCATCCATGCCCAATCCGGCGACCGTGGCTGGTGGTTTGACTTTACAACCCTAACCACTCCTGGCTCCTATTATATTTTCGATGTAGCCAATAATGTCGGGTCCTTTCGTTTTGAAATTGGTGACCATGTATACGAAGAAGCCCTGCGGCAGGCCATGCGTACCTTTTTTTACCAACGGATCAATTTTGCAAAACAACCCCCTTACACCGATGCAAAATGGGCAGACGCGGCTTGTTATGATGGACCCGGACAGGATCGCTATGCTACCAGCAGGTATGCGAAAGGCGACATAACCACTGCAAGGGATGTTCATGGTGGCTGGATGGATGCCGGCGATTTCAACAAGTACACAACCTTTGCCGGCAATGCCGTGATACAGTTGATGGAAGCCTACCGGATGAACCCCGGTGTATTTAAAGACAATTATAATATTCCGGAGTCGGGCAACGGCATCCCCGATGTACTGGACGAGGTAAAATGGGAACTGGATTTTTTAAAACGCATGCAGGATGCAACCGGAACCAATGGCCTGCTGCTAAAAGTAGGTGCGGATAACTATAACGAAGTAACGCCACCGAGCACCGACAAACGGCCCCGCTACTACCTGCCCGAATGTACTTCGGCCACACTATATGGCGCCTCCATGTTTTCGGTGTCGGGCATGACGCTGCAAAACGTACCTGCGCTTTCTGCATATGGCCAGGACCTGATACGCAGGGCCGAACTGGCTTGGGCCCGTGCAAAAACGACGACCCAAAACTTTACCGTGTGGCAAACTGCCTGCGACGACGGCGACATTAAAAGCGGTGATGCAGACAAAGGTGCCGACAAACAGCTGGACCATGCTTTTATTGCCGCAGCGTACCTGTACGAAGCAACAGGAAAGGCAGAATACAAAACCTTTGCAGAAAGCCAGTACATCAATGTAACGCCGTATAAGCAAAGCTGGTGGGGTCCTTATACCATACCGCAACAGCTGGCCTTACTTCGCTTTGCATCTATGCCCAATGTTTCGGCGGTGGTGGCCAGCAATATCCGCAACCGAAAAACCAACATGGAATACCTTTATTCCATTCCCACCTATTCCAATGGCACCGATCTGTACCGGGCTCATATGAATGACGAAACCTATCATTGGGGACACAACGAAGCCCGAACCAATGCCGGCTCAATGAACCTGGACTTTGTAACCTTTAACTTGAATAGCACCAAACATGCGCAATACACGGAAGTGGCGGAGCAGTACCTGCACTGGATGCATGGCGTAAACCCAATGGGCATGGTAATGCTGACGAACATGTACCAGTATGGTGCAGAAAAATGCGCCAACGAAATGTTTCACAACTGGTTTAAAAATGGTTCGGTTTGGGACAATGCTCTTACATCTGCCAACGGGCCGGCGCCAGGATATGTACCCGGCGGCCCTAATAAACAATACTCGGGAACGGCCAGCGGCATTGCCGATCAGCCGCACCAAAAAGCATATAGAGACTGGAACACCAGCGGCACTGAAAATTCATGGGAAGTAACAGAGCCTGCCATTTATTACCAGGCATCTTATGTAATGCTGTTATCAAGATTGATGACGGCCACGGCAGAACAAGGAGATACTACCAGTCCAACGGCACCTACACAGATTGCATCTGTAAGTGTTACAGCCAACAGTATAACCCTGGATTGGTCACCGGCCACAGACAACGTACAGGTAACCGGTTACGATGTATATAAAAACAATAGCCTTTGGCAGGCAAATGTTACCGACACCACCGTTTTGGTGAACAGCCTGTCCTGCGGCACAACCTACACCTTTTGGATAGTGGCAAAAGATGCAGCAGGAAACTTTTCCGGCAACAGCGATACCATCACAGTGGGAACCGCAGCCTGCCCCGCCATTGCTACCAGCTTTATCTACAAAGATGTACTCCACACCAACTGGTCGGATGCATCCACCGCTTCGGTGCGCAACTTTGCCTACGGCAACTTATTTACCGAAGGAACAAAATCGATCAGGGTTGATTTCTCCGGCAATGGCACCCTTGCTTTTGAGCACGACAGTGCCATCATTACTACACCGGATACGCAATTGAAATTTTGGGTGTACAACACAAGCAAGAATGGCATACAGATCTATACGCAAACACTCAATGGCACGCAAAGCCTTGCCGTTAACCTAAAACCTGCCAGCAGCAAATGGACGCAGGTTACCTTAACTATGAGCCAGCTGGGCCATCCCGGCAACATTAAAAAGATCGTTATCAATAACAACAGCGTCAAACAGGCCACCCTGTATTTCGATAATATACACCTCGCTAGTGTTACCGAAATCGCTACCACTCCTATGCAAATGACAGCAGCGCGGTTGAACCTGGCCAAAACCCTGTTGGCCACCAATGTTGCGGGCCTCCAGGTTTATCCCAACCCGGTAAGGGAACAATTAAACTTCGTGTTGCAAACGGATACTGCAGCCAGGGCCACTGTGCAGCTGGTAGACCTAAACGGAAAGGTTGTTGTAGAACAATTATTTAATGTTACCAGGGGAAGCAGCCACCACAAGCTACCGGCAGGAAAATGGGCAAAGGGTGTTTATTTTTTAAAAATTACTGTCGCTAGTCACACCTGGGTGCAGAAAATAATTAAAAGGTAACGCTTCAGTTTTGCACAAAAAGGCCGCACTATAATAGTGCGGCCTTTTTGTTTATCAGCAATTGCGGGTTACAATTTTATTTGCGCCAATGCATTCCGGGCCTGGTCCAGATCGGCCTTGGTTTGGGTAAGTTCCAGCGTTACTTTACGAAGCGATAAATGGGCCTGCACCAGCTTTGCCAGTGCTTTTAGCGCGGCCAGTTTTTCCTCGGGCAGGGCACGGGGGCGGTGGTCTAAAACACATATAGTACCCAGGGCAAAACCATCGGTATCCACTACAGGCACGCCAGCGTAAAAGAGGATGTTGGATGTTCCGGTAACAAAAGGATGGTCGTGAAAACGTTCGTCATAGCGCAAATCTTCCACTACCATGGGAGTATCGGGATTGATAATGGCATGTGCACAAAAGGACAGATCCCTTGAAAATTCGGTAATCTCCACCCCTTGCCTTGATTTAGCCCAATGGCGGTCCTTATCTATCAAAGACAGCATGGCAATGGGTGTGCCGCACAGCTCTGATGCAATTTTCGTAATGTCGTCATATACCTCTTCCGGCAGGGTATCGAGCAACTGGTACGATGCCAGGGCGGCAAGCCGCTGCGATTCGTTGGGCGGTATGGGTGCTGATTGCATGTGTTGAATTTTAACCCGGAACGTGCTGGTGCTACCGGCTGTTTCGCCTCCAGGGCTTTCTTTAAAGTGCCTTATTGCAGGTCGGCAGATTGCTGTAAAGCCTGCAAGGGGGCGATCTGTTCGGGCCGGGGGTTATTGCCCAACAGATCGGTGGTAATTTTTTTAACCTGCTCCAAAGCTGTTTGGGCTGTTCCCAATTTTGCTTTGGATTGTTCCAGTTCCGCCATTACCCGCCTGAGCTCCAGGTGTGTTTGCACCAGTTTGGCCAGCGCCTTCAAAGCTTCCAGCTTTTGGTCCGACAATTCCCTGGGCCGGTTATCGAGCACACAAAGGGAGCCTAAGGCATTGCCCTGCGGATCCAAAATAGGAATGCCCGCATAAAAAACTATATGGGGTTCTTCGGTAGTAAAAGGGTTGTCGTGAAAGCGTTCATCATAGCGGGCGTCTTCCACCACAAAAGGTTCGTTTGGATTGACAATAACATGGGCGCAAAAAGAAATATCTCTTGGCGATTCGACCAGATCAATGCCTGTTTTGGCTTTTACCCATTGGCGGTCGTCGTCAATGAGCGAAAACATGGCCATCGGGGTGCCGCAAATTTCGGATGCAAGGCGGGCAATGTCGTTATAAACATGCTCGGGCAAAGTATCCAGCAGGTTGTATTTTTTTAATGAGGCTAACCTTTCGGTTTCGTTATGGGGCTTGGGGGCAGGTTGCATAATTTGTTTTTTCTTACAGTGCCTGGTTAATAGGCATTTTCTTCACCTTTAAATACGTTGTAAACGGTCAGGAAAATAATGCGAACATCAAGCCAAAGGCTCCAATGCTCCAGGTACCAAAGGTCGTATTCTACCCTTTTTTTAATATGCACCAGTTCCCTGATCTCTCCGCGGTACCCATTGATCTGGGCCCAACCGGTGATGCCCGGCTTTAAAAACTGGCGAACCATATAGTCGTCTGCCAGGTTTGCAAAATCCTTCGTGTGTTTCAGCATGTGCGGCCTTGGCCCTACAATGCTCATTTCGCCTTTCAATACGTTGAGAAACTGGGGAAACTCGTCCAGGCTGGTTTTGCGGATAAACTTTCCGATGCGGGTTACCCGCACATCGTTCTTTTTGGCCTGAACAGAAGGATCGTGGTTGGCACCCATGCTCCTGAATTTAAAACACCGGAATGGACGGTTGTTTTTACCGCTCCGCAACTGTACAAAGAAAATGGGCCCTTTCGATTCCAGCTTTATCAGCAAGCCCAGGAGCGGCACCAGCCAGGATAAAATAAAGATCGTAACCAGGCCGCTTACCACTACATCGAAAGCACGCTTTTTAACCCGGTTGATTACTTCTTCCAAAGGCTCCCTCCGGATAGACAGCAGGGGTATATCCTGCAAAAAGTCGACATGCACGGGCCGGTCGATAAAGTTGCCAAAATCTGCAACAAGCCTGAACCTGATGAGCTCTTTATCTGCCTGCTGCATGAGGTTATACACGCGGTGATTGTTTTCGGGCATAATGGCCGAATACACTTCTGTAACCCGCAGTTGCTTGGCTATTCTCAAGGTTTCGGAAAGACCGGCCAATACAGGATATTTCTGGTCTTTGTTCACAACGGGGCGGTCATCAATAAAACCCATGATTTGCACACCCAAACCTTCTTTCTCGAGGTGGGAAATAAACCGCAGCGCAGTGTTGTTGTACCCGATCACTAAAATCTTCCGGCGCAGGTGCACCGCCCGGTCAATCCAACTGCGCACCACCATATACACCAGCCTGTTGAGGATAAGGCCCACCAGAAAAAGCCCGATGGTAGTGAGGCCCATGCCCGGTGACAGCTGAATTAACCGGGGAAGAAAAAGGTACACAAGCGTAAGTGCAGCCCAGATAATAAAAATGCGGAAGGTGGCACGAAGAAATTTTTCGAAAAAGGAAATGTTCTTGGTGGCATACACTTCGCCCATAAAGGCCAGCAAAAGCCAAAAGCCGTTGACCAAAATCAGGAACTGGGCATAACGCATATACATCCGTGATTCCGCATCTTCCGGAAATATATATTGCGCCAACAGGTAACCAGCATTGAGCAGCAACAAGTCCAGAACAAGAAATAATAACTGTAAAAATCTTTTAGAAGCGAAAGTCATTGGTATGCTTTGAATTCAAATACGGTAGTAAACATTTTCGTAAAACGATGCCTGCATTCCGTGGTATTACCCTAAAAAAGTAAAGCCCATTTTTCAGCCTTCCAAATTTGGTTGCCGGAATTTTAAGCAAAACATTCGGAGCATGGTACGGGGCGCCAGAGCCAAATTTCCTAAACCCAATCAATTCATTCCCCTGCGTAATAATGCGATTTTATGAATGTGTTTTTTGTTTGTATTGTTTATAAATTATCGGCACAAACTTAGTGCTGTCTACAAAATACCTCCGGAATAATCGCCTGGGCTCCTGAGAAAAACGCCAGAACCATTCCATGCCTACTTTTCGTAATACAGAAGGAGCTCTTTTTACTGTACCCGCCACAAAATCGAACGAAGCCCCGATACCCAGGGCCACATTAATTTCCAACCGGTCTAAATTTCGATACATCCATTTTTCCTGCTTGGGTGCTCCTACCCCTACAAATAAAATATGCGGCTTTACGGCGTTGATCATGGCAATGATCTTTTCATTTTCCGTGGCATTTTTATCAAAGCCAAAAGGCGGGCTGTAGGTGCCCACAATCTGTATTTGCGGATGTTGCTGCTGCAGTACTTCCGCAGCCTTGGCTGCCACGCCTTCCAATCCGCCCAAAAAAAATAACCGGTAGCCCCGGCTTACCGCATGTGCACACAAAACGGGGAACAGGTCGGAGCCGGCCACCAAAGACTTTAACGGTGTACCCAGGAATTTGGAGGCCCAGATCAAGGGGTTGCCATCGGGCAGTACCAAACCGGCCCCATCGTATACCTGCACAAATTCGGGGTCCTCCTCCAGTTTTACAATGTGGTCAAGGTTGGGCGTTACCACATAACTGCGTTCATTGTTGGCAATGATCCGGTCTATTTCCGCTATTGCTTCCTGCTGGTTTACGTTGCTGACGTTTGCCATGCCAATTCTTACCTTTTCCACGGCGTTTAATTTTCTTTGGTGAACAGATAGGCAGCACCGGACCCATTATTTGCGGTAAAGTTGGCCATAGGTTTCCAGTATCTGCAGGTTGATTTTATTGAGGTCGTAATGGGCCCGGATGCGTTCAATATTTTTTTCGGACACCAGCCGCATTGCTTCCTTTTGATGGTTTACTTCCATGATTGCCTGCGCCAGCGCCGGCACATCGCCCGGTTGTATCAAAAAGCCGTTTTCGCCCTGAATCACCAGGTCGGGGATGCCCCCGACAAAAGTGCTGATGATTACTTTTCCGCAAGCCATGGCTTCCAGTATCGACATCGGCAATCCTTCGTCGTACGAGGGCAGCAACATGGTATCCGACTGCTTTAGGTATTGCAGTTTTTGACCGCCATCAATCCAGCCCACCACGGTTATATGATCACCCAAATTCCGGCGCTTAATTTCTTCTTTTACCGCCTCAATTTCACCATCGCCCGCCAGCCAGAAATGCATGGTGGATGCGGGGTTGCCGGCAACGATCCGTTCAATGGCCTGCAGGAGGTCGTACACCCCTTTGCGTTTGCCCAGGCGGCCCAGAAATAGAAAATTATTGAAAGCTGGTGCTACCGAAATGCATTCAGCAAAAGCCGCCACATCCACACCATTGTGTACAATGCGGACCGTGCCTGAAGCAACATGTTGCTGAAAAAAGTCGCGCCAAAAAGCAGACAGCACAAAGATCCGTGCAGCGGCCCTGAAAGTGTACCGGATGTACCTGCGCAGCAAGGGTGCAGATTTAAAATAAAACGAATCGAAGTCGGCGCCGTGCACATGTAAAATCACCGGTTGGCCCAGCAGGCGGCACAAATGAACAAAGAGGCTTTTGCGGTAAAAGCTGCCTTTGGAAGCCACATGTATGTGGGCAATGTCAAACGCCTTCCGCTGCCGCAACGTGTACCACAAACTTTTAACGGTAACCATTAATCGCTCTGCCACGCTTCCTTCCACATGTGATACCAGGTGCGTCAGTGCAACCTCCGGGTGATGCCGGTTCAAGGCAAGCGCATCCCTGATGACCGTTGCCATGCCGCCTTTTGTTCGTTCGATGCTGGGCCCAATAACTAATATTTGTATCACTGGCACTGGTTAAATTTTTAAGTGGCAAAACCTACAGATCGTAGGCCTGCAGCAATGCTGCTTTATTTGCAGTGGTCCACGAACTGGTTTCCTGGGTTTGGGCCAGGTAAGCTTCCATTTCTTTGTAAAAAGCACCATCCAGGGCTTTAAGCATTGCCTCCGCCAGCTTTTCGGCATTGCCCACAGGAACAAGCATTCCGGAGCGGTTGTGCTCAATGGTTTCCGGGAAAGCACCCACATTGGTGGCAATAACCGGTGTTTGCAAGGCATATGCCGTCATTAGCACACCACTTTGCGTGGCATCTTTATAGGGGCACACTACAAATTTGGCCTCGCTGATCAGCAACACCAGTTCTTCGTTGGAAATATAGCGGTTGATCACCCGGATATTGTGCGGGTATTTGGCCACCACTTCCGGATCGGGAACATACCCCTCGAAACTTTTGCCGGCAATCACCAAAAGTTCGTTGGGGTATTGCTTAAAAATTTGGGGTGCCGCCTGTAGCAAAATGTCTATTCCCTTGTAAGGCGACAGCCGGCCAAAAAATAAAATATGCTTGCGCTCCTGCCTGCCCTGCGGCAGGTAATTGCGGTAATAGGTATACGGTTGCAGCTGCAGCACATACCGAGGGCTTTTTAGCTGTGGGTGGTGCAGGTCGAATTGCTTTTTGGCAAAAGCGGAATACAATATATACCCCTTGCGTACTGGAAAACGGTGAAAGGAAGAGCGGGTCAGGTTAATCTTCCAGCTGGTTTCACCCGAATGCGGCACCGGGTCGTGCACGGCAATGAGTAATTTTTTTACCAGCAAAAGTGAAGGCAGCAACCCAACCGACCTGATCTGCAAAGCTTCAAGGTGAAAAATATCGGGGCCAATTTTCCGGATATACTGAAAGGCCTTTACCGAAGTACCCAGTGAAGTGGTAAGGCTTTTTTTATTATGCACAATGAAATTGATACTGGCAACGCCGTCAAAGTAAGGCTGCATCAGTGCATAATCTTGGGGCTTCAACAATTGCTGCACCGGAACAAAAACCTGGTCTTGCGGCAACGTATCAATATTGATGATGTTCTCGTTTTTGGAACCTGGGGTCAGTTCAATCAGCACATGCAGCTCCACCAGGCTTTTCACAACCTTGATGATCTCGACCGAAACATCCATGAAAGCGGTAGAGGTATAATACAATACTTTCTTTTTCTGCATGTGCACTTATTTTGTTGTTATGGCAGGGCAGCCATTTTCCATTGCCCTTTAAGGTACTTTGATGCCTTTTTGCTTGATGATCTTGGCAGGCACCCCCGATACCACGCAATCGTCGGGCACGTCTTTTACTACCACGGTATTGGGCGCAATGATCACATTGTTGCCGATGCGCACTTTACCAAACACCATCGCACCAGGACTGAAATAAACATTATCGCCAATGGTGGGCACGTTTTCGTCCGAATCTTTCTGCCCTACAAAAACATTTGGTTGAAAGGTACAGTTGCTTCCTATTTTACTAAACTTATGTACCCTAATGACCCCCATGTGCAGGATGCGCAAGCCTGGCCCTGCCACATTTACCGGAATGCTCACTTTGTATTTATAGATCAGGCGTTTGTACTTCCAAAGCGTATACGCATACAGCACCTGCTGTACCGGGTTTCTGTTGATGTTGGTGAGGTACTCCAGCCGGCGCAGGGTTTCAAGGTATTTATTGATAAAATACGACTCGGCATAAAGCAGCCGTTTTAGCGGCCAGCCTTTGGGTATGCCGTAAAAAGCTTTATCGGCCTGCACATATGCGTGGTAATCCTGTTTGGTTTTGATCATGGCAGCGCTATAAAATTTCTTTTACTTTTTGGCCATCCCGGCGCACAATATATGCTGGATACACACCAACAACGGTACAATTGTCCGGAACACTTTTAACCACAACTGCATTGGCACCTACAATCACATTGTTGCCTACCACCACATTTCCAATAACCTTGGCACCTGCACTGATCCGCACATTGTCCCCGATTACCGGGCTGCCTGCTTGTTCAAATCCAATGGTTACCTGTTGGTTGATCCAGCAGTTTTTACCGATCGATTTAGCAGCAATACGGGTGCTGTCGCCGTGCTGAATGTACAACCCCTCACCTATCTGGCCCACTTCAATTCCCAGGTGGGTCATTCGTGGGCACAGGAAATTCAACAATACCTTGATGGAACCAACGCGGTAATAAAAAAGATTGCGGTATTCGCGGTAATGGGTAAGCAAGTAGATCAGCCCAACCGGCAGGCTATAATGCTTGTTGTGAATGTGCAGCCATCTTTTTAGGTCGGCCTCAATTACCCCCCTGTTGCGGTGCACATAAAATGTGACCAGGTGTGGCAGGCAAATAACAAAGCCCAATGCCATCCGTACCCGCAAAATAAATTTCTTCATAACAACCTTTTAATCCTGAACCGGTTTCACATGCAATACAACAAGAACTCCATATTAAAATCCGGCAACCTTTCAGCCCTGGGCGCCCTTCCGCAACACCAGCATTTTTACCCTCCTGTTTACTTTGGGCAAAAAAAGGACCATACCAATACCAACCAGCAGCCATAAAATTATAAACGACAAATACTGCCCTGTAACCTCCACCAGTCCCAGGTAACCCATGACACACAAGCCACTGATCAAATAAAACATCAACGCATGTTTTAGGGTAACAATCCCACGCTTTATCAGCAACACATCCTGCAGCATATGAAATATAAGGAAAGAAGCAAAAATGGAGTAGTTGATCACTTTAAGCGATTTGATATAATACAAGCCCACAAAAGAAAATATAAGGTACAGAACCAGGCTCACTACGTTGAAGATCATATCAAACCTTTCGAGCTTGATGGCCACCAATAAATTGGCCTGCAGCATGGCTGTTGGAAAAACCAGGATTGCGAGGAACATCAGCTTGGTATAAATAGCGGCATCGGCATAGGTGCTGCCAAATACCAGCGGCATCAAAAAGTCGGCATAAGAGTAAATAAAAGTGAAGGCCAGCAGGCCAAAAGCAAAATAAAACAAAAACACTTCCTGGTAGTATTTACGCAACGACTCCAGGCTTTCTTCGCTGAACTTTTTTACCAGCGCAGGAAAAACCGTGGTAGAAATAATATACGGGATGATCAGTGCCAGTTGAAAAACTTTGTAGGAAATACCATAGATCGCCACATCGGTCAAGGTCAATGTTTTGGACACAATAATGTCGGCGCTGCGCCAATAAATAAGCGAGATACTGCCAATGATTACAAAGGTCCAGTTGGTATAAATCAGTTGCCGTATGTCGCTGAACAACACTTTAAACTGCGCTATGCGCCTGATGTTTACCAGGTCAGAAGATCCGATTTTTAAAAAAAGATTGATGGTAATGGCGCGGATAATAACCTGGATGATGGCGAGCCAGATAATGGAAAAAGGATACACCAGCAAAACCGCCGCCGACAAAAACAGCAAAAACGAATCGATGATCTGGATCTTAAACGTTTTGATTTGCTGCGCTTCTGCAATGTTCAGCGATTTGATGGCATAAATCAGGTTATCCAATATAATATTAAACCCAAATAGAAAGGCAAGCACATGTACCAGGTGGTTGTCGTACAGCGCATAGGCCAGTGCCAGGTTTACCACATAAAAAGTAAGCCCGAAATACAACTGGATCTTGAAAAAACGGTTGATCACTTCGCCCTTGTCGGCAGTGTTTACCACCTCCCTGATAAACCATTTGCTGAGGCCAAAAGTGGAGAACACTGCCAGCAACTGGTACAGGGCATTGGCAATAAGGTATTGTGCAAAGTCTTCGGTGGCATACACCCTGGCAATCAACACAAAGAAAATGCTCAGGAACAGGTTCTGAAGAGCGCTGGCAATAATGCCCCAAAAACTATTGGTAAACAGGGAAGACTTTTGCATAGCCCCAAATCCTGCCTTCAGTTTACTCTTCATCAGGAGGTTTCAATTTTTCGGTTATCGGCCGTAATCAGCAGGCAAATATGGGTGATCAACGGGATTAACACCCGCGTATCACTAAGCGAATACACGGTAATGTAAGAAATCATCCATGCAATTATGGCACCAATGGAATAAAAAATACGGCCATCCGTTAGGCCAAGTACATAGCGGCGAAGTGCATTAAAAAAGGGCAAAACAATGAACAGGCATAACAACCCAAATGCGGCCCGGCCATACTCGGTGAGCATTTTCAGATATCCACTTTCCGGATGATCAAAGTACAGGATTTCGCCATCACCCATATACCAGAACTGGTCCTGCGCATACACTTCAACATAGCTTCGGTAGTTGCCGATGCCAATGCCTAACGAGGCATGCTCCCGGTGTATTTCCAACGCCTCCTGCCATATCTGGTTGCGAAACTCATAAGATTCAGCGGCACTTTCGCCACGGTTGAACAAGGGAAAATATTCACCAAAAAGAATAATGATCAAATAGCCCAGCAGGCCCGCAACAATAGCAACGGTTCGGTACTTGCCCTCACCAATAAGGTATACAATGGCCAGGCCCACCACAAACCCGCCGAAAGCAGCCCTGGCTCCGGTAAGAAACATGGCCATGACCACCACGAAAAAATATAAAAAGTTCTTTTGCGTGGTATCGGTCTCATCGGTTTTTATCAGGAACAAAAAACTGGTCATCGACAAAAACTGAGCATACTTCTGGGGGTCCTGGAAAAAGCTGGGAAACCGCACCGAACTTTCAATGGCCACATTGGTATTCAGGCTGCCATAAAAGGAAAACTTTACACCTACCACCATCTGGATGGCTAAAAAGGCAACCGACACCAAGCATATGGTTCGCATTGCTTTGATCACTGTGCCCGTAAACTCAGGCGATTCATTCATTTCATCGATCAGGGCCTTGGTATAAATGAATACAGGCAAAAACTTAAAAAAGCTGACCAGTGAGTCGTTGACAAATTCAGATTCGATGGCCCCGAAAAACAGCAGGGACATCATCAGCAAAAAAATGAGCAGGTACCCGATATTCCGCTGCGATGAAAATTTGAGTTCCCGTGCAAAAAGCAACAACCCTACATAACTAGCAATATCGAATACGGAAAAACCACCCTGCGACTCAGGGGTTACGGCCAGGTCAACCAACGGCAGCACATACAGTACAAACAACAGGTAGGCCTTTCTTTTGGGGTTGGCCCAAAGAATGTAAAGGATAAAAACAAAAACACAGGCAATCGCTAAAACTTTCCTTATTGCCATACACTATACTGCGCCGCGGCATTTAAAACATATTCATGAATAGCTCTCACTACAATGCAATGGAGGGCGGTTTAGCCCGCCTTCAGGTAAGCCTTCCTGCTGAAAACCTTTTCCCTGCCATATCCAAAACCAAAGCCATAGAACTTCTGGACCAGGCCCCTGCCCCTGATTCCGTTGAACACAATTTTCATGTTATCAATTTGAGCAACCCTTGGGTTGTCATCCAGTTTCCGGATCAGGGTTTTAGGCGTAACGCCATGCCTTACCACAAAAAGCGTCAGGTCGCACACCCTTGACAGGACATAGGCATCGGTGGCGAGTTCCACGGGAGGCGAATCAAAAATAATATGGTCAAATTGCTGCTCCAGGTAGGCTACAAGTTCTGCCAGTTTTTCTTTGCCCAGGAGGGAAATGGGGTTGTCTGTTGGCGAGCCTGCAGGAACAACATAAAGCCCCGGTATCCCTGTTGTTGTAACCAAATCGGGCAAGGGGTATTTGCCCTCCAGAAAGTCCTTTACCCCAGGCGCCTGCTGCAGGGAAAAAATGCCGGATGCTTCGGGCCTGTAAAAATTGCAATCCAGCAAAACCACTTTTTTGCCCGAAAGGGCCAGGGCTGCAGCAAAATGGCTGCTGACATAAGTTTTGCCTTCGTTGAATACGCTGGAGGTTACCAGTATCCTTTTGTTGGGCGTATTGCTTTCAAAGATACCCAGGGCTGCCTGCAGCTGCCGGAACTGCGCCAGGGCAGGTTTTTGTTCCTCGTTCAGGAGGGATAATGGTGAACTCCTTTTCCGAAACATAATTTCGCCTATCACCGGAACAACGGTAAGGCTTTCGATGGTGGAGCGAAACAGCACTTTGTTACCTAGGGCTTCCCGGAAAATGATATACGCTATGGCAGCCGCAAACGCCGCCACCAGCCCGCCCAGCAGGAACAACATTTTTTTGGAATTGGCCGCTGCAGCATTCGGGTCGGCCCAGTCAATGACCTGGCTGTTGGCAATGTTTGACGAATTGCTCAATGCCGCTTCTTCCCTGCGTTGCAACAAAAACGAATACAGGTCGCGTTTTACTTCCTGCTGTCTGCTGATCTCCAGCAGTTCCCGCTCCTGTGCCGGTATGTTTTGAATATTGCTGCCAAAGCGGTTGGAAGTGGCGGCCAGGTTATTTCGGCTGGCCACCAGCCGCGACCGTTGATTGGATACAATGCCGCGGATATTGGGCCTGATCTTTTGAATCTCGCTTTCTATGGAAGTAACCAGCGGATTTTCTTCGCCGGCAGTGGTGCGGAGGTTGGCCCGTTGCAGTTCCAGGTCATTGAGGCGCTGCAACAACTGGGCAAGTACCGGGTCGTTGATGCCCAGGGTGGTGGGTATAATGCCTGTTTGCTGGCCTTGCGCATTCAGGTAGCGGTCCACCTGGTCGAGCACGGCCAGCTGCGTATTGATGGTGGTAATAGCCCGGTCGTTTTCCGCCACGCTTTCCAGGTAAATGCGCCCCTGCTGGCTCAGGTCTATCACGCCCTTGGCCGTCCGGAACTGCTGTATCCGCCGCTCAATCGAATCCAGGTCGCTTTCCACATCCTGCAAGCGTTGTTCTACAAACATGAGGGTGCTGGCCGCCAGTTGGTTTTCACTTTCCACGGTGCGCCGCATATACTCCTTAAGCAGTTCGTTAAGTACGTCGGCAGCTTTCTGTGCGCTTTCGGCCTGCAACGAAAGGTTGATAACGGTAGACAACTTGCTTACCGCAGTTACTGTAAGCCCCGACAACAGGCCACCTGCAACGGCTGAGGGATCGAGCAGGGAAAAATAATAACTGTTATCCTGCGGCGCCTCGTTGCGCGGATTTCTGACAAACCTGATGGTTGCATATGGAAAGTTGATCCATTGATCCAGCGGGTACCGCTTCCCTTTTATTTCTACGGTATTGCTTTCTTTATGAAAAGAAAAATAAACCCGTTCCACTTTTTTGGTGCTATCGGGCCTTTGGGCCTCTACAATGATTGGCGCCGAAACATACACGGGTGTTTCGCTAAACCGCATTTGCTGCACTACCGGTGCATACAAATGCAGGTTGGTCACTACGCTTTTCATCAGCGACCTCGATTTTAAAACCAATACTTCATTATCCACAGTTTGCCGCACCGAAAAAGCATTCAACGCCCTGATGGGCTGGTTGTTGGCCAGCGTTGCCGCTTCATCATTAATCGCAATGGATGCTGCAACGGTATAGGTAGGTTTGTCGCGCCGCGAAAAAGCAAACGCAACCGCCAGGAACAAAACAGAAAGAATGGCAAACAGGGGCCAATAAGGAAACAGTTTGAACCACAGGTTTTCAAACAGGTTATTATCAGTAGCTGCTTTTGTAGATTTTTCCTTCATAAACTGGTTCATTACCGAAACAAGCGATCAAGAATCAATACGGAGGCCGTGAGGCCACTTATTATCACGGGCAGCAACTGCGTTACCCTGGTGCCACTTGCCGCCCGGGCCTTATTGGGCTGCACATATACCACATCGTTGGATTGCAGGTAATAATATTGAGAACGCAGCAACTCGGTGGAGTTCAGGTCTACCCGTTGCGAAACCTTGGTATTACCGTTTTCCCTAATCACCAAAACGTTGTTGCGCTTTCCGTAAATCGTAATATCGCCAGCCAGTCCGAGGGCTTCCAGCAGCGTTATTTTTTCGTTGGCCACCGTTATAACCGTTGGCCGGGTAACCTCGCCCAGCACAGTGACTTTAAAATTTAAAAACCGGATCTCGACAATGGGATCCACCAGCAGTTTACGGGTGGCCAGTGCATTCCGGATATTTTCCTGCAGTTGCTTTTTGGTTAAGCCGCCCGCCTGAATATTGCCCAGCATTGGAAAGCGGATGGTGCCATCTGAACCAACCAGGTACCCTGCTGGCCGGAGCGTGCCTCCGGTTTCGGTGGTGGTTTGCACATTTTGCTGATTGGGCAGGTTGAATATTTCTGCCGCCTCCACGTTGATGCTGCTCACCGAAATACTCAGCAGGTCGTTGGCGCCAATCACCTGGTCGGGAACAGATACCGTTTGAAAAACGGTGGAATCGCCCAGGTTATTAAAATAGGTAACCTTTTGGGTGCTGGTACAGGCACTAAAGAACAGCGTGCATAGAACAAACAAGATCAGCAGCTTTTGCATCCAGGAATCGATTGTTGATAATTCAGAAAAGATAATAAGCTAAGCCATATTGATGAAAAAAATCATTCCATCTGCAATGGCACAACAAATGAAAAAAATCGCATATGCCAGGGTCAGGGTTTAACGATGCAGGCAATAACTACTCCTATCAAAAAAGCGGAAATGGCGGAAACGATCAGGTCCTCCATTCTTACAGAAGTTCCTATTAAACAGCTTCCCAGGAAAACAGCACAGGCAATAACCAATACCAGGGCCCAGAAAGGTTTGGATAATTCTCTTTTGCCCACAGCACCTGATTGAGGCAGGTTTCTCAGTTTTATATAAATAAATACCAACCCACAAAAAGAATGAACCAGGTGGGTAAAGGTATAAACCAGGTTGTGGCTAAAGGTTCCTTTACCAAATAATGCGTTTACTCCCCTAAAAAGTAAACTTGCATTTAGATGGGTGATCCAGTCCCATAATAGGTGGAGGCTGGAACCCAGTAATAAACACCAGACAACAGTAAAGGGTTGGTTTATTAAGTAATGCCTCCAATTACCGGTGAAAGCATGTGCCATTCTTGTATAAAACCAATCCGGAAGGTTTTTTAAAACGGGGACCTTTATTATCTGGTGAAAAAGCAGCGCCAGGCACAGCCCCAACGGAAGATTAAAATAGACCAAACTGGGAACAGAATGACTGAAAGAACTAAATCCCTTTTTGAACCTAATAAAATATTCAAAGTCGGGTGTAATGCTGCCTACAACCAGGCCCGTCACAGAATAATTTACCTTTTTTAACCGCAGCAATGGCAATATCAAAGCAGGATGCGAAAAGGTAAAAGGCATAAGATGTTATGAATGTCAGGCACTCTTTTGTAATGAAAAGTCTGGCGTAAACAGGAATCAGTGCAGCACAAACTAGCTAAAATTATTACCCTGGCCCTTTCCTGCTTGAATGCAGAAAAGGGCCAGGGTAATAATTAAAACGGATAGGCAACCATTTGAGGATCGGTAACTGCTCTAAAAAGGGCCTACCCTACCTGTTTATTTTACCAGATTCTTAAATGCAGATCCGAAAATGAGGTAACTGGTATTTCCGGCAATGGTGCCTTCGTTTTGTCCCCAGAAAAAAGGCCAGTCATCGTAGTTTTCAAAATGGTCGGGTTTGCGGAACAACACACCAGGAGCGACATTGCCCGGAATGGCGGAAAAATCGGCCCTGTTATTACCATAAAAAACTGCTTTGGGACGGGTGGCACCCACCGTTGCCACAAATGAATAATTGTGATACGGGTGGCAGCCAAACAACCAGTTGGTGACCTTGTAGGCATGGCTGGCGTCAATAATCTCGGGGTAATACTTGTTGGCAAAACAAATGGTGGTTCCAAAATTTGTTACAGCTCCATTTCCTGCCCAGTTGCCCAGCCCGATGGGCACACCGTAAGGATTGTCTTTTTCTAGTCCGTTGATGTAATCCCTGTATTTGGTTACATAGGGCCGAAGTTTTTCTTTGTAAGCTGCGTCCATATGTGGGATGGCATTCAATGCGGTGAGCAGGAGAAAATTTACGCTGCGGTCCAGTGCCGGCCACAACAGTTCCTGAAACTTATTGCGGTATTGCTGCTCGCCTGTTGCGATGTATAGTTGCAGGTTGGTGGAAATATCCGCTGCTCCGCCCCATGCCCTTCGGGTGCTGTCCTGCGGCTGTTTGGCCAGTAGTTCTGTAGCTTCTTTAAGCAGTCTTTTGGATTGTTGCAATGCTCTTGCCGAAAGATCGTCGTTGTATCCCTTCAGCGCCCGGCTTGCTGCGGCAAACATGGTTGCAGCCTGGAGATCGAGGCTGGGGTTACGGCTGGTAAAAGCCCACAAATCATCCTTAACGCCGCTGGAGCGGCCATCAGGGGCTACTTCATACGGGCCAAGGGCCGGGTTATAGGGCAGGCCATCGGTTAACGATGCAGCATCGCCAAGGTGGTGGTAATTGTCCAACACGGCGTTGGAAAGGGTTTGCGTCATATGCCCTACAATCTCAGCCTGCGCTACCAGGTTCAGGATTCCGTGCTCAATAAACTGCAACACATCCGGCGTTCCATCGGGCCGGTGCAGGTCAACATAGCGTTGCTTCTGGCTTACAAAGGTCTGGTCGCGTAAGGGCTTGAAGTATTCCCATGTTTGCACAAAGTTCTGCACCACGCCGATATTCGATCCTGTTTCAATATCAAAATCCCCGGCGTCGAAAAATCCGCCTACGTTCAATCCCGGTATCAATTCCAACGGTTTATACCTGGTATCAGTTGTGGGTCCCTGGGCATGCAGGTCGAAGTGATCGGTGTTGGGGGGTGCCTGAAGGTAACCTTCCTTAAATGGTTCGCCATGCCATACCCGGTATGCCTCGTTTACAAACATATGGTTCATGTGAATGGGAATCCATATATCGCTGGTGGCATCGGTAATTTTATCGTATACGTTGTTCTCTATTAAAAAGTTGTTTGTTTTAACATTGCCATACTGTATATAATAAATGCCCGGGGCTTTAACCGGGGTAAAATCGAACTTTACATAGTTGTATTTAAAATAGGGTCCCCACGGTGCAATTTTGCCATTGTAAACTTCGGTTGCATTGCCGTCGGTGCCTACTTTATACAACGAGGCTTTTTGGAGTGGTTTGTCTTTCTGATCGAGTTCAATTACGGCCACCTTTTGTTGTGCAGGAAGGTAGCCTACCTGTGAGAAACCAACATTAGGCTCTCGTATCCAACCTTTGATGGCATTGGGTTCCACCGTCCAGGTCAAAACCTTGCCGGTTTTACCGGCAGGCAGCAAACTGCGTACTACAAACCAGCCGTTTTGCGCCAGTACCCGGCCATCGAAAAGCTTCAGGTCGGCATCATGCGCTGTAATTTTTACCAGGCGGGAAGGCTCATCCGGCGCCAGCAAAAACGTACGGCCTGTTTCCAACGGAAGCGGATCGATATACTTGCCGGTGCGCCTGTCGTCGGAAGTATTGTATCCCTTGTATTGTTTTGGTTTTTCACTGTTAGGCCTCGTAACGGTGTTGCCCACCACGTAGCGGGGAAACCTGTTGTAACGCCCATCCATCAGGTAAGCCTTTCCCCAATACTGCGAGGGCAGAAATTCGAGGTTAAAACCGGCACTTCCTTCCAGTGCCTTGGGAAGCGGCTTGTCGAGATACACAGATATCTCCACACCTTTACCTTTCGGCGTAACCACCACCCGCGAATTAAAATCGTAATCAGCATACCTTAAAGTAGTTTCGATGGATTTGCCAGCCCGGTCTACTTTGCGGCTGGGTATTTCCGGAACCAGATCCCATTGCTCCGGTGTATTGGAAAGCCGCACAGCACCACCCTGTGCTGTTCTTACGCCATGATGAATCAATTCTATGCCAGCGTTCTTTTCATCGTTGAAACCTCCGGTAAAAAGATTATTGTACACCAGAAAATTGACACCCTGTGTTTCAAAATACTCCCGGTCATTAAGCTTTAAATCCTGGCACAAGGCATCATTGCCTGCCCCTAGCAGCAGCATAACTACCGATAGAAATGTTAGTCTTTTCATGCTAAAAAAATCCCCTTTGAATTCGATTGGAAAAAACCAAAAGTAGTGCATGGCTGCGATTCGCCCGCTGCTGCCATGACTCCCTTTCTGCAGTAAGCATTGGTTTGCTACATTGTAAAATTTTTTAAGGGGAAAACCAGGAATTAATAATCCTTGTACCTGGTTGCAACGCGGCGTGCCTTTTAGTAAATAGGGGTAAGAGATCTATAGTAAGGCTTGATTCTTGCACCTCACCGGCCTTGCATAAGCCCGTTGTCGGCAGCAATTTGCTCAATGGCGGCAATTGCATTTTGCAAACCGTTTTCCTTGTCCACCTGCGCTTTCAGCTTTTGAGCATTTTCGTATAAATCTTTATTGGTCAATAACTCTTGAACCCGTTCCAGAAACAGGTTTTCTGTCATTTTGCTAATGGGAACCGGTTTTACTGCAACTCCCTTTTTGTAAGCTTGTTGTCCCCAGAATGCCTGGTCGCCTACAGGATAAAGTATGGGACAGATCATAAACGGTATTCCTGCCGCGATACATGCAGCAGTGGTGCCTATGCCCCCATGATGTATCACTGCCTGCACCAATGGAAAAAGTTTTTCATAGGGTGCACTATCAATTACTCTTACGTTGGGGTTGCGGTTTAGTTTTTCTGTTTGATCGAGCCCCCATCCTTTTATAACAATGACTCTGGTGTCAAGCTGCCCGGTGAGCTTTAGGATGGCCGCCTGCAGGTCAAACCTGCTTTTAAAGGGCATACTCCCAAAGGTCAATACCAAGGGCGGTTTGCCCAGGTGTATAAAATCCAACAGGTTGCCGGGCAGGTCTTCTTTTGAAACCCCATACCAGAAACCGGTGAATTTTGATTGGTTGGGATAGTCGTGGGGAACCGACAAAAAACCAGGGCTTATTCCGTATATATTGGGTACAACTGGAAGCTTATATTTTTTTGGCAAATTGACCTTTGCTCTAAATTGCCCGATGGGTTTAGACAGCAGTTTTATACTGAGGTTGGAAAAAGTGTAGGTCAGCCTGTTGAGCATTTTTGGTATGGGCAAGCCACTGAATGCCGGATTAGCAAATGCGCTGGTCCGTTCTACTATAGGTAAAACAGAAGCCCTGATCATCCGCCCCGGAAATTGGTCGGCAAAGCTGTCTGCGAGGGTTTTGACGTGGTAGAGAACCAGGTCGCTTTCCTTTGCCAAATTATAAAATGCAATAAGCGAATTGGTGATGAGGGGATAAACCCAGGTAGTTAGAATTTTTTTGATAGCGAAAGGATTTCCCTTCATCATTTTCCTGCCATCCGGAGCATTCAAGATTTCTTGAAAATCTGCCTGCACAGGCACAAAGTCAAGGTCGTAAGAACGGACAAGTTGTTCAAAGTTTTGAGCGGTGGATAAAGTAACCTGGTGTCCGCGCTGCCGAAGTGCCTTGCCCAACACGGCATACGGCTGAACATCTCCACGCGTTCCCAGTGTCAATATGGCTATTTTCATTTTGTATTGGCCGTGTTTTAGGGCTTTCAGGTACAAAGCAAAGTATGCACCAAAGCAGGTTGACCGTATTCTGCTGCATCAAATGATACCTGCTGGGCCATACATATAAATCGGTACACAATGATGTTTCATACCTGCTTACTAAAATGTTGTTTTTACTTTAATAAAATGCTGCGCTTTTATCAACCAAACATTGCCACCTACAGGTAAGCAGAACACACTAACTTAAAAGTTTTTGACCGGTATAGCTTATTGCAGGCGCCCATTTGGCAAGCACTTGTTGTGCGCATCGTCAGTAAATATATTCAGGCGGCAGCTCTTGTTTTGAAAACCCGGCAAGCTGAATAAAGTATTCACATAATTCCCGGTATTGGCGGTATTCCTCCTCCCCCGGCGACCAGCGGTAAGCTATATGGTATTTTCCAGATTTTTGTCCTTCCATTATCCATTCTGCGCCATCAGTACCAAGCCTATTAATATTGGGGTCGTTTGTCGATAGCCTCCAAAATTTTGACCGGTCTAGCTTTCTCAGCAACTGTTTCCATTGAGCAGGGCTAATCTGTTTAACTTCAGAAACCACCAGCTTGCCAGGGTCATATCCACCCGCACCGTTGGCCATCTTTTTAATGATGTAATACCGCTCATTTTGTCTTTCCGCCCTTATTGAGATAGGATTATGAAAGGTTCTCAACCAGGTAAACCGGTATACCTCCTGTTCGAAATGTCCAGACGACAGGACGGGCTCCTGCATAGCAAATAATTGGGCCGAAAACCATGAGTTTACAAAGGAGTCTAGGCCCACTATTGCAAACCAGTTTTCATTCGCGTTATAATCCTGTTTTAGGGGAAAATACAAGGTGCTTGAATCGGTTGGGTGTTGAACCGATTGTTTGAATGGCTTAATATCAATGGTGCTGCTGTTATCAGAACAGCAGATCAAAAAAGGGCAAATGTTATACAGATTAAGTAACGCATCTAATTGGCTGAAAAATCCGGCAGCATTAGGCAGTAGCGGTATTCTTTGAATTTCCGGCCCACACATCTGGTCTTTTGCTGCATAAAAATTGCTGCATCCATATATACGAGCCGCTACCTTCAGGGTGCTGCTGGTCGCTGAGGCATATCAACTCTTTTCACCCCATACTTTCCTTGAAGGCATTGATTACTGCGCCTGCGCTTTGATAAAGAAGCGTTTCGTTGACGGCTAACAACGAATGGTTTTCTTTATCTGGCCGGGGCATCCTGATGCCAAATTTCTTATTGAGTTGTTCCTGCATTTTTGCTCCATCAATTTTGCCGGACAATTCCATAGAATAAATATTGGTGCCCCCCGGTATTGGCTTTATTTGAATGCCCGGAAACTTATTGAGGGCACTGAAAATTTCAGCCGAAAGATTAATCGCATTCTTCAGACGCGCTTCAAACCCTTCCAACCTATAAAGCGCCATGGCAGCATTGGTCCAATTGCCATACATGGAACCTCCATGAACCTTAACGAGATGCGGCATTGTACCAATGACCTCTTTGTTTCCGCACAAAATAGCCCCGCCGCTGGCACCCAAATATTTATAAAGGGAAATATAAACCGTGTCAAAATAAGATGCATACTCTTTTATGGATACCCCTGTCCAGGCAGAAGCCATAAAGAGCCTGGCGCCATCCAGGTGCAACTTGATACCCTGCTCCCGGCAATAGGCGGATATTTTTCGAATTTCATCCAGTGGAACCGATTGGCCATTTGTTCTTCTCACCGGGTTTTCTATCGATACCGCGCCAATGCCCGTCTTAAATACTTCCTCTGCTGCTAATGACTCAATGCTGTTGTGTAATTGTTGTGCCGTAAAAAACGTTTCGCCTTTAGCCAGCGGCATCAATCGTTTATTGAAAACGGTCTGTGCGGCATCAGCTTCGTCGCGGTATACATGGCTGGTTTCCTGAACAAATATCTTTGCATGCGCTCCACTCAATACTGAAAGCGCCAGTTGGTTGGCCATGGTGCCACTCGGCATAAAAATGGCTTGCTCCTTTCCGGTGATTGCTGCAAACTTATCTTCCAGTGCTGCCACTACCCCACCTACACCGTACCTGTCTTTTTCAAATTTCTGTTTGGCATAAAATTGTGCAAGCTCCTTTATGTAATCTTCCGGTTCAAACATTTCTCCATCTCCAAAAAACTTAATGGGTTTCACATTGGCAGGAGGATGCTGCGTTTTCCTATCATCGGTTGCTAACAATGTGCCCGCTGGCAGCAGGGAAGGAATCAGCACAGAGGAACCCGTCTTCAAAAAATGTCTTCTGCCAAAAGGTGCCATGGCTAATGATTTAATTGCCGGGTAATTGCTCCCAGCGTGACGAATGTTGCCAGGTGGCTGCAATAGCTTAGGTGCAGCAAGTGCCTGGTACAACCAAGGTAATAAACAAAACCTGATGTTTAAAAACGTAAGCCTTTTTTGGAAATTGCACTGTTGTGCGCACCCTAGCAGCAGGCACCAACATTAATACACCAATAGTTGCTTACAGGTACCAAACCATTTCCCCAAGCTCAAAGCATGGGCGAAGCAGCGCAATAAACTAGCCAGCGCCTTAGCTTTTTTAGTTGCTTTTATGAATACAACCTTGGTGTATATAGGTATGGTAAAGGCAACACAGTTGTTACCTGATGAGCACCACGGTGCCCTTTTGAAAATAAGGTTTGCCTTCGATATCTACTGCCTTCACCGCCCATGTAAAAACACCTGTGCTTTGCATTTGGCCTCCCACTTTACCATCCCAACCCTGCCCGCTCATTTTTGTGCTGAACACCAGTTGGCCCCACCTGTTGTAGATATTAAAATACTCGATGCGCTGCATGCCAATGGCAATGGGTCTTAGGTTATCATTCCGTCCATCCTGGTTGGGGGTAAATGCATTGGGAACAAATATCGCAGGCCTGGAAAGAACAACTTTTACCGTGATAGCAGCAGAGTCGGCACAGCCGGCCTCATTTAAAACCTTCACCTTGTATTTTATTCCTTCATCAGGCGCATTATAGTAGGCTACCGGGTTGGGAATATTGGTTGCAGAAAGGGCCGTTGCGGGCGACCATTCATAAGCCACACCACCCCTTGCCTGCAACTGCAAGGGCAACCCAACCAGTGCGGTAGTATCGCGGCCGGCAAACGGCTGTATGGGAGGCAACACGGTTACCACCACCGTATCTGACGCAGGCTTAGGACAACCCCTTGTATCAATAGCAGTCAATACATAAGAGGTGGTTTGCTTTGGCCTTGCAATGGGTTCGGGAATGTTTGGTTCGCTTAAAGTGGCTGCCGGCGACCAGGTGATTGTACCCCCATCTGATCTGCCGCGCAACAGGGCCGATGTTTGATCACAAATGATTGTATCTGCTCCTGCATGAACTACCGGGTAAGGAACTGCTATTACCCGTACCGTGTCTTTTGCCGAACATCCGCCAATAAAAGCGGTTACTATAAAGTCTGTGGTTGTATGTACAGTGGTCACCGGATTTCTTAGCGTTGCTTTTTGGGGTGCCACATTGGTCCACGAATAAGCCAGGCCATCTGAAGCTACTTTCAGCTGGATAGAATCGCCCTGGCAGACAAGGGTGTCCTTCATGGCCTGCAGATGCACTTTATCAATCAGCCGCACGGTTACCGAATCCCTGTTTTGGCAGCCATCCTTATCCAACAACACATGATAAACGGTGGTAACGGCAGGTGACACGAGTGGTTTATCCATATTGCCATTTACCATATTGATTTGTGGCGACCAGCTAAAGTTGCCTCCTCCCGGTGCAAACGCCCAAAGTTGTGCTGTATCACCCACGCAAATCAATCTTTCCTTGTAAATCGTATTTAAAGCGGGCTTGGGTGTGATGTTTATGGTTCTCCTTAGCGTATCGCGGCACCCGTAGTTGGTTCCTACTACCAACTGTACCTGCTTTGGTCCACCATTCTGGTATTGATAAGAAGGGTTAAAAGCGCCTGTTACATCCGAAATACCATGGGCCGGGCTTCCCCAAACATCATCACCAAAATTCCATTTCCAGTAATTGATTTGCCCAAGAGATGCAGTGGAGGTATTGGTAAACGAGGTGGGTCTGCTGGCACAATCTCCGGAAAAAATAAAATCAGGTTTAAGTCCCGGATACACTTTTGCAATAGCGGTGGCGGAGTCTACGCAATTGTTGACCCCCTTATTGATCACCAGCTTTATGTTGTATACACCAGTATCCTTGAATGTGTAGGCAACAGCAGGTTGTTTATCCGAAAATAAAACAGCGCCATCCTTGCTGGAGATCTGCCAACTGTACCTCTCTACCCGGAAGCCGGAGGAAAGGTTGGAAAGCTGAAGCGTGCTATTTTCTTTGCAGAGCAAGTACTCCGGAAGAAGCGATGCCTTGGTTATTTCGCAGGGTGCAACCTCTACGTGGATTTCTTTTCGCTGCGTGGCAATCAGTACACCGTTGCGGTATTCGCCGATGCAAACACAAACCACGTAATTGCCTTTACCGGGTGCAAGGCCGGTCATGACTCCGGACTGTTCGTCCACCTTTACATTGGCACCCAGGGGCATGCTGCTGCTATAATTGGGTGCATAGAGGGTAGATTGAAACGGCGGCGGCGCCAAAGGGTCTAACAACCCGTCTGCGTTTAACCCGGCCTCGTAAGCACCACACAAGTAATACCTTAGTTCATCTCCTTCAAAATCCGTAGCGCCAAAACGGTACGAAAAACTGGAATTGGCACAAGTCACTACCCGGTCATCGCCTGCAATGGAAAAACTGCTGTTGACAGCAGCGGTACCGCCCGGAATTTCTGCTGTGTATGTTGCTAAAATATTTCCGGCCTGAAAATTAACGAGGTTTGCAATGCGGTACCCCGGTGCAACTGCAGAAAGCACATAGCCATTGGCGTTGGGAGGTAATGAAACCTCAAAAGAGTAAAAGGCTATTACCGTACATAAAGACGGTGGATTGACAATGCAATCGCTGCCGGAATCGCCTGGCGGGTTTTCGCTTGCGGTATTGCTTAGCGGCGCACTAAACCGTTTAACCAACGCATGGGTAAGCCTGTCAAATACCGATACGTTTATGGAGCGTCCGAACGGTGCATTGCTACACTTTGCATAACACCGAAGTGTGGCGCGATACACATGCGCTCCGTTATGCATACCCTGGTAGGAGTAAAACATCTCCCCACCTGCAATATATTCAGGGGGTGGCCCGGATTGGGCGCTGGCTTTTATGCCCAAAAGCAACAGTAAACAGGAAAAGAAAAATGCTTTCATTCGCATGGTTCGTAATGCCGGATAACATAGGGGTAGGAATATACCTAAATCAAAGTGCCGTTGGGGTTTTGCTTTTGATGCAACGCCTTAAATCAATGGCACTAAAAGAATCTCATAAAGTTTCTTACAACATAATATTTAAAGTTGACTTGCACCCAAATATTCAAACTGCACAATCAACTAGTGTAAGTGTTTTCAGTAAAGGATTTCGCTGTTTAACCCTTTGCCGTCGATGCCTACATCATTACCTGGAAGGCATAATTAATTTTTAGTCTCCTCCACCTCCACAACCGCTGCAGCCGCTACTACCTGAGCAGCCCGAACACCCACTGCCACATCCGCTATCGCTGTGGTGGCTATTATGCACACCACCAGAGCCGCAGCCTGTGGTGGAACATCTAGGATTATTTCCTCCGGATCCTCTTTTTTTATAAACAATAAAGCCAAAAACTATTAACAGGCCAAGGAATATATAAGATGAAACACCAAATGATGCTTGTATAAACAACGGGGCAAAAGCAAAAATTCCGAGTAAGGGCAGGTAAGATTTCAGTCGCAACGATGGCTTTTTGATTAGCCAAAAATGCTTTAAGTTAATCCGCTGGAAGTAAATGTCAGTGAATCTGTCGTGGTTGTCTTGCCAAATATCGCGGGGAGGCTCCGCTCTAAATTTATCCTGATAAAGGGCAATTGTATGCGTGTAAAAAGTATCAAATTTACCCGCCTCTTTTTTTCCTCCTTTTGTTGGATTATGGTGAAGTTCTATACCCAAAGTATTGCTACATAGTTCAACCCAATAGGATTTTGTGTACGTTAGGTGTAAATGCCAGGCCTGGTCAACAGCATCGGAGGGAGTCACTCCTTGGTCTGTGACACAACAAAGGAATAAGAACTTTTTATACTCATCTACAACTCGTAGAGCATAGTTTTTTGTCCAACCGTTCTCCCGGGCAAGCCGATCCGAAAATGAAAAGCTACTATCCGCTTCATCCATTTGAAACGCGTTAACCTTATTCCATAGCATTTGCTCGTTCGGACTCATAAGCAATGTAAGTAATGAAAAAGGACTTTACGAAGTGCTGGTATGTCAATTTTCGTCGGCCCACTAATGTACCGAAGATGCACAACACCGCAAAGAATAACCCCCGAACGTCTGCCCGCAAAAGGAAACCCGACAGCGGCAAAGATTCATCATCGTAACAGGTGCTCAAACTTAGTAGACAGGTCCTTATAATTTTTAGAGACCGTATCTGCCTTGTTTCCAGATAAGTTTAGCAAAAAGTAAGAGTTACACTCTTGGATAGTTGTGTCCGCTAGGTTGTCTACACTACTATCATGCCCTATAAGCAACCAGATCAGTGCATTCAACTGCTGCTTCTGATTCTTAAAAAGCAAGGCCTTTTTTTCCATGTAGTCGCCTGCGTCACCCCAGCTTTCTGCAAGTTCTATCATACTTGTAATGGTATCCTTTGTTCTGTCCAAGAGGAACAGTTTTATAGAGGATTGCACATACACTGATGGAGTTCTTGCAATTAAAGCCGTCCTATTCTTATCGATGGGAAATTTATAGATAGCAAAAATGCCTGGCGGCTCAGCAAAGTGTTGTTTTGCTATTTCAAGAGGAAAAAGGATTGCGTCGGCGCTATCAAGTGGCACTCCCTTGTACTCGCCCTCTAAGTCCTGAGGGGAGTACACCTGCAAGGTGTCAAACTTCTTGTCATCGAACTTGGAAAGGAGCATCAGGAAACGGTCTGGCCGGTCGTGCTGAGTTGACAAATCATTTTTGGAAGCACCACAACTAATCAGATAAAAAATGAATAGAACTGGAATTTTGTTCATCAGGAGAGTTAGTTTCTGTGGCCAACCACTAATTTACGCATTTGGGCAAAATGCTCCTATCTGTGATCTTTTGATTTTTCCACCCTTCCATTGCGCCATTTTTAATGGCACCTACGCCAACCCTCCCCGTTTATTCAAGCCCATTTTAAGACGGTCCAATGAACTTTGGAGGCAAATCCATTGAGAAAAGCAGACCAGGTTGCAGAAAAACCAGGAAAGCTTTTTTGGCCTATTTTATTGAACTTGAAAAGCCTCCCCCTTACGATATCCTGAAAAAGTTCAATGCCCGCGGCTGAAATTATATGGAAGAACATACGACCAGCTCCATTTTAGGATTGTTGGCGCTGGCCGATGCTTTTTTTAATTTGATGTTTAAAAGCCCCATGGTGTGTCACCCCATACCAGCGGATATGGAAAAGGTAAAGGAATGGGAAGACACTTTGCCCGGAGGAAACCATTTACCGAAAGGAATGAATCCCGCCACATCCCTAAGGCCCCGAAACAGTGCACCGGCTACAGCAGGTGGCCGGAACAAAGAATTTGAACAAAATTCCCCTCATTTTGATAAAAATCTCCCCTTCTTTTGCGTTTCCGCAATTAGGTTGCGGCTTTATAAATTGTTGGCCTTCATAGGCCGAAAGCAGAGAACCGGTTCGCAAAACAGGAGGGAACGGTTTGCCATTGTAATAATAAAATAAAAGAGCGTCTGGGTACTCGGCCCATACCATTACAGCATTGTAAACAGTTATGAAGAGACTTGCATCCGGTTTAAAAACCCAACAGATTGTTTTCCTTTTTGCCATTATGTGCCTGTTTGCCGCAACAAGGGTAGGCGCACAGAAAACGCCGCTTCAAAAACAGACCGCAAAGAAATTTGTGCATAAAGGGGCAGGCAACCCCTACCTGCCCCTTTGGGAGCACCTCCCCGACGGGGAGCCCCGTGTTTTTGAAGACCCGGATAACCCCGGGAAATACCGTGCTTACATTATTGGCTCGCATGACCTGCGGGTTAGCAGTTATTGCGGCCCCGACATCAGGGCATGGTCGGCACCGGTAGAAGACCTGTCCAGTTGGCGCGATGAAGGCCCCATTTTTACCTATTTTATTGACGGGCAATGGGACGTGATGTATGCCCCCGACCTGGTGGAGGTAAAAAGAAAGGACGGGAAAAAGGAATATTACCTGTACCCGCATAGCCGCGGACCCAACCGGGAAGCAATGGTGTGCAAAAGTAACCGCCCCGATGGCCCTTTTACCCCTGTTAATTTAACCGAAGACGGAAAGCGTACGGTTCCCGGAAGTATATTAGGATTTGATCCGGCGGTTTATATCGAATATGTAACCGATCCAAAAGATCCCGATTACGCCATTGGCTTCCGGGCCTATGGTTTTTGGGGATTCCAGCGGTCGTCGGCTGCGCAGTTGGACCAAAATACCCTGTACTCGCTGCGGCCCGGAACACAGCCCATTAGTTACCTGCTGCCTGCCAGTTCGAGATATGGCGTAATCAGGGAGCCGCAAGGCACCCAGTATCCCCAGATCTATCCCGGTGAGGACTTGGGCACCTTTAATTTTTTTGAAGCTTCTTCCATACGCAAGGTGGGAAATAAATATGTGACCGTTTTCAGCGGTTATTCGGGTCCCGAATACGGCGTGGGCAGCTCCAACTCTACCCTGCGTTATGCTTATGGCGATTCGCCACTGGGCCCCTGGAAAAGCGGTGGCGTTGTGGTTGACTCCCGTGCACCGGTGCTTAACCAGGATGGAACCGCATTGCAAACCACCAATGCAGGACACAACACCCACGGCAGTATTGAATTGATCAATGGGCAATGGTATGTATTTTATCACCGCCCTCCACGGGGATTTGGATTTGCCCGCCAGGCAGTGGTTGCCCCGGTTAGCGTGAAGTGGGATGAAAAACCGGTATCCCAGGGCGGAACCGTTTCCATCAGGGGCTTTGACCCTTATGCACCTGACAGCTTGTGGACGGCAAAAGACAGCCAGGGAAGGGAATACAAGGGTGCCGAAGTAACCTCCGAAGGATTCCATTTTTACGGCCTCGATCCCTACCAATATTATTCGGCCGGCTATGCAGCCTATCTTTCCAACGGCAGCATCCAACAGGATTCGTGGGATATCTGGGACAACCACATGCCCATCGAAAAAGTAAAGCATGGCAATATCATCGGGTATAAATACTTTGGCTTTGGCGGACTGAAAAAAGCGCAGCACGGACTGAAAGCTTTTGAAGGAACCAAAAAAGGGGCCAATACCGTCTTCAACCTTTTTCTGACGCCCAAAACAAGCAAGGCCTTTAAGGTAGCTGTTTGGCTGGATGGCCCCTGGGATAATGCCACCTGGAAAGGAAAAAAAATAGCCGAAATAGCAGTACCGGCTAATGCCAAACAGGAGGTAACACAGTTTACTGCAAACGTTGCCCCCTTTGTTGATGGCCTGGATAAAAAGCATGCGGTTTACCTGGTAGCAGAAGGCGATGAGTCGGATGTGTTGTTTGATTTATCGGGACTTGGTTTTAGTGCCCGAAACAAAAAGATAACACGTCCGGTTGTTCCTACCATTAGTATTGCCGTTAACGGCCAGCCGGTAACCATTCCTGCCACGCCGGTGCGCTCTACCAATGCCAACGGCATTGTGGGTTATGATATTTTTGAAACAAGCTATAAGCTTCCTTCCGGCACCACCGCGGTGCCAAAGGTTACGGCTTCGTCAAACAATGCGAAAGTAAAAGTGGCCATAACGCAGGCTTCAACACTTTCCGGCACAGCTGTAGTGAAGTTTGATTACAATGGGGTTGTGAAAACCTACAGGGTTGCTTATACCAATTGATAGGTTTTAAAAAGCAGCATAAAACAAAAAGAGCAATTCATGAATTGCTCTTTTTGTTTTATGCACCTACCCTGCCCTGCTTTTTTGGATCAATTTAACTTGCAACAAAAGCTTACGAAAGCAGTACAGGACTGCAGCAGGTCAAAAAACTGGCGTGCTGGCAGGTTGTATGCTAATACAATCCTGTTAGGCTACGGGCAACAACAAACCCCTGCATTGAATTATCTTTATCCCAACCCGAATACAACCACATGAACGAAATCAACGAACAACTCAGGGAGCTATTCCAACGCATTCCCCGGCGGCACACTGCCGACAATGTAAAGGAGATCTACAACATTGTGGATGACTATGAAGAGGTGCTGAAAACCATGGAGGCCGACCCGCGGTATGACCAGCAGGCAGTGGCCCAACTATTTGAGGCGCTGGATCCTATAAGGGCCACCATTAAAAAGTCGAACGACCCTAAAGCTTCTAAAAAAGGAAAGGATGTGCTGTTTGACGAGGCATCCGGCGCATTGAAAGACACCATGGAAGCTGCCATGCAATTGTAGAGGCAGCCTGCCACCGGAGCAGCCTTCAACAGGCAACCATTCGGAAAACTTTAAGAAGTGCTTTTGTCCGATAATGCAAACCGCTGAACCATTGTGGCACAACTTGTGTTCTTTATTCAGGCAAACCAGTGTACCACATTGGTTGCAACGCCCCTTTACAAAAACATTTTCCATAGCGAGGCACCACAAGCCCAAACCTTTTTATGCGCTCCTTTTTCTTTTTTATACTTAGTTTTTTTACCATGGCAAATGCAGGGGCACAATTCTCCGAAAACCGGCAGGTATTGATATTTGGCGAACCGCAAAACACGCTTGTACGGCAACAGTTGGCGCTGTTAAAAAAAGAAGCGGCTGGTGTAGAAGAACGGGACATCAAGATCACCCAGGTAACAAAGAAAATGGAGGGATACAAAAAATATAAAGTGGACCCATCCAAACCTTTTACGCTTATTCTGGTAGGCAAAGATGGCGGCGAAAAGTTCCGTTCCGAAAAAATCACCACCCCACAGCAACTGTTCCAGGTTATTGATGCCATGCCCATGCGCCAATCGGAAATGCGCCGCCATCAAAAACCGGAATAACCTGCAAACAACTTCCAAACAAGGTAAGCCATAGAGCCGGAGCTACTACTTCTGATCCACTAAACAGATGCGCTATTCCTTTTTACCCCTACCTTAATTCATTCCTAACAAGTTCCGTTCAAGTATGTATACTATTCAAAGGCTGCTGTATAATTGGTACTATAGCCTCATGAAGCCTTGATGATAAATACTACAAATTGGGAAAGGATTTTATTATTGAATTCTTGAAAGAATTTATCCATTTCTAAAAAGTATCCTTCACTTTTTTACAAAAGCAGCGCAAAAAATACATTAATGTTTAGTTCCACTATTACGCAGGTATTGATGGTGGGCTTGCAGTGGCTAACTGTTGCTTGAGTAAAAAAGAACAGCCGTAATAAAACTTTGCACTTTGTAAAACTCTTTATACTTCTTGTTAGCACAACAAGTTAGGTTGACAGGGCAGACATTGTTTACAACAAGCCTTTCAATTTCCAATTTATTAATGACACTAATAAGCGCAGCCAGCGCATCAATGAACATAAAATTTTAGTTACCGACTTTTCGATAGTAAAAACTGGTTCGATAGTTGCTAACCTGTTCGACTGAAAATGGAAATACGGATGTTCCATCTTCAGCAATGCTAACCCAACATCACCCAAACACCACTTAACCCAACTGATGAACCTTATTTTTACACATAGCCGGCCTACTCCACCTTAACGGAACACCTCTGCCTGTAAGTTTCAGGGAAATGCTTTGGCATCACTCCTATGCCCCCTCGTATCCTTACCATAAGGACAAACCCAAACCTATTTAAGATACATGGCTACATTTCGTAACCAATCGGAAAAGCTGGATTATATAGACAGCTTAAGAGGCATTGCAATTATATTGGTGATAATGGTACACGTAGGAGGTGTGCTGTCCAACCTTTCCAAAGGCATGGATATATTTTCTACCTATGGTCAGTTTGGTGTTCAGCTTTTTTTCCTGGTTTCTGCTTTTACACTTTGCCTTACCATGAACCACCGCAAAGAAGCGCACCTATGGAAAAAGTTTTTCCTGAGGCGCTACTTCCGGATTGCACCTCTTTACTATTTCGGCATCTTACTGTACTTCTGTTTTTTCTCCATCAGGCCCCTTTTGTATGGCGAAACCCCTGAAATCGCTTCCTGGTACAACTTCCGCAACGTACTGACCAACATGCTTTTAATGAACGATTTCCAGCCCGGGTGGGCCAACAATAATATTGTTCCGGGCGGATGGTCGATAGCTACAGAGGCAACCTTTTATGTACTGTTTCCGCTGCTTTTTTGGGTGTATAAGCAAATAGAAAACTACAACTGGGCCTTGCTTACCCTTCCCATATTTAGCCTTATTGCCGGCATGTTTTCGATCTTTTTTTTGGAGGACAGGTTTATGATCATAGGCGATGAAGACTCCTGGGGAGCATTGAGAAATAATTCATTTCTGTACTTCTCCATTCTGTGCCAGTTGCCTATTTTCCTAATGGGAATGTCGCTGTATTACCTGCTGCAAAAAAAGGTAACATGCAGCAAGCTTGACCTGTATGGCAGCCTGCTGGGCTTCGTGGTCTTTTCCCTTTTTGCTACTTTCATCATGGAGTACCGCGATCACCATATCTATCTATTTCCATTTGCCGCGGGTATAGCTTTTGTTTTTCTTTTTTTATTGTTCCATGAAATTCCAGGCCTGAGCAGCCCCGTGCTAAGTAAGATCGGGCAACTGTCTTATTCCATTTATTTGTTTCATTTCCTTTTTGCCTGGGAAGGAACAAGGTTATTGTACCAACAGCTGCACCCCTATTTCAGCGGCGATATTATTTTAGTATTTAGCTCTGCAATAACATTAGGCGCTACGACTTTGTTAGCTAAACTGTCGGAAAAATATATTGAAAGGCCTGGGGTAAAGCTTGGGAAAAGGCTGATCAGCAAACTCAGGCCGGATGTGGCGGCGCCAGAAAGGAATGCGCAGCAGGAAATGCAAACCGTTTAGCCAGGAGCCCTTACACCCCGTGAAAATAAAGCTTACGTTATCACGTAAAGTCAACTTTAATTTTAAAACCATCGAAATGAAAGAACCGATCAATGAAACCAATGTCCGATCCATTTCAGAAAGGATTGCCTATTTAATTGTATTGTTCATCAACGACCAGTTGAATAGCGCCGAACAGGCAGAATTAGCAGAATGGGTAGCAGAGTCAGATCAAAACGTAACCATATTCAATGACACTGTTGATATTGGCAAACCCACCTACTTTCCTTATGGATACAGGGTTAAAAGAAAGATCCTGTAGGTATCTGTTGCACTTACAGGATTGCACGTATAGTAATGCTGTATTAAAAAAGGGTGGCCGGTATTCTAATTTATACCGGCCACCCTTTTTATTTAATCGTCCAACTTGTCTACAATTACTTTGTAATGCGGGTCTTCCCAATAATTCACATCAATTATTGCGGAGGCATTGTTTAGTAATATCCGGCAATCTTCGCTCAGGTGCCGCAGGTGCACTTTCTTACCCAGCTTATGGTACCGCTCGGTAATTTTATTGAGCGCTTCAATGGCTGAATGGTCCACTACCCTCGATTCCTTAAAGTCAATGATTACATCCTGCGGATCGGCCTGCACATCAAACTTTTCAGCAAAGGTTGCGGTGGATCCAAAAAACAGGGGACCGAAAATTTCGTAATGCTTTATTCCATTTTGGTCCACAAACTTCCGTGCCCTGATACGTACCGCATTTTCCCAGGCAAAAGCAAGTGCGGATATAACAACACCTATTATTACAGCAACGGCCAGGTTGTGAAAAATAACGGTCACCAGCGTTACCAATATCATCACCACGATATCTGTGGCAGGCACTTTTTTAAATACTTTTAAACTGGCCCACTCGAAGGTTCCGATGGCCACCATAAACATCAGGCCTACAAGAGCGGCCATTGGGATCTTTTCAATGTATGCAGCACCAAAAAGCACAAAAAGCAATAAGGTAACAGCAGCAAGGGTAGACGAAATGCGTGTTTTGCCCCCCGAGCTAACATTGATGATGCTTTGACCGATCATGGCGCAGCCACCCATGCCGCCAAAAAACCCGGTTGTGATGTTGGCCACACCCTGGGCCACACATTCTTTATTGCCGCGGCCCCGCGTTTCGGTCATTTCATCCAAAACGGTAAGTGTCAGCAAACTTTCAATTAAACCTACCAGCGCCATGATCAGCGAATACGGAAAAATAATCCTGAATGTTTCGAACGAAAATGGCACCTGTGGTAAATGTATTTGGGGCAACCCTCCTGCAATGGATGCAATGTCTCCCACTGTTTTGGTTTGAATTCCAAAACCAATAATTAAACCTGATACCACCAGGATGGCCGTAAGCGATGCAGGCACCGCTTTGGTGAGCCTGGGCAGCAAATAAATGATGGCCATGGTCAGCAGGGCAAAACCCAACATCACCCACAAAGGATACCCGGTTAGCCAGGTTTGCCCGCCATTGCCATCGGCGATTTTGAATTGGTCCAGTTGGGCCATAAAAATGACAATAGCCAGGCCGTTTACAAAACCAAAAATAACCGGGTGAGGTACCAGCCGGATGAACTTGCCCAGTTTAAATACACCAAAAGCAATCTGGATAATGCCCATTAATACAACCGCTGCAAAAAGATACTCTACGCCATGTGTGGCTACCAGGCTTACAATAACCACCGCAATGGCCCCTGTTGCGCCAGATATCATGCCGGGCCGCCCGCCTAAAAGCGCTGTAATAAGCCCCAGGAAAAACGCAGTATACAGCCCAATAAGCGGGCTGACATTGGCAATAAGGGAAAAAGCTACGGCTTCTGGCACAAGAGCTAACGCCACGGTTAATCCGGATAAAATCTCGTCTTTAAGATTAATGCGCTTGCCCTTCAATTGATCAATGAAGGTCATAAAACAAAATATATAGGAATGAAAAATGAATGGCTGCCGGAGTACTGCAGCATAGTAACAACACCGGTTGCAATAACCTCATTAAGATTATCAGGGTGGCGTAGGAATGTGTATGTTACAGGTGCAATTCACATTAAAGAGCCGCAAAAGTATATAAAATAAAGTAAAGCCCAAACGCAAAATAGAACTGTAAAGCAACTTCCGTAACCGGGATACTTTGTAAAATATTGTCGAAGGCTGAGCACACCATCTGAAAAACTTGTACCCGCTATTCATGCATGGCTTGTACTAACAACAACGCAATACACCTCCGTTGCAGGATAATATTTGCGCCCTTTTTAAATACGCTTAACTTGGAAGCCCGAATCATCATACCCGCAAAATCAATGAACAAATTATCCAGCCTGCTGTGCCTATTCATCCTTTTTCTCCAGGCTTGTAAGCCTGCCGGCAAAAACATCACTTCAAACCCTTCGGGTACCGAGGGCTGGGTGGAATTGATCAATGGAAAGGATTTTACCGGTTGGAAGGCAACCGAAAACACAGCCACATGGTCGGTAAAGAATGGACACTACGAGGCAGTGGGAAAGCGTTCGCATCTTTTTTACGAAGGGCCGCACCTGGAAGACGGCTTCAAGAATTTTGAACTGGAAGTGCAGGTCAAAACGTTTCAATACGCTAACTCGGGCATTTATTTTCATACAGCCTACCAGGAAACAGGCTGGCCCAACAGCGGCATGGAAATACAGGTAAACAACACCCATATTGGTGAAGGCGATTATATCGAACTTAAAAAAATGGCAAGCCTCTATGGCGTACGCAACCTGTATAAATCTTTTGGTAAAGACGAAGAATGGATGACGATAAAAGCCCACGTGGAAAGCAACCGGGTACAGATTTGGCTCAACGGGATGAAAACCGTTGACTACCTGCAGCCGGAACAAACCTTCGCCGCAGTTAAACGCCTTGGTAAGGGAACCTTTGCCCTGCAGGGGCATGACAGTTTAAGCAAAATGCAATTCAGGAGTTTTAAAGTGCGCCGCCTGCCCGACAATGCACGATCCAACCTGACCGCACCTGTATGGGGGGCCTGGCACGATAGCCTTGTAGCCTTACAGGGCCGCCAGTTTGCATTCATTGACCTGAACCCGCAAACAAACTTACCTGCATCAGCACTTGCCGATTACGTTTATGCCACAGGTATCAATGTTGCATTGGTAAAAACACCTGATGCTGCAAAAGGCCTGGCTGCTGCAAAAAATCTGCCCTTGTTTACCGGTATCAAATTAACTGCGGCAAACCAGGCAACTCTTCTTTCCACGCCTGCCGATTATATTGTGGGCGAAAGCACAGACTTAATAACTGCGCAGGCATTGCTCCGCGGCAAAAAAATAAATATCTGGTCTGACAAGGGGAATACATTGAATACGGCCAATGCCAGCGAACTGCTGGCGCTGGCAAAACAAAACAACATTGCCATTGAAATAAACAATGTTGCCAAAAGTCCTTCAATAGAAATTATAAGGTTGGCTAAGGCGCAAGGCTGCAGGTTTACTTTTTCCGGGCTGGCACCTGCTGCAAACATGCAACAGTCCATGTATGTGGTGGAAGCCATCAAGGCGGCCAACTTAACCTATAAAGACCTTTATATTCCCAAATGGTAATATGCGTTCCATCTTAACTTGGAAAATGTTGTGAGGCTTTTTTTACCATTATCCAAGCGGCTGTAAGGCAATGCTTATGCTAAACTACTGCAACAATATGCCCACCTGAAAGCTTATAATTCCACCATTGCCTTGATCACGCCATTGGCTGGATTGAGCCAGCTTTGAAATTCGGTTTTTACCTGGCTGAATGGTACCCGGTGCGTTATATAGTTGGTGGGTTGTACCGCACCGTTTTTCATGTTTTTTATTACATGCTCAAAATCCTGCCGCGTTGCATTGCGGCTGCTCATTAGTGTGGCTTCCCTTTTATGAAACTCAGGGTGACTCAATGAAATCTCTCCTTTTTGCAACCCAATTAAAACATAACGCCCACCATGTGCCAGGTACTGGAATCCATTATTGATCGCTTTGAGATTTCCTGTAGCATCAATCACCACGGTGGGCATATCGCCGTTGGTGATGGCCTTTAATTGCTCCACCACATGGGGTGCCGTTGCGTTGATGGTATGCGCCACTCCAAGCCTGTCTTTACAAAATTGAAGGCGCTGCTCGTTAATATCCATTGCAATTACCTGGGCGCCTGCTATTCGGGCAAACTCCATCGTGCCCAGACCAATTGGTCCGGCCCCGATCACCAGCACAAACTCGCCCTCTTCTACGATTGCCCTGCGCACCCCGTGTGCACCAATGGCCAGGGGTTCCACCAGCGCCAGTTCATCAAAGCTCAGTCCTTCGCCATGCAAAAGAGCCCCAACAGGAACAGACAAATATTCTACCATGCCGCCTTCAACGTGAACGCCACATACCTGCATCTGTGCACAGCAATTGGGCTTGCCCCTGCGGCAGGCAATGCAATTACCGCAGTTGAAATAAGGAATAAACGAAACGGCTTCCCCCTTTTCGAAGCCGGGAGCATCATCAAAATCCACCAGTTCGCCGGCCAGCTCATGGCCCAGTATGCGCGGGTAATTAAAATAAGGCTGTGTGCCTTCAAAAGCATGCAGGTCTGTGCCACAAATGCCTATCCGCCTGATCCTGATTATGGCCTGCCCTTTTTGTAAAACCGGCCTGCGGCCAACCCTGTACTCCAACATTCCTGGTTCGGCACAAACCAACGTTTGCATCTCCATTACATCGTCTTTAAATTGTTCGGGCAATAATTCTTAATGCACAAAATTAGCTACTGAATCCTGATCGCCTTAAACGAACGTTTAGCAAAGGGTTGCCTTTGGATTATTTATAAAAGCAAACCAGCCTGTTTATAAAAACGTTGGCCCAAAACACCATCCACAGCGTACTAAAATACAGGAGCATTGCGGTCCGTAATTTCAGGTTCAGTCAGCGCAAAGCGATTATGGCTATTTAAAAAGCTTTGGTGCAAGGGTTGACAGGAATAGTTTGCAGTTCATCCAGGTATGTCCGCCGTCAGAGATAAATGTTTCGTGCTTAATTTTCTTTTCATCAAGCACCTTTAAATAATCGGTAATTACCGGGTACAACATATCGTCCTTTCCTACGCCAATCCAGAACAGTTTCAACCGCTGGTTGGTAAGTGCAGCGTTGGCAAAAGGCACGGCGTTGTTGCGGTCAAATTCTTCTTTCAGCATGCCCGGTGCAAAACCGCCTACCCAGCTAAACAGGTCGGGGTTGTTCAGTCCCAAAAACAAGGAAGTGCCGCCACCGCCCGAAAAGCCAGCGATTGCCCTGCCATTGTTGTTGGCCTGTACGCGGTAATTCTGTTCCACGAACGGAATCATATGCGTCAGGAAATCCTTTTTGATCTCCTGCAGGTTATCCCAGTTGCGCAGGCTTCCCGACGACTTGCCGATTTTCGGGTATGCCCTACCGTAAGGCATTACAATGATCATTGGCGTTGCCTTGCCTTGTGCAATCAGGTTGTCTAAAATAATATTGGCCCGGCCCACTTTGGTCCAGGTTTCTTCCGTATCGGTGGTGCCATGGAGCAGGTACAGCACGGGGTATTTTTTGGCGTTTTCTTTTTCATATCCCGGCGGGGTATAAATTACCACAGGGCGGGGACCCAGCTCCGGTGAGTTGTAGTAACGATAGGCCACCGTGCCGTGCGGCACATTTTGCACCGTATGCACCAGCGGTGTACTTCCGGTAATTTCTACAATGCTGCTTTGAAAACCTTCGTTCGGAAAAATGGCGCTGTTCTTTGGATCGGCTACGGAAATGCCATCTACAATAAAGTTGTAGGGATACATGTCAGGTTTTGCGGGCCCCAGTGTTACACTCCACACACCATCCGCATCTTTGGTCATGGGTGCAGCGCCCTGGTGAAACTGCGTGCTTAGTTTTACATCTTTTGCTGCAGGCGCAAACAATTTAAATACCACACTGTTGTCGGGGTTTACCTGTGGCGAACTAAACTGGGGTGCCCGCTGTGGCTGCGCCGTGGCAACAGCCGACATGCACAACACTGCTGCCGCAAGTTGCAAACCCATGATGAGGGAACGTTTCATAAATATTCAATTTGCAAGCCCTTTGGAAATGGTAAGGGCTTTGTTAGTAAAAAGAAGGATCGGGGTTTATTGGATCCATTTGTTTGCTTTCATCCACAACAGCAGGGGGTCCATCCAATCGGGGCGGCGGAAAATAAAACCATGACCGCCCTTTTCATAAATATGCATTTCCACCGGTACTTTGTTGCGGCGCAAACTTTCGTAGTACGCAATGGCATTGCCTACATCTACGGTCCGGTCGTCGGTAGTATGCGTTATATAAGTAGGCGGCGTTTGGGCCGTTACCTGCAGTTCGTTCGAGTATTCCGCAATCAATTCTTTCGATGGACTTTTTCCCAGCAGGCTACTCCTGGAGTCGCGGTGGGTAAGGCTGTCGCTCATGCTGATAACGGGATACACCACCACCTGGAAATCGGGGCGCAAATTGGTGTTGCTCTTGTTTTCAATTACCGGTTTGGTAAAATGCGTAGCCGCTGTAGCTGCCAGGTGCCCACCCGCCGAAAATCCAACAATGCCCACTTTATTTACATCAACACCCCACTTCGAAGCATTGTCGCGTACATATTTGATGGCTTGCTGCGCATCCTGAAGCGGCCCGATGCTTTTGTTCTGCATGATGGAATCGTCCGGCAGGCGGTATTTTAATACAAATGCAGCAATGCCTTTGCTGGCAAACTGTTTTGCATTGACAATACCCTCGCCTGCATACACCACCACGCCGTAGCCACCCCCCGGTACGATCACTACCGCAGTACCGGTAGCCCGCTCTCTTTCGGGTAAATAAATTTCCAGCGTGGGCTTGGTTACGTTGCGGAACATACCCGAGGCAAAGGTTTCTTTTCGCTCTGTTTTTTTCGAGTTGGGTACGGTGCCCGTATAGAGTTCAACTACTTCCTGGGCACCAACTGTAGCAGAAAAGAACAGGCAAATGGCAAAGGATAATTTGCTGGCATGTTTACACAAAACGGAACGCTTGAACATTTGCTTTTTCAAAAGTTTGTATTTGAATCGAGACGGCTGAACGCTTTATCATTGCTACCCCGTATTGAAACCGGCAACGGTGGTAAACTTCAATAGCAGCACCTGGGTGCTGCTATTGAAGTGCTTGCTTACGGGCTATTTAAAGAGTAAAGGAGCCATCTGGTAAAGGCTGCGGCGCCAGGTTTGAAACTCATGGGCCGTACCTGGAGAAACATAAGTACCCACTTTATAACCAGCCGCTTTTAAATCAGCTTCTACTTTGGGTAGCGCTTCTGCGCCACGTGTTTCCTTGGCACCATAGGTGATATAAATGAGATTCGGCTTCATTTTGCCTTGTAAATCTTCCGGCGTATAGTTACCTCCACTGAAAAGCCCCCAGTACCCAAATACTTCAGGTTTATTGAGGGTGATCACTTTTGTTTCCGCTGCACCCATGGAAAGACCGGCCATTGCACGTCCATTGCGGTTGGCGATGGTACGGAAGTGTGCATCAACATAAGGAATTAGTTCGTCTACCAAAACCTCCTGGAAACCATTGTTGGCGATCATGGCTGCCATGCCACCACCCGGACCGGCCGGACGTGCTGCACCCGCAGCAGGAGGGTTAGCTGGGGCAGGCGTGGCACCGCCCGCAGCAGGGGCTGCAGCCGGACGAGGAGCACCTGGCCGGCCACCCGTGTTGGTCATGCCATAGGTCATCACCACAATAAAGGGCTTTGTTCTGCCTTCGGCAATCATATTGTCCATGATCAGGTTGGCCTTGCCCTGGATGCCCCATGAGGTCTCGTTCTCACCCCAGCCATGCTGCAGGTATAACACGGGGTATTTGGTATTGCCTTTTTCGTAGCCCGGCGGGGTGTACACATAAGCCACCCGTGAGGTTTTGGTGCTTTTTGATGGAAACAAAACCTGGTGTACATGACCATGCGGCACATCCTTCAGCGCATAAAAATCCTGGTCCTTAGCTGGTATTTCAATGCCGCTTTCCCAACGCTGCGAACCATAGAAATTTCCGGTTCCGGGGTCGTTGTAAACGGCCCCATCCACAATCAGGTGGTAGTAGTGAAAGCCTTCATCCATTGGTCCGGCGGTAGTGCCGGTAAATACGCCATCCGGTCCTTTGGTAAGGCGGGTTCCACCCTGTCCGCCAAGGCCAAGCGTTACCCGTACACTGTCGGCTTGTGGCGCTACAATACGGAAACGGGCATAGCCCTGGGAGTTTACCTGGGGATAATCCTGGAAAGGCTGGTTAAAAGAAGAAGGTTTGAAATCTTCGATCGGCGCGGTGCCGGTTTGCGCAAAGCCTGCGCCACATACCAGTGACGAAGCAAGGAAAAGAAGGGAGTACTTTAAACTCATATGGCTATGATTTTGGTTAGTAAACCGATTGGGTTGAATAAAAGCAAACGTTTTGATCAACGAATGCATTTAGTAGGTAAAAAAGTTATCAAACTGGGATGACCAGGCAACGTCAGCCGCTGCGGTCTGCCATTATATGTAAACAAATGGGCTTTCCCAATTACAAGATGCAGTGTTAAAAGTGAGATAAGGTAAATAACCCTGATAGCACTAATGAAGATAATCATGCATTAAATGTTCAGGACCGGATGCTTGTACATCTTACATCACTTCATTTACCAACGTACCGATGCCGTCAATGGATATTTTTACCTCATCGCCGCTTTTCAGCGTAAAATCATTTTCGGGTACAATGCCGGTACCCGTCATTATAAGGCAGCCGTACGGAAAGCTGGCTTCCCGGAAAACAAATGAAACCAGTTCTTCGGGTGTGCGTTTCATCTGGCTGATCTCGATAGAACCCTGAAACTGGTTGGCGCCACCGCGGTTAATCTCCAGGTGTATTTGCGTGCCTTTATCCAGCGGCTCGTTGGTTACAAAAATGCAGGGCCCAACGGCGGCGCAGGCATCGTATGTTTTTGCCTGCGGCAGGTACAATGGGTTCTCTCCTTCAATGCTGCGGCTGCTCATGTCGTTGCCAATGGTGTAGCCCACAATTTTACCTGATGATGTTACCACCAGCGTCAGTTCCGGCTCGGGCACATCCCAGGTAGAGTCTTTGCGGATGCGGACTTTTTGATTGGGCCCTACCACACGGTGTGGCGTTGCTTTAAAAAACACTTCGGGTCTTTCGGCTTCATACACCCGGGCATAAAAATCGCCGCCACCGGCGTCTTTGCTTTCTTCCTGGCGGCCTACTTTGCTGCGCAGATAAGTTACACCGCAAGCCCACAGCTCCTGGTTTCCGATGGGTGCCAGCACTCCATCCTGCGCTATGTTTTCGGCAGGCGCTTGTTCCGAAATGATCTTAGCCAGTTTTTGAAACAAATTGTCGTCGTTGATAAAAACGTCCCAGTCTTCATTCTTCAATACATAGGACTTGTCATCTTGCTCGATCATTATCCCGGCTAAGGTTCTGTACAATTTCATATCACTTGGTTTGTTATTACTTGCTCATTTGAAAACGCAACACCTGGTTGCTGTTGGTGATGTACATTGTTTTTTCGTCGGCCGAAAGGGAAACGTTGGAGGTAGGACCGGGCACTTTAAGCATGCCCAGTTTTTTGCCTTCGCTGTTGAAAAAATAAACACCTCCGGGGCCGGTTGCATACACGTTTCCCCTCTTGTCGATCTTCAGTCCGTCGGGCAAACCGGGCATGCCCCTGCCGGCGCCGGCTGCGCTGAAAAATATCTTTCCGTTTACCAGCTTGTCTCCCTGTACATCGTACACGTACCAATTAGGCTTTTGTGGGTCGCTGTTGGCAATCAGTACCCGTTTTTCACCAGGGAAAAACGCAATGCCGTTGGGCCGCGTCAGGCTGTCTACCAGCAACACCACATCGCCGTTCTTTTTTACTTTATACACGCCGTTCCATGTTGTTTCCTTGGTGGGGTCGTTATCGCCGCGGCCAGGCAGGCCATAAGGAGGGTCGGTAAAAAAAAGCTCACCGGCGCTGTTGTAGCAAGCATCGTTGGGGCTGCTTATGCGCTTGCCTCCATGCTTGTCGGCCAGTGTTACAAATTTTGCCTGCGGCTGATGGAGCGGTGCATCCATGCGGGCCATTCTTCGGTCGCCGTGCTGGCTCAATACCAGCCGTCCTTCGCGGTCCAGGATCAAACCATTGCTGCCCATTTCGCCGCCCCTTTCCGCTGTGCCGGTGTAGCCTGATGGCTTCAGGTACACTTCCTTGCCACCGGCCGGGGTCCACTTATACACGGTGTTGGTAGGCACATCGGAAAAAAGCAGCATGCCGTTTTTTTCTACCCACAAGGGGCCTTCACTCCACCGAAAGCCGGTGGCGATGATCTCTGCTTTTGCATCCCTAGACACCAGTTTCGTCAACGCACTATCGGTATACTCCATGGTGCCGATGGTAGGGTATGTTTCCTGCGCCATACATGCAGTGGAAAGAAGAAGGAGGCCTGCGAAAAGAATCTTCATAAATAAAGAGGTTGATTAAGATGGAGTACAGGATGAATTGTTAGTGCAAATCCCGGGTTACTTCGGCACCCGAGCCGCCCCGCAACACGTCCATATCGGCACCCAGGTGTGCCTGCTGCACATGGTCGATATACAGCTTTACATATCCCCTTGCCGCCATGGGCTCGGGCGCCTGCCATTCGGCCCTTCTTTTTTCCAGTTCTGCTTCACTCACGTCGAGGTGCAACCGCCGGTTCTCCACATCCAATTCAATCATGTCGCCATTTTGCACCAGGCCAAGGGTACCCCCTACCGAGCTTTCGGGCGAAACATGCAAAACAACGGTACCCGCGGCAGTGCCACTCATTCGGCCATCCGAAATGCGCACCATATCTCTAACGCCTTTGCGCAGTAACTTTTCGGGCAGATCCACATTGCCTACTTCGGGCATTCCCGGGTAGCCCACCGGCCCCGCGCCCTTCAATACAATCACACAACTTTCATCAATATCCAAATTGGGGTCGTCAATTCTTGCATGATAGTCTTCGATGGTTTCAAAAACAACAGCCCGGCCGCGGTGCTTCATCAGCTCTTTGGTAGCGGCCGATGGCTTGATCACGGCACCTTGCTCGCAAAGGTTGCCTTTCAATACTGCAATGCCCGCATTTTGCTGCAAGGGTGCTGCCATGGTGGCAATCACATCCTGGTTGTAACAAATTGGGCCCTTATTGTTTTCAGCCAGGGTTTTCCCGTTCACGGTTATTACATCGTTGTGCAAATAATCCTGCATCTCTTTTAACACCACAGGCAGCCCCCCGGCATAGTAAAAATCTTCCATCAGGTACTTTCCTGCGGGCTTCAGGTTTACCAGCAGGGGAACATTGCGGCCAAGGGTATCAAAATCTTCAAGTGACAGATCCACCCCAATGCGGCCGGCAATGGCCAGCAGGTGAATGATAAAATTGGTGGAACCGCCCACAGCGGCATTTACCCGGATGGCGTTTTCGAAAGCCTGCCGGGTAAGCACTTTGGAAAGGGTCAGGTTTTCTTTTACCATTTCCACAATACGCCGGCCCGACAGCTGGGCCAATACTTTTTTGCGGGCATCCACTGCCGGAATGGCCGCCGCACCGGGAAGCGTTAATCCCAATGCCTCCACCATGCAAGCCATGGTAGATGCGGTGCCCATTGTCATGCAGTGACCGGCACTGCGGGCTCCGCCAATTTCGGCATCCAGAATATCTTCAGGTGTGTAGTTCTCCACCAGCATTTTTTCCTTCACCATCCAATTAAACGAGCCACTGCCAATACATTCGCCCCTGAAGCGGCCATTGAGCATGGGCCCACCGGGTACTACTAGCGTGGGCAGATCTACACTACAGGCACCCATTAAGGTGGAAGGCGTGGTTTTGTCGCAACCGGTTAACAGCACTACCCCGTCTATAGGGTTGGCCCTGATGGTTTCTTCCGTGTCCATGGCCGCCAGGTTGCGAAAAAGCATGGTGGTGGGGCGCATAATGGTTTCGCCCAGGGAGGTTACGGGAAACTCCAAGGGAAAGCCGCCGGCGTCGATAACGCCGCGTTTTACCACTTCTGCCAGGTCGCGCAAATGCCCGTTGCAGGGCGTCAGTTCACTCCAGGTATTGCAAATACCGATCACCGGCCTGCCCCGGAAATAATCATCGGGGTATCCCTGGTTGCGCATCCACGAACGGTGCACAAATCCCATTTTGCCGGTATTGCCAAACCAATCGTGACTTCTCAGCTTGCCATGAATCTCATTATCTTTTTTTTCCATCTTGATGAAACTTGCAGCACCTTTAATGATGATATATTAGTTAGGTTGACAATACCTAAATTATTGATTGCAACGAAACAGATTCAGCAGCACTATTGCAATTTTTTATATCCAATCTGCAGGAGCGCTGATCCATAAAAATAGGTATAAAACAAAGGATCAAAAATCATATGGGGGCACAATAATTCTAACGAATTGTTGTAAAAGCCCCCATATTAATTACACATTATTTTTGATCATTGCATGATCCTTTTTATCCTGATCCAGGATTGGTGCTGGAATATTACATTTCAATAAAAAACGAACGCTTATTTATCCCAAAAAACACGAGTGGTTAAATTATCCTGACCACCAATGGCCTGTACTGCATTTTGATAGTTGGTGCGGTTGTTTGACAACTCATAGTCCGGATAAGACAACCTTCTGATAAATCCACCATTGAGGTTGTTGTTAGCCATGTTGGGCGATAATGCCGGGTAGCCACTACGGCGGAAATTTGCCCAGGCTTCATTGCCATCTGTGATGCTGGTAATCCAGTATTGTGTGTTGATCAACCTTAGGGCATCAGCAGCCCGGTATTCCACATCAGGATGTGCCAGGTAAGCCATTTTTTCTCCCTCCGAAACAACCGAGCCACCTGGGTACAGGGCGTACCGGTCCATGTCGGCTTTAATCGCATTTTCATAATAGGTTCTGGCCGCTACATCTCCCCCAGGTATCCATCCCCTGTGTGCTGCTTCTGCCAGCAGCAATGCAGTTTGAGAATAAGTGATCCAGAATGTTGGTGCTGTTTGTGAAGCCACAACACGTACGTTCATCTGCGAATAATTGAGTCCGCCACCACGTGTGCCCCTATAGGGTGCAGCTTCCAGTGCCGTGCTGATGACACCAACTGGCACACCAAACTGTTCTGCAATATTGGTGTTCGGTGCTACATCTGCCAATGGATTATTTGGGTTTTGAAAGGTAGCCACCAAAAATTTACCCCGAGGGTCGTTTGTTGATTTCAATTGGTTCACAAAAGGCTCGGCAGCATAATAAAAACGAGGGTTGTTATTGACCAGTCCCCCATTTGCAGGGTTGGTGTATAAGGTACCATCGTAAGTAACCCACACATTGTCGGCATTCGATGTCATTACTCCACCATTAAAAGCCTCAGTTGCCAGCGCGGCTGCTTTCGTGGGATTTGATTTAGAATAACGCATGCCCAAACGCAACAGCAGTGAGTTCCCTACCTTTTTCCACTTTGCAGTTTGCACGGCGGCAGTACCTGAAGGAGTGCGGCTGTTTTTTCCAAAAAACAAATCCTCGGGTACATAATCGCCTGTAGGATTCAAAGCGGCGATCGATTCTTTGAGCTCTTTTTCCAGATCGGCATAAATGGCAGCATCGTCGTCATATTTGGGATAGAAAATTGTTTCCAGGTATGCTTTACCCGATTCAAAGTAAGGAATGTCGCCGTATTGGTCCACAAGCCCCATAAAAGCATTTGCTCTCCATATCCGGATCATGCTGCGCAAATTTACCCGGTCGGAATTCTCCAAAAGGGAAAGGGCCTGCGCCATATTCTTTAGTGAGCCGGGGTATAAGGCATCCCATTTGCCGTTGTTGAAATTATCAATGTCCTCATTGAAATTGGGGCCCAGTGTTGCACCAGAGTTAAACGGGTTAACGAACTGCTGTACGATCGTGTGTTCGGTTTCCCATCCCGAAACTTGGGTGCGCTGCGCTCCGGCAAAAAGAAGACCCGGATCGATGTTATTAATGCCGTATGGATTGGTATTGATCTCTTCAAAATCTTTGTCGCAACCTGCTAAAAACAGTACTGACGTTATCAGGATCAGCTTTCTGAATGTCTTTATCATTTCGTCAGAATTTGAGATTTAAGGTAATGTTGTAATTACGGGTGGTGGGTAGGGCTGCGTTTTCGTATCCGCTCCGTACATCACCCGATGACTGGATAGCTTCGGGGTCCAGGCCTGGAAGATCCTTGTATAAAATGGCTACGTTACGCACCGATCCGGACACTGCAAGCCCTTTGAAAAACTTGAGATAGGAAGACCTTTGAAGCAGACTGGTAAGGTTATACGCCAGCGATATATTTCTCAACTTTACAAAGTCGGATTTGAAAATAAAAGGATCGCCGATCTGAAGGTTCCGGTAATCGGCATAAAAGCCTTGCAGGTCGGTTACATTGTTGGTGTTGGGAGCACCTGACCCCTGGTACACAGCAGGAAAGTTGGAGCTGTTGATACCGGTTTCGCCCTCTCTGCGGCCAACCAGCGAAGCTTTGGAAAGCCCTTGCCGCAGCATGTTCAGTGCAGTAGAAGACAATACGGTACCGCCAAACTTGTAATCAACAAACACGCCCAGTGTGAGGTTTTTGTAGGTAAAGTTGTTGGTCCAGCCACCCGTGTATTTAGGAATGGAGCTGCCTACAGGAACATAATTTGGCGAAGCCAGCAAACGGCCATTGTTGTTTACAACTATATCGCCTTTATCATTTCTAAGATAAGTGCGGGTGTACAGTTGGTTCATAGGCAAACCCACCGTATAACGGATCTGGCCCAGGAACTCGTTGCCCGTTGCATTAAAATTCAGCAACAGAAAATCGTTTACACCGGGAGAAATAGCCAGCACTTTGGTAGCCAGGTACGTGTTGTTCCATGAGCTGGACCAAGTAAAGTTTCTGCCTTGAATGGGCCTGCCTTCAATGGCTAACTCCAGGCCCCTGTTTCTTAATGAACCCAGGTTGTCTTTAGTGCCCGTGTAGCCCGATGTGTTGGAAAGCGTAACGTCCAGTACCTGCCTGGTAGTTACCTTATCAAAAACGGTGGCATCAAAGGTCAACCTGTTGTTGAACATCCTGAATTCCAAACCCAGCTCTTTTTCTTCTACTTTAAATGGCGTTAGTGCAGGGTTGGGTGCCAGGCCACCGGAAATGGAAGCGGTTGGCTGGCCATTAAAGTTGTTTTGTGCAATGGCATAGGTAAGCAGTCCTTCGTAAGGCCCAACACCTTGCTGGCTACCGGTTTGCGCCCAGGATGCTCTTAATTTGCCATAATTAAGCCAGGTGATTTTGGGTATTAATTCGGAAAAAATAAAACTGCCGGAAACAGAAGGATAAAATACGCTGTTGCTGGCCGGGTTGTACACCGAGAACCAATCCTGCCGGCCGGTAACATTTACATACAGCAGGTTGTTGTATCCCAGTTCTACCAGGCCATACAGCGAGTTGATCCGAAACTGGTTGTAGTTAAAACTCTGGTTTCTTACGTTTCCGTTGGCAATGGAAAAAATATCCTTGATCAGGAAGTTGTTGGAGTTCTGGTTAAACGCACGGTTCTCCACACGCCAGGTGTTTCCACCAACACTTGCATCTACAGAGAAATTTTTAAACTCTTTGGAAGTACCCAAAAGAAAGTCGGCGTTTACATCGGTACCTTTTCCTTCGGAAAGGCTGTATGCGCCTTTAAAAGTACCATCGGGGTTTGTGGCCAAACTTGTTCCAATACCGCCCGGCACTTTTGACTCGAGGAAGTTAATGGAGTAGTCGTAATTGTAGCGGCCCTGCAGGTACAGCCAGTCTGCAAAATCATACCGCAAAGTAGCAGTGCCCAAAAGCCGGTCTCGCTTGTTTACCCAGCTTTGCCCCACCTGGTTGGAGTAATATGGATTGAGCATCGTACCCTGGAATCCTGAAGTCTGGTTTTCTGTATTGGTAACCGGGTCCACAGCACTGTTCTTCAGTGCGGAGGTAGGAATGGAGTTGGCTAAACGGGTAAAAAAGTTAACCGAACCCGCACCCTGAGTTCCTATCTGCGGCGGATTGATTTGCTCCTCGTTGGCCCAGTTGATGTTTACCGTAAACCTGAGCCGCTTGGTAATTTCATGGTTCAGGCCCAGGTTAACGATCTTTCGCTTGTATTCGTCCCTGGGTTCAATGCCCTTGGCATCGGTATTGGAAAAAGAAGCCCGGAAACTTCCGTTTTGCCCGCCACCCGAAAATGCAACGGTATTGGTAAAATTGGACCCTGTTTGCAGGTAGTCGAACAGGCGATCCTCATAAGCCGAGTATGGTTGTAAACTGCCGTCAAATATCGGGGTTGGTTGTCCATCGAGCCGTGCACCCCAGCCAAACTGGCCGTTGCTCTTGGCACTGCCCGCAGATGTTGGTTTTTGGCCACCTACGCCCAGCCCATACATGGTTTGAAATTGGTCCATAAAATTCAGGGCTTCCTGTGCCGTATAGCTGGAAGAAAATTCAACACCTACACCCTGGTTTTTGGCCCCCGATTTTGTGGTAATGATAATAGCACCCGCTGCCGCCCGTACACCGTAAAGTGCCGATGCGGTAGAACCTTTCAATACGGTCATGGATTCAATATCATCGGGGTTGATGTTCAACAGGTTGTCGCCCCGGTCGCGGTTGTCCACATTGCCATTGGCTGCACGTGCCCCCTGGTCTATAGGAAGACCATTGATCACAATCAGCGGCGCATTGTTGCTTCCTGCAAAACCAACCTGTCCGCGCAATCGTATTTGCGTACTGGCACCTGCGCCGGCAGCCGGAGGGGTAATATTCAGGCCGGCAACTTTGCCCTCAAGCGATTCCATAGGGTTGGTGGTGCGGTTGGTCACCATTTCATCCGTTTTTACGGTAGTAGTGGCATAACCCAGTTTTTTCGCTTCCCGCTTAATACCCAAAGCGGTCACCACTACGGTTTCCATGCTTCGGCTATCGGCCTCCAGGGTAATGTTCAGCGATTGTCGTCCGTTAACAGGCACTTCCTGTGTAACAAAACCAATAAAGGAAACCACTAGTGTTTCGGAGCCCGAAGCAGCAATTGAAAATTTACCTGCACCATCGGTTAGTGCCCGGCGGGAAGTACCTTTTACTTCCACGGTGGCCCTGCTGATCGGCCGGTTGTCGGCGTCGGTAACCGAGCCTGTAATGTTTTGCGAAAAAGCAGCTAAAGAGCAAAGCAGGAAAGAACATAAAAAGAATTGCTGCTTCAACTGGGCGTAATTCATCCAGAAGATCTTCTTCATAATAGCAAGCTGTTTGTTAGGAAATAGCAATCAAAAAGTAAAGCATCGTTAATAAACCTCACACAAGGTATCGGTACATGCCTGCAGAAATCTTCCAAAAAAACCCACCGAAGGATATTGTACAAGCCCATAAACTTTTATTCCTAATATCGCTTCACAGAATATTGCCCATAAGAAAGAAACGATTGCATGAACCAACACTTTTTTAAAAAAGATTGTAAAGAGCTTCATGCTTTTCCGCACATCAATGAGTTGGCATTAAAAAAAATCAACACCATACAATTTGGTTCTTTGAAGAAAGAAGCCAGTACGTTGCTTCGCTTTTATTATGTGCTCGACGGGCGCTTTGAATGGGTAATAGAGGAACAGCAATACATCCTTTTTCCGGGCGACCTGGCCATTATCTTACCTGGGCAGATTTTTGGCGGTGAAAAAGATTTACTGGACATCGGCACCGTGGCGTGGCTGCACCTGGAACTGCAGCACCTGGAACGAAGCGGCAAATTGGTAATGGGTAGCTGGAGCCGGCTATCGGAAAGCGAAAGCAGGAGTATTGGCAAAATACTTTTACGGAATGAATACCCGGTACTATCAAAGTTGAAAGATGTGGGCCTGCTGTTTCAAAATCTAAACCAGGAGTTCATCCACCAGGAAATTGGTTTTACCACACGCATCAACCAACTGATTGACGAACTTTTTATTTTAACCGCAAGGCAGTTAACACGGCAAAACACATCGCGCAGGGATTTTCCGCAAACCTTTATGAAACTTGAAGAGGCACTTCGGGAAAACCTTTCGCACCAATGGACCGTTGAGGAAATGGCGGCATTGGTAGGTCTGGGCATTACTGCCTTTTCGGAAAAAGTAAAAAGCTACACGGGTTTTTCACCGCTAAACTATTTGATTAACATCCGCATTTCGGAAGCGATCAAATTATTGAAGCGACCCAACGTGCAGGTAACCGACATAGCGCTGGATGTGGGCTTTTATTCATCGCAGCATTTTGCTACAACGTTCAAAAAACTTACGGGCTACACACCCAGCGAGTTTAGAAAGAAAAACACAATATCAAACGAAGAAGCTTTATAAAATGGAGTGCATCATAACAATTGAAATAGGAACCGGATCAATAAGGGTCACTGCCTTCGACCTCGAAGGCAATATGATCAGCGCCTCCAAAGGCTCCTATCCTACCTTTCATGCCAAACCCGATCATAGCGAGCAGGACCCCGAACAGATATTCATCACCCTCCTGTATATGCTCAAGAATTTTTTAAACGAAAAAATTCACCCGCAAAATCATAAAGTAGTGAGCATATGCTTTAGTTCGGCCATGCACAGTGTGCTGGCCATCGACAAATACGGGGTACCCCTGGGCAATGCACTGGTATGGTCGGACAGTAGGGCCAAAAAAGAAGCGGACGACCTGAAGAATACGGATATCGGCAGGTCGTTGTACAAAACCACGGGCACCCCCATTCATGCCATGTCGCCGCTCAATAAAATTACCTGGATCAAAAACAACGATAAAGAAAGGTTTGCTGCCGTTCACAAATTCCTTTCCATCAAAACCTACATCATACAACAGCTGACCGGCGAATACGTGGTAGATTACAGCCTTGCATCGGCCACGGGCCTGCTTAATATTTACTCCCTGCAATGGGAGGAAAATGCATTGAAGCATGCAGGCATCGATACCTCTATGCTGGCCGACGTGGTGCCGGTTTTTTATGCCCCCAAAAAATTGAAAAGGGAATACCAGACCTCGCTGGGCCTGCCCGACAGCGTAAAGCTGCTGGTAGGGTCGAGCGACGGCTGTATGGCTACCCTGGGCGCCGGAGTGTGGGATGATCAGAAAGCAACGATTACCCTGGAAGAAAGCGGTGCAGTAAGGGTCGTGGGTAAAGAAGTAATTCAGGACGAGCAACAGCGCCTTTTTAACTATGTGCTTACCGAAGGCTGTTATGTTTCCGGTGGTCCTACCAACAATGCAGGTTCCGCTTTTGAATGGTATGCAAAGCAATTCGGCGATTTTAAAAAAGCCTTCGACCTGGAAGACTGTATCGAGAACCTGATTGATGAAGCAGGCAAAGTACAAGCAGGCGCTGAAGGATTGATTTTTCTTCCTTACCTGCAGGGCGAACGGGCACCCATCTGGAACGCCAACGCCAGGGGTGTCTATTTTGGTTTGAACATAAAACACGAACAACGTCATTTTCTCCGGGCCACCATCGAAGGCATCTTGTTTTCGTTTTACAATATTGGTAAAACGCTGGAAGAACACCGTCCGTTTACCAGTCTTTCCGCAAACGGAACCTTTGCGGCATTTCCGCTGTGGACGCAAATAATGGCAGATATTTTCAATAAGCCCGTACACATCAAACAAAACTCCGGCTCCGACAGTGTTGCCTGCGGCGGCTTTCTGTTAAGCGCAACCGAAATGGGCCTGTATCGAAACCTGGAACATGCGGCCCAAAAAGTAAAACTGGTCGAAAACTTTCATCCCAATCAGTGCAATCACGAAGTGTACATGAAGCATTTTGCCATTTTCGACCGGTTGAGCACCAAGCTCTTTGATGAATTTGAGGCCATTGCAGAACTGCAGCACAACGCCTGACCCAACTACCCATTCCATTATAACCACTTGCCATGAACAAAAAGTTAGTTTACAATCTTTTTTATGCAGCCGCTGCTGTTTTTTTAATAGCGTTCATTATTACCACGCTACAACAAATGCACGAATGGAGCGGTTGGCTGTTAGGCTTGTTTTTCCTGAGCATTGCCCTTGCCTTCCGGGGACATAAATTTTTAAAAGGCTTTTTCTTTACGGTGTTGATTTTTGCTGCCGTTAGCCTTGCCATGTATTATCCCTACTATTTTACTACGGTCGGCGATTTTAATCTTTCCTCCCTAATTGTTCCCTTGCTCCAGCTTATCATGTTTGGTATGGGTACCGAATTGAGTTTGAAAGATTTTTCCCAGATCGTGAAAATGCCAAAGGGAGTGCTTATTGGCGTGATCTGCCAGTTTACCATCATGCCCTTTGTAGGCTTTGCCATTGCCACCATGTTCAACTTTCCGCCCGAAATAGCTGCAGGCATCATCCTCGTTGGCTGTTCGCCCAGCGGGCTTGCTTCCAATGTGATGGTTTATTTATCCAGGGGCAACCTGGCCCTGTCGGTTTCTGTAACAACTGCGGCCACACTGGTGGCACCCATCTTAACGCCCCTGCTCATGCAATTGCTGGGCGGCAGTTTCATCAGCATTAAATTCCTGGACATGGTTTGGGAAATGGTGCAGATGGTTATGCTTCCGGTAGCGGCGGGCATTTTTGTACGGTACCTTTTAAAAAACCGCACCGAAATTCTAAACAAGATTTTACCTATTACCTCCATGATCGGTATTGTGCTGATACTGGTGATCATTATTGCCAAAGGCAGGGATGCATTGCTGCAAGTGGGCGGCCTGATCATTCTGGCCACTTTCCTGCACAATACATTCGGCTACTTCCTGGGTTACTGGTCGGCAAGGCTCATGAAGTTCAGTGAAAAAGACAGCCGCACCATAGCACTTGAAGTAGGCATGCAAAACGCCGGACTGGCTTCGGCCCTGGCATCTAAAATCAGCACCAATCCTGGCGTTGCATTAGCCCCTGCCATATTTGGTCCCATGATGAATATTACAGGTTCGCTGCTTGCAAGCTGGTGGCACAATCATATTCCAAAAGACGACCTCCCCGATGAAGGAACCCAGGTAAATAAAAGCGAGGTGCTACAGGCAGATGTTATTTAAAGATTGCTCATTCGAAAAACTAAACCATATGTTCAAAACGAAACGATTGTTGTTTGCCCTTACACTGATTGTCGGATTGAATCCGCTCCATGCACAATTCGTTCAGGCCAGCAAAGAAGAACTTATTGCGCTAACCCCCGACTGGAAAGGCGACCGCTTTCCCGATGGCCGGCCCAAAGTGCCGGATGACATTATCCGGCGCATGAAGGCTGTTACCATCGAAGAAGCCTGGGCCGTTATCAGTGGTGCTGGTTACCGGTACCAGATCGCCGACGGTTGGGGCGAAATCATCAACCGCGACAGCGTATTGGTGGGCCGTGCCTTTACTACCACGTTTATGCCGGGGCGCCCCGATGTATGGAAGGCCATCGACTCGATGGGCAAAAAAGAAGGAAGACTGGCGCAAAACGTTTGGGCGGTAGAGCAGCTTACTAAAGGCGATGTATATGTTGCCGACCAGTTTGGCGCCAAAAAGAACGGGCCTACCATTGGCGACCGGGTGGGTACCGCCATTTATACAAAAACAGGAAACGGAATTGTATATGATGGTGCATTGAGAGATGTGGAAGGCTTGAAAGAGTTTGGTGGCTTTACTTCTTTTTTCAGCAGTTATGATCCATCCTTTCATAACCCCGGTGGCGGCCCCAACCGAGACCTGACCACCATGATCGTTGGCATCAACCGGCCCACCCGCATCCGCACAGTAACAGTAATGCCGGGCGATGTTGTGCTGGGCAAAATGGGCGTGGTTATTTTCATTCCACCGCACCTTGCGGAAAGGGTGGTAAAAAGCTCGGAGCTTGTTCGGCTGGAAGATATGTTCGGCCAGCTCCGTATACGCGAAGGAAAATATACCGCCGGCCAGATTGATACCAGGTGGGCCGATGCGATTCAAAAAGACTTTACGCAATGGCTTAAAGACAATGTAAACAAACTGCCCGTAGGACGCGAACAGGTGCAGGAAATCATCAAACAAAGGGAAAGCACCACCCAGCAAAGCAATAGCTACTAAGCCACGCGAAGTTGGCGGATTATGCAGCCGCCGACTATTTTATTCAAGCAATTAATAACACCCACTAAACAAGAATACAATGTCTACCTCTAGAAGATCGTTTTTATCTAAAGCCGGATTGGCCGCTGCTTTGGCACCATTAGCCCCGATAGCATCCTGGGGCCAGCCCCTGGAGCATGCTGTTGATAAGCAAGTAAAGTTTTCTGCTCCCTCCGATTTAAAAATTACCGATGTAACATGCGGCTTTATCCGTGGTAGCTTGTTTGTAAAAGTGGCTACCAACCAGGATATTTATGGCCTGGGTGAAGGTGTGGATGCCATTGGCGGCACCTATCACCTGGTACAAAACCTGGGCAGAAGGCTGAGGGGACAAAGCCCGCTGAACCCACATAAAATTTTTGAAGACCTGCGCAGAAGTGCCCACTTCGGCGGTGGACAATCCGGTATGTATGTAGCGGTGCTGTCTGCCTTGGAAACAGCCATGTGGGATTTGACCGGGAAAGCGTTTAACATGCCTGTTTACCAATTGCTGGGTGGCAAGCTCCGCGACCGGGTAAGGGTATATTGCGATACAGCGCTTTACCGCAACCGGTTTCCTTCGCCCAAAGATTTTGCAGATGCAGCAACAGAAGCCATCAAGAAATGGAACTTTGACGCATTGAAATTTGACATTGATTATGCATCTGACCCGGATAAAAAAGATCGTTACAACTGGACTGCCAGCCCCGGTGAAATTTCAAGGATGTACAACCAGCTGGCCGCAGTGCGCCAGGCAGTAGGGCCAAAAATTGATCTTTGCGTAGATATGCATGGCCGCTACGATTATGTTACTGCACAAGCTATTGCCAAGAAAGTAGAGCCCCTGAACCTTACCTGGCTGGAAGAACCGGTTCCGGCAGAAAATTTTGCCGCCTACAAGCAAATTGCCATGGAAACAAATACACCCATTGCCGGAGGTGAAAACGTATACCTGGGTTATGGATTCAAGCAATTGCTGGACAATGGAGTTGATATAGTAATGCCGGATCTGCAGAAATGCGGGGGCTTGGGAGAAGGGCAGCGCATTGCCAATCTTGCCAACATGTACTACGTTCCTTTCTCTCCGCACATGGTGGCTTCTGTGCTGGGTGCAATGGCATGTGCACACGTTTGTGTTACGGTGCCCAACTTCCACCTCATGGAGTGGCAGTCTTATTTCCATACAGACCCAATGTTCCGGGAAATTGTAACATTTGATGAAGGAAACTGGGTAAAAGACAGCTATATCAAAGTATCGGACAAGCCCGGTATTGGCGTGGATCTGAATATGGAAGCGATGAAAAAGTATGCAACCCCTAACGTTCCTTTCTTTGCATAATAGCACAGGCATGTTGAATGCAAATAAAAAGTCCTGGCCGGGTTGGAACTTTATATAAGCACATACGCCAGCTGCTGTAGCAGCATGTTGTTACTACTACGGCAGCAACAACCTGGCACATTCGCAACTGGTTCATTGATGCAGTCGTTTAATGAAAATCCCCCACTTCAAGGTGCGGGGATTTCATTTACGGCACCAGTTTCTGCATACAAGGCAGCAGGATATAATCTCCAATAATTACCCCTTGACAAGATGAATAGCGAACCACAAAACCATTTGGGCAGGCGCCATTTTGTAGCCACACTAGGCAAACTTGCCGGCACCTCCCTCATCATGACCCTTCCGGGTGCGGGCCATGCCGAAAACTTGTGGAAACCGGCTGCCTTTACCGTACAACAGGTGATCGACCGCATCCTAAAAGAATTTCCAAACCCACGTATTCAAAACACGGTAGACAAGATTCGTTCGGGCAGCCTCGACCAGGAAGTGACCGGTATCGTCACCACCATGTTTCCTACCATTGAGGTAATTGAAAAAACAGCAAAGGCCGGTGCCAATTTTATAATTGCACATGAAACGCCCTTTTACAACAACCCCGATGAAACAGACTGGTTGAAAGATGATGATGCCTACAAGTACAAAGTGGACCTATTAAACCGGCACAAAATTGCCATCTGGCGCTTCCACGACAACTGGCATGCGCATAAGCCGGATGGCATTGCATGGGGCAATTTAAAAAAGCTGGGATGGGAAGCGTATTACAACCCCCAAACGCCAAGGCTTATCACGCTGCCGCAACCCATGACCATAAAGGCTATCGTAGAACGGGTAAAGAAAAGACTAGGCATATCTACCGTACGCCTGGTAGGAAACTTGCAACAGCAATGCACCACCATTTACCTGGCGTTTGGCTATATGGATCCAAGGGCGCAGATACCGGTTTTGCAACAAACAAGACCCGACCTGATTTTGAGCGGTGAAACAAGAGAATGGGAAACGGTTGAACGGGTTCGTGATGGACTTGCAATGGGACAAAAAACATCGCTGCTTATTTTAAGTCACTCCGTAAGCGAAGAAGCCGGAATGGAATATGCCGCACAATGGCTGCAGCCAATGGTGCCGGGCATTAAAGTCACCCATATCCCATCCAACAATCCATTTACTTTTTTGTAAAGGGTTCCCTTTTAAAATAATGGAATATCAGTGGAACTAAATCATTGATCTGAATGCTGCATGTAAAAATTACTGCATGAACCGTAAAATCTTGTACTCCCTGGTTGCGCTATTGGCTGTTGGCATACTGCCCTGCAAGGGGCAGAATCTGCCCCCTACAACATCGCTTGTTTACCCGGGTGCCGACGGCAGGCTGGTGTATGTTGCCGATAGCCTGGGCAACAGAATTCCGGACTTTTCCAATGCCGGTTACCGGGGTGGTGGCGTACCCCTGCCCCATATACAGGCTAAAGTAATAGTGTGGCCTGTGTCAGGCGACAACTCCGCCCACTTGCAGCAGGTGATCGACAGCGTATCGGCGTTGCCGCCGGATGCATCGGGGTTCAGGGGTGCTATTTTATTGAAAATGGGGCAATACATGTTGGAAAAACCGTTGTACATAAAAAAGTCGGGCATTGTGCTGCGCGGCGAAGGGGCGGGTGATATTGGCACCATACTGGTTGGCAAAACGCCCAAAGCTACACCACAAGGAGGCCCCGGCAGGGGCGGCAGGCCAGCACTCATCAACATTACCGGCGAAGCGGGCATCAAGCTGCAGGAAGAAGGCAAACAACCGATCAGCGATGCCTATGTGCCTGTAGGGGCAACTACCTTTGCTGTGGCATCTGCCAAAGCGTTTAAAAAAGGCGACCAGGTAATGGTGCGGCGCATGGGCAATGCCGAATGGATCAAAGCCATAGGAGCCGACAGTGCCACTGTGGGCCGAAACAGGTGGCAGCCCTTCAACATCCATTACGACAGGACCATCGTTGCAATTAAAGGAAATACCATCACCGTTGATGCACCCATTTTCTGCGCCATTGAAGCCCGCTGGGGCGGTGGCGAGCTGATAAAATACAGCGATGAACGGCTGGAACAAACAGCAATTGAAAACCTGCGCGGTGTTTCGGAATACGATCCTTCGGTGCGAACACGGGCCTACGGCAACATGGACCGCGACAAGCTCGATCCAAAGTTTCAGTACCAGGGCGATGAATACTTTTCCGACGAGGCACATTATTTTAATTTCATCAACATCAGCAACGCCAAAAATGTTTGGGTACGTAACATCACGGCCTTTCATTTTGGCAACAGCGTAGTGCAGGTAGGGGCAGGATCTAAATGGGTAACGGTGCAGGATTGTGCGTCGTGGGAGCCGGTGTCGATGCGCATGGGTGCCCGGCGTTTTACCTACCAGATGAATAGCCAGCTTTGCCTGGTGCAGCGTTGCTTTTCACAAAAAGGGCGGCATTCGTTTGTGCTGCAGGGGCATGAGGCCAGCGGCAATGTGTTTTTGGATTGTAAAGCGGTAAACCCCTACTCTACCAGCGAACCGCACAACCATTGGGTGAATGGCGTATTATACGACAATGTGCAAGCGCCGCTCAGTGCCCGTTATTGGGATTACATCATTGGCTGGGCTGGTGCCAACATTGTATTTTGGAATTGCGAAGGCGATTTTTTGGTTCAACGGCCACCCACTGCACAGAATTATTCGTTTGGACACAAAGGCGTAAATGCCGTGGTCTTCAATGCAGGCCTGCAGGACCTTACAAAGCCCAATGGGCATGTTGAATCGATGGATGCCCCGGTAACACCCCGGAGTTTATACCGCACCCAATTAAGCGAAAGGCTGGGTGTGCAGCCAGCAGCAAGCATCACCCAAAATAATGGTGGTGTGTATTAACAATACCTTATTCGTACACGCAAATAAATGAACCCGTTTTATGAAACCACAGGCTATTTTATTGTTCTTTTTCGTAGCGCTGTTTGCTACACAGGCCACCCGGGCACAAACCATTTCAAAAGAAGAGCTGACCTTTCTTACCTCCGAGTGGAAAGGACCGCGGTTTGCAGATGGCCGCCCCAAACTGCCGGATGATATTCTGGAAAGGGCCAAAAAAATTTACATCGACGATGCCTGGACGGTGTTGAAAAACGAAGGATACCTGAACCAATATGAGGGCAATTGGAAACTGGTGAATGATGTAACCATCACCGGCAGGGCCGTTACGGCCATGTACCTGCCCAGCCGGCCCGACATGGAGAAAAACATCAAGGACAGGGGCGCCAAACAAGGCAGAACGGGCAACACCAACTCCTGGCCCATTGATGTTCTCCAAAAAGGCGATCTGTACGTGGCAGATGCCTTTGGCAAGATCAGCGGTGGCGGCATAATGGGGTCTACGCTGGCCAATTCCATTTATGCAAAATCAGGCTCCGGGGTAGTGTTTGATGGCGCTGCACGGGACTTGCAGGAGATCAGGAAGATCCAAGGGTTCAATGCGCTGGTTCGTGATTTTCACCCTTCATTTACCGAAGAAATGGTGCTGATGGGGCTCAACACACCCATTCGCATAGGCAATGCCGTTGTACTGCCCGGCGACCTGGTGATCGGCACTATAGAAGGGGTTCTATTTGTACCGGCACACCTGGCCGAGCAGGTGGTGAGCACCGCCGAATTTGTGATCCGGAAAGACCAGTTTGGTTTTGAAATGGTGCGCACCGGCAAATACACTACAGGCCAGATCGACAGCCAGTGGCCCGACGAGATCAAAGCAGAATTTTTGCGCTGGCTGGAAAAGCACCCCGAACTGGGCAAAATGACCCGGGCCGAATTGGACAAAGTAATGAGCAAAAGAACCTGGTGATCGAATTCGGGTTGTCTCTGCTCTGTATGGATGAATACATTTCCATTCGTATACCTGTTACCTTCACGCCGGGTTCCTGCAGTATTGCAGGCCGCCCTATTTACCTGCCAAATGGTTTTAAACGTTACATGCTTTCCTTCTCTTGTTGAAGGAAAGCATGTAACGTTTTTGATGGTTTATGAAAGGTTTATTTAATGAATGCTCTAAACAGCCTAAATGAGCATGGCTGCTTAACTGCAGTAGTGTACATCCTAAACAACCTTGCAACCAAACAAAACTGCAGGCTTAATTTTTCAATATGAACAAATTTGGGTACATCCTTGCTATGGCATTTACAGTTTGGTTTTCGGCTGCTTTTGCACAACCGGTGCGTATGGTTTACAACAAAGCAGTGCCGCAGGCAACCTATGCTGCTGGTAAATTAGGCGCAGCACTTACGGCAAAAGGCTATGCATTAAACCATGCCCCTACATCCATGGTTATTACGCTTTCCATCAATAGTAAAAATCTTGGTGCAGAAGCGTACCAAATTTTAGCCAATGGCAAAAACATCACCATCACCGGAGGCGACCACAGGGGATTGATCTACGGCAGCTTGTCGCTGGCTGAAGAAGTGCGCAATGGCGGCAGGCTGGAAGCGGTAAAACCCCGAAAAGAACAACCACGCTATTCCCTGCGGGCCATCAAGTTTGACCTGCCCTGGGATACCTACCGCCACAGCGATGCCCTGGACCTGCACTACGAAACCTGCAAGGACCTGGACTATTGGAAAGCATTTATGGACATGATGGTGGAAAACCGGCTGAACTCGCTCACCTTATGGAACCTGCATCCCTACACGTTCATGATCAGGCCCAAAAATTTCCCGGAAGCTTCCCCCCTTTCTGATGCAGAACTGCAGGAGTGGAAAGCACTTTTTTCCGGCATTTTTCGCATGGCTAAAGAACGGGCACTGGATACGTACATCATACCCTTCAACATTTTTGTAAGCCCCGAATTTTCAAAGGCACACAACGTGGCCATGGACAACCTGCACCACGATTTTTTTGTAAAAGGCGATACATCGGAACTGGTAAAGCGCTATACCCGCGAATGCGTGGCGCAAATGCTGCAGGAGTATCCTGAAATAACTGGCATGGGGCTTACCCTTGGCGAAGGCATGGCCGGCATGACCCCGCAGGAGCGGGAAGAGTGGATGAACCAAACCATCATTGAAGGAATGCGGATGTCGGGACGCAAATTAAAGCTCATTCACCGCATTCCTTTTTCCAGCACTACCGGCTCACTAAGCACTACCACCATCGAAACCGAGATTCTGACCCGAAAAGAAATTGAAGCGCAGGGCAACCTTTCCTTTTTACAGCCCCCTATTTATGCCGATCTTAAATACAACTGGTCGCATGCCCACTCAACCCCTACGCTGGTGAAGGTGCACGGCGGAAAATTATACGATACTTATTTCAAGCCGGAACCAAAAACCTATAAAATAAACTGGACGGCCCGCAATGAAGATTTCTTTTGCCTGCGGTGGGGCGTTCCCGATTTTGTACGGTCGCATATCGCCACCAATAGCCAGTCTTATGTGGGTGGTTATATGATTGGTTCTGAAACTTATATTCCGGCCAAAGATTATTTTACAAAACCCGGCATCGCCACCAACTGGAAGTATGCTTTTGAGCGGCAATGGTTGTTTTACCAATTATGGGGCCGCCTGCTCTATAATCCACAAACCCCTGATGCCAACTTTCAGGCTTCTTTTATACACCGCTATGGCAAGGAGGGAACAAACTTGCTGCAGGCCAGCGCTCTTGCAGGCAAAACGCCATTACGCCTCGGCTCCCTGTTTGATTTCACCATGGACCTGACGCTGTATACCGAAGGCTTTATGGCCCTGGACGACAAGGTAAAACGGGTGGAATATATTTCCGTTGACCGGCTGATACACCAACCGGTAACAGACCCGAATTATGTGTCGGTTGTAAACTATGTGCAAGCGTTGTCCGAGGGCAAAACCTTTGCAGCAACAGCAGTAACCCCTCCCATACTGGCCGGCATGCTGGAGTGGGATTGCAATGAGGCGCTCCGGCTGGTAAGCACCATAAATACAACGGGCAACCCTGCCCTGCCATTTGAAGTTGCCGACATTAAAACATGGGCCAATATGGGTTTGCATTTTGCCGAAAAAATAAAGGGTGCGGTAGCGTTGCACACCTACCGCACAAAAGGCGGGGCAGATAACAAACGCATGGCAGTGCAGCACCTGGAAAAGGCCTTGCAATACTGGGATGAAGTGGTACGCATTACACGGCCTATTTACAACGATATGCCCCTGGTGCACTACAGCGAACAGGGTGGTGTTCGGTCGGAAGAAAACAAGCACCTTACCTTTCATTGGGAAAAGATCAGGAGCGATGTGGCGAAAGATGTTGAAACGGCAAACAATGCTACCGTACAATAGCAAAGATAAAGGCATAGGAGCACCAGGCTTATTGCATGACCCCAATTACGTGTAATGCTTATGACCCATGGGTGTAGCCCATGCCTGTTGGTAGCAAATAAAATCATTGCAGCGGTGTTGGGCGTAGCCCAGCATTTACAAATGCTTGCATTGTTCTACCAAAGGGTTGGAGCTACAACCAAATAAAATACATGCCCTACAATAACCTAATAATTGGCACAAATAAAAGCGGCCTGCATCAGTGGATGCAGGCCGCTTTCATGAATATATTGTTGTTTTCAGCCAATGCTGATAACGCACCTTACAGGTAATTTACATACCCCTCCATATTGGTGCGGATCTTATATACTTTGCTGTAGCTAACCATGTACAATGTCTTCATGTCGCTGTCGCCAAAGCAAAGGCTTACAGGAAAAGAAGGCAAGTTGATCATGCCCACAAATTCGCCGGCTCCATTAAATATCTGCACGCCGTAATACGTAGCCACATAGAGGTTGCCCGCTTTATCAATGGCCATACCGTCGGCGCTGGAAGAGCGTCCTTTTCTATCCAGTACATTTTCGGTAAGAAACAACTTGGCAAACTTGCGGCCGTTTTTAATGGTGCCGTCAGGCTGCACATCGTAGGCCCAGATAAAATTGTCTTTTTCGCTTTTTACCGGGTACCACGATTCATCGTCGTAGCAATTGTTGATGTACAGTGTTTTGCCATCGGGTGATAAAACAATGCCATTCGGCATGGCAAATTCATTGGGCTCGGTTACCCTGGTAATTTTTCCTTCCGGCGAAACATAATACACGGCGCGGCCCGGCTGAAATTTTTCTGCTTCCATGGTAAACTGCGGATCGGTAAAATAAAACCCGCCTTTTGCATCGGTTACCACATCGTTGGGTCCATCAATGGGTTTACCATTGTACTTGTCTGCCACTACGCTTACCACTTCGCCTTTGGTGGTCATCTCCACCACGCGGTGGCCCATCATATCGCATACCAGCAGGTTGCCGTTTTTGTATGGATACAAACCGTTGGTTTGCATTTTACCTGCCGAAATATTGCGGTAGCTGCCGTTGGGATCGAGTTCAACCAGTGAGCTCTTTTTTGGGTTGGCGCCAAAGTCTTTGTCAAAAAACATGTTGGAGAAATAAATCTTTCCATTCATCCACTTGGGCCCTTCGGCAAAGGTTAGTTCGGGTTTTGTTTTTTTACCATCCACCACCAGTTCCGGTGTTGCCCCTTCGGGAATAATGGCGTGGAATGCAGCCTGCTGCCCCTTTTCCTTTTCCAGGTAATCGGCACGGGCAGGCCAGAAAACATCCAGCGCATCGCATCCCAATTCGCCAATCTTGGCGCCATGCACCATATTGGCCGGAATGCGCACTACGTCGCCCGCTTTCATAGCCTGTTCGCCATCCAGCAATATTTCATTGCATTCGCCACGCAGCACAAACATCATTTGTTCCTGCGGGTGTATATGGTGTGGAAACGTTGAAGCCGGATCCATCGAAATAAAACTCAGTTGCATATTGGTACCCGAAACCAGGCGCGAATGCGCCCCGTCTGCAAGCTTGGTCAATTGAATATTGTATAGATCGTACACCTTGTTGGGCGCTACATTGGGCGACAATGTTGTACTTACATCGGCAAGGGTTGCCGGTATGTTTTTCACACCCGCTTTTTGCAGGTAATCGAGCCGCAAAGGAGTAGCAGCTTCCAGCAATTTTGCCCCCGACGCACCGGCAGTGAAGCTGCTCTTTGTGCCTTTTTGCAGGTATACAAAATCGGTGCGTGGCGTGCCGCTGTGTGCTCCATCCGGAGCTTCTCTTTTCTGCCCCATCATCGGCATCGCAGTTCCATTAACCAACTGGTCTACAGTGCCTTCCAGCACAAATACAAAACGGTCTGCCGCCACCGTTTCTTCCGGAATTTTTGCCCCGGGGGCCAGCTGCAACACGGAGATCATGGTGCCATTACCCCAAAACATTTTAGCACCTACACCAGGGTGCAACTCAACGCTATCCAGCTTTTGAAGACCTGTAACTTGAGCGGCTTCCAGGTTGGATGGTACTGCTGCAGCAGGCAGCGCAGAAAGCTGCTGTTCCTTTAAATTATACTGCGCAATCAATTCCCGGTTTTTCTTTTCCCAACCATGCTCCGCCCCCGACGAAGAAGTACAATGGGAAACAGCAAAAAGGGTAAAACCCAGGAGGCCAAAGCAAACAGTTCTTTGCAATCGTGTTGCCTGCATAACGGTATCAATTTTTATACTGAGTGGGAAAAATAGTTATTTCGAAACACTAGATTGTTTAGTATTTATCGCCGGATTATAATGAACGTTTTTTGATAATGCTTCTACTATTTTTAATCGTTATTACTTATTTAAACAATCAAAATTTTGTTTGCCATGAAATTGCTATTTACGTTCTTATTGATCCTTGGAGGAATTACCGGCTTTGCACAAAACGCCGTTGACGGCAACTGGAAAGGAAGCCGCGAAACACCAAACGGCACCTTTGAAGTAAATTATACATTTAAGGCAGAAGGACCCAGTTTAAAAGGCACCTGGAAAACGCAATTTGGCGAATCCAACCTCGAGAATGGCAAAATTGACGGCAAGAAATTTTCCTACAGCGTTTCGATCAATGACATGAAACTGGAATACACCGGTGAAGTGATCAATGAAAACGAGATCATGATCAAAAGCGAACGTGGCGAAATGAAGCTTACCCGGGTAAAACCATAAGCCATTAGCTGTGTACATTATCGATAGCTTTTTGTTAGGACATTCTTTCCCTTACAGATTATTCACGGCTGGCCAGCCACTAGTAAATTAAAAGGCCAGCCCACACAAAAAGGCCTCCGGTTGAAACTGTTTTTAGCCGGAGGCCGTTCTTCATCGTTTATTATCGGCAGCGCCGGATTTCATCAGCATTTACCCGGAAAGCTGCAGCCGCACCTGCCCAGTCCTGTATCGTTTTTCAAACAATTGCTCAATGATTTTCAAAAGATTGCCTGCCAAGACCACACTGGTCATTACCACACTTGTGTGCTTTCTTGCCTTTGCTGCACTGAATACCGACCCTACAGATAATGCACACGTTACCTGGAAGCATTATGGCGGCGAGCCCGACCAGTCAAAATATTTCGAAGGCACCCAACTAACCAAAGAGAATGTGGCCCAATTGCAGGTGGCCTGGGTATACCCTACCATGGATTCGGCATTCAACTTTTTCAGCCCCATTGTGGTGGATACCATTATGTATGTGATGGCAAAAAACGCTTCGCTGGTGGCCATCAATGCGCAAACCGGAAAAGAGCTTTGGATACATGCCAACCTGCAGGGCATTACCCGCAGGGGCATCAATTACTGGGAAAGCAAGGACCGCAAGGACAGGCGCCTTTTGTTTACCCTCAACAACACCTTGCAGGCAATAGACGCCCTCACGGGCAAAAGCATCATGAGTTTCGGCAACAAGGGCTATGTGGATATGAGGCAGGGGCTTGACCGGGAGCCTACGGGTATCCGGCGCATGCAGGCCATGATGCCCGGCGTTGTATTTGACGACCTGATTATCATGGGCTCAGCCCCCGGCGAAAGCTATTTTTCCGCCCCGGGTCATGTTCGGGCTTACAACGTAGTTACCGGCAAAATGGCCTGGAAGTTCAATACCATTCCCCATCCCGGAGAATATGGCTATGAAACCTGGCCCAAGGATGCTTATAAGTATGTGGGCGGCGCCAACGTATGGAGCGAAATGTCGGTAGATGAAAAGCGGGGTATTGTTTACTTGCCCATCGGCTCCCCTACCTATGATTTTTATGGTGCCGACCGCCTGGGCAGCAACCTGTTTGGCAACTCTCTTGTTGCCTTAAATGCCCGCACCGGCAAACGCATCTGGCATTTTCAAACGGTGCACCACGATCTTTGGGATTACGACCTGGCCTCCGCACCGCAGCTGCTTACAGTAAAGCGCAATGGCAAACAGATCGATGCGGTGGCGGTTGCCACCAAACACGGGTTTATGTTTGTTTTTGACCGGGTTACCGGCAAACCCGTTTTCCCTATTACGGAAAAACCTTTTCCCGCCAGCACCATGCCCGGCGAAAAAGCCTGGCCCACACAGCCTATTCCTTCCCTTCCCAGCTTTACGCGGCATAAGGTAACCAAAGACATGTTGAACCCTTACCTGCCGGAAGAAGAAAAACAGAAATGGGCAAAGCGAATTGATGCTGCCAAATCGGGGCTGTATTTGCCGCCTTCCGATAAATACGAAACCATCATGGTGCCCGGCGCATTGGGAGGCGTGAACTTTGGCAACACCGCATCCAACCCGTCGAAAGGCATGATGTATATTCTTACACAGGAGTATCCTTCGGTGTATAAACTGGAGCGGGTAAAAAAGCCTACCGAGCTGATGTCGAAAGACGATGTGCAAAAAGCAAAGACCCTGATCGCCACCTCCTGCCAGTCGTGCCACGGCGATAACCTGGCCGGCCGGGGTATCGCACCCAACATTATTACGGCAGGGCAGCGCATGTCGCTCGACGAATTTAAAACACTGCTTACCGCAGGCCGGGGCCAAATGCCTGGCTTTGCCCACGTAGATGACCAGAGTGCAGCAGCAGTGTTTCGTTATTTGGGTGGCAATCCTGCAGCCCGCATGGGTTTTGGCCCCCGGCGCGATGGATCGGGTAAAATGCCCGATGGCCCGGTGGTGGCTTCGGGTGGTGCCCAAGTAACTCCCGACTCGGCACCCAAACCACCCATGTCTGATTATCCAACAGGTGTGGCACACCCTGCCAACCGCTACACCACCGACTACGGCACGGCCTGGCCCAACCTGCTGGGGCCACCCTGGGCATGGGTTATTGCTTACGACCTGAACACCGGAACCATTAAATGGAAACAACCGCTGGGCGAAGATTCACTTGCTTCCAGCAAAGGCGACAAGACCACCGGTGCCATCAACGGTTCGCAGCGAAAAGGCATTGTGGTTACCTCTACGGGTATATTGTTTTGCACGGGTAAAGGCGGCAAACTGTACGCATACGATGCCGAAAACGGCAAGCTGCTGTGGGAAACAACGCTGAGCCATGAATCGAATGCGCAACCCATGATGTATGAACTGAATGGCCGGCAATACCTGGTGGTTAATGCATCCAACAACTTTTCGAAGGACAGCTATAACCACGCTAAAAAGCCGGGCGCTTTGCCAAGGGGTTATGTGGCTTATGCCCTGCCTTAAACAAAATAAAAAGCCTGCAGCATGCTGCACAATGTTGTTGCAATAATTATGGGAAGGAATGGGTCGGCATACTGGTGCGTCCCCCCTTTTACAACCGCTTTGTTTGGCCCAACAACCTGGTAACCGACAACTGCACCGCCATTAAATAAAATCATCATTCACTTGTTTTCATGAAGCATACTTACAACAACAGGAAGCGGTTTTTACTGACTGCTTTTCTTTGCCTTTCTTTTGGCTTTGCCCAACTGGCAGCCCAAACGGCCCCTAAGGAATGGTCGGCTCGCAAAGCAAAAAAATGGTTCCAGAAAAAAGAATGGCTCCAGCAGCTGTCCCTGCAGCCTCATGCCTCAATTGACAAAGTAAAATTTGCCACGCAATACCACGCCAACAGGCCTGCATGGGAAAAAGCATTTACCTACATTAAAAATACCGACCTCGAAAAGCTGCCCAATGGCAGGCACACCATTGATGGCACCAATGTGTATGCACTTGTATCGGAAGCACCCACCAAAGACTACGATAAAACTGCATTCGAGTCGCACGAAAAATACATCGACCTGCAACTGGTGATCCGCGGTACGGAGGCCATGGCCAAGGTGCCCGTTTCTTCTGTTACCATTGACAAGGCCTACAACGAAACAGCAGATATTGCCTTTTACAAAGGCGACGGAAAACCCTTTCTGGTGCCGGCCAGCTCCTTTACCTTGTTCTTTCCTACAGAGGCACACCGCCCCAACATAACCCCAAGTGGCAACCAGGTGGTTAAAAAAGTAGTGATCAAGATAAAGGCAGCGGAATAACACCCGCAGAAGATTTAGGAAGTAAACCAATCATTTGCACACCCCAATTAATACACAACAACTATTTAAGAAAAACCATCCCGCTCCAACAAACCCAATTTATAACCACTAAAACCCACCGGCACATGAATTAAAAACACCAACGGTCCGCAAGCCTCTGCTTCAACAAACGATTGTTAGCGCTACAAGCGCCATTAACTAACATCTTATAAACTTTTATGAGAAAACCGATTGCTCAGCCATCAGGGTTAAACAAGGCACTCCTTGTTAAGCCCTTATTTGTTTTGTTCCTGGCTACATCTCAGGTAGCTGCATTTGCAAACAACCGGATCGAAAAAGAACCGGAATTCAATAATTACGCATTTACCGTTAGGGGAAGAATTGTGGATGAAAGCGGCAACCCGCTCAGTAGTGCCACCATAACCGAAAAAGGCACTACCAACACAACCAGCACCGATGCCAACGGAAACTTCACCCTCAACGTGCAGGGGCAGGAAGCCGTGCTGGTAGTGACGTTCGTTGGTTTTGCCGCAAAGGAAATTCCGGTAAAAAGTGGAACCAATGCACCTGTGTTGGTGCAAATGAGCACCGCTGCCAACTCCATGGAGTCGGTGATTGTGGTAGGATACGGCACGCAAAGAAAAGTAACTTCTACCGCATCGGTATCTACCGTAAAAGGCAGCCAGCTGGCTACGGTACCTGCAGCCAATATCTCCAACGGGCTGGCAGGCCGGTCAACGGGCATCATTACCCGAGCCAACGGCGGCCGTCCCGGTGCCGATAACGCCACCATTACCATCAGGGGTGCCGCCACCACCGGCAACAGCGCCCCACTCATTGTTGTAGACGGGGTGATCCGCAACAACATCAACGAAGTGGATCCCAATAATATTGAAACCGTTTCCGTATTGAAAGATGCTGCTGCCGTAGCGCCCTTCGGGCTGGGTGGCGCCAACGGTGTAATCCTGATTACTACCAAACGCGGAACCGTAGGTGCACCTATTATTTCCTTTGGCGGTTATTATGGCTACCAGGAACCTACCTATTTGCCTAAAATGCTCAGTGCGCAAGACTACATGCGGCTGAAGAATGAAGCATATTATACCGAAAACCCTACCGGCACCAACCCTACCTATGCACAAAGCTTCATAGATGAATATGCAGCGAACAATGCAAAGGACCCGGATAAATTTCCCATTTCGGATGCATTGAACGATGTGGTAAAAAAATCGTCGCCGATCTACCAGGCCAACATGCAGGTACGCGGTGGCGGACAGTTTGTAAAGTACTTTGCCGGCATCAGCTACTTCAAGCAGGATGGCATGTTTGAAAAATCAACCTACAACAGGTATAACTACAATCTTAACCTGGATGTAAATGTAACCCCCACCACCACTGCTTCCTTCTCGCTGAATGGCTCGATGCAGAAAACAACGGATGTAGACGGTGGCACCGGCCAGTTGTTCCGCGGTGTGTACAAATTTGTTCCGGTGGCGCCGCTTACTTTTACCAACGGACTGTGGGGTGAAAGCTCGGGCAACACGCCTATTGGTGTGGTTAATTCAACCGGCTATTACCGCCGCAATACCACCAACCTTCTCAGCACCATCTCCATTGAGCAAAAGCTGCCGTTCATTCCAGGCCTCAGCGTAAAGGGCTCGGTAAGCTACGACCCGTATAATTATGTAGACAAACAATGGCATCGCCCATTTGCGTACTACACGCAAAACACCAGCACTACCCCGTACACGTATACCAGGGCATTTTCCACGCAGGAAAACAGTGCCGCCACTTTTGCCTGGCTGAACCAGCAATATTGGCAACAAAACAGCCTTACCCTTCAGGGCTTTTTGAACTACAACCGGTCTTTCGGAAAGCATGACTTTACCGGATTGGTAGTGGCTGAAAAAAGAAGTGCCAAGCAATTCGATTTCAGCGCCCGCCGCAACAACTTTGCCGTAGACATCGACGAACTGTCGCTGGGCTCCTCCAACAAAAATGATTTTGAAAACAGCGGCGCATCGGGCACCTCCAGCCAGGTGGGTTATGTATACCGCGCCAGCTATGCCTACGACAAGCGCTACCTGCTGGAAGCATCCGGAAGGTATGACGGGCACTACTTTTTTGCTCCCGGCAAAAGATGGACCTACCTGCCCGCATTTTCTGCAGGCTGGGTTATTTCCAATGAAAAGTTCTTTGAGCCGGTTCGGTTTATGGACTACCTGAAAGTGCGGGGCTCCTGGGGTAAATCGGGCAACCTGGCCGGTAATCCCTTTCAGTTCCTGAGTGCTTACACCCTTAGGGGTAATGCCTATGCTTTTGGCGAAGGTGCACTGGTTCAGGGATCTTATGTAGACCGCGAAAACAACCCGAATATTACCTGGGAAATTGGCAAGAAAACCGACATTGGCCTGGAAGCGCATTTCCTGAATGGCCTGTTCCGGATGGAAGCCGACTATTTCTTTGAAAGAAGAACCGGCATGCTGCTGGCGCCCAACATTGTGGTGCCACAGGAGTATGGCTTGTCGCTGGCACAGGAAAATGCCGGTATCATGGAAAACCGTGGTGTGGAACTTTCCTTGGGAACCACGCTGCGTTCCAAGACCGGATTCCAGTTTTCGCTGGATGGAAATTTTACCTATGCAGAAAACAAACTGGTACAGACATTTGAGAACCCGGTTACGAAAAACGACCCACGCCGCAGCAGAACCGGACGCCGCAACGGCACTGTGTTTGGCTACAAATCAATGGGCCTGTTTACCACCGACGATGACAAAAACAAAGACGGATTTATCAATGCCCAGGACGGTTACAACGTAGCCCAATTTGGCAACCTGCGCCCCGGCGATATCCGCTACGCCGACCTGGGTGGCGCCAACGGAACCCCTGACGGCAAAATTGATTCGTATGACGAAACAGAAATAGGCCACCCCACCACTCCGGCAATTATCTACGGCATCAATGCTGCAGCCAGCTGGAAAGGTTTTGACCTGTCGATGTTGTTCCAGGGTTCGGGCATGTCGAACTTCAACATCTACGGCTTTATGACCGTGGCCCACCTGAACAACAACAGTAACTCGGCTTACGAATATTACAACAACCGGTGGACGCCGGAAAATCAAAACTCAAGGTATCCAAGGGCTTACTCAGCGCCATCTAACAACAATGGCCAAACCTCCGACTTCTGGCTGATGAACAGCTCTTACCTGAGGCTGAAGACCGCATCACTGGGTTATTCTATTCCCGGCAATCTTGTTTCAAAAGTTCGGATGAAGTCACTGCGGGTATACGTAACCGGTCAGAACATTTTGACCTTTAGCAAGCTGAAATTTACCGACCCCGAAACAACCGGCGAACAAGGCTACCCTATTCAAAGGACTGTTACGTTTGGCTTCAACACCACATTCTAATTTCCAAAGCATTACAAAATGAACACAGTTAGAACATATATTTTGTACGGATGCATCCTAACCGCTTCGGTTGGGATGGCCTCCTGCGACAAGCACCTGGACAACGAGAACAAAGCCGTGCTGACCGATGCAACACAATGGGCTTCGGAAGGCAATGCCGACATTTTCTTTAACGATGTGTATGACCAGTTGCCCCAGATGTACAACGACCCCGAAAACCTGGATAACTTCACAGACGACAACGATGCAGGTTTTTATTACAATTCCTGGAAGTACAAAGACGGGATTCTTGACGCAGCCTCCAGCAACTACGGCCTGTGGAATGGTGCGGGTGTGGGTATTGGTACCATCAACCGCCACAACTGGCCGGCGCTGTACACGGCCATCCGCAAGGTGAATACGTTCATGAAGCAAATCACCACCAACAAGGCAAATTATTCCGAAGCCTGGTACAACAGGCGGATGGATGAAGCTCGTTTCCTGCGGGCATTTCATTACAGCACCCTGTTTCAATACTGGGGTGGTGTTCCGCTTATTTTTGAGCCGCAAACACGTACCGACACCGCTGCCCTGTTTACAAGCCGGGCTACATATGCGCAAACCCTTGATTTTTTAACCAAAACGCTGGATACGGTTGTTAACAACAAATACCTCGCGGTTAAATACAACAAAGGCCAGGCCGATGCAGGAAGGGCAACACTGGGTGCTGCGCAAATGCTGAAGGCACACGTGCAATTGGTAGCAGCAAGCCCCGCATTCAATGCGGCCTCTGCACCGGGCGGCGCCGATCCTGCCAAGGTCGCAGGCTTCGGCAACTTTGATAATACACGCTGGGCAACTGCTGCTGCTTCGTTTAAAAAATTCATGGACGAATGGGGCGGGTCCGGTAAGGCTTACAACTTGTTTGGGGAAGACTCCACGCTTTGGTTTGAAGACAACGAGTACAACTCTGAAGTGATCTTTGACCGGCAACAGGTAGCCAATATCCGCGGCTCCAACTACGAGCAGTATGGCGGCCCGGTGCATATTCTGAATACATACTACACCTGGGGCAACTACAACCCCACACAGGAGTTGGTAGACCAGTTCTTTATGGCAAACGGCAAACCCATCACCGATCCTACATCGGGATACGATCCGCAAAAGCCTTATGTTGGCCGCGAACGCCGGTTTTACAAGTGGATTGTGTACGACGGAGCGCCTTATAAAATGGACTGGATGCCAACCACCGATACCATTTATACGCGTATCGACAAAGTGCGGCCTTCGCTCAACCAGATCGATTTTGCCAGCACCGACGTAACCAACACCGGTTACTATTTCAAAAAGAAACTGAACCCAAGAAACCGCCCTGCATCGGGCCTGAGCGGCGCCAATTACATTTACTACCGCTATACAGAAGTGCTGCTGGGTTATGCCGAAGCACAAAACGAAGCAGTAGGACCTGACCAGTCGGTGTACGACGCGATCAATGCTGTGCGGGCACGGGTAAACCTTCCTGGTTTGCCTGCAGGCTTAAACCAAAGCAGCATGCGTGATGCCATTCACCAGGAAAGACGTGTGGAGCTGTGTTTTGAAAACAAGCGCTTCATAGATATCCTAAGGTGGAGAATTGCGGAAGCCGTACTGACCAAGGATCTCACCGGCATGAAGATCGAAAACAGTGTACCCAGCAACAACAGCGGCGTTTGGGTATACACTCCGGTAAAACTGAACCACCCGCACAATTTTAAAATGAAGCAGTATATGCACCCCATTCCGCAGCAGGCCATTGCACAAAATCCAAAACTGGTGCAAAACCCGGGGTATTAAATTTTGAGTTAGGAAAACAAGCAATCGTTCAGCGCATTGTTCAAGCGCAAAGCAGAAAAAAGAGGGCCTGTGCACATGCACGGGCTCTTTTTATTTATAGCTATATCTGCCGGACTTTTCCAACAAGTATCTGCGCAAAGAATATCAGGCATAAAGTATGGGCACAACACTTTATTGGTTTATGCCGAACCCCATCGGGGAGCATGGCCGGCATCATCATTGTCTATTCTCGCGAAGGGGATTACTTGCACTATATGCCCTCTATTACGTCTATGAAGATCAATGGGCTAAACAACGAAGAGGTTTACTTAAAGTACACCTGTAGCAGGCAGGTAAGCAACTTTCGTAAATAGCTTAACCTCCGCTGCTTCAATCAATACAGTTTTACAATTCTAACAAGCCAGCCCACTGTTTCGAAAAAGAGCGTCCAGCTTTTTCAAATACAGCTTTGATGACTGTATGTTTTGCCGGTAAAACCTAAAAAGTATACCCAGAATCAGGAGTACGAATAAAATAAATGATGCTCTTGCAATAGTTGTGGTGCCATTAAACTGTTGTTGAATGGGTAAGGATTCTACTTCCTGCAGGCTTTGTACGGTATAGAAAAAACAAAGGGCACCAATCAAGACCATTGCAGAAAGAAAAAGAATACAAAGTGCTGTAGTACGTGCCTCTAAATGCTGGTTGACGTATTCTTTGGCCAGTTGGTTTTTAATATCGGGGTACTTGTTAAGAAGGCTCTTTTGTTCAATCGAAAGAAATAACCTGGCCCTGATCCTTTCTTTCCGATGTTGATGCAGTTGATAAATAATGAAGGCTAATCCTATGAATAGGTAAAATATGAGTACCGGAGAAAGCATATCCAAAAAGAAATTAAGGTTAGGTCAATCCTTTTATAAGTTAAGCCAATCACACGAATGGCTTTTGATGTATTGTATAAACGGTAAATTGAATTTTTTCCGCAGGTGCCTGGGATATATTTTTTTACCTCCACAGTATAATGCCAACCTGTTAAAAGCCCGGTTGCCGCCGGATGGCATCACTTCCCTTACCATAAAAAAAGAATCCTGTGGCACCACCCTCTTGATTGAAGCATGATGTCTTTCTGTAGGGTTTATGAACAGGGCCATAAGCCCAGGGCAGCACTAGGCAGTGTTGCAAAGTAAATAAGGGCCAGTTTTAATGGTTGTAATATTGGCACCTGTTTCCCTTACGGAATGCAGGTGCCAATATTTGCAATAGACTCTGTTATTAGGACAATTGAAATCACAGGACCATTTTTTTACCCATAAAAAGCCCCGGCAAAACCGGGGCAACTGCATTCATGAAAAGAATTAAGTTGGATTATATGTAATTATTGATAAGAACTCATCACCGCTAAAAATTAGTTATTATGATTGCTTCATTATGCCAAAAATTTTGTTCGGTTTTGGTTGGTGATTTTTTTTTAAGCTTATATAAATTCTGAATGCCGTTTGCTTACTTCCTGTTGTCGCCGGCCACATCGTAGCCCCGCCATTTGTATGACTTTGCCAGCTTGGATGCTGCGGGCCAGGCGGCTTTGTGTTGTTCGCTGGCCACCCATTTGCGCCGTGCTTCTTCCGTGTCGAAGGAGATTTGCAACTGGTAATTGTAGGTAGTAAGCTCTCCCTCGATTTCCTTTTCAACGGCTTCCGGAAAAATGCGCAGCAACTTTGATTCGAGGTATCCTTGTTGCACCATCATGGCAGGTACGTAAACAGAGGTATACATGTTTTCAAAAGCTTCCGCATTTTCTTTGGCTACTACAAAGTCCATTTGCAACACCATTGCCTTGGGCTTTGCAGGCGTACTTACACGGGCTGCCGGAACTTTTTGTTTGGTAGTGGCAATACCTACCGCCAGTAACTCCATGTCACCGCTTCCAGTGTTGGATATTTTCACCGCTTCGCCTACGGCGCCATAAAAAGCATCGTCTGTTTTAACAGGTGCAGCATCCGCATTAACACTAATATTGCCCGAGCCTTTCATCACATAATACACCGCATCCATTCCATCCAGTTGCCGGGTGGCCTGGCTGCCTGCGGGGATAACAATATGATCCACATGATCCCAGGTGGTAGCAAAAATATCGGGGCCCAATATGCGCCGGTACAGGATGCCATTGCCCGCATAAGGAGCAGGAGCAGCACGCAATGCTTCCCGCTTCAACTGACCCGAAACAAACTGCGGGATGGGGTCCAGCGCAGCACCAACACGATCATCGCCCAGGTCAAAATTATCGCCCCGGCCTTTGGTGGTGCTGACGGCAAAGTTCAGCCAGCGCAGGGTTTTACCACTGGAATTATAAATGCCATGGGCATTGCCCATTTTGCAAGGTACCACTGCCGGCCCCTTTATTTTCGAAGTACGGCCATTAACGGTAAACTCCGCTTCGCCATCGAAAATCACGTACATCTCCTCAATGCCATGGTGAAAATGCTGGCCTATGCCTGCCTTATCCGGAATTTCGCCGGCATGCAAGTACAGCAGGTTGGTGGCCAATGCCTGGCTGCCCAACAACCCAGCAAACTTCATCTGGCCGGCCCCGGCATGAACCGCCGACAGTTGCCGGTATTTAGCAGGATCGTTGTGCACCACCCGGCTGCTGAGTGTTTGCGCATAGGAACTTATGGTAGTAATCGTCAGTAACAATAAAAAAGCTCGCTTCATTTATAATGATTTGGTGAAATGACTGCTACTTCTGAGTGGCGCACCTGCATGCACCTGGGCTTCCCTGGTGAATTCGCCGTTTACCTTGCGCATGATGTGCAGGGGGTTTTCGTCTTTCAATGCTTCGGGTAAATACTCCTGCGGACAATCCTGGAAACATACCGGCCGCAAAAACCGCTTGATGGCTTCGGTACCCACCGAAGTAAAATGGGCAAAGGTGGTGGAAGGGAAAGGCCCGCCGTGCATCATGGCATGCGAAACCTCGACCCCGGTAGGCACACCATTGTAAATAACCCGCCCTACCTTTTGCACCATCACGTCTATGCAGGACTGAAACTGCTGTATATCGGCCGCGGTACCCAGGATGGTTCCGGTAAGCTGCCCGTGCAAGGCATGCAGGCCCTTTTTCATTTCCGCTGCATCGTTGCAGATCACTACCAGTGAGGCAGGTCCAAACACTTCATTCTGCAAGGCTTTGTTTTGAATAAAATTAGCTGCCGTAGTTTGTGCCAGCGATGCGCTTCCCGTGAAATCGCTGGCGCCATCTTTACCCTGCAGCACGGAGGTGACTCCTGATTCGGAAAAGAGCTGGCTGCTTCCCTTGTGGTACGCAGCGCAAATATGCTGGTTCAACATGGTTGCGGAAGGCACCTGCGATAGGGCCTCCGCCAGCTTTTGTACAAATGCATCCGTATGTTCGTCCTGCAGCACAAACAGCAAACCAGGATTGGTGCAAAACTGTCCCACACCCAGTGTTATGGAAGCGCTTAGTTGGGCTGCCAGTGCCTGCGGGTCCTGGGCAATTTTGCCGGGTAGCACCAGCACCGGGTTGATGCTGCTCATTTCGGCATATACCGGAATGGGTTCCTCACGGTCATTGATAGCCGCTTTTAGCAAAGCCATGCCACCGCCAAAAGAGCCGGTAAATCCAACTGCTTTTATCTGGGGGTGTTTTACCAGTTGCTGCCCCAGCAGGGAGCCTTCGCCAATCAGGGAAGAAAAAACCCCTTCCGGCATGCCGCTGCTTTGGGCCGCCCTGATGATAGCCGTTGCCACCAGTTCGTTGGTACCCAAATGGGCACTATGTGCTTTTACCACCACCGGGCAGCCTGCTGCCAATGCCGATGCCGTATCGCCACCAGCAGTGGAAAAAGCCAATGGAAAATTGGAGGCCGCAAATACCGCCACGGGGCCAATGGGCACCATCATTCGCCGCAAATCGGCACGGGGCAAAGGCTTGCGGTCGGGCTGTGCGGTGTCGATAATTGCTTCCACAAAAGAGCCTTCGCGCAGCAGCGTAGCAAATAATTTTAGCTGCCCTACGGTTCGGCCCCGCTCGCCGGTAATGCGGGCTTCGGGCAAGCCGGTTTCCAGATGCGCCCTCTGAATCAAAGCATCGCCTAATTCCATGATCTCGTCTGCAATAGCGTCCAGAAATTCGGCTCTTGCTGCAAAGGAAGTTTTCTGGTAAGGTTCAAACGCAGCCGTTGCTTTGGCAATGGCTTCCTCTATTTCCTCGCTGGTGGCTACAGCAAATTCGCCGGGCAGGTTTTCTTTCGATACCGTGCTGAAAGCATATAATTTTTTCTGACCTGAAGCTTTTTTTTCAAAGCCAACAAAGTTTTGTCCTGAAAGCATGTTTTAAATATTCGGGGTTGTGCGGTAATAGAATTTTAGCGAAGCCCAGAACATCCATCCTTGCTGCGCATAATGAAGTGCAGTAAGGATAGACGCTGTATAAAAATTGCGCTTTTTTTATGGCATGCAAGGCGATGGGCAAACAGAACCTGGACAATCTAGACTATTGCGAAGCCCATAATTGTTGCCCCATGCGCAATACTGGAACAAGGTATCCAAATCTGCCAGCAAAATACTTCCAATAATTGCCGGTGAATGATATTAAACAATTGATGGCTGGGGCATAAAATTGTTTTGGCTTCGATAAAAGAATGGCCTGTATGCAACCCTCGTAACCTTTTGTCCTCTGAACCAGCTTGAGCTGGAAAACTGGCCTGAACATTTTCCAATCATTAGCGCTTTCTTAACCGGCGTACAAACACCTTTTCCCCTGCCATGGTTAGCCTGTCTACAACAAGCGATTATGCCCTAAAAAACATCCAAATTCCGCAACCTGCAGGCAGAAACACCAAACAAAAAATGGGTTAAAATTTTTGCAGTGGTTGCATTGGCAAACCTGCCCCTGCTCCCTAATGCTGAATCGGCTACCAGTTAATATCATTGGAGAATCAGATAAAATAAGCCAATAGAAAAGGGGGGATCATTCTTAGTTTTATACCGCTTTTTCCAACCATGGTCTTCACGGTTCAGGAATGGGATAAAAAGGGATCCATGTTTTCTTGCCCGGGCCCGGAAAAATATTGACCCTTTCCGCATGAAGAAGGAATTCAAAAAAGATACATCAATGCCCCATAGAGGCTTTTGCGAAATGAATAAATTATGAATAGCTACAAATATTTCTTACAGCTTTTCCTGTTTATTGCCGTTGCGGGTGGTGCCTGCAACACCGCCTGGGCACAAAACGGCGACCAGATACTGGATGGCATCGGCGAAACAGGAATGGTGGCCCGGTACGTATTCAACGGCGATGTAAAGGACTGGTCGCGCAATAACCTGCACGGAAAACTGCAGGGAACCGAAGCCCGGTTTGTAACCGACACCCGCTTTGGAAAAGTATTGTCCTTATCGGGCGACAGTGCCTCCTATGTAACGCTTCCGGGAGAAGCCTTGCAAGACCTGGAATCTATTTCTATTTCGGGATGGATTAACCTGCGCTCCAACCAAAAGGGCCAGAGCCTGTTCGATTTTGGAAAAGACGCCACCCAACATTTTTTTGCCGCCCCGGCAGGCACCCAGGAGCATGAAGGCATGCAGGCAGCCCTCGCAGCAGGCAAAGGTGTAATAAAAAGCGCTGTAGCCCCGTCCCTACCACTGAACAAATGGGTTCACCTGGCCATCGTGATTGATGTGCCATCAAAAACCCTGACTACTTATGTAGACAGCAGGCAGGCCGGTGAAGCCAAAGACCTTTCCATGGAGCTGGCAGCGGTAATGGGCCATCAGGCGGGCCAATCAAAAATATTGTACCTGGGCAAATCGCTGGTGCCGGGTGCACCCAACCTGAATGCGCTGGTGCATGATTTCCGCATTTACCGGGTGCCCCTGAGCCGCAATCAAATTGCAGGCATCTACAACAATGCGCAAAAAGGGATTAACGAAGGTGTCGTAAATACAACGGAAAAAAAAGAAGACGAACTGCCCAAATTTTCGCCCGCCGAATCAAAGCTCTATAATGCATACCTGATAAAGGTTTCGGATGTGCAGGTTTCAACCGAAACTGGCCACCTGCCACGTTTTCCCAGCCATGTGGATGGCACCTACAAAAACGGCGTTAAGGGCCCGAAGGTACGCGTGGTGTGGCCTGCCGATATTGACAACACCGCTGTACTGAAACCCGGGAGGTATACGGTTACAGGAAAGGTTGCGGGCACAAATTTTACCCCAAAAGCAACGGTTATTGTAACGGGTGCCGGTAAGCCGGTTACTCCGGCTGCAGAACTGGAAACCTTTGACCTGGACCGCGTTTCGTTGCAAAAAGATGCCCATGGCCACGCCTCAAAGTTTGTAGAAAACCGCGACAAGTTTGTCAACACACTGGCCAAAACAGATCCCAATTCGTTCCTGTACATGTTCCGCCATGCATTTGGCCAAAGCCAGCCGGAAGGCGCAAAACCCCTGGGTGTTTGGGACAGCCGCGACACCAAATTAAGGGGACATGCTACCGGCCATTACCTTACCGCCATTGCACAAGCGTATGCCGGCACCAGGTACGACAAAACCCTTCAGGCCAATTTTGGGCAAAAGATGGAGTACCTGGTAAATACGCTCCACGACCTTTCCCAATTATCCGGCAAGCCTAAAGAAGGAACCGGCCCGCATGTGGCCGACCCAAGGGCAGTACCGCATGGCCCGGGGAAAACGGAATACGACTCGGACCTGAGCGATGCGGGCATTCGCACCGACTACTGGAACTGGGGAAAAGGTTTTATCAGCGCCTACCCACCCGACCAGTTTATTATGCTGGAAAAGGGCGCCAAGTACGGCGGACAAAAGGGGCAGATCTGGGCACCATACTATACGTTGCACAAGATCATGGCCGGCCTGATGGATGTATATGAAGTAAGCGGCAATAAAAAGGCACTGGATGTGGCAGCAAACATGGGCGATTGGGTTTATGCCCGACTGAGCCAATTGCCTAAAGACACGCTGATCAAAATGTGGAACACCTACATTGCCGGCGAATACGGCGGCATGAATGAAGCCATGGCCCGCCTGTACCGGTTTACCCAAAAGCAGGACCACCTGAAAGGAGCGCAGTTGTTTGATAATGTAAAAGTGTTTTTTGGCGATACGGCCCATACGCATGGACTGGCCAAAAACGTGGATCTTTTCCGCGGCCTGCACGCCAACCAGCATATACCCCAGTTTGTAGGCAGTATAGAAACCTACCGCGTTACCAACAACCCCGAATATTACAAGGTAGCCGATAATTTTTGGCACAAAGCCGTTAACGACTATATGTACAGCATTGGCGGCGTGGCAGGAGCCCGCAACCCCGCCAATGCGGAGTGTTTTATCAGCCAGCCGGGCACCCTGTATGAAAACGGGTTTTCTTCAGGCGGACAAAATGAAACCTGCGCTACCTACAACATGCTGAAGCTGACCAGTAACCTGTTTTTGTTTGACCAGCGGGGCGAATTAATGGACTATTATGAGCGGGGCCTGTACAACCATATCCTGGCTTCGGTGGCGGAGAACAGCCCCGCCAACACCTACCATGTGCCCCTTAAACCGGGGTCGGTAAAGCAGTTTGGCAACCCCAATATGACCGGCTTTACCTGTTGCAACGGCACGGCCATTGAAAGCAGTACCAAGCTGCAAAATGCCATCTACTTTAAAAGTAAAGACAACAGTGCGCTGTATGTCAACCTGTTTGTTCCCTCTACCCTGCAGTGGACCGAACGCAAGGTTACGGTGGAGCAAACCACTACCTTTCCCAAAGAAGATGCTACCCGGCTAACGGTAAGGGGTAGTGGTAAATTTGATGTTCATGTGCGGGTGCCGGCATGGGCCACCAAAGGTTTTTTTGTACACATCAATGGCAAAGAGCAAAAGGTGCAGGCCAACCCGGGCAGTTACCTGAAGCTAAGCCGCACCTGGAAAGATGGCGATGTGGTGGACCTGAAAATGCCCTTCCAATTTCACCTCGACCCGGTGATGGACCAGCCCAATATTGCCAGCCTGTTTTACGGGCCGGTATTGCTGGCGGCGCAGGAGCCGGAAGCCCGGAAAGAATGGCGCACCATCACACTCGATGCAACGGATATCAGCAAATCAATAAAGGGCGATCCGGCGCAATTGCAGTTCAACGTTGGTGATGTGGTGTTCAAACCCTTTTATGAAACGTATGGCCGGCATTCGGTGTACCTGGATGTACGTTTGAAATAAGTGTACAGGAAAGACAAAACAAGGGCCGTTGCATGCAACGGCCCTTGTTTTGTTTTATACATGGTCCTACAATTCCTTTCACCAATAGGCATAAAGGTGCCTTAGTATTTGCATACACTTATGGCAAGCCTGCAATGAAACTTTTTTCAAAGCATTCATGCAAAGCAGGGCCAACGGCAATTGGTGTACGGCATTAACGGCTCAAATACTTATGGCTGTTCAATCTAAAGCCGGCCTTATTTCCCGCACCGGCTTCCCTATTAACCTTCCCAGGGCTTTGGCAATGGCCGCAATGATCTGGTTGTGTACTTTATTGCCGGAAGGTTCCACTTGAAGGCTGCCGTTAATTTCCCGGATCACCTTGTCGTTATCCAACTGCTTTTCTATATCGCCGTTCATTACGGTAACGCGGTACTCGGTACCCTCCGTTTTTGCCTTGCACAATACAAGCGAGTAATGAAATGATTCACAAAACTCAAAACCGATTACAAGAAACCTGTTCATTGCATATGTTTTAAGGTGATAGATGATTGTTTCGATCATGTAACTGCGGCGCCTAATGGTGCTTATGCCTGGGCTCATAAATTAGGCGCATAAAAGTGCTGAACCGCTGGTTTTCGCGGCTAATGGGCACACCGGCCACAATGCCCACCATCAGGTTGTCGGCCACGCTAAGCCTGAGTTGCGGCCGAATGGTCATGTCAAAATCACCTGCCGACCATTCCTTGTTGTACTCCACGCCAATAAAATTGCGGGTACCCGGAATCATGTAGTGCAGGTTGGTGTTTACCTGCCACCGCGTATCCACACCCTCGTGCTGGAAATGGCGGATGATATAGGGGCCTGTATACACCAGTGTATGAAAATTATTGCCCCAACGTTTAGCCGCAACAAAAAATGGGTTGTATACATTGCCTGTCCACACATTTTCTTTGCCATAGGTTTTAAACGGGCTCAATTCAAATTCGTGGATATACCCAAGGGCCATTGAGGTGTTGCGCCTTTCCGAAACAAGAAAGGTATATTGTGCTGCCAGTTTCAGGTTATTCAACCGGTTTTGCGGAATAGAATCCTTATTAGTTCTGCCGTTATTCCGGTAATAAAAAGTAAAAGGCAGCTCCACTTCCAGCCCCAGCCTGTTTACCGGCGCAAACTCATATTCTATCAGTGCAGCATAACTGTCAAAGTCGTTGTTATCGGTAAGCCCCAGGCCAATATTCCACTCCTGCTCCCCTTTTCGGGCACCCAGGTCCCGTATCAGGTCAATAAAAAGCGGTTCGGCATGGAGCACTTTTGCCGGCTTGCCTTTGGTTTCCGTTTCCATAATATAGGCACTGTCGGCCTGCCTGTTTTTTTGTTGCAGGGTGTCCTCAGCCTGTGCCTTTCCTTCAATTGTAAAAAAAACAGTTAGGAATAATAAAGGCCATGCCTTTTTCCATCCATGAAAGCTCATAAACATATAGGTATTGTATGCGGCCGCGAAAGTTTTACCTGCAGGGGCTGTTGCTCCGTGGTGCATACAGCAACGAGGCAACAACACTTCAGTCCGGGTATAGCCCTTCCCGATTATCTATTTATAATGCATAGCAAATGTGCCGTTCTCCTGCAGGATTAGAAGTCACAAAGCGACCTGGCAGGAAGGCTTGAATAAAAATGTACAGCGGAAATACTACGCGGCTTTTGGAGGCGGCGAATGGGGAGCCTGGTGGAAGGAAGTAAAATTATTGGAATAATAAGAAAAATGCACTGCAGGAAACTGCAATGGAGGCAACTTTATACTGGTACGGTTGAAAAAATAAAGATCGAAAGCGGATGAAGTGGTGTCTGTTTCTTCTTCTTCACTTTCAGGAACGTCGCTGTCGAACACGCCCTCTGCTACCAGCTCGTACACACTCTCCACATCATTAATGGAAAGGTCTTCGCTTAGTACAACGGAACCTTGCTTTTGGCGATGGATATCCGGCGGGTTGATGGATATGTTGACAATTTGCAGGAGCAAGATCCAGCAAACAACCTGTTGCACTAATTTTTTTATGGTTTGAAACTTTACCACCGGAAGGCAAATATATCGCTATACCCCTTTTAGGCCGGTTAATATTGTGTTATAGGAGCCGGAAAAGGGGTATAGCGCAAATTGGAAAATGGGTAATATTGGCCATGGGGCAAAGGATCAGTTTGTACCGGTGCTGACTTCCATGATGTTTGCAGGAGTTTTTTTACCCCGTTCATTGGAAATAAAAAGCCTTCCTGCAGGGTCAAAGGTGATGCCTTCGGGTTGCGCAAATGCAGCACCCAATTCTTTTACCGCCACCAGTTTACCCGACCCATCCAGTTCTACCAGCCTTGCTTTTGGGCCATCCACAATAAAGTGATGACCCGTTTGGGGATGAATGCCAATGGCAGATGGGCGAATGGATTTTCCCTTTTTGCCGCCGGAAGGCGCACTTGCTGCGGGTACGATATATACAGGCTGGGTATTTAATTTTTTTGAATCCAGGCTAAAGGAGTATACTCCTTTTTGGTCGCCCGCACCCGAAAGGTCCCCGTCTTTTACGGCCAGCAACAGGCGATTGTTCTTTTTGTCAAAAGTCAGCCCTTCAATGTTATGTTCTGCCGTAAGCGGGGTTTTGTAAGACGCCACTTTTGGCTGGGCGGATGTAAAGTTGGCCACCTCGTACAACATACCATCCGACCGTACTACAAAGGCTGTACTGCCCGCCAGCGTAATGCCTTCATAATCGCCGGGCCCGGCAAACCGTATTTTATTCTCGATGCTGCCTGCAGCAGTATTGTATACAAAAATATACCCCTCTTCATCCTGCACACAGGCAAAGCGGTGTGCAGCCATCCAGGCTATTCCCGACACTTCATTCAGCTCTTCAGGCAGGTTCCATTGCTGTACAATGGTTACTTCCGTTGCGGATGATTTACCCTTAGTATTTTGGCCCGCATGTTTGGTTACTTCCTTGTTGCCTGCCGAGGCAAACAGACTTCCAATATCATTCGAAAAAATGGACAGAAGTACCGCCAGCAGCACTCCTGTCGTTATCAGTTTTAATTTCATGCATTCCTTTTTTAAGCAACGAGTAATTTATTCCGGTGTTGGTTTCCTTAATCCCAGAAAGGAGCCTGGCTTGCTGCACCATTGGCATCAAATACCAGTTGCACATCTTTTTTTCCACGTGGGGCATCCAGTTCTACCTGGTAAAAAATGGCGCCCTTTACTTCCAGTTGTTCCACATCATCTATCTGGTAGTCTTTGTATTGGCTGCTGATGGCCTGTGCCAGGCCTGCAGGTAGTTGCTGTATGGCCAGGTCGTGTTTTTGCCGGGTGATGTTGCCGGTTGCATCCACCTCCACGGTGTACTCCACGCTATCCTGGCTAAACTCTGCTTCATACAGGTTGTTTTTTAGTTCCCAGTCAATGTGGGTGGCCGAGGCAAACTTAGCCTGCACTGCGTTGGCCACTACCGATGGCACTTTGTTGGCTTCAATATCCTGGCTGCATGCAGTGACGGTGATGCCCAAAAATGCTGCCCAAATTCCCAACTGTTTCATACAATATGTTTTTAGGGTTAAATGATGGTGCAAAGCTCCCAACCGATTTGGGAAACATTTGGGAATGGGGTACGCCACTAGTGGTCCTAAAAGTTAAAGCCATACAAAAACCCTGCTTCGGGCCTTTACTGCAGCACCAATGTAAATACATGCTTTCCAGTAAATGTGTATGCCAGTGTATATCCGTGCATGTCGGTAATGGCTTTGATAATGGCCAGTCCCAGGCCGGTAGATGAGGAGGAAGGTTTCTTTTTATAAAAACGCGAAAAGAGGTTGGTGGTATCCAGTGCAGTGTCGTCGGCGGTGTTTTCCACTACCACCCTATTTGCCCCGATGCTGATGTGCACACTGCCACCTGGATGATTGTGCACAATAGCATTCTTGATCAGGTTGGTGAGCATAACGACGGCAAGATCGGGATTCATATGCAGGGTGCATTCCTCACTCTCGGTTACCGCAATGCTGATATTGCTAAACTGCAACTGATCTGAAAAATCTTCCGCCAGCTTTTTTACCAGGTCATTTATATTAATCGCAGTGGTGTCGGCAAATTGTTTGTTCTCTATTCGCGACAACAGCAACAGCGAACGATTGAGTCGGGCCATTCGCTCCAGGTGATCCAGGGCGGTGCCCAGCAACTCCATTTCTGCTTCGGAAAGGTGTCCCCGCTCTGCCAGGGTTTCCAGCTTGGTAATGCTAATGGCCAGCGGTGTTTGCAATTCATGCGAAGCATTTTCAATAAACTGCTTCTGGCTGTTGAAGGTTTCCCTATTCCGGTTCAGCAGGTTGGTAATGTTTTCATTGAGCAACCGGAATTCTTCGATTCGTGTTTGTTTTACCCGGATACCCGGCTGGGCATCGAGCTTATAATGTTTTAGTTGGCCCAGCAGGTAATAAAAGGGTTGCCATATCCGCCCCAGCAACAGCTTATTCAACAGGATAATAGAACATACCAACCCAAAAAACAACCACAAAAGGGAATACAACAACTCCGCCACCAGGTCGTCTTCCTCCACCATGGAAGTAGCTATCTGCAGCTGGTAATACCTGTTGCCCTGTCTGAATGCTGTGGTCAACAACCGAACGGGTTCATGGTCGTCTTCGTTTTGCATGTACATGGTGGTATCGGCGTAGCGGTCGGTAAAATTTATTCCGGCTGCGGCTGGCAACTGTTTTATAGCATAACCGCTTTCTGCAAAATCATCATGCAGCAGCACGGTGCTGTCGAAAGAGGCCCGTTGTATGATCAGTTGTTTTTGATTGTCCAGCCCATCATCAATGCTGTCGTATATTTCGTTGAGCAAGGCAAAATAAAATATGGCTGCCCATATCGAAATAAGCAACACCAGGGCGGCAACAAACCAGAAGGTAGTAAGGTGTTGCAGCTTCATGCGGTTAGTTTATATCCAATACCATAAATGGCATTGATCTCCACCCGGGCATTGTGGTCCTTTAATTTCTTGCGCAGGTTTTTTATCTGCGAATACACAAAATCAAAACTGCTGGCTTCATCAATCCTGTCGCCCCAAACATGCTCGGCAAGTGCGTTTTTGTGTACCAGCCTGTTTTTATTGATGGCGAGGTACAGCAATACATCAAACTCCTTGCGGTTGAAGGTCATGGGTGCCCCATCAACCGTTGCCCATCTTTCAATGGGGTCAATCACCAGGTTATTGAGCGTGAGGTGCTGGTTGCCGTTTAATGTATTTCGCCGGAGCACCGACCGAACCCTGGCGTGCAATTCGGCCATATGAAACGGCTTGGCCAGGTAATCATCGGCACCAAGGTTCAGGCCACTGATCTTATCCGCCAGCGAATCTTTTGCAGAAACAATGATCACGCTGCTTTCCTTGCCTTCCTTTTTCAATTGTGCCAGCAGCTCAAGGCCGCTGCCACCAGGCAGGCCTATATCCAACAAAATGCAATCGTAGTCATATACCATGATCTTTTCCAACGCAGCATCGTAGTGCACTGCTTCTTCCACGGTAAACATTTCCTGTTGCAGCGACTGCACCAGGCTGTTGCGCATATCCGGCTCATCTTCTATTACCAGAATTTTCATAATAGTGATTACCCGTGTAAAATAAGGGTGTAATTCTGTAAAGACCTTGGAAAGCTGGTTTGGCGCCCATTTGTACAGTACCCGCAGAAAGCCGTGTATTGCAAAAAAATGCCTGAGCACAGCGCAGGCCATTACCCCATACTGCCCAGTCCCCGCTTTGCGTCACCACGCCTGATTTTTATAAGGTTTTCTTTCCTATTGAGCAAACTGCCCATGAAACCCGGGCAACCGCCGGAAACTTTTTTATGCCCATTTAAGCGAAATCAATTCATGGGTGAATCCCATATTTTTGTGTCCTAATAATTTTACATTTTGCCCTTACCCAAAGCCGGTAACCAACCAGTTCACTTTATTGACCAGCCTCACCTGATGCAACAGTGCCTGCACGAAATGGCAGCCTGCAACACCCTGAGCTTTGATCTTGAATTTGATAACAACCGGTATGGATATGGTGTTACGCTTTGCCTGGTTCAGGTAGCTACCCCGCATGCCTGCTACGTTATTGATCCCCTGGCCAACCTGGACCTTAGCGGCCTTTTTGCCTTGTTCCAAACACCCGGCATTCAAAAAATAGTGCATGCACCCGGCGAGGACCTGCGACTGTTGCACAGCCTGGGATGCTATCCAAAAAATGTATTTGATACGGAAGTGACGGCACGGCTGCTGAACTATGAGCAATCATCGCTGACGGCCTTGCTGCGGGACAAGCTGCATTTTGAAATGGATAAAAAGCACCAGAAAAGCAACTGGCTGCGCAGGCCCCTGTCAACCGAACAAGTGCGGTATGCTGCAGATGACGTAGTGTGGTTGCACCCCCTGAAAGCATTGCTGGAAAAAGAAGCCGAAGAGCGGGAACTGATGCCTTTTGTACGCGAAGAGCAGGAGCTCCTCAGTACTACCATTTACAATGCAGGTGCCCGATCCACTTTTTTAAAACCTGCCGATTTTATTCACCTGAGTCCGCAGGAGCAGTACATTACCAACGAACTGCTCCGCTACCGCGATGAGCTGGCCCGGAATATCGGCAAACCGGCATACCAGATAATGAGCGAAGACCTGGTGCGGGACCTGGCCACCGGCAACTGCCTGCCGCAAAACATACCCTACGAGTCAACCGTGCATCCCCGGTTTAAAAACATCCGGTTTGCCAACCAACTGGCCCAGCAACTGCAAAAAATAAGAGAAGCCGCTGCCGATCAAAACCTTTCCAGCGAACCTGCAGGCAGGCCCCGCTTAACGCCGGCCCAGCAAGCCGCCATCCGTAAGGCGGCGCACGACCGCGACCATGTATTTGCACCCATACAGCAGGCCCTGGTGCAACGTTTTGGTGCGCATACCACCGTATTGCTGTTGAGCAATAAAATGGTGAACGATATTGTGAAAGGCACGGTAACCCTCCGCAATTTACCCCGCTACCGGCAGGTCCTGTTTAAGGAGCTGGCCAATGACCTGGGTGTAGATATAAGCAGTTACGCGTAACAACTCGCAATGCCCCAATTGCATTGCAGGTATTGCTTGTTTATAAATATTATAGATGGCAGTAATGAATAGTACAACTGAATATTAGGGTAAATAAAATAGTTACTTCCGTCTTGTTTGGCATGAATCTCCCAGGTTAATTATACCCCACTAATCTTAAAGGCATGAAGATCGCTACGTACAATGTAAACGGCATTACTGCCCGCCTGCCGGTGCTGCTGCGCTGGCTGGAAGAAACCACCCCGGATGTTGTGTGCCTGCAGGAACTAAAAGCACCGCAGGAAAAGTTTCCCGAAACTGCGCTTAAGGATGCCGGTTATACCGCAGCATGGCAGGGACAGAAAAGCTGGAACGGCGTGGCCATACTTACCCGTAACCTGCCGATAGATGCAATAATGACCGGGCTCCCCGGCAACGAGATGGATGAACAAAGCCGCTTTATTCAGGCCAATGTAAACGGCATCACTGTTGGCTGCCTGTACCTGCCCAACGGCAACCCCGCACCTGGGCCCAAGTTCGATTATAAGCTGCAATGGATGGCTTATTTTGAGCGCCATGCAGCCACATTGCTGCAATCGGGGATGCCCGTGGTACTGGCAGGCGATTACAATGTCATTCCAACCGAAGCGGATGTGTACAAATGGGAACGTTGGGTGGAGGATGCCTTGTTCCGGCCCGAAAGCCGTGCTGCATTTCAAACGCTGCTGGCGCAGGGTTGGACCGATGCCTTACGCAAACTGTATCCCGGCGAAACCATCTACACGTATTACGATTATTTCCGCAATGCATTTGGCCGCAATGCAGGCCTCCGCATCGATCATTTGCTGCTGAGCCCGCAACTGGAAAAAAGGCTGAGGGCTGGCGGAGTAGACCGCCATGTGCGGGGCTGGGAAAAAAGCAGCGACCATTGCCCGGTGTGGATCGAGGTGGCATAGCGAAAGTTCCGGTTACTGGCAATCAGTTATACTTTTTGTTGGTCATCCTGACGAAGGAAGGGCCTGAACTATGCCCAAGTATTTGCTTCAACCAAACGCAGATGCTTCGCTGTGCTTAGCAATACCAACAACAAGGCCCTACAAAACATACAATACAAAAGGCTTTTGTCACATACAGAATCCTTAGCTGTTTTCATTTTAAATAATAGCAAAAGAATAGTGCAAACAGGATAAATACCTCACTATAAAATTAAGCACAACGTGTACGAATACACCTACAAAAAAGCCTGCTCCGATAAAGCAGGCTTTTTTTGTTACCATTCAAAACCGGTTATAACCGTATGGTTTTACTGCATTTTTTATAGGAATAATGCTTGATCTGCTGCCGCTCTTCCTTTACAGGCTTTACTACCTGTTGGATTACAGGCTTTTTGCTTAGGCTGATGGGAACCCCGAAGGTCAGGCCCCAGGCCGATGCTTTGGGATTCATGGCAGTGACCACCGGCTTGCTCCCTGACTGGCTCGATACATTCTCGGAGCGTATATCCAGGGGTCTGGTATAAAAAAGCGTAAGGGTAAACAATCTTTGGGAGCCTTTACCAAATTCAACGCCCATTGCCGGTACCAGTGCCGTTTTCCAGGCGTTGGCAAAATACGCGTACCCGTTGGTGTTTTGCTGTACCGTTTGGTTATTGGCCGATAAGTAGGCCAGTGCCAGGGATGGCTGCAGCCGCATATTCAAGGCCTTTTTTACCGGCGCCTGTTGTACTGTTGTTTTTTTACTGCCGCACTGTGGCCGGTAAGTAGCCCCTCCGCAATTTTTCCGTTGCGGCGAATGATAGGTGCTGCTGGATGCTGTTTTGGTTTTGGCCGCTGCCGTGCTTTTTTTAAATTGAATGGGTTTGCTGGTGTATTGGTATCCTGCTTCCATCCGGAACTGCAGGTTGCTTTGTGCCTGCTTCCAAGCCTTATTTAACGATCCGTCGTTGTTAAACGCAAACCCAACCGGAGCGGGGCTGGTGCCCAGGTTAATGAATGGGCCATGCCCGCCTTTAAACCGAAAATCTGCTTTCAGGCTTGCACGTAAATTGCTGGTTATGTCTGATTGGGAAAACGAGGAGTAACCCAGTGTTGTGCGGGATTGCTCAAAACCTACCTGTGGCAGTAAGGAAAACTGCGCAAACACGCAGGACGTTGCCAACAAGGCAAAGTAGGAAAGTAGCGCTGGTTTCATATACAAGGTTTTCCTTAAGTTACTCCCCTTGCCGAAACATTCATAGCTCATGCAGGCAATAATGGCTTATTTAGGCATGCCCGAAAATTCGGTAGCCGTGCAACAGATGTCACTAAGCTCAATGGATTGCCGCAAGAAAAATGCAGCCTTGAATAGCCTTAAATTTTGGCACCAAAACCAAAAAGCAGCCGGGTTGAATTTACAACCTGCTGCTTCGTGGTAATTGCCTGTTTGTGTATAGCGGTTTATGGGCGTGCATCATTGCGCTGTTCATTTTATTCAAAGCAATGGCACGTACCACAACCAATGCTTGCAAGGTCCCGATTTATCAGGCACTGCCGCACCCTGGTGCATTAGAATAGCATTAAAATTCAAAGCTTCTTCAGCGTGGAGGCACCCGGCAGCCGGATGGAAAATGTAGTGCCCACACCGGGTTCCGAAACCACAGCTATCGTTCCTTTATGCAGCTTAATGATCCGGTCGGCCAGCGACAGCCCAAGGCCAAACCCCGAAGTGGGCTGCGCACCGCCAGCGCGGTAAAATGGTTGAAAAATATGGCGCAACTCGTCGGGCTGAATGCCCGGACCTTCATCCTGCACCGTTATGGTGATGTACTGTTGGTCGTTGGTGGCCAGCACCACACTTGCGGTGTGGCCGGGCGAATATTTACAGGCGTTGAGCACTATGTTTTTAATGGCAGTAAACAATAGCGGTTCGTTGCCAAAAACCAGCAGGTACTCTTCCTGTTCGGGCAGGTTTTCAAAGTCGATGCGAACCGTGTAATCCGGATTGATGGCGGTAGCTTCGGCCGGCAGGCGCAGGATGATTTCATCCATGCGAATAAGGGTAATTTCAAGCCCGCCCGGATTGCCCGAAGCCTTTGCAAACTCCAGCAGTGCCTGTGTTAGCTTGCACAAATGCTGCACATCCTGAAATATGGAAAACATAACGCTGCGGTAGCTTTCTGCATCCCGTTCCCGGCTCAGCGAAATTTCTAACTGGCTGGAGATGGCCGTCAAGGGCGTGGACAATTCATGCGATGCGTTGGCAATAAAACGGCGCTGCATTTCAAAGCTTTCCTGCAGGCGGTCGAGCAGCGAATTGAGCGTGGCGGCCAGTTGGTGCCATTCGTCGCTTGACGGGCCGGTTTCGATGCGCCGCGCCAGGTTTTGTGCCGAAATATCGCGAACATCATTAGAGATCCGCTTCAGGGGCACCAGCAGGCTGCGCGAAAAAAAATACCCGCTGATAATGACCAGTATATTTCCGGCCAAAAAACTAAACAATAAAATATTGCGCAGGCTGCGCAGGTTTTCCCTGCCGTCACGGTCTTCGGCAGCCGCAAAAATGACTACATCAGACTGCCTATCGGTATAATGAACCCCGATGGCTTCTTTGCTACCTACTTCAAAAAACACTTTTTCATTTTCCCGTACCTGTTGTACTTGTTCAGGCGTAACCGGCAGGAGGTCGCCTTGCTGGTCGCTGTATTGATACACCCGTTCATTGGCGGCATTAAAAGCCACCACCGATTTGTTCACCAGCGAAATGGTAGTGGATGCATCGATGCGCTGAATAAGGCGCTGGTCAAACAGCTCCTGCTGGCTCAACAGGCTGGCAGTGGTGATGGCCCGGTTCGTTAGTCTTGTTTTAATGCTGGCAATGCGGGATTGGTAAGAAAAATAATAAATGCCCGAGCACATCATGGCCAGAATGGCCAGCACCAGCAGGGAAAAAATAAGCGTGATCTTGAATCGTACCGGCATTCTATGAATGGTCTTTTAAAACATACCCCATGCCTACCTGAGTTTCTATGAGTTTTGTATCGAATGGTTTGTCTACCTTATTGCGCAGGTAATTGATGTAGACATCAATTACATTGGTGTGCGTGTCAAAATCTATATCCCACACATTGATGGCCAGGTCGGCGCGGGATACCACCCGGTTTTTATTACGCAACAGGTATTCCAGCAACTGGAATTCTTTGGCCGTCAGTTGTATCTTTTTGCCCGCTCTTTTTACCTCCTTGCTTTCCAGGTTCATTTCCAGGTTGGCTGCTTTTAAAATAGTTCCGGTGGGCACCTGCTGATTGATGGTGCGTTTCAGCAACACCCTTATTTTCATCAGCAGCTCCCTAAATTCAAATGGCTTGATGATATAGTCGTCGGCACCGGCATCATAGCCTTCAATTTTATCGCTTAGTGCACTTAGCGCCGTCAGCATAATAATGGGTGTGTGCTGGTCGCGGGCCCTGATGCGGGTACATAATTCATATCCATTCATCCCGGGCAGGTTGATGTCGAGCACCACCAGGTGATAGCCGCCCTGTTCAAACATACGCCAGCCAATACTGCCGTCGTAGGCCACATCGGTTTGAAAGCCTGTTTCTTCCAGCCCCATTTTAAGGGTATCGGCAATTTTTTTTTCGTCTTCCACCAACAATAGTCTGCGTTCTTCCATTGGCTGAAATTTAGGGGTTAAAGATCGCTGTTGCAAGTTAAACAGGCAGGCTGCAGCAATATCCATTCTAATGTTATTCTAATTTCTCCTTAATGCCCGCCTAATACCTTGGAGGTAGTTTCGCTACCATAACAACGAACATGCAACAATCATTCAGCAACATATTGGTACCGGTTGATTTTACCCAGAATACTGAGGTAGCGGTGGCCAAGGCGTTGGATGTTATTGATAAAAAAGGGGGCACACTGCACCTGCTGCATGTTCAAAAGGCCATTTGGCGCAACCATGCCACTACCACCGAACAAGTTAGGTCCAAGTTAGCAACCTGGAAGGGATTACTGGAAGAGTCGGTACCGGGCATCATGGTGCAGAGCGAACTGAAATGGTCGGCTTCGGTACATAAAGGCATCACTGACGCAGCGGGTTTTGCAAAAGCAGACCTGATCATCATTGGCAAAAGGGCGCCGCAAAAATGGCCACGCATTACCGATGCAGTGAACCCTTCAAAAATTGCCGCCAAATCCGGCGTTCCGGTGCTAACGGTACGGCCGGGGTCCATGCACCAGCCCATTAAAACCATTGTGGTACCCGTTTCCGAATCGCTACCGGAGGCAAAAATGAAAACCCTGACCTTATTGTGCAGCCGCTTGCGCCCCATGGTGCACCTGGTAGCATTTGGCAGGCAGGCGGCCATAACAAAGGCAGCCACCAACACGCTGCTACACCTGTACGAGTGGGTGCAAAATACCCTGCAATGCCCGGTAGAATTTACGCTGCTGGAAGGCAAGCCCCAGGCAAAGCAACTGATGCGGTATGCAGCACAAATCAATGCAGATGTACTATTGGTACATCCCGAAAAGGAAACCCGGCTGGATTTCTGGAACCGCCAAATCCAGGATATTTTACCGGCCCATTCAAAGGTTCAGGTGCTGGCGGTGCGCCGACCCATTATTACAAAACAAGAGACACATTATGAATAAATTCACCACCCTGGGCGCACTGCTCCTCCTTACCGGACCTGTGCTGGCCCAAAACATTGATGAGGCAAACAAAAGCCTGTATTATGAACGCTACCAAACAGCCCATAATACTTTTGACCAATTAACCGAGCAACAACCCGAAAATGGCGCCGCATGGCTGGGCCTGACACAGGCACTGCTGGCGCAGGACAGCACTGCAGCGGCCCTTCAGGCATTGGCAAGTGCACCCGGTTCGTTGGCGGATAATGTGCAGTTTCAGGTAGCCAGGGGCACGGTGATGCTGGAACAAAAAAAATCCGACAGCGCACAGTATTATTTCAGCCAGGCACTGGACAAAACAAAACAAAAGGATGCGGACGTGCTGAAAGCCATTGCTGCAGCTCATATACAAGCAGAAGGCGGTGATGCAGCCCTGGCTGTTGAACTTTTACAAAAAGCACTGAAGCGGGAAAAACGTGATCCGGCCATTTATACACTTATCGGTGATGCCTATCGCAAAATGGGCAAAAGCGGTGAAGCCTTTCAAATGTACCAGGAGGCTATTTCAAAAGATGGTAAATATGCCCGGGCACATTACCAGTTAGGGGACATTTTCCTGTCGCAGAAAAATGCCGAAATGTATGTGCAGCATTTTGAGAATGCACTGGCAGCAGACCCCAATTACGGACCGGCGCTGGAAAAACTGTATGCCTATGAATTTGCACGGAACCCGGCCAAGGCTAAGGAATACTACAACAGGTTCCTGGCCAATACAGATACTTCTGTTGCCAATCAATACGACCTCGCCGACCTTTTATACATCAACAAGGAATACAACGAGGCCATTGCCAAAGCGCAGGCCTTGATTCAGCAGGAAGGCGCATCGGTGCAGCCGCGTATTTATAAACTGATTGGCTACAGCTATGCGGGCTTGAAAGATACCGCCAGGGCTTTGACCTCCATGGAGCAATACTTTACACATGCACCCGACAGCATGGTGATTGCACAGGATTATTTAGCCATGGGCGACTTTTTAATGGCAGGTGACAGTCCCGAAAAAGACTCGGTAGCCGAAGTATACCTTACCCGTGCCGTAGCCCTGGAGCAGGATTCGGCAGCCCGCTACAAGCATTACCGCAAGCTGGCCGACATGGCCGGTGCCCGTAAGGATTATGCTGCGCAAGGCAGGTGGATGCATCAATACTACACCGGCAATGATGCGGCAACCAACCTCGATCTGTTCAACACAGGCCTGGCATATTTCCGCGCAGAAAATTATGCTATGGCAGACTCTATCTATGGCATGTACACCCAGAAATATCCCGAGCAAAGCTTTGGATACTACTGGCAGGCAAAAAGCAAGGCCCTGCTCGATCCCGAAATGAATGAAGGGCTGGCGGTGCCGGTTTACCAGAAACTGATAGAAGTGCTGCAAAAAGATACGGCAGATGCTAACTACCAAAAATGGATGGTGGAAGCATATGGTTACCTGGCGGCATACGAGGCCAACAGCGAGAAAGACTTTGCGGAAGCCATTGGGTATTTTGAAAAGGTGCTGGAAGTAGACCCGGCTAATGAAGACGCCAAAAAGTATATTGAAATCCTGGAAAAAGATTCCAGCGGAAAATAGTTTTTTTCATAGTGTTTGTTTTTAGGTGGATTACAAAAATGCCTCCCGGTTGGGAGGCATTTTTATGGCATATGGCCAGGCCATTGGTGGCTGAAAAAAATTCATTGAATGGGAAAGTCTATGCGATGACACGCCGAAAGCCGTACTTGCTTTTCCATTGTACCCTTGGGCGCTTAAAACTTTGGGGCTGTTTCCTGGGTCAGTTGACGCACCAGTGCAGCCAGGTTGTTTGCAGTAAGTGTGGGCGCCGGTGCCAGCGGATAAATCATTTGCCCGGGTCGCTCAATAAAGGCCGTTTTCATGCCCGAATAATGCGCTCCCACCACATCCCAGGGGTGTGCAGTTACCATCAGGCACGCTTCCGGTGGCACCCTCATAGTTTTTGCGGCCCATTGGTATACTTCGCAAGCCGGCTTGAACTTTTTAATAGCATCACCGCTCATTACCTGTTCAAAATAAGAAACCAACCCGGTACGTTCCATCCGTTCCTGCACCACGTTGTTGGGCGCATTGGTAAGCGCCACCAGCCGGTAGCCGGCATCGTTCAGGGCCGACAGGCTTTCGGGTACACCATCATGAAGCGGCAGGTGTTTCATCAGGTGCAGTATATCGTCAATCTGGTTATCGGCCACTGTTTTTCCCAGGGTTTTTCCACTCATCTGCAGGGTGGCTTTGCTGATGTCGGAAAAATGATGAAACTGTCCCACGCAATTGTCTAAAAAACAATACTGCATCAGCAATTCAAACCAGATGGTGAATCCCCTTTTGCTATCCAGTATTGCATTCACACGGCGTTGAATGTCATTCATGTTCATCAGTGTTTCGTACACATCAAACAAAATCAATTCGGGCTTGAAGGGAGTATTGTCCGGAACCATTTGCTGGCTGTTAAACGTGGTGAATGATTGAGATGCTTTTTTGAAATTGCACTTAAATAAAAGGGCTGTATTACGGCACCTACACTTTACGGAACAGCCGCTTCCACAGCCGTCCGGCTTTGCTTACCTGTGCCACGCTGCCCGAAATGGTTTGCGCCAGCGAACCATCTACAAACTGAACGTCGTCCATTTTTAAACCCCGCTCCACCTGTTGGGGGTACAGCATGATAAAACTGTTGGCACTAAAATAATTCGACAGGTAATAAGGCAGTTTTTCCAGGGCAGTTTGATAGGAAACATGCTCCTTTCGCGACGACACGATTACCAGCAGGTCGTCTTTTTTTACTTCCCTGCTAAAAATCAAGAAGTCATCCCAGTTGCTAAATTCATGGAAAATCATTTTCACCTCTGCTTTCTTTATTGCCTGTTGGTCCTGCAGTTCCTTAATGGTTTCGCCTGTTGCAAAAAACTCGATGGCCAAACCTGCTTCTTTTGCAATATTGGAAAGTTTGGAAAACCAGTGTGCAAAGCCGGGCTCCAGTTCGGCCTTTACGGTAACGGCTACCACTAAACGCTTTAAGGTATTGAACGGCTGCACCGACTTGTAAATAAATACCGTTTCGGAAGTGTGCTTTAAAATACTGTCCGCTGTGGCACCCAAAAAATTGTGCTGGTGTGCCGAACGGTGCAGGCCTATGATCAGGTCGGTAATGTTTTGCTCTTTGAGTGTATAAATAATGCCGTTACTTACGTTAACATCAAACCGGGTCAGCGGTATCACTGCCTGCTCGGTAGCGGCTGCATGATGCACTGCTTTATCCATCATTTTTTTCGCCACCGTTTTTGTTTTGCTGCTGTCCGGTTCCTCAGATATAATATTAAGCGCATATACGGGCACGTTGCTGTTGCGAGGCTTCAACATCAATCCAAAGTCAATCAGTTCTGTAACCGTATCGGGGTAAGCCAGTGAAATAAGAATGCGCTCATCGCTGCCATTACCGTCACCGGGCACATTTTCCTCGAGTAAGGCCAGTTGCTGCGCAGTGCGTTCTACCACAAAGGAGGAGATGGTGCAGGTAATCAGGATCATGATAATGGTGCCGTTCAGCACATCTTCGTTCAACAGCCTGATGGGTTCGCCTGTGGCCGTTTCCCCAATGATAATGTTGTAACCAACCAGCACAATAGCCAGCGTAGCGCCAACACGGGCAGTACTCAGTCCATAGATCATTTTCCGGTCCAGCGCCGATAGCCTGAACACTTTTTGGGTAAGCAGCGCCGCCAGGAATTTGGTTAACACCCCCAGCACCGTCATTACTGCAGCCACTTTAAGAGCGCCAAAGCCTTTAAACAATACACTAAAGTCGATGAGCATGCCTACACTGATCAGGAAAAAAGGAATAAAAAAAGCATTGCCCACAAATTCAATGCGGTTCATCAGGGCAGAAGTATGCGGAATAAACCGGTTGAGTGCAAGGCCGGCAAGGAATGCACCGATGATATGTTCGAGGCCTGCCAGCTCGGCCAGGAAAGCACCCAGAAATACCATGGCCAGTACAAAGATGTATTGCGATACCGCGTCTTCGAAATTTTTAAAAAACCAACGGGCAATCAGCGGAAAAACGAAAAAGATGATGGCTCCAAATACCAGGGTGGAAAAACCCAGCTGCACCCAGAAAGAAGCTTCAATATCGCCCCTGGTGGTGCCTATTACCGCAGCCAGCACCAACAGGGCAAGAATATCGGTAATGATGGTGCCGCCAATGGTGAGGGTAACCGCCCTGATGCGGTTGATGCCGTATTTGCTGGTAATAGGATAAGCCAGCAGCGTATGCGTGGCAAACATACTTGCCATCAGTATGGCGGTGGGCCAGCTAAAACCCAGGATATAATAAACGGCCACACTGCCCAATCCCATGGGCAACAAAAAAGTAAACAATCCAAACACCAGGCTGCTCACCCGGTTCTTTCGAAATTCTTCCAAATCAATTTCAAGGCCTGCCGTGAACATAATGTACAACAAGCCTACGGTGCCGAACAGTACAATGCTGCTGTCACGCAGCAACAAATTCAAACCATACGGCCCCACGATCATTCCAGCCAGGATCAAGCCGATAATATGCGGCACCTTGATCTTGTTGAATAAAATTGGGGCAAATAATATAATGAAGAGTACCAGTGAAAAAACCACAACAGGGTTGCTCAGTGGCAGAGAAAAATCCAGATCGCTGAGTAAATAAATCATGTTGCAGTTTATTTGGTAAGGGCATCCATAAGCAGTGTGTACACAATACGGCAATCGTTTTCGCGGGTAATTTCCCGCTTGCCTTCCATCCGTTTATTACTTACCGGTTTAAACTGCACCGTAATTTTTACGTTGCCCCCATCTGCGGTACCAGTTGGATCTGCGGTGAGTGAAATAGATCCATTTTCAATAGTACCCGTATACACCCGCACCAATTGGTCGTTAGCCCTTGCCCGTGCAATGATGGTATTGGCCTGCTGTACAATTTCCCATTGTTCGGTTTTTACATCACCCACTGCCGACCCGGGGCAGGTTGTTTCGGTACAGGTCATTTGCACATTCCACCTGCCGGCCACATTCATGTTAATTACCTGTGTGCTGTCGGTGGTATGTGTACTGTCGCCCATGTAAGTGCTGTCCATTTGCAGTTCTTTTTGCAGCAGCAGTTCTTCCCTGATGGCAAGTTCCTGTTCGCGGGTGGCCAGTTCCTGCTCTTTTTGCTGCAAGGCTATTTCTTTATCCTGCAATTCTTTTTGTCTGTTGGCAGAACCGCATCCGGCAAACAAGGCACCGAGGCAAAAAAGAACAAACAAAATGCGCATAATGATCCGGGTTTAATGATGATACAACGTAGGGCTTCAAAATTATCGCAACAAAGTTGGGCACGTTGCCGGCAAAGGCATTTTAATGCTTTTCTAATGAAAAAGATACATCATTACAATTATTGCTGTACTGGTTATGGATACCTCATGCAAAACGCAAACCACTCACAACAAGGCTATGCTTTTTTATGGCCATTGCTTTATGCATGTAAAAAGAACTATCAGCATTGGCCCTGTAAAAAATGCCGTACAAAAAGAAAGCGCGGCTGGTAGCGGCGCTTTCTTTTCATCGTTGGCTTATTTACCTGGATGTTATAAACCAATACTGGGGCTCCAGCTATCGGTGCCGGTAGCACTGTGATCTATACGCAAACGGTTCTCTACATTTTTTACACCCGAAATGCGTTCCACCAGGTCTTCGGCCCTGCGCTTTTCTTCCTTGCTGTGCACGTTGCCGGAAAGAATCACGTCATTGCCCTGAACGTCCACTTCAATGTTGGAAGCATCCAGCATGCGGTCGTCACTCAGGCGGTCGCACACATCTTCTTTAATGCGCTCCTGCGATCGCTGGTAACCACGGGGGCCTTTACCATAGTATGGTCCCGAATTGCTGTTGCGCTCCATATCCCGCCTGCGTTCGGCATCATCGTCGCCAAACCAGGAGGCTACCTCGTCACGGGTGCGGTCCCACCAGCTCCGGTTGTTGTCGTTGTGGGCCTGGCGGCTGCCGGAGTAATTCCGGTCTTTGCTGTTGCTGAAATTGCGGCTGCTGCCCTGGTACCCCGAGCGGTATCCGTCGGCACTACTTCCATAACCCTGGTTTTGAAAACTGCTGCCGCCACTACCATAATGATGGCCCAACTGGCTGCGGCCATAATCGCGGTTGCCATAGCCGGCGCCGTACGCATGGGCTCCGCCAGAATAACCATATTGGTCATTGCTTTCCTGCTCATTATACTGTTGCCGGCCATAGGAGGCACTGCCATAATCTTGTCCCTGGTTACGGCGGCCCTGTTGCCAATCGTTGTTGTAAGCGCCAAAGTTCCCCGCCTGTTGGTTGCCCATGCTGCCATAGGCGCCGCTATTGTAGCCACCCGATCCAGACCTGCGGTTGTCTTCATTGTCGGGCATATAGCTTACCCGGCTGTGCTCCTGATCGTTCCAGTCGCTTTGCCCGCCCCAGGCGCCCTGTTGCTGGTAATTGGCATCATCATTTCTTTGGTCCCATTGCCGGTTTTGGGCATTATACCCCCGGGCTCTTGTTTGATTTTCATGTTCCATAGCAAACAATTTTAAAGTGATCAAAAACCAAATGGGAGAAAAAACTATGCCTTTTACACCACCGCCGGCAGTTAAATTAAAAACCCAACAGATGGAGCATGGTTTATTAAAAACAACCACAACGGTGACCTGGATTGCCAGATAGCGGTTGTCATCTTGGAACAATCTTTTATGGGCAAATGCTAAGGCCTGTGTTTATTCCGGGCTGCCGGGTTCATGAAAGACCTTTTGTACAAGCTAAACAGAGGACTGCTGTTGGTAGTGCTGCTTACAGTGGTGTTGTATTATGGCAAGCAAATACTGATCCCACTGTTTTTTGCCATTATGCTGGCCATGCTGATGGTACCCCTGGTACGGCGGCTCGACAGCAAGGGCTGGAAGCGTATTTTTTCCAGCCTGCTCAGTGTTTTTGTCCTGCTCGTTATTTTCCTGCTCATCATGGGTATTGTTTTGGGCCAGTTTTCTGATTTTATCCGCGACCTGCCCCTTTTTGAACAAAAAGCCAATGAACTGATCGTGGGGGTGCATGGATATATTGAACGCAAGTTCAGGATACCGGTGGTGGAGCAAACTGCTTTTTTAAAAGAAGAAACCAAAAATATTGGCGAATGGGTTCGGGGCTATATGACGGGTGTGCTGCGCAGCTCCGTAGCACTTGTAGCCGGACTGATCATTATATTGGTCGTAACTTTTTTGCTGCTGCTGCACAAGGAAAAGTATTATGCCTTTTTCCTGAAATTTGCGGCCAACGGCAACCGGGAACAAAGAGAACAGGTTTTAAACCGCATTGGCATGGTAGCCCAGCATTACCTCACGGGCCGGGCCATTTCCATCATTACTTTATTTGTGCTGTATGCAGTAGCGCTGCTCATCATTGGCATCAACAACGCCCTGACACTGGCTGCTGTGGCGGCTATATTCAATATTATTCCCTACCTCGGGCCTGTATTGGCGGCGGGGTTTCCTGTGCTGGTAGCACTGGTTACTGAAACGGGGTACCAGCCTGCCATTTGGGTGCTGGTGAGCTTTTGCCTGTTTCAGGCACTCGACAATTATTGGGTAACGCCTTATTTTTTGGGTGGAGAGGTAAGCCTGAGTGCTTTGTCTACCATCCTGGCCATGCTGGCGGGTGGCTTTTTATGGGGCATTTCGGGCATGATCCTGTTTATACCCATGCTGAGTATTGTAAAAATCATTCTCGACAATATTCCGGGGCTGGAGCATTATGGTGCCCTTATTGGCGATACGGGTACTACCCGCCCCACCCAAAACATCGGGGCCTGGTTCCGGAAAACCTTCCTGAAAAAATAATTTTAAAGGCGCATGGGCAAAAAAGGGTTGTATGCCAAACTGAACGGCATGGTTTTTTTACCTAATAGGTCATTATTCACTAACCAAAAATTATAGGTTATGGAAGACAACAGAAATCAAGGCCAAGGCGGCCAAAGCGGAAACCAGGGTCAGCAAGGCGGCAATATGGGCAACCAGGGCGGCCAGGGCGGAAACATGGGTAACCAAGGCTCACAGCAAGGTGGCCAGCAATCAACCGGTAACCAGGGCGGCATGGGCAACCAGGGCGGCAATATGGGAAACCAGGGTGGTATGGGCAACCAAGGTGGCCAACAGGGCGATTCTTCCCGTTCAGGAAGATCCGATGATGATCAAAGCAGAAGCGGCAGCAACCGCTAACGATTGTAAGCTATTCAATAGCTTTTTACAAAAATGCCCGGTTTACACCGGGCATTTTTGTTGCCTTTAAGCGCCCCTTTTAAAAAACTAGCGTCATAATAGAATGAGGCTGGGAAAAGGCTTCGGCAGCCTGCCCTTTTACCCACAGGCGGTACGGCATCTGCTCATCGGTTGTGTTGAGCACCACCACTACCACCTTACCATCCGGGTTTATAAAGGCCGTGGTTTGCAGCACATCGCGGTTGGAGGAGGCTGCAATCCTTTTAGCCCCCGGCTTTATGAATTTTGAAAAATGGCCCAGGTAATAATAGCTGTTGGTATAATGCACCTGCCCGTTCCGGGTATCGGCAATAATGGGCGCATAGCAAAAATTACCCACATGGTTGGGGCCGCCCCGTTCATCGAGCAGAACATTCCAGTCGGTCCAGGCTACGGTGCCGCCATTAAAATCGTTGACCAGTGAAGTGCCGTAGCGTTCGCCCAGCGACCAGTCCCCTATTTTGCCAAATTCAAATTTTTCTACGGTGCCTTCGGTAAAAATAAGGTTGGTGGCCGGGTAGGTTTCCTGCACCCGCTCCAGGTTGCCAAACTGCATAGCGCTGCCCGTCCAGGTTTCGTACCAATGGTAGCCAATGCCCCACACATACTTTGCGGCCTGCGGATCATCCAGAATGGTGCTGGCACGCTGGTAAATAAGGTCGCGGTTGTGGTCCCAGGCAATCAATTTTTTACCTTGCATGCCGGCCCGGTGTAGTGTTGGCCCCAGGTATTGTTTGATGAAATCCCGTTCTTCCTCGGCAGTAAAAATGCACGACTCCCAGGTTTGCTTGGCCATGGGCTCATTTTGCACCGACAGGCCCCACACCGGGATGCCGGCCTTTTCGTAAGCCTGTATATATTTTATAAAATAGTTGGCCCAGGACTGCCGGAATTCGGGCAGCAGTTTGCCGCCCTGCAGCATGTTTTTGGTGTCCTTCATCCAGGCGGGCGGGCTCCAGGGACTAACATACAGGGTAAGCCTGCCACCTGCCGCGGCCATTGCACGCCTGATCATGGGAATGCGGTACTGCTGGTCGTGGGCAATGCTGAATGTTTTCAGCTCCTTATCTCCATCGGCCACATAAGTATATGAGCCGCTCGAAAAATCGCAGCTGTGGATGTTGGTGCGGGCCAGCGTATACCCTATGCCTTTGCCAGGGCTGTAATAAGCATCAATGATTTCCTGTTGTTGGGCGGCCGGCATTTTGGCCAGTGTTTCAGCCGAAGCATCGGTAATGGCCCCGCCAATGCCCAAAAAAGTTTGAAAGGTTTTGGAGGGATCAATAAATACGCAAACCTGTGTTTCCAGTGGCTGGCCAAAGGGCTGGAAAAGGGCATTGCCCTGTTTGGCCAGGCGCTGGTCGGTTCCCTTTGCAGTGGTATACACGGCCACTTCTTTCTGGGTAAGGCTGTATGGCCGCACTGCCACTTTTTGTGCCTGGGCCCCCTGTACCAACAGGGCAGCAAGGGCCAGCCAACCACTCCGCAAAATCTTATTCATATAAGGCAATTTGTTTGTGTACTCAAAAGCAGCGGCCCGGGCATTTGTAACTAGGTGCTGCGTTTTTTTCTGCACCACGCAGGGTAAAATGAGCCTGCCGGTCAATGGAGGCAAATCTATTCTGGCAGTTTGTAGCAAAATACGACGAAAGTCAGGAAGCGCCTTGCAAGGCATGACTTTGCATAGTTTAAGGATGCTATCAAAAAAATGTTTCAATTGATGAAGCGAACGGCGATCTTAAAAGTTTTTCCTCCGCTGCTCATGTATATCCACAGCCTGCAGCCTGATGCATTTATACCACCCGCTTCATCATGGATTTGTTGTAGTAAATTGGCCCCCTAAATTGCACCTGCAGATGTATGAAGTTTTTTTCCAGTCGCTGCGTTCAAAAGTTCCGTTTACCGACGAGGAGCTGGAAATCATTAAAACTTATTTGACCCCTAAAAAGCTGCGCAAAAAACAATACCTGCTGCAAGAGGGCGATGTGTGCAAATATGCCTGCTTTGTAGAACGGGGTGCGCTGCGCTCCTATATCATCGATGAAAAGGGCACCGAACGCATTGTGCAATTTGCGCTGGAAGGCTGGACCATTGCCGACCTGTACAGCTACCTTACCGGCGAACCTTCTACTTACAATATCGATGCCCTGGAAGATTCGGAACTGGTGCTCATCAGCAAAAAAGCACACGAGGAATTGCTGGAAAAACTGCCACGGTACGAAACCTACCACCGCATCCAGATCACGAATGCTTACCTGGCGCTGCAACGGCGGCTGGTTTCTATCAACAACATGTCGGTGGAGGAACGCTACACTTCCTTTATGAAGCTGTATCCCAATATTGCCCAGCGGGTACCGCAGCACATGATTGCCTCATATATGGGCCTTACCCCCGAAACCCTCAGCAGGGTACGCAAAAAGCTGATCCGAAGCTAATACGGTTGTACGATCCACTTTTCCATTGATTTAGATCAATGCCATTTCTTGCCCAAACGCAATGGAAGGAGCCTTGGTGCAGGGATACCTTTGCCTTATCAAATTAAAAAAAACACACCCAACGAGTATGAAGAAGTTAACCCTGGCACTTTCCGCTTTTGTGCTGCTTACCGCATTTACCGCTACTACCGGCATCTGGAAAAGCGACGATCCCCATTCGCAACTAGGCTTTACCGTTACCCACCTGGGCATTTCCGATGTATCGGGCACCTTCAATGATTTTGATGTAGAAGCATCGGCTTCCAAACCTGATTTTAGCGACGCCACTTTTATACTCACCGCACAGGTAGCCTCTATCGATACCCGCGTGGAAGCCAGAGACAACCACCTGAAAAGCGCCGACTTTTTTGATGCTGCAAAATACCCTACCCTGCAATTTAAAAGCACAGGACTTACCAAAGCAGGCAACAACCAATACAAGGTACAGGGCAACCTAACCATGCATGGCGTAACAAAACCCGTAACCATGGACCTTACTTACAGGGGCACGGTAGAAAACCCGATGAGCAAAAAACAAACCGCAGGCTTTACCGTAACTGGCGTGATCAAGCGTTCCGATTTTGCAGTTGGCAATGGCTTTCCTGCACCTATGATCTCCGATGAAGTGCGCATTAAAGCAGATGGCGAATTCGTACAATAAAACATATACAAAACGCAGCACGGTGTCGCAAGAATAGGTGTTCCGGAGTGCTGCGTTTACAACTTTCCTGTAAGATTAAAAAAGTGATGATGAAAAAGATTTTGAGCACCGGAAATAATTCCAACACTGTTGATATTGCCTTGCTGGTGGCAAGAGTGGGCATTGCCGCATTGATGCTGGTACACGGCCTTCCTAAAATGAGCATGTTGCTGTCCGGCGACCCGGTTCAGTTTCTTCCCCTGTTTGGCATGAGTGCCGAAGTTTCGCTGGCCCTGGCAGTATTTGCCGAAGTAATTTGTTCCTTGTTCATCCTGGCAGGTTTTGCCACCAGGCTGGCTACCCTTCCGCTGATTGTTACCATGCTGGTAGCATTGCTGCTGGTGCATGCCGCCGACCCGTTTTCGGTAAAAGAACTGGCCGTGCATTACCTGCTTACTTATTTGGTATTGCTGATTGGCGGCAGTGGCCGATATTCAGTGGATCATTATTTTACGGGTAAAAACGCTGCTGCTTATACAAGCCCCAAAGCAGAAACTGCACGGGTAGCGTATCATTAAAATAATTCTGGAAAAATTACAAATCTTTAATAGCGGCTTACGCTTTTTAAACCAGCAACGCCCTTTTTCAGTATAGGCAAATGAAAAGCCCGGCCCATTGCGGACGGGCTTTTTTACCGCCACCCAATAGAACTATCCCACCTCGAAGCCTGCAACATGCAACGGGTGTTGTTGCAGCGATTTCGCGCCGTTTTTATGTCTAATTGGGTTGATGACAATCATCCCTGGTTCCCTGCCTGGTCAACTGGTGCCCGGGTACAAATGGGGACCTTAGCCCTATTAAAAACGCTGGTCATGAAAACCATACTTGTAGCAACCGATTTCTCCGAAAACGCTAACAGCGCCATACAATACGCGGCCGCCCTGGCAGCTAAAATCAACAGCCGCCTGGTTTTGTTTCATGCGTTTCAGTTACCCTTGCATGCCTCCAACACTTTACTTACTCCTGCAGGGGTAGACGAACTGGTAAGCGTAAATAAAAAACGCCTGGAAAAAATTGCGGCAAAAACTTCCGTACAGTTCGGGATCGATGTAACAAGCCTTGCCAAAACTTCCTTACTCACCGATATACTTGACGAAGTGGTAGCCGAAGTGGCTGCCGGGATGGTTGTAATGGGCATGCACATCAATGACTGGGGCGACGAACTTTTTGGCAACACCACAACTTCGGTCATCCGCACTGCTGCATACCCGGTGTTGGTAGTACCCGAAAATGCAGTGTACCGGGGCATCGGTAAAATCATGTACGCATACGACAACAGTTGCTTATCGGGCAGCAACAGCCTGATGCTGCTGAAAGAAGTGGCCAGTAAGTTTGGCGCCCATGTGGAAGTGTTTCATGTAAATAAGGAACAGCAGGAGACCATTGCAGCAGACCCCAAAGTAGAAACTGCGTTGCAAGATGTAGAACACTATTACAAATGCGTACCGCCACAAGCCGTAGTGGAGGGCATTGTACAGGAGATCGAAAATTTTGGTGCCGATATGCTGGCCGTGGTGCCTGGTAAAACAAATTTCTGGAAAAGAATGGTGCACCAAAGCACCACCAGGGCGCTGGCTTTACGGGTACAGATACCACTGCTGGTGCTGCCTAACGATCCTGTAGCAATCGCTAATTGAAAAAACGAACGATGGACGATAGACAACAGTCGTCCATCGTCTACTCTTCACTGATGTTGCCTGGCAAAGCCTTCAGCCGGATGTTGCGAAAATCGATGGGCTGTCCTTCGCTTTGCAAAGCAATATATCCCGACTTTAACGGTTTGCCCGGTTGCCATAAAGCCTTATCATAGCCATCTACCACACCACCGCCCATGGTGGGTTTGCTGTATTGCAGCACCGTATCGCCGTTGATGATGTGCTGGATCAGCGAATCGCCCAGCACAATCAGTTCTGCCTGTACCCATTCGTCTTTGCCATAAGTTTTGGAAGTGGAATTCAAGCAGTGGCCATTATACTGTTTTCCCTGGTACACAATTTCTGTTCCCGGCGAACACATATTGCCTGTAGGCCGCGGCTTGCCGTCGCCTAATCCGGCCAGGAACTGCATCTCCACCGATATGGGCCAGTTCTGCTCTTTGGGCATGGTACGGGGGTCCTGCGAATGAAACATCACACCACTGTTCAGCAACGTGTAAGAAGGTGCACCTTGGTGCAATTGGCCGGTAAACCGGTATTCCATTTTTAAATGGTAGTGCGAAAAGGGTTGCTTGTAATAGAGATGACCAAACTGGTCGTTGAATGCGCCATACCCATCGTAGCGCACTTTGATCATGTCGTCTTCGGCACGAAATGTATTGCCAAAGTTCACACCTGTTTCATGATGGTAAATCTTTACCATCCAATTGTCCAAATTGCGGCCATCAAACAAAGAAATCCAACCGGCGCTGTTATCCGTTGTTGTAACCGTGGGGGTTGCGGTATTTTTTTGCGCACCGGTACAACCGCAAACAGCAAGGGCAATAGCGCATGCATACAAAAACGGGATGGTAGCTGAAAACTTCATAAGTAATGGGTGGGTTTGGGTGCCGTTAAAGTTATTGATACATCGTTGTACGCCAACAAATTTTTGCTGCCCGTAAATCGCTAAAAGAAAACTACGTATGTGTAGTTAACTACAAGTGGCCCTGCCCACTACAACCAATCAATACAAAAGGGTGCTGCTGTTAAAGAAATAAGAAAAGCGGCAAACCACAGGTAAGTGCCAAGCTAAAAAATCTAATTTTCCTGTTCACCACTGTTTATGCTGCGTCACCTGCTGCTTTTGTTTGTTCTTGCCAACTGCGTTCCTGCTGTTGCACAGCAGTACAAGGTTTATGGCAAAATCACCAACAGCAAACTGGAGCCGCTTGCCCTGGTCAGCATTCAATTAAAGAACGGAAAGTTGGGCACCTTATCGCAAACCGACGGCACCTATGCATTGGAGCTGGAGGGCGGTAAATATGAGGTCATCTTTACCATTATTGGCTATGCTTCGCAAACCATTGAACTGGTGGTACAACGCAATACCGAGCTGAATCTCATCCTCACGGAAGATTCAAAAAACCTTTCGGAAGTGCTGGTAAAGAGCCGAGCTAAAGACAGGGCCGAAGAGATCGTTCGGCAAGTGATCCGCCACAAAGAACAGCTGATTGCAGCAGCCGGAAATTACACCTGCAAGGTGTACATCAAAGCAGTGCAACATGACTCCTCCGCAACAAAAAGCAACAGGAAAAACAAATCGAAAGATACCACTTCCCTTTCAGCTGAAACTGCTGCACTCAACCGCATGGCTATGGCAGAAGTGTTGCTGCACATGGATTATGGCGGAGAACAACACATAAAAGAAGAGCGGATGGGTGTAAAAAAATGGGGCAATACGGCCGGCTTGTTTTACCTGTCGGCAACAGAGGGCGTCTTTAATTTTTACAACAACCTGGTGAAGGTTCCGGCACTTTCCGCAACGCCCTTTTTGTCTCCCGTCAGCTACAGCGGGCTGGTGGCCTACCGCTACAAAACATTGCGGATACAACAAAAGGGCAGCCATAAAATTTACACTATTTCGGTGAAGCCAACCCGCCTGAGCAATGCAACAGTGGAAGGAGAAATGGACATATCCGACAGCTCCTGGGCATTGCTGCATACAAGGTTCAGGCTGCCATCATACCATGTGCCGGAATACGATTTCTTTGAAGTGGAACAACACTATATGCCCGTTGGGGACAAAACGTTCATGCTGGGCCGCCAGCAGTTTACCTACTTTGCAAAAGGGGGCAAACAAAAGCTTTCGGGTAAAACAACGGTGCACTATACCGATTATGAATTGAACCGCGAATTCGGCAAAAAACATTTCGGCAACGAAGTGAGCGCCACCGCACTGGAGGCTTATAGCAAGGACAGCACATTTTGGCACCAGGTGCGCACCGAGCCACTCACCACTACGGAATTGCGTTTTATACAATACAAAGACAGTGTGTACCGTGCCACGCACACCAAGCAATACCTCGATTCCATCGATAAAAAGACCAACCAGGTTACCTGGAAAAAGGTATTGTTTTCCGGGCAAAACCTGTTTAAGCGCGAAAAGGAACGCAACTGGAACCTGCCCCCGCTGGTAGGCCTGGTGCAGCCTTTCAGCTTTGGTGGTGTTCGCATCCTGCCTTCGGTTGCTTACTCCAAAATTGCCCCTTCCAGAAAAAACCTGTATGCATATGCCAACATAAGTTATGGCATCAAGAACCGGGATGTCAATGGCAACATCCGCATTACACGGATGTACAACCCCTTCAACCGGGGATACTACCGCATTGCCGCCGGCCGCGATTTTCATTTTATTTTTTCCGGCGATGCCTGGATCAATATGCTTAAACGCAACAACATTTACCTCAATAATTACCTCAGCGCAGCACATGGGCTGGAACTGGTAAATGGTTTGTTTTTGCATGCCGATGCTGAAATGGCACTGCGCAGGTCGGTGAGCAACTATAAAACCAATTCGCTTGTTGACAGCACGCTGGGAGATATCCTGGAAAACAACAGGGCCACAGCCTTTACACCATACAATGCCTTGTATGGCACGTTGCGGCTGCAATACACACCGGGGCAGCGGTACATTCGCGAACCCAGGGAAAAAGTAATTCTGGGTTCGGCGTGGCCTACATTCTATACCTCCTGGCGAAAAGGCATTCCCAATATTTTATCGAGCAGGGTGGATTTCGATTACCTCGAATTTGGCATGGAGCAGGAAATAAAGGCAGGCCTGGTGGGCAATTCGCGGTATAAAGTAAAGAGCGGCACCTTTCTCAATAAAAATAATTTACAACTGGTGGACTACCAGTTTCAGCGCCGTGGCGATCCGCTGTTGTTCCTGAATCCCGATGAAGCATTCCAGGCACTGGACTCCACATTCCCTGTTTTTAAGCGCACTTACCAGGCGCATTATGTGCACGATTTCAATGGTTTTTTTATCAACCGCATTCCCTTACTCAAAAAGCTGGGACTTCGTGAAGTAGCCGGTGGAGGTTTTCTTTTTGCACCGGAACGAGACCTGCGGTATGTAGAAGCATTCACCGGCATTGAACGGGTGTTTAAATGGCCCTTCAATGCAGGGTCGAAATTTAAACTGGGGGTGTATGTTGTGGGTTCGGCAGCAAATAAATTTCAGGCCCCTGTTCAATTCAAGGTTGGTGTTACCAGTTGGGACCCGTTGCGCAACCGGTGGTTTTAATACAAAAATTCAAGCACCGTACACTACTGTTTTTACCCCTGCTGCTGCCACAATATTATCTTTGCCCCTATGGAAAATTACGCCCTTGCCGACCAGTTTTCCCTGCTGGCCAAATTAATGGACATACACGGAGCAAATTCATTTAAGTCGAAAAGCTATGCCAGCGCTGCATTTGCCATAGAAAAGCTCACCGTTCCACTTGCCGGCATGAAGCCTGAAAAAATATCCGGTATCAAGGGCATTGGCGATAGCGTAGGACAAAAGATCGTGGAACTGCTGCAAACCGGCCAATTGCAGGTGCTGCAGGAACTGATTGCACAAACCCCCGAAGGCGTGCTGCAGCTGATGGAGGTAAAAGGGCTGGGGCCAAAAAAAATCAACACCATCTGGAAAGACCTGCACATTAGTTCCATTGAAGAACTGGAACAGGCCTGTACCGAAAACCGTATTGCAACCACCAAAGGTTTTGGCGCCAAAACACAGGAAAAGATCCTGGATTCCATCCGCTTTATACAGGAAAGCCGCGGCAAATTTTTTTATGCACAACTCGATGCATTTGCACTTTCCTTTACCCAAAAACTGCAACAGGCATTTCCGCAATACCAGTTGGAACTGACCGGTGAATTCAGGCGGCACCTGGAAGTAATTTCTAAACTGGAATGGGTTACCACTATTCCCCAAGCCGATGTGCAGCAACACTTACAGCGCACCAGCCTCGGTATTGTTTCGGTAAAGGACACTGTGATTGAAGCAGCAACCGACCAAGGTTTCCCCATGTTGTTTCACCTTGCCAGCAAAGAAGAATTCGGCAGCAGATTATTTAAAACCAGTTGCAGCACCGAATTCCTACAGGCCTGGAACAAAGCACATCCATCCGACAATGTTGCCGACGAACAAACAATTTTTGAGCAGGCAAACCAGCCCTTTATTGCACCGTTTCTCCGCGAAACGGCAAGACAAGCGACAGGCGCAGTTACAAACGAAGAAAGCCTGGTGCAGGTGGCAGATATAAAGGGCCTGATTCATGCCCACAGCAACTGGAGTGATGGCGCCCACCCATTGGAAGAAATGGCCACAGAACTCAAAGAACTGGGGTTTGAATACCTGGTAATTTCCGACCATTCCAAGGCTGCCTTTTATGCCAATGGATTGTCGGAAGAGCGCATTGTGGCGCAGCACAAATTGATCGATGACCTGAACCGGCAGTTAGCCCCATTCAAAATTTTCAAGAGCATAGAATGCGATATTTTGGGTGATGGCACCATGGATTACAGCAATGATGTTTTGGCTTCCTTCGACCTGGTGATTGCTTCTATTCACAGCAACCTCGATATGGATGAAGACAAAGCCATGCAGCGGTTGCTGGGTGCCATACAAAATCCGCATGTACGCATCATGGGCCACATTTCGGGCCGCAGGCTGCTGCGGCGCCCTGCATACCCGGTGCATTATCCCACCATCATCGAAGCCTGTGCAACCAATGGTGTGGCTATTGAAGTAAATGCCCATCCCGAACGGCTCGATATTGATTGGCGCTGGATTGATGCAGCATTGGAACAAGGAATTTTGTTATCGGTAAATCCTGATGCCCACTCGAAGGATGATTTTGCCAATTTAAAATACGGGGTGCTGGCCGCACAGAAAGGCGGGTTGACCGCGGCAAAAAACATCAGTTCGTTTAGCCTGTCGCAATTCGAAGAATGGCTGGGGAGGAAGAGATGATGGATGATAGATGATAGGTGATAGATGATGGTTAATGGTTGGGAGTTGACATTTATTTGTTTGGAGGTTTTGTATGCGTACTTGCAAAGATTCATAGGCGCAAAAATTTTCCTCATCGCGAGGGGCGGTGGAGGTTGCCAAGTCTATAAAGTTGTGGCAACGAAGCCATCTCCAGCATATGATCGAACACAGCAAAGTTTATTCGGCACTTTCTTTTTTAAACCAGGGAGATGGCTTCGGCGCCCATGCATTTTAGATAACAACCTTCAAACTGCGCCTCGCAATGACGGCAGCCACCCCTGTCGCAGTTCCACCCGAAATCACAAGCCTCAAGCTACCAACAGTTATCCTTCATCCTCCCCTTCCGTCACTGGCAGCTCCACAAAAAATGTAGTGCCTACGCCTTCAGTTGTATCAAACCAGATGCGGCCACCAGCCTGTTCGGCTATGCCTTTACACATGGCCAGTCCAAGCCCGGTGCCCGATGACTTGGTGGTAAAATTGGGTGTAAATATTTTTTGCCGCATCTCCGCTGCAATGCCTTCTCCATTGTCTTTTACCTGCACCTCAATGCCGGCCTCTGTGCGGGTTTCCTGCAGTTCAATCAAACAGGTATCATTTCCGTTACAGGCTTCCACTGCATTGGTGAGCAGGTTGGTAAACAGCCGGTTGATGTGGGTTTTATCGGCACTGATCCACACCGGGCCCTCCACAGGTTGCCATTGCAGGCTCACTTTAGGATTTGACTCAAACAAATGCGTTAACCCATCCACTACTTCGTGCAGGTCGAACAATTCAACCTGCGCATGCCCAATGTTGGCAAACCGCGAAAAATCAGCTGCGATCTTAGACAGGTGATCGATCTGCTCCACCAGCGTATTGGCTACACGGGTGGTAAGGTCCTGCACATTGGGGTGCCCTGCCGAAATGGCTTTTTGCAGGTACTGGATGCTTAGCTTCATCGGCGTCAGCGGGTTCTTTATTTCGTGGGCCACCTGCCGTGCCATTTCGCGCCAGGCACCTTCCCGCTCACTACGGGCCAGTGCATCGGCCGATGCTTCCAACTGGTGCACCATTTTGTTGTACTGGGTCACCAGTTCGCCAATTTCATCTTTACGGTTCCATTCAATTTCCTCGTTGGTTTTACCCAGGGTAATGGCCTTCATTTTTTCACCAATAACCAAAAACGAACGGGAGATGCGGTTGGTGATAAACAACGCAATGACGCCGGCAATTAAAAAGATAAAAGCATTGAGGTTGATGATGGTAACCAGGAAGTTGGATATCTCCCGCTTCAGATCGATCTGGGAACTGAAAAAAGGAATATTGAGGTAACCCTTTACTACGCCACCCTTGGGGTCCTGCACGGCTGTATACATGCTTAGGTAGTTGAGCGTGCCGATGGTTTCGCGCTGGGTAAACTGCACCTGGCGCATGCGGCTTAAATGAAAATAAGCCATTGGGTCAATCTTCTCGGTAAGCAATCCCTGGCTGTACAGCAGCCCGATAGAGGTGATGCGCAATTTGCCCTGCACGTCGTACAAGTTTACGTTGAGCATGTGTATCTGTGCCACATCATCCACTATTTGCCGCAGGCTGGCATTACTAGCCGAATCATCTGTATTTAAAATGCTATCCAGCATACCCACACCCTTCAGGCGTTTTTCCATTTCGCGCCGAATGACCACAGAGGTCCGGCTGACCCGCTCTTCATTTTCGCGGTTGTAGCGTTCTACAAAAAATGTAATGGTGGCCACCCCAATGATCAAAAAGGAAAGCAGGCTGATAAAGATGATGGTTCCATGCACCTGTGCCCGGATGCTTACTTCCGAAAACAGGTTGACTACCCGCCAGCCATAAATGGCCCGTAACACCAGCGCAATAAATTGCAACAAAGCCACCATCAACAAAAACGAACAAAACAGGTACGAAAACAGCGTGATGCTTTCCAGCCAGGTATCGCGCTTTTTGGCAATAACGATTATTTTGTTGGTGCTCGCCCTAAACCACAGTTCATTGTATGCCCCGTTCTGCCGGTACTCTACATTTTTAACCGGCCGTTCGGCTGCGGTAACGGAGGTTTTAAAAGCGTAGATACTGGACACATGACGCAGGATGTTGCGTTCATAAACGGCATAAGAATACAACGGCGAGCTTTCAATATCCTGCCTGCTTTTACTGCTAAACAATTCGGGAAGAAAGTTGTCGGTTATAAACCTTTTGGGAATGCTCAGGATAAAAAAAGTACCCATCAAACCTACTGAATCCCGCACTTCGCGTTTGGCAATATAAACTACCTGATCCCGCTCCGGTTCGTAAAAGGAAAGCCCGGGTTTGGAGGAAGGCTGGCTACGCAGGGTGAAGAGGTTTTCCAGTTCATCGTAGGTCCTTCCGTCTTCGTTGTTCATGCCATTTTTTAGCGAATCAAACGCGTACAGCTGTGTATTGTATGCCTGCCGGTAATTGGGATAAAAATTATCGGAAGCAATACTGTCGCGCAGGCTGCGGCTGACCCCAGGCACCAAAAACCGGTTAAAGTTTCGTGCAAAAAAACGTTCATCGAGGTAGGTCAGGGCAATACTTAGGGTGTTATCCTGTAGCGGATCGGTACGGGAGTCGAGCCGTAAAGCAAAAGCCTCCATGTGGGCCCATTGCTTGTCTTTGTTTTCTTTTAAAATAACGGCAGCCAGTGAAGCCGAAAAAATAAAGATCCAAAACAACACGCCTGCCAGCGTTACTTTAAAATAGTTGATAAACGACCGTTGCCGGCTAAAGAAAAAAGTATACACCAAGAGCCATCCCAGTACCGGTATATGAAACAGCACACTTGCCTGGCCGCCCAATAAGGTTAACCATATAAGCCCTGTCAGGGCTATCGAAAAATATATGAGATAGGTACGGGGTGCAAATGCAGGAATCACAAAACGAAACAGCAACCGACACAAAAAATAATAACCCAGCGACAGTAAAGCCAGCACCACAAAACCCACCAGCGTATACCGCGAAAGCGAAAAAAAATCGGTGACCTGGAAGGAAATCTGCGAATCAGAAACCAGTGACCGCACCACACTGGCCACCTGAAACGTAGCCAGCACCAGCAACAACAGTGCGCAGCCACCTGCTACAAACTTGCGCCATCCCCTAAGGTACGGGGGCATCTCTTTATTTGCGCCGGTGTGCAGCCATGCAAAAATAGACAGCCAGCAAAACAGGGTCACATTTATAAACAGATCGCCCAGGGAAGGCTGCAACCAACTGGAGGCATACACCCCGGGACCGAATAAACTATACTGGTAAAACTTAAATATTTTAGGAAACTGAAAGATAATGATCCGCACCACCAACAGGCAGCTGGCCAAAAGCGCCACACCTTGTAAAGCTCCCCTGCGCCGGGCCACGCTTCCGGCCAATAGGTGCAGGTACACCAGCAACAGCACCAGGGCACTGAGCCGAAGAAAAAAAGTAATGGCATCGGTAATAGGCTCGGGTGTAAATGCTTTACGGCCAAGAAACAGCAGCGTTTTACCGTTCTTGCTTTTCACCGGGTAAGGCGTTGGTTCCAGCTTAACGTCAAACTTTTTGTGGGCTTCCGGGTCGTGGGCAAAGTGGTTGACGAGGTAATCGGATTGCACCTTAAATCTATACTGCACGGGTATCAGTGCATAGGCCTGAACACCATAGGCCAGCCCGGCAAACTGCATCTTTTTTTTCTGTACCAGGTAATAACCGTTGGCCAGATGGTACACATCATTTATTTCATTCATGATGAGGTGCGGGGCTGCGGGCATCACCTCTTTTGTATTCCAAAACAGCAGTTCCTGGCCCGATAGGTTTTCGGAGTACAGCAACACGGCATAGGGCAACCGCTGCAGGCGCTCCAGGTCTTTTAGCGTTTCAGTTTTTTGCGCCAGTCTGCGCACCAGCGGCGTATCGGCAAGGATGCGGGCAAACGATTGCTGTTGCCGCTCCAGGTAATGTTCCAGGTTTTTTTGCTCCAGGTTGGCAGGTGGCTTGCTTCTGAAATAAGTGCCCGAAATAAAAGAAAGGGCAAACAGCAGCAGGGCTGCCCATAGCAGGTAGCGTTTAGGTGTGGTTGCAGCAAAAAGCTGGTCGGTGGGGGTCAATCTTTTTGGTGTTTGATCTCGTTCCAGATGGCATCCATTTCCCCAAGGGTCATTTCAGCAAGTTGTTTGCCGTGGCTTGCAGCGTGGGCCTCCATGCGGGTAAAACGATGGATAAACTTTTTATTCGTGACTTCGAGGGCATTTTCGGCGTCCACTTGCAAAAACCGTGCAAAATTAACCAGTGAAAAAAGCAGGTCTCCGTACTCCTCCTCTATCTTTTTCGGATCGCCACCGGCAATGGCTTCCTGCAGTTCGCCTTCTTCTTCTTTTACTTTTTCCCACACCTGGTCGCGGTTATCCCACTCAAAGCCCACCTGTTTGGCTTTTTCCTGCAAGCGCATAGCTTTGATGAGTGCAGGCAGCCCTTTGGGCACACCCGCCAGCACCGAAGTTTTTCCTTCTTTCAGTTTTATTTGTTCCCAGTTGCGCTTTACATCTTCATCATCTGCCACCTGCACATCGCCATAAATGTGCGGATGGCGGGCAATTAGTTTTTCGCATATGCCATTGATCACATCATCGAGGGTAAACTGGCCTTGTTCGGTGCCGATTTTGCTATAAAACAGCAGGTGCAGCATCAGGTCGCCCAATTCCTCTTTAATGCCCTGCCAGTCCGATTCGGTAATGGCATCGGTCAGTTCGTAGGTTTCTTCCAGCGTCATTTGCCGCAGGGTGTGAATGGTTTGCTTGCGGTCCCAGGGGCAACCTTCCCGCAGTTCGTTCATGATCTGTACCAGCCGTTCAAAAGTTCCGCTCTGTGTGTGCATAGGTTAAATTGTAGATACCGAATACGCTATAAATCCGGCAGCCAGTAAAGATATTACGGCAACACCCAGGATGTTCAGCAATACAAATTTAACCGCTGTGCGGCTCCAGCCCTGCGCATAAAATTTTTTCATAGCCACCAGCAGGTGCACCGGCCAGTAAATAAATAAGATCCAAAGCAGCCAGGAAAAAATGCCCCAACCCACCTGGTTATCGAGGTAGTTGACCCCAAACATGACGAGCAACAAAATAAAACTGAACACGTAGTGATACAGCGTAAACACTGCATGATCAAAATAAAACAGGGATTTGTTGCGGCGATAAAGCAGCTTTAAAATGCCTGCAAAAAAAGGCAGGGATAAAAAAAGCAGGTAGGGAAAAAGGTGGAGCAATTTGTCCAGAAAATTTTGCAGCATGGCATCGGTGTCGCCGCCAAAATGTTGCTTGTACCGCTTCCAGCGCGACTCAATGTTGTTGTTCAACTTCGCGGTGCTGCCCTGCCCAAAAAGCAGGCCTGCACTGTCTTTCCGCGCTGCAAATGTTTTTCCTTCCTGTTGCCATTTTACCGGGTAAATAGAATCGTACGGAACCATACTGTTCATCATATCCGTCACCACAATATAGCTGGTGTCCATCAGGATCCGGACCGGTTGCAAGCCGGTATCCGCCAGTGGCTGGCCCGCTGCTAAATAGCGGGCTGCATAATCAAAGCGCTCTGTTTTCGAAAGTTCGTTCTGACCGGTAATGTTGCCCAGTTTGCCGGGTTTGGCAAAAGCAAAAAAGAACAGGAAAAAAAGAGCGGAGGTAAACAGGTACATCCTGATGGGATCGAGGTAGCTCATACGCCTGCCCTGCATGTATTGGGCAGGCACATAGCCGGGCCGGAACAGCAGGTAGCGCAGCGTATCGAAAAATTTGCCGTCGAAATGAAATATGTCATAAATAAAATGCTGCACCAGGGCAAAAAACGGCATGTGGCTGGGCGTATTTTCCTGTCCGCATTTTTGACAATAGCGGCCGGCAACGGTGGTTCCACAATTCAGGCAGTTTTTTTCGGTGCGTTCGGGATGGTGCGACACAAGGATTCTTTTGTTAAAAATAAAGCCATTTGCCACACTTAACAGGATAGCTTCAATATAGCCGCGGCTATTGGTTAAATTTGCCCTCGAAATTTTTACCGGATGAAAACATTGCTGTTTGTTGCAGGGGTACTTTTTTGCATGTCGGCGCAGGCCCAGTATTATTACAAAGATGTGGTGGGCACTGCCGAAACCGCCGCTATGCTGCGCTCCTATAAACAGGGAAATGTGTCTCGAGTGGTGCTGGCTTCTTTTGATGCCGACAATACCCGCAACGAAGACCTGGTGGCCGAGCAGCAATTTGATGCAGGCTCCGGCACGCTGAAAACAACAACCCGCTCGGGCCTCGATGGCAGCGCATTGCTGGTAGCCCATACAGATGCAACGGGCAGGGTGGTAAGAACTGTGGACAGCAGCGAAAACAGCACTACAACCACTACCTATAAGTATAATGCTGAAGGCAAACTGGTGAATGTTCTTTCTATTTCCAGCGACAAGGCCGGAACCTTTTCGGTGCAGGAAGAACACCAGTGGCAATGGGATGGTGGCCGCATCACCGGTATGCTGCGCATCCGGAATGGAAAAGATACAACCATCATTACGTTCAGGCACGATGAGCAGGGAAACATCATTGAAGAACATGCCCAGCGCAATGGCGTAAAACAGGAACCCGTTTATTATTACTACAACGACAAATCGCAGCTCACCGACATTGTTCGCTTCAACAACAAAGCAAAAAGATTGTTGCCCGAATATATGTTTGAGTACAACGACGCCGGCCAGGTTATTCAGCGCATTACTTTTCCGGCCAACAGCTCGGAATATACCATCTGGCGGTACCAGTACAACGGGCAGGGCTTGCGTATCCGCGAAGCTATTTACAACAAGCAAAAACAACTGACCGGTAAGGTGGAATACAGTTACCAAAAATAAACCGGTACCTTCTTTTTTACGTCTACCTCCATTTTATTGCCACACAATAAAGCGCTGCAACCTGTGGTGCCATATTCTTATTCGGTCAAATGCATGGAGCATGTAAACTGCATTAATGGAAATACCTGCTTCGTTCAGGAGGACTTTCGATTTTACTTTATAAACCCACCCAACAAGCAATAAAAATCCAAAGACGACCCGGCACTGTGGACATGGGTGCAACTAATTAATCTAGTTGTTAATCTGGAAGAAAATGCCTTTATCCACAGGCCTGGATACTTTATGAACATATTTGCTTAAATGCTGGTTACCGATGACCTCCAGCCATTTTCAGGCATAGTTTTTTAATTCACATACTGTGTAAAATTTATTTGTTATTTGTTCAGAACAACAGACTAACTTACTGCAACAGGTTCGCAGAAAACCAACAGTAGTAGTACCCACCCGGGATAAGGCCGGAATTTATAACATTCAACCCTTGTGCATTGAGAGACACTATCATTAACCTGGAAACCGTTAACCCTATAGAGTTCTTTGGCGTAAATAATGGAAAGCTGGACATTCTGAAAAAGAAATTTCCCCTGCTTAAGATCCTTTCCCGTGGCACCCAGATAAAGTTGAGCGGTGCCCCCGAGCAGGTGGAAGGCGCTAAGGAAAAAATAGACCTTATTGTTCAATACCTCGAACGCAACGGTCACATGAGCGAAAATTACTTTGAACAAATTTTGGGCGGCGATGACGCCGAAACCGTAGACAATTTCGTGGAGCGCAACCCTGCCGATGTGTTGGTGTTTGGCCCCAACGGCAAAACGGTGCGGGCCCGCACGGCCAACCAAAAACGGCTGGTAACGGCCGCCGAAAAAAACGACGTGGTTTTTGCCATCGGGCCAGCCGGTACGGGTAAAACCTACACCGCGGTAGCCATGGCAGTAAGGGCTTTGAAAAACAAGGTGGTTAAAAAGATCATTCTTACCCGCCCGGCGGTGGAAGCAGGCGAAAGCCTTGGCTTTTTGCCCGGCGACCTTAAAGAAAAAATCGACCCCTACCTGCGGCCGTTGTACGATGCGCTGGACGACATGATCCCTGCCGACAAACTGGGATATTACATGAGCACCCGCACCATCGAAATTGCGCCGCTGGCTTATATGCGCGGCCGTACGCTGGATAATTGTTTTATTATTTTGGACGAAGCGCAAAACGCCACCGACTTGCAGATCAAGATGTTCCTGACCCGTATTGGCGGCAACGCCAAGGCCATCATTACCGGCGACCTGACGCAGGTAGACCTGCCGCGTAACCAGCGTAGTGGCTTGGCCAAAGCCAGCCGCATCCTGCGCAATATTGACGGCATCGGCTATATTGAACTGGACGAGGAAGACGTAGTACGCCACCGCCTGGTAAAAGCCATCCTGAAAGCATACGACAAGGAAGGCCAGCGCGAAGCGGAAATTGAAGAACAGGAAAAAGCGGAGCGGCGCCAGTATTTTCGGAAGGACCGCGACGGCGACAACCGTTAAATTTCAGAATCAACACCTTATTAATCCATTTAAAATAAGAAGAGTGCTGCGTAACAGCACTCTTCTTATTTTAAAAATCTTTACCGGGCCACAATCAGGCGAATGGTATGTGTTTGATTGCCCAATTGCAGCTTCAGGATATAGGTGCCTGAAGATTGCGGCCTAATATCTATTTCTTTCCGCACTTCGCCCGACCATAACTCTTCCTTCATCACATAAACCTCAGCGCCATTGCTGTCAAATATTCTTATAGCAGCTTTTGTGGGTTCCTGCAATTTTAGTAGCATCACAAAATGGCCGTCGGAAGGATTAGGCGCAACAATTATATTTTGATCGTCAGGCGGTGGTGGCAAAATTGTGGTATCCACCGGCACGCAATTGTAAACGATTTGATTTGACCGCACAGAATCAACCTGAGCACAAACATTATCCGGATGCATGACTGCATAGATTTTTGTGCCGTTGGTTAAATGTGAAAAACTCAGCATACTGTCGCCGGTCCGGACGAGGGTATCATTTTTATACCAGCTATACACAGGGCTTGCACCAGCATTATGGGTATTTGCTATGGTAAATATTGCAGGATTGGTGCAACCATTTAAACTGATCTCCACTTTCGGCGTTTGGGTGGTATTCACCACTACCGTTACCGATTTTGAAGTGCTGCATCCCGTCCTTGTATAGGCGGTTTCGGTATATATATGGCTGCCAACAGTTGTAGGCGTTACTGCAACTGGGAGTTTGGAGGTTACGGAAAGCCCGGGCCCACTCCATACAACCGAATCGGCAAAAAATCGAATTGGGTCCAATAATAAAAATGACGAACCCATGCAAATAGATGGGACACTAACAGAAGGATTAATAGCCGGCGTATCGCTAAACACCAAGCTTTTGGTTGCACTGATTTGACCGCAGGGATGGGTAACCCATACGGTATAAGGGCCCGATTGCCTGACCACAATGGCTGCAGTTGTGTCGCCAGTGTTCCACATGAAGGTACAACCCACACACCCCTGCACCGAAGCCGTCAATGTGGCGCTGTCTGGTTTGCACAAAGTATCGCGCAGCCGGTTGGACCGAATTAAAACTTCTGAGATAGAACCTGGGCTGTTAACAATTTGTATCGCGCTGCGTAGTGTATTATTGCCTTCGTTTGCTTCAGCTATCTGGTTTTTGGAATCGGCTGTAGCGAACAGGTAATAATTATCCGGCCTGATGCCGCATGGTATCGGCAGTTGCTTTCGTATAGTATCAGTTCGTCCGCCGGCTGGCAGGAGTTGCTTTACTTCATGATCACCAATTAAAATATCCTGTTGCGACAACAAGCTATCGGTTGAAAGATAAAACGCCACATTGTTGCCGTTTGCTGCGCCCAAACCCAAATTGCGCAATTGAAAGCTTACTGCAAAACTGGTTTCGCCCACCTTTGTTGCTGCAGGAAAAAAGATACCTGTAATGGCAAGGTCAGGCAAAGGAGTGGTTTGTGCGGCTGTTGCAGAACCACTTCCAAACTGCCTTATGTAAAATTCGCTAAAGTTAATATTGCCTTCTTTGAACAGCAATGCCGACCTTGTTGATGAAGTTGTACTATTGGTATAAATAATAACAGAATCCTTCGTCAAAGTATTGCTGAACGGATTGGTGGATTTGATTGCAGTATAAAATTTCAGTTGGCCCGGTTGGGTTAAACCTACAACAGAGCCTTTTACATCTTCAAAATCAGTTTGTGCATACGGGAACCTTATCTGCAGGCTGTCTGCAATGACAAAGTTGGATTGTGCATACCAGAATTTATTAAACCCATATAATCCACCAGCCGAATCATTAAATGCAGTACCGGCAAAGTTGTGGCCCTGGCCTGAGCCATAACGTGCAGTGGTAACTACCCCAATGGTCAGTGTTTTATTGGCAACCGAGCCAATGTTCTTACCATTTTTCCGGATGGAAAGAAGGTAGCTGCAATCATTAAAATAATGCGTCCAGCCTAATGAATCGGTAAATTCTTTGTCGGCAATAAGTGTGTCTGCAGGAGCATTGGCCAATGCCGTTCCGAAAATTGTCTGAAGATATTCATAGGCCCCTACATCAACTATTTTGTCCTGAATGCGTACAGCAGCATTAATGTCTGAGCTCACCCCTGACATCGGATCGTTTGTGCCCTTGTTAATTAATGCGGAGCAATGCGTTAGCTGCAGGCCATCGTCTTTGGTCATCCAAAGGCTATCATTTCCAACAGCATTATTGATATCGGCAAATGCAGGATTGTTGTGTACCTGGTCAATAGTATTGAAAACGGTTTGCAAAGCACAGTTGGTAAACAGATCCATCAGCAACCACTCTGCAGCCTGCGAGTAATAGGAATAATAGACATCTGCCCCGACATATTTGTCACTTCCGGCAAATGTATTTGCAAGGAATACCGAGTTGTAAAACTTAGCGACCCCGATTCTATTGGCCTGTTCTACAAAAACGCCACCTCCCTGGTTATGGAATGCGCTATTCTTTACAAATGTGGAGTTGGTGTAAGTAAAATCGTCTGGCGTAACATGATATGCGCCACCACCACTAAATTCAGCCTTATTCTGGTAAAAAACCGCATTGACTATGGATACGTTTTTAGCCTCTGTATACAAACCCCCTCCAAATGCTTCTGCTTCATTTCCTTCTAACACTACATTGCTGATGGAAGCCTGGCCGAAAATACTGAGTCCTCCACCCCTACCGCCTTTATTGTTACGGATAACCACCTTATCCAAAAGGGCACGGCTTCCGCCATGCACATGCATGCCCCCACCGCTTCCTGCCTTAACCGAATTGTTCTGGATAACACAGTTGCGTACGGCCACATCGCTGCCGCCGACCAATATTCCTGCACCACTATTGTTTGGGTAATCGCCCGACGTGGGTACTGCATTGCCGCCTTCGATCACAAAGCCATCTAATACTGCTTTTCCATCGGTGTGCACCATGCTCACCACATGGTTTGCATTGTCGGTATTGATAGCCGTGTTCCCAATATTACCACTCAATACAACGGGGTACTTCACCGGGTCGCGCTGTGAATTGGTGGGGTTACCTTCCGTTGGGTAGCCGCCCAGTATCACAGCACCCGTTGTTACAGTAAAAGCACTGTCCGCAGATTTTGTTGCGGTAAAATAAGTTCCGGCAGCGACCTTGATCGTATCGGCACAAACATTGGCCAGTGCCATGTGCAGGCTGGTATACGCATTCGCCCACGACGTACCATCGTTATTGCCCTTCGCTTGCAGGTTCACATAATAAACGTTCGTTCTGCTATTTGCCTGCTGCAATTCATAAGCACCGATATCCGTAATGCCATTTATGATCCTCGGCTGTTCTAGTACATCGGAGGCAAATCCGGTTATATACCCGTTTGCACCAGCATTGATCAAAGGCGAACACGCTGAAAGCCGCACTCCGTCATCTACCGTGAAAAATTTATCATCCGGGCCGTCTGCATCCAGATAATTTACTAACCTTGGATTGACGCCTACAAAATTCCTGTTCGCTCCATGGGTGCCGTACTTTTGAGTGGCACTATTAAATAAGGTGGTAGAAGATGCCTCATCGGCATCAGGATGGTTGTTGATGTCCGGACCCAGGTTTTCGGGCATGCCCAACAAATTAGCCCATAAAACCGAGTTTTTTAGCACCGTGTTCGAACCGTTGCGGTTGGAAACAACTGCAGGCGAAACAATGCGTCCGGGAAAATTGTCGTTTCGCACCAGCGTACAGTTTATCATTTCCAAACTGCTATTTTCATTGAATACTACAGTACCCAAACTTCTGGCGCCGTTTTCCGCAGCAATACAATTCACTAAAAGCACCGAACTCCTATTGGTATTGTACAACACACCGCCTTCGCCGGCCATATTTCTATAAAAAACACAGCTGAAAAAACGGGGTGAGGAAGCATCATTATAAACCGCCCCACCCCTGTTTGCATTCCCGTTTCTGAACTCGCATCCTTCAAAGCGTGGTGCACTATTTAAATTGTATATGGCGCCTCCGTACAGGCCGGCGGCACTGTCGGCAAATACACATTTTTTAAAATACGTCTGTGCATCATCGTGATAAACATCATTGCCCCCAATCCCATATATGGTGCTGATGCCGTTGCCATTAAAGCTGCTTGCCCTGAACTGCGCTGTTGCCTTGTTTTTAAAATATAAAGCGCCCCCGGCAATGTTTGAAAAATTGTTCACAAACTGGCAACTGTCAAAGTTGGCCGATGCGCCAACGATGAAACCTGCACCTCCCAAACCAATGCCGTCACTTGCTTCTCTATTTACATTTTGCTGAAACCTGCAATTAAAAAATGATGGAACCGATCCATCTGTAACAGCAAAAGCGCCTCCATGATCTGCGTTGTTGCCAACAAATTTGCAGTTTGTAAACGTAGGCCTTGATTGCAAATCTATTTGCACGGCACCGCCCATTTGCCCCATATTGCTTTCAAAAACGCAATTGCGGAACCGGGGGCTGCTTCCATTGGTGATGCGCACCGCAGATTTGCTTAAAAACGGCAAACTGGCTCCGGCATCGCTTATCACCAGGCCGTCAATAATTGTGGTGCTGTCCGCCCTGTTGATGAACACAATCCTGAGCGATCGGGCACCATTGCTTTGGGGCAATGCGCCACTCAGGCGGGTAACAAATTTTGATGGGTCTCGCTGTGTGTTCGACGGGTTACCTGCATTGGGGTATCCACCCAGTATCACCATTCTTTTTTCCAGCCAAAACGAAACTTCGGTATCCCCGTTGGATGGATAATAGGTTCCGGCGGCAACTTTTATGGTATCGGCACAATATTGCAACGCCTGCTGCAGGCTGGTGAACGCATTGGTCCAACTGCTGCCATCTTTTACCCCCTTCGCCTGGGCATTTACATACACCGTGTTCAGGGCCTGCCCCGGGCTTGCCTGGGCCTCGTATGCACCCATATCAACTTTTCCGCTGTACACCCTGGGCCGTCCATTGAGATCGGTTGCGTTAGTGGCAACAAAATTATTATTGCCACTATTAAGTGCAGGGGAACAAGGCAACATTAATTGTAAACCGTCGTCATCCGTAAAATAAAGACCATCGGTACCTGTTATGCTACTGGTATCCCTGAATCGCGGATTGAGGGCTAATAGTAAATTAGTGCCCGCAGTAAAGTTTTGCAACAGGCTATTGGTAACATGGGCCGTAGCCCCGGAAATTGCTATTTCGCTATGCTCGTAAACCTTTTTGTTTGGATCTAAAATTCCGTTTTGCGTATTTGCAATGTTTAAAAAAAACAACGAGTTGCGGATGTTGAGCACCGCACCGTTTAGAGCAGCCATACTGGCCGGCAGGTCATTGTTTATGTCGCTAACGGTATTCCTGAAAAAAGTGCCGTTGATAAAAGAAACGGTACCGCCGGATACATATGCGATGGAACCCGATCTGCCTGCTGCGTTGCCAGAAAAAAGCACATTGCGCAGCACAACTTCCGGTGCGTTCTGTGCGTAAATGGTGCCGCTTGAAAAGCTCCTGTTATAGAGAAACATACAATTCTCAAACGTGGGACTGCTGCCCAAAACCGCAACGGCACTGCCTTCGCCTCCTTTATTGTTTCTGAAAACACAATTCGAAATTTTTACCCTGCTGTTCCATGTAATCAATGCGCCCCCACCCATTGCGGTATTGTCAAATCTTTCCCCGTCCGCATCACCCTCTTCAATTATAAAGCCGTCGAGTACAGTGGCCTCATTACAGTCCTCTATTTTCAGCACGTGAAATACACTTGCAGATGGGCTAAAGCGTCCGGATAAGATCGTTTTGTTGGCACTGAAATTTCTGGCCGAAAGCGAGTCGGTGGCAGAATAACCACCTAAAACCACTACCCCGCTTTTTACTGCAAATGAAGAATCGTACCTATTGCCGGGTATGTATATGCCTGCGGCAACCTTTATTGTATCGCCTGCCGCTGCAGCAGCAAAAGCCGGCTGCAAATTTCGGAACGATGTAGACCAGTATAACCCGTTTACAACAATACCATGGACCGATTGGCTTACATACCAAGTCTTGGCATGAGACTGTTGACAAAAAATTATTGCAAATACGAATAGCAGCAGTTTTGGATTCATTTTGGTTGGGCAGATTTGTCCGGTGCCTAAATTAAAATCTTTACTGTTCAGTTTAAAAAATAAATAATCATCATGTGTGCCTATTTGAGATACAAGTCTGTTGATTATATAGCTCCCCCTAAACTTGTGAAAAGATGGGACTACCAAAAAATTAAATGAACACTTCATTTAATACTAACCTGTACATTATGAAAACCTTGCTGATGCTGTTCTTAAACTATCATTTCTGCTTCGGCAATATTCATTTTCTTTGCAGGAATGAAAAGCATCATCTCGGGCTTTTTGTTCCTGCTTTTTTTTGTGGCCTGCAATAGTGGCCCCGACCGCAGCGACACAACCCAAACATCCGAAAACGAAATAGACGCCGCCCGCAACTTTATTCGCCTGGCCCTCGACGGCCGCTGGGAAGATGCACGGGACAAGGTGATTAACGACACCCTTAACCAGGGCTATCTCGACATTGCCGAACAAAATTATACGCAGCGCCTGGACCTGGCTACCCGCAATGGATACCGCGCCGCCTCTATCATTATCCATTCGGTAAATGAAGTGTCGGACAGCGTAAGCGTAGTACATTATTCCAACTCGTACAAAAAGGTAAAGGACTCGGTGAAAGTGGTGCGCAGCGGCGACCGCTGGCTGGTGGACCTTAAATATTCTTTCCCGGCAACAAAATCGCCCGAGTGATGAAGCCCTGGCTATTGGTGGCGGCAGGCGGCGCGGTGGGCAGCGTATTGCGATACGCGGTGCAACGACTGGTTCCGGCGCAATCATTTCCTTACAATACCTTTGCTGTCAACCTGGTGGGATGCCTGCTTATTGGCATGCTTTGGGCACTGCTGCTGAAAGGCACAATTGGCAACGATGGCCGCCTGCTGTTAATGACGGGATTGTGCGGCGGCTTTACCACCTTTTCGGCATTCAGCCTCGAAAGCCTGCAACTGCTGCAAACGGGGCGAACGATACAATTCTTTTTTTATGTGGTGCTGAGCGTGGCCCTGGGCCTGCTGGCAACATTTTTAGGCTATAAACTTTTACATTAAATGGAAATCATCAACAAATCCACTACGGTGCTTCACCCCTGGCACGGTGCCAATCATGGCGAAGAAGCGCCTACTATTGTTACTGCGCTGGTTGAAATTCCGCAGGGATCGCGTACCAAGTATGAAATTGACAAGCAAACCGGGCTGCTAAAACTTGACCGGGTTATTTATTCATCCTTTCACTACCCGGCCAACTACGGATTTATTCCACAAACCCTGGGGCTCGACGGCGACCCGCTGGATATCATGATCATGTGCTCCCAAAGCATTCACCCGCTGTGCCTGGTGGAAGCAAAAGTAATCGGCAACATGCAGATGATTGACAATGGCGAAGAAGACGACAAGATCATTGCCGTTGCCCTGCACGATCCATCCGTAAACCACATCAACAGCATTGACGAGTTGCCGCGGCATTTTTTCAACGAGCTGAAACACTTCTTCGAAGAATATAAAGTGCTTGAAAATAAAGAAGTGCGCATCGACAACTTTTTAAGCCGTGAAGAAGCTTACGAGGTAGTAACCAACGCCATCGACCTGTACAAAGAAAAGTTCGGGTCGCATTAATTTTTTTTATAAAGTTCGGGGCCAAAGCACCCATGCTTTGTCCCCGAACTTTATTTTTTACAGCACCGCCTGGCAATGCCATTGAAAACGAACAGCAATAAAATGAATTCGGAAATTATTCTTATCCTGGCGCTGATAGGATTGGCTGCAGGCATTTTAAGCGGGCTCATAGGCGTTGGTGGTGGTATTATTCTGGTACCGGCACTGGTGTATTTCCTGGGCTACAGCCAACACCAGGCACAGGGCACCTCGCTGGGTGTGCTTACCTTTCCGGTGGTGATTATCGCGTTTTTAAATTATTATAAAGACGGCAAAGCAACAGGTCATCCCATTGATATGAAAGTGATCCTGCTGCTGGCTGCAGGCTTTATAATCGGTGGTTATTTTGGCAGTAAAATAGCTTTCAAGATTGACCAGGTAATGCTTAAAAAAATATTTGCGGTGATCCTTTTATACACCGCTTTTAAAATGCTGCAATGGGATAAGGCGATTATAAATTTATTTCGGTAACCCTTTATCCTTTGCCTTGGTTGACCAAAACCGAAGCCGCACCCAACTTTGTTATTTACTTTTCCAGGAATTTTTTTTATTGGCTTATGCACTTTCCACTGCTGTGCATCTAAGCATGTAAACCCGCACTGCTGGTGAAGCGTACACCGTATTCCGATATGACCGATGCACAGCTCCTGGACCGCTTTCATGAAAGCGGCGACCAGTATTGGCTGGGCATCCTGCTCGACCGGTATACGCTGCTGCTGTTAGGCGTTTGCATGAAGTATTTGAAACATGCCGAAGAAGCCCGCGACTGCGTTCAACAGATCTTTTTAAAAGTGCTTACCGAAGCGGGTAAATACCGCATTGATTATTTTAAGTCGTGGCTGTACATGGTTGCCAAAAATGAATGCCTGATGCGGCTGCGTAGCAGGCAGGGCAAACAGCTTAAAGAACTGGACGATTCGTTTAGCGCAGTGCCGCAGGAAGGAGATGCACCCGATTGGCTGGCACAGGAAAAAACCCTGTCGCTGCTCGAAGAATCTATCAATGAGCTGGCCCCGGAGCAGCGCACTGCCGTATCTTTATTTTACCTGCAAAAAAAGAGTTACCAGCAAATCAGCGAAGCAACAGGCTTTTCTACCTTGCAGGTGAAAAGCTATATTCAAAATGGCAAGCGCAACCTGCGGCTGATGCTGGAACGTAAACTGAAAAAAGACCGCACATCCTGATGCCGGACAACCTGAAGGACATATGGAACAACTTGCCTGAAGGGGTAAACGAAGAAACGCTGATGCGCTATCTGCAGGGGCAACTTTCGCCCGAGGAGCAGCATGAGGTGGAAAAGCAAATGCTACATTCCGACTTTGATGCCGATGCAGTTGAAGGCCTCCAGCAAATAGCGGATGAGAGCAAATTGCAGGCAATGCTGTACCAGTTGCAGTACGATCTGAAAAAACGCACCGCTAAAAAGAAAGCCTTCCGCGACAAACTGCGCATCAAGGAGCAACCCGTGCTTTGGATTTCTATACTGCTCCTGTTGCTGTTGGTTGTAATCAGTTACCTGATCATTCACCGGTTACACCAGGGATAAGCGCATAATAATGCAAGGCATCTTGCTGCAGCTGCAGGGCGCAAATAATTATGCCGGGTTTATCAATGCTGCTTTCGCTTTTTACAATTTACTTGATCACATACCGCAAGCCTGCAAATACCCTGCGGCCCTGATTTGGTGCATATACATATGAGGGGTCGAATGTAAGCGCATAAGGATTTTCTGTGGTGCGCTGTACCCCACCGGCGGCATCATAAGCCACACCTTTATCGAAGGGGTCGTGCGACCGGGCAATTAAAAAAGGCAGGTTGCGTGTAGGCGTCCAGTTCAGGATGTTTTTAATACCGCCAAACACTTCCCACCTTTCGGAAAACCATTTCGTGGCCTGCACATTTTGCAGGCTCCACACGGGGCTGTAGGCTGGCCTGGGGTCAAGCGGGCCTGCAAGCGGCAGGCGCATTTTTCCATATACATTTCCTGTATAATCCAGGGTTAAACCCGCCTTCGGCACGGTGTAAGTTAGGGTCCAGGTGCCGCTCCACCGTTCTGCCAGTACCGGCCATGTTTTGTGCACCGTACCATTTGCCTTTTCAATGCGGGCAATATCCTGCACGGTTACGCCCACAGAACCTTTAAAGCGTTGGTGTAGGTTCAGGTTCAAATTAGCAGCCACGCCCCTGCTTACTGCATGGCCGGGCAGGTTAGCGTAAATAATCTTGTCCGGATCGGTATCATAATCAGGAATGATCTGGTTGCGGAAGTGGGAGTACCAGGCCGAAACTTCCATATCCATTGCCTTTGAACCGGTGCGCAATGAAAAGGCATAGTTCAGGTTTACATTAAAGCTCTGCTCCGGACGCAGGGCTTCCTTTATTTCCACGGTGCGTGCCCCGGTAAGTGCTGCATGTTCTTCGGTAAATAAATTTACCACCCTGAAACCGGTGCCGCCGTTCAAGCGCAATACCGAATGTGGCGCGGTGTTCCATTTCAGTGCAAACCGGGGTGTAAAAATAGAGCCGTGCACAGGGTGGCGGTCGTAGCGCATGCCCAGCAGCAGGGACTGTTTATCGTTCCGGCTCCATTCATCCTGAATGAAAATTCCTGGCAAAAGGTACTGATCGGGCCGGGTGCTTTTTGTAGCCGTGTCGAAAGTAGCAGTAGAGTTGTCGTCGTAATAATTGTACCGGGCGGCTAGCCCCACCAGCAGGCTATGGGTTTTGTGCCAGGCCTTGTTCCAGGTAAGCTGGCCAAACAAAATTTGCTGATCGCCGTTGTAAGGTGTGGTGCCATAAAAAGATCGTTGCTGGTGCCCGGTAGCGGAAAATTGCAACAGGAATTTTTCGGTTGTGGGTAACTGGTAGGTTCCTATCAGTTCCCACCTGTTTGTTTTTATGGCTTCACCATAAATGCTATCGCTGCCTGCAAATTTGGGCTTCCAGGCCATTTGCCCGCCCCAGCGGTCTTCAAAAAAATAGCGTGCCGCCAAAGATGCCGCCCTTTGCTGCCGCCTTGCAAAGCTCCATTTATTAAATAGCGAAAATCGGTGTTGCAGGGCTACATCCGTAAATCCGTCGCCATTGCCATCCACCGGGTGGTCATAGCGGTAATAGTGCGCTCCCAGTAAGGCTGTTTGTTTGCCTGCGGCAAACTTTACACCCAGGTCGGCATTGTGTTCGGCCCAGGAGGTGGTCATAAACTGGCCGCTGAACCGGGGGGCCTTTTCCGGCGTTTTAGTAATGATGTTGATCAGGCCACCCACTGCCTCGGAGCCATACAGTCCCGAAGCGGGGCCTTTTACCACTTCCACCCGTTCTATCAGTTGCGTGGGTATACCAAATAAACCATACACGGTGGACAATGCACTAACGATGGGCATGCCATCAATAGTTACCATAGTATACGGTCCTTCCAGCCCGTTGATATGGATGTCGCCGGTGTTGCAAATGCTGCAATTGATCTGCGGCCGCACACCATTTACCTGCTGCATGCTTTCAAATACCGAAGGCACCGGGTTTTTCTTGAAAAATTGGGGGTGGTATACTTCTACCGCCACCGGGCTATTTAACCGGGTTACGGCTTTCATAGTGCCCGTAACCACCACGGCATCCAGTGTAGCACCTTCGGTTTCCAGATCAATTTGAAGGTGCTCAACTGCGCCTTCAGATAATTTGATATGCTGCTGGTGCGGCGCAAATCCAACAGCCGAAACCAAGAGCAAATGACGGCCCGGCATCACTTCCATGGAAAATTGCCCTAAGGTGTCGGATATCATTCGCTGGGCTCCCCATTGAATAGTGGCTCCCGCAACAGGTTTATTGTTGTTGCGAACCAACCCGGTAATGCGGGCAGTTTGGGCTACCACGTTTAAGGACCACATCAGGAGCAGTACCAGTATTTGGCTTCGTTTCATATTTAAACAAAAATAACTGTATCAAATGGCATTCCAACACATTTTTATTTGGCATACCAAATAAAATGAAACAGGCCCTGCCAAATTAAGGCTTGCAAGGGCATCCCACTACTGAATTAAAACAGCGGATATACCCAAAAGGGCAAAGCAGCTTACATTTAGGGCATGGTTCACTTTGCCAATTACTCGGAAGAAAACTATGTAAAGGCGTTGTACAAGCTGGAGCAACGGACCGCAAAAAAGATTACCAACAGTGCGGTGGCCAAAGCGCTGGAGCTAAACCCGGCTACGGTGCTGGAAATGATGCGCAAAATGGAGCAAAAAAAGCTGGTGGAGCTCTTGCCCGACAAGTCGATCAGGCTTACCGAAAAGGGGAGCAAAAAAGCCCTGCGCACCATCAGGCGACACCGGCTGTGGGAAGTATTTCTGGTAAAAAAACTGGGGTTTACCTGGAACGAAGTGCACGACCTGGCCGAGCAATTGGAGCACATAGACTCAGAAGAGCTGGTGAACCGGCTGGATGAATACTTGGGGCACCCACCCTTTGACCCCCATGGCGACCCTATTCCGGACCGGCTGGGTAAAATAAAAAAACAGGTAGCGGCGCCCCTTACCTCCTGCCAGCAGGGGCCTACTTACCAGGTGCAGCATTTTGCAGAAACCAGCGATGCGTTTTTGCAATACCTGGGACAGGTGCAAATAGCGCCGGGAAGCAAGGTAAAGATCATGGCCATAAATGCCTACGACCAGTCGTATAGCCTGCTGGTGGGCCGGCGCAGTGTGCAGGTAAGTGAAAAAGCTGCCGCCAATATTCTGGTGCAGCCGGCCGATCATTGATTAAAAAAGGATCCCAAATTTTTGCGGAAGCCTATTTGTTAACATATACTTTGCGCCAGCAATTTTAACCCCGGCATTATTTTTCCTTCCAATATTCAAACGATCAACACCATGAAAAAGTTCATTACCCTTTTGATGACAGCAATGGCCGTATCGGGCGCCTTTGCCCAGTCGGCAGATACGGAAGAAGCCCGGCGCATTCTTTCCGGTGGCAGTTCCCGAAACACTTATCCTTCCAACGATGGCCGCGTTTATGATAACCGGGGCAACTATCCAACAAGTAAGTCGGGCAATGTGGATGCGGTAAACCGCGACTATGACGCCAAAATCAATTCCATCCGCAACAACCGCAACCTGAGTAATGCAGAAAAAGACCGCATCATCCGCGACCTGGAAAGACAGCGCCAGCGCCGGATACAGGAAATTAGAGGTAACAACGACCGCCGATATGATGACCGCCGGAACGACGATCGGCGGTACGATAAGGATAAACGCAGGTATGACCGGAACGATAAAAACTACGGCAAAAAGAACAAGCAGAAAGGCAATAATGGCAAGCACCTGGGTTGGCAGAAAGGCAAAGGCAACCCGCACCGCTACGATTAATGATTAACAACTGTGGAAATGGATCAGGTTACATAAGCCTCCAGCATCCTACAATAAATGAGGGCAAGTTGCCGGAAATATTTCGGCACAGCGGCTGAATGACTCATGAATTTTATAGCATCAAAAAAGAACCCGGCTAGCGATCGCTAGCCGGGTTCTTTTTTGATTAACATAGACTTACTTCATGGTGAAGCCTTCCAGGAATTTTGTATTAAAATCGCCCGACCGGAAACGTTCGTCCCGCATTAGTTGCAGGTGAAACGGAATGGTGGTTTTTACCCCTTCAATTACATACTCGCTCAGCGCCCGGTACATGGTATCGATGGCTTCTTCGCGGGTACGGGCAACGGTGATCAGCTTGCCGATCATGCTGTCGTAATAAGGCGGGATAACATAGCCTGCATACACGTGGCTATCTACCCTTACGCCATGACCGCCAGGCTGGTGCATCACGGTTATTTTACCGGGCGAGGGGCGGAAATCGTTGTATGGATCTTCGGCATTGATGCGGCACTCGATGGCGTGCAACTGCGGCTCATAATCACGTCCCGAAATGGTTTCGCCCATTGCGATCTTGATCTGTTCTTTGATCAGGTCGTAGTTGATTACTTCCTCCGTTACGCAATGTTCTACCTGTATCCGGGTGTTCATTTCCATAAAGTAGAAATTGCGGTGCTTATCTACCAGGAACTCCACGGTGCCCACACTTTCGTAGTTGATGGCCTGGGCAGCCTTTTTGGCGGCATCGCCCATTCTTTTGCGCAGGTCGGCCGTCATAAAAGGTGAAGGCGATTCTTCCACCAGCTTTTGGTGGCGGCGTTGAATGGAGCAGTCTCTTTCGCTGAGGTGGCACACGGTGCCATAGCGGTCGCCGGCAATTTGGATTTCGATGTGGCGCGGCTCTTCAATAAACTTTTCCATGTAAATGCCGTCGTTCTTAAACGCAGCGCCGGCTTCGGCTTTGGCCGTGTTGTAGGCACGTTCCATTTCGCTGTCGGACCATACCACCCGCATGCCTTTGCCGCCACCACCGGCGGTAGCTTTCAAAATAACGGGGTATCCCATTTCCTTGGCCAGAAAACGGGCTTCGTCGAGGCTTTGCAGCAGGCCCTGGCTGCCCGGAATGATGGGTACGCCGGCTGCTATCATGGTTTCCTTTGCCGTCATCTTATCCCCCATCTTGGTAATCATTTCGGGGGTGGGCCCAATAAACTTGATACCGTGGTCGGCGCAGATCTGGGCAAATTTTGCATTTTCGGCCAGAAAGCCGTAACCGGGGTGAATGGCGTCGGCGTTGGTAATTTCCACCGCAGCCATCAGGTGCGGAATATTGAGATACGACTCGGAACTTTGTGGCTTGCCAATGCACACCGCCTCATCGGCAAAGCGCACATGGAGGCTATCGCGGTCGGCAGTAGAGTAAACTGCAACCGTTTTAATGCCCATTTCGCGGCAGGTGCGGATTACCCTGAGTGCAATCTCACCGCGGTTGGCTATAAGAACTTTTTTGAACATGAAACAAATTTGAAAATTTGAAAATGTGACCCAGTGCATCCGGACTGCCGGTGTGTTGCACAAACTTCAGGTACCCTGCAAACAAACCACTGAAGAACGGACGGCTGTTGCTGTGGGTATGATTAACAAGTAGGTCCGGAAAGATTTTCGCTTCTATTTAAAAACGGCATGAAACAATCGGCATTACCGGAAACCGTGGCTCCAGGCAATATTGCCATCGCAACGGTTTCGGCAATTGTAATGGCGCAACAACAGGAACCAATGTAAAAATGGCCCATTTTGTTTTGAGCCATTTCACTATTGATCTTATGCCGGTTCCACCAAAAACAGGGGCTGGTCGTATTCTACCGGAGAAGAATCTTCTACCAGTATCTTGACGATCTTGCCGGATATTTCGCTTTCTATTTCATTGAACAATTTCATGGCTTCGATAATGCACACCACTTTGCCCGTGGTTACCTCATCGCCTACTTCTACAAAGTTGGATTTGTCGGGAGATGGGCGGCGGTAAAACGTGCCGATCATGGGACTTTTAATGGTCAACAGATTGGATGCAGTTTCGGCCGGTGCGCCAGCACCCGATGATGCCTGGCCCTGTGCGCCAATTGCCTGCGGTGCAGGAGCCTGTGGCAATGCTGCCTGCTGGAATCCGCCCATGCTTTGCTGGGGCATGGCTGCCATTACCTGCGTAATGTGCTCTTCGCGGCTCTTAATTGATATTTTAAAATCCTTCTGCTCAATACTTACTTCACCTAAGTTGGATTCGCTGACCAGTCTGATCAACTCCTGTATTTGCTTGAAATCCATCTGTTTCAATTTTGTTATTTTTTGTTAAACAGGGCGGCTAAGATACAAAGAACGCTAAAACCACCTTGTAAAAGATTTATGTTTTGCAGGGGCAGGCTTGCTACAAAGAAAGCAATCTTTACACGTAGTACAATAATCCTTTTGCAGCACCCATACTCTCCATCTTTATGTATAATCGAAGGCAGGAACCGGGGTTAGAAAAGTGCAATGAATGCGGATTCCCCAATGCATCATTATTGTTCTTAATAAATACACTCAACCTGTTGTTATCAAAAAAAGACCTCCCGTTAGGAAGGCCTTTATTATAGAGCAGACATATAGTCTGCCAGAAGATGTGCAATAGGAAAAAAGGGAAGGTTTATTTTACCCGCTCCACGTATTCACCCGATTTGGTATTTACGCGGATCAGTTCTCCTTCGTTTACAAACAGGGGCACCATTACGGTTGCACCGGTTTCAACAGTGGCGGGTTTCAGGGTGCGGGTGGCGGTATCGCCACGCAGGCCGGGCTCGCTATAAGTTACCAGCAGCACAATTTTATCGGGCAGTTCCACACTCATGGGGCTTTCCGTTTCGGTATTGAACAATACCGAAACTTCCTGGCCGTCTTTCAGGAATTGCGGGGCATCGATCAGTTCTTCGGCAATGGCCACCTGCTCAAAGGATTCATTGTCCATGAAGTTGTAACCGGTATCGTCTTTATACAAATACTGATAGTCTTTGCGCTCCACCCGAACAGGGTAAATGGTATCGCCGCTGTTCCATGTTTTTTCAATACTGCGTTTGTTATCTACACCTGCAAGCTTTGCCCACACTTTAGCAGCGGCACGCGCCGTTTTGTTTTCGCCAAACTCAATCACCTTGTACAGGCTTCCGTCCAGCTTAATGATCAAACCACGGCTGATGTCTGATGTTGATGCCATAAAATAAATACGATTTTAATATGATGGGTTGTGCCCATTGGGCCGCCAAAGCTAAGGCAAATGTGCAAAACCCGACCCATCAAAATAGACCATGCTAAAATTGCCGGTCCATATTATCGGACAAAAAGTGCAAATAACGGCCTGTTATGCATTTGCTTATTTTCGCAGCTACCCCCAACCTGTTGTATATGAAACCACTGATGTTCCTTTTTCTTTTTATGGCCTCCTTGCTTGCTGCTGCACAGGAGCCGCCAAACCAGGCACCCTACCTGCGATTTCCTACTCATCCACCCATACAGTTGCTCCTGGGCGATAGTGCTACCCGGTACACGAAGGCCCAGTTGCCTAAAAAAAAGCCGGTGCTCGTTATGATCTTCAGCCCTGAGTGCAGCCATTGCCAGCATACCGCAGAAGAACTGGTTCAAAACAAGGAAAAGTGGAAGGATATCCATATTGTAATGTCTACCATGCACCCTTTGTGGCAAATGAACCAGTTTGTAGATGCATACAAGCTTTCAGGATTTTCCAACCTTGTGGTTGGCCGCGATGCCAGCTATATCCTTCCGTCTTTTTACGGCGTGCACAGCCTGCCTTATCTTGCTTTTTACAATAAAAAGGGCAACCTCATTACCGGCTTTGAAGGTTCCATGCCGCTGGATAAAATACTGGCCACCTTTAAATAAAATTGCAGGGAATAATAAAAATCAATGCAGGTTTTTTCCCTGTTTACATGGTTCCATTCCACCAAGACAGGAATAAGTGTGCAGTCTTTTTCTTTTTGTTGCTTAAGTGCTGCGCTTTTTCATTTTACCTTTAGACCCACAAAAAAACATCACTCATGAAAGTAACTGTTGTAGGTGCCGGTGCCGTAGGCGCAACCGTAGCCGATAATATTGCTCGCAAAGAATTGTGCGAAGAATTGGTACTCCTTGACATTAAAGAAGGAGTGGCTGAAGGCAAGGCCCTCGATATGACCCAAACCGCTGCCCTGCTCAATTTCGATACCCGCATTATTGGCAGCACCAACGATTACGCTAAAACTGCCGGCTCGGATGTAGTGGTGATTACATCGGGGTTGCCCCGCAAACCCGGCATGACCCGCGAAGAACTGATTGGTGTAAATGCCGGTATCGTTCGCGGCGTGGCCCAAAATATCCTGGAGCATTCTCCTGATACCATCTTTATCATTGTTTCCAACCCAATGGATACCATGACCTACCTGACCCTGCAGGCAACAGGGCTGCCCAAAGAACGCATCATTGGCATGGGCGGCGCATTAGACAGTGCCCGCTTTAAGTGCTACCTGGCCATGGAACTGGGCTGCTCTCCTGCCGACCTCAACGCAGTGGTAATTGGCGGCCATGGCGATACTACCATGATCCCGCTGATTCGGCAGGCTACCTGGAACAGCGTACCTGTAACCAACTTCCTGAGCGAAGAAAAACAACAAGAAATTGTACAGGCCACAATGGTGGGCGGCGCTACCCTTACCAAGTTGTTGGGTACATCGGCCTGGTATGCACCCGGTGCAGCAGGAGCCGCAATGGTGGAAGCCATTGTACGCGACGAAAAGAAACTGATTGCGTGCAGCGTGCAGTTGCAGGGCGAGTATGGCCAGAACGATATTTGCCTGGGCGTACCGGTTATTTTAGGGAAAAAAGGCTGGGAAAAAATCGTGGACTTTGACCTGAACAGCGACGAACAGGCGCTGTTTGCTAAAAGTGCCGATGCAGTGCGCAGCATGAACAATGTGTTGCAAACGGTTTAACACAGCATACCCCCGTAAAAAAAGCGAAGCCCAGTGCTTCGCTTTTTTTATGTCAGCGTTTCAGTTTGTATTTTAAAGAAACCAGCCCGGTTTCATAGGCTTTGGTTTCTACCAGCTCCAGCCAGGTACGCTGGTCATTAGGATGAAACAATGGCTTGCCGCTGCCCAGGATAAGCGGGTGCACACTCAGCCAGAATTCATCTATCAGTTGTTGCCGCATAAATGCCGCAGTAAGTTCGGCACCTCCAAAAAGCCAGATGTCTTTTCCCGGCTCCCCCTTGATGTATTCTACCACAGTTTTTACATCGCCGCTTACAAGGGTTACATCCGGTGGCGCAGCCTTTAAAGTATTGGAGAAAACATAGTTCTTCATTTTTGGAAACTGGTCCAACCCGCCTTCCATACCGGCAACCAGTTCATACGATTTTCTTCCATAAATGATGGCATCAACTTGGCCAAAAAATTCGTTCATGCCATAATCCTGGTCAGTAAAACACCAATCGAATTCGCCGTTGGGCCCCTCAATAAAACCATCGAGGCTTACCGCCAATCCTAGAATGATTTTGCGCATTTTTTTTATTTTATTACCAATTGCAATTTAGTAAATCACCAGCTTGGTTACCCCTTCAGTTCCCTCGTCGCTGCGAATCCGCAGCAGGTACAATCCCGCATTATAGCGGGCCGGCACAACCGTAAACTGGTCTTGCAATGCCCATATGCCCACCCGCTTTCCATGCAGGTCAAACATTTCAACGCTGTACTTGCCGGCCAGTTGGGTAACCAGGGTAAAACTGCTGTTGCGGGCAACAGGGTTGGGATAAACCAACACCGGGAGCTGCACAAAATGATACACGTCCAGCAGCTCGCTGAATGCCCTTCCGCCATTGTGCAATACCATTTCCAGCCGGTACCGGTTGATGCCCGAAAGAAGCGAACTATCTGTGAACCTTACATCAGGATTGCCTGCCGGCATGGATTGAATGGTAGTAAAACCTGAACCGGGTACCCACTGTTGCAACCGGATCTCGGATAGGCCAAACGTGGTGCCCAACTGGGCCCGCAATGCCACCCAGTTATCGGTTTGCTCCTGCACAAAAAAGCCCCTTATATAACAACCGGTGCCCGAACCTGCAATATTCAGGGCGGCACTGCGTACTGCAGGCATACCCGCCACCAGGGGCGCAATGCTATAAATGCCCGACGATCCGGCAGGCGGCCGCACCACCACAAAAGTATCCCGAACCGTATTCAGGGGCTCCATGTATTGATTGCCCAATTGGTACAGCTGGTAAGCTTCGGCACCGGCAGCCCTCCAGGTGAGCAACACCGAGTCGGCACATTGAAACCCGACACTTAATGCAGTGGTATTGCTCAATAAAAACGGCTCGGATGTAAAAAACTCATTGTTGGCGATCAGCATCCGGAGGCGCCCAGCAACAGGTTTGCCTCCAGGAACCCAGTAACATGCGCCCCTATCCAATGGAATATCCGCCGCAATGTTTTGCCAGGCCTTTCCATCTTCCGCCCATTGCAGCGTGCCCGTTCCTTGCACCCCTGTTTGCCACCTTATTAATTGTGCCTTTCCAATTTCAAGGGCCTGGCCAGCAGCCGGGTAGGTAAATAAAAAAACTCCTGCATTTTCTGTTTGCCAGGCAACAGCCACCTGCTGGGTAGCAGCCTTTAATTTTGATCCATCCAAAACCAATTGGTATTGACCCGCCTCCGGAAAAAGAAGGCTGATTTGCTCTGTGTTATTTACGGTGTCCATACCCCGCACAGCAGGGTAATCAAGAGAATCGGGGTGAGCCGATAATACCCAGGGGCGCCACTGTTGGCCATTGGCCGGGTGCCGTAAAAGGGCATCCACATCATTGACCAATGCCTTGGCGGTTTCTACAGTTGCCGCAGTGTCGGTCCAGCTAATGGTGATTTTCACCAACCGGGTATTTTCCGGGATATGCAGCACCATCGATGTTTGTGCGCCCCTGTTTACGGTTGCGGTAATACACCGGCCTTCCCCAATCGTTTTCAATGCGGCCCAACCATCCAGGTTGCCCCAACCCGACCGGTGGCTTACGCTGTTTTCATGGGGGCTTGCCGCACTGTTGATCAACACGGCTTTGACCAGGGCGGCAGGAGGCAACAGGCCAAACCTTTCCCTGTATGATTGTTGTACCAACGCCGCAGTGCCCGATACCAGGGCGGCTGCGCCCGAACTGCCGTCCTCACCAAAAGCTACAATTTCGGGTTTGATGCGGCCATCGAAAGAAGGACCTCTGGAACTAAGCGGCGCCACCTGCCCAAACGAATCCACAGCGCCAACGGTAAGCACATTTTTGGCATATTTAAAATTGCCGGTCAGGTTGGCGCGGCCCGCCAGGCCGGCATAAGGACCGGCTCCGGCCGCGGTGCCCGAATTGCCCGAGGAAAAAACATGCAGCAATGTTGGGTTGTTCCATACCTGGAGGTCGTAGGCCATGGCCTCTAATCCATACCGGTTTTCCACAATGGTGCCATAGGAGTGGTTTTGCACCGAAATACGCTGTTGCAGAAAAAGCGAATCTTCATCGGGCAACAGGTTAAAAAAAGAAGAAGAGTGCAACCTGCTGGCAGGTGCTGCGCCTGTTGCCTGCGGCGACGAATTGCCGGCACCTGCGGCAATGGTGGCCATCAATGATGCATGCGTGGTATTGGTAGGCGCCTCCGCACCGGTTAAAAAATAGCGGTTCCTGAAATCTATATCCCCTGTATCAAATCGTTGCTCTTTAAGAGAGATTTGGATGCCTTTACCCCTGATACCGGGAAACTGCTGATGGGCATAATTGAGCCGGTTCAGCGAAATATCCATACTGCCGGTGGTGATCTCTTCTTTTGGAGTATAGGCCAGATCAACATAGTGTAGCTGCTGTTCCCACCGCAATTGCTCCAGGTGTTGTGCACCCATCCGTACAAGGGCCAAACCCGCAGGCCGATACCGGTGCAGCATACGGTGCGGTACCGATAATTGCTGCCCTGTTGGGTTGCGCACCACCAAAGTAATGCTGTCGGCTTTAATCCTTTTATTCGGCGCACCGATCCGCGCTACTACCGCCCCGGAAAGGGCAGGCTGGGCCCAAAGCCCGGGGGAGCAAAGGGTAAAACACAAAAGCAGGAAAAGTATGCGGATCATAGGAGCAATTTAAGCCAATAATCCAGCGTAAAACCACCCGATTTTTCCAGTATTCTCCCTTAAGTGCCGTTTAAATTTGGATTTTTCAAAAGTTTTTTTAAAGGCAAATAAATTTTGATTTGTTAAAGAATTGTAAATTGAATTTCACCTTTAGAAAACAAAAACGAAAACACATGAAGAAAATGCTTTGCTCCGCCTCAGCTGTAATATTGCTGATGGCCGCGGTTTCATCCTGTACCAAAGAAACCAAATCTGCTACCGAACCCCTCTCTTCTAATGACTTAGCCAAAATCGAAAAGCTTGGGTTCAGTACGGAAAACATTCGCAAGGTTGGTAATGATTACCTGGTAGAAGGCGACATTTTACTGAGTGCATCTGATCTGGACAAAGCGCCCCAGTCGCCCAACATGATTGTGGCCCAGGAAGAGCAATACCGAACATTTAATTTGGTGAGTGCAACAAAACACCCGGTGGTAAAAATCGCCTTGAATAATTCTTCTGCTAACCATGAAGCAGCATTCTCGGCTGCTTTGGATGAGGTTATTAGGCGGTACAATGACGAAGGCTTAGCAATTCAATTCTCAAGGGTAACTACCGGTGCTGATATTAGCATTGTTGCATATTACGAAGCAAGCAACACCCTTGGCTCTGCAGGATTTCCTAACAGCACCGGCGATCCGTACAACCAGGTGCGTATGAATACCTACCATTACAGCACGGGCACCACCACTACCAATGTAAATTATATCGCCACCATCATCGCCCATGAAGTTGGCCATTGCATTGGCTTCAGGCATACCGATTATGCCAACCGGGCTTATAGCTGCGGCGGCAGAAGGTCGAACGAAGGCCAGGCCACCAATGGCGTAGGTGCGGTGCACATTCCAGGAACCCCCACTGGCGGCGATCCTAACTCGTGGATGCTGGCCTGTGTTGGAAGCAATGTAAACCGGCCATTTAACAGCAACGACAAAATTGCATTATCGTACGTTTATTAAATAGCCATCTTTTTAAAACAAAAAGCTGTTCCCTTGTGGAGCGGCTTTTTGTTTATATAAAAAATCAGGTTCTGTTCTGTTACACCTGCTAAATGAGGCAAATGCTTCATTATATTTTTCTTAACAAATCATTTAAAAGTGTAAATTGATGGTACAATCATTCCTTAACCTAAAAGTTTACCACAATGAGAAAAACAACCAGTATGCTTGCCGCCGCCGGTATGGTAACCATGCTCGCCCTTGGATGCGCCAAAGATGTAAAAGAGCCTGCTGCTGACCAGGAAATTTCTGAAGCGGTAATAAGTAAAATCAGCAGCCTAGGTTTTGACAAAACAGGCGTTCAAAAAGTAGAAGGCGGTTATTTAGTGGAAGGCGATATTGTGGTCACAGACGATTACCTGAACCAGCGGCCCACTTCGCCCAACCTAATCATTGCACAGGAAGAACAATACAAAACGTTTAACGTTGTTGATCCTTCTAAGTATGCTACCATCACTGTTAGTGTAAGTGGAACTGTTAGTGGGGCATTTTCTAATGCCGTAAATAATGCAATAGCCAGGTACAATGCAGAAAATCTTTCAATTAAATTTAGCCGTGTTGCCAGCGGAGGAAATATTGTAATAAAGATGGTAAATACCGGGCAGTATATCGCTTCCGCGGGATTTCCTTCAAGCACTGGTGCACCTTATCCTGAAGTCAAATATGCCAAAAAATACAGCACCTACAGCGATGGATTTATGACTACTGTTATTGCACATGAAATTGGCCACTGCATTGGCTTTCGCCATACTGATTACATGAACCGGGCTTATAGCTGCGGCAGTGGCGGCAACGAGGGTCAGGAAAATTCTGGTGTAGGTGCAGTATTTATTCCAGGTACTGCTCCTGGCCCAGATCCAAATTCTTGGATGCTAGCCTGCCTAAGTAGCACAACCAACCGGCCATTTAACGCCAATGATAAAATTGCGTTGGCCCATTTATATTAATCACGTGTTCATCTTTCAAAAAGCCGCTGTTACTTACAACAGCGGCTTTTTTATTTGCCTATCCTAAAACAATACCGGGCTAATTTGCCTGCAAAATCAAAAGGCGTGGTGGCCTTGGTTATGTCTTTTACGTTGGAGGAATGCAGCTTATCTGCATCGAGCTTAAAGCGGGTAAAGTTGGTGCTGAAGTAAATGACCCCACCCGGCGCCAGCAACCGCAGGCAGTCGTTAACCAGTTGCGGGTGATCGCGCTGCACATCCAATATATCTTCCATGCGCTTGCTGTTGCTAAAAGTGGGCGGGTCCAGCACAACCAGGTCGAAGCTTTCGGCCGGTAGTCTTTTCAGCTCCTGCAACACATCGGCATGCACCACGCGGTGGTTGGCCCCTTCCGGGAAATTCAGATGCATGTTGCGGACCGTCCAATCGAGATACGTTTTCGATAGATCCACAGAAACCACCTCCGCAGCACCGCCTGCGGCTGCATACACCGAAAAAGATCCGGTGTAGCAAAAAAGGTTCAGCACCCGCTTGCCCCTTGCCTCGTCCCGCACCATGCCGCGGGTAATGCGATGGTCGAGAAAAAGACCCGTATCGAGGTAATCTGAAAGATTTACCAGAAATTGAAGTCCGCCTTCGGCCACGGCAAACTCGTTGCGTTGCTCATCCAGCTTTTGGTATTGCCCCTGCCGCCCTTCTTTTCGCTGGCGCAGTTTTACAAAAATCTTTTCTCCCTCAATACCTGTAACCTCCGTCATTACTTCCCTGCACTGCTCCAGCCAGGCATCGTGCTCGTCATCGGCAAGGTTATGGCGGCGCTTGTATTCAGAAACGTACAGGGCATCGGCGTAGCGCTCCACTAACAAAGGCGCTTCAGGCAGGTCGTGGTCGTAAATGCGGTAGCAGGCTATGCCCTGCCGGGCTGCCTGCTTGCTTAGGTGGCGGTACACTTTCTGCAGCCTGTTATAAAACATCAAAATCTTTTCTTCCCTTTGTGGCATTGCTAAAAATATTAGAACTTCGTGGGCTTTTTCGACCCACCAAAAATACTTTACCCGGCGATGTATGCGATTGTAGATATTGAAACCACCGGCGGCTATGCTGCGGCCAACGGCATCATCGAAATTTCGGTGCAGGTTTTTGATGGCGAAAACATCATTGAAACGTTTGAAACCCTGATCAATCCCGGCCAGGTCATTCCGCGCTACATCCAGGCATTTACCGGCATTACCAACGAAATGGTAGAAGATGCCCCCCGGTTTGAAGAAGTGGCACAGCAGGTGTACACCATTTTACAGGGCAATATTTTTGTGGCACACAATGTCAACTTCGACCACTCCTTTATTAAAAACCACCTGCAATTCTTTGGATATACCCTCAATGTAAAAAAACTGTGTACAGTGCGGCTGGCCCGCCAGATCTTTCCCGGTTTTCCTTCTTATAGCCTGGGCAACCTGTGTCATTCGCTGGGCATTGAGGTAAGCGACCGCCACCGCGCCGGCGGCGATGCCCGTGCCACGGTGCAGTTGTTCCGGCTGATGCTGGCCAACGATACCAAAGGCTGCATCGACAACAGTTTGCTGCGCCATTCAAAAGAGGCAATGCTGCCGCCCAATGTGCCCAAAGAGCATTTTGCCCAACTGCCCAACACACCCGGCGTGTATTATTTCCACGACCAAAAGGGCAAGGTGATTTATGTGGGCAAGGCAAAAGACATCCGCAAACGGGTTACCCAGCATTTCAGCACCAACAGCGACAGCCGCCAGCGACAGAATTTTCTGAAAAATACCTTTGGCATTACCTTTCAGTCAACCGCCACCGAATTGATGGCGGCCATTTTGGAAAGCACGGAAATAAAAAGGCTTTGGCCCGAGTTCAATGCAGCACAAAAAAAGCCCGAAGAGCTGTTTGGCATTTTTATGTACGAGGACCAGAACGGCTACATGCGGCTGGCCATTGAAAAAAAGCGCAAGAACAGCAACCCCATTTACACCTTTCATTACAAAGTAGATGGACATGGGGTGCTGCGCAAACTAATGCACGAATTTGACCTGTGCCCTCGCCTTTGTTTTATGCAAACCGATAATGATGCCTGCGTGGGCATAACCGAAGGCTACTGCCATGGCGCCTGCGCAAAAAAAGAAGCGCCACCTGCCTACAACGAACGGGTGCTGCAGGCCATTGCCTCGCTTACCCGCCGCCCCTCCTACCTGGTTATCGACAAAGGGCTGGATGATGAAGAAATGTCCTGCATTATGGTGGTGCAGGGTGCTTTTTTCGGCATGGGCTACCTGCCCAAAGATGTGGAACAACTGGAAGTGGATGCCGTTAAAGAATACATCAAACCCTACAAGGAAAACAGCACCATCCGGATGCTGCTCCACGCGTACATCAGCAGGTTTCCCGACCAGGTGAAGTATTTGTGATTGACGATTTGGGATTGACGATTTACGATTGTTTGAACCAGATCATCATAGTAATCCTTTAAGTCGCAGGAACCCCAAATCGTAAATCGTCAATCTAAAATCGTAAATCTTTATTGCCACGCAAACCCCTCTCCCTTGGGCATTTGGGCGAAAACATGGTGCACCTGCTCGGGGGGCGTAACCAGCCTGCGTTCCCGGATGCCGATCCAGGCACCATCAACGGTGATGACTGCGCAAAGCGTATCGCTATTTTTGACGATCTGATGCTGGATGCTCCACCGCGAAAAATCTTCACGGGCACGCACAACCGAAAGTTTAATGCTTACTTCATCGCCCATCAATATCTCCCGGCGAAAAGTACATTCCTCCCTAAAAAGGATCGGCCCTATGCCCAAGCCAGCCATTGCAGCGGGTGTAAGCCCATGTGCATTTAAAAACTCCATGCGGCAAAAGGCCCCCCAATCGTAATACACGGAGTGGCGCAGGTGAAAGTTGGGGTCCAGGTCGGACCAGCGGATCTGTACCGGGCGAACAAATTCAGTCATATTGTCTTTTTCTTTTATCAAGCAAATAAAATCCAACCGCCACCAGCAGGCATACACCAAAGTTTACCCACCACAAAAACTGGAAGCCGGCCTGCTGCGCCACCTGTGCAGCCGAGGCAGGCGCCAGGATATGGGCCAGTGCAAAAGTCATGGAAAAAACGGCAGCATAGCTACCCCGGTTTTGCTCGTTGCTGCGGGCCACCCAAAAATTATTGATAAAGGGAAACAATAACATTTCGCCCAGGGTAAGTAACAGCATGCCCACTACAATGATGGAGAGGGAAGTACCCCATGTAAGGGTTACAAAGGAAAGGCCTATGAGCACCGTGCCGCCCACCAGATACCGCCGGAACCCGCCAAGGTACTCCAGCCAGTATACCAGCAACATTTCGGAAAGGGCAATCACCAGCCCGTTGAGCGCCAGCACCCCTCCTATTTGCCGTTTGGTCAGGCCCGCCACATCTTTATAATAAACCGGCAGCAGCGTGATCATCTGGAAAAACACCAGCATGGCAACCAACAGCAGCAACATGCCCTTTAAAAATACGGCATCGCGGTAGGGCGATATTGCAGGGTTAGACGGCCTGGCAGCTATATTACCCTCGCCAACCGGCTCATATTTGCCCAAAACCTGTCGGAGCAAAAAGGCAGCAAAAATGCAGGTCAGGCCATCCACCCAAAACAACCAGTTGTAGCTGATGCTGGCCAGCAACCCGCCCAGCGCCGGACCCACCGACCACCCAAGATTAATGGCCAGCCGGTTGAGGGTATAGCTGCGGGTGCGGTTGCCGGCATGGCTGTAAGCGGCAATGGCAGCAGCGTTGGCCGGCCGGTATGCCTCACCAAAAGTGCTGAGCACAAAAACAAAAATCAATATGCCCCACAGGCCCTGTATAAAGGAAAGCCCGATAAAAAACAACCCGGAAAGCAGGAGGCTGCCAAACTGAACCTGCAAAAATCCAATCCGGTCAATGAGGCGGCCACCCAGATAGGTGCCCAGCAGCGAACCGGCACCAAAGGCGCCCATTACCCACCCTGCCTGCGCCAGGGTATAACCATTATCGGTAAGGTAAACGCTTAAAAAAGGGATGACCATGGTGCCGCTCCGGTTGACCAGCGTTACGGCGGCCTGCCACCACATTTGGGGCGGCAGGCCGCCGTACGCATTTTGAAACAGCCGGACCGGGGCATTCAGCATAGGACGAAATTAGGGTAACCTTTACAAGCCGCTTGACCGCCAGTCCCTATTTTTGCGGGCTAATTATCTTAATTATTATGAAGAAAACTTTTGTGGCAGCACTGCTGCTCACTTCGGCGGTGGGTTTTGCACAAACCAAAAAGGCCCCGACTGCCGTAAAAACAACAGCAGCCAAGCCTGCCGCAAAACCTGCAGCCAAGCCTGCTGTAAAACCCGCTACCCCGGGCTTGAAAACCATTACCGATTCCGCATCGTATGCCATTGGTGTTTCGGTAGCCAACTTTTACAGGCAGCAAGGCATGAGCAACATCAACTCAAGAATGGTGATGCAAGCCATTGAAGATGTGATTGGTAATAAAAAAGCCCTGCTCGACGACCAGCAATGCAACAACGTAATGATGCGGGTGATGATGGAAGCCCAGGAAGGAAAAGCTAAAGGACAGATTGAGGCCGGCGAAAAGTTTCTGGCCCAAAATAAAACCCGGGCCGGTGTGCAAACCACCGCATCGGGACTGCAGTACGAAGTGCTGAAACAAGGCACCGGTGAAAAGCCCACTGCAGAAGACACGGTAACGGTAAATTACGTGGGCACCCTGCTCGACGGCCAGGAGTTTGACAACTCCTACAAACGCGGCCAGCCTATTTCTTTTCCCCTAAGTGGTGTAATCCGCGGCTGGACCGAAGGTGTGCAACTGATGCCGGTGGGTTCCAAGTTTAAATTTTACATTCCGTACGAACTGGGTTATGGCACCAATGAAGCAGGTTCTATTCCTGCCGGTTCTACCCTGGTTTTTGAAGTGGAGTTGCTGGAGATCAAGAAGAAGTCCTAAAAAAATCCGTTGTAAAGTTTTTGCAAGCAATTATATGCTCTTTTGAGCATGTTGCAGGTGTCCAGCCGAACTTGTTCCGGCACCTCCTCCCGCCTTCAAAAGCTTTTAAATTTTAAGAGGATACCGGCTTGCGTCTGCATGACGACCCAAAATGAACGGTATTTTTCCTTTCTATCAGATTTATCGTATAAGGATCAAAATAAAAATGGCGGCCAGTTGGCCGCCATTTTTATTTTGGAGTATCGATCCATTATGGAACAATGATCTTCTCTACTGTGGTTTCACCGGTCTTGGTATTGGTTACCTTGATGGTGTAGAAACCTGTTTTCAATCCGCTAATGGCGTGGCTGCCGGTTGTGATGTTGCGGAACTGCTGCACCAATCGGCCGCTGAGGTCGCTTACCAGCACTTGCTTGGCTGCATCGGCATCAGCAAACACCAAGTTTACATTGCCACCTACTGCAGGGTTGGGGAACACCATCACACTGCTCTTCGGCGCTTCGCCCATCAGCGATACAATATTGCTGTAAGTAGCTTTGCCATCCAGGTCAACCTGCAGCAAGCGGTACTGCGATACGCCGGGATGCGTGTTGGCATCTTTAAAGCGGTAGGTCAGTGCCTCGGAGCTATTACCACCTTCTGCCGCTGAGAATACAAAGGCTACATCTTTCCACTCGTTGCCGGTTTTGCGCTGGATGTAGAAGCCTTTATTGTTTTGCTCCTGTGCAGTGGTCCAGGATACTTCTACCTGCTGCTTGTTTTGCTTATTGCGGGCAGCGGTGAAGGAGGTGAACTTAACGGGGAGATTTTCAGAAGGAGCTGTTAAGAACACTACTAAATCAACACAACCTCGTGCAGTTTTATACCTTACAAAGACGTTTGTATAACGACTATTCAATTGAATTGTGTCTAATGTACTAGCTGTTGTGACCTGCAATTTAGTGCCTGCCTTAAGGTCAATCGTAGAATCTAATACCTCATTGTCATTTGTATCTTCAAACACTGTGATTTCAACAGGGAAATCTGCAGCTTCAGTAAGTTGTGCGTTGATTCCGGTTACATCGAATCGAACAAAGCTTTTTTCACTAGTGGTAACTGGCACATAGAATTGTTGTGTAGTCAGATTCCCTGGTGCCAAAGCAGCAGGCATTGTAGAAACCTCTTTTGTAAAACAGGAAGTCCTTGAGCTGTAAACAATGAACTTTTTGGCATTTTCAAAACCAGCGTCAAGATTAAAAGAAAGGACTTCATTAAAACTACGGATGGTATCTGATTCTATATCTTTCCTATCAATTCCTATATCAAGTTGGTTGTTGCCATTTAGGTCATAATATAACGACACACCCACAGGCATTGCATATTCCGGATAAACCGTAGGTATAAATGGATCCTCATTTTGGTCAAGAAGACTTGCGGGTACAGTTGCTCCTGTAACGGTTGCATCAATTTCTTTATCACAGAAATTCTTTTCCACAGTTTCAAAACTTCCTACTACGGGTATAGGACGTAACGGAGCTGGCATATAGCAGCTGTATACTTCATTATCTGCTCTGAAGTTTAATAAATATTGTTTTGTCGGGTCCAGTTTTGTAAAACTATACAAGAAATCCGATGCATTATCAACTCTAGTTGGACCTCCAACCATCGGTTCGTCAGCATCAATCCTTCCGTTAATACTTACTTCTTCATATAATTCTACCCAAACCGGGAAAGCATACTTTATTGCGCCCAAGCTAGCTTTAGGGATTTTAAAATCCACTCGCTGACCGCAATAACTAAATGCAATTGGATTTATAGTACCTCCTCTAACAAATGGCTTAACCGGTTCAATGGGCATGTAACAGCTATAGACTGATTTAAATACTAGAAAAGCCTGGTACGCTGGATCAACCTTTTCAAAAATACCTTTAAGGTCGGATAAAGAGCTAGCTTCATCTGTCTTTTGTGCTATTTGTTCAACTCCAGGATCAATACTACCATTTCCATTAAAATCATATAGCAGTTCGACGGTTACTGGAAAAATATAGCTGAAGGCCTCTGGTGTCAAATTGTTTGGAAGAACAGAATACTCAATTGTCTGCTTACAATAACTTAAAACTTCTGGCTGAATAACTCCTGCCACAGGGGTCACGGCTCCTATCCTTTCAATACATCCCAATGATGATTTGTAGACAATTATATAAGACTTAGTAGGATCAAGAACATAGCCAGGATCATCCTGTAAAAATGAATAAGTAGTATTTGAATTGCTTTTTACTAGTGGACTATAGGATGTTACATAAACATCCCCTACACCGAAAACGCCATCAGGGCCATTTGTACCATTATCTATATATAATTGGACCTCCACATCAAATGGTGTAACATCAGCGCCTGTATTAATGAGAAAATCAATTCGCTGGCCGCAATAGCTTTTCTGTGTGTATGTAGTAATAGCTGAGTTTGGATTAGAAGTTCCCGAACCCAAATTCTTATCTCTAGGTGAATGGTTGCTATTTGCTTTCACCCACTTCCCACAAAAGCCATCACCAGTACGGATAAATCCATTATCAGTACCATCATTTGAACTTGCAAACTCTGAGTTTCGAATTTTGCTCCAATCAATTACCAAATTCTTTGATTCATTTAAACAAGAAGTTGAAACAGTAACTGAAGGAAGATTATAAATGGTACTGGGTACTGAACCATTCTTTTGATTTGGATTTGTAATTAATCCATTTATATAGTTTCCTTGATCGTCAAATAGAAATACGGCATAATCTATTGTCATTGCTCCTGCCATTTGAGAAAACAAATTATTAAAATCAGTAGGCAATGTTTTACCCGGGGCATTTGTAACATCTACAAAACCATTCCCTACTAACTCGTACTTTTTTAAAGATCCGCCGGTTGCTCCACCTAGCGAATTCCAGCTAAAGTCAGCAGTGTTAGTAGGCTTATTTTGGATAGCAAACGGATTTTTTGATGCACCAACAAAATATGATTGGGAAGCAATGCTAGCATTGGAAGGAAAATCAATGATGTAAAATCCACGTGTAATCTTTGTGACATCTTTGTTGTCACCAATAGTGTACATTACGACCAAACTGTAACAATCTAAAGGGATTGCATTTGGACTGACGCTAGTATTATATAATTCGAAAAATTCACTATTACCTGGGCTTGGAAGGGTATAAATCTCATTCAATATCACAGGAGATTTTACAACTGGAGTTTGGGCATTTCCCAAGAGTACGGCGCCCATAAAGGCAAGAGAGAGTAAAAGTCTTTTCATTTTGCGACAGTTTTAGTTTAAGTAGTGTATAGATGGTGTTGTTAACCCTAGATTGAGGTTGTTCGCAAAGGAGTAGGAAAAGACGGCTATTGTATAGGATAAATTGGAAGAGCAGTGCTAATAAGCACAGAGCAGTTAAAAGAAACCCGGATCTATGTTTTGATCGTAAAGTTGAAAATGGATTGCGTTAAACTAGAGGATTTGGGGTACGGCTTTTGTACAGAGGAATGCTGGAGTAGAATAGATGAGCTAAAGTACCGATACATTTCCACATATGCAAGAGCCTGTTTATTTATTTTATCTACACCCAGGATCCTAAATTGGGGAAAACCATATGAAATATTTTGTTAGCAATTGCTGGTTCGGTTGCCATAACATAGCATTGGCGCGGGTTTCAGCCATTTGTAAGCAGGCAACACATTATTGCCGCAACTAAAAAGCTGGTGCCGCTGGTTAGCAAAAAAATTTTAATCCTGGCTATATGCCTGTATGGTAAATGGGGTGGAAGGGAGCTTTCTAGAGGTAGTGGATGGCTTGTAATTCGGCCCTAAAATAAGCCCTTTTTCAAAAGGAGCACAAAAATGTTTTATTTTTTTACCATATAAAGAAAAAGGCGGTCTTCAGACCGCCTTTGAAGTTGAATAACCAACCTTAAACTATCGCATCTTTACAACCACTTTCTCTACGGTGACAGCACCAGTTTTGCGGTCGATTATTTTTACGGTGTAAAAGCCACCGGCAAGTCCGTCAATAGTCAGCGTGGTGCTCGACACCTCGCGGAATTGTTTTACAATACGGCCGCTGAGGTCGCTTACCAGCACATCGCGGGTGCCGGGCTCAGAGAACAGCAGGTTTACCTGGCCGCTTTCCGAAGGATTGGGGTAGATCAGCACCGTGCCTACATGTCCAATGCCGCGAACCGTTTTTACATCACTGAAGGCTTGTGCGCCATCCAGGTCTTCCTGCAGCAGGCGGTATTGCGAAATAGCCTGGAAGGTGTTGTTGTCGGCATACTGGTAGCGGATGGCCGAGCTGCTGTTGCCGTTGGCCGACTTGGCAGGAATATAGGCAATGCTTTCCCAGCTGGTACCCACCTTGCGCTGTACCTGGAAGCCTGCATTGTTCTGCTCCATGGCCGTTTCCCAGCTCAGGTTGATCTGGTGTTTTTTCTGGTGGTCGCGCTGCACGCTGAACGACTTGAACTTAACAGGCAATAATTGGCATGAATTGTCGATATCAAATATTTCAATTGGCGTACGTACCAGCCCACCTGCTGTAGGAGTAATCATTTCACCTTCTACAAATAATTTGTTTTGATTCAAACCAGCAACAGGACGCAGTTTCGTTACTGTTAAGGCTTGGCCGGGAACAAGTACCTGAATGTTATCATATAGTATATCGCCATCGTTATCAAATTGATTGATCTGCGGGTCTGAAGCATCTTTTTCGTCATTTCCATTGGCATCCAAGTATACTTTGTAATCAATCAGAAACGGCCGACAGTTACCAGAATTGTTGAAGGCAATGCTATAGCTGCGGGGATTATTACAATTAATTGTACCAAAAATAGTAGGCACTGTTGTAACGTCGCAGTTGGCCAGCGAAACATTTTTATTGGCGCAAACAATGTGGTTGTTCTGATCCCCGGAAGAGCCCCAGATATCGGCTACAAACTGGTCGCTGCTCAGGCCCGAGCAGGCACCGGCAACTGTAAGTTTCAGACCCGAAACATTGAAATAAACATAGTTGCCAAAGAAGTTTTCCAGGCCACCTACGTTGTTAGGCGTTTCGGCTACAAACAGGCTCAGGCCTGTAGTGGTAACCGGAACGGATCCGTTTCCATAAACACTGGAAATCTTCCAGGTCTTTTGTGGCGCATTGCCGGGGTCGCGTTCCAACACAATGGTAGCCAACACGTTGCCTAAGGCATTTTTGTTTGGAGCGGCAGCATTTAAATTGTAAGTAACATTTGGATAAGCGGTCCTGTTATAAATATTCAGGGTCACAAAGCGCTGGCTTTCACTGGAAAGCACTGCCAAAAAATACAGGTTTACTTCAGCAGTACAAGTAGTGGCTGTACTGGCAGGAACTCCTACCACTTCCACGCTTACACCAGATACAGAGCAGGTTGGTGCAGGACTGCCATTACCATTACCATTTCCGTTGCCATTACCATTTCCATTGCCCTGGGCGGAAGAAACGAAAGTTGTGAACACGGCAAGTACCGTCAAAAAAGAGAGTAGACTTTTTTTCATACACGATAGTTTAATTTGTGCGATTGGTATAAAAAGAAAAAATGAAACGAACCCTTGTGTGGTTTGTGCTAGGAAGGAATTGTGTGGTTGGCGATTACAAGGGATATAGGGCACAGGGCCGGTGGGCCGGCGCTAAAAACTATCGGGAAGCAAAGCAAGCGCTTTGATCGCGATGAAAACTAAATGAATAAGGGATTAATCGAGGCTTTCAGTGGATAGTGAGTGGGAATTGATGAGGTAAAAGTAGACACTTTTTTGAAACGGCAAAATATTTTTTATAAAAAAAACAGGGAACAACTTTGTGTTCCCTGTTTTTTTATTGCGGGCTGGGTGCTAACGTTAATGCACAACCAGTTTCGCCACTTCTACCGTGTTGGTTTTTTTATCTACTACACGGATGGTGTAGAAACCACCAGTGAGCCCTTCAATGGAAAGGGTATTCTCGGCTACTTCGCGGTATTGTTTTACAATACGGCCGCTCATGTCGCTGATCATTACATCGCGGGTGGTTTGTGCATCGGCAAACAGCACGCTGGCTTTACCACTAACGGCGGGGTTGGGATATATTACCAGGCCGCTTTGCAGGCCAAGACCGCGTACCGACTTGATGACGCTATATGTGCCGCGTCCGTCAATGTCTTCCTGCAGCAGGCGGTATTGCGAAATGCCATTCGCATTATTGTTATCTACAAAGCTGTAGCGAAGCGCATCGGTGCTGTTGCCGCCTTCTGCTGCCGAGAAAACAAAGGCAACAGTTTCCCAGCCACCGGCTACTTTGCGCTGCACATGGAAGCCTTTGTTGTTTTGCTCCAGGGCAGTTTCCCACGAAAGTTCTACCTGCTGTTTGTTGGTGTTTTTGCGGCCTGCATTGAACGATTTAAACGTTACCGGCAGCGGTGCTTCTTCACAGGTGCTGGTAATAACAACATTGGGCAGGGTTTCTTCCAGCACTCCCGACGGATCTGCAGTAAAGGTGCGTATGTTGGCTATAATCAGGTCGTCGCCCACTGTATTAGCGGGCAACTGCCTTGCAGGCTTGGTCTGGTCATCGCCGGGGAAAATAATAAAGTAATCCTGCAGGGGGCCGCCACCCACTTCAGGTTCGCCGGCATCAACCACACCGTTGTTGTTTAAATCGGCAAACACATCGTACGAAATATAGTAAGGGAAGCATCCGCCTGTGTTATCTACCGACACGGTAAAGGTGTTGGGTGTGCTACAAACAATGTTTCCGGACAAAGCAGGTCCGTAACCTTGCTGCGGGGTTTGGCAGGTAAATACGGTTACACCCGAGTTGGTGCACTGCATGTTTTGATTAAAGTTGGAACTGCTACCCGTAACATCTGCGGTCAGGCTCAGGTTATCGCAAGGTGTGGTGGTAGTAAACACCACGTTACTGATAATAAAAAAGTTGAAGTCTTCAAAATCCTCCAGTCCTGGGGGAATGGGTTCGTTTTGCCGGATACCATACACTTTTAAAGTAGCGCCGTTGGGTGTAAACCTCGAATTATTTACCCCATTGTATGCTGTAGTAAGGGTCCAATCCCGAACATTTCCCCTGCCTACGTCCTGGATTACAAAATTGCGCAGGGCTGCATCGAGTGCTGCATTGGGCAATGGCTGCGACAGGTTTAACCCGGCAGGCCTGCTACCCTGCTGCCAGAGGTGCACATTGAAGAACTTTTGACCGTTGTTTCTTTCTTTAGCCACAAAATAAATATTGGCGGTAACGGTGCAACCGGTTGGTGTTGATACGGTGTTGGTCACCTGGATGCCAATCTTTTCTACAACGCAATCATTGTTATTACCGTTACCATTTCCATTACCGTTACCATTACCATTGCCATTCCCAGGCTGGGCCTGAACAAAAGAAAAAACACTAAGGAGCAAAAAAAGAAGTGAAAAGCGTAAAGATGTTTTCATGTTGAAAGTTTGATGTTTTTACAGGTTTAACCGGTTAAATAGGACCATAGGGAGATTACCGCACCAGCGGCAGCGGGGACTTTGCAGGGATATTGGAAACCTGTACCGGAATGGTTCCGGTTCAAACGATCGGGAGTACTTTCAAAAGAGTTGGAAAATGGAGGTAAAAAGAAAGCAAAGCCTGATGATGCCCTGCCTGGAAAGGAGGAGCGCATGGTGTAGCACAGGTTCGGAAAAATGCAGGAAAAAATTCCGCACAATGCCGGCTATGCTATTGGATGGGTGCTTTTTTAATACCAATGATCCCTTACAAAAAAATTATGCCCTGCATATTGCAGGGCATAAAGTGCAAAAATTCATATGTGATTGGGGTAATGTAGAAACGAATTGGTTTATTGGCCGCTTATTTTTTGTTGTGCCAATTTCAGCGCTTTTTGAAATTGTTCTTTGTGCGTCAGCCTTGTATTGTCGAGCACAATGGCGTCGTCGGCCTTTCTCAAGGGGCTGACCTCGCGGTGCGAATCGATATAATCCCTGAGTTCCAGGTTGTTCTTTACCTCTTCCAGCGATACGTTGGGGTTCTTTGCATACAGCTCCTGAAACCGGCGCTCCACCCGCACTGCATTGTCGGCGGTCATAAAAATCTTCAGCTCGGCCTGTGGAAAAACCACCGTACCAATATCACGGCCGTCCATAATGATGCCTTTGGAGTGGCCCATGCGCTGTTGCTGGGCTACGGCAAACTTCCGCACCTCGGCAATGGCAGCTACCTCGCTAACTTTTTCGGCCACCACCAGGTCGCGGATTACATATTCCACGTTTTCGCCGTTGAGGTGCATTTCCGATTGTTTGTGCGCCGGGTTGTACACAAACTCGAGGCTGATGTTTTCAAGGGCTTCGTGCACCGCATCTTCATGAGACCAGTCCACATGGTTGCGCAAAAAATAAAGGGTAATGGCGCGGTACATGGCGCCACTGTCCACATATACATAGTCCAACGCAGCAGCCAGTTCTTTTGCCAGGGTGCTTTTGCCGCACGACGACCAGCCATCAATGGTAATGATGATCTTATTGTCCTTTTTCATCTGGGGCAAAAATGCCAACAAATGACGTAACAGCAAAAACAAAGCGTCCCCTTCATAAAATTGATGAGGTTGGACAAAAAGGATCAACCCCTTAGATTTATATTAAATAATAATATGAAAAAGGCGGAGCCAAAACCACTAGCTATCATTTTACTTTTTGCCTTAATTTCTTTTAATAATTCATGTACAACAATTCTTAAAGCAAGATTTGAATCGGACCTAGTGGGCGGGCAACCAAACACAGGTTTGCCGGGTGCTCCAACCGGAGACATGCTGCAGGCAACCGAACCGATGATGAAAACCATGCTGGTAATTAGTGAATCAATAGAAGGCAGCAAAGCGCTCCAGTTTTCTAATTTGGACATGACTGCTATTGGTGGACCCACCCGTTGGGTAGGATTCAAAGCAAAAGAAGCAAATCTGAATAAACCAATCACCTTTTCCTGGGCTGGTAAAGTCGTTCCCTCGGGTAATACAATAATGTTTGATCTGGGGTTAACTTCCAGATCAAGACCTGAATTTCCAACCACTATTGTGCGGCTAAATTTGGAAGATAATGGAGTGCTAAACGCCAGTCCGTATAGTTTTAGCACCGGTTTTGCCACTAAACTGCCCATAGGCAACGTTGGGCAGGGTGTTCATACTATAATGGTTACTTTAAATGCAAAGACAAAGAAGTTTGGCGTAACACTTTACCCCACAGCAGATGGTGGCTCCAGGTCGCCTATAACGATCTCGGGCGATATCTTGGTTTCCATTGATGCATTAAATTTCGAAAACAACAGACCTGCAATAAGTCTGGGTTTTGATGGCTCAGGATCCTCATCTCCGAGAAAGTATCTGATTGATGACCTTACTATCTGGCGAAGAAATGATTGACTGCTTTAAAGTGAATCCAAAACTATTATAACCCAAATGAACATATGAGGCAGTTATTATCAGTTTCGTAATGGATTATACTGATCTGATTTCTTAAATGCTTGTTTGCAGTCGGGTCTACAAATAATATGTAGCGTGCAAAAACAAAAGGTCCGCTTGTGGCGGACCTTTATATAAAAAGAAACTTTTCCTATGCTTTTGATTGTTCTTCCACCGGACGCTGCAGCTCAAAAGTGATCTTACCATTTTCCTTATCCAACCCGGCCAGCAACACGTCACCCTGCTTGATGTTCATGTTGAGGATCTCTTCTGCCAGCGGGTCTTCTAGGTACTTTTGAATGGCGCGGTGCAACGGTCGGGCACCAAACTGACTATCATAACCTTTTTCGGCAATAAAGTCTTTGGCCTCTGGAGACAATTCCAGCGAAAAGCCCAGGTTGTTCAGCCGCTTCATTACGCCCTTCATCAGGATGTCGATGATCTCGAAAATGTTTTCCTTGCTCAGCGAGTTGAAGATGATTACATCGTCGATCCGGTTCAGGAACTCAGGAGAGAAGGTACGCTTCAGTGCTTTTTCAATCACTGCCTTGTTGTTCTCGTCTGCATTCTGAATGCGTGCCTGCGTGGCAAAACCAACACCCTCACCAAAGTCCTTCAACTGGCGTACGCCAATGTTGGAGGTCATGATGATCATGGTGTTTTTAAAGTCCACCTTGCGGCCCAAACCATCGGTCAACTGGCCATCATCTAGCACCTGCAACAGGATGTTGTAGATATCGGGGTGGGCCTTTTCGATCTCGTCGAGCAGGATCACGCTGTATGGCTTGCGGCGTACCCTTTCGGTAAGCTGGCCACCTTCTTCATATCCTACATATCCCGGAGGCGCGCCAATCAGGCGGCTTACGGTGAATTTCTCCATGTATTCCGACATGTCAATGCGGATCAGCGCATCTTCCGAGTCGAACATATGCCGTGCCAGTGCACGGGCCAGCTCGGTTTTACCTACACCCGTTGGGCCCAGGAATATAAAGGTACCAATCGGCTTTTTAGGATCTTTCAAACCTACGCGGTTCCGCTGTATGGCTTTTACCACTTTCGAAATCGCTTCGTCTTGTCCAACCACCATGCCTTTCATTTCGTCGGCCATTTTGCGGAGCTTTTCTGTTTCAGCTTCCACCATGCGGCGCACCGGTATGCCGGTCATCATCGAAATCACTTCGGCGATCTCTTCTTCACCAATGGGATAGCGCTTGTGTTTGCTTTCTTCTTCCCACTGTGCCTTGGCTTTTTCCAGCTCCTCTCCCAGCCGCTTTTCAGTATCGCGGAGGGCGGCAGCTTCTTCAAACTTCTGGCTTTTTACCACGCGGTTTTTCTCCACCTTAATATCCTCGATCTTTTTTTCCAGGTCCAGAATGTTCTGGGGCACGTTGATGTTTTTCAGGTGCACCCTCGCTCCTACTTCGTCCATCACGTCGATGGCCTTGTCGGGGAGCAGGCGGTCGGTAATGTAGCGGTCGCTCAGCTTCACGCAGGCAAGGATCGCTTCATCATCGTAGTTTACGTTGTGGTAATCTTCGTATTTCGATTTGATGTTGTTCAAAATAAGGATCGTGTCGTCCACACTTGGCGGATCGATCATTACTTTTTGAAAACGACGGTCAAGCGCACCATCTTTTTCAATGTACATGCGGTACTCGTCCAGCGTGGAGGCGCCAATGCACTGGAGCTCGCCACGGGCAAGGGCCGGCTTGAAGATGTTGGAGGCATCCAGCGAACCCGAAGCACCGCCGGCACCCACAATGGTGTGGATCTCATCGATGAACAGGATCACGTCGCGGTTTTTCTCCAGCTCATTCATGATGGCCTTCATGCGCTCTTCAAACTGACCGCGGTACTTGGTGCCGGCAACCAGGGCTGCCAGATCCAATGAAATAACGCGTTTGTCGAACAGCACCCGGCTTACCTTACGCTGCACAATGCGCAGCGCCAGGCCTTCCACGATGGCGGTTTTACCCACACCGGGCTCACCAATGAGAATGGGGTTGTTCTTTTTACGGCGGGAAAGAATTTGCGATACCCGCTCGATTTCTTTTTCGCGGCCCACAATAGGGTCCAGCGTGCCGCTTTCGGCAAGCTTGGTAATGTCGCGGCCAAAGTTGTCCAGCACCGGGGTTTTGCTTTTAGCTGCACCGGACTGGGAACGTTTTTGCTGCGAATACTTTTTTTCGTCGTCGAAATCGTTGTCGTCTTCTTCCTGGTATTCGGCTCGGGCGTCATTCGATTTTACCATGCCTAATTCTTGTCGGAACAGATCGTAATCCACGTCAAACTGATTTAAGATTTGAGTAGCAATGTTTTCTTTGTTCTTTAGAATTGAAAGCATCAGGTGCTCGGTTTCTACGGTGGGGCTCTTCAATGCTTTCGCTTCCAGAACGGTTACGCGTATCACCTTTTCGGCTTGCTTGGTGAGGGGCAGGCTGTTGATGTTGGCAATGTTTTTACCGGTTTTATCCTTAACAGCCAGCTCCACTTCTTTACGCAATTCGTACAGGTCTACATTAAAGCTTTTCAAAATTCGCACCGCGGTGTTGTCGCCCTCGCGGATCAGGCCCAGAAGCAAATGCTCGGTACCAATGAAATCATTGCCCAGCCGGAGTGCTTCCTCCCTGCTGAACGAAATGATCTCTTTTACCTGCGAGGAAAAATTATTATCCATTTGAAGTCCTTATGTTTCGTGTGTAATACAATTATAACGAATAAATTTGACCGGGGGTTTCACAGTATTTGTTAACCTTTTTTCCGTTCTATATGGATGTCAAAACCAGTACCAAAGAAAAATTTCATGCCATTAGCGTTGCTTCTGAAGCTTTAACTGCTAATATGGCAGCAAACCTGCACCAGCAATTGTTGCCCTTACTGCAACACGATGTGCGGAACGTGATCTTGAATATGGAACATGTGGCTGCACTGGAAGAGCCTGCAGCCGAAGTGCTGGTAAAGTTACAACAGCATTTTTATGAACAAAATGCTTCTTTCGTGGTGTGCTCCCTGCAGCCGCAGGTAGAGGATTTTTTAGACAAAACCGATTTATTAGAACTGATGAATGTAACACCCACCGAAAGCGAAGCCTGGGATATTGTGCAAATGGAAGAGATTGAACGGGAACTGCTGGGCGACGAAGAAAATTTCTAGACTACCATGCTGCACCCTGGTTTGCTCCAACATCTTTCCTCCCACTGCGGGTGGCAGCTGCAAGCCCAACATTTATTACCCCTGGGCGGTGGCAGCATCAACGAGGTGTTTCGCATTTCCGGGGCCCACAAACATTCATTTGTTGTAAAGGTCAATTCTGCTACCAAATTTCCCCAACTTTTTGCCCGGGAAGCCACCGGCCTGCTGGCGCTGGCGCCTTTTGTGCAAACGCCGGCAGTGTTGGCGCAAGGCGAAGTGGACGGTTTTCAATACCTGTTAATGGAATGGATAACCGAAGAAACGCCAACCGCTGCGTTTTGGAAACAATTCGGTACAGCCATGGCTGCGTTGCACACTGTGCAGGCACCAAGTTTCGGCAGCTTTGAAAACAATTATATGGGTGCCGTACCCCAGGATAACAGGGATGCAAGGGACTGGAGTGTATTCTTTGCACAGCGCCGCCTGATGCCCCTGGCCGATAAATGCGCAGAAAAAGGATTGTTGGATAAAAAGGACTGCTCCATGATAGAGCAGGTGTGTAAAATACTGCCGCATATTTTCTCTTCGGAGCCGCCGGCACTGTTACACGGCGACCTGTGGAGCGGCAACTTTTTATGCAGCTCCGGAGCCCGTCCCGTGCTTATTGACCCTGCGGTTTATTATGGCCACCCTTCTGTAGATATGGGTATGACCACGCTGTTTGGCGGTTTCGACACCCTTTTTTACGAAGCATACCATTACCACAAACCATTGCCGCCAAAATATAAAGAAGAATGGGAATTGTGCAACCTGTACCCGCTGCTGATTCATTTGCTGCTTTTTGGGTCCGGTTATTTAGGCAGCATCAGGCAAACCTTGCAACGATTTGCGGGTACACAACACCGAATTGTTTAAGTTGCATACTTCAAGACAACCCAACAGCCAAAACTCTGTTTATTATTAAGGACCCACAAGAAAGGAGAACAGCACATGTTATCGGTAACGATTCTGGGAAATAATTCGGCCGTGCCTGCATTTAACCGGCACCCCACCAGCCAGGTGGTTACGCTGGACGGCACCAATTACCTGGTGGATTGCGGTGAAGGCACCCAAATTCAAATGATCAAATACAAGATCCGCAGGGGCAGGATATCGCATGTATTTATTTCGCACCTCCATGGCGATCACTATTTTGGATTGGTGGGCCTGATCAATACATTTGGTTTGTTATCGCATAGCCAGGAGCTGCACATATTTGGGCCCGCACCGCTGCAACAGATCATTGAACTGCAGTTAAAAGTGGCCGAAACACACCTGCCCTACACCCTGCATTTTCACGTGGTGGATGGCAACGCCACACTGGTAGACAATGACCAGATCCTGATCAAAAGCTTTAGAACCGATCACCGCATTCCTACCTATGGTTTTTCGTTTGAAGAAAAAAAGGAGCGCCGCAAATTGCTTATCGACAAAGTGCAGGAGGCCGGTGTACCCGTTTCATTTTATACCAGCCTGCAACAAGGCCTGGATTATATAACCCCCCAAGGCGAGATTATTAAAAACGATTTGTTGACTGCGGCACCAGAACCTGGTAAAAAATATGCCTTTTGCGCCGACACCCGGTACGACGAACGGCTGATTGAGCACATTAGGGGCTTTGATATGATTTACCACGAAACCACTTACCTCGATAACTTCCAGGAACAGGCATACAACCGTTTTCACTCCACCACGCGGCAGGCGGGCAGGCTGGCCTTGAAAGCAGGAGTAAAACGCCTGCTCATCGGCCACTTCAGCTCCAAGTACAGCGAACTGGAACCCTTTGTGCAGGAAACAAGAGAAGTTTTTCCGGCCACCGACCTGGCCATAGAAGGACAGACTTATGAACTATTGTAGGAAATTGCTGCTATTTCCGAAATAATTTGTTGCTTTATAAGTGGAACCAACCAAGGTCCACAATTACCCTTAGCTCACCCAATGAAACATTCAGCACGAACCATACGGCTCGTTTTTTTTGCAGCTATTGCTTCGCTCCTTTCCTTTTCCGTTATTCTGTTCCTTAACATCCAAAAATTAATCGAAACTTATTCCGCTGTAGCGCATTCAAAGGAGGTAGCGTCAAAAGTGCAATCGGCCTATACAGCAATAAAACATGCCGAAAGCTGTGTTTGGGCCTATGTAAGCAGCGGGGAGTATGCCTTTTTGCGGGAAAAAAGGAAGATTGAAAGTAAGTTGCCTCAAGAAATAAAAGACCTGAAAGAAACGGTTAAGGAAAATCCGAAACAGGTGTATAACATGCAGCAGTTTGAATTTCTGGTGGCCCAGCGACTACAACAACTGAATACTTCGCTGAAGCTGCACGAACAGGGAAAGACCAAAAAAAAGCGTAAAGAATCCATTTCCCTGGGCTTGCCGGGGATGCAGCAGTTGGAGGTTTTAGCGGCCAATATACAGCGGGAAGAACTGAACCTGTTGGCACAAAAGGAAAAAGCCAAAAGCCGATATGAATGGCTGATCCCGGGTTTCTTAATATTGCTTTGTATTATATTGTTGCTGCTGCTGATTTTTATTTTCAATTACCTGCAAAACAGGCTCAGAAGTTTCAGTATGGGCCATTACCAAATGCAGGAACCAGGCATGCAGGCACCTTCCTTAAAGGAAGCATTTTCATACAACAATGAGGAGCCAAAAACTTCCGATGAAATAGTAACTAAAGTTGGAAAAGAAAGGCTAGGAAAGCTCTGGACTTTTACCAATACCACCACTCAAAAGGCAGGCACCAGCACACAGGAAAAAAACACCACAACACAAGCGGAAAAAACGGACCCCCAGTTGGATATTGTACCTCCTCAAGAGAAAGTTATGATCCCTCAAGAGGACCAGATTATTGCTCCAGCACCCATGATCATCACTAAGGAGAAACATGCTACTGCCGGGGAGGAAAATATCCCGCTTCCTGAAGAAAGCACTGTCCTTCCGGAGGAACCCCTTGCACCACAAGAGAAAAGTTCTCCTCCCCAGGAGGCTGTTATTTTCCAACCAAAGCAGGAGGTTTCAAGCCCCGGTAAAGAGCCTGATATTGAAAAGTCTAAAATTCTGGAGCAACCTAAGGAAGATCTGGTTGCTTATATGCCGGGGTATATCCAGTTAAAGGCTTCAAAGGAAATGTTTGCAGCGGTTCCGCTGGAAGATGTACTCGGGCAGGTAATGGAAAATTTAAGGGAAATAATTTCGGAAGCCGGAACCATCATTGAAACCAATGACCTGCCAGTGGTCAAGTGCATTCCCGATCAACTGCAACTGTTGTTTCAAAACCTGCTCGGTAGTGGCCTCGGACATCACCAAAACGGCAAAGCCAATAAGATTGTGATTACAGGAGCAGCCATTCACTTTACTGAGTTGCCCGATATGTCGGAAGCCAACTACAGGTACTACCACCGCATAGCGGTACAAGATAACGGCCTGGGTTTTTCACAGGAGTACGTCCGCAAAGCTTTGGAGGTATTTACCCAGCCGCACCCCGATGGGACACTTACCAACACCGGTGATGCATTAGCTATTTGTAAAAAAGTGGTAGCCAACCATGATGGACTTATTTATGTTGAAAACCTTCCGGATGCAGGTACCTCGTTCCTTATTTATCTGCCGCATGACAAATAGGGCAAAAAAAATGTATTGATTTCCGCCCCTTTTACAACTGCCGCCCTGTTGCCTTATTTTATTTCCTGTTGGCTCATTGGTGCATCAGCCATTTATAAAAATGCGGAAACTCCCGTTGCCAGGCAGCTTCGTTATGCTTTTCGTGTGCCCGGATTACGGTGGTGATCTTTGCCTTTGAAACACGGTCGAGCAACTGGCTTACCTGCAGCATATCGGGTACCATATCGGCCCCTTCATCCTGGCCGGCATAAAGGTAAATAGGACAGCGAATGGACCTGCCGCCTTTTTCCAGCGCATCCAACAGCGGTTGCTTTACCACCCAAAACGCCGGCGAAAAAACCCCGGCCCCGCCCCACTTGCCCGGGTTGCGCATCACGGCATACAGCGAAATAAGCCCGCCCATAGAAGAGCCCGCAATAAACTGGTGCTTGTCGCGGCGGCTGACCCTGAAATGCTTGCGTATATAGGGCCGCAGCGTTTTTAAAAGAAATTGCGCATAGGCATCGCCCTCGGCTTTTACCGACATTTTTTTATCGCCCTCACCAAGGGTAAAATCATATGGGCTGTATTCGCTCAGGCGTTTTTCGCCGCCATTGTCAATCGCCACAATCACGCATGATTTGTGGTTTATCCCCATACTGTCCAGGGCTTCATCTACCCCCCACTCGCCGGAAAAAGAAGTGGCGGCGTCAAAAACATTTTGCCCGTCTTGCAGGTACAGCACGGGAAACCGCTCCCTGGTGTGGTAATAATTTTTGGGTAAATAAACCCAAACCCGCCGGTGGCGTTGTAACTGCGGCATGTAAAATGCCGTATCCAACACCCGCACCTGTGCCGATGCCGTGCTTTTTTTAGGCGAAGCCTGCGACCATCCTTTTTCCATAAACAGCACCAATATCAAAAACAACAGGCCAGCTACTGGTTTACCCATTTTTTTGGATTTAATAAAATGAAAAAGCACAAAGAACAAGTGCTGCACCAATGTACAAATTGGGCAGGTTTGATTCTTTGTGCCTAAATGCATGCCCCGTTGCTTTTTCAACAGTGGGCACTAACCGGTTGCGTCCCTTAACTTATCCGGCCAACGCTCCTAAATATGTTTTTACCTGCTCATGTATGGGTGCACTCAGGGGCACCACGGGCAGGCGCAACTCGTTTTTAATGATGCCCAGTTCGGCCAAAAATGCCTTTACCCCGGCAGGGTTATTTTCGGCAAACAGCAGGTCGAAACCCGGTACCAGCTTGTGTTGCAGCGGTTGTGCCGCAGTAAAATCGCCTGCCAGCGCCAGGTCTACAAGCCGGCAAAAATCTTTCGGGAAACAGTTGGCCGCTACCGAAATAACGCCGTCCATACCGCAGGCAATCAGGGGCATTGCCAGGTGATCGTCGCCGCTGGTCACCAAAAAATTATCGGGACGGTTGCGCAATATGTGCATGCACTGCACCATGTTGCCGCTGGCTTCTTTCATCCCTTGAATATTGGGTACATCGGCCGCCAGTCGCAGGCAGGTTTGGGCACTGATGTTAGAGCCCGTACGGCCCGGCACATTATACAGGATAACCGGAACAGGAGCCGCTTCGGCAAAGGCTTTATAGTGCTGGTAAATGCCTTCCTGCGAAGGCTTGTTGTAATAAGGCGATGCGGACAAAATAGCCGCAGCTCTTGCTACCGGAAAATGGGAAAGATCCTTGATGGTTTCGGCAGTGTTGTTGCCGCCGATGCCGATCACCACCGGCACCCGGTCTTTTACTGCATCCAGCGTAAAAGAAAAAACCTGGGCCTTTTCTTCTTTGCTCAATACAGGTGTTTCGCCGGTAGTACCCAGGGAAACTAGGTATTGGGCACCGCCTTCAATAACAAAATCTATGAGGCTTTGCAACGCATTAAAATCAATGCTTTTATCCTGGGCAAAGGGTGTAACCAATGCCACACCGGTACCGCGCAACGTTTCTCTTAAAGACATCAAAAATTAGATAAGCGATTATGTATTTATTTATGCAGCAAATCTGTGTGCAAAAAGGTTCCGGGAAATCTGATCCTGGTCATTTTACCCTTCGGTCCAGAAACCCATTTTGCCAAACTTTTCAATGCGCTGCTCCACACGTTGTGCAGCCGGGATGGCTTTTAATTCCTGGATCACCGGAACAAGGAAATTTTTCAATATTTCAGCGGCTTCATCATAGTCCCAGTGTGCACCACCGGCCGGCTCCGGAATAATATCGTCTACCAGTCCAAAACCCTTCATATGTTCGGCGGTAAGCTTTAGTTGCTCGGCAGCCACTTCCTTTTTATCCCAGCTGCGCCACAAAATAGAAGAGCAACTTTCCGGCGAAATAACCGTGTACCAGGTGTTTTCCATCATGTACACCCGATCGCCTACACCAATGCCCAGTGCGCCACCCGATGCCCCTTCACCAATAATCACACAGATCACGGGCACTTTCAGGCGGATCATTTCATAAATATTCCGGGCAATGGCCTCGCCCTGTCCCCGCTCCTCGGCTTCCAGACCCGGAAAGGCACCTGGCGTGTCAATCAGGGTAACAACGGGTTTGCCAAATTTTTCGGCCAGCTTCATCAGGCGCAGGGCCTTGCGGTAGCCTTCGGGGTTGGCCATGCCAAAGTTGCGCATTTGCCGCATCTTGGTATTGATGCCTTTTTGCTGCCCGATCACCATCACGGTTTCTCCGTCGATCTGGCAAAAACCGCCTACCATGGCTTTGTCGTCCTTTACATTCCGGTCGCCGTACAGCTCCAGGAAATTGGTGGTCATTTTATTAATGTACTTCAGCGTGTAGGGCCGGTCTGGGTGGCGGCTCAACTGCACCCGCTGCCAGGATGTAAGGTGTTGCGTTATTTCGCGGCGTTTGTCCAGAATGCTTTGCTCCAGCCGTTGAATGGGTTCGGAGTAGTCAATCTTTTTTTGTTCGGAAGCATGTTTCAGCCGTTCTATTTCATCGATCAGATCTTTCACCGGCTTCTCAAAATCCAAAAACTGACGATTCGCGTTTGCAGGCATATACAATTAAATAAGGGCGCTAAAATTAAGGGATGCGGGGGATATAGGGCAAAATTGGTTGTGGCAGCGGGGAAGAAGGGAAGAGAATGAACAGATGAACAGAAGAACAAGGAACAGATGAACAGAAGAAGTAGGGAGAGAATATCGAACAAGGAACAAGGAATGTTGAACCGCAGAAGGGAATTATAAATTATGTATTATGAATTGGGTGAGAAATCCATTACTCATAATACATAATTTCTAATTCATCATTCCCTTCGACATTCATCTGTTCCTTGTTCGTCTGTTCGATATTCCTTAGGCTGTAATCTTAAACTCTTTTGGTTGCGGCACCCGGCTGCGGATGTGCCGGCGAAAGGTCCACACCTGCCGGATGTTATGAACGGGCAGCAGGGCCTGCGGGTATAGTTCTTCGTTATCGGAAAGCAGCACCCACATATCGTCGCTTTTGCGGTACACCCGCTTAACCAGCAGTTGCTCGGTGGTTAAAATAATGTACACCGAAAAGTTTTTCACATCGTGCCAGTCTTCATGCGGCAACATGGAAGCCAGCAGCACATCGCCGGCAAAAAAAGTAGGCTCCATGCTGTCGCCATCCACTTCAAAATAGCTCCACACCGCACCCGAAGGATTCACACCAGGCGGCAGCGAATATTTTTCCAACGTTTCCAGGTAATCAGTTTGTTCAAAACCCTTGACATAGCCAGCCTGCGCCTTAATACCGATCAGGGGCACCATCAGGGGCTGCTTTTCCTGCTTTTGTTCGCGGCGCATTTCATAATAAGGGAGCGCCGCGCCGCGGTGGGCTGGCGTGGGTACACCCAAAATTTCTACATCCTGTGAAAAATTTTCACTTTTTCTTTCTTCCAAAAACGCTTTTACCCGCAATTGGGTAGCCCGGCTCTGGCGGCATTTACCCCCCTCCATTTTATTGATCATTTCGCGGGTCAAGCCCAGCGCTAATGCAAATTCTTCCTGCGTCAGGTTGTATAACTGCCTGATTTCCCGAAGGTTATAGTGTGGAGTAGCCATAGTTAACCAATTGTGAATAAAAACGTGAATTACTTGTGGATAATGTGAAAAAATGTAACTTTATACTTCACAAATCTAAAGAAAAAATTCACACCATGCAAACCATTGGAAAACAACAGCAGCCGTTTCAGTTTTCGTACCCGCTGAAGTATAAAGTGGTGCGCGACCTGAAGATCGTTACCGAGCAGGTAGGCGATTTGGTGGTGGAAGGCCAGGGTTATTTTAACCCCGCTGCCTCCCCCATCGATGTATTCGACCGTTATTCGGTAGACATCGAGTTTGTGAAATGGAACGGAACCGACATCCGCCCGGTGCTGGAAGTAATGGGCAACCTCGAAGACATTGAGGAAGCAGCCATCCGCTTTTTTGCCGGTATGCTCGAAGGCCGCAGCGGCAACCTGCGCCAGGCAGCGTAAGGGAGTCCGAAGAGGACACTTAGGACTTTCAACTAATTAAAGAACGAATAAACACCACATAAGATGCAACTGAGAAAAGCAACACGAAAAAAAGCAAAGATCCGCCTCGGCCTGTCCGCAGTTTCCGGCGGTGGTAAAACATATTCGGCGCTGCTGGTGGCGCAAGGCATTTGCGGCGACTGGAGCAAAGTGGCCATCATTGATTCGGAGAACAACAGCGCGGATTTGTATGCACACCTCGGCGATTTTAATGTGCTGCCCATCACCGCACCTTTTTCACCGGAAAAATATGTTGAAGCCATTCATACCTGCGAAAAGGCCGGCATGGAAGTCATCATAGTCGACAGCATCACACATGAGTGGGATGGCAAAGGCGGTTGTCTGGAAATAGTGGAGCAACTGGGTGGCAAATACCAGGACTGGGCCAAGGTTACGCCCCGCCACCAGGCGTTTATCGATGCCATTATCCAAAGCCCCTGCCACATGATCACCACCGTTCGGCGCAAGCAGGATTATGAAATGATCAAAGACGGCAACGGGAAGGTAAAGGTGGAAAAAGGCGGCCTGAAGGAAATTACCCGCGAAGGGTTTGAGTACGAGCTGACCATCAACCTTGAGTTGGACCTGCGCCACAACGCCACTGCATCAAAAGACCGGACCGGCCTGTTTATGGGCAAGCCTTCGTTTGTGCCTTCGGCAGAAACCGGCAAGCTGATAGCCCAATGGTGCGAGCAGGGAGAGGAAGCCTTTAACCTGAAGCCGGGCACCGAATGGCATAGCCGCGTACAGGAATGCAGCACCCAGCGTGAGCTGGTAGACCTCTACAACCGGTACAAATCGGATGTAGATGCCAACCCCCTTTTGCAGCAATTGATTGCTAACCGCAGAAACACCATCAATGGAAAACAAAGCATTGCAGCGTAACAGCCTGCCGGTTATCAAGGCTGGATTGAGCAAAAAGCAGATTGCTTCACTAGCTACGCAAACCGTGGCGCAGGTAATGGAATCCGAATCGGCCCTGCCGGTGGCGGAGGCCATTGCCGCCATGGAGGAATTTGCCAAACAAGTGCGCAAAGACGAGCGGTTTGTAGATATGTTGCGCGATGAGATCATTATGCACAATGGCAGGCTGCATACCCCTTCCGGCGCCAAGCTGGAAGTAACAGAAGCTGCGGTGCAATACGATTATGCACAAGATGGAAGCTGGCGGGCTTTGACCGAAGAAATAAATGCCCTGCTGGAAACACGCAGGCAGCTGGAAGCAAAACTGCGCACCATAGCACCGGGCAAAATGTGGGTAGACCATGAAACCGGCGAAGTGCTAGAAGGACCGCAAAAAAGTTCGCGTTCCACTTATCGCATCACCCTTTCAAAATAAAGACCATGAGTAACACCATATTGAAAGATTGTGTGGAGATTGTAAAAGACCTGGCGGGTAACGAATACCTGTATTTCGATACGGCGGTGGAGGTAAAAACTTCACCGCACTCCCACCCTTTTTTGGCCTGGGGCGTTTGCGCCAGCCCAAAAGACGAATTGTATGTAATGGACAGTGAAGAGGAATGGCATCGCATAGAGCCCTTCATTGGCAATACGCCGCTGATCGTTTCCAGCCTGTACCAAAGGCTGATGCTGATGCGCAGGCAGTATGCTAAAGCAAGCTGATGAGGATTTACGATTGACGATTTTGGATTTACGATTGAGAATACCGCAATTGAAATAAAATCGTAAATCGTCAATCCCAAATCGTAAATAACATTCAGCTTTCAACCTAAAAAACACCTATCAAATGACCCAACAAATGAGTTTTCGAAATATGGTGGCGGTGCAACCGGTAAAAGATCCGGCGGCACCAAAGGCCAAGCCCAAAAGGCAGCCGCGCCATTATGTAAATACCCTGGAGTACGAGCTCATTACCTCGTTGGTGATGCAGCAATATACCCACAACGGCGAAGTGCGCTTCGACCAGTTGCTGGCCATGCCGCAGGAAGACCGGATTCCGGTATTGATGCAGGACTTTGGCGTAAAGCGCATGCACCACATGATATTGATGATGGTAAAAGCGTTTTGCTATAACCTGCGCCTGCCTAAGATCAAAAAGCTTTCCGATACCAAAATGAGCGGTGTAGCCTGCGATTTTATGGTGGCGGCAGGGGAGGACAACCTGGCACTGGAAGACATCATCTTGTTTTTTGAGCGGTCAAAAGGTGGCAAGTATGGCCCTATTAAAAGTATGGCTTATCACTACCAGATGATGCAGTTGTTTGAGCAATACCGCAAAGAACGGCGTGCCGCACAACAACAGCCCGGCACCGAAGTGGAAGTGCCACTAAAAGCCGTCAAGAGCGAAGAACGGATTGCACCGGAGCCGACGCCGATCGGCGACCTGCTTCAAGGGGCACTGGTCATAGACATGAGTAAGAAAATGAGTGGGTAAATTCAAGGGATGCAGCAAACATCCCTTTTTTTGTGTATTTACTTTTTTGTGGCCAACCATTTTAACTGGTTAATTTTTACATACGCATTGCTGTTTTAATTACCTGCATTTTTTATAAGGGTTTCAGGATGTTTTATAAAATCACGCTGCATTAAACATCCATAACAATAACGCTGGGCACCCATCTCCCTTTTTCCTGCCCTCCTCAATTACACCTGTTAACAATTCATTTAGGGGGAAATTCCCCTTCACAATGGGGCAAAGCACCCTGTTTTAAGGTATGCGGCCAAAGTATGTTTGAATTGTCAACGAACAACAAACAAACCACTTCCAATGAAACCGCAACTCCAATTCCGCACTTACGTACTTCGCACCAGATCGGGAGAACCCATCGAGTTTTCGATGCCCCGGATTCCAAACGTATGGACGGTGCATTACTGGCGGGGCGAAATGCTGCTGCTCTGCAAAAACTAACCCGGTCCTTCCCCTTTTTCTCAATACACGTGTACTGCCATCCTCCTGTGAATACTGTTTTGACAACCATTAAAAACAAACCAGTCATGAAACAACCAATGTTCCGCATTGCAGGATTCGCAGCGGTTCTTTTTACCGCCACCACCTCTTTTGCCCAAATTGCACAATCCAGCGTAAAACCCGAACAGGTCATCAACCTCTCGGCCAGCATTTCCAGTGCCAGTAAAGACGCTGCGGTAATGGACAACCTGAAAGCTACCAATGCCAGGCTGCACGAAAGATTTATCCGCAGGTTTCCTACAGCCTCCAACATCACCGTATCCCAGTATAAAAACACCACGGCTTTGTATTGCAAGGTTGACGGCATACGCAACAATGTGCTGTTTACCAACCGAGGTGTATGGCTGCACACAGTGCGCTACTATGGCACCGACCAACTGCCAAAGGAAGTTTACAACCTTGTAGCGCAGGCTTTTCCGGAGTATTCGATGTTGCAGGTTGCCGAAGTAAGCACCCCGGCAGGCACAGCCTACCTGGTAGACATAGAAGTGAAAAAGCTGTTTAAAACCATCCGTGTAGTTGATGGCGACTGGGATATTTACCAGCAAATGATCAAACAATAAGGGCCGCAACTAACCTAACTGCATTCATTTTTTTTGGCAAGCAATCTAAGCACAGGGATTCCAACGCCGCTCCTTTCCAGGAGCGGCTTTTTTTGCTGAATAAATGGGAATATTTAAAGAGTAACCAACTCCCGCCGCAATGCTTCTAACACCATGCCCACGCGGCTTTGCACATTCAGCTTTTGAAACAACTGTTCGCGATAGCCGTCAATGGTGCGTTCGGCAAGGTGCATCTGGTCGGCAATTTGTTTATATGTGAGGTCGCTGCTGGCCAGCCGTAAAAACGTACGTTCCCGGTCGGAAAAATGCTGCTCCTGCTCATCGCGTTTTTGCAGCAACCGCCGGTAGCGCAGGTTCATCTCGTCGGCATTGTAGTAGCCGCTCAGGCACACTTCTGCCAGCGCCTTTTCCAATTCATCGGGATGGATGCCTTTGAGCAAATAAGCACAACACCCGGCACGCACCATTTTTAAAATGGTGGCGTCATCGTCCTTCATCGAAAGGGCCACTACTTTTACCTGTGGGTATTTTTGCGTTAGCGCTGCAGCCGTTGTAGGGCCATCCATTACCGGCATGTTTACATCCAGTAAAATTATTTCCGGCAGCTCGGCACAGCCGGCCAGCTTCTGCATCAGCACTTCTCCATTGGTGGCATCCGCCACCACACGATACCCGTTAAAACTTTCAATCATCATTTCCAGTGATTTTAAAAACAACTGGTGGTCATCGGCAATGGCAATATTTACTTTCATGAGGCTTGTTCTTTTGCTGGTAAAATAATATGCACCCTGGTGCCGGTGGGCTCATGGGCCTTCCAATGAATAGTGCCGCCAAGCAGGTGCACCCGGTGCCGCATATTCATTAATCCCACTCCGTTGGTTATGTGCACCTGCGGGTTAAAACCAATGCCATCATCGGCAATATGCACCTCCAGGTGTTCGCCCTTTTGGTGCAGCGAAATATCGATGCGGGCCGCCTGGGCATGTTTCATACAATTTTGTAATGCCTCCTGCACAATGCGAAACAGCATCAACTGGGCGTCGGCGCTCAGGGGCAAACCATCCACCGATGCATTCAGGTGCACCTCCACTCCAACGGTATTATTCAGCCGGTCTACTTCACCCTGTACATTGCGCAGCAGGTTAAACTGGTGCAACCATTCTCGGTTCAGCGACTTGCTCAGGCTGCGCAATTCACTAATGGCCTGTTCCAGGGTTTTATCGGCAGTGATCAGTGTTTCGGGTGTTTGTTGCAGTTGGCGTTGGGTAATGCCCAACATCAGGCGGGCACTGCCCAGGAGCTGTGCTACGTTGTCGTGCAGTTCCTGCCCGATCTGGTGAAATGTAGCTTCCTGCGTTTCCAGCTTCATCTGCAGCAGCTCCTGTTCAAACTGGCGTTGCAGCAACTGCCGCTCCTGCATGTCCCTGTTGCGGCGCCTGTTGTACCGGATAATGGACACCACAAAAACGGCCACCAGAAACAGTACCAGCAGCACTGCGGCCAGCACCATTATGAAAAGCTCTTCACCTTTGTTGAACATAAAAAAGCATAACTAAGCATGATGTATAATAAAATATTCAGGCTTTGGTTAATGAGTTGCCTGCTTTGATCGGCAATGGTGCGGTGGTGCTGCAACAGGTACTGGTACGTAGCCAAAAAGCAAAACACGCCGGCATAAAAAACCAGCAGGGCTGCCAGTATCCAAAACAAGGGCAATGCGGTAATGGCAACATTGCCCGGTGGCCGAAAATAAAAAAATACCAGCACCAGCCACACTACGTTCAGGAAGGCGCTGGCCAGGTATGTAAGCGATGGAAATTGCGAAAAGGTTTCGGGGCTGCGGTAAACCATCAATGCCATAAACACATAAGCCGGAATGGAAAGCAGCATGGTGCGGCAAATGCTGCGATGCGGCATTTGCCGGCAATAAAACACCACCAGCAAAATGTACTCGAGGGGCACATAAATGTGGTGGGGCAAATGGTCGCTGCTGCCCGACTGGCGCAGGTAAAGCACCACCAGTTCGTTAACCATGCCGCACACCAGCAGGGCCTGCAGCAGGCGCAGGCCCGGAATTGTTGCCGGCGAAGCCCAAAATGAAGAAAAAACTGCGCCGCCAAAAACAAGAAAGTAAATATTTTCCAGAAGGCCGGGCATGCGCTGTTTAATACATTCCGAATATGGTTTTTGCCATCTGCCTTGCAGATACCGCTGTAGCTCTTTCGGTGCCGGCCAGGGCCAGGGCGTTTTCCATATCGCCGCTGCCTTTTGGGGTTCCATTTCGCCGTGGGGTCACTTCGCTGGCCGCACTGGCTTCCAAAACATCGGCAACGGTAAGACTGCTCTGGTGCACTTCGCCATTAATGTTGCGCATCAGGCTGGCCTCCATCGATGCCACGTTTGTGCCGCGGTTCCTGGCGCCATTCGTCATTTCATCCATATCCAGCGGCACCGATTTGGCCACCGAAACCTCTCCGTTTTGCATTATGCTGCCTTCTTTTACCTCAGCCACACCTTTCAGGATAATGGTGGTTTTTTTCATGTATTTGCCAAACATGTAACGTATCCCTTCGCACCGCGGCTGTGCCAAAATTTGCAGGATGATTTCTTTACCAAATACACCTGATACAATGTGCCGCCGCCGATCCATCAGGGCCTTCAGCTTTTTAAAATCGCGGTCGTTGGCAAAATCCGATTTGATCCGGTCGATAAAACGCTGCGCCGCCAACACGTCTTCGCAATAGTCCTGCACCATCTTATGCGCATATTCGTTGGTAACGGGTTGCCCAAACCCTGCGACGTTGCTTTTATCGTCGGCCAGTTTTATTTCCAGCATCGAATCTTCATCGCCTTTGCGTTTGCCTTTCAGCACCATCTTATTAACCAATTGGGGTGCAGGCTGCTCCTTAGTTGATGCAGCCTTCTTAACAGTTGCTTTTGTCATGATGATTTTTTTGAAGTGTAAAAAAAGGCTTCACAAGGCCGAAACACCCGGACCATGCGCTGGTTCCGGAATGGAAATAAAGCGGTGTTTTTAAGGGGATGGGCGGGAGCAACTATATGCCCGGTGAACATATAATTAAAAATCTACAACTACAAGTGCTGGTGCGGCAATACGGGAAAAATCCCGGGGTTGCTTAATGACCTTTTCTTTTAAGTGGGGCGCTGCCGAAACCAAAAGCAACTGGCTGCGGTTTTTATACAGTTCAACGCCGCTTTTTTTCAACCGGCCCGCTGCAGGGCTTCCATTGCATTTTATTTGCAGTAATTTGGAAACACCAACCCACATGCATACAGGGTGCAGGCCATTGCAGGTGCTGCGGCTACCATTCAAGTAAAAACCGTTTACCTGCAGGCCTGCCACCTTTATTTTTAAACCCGATTATGCCATCTAAACTGCACATACCCACCTACACCAGCAAAGACTTTATTGTGATGGTAGCCAGCATGCTCCCATTTTCGGTGTTTATGGGTCATGTGTTGTTCGGCGATCAGTATTACCAGCATGCCGGCAGCTTTTTGCTGATCACGCTTGTTTTGTTTGCCATTTGCGGCAGCACATTTTTTCTATACGGCATTGTGGCTTTGTGGCTGAGCCGGCGGCTGCCGCACGACCGGCAGATCCCTAAAAAGCTGGCCATTTCCATTGGGTTGTTCCTGCTTATTTCCGTTACTTTTCTCAACCTGCTGCTGCGCCTGCTCGATAGCATTGCGTTGTATGGCTACAGCTACCGCACCGAGCATTTCTGGAACCTGTTTGCCGTATTGGGTTCGCTCAATATCCTGCTCACCTTTGTGCACGAATGCATTGCCTATTTTGAACGGTACAAAGCCACCGCTATTGAAACCGAAACCCTGAAACGGGAATATACACGTAGCCGCCTGCTGGGGTTACAAAGCCAGGTAAATCCGCATTTTTTATTCAACAACCTCAATACCCTTTCGAGCCTGATACAGGAAGACAATGAAAAAGCAGAGGCCTACCTCGATGAATTGAGCAAGGTGTACCGGTACCTGCTGCGCCACAACGATGCACAGCTGGTAACCCTGGACACGGAGTTGCGCTACCTGCAATCGTACGTATACCTGCTGCAACAACGCCATGGCAGCGGCCTGCAGTTGCAGGTGTTGGTAAATGAAGCGCAAAAAACATTACACATTCCTCCCCTTACCCTGCAAATGATCCTGGAAAACTGCATGACCAACAACAGCCTCTCCAAATCGGCGCCCCTGGTCATCTCTATTTGCTCTGAGGAAGATCACTGGTTAAAAGTGCACAATAATGCCCAGCCCCGCGTAGGCCAGGATGGAGCCAATCCCGACGACAGCCTCGATAATATCATCAGCAAAATTCACCTCTTGTGCCGCGAGGAAGTTTCGATTCGATCCAGTGCAACGGAGCGGGTCATTTTCATACCCCTTATTACCTGCCTGGAGGAGGTTGCCGCATGAACCGATGGCCCAAACCCACGCAGCCCGAATGGCTTGCCTTTAGCGGGCTTACCGTGCTGATGGCCATAGTGCTGCAATTGATCTTATTTGGCAACGAGGGCATAACGCAGGCAAGCGCCTGGCTGGTGTCTTTCCCCTTTATTTGTGTGCAGGGTTTGTGCATCTGGTACCTGCAGTTGCTGGCCATGCACAGTTTGCGGCGGCGGCTGCCGCACATCGGGCAAACGGGTTTGCGCATAGCGCTTTTGGTAGTGCTGGTGCTGGTGCTTACCAATGCATCATTTGCCTTTACCTACCGGGCCTTTCATACCACCAGTTTTCTCAATTTTGTTTGGCAGCCAAAGGTGACCTATCAAAGTTTTGCGCTGTCGCTGGCCGTCACGCTAATCAGCACTTCCATTTGGGAGGTAGGCTACACGTTTACATTATGGAAAAAAAGCCTGGCGCAAAAAGAACGGCTGCAACAGCAAGCCCTGGAGTACCAGTTTGAAACCCTGAAAGGACAGGTGAATCCCCATTTTCTGTTTAATTGTTTCAATACCCTTTCATCGCTTATTTCGGAGGAACCCGACAGGGCGGAGGCTTTTTTAAACGAACTAAGTAAAGTGTACCGTTACCTGCTGCGCAACAACCGCGACAGCCTCAGCACCCTGCAGTCAGAAATGGAATTTATACAGTCTTACCTGGTGCTGCTCCAAACAAGACATGGCGAAGCCGTGCAACTGCATACCAAAATAGACAAACGTTATAATCAATACCTGATTCCTTCCCTTACGCTGCAACTGCTGGTAGAAAATGCGGTGAAGCACAATTCGGCATCGAAGAGCAGCCCGCTCAACATCGATATTTTTACTGCTGCCGGAAACATACTGGTAGTAACCAACAATGTGCAGAAAAGAACAAAGGCCTTTGTATCGCATGGTATTGGATTGGAAAACATCCGTGCTAAATTTGAACTGATGAAGCAACCCGGTTTCCAGGTAATGGACATGGCCCAAAACTTTACTGTGGTGCTGCCGCTGATTTGGGCCCCGGCATGGGAGCAAACGCAAAAAGCAACCTTCAAAACCGAAACGATAGCCACACACCAAAATCTTGCATTATGAACATATTGATTGTAGAAGACGAAGAACTGGCAGCGAAAAAATTAGCCAAGGCCGTCACTGCGCTGGATGAAGAGGCCCACATAATGGGTGTTACCGACAGCATTCAAACAACTGTTGACTGGCTGGAAGAGCACCCACGGCCAGACCTGATCCTGATGGACATAGAACTGACCGACGGACAAAGCTTTGAGATATTTAATTTAACCGAAGTAAAAAGCCCGGTGATCTTTACCACTTCCTACGATGAATTTGCGTTGAAGGCATTTAAGGTAAACAGCGTGGACTACCTGCTCAAACCCATTCAAAAAGAAGACCTGCAGGCGGCACTGGATAAATACCGGCGGCTAAAGCAGGCCTTTGCACAACCCGTTGCGGCCGCTAATGCAAACACGGCCGAAACGGGAACCGGTGCAGGTGTAGGATCGCTGGAGCAAATTATCCGCGAACTGCAACAAAAGCTGCAGCCCAAAGAATACCGCAAGCGGTTTTTGGTAAAACAGGGCCAGAAACTGATCTCCATTGAAACCGAAGAAATCGCTTATTTCTACAGCGACGGCCGGGTAAACTTTTTTAAGACGGCCGACAACCGCAAGTACATTACCGACTACACCATGGAGGAATTGGAAGAAATGCTGGACCCGGTGCAGTTTCACCGCATCAGCCGGTCGTTTTATGTTTCCATTAAAAGCGTGGCACAGATACACGATTATTTTGGCAACCGCCTCATCCTTGAACTAAAACCCACGCTGGAAAAAGATGCCATCGTAAGCCGGGAAAAAGTAGCCGATTTTAAAAAGTGGATGGGTAAATGATGGATCAGGAATAAAAAATTTACCTGTAAAAATCCAAACAAATAAACGCCTGTATGGATTTATTTAAATATTGTTGACAGGTGGCCAAGTCCATTTATTATTGGCTTATTATACTGCTCCACTACACAGCGGTAGTGTAACTGCCGAACAATGATCTGGTGTTATTTACCACAGTGGTATTAAAGCCTTATTAAGGAACGGCCCGCAATCAGACTAGAAGTGATTGCGGGCCTGTTTTTTGACTCCTTTTTACTGGAGCAAAAAAGTAACAGCATAAGTAAAGACCTTGCTTTCTCAATTACGCTTTTTTAATTGCTACATCGCACAACAAGTTATCAATCGGTAAACTCTTTTAAATGCTCATACCTAACCAGGATGAATTTGGCAGGGAGAAAAATAAGCTCAAGCTCCATTGGGACAAATATTACCAGGCTCCTATCATACAACTACAACTTTAAACTGCAATTCTATTTTCAGGCATGCCCTTATACCGGCATCATCATAATCACCGAAAGCACCCCTTCCCGAACCTGGATATCCAGTTCACCGCCAACGGCGCCAATCCGCCGCCGCAGTTCCTCTACCTTTTTTTCCACTTTGGAAGAGCGCAACTGCAAGGCTACCCGTTCATCGTAACATTTTACCACCAGGCGGCCCTTTACCAGGTTCATATTTACCAAAACATTCCTGGCTTCGCCTTGCTCTACCGCCAGCCACAGCAGTTCTTTGATCACCACAAAAGCTTCATGGCGCTTTTTCATATCCAGTTTCAGCAGGGGCACTTTTTTACCAACGGCCACACTGATCAGGGCTTCGTAGCGGCTTTGCAAAGCAGCCACAAATTCCTGCAGCCGCACCAAGGTATCCTGCAGCGAATCTTTACTAGGATCAATGCTCCAGATCATGTCATCCATTAAAATGATCATGTTGTGGCTGCGCTCCGAAATCTGGTCGAGGTAGGTTAAAGATTGCTGCAGGTCCTGGCCGCTTTTTATGCGGGCCATTTCGCTCAGGATATTGATGTGGTGCAGCGCAGTGTTCAGCTCCTCGTGCAGGTTACCTGCAATTTGGAGGCGTGTTTGCTGCACGGCACGCAACCGGCGCATCCGCTCCCTGTCGAACCACACCACCGCACCTGCCACAATCAACGCCAGCACACTGTAAAACCACCACGATTGCCAGAATGGCGGACGGATAACGACCGGGAACAACCGAAATTCGGGAGAAGCTACGCCGTCGCCGTTTTCGGTGCGGAGCCGCAACTGGTAACTACCCGGCGGCAGATAGCTGAATATTGCCTCCGGCTTGTTTCCGGCGGGAATCCAGGTTTTATTCAGGCCTTCCAACCGGTAATAATATTGCAGCTTGTTGCCTGGTGCAAAATGCAGCGAACTAAAAGCAAAAGAAAGGGAGTTTTTGTGGTACGGCAACACCAGCCGCTCTTCCTGCCGCAAAGAATCCAGCAACAGGGACTGATCGCCCACCCGCAGGCTGGTGATCTGAGGCTTGTGCGGCGTACCGGTTTCTGTTGCCTTTTGCGGGTTAAACACCAGGAAATTGTGATCGGTAACAAAAACCATACGCCCATCGGAAAGAGCAAAAGCACTGGCCACCGGAAAATTATCGTAGCTGATACCATCCCTTCGGTCGTAAAAAGTGTGGGTGCGTTGTTGCAGGTTTACACGGCACATGCCGTTGGCCATGCCTACCCACAAAATGCCCTGGGCGTCCCTGCGCCCCGATACCGCCGAATTGGAAGGCAACACGCCTTCGGCGGTTCCCAACTGCTCCACCGTGCCGCGCTTTATATTCAGGATATTAATGCTGCCGGCAAGCACCACCAGCGTGGAATCGTTGTACACGATCACATCGGTGGGGCTGCCCGAACTGATCCTGGAGGCCACCCGTCCTTGTTCGCCATAGGTGCGCAACAATGCATCGGTACGGGCATCTACCCGAAGCAGGCCGTGGCCCCAGGTGGCCACCCAGATTTGCCCCTTATGTGCTTCCAGTTTTTGTATCAATCCGGTTTGCATTACCAGCTTGTACCCAGAGGTTTCTTTTGCTGCGGGTGTGTATTCCCATTTTACCAGCCGGCCGCCCTGTGTGCCAAACCACAGGTTGCCCCATTCATCTTCTGTAACCTGCCTGATGGTGCGGCCGTTAAATTCGGGTGGCTTTACGGTGGTTTTGGTTTCCTTTACAGGATCGTAAATATGTAGCTCGCCATTTTGCATGGCCAGCCAAATTTTACCGGTTTTTCGGTGCTGGTGTAAATCCCAAACCAGTCCATTATCAGCAAAAGGCAGCAACGCATTTGGTACGGGCAGGGGGTTCCATTTTTTGTCGTAACAATACAGCCCTACGCCCCAGCAACCCACAAATATCTTGTCCTTTGTTTCCAGCACTGTTTGCACCGGGCCTTCCCGGGGTGTTCCTCCCGGCCGAAGCAACCCGTAGGTTTCAAACAGCTGCGCACCGGGGTTAAAATAAAAAAGCCCGTTATCGGTGCTGATCCACAGGTTGCCCTCGCGGTCTTCAAACAGGTCGTTTGCGTGGTCGAACTTAATATTTTGTTCATTGTTAAAACCGTTGGCCACCGGCAGCAGTTTGCTGCCGTTTTCGGCAAGCTCTACCAACAGCGGGTTGCCACCGATCCACTGCCTGCCATTGCGTTGCTCAAAAAACATATTGATCTCGTGGTAGCGCATACCCAGCGCAGGTCCCAGCGAAAAGCTGGTGTCCTTGCCTTGTTCGGGTCGGTAGCGGTGTACTACGGGCATGCCGGTACCATTGGCCCAGGTAAAAAAGCTGACGAGGCCCGACCGGCTTGCATGCACCCCTAAAAAAGGCCCTGCAGTTGGCGGCAACGGCGATTTCGGGTACCCTTTGCCGTTATACCCATGTACCTGAAGCCTGCGGCCTTGCGGATAAAACTGGAGCAATGCGGAATCGGCACTGGCCCAATAACATTGGCGCAGGCTATCCCAGGCAATCCGGTTTACCTGCCACCCTGCAGGCGCCGGCAACAGCAGGTCGGCAGGCACAAAGCGGTTGCGTACCGAATCGTAGCGAAAAATGCGGCCGTTGGCTTCGTGCAGGTACAGGTTGCGATCGCCGCCATGAAACAGGTATTTTCCCGAATAATAAGTTTGCGGCGGCAGCCCCTGCACCACTACCCGCCGAAAGCGGAATTTTCGGGTGTCGAATATGCCGATATCGTTGTTGTGGGTAATAACCCAAAGCCGTTGCTGCCCATCGGAAAACAAGCCGGCAATGCTGTTGGCAGGCAGGGAAGACAGGTTACCCGGCTGGTGTGTAAACAAGCGGAAATTAAACCCATCGTAGCGCTGCAGGCCATTGAGGGTGGCCACCCACAGGTAACCGTCGGGGTCCTGTACTACACCGTTTACCAGGTTAGACGCCAACCCGCTGGCTGTGGTCAGGTGCCGGAATGCGTATTGCCTGGCCTCCTGGCCCCGGGCCGGAGCAGCAAATAAAAGCAGGGCAAATAAAATGCGGACGATTGGTTGCAAAATGGTGGCGGTTGGCTGCACCAAATGTAATGGCAACCATCGGTAATCAGGAACAGTTCGGCAGTTTGAAGTGGCAATTCATACGCGGTTTTATTCAATTGATACCGGCAGCCTTCGGTTTGCCGCAAAGGAGCACGGGCTAATACGGTACGATTGGTGCACCCAATGGCGCAATTCATTCACCTCGTTATTTTATTTGCCTAACAAAAAAGCAATTTTTGTAGGGCATTAATACGAGAACAGCACCGCAACCAAAACCAACTTAAAAGGCTTCCATCGTGGATTGTAAACCACCCAGGCACGGGAAAAAATGCCCGGGCCACAAAAACAAAAATGACCACGCCAACCAAAACCAACTGCCAGGTTCACGGTGGAAGCCTATCAACTAAACCTGCTTAACCAAAGCCATGGACCATTTCCTGCTTCAGCAGCTGCAACAACTGCGCACTCAATTGTTTCAAACGGAACTGCAACTGCAGGCCGCAAACCCCGGCACCACCGGGTGGAATGATGCGGTGCACCGAATGCAGCAGGTATTGAAGGCTTGTACCGATTGTACTGCGTTTGCAGCAACCTGCCTCTATCCCCTGGTTTACAGGTTTGAACCGGCCTTGATCGATTTACTGAACCAACTGCAAAACGGCATCATGGCGCAACACCTGGCCCTTTGTCTCCAAACCTTCCCGGTTGGTGGTGAAGCAAATTCCACAAAAACGGCTCCCGAAACCATTCGGGATGCATTTGATGCAGTGGTGCTGGGCCACATGCAATACCTGGTGCATTTGCAAAACAACCTGTTGCCCGTATTACAGCGATATTATTCCCCGGAAGAGTTGCAGCAAGTGGCCCTGCAGGATCCCGTTTGGCAAGCCGCGGACAATACCCAACAAAAATCCGAAGCAGCATTCCGGAGCCAGTTGTACCAAGCAGAAAACGAGGCAGCCAAAGCCGCATCCCGCACTTGTAGCAACCAGCAGGCACTGGCCATGCATTATTAAATACAGGAATTTATTCAATAGCGATAACATGAAAAAGATAGCCATCATTACCGCTGCCCTTGCATTAATTGTAACCGCGGGTATTGCCGCAGCCAATGCACCCAAAAAAAGCCCATCCACCCGCACTGAAGGTTTGAAGCTGCCCGATGGGCCTGCCGACAGCCTCATGATGCGGGGCGAATACCTGGTAGCCATTATGGGTTGCGACGACTGTCATACACCCAAGAAGATGGGCCCTCATGGACCCGAACCCGATGTATCGCGCAGGTTTATGGGCCACCCGGCAAACCAGCCGCTGGCACCCATCGACACTTCGGCCCTGCGCCGCTGGGTACTTTTTGATATGGGCCAAACTGCTACGGTGGGCCCCTGGGGCATATCCTATGCGGCCAATATTTCTTCCGATGCCACCGGCATTGGTACCTGGAGCGAAGCACAGTTTTTTACGGCAATCCGGAAGGGTAAGTTTAAAGGACTGGAAGCTTCGCGGCCGCTGCTGCCCCCAATGCCCTGGATGCAATACGCCAAGGCTTCTGACGAGGATCTGAAGGCAATTTTTGCTTATTTAAAAAGCAGCCGCCCGGTACAGAATGTAGTGCCCGAAGCGGTGCCGCCCACAAAGATTCCTTCCGGACGGTAAGCAACATTACTGTACCAGCAATCATTTTGCAACAAAAAAAGCAGCTACAATTTGTGGCTGCTTTTATATTTAAGTAAGAACCCTTAACCCTTTATAATTGGCAGGGCTAACTCCCTGAAAACTTCACTCCAAAAGTCAGAACATAACCGCATCTGCTATTTACTTTACTTATGAATAATAAAAATGACCTATCTGTGGTGCAACTGTGGTAAATATGCACCGCAGAATGTTCTTTCGGCAATTAGGCCGAAATATGGTACTTTTTAGATATTTGTAAGCTAAACACCCCGGCCATTTTGGCCGCATAAACCCTACGAAGCAGGATGACTGACCCTTACGTTAAACGAATGCTTGATTTTTTTCCAGCCTTGTTTTGTGTGTTGGATAGCCAACACCGGCTGGTGCATGTAAGTAAGGGCGCCCTGCACCTGCTGGGGTATTACCCTGCCGAAATTACCGGCCTTCCAGTACAGCAGTTATTGGCCGAAGAAGACTTTGCCCGTACCATTAATGCCCTCAATGAATTGATGGACGGAACTTACCGTCCCGGTTTTATTACCCGTTTTCGCCATAAGGATGGCACATTGGTGCCGCTTTCCTTTTATGCTACGGTAAACCGCGACAACAACCAGATTTATGGCCTTGGTCAAAAAGCGCCTTTTGCCGATGCCGACCACCATCCCACGGGCAACACCATCGGCCGCATTATGGATACTCCTGCCGCCGAACTGCAGGTAAATACCGCGTTTGTCATTACGGGCTGCAACAAAGCCGCGGAAAAACTTTTGGAAAAAGAAAGCAGCGAACCCGAAGGCAAGTCTCTGTGGGCCGTATTACCAGGACTGCAACACAGCGATTTTCAACAGGGGTTGCAGGAAGCAATGCGCCAACAAACCACGTTGCAGTTTGAATATTTTAGCGCCACCCTGCACCAGCAATGGCTGGAGGTGACCGCGTTTCCCAACAATGGCAGCCTTACCTTTTTTATACGCAATATAAATGCCCGCAAAAAGGCCGAGAACGAACTGTGGAAACTTTCCCTTATTGCCCGGGAAACCACCAACATTGTGGTGCTGACCGATGGGCAAGGCAATATTAATTGGGTAAACAATGCATTTACCCGCATTACCGGCTATAGCCAGGAGGAAGCATTTGGCGAACCGCTTGCCAGCTTTTTAAACGGGCAGGAAACCGACACGGCAACAAGCCTGCACCTGCAACAGTGTATGGAAAATGGGAGCCCCTTTCGGGGAGAGGTATTGCAATACGACCGCTGGGGCAAAAAGATATGGCTGGAAATGCAGTGCCAGCCATATGTTGATGAAACCGGCAAGGTGGAGCAATTTTTTAGCATCCAAACCGACATTACACAGCGCAAAGAATTTGAAGAGCGGCTGCACCAGGAGCAGCAACAACGGCAGCGCACCATTACCCGTGCCACCATTGAAGCGCAGGAACGCGAACGATCGCTGGTGAGCCAGGAGTTGCACGACAATGTAAACCAGGTGCTGACCACCATAAAACTATACAACGAACTATGCCTGACCGGCCTTGACCAGAAAAATGAACTGCTGCGCAAATCGGTTGACCTGTTGCAGCAATCCATCAACGAGATAAGGTCGCTTTCCAAAAGATTATCGGCGCCAACGCTGGGCAAGTTTCGGCTGCGCGATTCCGTAAAGGAACTAACCGACAGCATTGCGGCCACCAACCGGTTGCAGATAACCACCGACCTGAAGCTGCTGGATAAAATGGAAGTGCCGCAGGAATTGCACCTGGCCATCTACCGCATTTTGCAGGAGCATTTTACCAACATACTCAAACACTCCTCGGCGCAGGAAGTGCTGGTAAGTTTTGAAATGGTAAATGACGAACTGGTGCTCAAAGTGCGGGATGACGGAAAGGGCTTCAACACTGCCGAATTGAGTGGTGGTATTGGCATTGCCAACATGCTTACCCGTGCCGAAAGCCTGAAAGGAACCCTTACCCTCAACAGCGCACCCGGGCTGGGTTGTGTGCTGCTGGTAAGCTTTCCGTATGCAGGCAATACCGAAAGTGAATTTTAAAAATAATGGACCAAATGGAAGAAGGATTTGATATAACCGTGCCGTATAAAAATGGTGAAGCGTTGGTGCCTGTAAAATTATTGCCGCAGGGATATACGTACAAGATTGAAGCCCTGGTAAATGGAATGGTGGTATGGTTTGAACCGGATGAAGAACGAAACTTCAGGGCGGTGCTGCCTCCGGAAGGTGATGGAAACGCTTCGCCGCCGGATGGCGCTTTGCTGCAGGCCATTGCTACGGCATTACAGGAAGCTTTACAATAACCCGGAGGTCGTTCCAAAAAATGAACGGCAAAAAATTTTGCTGCGAATATTTGTTTGTAAAAATCTTTTGCCGTTATCTTTGCCACCCCAACAAACAAACCTAGTTTGCTTGTTGTTAGTTCTGAAGCTTTATTGGATTGGTAGTTCAGTTGGTTAGAATGCCGCCCTGTCACGGCGGAGGTCGCGGGTTCGAGTCCCGTCCAGTCCGCAGAAATTGAGCCCTAAGCAATTGTTTTAATACAGCTTAGGGCTTTTTTATTTTTCCAGTTGGTGCATTTTCCCCATTGCCAGGGTTTTGCTTTCCTATATGCTTACCTGCAACTGTTGTTTCCTTATCCCCTATCTATATATTTCATAAACCCGAAAAAAAAGGCGCCCAATTATTAGGCACTGAGCCGTTAACCACCCTATTACCTTTTGGCCGGTAATCTTCCTGCTAAGGAACACTTGATTTAGTGTTTTTGGCCTAGTTATTTTATATTCATAGTACTGCAGCTACAAGATAATAGTGCATTTAATGGCGACAGGTTGCCCGTTTGCGGGACTCATTGTCGATGTGTTTGTGGCCAGTAAAACGTACCCCGAATTATGTGTCACCTACCAAAACCAACATATGCTTTCTGCCATTACCTTATCACCGCTATACCACAGGGCTAAAGAATGCATTGCTATTTTTTACAATGACCTTACTTTAAACAATACAATTAAGTGTATTCCCAATATCCGCTGGAGCAGAACGCATCGGTGCTGGTATTTGCCCCTTTCAAGAGCGGCCTATGAGGAGATCAAGCATGCGATGAACGGAATAGCAGAACTGAATACTGCTCCGCTAAAATGGTACCTGGAACAACGAAAAGCCGTACAACCTATGCAAGGATCTAAACCGCAGGAGGAGGCCGGTGTTTCGGAACAACCGATTTCAAGGCAAAGGTCCAAGATCATTATGCAATATCCTTTGAGTACAGAGAACCTGCATGCGTTTACCCAGTTTCAGGGAATGATCCGGCTAAAGGGATATAGCCCAAACACGATGCGCACCTATTGCAACGAGTTGCACCTTTTACTGCGGCTGCTGGGCCGCGTGGCCATTTCAACGCTTACTAAGAACCATGTACAGTCGTACCTGTTATGGCTGATTAAAACCAAGGGCTACAGCGAAACCCATATTCATACAACAGTTAATGCGTTGAAGTTCTATTTTGAGCAGGTGGAAGGCAGGGCCCGTGAATTTTATGATCTACCCAGGCCCAAAAAGCCATCCAAACTGCCCCAGATATTAGCAGAGGAAGAGGTAGTCAGCCTTATTATGAAAACGGGCAATTTAAAACACAGGGCTCTGTTGATGACTTCTTATTCGGCCGGCCTTAGGGTTAGTGAGTTGGTGAACCTAAAAATTGGCGACATTGACTCCAAAAGGATGATGCTGCACATCCGTTGCGGCAAAGGAAAAAAGGACCGCATGGTGCCGCTTTCAAAAGTATTGCTGCAAACCCTCCGTGATTACTTTGTGGCCTTCCGGCCAAAGGATTATTTATTTGAAGGAGGACGGGGTACAGCCTACAGCACCCGCAGTGCACAGAAAGTGTTGCACCAGGCAAAACGGAAAGCGGGCATTCACAAAGCAGGCAGCATACATTCGCTCCGGCATGCATATGCCACGCATTTGCTGGAAGGGGGTACAGATGTGCGGTATATACAAAGCTTTTTGGGACACAGCAGTTTAAAGACCACCATGCGTTACACGCAAGTGAGCCGGATAAAGGTGGAAGCCATTGGCAGCCCTTTGGATAAGCTACCCTGGGGAAATAGGTCTTAATGTTCGTTTTTTATGTAGCTGGATTGCTCCTTCATTTAGGAAGCGGCATTTGAGATACCCAAAATGCGAACGGGTAAAAGGCTGACAATAATCAGTTTATTTAAGCAAATGGTGGGTTGGGAAAATGTATTAAGTTCGTATAATAGATGTTATGGGCAACAGGACCCAACCTTAAATATGCGCAGTGAATTTTCGAAACTTTCTATAGAATGGGATATGAATTTAGGATACGGGTTAGTCTAACGGCGGAAGAAAAAAAGGAGCTCACCGAGATCTTTAATCGAAAGTCAAGCCACTCACCTGATTTAAGAGTTCAGGGTAATAGAAGCTTGGAATTAAGGAACTCAGACACCCAATCAGAAATGCCTAACACCACAGTTGAATTTGAAGAATATGGCATCTATATTTGCCAAAATCTCAGCTCTGAAGTTTGGACAGACCTCACAAACATAAGAGAGTGGCTCCTAAATCATAAAAAGCATTTCGAAGTAGAAGAACTATAGAACGTAAATAAGGCCTGGCAATTATTGTTTCGCTACTAATGCGCCGGATGAATGGACGCACTGAACTGGTTCACGAATTAAAATTCATTCAATTTCCTGGATTGGATATGCCCATAACAGCAGTTTGCAGCAATAGCGGCTGGACGAACAAGGGCTCAACAACAGTATTTCTATTGAACTATGTACTAAGTTTAAGCTGACGAATCACAGAATGCCGCTACTGCAGCAAGCTGTCGGACGTTAGCAGCCAAAACAACCTCTCTATGGTAAAAAGATGGTCGTGCCTCTTTCTTCTTTTTTATCTGTTTTCTTGTGGTCAGGACGCCGAACAAGTCAAATCGGCCATTTCTATCGACGCCACACAACCTCCTGAGGACGGCGAAATCGATTTAAAGAATATGCGAGAGAATTATGTTCTAAGCTATAACAATCCAATAGTTTTTGAGAGTGAACATAAAGGCAAAAGTGGTGAAAAAATAATTGTCATAGGAAAATACTACTGTTTATTCGATAGCAGTATCATCGTTCCAGGTAAGTACAATCTTGATGACACAACAAAATCATTCAGGACACACAATTTTGCTGAAGATGTTACCATTATCATCAATGGCGATACTTCTATCAGAAAAACCATCACCAAGAAACTTCTCACAAGCACTTTGCCGCAACACCTCAAAGAGTATGCAGTACTGCTTGAACCACAGTTTGAAGGTTATGACGACGAAACAGAAACTTTTGATTTTAATTTCAGTATCTCTGTTCCGTTGAGTGACGTAGGCGAAGCAAGAAAGCTGACCATTCGAAAAGATGGAACAGCGAAGGTGTCAAACCCTGAATGAGGCTGCTAACATGGGGTTGGCAAAAGCAGGGCTGACCAACATGGGCTGAACTGTTTATCTAAATTCGGCAACAGAATACGGGCTGAGGCGACAGGAACATAAACTCCCTGCCTTCGCCAACCCCCGTTACGTTGGCTGCAATGATTTCAACCCTATAGAACAAACACCAAAATTGACAATGACAATTAAGTCTATCCTACCAACATTGACATTCTATGGCCTTGCTACAGGAACTGTCATTTTACTAAATTATGCCTCTCCTAGTGGGCCCTGTACACCAGGACTCGGCGTAGTCTCATTCTTCTTTCTTCTTCTGACAGCATTAGCGTTGCTAACCAAAAACCTCTACTTGACTTGGAAGAATGGAAGACAAAATCTTCCAGTTGCCCTGATTCACAGCATTGCTATTGCTTTACTCTTTGCGTTTTTCTGGTAATTCCACTATGGACAAAGTGCATTTTACGTGGACACTCAGATTGTTGTTGCTGACCATTCCGCTGCTTCTGTTAGTAACTATATTCATCGGAGGTGGACATGGGACGATCAAGCCTGCAATTTGCTTATTTCCTTTTGCTCTGGTCTCACTTCCATTTTCTGACCAACTTTCCTGGCCAGTTTTAATTGTTGCTGTCCTTCAGTTACCTGTATATGGCTTGTTGATTGACTTCGCAGCCAAATACAAGCGAACTTTAGCAACGGTTGCAAGCATCCTAACAATACACATTGCTTTGGCTATTGTCATTTTGACTACTATAGGCAACAACTGAAAATAACCTCGTTATTATACCAGCACTGCAGCCAACAGCGGCTTTTTGCAATAGCGGCGTGACGGCTAAGGGCTGAGTAGTTGTAATTCTAATCATCTTCAGTACATTAGCTAAGCTGACGTGACACGGAATGCCGCTACTGCATAAAGCCGTTGAGCGTTAGGCGCAACAACATATGGCAAGTTTCATTTGGAATAGAGATACACAAGAAGCATTGGATCGACCTTACGAGTATAATGCTCAGAAGCAATTTCACCGAGAGGCCATTCGGTTGTGCGATCAACTTTTGGAGAAACTGCTAGAGAAGAAACGTTTTCGATTAGAAGACAGGTCTCTGGAGAAAGCCACATGGATGCTCCAAACTGACGCCTTATACACTTTTAAAGAAGCAGTTGAGATTTTAGATGAGAAAAGGCATCGGATCGTTGGGAGACTGTTAAGAGATATTTTGGAATCTATTCATTTGACCGAATACTTGAATAGCGCATCTTCAAAAGCTGAAAGTTCTTTAGAAGAATGGTTCAATGACAATTTAGTGATGCATCGTGAGTATAGAGAATTCATTAAGGCTAGAGATGGAAAGGATGCTGCTGAATACCAGAAGAACTTGCATAGGGTTTTCTCCAAGTTTACCCATCGGAGTTACAAAATACTTCTTTATGGCTATATGCTAGCTGGTGATGACTGTATCCACTATGATTACAAATGGACTCTTCCGCAAACTGTTTCAATGTATTACGCCTTTCTTGGTCATTTCGGACGAATGATTGTTGAGAATCTAAAAGCGTTCGGGCTTTTGTCTAAGGATGAGGTTAATACAATTTGGAATACATCAATGGAGGACTTTCAATTACCACGCGGCTATCTAAGCCCAGAAGACATGAAATTCCTCGGAATTGAAGATGACGATGAGCAATGCGCCTAACATGGCATTTGCAAAAGCAGGGCCGAAGTACTACTTTTCGCCTTCAGCAACAAATCGGCATTTGTAAGTAGTTGGGCTGACAGAACACTGAGCCCCTGCCTTCGCAAATGCCTTCTACGTTAGCGGCCACTTGTTCGGCACCATGTCCTCAACACAGAGGTGGCCATGCCCTGGCTGCAACGCCTTCGCTACCTGATGGCGGTAAGCACAAAAACCCAGATTCATTTCCACCATCTTTCTTTGTGATGGAAGAGCACAAAGCCCCTGCACCCCCTTCCATCCTGTCTCAAATAGTATAAATCAGCACACTACCCAGGTGGAAGCCTAAACTACTGCCGTGCAGAGCGGCAGGCACGCCACTGCTTCGTGTGAATGTTTGCGGCACCACCCTGGTGAAGCTGCAGTGCATGCACAGCCACTCCCACCTGTGAAACCCTGATGCAGCAGCAGTTAGGCCAAAGCAAGCCTTCCGGTGCAACAACCCAGACTGTGCTGCAGAAGGGCTGCAGGGGCAGGTAACGGGCAAGCGCCGGCCCTACTTCGCAATGCATCTGCTGGTGTGCGGCCGCTAACATTAGCTTTCCGCCATGCGGGCACAGGAACATGGGCTGAGCTTTTGTGCAATTGTCAGGGATTGTATCTTTAGCCAAACAACACGGCAGTGGAGCCCCGCACGGCGGAAAGCTCCGACTCCGTTGGCTGCAAGCAAGATTCTGTTATGCGACTTTTACTCTTACCTATATTAATTTTATTCCTTGCATGTAATTCAAGTGAAAAGCCGAAGGCGGACGTTGCTTCAGCCTCCCTACCAAATCGGTAT